>Ga0209930_1000028_pt1 | contig 978854 bp, 986 predicted proteins | sample ThiBiot_500_biof_2_FD_183948 | JGI IMG/M metagenome (GOLD analysis project Ga0209930, IMG submission 183948) | Wastewater bioreactor microbial communities from Cape Town, South Africa - Thiocy_cont_500_biof (SPAdes) | ecosystem: Engineered > Bioreactor > Thiocyanate-remediating >... | reverse complement strand
TAATGTTGCAATAGGAATCCCTATCGGTCTGTTGTTGGGTCCCCTCATCGGAAAAGCACTAAGCAAAAAGAGAAATGTTTAGTAATTTATTTTATTTTAAAGTCCGTGACCTGTAAGCGGAGCCAAACATAGGCACTATGATGAAAGTCATGGTGTTTTTGTTTTGCTATACTTAAGAATAGGAGAAATCCATGTAAGTCTCGTTGAGTATCTAATCTAGGTCGAGACTATCTTGTTAAAAGGTTGACAAAGGAGAGTATTGAAGGCTGCATTATCTCAACTCAAACCACAATGGAAGAACAAAAGCGCATATCGATAATATTACCCTGGACTCTGATGTGAAAGTAGGTTTTAATGCTCAAGCGTATATTGTGGCACTTTTGCCTGAACATAAGTTAGATGAAAGCGCAAGGGAGCTTAATGAGCGGCTTGATGAGCACGGCTCGGAATTCATATTTAACGATAAGGTCGTCCCTCATATGAGCCTTTATATGCTGCAAATTCATTCACAACATCTCGACGAAATCGTGATTGAGCTATCTGGCATAGCTAAGCGGTATGATGGTATTGATCTGAGTTTTTTGGGTTGGAGAATACGGAACCGTTATTTGGCAGCGATGTTTGCGAGGACTAGAGAGGTGACTCGTTTACAGCGAGAAGTCGTTGATAGACTTAATCCACTAAGGGCGGAAACTCATCCGGATAGCTTTATTGGAGTAAAGAGCGCAACTGTAATAGAGCAGCGAAATGTAGAGCAGTATGGCTGGAAGTCTATTGGTGATGCATATGACCCTCATATGACAGTTGCTCGATTTATAGAAGAAGACTCAAGTGTCTCTTGTTCGGATTCTTACGGAAAAGGGTTTGACGGTAGTTTTAATAGGATTGCTCTTTTTGAGATGGGTAGTAGCGGTACGACGTCGAGCCAAGTTGCTAATTTTGCGCTAAAACCTCTACGTGAGATGCCAGGTGCCGTTGAATAGGTCGGCTTCGATACCCTTACCTTTGCTTGCACCGCTCTTGTAAGATGCGGCGAGAAGTGCAATACCTACGCCGTGTTTAGATATTTCTGATCGTAAATCTTTCTTTTGAATACTTCCTCTACAGAACGCTACAAATTCTTGGCACATAATTTGTTTCGATCCTTCAGTGATGAGTTTACCTTCTGTATCTATTTTTTCATTAGCATTAATTATTTCGTACGGTAATCCACCGCATAATGCCGAGTTCTTGAATACGTGAATCTCAAAGTGACTGTCGGTGCCTACTCCTGTGCCTTCGGAGAATGGGTCGTCATGATCACTTTTTGACTGGAATGAATGAACTTGAATATTTTGTAGTGGGCCTTGGTGTATATTGAAGAATTCATGTTTTATGCGGCCATTCTTCTTATACAGGTCCTTGCGCGACTGAATCCAGTGGCGATCGCTTACACTATTGTGAAGCAGGCTAATTGTAAATAGTGTTCGAGTCTCTTCTTTGTACGAGAATTGCCCGCTTACGGTAGCGTCGTGTTCGCCGTAGCGAGTAAAATCTGCTATATGGTCAAGTCGTACGTTTTCTTCAAATATTTTACTATAGTCGAGCTGATTGATAATATGCTCTGGTTTTGTAAAGTAAGCGCTTGCAATAATCTTCTCAACTGAGCGATGAGACTTTTTATATGAATCTTCAACAATTTGCGAGAGACTATCGAAAAGGTGGTAGCCACTATGAGAAAGCTTTCCATTACCGTCGGTAAATCCGTGATAGGCCATCGTCTCTAGCTCACTTGGCATACGCCACTGTCCGTCTGAGTGATGAGCGCTAATTGATGTTACGGGAATGTTAAATCTTTCTGAGACGTCGTTTACAAGACCTCGTACGATATCGTTAAAACCTGCTTTTATAGCATCTCTTTTAGGGGTCGAGCACAAGCAATTTTGGGGGGAGGCGAAGCGCTCATATATAATAGAAGTATGAGTACGAACTGTAAGCTGATAGTGGCCGGTGGGTGCTTCTGGGGTATGGAAGAACTCTTCCGTGAACAACCAGGAGTTATTGATACTGAAGTAGGGTATGCGGGCGGTGAAAACGATCATCCTACATACGAAAACCACCCCGGGCATGCTGAAAGCCTTGAAATATTCTACGATCCCTCTCAGACAAATGTCGGTACACTTCTCGATTATTTCTTTCAAATTCACGACCCAACCACTATGAACCGTCAAGGTAATGACATAGGGTCAAGCTACCGCTCAACTATTTTCTTTGAAGATGCCGAGACTGCCAGCGCCGCAAAGCAAGCGGTTGATCGTAATCAGCAGTACTGGAAAAGCCCAATCGTTACGAGTATAGAACCCCTCACGACCTTTTGGCCTGCCGAGGACTATCATCAAGATTATCTTCGTAAGCACCCGGGCGGCTATACCTGCCACTACGAACGTTCGCGGTAGCGAGTTGCTATAAAATGAGCGTTAAAACGTTGGCTAGTACAATACAGCAGCCCAAAATGACGGCCCCTATGCCTAGCACTGTCTTATAATTAAACCGGTCAAGCTGTTTATTTATGTACTCTACTGTGCGCGTAACCTTTTTATCTTCTCGTCTCATTAGGATGGCAATACCTCCAAATGGGGTTATTGCTGCGGCAAGAAAGAGAAGGGTATAGAGTAGCTGTTCAATAAAATGTACGCTTGAGTTAGCAATAATAGTACCTGCCAGGAAGGTTGCGGCGATGCCACTTACACTGGTGAGGGTTCTAAAGAAACCAAAACTAAACATTGCCGAGACGCCCCCGGTTTTTTTAAGCGCATGCCGGCCGGAGCGTTTTGTGGCTACATTTCTATGTGTCAGATACCAAGCGCCGCCTGCAATAAGCAATAGTCCAACGATGCCGTTAAAGATCACTGATATAACAATTGTTCGAACGGTTGTGTTGAAAAAATGCCGTAAGACTCCAGGCTGAATAAACTGAAATAATACAATAAGTAACACTATAGCCAAAGCGACGCCTACTACAAGCCCAATGGTATAAGGGGATATTTTTTTGGTTGATTTTACGTCAACCGTTGCTTGGGTAATGAACAACGTTGGGCTAAAACCGGCAACAATACCAAGTAGCACAACTGCTAGCAGTGTGGTAAGTAAAGAGAGGATAACTGAGGCTATATCGGCCATAGCATTATTGTAGTACACTGCATGTATGGAAACACACCCACTTACTGCGAAAAACTGGCTTGTTGTTGCTTTGGTTGCGCTGGTACTGGGTGCGTGGTTTGTTCTCCCTTATATAGGTGTCATTGCGCTGGCCGCTTTAATGGCGTTTTTGTTTTTTGGTACCTACGAACGGCTAAGTCGTAAAATGCGCTCAGGTGCTGCTGCAACCCTAACATTTCTTTTTTCGCTTGCTGTCGTGTTGGTACCTGTTATTATTGTTGGCACATTCACCGCATTTCAGCTGACACTTCTTGTGAATCAGGTAACGAGTACATTTGGGTCTAACTTCACAACTGTACCAGCGGCACTCCAAGAGCTAATTACGACTGTTAACACTATCTCACGCTCGTTTACTGGCGCCGAGCACCTCATAACGACACAGGGTGTGCTTGATTTCCTTCAGTCAACTATCCCGGGTGTCCTCAAAACCTTAACCGGCTTTCTCACTGGTGTGGTCGGTGGAGTGCCTATGGCTATTATTCTCGTCATCATGTATATGTTCCTGTTCTATGAATTTCTTGTATATGGCAAGAAGATCACGCAGTCTATTGTGGCATTGAGCCCCTTCCAACCAGAAGTGACTCGCCTGTACCTTGCTCGTGTGGGGCTGATGGCGAATGCTATGGCGAAGGGACAGTTGGTTATGTCGGTTATTATTGCCGTACTGGAAGCGCTTACGCTAGCCTTCTTCTTTAACTTCTGGGATTACTTCTTCCTTATGGCGGTGGCTTTCTCGTTTTTCAACCTTATTCCACTTGGCGCTGGCATTATTATTTACCCGATTATTTTTATTGTTATGCTGCTTGGTCAAGTATGGCCTGGGGTGGGCGCGCTCATTGTTATTACGGCTGTCAGCAATTTAGAGTCGGTATTAAGGCCTCGCTTTATTCCTAAGTCGATTACCCTTACGAATGGCTTAACTATGTTGGCGGCCTTTGGGGGTATTGCCTTGTATGGGTTGCTTGGGGTTATATATGGGCCAATTATTATGATCATTATCGTGACATCAATCCAGATGTATCTCGATTATTACCAAGAACTACCTAGTTGGAAAAAGAAGGCCAATAAAACCGCAGTATGATAAATCATACTTGACATACTTATCGCACAAGAGCATACTGTGTGTTGATATGCACGACAAAAAACTTTTTGGCACAGCCACGGTAGGGTCAAAGGGTCAGGTAGTTATACCGGCCGATGCCCGTGAAACACTCGATATAAAGCCGGGTGACCGTTTGTATGTTATGGGCTCACCCTCTAAAAAAATTGTTGCCTTTATTCCAGAAGATCAAATGCGAGAACTCTTGGACCACCTAACGGACAGCGTCGAGCAATATAAAGACATGCTAAATAAATAATCATCGATTGGAGACATAATACATGCATCACCATTTAACTTTGCGTAGCAAGTTGATCATTATGATCTCGGTTATGGCGAGTTTGTTTTTGGTTGCCCTCGACCAGACAATTATTGCTACCGCCCTCGGAAAGATTGTTGAAGATTTCAACGCTTTCAGTTCATTAAGCTGGATTGTTACGGCCTACCTTATTACAACAACGATGACGGTGCCTATTGCTGGTAAGTTGTCTGACCTTTTTGGTCGCCGAACTATCTTACTGATTGGTGTCGCGGTCTTCGTGGCCGGCTCGCTGCTTAGTGGCCTCAGTGGTAATATTACCGAGCTGATCGCCTGGCGAGCCTTACAAGGTATTGGTGGTGGTATTATTACAGCCAACGCCTTTACAATTGTTGGTGACCTTTTTGCTGCGCGTGAACGCGGACGCTGGCAGGGCTTGATTGGTGCGGTGTTTGGTCTCAGCTCTGTTATTGGTCCACTACTCGGTGGTTGGTTGACTGACGGTGCACATTTCTTTGGTCTTACCACCGACTGGCGTTGGACGTTCTTTATTAACGTGCCAGTAGGCATCGTCGCCTTCATTTTGATTGCTATTTATTGTCCGGCATTGCGCCATGCTACAAAAGTAAAAATCGACTATTGGGGTGCAGCACTGCTTTCAATAGCTACGGCCGTGCTTATTCTGGCTGTTGATAATACCGAAACCATCTTTGCTGATGTTATGACCAGCACTGGCCTTACGCTTGTATGGCTCCGTGTCATTATGTTTGCTGTTGTGGCGGCAGCTATTGCAGGGTTTATCTATGTTGAGCGTAAAGCCGATGAGCCGATTCTTCCGTTGCGCTTCTTTAAGAACCGTAACTTCGTGACAGTTCTTGCAATTGCCACTTTCTTTGGTGCGGCTTTCATGGGGTCAATTTTGTACCTTACGCAATTTAACCAACAAGTCTTTGGTGCCACCCCAACTCAGTCTGGTCTCATGCTCTTGCCAATGGTAGCGGGTATCATGATTTCAAGTATTGGGTCGGGTCAGATTATTTCTCGAACTGGTCGTTACAAGATATTCATGCAGATAGGCTTCTTGGTAGCGACGGCTTCGATGGTGGCGCTCACATTCTTAACGCCTGAAACACCGTACCTCTATGAGGCAGTGGTTATGACGATCCTTGGCCTTGGTATGGGTGTGGCTATGCCGGTGTTGAACTTAGCTATTCAGAACGAAGTCGAGCAAAAGGATCTTGGTGTAGCAACGAGCTCAAGTCAGCTGTTCCGTAGTCTAGGGTCGACAATTGGTACCGCTGTATTCGGTGCTATGCTCACTGCTGGTATCGTGTCGCAAGTCGCTGCCATGAAGAATACAGAGTATATTAAGTCTCTTGGCCAAAGTAGTCAGGTGTCGGCCATCGGCAACCTTGACGATGCTAATACGCTCCTTACGCTCAATACGCCAGATATTAAGCAAAAGATTACTGACGCAGCTGATGCTCAATTTAGTAAGTTACCTGATGCTTACGCGACTAAGGCTCGTGAGCAGTTTAATACAAACCAGCAAGAGTTTGCGAGTATCGTAACTCACGCTTTCTCTGATAGCTTACAGCGCATCTTTATTGTTGCTTCAAGCTTAGTAGGCTTCTCGGCAGTAATGGTGTTCACATTGAAAGAGCGTACCTTGCGTTCCGCCAAGCCTGACGCGACGCCCGGCGAAGCCTAAAATAGACGTAGTAAAAAATACTATACAAATAGTGCTTGTACTTATTGCAAGCACTATTCTTTTTACGGTACTATAGGTGTATAGCCGTCAATTCGACGAGTATTTCTTGACTGTGTCATGGCAGTTTGTTATTATGGTTGATGTGTCCTGGACCAAAGCTAACAATTAAAGGTCGGAGTGTCTAGGGCTGTACATAGTACAAGGAGTGTATAATCACATGCCAATAGCCATCGAATTTGTGCCTTCACGGCGCAAAAAGATAGCAGTGGATGTGGTGCCCGCCGAATGGCGAATTTTTATCGCCCACTAGTATGCGCCTGCGGCTTCGCCGCTCGCAGTCAGTGTCGCGACTTCACTACGAAAAACAACAAAAAACACCCCAAGGCACCGGGGTGTTTTTACTTTGTGCGGTTCTTCTACTTCTTAATTAAACTATCGAGCTTTGCCTTAATGTCTGTAAGGTCGCTTTGAACAATGCCGCTTGAGGTCTTATCGTCAAGTTTTTCGCCGTTCAAGAAGAAGGTAGGGGTAGCGTTTACGTCAACAGCTTTACCAACGGCTAGGTCGAAGTTTATCTTCTGTGTGACTTGCTTGGCGCTTAAGTCACTCTCGAACTTGCTTACATCAAGTCCTAAGCTGGTAGCATATGTTTTGAACATATTGGTACGTTTTGTACCATCAAGGTTTTCCCAGTCCGACTGGCCTTCATAGAGTTTATCGTGCATTTCCCAGAACTTGCCCTGCAAGCCAGCCGCTTCAGCCGCAGCTGCAGCTGCACGAGCGTTAGGGTGAACGGTAGTAAGAGGGAAGTTGCGGAAGATGAAGGTTATGTCGTTGCCGTATTCCTCTAGAATGCTCTTTACGTTAGTGTAGGCACCGCCACAGCTTGGGCATTGGTAGTCACCGTATTCGATGAAGAGTATTTTCCCTGACGCATTGCCAGTAACATGATCCGCGATGTTACCATTTTGCTCAGACGCGGCGATAATACTATTATTTTTTACATTAGACACGTCGAGCGGGGGGTTTGTGGTGCGGGTCCAGACGACGAGTCCGCCAAGAAGTACCACAACGATCGCACCAAAAATAATCCAACCAGTTTTGTTCATAGTTCCTCCGAAAATTACTAGTACTAGTATAGCAGATAGATGCTGTACAATAGTCTTACGATGACTATATTTCTTATGCTTCTTGCGGTAGTAGTATTTTTTTGTCTTTTGCTTGCAACAGCTATGCAGCCACTGCGTTCGCAGTATAGCCTGGCCGAGCTGAAGCGCCGCGCCAAGCACTCTGAGGCTTTTGTGTTAGAGCTCGATCGCCATGAATTATATCCTGCGCTGACCACACTTCTTCGTAGTGTACGAGCCGTGTTGATTGTGCTTGTGGTGTGTTTATCTATTGGGGCGTTTGGTTGGTGGTTGGGGATTGTCCTAGCCCTCGTAGTAGCCGTAATCTATCCATCACTAGCTCGTCTTCCTTTTATTAAAAAACTGGCAAAAAAAATCTATGCTCGTCTTGAACATGGCTTGCTTGATTTTGTAGTTCGTTTCGAAAGGTTATTGCATGGCTTCCGCGAGCCATCGGCGACTAGCGATAAGCCAGTAGAGGTCCATTCATTAGAAGATTTGACCGAGTTGGTTGAGCGGTCTAAAGAGGCTATAGGGGAGCGAGAGCGTCGACTACTAGTATCAGCACTCCAATTCCCTACAAAAACGGTAGCAGAAATTATGACCCCGCGGGCAAATATCGACTATATTAAAAGTTCGGAGTTTCTCGGTCCGCTCGTATTGGATGAGTTGCATAAGTTGGGTCATAGCCGCTTGGTAGTGATCGAGAAAGATCTCGACAGTATTGTCGGTATTTTGCACCTGCGCGACCTACTGTCACTTGATGTTAAGCAGTCATCGTCGGCCGAACATGTAATGGATAAAAAGGTAGTTGCTATCGCCCCAGAAGTCACCTTAGAAGAGGCGCTTCGGAGTTTTGTAAAGCATCGCTGTAGCCTTTTGATTGTACGAGATGAGGATTCAAACACCGTAGGTCTGGTAACCCTGGATGACCTTTGCATTCAGCTACTAGGCTATCCGGCTAGCGTTTAGCGGTGTCCTTGCTAGTCAACAGGGGCGTCATCTGCTACAATGACCCCAGTATGATACGACGCATTACATGTGACAGTAATATACGGGTCAGTGGTGAGTAGGCGAACTCAATCACAACTGACCCTTTTAAGCCGTATATCTAGTTAAAATTACAATCTTGGAGTATATCTTATGGCTCGAACACTCACCCATGAACTGTCTGCTCACGTAGGCGAAACAGTTACTATTGAAGGCTGGTTGCATAAAAAACGGCTTCTTGGTGGCTTAAACTTTATTACCTTGCGCGATCGCGGTGGCTTAGCGCAAACAAAAATAGACAACAAAGATGAACTTGAAAAGCTGCGTGGGCTTCAAGTTGGGACAGTATTGGCATTAACTGGTACTGTTGTTGCCGACGAACGAGCACCGGGCGGCGCTGAACTGCACGATGTATCGGTGAGTGTCTTAGTTCCAGTCACTGACGAACCGCCCATTGAAATCGATAAGCCGCTTGATCATAAATCGGAAAACCTGGATACCCTTTTTGAACACCGTGTTCTTGGGCTACGTAACTTGCAAGAAACAGCGATTTTTAAAATTCAGGCTGCTGTTAAAGAGGCGGCTCGTGTCTACCTGCGCGGACAAGATTTTACCGAATTCAACTCGCCAAAGCTACTACCCGGTGCTACGGAAGGTGGCGCTGAGGTATTTCGCTTAGATTACTTTGGGAAAGAGGCAACCTTGGCTCAGAGCGCGCAGTTCTATAAGCAAATAATGGTAGGGGTATTCGAGCGGGCTTTTGAAATCAACCCAACTTATCGCGCCGAGCCATCAGCCACAACTCGCCATATGACGGAGTTTATTCATATTGACGCTGAAATGGGCTTTACCAACTTCGATGAACTACTTAACACTGTTGGTGGCTTAATTAAGTCGGTAACTGAAAGTGTTTGGCAGACAAACGAAGCTGACCTGAAAAAGTGGAACGCACAGCCCGTTGTTTTACCTGAGTCAATTCCACGTCTTGGCCTCGAACAAGTTCACGAGCTGTACACTAAAGCAACCGGTGAAAGTACACTTGGTGAAAAAGACCTTCGACCAGATGAGGAGCGCTGGATTACCGAATATGCCAAGAAAAACCTTGGCAGTGAAGCGGTGTTTGTGACCGAATGGCCGGTCAGCGAAATGAAGTTTTACCACAAGAAATCCGAAGAGAACCCAGACTTCGCAGAACGAGCCGACCTTATTTTCCGCGGCGTAGAGATTGCAACCATTAGTATGCGCGAAAACCGCTACGATGTATTGCTAGAGCAGCTTCGTACGATTGCCGGTGGTGACCCAGATGCTGAAGGCTTTAAGTACTACCTGCAAGCCTTTAAGTACGGTTTGCCGGCGCACGGCGGCTTCGGTATGGGCCTTGAGCGTTTGACGCAAAAGATTATTGGCCTTGCCAACGTTAAAGAAGCTTCGCTATTTCCACGTGATATTAACCGCTTGAACCCGTAATAGTATGTTGTTCAGGCCTCGTTTTGAAGTATCGGTTAAACTGGCGCTTTATGATACGGTCAACCGGAAGGTTTTAGTTATGTGCTATCCCTTGCATAGCGAAGGTTTGACTTACGGATTGCCTGGTGGGCATGTCGAAAAAGGAGAGTACCCAGACGATGCTTTGCGACGGGAGCTAGAAGAAGAACTTGGTCTTACATTGGCGGATGTTTCTCGTAGGGATTTTTTCCGACGAGAGGGCGTTAACAGCCTTATAATTCTTGCATACACAGCACAGACAGCGGGGGATGTTGTGCTTCAACCACCCCGACCTGCTGTTGAGTATGGTGAGTGGGTCGACCGTGTCACGATTGAGAACGGCTCTATGTTGAAAGGTGAATATAAACGATTCGTCTTGGAGAATTGGCCGACTCATTAAACATGAGCGTATAATGAAGCCATGCAACTCAAAACAAAAAAGTTTCCCCGGCAACGACATTTTCTAGCAGTATTTTTCATAAGCTTTTTGTGGGGTGTTTTTGGGGCTGACCGTATGTATCTTGGAAAATGGTGGACTGGCCTAGCTAAACTGGTCACCTTGGGCGGGTTGGGTATATGGGCCTTGGTCGACCTCATTCTTATCATGAATGGGGCAATGCGTGATGCCCAGGGGCGTGAAATGCTTCAATTTGCCGAATACAAAACGTTCGCGTATAAAACGATACTTTATTTTGCCATCGCCCTCGGGGTTATTATTTTGGTGACGGGTATTAGTCTCATTTTGACAATCGAACAACTCATAGAAAATTACCAAAATGGTACATTGCCAGGTTTGGATGGTATTACAAAGCAGCTGCAGGGTAGCGGCATGTCTCCGGACCAACTGAAGAGCCTAGGGTTATAAGATTATAGCGCTGGTTTGTTATCAAGTGAGTGCCATATATACCAACTGGCAATAGATTCGTACGGATGCCAGTGTTGTTGAATGGCCAAGGCTTCTATGTCAGCTTCTGTTGGGCGGGTATCAAGGTCGTAGAGCTTTTGAATACCATTCTTAATACCCAGATCACCTGTTGGAAGTACATTCAAGCGTCCCATACAAAAGAGTAAAAACATATGGACCGTCCACACGCCAACTCCCTTAATAGCGGCAAGCTCTTTGATAACCTGTTGGTTGGTTAGGGCATCTAAATGATTAAACTGAACCGAGCCGTCTAGTACTTTCTGCGCAAGGTCGCTAATGTAGGTGGCTTTTTGTCGCGATAATCCGACACTTCTATATACTTCAATATCTTTGGTTAAAATGTCTTCGGGGCTTGGAAAAGCATCACCGAATAAATCTCTAAATCGTTTTAAGATAGTCGCAGCTGCTTTAACGCTTAGCTGTTGCGATATGATGCTTTCTACCAGTTCTTGGTAGTAGTTACCATGCGGTACAAATGAAGGGAGGGGTGCATTTGTAATAACCGAGCCCAAAATGGGATCGGCAGCAATAAGGTGCTCTCTGCCGGCTTTTAAGGTATCCGGCCACTGTTCTTGTTTCATGATATAACAACCGAACTGCCGTCGAGCCGTATGTAATGAGTATTTTGACCGGTTGCGGTTGCCCCTACCATTCGATCGACAATGGTTTTGCCGTCATTACTTAAAATGCCATCGTGGGTAGGGAAGGCTATCTCGGGTTTAACCTGAGACAGGAAAGCGAGTACCTCGCTTAATTTGAGCCACGGCGCACTAACAGGAAGGGCGAGCGCCTTTACGGAAACGTTTTCTGGTACAACAAATGAATCGCCGGGGTAATACAACGATTCGTCAACAAGGACGCCGAAGTTTACCGGAACAGGAATTGTTTCAGCAATTTGGGCATGCTGTCCACCAAAGAATCGTAGCGAAAAGGCACTGATAGTATACACTTGGCCAACTTGTGGTGCTATAACGCTATGATCGGTAAATTGCCCACTTATTTCTTCGTGGGCAATAAGTGTCGCCTTGGAGTGGTGGTCAAGGATGTGTCGAACTAATTGCGGGTCAAAATGGTCCGGGTGGTTGTGGGTAATAATAATCGCATCGACACGTTTTGGCATAATAAAGTCGTGCGAGAAAGAGCCTGGGTCAATAATAATAGTTGAAGACTCTTTTTCCAGCACGAGGCAGGCATGTTGATACTTTGTAAGTTTCATATATCTAGTATAGCTCCGTTATACTAAGGTGTGAATGGAAACGGCCGAATTTCAAGAACGAGTATGGCAGCAGGCGAAAGAGCTTTTCCGCGACATGCCATGGCGACGCGACACACAACCCTATTATGTATTAGTGAGCGAAATCATGTTGCAGCAAACGCAGGTCGATAGGGTAACTCCAAAATTCGAAGCATTTATTGAGGCCTTCCCCACAATTAAAGCTCTGGCTGAGGCCGACTTGGCGGATGTGTTACTACTGTGGAGTGGGCTCGGGTACAACAGGCGGGCTAAGTTTTTACACCAGGCTGCTCGGATGATCCAAGATGAGTTTGGTGGCGTATTTCCTACGACGCGCGATGGACTGATTAAGTTACCGGGTGTCGGAGAAAACACCGCCGGTGCGCTCTTGGCCTACAGTTTTAACGAGCCGGTTGTTTTTATAGAAACGAACATTCGAACGGTTTATTTCCATCATTTTTTTGCCGACGATACACTGGTAAGTGATAAGCAATTACGCGAGGTTGTTGCTGCTACGGTCGACCAAGAACACCCGCGCGAGTGGTATTGGGGGTTGATGGATTACGGGACGTATTTGAAAAAACAAGGTGTCGGCCGTAACGATAAAAGTAGCCATTACAAGCGTCAAGCTCCCTTGAAAGGAAGTATTCGTGAGGTGCGTGGGCAGATTCTCCGTAGTTTAAGTGGTGGCGAACGTACCCTTAGTGAACTACGGGCTGACGTTTTGGCAGACGAGCGGTTTGACCGTGCTTTAGCGGGCCTACAAAAAGATGGTCTTGTTGCTCAGACAAGTAACCGATTACATTTAGCGCGCTAAGACGGTATAATAAGGGTATATGCGCCGCGCACTGTCTATTATTTCGTTAAGTGTCCTGATGACCGGATTTTTATTCGCATTTACAGATGTCAAAGTTGGGGCGGAAGACCTTACGCCGGATCAATCTGCTCAAATTAAGGCTAACTGCGTATCAATCAAGAACAGCGTAAGCCAGCTCCATGCCAGCGATGCTTTGTTACGGGTAAACCGTGGCCAAACCTACGAAGCGGTAGCGGGCAAGCTCATGGACCCTTTCAATAGTCGCTTGGCAAGTAATCAACTGGATAACCGCGCTATGACGGCTGTTACCTCCGACTATCGTACTAGCCTTGATGCCTTCCGTAACGACTACATTGCCTATGAGCAGAAACTATCAGCAACCCTGCGCATCGATTGCACCGCCAAGCCTAATAGTTTTCATGCATCGCTTGTTGAAGCCCGAGAACTACGCGCGAAAGTACATGCGGACGTTTTGCGTTTGCATCAGCTCCTTGACGATTACCACTCATCTGTCAGTGATTTCCTCCTCAATTATGAAAGGGTTTCTCAGTAATGGAAGAAAAGATTTCATTTTGGGATCGACACCGCCTATCGCTACTACTTGTTATTACGGTAGGTATCGCCACTGTTCTTACATGCGTAAGTGTGGCTATTTACAATATGAGCGGCGCTGCGCAGCTTGACCTAAGTCGACCGGGCTATCTTTCTGTCAGCAGCCAAGCAGAAAAGACAGACAGCATTAATGGCTATAGCTCGACAGGTTCGGTCAATAAGCAGACTATTCAGTCTTTCTTGAAGCAATACGACGAACAAATACAAAAGGCTAAGAGTGTCGACGCTTTTAGTGGCGACCCTCTTAACCCGGATGTATTAGAGTTCGGGACTCCTGCGAGCGAATAGTCGCCTACTTACTGCTGGCTACGTAATAGTTCAAGCATAAAGGCTCGTTCGGCCATTGGCCGTATGCTTTCGCTAAAACGCTCCTTTTCTGGGTACTCTTGGCTTAAAAAGGCAGGAATCACTTGCTCCATAAGGTAAGCAAACCTCTTCTTTCGAGTCGGGAAAGGTCCCTCGGCTCGACTTTTTTCAATGCCCATTCGAACAAGATCCCTGCCCACGCAAGTTGCCGGGCCAGTAGGGAGGATACGGTGGAGAGTGCGGACATCGGCAAGGTCTGGACTGCCGGCGAATAAGCCTTCAACAATGACAAATGGGGATGGAGGCACTTCTTCATCAAAGACTGGCTCCTGACTAGAGAAGTCGAAGTGCCGCTTAATGAGAGGAATACCTTCAGCAAGTCGCGCAAGATCTGCTGCCATCTCGGCTATATTGTATGTCCTGTGGTGATCCCAGTCACTGTAAGGAGCTCCATATTCTTTTTCAAGGTAGGTTTTGCCAAAGTGGTAATCATCAGTGGATATGACGATAGGGCGGAATTTTTCTCCGAATAGTTTACCAATGTAGTCGCTCATAGCTTGTGACGCAGTTGTCTTGCCGGAGCCTGACATACCGCTAAGGCCAACTACCACCTGGTTTTTACCAGTAACGTATTGGGCGATCATTTCGTGGGCTGTTTTTTTGGCAAATACCTCAAGTGGTTCGCCATTATAACGACGTTCAAAATTGGCATGTTTGTGGGCGATATAGTTTTTATTTAAGGTGTGATCTCCGGTCCTATCGATGACCTTGCCTTCCACTAATGACATCAATGCGGCACGCTCGATGTTATTACTTGTTTCAAGTTCAATTTGTGGGTCTTCACCTCCGACAAAATCAACGGTTAGTCCGGGTGCAATTTGTGCACGTAGTTGACGGAGCTTCGGGAAGTGGGGTTGAGAGGAGTAGAAAGTGTACGCTGACTCACTGATGGGAACTTCTAGTTCAAGCCGGTCAAGTACTGTCTGTCCTTCAATTTCACGTATAACACCCTTATCCTTAATGGCCGCTGTATAGACGGGACCATCAGGAGTATATTCGCAACGCACGCGTAGTTGAAAATCTTCGCCGTATTCATCCAGGCTCACCTGTTCAATAGGGGTTGCCCCGCTTCGATAGGCTTCAAAGTCGGCTGGGTTAATAGGAACGAGAGTCTTCTCGATTTCGTGGTTTTCTACAAGTTCAGGGTCGTCCTGTGTTTGCTCAAAATTTTTCTTTGCCAATTCTTTTTCGACTAAAGTCATACTAGTTTCTCCTTGTTGTTGACTGATGACAAGGCTAGTATATGGTGCTATTATGCAAGTATCTAGAAAGTTTAATTTGAGTCAAATATGGTTGAGTTTATATCTGTTAATCATCACATACAAAAGCATATTCTTGACGTTTTAATGTACCAAAAAGCTGCTCGGTTTCGTGACCTCCGCCCGCCTCGTACTGATACGAACCTATTTACCTATCACTTAAATAATCTTGTAAAAATGGGTATGGTCAATAAGATCGACGGTGGCTATACGCTTAGTGCCGACGGGCTTGCCTACGTAGACCGGGTCAGTACTGAAAAGAAGGTCATTCGGTCTCAGCCCAAAATCATTACCATGCTTGTTGTACAAAATAGCGACGGCGACATATTATTGCAGCGTCGGACTAAGCAGCCTTATATAGAGACTTGGACCCTGCCATACGGCAAGCTGCACATTGAAGATACTTCTGTGAAAAGTGCCGCCCAGCGTGAGGCTTTCGAAAAATTAGGCTTACAAAACCAGGCCGTCGAGCATGCTGGCGATTGTTATATACGAGTCATAGCAAGCGACGAGTTACTTTCGAGTACTTTGGCGCACGTCTTTCGTTTTTACAGAGATGACATTACATTGGGTGATGACTTAGTGTGGGCGCGGCCTCACAGGCTTGGTGACGTTACGCTCGCTCCAGCTGTAGAAGAAATTATGGCTCGAACTTTTTTCAAAGACGACTTTTTCTTTGAGGAGTTTGTGGTGGAATGGAGCAATTAGGCAAGGTGTTGCCGAACCCAAGGGTCAATACTGCCTGCACCCATACAGAGCACTAGATGGTTAGCTTCTCGGTGTGTTTGAATAAGTGACCACAAATCGTCATCTAGTTCGGCATAGTGAAGGCTTTCTTGGTTGGTGATGCTTTGGGTAAGTTCCTGGGGGCTCAGTACGGGCTGGTCGGGGTTTTCCCGCGTTAAGTAGGTAGGAAGCCAATAAATAGCCTCGGCCAATTCAAACTGATTAGTATACTGGTCGCGCACAAAGTGTTGTCGCCAGTTCTGGTGTGGTTGATATACCAGTACGACATGCTCTGATAGTTCGCGAGCAAGCTGCAAGGTTGCGGCAATCTCTTCCGGGTGGTGGCCATAGTCGGTATAAAGGTTATCGGCTAACTTTTCGAAGCGTCGATCTGTACCTGGGAAATTGGCAAGTAGATCTACGGTTTCAGCTACCGAACTAATATGTAAATATTCGAGCGCTTTAACAACCAGGGTACCGTTGCGGCGATTGTGCTCTCCGGCTAGTTTTATGTTTGCCGTCTCGGTGTCTGCGAGGGCCCATATGGCGTTGCTTGCTGGCTGTTCTATGTATGTAAGATCTTTTTGCCAGGCAATAGTATGTTCAGATTGGCCGATGTACTGACGAAAAGTGGCCTTATATTCTTGTTCGGTTGGGTATGTATCTGGATGGTCATAATCGATAGAAGTAAGGAGCGATAAGAAAGGGTTGAAGTTGAGTAGGTTTTTATCGTACTCATCACATTCGTAGATGAAGAATTCGCTCGCTGGGTCATAGGCACCACTTGGTCCGAACGACACTGTTGTTCCGATTGAATAACTCACCGGTATGCCGAGTTGTTTGAGCGCCCAGACCGCCATTCCCGTGGTGGTTGTTTTGCCGTGAGTACCAGAAATGGCAATTAGTTTCAAATTATGCACTTGAAGGAATTCGGCTAAAAAGGCATCGCGTTTAGCAGTGCGTATGCCCAGCTCCTTAGCGGCAGTGAGTTCTGGATGACCAGGGGGGAGGGCCGAGGTGTGAACGAACCAGTCGATTGGTGTACTGGCGTGTACTTGTCGTACATAGGTGCCATCCTGACCTATGGTTACTGGTATGCCACGTGCTTGTAGTTCTTTGGTAACCAAGCCTTCGGCAAGGTCCGAACCCGTAACGGTATGGCCAGCATCGTAAGCAATTTCGGCTAACGGTCCAATACCAACCCCGCCCATACCAGAGAAATAAATATTCATGTGTTCAGTATATCATTTGCGATATGCTTTGGATGACTTGCTTGTGGTTACTGAGTATGATGTAATTAAAACAAAGTAATAGTGGGCACCTCCTCAAAGAAACAGTATGATTCAAAAAGCTTTACACGCCATTTTGCTGCGGCGCCATTTCTGGCGGCACGCAACCTTCAGCGAAGTCTCTGAGCTGTATGTTTCGCGTATGCTACGAATGGCGGCTCTTTATATTGCTAATTCATTTATTTCCATTTACCTCTTTCAGCTAGGGTATAGTATCGCATTCATTGGGTTCTTTTGGGCGGTTTTCTTTCTGTTCAAAGCGGTTGTTGCATTACCTCTGGCCCGTTTAGTAGCGTGGGTAGGCCCAAAGCACGCGATCCTTATTTCCAATTTGCTCTACATCCCGGCAATGATGACTTTTGCTTTTTTGGGTACCCTAGGGCCTTGGGCGTTGCTTCTTACTTTGGTATTGCAAGGAACTTCAGCGGCTATGTATTCAATCGCGTACAGTATCGACTTCTCTAAGGTAAAAAGTGCCGAGCATGCTGGTAAAGAAATCGCGTACATGAATATATTTGAGAAAATAACAACCGGTCTTAGCCCTTTACTAGGGGGTATTATGGCGTTCTTTTGGGGCCCTGAGGTTGTCATGCTTATAGCAGCGGGTATTTTTACTTTAGCGGCGGCGCCTTTATTTAGAACGGGTGAACAAGTGAGGGTTAATCAAAAGCTTACATTTAGAGGATTCCCGTGGAAATTATTGCGCGGCCATGCTGTTGCGCAATTTGCCTATGGCTTTGATGTATTTGCTTCTGGAACCGTTTGGTCACTCTATACAGCGGTGATTATTCTTAATATCGCTACGAATGGTAATAGCGTCTATGCCACGAGCGGTGCATTGCTATCGGTAGTCTTTTTGGTAGCAATTCTCGCTTCGTATACATATGGCAAAATTATAGATCGTCGTCGCGGCAAGGAATTGATGAGGGCTGGAGTAATAGCAAATGCGGTTACTCATGCAGTGCGGCCTTTCGTGGTGTCCCCAGTGACCGTTGCTGGCTTGAATGCTGCGAATGAGCTTGCTACTACAGGCTATACATTGCCATATACACGGGCGGTATTTGATAATGCCGACTTATCCGGTGCTCGTACAACCTATCTCGGCGTTTTAGAGGCTATTGCAAACTTTGGAGCGGGGGTGGGAGCATTATTTCTTGCCACGGTAGCTTTGACGATTGGCGATGAATTCTCTTTACGGAGCTTTTTCTTTGTAACCGCAGCCGTGGTTTTGCTTGTACTAACGGCTCGTTTTCCTCTCTATAAATCGTAAGGTGCTCATGCTACAATAGACAGCAGTTATAAGGTGTGGGGTTCCTACGAGACGTGGCTGATAAAAGTCGGATCCAAAATAGTATTAAAGGGTTGCAAAAGGTCAGAACTTGGCAGCTTGTTGTTTTGTTGCTAATTGTCGGTTTCGTAGCGGCAACTTTTTTGCGTTTAAATAACATTGGTATGGTACAGCGCAGGGAGGCTGTTATTAATGCCGATAGCCAAGGTGACGAACAGGCTATTATCAATAGGTTGTACGATCTACAACGGTATGTTACAAGCCACATGAACACCGATTTAGGCCGTGGTGTCTACCTAGAACAAAGCTATAATCGTGACCTTCAAGATTGGCAATCGAACTCGTATGGCGACGCCAACCCTAACGGTAATATCTACGAAAAGGCCCAACAGGTTTGTGCGCCACAATTTAAGTATTATTCGTACGCGTACCTGCAGTGTACCACTAATGAATTGGCCAAATACCCCGCTGCGGCTAACCCGGCCAGTGACACTAGCAAGCCTCGCCAAGAAGCATATATCCACAACTTCTCCTCACCAATCTGGAGCCCTGATTTTGCCGGTTGGTCAGTGGTAGCTTGCGCGGTTATTTTGCTGCTTATTGTGGTGCGCCTGATAAGCATTGGGGTGCTTCAGTTGCTGCTGCGACGTCGCTATAAGCGAATTTAATGTTGACAGCACCCCTAGTCAGGCTGTACGATTACCCTCGTATAGCACTAATAGGAGGTATATACTCAATCATGGCTTACAGTCACACAAACTCAAAAGGCGTTACTTACTACTTGCACAGCACCGAGGTTACTCTCCGTGGTGGCAAGCCACAAACTATCTACTTCTTCGCCAAGGTAGAAAAGAACGACAAGGGTACCCCAGTAGACCTACCTGCAGATCGTATTGTTAAAGAAAACCCACGCAACGGTTTCTTGACCGTTTCAAAGAAAAAATAGTTTTTTACATCAAAAAGACTATTGCGCCATAAGCGGTTTGTTCCTATACTAAGGGCAAACAAACAGGTGCCAGAACACCCCCCTTCCCCGGGGGTGTTTTTTGTTACTACAGTTTTATTTCAACATGAGAGCAGCCCCGGCGGATACATCCGACGAGGCTGTGCTCTTGAGCTCCATGGAAGGGGCGGTTGGTCAGCGACTACGCGGCCAGACGACTGGCCAGCTCGTCGATCTTGCCTTCATCATAACCCGACCAGTGATTTTCGTCGGTTACGACGACCGGTGCCTCTAGGTAGCCGAGGGTCTTCGTGACGTACTCAAGCGCCTTGGCGTCGGTGAGTACGTTCACCACTTCGTAGTCGATGCCCCGAGCGTCGAGCGCCCTGTAGGTCTTGTCGCACTTCGGGCAGTGTGGCTTGCTATAGACCGTGATTGCCATGATTGTTTCTCCTTCGGTGTGTTCTAGCCAGCGGCTAGATGGGTGTGTGCCAGGCGGCGAGCAGAAGGGTTCCATGTCCAAGAGCGATTAGCTTTTGGCGCAAGGAATACTACCCCACAAAGGGGGTGTACTCTACTTTTCCAGTAAAGCGAATCTATCTACAGTGTATGCCCGTTTTATGCTTTATGCTAGTGCTTTTTTGGTGTAAAAAATACTTTATGACACACTATATATAGCGTTTTCAAATAATGCTTGTTCTTGAGACGGTACAGAGATACAATAAGGCCATATGACTCACATGGTAGAAGTGAAGAACTTAAAGAAACGCTACGGCGACAAGCAAGCTGTTGATGGCGTTAGTTTTACTGTTAAGAAGGGTGAAATATTCGGTATCCTTGGGCCTAATGGTGCCGGTAAGACCACGACGCTGGAGATGATGGAGACGCTTCGTCCTATCGATGGCGGCTCGGTAAAAATTGATGGTATTGATGTGGCGAAACATCCTCAAAAAGTAAAATACCTTATCGGTGTACAACCCCAGTCGCCGGCCTTTCAAGATAAAACACGCCTTACAGAAGTGATCGAATTATTTGCTGCTGCGTATGGCGAAAAAGTCGACCCTATGGAATTCTTGCGCGACGTTAACCTTGAAGAGAAAGCCAAAAACTATGTCGAAGATCTTTCTGGTGGTCAAAAACAGCGCCTAAGTATTACGACAGCGCTCGTACACGGGCCTAAAGTGTTCTTCCTCGACGAGCCAACAACAGGGCTTGACCCGCAGGCTCGCCGCAACCTCTGGGACCTTATCGAACAAGTGCGCGATAAGGGTATTAGTGTCATTCTCACCACCCACTATATGGACGAAGCAGAAGTTTTGTGTGACCGCATTGCTGTTATGGATAACGGTAAGATTGTCGCCATTGATACTCCACGCAATCTTATTCAGCAGTTGTTGGACCGTGGTTTTAAGAAGAAGCAAGAAGTGCAGCAAGCTAGCCTTGAGGATGTTTTCATCGACCTTACAGGTAAGGCGCTAAGGGATGGTTCATAATGAAGAGCGATTGGCAAAAAAGTTGGTTTACTGTCTGGACATTTGTTCGCATCAACACCAAGCGCTTCTTCCGAGACCGTACGGCAATCTTCTTTACAATTGGCTTCCCGCTTATTTTCTTATTCGTCTTCGGAAGTCTTAATAGTAACAACTCCAGTGTATCGTTCAATGTTGCCCTTATTAACAACTCTTCATCGGAGTTTTCGAAAGAATTTACGAAGAACCTTCAAGAGAGTAAAACTATCAAGGTAAATAAAGAGGTAACTAGCCTTGATGACGCTAAAGATAGGATGAGCCGCTCCGAGCTAGACGCTGCCATTATATTGCCCGACGATTTTGGAAAAGTACAAGGCAATAATACATACCCAAGTGGCCAGGCGCAGGTTGTCTACACTCAAAACAACCAATCATCTGGCGCTGCTTTGACCTCTGTGTTACAAAGCCAATTCCAGCAAATTAATCAAGGCCTTGTACCGACGGTGAGTCCTTTCACCGTTAAGAGCGAGCAGCTCAACGAGAATAGCCTATCGGCCTTCGACTACACCTTCGCTGGCCTACTTGGCTTTGCTATTATTGGTATGGGCATTTTCGGGCCTATTAATGTTTTCCCCGAGCTAAAGAAAATGGGTATTTTGCGTCGTCTTAGCACAACACCACTAAGGGTGTGGCAGTACTTCGTTTCTACCATGATTGGGCAAGCGGTTATTGGCCTGCTTTCCATTGCCATTATGTTCGTTATTGCTATTCTTGTATTCCACCTCGAGGTGGTGGGGAACTGGCTGGAGCTTGCCGTCTTTATTATCTTTAGTATCGCCATGATTCTGGGTATTGGTTTGGCGCTTGGTGGATGGGCTAAGAATGAGCGACAAGTAGCGCCGCTAGCTAATATTGTCGTCTTCCCAATGATGTTCCTTTCAGGTACTTTCTTCCCTCGCTTCCTGATGCCGGAATGGTTGCAAAATATTTCTGCTTTCTTGCCGCTGACGCCGGTTATTGATGGTATCCGCCTTATTACGACTGAAGGTGCGCACCTTATTAACATTCTGCCACAAGTAGGTTTGGTTGCCGGTTGGATGGTTATTATCTATATTATTGCTTTTAAGGTATTCCGCTGGGAGTAGTATGTCTCGTATTGCTGAGGATTTTCTAGAAAACCGGGTCAATCCTCCACTTCAAAGTGAACCGGTTCTTGATTGGCCTGTCGTAAAAATACCAGATGCCATAGCCGAGACGATCGGTGAAGCTGCTGCTCGTACTGTTGATTTGCTCGAGGCGAAAGAACAGAGGATAAAGTCTTTAACCGAAGCTCAGCTAGAAATCGCCCGGAAATACGGCGTGCGTTTTGAGGAGTTCGATAACGATATCATAGCAATTAGAACGGATATATCAGCACATCGCACGCCCCGCGATGATATAGGCCACTATTTTGGGAGCGATATCATGAATGCGCTCAATAAACCTGATAGTGTGTATAATTTGGGGTTACTGGAACTTACTCGTGAGGGGTACAAAACTCTATGCAATCGATACAACCCCGAAGCATATGGCGAACGTGGACAAACCATACCAACTGCGCCTGTTGATAAGCCCATTTTCCATGGAGAAAAGACAGATTCCGGGAAAATTAAAGTGATAATGTCTGGTCGAAAAATATATCCCGATTGGCAGCGAGCGGCAAGTAATGACCCGATTGAAGAGGGTGACGATGAATAAAAAAAGAACCGCAATCATGGCGGTTCTTTTTGTATGAGATGAAAGGCTACTTCCTACGAGGAGATTCTTCCTTAACCGTAAGGTCAACACCTCCGCTAACGCCAACCACAACGTTGAAGATGAAGGCGACGAGTACGCCGTAAAGCCAGCCAAAAGCAAACATGACGAGCGGGTAAAGAATAACTGCTGAGAGGATGATCGCTAATGAAGCGAGGAGGCCATCAACAACTGTTGGCGTGGTATTTGTAAGGTACGAGATTGTCCCAGCGATGGCGGTGATAAGGCCAACGGCCAAACCAATAATTAGGTTAACGGTACCAATAAGTTTACCGATTGATAGAACGCCCACACGTGTCACAGTGATATTGCTCATAGCAAAACTCCTCACTAAGGTTATCGTGAGGCAATAATACCACTTATGTGTAAAATATGCAAATAGCAGCAGCCGACGAATGAGGCTCATGTTCAAAGCTGCCATTCGTGACAAGTAGAGTGTGTTCCGTGCTATAGTATCAGATATGACTCCTGTAGCTTTCGCGACTGATCTTAGGAAAACGAGAGACCTCATCAACGCTCGCCTGGAAGCATATTGTCTCGAGCGCACTGCAGAAGCGGCTAACCATGGTAGCGGCTATGTAACGCTGTGGCACTTTATAACAAAACTTCTGCTTGCGGGTGGTAAAAGGTTTCGACCCTATATTCTACTGACCGTGTACCAGGCCTACGCCAAGGATGGTAATAACGAAACAGTACTTTCTGCAGCACTTGCTCAAGAACTGATTCATTTTGCCATGCTGGTACACGACGACATTATTGATCGTGATTTAACTCGGTATGGTGTACGCAATGTTATGGGACAATACGAAGATTTCTACACTTCGTTTATTGATGACGCATCGGAAAAAACTCATATGGCCCGCAGTGCGGCCATGTTGGCTGGTGATATTTTACTATCTGATGCCTACCGGCTTATGGGTCGGGTCGATGTGTCAAAGCAGCTGGTAGCTGAAGCAACCGAGATTATGTCCCGGGCCGTATTTGAGGTAATTGGCGGCGAATTATTAGACACCGAGGCGGCTTTTATTCAAGACCCGCTCATTAGCGCCAAAAGTATTGCGCTTCATAAAACAGCTAGCTACTCGTTTGTCGGCCCTATTACTATGGGAGCGGTTTTAGCCGGCGCATCAAAAGAAGAGGTTAAAATACTGCAAGCAATAGCCGAACGGCTTGGCGTAGGGTACCAACTACGCGATGACTTATTAGGTGTTTTTGGCAGTGAGGAAAAGACGGGTAAAAGTGTATCTTCGGACATTACCGAAGGAAAGCGCACGTATTTGGTGGAGCAGTTTGAACAGTGTGCTTCGTCCCAGCAGCACGAAGAATTCTTTAAAGTCTTTCACAATATCCACGCTTCGGAACGCGATATTGCTCACGCGCGAAAGTTACTCATCGCCTCTGGTGCTAAGGCGGCCGTAGAAACAGAAATTGCTCATTTGGTGGATGATACTACAGGGCTTATTGAAACACTATGCCTTACGGAAAGCGACAAACAGACCTTCTACGCCTTAGTTGACCACTGCTTACAGAGGGAGGGGTAGCCATGGAATTGTATACCTCGACGAGCTACCAGCTTAGCCGTCAACTAACGATGCGCTATTCAACCTCTTTTAGCAAAAGTAGCGAACTATTTGCTACTCGGATTCGCCCACACATTTTTGCTATTTATGGTCTGGTGCGTATTGCTGACGAAATTGTTGATACCTACCAGGGTAAGAAAACTGCAACGCTTCTTGATGCGCTCGAGCAAGAAACATATGCGGCTATACAGCTGCAGTACAGCACCAATCCAATTGTGCATGCCTTCGCGCATACAGCTGCAAAATACGGCATTAATAAAAGTATAATAGCTCCTTTTTTTGAAAGTATGCGTATGGATTTGAAGAAAAAGCGGTTCAATCAAAAAGAGTACGAGCGCTATATTTACGGGTCGGCCGAAGTGATTGGCTTAATGTGCCTGCGAGTATTTGTCGAGGGCAACGATCATGCCTATAAAAAACTAGAAGTGGGTGCTAGAGCACTTGGTTCTGCTTATCAAAAAGTGAATTTTCTGCGTGATATGGCTAGTGACTTTAGTGATAGGGGACGGGTGTATTTTCCTACTGTTACGTACGATGCGTTTAGCGATACTCAAAAACAAGCGATCGTTACTGATATTCGACACGATTTTGAAACGGCACGTCAGTACTTAAGCCAGCTTCCTAAGACCGCCCGAAAGGCGGTCCGATTGAGCTATAGTTACTACTCGGAGCTACTGCGTATATTAGACCGCGCGTCAGTGGATACTATTAAGCAACGGAGGCTACGTGTTTCGGCAGCACGAAAAGCGGCGCTCTATGTTAAAAAGGTGGCCGCATGAGTCGTGATAATTCTAAAAAAGTAGTCATTATTGGGGCTGGTATTGGTGGTTTAGCGACGGCTAATTTGTTGGCACAAAGTGGCTATGAGGTGCACGTATATGAAAAAAATAAGCAACTTGGTGGTCGGGCTGGGCAGTTTACTAAAAAAGGTTTCACGTTTGATACTGGGCCATCGTGGTACCTTATGGCCGAGGTGTTCGAGCGGTATTATAACCTTCTTGGGACTTCAACTAAAAAAGAATTAGACCTTATCAAATTGAAACCGGCTTATAAAATTTATTCGGGTGATGAGGCGTTGACTATTTTTGGTGATCGAAAGCGCGATATGAAAACCTTCGACAAACTTGAGCCGGGCGCTGGCCAAAAACTCATTCAGTATGTTGATCGCAGTCGGGAAATATACCAATTGGCGTTGCGTCATTTTTTGTATACAAACTTTGATTCCACTCGGCAGTTGCTCCACAAGGATGTCGTGAAAAACCTTGGCTCAATGGTAGTTCTTGCCACTACACCACTACATCACTACGTCAAAAAATATATCCAGCATCCGCGCTTACAGCAAATTCTTGAGTATCCAACGGTTTTTCTGGGAAGTTCACCCTACTCGGCGCCGGCTCTCTATAGCCTGATGAGCGCGCTTGATTTTGATGAAGGGGTGTATTACCCAAAGGGTACAATGTACGCTGTGGTAGAATCGTTGGTAAAGATTGGCAAAAAAGCGGGTGTTCATTACCACGCGAACGCTGGTGTAAAGCGCATTATCACCAAAGAGGGGAGAGCAAAAGGTATCTTGCTTGAGTCTGGCGAAAAAATTGAAGCGGATATTGTAATTTCTAACGCCGACCTTCACTTTACCGAAACGAAACTTTTAAAACCAAGTGAGCAAACCTACCCTATGGCCTATTGGGATAAGCGCGAACCCAGCCCCAGCGCCCTTTTGATGTACCTAGGCATTAAAGGCAAGGTGCCAGAATTTGAGCACCATACCTTGCTATTTACCGAAAACTGGAAAGAAAACTTCCATAACATTTTTGCCAAGAAAGCTATTCCAAACCCAGCATCGCTGTATATCTCGAAGACTAGCCAGTCTGATGCCACCGCGCCAAAGGGTGATGAAAATATCTTTGTGCTAGTGCCATTACCGGCCGGTAAAACCATCTCTCCAACTGCTTTGGAGAAGTTAGCCGATACTTACATAGAACAAATTCATCAAACAACTGGCGTCGACCTTAAGGGCCGTACTATAACTCGAACGTTATTTGGCCCGGGTGATTTTTCGTCAAAATATAATGCGTGGCAATCTACAATGTTGGGGCCTTCGCATAGGCTAACGCAGAGTGCTTTTTTCCGCACGCCAAACAAAAGCAAAAAGGTTTCCAACCTTTATTACGTCGGCGCTAGTACAGTACCGGGTATTGGTGTGCCGATGTGCCTTATTAGTGCCGAATTGGTGCATAAAAGGATTGTCGGCTGATGCAGTGGTTCTATTTACTTGGGCTGTTGATCAGCATTACAGGCATGGCAATTATTGACTGGCGCCATAAGCTAGCTTTTTGGAAAGATGCTCGACGCACTGGCGTGACACTGTTACTGGCAGTCCTCATTTTTATTTTGTGGGATTTCTTTGGCATCTTTTTAGGTATTTTTTTCCATGGCGGCAGTAACTATAGTCTGCCTTTTACAATTGCACCAGAATTTCCACTTGAAGAATTATTCTTCTTATTCTTACTTTGCTACAGTACGCTGGTTATTTATAACGGAGTTTCAAAATGGCGTTCACGTATCTAATTCTTAACGTCGTTTTTTTGGCGATTATCGTCTTTTTGCTGGTGCAAACCTACAGGAAACCTTCAAAGGCGTGGTATATAACACTAGTTATTCTTTTGGGTCTGACCTTAGTATTTGATAACGTCATTATTATCGCCGGTATTGTCGGGTACGACCCAGCGAAACTGCTTGGTATCTACCTTGGCAAGGCGCCGATTGAAGATTTCTTCTATGCTATTTTGGCAGTCATTATCGTGCCTGTGTTATGGAAAAGAGTAGGGTCGAGTGCTAAGCAGGGGGATGAGGACTAATGAAGCTATTCGAAACGGTAAAAAAACTTTTTTGGGTATCGCGCCCTATTTCATGGCCTAATACGAGTTATCCGTTTTTAGTTGGCTTTTTGTTAGCAAGTGTTTGGCCACTGTCATCGTTAGATATTGCTACGCTGGTTGTCGGCACGTTGTATTTTATTGGTCCGTATAATCTTTTAATGTATGGCGTGAATGACGTGTTTGACTACGAGTCGGATATTCGCAACCCACGCAAAGGCGGCATTGAGGGCATGAAAGAATCCCGTCAATTCCACCCGACTATTTTAAAGGCCGTGCTTGTTACTAATGTACCTTTTTTGGTCTACCTATTCGCAGTTGGTTCATGGCCGGCTCGGATTGTGCTTGCCTTTGTAGTGTTTGCTGCGCTGGCGTACTCACTGAAAGGTTTGCGGTTTAAAGAAATCCCTTTTTTTGATTCCGTTACCAGTAGCTTCCATTTTGTCAGCCCGCTGGTATTCGCATTGGCTTTGGTTGGTTTCCAGCCAGATGCCTGGCCGTGGATATTGGCTTTCTTTGCCTGGGGTATGGCATCGCACGCTTTTGGCGCAGTGCAAGATATCATTCCCGATAGGGAGGGCAAGTTGCATTCAATCGCCACCTTTTTGGGTGCGCGCAAAACAGTCTGGCTAACACTCGCGCTTTATATCTATGCATCCATTGTTGTGGCGCTACAGGGTGTGCAGTATTGGGCCGTGGCTTTGGCGGGGTTTGCGTATGTCATTAACTGCACCCCCTATTTATTAATTACGGATGCTACTTCGGCAAAAAGTAATAAAGGCTGGAAGCGATTTTTGTGGCTTAATTATGCCAGTGGGGCGATTGTGACTGTGACTATTTTAGTCCTCAGTACTAACCTGTTGTTCTTCCGCTAATTTGCGGTTCATGAGCACATCGTAGCCATCAAAAACTTCGTCGGCTTTATCGACACCTAGTTTGATCAGTTCTTGCCATAAGTCGGCAGCGATGGTCGTGCCATCGGCATCGTCTTCGGCGAGTTTCTCAGCCTCAATAAACGAACCCAGGCCATCAACAACATCAACGCAAATTTCAATGCCACCATAGTGGGCCTTGCGCCGAGTTTTTGTTAGGTCGGAATAAAGCGTAAAGCCGAGCGTTGCGATAATCGCAGCCAGCTCAGCTGCATCGCTTACTTCGGTTTCATGTTCTTTACTGTCGAGACCACCCGAGTGTTGCTGCTTTAAAGTGAATATCACTCGAGCATCATTTTCAGTGCGTATACGTAGCCAAGTGGAACCAGGTGCATTGTCGGCTGCCCCGGGTTGCCCATACACGACATCGTGTTGCTTAATAGGTTCGGAAAGTGTTATGCCGGCACGTTCAATCGCACTAAGTAGTGATGACATATCGGAAACTTTAGCCTTGATTTCAATTTCTCTCATGCACCTATAGTAGCACGGTATACCTATCCGCAACGCTTGTATAACAATAAGCACATTGACTTGTTATAGCTGATGTGCTATAATAAGAATTAGCCATTGTAAGTAGCTCTATAGCCAACTGCAAGCTTCTTGTCACTATGTCTTCATCTTGAGCAAATGTATAGCAGATCTACTATCTGTTGCGATTTGGCCAAGATATCTATTTTGAGCTAATCTCAAACAATCTAATACGCACCGAACTCTTTTGGTGTTATGGGTATATCCCAGGAGAAAAAATGAAAAAATATAACAATATAAATGCTGCTCAAGTATCTCAGCAATTAAATGATAAGATTGATCGAGAATTACGCAACTATCGAGTAAAGCTGGGAAAAGTTGAGAATGTGCCACCTCAAACTGTTCGAGTAGTACCACTTGGTGGTCAAAATGGTATTGGTGAAAAGAATATGATCGTCGTCGAATATGAGGACGACGCCCTTATTCTTGACTGTGGTTTCGACCTTGGTGTCGATTTACCGGGCGTAAATTATGCCATCCCAGTACTGGATTATTTAGAAACTATTAAACACAAAATACGTGCATACGTTATTAGTCATGGCCATATGGATCATATAGGTGCACTCACGCATGTTGTACCGAAGTATCCTGCGCCAATTTATGGCAGCGGCTTTACGATAGGTATGATAGATGTTCATTTCAGTAAGGTGCAAGAACAAGGCGAAGTATATCAGCCCGAGCTGATCGTGCTTGATATGGATACGCACGAGAGCGTCTCTATTGGTGTGTTTACGGTTGAGTTGGTAAGGGTGACGCACTCAATTCCGGAATCGTCGGCTATCATTATCGATACACCTTTGGGACGTCTCATTAATACCGGCGACTTTCGGCTTGACCCAGAGCCTCTTGATGCCATGCCAAGTGACGTAAAGCGACTCGCAGAGCTAGGAAGGCAAGGGGTACTCCTTCTTATGAGTGAAAGTACAAACACGACAAGGGTAGGGCGCACCCCGACTGAACATACCCTGCAGGATAGTTTTGATGACTTAGTTGGTAAAACAAAAGGACGTTTAATAATTGCGATGTTCTCGTCGAATATGAACCGTATTCAGATGATTATCAATGCAGCCAACCATTACGGACGCAAAGTTGCACTTGATGGAAGGAGCATGCTTACTGTTGCCGAGTTGGCAGCTCGGCTCGGAAAGCTAAAGATACCGAAGGGTACACTCATACCGCTATCGACCGTAGAGACCCTGCCTGATAACGAAGTGCTTGTAATATGTACTGGTGGTCAAGGTGAACCCGGGGCGGCATTGAGTCGCATGGCTGTCGGTGAACACAAGGCGGTGACACTTACCTCTTCTGACACGGTGGTCATTAGCAGCACGCCCATTCCCGGCAACGAAAGGAGTTATGCAAAAATTGGAGATCTTCTATCGGCCATTGGAGTAAAGCAATACCGGCACCCAACCCATGAAATTGACGGTTCAGGACCGCTCCATGTTTCAGGGCATGCTGCCAGGGACGAGCACGCCGAGATGATAGCATTAACTAATCCGGATTACGTCATGCCTATATATGGAGGAGCATTGAATCGCGCCTATCATAAAGATATTGCGTTACAGAGTGGTGTAAAGGCCAGCCATATACTCATGGTAGAAAATGGTGCTGTTATTGAGTTTGGAACGGACAAAAAACCAGGCATTATAGGTCGGGTGTCGAGTGGCGATCGATTCGTTGATCAAACGGGCGCTGTGGTTCCGGAAATTGTTACCCGTGACCGCCTGCAATTAACAGAAACAGGTTTTCTTATCATCGTTGCAACTATCGATAGGCATGCGAAATTGGTTTCCAGCCTAGACATAGTAACGAGAGGGTTTATTGCTTCCAAGACAAACGTACAAACAATGAACGGTATTCGAGCTGAAATTCGCAAAATACTTAGTGCTAAAAAAGAAGTCCGTTCGAAAACGGCCATTGAACTTTTGAAACGTTCCATCCAAATGTCGGTCGGGTCGTATCTGCTTCACGAGACGGGTGGTTTACCCATAATTATTCCGGTCGTTAACGTAATCGGTGTGACACGGAATCATCGAAAGCCAGCTGACGAGGTGCATTAAGGGAGCTAAGGCTGCCGGGCAACGTACTTATCGTTAGCTGATATTTTTCTGGATTGCATTGATATACGCATCCCCTGTATTATTTTTTCGATAGTCACGAGAATTGATATCTTTTTAATAATCAGAGACGAACAGGACTTTTCGTGTTTGCAGTATGACAACAAAAAGTCAGAAAGCTTGCGCAGATAGCCTAAGGGGTGCTATTGTTCTAGTAATGATAAAGAGTTCAAATACAGCACTAATTTCTTCGCACTCTTTTGCCTTTGCCTTTTTTGCTGCTTAAGCAGCATATTTAATTCTCACCATTTTCATCTATATACCAACCTACCCACGGGAGAATTACATAATGCGTACCAATACTATAAAAGTAGCCATTCAAGGCGATAAAGCTTCTTTCCATGAAATTGCGGCCTTACGTTACTATAAGCAACCTATCGATATCGTCTACTGCCAGTCTTTTGGCGAAGTATTCTTACGCTTGAAAAATGGAGAAGTCGACAGGGCGCTGGTTGCCGTCAGCAACAGTAATCACGGAATAATTAGCGAGGTTGAAGCTTTACTAGAAGAGAACGACGTACAAACAGAGGGTGAGTACGCGCTTCCTATTGAACAACACATTATTGGGTTGCCACAGACGAAACCAGAAGGCATAAAGAAAGTAATCTCCCACCCCGTTGCGTTATCTCAATGTAGTGGCTACCTTGCCGGGCGTTTTCCAAATGCAGAGCTAGAAGAGTATTACGACACATCCGCGGCGGTTGCTTTGGTGGCCCAGGAGCTGGATCCGTCAATGGTTGCCATTGGCAGCGAGAGGGCTGCGCAGGTGCATAACCTTGCTATACTACATCGGGCAGTTCAGGATGATGCTGATAATACGACGTTATTTAGGTCTTTTCTCGATAATGGGAATTAGAACTTCACTCTACCTCGAAGAATATGTTCACCCCTTGTGAGGAACTCTCGAGTGACCCATGCTGTTTTATTGCGTACGTGCGGTTGCGTTGAATAGTGATCAAAGGGGATGTCTGCATCAATAGGGTCTGCGATAACACCTTGTTTAGTAATGATTCCGAGCGCACGTACCATCATATCGCCATGCGCTAGCTCTGCAGGGTTGTACGCACCGACCACATCCATGGCCTTGATTGAGTCGCTCTTCACCTCAAAGGTAGGATAAAAGTCTCTGTTGGGCCACAGCACGTGAAGGTAGTCCTTGAATCGTTGGTATGTATCGGGGCGGTTTTTCCATAACGAATAGGCGACTTCCCATTGGATCATTTGCTCATTGGGGTTTTCGCTGGTCAGGATAGTATGTACCGACTCGGCAAGAGCGTCATTTGACGGACCCGGTTTAAAGTCGATCGAATCAAGGTAGTACATCATGGCCGTATCGTCTGCTAGTTGCAGCCGCATATCCTTGATGTCTACTAACTCTTTGTCAGTAACACTGTCTCTGCCAAAAGCTTGTGTAAAGGTCGCGTCATTGTTGGCAATTGGTGCAATAGTATGCGGCTTTTTGGGGAACGTCCCTGGGACTATGTTTGCGTAAGAAAGCATTAATTCTAAACGGTCGCTAAGTGATATGTTTGCCGTTCGCGATCTGTATACCCACTCACGAGTTTCTTTGTGAGAAATGGGCGAGAGGGGGTCGGCGGCACTATTTAAAAGTAGGAGTCCTTGTTTATCTTGATTTGTATCTCTGGCTGCTGTTGCGTAGTTGCTTGCCAGGATGTGAATGACATCTGTTTGTTCTTATTCTTGTAGATCTACAAATGGTATGACGTTCGGGGTGTAAAATGATGCCATAGCTAGCCTTGTTGCCATACTGCCAGCGGTTCTTGCTATAGCAAGGCGCTTTTGTTCAGGGGACAGGATTTCTATAGGTAAGAGATGTTCCTGTGCCTGAAAGGCCTCTTGGGCGAGAGGTGACGTGCGGAGATCCAGCGCATGTCCAACGATATCAGTAGGAATAGGCTGACTATATTTGCCAGTCTTTTCTTTAAAGTTTTTTACGTTTTCGACGTAATTCATTGATTATATTATACTATAAAAGTATGAATATATCAAATTCTAAAGAGAGCTGATAGGTATCTGCTTCATTCAGATATAATAGATAAAATCTTTTCGACAGTCTCATCAACCGTTAGATCAGAATTATCGATAATAGACCCAAAGCTAGGCGATGCGATACCTGTATCGTAATGATATTGAATGCGTGACTTTTCCCAGTCGCTAAGGACTCTATCACCACGCTGGCTTTGGGCGATTTGAATTCTTGGCGCAAGGGTGATAATGAATTGCGGAGAAGCGATGATTTCATCGTTAAAGCGTTTCCAGTCTTTTTCCCTAATAACGTAATTAGCAACCACATCCTTACCCTTGGCGGTGTGTTTGTTAATTGTAGCGATGGCCAAGTCCATAGACTTATCGAGGTCGGTGGCTAAATTAAAGTCAGGAATTGTGTCGTTTAAATCATCGACGTTAACATATGCGGCATTCAAACGCTTGGCAAGTACACGCGAAGTAGTAGTTTTTCCAGAGTTGATGCTGCCGCTAATGAAAACTAACATGGTTCTATCATAGCAAAAGAAACAGCTATATTTGCATTTATAAAAGTACTGTGTTATAAAAAAATTATGATTAAATACGTAACAACAACCGGTTATTGGTTTCATGGCTACCAACCTCTGGCGGCTTGTTCCGTGTTTTTAAGCTAAACACACTTCATTGAAAATATCGATCAGGCCGCCAACGGGCGGTTTTTTGATTATTTAAATGGAGTGACGACGATGAATATAATAAAAAGTAGTGAACTGGGTTTACAGCGGGTGCGTTTTGGTGAGCAAACAGGCTCACTGACAATATACGACGGATTATCCACGCCGTTTAGTGATGACACTATCCTACTTACCAAAGAGAATAGGGAACAAATAGCGCAGTTCACAGAACAGGCAGCCGCGGCCTTTGGACCCGACGAGGGTCCCGAACCAACGTACGTGCAGAATGAATTAGGTCTTCCCTCGTTAGTTGTGCGAACGGATTGCACGATTATTGATGGCAAGATCGTTCCATATGAAATGGAAGATAGTCCGTCGGGGCAAGGTATTACCGATAAGATTCACCGAGGGATTGGCGGTGTTGGGATTCGTGACGCTATCCTTAACCACTACCTCGATCAGGTTGGCCAGACCCCATTAGTTATTGTGTCTGGTGCTCGTGGGCACGGCACCGATGACGACCAAGTGTTTGGACGGAGTGATTACTTATTTAACACGAATAACCAACCGGTCGAGACGGATCGCTTAGTAATCGTCAAAGCGATTCCAGGCGACGAAGGCAGTCGACGTCCGTACATGAACTTACAGTCTCGGGCACTTATGCCACTTGTGAGCGAAGGGGACAAAACATATCTCCGCCGTCTTGGACTGATGAAATCGACAAGAGCTGCTAGTGATTTGCTTGTCGATGATCAGGGGAATCGTGCATCGCAGGTGGTCAAAGCCCAAATTGGTTCAATGGCTATGGGTGTTTCAATTTATTTGTCAAATGCCGACAAAAAACGTTTTACAAGTGCAAGTACGGTGAGCGCGAGCCGTTTGGAGCGAGATATGCATTCATATGTCGATCAAATGGGCGGTGCACTTGTGCAGCCATTTTACCCGCCAGTTGCGATTGAAAACCCAGAGGGCAGAAAGAACGCTATACTTCGCGTCTTCTCACTCTTGAGTCGTGAAAATGGTGAAATAAAAGCGGATGTTATTGGCGGATGTTACGTCGCACGTCCAGAGTTGATTGTGCACGGAGCAAGTAACGCCGTTTCTGGTGCAGTTATTGTAGAGTCAGGAGATATATAATGGAAAGTTATTTAGAGAAATTAGTTTCGTTTTACTCGGTTACCGATGATCAGCAAGCGGTTTGCCGACTGCTTGATTACACAGAAGCATTCTTCAAAGAAAGAGGCTTAAAAGTGACACGATACGAATTTGATGGCGTAAATAGTCTTGTAGCCTCGGTGTTCGATACAAAAACACCAAAACTCATGCTTCAGGGTCACGTGGATGTCGTTCCCGGCGCCAACCAACCGTTTCAACGTGCCGAGGGTATTGTTAAGGGGAGAGGAGTATTTGATATGCTCTTTGGTGTCGCAGCTTTTATGCAGTTAGTCGATGAGCTAGACCCGGTTAAGAACGGCAATGACATCGCTATAATGTTGGTCGGCGATGAAGAACATGGAGGCATGAGCGGTGCTCGGCTTTTGCTAGAAAGAGAAGGCTATAAGCCGGCACTTTGTATTCTACCCGATGCTGGCAATGGCTTCGGTTCGATGAGTATCGCAGCAAAAGGTACATTCCACCCGTATATTCGTATTAATGGGCGTTCCCACCACGGTTCGCGTCCGTGGGAAGGTGATGGGGCGGCTGGGAAGCTGGTGCGATTTATTACAGAGATGGAGCAACTATTCGATCCGTCGGATCAGCAGAATTCAACCATGACCGTTGCAATGGTGCAGTCGGGAAGTGCTAGCAATCAGGGCCCCGCAACAGCAGAAGCGAAGTTAGATATTCGGTATAAGGATAAAACCGACCTTGATCGTATTAAGGAAACGTTTTATGCACTTTTGAATAAATATAACGGTGAAGTTATCGATCTACTTATTGGAAGCGACTTTCAACTTGATTTACAAGATGAACGTATTGTGATGTTTGTAGATATGTACAAACAGGCAACAGGCACGGGCATTTCGTTTATCAAGGCACACGGTTCATCTGACGCACGATTCTTCGCAGAGAGGGGTATTCCCGTGATTATGTTCCGCCCCGACGGTGGTGGAGCCCACGGTGATGATGAGTGGTTATCGCTGGAAAGTTTTGATGCGTTTTATGGTTTATTGCGAGGGTACGTGCAAGTTCTGTTGTCGGCCTAGGTTGTGCGGTGGGATGTTGCTGCGAGGTCAGGACTAAACGAGCAAGTCGTCGGCTATCAATTTAGGCAGTAAGATCTTAGCAAAGCCGTTTGATGGGGTGATCTCTGATCTGCTTGAATACCACACGTAGCCTGTAATTTCTTCACCAACTTGAATGTCACCATTTATGGTAATAAGAAAGGTATCGACTTTTTGATCTTCGTAGGCGTATGAATAGTAGGGTGCGTGACTGCTTACTTTGACACCTAATTCTTCCTGGATCTCCCGACGTAATGTATCAATAATGGATTCGCCATCCTCTACACCACCGCCAGGCGTCCAGTAAAAATCCGCGCCGTGTCCTGTTACTAGCAGGATATGATGATCTTTTAGTATTATTCCGCGCGCAGTGTGTCTCATGCGTTCATTTTATAATAAAAAAGAACTCTGCGTGGAGTCCCTTTAAGTATAAGCTCTATGGTGGGGCTGGAAGGAGTTGAACCTTCTACCAAGTGGTTATGAGCCGCCTGCTCTGACCGATGAGCTACAGCCCCGCTTACGACATTATAGCGTATTTCAATCTGTTGAGCTATGCATAAATCACGACGCCCAAAGAGGTGCTATAATAACCCTATAAGCCATAAGCTTCATACCTATGCAAAAAATCAACATTCGCAAATTTGTGTACAGTCTGCGTCATCGTTATTTGACGTTTAATAACCTGGTTATTTTAACGGCCTTTTTGATTGCAGCTGGTTGGGTGTGGGGGTCGCTACAGGTGATGCAACGTAACTATGGGTTGCAACGTGAAGTAGACCAAAAGAAGCGTGAGTTGCAACTTGCACAGCTCCAAACCGAGAGCCTGCAACTCCAAAAACGCTACTATGAAACCGATGAATACAAAGAGCTAGCTGCGCGCGAAAGTTTAGGATTGGTTATGCCTGGTGAAAGTGTGCTTATTTTGCCTGAAAATTCCGATGCCGCCAAAAATGCCGACAAAACCGCTAGCCCTGCCGCACCAACACCATCCACAAGTAATCAAACCAGTAATTTGGAGCAATGGCTCAACTTCTTATTTGGTGGGTATAGCAAGAGTATTAACTCGAATGACAAATCATAGATAAACATATGGTATTCTAGTGCCATGAGCAAACGTAGTTCTCAGGCTAAAACGAGAGTTATTGTAGCAATTTCTATTCTTGTCGTGCTTATAATGTGCGCTGTGGGGTATATTGTATGGCGGGTTGCGTCTACTACAGATCAGCAGACGGATTCGGCCAACAAAAGCACCTCAACCGAACCTATCCCGGAAAAAACCATTAAACTACCGAATGGCACAACGGCTACTTATCCCGATATTAAAACCTATCGGGATATCGTGTTTGCTGTGCATGATGGCGACGAGCGCTCAGAGTATGTAGTGATTAGCCACAAAGCCTATCAAGACTACCTTACGTATGTAGGAGCTAATGCCGATGATGTTTGTGGCACGGACGACGCGCCCAAAGCGATTAAGCAAGATATTATTATCTATGGCATACTGAATACCTCTACGAAAGCTATTACCTATCCACAAAATTCAAATTGTATAGACCTTATGGCCGCTGACGACACTCCGCTTCCGCAGTTTAAGCAGGGTGCTAAGGATGTCTTAGCTCGAGTGAAGGGCGATATACAGTCTTTCTTGCAAGTAGTAACTATTAAATAAAACAATTTAGTTTACAAAACAAAAAAGGCTTCGAATAACTTCGAAGTCTTTCTTGGTAGCGGGGGCAGGATTTGAACCTGCGACCTTGTGGTTATGAGCCACACGAGCTAACCGGGCTGCTCCACCCCGCGATACATTCACTATCTTAACAGATGTGAAGGTGTATTTCAAGTGCAGTATGCCGCGAAAGTGGCAGGCGTTTTAGCTTAACTTTTGTGCTGCTACACGAATCGCTTCAGCCCACGCAAGAAAAGCGTGTGGTGTATCGGCAACCTGCTTGGCGGTAAGGCCGTATTTTACGGCGAGGGCAAGTTCATGAATAAGTTCGGCGGCGTGGGGTGCCATAATAGTGCCACCTAAAATAACACCTTTTTTATCGGTAATGATTTTTACAAAGCCATCACGAAAATCGGCGGTGTTACTGCGCGCTATAATGCTAAGCGGCGCTACTGCTTTATTTATAGCAAGGTCGCGGCGGCGGCTATCGTCTTCACTTAATCCAACGTGAGCAATCTCGGGGTTGGTAAAGATGACATCTGGTGTAGCTGTGTAGTCGGGTGCAAGTTTGGTACGCTCCAAAATATTATGGGCTACAACTCGGCTTTCCAGTAGCGCCGAGTGGGTGTGGCTGTCGCGGCCTAGTACGTCGCCGGCGGCGTAAATGTGCTTCACGCTCGTTTGCAGGAACTCATTCACTTCGATGCCTTTGGGGGTGTAGTGTACCGAGGCGTTTTCGAGGCCAAAATCAACTTCAGGCGCGCGGCCGGCGGCCACAAGTAGTTCATCGGCTTTGATTATTTTTTCGGTACCGCCACGCGAAATTAGGATTTTCTTGGTTAAACCTTCTTTGCTCACAGATAATACACGGCTATGTGTCAAAACAGTCACGCCTTTTTGTTCGCTTAGAAGTTGTTCGAGGGCAACGCCCACTTCTTCGTCGTAATGGGGCAAAAGCCGACCGGCTTGCTCGGCAATATATACTTTCGTGCCAAAGGTTGCCATGAGTTGGGCGATCTCAATACCATAGCGGCCACCACCAATAATAAACAGACTTTTTGGTGGACGAAGTGCTTCGAGAATAGTGCGTGGGGTAAAGAAATCAACGCCACTAAGCCCCTGGATGTTGGGCGTAACCCAAGATGAACCGGTGGCGATCAAGAAATGCGCTGCCGATAAATGCCGACGGTTAACGGTAATTTCATGTGGGGTTAAAAAGTGAGCCCGGCCATTAAAAGCGCTAATACCGTGGTTTTCGTAGAAGCGGCGGTTATTGGCGGCGCCGGTACGTTTTACAACCGTCTCTTTCCAGGCGCGAATGGAGGGGTAGTTATACCCCAAAGTTGACGTACGTAACCCAAACTTGCCAGCATGACGAGCTTCATCGTACACATGCGCCACGTGAAGGAGTGCTTTGGTTGGCACGTCGCTCCAGTTGGGCGAGTCGCCGCCAAAAGTGTCTTCTTCAATAATAGCGACCCGTTGGCCAGCACGTGCGGCAATAGTTGCCGCAGCGCTTCCGCCGGCGCCGCTGCCGATTACAATGAGGTCATAGTCGAATGTATGTTTTGGCACGGTGAATCTCCTTATAATGTCCCGCGGTGGTGTTCGTATAAATAACTTGCGTCTGGGTGGTAGGTTTTTAAATATTTTGCAGCAACACGCCGAAGGTCGTTACTGGTTACTTCGGGGCGGCTTTCTAGCCAAATCAGGACTTCGTCAACTACGCGCCGGGCAATACTTTCAGCGTGGCCCGTTGGCGCGCCGCTGCTAAGGCAGGTGCTTACGAGGCTGGAGTGGAGCTTTTCTTTGTTAAATTCTTCAGGATGACGCCGTGCGCCGTTTTTCACAACCAGTGTAATAGGCCCACCCTCACTCATCAGAAAGCCCCTGTAACTGTCGCGACGACTTTACTGACGTAAACGAAAAAGCCAAGCACAAGTAAGGCGCTGCCGCCGCTAAATTGCAAAAAGTGCTTATTTTCAACCCGCCACTTTTGAATGCGCGCGAGTGAAGCACCACTGCCTATGAGTGCCCACACAATAAACAGACCAAGTGACGATACGACCGTGTAAATGGCTATGCCGGCCAGCTGCCAAGCGCCAGGAAGGCCTAGTAGAGTAAGTGCGGCAATAACGATAGTGGGGATAATAAACACCAGCTCGGCAATAACACTGGTCAGCCCAAGGCTAAAGGCCTCGGCGCTATCGTGGGTTGCTTTGCTACGGTTATGTAAATGCGTCGCCAGTGAGCGGGGAATCCACAATTCTGTAGTTGCGCTGCGACGGCGGTAGTAAAACAGCCATACTGCAATGCCAATACCCGCCACTAGGCCGCAGGCAAGTGCCCAGACCAACAGGGGAACAGTAGTGCCGAAAATGTGAAGCACTATCAGGCAGACAAAACAGAGGACAAGCAAGGTCATCACGGCTGCACCGAGCGTATAACTGCTGGTCATACGCAGTACGCGGCCTTGTGATTTCTTGGCACCAATAGCATGCCCACTGAGGAGCGTAAGGACACTTACGCTCAATTGAAAGCTGGCATGAATAAGGCCGGCAAATGCCACAATTGCGAGTGAAGTAAGTATGTCCATTTGTTTCTTTTTTAGAGTACCTCTACTGTAGGTTATACCATAAGCATAACAGGGACGTCAAAAGGGTTTATGAGGCTTGCCCCTGTAGGGTATTGACATTTCATTAAGCTTATGCTAGTATAAGCATATCAAGCAACAAAAACAAAAAAAGGCCAGCACCACATGGAATCAACACAATCCACCATCGAACCCGTCACTATAAGTGAAGTACTTTCACTTGCAAGTTGGGATCGTCCTCGTACTAATGAAGAACTGCGTGACTTTGTCAGTCACCGCGCCAGCCTGCTCGGCCTTTAATTGTTGTCTATAATTCCATCGGCTTTTAAGCGGTCCACCAGTAAGTGGATCGCTTTACTTCTGTGGCTTAGGCTATTCTTCTTTTCTTCGCTCATTTCAGCCAAGGTCTCGGTTTCGCCCTCAGGTACGAAGGTAATATTGAAGCCAAAGCCTTCAGTGACGCGCGGGGCAACTACTGTACCGGAAACCTCACCCTTTACGGTAATCAGGTTAGTCCCATCGTGGTACGCGATCGAACAGGCAATAGTGGCTTTTTCACCTTCTTTGCCGGCCAGTTGGTACAAGACATCGCTACCGACGTTTTTAATAAAGAATTTAATAAATGGGCCAGGTAGTCCATTTAATTTAGCCAGCCCAGCTTCGACATCTTCCACGATGACCGGCTTGCCGACAGCTTCAAATGCGCGTTGTACTTTGTCGGTAATAATTTCCTGCGAATCCGCGCTCTGGATTTCTATAAGATCGACATCAACAATATCTAGTTCAATCTCTGGGGGTAGTATTTGCCTCCATTCTTGGGCTTTATTAGGGTTGCCGGTTACGAGGTACATTTTTTTCATTATTCTATCTCCTTTGTAATTGCAGTGGTGTTCACAATAAAACAGGTGCGGTCGTAGTCTATGAAGCCGGCTTTGCGCAGTTCGTTCAGGGCTAGTGAAGTGGTTTCGCGGGTTGAGCTGATCATGCCGGCAAGTTCTTGGTGAGTGATACGTAGGCCGATGTCGTACAGGTTAACACTATCCCCTGCGCTCAGTCGTCGGGCAATATAGAGCTGACTTTAATAAAACCTTCTCGTATAGCCATCACAGAAGTAATGGGTTCGTCCTTGCTCAGCAAGATAGCCCCCTGAGAAAAGGTTCGAAGGGGGAATTGCTTGATATATTCAACATTATCCACTACCTATCAGTGTAGCAGGTGATGTGTAAGATTGCTTACATACGGTTGCTGAGAAAGGGTTTACTATATGCCCATAACGTAAACGAAAGGAATACTATGAATTACAAATTTATCCCCACGAAAGTACACGGTGCCCTCGACTATATCGTCGCCATTGCATTGCTGTTTGCGCCAATGATCTTTGGTTTTTTGCAAGTCGGCGGCGCCGCAGTCATCATCCCCGTTGTACTTGGTATAGGTTTGTTCTTATACAGTCTGTTTACCAAGTATGAATGGGGTGCTATTAGGGTGCTCGGTATGCCCTACCACCTTATCTTTGATGTTCTAGCGTCGTTGTTTCTGGCAGCTTCGCCATTCATCTTTGGCTTCTACACCGAAGCGTTGAATGTATGGTTGCCACACGTTGTGGTCGGTTTAACCGTTATTCTCGTAGTGATCTTTTCGAAGACACAACCAGGTGAGACGGTTGAGCGATAGGAGGGTTACTCATATAAAAAAAGACTTCCCATATGGGAAGTCTTTTTTTGTGATCATTTCTTGGTAGCAGCGACTGGGATTGAACCAGTGACCTTAGGCTTATGAGTCCTACGCTCTAACCAACTGAGCTACGCTGCCACGCTATGGTTTTGCCTTGCACGGGTTTGTTTCGCGCAAGGTACAGAGATGATTCTAGCAAATTTTACAGCGTTTTTCTAGAGCTAGCTGCTAGTAACTGCCGCGAAGTCGGACGATTTGGTCGTTAATGCGGTTTGCTTCACTATCTTTACTAGCGATAATGGCATCGCGCTGCTGCTCCATTTTAATGATCTCTTGTTCAACTTGCTGGCGTTCGTCGTTAAGCGTGTCAATTTCATCCTGCAAGTTGGTGGCCTTTTGTTGGTCGTTCATAGCAGCATGGGCTTCGGCTTCGGCCTGGTTAATTTGTTCGCTGTTACGAAATTGGTCGGCACGGTCACGTTCTTTATCGGCCTGGGCTTGGGTGGCATCCATTTGGCGTTGCTTTACTTGAATTTGGGCATCGATTTCTTTGATACTGCGCATAAGCACCTCCTCTATATAGTATAATGGAAATAACCACACGATACACACTAACTCGCCCCGCGCGGCTAAAGCGTCCCTCGTGCTACGGTCATTCATTTTTCGTCTTCGGTTCCAAATGCTAGAAACGGGCAGGGGAAACGGGCGAGCCATTCACGAAACGTTTCTCGAACTACTTAAACGAGAATTTTTGAACATGAATGACGAAACTTTTTTAAACGAACCCGTAGAGGTTATAGCACTCTTTAAAGCTGGGCATCATCCTTGTCAGCCGGTTCGTTTTAAGCGGCCCAACGGTAAAGAGGTGAGTGTGACTGAACTTGGCCTGCGCCATCCCCTGCCTAATGGCTTAAAAACGGTGCACGCTTTTGATGTGACCGACGGCGGAACTGACTACCGTCTTATATTTGATAGCGAGCGGTTAACCTGGCGCCTGACTATGGAGGCCGACCACTATGAATGAATTCAACCAAGAGAGGCCGCTCATTATGCACATCGACTTAAATAGCTGTTTCGCTACTGTTGAGCAGCAAGCCCGCCCAATGCTGCGCGGTAAGCCCGTAGCTATTGTGAATAGACGCACCGATAAAACCGCCATTGTAACGGCGAGTTATGAGGCGAAGGCGATGGGCGTAAAGGTGGGCATGAAACTACGCGATGCAAAAATTCTATGCCCCGATATCATAGCGCTGGAAAGCGATCCGTCTAAGTACCGCTATGTGTATCACCGTCTACTCGACATTATGAAAGACTATTCGGCTCACGTAACCATGAAAAGCATCGACGAGGGGGTGATTGATTTTCATGATACGAGCCAGGCGATTGCTGGGCGTGATTTGGTGGACATAGGGTACGAAATTAAACAACGGTTGAAAGATGAAATTGGCGTTTGGATGCGCTGTAATATAGGAATCTCTACTAATCGGTTTTTGGCGAAGACGGCGGCGGGCCTTCATAAGCCCGACGGGCTAGATATGATAACGTCGCAAAATATTAAAGAGGTGTTGGGGAGCTTGCAATTGACCGACCTAACCGGTATTGCGCGTCGTAACGAGCGTCGTCTCAATAGCGTTGGTATTACGACTCCCCTGCAGTTTTTTGATGCTGACGTGCCCACTTTGCGTGATGTTGTCTTTAAAAGCGTGGTAGGAGAATGGTGGTATAAGCGCCTTCGAGGCTATGAGGTGGACGATGTCGAAACGCACATTAAACGGGTGGGGCGCCAGTATGTTTTAGAACGGTTTGATTTGACATATCAGGAGATAACTCAGCGGCTGCATCATTTGTGTGAGTCGGTGGGGAGTCGGCTGCGCTCGCAACAACGGGCGGCCAGGGGAGTGTATGTCTACGCAAAAACTCTAGATCGAGAATACTGGCATGCCTCTTCCCTATCTCCCCTTCCCTTCTTCAGTGACCAAGCTATTTATGCTCAGGCTTTGCAATTATTTCAACGCGCCCCAGACGGTCTTAAAGAGATAGGGGTCCATTGTTACGAGCTGGCCGATTTTGAGCCGTCCCAGCTAAGCCTGTTTGCCGACGATATTGCCCGCGAACGGCATATAGCAGAAGTAATAGATACGCTTAACCAGCGCTTTGGCGAACGAACCGTCCATTCGGCGGATACCTTGAATACGGGCATATATGTGCATACAAAAATACCGTTCGGCAGTACGCGCTATCTTTAAAATAGGGGTGGAAAGTGATATAATAGTGCTAATTGCGATACTAATGTAACTTGGAGATGACGTATGTCGGGACACAGTAAATGGTCAACTATTAAGCGTGAAAAAGGCGCTAAAGATGCAAAACGTGGGGCGGTTTTTACAAAAATTGGTAACCAAATTGCTATTGCGGCTCGAAGCGGCATCGACCCTGTTATGAACTCGGCGCTGGCACTGGCTATTGAAAAGGCCAAGCAGGCAAACATGCCAGCTGCGAACATCCAGCGAGCTATCGACCGCGTTGCTGATAAAAATGCCGCCCAACTAGAAGAGGCGACGTATGAAGCTATGGGTCCAGGGGGTATAGGCATTATTATTGAAACTGCGACCGATAACAAAAACCGCACCTTCCCAGAAGTCCGCAACGCCCTCACTAAAAACGGTGGCCGTATTGCCGATGCTGGTAGTGTCATGTTCCAATTTGCTCGTAAAGGTGTCATTACGGTTGCTGCGACTGGCGAAGATGCCCTTTTAACGGTACTTGATGCTGGGGCGGAAGATGCCGTTGAAGAGGATGAGGAACTGGTTGTTTACACTGACCCTAAAGATCTCGCAAAAGTCCGCACGGCAATTGTCGAGGCTGGTTTGGCAGTAACGGGCGCAGAGTTGCAGTATGTACCAAATAACACTATTGCTATTGCCGAGCAAGAAGTTGCCGATAAGGTATTGAAGGTACTCGATGCTTTGGATGATCTCGACGATGTGACGAATGTTCATACGAATGCGGATATTCAAACCGAAGAATAGTAGTTTACGCTTATAAAATGCCCCTCAAGCAGGGGTATTTTATTTTGTGTTTCGATTTTATGGTGAGTTAATAGTTACTTTCTATAGTAGGTACTATGCTGAAGAAAATAAGTGGACTATTTTTGGGTTTGGTAGTTCTCGCAGGTAGTGCGTGCGTAACCCCTACGCACGCTTCTTCAGCATTCCAGGCCCCTGAGGTAGTACTTGCTGTCATTCAACCTGCCGGGGTTAGTGGTGCAAAAGAGGAGAGTATCGTTATTCATAATAACGGTGCAACTGAAGTGGATATAACTAGCTGGGCGCTTACCAATAAAGCGAACATCGCCTTCATCCGCTTCATTTCACCAACTGGGCAAAATGTTCGCTATATGTTGCCGCCCTATAGCAGCGTGGCGGCTGTGTCTTCTGAGTATGCTGCGGCACATCCATTGGCCAACGGTGATTATCCGTTCATATATACCGTTACTAATCAGTCGAGCGGTAGTATTGTTGGAGGCGCTGATACAATAACACTTCTGAATGCCTATGGTGACATTATTGACAGTAAAGAGTGGACCGCTTCAATTGCTAATACGCAAGTTCGCTCACGTTTGCAAGTTTCTACAACAAACATTCAGTACGCGCATACTGGTTCGTCGGCGGATTGGATAATAGAAGCGGCAAAAGAGCTTCCCAAGAACGGCATAGTAACGTATGAAGTCATCGAATCAGAAGAGCCCTCAAATGACCCTGGGGAAAATACACCCGGTTCGTCAGACCCCACTAAAGAACCGGGTAGTGACACCAATTCTTCGCATGACGTACCAATTCTTATAAACGAGCTACTCCCCAATCCGTCCGGCACCGATACGGGTAAAGAATTTATCGAGCTTTATAATGACAGTGATCGGGTTGTTTCCTTAGGCGGGTACGCCCTGCGCTTTGGGACGACTAGCTACAAATGGTATACGCCCCCTCTCGGTTTAACCATTCAACCGTATGGCTATGTCGTCTTCTCTGATACTGAAATGGGAATATCGCTTACTAATAGCTCTAGTGTGGTGCAGCTTGTGTATAATCAGCAACCCGTTGGCGAGCCGGTTGAGTACTTAGATGCAAAAGATGATCAATCATGGTCTCTTATTGAGGGGGTGTGGCAGTACACAAAATTGAGTACGCCCGGGGCCAAGAATCAATTACCAGCGATTGATGTGCTCACTAAGGAGGCGGAAGTTCCTAGTCAAAAGCCATGCGCTCCAAATCAGTACCGCAGCGAAGATACGGGGCGTTGTCGCTTACTTGCTACTGCATCTTCTAGCCCCGCTCCATGTAAAGAGGGACAAGTACGAAACCCTGAAACCAATCGCTGTCGTTCGCTCGCTACATCTTCGTCGACGCTGGTTGCCTGTAAGCAGGGCCAAGAACGTAGTAGTGAAACCAATCGCTGTCGTGCCGTGACCCAAATGTCTAAAGCAAGTTACGGTGTAAAAGGGGTTCAGACAGAGGACGCACCTATTCAATGGTATATATGGGTCGGTGGCATAGGTGTGGTATGTCTTGTCGTAATGTATATAGTTTGGGAATGGCGCGCCGAACTACGTGAATTATATGTCAAGCTGGTGCGAAAGTTTGCCCGCAGGCTGGACTAACCTATACTAATAGCATGCGTATTTTAGGAATAGACCCGGGTACTGGAATACTTGGCTTTGGGGTAGTTGATGTCGATGCTCGTAAGCCAGGCGTATACCAGATGGTTGATGCCGGAGTAGTGCGAACACCACCACACACTCCTCACGATGAACGCCTCGAGGATATATATGATAGCCTCGTTGAAATTATTCGTAGTACTAGCCCGGATGTTCTTTCAATTGAAAAACTTTTTTTCACGCGTAACATTACCACGGCTATGACGGTTGCAGAGGCTCGCGGTGTGGCGATTTTAGCTGCTCGTCAGCACGGACTACCTATTTTTGAATACACCCCACCACAAATTAAACAAACACTGACGGGCTATGGTAAAGCAGATAAAAAACAGGTGCAAGAAATGGTAAGGGTGCAATTGGGCCTAAGGGAAGTTCCAAAGCCGGACGACTGTGCGGACGCGCTTGCGGCTGCTATTACCCATGCGGCTATGACTCGCTTAACAACTTCCTAAAACTGGGGTGGTGATTAGCATAGAGCGGTAGTTTGCAGGGTCGTTGTCGTATAGCTTTGTAAGTCGCCAGATGCGCATCCAATCACCCCGCCTGTCATGAAGATAAAACCCAATACTCGAATAGCGGTCGTATTCCCAGTCTGTTGAAAGTTGGTGGATACGTATTGATTCGGTCAGTGCAGTGTGGGGCCCGGCCAGTTGTCGAATACTTACAGAGAGGTTAGCGTTAGTATGCATAACGGGAGAGAACTGCTCCGTTTGCTGGGCGACGAGCCTGTCTTTTAACTTTTCGGCTAATAAGGTAACGAATGTGTGGTCTATGGCAAAAATGAGCAGGTTAATAGAGCGGCGATTGATCATAAAACAGAGAAGATCAATGCACGAAGCGAATTGTGTATAGTCTGGCAATTCTTGAATAGCGAGACGATGACTGAGCATATCTTGTAGCTGAGCTATGACGAACGCCCGTTCATCATTTGAGCGAAGTAACGGGGTATCATTCGCTTTGCGAAGAGTAATAGAGTAGTACCCGTATTTGTTCTGATTTATCATGCCTTTACTATAAAAATCAATTATTTATTCCAGATAAAATACATGTACAAAATTGGCCAGTGGTGTCGTGTGGATAAATATGCGATAATACTATCTGATGATTGCACACGTTTCAGGGGTTGTTGCCGAAAAATTTGGAAGTTCCGTCATTGTCGACGTGCACGATATTGGGTATGAAGTGCAAGTTGCGGCGAGCGATTTTGACCAGTCTTTACTGGGTGAACCAGTTAAGTTTTATACCTATCACCATATTCGCGAGCAGTCCCAGGAACTTTTCGGCTTTTCTTCGTTAGCCGCTAAAAAGCTTTTTGAACTCCTTATTACGGTACAGGGTGTAGGACCTAAGGCGGCGTTATCTATTTTATCGGTCGGTGATAGCGAACAGGTGCGTAACGCAATTGCAAACAGTGATAGCGGCTTTGTTGCAAAAGCAAACGGTGTCGGTAAAAAGATTGCCGAGCGTGTCGTAGTAGACTTATCTGATAAGGTGGGGCTTCCCGTGGCTGTCGCGTCGGCATCCGGTACGACCGTTGCTCCAGCGGGTGATGAAGCACTCGAAGCGCTGATGGCGTTGGGCTATACGCTTCAAGATGCCATGACCGCCCTTGAAGGCGTTCCTAAGGATGCATCGACCGCTGAACGTGTTACGTTAGCGTTGAGGGCTCAGTAGTATGGCTATTGAGCGTTTGGTAGATGGCGGATCGCATGAAGAGGATCGTGATGAACAAATTATTGAAGTCACGCTTCGTCCGCAAACATTTGCCGATTATGTCGGACAAGAGCGTCTAAAAACTAATTTACAGTTGGCTATTGATGCTGCTAAAAAACGCAGCGAACCGCTTGATCATATTCTTTTATATGGGCCGCCCGGACTCGGAAAAACTACCATGGCTACAGTTATTGCCAATGAAATGGGTGCGACTATTCGTATCACGGCTGGACCCGCTATTGAGCGGGCCGCCGACCTTGCTAGTATTTTGACGAGTCTGACCGATGGAGACATCCTCTTTATTGATGAAATTCACCGCCTCAGCAGGTCGGTTGAAGAGGTATTGTACTCGGCAATGGAAGATTACAAACTTGATATCATGATTGGTAAAGGCCCAGGTGCACGTAGCGTGCGGCTAGACCTACCAAAATTTACTATTATTGGTGCAACTACAAAAACCGGGGCGCTTGCGGCACCGCTGCGCGACCGATTTGGCCACATGTATCGACTAGAATTTTATAACCCCGATGAAATTGCACGTATTATTTACCGGGCAGCTGGCATACTAGGAACAAAAGTGCATAGCGAGGCGGCTGAATTACTTTCAACTCGCGCGCGTCTGACACCTCGTATCGCCAACCGACTTCTAAAAAGGGTGCGCGACTACGCCGATGTGAATGGCGATGGCATTATTGACACGTCCATCACTACTAAAGCACTTGCCTTGCTTGAAGTCGATGAGCTTGGCCTTGATGTAGGGGATCGCAATCTACTTCAACGCATGATCGAGGTATACGGAACGAATCCCGTTGGACTTTCAACCTTGGCTGCATTAACAGGCGATGAAACAAGTACTATTGAAGATTTCTATGAACCCTACTTGCTACAAATTGGTCTTCTTGAGCGTACGCCTCGAGGACGCAAGGCAACTCCTAGGGCTTTTAAGCATCTGCGTATGCATCAACAAGATACGACAGAAAGTTGATATAATACTGATATGAGTGAACCCGTTGAGCAACAATCAAACCCAACAGTCGTGCATGTTGCGCGTCCGCTTGAGCCTGAAAAGCCTGTTTTGAGTGCCGAAGCCTTGCGCCGTCATGAGCGATCTAAAGACGTGTACCCATTTCTTAACCTAAGCGAGGGCGAATATGTTATTAGCGCGGTTCGTCGACATCCTATTGGGCTAGTTGTTCCACTGGGGCTAGGGACACTTCTTATAGGTATCGCTCTAAGTATCTTGTTTAATTATGGTGCTATTGTTGAGACCTTCTCTATTACCGGTGGTTTTGCTGATGCCGGAGCGGCAGCTATGCCTATTTGGGCCTTTGTTGCGGCCATAGCGTTTGGTATGTTTGTGTCATGGTATGTGTACACAAGTAATAAGTTCTTTTTAACTAATGAAAGTGTTATACAGGAAATTCAGGTTTCATTATTTTCTCGCCAAGAGCAAACGGTAAGCTTGTCTAATATAGAAGATGCCAGCTTTACGCAGCACGGAATTTTACAACAGATTCTCAACTATGGTGATATCCGCCTCAGCACCGAGGGTGACGAAACAACCTATCGCTTTAGTTATGTTGCAGCACCAAAAGAGCATATTGCTCGTCTTAACAATGCCGTTGAGGCTTTCAAGAATGGCCGACCAGTCGACGACTAGTTTAGTTGTTGCTTGATTTTACAAAATCACCTTCGGCTTCAAGATCAGCGCGCAAGGTATAGCTTTTACAGGTATCTCCGTTACAGTTAAGCCCTTCGTAACGGTAATTGCTGCCACTTTCACCTATTTTGACGCCATTGGGGTCTTTGAAAAGGTTAGGGTCTACTGATGGCAGTATTTCGCTATTGATAGTGCGAGGATACGCATTGTGTTGTTTATAGTACACCTCTTCAAGTGAGTAATACATGGCATTAATGGCCGTCTTGCGGGCGTCATCGCGGGCAGCTACTTCAACGTGATTTTTTTGCACAAAGAAAAGGACACTTGCGGCTGCAAAAAAAGCAACAACAATGACAAGTTCGATAACTGTAAATCCTCGTGATGATTTCATCTCTAGATATTATAGCAAATTAACTTTCGCCTGCGTATAATAGATACTAGAGAAAGAGAGGGAAGTATGGCGAAAAAAACTGATGATGAGTCTGCAACTACCAAGACAGCGAAAACCCAACCCGCAACGAATACCGCTTCTGACGCAAAGTTAAAAGCACTAGGGCTTGCCCAAGAACAAATCAACAAGCAATTTGGCGACGGTGCAATCCGCCGATTAGGCGACACAACAACTGTTGACGTTGAGCTGATTAGCAGTGGTGCCTTAAGTCTCGACTTAGCACTTGGTGGCGGTTACCCAAAGGGCCGTATTGTTGAGATTTACGGTCCAGAGTCTTCTGGTAAGACAACGCTTACGCTGCACGCAATTGCCGAAGTGCAGAAAAAGGGCGGTACGGCAGCATTTGTTGACGCCGAACACGCACTAGACCCAGCGTATGCTCGTCGTTTAGGCGTAGATACCGACAACCTTTTGGTTGCGCAGCCTGACAACGGTGAACAAGCACTTGAGATTGTTGAAACGCTGGTTCGTTCTAATGCGGTTGACCTCGTTGTTGTCGACTCTGTTGCAGCTTTGGTTCCGCAGGCCGAGATTGAAGGTGAAATGGGCGATAGCCACATGGGTCTTCAGGCTCGTCTTATGAGTCAGGCGCTTCGTAAGCTGACGGGTATTATCAATAAGAGTAAGACAATCGTTATCTTCATCAACCAAATTCGTATGAAAATTGGTGTCATGTTTGGTAACCCAGAAACCACTACGGGTGGTAATGCACTAAAATTCTACGCCTCAGTTCGTATGGACATTCGCAGAACCGGGCAAATTAAGTCAGGCGAGGATATAATCGGTAACCGTACAAAAGTAAAGATTGTCAAAAACAAGATTGCTCCGCCATTCCGTGCAGCCGAATTTGACATCATGTATAACGAAGGTATTTCCCGTACTGGCGATGTACTTGATCTCGCTGTTCTTCATGGCGTGGTGGGTAAAGCAGGAGCTTGGTTTGATTACGCCGATGGTAAAATTGGCCAAGGCCGCGAGGCTGCCAAGCAGTATCTTGCCGATAACCCTAAAGTTCTTGATGAAATCGAAGGCAAGGTTCGCACTAAAGTGGCCGAAACCGACGAATAGGTTGCAGAATGCCTGACCAAGAGCAAATTTGGCACGTCGACGAGAACGACAAGCCTATAGGGCCAGTTGGTCGTGACGATTCCCGAAAACTCGGGCTACGATACAGGTTGGTTCGTATTTCTGTCGAAGATCGGCAGGGGAATATTCTTATTCAAAAGCGGACTGCAACTAAAAAGACGTATCCCAACTGCTGGGATACGTCTGCCGGTGGTAATATTGACTACCCAGAATCCTACGAACAAGCTGCACTGAGAGAACTTTCTGAAGAGATTGGCATAAAGGTAGCTGCACTTGATGAGGTGGCGTATTTCTATGCAGAAGCTGTTGACCCTGATGGTAACAAAATGAATCGTTTTACTAAGGTTTATCGCTTAGTCGTAGATGAGCAACCCGAGCTTACATTACAACCAGATGAAGTGAGTGAAGCTCGCTGGGTGCCACTCGCAGAACTACGCGATATCGTGCTTGGCGGTGCAATAACCGATGGTTTGAAACAGACGTTTGAGCACTACTACAGTAAACAGTAGGTTTATCGTATGAAAATCACTGCTCTTAAAATGCAAGTACGCGATAAGGACCGCGTTAACGTTTTCGTTGACGGTAAGTATCGCTTTTCGTTAGATATTACTCAAGTCGCTGAACTGGGCATTAAAACGGGCTCTGAATACACAGAAGAAGAGCTGGCTGAATTAGAAAACGAAAGTCAGTTTGGAAAGTTATATACCCGCGCGCTTGAGTACGCACTAACAAGGCCACGCAGCCAGCGGGAAATGCGCGATTACCTCTATCGCAAAACAAGAGATACGCCAACTAAAGAGGGCGGACTCAGAAAAGGCGTCAGCAAAGAACTGACAGATCGCGTCTTTGACAGGCTCATCGCAAAGGGGTATGTAGACGACGAAAAGTTTACTCGGTTTTGGATTGAAAATCGTAATCTACGCAAAGGAACAAGTTTTCGTAGGTTAAAAGCCGAGCTTGCTGCTAAGGGCGTAAGCGGGGGTATTGTCGATGAGTTTCTAGAGAAATCCGAGAGACAAGAGCTAGATGAGCTACGCAAGGTGGTCGCCAAAAAAGCAATCAAATACGATGACCCTCAGAAGTTGATCGGGTATCTTGTACGGCAAGGTTTTCGGTATGACGATATTCGCTCGGTATTAAACGAAGATGCATGAGTACTACGAATCGCTCGTCGTGTTTGTTGTGATTGTTTCGGGCTTTGCGCCCGCTGTTCTAAATGGATTAACGAAGTCTTCTCGCAGCGTGGCCATAACGGGTTTAGAAATTTTTTGATCGTTAGCCTTAACGATGATGCTTTTATTATTAATTTCTACAATCTGCGAGCGGTGGATCAAGAGTCCGGTGTCGGCAAGCGACTTCAACAAGCCGCGTCGGACTGTTAGTTGCTGTATGACAAAATCACCTGTTTCTAGGGTGTAGTCTTCTACCTTTCCTAACTTTCTGCCTTGTTCGTCTAGAACCGATACGCCGATGAGGGCGAAACCAAGGTTTAGTAGGTTCTTAATTTGGATAATATCATCAGCTCCGACAAATTCGTCGGCACTATTAATAATCATGCCCAGTCGGCCGTATTCCCTAATATCAGCCGTTCGTAAGTAGGAAGGTTTTTCGGTTAGCAAGGGACCATCCACTTCGTAGGCTAGTATACGCAGATTAGCGGGGTCAATAAGAGGCCGCAAGATGTGAGCCAAGCGTGTACCGGTTTGTAGGCTCATAACCGGCGAGTTTAAGAGGCGTGAACCAAGCAGTAGCATATCTTTAGTATAAGCTTTTCATTACGTACTGAGCAATGCTTATTCGGCAAATGGATTCACTCGGCCATTTGGGAGCTCCGGAGCGCTGGCTGGCTGACTACTTGTGTGTAGGTTTTGAATACGCTCGAGAGCTTTTTGGTCGATTGTCCCCGGGTTAATTGTTGATGTATATCCATCTTCGGGAAGATGAGTGAAGGTGTAATTTATGTAGTATACAGAGGCCGCCAAACACCCAACTACCACAATGAAAAAAATAAGAAAGTGAAAACGACTAAGCAAAGCGCCTAACGGTTTTAGTGAGCTGACGGAATTCGACTTATTGGATGTTTTAGCTGCCATAATGTATTACCTTACTAAGATCCCTATGGTCATTTCGTTAACATTTACATCTGTCGGATTGTTTGACTCCGATCGGGCTAGACTAATAGAATTAACCTGCATTTTTGGTAAGTTACCTTCAATATTATTAAGGAATGTGATTAAGCTGGCGAATTTAACAGGGTTATTAAACTTAACTGTGATACTATACGTGCCATTGGCAGGGTCTGCGAAGGTGGTTTCTTTGATCTTTAAGCCAGCAGCAGAGGCATACGCGGTTATATCATTTTGTGCTTTTGTTCGATAGGTATCTGGCGAAACGAAAAACAGATTAGCTTTATCAATAAGCGAACTGTTCTGTGCTATTTCGGCTCGTAGGGTTTGTAGCTGACTGATCTGCTGCCGGCTTGCCTCGGCGTCTATGATGCGGTGGTCAACTTCTATAGCGTACGCCTTAATGAGCCCCATGCCCCAGTAGAATAAAGCGCCGCCGCCTAAGACGACCAATACGAGAACCACCGAAAGCAGAGCACGGAGGTTTTGTGGGCTGAATTGTTTTTTAGGTTTCATTATATGCCCGCCTTATTTAGTGTTACGGACAGCTTGACTTGAACGGGATATTTATCGATTCCTTGGTCGCTACCAGTAGATAGCGGGGTTACCTTTGAGAAGAGCGGTGATACCTGAAGTTGGCTTTGGAGGCTACTTGCTTCTGTGGTTGTTTTGGCATAGGCTTTAAGTTCGAAAGGTGTGCCGTTGAAGTTACTCTCGTTCAGTGCAAGCTCGCCTAGAATTGTTCCCGGTGGCATGACCTGACCAAGTTTTACTAAGAAGGATGAATAGCGAACCTCTTGGGTAAAAGCAGTTGAAGCCGCTCCAAGCTGGGAGTTGAGCGTTTCGACTTGAGCCTGTGTATCGTGATAGATATTTGCTTTTTCAGCGCTGGCTGTAATGAGCGATTCGGTGTTGTTCTTAGTGCCTTCGAGCACTGAATATGAAATGTAAAGTGCTCCACCTATAAAAGCGAAAGCTATTAAAATCAGACCAATATAGCGTACGAGGAGTAGGTTTGTGCGGGCGGCTTTTATTTCCGCTTTTTGATCAGTAGCTAGTAGGTTGATCATTTCCAAATTCCTCCAGGAGTAATACTTGCGGCACCTGCAACAGTTATGTATCGTGGACGCACTTGTTTTGGCGGTTCTTCAATTTTACCAAAATCAAGCTGTTGCCAAGGGCTTGCGACTCGAGCGGCAATAATAAGGTTTTCAGTGAAGTATTCGCCAATACCGGGCACATTACTACCGCCCCCGACGATAAGAAGCTGCTCGAGCTTACGGTCTGGGTTGACTCGTTCGGTGTAGTAGCGCATTACCTTCTTTGTCTCGGTAAGAATCCGCTCCAGGCTAGGTGAAAGGGCTTCGCGCAACTTCTGCTGTCGCGGCCCGGCATTTAAACCATTCAACACCTTTAATTGGTGAGCATTTTCAAGAGCTATGTTGAGCTTTTTAGCTATATCGAGTGTAAAGCTGTTTCCGCCAATTGTTACGCCGCTCGTGACACGAATCGAGCCACGGTCAAGGATTGCAATATCGGTACCCGCAGGGCCAATATCCACAACTACCGTAGGAAGCGTGCCGTCCTCGGTAGCAGTCAGGACACGCCCAACTGAATTGATACTTGGCTCAATAAGTACTGGTAAGAGTCCAGCTGCCTTAACGTTACGAGTAACGTTATCGACAATAGTCCGAGAAACAGCGCTCATCAAAACGACAATAGTTTTACGGTCACGCTCGATAACTTGGTAGTCGATGTAAAGAGTTGAGACAGGGATAGGAATATACTGTTCAACCTCTAGCATAACTGCCTCGTCAAGCGATTTTTCCGCCGAACTAGGAAGGGTAAATGTTCGCGTATAGGTTCGAGAAGTGGGAAGGGCAATGGCAACACGGTTACTAAGTAGGGAGCCGACAATGTTGCTACTCATAAGTTCTTTTAGGCTATCGGCCAAAAAGGTACTGTTCTCGTTCTCGAGGCCTTCGCGCATTCTTGTGGGGTCAAGATCAACAGACCCGTAGCCATGAACGAGCCACTTCTTGGGGTCTACCGACATTAATTTGATACCAGTACTACTGATATCAAGCCCTACAATTGGTTTATCGTTATAAAAGAATTTTGACATATGCCCACGAATGCAATTACTTCCTCATTATAGCATGCGTAAGCAATATGAAGAGCATACCCAAAAGCGTTATTTAATGTTTGATGAAAGCTGAGAAATAGGTACCATCACACTGGCGGCGATAAGACCTACCATACCACCCATCACGACGATCATAGCAGGCTCCATGATGGAGCTGATACTATCAATTGCTAGGTCAACTTCCTCTTCGTAGAAATCGGCTACCTTGACCAGGACGGTATCTGTCTGTCCGGTTTCCTCACCAACCGCGAGCATTTGCGAGACAATAGACGGGAAGAGGTCGTTTGATTCAAGCACTACCGAAAGCTGTTTACCGTTTTTTACATCAATGGCGGCCGATTTAAGGGCTTCTTCGTAAATGACATTACCAATAGCCCTTGAGGTAACATCAAGTGATTCAAGCACGGCAACACCTGCGCCCATGAGCGCCGAGAAAGTACGAGCAAACCGGGCGACCGAAATTTTTCGTATGATGGTTTTAATAGCGGGTATTTTTAAAATAAGCAGGTGAAATTGTCGTTTACCTTTGGGGCTTCTTTTAACGTACAGAACAAGGGCGGTAATGACGCCGCCGATAGCTGGAAAAAGAATATACCAATACTTCGTAATAAAACCACTAATACCCAACATAACCAAAGTAATTGTTGGAAGTTTAGCATCAGGGCCACCCAGGTTTTGAATAATAGCGCCAATTTGCGGAATAACGAAAATCATCAACCCGAAGAAGGCAAGGATTGTAATACTCAGCAGTACGAGCGGATAGGCCATGGCGCTCTTAATTTTCTTACGGATAGCAGCCGATTTCTCGAGCTGACCAGCCAGACGTTTCAAGATGTCATCCAAAATACCCGCCGCTTCACCAGCTCGGACCATGTTTACATAGATGTCACTAAACGTCTCGGGGTGTTTTGCCAGGCTATCGCCCAGCGGAATACCGCCTTCAACTTCTTTTACGACGTCGGCGAGTAATTTTTGAAGCGCTTTGTCTTCGGTGTGTTTCTGAATAGAACTCAACGAACGAAGCAAAGGTACTCCAGCGCTCACCATGGCGCTCAACTGACGAGTAAAGGCTACAAGCTGGTCCTGCTTAACTTTACCGGGTCCAAACAGATTGTTTAGATCAATAGAACCGCCGCCCTCTTTGATCTCTTTAATACTAACCGGGCGCAGGCCTTGTTTATTAAGCGCCGTAATGACGGCTTGGCGGTCGGGGAGTTCAGTCTTTCCTTTGATAACATTATTCTGCGTATCAGAGGCGATGTATGTAAATTTCGCCATAGGTTATTCTCGCGTTACCCTTAGAACTTCTTCAATGGTTGTTTCACCGCGCAGCGCCTTTATAAAGCCGTCGAGCTGCATGGTAACCATGCCCTCGCGAACTGCTTGCTGTTGGATGTCATCACTGGTTGCCCGCGCCATAATGAGCTTCTGAATGCTCGATGAGTTATAGAGGACTTCGTAAATACCAAGTCGTCCCCTATAGCCTTCGTGGACATCATCGGTATTAGCCTCTTTATCGGCGCGCCATAGGTTTTTGATACCGTGTTCGTCGGTGCTGAGCGGAAGACCTTCGCCAAGTCCGGCGGCCAGGGCTTGTTTTTCCAGCTCGTGAATAATCTTAAAGTTCTCACCCTCCTGGATGTGGAACATCTGAAGGAGTTCTGCTTTTTCCTCTGGGCTTGGTACGTAGCTTTGGCGCGTTTCGACATGGAGGCGCCGAATAAGGCGCTGACCCACGACTGCACGGATTGTACTAGCAATCAAGAAGGGCTCGATACCCATATCGAGCAGACGAGGCAGGGTAGTCGCAGCGTTGTTGGTGTGAAGCGTACTAAACACCATGTGGCCCGTAAGGGCGGCCTGGATAGCCAGGTTAGCCGTTTCGCCGTCACGAATCTCACCAACCATAATGATGTTCGGGTCTTGACGGAGTAAGGCGCGCAAACCATTGACGAATGTCATCCCTGCCTTGGCATTGGTCTGAGTTTGGTTAACACCCTTAATTTTATATTCAACAGGGTCTTCAATAGTTGAAATGTTTACGCTGGGCGTGTTAAGTTCCGACAAAATACTAAACAAGCTGGTTGACTTACCTGAGCCGGTCGGGCCGGTCATAAGGACGATGCCGTCCGGGTCATGGATCTCGCGAGAGATATCAGTTAAGGCTTTGCCCCAATAGCCTAAGTGGTCAAGGCTTGTGGCTTCGCTTGATTCATCAAGAATACGCATAACCACTTTTTCGCCGTCGGCAATTGGCAGGGTGCTAACACGCAATGCGTACTTACGGCCGCCCACGATTGTTTTAAAACGGCCATCTTGCGGTACGCGTCGTTCGTCAATCTTAAGGTTGGATAAAATTTTAATACGGCTCACTAAAGCACCCAGTACATTACGAGGGAGTCGGTTTACCTCTTTAAGGATACCGTCCACGCGGTAGCGCACTTGTACGTATTCTTCGCGCGGTTCGATATGAATGTCACTGGCGTGCGAGCGAATGGCGTATTCAAGCAAAAGATTGACCGTTTGGGCAATAGGGGAGTCTTCGGCGATATCTTTTTCTGAAACAAGCTGATCTTTTTCGGTGTTTTCATCAACTCGCTGCACCTCAATAACTTCATTAAGTTCTTTGTCGACATCGCCACGGTACATATCGAGGGCGGCTAAAATATTGTCGCGGGTGGCAATGTAAATACGTGAGTTTGTACCAATTTCTTTTTGGATAAAGTTGACCGCTTGAACGTCATCGGGGTCTTCCATAGCCAAGTGATGCACGCCGTCATCATCAATCTTAAACAGAACGGCCATATACTGGCGAGCAACCCGTTCGGGAATTCGTTGGAGTACATCGGTTGGAATAGAGCGAGCATCAATATCCGTATACGGAATGCCACTATCCTCGGCGAAGGCTTGAACAAGCGTTTTCTCATCAACGGCTTTTTGTTCATATACTATGTCGAGAAGAGGGCGCTTTGAACGAGCCGCTTCATCTTTTAAAGAGGCTAACTGCTCAGGAGTTACAAGGTTTGCCCGCCCAAGCAACGTTTCCAGACTGTTATCGGAAATGCGCATAATGCTTACGCTCTATTGTAGTGTAGTGAGTGCGAAAGTGCCAGAGCGAAAGATGCTATAATAGAGCGGATGATTATAGAGGTACATAACGCGGAACAAACCCGACGATTAGGCGCTCGGATAGGCGCCAGCTTAAAGGGCGGTGAAGTGTTTGAGTTAGTTGGTGATGTTGGTGCTGGAAAAACTACTTTTACTAAGGGTCTAGCGCAAGGTCTTGGCATCAGTGATGAAGTGCAGAGCCCAAGTTTTACCATTAGTCGTGTATATGATGGGCGAGATAATTTACAGCTTGTACACTATGACTTTTACCGTTTATCGGACCCAGGTATTATGGCCTCGGAAGTGGCGGAAATGGTCCAGGACCCAAAAACTGTGACAGTTATTGAATGGGCTGATATTGTCGAGGGGGTATTGCCCCAAACGCACTATAGTATAACTTTCGCTTCACCTAGTGAGACCGAACGCTCAATTGAATTACCCGATGAATATAAAGAGCTTTTAAGCAAAGAGGATATATCATGATACTTCTTCTTGATACATCAACACCAATCTGCCGTATTACCTTCATCGACGGTGACTGGTCTGTGACAGAGAACTGGGAGTCGGGTCGTGAGTTAGCCAAGGGGTTACTCGCTCATCTCGAGCAGTATCTTGGTAAGTACAACAAAGCCTGGGATGACCTTACCGGCTTAGTTGCTTTTAAGGGTCCAGGTAGTTTTACGGGCCTTCGTATTGGCATTACGGTGCTCAACTCGTTAGCCTACGCGCGAAACCTTCCAATAGTTGGAGAGACAGGTAATGACTGGCAAACACAAGGCGTGCAGCGTCTTCAGCGTGGCGAGAACGATGAGATTGTACTGCCAGAATATGGCGCTGAAGCCAACATCACCCAACCGCGTAAATAAGTTATAAATTAGCATTGCCAACTAATTACAAACCAGACTACAATAAGAGTAGCCCATTATATGTTTTCTTATAGTGAAGATGGACGGGCTTTCCAATATTTTTGAACATTCAAGTTAACTTGTGATTACATTTTTGCCAAGATGAACACTTGGCCGGGTTTTCTTGAGGAAGGACTACAATATGGTAGAAGGAATAATCGCCGCACTTATCGGAGTGTTTGCTGGTGTTGGGGGTACTTTTGTGTACGAGCGTCAACGTCGAGCTGGCGGGAAACACAAAGCGGATCAGGTAATAGCCGAGGCTAAAAATAAGGCTGGCGATATTGTACTAAAGGCTAAAGATGAAGCCTTAAAATTGGCCGAAGACGCCAAAAAAGAAGAGACGGATCGTCGTAAAAGTTGGGAGAAAACAGAAAACCGCCTTGCTGAGCGCGAAACAAACCTTGATAAAAAGCTTGACGAACTCGACAAGCGTGCCGAATCACTGCGCACTCAAGAAGATGAAGTTGAAGCTTTAAAGAACGAGATTCGCGAGATTCGTTCTCGTCAACAAGAAAAGCTTGAAAAGATAGCTGGCCTTAAGAAAAAAGAAGCCGCTGAAAAACTTCTGGAAATGACCGAGCGTGATATTAAGCAAGACCTTACTGGCCTAGTTGCCAAGCTGCAAAATGACGCTAAAGATACCGCTGAAGAGCAGGCGCAACTTATTTTAGTAGAAGCTATGGAGCGCATGAGTAGTGAAGTGACCGCCGAACGTACTGTAACGGCTATTAAGCTGACGGATGACGAAATGAAGGGTCGCATTATTGGTAAAGAAGGTCGCAATATCCAGGCTCTTCAACGGGCAACTGGTGTTGATATTTTGGTTGATGACACGCCTGGTATGATTATTCTTTCCAGCTTTGATCCACTGCGTCGACAAGTGGCACGTCTTAGTCTTGAAATGCTCATGAAGGACGGACGTATTCACCCGGGCCGTATCGAAGAAGTTGTCGCTAAGGCCGAGAAAGAGATTGAGAAAGAAGTCACTCGTGCTGGTGAAGATGCCGCACGCGAAGTCGGCGTTATTGGTATTCCCAAAGAACTCATTCATTTACTGGGTGAGCTGAAGTACCGTACGAGTTATGGCCAAAATGTATTGCTTCATAGTACCGAAATGGCCCACATGGCGGGTATTATTGCCGAAGAAATTGGTGCCGATGTTCGTGTTGCGAAAACGGCTACTCTTTTGCATGACGTCGGTAAGGCTGTTACCCATAAGGTAGAGGGTAAGCACCACCATATTGGTGCGGAATTGGCTCGAAAGTACGGCATGAGCGATGCTATCGTTCACGCTATTGAAGCCCACCACGATGACGTTGAAGCGACGACGGTAGAGGCCTTGGTGGTTCGTGTTTGTGACGCATTATCAGCTGCTCGACCGGGCGCTCGTAATATTAGTGCTGAAAACTTCGCCGAGCGCATGCGTGAACTCGAAAACGTTGCCAATAGCTTTGGCGGCATTGAAAAAGCTTATGCTATTAGCGCGGGTCGCGAAGTTCGCGTTATGGTGCGAGCCGAGAGTGTCGATGATTTAAGTGCTATAAAACTAGCTCGTGACATTGCCAATAAAATTGAAAGCACTATGCAGTACCCGGGCACTATTAAGGTAAATGTGATCCGCGAAACACGGGCAGTTGAATTTGCCAAATAGAGTAACGTGCGATGACGGAAATTCGTAATTACGACACTACCGATGACGTTGCGAAGGCAGCCGCCGAAAACGCAGTTGAGATTTTAAACCTTGCCATTTCCGAACGCGGTTCCGCTACCTGGGTGCTCGCCGGCGGCTCGTCGCCACTGGCTGCTTACAAAGAGCTCATTGCCTCTTTTTCCGATGTGGTCGACTGGAGTAAGGTGACAGTATTGATGGGCGATGAGCGCTATGTACCGCTTGATGAACCTGATTCAAACTGGGGAACGATCATAGCATTGTTTGATGCCGATCCTGCATTCGATACCATGCATCGACTAGGTCCCACTATTTTAGAATCGGTTGAACGGACAGCCGAAGCCTATGACGCCAAAATAGCGGCTTTAGAAATTGAGCGCTTTGATTTAGTGTGGCTTGGCGTTGGTGAGGACGGGCATACGCTTTCACTATTTCCAGACAACCCGGGCTTTATGCAGCCTTCGACTCGATGGGTTATACCTATTCACAATTCACCAAAACCACCAGCGCAACGCATTAGTTTTTCGTTAAAGGCACTCGAGCATATAGCTGAACTCGTTATTTTTGCCACGGGTGCAAGCAAACACGATGCATTGCGCAAGGCTCGTTTGCAAGGCGGAGTGCCTGTAGCCGTAGCTGCTCAAGTTGCTGAAGAAAATGGCGCTGAGGTTCGGTGGTTGTATGATGCCGAAGCATGGGGAAGCTAACCTCTTCTCGCACAAGTGAGTATAATAAGACTGATGGCACGCAAAGCCCCTAAGACTCATACTGCTGCTGAATTCGACCTGGATGTTCTATCGAGTGATACTGATTTGTTTCGTTGGTTTTTGCTGTGCTATTTGTTTGGTAAGCCAATTCGTTCTGAGTCTGCAGTGCAAACCTGGAAACTGTTTATTGATAAAAAGCTCGACACTCCATGGGCAATTGATTCGGCATCAGAACTACAACTTGTCCGAGTTTTACACGCCGGAGGGTATACGCGCTATCAACATGTTACGGCGCGGGCTTTAAAACTATGTATGGAGCGGCTCATTCGCGAGTACGAAGGGTCACTTCTATTTGTACTTGATAGTAGCCTTGATGAAGACGAATTTTCTAAACGTATCCAAAAATTTTATGGCGTTGGTCCAAAAGTAGCTGAAATTTTTACTCGTGAGACTGAGGAGTACTTTGCCCGTCGGGTAGAGTAATAGCCACCGTTAAGGCACGGTGGTCGGATAATCCATCTTCAGATACAGTAATTGAATCGAACGAATATTCTTTTGGTATCAAGGCGTAATCGGTACGCTTTGGACCTTCGTGCCAAGAGGGGTAGGTAATGTATGGGGTATGAGTCGAGGCGATGTACTCATCTTTCCATAAATCACTCGTATCTTCTAAATGACTTAAGTTGAAATCACCAATCAAAATGCGTTTTTCGTGGCGAGCTTTTAGTATGGATAACGTTTCTTCAAGCTGCGGGGTTGCATAGTCGACAACGTCAGTGATCGAGAAGTGAACATGCCCGATGCGCACAATGTGATCGCCAATCCAGATGTCGACTAATTGTAGAATGCGATTGTGTTGATCACCCTCGGCTTTTTTCAAAATGAGTGTATCCGAAGAACGAATATGATATTTAGAAATTAGAGCTAAACCTTCTCGGTATATTTGGTGTTCAGGGCTAGACTGCAAGCGGCTAATGGTACTTACTTGGTAAGGATAGTTAAGGTCTTGGTTAAGAAGCTGTGCTTGGTTGTGTGGTGAAACACTTGGAAGAAATACTGCCTCTTGGAATAAAATCACATCAGCGTCAACTTCTTTAAGATATTTTAAAATCTTTGGACTTCGCTCGTCCCAGTGCTCAAAGCCTTGTAAGTTAAGGGTGGTAAGGGTCAGCTTCATGCTAAACCTATAAACTTACACCTATTACGTGGCCAATCGCGTAGGTGATTGCCATCGCGCCAATACCCCAAACGACCACACGAAGTGCTGCTCGAGTTTTATTTGCTTGTCCAGCGCGGGCACTCAACGTTCCGGTAAGGATGAGGCTAAGCAAGACCGCAGCAACTGTAATAGGAAGGCGCCATTCGTCAGAAGAAAAGAACACAGCCGCAAGGGGAATGATGGACCCGGCTGTAAATGAAAGTGCTGAGGCTATAGCCGCCGACCAGGGGTTACTTAAATCATCGGCATCGATGCCGAGTTCTTTCTCGAGTTCAGTGGTAAGTGTACCGGCGGCTTCAAGCTCATCGGCAACTTTTATAGCGGTAGCTTCGCTGATGCCTTTTTCTTTGAAGCGTTCAATAAACTCCTCGGCTTCCGATGAATGATGCTTGCTCGCAATATGAGTACGCATCCGCTCTAGGAAGGCCTTCTCGCTGTCCCGTTGGCTGCTTACAGAAACAAATTCACCAGCTGCCATAGATATAGCACCAGAAACCAGGCCGGCGACTCCGGCAATAAGAATGGTCTCTTTCGAAGCTGAAGCACCCGCTACACCAAGCACAAGCCCGGCGGTAGAAACAATACCATCATTACCACCTAATACGGCGGCACGAAGCTTGTTGAGTTGATTGTTGGAAGTAGCAACGGATGAAGGCTGTGAGGTAGTAGTTTGTTTAGAGGTCATAAGCGTTATTATACTTCAATAATGGGGTTTAAACGAGAGGCGTTATGCTTGTCCATAGGTATGATACCAGGTACGAGCTTCAATGAAAAAGCCCGCGACATCGCGGGTGGAGGGCTCACGGTGCAGGGAACCGGGCTCTGTAGAGCAAAGTTCTCCGCAACGTACCCAAGGCGATGGGTCTATTTATGAACTGGGCGATACAATATTGCAAGCATGAGCAGGGTTGTTGTTGGTGTGAGTTGTACTGACCGACTCGTGCTAAGACATAGAAAAAGACGCCGCAATTGACGTCTTCTCGCATTGTTATCGCGAACGATAACCAATAATTACTGTGGTCGGGGTGAAAGGACTCAAACCTTCGACCTCTCGGTCCCAAACCGAGCGCGCTATCAACTGCGCCACACCCCGATGGTGTGCAACTAGGGTAGTATACAACACTTTAAGAGAGAAAGCTAGACTGTTTCATCATTGCTCACCTTGGTGATTTCGCGGTATGATAAGGGCAGTTATGAAAAATATCTACCGTACCGTTCGAAGTCATATTCAAAAGCACCCAAAGCTCGATAGTGCCATTCTTATTCTTGGCCTTGCCGTCTTTATTACCATTACTCTTATTAATGCACCTAGGGCTTCTATTTGGTTTGACGAAGCGTTTAGCGCCTATATTGCGCAGTTTAGTTTTTGGGATATTGCTCGCTATACTGCGACTGATGTTCATCCGCCATTTTATTATTGGCTCTTAAAAATATGGTCAAATTTGTTTGGCACTACCGAACTAGCGTATCGATCGCTCAGTATTGTGTTTGGTGCGGCGACTGCAACGGTAGCCTTCTTCTTGTCGCGTAAACTATTCGGCCGCAAAGTCGCTTGGACAGCCTTGTTATTTATTGTCCTTTCACCAATGCTTATCCGTTACAGTGATGAAGCCCGTATGTATACCTTGGCTGCTTTGATTGTATTTACGGCAACCTACGTTATGCTCAAGGCACGCCAAGAGAACAGCACTAAGTTATGGGTGTTGTATGGTGTATTGGTGTCACTGGGTATGTGGACGCATTACTTCACGGCTCTTGTGTGGGTAGGGCACTGGGTGTGGCAGGCTATGGAAACCTGGCAGCCAAAGCTTCGTTTTAAAGAAAACGTTAAACGCTTTTTTACAAAAGGCTGGATTATCGCTTATTCGGTAGCGGTTGGCCTTTTCTTACCATGGCTGCCTTTTATGGCCATCCAGCTGGGTGTCGTACAGGGCGGTGGTTTTTGGATAGGACCAGTTGGTGTCGATACGCCAACCAATTACCTGTCTAACTACTTTTACTATTTGGAACACGGCCAAGTACAAGGTTGGCTAGCGTGTATTATGTTAGCTATTGTGGCCTTGGTTATTGTTGTGCTTCCAAGGGCCTTTAAGTCACTACGCACTAAAGAGCGACGCTCATTCTTGCTCATTGCCTGCTTGGCAATTGTGCCTCCCGTGCTGTTGTTCTTGGCATCGATGCCGCCACTTCGCTCGTCATTTGTAGAACGATACTTAATACCAAGTATCGTTGCGCTATCGATATTCTTGGCGGTTATTTTGGTGGTTGGAACCCGACGCTGGAAGCCATTATGGCGAGCACTGCCTATTTTAGCCGTTGTCGGTATGATGGTGGGCGGTATTACCAATGTGTACCGATACGGAAACTTTAATAAAAATACAAGCACGCACATATTTACACGCCAAGCAGTGGACGAAGCGAAGAATGCGTCACCAGACGGTACGCCTATTGTTGCGGCCAGCCCCTGGATATTCTACGAAGCAATTCCGTATTCAACGCCACAGCACCCGGTCTACTTTATCGATGAGAGTACCAAGTATATTTATGGCTCGCTCAATATGTTAAAAGACAATGACATGCACAAAATTAAAGATCTTGCTCAATTTAAGAAAGACAACCCTATTATTTGGTACTTAGACAACACTACCGACCCGGACGTCCCACCCTACCAGCAAAGTTGGGTGAAACTTCGTACAGTCACCACTACGGACGATATAACCGGTAAGTCGTTGTATAAGGCTACTGAGTACCGCGTTAGCGGGGAATAATTTTCATTAGGAATTTCTTTTTCACCGAAAGAAGTACGAGCCCCAACGCTAACAGTGAAGCACTTAGATTTAGTAGAACACTGTTGAAGCCTGGTGCGGCAACAAATAAATGCGCAAAGAAAACAATAAACGCCGACAGCGTATATACATACAGCGAATTTGCTCCGAATGGCAATAATAGCCAGCCGAGATATTTAATAATCCAGCTTTCAAAACGACGGAAAAGATAGAAAGCGCCCCAAAACCACATACATCCCAGAATGATTCGAGGCAGTGGGAGACGGTCTTTGTCGAAACCTTGCTCTATAACGTGGTGGACTGCAGTCAGCTGTCCGCCAAGCTGGGTAGGCAACCACTGACTAAATACCAACACTGAACTAGCAATGAGGGTTAAGATGAATACCGAAACCAGGCTCCAGCCAAGGCGCTTGCGAACAATAGGTGTGATCTTCCTCCACCAGGCAACAATATCCTGCCAATAAAAACCAATCACGAAGCCGCCAAAGAATACTAATTGCCAACTAAACAGTTGGGCGATAATAACGTCACCTGCGAAGAGGGGGTAGAGGGCCCATAGTAAGGTGCTAATGGCCAGCACTACATACCACCACCCCTTGCGAAGTAGCCAAACGGCTATAGGAGTAAAGAATATAAACACGGCGTACATCCGCAAGAAGTCTGCCCAACCGTAGCTATAATGCAGCGTAATGGTTTGCCAAAGTAAGTCACCCCAGTTTGTCCAGTCGGTATAGATGCCGTATTTCAGCCCCGGGTTATTTAAGAAGAATTGCCCTATAATGGTGAAGAGAAGGGTGAGGATGATACTCGTGAGGTAAAGTTGCACTGCTCGTTTCCATAAAAGTGTAATAGCCTTACTGATAGGTTGGTTGACGAGTTTGCGCCCCCTCACGATACCCAGTACGATGCCAGATACAGCAAAGAATCCCTCGGCCGTCGAAACATATAAAATACTTTTGCCGGTCAGAAACTCAAGCCCACTAGGGTAGTACTCAAGATGGTTAAAAAGAATAACAGCTAAAAAATAGCCACGCAGTAAGTCGAAGGTGAGAATACGCTCTGACTTTTCTTTTTTAGCGAGTTTCGTTAATTCAGACACTATTTAGTATTATACCAACTGTTAAATTGGATTATACTTAATAGCATGAGTACAATACCTTATGATGCGCCACACTTTTCTTTGCCCGATAGCAACGGAGTCGTCCATAGCCTTTCCGATTACAAAGGTAAGTGGGTTGTTCTGTATTTTTACCCTAAAGATGACACGCCTGGCTGTACGGTAGAGGCTTGCAGTCTTCGGGACGCGCGCGATACCTTAGCGGAGCTTGGTGCGGAGATTATTGGCGTCAGCAAGGACGACCCAAGTAGCCACGAGAAATTCAAGGCTAAGCACTCGCTAAATTTCACTTTGCTTACCGACGCTAACGGTGAGGTCATTGGGTCGTACGGTGCCTGGGGCCCGAAAATGTTTGGCAAAGAAGGTATTTTACGTAAGACTTTTATTATCGATCCAGCCGGTAGGGTAGTAAAAGTATATGGTCGCGTGACACCAATGGGGCACGGCGAAGCGGTTGTTGAAGAATTGAAGAAATTACAGGCGGCATGAAATACATCGTTGCAGTGAGTGGTGGGGTGGATTCGATGGTACTACTGGACATTATGCGTCGAGTGGGTGATCACGAGTTAATTGTTGCCCATTTTGATCATGGCATTCGTCCTGATTCGCACCTTGATGCTGAGTTTGTGAGTAATGTCGCTAAATACCATGGCCTGCCTTTTGAGACAAGAAGGGAAGAGCTCGGCCCATCGGCTGGCGAAGCGTTAGCCCGTGAACGTCGCTATGCCTTTTTACACGAATTAGCTGAAAAATATAATGCACGCATTGCCACCGCGCACCACCTTGATGATTTAGTAGAAACTGTAGCTATTAACGTCACTCGCGGTACCGGCTGGCGCGGTGCGGCGGTGCTGGACTCTAAGGTTATCCGACCTTTGATCGATACAGAGAAATCGGCGCTTATTGCGTACGCGCAGCGAAATAACATTCCTTGGCGCGAAGATCCCACCAACGCTAGCGATGCGTATCTTAGGAACCGTATTCGAAAACAAGCAAAAGATATTCCTACTCAGACAAAGCGAGAGCTACGTGCCCTCCATGTCCACCAAAAAGCATTAAAACGTGCTATTCAGCAGGAAGTGCAAGCGCTCATTGGGCCAGGCCCATACTATAGTCGCTATATGTTTTCTAATTTGCCAGCACCGGCCGCTCTCGAATGTTTACGAGAGGTAACAGACGGCGCTCTAACCCGCCCCCAGCTTGCGCGGGCCCTTCATGCCATCAAAGTTGCCAGGCCGCATGCTACGTTTGAGGCCGGAAATGGCACCAAGCTCTATTTCAGTACTCGCCAATTTAGCTTACAACTGATAAAATTATAGAGATATACCTAGATTCTTATAATGCCCGAAAGGAACAGATAGTTTAATATGCCAGCAACCGCTCCGTCACCAAAGAAGAAACCAAGTAGTATTTTACGCATTACCCTCTTTTGGGCGGTTATTGTGTTTGGTGCTCTTATTATTTATGCGCTCACCGGCAACCACGACAATTTAAAGCAGGTGCCAATTTCCGACGTCATCGCTAGGGCGAACAAGGGCGATATTTCGAAAATTGTCGTCGAGGGTAACACTTTGACGATTACACCAAAAGGCAGTGACAAGCCGGCCGAAACATCAACGAAAGAAGCTTCAAGCTCGCTGCAAGAACAGGGCCTTAAGACAGATGCGCCTGTAACCTTGGAGGTTAAAACACCTTCAGCAACAGGCGATATTCTTTGGAATCTGGCGATCATTATTATCCCAGTGGTCTTAATTGCTGCTTTCTTCATCTTCATGATGCGTCAGGCGCAGGGCCAAAACAACCAGGCACTTGGGTTTGGTAAGTCAAAGGCTATTTTATACGGTGAGGATAAAAAGAAAGTTGTGTTTAGCGATATTGCTGGTAATGATGCCGCCAAACAAGACCTTGAAGAAGTAGTTGACTTCCTTAAGCACCCTAAAAAATACGAAGCGCTTGGCGCTAAAATTCCAAAGGGCGTGTTGCTTGTTGGTAGCCCTGGTACTGGTAAGACAATGCTAGCGCGTGCAGTAGCCGGTGAAGCAAACGTGCCATTCTTTAGTATTAGTGGTTCTGAATTTGTAGAAATGTTTGTAGGTGTCGGTGCGTCTCGCGTACGTGACCTCTTCGCAAAAGCAAAAAAGAATGCCCCGGCGATTATCTTCATTGATGAGATTGATGCCGTTGGTCGCCGTCGTGGAAGTGGTATGGGCGGTGGTCATGATGAACGTGAACAAACGCTAAACCAGATCTTGGTTGAAATGGACGGTTTTGACACGGGTACGAATGTAATTGTGTTGGCCGCAACTAACCGCGCCGATGTACTTGACCCAGCCTTGCTGCGTCCGGGCCGCTTCGACCGTCGCACCAACATTATGCTGCCTGAGCGAAAAGACCGTGAAGCTATCTTGAAGGTTCACTTCAAGAATAAGCCAGTAGAGGATGATGTGAATCTCGATGCTATGGCTGCAAAGACGGCTGGCTCATCTGGGGCTGATCTTGCAAATATTGCTAACGAGGCCGCTATTATTGCTGCAAGGCGAAGTAGTAAGAAAATTTCTAACGCCGATATTACCGAAGCATTTGAAAAAGTTGCTATTGGCCCAGAGCGAAAAACAAAGGTCATGAACGAAGAAGAAAAGCGTATGACCGCCTACCATGAAGCTGGTCACGCGCTAGTAGGACATGTTGCCCCTGATAGCGACCCTGTGCACAAGGTGACTATTATTCCGCGTGGTGGTACCGGTGGTGTTACGTGGTTCTTGCCACCCGAAGACCGTAACTACACCAGTGTCATTGAGTTTAAGGATATTTTGGCCCGTGCGCTTGGTGGCCGTATCGCCGAAAAGGTTATTTACGGTGACGACCGCGTGACAACTGGTGCTGGCTCTGACTTGCGTAAGGCAACCGAAATTGCTCGTGATATGGTTATCGAACAAGGTATGGGCTCACGCCTACGCGACCAAGTTTTCCATGAGGATAACGGTGGCATGGTGTTTGACAAAATTACCCACGAACGCCCTTACAGTGATGACACGGCACGTGAAATTGACAGTGAGGTGGCCGAGCTTATTAAAGAAGCGAGTCGTCGTGCTGAGGTAATTATTACCAGCAACCGAAAGAGCCTTGATAAACTCGCTGAAGCCCTTGTCAAAGCCGAAACGCTTGGTGAAGAAGAAGTTAACGAATTGCTTAAAGATGCCAAACTTCCTAAGGAGGCCGCTCTCTACTAATCTAGTTGCGGAAACGGGGCATGATCAACTTTCGCGCAACACTCTCTAAGGCTAACAAAAGGTTGCCGCTTAAATTGGCGGCAACCTTGCTTGCTGGTTCGTCTTTGGTGGCGAGTCTTTTGGGCCTATTTCGCGATCGTTTACTAAACGGACTATACTACACAACGTACCCTACAGGTATCGATGCCTATACGGTAGCTTTTACCATTCCAGACTTTATGTTCTTCATACTTGTGTCTGGCGCGCTTAGTGTTACGTTTATTCCCGTTTTTAACCAGCGCCTTGCAACCGGCAATAAAAAGTCTGCCTGGGAACTTTCCACTAGCCTTTTGAACCTACTAGCACTTGTAACATTGGCAGTAAGTATTTTGATCATCGTATTTGCTGATCCGCTGGTGAGGTATGTCGTAGGGCCTGGGCTTGATGAATCGAGTAGGTCGCTCGCTGTCAGTATGATGCGTGTCATTGCCATTAATCCATTCTTATTTGCTGTTGCAACGGTGTTTGCCAGTATGCAGCAAGCCGTTGGACGATTTGCTTTCTTCGCGCTGGCACCGGTTCTGTATAACATAGGTATTATTATCGGTGCACTATTCTTTACGAATGGTATTACACTATTCGGTGTACCAGTGTTCGACGGCGGTATCATGGGTGTAGCGCTGGGTGTTGTCTTGGGCTCTATATTGCAATTGATTGTCAGTAGCTTGGGCTTGTACGGCATGGGCTTTGATTATCGCTTCAAAATTTACTGGAAGAATAAAGGACTCCGGCAAGTACTTCGCTTGTTGCCTCCGCGTTCGCTCGACCAGGGTATTGATTACGTCAATAGTATCGTAGAGACCAACCTAGCTTCACGTATGGCGGCTGGTAGCGTGCGTGCTTATCAACAGGCAACTTCATTGTCGTTTGTCCCAATCAACCTTATTGGTGTGGCTATTAGTACTGCAGCTTTCCCTAAAATGACCGAACGACTAGGCCAGGGTCGACCGGACTTGTTTAAGAAAGAACTGCAGGCCGTGTTGAGGGTTATTATATGGCTTGCTCTGCCCGTGACGGTTATTGCTTACTTTGCCCGTGGCTACTTGGTAAACTTTATTCAAAACGGTGGTGACCAGTACATGGCCAGCATCTTGGCGATCTTAGCGCTGACGATTCTGTTCCGTTCAATTTACTTTATTTCGGCACGTAGTTTTTATGCTCAACAAGATACGAAAACGCCGTTGTATATCTCGATTTTTACCATTAGCCTTAATATTGGGTTGGCTATTTGGTTCTCGATGGGGCTTTCAATGGGGGTGTATGGTTTAGCCTGGGCCGCGGTGATTGTCTCGGCGGTTGAGGTGGGTATTTTATTCTTCATAATGTCACGTCGTATCAACGGATTATTCGACACAGTATTCGTAAACGCGGTAACTCGCATGGCCAGTGCTGCTGGCTTTATGGCAATTGCGGCCTATATTTTAGTATCTATGTTCCCGCTCAATGCCGCCGATCAAAGTTTCTTCTCGTCTTTCCCTAAGTTCACGCTTATCGTTGGCATTAGCGCCGTAGTGTATATAATAATATGTCGACTGTTTCGTATTGAAGAGGTGAATCCGATCCTTAAGCGAATCCGTACCATTTTATTTAAGGAACCATCAGTAAAAGAATGAACCAAGATCATATTCGTAATTTTTGTATCATCGCTCACATCGACCATGGTAAGTCGACGTTGGCTGACCGTATGCTCGAACTGACAGGAACTGTGCAAAAGCGTGATATGAAATCGCAGCTACTCGATAGTATGGACCTTGAGCGCGAAAAAGGTATTACTATTAAACTTGCGCCGGTTAGAATGAACTATAAAGGCCACGAGCTAAACCTTATCGATACGCCAGGCCATGTCGACTTTAGTTACGAAGTGTCGCGAAGCCTTCAGGCTTGCGAAGGTGCCATTTTAGTAGTTGATGCATCACAGGGTATTCAGGCTCAAACCCTTGCGAACGTGTATTTGGCTATAGCGGCAGACCTAAAAATTATTCCCGTTTTGAATAAAATTGATCTACCTGCTGCCGATGTGCCTAAGGTGAGTGCTGAAGTTATTAATTTGCTGGGCTGTAAAGAAGAGGACATTATTAAAATTAGCGCCAAAACAGGCATGGGTGTCACTGACGTGCTTGATGCGGTGGTCGAGCAAATCGCGCCGCCACAAGGTTCACCAGGCGAAGCCACTAGGGCACTTATTTTCGATAGTTATTTTGATGATTACCGTGGTGTTATTTTGTATGTTCGTGATTTCGATGGTGAAATTAAAAAAGGCGACACCATTGAGATGCTTGCCACTGGGGCATCGGGGCTAGCTTTAGAAGTGGGCTCCTTAAGCCCGAGTATGAAACCAAGCGACAGTTTGAAAACCGGTGAAATTGGCTATATTGTTACTAACCTGCGCACAACCCGCGAAGCACGGGTAGGAGATACAGTTACCGTTAAGCGAAAAGCCGCCACCGAACCACTGCCTGGGTATAAGTTAGTCAAGCCGTTTGTCTACGCTGGCTTTTTCCCAGTCAGTAATGATGATTACCAAGACCTCAAAGACGCTATTGAAAAACTGAGTATGAGCGACTCGGCCTTGCAGTTTGAGCCCGAAAATTCTCCCGTTCTTGGTTTTGGCGTGCGTATTGGCTTTTTGGGGCTTTTGCACCTCGATATTATTCGCGAACGTTTAGAGCGAGAGTATGATCTTGATCTGGTTGTTACAAACCCTTCAACAGACTACCAAGTATCACTGAGTAACGGTGAAGAACTCGATATTAAAAGTGCCAGCAACCTACCTGATGTCAGTAAAATTACCGAAATACGTGAGCCGTGGATTAAGGGTGAAATTGTCGTACCGCAGCAATTTATTGGCCCGGTCATTCAGCTGATTGTGAGCAAGCGTGGACGTCAGTCTAATCTAAGCTATATAGACGAGCGGGCTTTGATTAGCTTCGAAGCGCCACTGGCTAATTTGTTAACAGATTTTTACGACCAACTAAAATCTATTACTAGTGGCTACGGTTCGTTCAACTATGAACTGGATACGTATAGGCCTGAAGATTTGGTGCGTGTTGATTTTTACGTTTCCGGCGAGATGGTTGATGCGCTCAGTGTGATGGCGCACCGCTCGGAGTCGCAAAGTTTAGGCCGTGAAATGGTTAAAAAACTAAAAGAAGTAATTCCACGCCAAAGCTTCCAGGTCTCACTGCAAGCCGGTATTGGCGGTAAGTTTATTGCCCGTGAAGATATCAGTGCTTACCGAAAAGACGTGACCGGCTATTTGTACGGCGGAGACGTTTCTCGTAAAAAGAAACTACTTGCCAAGCAGGCGAAGGGTAAAAAGCGCATGAAACGGTTTGGAAAAGTAGATATCCCCTCCGAAGCTTTCATGGTGATGTTGAAGCGCGACTAGCCTTTGCTTCTTGGTGCCGCTCTTCAACTCTGGTAGAATAGCCTAATATGAATCTACAAGAAGCCGTCAACACATACCATATTCCTGAAGAAGCTCGTCAGCTTATTCATGCCCATCAGCCACTTGGGCTGGCTGGCCCAACAGGCGCTGGTAAGAGTACGCTTGCTCACTACCTGACACTGCGTGGTGACTACGCACCGGTTGTATCTGATACGACTCGCCGTCCGCGCCCAATCGGAAACGACGATGAAGTAAACGGAGTTCACTACTGGTTTATTACTGATCAGGTAGCAATTGAGAAGCTTTCGAATAGCCAATACGTAGAAGCAAAGCTTGTCCATGGCGACACTGTATATGGAACCAGTATTGCTGCGTATCGTACTGTTGTAGAGAGTGGCCGTACGCCTATTTTGGATATTGATATCCAAGGTATGGAAGAATTTATGGCAGTTGACCCAGATTTCGAAGCAATCTTATTGCTGCCACCAAGCTTTGAGGTGTGGAACGAACGAATTGATGGGCGTGGGGATATGACCCCTGAAAACAAAATACGTCGTTTCCAAAGCGCTCTTAATGAATACGAAGCAGTATTTCGTAATGAGCGCTTTTACCCGGTTATTAATACCGAAGTGGTCGAAACGGCAGAGGTTATTAAATCGAAGAGCTACAAAGTGGACGACTATAGGCAAAACGCCTTGGCTGTTGCGCAGAAGCTTATTAACGAAACCCAAACTTTCTTAGATTCGCACGCCCTTTAGCACTCATTGACACCGAGTGCTAACATCAGCTAAAATAAAAGCATGACCGAACGTCAACGACTTATTTTAGCGGCAATTATTGAACAGCACGCCGAAATCGCAGCCCCAGTGGGCAGTGTTATGCTGGCGAAATTATTCGGTGTTTCCAGCGCGACTATCCGGAGTGAAATGGCTAAGCTAGAAGAGATGGGCTTGATCGTTCAACCGCACACTAGTGCTGGTCGTATCCCAACCGATGCCGGGTATCGTTTTTACGTGAATAGCCTGAATGAGGCTCAGGCCAATGAACCACAGCAACTACTCGATCGCAGTGCGAGAGCGATCGAAGCTCGTGTCAACACTCATACTGACCGTGCTGACCGTGCAATCCGTAGTGCTGTCGATAGCCTGGTCGAGCTGACCCACAACCTAGGCATTGCCACTATTGGTGATGAACTCTATTTAAGTGGTATGGGAAACCTTTTTTCACAGCCCGAGTTTATGCATGGCGAACACGCCCAGCAAGTTGCCCGTCTGCTTGATAACCTGGAGCCATGGCTCCGTGAGGCTGCTCCTAACGAACCCTTGAACGTATACATTGGTTCAGAAAATCCAATCGGCAAGGCGAGTGGCGCAACCCTTATTATCAGTAAGTTCCGCTCACCCTATAGCGACAACAGCTATATTGGTGTCATTGGTCCAACCCGCCAAAGTTACGCCAAGGTAATGCGCCTTGTTCGCCACACTGGTGCAATGCTTGAGGAGATTTTATAGCATGATTGATTGGATTGGTCACCTCATCGCAAACTGGCCAGTGTGGGCGGTAGTAGCGTTCCTTATCGTAGCAACAATCGTCTATTTCGTTATAGAGATAGCACCCTCTTGGCCTGCGCATCGTACCTGGTGGCAAGACGAACAAGGAAGCCCTAAAAAAGATACCCAACGGTCACAAGCTAAAGCAAGGAAAGGATAAAACATGGCAAAAAAAACGACCCAACCTGACGAAACTGCTAACGAGTTCGAACAGCAACTCGGAGAGTTAACCCTTGATTTGCAGCGAACTCGTGCCGACTTTGAAAATTACCGAAAACGCGTTGAGGGCGAGAAGACTGCTGCGCGCGAAAGTGGGCAATCCAGTGCCATTCTTAAACTCCTACCGGTTATCGATAACATCGAGCGTGCGATTACCTATATGCCAGATGATCTTAAAGACAACACCTGGGCACAAAGCGTTGTTGGCTTAGTGAAGAACCTTGAGAAGTCATTGGAAAGCCTAAACTTAAAGCGAATTGATGCAAAAACTGGGACAGAATTTAACCCTGAAATTCACGAAGCAATTCAGTTTGATGAAGATGCTGCTGGCGAAAAAGAAGTTATCGCCGAAGAATTACAAGGCGGGTACACACTTAACGGCCGTGTTATTCGCCATGCTATGGTGAAAGTAACGCGAAAATAGCCTACGACTTTACAAATAAATTATTAAATTGTTCAGGGTCTAACCCATACGTGCTGCCGGTTTCAAATTCTTGAAGTCGACCATGACTTTTGCGATCATATTTTGGAGTGTCTTTCAGTGACACAAAACATACCACCGCAATTCGCCCAACTGTATGAGTAGTCTCATTAGCAATGATTCGATGCCATAATGCGTCAATTTCACCACCTGTGACTAGTTGTGTTTGCATACTTGCAAATGTCGTAGCGTAGCCTTCGTTTACGGGCATTGGGTGCCATGTTTTCCCGTCACTATCGAGCCATTCACAGCCATCAGTTGATTCGTATAGGTGTAATGTAAAACCACTATTGTCTGGGTGTGGCTCACCCACGATACTATCTACGGCTACGCCGGCGGGGTAGTGAAGGAATCTGAAGTAGGCGTCACCGGCACTTGCTTTGGCGAGTTCACGGAATCCTATCGTGCCTGATCTCTCTTCGATAACTGCGCCCACTTCAGAAATTGCAGTGTGTGCATACTCCGCAAGAGACGCGATGCTCTTAATAAAACCTTGTGCAATTTTACCGTCGGCCCCTTTTATGCTATTTGCGGCTGCCTCTAGGCTTTCAATGCCTGCACGTGTGGTGTCGAAATTAAGCTTAACGTCATGACTCCCGCCGCTTGCATCGCTGCCATCGCCCATTTTTCGTTCAACACCAAAACCGTTAAAACGGTCACTAATTGTAAATACATCTTGCGCATCAGGTTCGAGAGTTAAAAATTCTTCGAAACCTTCAACTGCTTCTTTAACCTTTTCCTGTAGTTCATTGGGGTACTTTACTTGCCATGGTCCCACGTAATGTTCAGGATTGCTCATCGTCTCTATCCTCCTTAAGTCTTATTACTAAAAGCTTATAGTGAGAACTAAAACAAAAAAAGCGAGCCAACACTCACTTGAAATATCTACGAATTAGTATCTTTTTGAACTGTTTCCTCGTAAAAGAAAGGGAGAGAATTAACAGTACCTGCTTTGATCGCTTTTAAGGTCGTAAGAATTGAAATGATATTATCGTACGGCCGGTCGGCATTTTTAATTGCTTGGTCAATTGGTACCCAAAAATTTTCGCCATATTCGGTAGAAATAAGTTCACCTCTGTGATTATCGGCGTAACATATAGGAAAGAGTACATCTGAAAATAGTTCGTCAGATTTATAAAGCCGTCTACGTTCCATACCTACAAGTTTGAAATCTGCTTGAAGCCCCGTTTCTCCTTGTAGTTTTCGACAGGCGCCATCAAGCATGTCCTCGCCCTTAACGATTGTTCCACCCATAACATCAACCATTCCAAACGAAGGCTGTGAGTTGCGCCGTTGCGAAAGGATTTCAAGCTTACCATTATGCATTCGGGAAACGATCGTAATAACATTAATTTTGAAAAGACGATTGAGCTGAGGGTCACTAGTATGATATACATCTGCAACGTAGGCTTGTCCTGTTTTTGAAAGTGTGTATCCACTCGAAACTTTATCGACAATTCCCTTAGAGACGAGCGCCTTGAGGTGATAATTAAAAAGATCATTCGGTGTATCTTCGGGCTTGAGATCTCGATAACGCAAAGACCCGGCATTTTTCAGCTTAGAAATGATGTGATTTTGAATTTCCGGAAGATTCATGAGGTTAGTATACCTCTGCTAACCGGAAAGGCGAACCATAAGCAAAAGAAAATAAATTAGCACTCTTGACATGAGAGTGCTAACCGTTCTACAATAAGGGTACTTGGCAATCTCATACCGAGAGTGCTAGAATGGATATAACAAATCAAACGATTATTGTAAGTAAATAGGAGAGTAACTATGGGTAAAATCATTGGAATCGACCTCGGTACTACCAACAGTGCTATGGCCTACATGGTAGCGGGTAAACCAGAGGTTATTGCAAACGCCGAAGGCAACCGTACTACCCCAAGTGTAGTAGCTATTAATAAATCTGGTGAACGTCTGGTTGGGCAAGTGGCTCAGCGCCAGCGTGTGACCAACGCTAAAAACACTATCTATGGTGTCAAGCGTCTGATTGGTCGTAAATTTAACGACAAAGAAGTCCAAAAAGACCTCGACATTATGCCATATGAAATCGTCAAAAAGGGCGATGGCGTAGCGGTAAAAATGGGCGACAAGGACTACACCCCAGAGGAAGTTTCAGCCATGATCCTTTCAAAGCTAAAGGCTGATGCTGAAGCGTTCTTGGGCGAGAAAGTCACCGAAGCTGTTATTACAGTTCCTGCGTACTTCGATGACTCGCAGCGTCAAGCTACTAAAGACGCTGGTAAAATTGCCGGCCTTGAAGTGAAGCGTATTATTAACGAGCCAACCGCCGCCGCTTTGGCATATGGCCTTGAAAGCAAAAAAGACGAAAAGATCGTTGTCTTCGACCTTGGTGGTGGTACGTTTGACGTATCAGTACTAGAACTCGGTGACGGTGTATTTGAAGTAAAAAGTACCAACGGTGACACCCACCTTGGTGGTGAAGACTTTGACAACCGCATCGTGAACTTCTTCCTTGACGAGTTTAAGAAGGAAAGCGGTATCGACCTTAAGGGCGACAACGCTGCTATGCAGCGCCTCAAGGATGAAGCAGAGAAAGCTAAAAAAGAGCTTTCGACTACTAACGAGTACGAAGTTAACCTTCCATTCATTACAGCCGACGCTGAAGGTCCTAAGCACTTTGAAACCAAGCTGACCCGTGCCAAACTCGAAGAGTTGGTGAAGGACTTGGTTGACGGTGTGGCTGGCCCTGTTGAAAAAGCACTCAAAGACGCTGGCCTCAAAGCAAGCGACATCGACGAGATTGTTTTGGTTGGTGGTATGACCCGTATGCCAGCCGTCGTCGAAAAAGTGAAAGCTATCTTTGGCAAAGAGCCACTTAAGGGTGTAAACCCTGACGAAGTGGTTGCTGTTGGTGCGGCTATCCAAGGTGGCGTACTTGCCGGTGACGTAAAGGACGTTCTACTTCTTGACGTGACGCCTTTGACGCTTGGTATTGAAACTGCCGGTGGCGTACGTACTGCCATGATTGACCGCAACACGACCATTCCGACCAGTAAGAGCCAGGTATTCTCAACCTACGCGGATAACCAACCTCAGGTTGAAATTAATGTCTTGCAAGGTGAGCGTGAAATGGCCGCTGATAACAAGAGCCTTGGTGTGTTTGTACTTGATGGTATTGCGCCAGCACCTCGTGGTGTGCCACAAATTGAAGTGACCTTTAACCTTGATGCGAACGGTATTCTAAATGTTACCGCTAAAGATAAGGGGACCGGTAAAGAGCAGTCTATTACCATCCAAAACAGTGGTAACCTTAGCAAAGAGGATATCGAGAAGGCCGCCAAAGAAGCTGAAGAGCACGCTGATGAAGACAAGAAAAAGCGTGAAGCAGTTGAAGTGCGCAACCAGTTAGAGAACGCTATTTACCAAGCAGAAAAAATGCCTGATGAAGAGCAATTCAAAGACAAAATTTCTGACGATGACAAGAAAGTCATTGCCGATGCGGTTGAAGAGGCTAAGAAGCACAAGGACGCAACCGACAAGGATGAACTTGAAGCTGCCTTGAAAGCTTTGAATGACGCGATTATGCCTATTGGCACCAAGTTGTATGAAGAGGCCGCTAAAGCTGAAGCACCTGCCGAAGGTGAGGCAGATGAGAAGAAGTCTGACGAACCTGTAGAAGGTGAAGTAGTCGACGAAAAGAAGTAGTCAACTTACTGAGAAAAATAGCCGACGAATCGCCGGCTATTTTTTATGGGTATTAATATAATTATACCAATAAAACTTGAAAAAGTCAAACTATCGGAGTATACTATAGCCTATCATCATCCGATGACGCTTCACATTCTCTCCGAAAGAGGTGATTAACATGACGGATATCGCTCCGCCTCAGCTCTCGCTGGCCGAGAGCTTCCGCCGCCAGTGGTACTACTTGCCGAATTGGGTGACCTACTTGCGCATCGTCACTGCTGCGCTGCCGGCGGTTTTGTTGGTGCTTGCACCGCAGAACGCAGGCATGCGTGGTTGGAGCGCATTTGCATTCGTTGTCGTCGCCTCAACCGATGGCATCGATGGCTGGCTGGCGCGCCACTTCAAGCTCACCAGCAAATGGGGCGCCTTCATCGACCCGATCGCCGACAAGCTGTTGGTGTTCATCTCGCTGGTGGGTCTTTGCTGGGTTTACTTCGGTGGATTCAGTGGCTGGGTGCTGTTGGTGTTTACGGTCCTGGTTACAGTACGGGAGGTGGTGCTGGCGTACCAGATCAACCAGTCGCGCCACGACACCATGCCGCCAACTTTCCAAGGGAAGTGCAAGATGGCGCTTCAGGCGGTTACGGTGGCGCTATGGTTCCTGCCAATCCCTCTGGGGACCGGCGAATGGACCTGGGCGCGCGACGTTCGGTTCGCGGTTACCGTGATGGCTGCCGTGATTACAATCAGCTCGTGGGTCGAGTACTATCGGCTCTACGTCGAGCCCGGTCGTCCTCGCTCCCGTCGACACCCCTGGTGAGCAGTGTGAAGCTCTGGCCGTACCCCTCGGGGTGCGGCTATCTTCATATCTGAAGGGATGCTATACTGACCCAGATGTTACCTGACTACTTTGCGATTATTGGGGCTATTATTGCCTCTCTCGGTGGGCTTTATTATTTGTACGAAACAATTATTGGCAAAGCAAAGCCTAATCGAGTGACATGGTTATTGTGGGGGCTTTTCCCTATGATTACGTTTATAGCACAACGCGCCCAGGGCGTTGAAGGCATCTCTTGGGTTAGTTTTGCGGCCGGCGCCACGCCTCTTTTAGTAGTGGCTGCCTCATTCTTAAACAAAAAGGCTTACTGGAAGACACGTCCACTAGACTACGTATTAATGGCTTCCGCACTGCTTGCTATGGCGGTTTGGGTGGTCACAAACGACCCAAACTTAGCAATTTTAATCGCTCTCGCGGCAGACTTACTGGCTAGCTTGCCAACAATTATTAAATCTTTTCGCCATCCTGAAACTGAAAGTTGGCGCGCCTACGCTATTAGTACGGTCGGGTTTGGCATAAGCTTACTGGCGCTTCATAGTTGGAGTTTTGAATCCAGTGCTTTTGTGCTGTATTTATTTACTATTCAACTATTGCTTACTATTTTGACTATTCGACAACCCGCAAAACAACATAAAGCTTGACATATATTATATATGTATTATTGTAAAGATATGAACAGAATACATTCATGCCATTTTCAACCTACTTTTGCCCCACGTAATGGCGGCGTTGCTGGTGTTGGTTCTATGGTCCTTGGTAAAGGCACCTATAGCAATGGCATGGCTTATCTGTACTCTTAAAGTAACGACATTTTGACACAAGATAAGCCTCCAAGTTGGAGGCTTTCTCATTTTAAAAGAAATAACCCACTATTGGAGGCTCATCTGGTCTCGAAATACGAGACCGTAGACCCGTAGGTGGAAAGCCCACCACGGGAGAAAGGAGAGGATCATGGCATTTGGTCCCATTATGCGCTTTGCCGTCGAACGTGACGATGAAGCGCTGACGATCGAGCTGGCCCCACTCACCAAGGAAGCGATGGCGGAGTTCATTGACGCCAAGCACGGGGGAGGGATGCAGCGCTTCACGGTCGGCCGGTACATGGGGCGCAGCGGTGCCCCGGTACTGGAAGACGAGCACGAATGGTACGAGCGCGTCCGGCAAGAGAAGGATTCCCTGATTTGGGGGATCTGGGTGATTACCGACGAGGGTCGGCTTCTGATCGGAAACTCGGCCATCGTCGATATCGGTCAGGAGGGTCACTCTGGGTTCATCCGCCAAGCGACGACTGGCTCGATGATTTTCAACAAGGAGTACTGGGGGAAGGGTATTGCCAGTGCGGCCCACAAGGCACGTACCTGGTTTGCCTTTCAGCACCTCGGTCTTCACCGGTTGAAGTCGGCGGTTATTCAGGCCAATGGTGGTAGTCGCAAGGCACTCGAACGCAGCGGTTACCAGTTGGTTTACACCGAGCGCAACGAACAATACAGCGGTGGGCAGCTAGAGCACATGGACTGCTTGGAGTGCCTCAACCCGCTCGATTTGTTTTGGTCGCAGTGGTGGCACGGCGACCGTCCGTCTCGAGCAACCCAAGCGGCACGTCGGCGCACTAAGGAAGCCATGGCCTGGGCCGAGCAGTTTGTAGAGCTGCTATAACACTTCTACAATGCCCCGTGTCGACTCTACAGTCGGCGCGGGGCTCATCCTTTTTAGGCTTCGGGCAATTCCAGGAAGAGAGCCGCCCACACCATACCAGGGTCAGCCTTGTAAAAAGGCGCAAAATACCATGAACCATTAGGCGCCACCAGCTCTGGGTAGGTACCATGTCGTTCAATAAGCTTACAAAAATGATGATATTGTTGACTGTACTCGTCTCGATTTAGACGTTTTAATAGGTGCAAGTAAAAAGTGGCGTGCCACGTCCAGATGGATGTCTCGGTATAGTTAGGCATCGAAATTGGTCCCATGCCAAAGCGATAACGAAGCTTTTTCTTTGGCACTTCACCGTAGCGGAGTGGGTAGGGTTGGTTGAGTTTTCTCTCGTTTATATAGTCGAGCGTTTTCCCGATAAGTTCTTTGTCTTCGATTACCTTTAAGTAAAGAGGGACAAGGGCACTGTCCGAGCTGTAGGTATCGCTTGCTCGATCGGCCTTAAAATATGATCCGTTCCAGTAATGAAACATGAGTAATTCTTTATAGACAGACGGCTCGAACGGAAAAGCGTTGAGGCCAAGCTTTTTTGCGCAGTAGGCCATTCTTCCGACGAGCCCAAGGGCATAAGCCGATCGGTCGTAATAGACGGCATCGCGCATTTCTGCGTAGCGGGTACCTTTACGAATATCGCCTGTCTCGGTAAGGAAAGCATCTACAAATCGGCTGAGTTCGTGGCTTAAAAAGGCAATCTCGCGCCGAGTAAGCTTGTAGTCGCTGACGTAAATAGAATGGAGAAGCCAGGGAAGGGCGTCGATACTAGGCTTGCCTGGAGCATTAAACACATTACCGGCTTTATCGATACATAATTTCACCCGGCCGGCACGTTGGTAATGACGCAAAGCCCAGCGCAATGTGTGGTGTACTCGGGTAGTTTGGTTTAAATGAACGAGGGCTTCAGCAACGGTACCGAAGTCGCGCATCCAGAAAAAATTAAAATGACCTAAACTGGTGCGGTAAAAATCACCCACCCACAGCCGGCTTAGTACTTGCTGCGAAATGTCTCGGGCATTGCCGTGAAAGCGTTCGATTCCAACAAAATAACGGTTGGCGATTTCGCGGTATTCCGCGCGTAGTAGGCCAAAGGTTGCGCCGGCGGCTCGAATAAGTGGTTTCATTGAGGTAAGTATAGCATGTTGCTCGTGCTTACTGCACTTCTCTTTGGTTCGGTTTAAGGCTGGTGAGGTGCCAATAGTGACAAGTCGGGCATTGGTATACGCCAATAGTGACACTCATATTTTCGAGCATACGAATATCGGCAGCATCGAGGGCTTCAGCTTCGGTTTTAAAGAAGCGCTTGCTGTCGCAAGCAAGCTCAAGGCGATACACTTTATGTTCACTTAATGCATTGGTGCGCCTCGGTCGGGTCATGGTTTTATTATACCTTTGTATAAAATTGGCGTATAATAAGAAATACATAAACGAACTTTAAGGAGGGACAGTATGGGATTTTGGGAAATTATTACTTGGGTAGTCGTCGGTGGCCTAGCGGGCTGGGTAGCCTCAATGGTTGCGGGCACTAATAAGAGTCAGGGCTTACTCGGTAACATAGTTGTAGGTATCATCGGTGCTTTAGTGGGAGGGTTTGTATTTGGCCTTCTCGGCGGAAGTGGTTTTACCGGCTTTAATATTTGGAGCTTCTTCGTTGCTCTTGTCGGTGCAATAATTGTTCTCTTCATTTGGAAGGCAATTACTGGCCGCAAAAACGCAGCCTAATACCTTAGTAATTAAAAATAACCTCCACAAAGGGGGTTATTTTTAATTTAGCACTCTAGACATTTGAGTGCTAAAACCGTATACTATATACAGATATGAGTCAGCGTGATTATTACGAAATATTAGGCGTGTCAAAAACCGCTTCAGCGGATGAAATTAAGAAGGCCTTCCGAAGGCTAGCGGTCCAACATCACCCAGATAAAGAGGGTGGAAATGAAGAGAAATTCAAAGAAATTAACGAAGCCTACGATGTATTAAAGGATGCCCAAAAACGGCAGCGTTATGACCAATTTGGCCATGCTGGCGTAGGTGGTGCAACTGGAAATGGCGGCCAGCCTGGCGCTAACCCATTTGAAGGCTTTGGTGGTCAAAACGTAAACTTCGATTTCGGTGGTGGCTTTGGCGATATCTTCGACCAGTTCTTCGGTGGTGGTCGCAGTCAACAGCGCGGTCCTAAAAAAGGCCGCGATGTGGAAGTACAGCTACAGCTTACCTTTGAAGAAGCGATCTTTGGCCTAGAACACGAAATGAGCCTTGACCTTGAAGATACCTGCGAACACTGCCATGGTACGACGGTCGAGCCTGGTTACGAAATGAAAACCTGTCCAACCTGCCATGGTGCCGGCCAACAAACTCGTGTCATGAACACTATGTTTGGTGCTATTCAACAAACAGTTCCTTGTGAAACTTGTCACGGTGCCGGTAAAATCCCTGAAAAAGTCTGTAGCGTCTGTCATGGTACTGGTACGCAGCGCAAAAAACAGTCTATTAATGTTAAAATTCCTGCCGGTATCGACGACGGCGCAACCATTCGTTTGGCCGGTCGTGGCGAGGCAATTGGTGGCGGTGAAAAAGGCGACCTATATATTCATATTCGTGTTAAGGCCGATAAAAAGTTTACTCGCGAAGGCGATATTATCCTATCCGAGGAGCATGTTTCAATGGTTGACGCCGCATTAGGGACGGAAATCGATGTCCTCACCGTTGATGGTCCTGTCCGTATGAAGGTTCCGGCTGGAACACAAAGTGGTACCGACTTTAAGCTATCGGGCCATGGCGTACCACACCTTCGTAATGAAGATAAGCGCGGGCCACATATTGTGAGTATTGTGGTGGATACGCCGACTAAGCTAAGTCGAAAACAAAAAGAGATCTTAGAATCTTTGCGCCGTTCAAAATAACATCGACAATGATGTTATACTGTACCTACTGCCTGTAGTAGTAAAATAAAGATATCAAACATATGACCATAGAATCTTCGCAAGACTTTTACAAAAAGGAAGTAGAGCCTGCACTAGGTATTCTTAAGGGTCCGGTGAGTACTTTTGAGCTTACTAAAGCGACAATGGAGCAGGTAAAAGATCGAGCCATTGAAACTGGTGAGATTGACCAAGGTGTATTCAGTGAAATACCGTTATTCGATGAAATTTCCGAGAGACAAGCAAGACAAAAGGCTAAGACAGCTAAAGAATTACTTGGTATTTTAACGGAATCTGGCACGTATCCCACAAAGCCTGGTGACGGAGCTGCTTTGCTCCGTGCCGAAGGTGAACTTGCAGCCGCATCTATCGTAGAAGGAGCGAGGATGCTGAAGGTAGCTCCTAACGAGCCTGACCGACATAAGGCGATATATTCAAACGAAATTGATCGAGGTCAAGAAGTACTCTATGGACAGCTTGATAAAGAATTGGCGGCATCTTGCGTCGCCGTGGTAAGGACGGGTATTGAGCCAACGAATGTACGGGCGGTTGAATTTGCCAATCAGTATCTAGAGCAATATCCCTGGGTGGAAGATTTAGAAGGCGAGCTTCCAAGAATCAAAGAAGAGAAGCTGAAAGAATTTAGCGAATTTCTTCACGAAAAATATGCGCCAACTTTTTATTTGTTACGGAGTGAGTTTGGGGAAATTTCAAACGATAATCTAGTGCAAGTAGCAAATCGTTATTTAGAGTTGCGCGGGTTCACTGATAAAGGCTGGACCTGCGAGCCTAACCCGCGAAGAACTGGGTTTTTCGTTAATGCTGGAAAGAACGTACTTGAATCAGGGAATCGAAGTGTACAAATAACATGGGCGCGTTTTGAAGAGCTCATGATGCACGAGGTGGAAATTCATATGGCTTCAACACAGAACCCAAGAGACATCGAGGCGGGTGCACTTGGGTCTTCCTCTTTACCTGGTATTGCAGATGTTCAGGAAGGAACCGGTATGGTAGCGGAAATATTATGGAAGGGTGTACAAAAAACAGAGGTCCCTGGCCGTGACGTATTTAGATATATGGCAGTTGCCTATGCTGATGGTATCTATGACGGGAAGAAGCATACAGAACAAGAGACATACGACTTTATTACTAGTACTATGACTTTGCAGGGTTTAAAAACGGGGAAAGATACAGATGTGTCACGAGAGATGCAAAAAGCGCGACAGTCTAGTTTTGACCATGTCTACAGAATATATAGAGGTATGCCGCCCGGCCATATCCTGAGGCGCAATGCGGGTTACCTGATGGGCAAGACGAAAATTATCGACGTTATTAATGAGACCGACAAATCGCCGGCTGAAGTTTTTGCCTTTTTTCAGCAATCTAAAACCGATCCGACCAACCCGCAGCACGATGCGCTTCTACGAGAATACAATCTGCCGACATTATGAAAATAGATACACAGGATAGAGCAGAATATCTAAAGCTTAGGAAACAATTCGTGAGTTCCTACGGGTACTATTTGCGTCAGAGTGCGGACTTAAAAACACTCGAAGCGTTATTTTTAGCGGGTAATAATATCGATCCTCACTTTACCTATGAGAACTTGTCAGTGAAGGTTCTGCAAGCTCGGCTAGTGATGCTTAAGCGTGCGGATCAAGCTACTGCAACGCACCTAGTTCGTGCAAAAGCCTTTTTACATCAAAGGCTTATAGAGACCGAACTACTCCTTTGTCAGGCAACTAGCTGGGAGACTGGCCAGCTCCCCGAACGCTTTGAATCGCTCAACGAAGAACTATTCGGAGGACTTGATGATGAAGTATTTAAAAGGATAGTAGATACCACTCAAAAAGGGGCCTTGTCTCACTTTCCTGTCGATGAAAACGACTATCTATCGGAGAATATCTTACTGCTTAAGAAGCTTATAAAGCCAGTTTCCAGGAGGCTTCTTAGCCTTATCGAAAAACACTCTATTACGCAAGCGGCGACTTTATTCCTAAGGCGGACAGGCATGTATAGAAGGGGGTGGCGCGTGGTCGAAGACCAAACGCGTCCTTCTAGTCTTGTTGCCCCGCGAACACGAAGGCTTATTTTGGGGACTTCAATCGTTAATACTACTGACTCCAAAAAGAAGTTAGCAATACTGCTTCACGAGCTCGTTCACGTAGTTCGTGCAAAATATCCATCGCCACACCCGGAGAGTCTGAATGAGCAAAAAGAGCTGTCGGCTTTTGAGGAAGGTCTTGCCCATGCAGTAGAGCGTTTGTCGTTAGATAAGACACTCATACCTGCACGCTATTGGAGATATTTCGCCATCGGGCTAAGCAAGGGGATTGATAGAGGTAAGCCTCGTACTGCGCGCGAAGTGTATGAGATTTTGCTGCCATTATACGAGAAATATGCCAAAGGCAACGACCCAAAACACTTTGTGTTCGGCACGATAGTTCGCGTATGGAAAGGGACGCCTTTTTCAGTCAGGGGGGGTGCAATTTCAAAGGATATACGCTATGTCCACGGTAGTATGTTGTTTGTTGAGGCCCTATCGCGTCAAAGGTTTACTAAGCGAGATTTCCGTTTTTTGCTCACACATAAAGTAAAATAAGATAATGAATCAGAAAAAAATACTCCTTCTCGGACGCAAGCACAGTATACAAAAAGAAAAAGTCGATGACCTCTACCATGCTTTAGGTAGCCATGTTCCTGACGGCTATAGCTTGTCGGTTGCTAACTATAACGAGCTGATTTTTGATATTCAGCCATCCAGAACTAAGGTATTTCTTTCTACAACTGGTGAGGACCTTTCGAGTTTCGATTTAGTATACATGATGAGTTGGTATAGCTATGTACCAACTCGTCGAGACATTGCCTATTCGATCGCAATATATCTCAAGAATAGGGGTATCCCGTTCATTAATGATGAGGCGTATTATAATCGTTCGAGTAGTAAAATTTCTCAGATGCTTCTATTGGCCGAACATAATATTAAGGTTCCGCGTACTGTCTTTTCGCTTTCCGCGGCCGCACTTATTAACTATGTAGGTATGCAGCCTGCGTTGAAGGATGGAAAGCTTATTGTAAAAGACGCGCTTGCGAGTCGTGGTGCCAGTAACTACCTCTGTACGTTTGATGAATTATCATCGCTTCCTATTGGGCGCAAGGAGTCGCAGCCGTTTATTGTACAGCCGTGCATTCCAAATGACGGTAGTGATATCCGTGCTGTGGTTATGGGGTACGAGATAAAACTTCTTATTCATCGTACGGGGTCCGGCGAAAGTCACCTTAACAATACCTCTCAGGGTGGAAAAGCCGAACTTGTAAGTGAAGAGGTATTGCAAAAAAGTACTATAGATGATATAATAAATACATCAAAGCTGCTGAATAGAACAGTTACAGGCATTGATGTAATGCGAGATACTGAAACAAACGAGTATTACGTATTGGAGGCGAATGCCCTACCGCAACTCGCAACTGGCTCTTTCGTGGATGAAAAGATGCAGAAGCTTGCGGAAACACTTGTTAATATCATAGAAAGAGAGCGTACTACATAATGAAAATCGCTATTCTTAGTCAGGGAAAAGGCCCTCTTAATAAAGCTGGGATTTATTCCACGCGACGTTTAAAAGAGGTTGCGGAAGCTCGGGGCCACGAAGTGAAAATTGTTGACGTGCGCCGATGCTATTTAGTTATTGAACAGGGGCAACCAGAGGTGCGCTACGAAGGTGAATCTCTTGGTAACTTCGATGCAATTATTCCAAGGATAACGCCTACAATCACTAAATATGGTTCTGCTGTGGTTCGTCAATTTGAAATGATGGGGATATACACACTTTCATCATCCATTGCTATTGTGCGCTCTAGGGACAAACTCCGCTCAACGCAGCTTTTTAACAAAGCTGGCGTTGGAATTCCAAAGACAATTATTGCTCGGGATACCTTTGAAGTTGATGACCTCATTGAGCAAATCGGACTCCCAATGATCATTAAGCTTGTTTCGGGTACGCACGGAAATGGTGTGGTGCTTGCAGAGACTAAAAAAGCTGCAAAATCTGTAGTGCAAGCCTTTTATGTTAGTGGCACGAGCATTTTACTTCAAGAGTTTATTGAAGAGGCAAGCGGTACTGATATTCGTGCTTTTGTGGTCGGTGGTAAAGTTGTTGCAAGTTACATGCGAAAAAGCCTCGACGATGATTTCCGCTCTAATATTCACCAGGGCGGCACTGGGACACCGATTAGGCTAACCGACGAAGAAAAGAAGGTTGTCCTAAAGGCTGCTAAATCAATGGGACTTGCAGTATGTGGCGTGGACCTTATTCGATCAAACCGTGGGCCGCTTGTCTTGGAGGTTAACTCATCGCCAGGTCTTGAAGGTATCGAGGGTGTTACGAACCGTGACATTGCATCTAAGATTATTGAGTATATAGAACTTAATGCGAAACGTCGCAACAAAAAAGACAGAGTTGGGGCATAAAAAGTTCCTGCAATTGTTTATACTGAGCCTATGAATAGGCTCAGTTCTTTTTCATTAGGCGTGAATGCTGCGATTGGGCTTTTTGTTGTTGTACTATTTAGCGCGACTGCCTTATGGTTTGGTATCGCTCATTCCAGGCCTACTGTTCAGGCAAAATTGGGCGAAGGTGAATATGTGCTTTTGGTGGCCAGCACCGAACCGCAACGAATTCAAGGCCTCTCTGGCGTGTCAAAACTAGACCCTAACAGCGGCTTATTTATGGATTTTAAAACCGATGATACCTGGGGAATTTGGATGAAAGACATGCGCATTCCACTTGATATCGTATGGCTCGATAAAGACAAAAAAGTGGTGTATATTGTTCAGCATGCTCAACCAGAAACACCTGTTAAAACAATCTATCGGCCACTTCAACCTACTCGGTATGTACTAGAGCTGCCAGCGGGGTCGGTGAAGCGGTCAGCGATTCAGACTGGTATAACAGTAAAAATAAGCGATAATAAGTAGGGGTATAGTATGATTCCAATTGCAACCTTTGGCATTGTCGCCGTTATTCTGTTTTTTGCCGCTTTTATATCAAAGCGACGGTTTGGTTTGTTGGGCTTGGCTTTAACCGCTGGGGCTACTTTAAGTACGCTTTGGAGCTACGATGCTGGGCTAGTGGTGTCCAGCCTAGGTTTTATACCGGAAGGCGAGTTAACCCAGGCGGTTACGCAGTCGGCAGTCGTGTTACTCCCCGCGTTCTTGCTACTGTTTCATGGCTACACTTACAAAAATCTTATATTGCGTATTTTTGGTTCGTTAGCATTTACGATTCTTGCGGTAGCATTTTTGGTGGAACCTATTGGATATGCTTTACCGTTAAGCGGTGATGGGGCTACTGTCTACAATTACATCAAGCAGTATAAAGATATCATTATTAGCGTTGGCGTTGTGCTGGCGGTTATTGACCTTTTCTTTACGAAGCGCGCTAAGCACGTAGAAAAAGAACACGGCAAACATTAATACAGTGTACTTAGGGGTTGGGTGAGATTGACAGAGCACCCCTGTTGCTGTATAGTGCATAAGGTCCGGGACCATAGCTCAGCTGGTTAGAGCACCTGCCTTTTAAGCAGGGTGTCGTGGGTTCAAGCCCCACTGGTCCCTCCAAAATTATCCGGGAGTAATACGTTACTCCCAAAGTAAAAAACATCCCTTTGATTCTTTACCGAATCGTCGCTACCGGGGGTGTTTTTTATTTTGTGTGCACGCAGCCTAACAAGTTAATAATTCCTGCGTATCATAAGCCATAGTATGTGGTGGTGGCAACAAGAAATACATCGGTCGTGGTGCGTGGCTCTGGCGAGTAGTGGTTTTGTTGGTGGGGTAGCATTGGCATTAGTGCTACGTATTGAACCGTCTTGGGGGTTAGTGGCCGCTATTTCTGGTTTAGCCGGCGTTATTGTCGCTAGGTATTATGTAGTCCCGGCTATTTGTCTGAGCTTTTTGATAACAGGGTTGGGGTATGGCTCGGCGAACCTGGTGGCGCGTGACATCTATAGCTCTTTTTTTGGAAAGGATATTAATGTGACAGGTCGAATTAAAGAGGATCCGTCTATCAGTGCATCCGGGGCTCTTTCTTTACAGCTTGATGCTGTCCAATTCAATGGTGTCACTATGCCGGGCTCTATTTATGCCAGCTTTCGTGGCTCAAGCCATGCGAAGCGTGGCGATGTCATTACGGCTAAGGGGAAGGTAGGCGAGGGGTTTGGCAGCTTCCCGGCTAGCATAAGTTTAAGTACTATTACAAAAACGGTTCGGCCTGTACCGGGTGACGTTGGTCGGGTAGTGCGCGATTGGTTTGCAGACAAAGTGCGGCGTGTCATCCCAGAGCCACAGGCTAGCTTGGGTGTCGGTTTTCTGACGGGGCAAAAGAGCGCTCTGCCTACCGATTTAGCCGATGCTTTAAAAATTGCCGGGTTAACGCATATTGTCGTAGCCAGTGGGTATAACTTAACCATTCTTGTACAGATGGCCCGGAAGCTTTTTGCCAGAATATCCAAATATACATCAGCTGTGTCAGCGGCACTTATGATAGTCATGTTTATGACCATAACGGGCCTGAGCCCAAGTATGACGAGGGCAGGTTTGGTATCGGGCCTCAGTTTAATAGCCTGGTATTATGGGCACGCTTTTCATCCGCTAGTACTTTTACCTGTTGCGGCGGCAATCACAGTGGCAGTTCAACCAAGCTATGTGTGGGGTGATTTAGGGTGGCAATTAAGCTTTACGGCTTTTGCGGCGGTTATGATTGTAGGGCCATTGTTGCAGCGATATTTCTTTGGTGAAAAAGAGCCCGGTTTACTAAGGGGTATTTTAGGTGAAACAGTGGCGGCGCATGTAGTAACGCTGCCCATCATTACCTTGAGTTTTGGAACAGTATCACATGTAGCAATTCTTGCTAATATTTTGGTTGTCCCGCTAGTACCTCTCGCAATGCTCCTCACTTTTATATGCGGCATTGGCGCATTGTTATCAATATCGCTGATCAGCTGGGTCGCCCTACCAACCACATGGCTCCTTGGGTATATGACGAATGTTGCAACCTTTGTGTCGGGTCTGTCATGGGCGCAAAATACCGTCGCTGTACCAGCTGTTATATGGGGTGTGTATGCACTCGGATTGGGGCTCGCCTGTGTATGGATGTACCGGACTTCAAACTATTCGTTTCGACAAACTGAGACCGGTTTTACTTAACGTGGGCGCTCGCGGGCAACTTGGCGGGCGAGATCGGCGAACATATCGTCAATCAGGTCGGGGCTGAAGCTACCGTATCGTCTTTTGGCGGCAGTTTTAATGAGGAAGTCAGCAACCTTAGGATTTTTCGGAAGAATTGATCCGTGCAGGTAGGTACCAATAACATTCTTATAGAGAGCGCCTTCATGGCCATCTTTCGAGTTATTACCGGCACCGCGCACAACAATGGCAAAGGGCTGCGCGTTGGGTCCTAAGAAAGTTTGTCCGCTGTGGTTTTCGTAGCCAATAATCTCACCAAATGAGTCACTTTGCGTAACAATGTTACCTATCAGACGCTCATTTGTACCGTAAGTCGTGACGTCTAAGATGCTAATACCTTCGAGAACGAGGTTGTTCAACGTCTTAAAGGAATGGCCAAATAGCTGGTAGAGTCCACACACCATAAGCATGGGCACGCCATCATCTGCCCACTGTTTTAGTGTGGGTCCAATTTTTAGCAGGTCGGCATGAATTTTTTCTTGGCCGCTATCTTGGCCGCCCCCGCCAATGATAATATCTGGCTGTTTTGGGAGGGTATCACCGACGTTATATTCAATAACTTTTGGTGTATAGCCGTACCACTCTAGGCGGCGACGGAGTACCTGCACGTTGCCATTATCACCGTAAATATTCATATCACGGGGGTAAAGCTGTAGGATGGTGATAATCATGACACAACCTCCACTTGAGTAATTTTGCCGAGTTCTTTACGCAGTGCCAGCATGGCGGTATAAGTACAGTAAATGCGCTTAGGGGTATCTGGGTGTTTTTGTATAAAATCGGTCAATGCTGCAGCAAGCTCTGTCTCGACTTTTTCTATTGATACTTCATCGTATTGGAGACGTAAGGCCATATCGTAAGCGCGTATGCCGGTCACATATATAGACGACGAAAGGCTTGTGAAGTCGACGTCCCATAGCCAAGACATATCACGGCCATCGGCGTAGTTGTCATTAATGGCGATCATGGTGGCGTACCCTTCCGGGTTAAACGATTCCAGACTCAGGCGGAAGCCAGCTGGGTTTTTTACCAGCACGAGCTCTAATGGCTGCCCGGCAACTGTAATGGTTTCGCCTCGACCAAATGCCGGGGTAACAGTTGAAAGAGCCCTGAGTAAGCTATTCATTGAAGCTTCTGGCGCTATGGTTCGCACTAGGGTAAGCGCAGCAGCGCTGTTATATATATTGTAGACACCCTTCAGTTTTAAAGGAGTTACAAAGTCTTTTTTAGCTATCGTAAATGCGGCGCCTTTTTCGTTAAAGTCTTTCAAGACTACTTCGGCGGCCGGGCGTTTATCGGCTGGTGTTTTTTTCAGTGGACCATGAAGGTCATCGTCGTTTGGAAAATGGCTTAAGAGTTTGTCTGATAAACCAAAAAAGCGTACGTTGGTGGTCTTAGGGAGCTTATCGGCAATGCGTCGCACACGGGCATCTTCACGGTTCATAACGACAGTGTCGGTTGTAGCAAGGGCTACTTTTTCGAGCATACGGGCGGTTGAGTCAATCTCACCAAAACGATCCAGCTGATCACGCATGACATTAAGCAACAGGCTGTAACGAGGCGGAATGACTTCAACAAACTTTACTGCGTGCGCTTCGTCGAGTTCTAGTACGGCGATGTCGGCTGGTAAGTTGCCTTTAATATCAATTTCGCCTAGTAGAGCTGCTGCCACGCCGCGTACAAAGTTGCTTCCTGTGCGGTTTGTAAACACACGCAAGCCTTGTGATTCAAGCAGTGAAACAACCATTTTTGTAGTAGTTGTTTTACCATTAGTGCCACTAATGACCACAACACCATGAGGGAGTTGTGCGAGTGTATCAGGTACGAAGCGCGGGCTAATTCGTTCGACAAATAAACCGGGCAGGGCAGAGCCGCCGCCGCGCAGTCGGGCTGCATAACGGATGGCCTTACCGAGAACAATAGTTAAAGATTGAGGCATACCTACTATTATACCGCCATTTTATAGTTGCTCCTGTATAATAAAGACATGTTCTTGGTGGGACTTATTTCATGGTGGTATGGCCGAGGCTGGACCCAACAGTGGAAGCAAATCGCGGGTCGGTTTGCCGCTACTATAGAGTTCTTTTCAATTGGTCAGTTGACGGCTACGTTATTTTCACCATTTCGGCAAATATCTGCTGGCGGGGGTGATGGTTCCTTTGGCGGCGCAGTGCGCGCTTTTGCCGATCAGATGATCTCCCGTTGTATCGGCGCGTTTGTTCGTTTTTGCACAATTCTTATCGGAGTAGTGGCGATTATACTGCAGGCGCTGTATGAACTCGTTATTATGGTTGCTTGGTGGTTTGTACCACTTCTCCCTATCATCGGGGCAATTATGATGGCGATTGGCTGGGTACCAATATGGATGTAAAAGTATTTAACTGGCACAGTACTCGGGCTCAGAAAGCTCGTTACGGCAAAGCGTTACAGCCATGGGTATTCTTATTGCAACTCGTCGTTATTGTTTTACTTTTAGGTGGCGCTGGCCTTGTGGTGGTCGGTATAGCACTAGGTTGGTTGGTAGTAGGATTGGCTGCACTACCAGCGATGATTACCTACTGGTATAACAGCGAACTTCATAATATTCCGATTGATCTCAAGAACAGGTCAATTGATGCGCGTCTTGAGGGCGACATGCTAGGTATGCTCTCGCAGCACCCTTCGCCAAAAGAGCTGGCCTTGGCGTTAATGCACGTGAACGGTGGCTTATTCTTTCAGGTACGGTTTGGGGTTGGCGGTTCATTTCTTAAAGAGGTTGTATCTGACCATACGGATGATGTAGCGGCTATTTTTGAAGAAGCTCTGAACATTGCTGATGGTATAGATGGTCGGGTAAGTCCTGGTATTCTGATCCTTGCGATGGTGCGCCAACTACCGGCTAGGCAAACACTTTTGGGGCATCTTCAACTGTCAGAGGATGATTTGATGGATGGTATTCGATGGTATCATTACATCGATACGCTTATTGAACAGCAATCTAGGCAACGGAAAAAGTCCGGCGGCATAGGCCGCGACTGGTCATTTGGCTGGATTCCTCTATTGTCGCGCTTCGGCACTAACATATCGCAGGGCGGTACGATGGCAAGGGGAGAAATCCGAACTGAAACACTTAATCATCTTATGAGTAGCCTTGATGGCGAAGGCGGTACGATCGCTCTGGTAGGTAAGGATGGCGTTGGGAAAACAGAACTCGTATACGAACTTGCCTCCAAACTTATAAGTCCCGACCCTACGGTTCCGCGTGGGCTTTGGTACCAGCAAGTCTTTATGCTTGATGCTTCGCGCCTCGTAAGTGTCTCGGATCATAAGGGCGGGCTTGAAAACCTGGTAAGTACATTGTTGTCAGAGGCTTTTGCGGCAAAAAACATTATAGTGTGTTTTGATAATGCCGAGTTGTTCTTTGCTGAAGGGGTTGGGTCGGTTGATTTATCATCGCTGTTACTGCCTATTATCGAGGCTGGCCGTTTGCGAATGATCTTAACACTCGATGAGCAAAAGTTCTTAGAAATTAGTAAACGAACCCCGGCTCTGGCCACTGCACTAAAGCGCATTACTGTTCACCCTACTAATGAATCGGAAACGCTTCGAGTATTAGAGGATCATTTGCCTTTAATCGAGCATAAACGCAAAGTAACCATAATGTACCAAGCTATGAAAGAAGCCTACAGGCTAAGTCAAAGGTATGTCTATGATGTTGCCATGCCGGGTCAGGCGCTGAGCCTCTTAGAGCAAGCTGCTGAGTATGCAGATAACGGGCTCGTGTCGGCAGTTTCGGTGAACCGGGCAATTGAACAGACGACTGGTGTTAAAACGGCCGTGGCTGACGACAGTTCGGAGCGCGAAATGCTGTTAAACCTAGAGTCACTATTGCACCAGCGTATGATCGGCCAAGATAGGGCTGTAACAGTCGTGTCGGACGCACTGCGCCGGGCTCGATCAGGGGTGCGTAACCAGAATAGGCCGGTAGGGACTTTCTTGTTCTTGGGTCCAACGGGCGTCGGTAAGACGGAATTAGCCAAGTCGCTCGCGGCTGTCTATTTTGGGGGCGAAAAGAATATTATTCGTTTGGATATGAACGAGTTTGTCTCACCCGACGACGTGGCGCGCTTAATTGCCGATGGGGCCGAGGATCCGTCTAGCCTAACGGCGCAGGTGATGAAGCAACCATTTAGTGTTGTACTGCTTGATGAGATTGAAAAAGCACACTCCAGCGTGCTTACGACCCTTCTACAGTTGCTTGACGAAGGTATTTTGCGGGACGTACGTAATAGGGAAGTCAGTTTCCGTGACACGGTGGTTATAGCCACTAGCAACGCCGGTTCTGACCGTATTCAAGAGTATATTCACCGCGGCTATACTTTGCAGCAATTTGAAGAGACCTTTATTAACGAACTCATAAGCAGCCATATTTTTCACCCTGAGTTCTTGAACCGGTTTGACGAGATGGTTGTATTTGGACCACTTGATAAGCCGCAACTACTCCAAGTGGTCGATCTTATCTTGGCTGACGTCAATAAAAACCTAGCCGAACAACAGATTACTATTACGGTAGCCCAGGATGCCAAGGAGTATTTGGTTGAAGCCGGGTACGATCCACGATTGGGTGCTCGTCCGATGCGTCGCGTAGTACAACGTGCCGTTGAGAATACGGTAGCAAAACTGTTGTTGTCAAAAGAAGCAACCCCTGGTAGTACGATTGAAATTACTCGTGAGCAAGTCGAAACTATGTTGCGTACAAAAACACAAGCCGACCAGATTGTCGCCGGAAACTAAAAGCCCCGCATAAAGCGGGACTTTTTCATTATGTCTTGGGGCGAATAAGCGGAATTGAACCGCCGACCTCCTGGACCACAATCAGGCGCTCTAACCAACTGAGCTATATTCGCCATATCGCCAAGTACAGAGGCTATTGTAACAGATTGAGTCGATCTTGAAAATATGCTATAGTAGTTCGAGTCTGCGGGCGTCGTATAATGGCTAATATACGTGCCTTCCAAGCACGTGATGAGAGTTCGATTCTCTCCGCCCGCACCAAGAAAAAAAGTTGTATCTTCTGATACGACTTTTTTTCTTTTTTCAAACAAGACACTGTTGCTGCTGAAAGTAGTCTCTTGGAAAAGGGTATGGACTCAACGGATGATAATCTGCATTGTAGTATAGCGAGTAGCGATACGATCTTGCTTGTGACGGTCGACTCTGATGCAAAAATTGCTGCAAAGAAAGGTAATAACCCACTAAAAGGCAATTCTCCTCGACCGATTTATCCCCGGGTTGCGCGCGCCAACAGACTCGCGGGCCATACTTTCTCCGTGGGCGATGGCTTCCACCGATCCGTGGCTGATTTAGAATGAGAAAGCTATGAAGTATTGGATCAGCATCGTTAGTCGAGATCATGTGCGTGGGGTAGTGGGCGGCTTTACGCAAGCTAACCATGGTAAGTTATGGGCGCTCCGTAAGATGAGTAAGGGTGACAAGTTAATCTTTTACTCCCTAAAAACCCACTTTGAAGATGGGGAACCGCTACAGTCTTTCACTGCACTAGGTGAGATTACCGACGATGAGCCGTACCAGGCTGAAATGGGTGCAGATTTTCATCCATGGCGTTGCACTGTTCGATTTGAAAAGATTCAAGAAGTACCAATCAGGTGCTTAATAGACAAGCGTGATTTTATAGCTATACAAGAAGCCTTATCGACATAAAATCGATAAATGTATAACTTCGCGTAGAATGATGCCCCAAAGAAGAAGATTACGTCAAACATAGGGTATCTTTCGGCTTCAAAGGTGCACGGTAACTTATTTTTGGGATACTTAGTTTTGAAGGTATCAACAGGCTACGTGCTTATGTTATCATTACAGAATGTACGCTATCTATAAAAAGTACAATAGAGGGTTCACTATAGTAGAACTTGTCATAGTTATTGTTGTGATAGCGATCTTAGCTACTATAGCCACTGTCAGTTATAACGGTGTTCAAAGAAATGCGCTCAACGCTCACAAGCTTTCAGCACTTGCTGATTGGAGAGATCTCTTTCAGATATACAGCTCTAAGCATGGCGGTAAATTTCCAATACCTGGCTCACCTGGCGCAAGAGAGTATTGTTTAGGTCGTGATTTTAAATACGATGCTTGTTGGAATGTGTATGATGTCTACGGTGCAACTGGTGTAAAAGGGAGTGGCCCTAAAACTGACGAACCAGTTGCTTATGAAGATAGTTCACTGATGGATCAACTAGGCTCTGTCGGCTCGCTCCCAAAGCCCTCTACCTGTATCGTGGCTTGGTATTGTCCCGTCGGGGCTTCTGATGGTGTTGGGCCTATGGTCTCGTATCGGGCTGACAAGCCAACGGTTGTCTGGGATTTCTTTCTTGGGGGTAGATGTCCAGGTGGTCTTGATACAATATGGACCGACGGAAACGCGTCAACCTGTGCGCTAAGAGTAACGACTGCTGCAGAAACAACAATCTCAAATCTTATATCCAACCCTAGTTTTGAGACTAGTACTAGTGGGTGGTCGACATTTAATGGGGCAACAATGGCCCTTAGCAACACCCAGAAGGCGAATAGAAATAATTCTCTTAAAGTAGTACCTTCCTCGAGTCAGGTGTATAGTGGTGTGTCATATGTGACACCGGGCTCTATTGGTTCTTCGTACACTTTTTCGGCATACGTATACTCCCAATCGCCACAGGCTATTAATCTCGCAGCAGACGCATTGGCAGTAAACACTGCTAAAACGATAGGCCCATCTTGGACGTATATATACGTCACGGGTATTAAGCAGAGCAACGCTCCTCTCTACGTTAGGGCACGTGATGCAACCGGGGTACCATTCTTTATTGATGCAGTTATGCTTACCGAAACGGCAACTGCTTCATCATATGCGGACGGCAATACACCTGGGTGGAAGTGGAATGGTACTCCTGATGGCTCTACATCGACAGGGCCTGCGCAGTAGTAGTCTGTTATAATACAAGCAATGAATAAGTCTCCGAGAATTGAAGGGTCAATAACGTATAAACGTGGCTCGAGAAGGAGCGATTTCCTGTTTCGCATTTCGCTGAAAGCAGTTATTTTTAACGAGCGAGGTGAGGTGCTTGTTGTAAAAGAACGTGACCGCGACTGGTGGGATTTGCCGGGCGGCGGCATGGATCACGGTGAAACAGTTAAAGAGGCACTTGCGCGCGAGTTACACGAAGAGGTGCTACTGACCGGCGATTTTACGTACAGGTCAATTTTGGTGGAAGACCCAAAGCTACTGCATAGTTTGAATTTTTATCAAGTAAGGATTATCTACGTAATTATTCCAGAGAACCTGACTTTTGAAGTGGGCGAGGACGGCGATGAGCTGCAATTTATAAACCCTGAAATATTCAAGAGTTCAGACCGTATGACTGAGCAAAAGATTTTTGAATACTGCGAACTTGCGAAAAAATAAATAATTTATTTTTTGCGCTTTGGTGTCGCCGCTTTCTTGGCGTGTTGGAAGCCAAGAATAGATAGCCCTACTAAGATAACGCCAGCAACTAACGCACCAGCCGCAACAAACTTGGCTACTACAGCCATAGTGTCAAAGGCATAAGCATTCAAAAGAATACCACGGAGTGTTTCACCCCTGAAAACGGTATTTACTTTGCCAGCTAGTGCAGCGTCGCTTGGATTGGCCATAGATTCGGCGCTTAGTTCTGAGTATGATTTGCCACCACCAATTTTTTGTAAGTGTGCGCCAATATAGTTGTCAGCAAATACTTTCGCTTGTTGGCCGGTGGTTACTTGTTGGCCAGCAAATGGCTTAACGGCGTCCTGGTCGGCTTGCGGTAGTGCATTAAAGGCTGCGCTTCCTTCAGCTGGGAGTGTGATATTTTGCGGTTTAAGTTGAGTGCTTACTTCGTTATGGATGAAGAGGTAGGTACCATAAAGGACGGCCGACGCCGCCAACAAAACCGCAGCCGATACAAGTCCTATGTACGAAATGATTTTGTCGATGCTACTGCGCTTCATATGCCCATCCTTCTGAGTTGTAAATGATTATGCTTTTAGTATAGCACTGCTTTGCATCATGGTGGTAATGATGTGCCTATAGACTCCTAAAGCATCTAACTTGTACTCATCTGAGACTGTGGCATAGTGCTCCATCATAATACCGTTGTTTACTTCTAACACCTTTTTCTCGCCGGTTTGTAGCGTAATGACATCAACGGCGGCTAGTCGAAGTCCTAAGGTTTGAGTTGCGGCTTTAGCCAGCTGTGCGGTTTCGTCGTCAAGATCAGTTCGTTCCGGGGTTGCGCCAAGCCCAAGGTTGAACATTTTTAAACCATCAAGCATAACGGGGTGCTTTCGGTAACTCAGGAGCGGCTCGTCGTCTAATATAATAACTCGCTGCTCACTGACTATATCAATGTAAGGCGAAACCACCCAGTCGTTATCGTGTTCAGAAGCAAGGAAGGACTCGACTTCATCAAGCGATGCGAGTTTGCGTACTTCGTGGCCGCTGGTACCGGTGAGCGGCTTTACAACCACTTCATTCCAGTCAGTCTCTTTCCATGCTGTGTCTTTAAATTCACCACTCCGTAAAAGTAAATGGGGCACACACGCCACGCCGGCTTCTTGCAATAATGCAGCTGCGGCGGTTTTGTCCTCGGCGCAGCGGCTGGCAATGTCGCTATTGAGGTCGAAGTGGTAGCCAAAAATACGTCGCGTTACTGAATCGTTTCGCAGCTCTATGATCCAATCACCTGAATACGAACGAACGTCCAGTCGCAGTTCTTCGGCAATTGCTTTAACAGCTTGCACCACCCAGCGATGTTGAATAAACTCTCCCATACTAGTTCAGTATACCCAGTAAGTAATAAGATTACCATCAGATCGACCGAGGTGGGGTATAATATACCAAGGCGTTAGCCTATTATATACGCGCCCCGGTAGCTCAGTTGGATAGAGCAGAGGACTTCTAAGCCTAAGGTCACTGGTTCAAATCCAGTCCGGGGTACCACTGTAAGAGTCATTGTTTTGTGCAATGACTTTTTCATTTGACGGCTTAACTTGACGGCTAGAGGCATTTTTTTCGGCTATTTGGAGTTCGTATTTCTCAAACGCGTCTGACCTACCTGTCATGTCAGAATGCTGATATATCTGCATGGTAGTTGAGATATGTGCATGCCCTAAAATCATCTGCACATCTTTTGGCGCAATGTTCAGGTTTTTGAGATTAGTCGCTGCTGTATGTCGTAGGTGATGTGGGTTTATAACTGGTAGCCCTGCTTGACGACTTAGTCGCTTGAACGTTTTTCGCATATTACCTGCGTCTATCGGCAAACCACTTGGAGTCTTGAATACTAAATCTGGTAACGGTCCATTTAATGTCGGGCTAAGGTTATCAAGTACGTCTTGGGTCATACCAACGATAGGCAAATCTCTCCGTCCAGCTTGTGTCTTTAACTCCGAATATTCATAGCTGCCGTTCACATAGTCCACTTGTCTGCGAATGCGAATAACTTTTTTATTTATATCTATATCCGACCATGAGATACCTAATGCTTCACCACTGCGAAGTCCATAAAAACCCATCAAAAAGTAAATTGGATAGTATCGGTCATTGCACGTAGCTTCCAAGAAACTTGCTAATTGGTCAATGCTCCAAGGCTCAATCTCTTTTGGTTTATAAGTCGGTATTTTTACTGAGTGTGCAACATTCCTTATAACCCGCTCCTCATAAAGAGCGTGGTTAAGCACCGCAGAAAGCACTATTCGCATTTTCTGTAAGTTACGGTGCGATTGGCCTACTCTTCCTTGATTATTCATGAATAACTGCGCCTCTGCGACCGTCAATTTCGTTAATCTTTTGTTGCCAAGTCCTGGTTTTAAGTAAAGTCGAATAGTCGTTTCATAACTTATGAATGTTCGCCTGCGGATAGAGGACTTCACAGTCAATAACCAGTAATCCATGTAATCACCAAGCTTTTCTTCCTTAGTACTGCTTAGAATGCCACTGTTATTTTTACTGCGCAGTTCAACCAATATAGACTCGGCTTCACTTAATGTCTTTGCATATCGCCTCACGCGTTTAATTCCCTGAGGAGTGTTTACATAGCACGCCGCCTCGTACCGTCCTTCTTTACGTCTATAAACTGTTCCATTTCCGCGTGCGCGTCTACCCATAATAATCACCCTTATGTCGTTTAATAAAATCCACCAAATCATCGGATGCGATAAGCCTACGACTGGCAATAGTTAGTGATTTGAGTTCGTTATTGCGGAGAAGTCTGTAGATCATCCACTTGCTTACTCTCAACTCCTCCGCAGCTTCACCGACCGTATATAAAGTCGGCTTAATATTAGTTTTTGTGTCGCTCATCTCCAAAATCCTTCCGTATTTGCAGTTAAGCTGTGTGATGCTCAGTTTAGTTAGGGTAGTTAAGTTACTGGACATCATTCAGCTTTTATTATATAATAATTCTCTGTTTTTCGAAACCCCATTGTTCCTCGTAATCGAGTTATTACTTGTAATAAAACAAGGCTAATCATAAAGGTAATCCTTATTACATTAGAGGTTATCTTTATATATAAGGGTTTTCTTTTTAAGGGTTACATGAACTCTTTATCATCCGATTCTTGTGCATAGGATATGTCGTCATCGGTATCACTAATTCCCAGCTCGGACTTAACAGCCTCGATACAAGCCTCGTGAATTTCTTCCCAAAGCGGAGCATGTTTATTGAACTCAACTGTATATCTATATACCCCGCGACCAGCTCTTCCTAATAAGGGGGGATATACAGACCAGTCATGTTCATCGTTCGGCGGGAATACCATCATTCCGTTAATATATAGTCCGATGTCGTGAACTAAAGCCTTAACTCGATATCCAGCACCTACGCGCTTATGTACCTGAGCCTCTACTTCGTATTCGTTTTCCATTTTGGTTCTCCTTTTGAGTACACAAAGTCTGACGCTTGATGACTTTGCTAACTCGTTGTGCGTCATAACATTTAGTGTAATTTGAGAAGTAAAATAACTTAACGGATGTACGACATCGGTACATCTACTTAGGTGAAGCGGTACTAATTGGTACTAGATTCTTGTATATTTTTGATTTGAGTAGGTGACAACTGGGCATTTTTTTTGAGCATAAATGTCTGAGCAGTTATATCGGCGAATGGGCTCAACACGCTATTCTTACTGAATTCATTTTTGCCTGTTCGGAATATGTCCGTAAATCTTTTCTGCGCAGTAAACGACTTATTAGACCATTTACGTAACTCGCTTAAGCCAAACCTTATATCTATATGGTCGTACGCTACCTGAATAATGTCGTAGGTGGAACCGCTTTGTAATGTTTTCAATATATAAGTGTCATTACCAATATTTATTACAGGAGCTTGATTGGTAATTTCGAGAGTTGCTAATATTCCATCTTGCTTGTAATTCAAATTGTATTCTTCACAAAAATCAATGAATTTATCCCAATTCACGTCGTCAACATAGCGTAAATATTCATACTCTCGTTTTGGTGCGTCAAACTCCTCCCAATTCCCAAAGATAAGATGACCTCTGAGTGGGTCTGCAAAAGATTCTAGTTGCTGTTCGCGATAGAAGTTCCTTTTACGTGTGCTTTTAATAACGCCTTTTTGAGTAAATATAGTAAGAGCTTTATCTTCGGCGCGAACTTTATCCAAGTTTTTCTCTAGGCTTAATTCGTCGTTCCAATCGAAAAGCCACTGTCCGTCATGAAGTGTAAAATCAACGCCACTGAGAAACAACTCGTTTAGTTTTACAGCGACTCGAGTTAGCCAGTAGTGAGTGTCTTCGTTCATATTAAGACCATTATCTTACATAGTTGTAATAAGTGGTAGTACATTGGCTTTTGTGGCGCGTTCTAAGCCGTTCTAAGGGGTTATCAAGTATAAAACGACCATAACTGCCGTCGCCGTTTTTCGCTTTCACACAGAGGCTCCTATATGAGTTTCTTTTTCAGGACTTTACCCCTATAATTGACTGCAAGTAGCTCAAATTGCTACGCGATCTAGAGCCCCCGCAAGGGAAGGTATGGTCATCAAATCTACGCGAATATTAATCCGGCTATCGGTAACTATTCGCGTAGTCGCGACTCGAAAGGGTCGTGGAGTGCAAGCTCAACCGGTAGTCGGTTTTTTGTTGCTACCGGATTACCAATTAATGGAAGGTACGCAACGCGGCATGAACATCTCACAGAACACTCAAACGATTAACTATGATACAGCACTGAAGTATTCCATGTTTCTTGGATGGCTTGGCGTGGATAGGTTTTATATGGGCGATAAGGGAATGGGTACTTTAAAAATCTGTTTGTTCTTTTTTCTATTCATTATTCCTTGGCTCGTAGACATAGCTGTTATACGAAGCCATAAGGACAACTGGGAGCAATGGATTGCCATCAAGCGAGAGAAGCGTGAAGCTGTACAGGCAACTAAAAGCGAACAGTTAGAAGCTGCGCAAATACAGAAAGACAGGGAGTCTAACGGACAATGCCCTAAATGTGGTAGCACCAATCTTACTGCCGTTTCGGAAACTACCAATAGACATTCCGGAGCAGCGACAATTTGGCAGCTTGCCAACATGAACAAACTTGTAACTGCCGACAAGATTGTATCTGAAATTAAAAGAGTGTGTTTAAACTGTGGGAATAAGTTTTAGTGCTGAGTAGGCAATACGCGCAGGATGTAAAAGATTTTCTATGGGTGACATACGACCCAGAAGACCGACTTATTTATCCTGTTATTGCTGACTGGGACGATTTACTAGCACGAACAATAGACAAGGGGGGCTATCCCTCGCTTTCAAAAGATGAAGTGCTTAGCATCTTGTTTGGGCTGATGTATAGGAACCGCATAGTTGAAGGATTGTGGTGGTCCATGTTTGAACAGGGGGTTACGCAAAAACTGCTGTCCCATCTTTCTGCATTAGATACAGATAAATACTGATATATTCGGTTATTACTCGGATTATTCAGGTTGATTCGAGTAAATACGATTAATCTAGTTTTATAGTTAATAACTTTTTAATGTTTTATTGTTACTATACGAATACGCGTTAACGTGCCTGACATATAAACCCCGAAAGAGCTCGGGGTTTTACTTTGAATTAATTGGTCCAATTAGCGTCTCGTCATTAACTTTGACTGTATTCACTTCTCGACCAACTTCAAACGTTTCTAGTTTGCCGTTCGTGTATGGTTGAAGTAATACGGCTATATCTTCTTCTGTATCAGCTTCAAGCCACTGGGCTTCATCGTCTTTGTGAAGTATTACCGGCATTCGATCATGGATTGATGTCATTTCTTTATTGGGCGAGGTCGTTAATATAGAGTAAGTGTGCCATTCCTTGCCGTCGTGATTCCATGTTTCCCAGATACCTGCAAAAGAGAACAGGGCTTCATCTCTTAAGTGAATATACTGCGGGTGTTTACCGTCATCTTCCTTTTTCCACTCATAAAACCCATTAGCAGGAATTAAACACCTTCGTTGCATGACTGGCTTCTTCCACATTGGCTTTTCAAAGATAGTTTCGCTTCGAGCATTAATTAATTTATATCCTATCTTCTCGTCCTTTGCCCAAGGTGGTATAAGTCCCCAGCGCATCATTTCTAAGCCATTCGCTGTAATAACTGGCATAGTTTGCGACGGGGCGACGTTGTAGTTTGCTCTAATAGCGTCACTAACTTCAACTCGATATCGGTCTTCAAGTTCATCGGTTGTATATAGTGTATATCTACCGCACATGCTTTTATTATAACGCCGAACAGGTATATAATACGAGTAGACGACATACACACTGGCATTTGCAAAGCGTCCCTGGAAGTCTTATATAATCATCAGCTCCCCGTCGTGTATCAACAGATAACGGTCTGCAAATACCACCGGATAGCTCCATACAATAAAACCCGTTACAGCTAAGCAGTTCGTTTTAGTTGTTTTTTGTTTATTAAGGCATGGAGATTATATGAAGACAGCTCAAGAAAAAGAATTAATTACTTATATCGAAACACAGCGTGGTTCAACTTCACCAGTAAAGCTTGATGCGTTACTCGAAGAGCGTATCCGTGCATTTAAACGCGCAAAGCAGATTCGTCGCTTTAGTTTTTTAAAGTAGGCAATTATGAATCCTATGGAAGAAATCAACGAAGTGGTAGACATCGTACCAATCTTCCGGGGTCATGCAGGTGACCAGTTTAAGTGTGTCCCATGGAAGATGGTCTATCGAGGACGGGAAATTATATTTACGCAACTTGGTATGAGGCATCCGACCGAAAAAGGTAAGAGAATGATTCACGCTTTCAACATGAGTGACGGTGTTAATGATTATCGTATCGAACTGGATGCTGAGCGGTTGATATGGACGTTAGTGTACGTAATGGGGGGCGAATATGTATAACGATATTAACAAAGAAAAGCCGATGATAATGTTCATTGACCTTAACAGTGCCTTTGCTACAGCAGAGCAACAAGCTCACCCTACACTGCGCGGTAAACCTATGGGTGTCACTAATCGTATATCCAAAGAATGCTGTGTCATTGCTGCATCTTATGAGGCAAAAGCCTTGGGTATTAAAGTCGGTATGCGCTTAAGTGACGCGAGAGCGATATGCAAAGATTTTATTATGCTCGAAACAGACGCACCAAAGTATCATCAGGTGTATCAGAAACTGGTACGTATAATGAAGGATTACTCACCAAAAACATGGATGAAGTCAATTGACGAAGGAGTCATAGATTTTCATGGAATGGAGCCGACGCTTAATGGTCGCTCATTAGTCGATATCGGTTATGAAATTAAACAGAGGGTACGCGACGAAATAGGCGATTGGATGAAAATCAATATTGGTATTAGTATGAATGTTTTCTTGGCGAAGCAAGCTGCCGGTTGGCACAAGCCAGATGGTTTAGATGTAATCGATCACAAGAACTTAAAGAAATTTTACGCTGAACGTACATTGCTCGATCTCACTGGCATAGCTGAACGTAATGAAGCGCGGTTGAATTCTTATGGTATTATGAATCCTTTGCAGTTTTTAGCAGCGGACGAGTACATGCTCAAAAAGAGGGTATTCAACAGTATTACTGGAACGTACTGGTACCGGCGTTTAAGGGGTCATGAAATAGATGATTTCGATACTAAGCTCGGAATGATAGGTCGCCAATGGGTATTGCGCGATCCTACAAATAAAGATGACCTTCTGCGTTCGTACCTAAGCTTTTTATGCGAGACAACTGGTATGAAAGTGAGGTATAAGAATGTTGAAGCGCGTGGGGTTTGTGTATGGGCTAGGTTTCGTAATGGTGAGTCGTGGTATGCGAAGCGTATGCATAAATCGAGCTTCTACACCAATCAAGAGATATACCGCCGAGCGCTTGAACTTTTCAATCAACGCCCGAGTGGTGCTGACGTTCAGACAATGGGCATTTATTGCTATGGTGTTGAGCCGTCTAAGGCTAGTCAGATGAGTATGTTCGAAGATATTTCGAAGGTAGGAGACTTAACTAAGGCGGTTGATGAGATTAACGACTTTTACGGTGCTTTCACTGTTTATTCGGCGAACACAATCGAAGGCAAAAAAGTTATCAAGCAAAAGATTCCATTCGGTGGAACGGAATACTTTGAACTACTATTAAAACGCGCATAGTAATACATTTCGGGAAAGGAAATCACTTGCTAGTAGTAATAAACGGTAGGAGTGAAGGGATGATTGATAGGATCCGCGACAGGTATCCCACGCCATAAGTAATTATTGAAAGTGTCAATTTGTTCATATGAGACTTGGTTACTGAAAATATCCTCGGGATAATCCAATAAACCCGGAATACCCGAATGTCCAAAACCATGTAATAAATCATCGAACATATACCTGAAAAGGTTAGGTGATTGAGCTACGGAACCTTGAGGTATACCATTAGGAAACGTAAGCTGCAACCAACGAGATTCAAGTGTATGTAAAGATGCTTTATATTGCCTCGATACGAGGAATCGCCGTCGGCTATGCGAATAACCTGCAATAAATGCAGCATAGCGCACCATACGATAAATTACATGAGTAGCCCCTGCCCCGGAGTTTAAATGATTTTCTAGTAACCAGCTTGCCATCTTCATTAACGATGAAATAGATTCAATTGCGTGTGAGGAGTCGTTAAAAGAAGATGCCGTTTGACCAATCATAGATAATTTTTGAGAATAATCCTCGCTTATATCATCTGATGCGAAGTCATTTGCTAGTAGAGCAACCTCATGAAGTTTTATTATCTTAATTAACAAACCATTCAAATCCTTCTTGATAACATCACCTAAGTCAATTGGGGGATTAGAAAGGAGACGCAAAGCAGCTTCGCCTGAAACCATAACATACCTATCAAAATTAATCCGTACGGTGCTTACGTTGTTAGACGTGGCGGCTGAGATTAATGAATCAATAAGTATTCCAGAAGCGCGAATAAAAAGCTGGACTTTTTCAATTGTAGTATCGACCGCGGCAACACCCATAATTAAACCTTGTATGAGTTGTTCTTGCGTGAATATCTCATCTCCAGCATTGAGCAGCCTCTGAAGCGCTGGGGTATTGGCTAATCTAACATATTCAGAATACTTTTCAGTCATCACCTCATCTATCTGTTTGTCGCCCATATCTTTTACTAAAACGACACCTAGAATCCCCATGAAGCCGTCGCTAGCCTGTGTCATAAGCGTAGTATCACGGTTGACAGCGCCGTGAGCGTATAACTTATAGTGTGTATCTAAAATACCCTTGAAGTGCAAATAATTCAGAGAGCTTCTGTTTGAATGGAGATAGAAATACTTTGCTATAGAGCTTACAGCTCCACTAAGTTGAAAAAGTGCTTCCTCGTTCCTGCTGACGAATCCCTTATCAAACATCCTTTTAAACCCACCCCATGTATGGCTGAAGAGTGGATTATCACGATCGTAATTGACATGCTTCATAGTAACTGAAGAGTTGACCATTATAATGTAGCCATTGATTATTTCCCTGATTGATTCCAGGTCATTTGTCTGCAAAGCATTAGTCCACATCCGCATCATAATTTCATCAACCTTGTTAGTAAAGTCTGCTAGGTCACTCTTTGGTACGAAGAAACCCCATTGACCCGATGGCATAGCCAATGCGTTATCTTTACGTGTTCCATATACATATGAAACTGACCCTGTTATAGCTGCAATACATGTCATCGCTAGTTCCGTATCGCCTCGTTCAATTAATCTGAAATACATACCGCTTAAATCATCAAGGTCATTAAGTATGTCCTTCATAGTTGGTTGCATTTGATTCCTTACGGTTGCCTCTAGGGCAGCTTTTGGGGTGTCATCTCCGGACATTGCTTTTACGGCACGCTTAATTAACCTCTCCGTACTGTCAATTTTCTTTTTGATTTGTTTCGTCTTCTGCTTGAGCTGCGCGGTAGGGTCAAGAAGAGAAGAAATTGACTGCGCATATAAAAAGATGATTATAAGCGCCCAAACATTCAGACCCATGCCATACCTGAGGAGATAAGTTCTTGCAATATTAGCTGTATCTACGTAAGAAATTCCGAGGGTAAATAGGGATAAAGTAATTACAGCCATAGCAAGATACATTGAATAAAGTTTTCCACTCGCACCAACTCGCTTGAATGACCGAGCGGGCAATTTATCGAGAGCATTTTGTAAAAGTAATGTGTTTAGAGTCACGATGATAGCGAGCGCTCCACCGACAAATGCCGCTGAGCCAAAAAAGAAGGACGGGTCTTTAGGTGGAGCGGATTCGAATACATCGCCATTAATTACTAGCAGAATATAGGTCGATAATATTCCTATAACTACTGCAATAAAACTTGGTGTTAGAGTCTTTTTAAACCAACGTGAAATTAAGATGCGTAATCGAAAAAGCGACCTTCGTATAAACATAAATGGTTTGCGTAAGAATAGCATTTGTTTTATTGTATACTTTTACGTTCCATCTACCAATCCCGTTTTTTGGTAGAAAGTAGGTCTTGTATGACTATGTGATGCTAATTGATCGAGTCTTACTAATGTATAGATCCGCTTCCAAGTTCGATCATAAGCACACCACCAATTACAACAAGGATACCGATAGACATAACTAATGTAAGGTGTTCTTTGAAAATAATTTTGCTAAATATAGCTGTGAGGGCAACTCCTGATGCCGCCCAGATACCATAAGCCACACCAAGAGCCATACCGTTGGAGAGTGTCAGTATGAGCATAGTAAATGCTATCATATATGCTCCTGCAACGGCTATCCACCAACGACGTTTCCCTGTACTGGCCATACGTAACGAGAGTGTTGCTGAGACTTCAAAAATGATTGCACCTATAAGAAATAGCCAGCTCATTATGCGTTCCCCGCTTCTTTTTTATTTGCAGCTTGTGAGCCTAATTCAATCATAAGTACACCGACTATGATTACAATAATACCCGCTATCATAATTGTAGTTAGGGGTTCTTTGAATATAAGGTTTGATAGAACGGCAGTTAGAGCAACACCACTAGCACCCCAGATACCATAAGCCACACCAAGAGCCATACCAAGTTTAAGTGCTTTTGTTAAGAAAACGAAAGCAGCCCCATATCCAATTGCAACTACGATGTAAAAGAGGGGATTATCCATTCCAGCTTTGAGAGATAGTGTGGCAGCCACTTCCGATATGATAGCGCCTATCAAAAAAATCCATTGTTTCATTTATTTACTCCATTATTTAGTATCACTTCAGACGTAGATATAATTGATTTACGTTCAACCTCGCTAGTACTTAGCATTCCTAAGCCCCTGTCGAACCATGCACCGTCTGCAATGAGTCGCACGGTAGTTAATGCATTCCTTCTACTTGTGTCTTTAATATCGTTGAAGTCGAACCATCTATCAATCAACTCAGCCCATCTAGTGTATAGTTCGTCCTTTAGCTTATAGTCAGTCATGAATGCGAAGTCGGAGGAATCTATATCGTCTGACAGTGCATAATTTAAGTAAGTCATCATGCGCCCCTCAGGGCTTGAACTAGATGGAGCCTCTTCAAGCATTTTGCTCCAACGCCTTGCAACGTCATCTACAAGACTAATCATAAGTGCCTTTTTGGTAGGGAAGTGATGTACTAAACCGGCTTTAGTTAATCCTATTTTGCGTGCAACTGAGTCCAAAGAAACTGGATCGCCATTTTTCATAAGTTCTTGTGCAGTCACTATAATATCATTCTTCAAGATCATATAACCATACTACCGTATGGTAGGTTTTTAAGTCAATACCTTTTATCTGTTTAATTAATTGTTAAGAATCAACGGCTTAAAAAGACGGCTATAGACCCAATCATAAGCCGTCTATGTCGAACTTGTACAACCGCGTACACTTCGGTTAAGCTGGTCGGTATAGATGACAAAAAAGGTCTTCTAAGCCTAAGGTCACTGGTTCAAATCCAGTCCGGGGTACCAATTTCTATGTAACATTGAAATTATTTTCACAAACTTGCCAATGCTTGTAATTTACTTATAATGAAGCGTAAGTATGGCAAAAATAAAAACAAATAAAATCCACAAACCGCTCGTTGTAACAGGCTACATATCGTTCGGACTACTAGTGGCGTCTGTATTTATATCGACCACGATTCCATTCGCAACGATCTTGGCACAACCAAACTCAATAAAGCTTAACGTCACCATTATTATGATTTCACTGACGGTTGGAGCGCTCCTACCTGTGCTTGTCGGATATTTCATTGGCGATACATCGGTTAAGTCAAAAAGTAAACTGACCCATCATTTTAGCGGCATGCTTTTTGGTCTTCTAGCGTACTGGTGGATGACGCTCATTACCGTGTTCGTATCTTTTCCAGCGTACCTAGTGTCAGACAATAATATTCGCATAATGCTAATGAATTTTGTGCCGAGCATTTTCGTAGCAATCATAACTACCACACTTGGGGTCATGCATGTACGTAGCAAGCAAGCCCGGCATGACGTACTGGAGTATAAACCGTTTGTTATTGTGCTCGCAGCTAGTGTTCTTGCTATGCCACTTTCGTCTGTAGTGAATAATTTTATGACGAATAGCGTGAATGTATATACATTCATCGTACCGAGCATTATTTTTGCGATAGGGTGTGTTACCTACCTTACTTTAAAGAAGTGTAAACTTTCCAAGTTACAGAAAGTTGCGTGGTCGTCGGTTGCGGTCTCGGTGTTATTTTTGCTTGTTTTCGTTGCAAATATGTTTGAAACTGCACTGGTTGGTTACTTATGGCAGCCAAGCGCCGAGGTGCAGAGTGCGAGCACTTGGATGGCGTTTGTCACTGCACTTGTAGCTTGGTTAATTTACTGGATTAAACAAGTAAAATCACTGAGCGTTAGCAGTAGTGCTAAAAAATAGAGGTAAGAAAAGGAGGCCGACGACTGTACTGATAATAGTCAGTGCATTGGCGCTCCTTGCCTTGACTGCTGGGTTCATTTCTCAAGATACGCTTAAAACAGTGGCGACAGATGTGAAGTCAAGCATTGAAAATCAGGGAAAACCAAAGTTTGTATTTGATACGGAAAAGTTCCCTGACTGGGCTACTGTTGGTAATGTCTACACGAATCCTGACGATATTACCGATGATTTTCAGGGGAGTAAAGACGACCTACCCGTAGCTGGCATGAACGTCAACCAATGCGAGAGGGGGAGTAATTGTGTAAAGTTGATAGAACGATGTGAGCCATGGAGTGAAGATAAGCCAGCCTGTAAGAAGTTAGCGCAAAGTACGATGAATACGAACTGTTTTGTGTCGGTATTTTATAATGAGCGAAAAGTTGATCCCGAACAAGAAGTGGTAAAGTTTATAGACAACGTGAATAGTTTTGGCGGCATGACCATTCAGGAGGTGGGCACAAAAACACTCACAATGCTCACACCGGAAGGCAGAAAGGAATACACACTTCACAACTATAAGTACAAGAACCAGGGTAGTGATACGATAAAGCAAGGTAACGCCATCGGGTATATTTCGCTCTCAAACGGACATATCGACATACGAAGTATTTGCACGGAGGCAAGCCAGGTGGATGAGACTATATCGGTTCTATCGGCCATTCGGTTAGAGCCTTAACTCTTTTGAGGATGTGAGCCTCGTTCTAACTTCACCCAAAATGCTGTACCAAATTCTGTTATACATAGAAATTATTTTTTAAAAATGAATCAAACTTGCTAGTAACGGCACCGCTAGAATCACTAGAATCGCACCACCTACTCCCCAGCAGAGAGTTAACAGGATATCATCCTCATCGCGTATTCTTTTGAAGATGTAGATACTCAGGATAAACTGCACTACAAACGTGAGTGTTGATGCTAGCGTGAATAAATTTGGTAAAATCGGGAGACCAAAGCCGACGGCACGAATGTAATTTAGAATTAAGTTGACTATATAGGGTAGAGCTACGGCGACCGAGGCAGGTAATAGCGGATGTGCGTTTGTCTTTGTGGCGATCTGGATTGCAACAAAGAATGCAGCTATTGATATGAGTGCGCCGTAATCCATACGAATTAGTATATCAGGCGGCTAGTAGCTTGATTTTAACTTCACCAAAATGCTGTACCATTGTGCCTATGCTATTATTAATTCATGACAAACGAAAAGCAAAAGAAAGTAAAACCAAATAAAGGCATAATAATAGCTATTTGTTTGGCGAGCTTTGTGCTAGTTGTATTGTTCGTGTGGTTGTTTGCAAGCAGTAGGTTCACGGGTGTCGCGAATGGCGGCATAGTTATGGTAGTTCGTTATGAAGGTGGTTTATGCCCGGACAATAGCATGTGTTCGTCTGAGTATAAGCTATATGAAAATGGAGTGTTTGACGGGCATGACAGGGCGAGTAGCCAGGAAATTTCTGAGCTTCAAAGAGTTATTGACCAGACTGATTTTCTTCAGTATGACTTTGATAAGAATGCGGTGTGCCAGTCCTATATGGACGGGCAGGACTTGGTGCTACAGTTCCCAGATAAATACGAAAACCAATCGTTCCGGCCATGCTCATTACATATTCCTGCCCACGATACGTCAATTCAGTACATCGAAGACTTTATAGAAAGTCACTCGAAAGATTAGCTACAAACATGTTATAGCGTGAAACGCGGGTCTGCTCGAATAGCGGATATAACGTCATTCACCACTCTGTACCAATTTCTATGTAACATAAAATTATACTCAAAAATTGGTAAATACTGCTTGTGGTATTATGTGTTTATGATTTTAAGTATTCGAAAAGCATATCTTATCCTGATTCTATGGGCACTATCTCTAACTGCCGTATCGATAATTCTTAACTTAGTGGGTGCGATGAGTAGCGGTAGTACATTCGAAAGAGAATACACCATTGAAGAGTTTGGATGGGTTCAGGACGGACTATTAGTACTCGGCCTCGTGCTCATGCCTACTTGCTGGTGGCCTTTGTTGGCTATGAAAACAAAGGAGAGTACATGCTTCTTCTTAGCAAGCTTAGTGGTCGTGACAGTATTAATTGTGCTCGCCCCATTTCTCGCGAACGGACTGTTCTGGGTGATGTCGGGTGGCACATGGGATTCAAGTGCAACAGATTCGGGCTTGGGCGTCGCCGCATTCTTGGTTATTTTCTTTATACCAGCTCTCCTCATTAGCTACTTCGTAGTAGGATTAATAATTCGCAAACGCTCATTGAGATGAGTCGGCGGCACCCATCCGTGAAGTCAAAGTGAGTTTCGTTCTAACTTCACCCAAAGTGCTGTACCAATTTCTATGTAACACTTAAATTATTTCGCCAACTTGCTGACGCTTACAATTTAGTTATAATGAAGCGTAGTATGATAAAAAATCAAAAACTCATCTTAGTATTTACACCACTCGCACTGCTTATGGTTGCGGGTATTCTTTTTGCATTTAATAGCGAGAAGGTACTTGGGTTGATAGGTAGCACCTTAAAGGATCCAATATTCGTATTTAGCCAAGACAAAGCCCCTGATTGGTGGGCCGCGAAAAATTACAATGCTCAAGAATCTGCAAACGAAGAAAAGTACCAGGGAGATTCTCCTATAGATAAATTGCCTGTTGCGAGTATTCATGCATTCAAGGGAATTGAAGGCGACGGTCGCACTGATTGTTTCGTTTCGCTCTCTTATTACGACTACAAAACAGACCTATCAAAGCTGAAGGCCGAAAAGGATGCGGGTATGCCATCAGGTGATTTGAGTATGAATGAAGTTGGGCAGTCTGAAGCAAGCCTGACTATTTTTGGCGGTAGCAAGACGATAATAATGAATAACTATGAATTGAGTGGCGCTGGTTCTGAAAATTCAATGAAAGGTATGAGCTACGGTTGGATTGAAGGTGTCGACGGATATATTGAAGTAAGTGGGGTGTGCCCAACTGCAAATGAGCTTGGTCAAGTTGCCGATGTCACGCCTGCGATCTCTTTAGTTAAGCAGTAACTCGGTTCTAACTTCACCCAAAATGCTGTACCAATTTTGTCACGCATCTAATTATTCGACTTAATTTGCATTCGCTTATGTTTTGCTTATAATGAAAATAAATATGGCAAAAACAAAAAGCAATAAAATACATGCACCACTTGTCGTTACGGGGTATAGTTTATTTGTACTGTTATTAGTTTCAGTTTTTTTCTCAACTACATTACCGTGGACTTCTATTCTTAGTCATCCGAATTCAATTAAGATACATGCTGCTGTTGCGATGATTTCGCTCACGATCGGCGCCCTGTTACCTGTTGTAGTTGGGTACATTATCGGTGATCATTCAGCGAAGTCGAAGAGCAAATTGAGCCATCATTTTAATGGCATGCTCTTTGGGCTATTTGCTTATTGGTGTATGGTCTTAACTACGGTATTTATTACCGTTCCTACGCAGCTTTTCCCAGATACTAATGCACGCTTAGTGCTTGTAAACGTACTTCCTGGTATATTTGTGGCGATTGTAGCTTCTGTTATTGCTGGTATGCATGTGCGAAGTAAGCAGGCTACGCTTGATGTACTTGAATATAGGCCGTTCGTCCTCGTCTTTGTGGCGAGTATTATTGCTATGCCTTTACTTGGCGTTATAAATAATATCGTCACTAATAGTGTCACTGTTTTCACGTTCTTTACGCCTTTTACTGCATTACTGTTTGGTTTAATATCGTATGTCACGCTTAATACATCGAAATTGTCGAGCCTTCAGAAAAGTGCGTGGTCTGCGGTATCACTTTCGGTATTGTTCGTGGCTGTTTATGTAATGAATTTATTTGAATCGGCAGTCATGGGCTATTTGTGGCAGCCTTCGACGGACGTTCAGACGATTGGTGATTGGGTCGCCTTCAGTGTTGCCATAGCTGGTTGGATACTTTATTGGACGTACCAGGTGAAAGCCTTGCAAGGTACGAAAAAGTAAAAGACCGAGCTAAGCTGGTATAGTAAAAAGATGAAAACGCCCATCTTCATTTCTGGAAACCAGAATAAAATTGATTATTTATCAAAAACTCTTGGACTTAACCTGCCTCATCAAAAAATAGACCTTGATGAAATTCAATCGGCAGACCCAAAAGTTGTAATTGAGCATAAAGTAAAGCAAGCGTATGAAATTATTGGCAAACCTGTCCTCGTCGAGGACACGTCCCTTAGCTTTACGGCATTGAACGGCCTGCCTGGCCCATTTGTAAAATTTTTTGTAGATGCACATGATGGACTTGAGAAAATGTGCCGTATGCTCGATGGTTTTAGTGATCGAACTGCTTACGGATCTGTGATATATGGGTATTACGATGGTAACGAGCTGCGTTTTTTTGAGGGAAGACTCGATGGCAAGATAGCCTTGCATCCAAAAGGTGATGGAGGCTACGGCTGGGATAAGATTTTCGAACCATTAGGGTATGGTGGGCTGACAAGGTCAGAGCTATCCCCCGAGGCTGATATTGAAACATATAACAAGCTGCGTGATAGCGAAGGATTACGTACCTTCTTGAGTATGTAATTTGCTTCAGCTTCAGTAGTGGCTTGATATTACTTTTAAGCTATTTATCCAAACCGTTCTGTCTTGATAAGATCCGGCGTAATGCCGTTAGCCTGTAGTGCCTCTGTCATTGCATCAACGAACTTGGTCATGCCGCAAACGTAGCAGAGCGGTTTTTCCGGGAACTCCGTGACGATCTCTTCGACCATGGCTTGGTTAATACGCCCACTCTTCCCTTGCCAGTCGGACGGGGCATCTTTTGTAAGGGTAATGGTGACGTCTTTGTTGTCCAAGAATTCGTCTTTGTATAAAATGTCATCGAAGGTGCGAGAACTATACAGCAAATGCATTTTTGCAGTAGAGGCGCTGTCTTGGTGGGCGCTAAAAATAGCATGCATAGGTACGACACCGCTTCCACCGCCAATGAGGAGTACTGGTCGCTTTTCATCGGGGGTCCACACGAAGAAATTCCCAAAAGGGCCTCGTATCTCAACCTTATCTCCAATGCGTAGGCTTTCTGTTACATATGGTGATACCTCGCCATTGAGCGTATCCATGATAGTAAGTTGTAGCGTCTTTTCGCCTGAGCCTGCGCGCACCGCTGAGTATAGCCGGGCGGCCTGGTAGCCATTTTCGGCCGTCAGGCGTAGCTCAAAATGCTGTCCAGCCTTGTTGTGTATAGGGTAGGGGGCGGTGAAAGTAAGTGTCTTAACAGTGGGTGATTCAATGTTTATTGCACTGACGGTTGCCTCGAACCATTCGTTATTAGTAGTAATGTGCATAGTCGCTGTAGCGTTCTTCTTTCCATGGGTCACCGTAGTTATGATAGCCGTTCACTTCCCAAAAGCCTGGTTGGTCGTGCTCTACAAACGTCAGCCTGTGAATCCATTTAGCACTTTTCCAAAAATAAAGGTGTGGCACAAATAGCCGAGCTGGGCCACCGTGCTCAGCGCTCAGCGGCTCGTTATGGGCGTGCGTCGCTACCAGAGCTTGGTTATTAAGCACGTCCTGGACGGGTAGGTTTGTTGTGTAGCCCTCGAAGGTCGTGGCAATAACAAACTTTGCCTTAGGGGTGAGGCCGCCAGCTAGGCCAATAAGATCGTCAAGGCTAACTCCATCCCATACCATGCCGAGACGGCTCCAGCGAGTCACGCAGTGAATATCTGTAGTTAATTGGGTTTTGGCTAGTTTGTTAAAGTCTTCCCAATTTAAAGTAAGCGGCGTGTTGACGGCGCCATCAATAATGAGCGTCCAATCCTCGGTGTCTATTTTAGGGGTTGGCCCGTAGGTTAATACTGGCCATTGGATAACTTCCGTTTGTCCTGGGGGTAGACGTTTGTGACTGTCGCCGCCTTTGCCGACGAAGCCTTTGTTTATAACGGTCATGTATGTAGTGTAGCAAAAATAGTTTAGGCAGTGATATCGCGAATCACACTAATTTTCGCGCCTAAGCTATTTAAGCGGCGGGCGAGGTCCTCGTACCCACGGTTAATAGAATAGACATTGCGAAGGGTTGAAATGCCCGGTGCGGCCAGCATGGCTAATAGAATGACCACGGCTGGGCGTAGGGCTGGTGGGGTGACTATTTCAGCTGGCTTCCAGTTGGTAGGACCTTCCACATAAATACGGTGCGGGTCAACAAGCTCAACTTTGGCATTGAGTTTTGTCAGCTCGGTTAAGTAAATGGCACGGTTTTCATATACCCAGTCGTGAATGAGGGTGCGGCCCTTAGCGGTGGCTGCGATGAGCGCAAAGAAGGGGAGATTGTCGATGTTAAGGCCTGGGAATGGCATCGGGTGGATCTTATCGACTGAAGCAGTTAATGTACTTGGCTTGGTGGTAATGTCCACGAGGCGAGTTCGGCCGTTGCGGGCGGTGTATTCGTCGGAGACTTCATACACAAAGCCCATGTTCTCGAGGAATTTAAGGTCGATTTCGAGGAACTCGATTGGCGCGCGCTCAATGGTGATTTCTGACTTCGTTACAATGGCCGCGGCAATAAAACTCATTACTTCGATAGGGTCTTCGGCAGGAGCGTATTCAACATTTTTATTGATATCGCGCAAGCCCTTAACAGTAAGGGTGGTTGTGCCGATGCCTTCAATATGAACGCCGAGTTTTTCGAGGTAGAAACACAAATCTTGCACCATGTAGTTTGGGCTGGCGTTGCGAATAATAGTTGTGCCGTCATTGAGGGCTGCCGCCATAAGGACGTTTTCGGTTACTGTGTCACCGCGTTCAGAGAGAACGATTGTGCGCTCGGGTTTTAGGGGGCTAGTAGAGGCTTTGTACTTACCTGTTACTGTTTCGACGGCAAGGCCGAAGGGTTTAAGGCCGTCAAGGTGTGGCTCAACGGTGCGTTCACCTAAGCTACAACCACCGGCAAAAGGAAGTTCAAACTGACGATATTGATGCAAAAGCGGACCGAGGAACATAATAATGCTGCGGGTTTTTTTAGCGGCCTCGATATCCATAGCTTCGAGCTTAAGGCGAGCTGGTGGTGTAATTTCCAGGTCGCTTTCGTTGAACCAACGGGTTTTAACACCAATGCTATTGAGCACTTCAATAATACGATTTACTTCTTCAATGCGCGCAACGCTTCGTAGGGTTGTGGTGCCGCGATTTAAGAGAGAGGCACATAGCAGGGCAACGGCGGCATTTTTACTGGTTTTGGTTACAATATGACCAGATAGCTTGTGTCCACCTTCCACGCGAAAGGTAATTGAACCGGGCTGATTAAGACTGACAATGGGGCTTGACAAAACATCGCTGATACGAGCCAACATATCAAGGCTGATATTTTGACCACCCTTCTCGATGCGGTTAATAGCACTTTGGCTAGTGCCCAAGGCGGTTGCCAGTTCTTGCTGGGTCATACCTCTAGATTGGCGTGTTTCCTGAATAAGTGTACCGATTTTTGCAGCGTAATTCTTCGTTTCCATATACGCATATTATATATCACAACTGATATAAAGTAAAGAACAACTATGCTGTATAATAAAAGCAAACAGGAGGGGAAGACCATGGCAGATACACGGCCAAAAGTGAAACATGACAAAGAAGTCGCCCGACTTATTGCGGGTGAAGAGCAGCGCCAACACGAGGTGATCGAGTTGATCCCAAGTGAAAACTATGTCAGTGAAGATGTACTGACCGCATTGGGGAGTGTGTTTACAAATAAGTACTCTGAAGGCTACCCGGGCCGACGCTATTACGGCGGACAAACCTACACCGACCAACTAGAGCAGCTGGCTATTGATCGTGCGAAAGAGTTATTCCGCGCCGACCACGCTAACGTTCAACCACACTCGGGTGCGCCAGCTAACGAGGCTGTATATAGTGCTTGGCTTGAACCGGGTGATACCGTACTAGCGATGGACTTAAGTCATGGTGGCCACCTTACCCACGGTGCACCAGTAACCCGTAGTGCAAAGTTGTATAATTTCGTACGGTACGGCTTAAAAGATGTCGAAACCGCCGAGATTGATTACGATCATCTACGTGAATTAGCGCTCGAGCACAAACCAAAAATTCTTTTGGCTGGCTTCAGCGCTTACCCGGGTGAGCTCGACTATGAAAAGTTTGCAGCGATTGGTAATGAAGTGGGTGCTTTGTTGATGGCTGATATGGCACACATAGCTGGCCTGATTGCTGCTGGTGAGCTAAAAAACCCATTGGATTACGGCTTCCACGTTATGACTACAACGACGCATAAAACATTGCGTGGTCCCCGTGGTGGCATGATCTTATCTAAGGGTAAGGTTGGTAACCCGCTGCAGGCACCTGAGAAAACGATTGAAAATATCCCAACCCTCATCGACCGCGCAGTCTTCCCTGGTATGCAGGGTGGTCCGCATATGCACGTTGTGGCCGCCAAAGCCGTGGCTTTGCATGAAGCTATGCAGCCGGAGTTTAAAGACTATGCCAAGCAGGTGCTCGCGAATGCGCGTGTGTTGGCGGATGAACTGCAAAAAGGCGGTTTAAAGCTTGTAGGTGGAGGTACGAAAAACCACCTTATGCTTGCCGATGTCTATGGCAGTTTTGGTATTGATGGCAAAGAAGCCCAAGAGCGACTTGAGGCTGCTGGTATTATTGTCAATGCTAATTCTATCCCAAGTGATCCGCTGCCACCTTACCGCCCTAGCGGTATTCGCCTAGGTACCCCAGCTATGACGACGGTTGGGTTGAAGGAGAAGGATATGGTGGAGATTGCCGAGAAGATTTTAGCAGTACTTAAGGGCTAATCCTGGTAAGGATAAAAATAAACTCCCAGTTGGGAGTTTATTTTTTAGACTAATATACTTTTATGAACCAATTTGAATGAACGTCGATGCAGATGACGCTGCACCATAGTAAGTGTATTTAGCAGGAGCTTGTACTGCACCCGTTGAGTAGTCCCAAGTAACTACGACGCCACCAGTTGGGGCAGCGGCCGTACCTGTAATGAAGATGGCTACGGCGTTTGTGCCGTTTCCAGCGTTAAGCCCCGCAGTGCCTGTACCGGCAATAGTTGCCGTCGAAACAGTTGCAGGCGCAGTGCCTGTACCTGTTCCTGCGGCTGGACGGAACACAGTAACAGCGGTTGGCAATGTAGTAGCTGGTGTTTGCCCAGCGACGCCGGACAGTGCTGGTGTACATCCACTGCGGAATTCGGTAACGCTTGCTGGGTATCGACTACAGTCGGCATTAAAGCCCTCTGCGACCTTTTGTGCTGTTTCTGCATTGGAAGCTGCAGAACTTGAGTTTGCGCGGTTAGTAATACCGTTATACGAAATAATCGTAATTGCAGCCAAGATTGCGATAACCACAACGACGATCAAGAGTTCGACGATGGTGAAACCGCGGTTACTTGCTTTAATATTTTGTAAACTCATTGTGAGTTGCCCCCTATATAATTGGTTATGCTTTATGTTGTTACTCTACTATATAAATTTTGTCCGCGCAATAACAAAATGCTCATTTTTCCACAGGGTAACTAAAGGGGTAGGTTAGGCGGCTGGGCAGTTGCCAGTGCCGATGGTTGTTGTGTTGTAGTTTTTGTCGGAAAAATCCCAAGAAATAATCTGCAACCCAGTAATGTTTGTAGCCGTAATAGAAGCTTGGCTTGTGAGCGACCCCGAGCATTTACGGACATTAATAGTTTTTGTGCCATTACTTGCACTGACGGTACGTGAAGCATTAGTCGTAACGTAGGTTACGGTGTAGTCGCTTAGGTAGTAGCTTTTAGTGGTGTCCGAAGTAAGATCAGTTGCTGCGATGGGATACGCACCGGTAGGGCCGTCTTTGGTGTATAAGTCGGCTTTTTTCTTAAATGCATTTACGGCCGCTTCTGTGGAAGAGTCATTGCCTTTCGTTGTGATACTACTAAAAGACACGATCGTAATAGTTGCCAGAATAGCAATAACAACGATGACAACCAGAAGCTCAACTATGGTGAAGCCGCTCTTTTTTCTGTTGTAATGAATACTACTAGTTGTGGTCATATTACTGCCAGTTCCTGCTTATTGGTGTTTGCTTATAACTTTGTACACAGCGCCATCTGCTTCGAGTTTGTAGTACAAATTAAACTTGCGACAATCACCCTGGTTTACGATTTGCGTGCATAGGCTGTTATCTTTTTTGATTGGTTGGTATACGTACGTGCTGATTGTTGGTTGGGGTAATACGCCGGCGGTCGTCTGGACGTTATTGGTAGCCACTGTAAGGCTTTTAGGGTCGGTTGTTTCCACCCCAGGAGCACGTATTGCTCGCGGGTCAATGCCGGGCAGGGCGGTTTTCAAATTCGTATCACTGCTGATATTGATAGTAGCCGGATATGAGCCCCCCGCCAAATCGGCAGCACCAGAGTGCGACGTATCGTTGCTATTGTAGTAAGCTTCTAATGCTGTTGCGATCGTTTCAATATCAGTCTTTCGCTCAACATCACGTGAACTAATTTGGGTTGCGTTAAGGTTTACAACCGCCAATGTTAACAGAATGCCCATGATAGTGATGGTGATAATAAGCTCGACAATAGTAAAGCCGCGGCGGGTCATGTACTAAGCATAAGGGCTTTATGGTAAAACCGCAAGCAAGCTACAATGGCAATTCTAGGGGTTCTTGCTCGATGACGATACGGAACATGTCGCGAACACGGGCGATAATTTCATCGCGTGCTGCGGCCAGGTCTTCATAGTTTTTAGCCGACTCGTTAATAAGCACCAAGCAGTTTTTGTCGTGTACGCGCATGCCGTGCAGTAACTGGCCTTTTAAGCCGGCTTTCTCTATCAGCCAGCCAGAAGAAACTTTATAACTGCCATCGGCCATAACGTAGGCTTTTATATCGGGAAATTTCTGATGAAGTTCGTCATAAAGCCAATCGTCTATGATAGCGTTTTTAAAGAATGAACCGGCGCTTGGTGTAACGGCGGGGTCGGGTAGTTTTTCAGAGCGTATGGCAATGACTGCGTCGCGGACAACTTTTTGCGTAAAGAGTGAAATAGCATGGCTGTCGAAATAGCTTTGGAGTGAATCGTAGAAGGGCGGCGCGGGGTTTGATTTGGATAGCTTAAGGGTGACGCTGGTGATGACGTATCGCCCCTGCTCGCTGCCTCTAAAAATACTATGGCGGTAGCCAAATTCACATTCGGCATTGGTAAGTGACACTATCGCGTGTGTTTGCGTGTCGTATGCTTCTAGCGAAACAAGCGTATCGGCGATTTCCTGGCCATACGCACCAATATTTTGTACTGGTGCCGCACCGGTGGTTCCGGGGATGGCTGACATGGCTTCAATGCCACTCAAGTGCATGTCGACGGTTCGTGCAACTGTTGCGTCCCAGCTTTCACCAGCACCAACCTTTACGGTTGTTGAATAAATGTCATCGGCGACAACCTCAAAGCCGGGAATTTTTATACGCAGTACGAGACCATGAAACCCCTCGTCACGTGCAATAATATTGCTCCCGCCGCCAACAATAAACACTGGTACATTTTTAGTCTGAGCATCTTGGTAGAGTTCTGCTAACTCTTGTACGGTATGTACGTCCGAGAAGAATTGCGCCGGTCCGCCCAGCTTCATGGTTGTAAGGTTTTTCAGCGAAATGTTGGTGTGTATATCCATAGTTACTTAAAGTATACCGCAAAGCTATGGCTTTTTTGAAACTTTTATGCTACAATGACCTCTGTACTTTTGTGCAAGATGAGCACCCGTAGCTCAGCGGATTAGAGCACTGGTCTTCGGAACCAGGTGTCGCAAGTTCGAATCTTGCCGGGTGTACCACGAGAGTGGGTCAGTAGCTCAGCTGGTTAGAGCGTCTGCCTCTTAAGCAGAATGTCGAGGGTTCAAGTCCCTCCTGACCCTCCATAGAAAAACGCCGTTTCGTTAGAGAACGGCGTTTTTCTATAATTAGGTTGTTGACATTGCATACTACTATGCTTAACATAGAACTATGACACAACAAACAACTAGTGATGAATATGCGCGTAATATCGCTACACAAATGCGAAAAGGCTTTCTCGCCTACTGCGTGCTTAAAATCTGTCGAGAGGCAATGTACACCAGCGACGTTATTGGTAAGCTTCGTGACGCCGAATTGGTGGTGGTAGAGGGAACCATTTATCCGCTTCTTAGTAAATTGCAAAAAGACGGGCTTTTGCAGCATGAGTGGCGCGAAAGTAAGCTTGGGGCTCCGCGTAAATACTACAAAACCACCGATTATGGCAAAGAAGTATTAGAAAAAGTTTCCACTAGCATTACAGCACTTAATACCACCCTCAAGAAGTTATAAAGGAGAACGTATGAAAGAGATTACCAGAATACACATTGCCAAAACCTCTTACGACATAGAGATTGGGGCAAAAAAGGAACTCGAGAAATATATAACAAAGCTTGAGCTCTACGCGGATGATCCAAATTTATTGGAAGATATCGAAATTCGTCTTACAGAGATTCTGTCGGATCGTGGCATTGAAAAAGATGGCGTCATAACAGCCGAGGATGTTACGGCAATTCGTGAACAACTCGGTGATCCAAAAGAGTTCATGGGTGAAGGCGATATTGCGGTCGGCCCTGAAACGTTTGACGATGATAATAAGCCGCCACATCGTTTGTATCGTGACACCGATTCGCCACTTTTAGGTGGTGTACTGAGTGGTATTGCTAAATACTTTGGTGTTAATCCGTTGTGGACTCGTTTGGGATTTGTGGTATTGCTTCTTCTTTCTTGGGGAACGGTAATTGTTGTCTATCTGGTGCTATGGATTGTCGTACCACCTGCCAAAACAGCGGCAGAGAAACTTGAACTTGCCGGTAAGCCAGTGACGCTTGCCTCAATTCGAGAAGTGAGCGAGCGAGTAGACTTGCCTAATAATGCCGCAAAAATATTCCAGGGGATTCTTGTGTACGGCTCTGCGACCTTGCTGGCGGTAGCAGCGGTGATCTCGTTGGTTGTAACTGTTTGGGCGGGAAGTTGGTTGCTATTTGGTGGTGATTCCGTTTCAAGGCTTCAAGACTTTGTCTCATGGGGCTCATGGACAACGTGGGTAGGGTATGGCGGCTTTATACTAGCTGGCTTGCTTCTGACAGCGCTTTTTACGACTCTTTCGTATGCGCTATTCAAAAAGAAATGGACAAAACGCCTTACTACTACAGTTGTCGTCGTCTGTATTAGTGGCGTGATCACATTTGGTGCCGGGCTTAGCACGGTATTATATGGTAATTTCATTGACAGTCAGGCTGCATATAATGCGCGTACTACCACACGGGTTAATCTTGGTGATGAGTTTAAGGCCATTAAGAATCTGAATGTATCCGTAGGAGCTGTCGATAGTGACTTTGGCGATGGATCAATAATGTACACCGAATATATCGTATCGGATACTCCTCGTTATGAAATTGACACCATACGCGGTAGTTATACGCCCAAATTTGTTATTAATGGCGACACAGTAGAACTTACTATGGCGGGTAAAGGCGATAAAAGAAACCGTTATGTGCAGTCTAAGTTGACCATTTATGGTCCCGCATTAAATACTGTGACGGTAAAAAGTGGGTCATTGCACTACTACAATAAAGAAAAGCAGGATATATCCGTGATTATCCCAAGCGGTCAAGCCCGCGCAGTAGAAGGTTATGCGGATGTAGTGAGCGGCAGCTTCGATGCAACTGGCTCGTTTGGTGCGGTTAACGCTTCAACCCAGCAGGCTGGTTTAATTACCTTTAATAATGCGACCGTCGAGACATTAAATGCAAAACTGAATGGTGGATATATTGCAGCCGGAGTGGTTCGTAACCTAAGTGTTGTGCAGTCGGATATTTGCCCAGCAAACAAAGAAGGTTCTCAAAGCAACCGCCTGGTTGTCCAAGCTGTTGTGAGTGAGTCGATGATGTATAACGACAAGCAGGTTGCGGCCAAAACTATGTCGGGCCAATGTGGCGAGACTATTATTGGCAGCGAATCGGACTATGATATCGAGCGCTATAACTAACCACGGCATGAGTATAACCCTGGTTGTCGTTTACCTCTGTATTTGGTACGCTATATAAGATATGAAATTACTTGATGGCAGCGAATTAGCTGGCTTCGTAAAAGAACGCCAGGCAAAACAAGTGCGCAACTTACGGCAAAGTTGGGACACCTTTCCTCGATTGGCAATTATTGTCGCCAACGATAACCCTGTCATTGATACCTACGTTCGTCTAAAAGAGGCATATGGTGCGGATATCTTAATTGATGTAGTCATACATAAAGTTGACCAAGCTAAAGTTGCTGATCTGATTTCGCAGTTAAACCAAGATGCTTCGGTGCATGGAATTGTTCTGCAACTTCCACTGGCTGATACGTCGGAAACGGATGCGCTTATTGCCTTAATTGATCCTGCTAAGGATGTTGATGGTCTAGGACCTAATGCTGAGTATGTTTCGGCAACAGCAACGGCCATTGACTGGCTGTTGGCTGGGTATAATGTAACCCTGCGTGACCGACAGATTGCGATTGTAGGGAATGGTCGTTTAGTTGGCGCACCACTTGCAAAATTGTGGTTGAAGGCTGGCCTTCAGGTGACGGTGTACGATAGCACAACAGTTGATTTACAAGCACAGCTTCGTAATGCCGATATCATCGTAACGGCCACTGGTGTACCCGGCTTGATTCGCTCGACTATGATCGCACCGAGTGCTACGGTTGTCGACGCTGGCACCGCATCGGAAGATGGTGTGATTGTTGGCGATATTGCCGATGATGTGAGGGAGCGTCAAGACTTAAAAATAACACCACATCGTGGTGGTGTTGGCCCGTTGACGATTACTGCGTTATTTGACAATGTTATTACTGCCGCTCGTAAAACGGTTGCAACTGAAGATTAGTTCGTACCGAGCGCTTCTTTGACGCGTTGTACGACTTGGCGGGGGGTGAGTTCGGCTTTTACAATGTAGCCTTCAATACCAAGCGAGCGAATACCTTTTGGCGCTTCTTCTTCACCTAGGTTGGTCAAAATAATAACCGGGATGTCTTTACCCCAGTCGTGTTTACGGATTTCGGCAAGGGCTTCATCACCGCTCATCTCGGGCATTTGAAGGTCGAGAAGAATAAGATCGGGGACGAAATCCTCAACCAGAGCAACGCCCTTCTTGCCATTATCTGCCAGTTGGACATCAAATCCGTCCGCCTCGAATTTCATGCGGTACATTTGGTTAATTGCTGGGTCGTCTTCTATGATGGCAATTTTGGTCATATAAGCAAGTATACTCTAAGGGTAAGCACGATCACAATACCAAATAGGGGTCGCGGCTTGTGGTGCAGTACTAAAGGTTATATAGTACTGGTGTTATGACCTATTCCCCAATTGATAAAGCCGAGCCTTCATTCGACCAATTCCCCGAACAGCCAGAAAAAGAAAGTACACTTGCATTTTTGTTTCCAAAGACGCTTCTTAATGAGATTGCCGAGGTTGATTCGGCCGGATATGACATTACTATCGGCGATACCTATGACAAGGCCTATGATACGCCGGAGGGTATCTTTAGGGTCCGTGACCAATTAGAGTTGAGTAGCTATTTATTCGAAGAGGATTCACGCAGAGCTGCATTTGGGAGTAGTGCCCTTGCATTGGCCGCCGAACACTTACCGCTCCAATCTGCTATGGCTAAGAAAGTCCGACGACGCATACGAATGGTGCGTGAAGATTCGAGGGCTCGTCATTTGTTTAACCGAGCTGATGTTCAGGCAATGCCTTGGCATGAACAGGGTGGAAAAGCACTTGCATTAGGTACGATTATTGATGCTCATGATCTGCGAGTATACGGAGAGTCACATGGTTTATATGAAACTATGTCGGGCCGTTTTGGAGGAGCTATTACGGGCGATTATGAATTTCCTGAGACGGGCGTTTCGCCGAATTTGACCGGGAAATATTTATGGGAAGCTGCGTATGATGTAGCGGAGGACTTTAGGGGTAATAAAAGTGCAGTGAGTGCTCAAAAATATGCCGCAGCTGAGCTTGATAAACTTGAGCTATTTAATGAGGCGCATATTCAACCTGGCTTTAAAGATATTGTCCAGTATTGTACTGATTCGCTTGGTATACGAAGTCGCAAGGAAGAGGTGCATAAAGAGATTAATCGTCATGTTGATGCTTCGGGTGAAGATTCGTTCTTGATGATGAGTGTAGGATGCGGCACGGCCCTCCCGATGCTTGAGGTGATGCATGATTTAAAGACTAAGGGTAAAACAGCCAAAATGATTCTTGTTGACCAGGATCCAATTGCTTTAGCTGCCGCCGCGGAGCTTGCTCGCCAACTGGGTCTCGAAGATTCAATCGAGATTCATTGTAATCAGCTCTTTGTACGAGATGGCAATAAAACACGCATGATGGATTTGCAAGAAGTTCTTCAAGGCCGAGAGCTTGATGTCTGTGAAGATTCTGGCTTGCGTGAATATTTCCCCGATGCTATGTATGAAGACCTTACGCGCCAGGCCTGGAGTGCGCTTGCCGACGGGGGCTTGATGACAACAGGAAATATGAACAAAAATCGACCCCAGGCCGACTTCCTTCATGGGCTTATGGGTTGGCCTATTAAAGTCAGGATGCGTAACATTCGTGATGTGACGCGCCTGCATGCCAAAGCTGGTGTGCCTGCTGAAAAATCACGTCTTCGCGTTACACAAGATGGTGTGTATACACTATGCTTTTCGACTAAGTAGCTATCTTGTAGTAGCGCGCTCATGATGCTAATGCTAAAATACGGGTGTGATTACCGCTGTATTAACGATCTGTGGGGTGGCCAGCTTAATACTTGCCGTACTAGTGGGGTTTCAGGATGCAAAACGCCTTGCTAACCTTCTGTTTGTAGGTATATGCCTTTGTTTTTCGTTATGGTCGTTTGGTGTGATGCTTTTCTTGCAAACAGACAATGCTTTAACGGCGTTAATAACGGCAAAAGCCTATTACCTAGCGGCCGGTTTCTTTCCAGCATTGCTCCTCATTTTTAGCCTGATATATCCCACGATCACCTCTACAAAGAAGCCCTCAAAGTTTACAATTGGCTTGGTTGGGTTGGCTGGTGTTAGTATTGCCGCCCTCGTCTTGTTTTACCCCGATTTTATTATTACGGCTGTTGCGATTGAGGATGGGCACCGAACTGTCACGATTAATTCACCAACTTATATTCTATATACCGCTTACTTTGTAACTTTTTTTGCTTTTGCAATTGGTGTAGCGCTTTATAAGCTGGCAACCTTTAAAGGACATGCGCGCATGCAGGCAGGTTTATATTCGATCGGCATTCTTATCAATAGTATCCCTGGCTTTATTACCAATCTTTATTTACCGTACTTTGGTACCTACGATTACATATGGGTGGGGCCTTTAATGTCGATCGCTTTCCTCGGCTTAACAACCTACGGGATTGCTCGGCATCGTATGTTTAGCGTTAGGTTGGCAGCGGTGCGCAGTACTGCCTATGTATTTAGTATTGCGCTACTACTTGGGTTGTATTACTTGATTGTGCTATTGGTTGTGTATATTTTCCCAGAAGAGCAATCACTTAAGGCTTTTAGCCCGTTGAATGTCATCATTACAATCGTATTAGTATTATTATTCCAGCCGGTAAAGCGCTTTTTTGATAAAGTAACCAATAAGCTATTTTACAGAGATTATTACAATCTAGACGAGTTCTTTGGTCGACTAAATCGTATTGTATCTTCTTCGAGCGATCTTCACTCGCTCTTAAAAAGAGTTTCCCATGAAATTGCAGATACCATGAAAAGCGAACAGGTATTCTTCACGGCTATAAATGCCGACAACCAGATTTTTACTGTCGGGACTCAATACCACGGTTCATTGCCACCGGAGGACGTACTGCTCTTTCGACATGCGTACCCTCAGCCATCACATATTTTAGTAGCCGATTTACTAGATGAAAATAGTGAAGTTCGTCGTGCCATGGCGAGTCATAAGCTTGCTATTGTGTTGCCACTTGTGCGTGATGATGTTTTTCTGGGCTTCTTGAATCTTGGATATCACAAAGTATCACGGTATATTTCGCGCGATGTCAGGACGTTGCGAGCGATTGCGGATGAGCTAGGTATTGCCATTCAAAATGCTCTCTCTTTGCAGGAAGTGAAGGATATAAATAGCCACCTCGAACAGCGCATTGATGCCGCGACTAAAGAGCTCCGCTCAAGTAATGCACAGCTACAACGACTTGATGAAGTTAAAGACGAATTTATTAGTATGGCCAGCCATCAATTGCGCACCCCGCTTACTAGTATTAAGGGGTATATCTCTATGTTACTAGAAGGCGATATGGGTGAGGTCACGAAAGAACAGAAGCACGTGCTTAATGAAGCGTTCATCAGTAGTGAGCGCATGGTACGTTTAATCGGAGACTTTTTAAACGTATCGCGCTTACAGACAGGTAAATTTGTGATTGAAAAACGTCCAGTCGACCTAGCGCGTATGGTGCAGCACGAAGTGGATGCACTGGAAGCAAATGCTTCTGCAAGAGGAATACGGTTTATTTATAAAGCCCCCAAAGGCCTGCCGATGATTGAAGTAGACGAAAATAAACTCCAGCAGGTGGTGATGAACTTTGCAGATAATGCTATCTATTATTCGCCCGACGGAAGCAAGGTGCTTGTCAGTTTAAAGAAAGTAAAAAATGCTATTGAATTTACAGTAGTAGATTCAGGGATTGGCGTGCCTCAGGCGGAGCAATCGCACTTGTTCAAAAAATTCTACAGGGCACCAAACGCCCGCAAAGCCCGACCCGACGGTACGGGGGTTGGCCTCTATTTAGCAAAAAAAGTTGTTGATGCGCACGGCGGCGAAGTGCTATTTGAATCTACCGAAGGCAAGGGTAGTACCTTCGGCTTCCGGATACCTATTTCTTAAATAGATGTACTTATTGGGTGGTAATACGAATCAGTTCGTATACGAGCCACGCTACCAACACGACAATACCGGATGTGATAAGAACCGGCTTCAGGACTCGCTTGCGTTCGAACCACCATTGCCCCAGTTTTGAGCGATTAGCGGCGCTAATACGCGTTACGACAGGTTTTGTAAGGGCGGCATCGGCGCCGCGGTACTGTTTGGTTCGTTTCTTCTTTACTTTATTTGCCATATCTTTTACTAGTATACCAAAAACCCCACTCGTTAGGGGAGTGGGGTTATGGTGGAAGCCGGATCGCTTCTAGAAAGAGCGGTCAGACTCGGACTATTGGTTTAGTGCGCGACGGCTTGCAACGTAGTAAGCGATGCTTGCAATCAGGGCACCAAGACCAGTAATGGCAACAATGTTTTCGGTCATACCGGTGTGAGGAAGCTCAGGTGGTGTGGTAGGTGGAGTTACCGGTGGAACTGGTGTCTCCGCACACTTGCTAAGGTCCTTCGAGTACTTCGCAGCATCGAACTGGTTTTCCTTAATGGTTACGATTTTCTTAGTTGAGAGTTCACAAACAGTAATGTTTCCAGGTTGTGCAGGTACTTCGAATGAAGCCTTACATGCGTCGCTGGTAACTGTCTTAGTTGTACCATCAACAGTAACGGTAACTGTTGCTTGTACGGTGTACTTGCCAACAGTTGTTTGAGTGTAGTTCAAAGACGTACCGTTAGAAGTTTTGGTGTCAACAACCTTGCCGTTTGCGTTCTTAATAACGTAAGTAACACTTTTAAAGGTTGCGTTCTGTACGGTGTACTTAGTGTTAAATGTAAAGTGAGTACGGTCTACAACGGTTACGCCGAGGGCATCACAGGTGTATTTTACGACTGGCTTACATTCGTTATCGATAGTTACAGTAGCGGTGTCTTCTTTGTAGCCACCATTAACGCTTACGCGAGCAGTGTTTACAAGTGTGTTGGTACCACACTTTAGTTGGTCTTTGCTTGGTAGTTTAGCATTGAACTTAAAGAACACATTACCCTTTGATTGGTACGAACCAGCATTGTATCCTACGGTAGTAATGCCATCGGAAGCTTTTTCGAATTTACCTTTTGTTACAGAGTTCATTAAGTAAGTTGAGTCAGGTACATATGCTACGCCAGCTGGTAACATGTCACGTACAACAACGTCATCCTGCTGGTTAGTACCGGTGTTTTGGTAAGAAATACCGTATGTTACCGTGCTACCTGGTTGTGCTTTTACACTATCAACCCAAGTTTTACCGTCATCGGTACTCACTACCTTTTTAACCTCGTAGTTAGGCTGGTCGATACGGATTTTGAAGTTTACAAAACCTGAATATTCGTTACAACCAGGTACGGTACCATTTTGGCTATCAAAACCTAGTTTTGCGCCAGTAGTGAATAGGCTGTCTGGAAGTGTTTGGCCGTTAATAGCGCCGTTACTTACAAACTTAGCTGAGCCAGCGACATATCGCAAAGCAATTTCAGCGTTAGTATTGTTCTTACCGTATGCTTCATCCCATACTGAGGTTGGCTTAGCATTGCTAGCAGAAATAGTACTTGTTAAAGCGGCATTAACACCTGCTTTAATGACGTAAGGCATTTCAATCTTAAGAGTTGCATCTTTTGCAATACCTTCGCCGCTTGCGTTCAAGCGAGTTGCAGCATTATTGTGGTAGTACACAGAAACGTCGTACACCTTGCCTGGTTCGAAATTAACTTGGTTAATGTATTCACCGGTTCCTGATTCGCGAATGCGCAGGAAGTTACGCTCATCACCAACCTTACCGTTATTAGTTATTGAGTTAAATGTTACATATGGTGCAGGATTTTCCATAGTAAATGTTGGTCGGTCTGGTCCCCATGCAAGAGCGGCAACTGGCACGATAAGTGCAGCTGCAGCTACTGCTACAAGAGCGAAAACGCGCTTTGGAGAACGACGAATGAGAGACATAAGTTTACTCATATACTTGCTCCTTTTCTTGATTTATCTCGCAGAAAAAATCAAAATTAATAAAATATAAAACATTGTTGCCGGGTTGTTAACGATTATCAAATCAGATCATTACAATTATGTGCATCTCAATAAAACTTGGAGTAGCCTATGGAGCGCTACTCAACATACGAATCTGCCGTGAGGCGGACTCAAATACGGAATACTGCTCCATAGGTAATGAAGCTATAGATTTTGTTGTGCCGGAGTGGGCGGGTCGCGCGAAGCGACCCGCCCACTTGAGGTTCAGCAGCTGACGAGGGGAGTGGGGACGCAGGTTGCGCCTTCCGTTCCTCCCTTGTCGTCCTTCACCAGGCCCGGGTCCTGTACGGTGCCCGTGGGGCTGTCTCCGCCGGGGGTGGACCCTCCGACGGTGACGTCAGTGCCCGTACTGCTGGTGTTGTCACCGGAACCGGTGTTGCCACCGACCTGGTGTTGACCACCATTGCCTCGGGTATCACCCGACTCTTGCTGACGCACCGACTCACGGCCGTCGGTCACGCCGTTGTCGGTGCCGCGGGGGGTCCATCCCGGGTTGTCCGGGGTGAGCCTGTTGTCCTTGGCGTCCGACGGTGTCGGCGGCTTGCAGTTCGGTGAACCCACCGGCAGGGCGGGGTTCCACGGGCAGACCTGCTCGGCCGGCGGTGCGCACTCGGAAGTGGCGCACTGCCAGACGATCACTGTCGGAGGGATCCACCAGTGAGGGTTGCCGCAGTCGACGAAGATGCCGACGCCCGAGCTGTCGAGCCCGATGGCCTTGCCCGAGGCGTCGTAGACGATCGGGACGAGGCTGACACGGATCTGGCAGTTGGACTGCGTGAACGGCTGGATGTTCGGCTGGCCGTAGACGCCGACATCGCGGGAGTTGACGAAGTTGCCCGACACACGCTGGAAAGCCATGTGCTGGGCATCGTACTCGCCGATTCCCTTGATCTCTGCCGCCATCGAACGAGCGGTTGCTTCGGTCACATCGGCCGGGCAGTTCAATACCTGCACGGCACGCGTGTCGACCTTCTGCTCCTGCTCGGTCTTGGCGAACTTCTTGACGTCTTCCCAACCGTTCGTCCAGTTCGGACCGAAGTCGGCCTTGTGGGCGTTGATGTAGTCGATGTACACCTGTCCTGCGTGCCCGGCCTGTTCGGCCGTGTTCAGCAGTTGGGTGAACGACTTGAACACCTCGACGCCCTTGTTGGACGCGTCCAGAACCAGCACGGGCGGTGCACTGGCGTCAGCGGTGGAGTCGACACCCGTCACCTCCGTGGAGTTGACGGACGCCAGGAAGGTACGGGTACCATCCTGGTTCCAGAGCTGCGTCGTAGCGCCGTCCTGCGTGTTGCCACAGACCTCACCGGCGCGCGCCTTGAGGGCGGCGACGGCGGTGTCAACAGCAGGCTGATCCTCGGGGTTGACCCCCCAGGACGCCTGGATTTCCGCGACCTTGTCGTGTCGGGCGCCGCCGTCTTCGTACCGCTTGAGATCTTCCACGACCGCCTGGAACGCGTCCAGGTAGCGCGTGGCGCTCTTGTTGCGGAGCTCCTCGTTCGAGGAGTTCGGGTCGGAGCCGCACAGGCCGTCGATAACGGTCTGGTCGGACAGGTTGATGGGCGTGACAGTGACGGTGTCACTGTCGTCAGCCTGCGCACTCCCTCCGATGAAGGCACTGCATCCCGCGAGGGACACAGCACCGAACATCAGAAGAACGATGGCGAGGCTGAGGGTTTTGATGCGTCGCATGACGCACCTCCTCTCGGTGTCAGTGCTTCTTGTCGGTCTTGGGCTTGTGCGTCTTGGGGACCCACCGGATGGCGAGCGCGACGAGCGCTCCGAACGCCAGTACGAAGATGATTACCACTCCCCACTGGGTCATGATGCCGATCGCCTCCCACATCTTTGCCCCGTTGAAGGGCTCGATGTGTCCGTTGGGATCCTTGTAGCCGTAGTTGAAGCCGTCCGTCCATCCGTTCGCGTAAGCGATCATGAAGAAGATGACGGCGGTGACGAACTGGGCGAACCAGACGATGAACAACGTGCGGAAGTAGTTCCGCCACATCTCCTTGCGGGCCTCCTTGTGAGAGGGCTCCGTGTGGACTTCATTGCTCGGTTCTGCCTTTAGCAGATTCGCGATTTCTCGCTCTTCGGCGCTGATGGTGGTGTCGCTGGTGGACATGTCTTGCTCCTTTCCCCGAAGGGACAATCGCCGGTTTGGCGAGGTCCCGACGGTCGGGACGGAACGACAGCTTACTATCAATAATAGTGGGCTGCCCTTCCGTCCCGTGAAAGGAGTAAGGAAAATCTATAGCTTCTACAGTGCGCGGATTTCGCGGTATTTACAAAAAGCAAATAAAGCGCATCCAGACATGCACTGTAATGATCTGACTTGTTAACGACCTCCTCACCCTGGCGTGGTCTCTCACACCGCACCCGTGAATGATGTTCTTAATTTATCACAAAATGCTTAAAATGTCAATATTCTATACAATATATACAACAAAAGCACAAGCTTTATGGTCACTTTGCCTAAAATACTTATGAATGACGCTATATATAGCGTACGTGAGCTTATCTAGTTAATAATACAATATAATTATTGAATTAAATTGTCAATAATGCTATAACCAACGAGTACTTAATTTCGTCCCATGAGACGCAGCTCCTTCAGGAGTGTACGAGAACCTACAGGAAGTATGGTACCAATGGGGAATCAGAATGCTGCAGCCACCGCACGATCCAATTCCGTGAAGGAGTTGGATCTGGTGACGAAAGCCATTCATGATCAAGCGCTTGCTTTGCTTCTCGATCGAGAGAAGCCGCTGCGGCTTCCATCGATCAAGATGCTCAGGCGGTGGGTGCTCGACAAGGTCATCCACAAGAATCGCTTGCGCAATGTGCGCAGGAGGAGGTCGGCTGCCTTCAGGGTTGTTGATCACATGCTCGCGAACAAGTTCGTGAAGAGCGTGCAGTGCTCCGCCAGTTCTGGTGGAGGGCTGTCGTTTCAGGTGACGCCTGCGGGCGAGCAGTATCTCCGAGACCTCGTCTCTCGAGACGCACCGATTACGGGCACAGTTCGAACGCTTCGCCGAATGGAGGTGATGGCATGAGCCTCATGCTGCCTTCGCAGGGGGCTGAGACGATCGAATACCAGATCGAGATGCCCACCGAAGCTACTTCGGACGAGCTGCGCTGTAACGTCGTCGTATCCGAGGAGGTTATGCAAGTTCTGATGGAGGTGGCAGGGGAGTTGCCTCCACTTGTTCGTGAGGTTCGCCTGGGGGACAAGCTGTCGGACCTCGAGGAGAAGCAGGAGGTGGCTCGTAAAGTCGAGATCATCGAGGAAGCCTTCAGGCGCTTGGATCGAGACTCTGACGCTGGCCTCCAGCTGGCTGCGTTCGCCGCCTATCGGCTCGGGCTTACCTTCAAGCCCTTGTCGTGGCTTGCGCAAGCGCTCGAGATGCAGCGTCCGGGTGATCGCAATCATGTCTGTGTGTACGTCACCAAGGCAGGGGGTGCGCGGCGCTATCGAGCTCAGCGCCGTCTGTAGGCTCTCGCCGTCGGGGTCTCGGCAGGAAACTGCCGAGGCTCCGACGGAAGAGCAAAATAGCATAAAATGTCCTATACCTCTAGTAATACGGGGTATTTTTTGTTACAATACTTCGGGTAAAAACGTGCATGCGCTTTTGATCAGTTCTTTTGATGGTCTCATCGTCTAACGGTTAGGACACCAGGTTTTCATCCTGGCAATCGGAGTTCGATTCTCCGTGAGATCACCAATAGAACCGACCAAAGGTGACTAATATAACATTCAAAAAGGGCTTTTCTTATTATGGCAATCATTTTCAAACGAACTAAAATTCTTGCAACTCTCGGGCCAGCAACCTCAACCCCAGAAATGATCGAGCAACTTATTGCTACCGGTGTTAACGGTATTCGTCTTAACTTTAGTCACGGTTCACACGAAGAGCGTGACATTCAAATTCCTGCTATCCGTGACGCGAGCCGTCGTATTGGCAAGCCGGTTGCTATTCTTCAAGACCTTCAGGGTCCTAAAATTCGCCTCGGCGCCCTAAAAGACAATCGTTTTGAAGTGCGTAAGGGTGATGAAATTATTCTTGACCACGCTGTTGAAGAACACGATGGTTCGGCAAACCTACCTATCCAATACAACTTGGCTGAAAAAGTAAAAGTAGGCGAGCCTATCTACATTTTTGACGGTAAAGTACGCACGACTGTTATCGAAATTACTTCTGAAACTGCCATTAAGGTGCGTATCGAAAACGACGGCATTCTTATGAGTAAAAAAGGTATCAACCTGCCTGATACGGACTTTGGTGGTGATATTCTTACCCCTAAAGACCTTCAAGACATCGAATATGGTTTAACGCAAGATATCGACTATGTTGCGCTCAGCTTCGTACAAAGTCCTGATGACATTAACAACCTGCGCCAGATTCTCGTAGCTGGTGGGTCAAACGCGCAAATTATTGCCAAGATTGAGACCAAAGCAGCCATCAAAGATGATGTCATGGAAGAAATCGTCAAGGCTACCGACGGTATTATGGTTGCCCGTGGTGACTTGGCCGTCGAAGCTGGTGCTGAAGTAGTGCCAATCGTACAGCGTAAATTATTAGCACTATGCCGTAAGCACGCAAAACTAAGCATCGTTGCAACCCAAATGATGGCGAGCATGGTTGACAACCCAGAGCCAACCCGTGCTGAGGTAAGCGACGTTGCCAACGCGGTCATCCAAGGTGCCGACACGGTTATGTTATCTGATGAAACTGCCAACGGTAACTACCCACTCGAAACAGTTGCTGCTATGAAGCGGGTTATTCTTTATACCCAAGACAACGCTGCTGTTGCGCCAATGCACGATGTGATTGCTAAAAATGTACAGCTTGACGCTATTGGTACGGCTGCCGTATCTCTTGCGGAACAACTTAAGGTTGATGCTATTATTGCCGAGACAAAATCTGGTGCAACTGCCGCAACTATTGCTGCGCACCGTCCTAACTTGCCAATTATCAGCGTAACTAGTGAACAACAAGCTGCTCAGCAATTAGCACTAAGCTATGCAAACCGCAATTACGTTCGTCCAGACGCCCCAGAGGCTGGTTTTGATTTGTTCAAAGAACTAAAAGCCGAAGGCTTCTTTGGTGAAGGCCGGGCAAAAGTTATTATCGTCAGTGGTCAACAACCAGGTGTTATCGGAACTACTGACACAATCAAGGTTCGCGTGCTAGAATAGAAGCAAATAACATATAGGGTGGGGTATGGCTTTCTTTAAACGAACGATCAAAGACGTTCCATTAGATCGAAAAACGGTCTTAGTGCGCGCAGACTACAACGTGCCTCTTAGCAAGACAGGGGCAATAAGTGATGATCTACGCATTAGGGCAAGTGTGCCCACTATCGAATATTTGCTGAAACACCACTGCAAAGTGGTTATTATGAGCCACCTTGGCCGGCCCGAAGGCCGCGATGCGAGTTTGAGTCTTAAGCCGATCGCAAAGCGCCTAGGCGAACTACTTGATCATAAAGTTGATTTTGTCGACGATTGCATTGGTGATAAGGTTGCGCGAGCAGTCAAAAAGGCCCCTCAAGGTTCCGTTATCTTGCTAGAAAACCTCCGTTTTTACAGCGAAGAAGAAGCGAACGATGAGGACTTTGCTAAAAATATAGCCACAAGTACAGCTGCGCGTTATTTTGTGCAGGATGGTTTTGGCGTCGTTCACCGCGCACATGCTAGTACCGATGCTATCACTCACTACATTCCTAGTGTTGCTGGTCTATTGCTTGAAAAAGAGTATGTCACTATTACTAATGCCATGGGAAAACCAAAACGGCCGCTGGTTGCTGTTATGGGTGGGGCAAAGGTAAGTGACAAAATTACCGTTATCGAACGCTTTGTCGATATTGCCGACAAAATTATTATTGGCGGTGCTATGGCCAATACATTCCTTCAGTACAAGGGTCATCACATGGGTGCAAGTATGGTCGAAGAGGGCCAGGAAAAAGTGTTGGACGGTATATATACAGCAGCCCACAAAAAGCTCGATACGAGCATAGAAGATTTCATAGTATTACCTACCGATGTCGCCGTTGCCCATGAAGCTGTCGAGGGTCAAAAACGCCGTAACGTAAAGCTGGGCAACCTTGCTAAGGATGACAAAGCACTCGACATTGGCGATGATTCTATCGAGCGTGTTGCCGAAGAAGTAGCCCAGGCGGAAACCGTTATTTGGAACGGTACCCTTGGCTACGCTGAATTACCAGAATTTGCCCATGGTTCAGCCCGGCTCGCGCTTGAATTGGCTGCCCGCCCTGAAACCACCTCTATTATAGGTGGCGGCGATACGGCTGATTTTGTACTCAAGTGGGACGGTCATGGTGGCGAAAGCTTTACGCACGTGTCAACGGGTGGAGGAGCTTCGCTTGAACTTATGGCCGGTAAAAAACTTCCAGGGGTTGAGAGTTTGCTAGATGCTCCAAGATAAGCTACACTAAAGATCAAGAAAAAGCATAAGAATAATGGCTCAAGACAAGAAATTAATTATTGCCAACTGGAAGATGAACCTCGGAGTTCATGAGTCAAGTCTGTACCTCCATAAATTGGCCGAAAAGGTAAAAATTCACCGCGATGTGCAACTTGTACTAGCGCCAACAATGCTTGCATTGCAAACCCTCAGCCTTCAAGTGAATCATCGTCAATTCAAACTAGCGGCACAAAATTTTTATTGGCGTGATCACGGTGCCTTCACTGGTGAGGTATCTGCGACACAGTTGCGGGGTATTGTATCTTACGCTTTAGTTGGGCACTCGGAGCGCCGCCACGTTTTTCACGAAACAGATAAAGATACCCGTGCGAAGGTTCAAGCGGCTATTCGCAACGGTATTCGTCCCGTTTTGTGTGTAGGTGAGACGGCCAGCGAGCGTGCGGCTGGTGAGACAAAGGATATTATCCACGACCAGTTACTTGGTGGCCTTGCTAATATAACGAGTGACGAGCTTGACCAAGTGATTATTGCCTATGAACCAGTCTGGGCTATCGGTACGGGTAACAATGCATTGCCAAACGATGTTACCGAGGCTATCGTCTCTATTAGAAGCCAGATTAAGCATCTGTACGGCGCTAAAGCGTCAAACGAAATTCAAGTACTGTATGGTGGAAGTGTTACAGCTGACAGTGCTGCAGACTACCTTACGTTAGCGGAAGTAGATGGACTATTAGTAGGTGGCGCAAGCCTCGACGCTCAGTCATTTGCGACAATTGTAGAAAAAGCTTACAACAGTACCAAGAAGGGCGCATAGGGAGGGGACATGTCCGATTTTGATTTTGAAGAGCTGGATAAAGCAGTAACGGGTGCGTTAGCAAACCCTGTTAAAACTACTCCAACCGCTACCGATGCACAGCCAAAAGAAGAAACGCCTGCATTTACGCCAACACCAGTAGACGAACCTGCTGTCGAGCTTAGCGAGAGGCCTGTTGACGAACCAGTAGCTACTCCAGAGAAACCAACAGAGACACAACCAGCCCAGGCAACTGCCACCCCGAACCCAAGTGTACATAGCACTGCATTGCACACCACGACTGCTCCGGCTGCTCGTCGGGCGACGGGGCGTTTCATGGATGTTGTTCATCCATCTTCAGATATGCGTAGTACACCAACTCCTTTTAGTAAACCATCCACGCCTGCACCTGTTGTACCTAAACCATCGCAGCCTTTACCCCAACCATTAAAAGGTTCTTTACTCTCTGATTATGAACTCGAGCCGGATTTTGAACTGAGTCCCGTCCGTCCAATTGACACGACATCTGCGCTAGAAACCCCATTCCTTCCAGACGCGAAAGTCGAGAAGCGACCGCTTGGTGGTAGCCCGACTTCAGCTTCTTTGCTTCATTTATCGATGTTTGACCAACCTGAGAATACGCTCATTGAAGCCCCCGACGAGCCGTTACTAGAAGAGCACGTAGAGGATGTTGTGCTTGAATCACCTGCCGAAGGGCCCTCTATTGAAAAGACTGCAACCCTGTCGGTAAGTGAAGTAGAACATGTCGATATTGAACCTGTTATTGAACCGACGCCGTCAGCTTCAATTACCCAGCAATATACCGAGCAACCAAGAGAGGAAGCCGATAGCGGTGCAATTTATGATACTGAAGCCTATCATCAGCCTTTGGTGGATGCTAAGAAGAAATCAAGTGGTGTCTGGCTTGTTGTTTGGATAGTTGTCCTTGCCTTGATTGGTGCGGGTGCTGGCTTGGCGTTCTATTTCTTTATTCTGCCTGCTTTATAGAGCCTATCCGTAAGCTATCATCTCGGCTATAATAGAAGGTAATGAATTTACTTGAGGGTTTAAATGAGGCGCAAACAGAAGCGGCTCTCACAACAAGCGGTCCGTTGTTAATCTTAGCTGGCGCCGGAAGTGGTAAGACGAAGACATTAACGCATCGTATTGCGCTACTGGTTGCCGAGCAAAAAGTGTGGCCAAGCCATATTTTAGCGGTTACTTTTACGAATAAAGCGGCCAAGGAAATGCGTGAACGGCTTTCAGGCCTACTACAACAACCAAATGATCGGTCATTTATGCCATGGATGGGCACATTCCACAGTATTTGCGTCCGTTTACTTCGAATGGACGGCGCGGCGTTGTCGATTCCGCGAAACTTCGTTATTTACGATGAGGACGATCGACAAGGCTTGGTTAAGCAGGTAATGAAAAACCTTTCTATCTCTGATAAGGACATGAAACCGTCGGCGGTGAGCGGTGCAATTTCATCGGCTAAAAATGCCCTTCAAGACCCAAATGAATATGAGGCCTCGGCACACTATCCTTTTCAGAAAAACGTTGCGAAGGTATACCGCGAATACGAAAAGCGTCGTCGCACTGCACAGGCGCTTGATTTTGACGATCTTCTCATCGAAGCCGTTCGCCTGCTTCGTGACAACTCAGAACTTCGGGCTAAGTGGCGGGCGCAATTCGAATACATTTTAATAGACGAGTACCAGGACACTAATGCTGCCCAGTATCAACTTGTAAAGCTGCTCGTAAACGACCAACAAAACATATGTGTAGTCGGTGACGATTGGCAATCAATTTATAGCTGGCGGGGGGCCGATTTTACCAATATATTAAACTTTGAGCGGGATTTTCCGGGTGCGAAAGTGGTTAAATTAGAGCAAAACTACCGGAGCACGGGTAATATTTTAGATGCGGCTAACGCTGTTATTACCAAGAATACCCAGCGAACAGATAAGAAACTTTGGACGGCGAGCGGGGCAGGAGCGCCTGTACAAGCCCATGGCGCCTACGATGAAGCCGAAGAAGCTCGACAAGTAGCGGATCGCATTTCGTCTCAGGTAGCAATTGGTGCGCGTCGCTACGATGAGTTTGCGGTACTGTATCGAACCAATGCTTTAAGCTACACGCTCGAGCGTGCTTTCTTGCAGCTACGCGTGCCATATCAAATTATTGGTGGGGTGCGTTTTTATGATCGAAAAGAAATCAAAGACGTCATTGCGTATTTAAAACTGCTGTACCAGCCAAATGATCGAATGAGTTTTAGCCGCATCGCTAATACGCCCACCCGAGGCGTAGGTGCGACAAGCTTGGAGCGCTTTTTGAACTGGCAACCAGATAGCGGCGATACCATAATTGATGCGCTGTGTCGGATTGAATCTGAAAAAATAGTAACTGGCAAAGCTAAACAGGCTTTGCAGTCATTAGGTGAGAAGCTCCGTTATCTTCAGCAGCGTATTGACGAGCTTCACCCGGCGGAACTAATTGAAGAAGTTATTCGCGCAGTCGGGTATCGTGACTACATACTTGATGGTACGCCCCAGGCGGAAGACCGCGAGGAAAACCTCGGTTCGCTGTTGTCTGACGCGCAAAATTTTACCAGCCTATCAGACTTTCTTGAAGAAGTAGCCCTGATGTCGAGCGTCGACACGGGTGATAGTAGTAATAAAGTAACACTTATGACGCTCCACGCAGCCAAAGGCTTGGAATTTCCAGTTGTGTTCATGGTGGGCATGGAAGAAGGTATCTTGCCCCACTCGCGCGTGTTTGAGGCTGGCCCGGCCGAACTCGAAGAAGAACGTCGATTGTGTTATGTGGGTATGACGCGGGCACGCGAGGAGCTCCACCTAAGCTATGCGTATAGTCGTCTACAATTTGGTACTCGAGGTTATAATCCTGTCTCTCGGTTTGTCTCTGATATGGGCAATCAGGTAGCAATGGTCAATGCCGAACCTGCCATTATGGGTGCGCGCCAAGACGAACCATTCTATACGGATGAAGTTGGTTTTGAGGAAGGTGATAAAGTTCGATCGGCAGCTTTTGGAGACGGTGAAATTATAGAGATAGACGGTTTGGCGGTGACGGTCGCTTTTATTAATGGCCAAACTAAAAAACTAAACGCCGAGTACGCACATCTTCAAAAGCTTTAGCATGATGTGCTATAATTATTACGATACGAAGTGAGAGGTGTATCCTCTATCAATTATGAAACTGCGAGTACGGAAATCCACCACGATTATTAGTGCAACCGCCTTAGCCATTGTGCTGGGTGTTGTTTTGTCATTGTTGGCATTTTTCCCGCGCACAGCCGAAGCACAGGTTGAAGGCGGCAGGCTTATTACAGTTCACGATCGTGGCACTGAAACAACCTTTGTTACTACCGAAGATACCCTAAAAGCCGCTCTTACCCACCAAGGTATAGCCCTCGATACCAAAGATGCCGTTGAACCTGGACTTGACGAAAAGCTTGTCGCGCCAGATTACCAGGTAAATATTTATCGGGCTCGTCCGGTTACTATTGTGGACGGGGCGACCCGCCAAAAAGTAGTAAGTCCGTATCAATCGGCGGAGAAAATTGTCAAAGATGCCGGCATTACACTATACCCAGAAGATAAAACAACGCTGAGCCGTTCGACCGACCTTGTAAGTGATGGTGCGGGTCTTGAGCTTACTATACGACGGGCTATTCCTCTTACTATCGACCTATACGGCAAACTTACCCAACTACGAACTCAGGCTACGACGGTCGACGGCTTATTGAAAGAAAAGGGTATTGTATTAGGAAATGACGGCCGCGTTTCAGCACCTCTTGATACGAAAATTACGAGCGATATGAGCCTCCGTGTTTGGCGTGAAGGGAAGCAAACGATTACTGTTGATGAAGATGTCGCCTTTGGTGTTGAGCAAATTAAAGATGCCGATCGTACGGTAGGATACAAGGCTGTTCAAACGCCTGGCCAAAACGGTAAACGTACCGTGACATATGAAGTTGAGGTTCAGAATGGTGTTGAAGTTGCCAGAACTGAAATAGCGAGTGTTACGTTGCAGGAGCCAGTGGTGCAAGTCGAGGTAGTGGGAAGCAAGCCGAATACCCTTCCATATACTGGTGGTGGGACGAAGACAGACTGGCTAAGTGCATCTAATATTGCTGAGGCCGACTGGGGCTATGCCGACTATTTAGTGTCACGAGAGAGCGGCTGGAATCCTAATGCGGTCAATGCTTCCTCGGGGGCGTGTGGGCTGGCACAGGCACTACCTTGTACTAAAGTTCCTGGTAACCCTTATAACCCAATCGACTCACTCAACTGGATGAACGGGTATGTGACCGGTAGATACGGCGGGTGGCAAAAAGCCTATAACTTCTGGACGGCAAATCACTGGTATTAACACGCATGGTAGCCCCTAAAAAATCACTTGGACAACACTGGCTCAAAGATCGAGATGTACTGGCTCGAATCGCTGACGAGGCCGGCATACAAGAGAACGATACTGTATTGGAGATTGGCCCAGGCTTAGGTACGTTAACCAGCCAATTACTGCGAAGAGCCAAAAGAGTTATAGCGGTAGAGCTCGACCCCGATTTGGCCCGTAAATTGCCAGGTCAATTTCCCGGAACGAGTTTAGAGGTTGTGAATCAAGATATCCTTACTTACGATCTCACTACATTACCAGAAAAGTATGTTGTTGTTGCAAACGTACCATATTACATAACTTCAAAAATTATTCAGCTCCTTACCACCGCCTCAAATCGTCCTCGTACTATCGTATTACTTATCCAAAAAGAGGTTGCCGAGCGACTTGCTGCTGGACCTGGGGGTATGAGTATTCTTGCAGTCAGTGCGCAAATTTATGCGACGGTCCGCCTTGGTGATATAGTCCCAGCCGAGCTTTTTACCCCACCACCAAAAGTCGACAGTCAAGTAGTTATTTTAGAAATGCGTAACCAACCGCTCATTCGGCCTGAAGACGAGAAGCCTTTTTTCCGAGTTGTGAAAGCTGGCTTTATTGCGAAGCGTAAGAAGCTGAAGACGAGTCTGTCTAATGGGTTACGTCTTCCCAAGCCAAGTATTGAGGAGCTTTTGCGTAAATATGGCATCTCACCAGATGATCGTGCTGAGGATCTCTCGTTGCAGGACTGGATTGATATCTCGAAAGAACTCAACTAAGCGCTAGTGGTATAATAGATCCATTAACGTATGAGCGGTGGAATAAAACAGACATACAAACGAGCCAGATTAAATATCTTCGCGGCAGTAGGGATAATTATTGGTGTAGTTGGTTTTGCGGCGACCTCCCTCTTGCTACTTTCTCCTGCTAAGGCCCAGGACGGTACAAGTCACCTGATCTCTGTATATGATCGTGGCCAGTGGGCCTCTTTTCTAACGCAAGCAAATACCATCCAGGATGCTCTTAAAGAGGCGAATATACCCTTTGATACTCATGATGCGGTCGAGCCCGCTCTAACTGAAGAGCTTGTTGCTCCGGAATACAGGGTGAGTATTTATAGGGCGAGGCCTGTTGTTGTAGTTGATGGGGCGATTCGTAAAAAAAGTATTACACCGTACCAAACACCGGAGCGCATTGCCAAAGATGTAGGCCTTCCACTTGCTAGCGAGGACACTGCAACCGTTGCTGCTTCAACTGATTTTGTCGGTGATGGAGCAGGGCTAGTACTAACGATTAGTCGAGCTATTGATGTACAGCTCGACCTATACGGTAAGAAAACCACTATTAAAACCCGGGCCGATACAGTAAAAGGCATGCTTAGTGAAAAGGGTATTACGTTAGCGGCAAATGACCGAGTATCCTTGCCGTTAACGACGCCTGTTACTGCTAACCTAGCAGTTCGTGTCTGGCGTGAGGGTATCCAGACGACAACGGTCGAGGAGCCTATCGGGTATGGTACACAAATTGTGTATGATGCCGACCGACCGGTTCGTTATCGCGCAGCGGGTACAAAAGGTGCTGAAGGTGTGCGTACAATCACCTACCAGGTCGAGATTAAAGATGGCGAAGAAGTTTCGCGTAAAGAAATTAATCAGCTCGTGACAAAAGAACCGACACCGCAAACAATCGTCATTGGTATTAAAGACCTCAGTGCAGGCTTAACACAGTCTAAGGGTGCAGGCTTCTTTACTGATAGTAATGGCATAACACACCGCGAGACATACTACGATTTAAATATGTCCGTTGTTATGTACGCTTGTGGCCAAGGCGGCCGCTATACAGTTCGATTTGATGGTATGAAGATAGATTCTGAGGGGTATATTATCATTGCCGCCAATTATGCACGCTACCCTCGATGTTCAATTGTTGAGACAAGCGCCGGTTTAGGTCGTGTTTACGATACCGGTGGGTTTGTTACGCGTTATCCAGACGGTTTCGACCTCGCAACTGACTGGTCAAAGGCTGATGGCATTTAACGAAAAGCATAACCTAAATGGTATACTAACGACAGGAATGAACGTGAAGTATAGCAGAGTATTGGCGCGTGGTGGATTTACGATTGTTGAGCTCGTTATCATCATTGTTATTATAGGCATCCTCGTGACCATTAACGCAGTGGGGTATACCGGCGTCCAGAAAAATGCGCGCGATAAAGCATTGCAATCTGACATTGCGGCCGTTGTGAGTGCGGAAACTAATTACAGTATTCATAACAACGGTATGCCAAAAGCCTGGTTTTCTGGTTCCGGGGTGGATTCGGATCTTGCCTTCACTCCATCAAAGGGAAATACCATTGATGTTGTCACTGCTGGGTCGTCATTTTGTGTACGGGCTTACAATCCCGCTTCTAATAAAGACGCGATTACCAACTCATTTTCTCAAGGCTCTACGCCAGAGGCTTGCGAGCTTATCGATGCTTCAACGGCAGCTGGTGGTACTGGTGGAAAAGTTGTAGGGTGGTGGAAGTTAAACGGCAATGCTATTGATTCGAGCGGACAGGGCCATGACGGAACAGTTAATGGTGCAACCTCTACAACGGGGCAAGATACTACGGCAAATGGTGCTTACAACTTTAGTTCTACGGCCGTACAGTCGATAAACACAAACTACTCCTTCCCGCTTAATAAGCTGAGTGTCTCGATGTGGGTGAAATGGTCGGGTGCTTCAGTGGCCAGCTATGCCACGCTTATATCCAATACGCGCGACTGTTGTAGTACTTATAATGGGCTTCAAGTGCATGTCGAGCGAAGTACTTCGATGATTGGTACTCGTTTATGGTATGGGTCCAGCTTTTCAAGTATGAGCTACTCGTCGCTTCCAGTTGGTACTTGGTCGCATGTTGCATTAACATACGATGGTCAAAAATCGGTCCTTTATTTGAATGGTCAGCAGGTAAAAACAACGGCGCTAACACAAACACTTGGCGCTCCGGCATACAATATGTTTATTGGCCGAGGTGGCTGGGCGAATGGCTATAGTTTTGGCGGTGATATAGACGATGTCCGTATCTACGATTACGGGCTATCGGCTACTACTGTTAAAGCGATTTACGACAGGGGTGCTCTGTAGTAGTTATTTTTTGTATCTCTGGTACAATAAGACGCAATGGAAGCACCACAAAAGAAACTCTACATCGCAACAGCTATCCCGTATGTTAATGGCCCGCCGCATATTGGACACGCTATGGATTATCTGTTGGCCGATATTTGGACACGCTATCAAAAACAAAATGGACACGAAGTGCGTTTTCAGGTTGGTACGGATGAGCACGGTAATAAAATCTCTGCAAAAGCAGCTGAAAATAATTTGGCACCCCAGGAATTTGCCGACCGTATGGTTGTGTTGTATAAAAATTTCATCGCAAAAGTAGGGGCTGAGTATACCGATTTCGTACGTACAACAGATGAACATCATGTTGCAGCTGTCCAGTATATATGGCAGCAATTGAAACCATATATTTACAAGGGCACCTATAGTGGGTGGTACTGTATGGGTCACGAGGCCTTCTTTACTGATCTTGAGGTTCAGGCTACTAACGGCATCTGTCCTGACCACCAAACACCCTACCAGCAGGTAAGTGAAGAGAACTACTTCTTTAAAACAAGTGCCTTTACTGATCAAATTCGACAAGCGCTTAACGACAATGTCATGCAAATTGTTCCTGAATTTCGTAAAAACGAGTTCTTGGACCTCATCAAAGACGGCTTAGCCGATGTAAGTATTTCACGACCTAAGAAAAGCCTTACTTGGGGTATTCCAGTGCCAGACGATCCAGAGCAAATTATGTACGTGTGGCTTGATGCGCTTGCGAATTATATTACAGTTATTGGTTACCCGGACCGCCCTGCTGAATATCAAACGTTTTGGCCTGCCGATGTTCAAGTAATTGGTAAGGATATCCTTCGTTTTCATGCGGGGATCTGGCCGGCAATGCTTCTTGGCATCGGTTTGCAGCTACCTAAGAAGTTACTCGTGCATGGCTTCGTGAATATTGGTGGTGCGAAAATCAGCAAAACTGTTGGTAATGTTATCGACCCGAATGAAATCATCGACCAATACGGCCTCGATGCCTTCCGCTATTTCTTCTCTCGTCATATTCCTACGCTTGACGACGGTGACTTTACTTGGGAAAAGTTTGAAAATGCCTATAATGGCGAACTTGGAAACGACCTGGGGAACCTTATTCAGCGCGTTTCGGGGATGATTACTCGTTACCAATCGGGTGTTATTGGTGAATCCGAGCAAACCGAGCACGATATGAGTGCCTATCACGAGGCAATGGAAAATCTAGAATTTAATAAAGCGATTGATGAAGTCTGGACAATGGTGCGAAGCTTAAATCAGTATATCGATAATGTAAAGCCTTGGGAAATTGCCAAGCAGATCGGCAAAGATGCTGAAGCCGAGGCGCACTTAAGTGAAGTTTTAGCGCATTGTGCCGGAGCCTTAGTGCAAATTGGCGACCTACTTTACCCATTCTTGCCTGCAACCGCCAAAGCTATTCATACGACATTTGAAACTGGTGTAGTACAACCGCTTGAAACAGTTTTATTCCCCAAGGTGTACATCCATACTCCTGATCCAAGGGTAAAAACAACCTAGGTAAAGAAGGGGTGTTTTGGAATGATTTCTGAACGCAGCATCCCAAACATTCCCGAGAGTACGTTTTGGAGCGAGCCGGTTCTTGGAGAGACGGCGGGCGATCCTGTTACTATAAGACGCGTTAGTTTCGAGGACGGTAGTGAGCTTTACTCGGCCGAAAGCAATAGGCTGCTTGGAAGAAATGCCATAGATGCTATTATCCGCCAACCCCTTGATGAACCTGAATATGGGTGGCGTGAGGTGCGAAACAGTCTTCAGTCGTTTGGATATGACAGTCGAAAAATGCAACGGTTCGGACAACGGGCACGCATATCAGATCATCTCGCTATGATACGAGGGGCCTCGTCGCAACTAGCTGATACGCTGATTAGAAATCAGTCAGAGCACGTCATAAGCGCGACTGTACCAGTGTTAGACTACAATGAGTCTCGACAGTTTGCCGCCAATGCTCTTTTGAATACAAATAGCCGTAGGTTATTATTGCAACTCAAGTCGCTTGGCTATGATGTTCGAACAGCCAGCTACTTCTCGGGCTTCATAGGCTCCTACTCAGGTGCTTCTCCTTTTGCACCGGACGCTATTGAGCAATTGGGGCCGTCGGTTGCGAGTCTTGAAAAAGAGATTGTTAATGGAGCTATTTTAAGCGAGGCCTCTAGGGCCGTAGAAGAACTATTAAATCGTACTCGATATGATCTTTTTGACGAATTCCCTGTCGATGGTGTGGTTATACCAGATGAAAAATATATTATGAAAAGCGATATACCCATTGGAGTATCTCGCGACGGCACGACGAGTATTTCTGTTGGTAGGTCCCATGCAATGCCAACTCGTGATGGCCGTGAGCGTCATCATGTTCGCTTCCTGACGCGTCAGACTCCTGTGTTTGCGCGACCATTACTAATGTGGCGTAAAGACGCTCGGGGAAATAGATCACTTCGCTTCGCTGCCAAAGGGTTTGATCAGGTGGGCGAGGATGCACTTGCGGTGCCGCGTGCCAGTAGCTTAATAGGGGTCGCCCAATTGGCTAATATGTTTGGTCGACATATTGGATACAAACCGGAATTATTCAATAGACTTCGCAAGGGTGGAATAGATTACAGTAATTTAGGGAGAGCAGGCCTGTTTCCGTTAGTAGCTGATTTTGGCCAGGATCAATTAACAGGGTCTCCATATGTTGAAGAAATTGAATATATACTTCGTTAAAACTAGCTGTATACTGTAATTATGCTTATCGACACCCATTGTCACATTCATGAACCATATGACCTCTCAATTGAAGAAACCCTTGCTAATGCGCACCGGGCGGGTGTACACCAGTTAGTCTGTGTTGGAACCAGTGAAGACAGCTCCTTGCAAGCTATTGAATTTTCACATACTCACCCTGAAGCTTTCGCTGCTATTGGTGTGCATCCCCACGAGACGGATCGGGGCTACGGCAAGATAAAGGAGCTTGCAGATGCGCATAGTGACATTATTGCCATAGGTGAGATAGGGCTCGATTACTTTTATAGCCATAGTCCTAAAGAGGTGCAGCTAGAGGCGTTGGCGGCACAAATTGAAGTCGCTCTGGCGCATAATGTGCCTATCATTTTTCATGTACGCGAGGCTTTTGATGATTTTTGGCCTATCTTTGATACATATCCAGGCATTCGTGGGGTGCTGCACAGCTTCACGGATAGTCGTGAAAACCTAGATAAGGCATTAGACCGCGGTCTATACATTGGACTTAATGGGATTAGTACATTTACTAAAGATGAGGCTCAGAAAGAAGTTTTTGACGCTGTTCCAGTTGATCGCATACTCTTTGAAACAGACGCCCCTTTCTTGACACCTGTGCCACATCGTGGTAAAGTAAATGAGCCCGCATATGTGAGGATAGTGGCTGAATATCATGCAGCCCGCCGTGGAATTTCACTCGAAGAAATTGCCGAAATTTCCTCACAAAATGCTCGCGCACTGTTTTCATTACCAGTGCAGTCTTAAACCAACACCACAACCCTACACTCATACAGCGAGTTTTATTTTTATGGCAAACGATATCTTTCAGATACCTCAGGAATTTCTAGATCCACAGGAACTTAACGCGCCTCAGCAAGAGGTTGTTATTGATAGCCAAAATACTCCCGAGAAAGATGTTGGGCCATATCGTATGTTTGGTCGTGCAGCAGAAGAGATTGATATGATTCGTGAAAGTATTCTGGCACAAGAAAAGCCCAAACAAGGTCTCATGCAGGGTTTTCAAATTCGATTATCGCCGTCTCGTACACCGGAAGACGAATTGATTGACGAGCAAAGTTTCGCATTTACAGGTGATAAATCCAAAAAGTTTTGGCTTGGTAAAAAGAGCGAACGATCTCAAAGCCCATACTATAAAAATGTGGCCGATTGGTACTATGCGTGGTACGTCCCTGAAACTAAAACATGGGATGCGCTTCATTTAATAACGAGTGATACGCACATTTTCAAGTTATATAACGGAAGTGAGTACACCCCTACGTTAGAAGATATTACTAACCTTGTTACGAATGTACGTGGGTATCGTCGTAAGGTTCGAGCCATGTCTCCGCTCGATGATTCAATTGCCGCTCTTGAGGCTGAAATTGAGTTAGAGAAGACGATAGAAAATATGCCGAATACCGTAGATGAGCTCATTGAACAAGGCACTCCAACGATACCTGATACCGCCGATGAACTGCTAGAAAAAATGAAATCGGTCATTCCTGGTACGGTTGAAGAGATGTGGGGCAAGGACGAGGCCGAACGTATATTAAAAGATGTATACGCAACATACGACAAGTCCTAGCATCGGCTCGTATCATTCGGTATAATAAGTAAAGTGAACGAAGAGGTTATGTATCTTGATCATGCGGCGGCAACTCCGCTTGATCCCAAAGTGCGAGCGGCAATGGAGCCGTTTTTTTCTGATGCGTTTTATAACCCTTCAGCACCCTATGCACCCGCCGTGCTCGTCCGTCGACAGTACGAGGATGCTAAACATGCTATTGCACGGGTTATTGGGACGAAGCCTGACGATCTCGTTATGACTGCTGGCGCTACCGAGTCTATTAATTTGGCATTTGCGAGCGTGTCCGGCCATGTAGTAACTGCTTCAATTGAACACCATGCCGTTTTAGCGGCTGCGGGCTTGCGCGATGCAACGTATGTTCAGCCAGATGAAAAAGGCGTGGTGTCGGCAGATTCAATTAAAGCTGCACTACGCCCTGATACTCAGCTAGTGAGTATTGCATTAGCAAATAATGAACTAGGTACTATACAGCCACTCCGTGATATTGCTGAGGTTGTTCGCGGTGAAAGGCAACGACGCTTAGCTAGTGGCGATCATACGCCTGTTTATCTTCATTCTGATGCTTCACAAGGTGTTGGTCAGCTCGATGTCAATGTGGCTCGGCTTGGCGTTGACCTTCTTACACTTAATGCCGCAAAAGTGTATGGGCCCAAGCAGGTAGGGCTACTATGGGCGGCCCCTTCGGTTGCTCTTGTGCCAAGTATTGTTGGTGGTGGACAAGAGCGCGGTTTACGAAGTGGAACCGAAAATGTGGCCGGTGTTATTGGGTTTGCTAAAGCACTCGAGTTGGCTAATGATCATCGTAAGTTTGAATCGGAACGATTGGCGAAACTGCGCGATGCTATGCAGCGCAGGCTTACGGAAGCTTTCCCAGAAGCGGTTGTGTCCGGCAATATGCGACACCGGCTAGCGGGGCATCTTCATATCTCTTTCCCAAAACTTGATGCCGAGAGGGTGCTGTTTTCTCTCGAAGCAAGGGGTGTTTTGGTTGCAACCGGGAGTGCTTGTGCTGCGAACAAGGGAACGCGATCGCACGTGCTGACTGCTATTGGTCTAGCGCCAGAAATCGCCGACGGAAGCCTACGGTTAACATTGGGGCATTTATCTAATGAAGAGAACATACCGCGTGCAACAGCTGCTATTATCGAAGAAGTACGACGTGAATACGAGCGGAGTAGATAGGTATGAAGTGGCTGTTTATACTTCCTGTGCTGCTTGTCGCTTTTATTGTAGCGGCCAGTTTGTATTTGCAACCAAATAATTTTTTAGGCTGTGGCGCAAAGCCGGTTCCTAATACTGATTGCGAGACGGCAGACGCCATTGTAGTGGTCAGTGGGGGTGATACAAAATCGCGCACCGCAGCGGGGATTAGTTTATTTGAAAACGGCTGGGCGGATACTCTTATTTTTTCGGGTGCGGCTTTCGATAAATCGGGCCCAAGTAATGCTGCGGCAATGAAAACACAGGCAGAAGCAGCCGGCGTGCCTGCTAGTGCAATTATCATTGACGAAACCTCGGCAAACACCCAGCAAAATGCAGAAAATAGTAAATCGCTGTTTGAAAAGAATAATTTTCACGACGTTATTCTTGTAACTTCTGGGTATCACCAGCGCCGAGCTAGCCTTGAGTTTAACAAGCGAGCCGAGGGCGTAATAATCCGTAATTACCCAGTCGTAAACGATAGCGATTGGAACTTTACGTGGTGGTGGTTAACCCCACGAGGCTGGTGGCTGGCTGGCGGTGAAATTGTTAAAATTATCGCTTTTTATGTAGGAGTATCGTCATGACAAAAGTATACGTAGGAATGAGTGGCGGGGTAGACTCTTCGCTAACCGCGGCACTTTTGGTCGAGCAAGGTTATGAAGTAACCGGCGTTTATATGAAAAACTGGACTCAAGACTTGCCTGGTATGCGTTGCCCATGGGCAGACGACTTAGCTGATGCTAAACGTGTTGCGGTTCAGCTAGGTATCGATTTTAAAGTCTTTGATTTTGAAAATGAATATCGCCACAAGGTGGTTGACTACATGATCGACGAATATAAATTAGGCCGAACACCAAACCCGGATATTATGTGTAACCAAGAGGTAAAATTTAAGCTATTTCTAGACGCTGCATTAGAAGATGGTGCGGATATGATTGCAACCGGCCATTATGCACGGGTATCGCGTGCGACGGATCTACCCGCTTCTGACGGTCTTGGCTTCGCGCCGGGTCTTCACGGGGTTCCGTCGCCCGTTCAGACTCGGGCTGCAGAGTCGCCCTTACAGAATCAGGTAGATCTGTCGCATGCTAAACTTTTGCAGGCAGTCGATACAAATAAAGACCAGACCTATTTCTTGTATCGCGTTACTGATAAAGCACTGGATAAGACGCTATTTCCACTCGGCGAATACACTAAACCTCAAGTGCGTGAAATGGCTAAAGAACGAGGCCTGTATACGGCTGTAAAGAAAGAGAGCCAGGGGATATGTTTTGTGGGCCAAATTGGCATTCGAGAGTTTTTGAGTCAGTATGTTGAACAGAAGGCGGGTCCTATTATTGACAAGCAAACTGGCAAGATCCTTGGCCAGCACGACGGCGCAATATTTTACACCATTGGCCAGCGCCACGGCTTGGATATTGGCGGTGGTTTACCGTACTACGTGGTAGGTAAGGATATGGATAAAAACGAAGTCTATGTCACGACTAATCTCAACGACGATACTTTATGGAAGCAGCAAGTAGCGTTGACGTCGCTTCACTGGATCAATCAACAAACACCAACTCCTGGTACGTATACTATTCGGGTTCGCCATCGTGCAGCTTTAGTACCGGCTACACTTGAGGTAAATGGAAGCGAAGTCGTGTTAACTCTCCCAAACCCAGAGCGAGCAGTTGCCCCGGGCCAGTCTGTTGTTCTTTATGATGGCGAGGTATGTTTGGGTGGTGGTATTGTTGCTTAAGTAATCCTTCAGGTTGCTCTTATATACTAAAAAGGTAAACATCTAAAGCAAAGGAGGAATCTTATGGGATTCGTTGACGATGCCAAAGCCAAAGTAGATGAGGCAGTAAAAGATGTGGAACAGTTTGCGGATGGAGTAGCCGACAAGGCTAACGATTGGGCAGATGATATTAAGCAAAAGGCCAGTGACCTTGCGGATGATGCGAAAGACAAGGCCGACGATGCCCAGGCATCTGCGAAAGATAAAATCGATGAAACGAAAGAATCGGTTTAAGCCAGGCTTAAGCAAGCAGGCCTATCATATATAAGTAAGGGTGTTGCATCGCCTGCGAGGAATACCTTTACAGACCTCCCTGCTCTTAATGGCACCTGCTAAAAGAGCATATACCTCTCAGAACGGAGTCCACCACAGCATAGTCGTAGGCTCCTCTAAGCCACCTTCCGCCCACCCGAAGGTGGCTTTTTGAATATTGACCTCTGTTTGAAAGCTGGTGAAAGGGCGTAGTATCTGCTACAATAGTGATAATGAACGCTCAAGAAATTCGTAACTCATACCTCGAGTTCTTTAAAGAACGTGGCCATGCCATTGTAAAGCGTGCCCCGCTTCTCTTGAAGGACGACCCATCAACTTTATTCACCGGTTCCGGCATGCAGCCAATGATTCCGTACTTATTGGGGCAACCGCATCCAGAAGGTGCGCGTATTGCCGATAGTCAAACATCGTTACGTGCTCAGGATATCGACGATATCGGAGACAATCGTCATACAACTTTTTTTGAAATGCTTGGCAACTGGAGCATGGGTGATTACTTCAAAGAACAACAAATTGAATGGATGTTTGAGTGGTTGTCTGAAGTGGTTAAGCTAGATATGAGCCGCTTGTATGTGACGGCCTTTATTGGTGCGCCGGAATACGGCATCGAAAAAGATACAGAAGCCGCGGCAGTATGGAAGCGCTTGTTCGAGGCTCGCGGCATTCAAGCCGAAGAAGCTGAAATTGGTTCTGAAGAAGACGGCTACGCCCGTGGTATTAAAGAAGGTGAGCGTATTTTCTATTACGATGGCAGTAAAAACTGGTGGAGCCGTAACGGTAAGCCAGAAACAACACCTGTCGGCGACCCGTGTGGCCCGGATAGTGAAATGTTTTACGATTTTGGTACCCCTCACGACCCATCGTTTGGCGAGTTCTGCCACCCCAACTGTGACTGCGGTCGCTTTATGGAAATTGGTAATAACGTCTTTATGGCGTACCGAAAAGTCGCCGAAGGCCAGTTCGAGCCGTTGGAAAAACCAAATATCGACCACGGCTCAGGCCTAGAGCGTATTGCGGCTGCCGCAATTGATAGTCCTGATGTATTCCGCATTAGTGTGATGTGGCCAATTATTGAGAAGCTTGAAAAGCTGAGCGGCAAAAGCTACGAAAGCAACACCACTAGCATGCGTGTGATTGCTGATCACCTCCGCGCCGCTACCTTTTTGGCCGTAGATGGCTGTGTACCAGCCAACAAAGAACAAGGCTATGTTATGCGCCGCTTGTTACGTCGCGCCATCCGCTTTGCCTTTGACTTGGGTATTGAGCAGAACTTCTTCGAAGAAATCGTACCGGTTATCGCCGACCTATACCAAGCAGACTACCCAGAAGTTGCCGAAAACCGAGACACTATTATTGCAGTGCTTGTGAAAGAAGAGAAAGTGTTCCGACAGACTTTACGTAAAGGGTTGCAGCAGCTTGGTAAATTTGCTGCCGATGGGGTCGTAACGGGAAATGAGTTATTTACCCTGTACGATACATACGGCTTTCCTGTTGAGCTCTCGACCGAAGAGGCTTTCAAGCAGGCTATTGCTCTTTCTGAAAACTGGCGCGAAGAATTTGATGCAAAAATGGAAGAACAGCGCAACCGCTCTCGTACCGCTACTAAGGGTGAATTTAAAGGCGGTCTTGGTGGCCAAGATTTAATTCACAAAAAGTACCACACAGCAACGCACCTTTTGCAGTCTGCCTTGCGCGAAATCTTTGGCCCTGAATTACGCCAGCACGGTAGTAATATCACTGAAGAACGCCTTCGCTTTGACTTCAACCTTGATCATAAAATGACACCTGAAGAAATTGCTAAAGCCGAGGAATTAGTTAACGGCTGGATAGCCGAAGATCTGCCAGTTAGCTTTAAACTGTACCCAACCCAAGAAGCACTTGATATGGGCGCGATTGGACCATTCGGTGAACGCTATGCCGAAGAAGTGAAAGTCTACCAAATGGGTGAAGGTGACCATATTGCCAGCCTCGAAATTTGCGGCGGTCCTCATGTTGACCACACCGGCCAACTGGCTGAAGATGGTAAGAAGTTTAAGATTACCAAGGAAGAAGCTTCAAGCGCCGGGATTCGGCGGATTAAAGCTGTTCTAGTTTAAACGGCTTCATCGTAGGCTAGATATGGCGCAAGCTCCGCTCTCATTGTTGTAGCAAATGCGCTACACAAGGTACTCCAAGCTTTGGGATCGCTTTGGGGTGAAACTATCTGACTATTATTAGCGCTTGTAATTTCTCCGACTTGGTCGTTAAAGTCCATGCCTGCAAATGCGTTAATCTCAGCGAAATGTTGAGTAAGACTTAGGCGATCGAAAGTTGTTTTTGAGTCGGTAGTACCAAGAACAGACAGGTCAAGATCATTGGATGCATGGGTAAGTCTCGCGCTTTCGGTATGACTTAGCTCGGCCAAAAGAATCTGCTCTCCTGTTGGGATGAGACCATGTGTAATTGTTTGAGACACCCCGTCAAGATGACCCAATGTCATAATCATCCGCTCAATAAGGTCGCAGTCTCCAATGCGTTCTGATCTAATATTAGACTCTTCAAGGCTAAACATTTCGGGTGTTGTGAAATAGCCTTCTCCATGGGCCTCTTCTAATGCGCTACGCTGGCTTGCTCCTAATGATTTTAAGCTCAGGTACTCTTGAATATATACTAGGCTCGCCAGTAAAGCTTGCGGAGTTGATTTTGGAAGCTGGTAAGTAACGGTGTCGCCATAGGCATTATGAGTAGTGTATAGTGCCTGACCCTCATTAGACTGACTTGTTAATGAATGGGGCGTACCATTAAGGGTGAATTTCATAAAAAAGAATGCGAGGTCGGGTGTCTCTTCTTGTATGACCGACAAATGCTCAAGAACACTATCTCTACTACCAAATACGGAACGCAGATCTTCAGGTATCGTTGATTGAATCTGGTCTGCAGAAATGATGATTTGACGTGGTATGTGTGAAGTATCGGGCGTGCTATCTTCAGGCGCATCTAGTGTATATACGGAACGACGCTGCGCTCTATTATCGAAAAGATAGTTTTCGAATGAAACCCTACTCGCGAGGGACTCGGTAAAAACAATTGAATCAATATCGATATCACCTTCAAAAGGCGTATTTTTAGGCCCAAAATCCATAATAATATTATAACACAAATGTATTAAAAACTCAATACTGCCTACCGTAAGCATCATTAGTGTATAATGGATACCAATTATGGTATTAAAAAAATTCAAAAAGCTAGGCAAAGTTTCGGATGATGATTATGTCGCGGCTTTAGATATAGGTACAGAGTTTGTTAAGGCGCTCATTGCCGAATTAAAAGGCGATGAGCTTCACATAATTGGTGCCGGAAGAGCCCGACAAGAAGTAAGCGATATGCATTCTGGTGCAATCGCTGATATCGCTGGGGTCGTTCGTAACTGCGAGGAAGCACTTGCCCAAGCCGAGGACCAAGCGGGGCTCCAAGCAAAAAGGGTTGTCATTGGTATTGCTGGTGAGCTCGTTAAGGGAGTAACCGATACTATTCGCTATCGTCGTCCACAGCCGGACCGTCCTCTGGACGATTCAGAAATGGAATTTATCATCGAGAAGGTCCAAGAGCGCGCCCAAGCCAAAGCACAGAAACAAATTGCTCTCGAAACCGGTAATGATGAGGTAGAAGTAAAGTTGGTGAACAGTGCCTTGGTGGGTATTCATATTGATGGGTACAAAGTCAGCAACCCAATTGGGTTCCAGGGTCGCGACGTTGCAGTGCAAATCTATACTGCCTTTGCACCAATGGTGCATATCGGTGCGCTTGAACGTGTTGCCGATGAACTTTCATTAGAGTTATTGGCGGTTGCGGCCGAACCTTTTGCGGTCAGCCGCAGTGTACTTGGCAATGACGGAAACAGTAACTTTACCGCTATTTTGGCAGATGTTGGTGGTGGTACTACTGACATTGCAGTGGTAAACGATGGTGGCGTCGAAGGGACGAAAATGTTTGGCATTGGGGGGCGTAGCTTTACGCAAACCATAGCGAGTGATATGAACTTGTCATATAAAGATGCCGAGAAGCTAAAAGTGAACATCGACCATGAACAGATCAAACCAACGGTCAAAAAAGAAGTCACCGAATCTATAGATAAGACCCTGGAAGTATGGGTTGCCGGGGTTGAGCTTGCCCTGAGCGAATTTGACTCGGTTGACCACTTACCTAACCGCATCTTGTTGTGTGGTGGTGGTTCAAGCTTGAAGAAGCTCGTGACGGCACTTGAAAGTGCCGAATGGCAGAAAGAGTTACCATTCACGCGTAAACCGACCGTTCAGCATATTAACCCACACGAAGTAGTAGGCGTTACTGATACAACGGGTGATGTAAACGATCATACATTCATCACCGCAATGGGGCTCCTAAGGGTCGGATATGATACACTAATAGGGAGTGGTGAGGGAGATTCACTAAAAGATAAATTTAATCGCCTTCTAAAAATCTAAGATGAACAAAGACGTTATATACATTGATGTTGACGACGATGTCACGGCCATTATTGGTAAAATCAAAAGTGCCAAAGAAAAAATCGTCGCGTTAGTACCACCAAAACGGGCTGGTGCTCTTCAAAGTGCTGTTAATTTGCGCCTACTCGAGCGCATGGCGAAAACCGACAAGAAACAACTTGTCCTCATTACTAATAACCAGGCACTTATTGGCCTTGCGGCAAACGCTAAAATTCCAGTAGCGAAAAACCTGCAGAGTAAACCCGAACTTGCAGAAGTACCGGCATTAATTGTTGACGACGGTGACGATATTATCGATGGCGCAGATCTTCCAGTGGGTGATCATGCCGCGACGGTAAAGGTAAAAGACGGGACAAAACCAGCTGCGGACGACAGTCGCAGCGAGGCGATTGACGCCACCGACTTAAATATTGATGGTGAAGATGTTGCGGTTGGCGCTGCGGCGGCTGCAACTGCCCGTCGGGGAGCTGCTAAAACTGCCGGAGTCAAGGGTAAGAATCGCCCTAAGATTCCTAATTTTGATACATTCCGCAAGAAACTTTTCCTAGGTATCGGCGGAGGCATTGCGCTTGTAGCCCTGTTAATTTGGATGTTTGTTTTTGCTCCTGCAGCGACAGTTATTATTACTGCACGCACCACACCAACACCGGTTAGTGCGAGTATCAAGCTGGGCGGCACTGCAGCAACCAATTACCAACAGGGTATTGTTAGTTCGGTATCTAAGCAAGACAAGAAAGACGTCACGCTTGAATTTGCTGCCACTGGTCAAAAAGATGTTGGGTCAAAAGCGACAGGTACCCTCAAAGTTTCACGCTTAACGCAGTCTGACTACACCCTTCCAGCAGGAAGTGGCTTCACCACTACAACCGGACTCGTGTTTAATACGGATAAAGATGTAATAATTCCTGCTAGTCAGCCTTGTTTCCCGAGTTACTGTGCTCAATCAGCAACGGTAACAGTTACCGCGGCTGAATCAGGCACTAACTACAACGGTGCGACCGGTACTGCCACCGGTCCAAGCGGAACAACCGGTACTTTCCAAGGCCCGACAGCCGGGGGAACATCCAAGATTGCGAAAGTAGTCAGTGCCGACGATCTCGAGCGTGCCAAAGGCGACTTACTGGGCAAATCGACAGATGATGAGAAAAAAGCACTTATTAAATCGTTTACTAATGGCGAAATCGTTATAGATAGTAGCTTTACCGTCGTGCGCGGAGACGCAACTTCAAATCCAGCGGTCAACCAGGAAGCGCCAACCGGTAAGGCAACGCTAACTGTTCCGACGACCTATACAATTCAGGCAATTGCCAAGGCCGACCTTGACAGTTACCTAAAGGCCTACCTCAATGCCAAACTTGATAACGCTAATAGTCAGAAGGTATATAGCACGGGTATAGACGGTGCGACGGTGGGCAACTTTAAGCAAGACGGTGACACCTTGCTGGCAACAGTGAACGCAACGGGAAGCGTTGGCCCTAAAATTGACGAGGCGGCCGTAAAGGACCAAGTAAAAGGCAAGCGCTACGGTGAAGTACAACAAAGCCTTGAGGCAATTGACGGTGTCCAAGAAGTTGATGTTCAATTCTCATATTTCTGGGTTCGAACTGTTCCAAATAACACTAGCAAGATAAATATCGAGTTTAAAGTTAAGGATGAGTAGCCAAACGCTGATCAGCCTGGACGTGGGTGAGAAGCGTATCGGTGTGGCAAAAGCGGATACGGGCGTCCGTATTGCGTTCCCACTTACTACCCTAGAGGTAGACGGTAACGAAGTGGATGGTATTGCGCGTTTAGTGCGTGATGAAAATGCGACCACTTTAGTAGTAGGGTATCCCCGTAACCAACAAGGTGAAGCCACTGCTCAGACGGCATTTGTAGAAGCTTTTACGCAAAAGCTTTCCCGGTTGACGGTCCCGATCGTTTTTCAAGATGAATCTCTAACGAGCGTTATTGCGGAGCAGCGTCTTGTTGCACAGAAAAAACCCTATACTAAGGGTGATATTGATGCCTACGCCGCGACGTTAATTCTTCAGGATTATTTGGAGCAGCACCATGGATAATTTCGGTCGTGTCCCGCGCCCACAACAGCCGCAACGGCCGAGGCCCGCGCCCCAGGCTACACCATCACCCGCACCGCAGCCAGTTTCTGTTCGGTCACCGCAAAACCAAAATATATCACCCCAGCCATCGGCTCCTCCGCAACAGCCGCAGCAGTTTCAACCTCAGCCGTTGGTAGCAGATACGACAGGTATTAAGGCGAAGTCTGTTCGTAAACCGCGCTGGAAGCGGAATCTGTGGATTATAGGGACGATTATTGTAGTAATTGCTGCGCTGATTGCCGGCGTTGTTGTCTGGTATAATCTTCAGCTTTCAGCGGTTAAGCCGGGCGACAAAACAAAGCAACTCGTAAAAATTGAAAGTGGCAACACTCCTACCGATATTGCAAACACACTGCAAAAGGCTGGTTTGGTGCGAAATGCCGACGTGTTTCTTTGGTATACTCGTATGCAAAATGTACAGAATAAATTACAAGCAGGGTCGTATCGGCTCTCGCCTTCCGAGTCAACGCCTCAGATTGTCGATCATTTAGTAAATGGAAGCGTTGATACATTCTCTATTACATTTCTTCCGGGTAATACGCTTGCGCAAAACCGGAAAGTGTTGATTGATGCGGGGTATAGTGAGAACGAAGTAGATGCTGCGCTTAGAGCTTCGTACACTTCGCCGCTCTTTGATGGCAAGCCAGCCAGTGCCGATTTAGAGGGATACATATACGGGGAAACGTATGCCTTCAACACTGATACGAGTGTGGAAGTAGTCTTAGAGAAAACATTTGAACAGTATTATTCTGTAATAAGTGAAAATAATCTAGCAAAGAAGTATAGCGATAAAGAACTGACTTTATATCAGGGGATTACCCTTGCTTCAATTATCCAACGGGAGGCAAGCCCAAGTGGCAGTGATATGCCCCAAATTGCGGAAGTATTTTATAACCGACTTGCCGCCGGTATGCCACTAGGTTCGGATGTAACCTACCAATATATCGCCGATAAAACAGGTGTGCCACGTGATCCCAATCTTGATTCACCGTATAACACCCGACGCTATACGGGGCTTCCCCCAGGGCCTATAGCCACACCGGGTGAAAAGGCTTTGTTGGCGGTGGCTAATCCCACTAGCGGTGACTACTTATATTTCCTAAGTGGTGACGACAATACAACCTATTTCGCACGTACTAATGCTGAGCACGAGGCAAATATTAAAAATCATTGCCAAACTAAGTGTCAAATACTCTAGTTATTTGACAAATTGCCAATACTATAAAATAAATTGACATAAAAAGCCATAGTTGCTACAATAATATAAGCACATTGAGTGTTTCACATCTACTAGTGTTACCTCCGGCCAATACAAACATATGCCGAAAGCACCTGCGAGTGGGGAAGTGAAGCTTAATGCGCCTATCTGAAAAGTCGCACGGATACCAGAAACTATAATATTAAACACTGGTCGACATGTATCCTTTTCTTTTACGAAGTTAAAAGAAGTAAGACTAAGTACGGTAGACGCCCTCGAGAGAAATCCGAGCGGCAGGAGAACGATAATTCGTAATGATATTACGAGCGGTAGTATTCGTACTACCCAGGGTGGGGCAGCTGTTGTACGTCCTCAAGACGTACCAGCACAAACTACTAAAAAGCGATCCCAAAAAGGTCGTATTAAATCGTCCACTGTTGCTATTTATGCCAGTGTCTTTGTACTACTGGTGGCGGTTATAGCCGTTGGGTACCGAGCTCCAGAGCAGTCATCGGCTGCCGTCTCGGCTGCACCTGTTGCAAACATAGCTGATACCGATAAACCTGCTGTCAACGATGTTGTAGCAACGAATATCGCCGCATCTGTTGCGACCGCTGCAGAACTTGCAGTCGCACCAAACGTTACTGAACTTGCTATTTCAACGCGCGTTCAAAGCCAATATCAGAACCAGAGTACGGATACTTCTAGCATTAGTAAACCGGCAATTGTTCAACTTTCAATGGCAAGCCGTAATATTAGTACGTATACCATTGCTGACGGTGACACCGTTGCGAGCGTTGCAGGTAAGTTTGGTATTAACGAGAACACAGTTCGTTGGGCGAATAACCTAAAAGAGAGCGATAGCATTAAACCCGGCGCAACACTTGATGTTCTTCCGGTAAACGGTATTGTTTATACAGTAAAAGATGGTGACACGCTCCAGTCTATTGCCGACAAATATAAGGGTGACGCTTCACTAATCGCTACCTACAACGACCTCGAAATTAATGGTGTTACCACCGGTCTTAAGATCATCATCCCTAACGGTGTTCTGCCTAACGAGGAACGACCTGGATACATTTCACCTGCTATCCACTATTCAACAGGTTTTGTTACTGGTGTAGGTGCCTGGGGTGGTAACGTGCTAAGTATGCGTATCTTTACAGGTGTTGACGCTAACAGCGGTGGATACGCACCTGGTAACTGTACGGCTTATGCATATTACCGTCGTGCCCAAATCGGCCGACCTGTTCCTAGCCAGCTTGGTAACGCCTATACTTGGGCAACCCAAGCACGAGCCTTTAACTATGTAGTAAACAGTATTCCAGAAGTAGGTGCGGTTATCCAATCAGGTAACCACGTTGGTGTCGTTGAGGAAATCTATGCCAATGGTGACCTTCGTATTACCGATATGAACTATGGCTACCGTCTCTACAACCTTGCCGAACGTGTTATTCCCGCTTCAACTGTCAGTAATTACGCTTTCATTCACTAAATCGTCCCCAAGCCATCGAGCCCTGTTAAAATAGGGCTCGATATGGTATAATTAGTTAAATATGTTTGTTGATACCGCCAAAGTCTTTGTTCAAGCCGGCCGCGGCGGTGATGGTGCCGTCAGTTTTAGGCATGAAATTTATGTTGATAAGGGTGGTCCTGATGGCGGCGACGGCGGCCGCGGCGGCGATGTTATTTTTGTAGCAACCGAGAACCTCAACACCCTGATTGATTTTCGCTATAAGCCAGAGCTAAAAGCTGAACCCGGCCAAGCTGGGGCAAAGCGTGACCGTCACGGTAAGTCTGGTGCTCCACTGTATGTAAAAGTTCCTATGGGAACGATTGTGCGCGTGGATGGTGAAGTTATTGCCGATCTTACACAGAATGGACAAGAGATAGTTGTAGCTAAGGGCGGCGATGGCGGCTATGGGAATGCCCACTTCAAGTCGTCGGTTCGCCAAGCACCACGTATTGCCGAAAAAGGTGAGCCTGGTGATGTATTCGAGGCGGAGTTAGAGTTGAAACTTCTAGCTGATGTAGGATTGGTTGGTTTTCCTAATGCCGGCAAATCAACCTTCCTAAGTGTCGTATCGAATGCCCGTCCCGAAATTGCCGACTATGCCTTTACTACACTTACCCCTAACCTGGGTGTCGCTGATATAGACGATGGAAGTCTTCTCATTGCTGATATTCCCGGTCTCATTGAAGGCGCGAGTGAAGGAAAGGGCCTAGGTGATGCTTTTCTTCGCCATGTTGAACGTACTGCGGTCATTCTTCATTTAATTGATGCTTATAGCAACGACATTGCTGATGCGTACACGACTATACGACGTGAATTAGCCGCCTATAGCGAAGAACTTGCCGAGCGTCCAGAAGTTATTGCCTTAACCAAAATTGAAGGCCTTGACGATGATATGGTGGCGATGCAAAAAGAAGCCCTGGAAAAAGTTGCAGGTGATTCGCCTGTTTTTGCACTATCTTCACAGGCACATGTCGGCTTAACTGATGTACTCCGTGAACTGCGTAAAGAGGTAGTTGCTATTCGAGAGGCTGAAAAAGCCGAAGACAAGACTGAAGACGAAGATGAAGGTGTGGCGGTCATCTCGCTTAATCAAGAAGACAAAGCGCTAGCTTGGCATATTAAGAAAGTCTCTGAGGGCGAAAAGAAGATTTTTGTTGTTAAGGGCCACAAAATTGAAAAATTTGCTCGGCGTACACAATTCGACAATTACGAAGGTGTTAACCGTCTGCGCGATATTATGAAAAAGATGGGTATTACCCATGCTTTGCTGCGCGATGGGGCAGAAGGTGATTCAGTTATACGTATCGGCGCTGATGAGTTTACCCTTTTAGAGCAGTAGTATTCTGTGATTATTAAAAAATATTGTTAACGTATAAATAAAATATTTGTATAATAACATCTAATCTTGAGGTTGAGCATTGCTCCCAAGAGATACTATGATAATTCGACAGTACTTAGGCTTCACTAGCGGGTCAACTACCAAGGCTAAAATAAAAGTTCTTGGTCGTTGACCCGCTAGTGACTTGCTAGGGAGTCACCAGTTTGGGTGAAAGCACATGATGCCCGCAGTCGGGCAGAAAGGTCACAACCATGACCGGCACCACCATGCGCTCCACGTCGTCGCCGACCTGCCGAGATGGCATCGACAACCTCAACACCATGACGAAGTTCGGCAACTCGGCCGGCGTGGGCATCTCGATACTCGCCGGCGACGTCGCGACCGCCTGACCGCCCTGCGCGGCCAGCGAGATGTGACGATCATCTAGGGCACTCTCTCCCCGCCCGAGCGCTTCGGCATTTCGTCGGGGCCACCTTCGCCGACGCGCAGAAGATCGCCACCGAGCCGGTGGCCCCAGTAAGCGCGTACGCCATGTGCGCTCTGGGGCTTCCGGCTCACCTCGTACCTTATGTACTGTCGAATTATCTTAACTTTTATGCACCGTTAGGGTGTTTTTTGTTTTTCATGGGTATGTTTTATAAGTTATTTAAGTTCGTCCACTATAATAAAGGGTATGCCTCAGACTTTTTTCTTCTATGACCTCGAAACTTCCGGTCTTAACCCGCGACATGACCGTATTATGCAGTTTGCCGGTCAGCGTACCACACTTAATTTTGAACCCATCGGTGAACCATATAACATTCTTGTTAAATTAAATGACGATACACTGCCAAACCCAGACGCTTTAATGGTAACAGGGATTACTCCTCAGCAAACTCAAGCCGATGGCCTGACCGAAGCGGAGTTTGCGCACCTTCTTTTAGACGAGATTTTTACAGAAGATACGATTACGGTTGGTTTCAACAATATACGATTTGATGACGAATTTATTCGCGCTTTATTTTGGCGCACTTTCCGTGATCCTTACGAGTGGGCTTGGCGGGACGGCCGCGGCCGGTGGGATATGCTTGATGTTGTTCGCATGACGCGTGCTCTGCGCCCAGAAGGTATTGAGTGGCCTGTTGTAGACGGCAAAGAAACCAACCGACTCGAGCTTCTTACGAAACTGAACGGCATAGACCATTTCAAAGCTCACGACGCCCTTAGTGATGTTGAAGCCTTGATTGCTGTTACGAAACTTATTAAAGAGAAACAGCCTCAACTATACGAGCACCTGTTCGCCATGAAAGATAAGCGCAAGGTTGCTGAACTTGTCAATTTAGATGATAAGCGACCGTTTGTATATGTAAGTGGCCGATACGAGGCACTCTACCACAAGGCAACAGTTGTCTTCCCGCTTACCTCGGGGCGAAATGGCAATGTTATTGTATATGATCTACGTTACGATCCGACGCCGCTAGTAAGCCTTAGTAGTAAAGAGCTTGCAAAGAGTATGTTTGCCAGCTGGGAAGAACGGCAAAAAGAGGACTTTATTAAACTCCCTGTTAAGGAGTTACAATACAACCGAGCACCAGCGGTTGCCCCCGTGGGCGTACTCGAACGCGATGACGGGTGGCAGCGCTTGTCTTTAGATGCAGCTACAATCGAGAAGCATCGGAATATTCTGCTTGCTAATCCTGGGTTTGCTGAAAATATCCGCTCGCTATACGAAGGCCGTCCTGAATTCGCTAAAGAACACGACCCAGAAGCTCAATTGTACGAAGGGTTTGTGCCTGACATTGATAAACTCCGTATTGAAAAAGTGCGAAACGCCGGAGCTGATGAACTTGCAGACCTTCATCCAGAGTTTACGGATGAACGCCTGAATGGACTATTGCTTCACTACAAAGCCCGCAATTACCCACAGAGTATGGCTGAAGATGAAGCGCAGCAGTGGGAGCAATGGCGCGCTGCTAGAATTAAGGCTCAGTTGCCGGCTTTTGTAGCAAGATTACAGCAATTAGCAGCTATACATGCAACGGATGATTCGAAAAGTTTTATTTTGCAAGAATTGCAGCTTTGGGCTGAGAGTGTTGTGCCGTTTGACGACTAACTGCATATGCAAACGCGCGCGTAGCGATACGAGCGCATATAAAACCAAAAATGGTCGTAAAGAGTTGAAGCATTTGCTCGCCAGACAAAACGATAGTAGTGCCTGGTATTACCCCTGCGAGCAGAAACATCATAAGAGCATGGCCAAAATTCATACTATCAAGAATAATAATGACAGATAGGATAGTGAATGTAGTGGTTAATAGCTGTTTCATCTGGCTCACTTCTTTATTGGTTGTCACGACTATAGACCTCTGGAATTGAAAATGCAAGCATGAGCATATTTATTTGAAAAAGCAAATTTATGTGAATAATACAACATAAGCATCTTGCATAAAAAGTAATACTTGGATAAGCTGAAGGCAAACATAGTTTTAAAACAAAAAGGATGGATATGAGTATAAAAAGTAGACTTAAGCATATTGTCGCTCTCCCACTGTTTCTGTTGGCAGTGCTAGCGGCGCAATTTGTGCACGTGGTTCCTACTTCTGCGGCTACATTGACGTGGACCGGTGGGGGAGATGGATCGAAATTTAGCGACGCCGCTAACTGGAGTACTGGACAAGTACCTGTGACGGGTGATTCAATCACATTTCCGGGTATTGTCGGTACAAATAGTCTGTCATTGCAGAATGACCTTACCAACGTAGTATTTAGTGGTGTCCAACTCAATCAAACCGCAAGTAGCTCATACGGAAGTACAAACTATACCATTAGTAAACTGACCCTAAGTGATGGTGCTACCATTGCTGCAGGTCCCAGTGTCTCTAACGCAGTAACGCCGTATATTGGTGTCACTGATCTTGTCGCTAACGGTGATTTGATAGTTAATTCGTATATGTATCCAAGCAAATTTACCGTGGCTGGGGATCTCATACTTACATCAAGTGTAAGCTTTTTACCGGGTAGTACTATCTCTGGTAAAATTAGCGTTAGTAACACGGGTCTCAGCGCGTCTAGTAACGTAACGGCAGCATCATACGAGCTAAAGTCGTATGGTTCTCTGACTTTTTATGGTGCTTTCTCTAGTCCATTCACAACTCCGATATCTGTTGCTAGTGGTGTAACAAAAGCAGCTCTATCGTTTTATAGTATCAATACCTATGATTCTCAAACGCAAACCTCAACCTACACAGACAAAGATTACACTCTTGGAAGCCCGATTACCCTAAATTCAGACTTGCAAGTATATACTGATCGACAAGTAACTACTCGATTGGGTGGGCAAATAACGCTGAATGGACATGCTATTACGAAGCAATTAGGGTCTATGGGGAGACTATTTATAGGTGATTCCGAAGTCATTCCCGAGACGAAAACAACAAATGTAACCGACAGTAACCCTAGTGCAAGTATTTCTGTGGCAGAAAACGAGACAACGGTACTTGATGGTGAGCGAAGCTATGCGAGTGTATATTCTGGCGGTATCCTTAAGGGAACTGGGAAGCTCGACGGTCTATACGTTAGCCGTGGCGGTATAGTTGCGCCTGGACACAGCCCTGGAACTATGACAATTGCTTCTGATGTGTACATTTCTGGTGAATACCAGGCTGAGGTATTAAACAAAGACAACTACGACAAGTTAGTTGTAGGCGAGACCTATTCAGGAAGTGGAAGTCCTGTGAGTCTTGATCCGACATCATATCTTAATGTTATCCTGCCTGCTGGGTATGCAATTAACCAAGGCGATCAGTTTACTATTATCGACAACAAGAGTAATAAAGACGTTGATGGTATCTTCAGCGGTCTTCCCGAAGGAACTCAGTTTACTGTTAATAATGTAGTATTTAACATTACTTACAAGGGTGGTGATGGAAATGACATCGTGCTCACGGCCCTTAACACCGGAAAAGACGTAAGCACGCCAAATACTGGTGCTGAAAAACTTTCATTAGTAAACCCAGTACTTGTTGCCGGACTTGGCATTGCAACCGCAGTACTTCTTGTTGCAGTTGCCCTTACTCGTCGTAAAACAACTAAATAATATATAACTTAGAATTACGTACCTTACTAAGTCATTGCACTAAGCGGAGTGTTTCATCCTCCGCTCTTGGTGCGTTAAAAGAACAAATCAAAAAATAAACACATATGCAAGATATTAGACCACCCCGCCATTATCGTCCGGTCGCTCGAACAGCGACTCATACTAAGAGTGTCTATAGAGATAGTGGGCCACTTGTTGTGCGGGATAGGTATAGCGCTCAAACAGTGAGTAGAGAGACTTATCAGGATTCTGCTGGCCATACAGTCCAGAAAACAACCAAAGTTGCCGTCAGCTATAGCGTGAAACCGATCGAACATCTTACGGGCAACCAGAAACAAGAAGCACTTCAAAAAGCATTGCTTAAAGCGAGGCGTGAGGCTCGCCGGGAGCGTCAGAAGGTTCGTGATATGAAACGTTTTGGGCTGGTGTTCTTGGCAGGGTTATTTGTGCTGATGACCGGATATGTCAGTATCGATGCGTATCTTACGAATAGTCAAGCAAAGACAGAACTGACGGCCTTACCGGCTGCGTCTGATGCAAAGTCAGCGGATGACACTACGAGCCATCAAGACCAAGAAGGCAAAGATGAAACGCAGCCGCATGCTTCAAGCTTGAGTAAATATGCAGTATCACCTGAACTGCCAAGGGCTATATATATTGATAAACTCAAAATTGCGGCTCGCATTTTGCCGATGTCGGTAAACAATGACGGTAGTGTGCAGGCTCCGAAAAACATCTACGATTCAGGTTGGTATACGGGGAGCGTTAAGCCGGGTGATATTGGTGCGCTCTTTATTGACGGACATGCTTCGGGGCCAACAAGGGAAGGACTTTTTGCTTACCTTGATACATTAGTCGAAGGGGATACTTTGCAAGTAGAAAAGGGTGATGGCACGAAGCTGACGTATAAAGTAGTGCATACCGAAGTAGTTCCACTTGATGGTTTTGATATGAAAAAAGCACTTCTTCCTTATGGAAATACACTGCGCGGGCTTAATCTTATGACGTGTACTGGCAAATGGCTGAACGGTAAAAACACCTACGACCATAGGGTTGTCGTATACACAGAGCAAGTAGCCAGCTAGCGCCCGTTACTTTAAAAAAACAAGTAAAGCGTGTATAATAACCTAGTTATGGCAGAGGTTATTCGTGTTTCAGGTGCACGCGAGCACAACCTAAAAGATATTAGTGTTGAAATCCCTCGCGATAAACTCGTTGTTATTACGGGACTTAGTGGTTCTGGTAAATCGAGTTTAGCTTTTGATACGATCTACGCTGAAGGTCAACGTCGGTACGTTGAGAGCCTTTCGAGCTATGCCCGCCAATTCTTAGGGCTCATGGAAAAGCCCGATGTCGATCAGATTGATGGCCTGAGTCCAGCAATTAGCATTGACCAAAAATCAACCAGTCGTAACCCACGCTCGACGGTTGCAACGGTTACAGAAATTTACGATTATCTTCGTCTTCTCTATGCTCGTATTGGCGTGCCACACTGTCCAGTGTGCGGTAAGCCGGTTACGCGCCGAACACCGCAAGATATTATTGATGAGGTGCTCAAGTTGCCGGCTGGTTCTCGTTTGATGATTTTGGCGCCGATTGCCAAGGGTAAAAAAGGTGAGTTTGCACATATTCCCGAACAATATCGTCGCCTTGGTTTTGCCCGTGCGCGTGTTGATGGGGTTGTCTATTCGCTTGATGAATACCCCGAACTTGATAAAAAGTACAAACACGATGTCGAGATCGTAGTTGACCGTATTGCTATTTCGGAAGACGTGCGTTCAAGGGTAGCGCAGTCTGTTGAACAAGCACTTGAAATTGCCGATGGTGTAGTTGAGGTACTGGATGTTGACGCCGACGAATCTCATATCTACAGCCAGCGCTATGCTTGTGTCGACCACCCGAATGAAGAAATTCCCGAGTTAGAGCCTCGTTTGTTTAGCTTTAACGCACCACAAGGTGCTTGTCCGGTATGTACCGGGCTTGGTAGTCGTTTGGAAGTTGATCCTGAACTAGTATTTAATCCTAATCTTACTATTGCCGAGGGTGCAATCCGTCCGTATAACCGTGTTAACAGTGATGCTTGGTATATGAAGCGTCTACAGGTTGTCGCGGATGAGCATGGCTTTAGTTTGCGGGTGCCCGTGAAAGACTTGCCTGCCGAGGCTGTTCAAAAAGTATTATATGGTACCGGTGAGCAAAAGTATCGTATCTCACTGGGTGATGGCCGCGCTTATGACTCAACTTACGAAGGTGTTATTCCAAATCTCGAGCGTCGTTACAAAGAAACCGACAGTGACTTCATGCGTAAAGACATTGAGCGCTTTATGCGAGAACGCGAATGTCACGCATGTCATGGTGCCCGACTGAAACCTGTGGTTCTGGCGGTTACTATTCATGATCTTAATATTATGGATATTTGTAGTTTGGGTGTTGAAGACGCCTTGGACTTGTTTAACACTAAGCTACACCTCACTGAACAAGAGGCTTTTATCGCTACTCAAATTATGAAGGAGATTAAATCTCGTCTTGGGTTTATGAATAATGTTGGGCTGAGCTACCTAGAGCTATCGCGGGCTGCTAATACGTTGTCTGGTGGTGAGGCGCAGCGTATTCGTTTGGCAACCCAAATTGGTTCTGGGTTGCAGGGTGTGTTGTACGTATTGGATGAGCCTTCTATTGGCTTACACCAGCGTGATAACGACCGTCTTATTGCCACCTTGAAACACCTGCGCGACTTAGGGAATACAGTGTTAGTCGTTGAGCACGACGAAGACACCATTCGTGAGGCTGATTACTTGCTTGATATTGGCCCAGGTGCCGGCGTGAACGGTGGTAATGTTGTGGCGAGCGGTACTCCAGCAGAAGTCGCTAAGAATCCAGATAGCATAACTGGTCGATTCTTAAGCGGAACCGAAAAAATCGATGTGCCAAAGAAGCGTCGCACAATTCAGAAAGATCGCACGCTCGTTATTAAGGGTGCTCGCGAAAATAACTTGAAGAACATCGATGTAACAGTACCACTTGGGGTGATGACGGTAGTAAGTGGCGTGAGCGGAAGCGGTAAGTCGACACTCGTGAATGACATTCTTGCTAAAGAACTGTCGGCCCGCTTGCATCGTGCCCATGAAGTACCTGGTACACATGATAATATCGAGGGTATTCAGCAGCTTGATAAGGTAATCGTGATTGACCAATCGGCCATTGGGCGAACCCCACGATCTAACCCAGCTACCTACACAGGTGTCTTTACGGCGATTCGTGAATTATTCGCCGGTACACCTGAAGCGAATATTCGTGGCTATAAAGCGGGGCGCTTTAGTTTCAATGTAAAGGGTGGCCGTTGCGAGAATTGTCAGGGTGACGGTGTCATTAAAATTGAAATGCACTTCTTGCCAGATGTATACGTTACCTGCGATGTCTGTAAGGGTAAACGCTATAACCGCGAAGCCTTAGAAATTAAATACAAGGACGCTACTATTAGCGATGTGCTTGAAATGACAGTTGAACAAGGTGCGCAATTCTTTGCGAACATTCCAGCAATTGCCCGGAAGCTTGATACCTTGGTTGATGTTGGGTTGGGATATATTCGTCTTGGGCAGCCAGCCACTACATTTAGTGGCGGTGAAGCCCAGCGTATTAAACTAGCTTCTGAATTATCGCGTCGTTCAACCGGTAAGACGCTATATATTCTTGACGAGCCAACCACTGGTCTTCATAGTGCTGACGTAAAACGTTTACTTGGTATTTTGCAAAAGCTGGTTGAGGGCGGTAACAGTATGGTAATTATTGAACATAACCTTGATGTTATCAAGACGGCTGATCACATTATCGACATGGGACCCGAAGGTGGCTTGGGTGGTGGAACGGTTGTTGCTGAAGGCACACCAGAACAGATCGCCAAGGCGAAAGACTCATTTACTGGTAAATATCTAAAAACTCTGTTGCGTTAGTCGCACGACAAAATCAGTGTACTATAGGGTGCTAGCGATACAGTAGCTGTTAAGTGGCGGTCGAGTTGGGCTAATTCTATAGTAGTCTCGCTAAAGTCGACGCTGTAACCTTTCCAGCTGCTATTAAAACGGACTCGCCAGTGTCCTACGTGGGGGAAGGTGAGTTGGTACTCGCTAAACTCGCCAGGGCCGAAGTTGATAATTACAATAGTATCATCGCCAGTACCGCCTTGATCTTTGCGGTGGTAGGCAATCACCGTATTCGTATCATCGCGGTGAATGATATTTGTATAGTGACCCAGTAGCCCGCGGGTATTATTAAAGCGATTGAGCCGAAGGTTAATAAGATGTTGATGTGCCAGCACGATACCAGAGAATTGCTCAGTCTTCTCCCATTTAAGCATCTGCCATTCGTTAAAGGCGCCCTCTTGCATAAATTCCTGACCCTGTAAAAGCATTGGAATGCCTGGGGCTGTTAATGTAAATGCACTGGCTAGTAAGACTCGTTGCCTAGCCGAAACACTTTCAGCATTACCTGGCGTAATGGCTTCGTTTAAACGGGTCGACCCATTTGCAGCAGTATCGTGCGAGTCGCCAAAAATAACCCGATCAAACCCACCTCCTGTGTAGGAATGACCGAGTGCCCATTCAACTCCTTGAAGTGGCGGTTGGCTGTCGTTGTAGGTAATGCCTAAGGCATCGCGAACAACATGCGGAAAGCCAACTTCCCATTGCGCGTTAAAGCCCATACCACCCTGATCGGTAGCTGTAACGATACCGGGGTTGGTTGAGTTATCCTCGGCAATCATCAAGGCGTTGGGGTTAATTTTATGGGCAAGATCGGTGACTTCTGCCATTAGACTCCAGGCATCTGGAATGTCGAGGGCGTGATTATCGTTATTGCCATCAATGTTGCGCATATAGATAGTGGAGTCTACCCGCAGGCCATCTACTTTATATTCGCTAAACCACATGGCGACGTTATCCAGAAAGAATTGGCGTACTTCTGGTCGTCCATAATCAGGTCGACCACCCCATGGTGTCATCCCGCGTTCGTCATTATAAAAATAGATGCCACCCAAATCATTTTCGCTCCAGCCGTCGTATTGCCATAAATCGGTAGCTACTTCCTCTCGTGATCCGAAGAAGTGGTTGTAGACCACGTCGATGATGACGCCGATCCCTTTTTGATGACAGGCTTTGACAAGTTCAAGGAGTCCATGCCTTCCACCGTAGCTGTTTTCAATGGAAAAAATATAATTAGGTGCATACCCCCAGCCATGACTACGCGCCATACTTGTCACAGGCATGAGCTCGATGTAATTGACTCCTAGTGATACGAGATAATCCAGCTTTTCTATAACATCGGCAAAGGTGCCGGTTGTCGAAGCATCGGGTTTATTAAAAGTCCCCACGTGGAGCTCGTAAATGATCGCTTGATTGTGCGGTGTCAGAACGAATGTATCGGCATCTTCCCAGTCGAACGAGTAGTCAACTATAACTGATGAGCCGTCATCAGAATCGGTCAGTTGGCGAGCATAGGGGTCATTGCGATCCAGTATCTGGTCACTTTGGGTGGTGATGCGATACTTATATATTTTGCCAGGCTCAGAATCAACATCTTTAATAAACCAATAGCCTTCGTCGTCGCTTTGCATAGGGGTCTCAGCCCATCCAAATTCTTCCCATTGTAAAAGACTAACGGCTTTAGCAAAGGGTGCCCAAACAGAAAAATCAACGCCGTCATCGTGGGCTATTGCACCTAAATGTTTATGCGAGTGATGCCCCATAAGTAACCATTAGTATGATGACTTACGAAGTATTTTGCAACCTGCGGGGCAAGCTTACTTTTTAGGCCCAAAAAGCGCCTTGAGCTGACGTTTCGCACCTTCCCATAAAGCAGAACGATTTTTCTTATCCTTAAGAATATGGATTGCTGGAGGAAGTACTGAAATAAGGATGATAATGGCTATGAGCGGAAGAAGAATTTGATCGATTTCGATACCAGCTTGTTCGAAAAGGTGACCAAGGAAATACCCCATGTAGGTAATACCGGCAGTCCAAAGCAAGCCGCCAATAATGTTAAAAGTGAGGAATCTTTTGTACTCCATTTTACCGGCACCGGCTACGATTGGAGCAAAAGTACGGACAATAGGGACGAATCGGGCAATAATAATTGTTTTACCACCGTGTTTTTCGTAAAAATCTTGAGTACGCTTAACATACTCTTGCTTGAAAAGCCGTGCATTTGGCCGACTGAAAACGCGCGGCCCAAGTTTGCGGCCGAAGGTGTAGCCAACGCTATCACCAAGTACAGCGGCGACAAAAATAAGAAGGACGGCAAGATGGATGTTGAAGTGAAGCAGGCCGGTTTGAATCAAAAAACCAGTGGCAAACAATAGGCTGTCACCTGGTAAGAAAAAACCAATAAGAAGACCGGACTCGGCAAACACAACTAATGCCACGCCGAATATACTTGCCCTAACAATAAAATCGAGAATATCAACACCGGGAATCATGTGCTTACTATTGTAGCACGTAGGCTCTCTGGCAACTATACATCATGTCTTTAAGCTTTCTTACAGCTTAAAGCGTATAATAGTAAGTGCAATATCAAATTTCCGTAAAGGTATCCAACGAAAAGGAGGAGAGACATGGGAGATAAGATAACACTAACACTCGCAGTCCGCGAGCAACGAGGTAAAAAAGTTACCCACCTACGACGTGAAGGTCTTGTACCGGGGGTTGTATATGGACATGGGTTTGAACCAGTCCTCGTGCAGTCTGAATACAACGTACTGGAAAAAGTAGTGCGAGAGGCTGGCAAGCACACGCCCGTGCACTTGACCGTTGACTCAAAAAAGAGGATTGCTCTTATCAAGGACATCGAGCGAGACCCTGTTAAAGCGCGTATTCAACACGTTGCCTTTCATGCCGTAAAAGCAAGTGATGTCGTGCATGCTGAAGTGCCAATTCACCTAGAAGGCCTTGGCGAAAGTGAGGCTGAAAAAGCCGGACTTATCGTGCTTCAGGCTATTGAGACGGTTCAAATTAAAGCTAAACCAGCTGACCTGCCCGAAGCGCTGACGGTATCAATTTTAAACCTTGCAACCAACGAAGATAAGGTGACACTTGCAGATGTAACACTACCTGAAGGTGTGGAATATGCGGATGTTGAACAAGATCTTGAACTCGTTGTTGCCAATGTATACGAGCCAGCGGCACTAGAAGCAGCTAACGAAGCTGCGGCCGGCGATGCTGAAGACCCAAGTGCTGATAACGTTGAAGCGGAGCATGGTAGCGATACACCGCAGGACACGCAAGTAGAAGAGACCCGTCCAGGCGGTAAAGGCCAGGATGGACCAAAGCAGTCAAACGTTGACGCAAACAAGTAGGTTATTCTTCAATGAATCCACCGGATTGGTGCGCCCATAACTGGGCGTACTTTCCGTTTTTGGCTAGAAGCTGCTCGTGCGAACCGTCTTCTATAATAGCGCCATCTTCCATAACGATAATACGGTCGAGCTTGGCTATGGTGGAAAGTCGGTGAGCGATGACGATGCTAGTACGTCCTTCCATGAGCTTTTTTAGGGCTTTTTGAATAAGCGCCTCACTCTCGCTGTCGAGCGCACTAGTTGCTTCGTCGAGCACTAGAATAGGTGCGTCCTTTAGAATCGCTCGGGCAATTGCAACCCGTTGGCGCTGTCCGCCCGAGAGCTTAACGCCGCGCTCGCCAACCAGCGTGTCAAAACCTTCTTTTAATGAGCTAATAAAATGATAAGCCTGGGCATCTTTGGCTGCCTTCTTGATATTACCTATCGTTGCTTTAGGTTTAGAATAGGCAATATTTTCGGCTAGACTGCGATGAAAAAGCAAGGGTTCTTGAGGCACATAAGCTATTGCGTTATGAAGGGAGTCTAGGCTTACTTTGGAAATATCTTGGCCATCTACTGTAATCGTACCGGACTGCGGTTCTGAGAGACGAAGAAGTAGACGAGTAAGGGTGGTTTTGCCCGAACCACTCACGCCCACAACGCCTATCTTTTGACCAGCGGGAATAGTAAGGTCGAAATTAGTAAACAACGGGTCGTTATCTTCATGGGCAAAGGTTAAGTCGCTAATGCGTACTTCACCGTGCGGCGCCTTGAGTGCTGTTTTGGTTGTGTCGGTAATGTCGGACTGCTGATTGATGATTGAAAGTAGCTCCTCGCTGTCGCCGGTGATTTGATACATGGTTCGAAGGGCGTTGCTAATATTCCATAACTCCATAAACAAGTTAAAAGTGTAGGTGATAATGAGATAAACGACGCCGGCATTTATGGCATGGGATTGAACAGCCCAAACAGCAACCACAAGCGCAAGTACTCGGCTAATAGCAATGAGTGACGACGTTATGGTGGTAGTAGCCATGGTGCCACGACGCACGTGTCGTTCGCGTTTCAATACATCGTCAAGTAGCGACGTAAGGCGCTGACGTTCTATTCTTTCATTGCTTTCAATTTTGACGGTTGCAATATTGGCAATTGAATCAGAGAGCTGACCGGATACTTTTGTATTTGCTTTGGAGCGTGCCACCTGGCGTGGACGCATGAACCGAGTCCCAAAATATGATGCGGTAATAAATAACCCCACTGTTAGCGCAAGTATAATAGCGAGCGGCCATGCCAAAATTCCGACGCTAATGAGTGTTGCAATAATTGCCACTACTGCAAACATGATTTCAAAGATAACCATATTCCAGAAGGCAAAAAATGCAGCACTGGTTTTATTCACCTGAGAAACTAATGAGCCAGCAAACCGATTATTGTGAAAGCCTAGCGATTGACGCGCGATGGCATCATAGGCCTCTTGGTTAATATCGCGGGCGCCATAAATTTGAACTGACCACATGGTATGAAGATTAACGCGATAACCAACAACAAACCCAATCAACTGTGTGGCAGCGTAGCCAACAATCAGCCATATCGAATTTTGCAACGTGGCTGTATTCTGCTGTATGGCCGTTAAAAGGAGTGCGATAAAGATAGGCGATATATAACGGTCGATAACAATTGAAATAGGTCCAACTACAAAGCTTGCAATAACTTCTTTGCGATATTTCATAGCATGGCGCCAGTGATACCGTAGTACTTTTGCAATAGTCTCGGGCTGTTGTTCAATTGGTATTTTTTTCGTTTTCATACTCTATTATTCCTCGATAAATCCGCCAGATTGGTGGGCCCATAGTTTCGCGTATATACCACCGCGTTTTAGGAGTTCGTCGTGTGTACCGTCTTCGGCTATTTTACCATCATCCATTACTATAATACGATCCAGCTTGGCGATGGTTGAAAGACGGTGGGCTATGACGATACTGGTGCGACCTTTCATTAAAGTACCAAGGGATTTTTGGATTAACAACTCACTGGCGCTGTCTAAAGCACTTGTGGCTTCATCCAATATTAATATCGGTGCGTCTTTTAAGATGGCTCGAGCTATGGCGACACGCTGTCGCTGCCCACCTGATAACTTAACGCCACGTTCACCAACTAATGTATCGAGCCCATCAGGAAGTGCGTCGATAAACTCAAGGGCATTTGCCTGTTCGGCGGCTTTTCGTATTTGAGTGTCAGATGCTTTGAGATTGCCGTAAGCAATGTTCTCGCGTAGGCTTCGGTGAAACAACAATGGCTCTTGTGGAACGTAGGAAATTTGTTGACGAAGTGACTGTTGTGTGTAGTCACGTAGGTCTACGTCATCGATAGTTATCGAACCTCCCGTAGCGTCGGCAAAGCGAAGAAGCAGGTGAGTGATTGTTGTTTTGCCAGCCCCAGAGTGTCCCACTAGTCCAACCCGCTGACCCGCTGGAATGTCTAACTCTAATGATTTAATAACATCCGCACCACTTTCGCTGTAATGATACGAGACATTATGGAATGCTATAGCAGGTGTTTTTATGATGTGTTTCTTGCTCCCAGGTTGGTCGAAAACAGTGACGGGTTTGGTGAGAATGTCGCTCATTGGTGCGGCCTGGAGGAGTGCTTCGTCGTAGCCGTTAATGAGTTCGCCTAATTGGAAGGTTTGTGAAGCTAGGCGTTGCAGGTAGGCCATTGAAAATATAGCAATTGCAATGGTAAGTTGGCCATTTGCGACCATAGTTGCGGCAATACCAATTGCGATGACTTGCGTAGAAATCATAATACTAGTACGGATAGTGCCGTCAACGCCAAAAAGTGCGATGTCTTTAATAAATACCTTTTCAAGTTCCTTAGTTCGTTTGTATAAGTGCTGCTTTTCGTGCTCTTCCTGTGCAAAGGTTTTTACCATCAAACTATTGGTTACGGAGTCGGCAATTTCTCCGTGTATTTCACCGATTAATTTTTTGCGTCTGTGACGAAACGGTGCGCGAATAGTGGTGAAGACCTTGATTTGAACCACTATAAGGATAATGAGCCCGAGTAGTATAAGCGCCAGTAAAGGTGCACTTTGCGACACGATGATAAGCCCTACGATCAATGAAAGGCTGAACCCGAGTGTACGAATGATCAATAGGTCTTGAATGAGAATATGCGAACGGGTGAAGTCAATGAACCTGCTTGTAAGTGCTCCAACCTTTTCGTTTACAAAGAATTGAAGATCTTTGTATAGAAGGGCGCTAAATACAAAATTGTAAAGGCGCGTGCGAATTCGTGACTCGTGCTGCACGAGCGCTTGAAACCCTATGAAGTTTGTAAGCACCCCAGCCCCACCAACGATTGCAGCGAATAGAAGATGCTGCTGCATGGCTGCGGTATTGCCCGATGAAAGATCGCCAATAGCCATACTTAAGAAGTACGCTAGACCTGTATCAATAAGCAGCGTTGTTGCTGGCATGCAAATAAGAGCAATAATAAACGTCGGCAAGTGATATTTAATTTGCCCGAGGTAAATCTTGAGGGTATTTCTATTTGTCGCCATATGTACTCACTATATTTTCAATTATTCCATACTTTGTAAGGGTTCCTGCTGGTTTTCCTATTATTTCTTGAGCCAAAGGCGATTGCCGGCTTATAGTAGTGATGCCATTAAGGGTTTTGCCGGCATTTCGTGTCCAGTCACCAGCTATATGAAATTTCTTATTGTTGATGGTTATATATTTTCCTATTGATACAACTGAATCATCTTTTGCGTCTCTATAAAGCTGAGCTTTTTGACGAATGGCACGCAGGTGAGTATATTCAGCAAATAATACAGACTGCTTGTCACGCAGCGCATCGAATGGTGCGTTATCGTGCCATGTTTCTGATGATTGGTTGAATACATCGTAAAACTCGGGCCCAAGGTCTTGGATTGTTTTATCAAGCTCATGGATGCGGGCATCAAGCCATGATAGATCTTCAGAGAGAATAAAAAACTCTAAGGACATACAGCTCCTTTATTTAAGAATTATATTTGTAGTGGAAGAGACTCGCGATTGGTTCGGCACGCCCGAACGTCGTCGAATAGAGGACCCATACGGGTCATAGTGCCAATTACTATAAGAGATAATAAAGGTTTTGTAAAGCGATTATACGGTTAATTTTGTCGCCTGGTATAGTAGAATTTCATTGATTGAATCTATGGGGAAAGGTGCTGTGTTTTTGAACTGCAGGGTACCGCGTCCCGTTTTATACTTTTGTAGCACTGGGTGTATAGGTTCATTAGGTTCGGCATCGACAACTGCATAAAGCCCGATGTGTTTTTTCGCGGCAGCGAAGTATACTACGCCGCGCTTACCTGTGGCCGGTCTGTAGCAGGGCATGCCGTAGCTAATATCTTCAATACTGTGAGGAAACCGAGACTGAATCAAGTGACGTAATTGGGTGAGTCGATCTCGTACTGGATGATCAAATTGCGCTATGTATACCGTGACATCTTTGCTTTCCTGGTAACTCATACTGCAAGTATACACCCCTAGAAAGTTGGGGTAAAATGTGCTATAATAAATACCAATGCAAAAAATTCTTCTTTATTATAAATTTACGCCCATTGCCGATCCAGAGGCGGTAAAGCTGTGGCAAAAAACGCTTGCCGAGAGCCTTAATTTACGAGGCCGTATTTTGGTGAGCCGACATGGACTAAACGGTACGGTAGGTGGTAATATCGATGACCTTAAGGTGTATGCCAAAGCCACAAAAGAATATCCAGGATTCAAAGATATTGTTTTTAAATGGAGCGATGGCAGCCGTGAAGATTTCCCGCGTCTGAGTGTTAAGCACCGCCGTGAATTAGTGGGTTTTAAAAATAGCGATGATGAATTTGAAGTTGATGACAATGGTGTAGTGGGCGGTGGCGTTCACCTCAAGCCAAAACAAGTACATGAACTTATTGAGCAATTTGGTGATGATGTTGTCTTCTTTGACGGACGCAACGAGCATGAAGCGAAGATTGGGAAATTTAAAAATGCGATTGTACCCAATACAAATACCTCACGTGACTTTATTGCCGAACTTGAAAGTGACAAGTACGATGATATAAAAGATAAAAAAGTCATTACGTATTGTACGGGCGGTATTCGCTGTGAAGTTATTTCGGCCATGATGAAAAAGCGTGGTTTCAAGGATGTCTACCAAATTGATGGCGGTATCGTAAAGTACGGTGAAGCTTATGGCGACGATGGCCTATGGGAAGGCTCACTTCGCGTCTTTGACAACCGCATGACCATGGAATTTTCTGACCACGCCAAAACCATAGGCAAGTGTACCCATTGCGGTGGTAAAACCAGCAACTTCGAAAACTGCGCCTATGCAAATTGTAACGATTTAGTACTTATCTGCGAGGATTGTAAGAAACTTCCGGATTTGCTTTATCATACGGCAGCTTGCAAGACCAAAGCTGAGAGTTCTCTTAACAAACAATTCGCATAGGACTATACTAGAGACACAAACCTTAAAGGGAGTGTGTGTATGGCAAAAAATCAATGGGGTCCATTGGCTAAACAGCTTTGGGGGCTCGCAATCGCTCAGGGTGTATTGGCAATCTTATTCGGTGTCTTGGCATTATTTTGGCCAGGCCTTACCGTTGCACTGTTGATCGTACTCTTCGGTGTATTTGTACTTGTATGGGGTATTGTGGGGGTCATCGTAGGCCTCGCGTCACTGGGAACAAACAAGTTCTGGTGGCTTGAACTACTCTTTAGCGTACTCGCTGTCGGACTGGCGGTATATCTACTGCGCAACCCAGTAGCCGCTGCTGCTATTTTCGTATTCTTTATTGGGTTAACATTCTTGGTCCGTGGCGTCGTCGATCTATTAGAGGGATTGTTTGACGCGGATCGTACTAGTGATGATCGCATCTTCAGCATTTTAGCGGGTGCTATCGGTATCATTGCCGGTATCATTACCCTGCTTTACCCAGTTTCTGCCGGTTTAGCGGTAGTATGGGTGGTTGGTCTGTACGCGGTGCTGTACGGTTCGTTGGTGATCGCTTTTGCATTCCGTGCCCAAAAAGATCTTAAATAATCATATAAACATACTATTTCACCATCACGGTACGACGTGGTGGTGATTTTTTTACATACCATCCTCGCGTATAATAGAAGAAATGAACGCTGTACTTGAAGCAAAGCTGAAAATCCTCCCTCGTTCGGCAGGGGTGTATTTTCATAAGTCAAAGACTGGTGAAATTATTTATGTAGGTAAGGCGGCGGTACTAAAGAACCGAGTACGGCAGTACTTTCAAAGCACCCGTGATATGGATATCAAAACCAGGGCGTTGGTTGAAGAAATTGAAGATACCGATTGGGTCGAGACCGAAAGTGAGCTGGACGCTTTATTTTTAGAATCGGAAATGGTGAAGCGCTATATGCCGCGCTACAATATTTTGCTGCGCGATGACAAATCACAAACCTTCGTGCGTATCGACATGAAAAGCCCATGGCCAACAGTTAGTTTTACGCGTAACCCAATCGATGACGGTGCTGATTATTTCGGCCCGTACTACAATGGCTTTGCTATTAAAAAAGCGCTCCGTTACCTGCGTAAAATTTTTCCCTATTACACAAAAGCGCCTAAGCCCGGCCAACGGCCCGACCTGGATTCACACATTGGCTTAAGCCCTCGACCCGGCGTGTCATCAGATGAATACAAAGCAGTATTGCGCCAACTGGTCCGTTACATTGAAGGTGGGCGAAAAGCAATTATTCGTGATATCGAAAAGCAGATGCGCTTAGCCGCCAAGCTGCACGACTTTGAAAACGCCGCCCATTTTCGCAACCAGCTTAATGATTTACGGGCATTACAGCAGAAAATTATGTTTGGCGACCGAGAGTTTTTGGATATTAGCAAAGATAAAGCCCTGGGTGATTTGGTGGAACTTTTTGGTTTATCAAAAATTCCCGCCCGCATTGAAGGCTATGATATTAGCCATATGAGCGGACAAAATGTAGTGGCGAGTATGGTGGTATTTACTAATGGTGTCAGCGACCGGGCGAATTACCGCAAGTTTAAAACGGCCGAGCGAAATGACGATTACGCCAATATGCACGAAGTACTATTTCGACGTTTTAGTGAGAAAAATATAAAAAGCTGGGGTATGCCCGATCTTTTATTAATAGACGGAGGCAAGGGTCAGCTTGAAGCGGCAATACGGGCGCTGGACGAACGAGAAATTCAGGTACCCATTATTAGCATTGCTAAACGTGAAGAAGAAGTTATTGTACACGGTACGAAGTCGCACATTGCAACGGACAAGCTACAAGACTTAATGAAAAATCAAAACAGTGATGTGTTTGTCAGCCGATCGGGTGAGTTTTATGTAGTCAACTTACACCCGGGTCAAACGAATGCTTCGGGGCACTCCAAAAACCTACGCGCCAGTACAGGTGCCGGTATTACAAAGTATTCCCACGTTACTAAGTTGTTTCAACGGATCCGTGATGAGTCGCACCGCTTCGCGGTTAGTTATCATACCGTTTTGAAACGCAATAAACAAACAACCAGCGTACTCGAAGATATACCAGGCGTTGGCCCAGCCACGCGTCGAAAATTAATACGAACCTTTGGGAGTGTTAGGGCTTTAAAAGAGGTGCCTGTAGAAAAGCTAGCAGAAGTTGTTGGCACTCAAAAAGCCGAGCAGATCATGGGCTATTTGCAGGGGTAAACACGCTTATGCTATAGTGAGGCCAAGTATGCCACAGCTAAGACAAATCAAAAATAAAAACGGTTTTACGATAGTTGAGCTCGTAATTGTAATAGTTGTTATTGGTATTTTGGCTGCTATATCTGTTATTGGCTATGGGGCGTGGCGGCAGAGAATAGCTACGGACGAAGTAAAAAGTGATCTTGGCCATGCTATATCAGCAATGGAAGACGCTCGTAATTTTAGCGATACGGGCTATCCGCTAAGAATACCGTCGACGTTTGCAGCTAGTGATGGGGTAACTGTTGCTTATATAGACGGTGATAGCAAGGGGTATTGTATTCAAGCCGTGAGCCAACAGTATAGTGCGGTCACGTTTTATGTTGATACGCGCAGCGGAGATGATAAAACACTTCAGTCGGGCAGTTGTGTAATGCAAACCCCAAGTATATCCCTAACCGCGGCGTCATCGACCTCAATAACCGTATCATTAACGACCGCTACTAATAACGCAACAAAGTATGTATTGCAACGCGCTTTGAATTCTTCATTCACAAGCAGTATGAGCAGCTCGGATGTGGCCGGTGCCTCCGCCTTTCCGGTCACGCAAACAGGACTTTCAGCCAATACTACCTATTACTATCGAGTTGCGGCGGTTGTGTCAGGTATACAGAGTAGTTGGTCAACTGTGCGTTCAGTTAAAACACCTGTTGATGGTTGGAATTATACGTTTAACTATACAAACGTAGCCTACGTACACTGTAGTAATGCGACATGCGGTGCGTATCAAATTACCTACGGTGACACGCTTCCTTCAACTGGAGTAATTGCTATTGGTGGTTCTTTGACGGTGCCATCTTCAAGGGGTTGTAGCGAGGGAAATTGTGGTCAGGTGGATGTTACGATTACGGCAACAAATGGTGCAACCGTTTCGTCTGATGGTACAACATACGGTACTAGTATTACGCAGTCGTTCTCGGCATTATCTGCTGGTATTAGCACCTTCGGACCAACATTCTACTTCAAACCACCTGCATCTGGAGCCTCGGCAGCTATCAATCTTTCATACACTAATAAGTCACCCGCATCAACTGTTGTCTATGACCAGCAGCTTACTTCTGTTACACTGACAAAATAATGGCGCAGACCCTTTTTCACAGTCACCGTACACTCTTGCAAGCCAAGTTAAAAGAGCAGCATGATCTAGACCTCTTTGTTGTTGGGTCATTTACGCCTATGCAGCAAACGAATGATGCGTCAGCCCCCTTTATTCAGGAGGCTCATTTCTATTACTTAACGGGGATTGATGAACCGGGATGGACTTTGCTGGTTGATGATACAGAGAGTGTTTTGATTGCGCCAAAAATATCTGATACGGAAGCCATTTTTAATGGCCAGCATGATTTTAGCCAGATATGTAATACGAGCGGTGTCGATAGGGTGGTACCGCGGAATGAGGGCTTGAGGTTGTTACGCGCTGCGGTAAAGAAGTATCGCAAAGTGGGGGTTGTAGGGCCGGATCCCTATCGTCGTTATAACAGTTTTCATCATAACCCTGCACAAAAGGCGCTTTCGGACATGCTAAAGAAAATGGCAGGGGAGCTTGTTGATATACGGCCTATTATTGCACGCCAGCGCGCTCAAAAAAACACTGATGAACTAACTATTATGCGAGAGGCAATTGGGAATACTGTCAAGGCGTTCAAGACGGCTCATAACGCACTACTAAGTAAACAGTATGAATATGACCTTGAAGCAGAATTCGGCTATGTATTTCGTAGTCACAACGCACAGCATGCCTACGAACCGATCGTTGCTGGTGGTAGTAATGCCTGTACGCTCCATTATGCGAAAAATAATGCCGCATTACCGAAAAATGGTCTTGTATTAATTGATATTGGCGCCCGTTTCAATGGCTATTGTGCCGACATTACCCGTACGTATGCAATAGGCGAGCCTTCCAGTCGTGAAAAGGCCGTGCACGCAGCGGTACAGAAGGCGCATTTTGCTATTATCGACCTCATCCGGCCGGGTGTTACCTTCAAAGACTATCAAGACGGCACCGATACTATTATGAAAGAAGCGCTTCGCAGTTTGGGCCTCTTGAACACTCCAGCCGACTACCGAAAATACTTCCCCCATGCTATTAGTCATGGCCTTGGTATTGATGTACATGAATCTCTGGGTGGCTATAAGGAATTTCAACCCGGTATGGTTCTGACAGTTGAACCAGGCATATACATACCCGAAGAAGGCATTGGAGTTCGTATTGAGGACGATATTTTAGTAACGGAGGCGGGAAACGAGAACTTGAGTGCGGCTCTCTCGACCGACCTTTAATGTGCTATACTAATCAGTAATAATGAAACAACAAGTTCTTGTATTTGTACTGCGTTGGGTGTTAACCGCGCTCGGGTTATGGGTGAGTGTGCGCATATTAGGTACCGGCTATAACCATGTTGATGTTACGGCTGGTTTCTGGAGATTTCTATTCGCCGGTTTGATATTCTCGATTATCAATAGTTTATTTAAACCACTTCTAGTGATTGTCTCATTGCCTGCTATTTTGCTGACGCTCGGGCTGTTTACTATTATTGTGAATGGTGTGTTGGTATATATATCGCTGTTGATCGCACCGGGCATTGCTATGTCATTTGGCAACTCAATAATTACCGGAATTATTCTAAGTCTGGTAAACTATATAGTAAGTGCTGCGATTGAAATTCGCGCTGAAAAAAGCAGGAGTACGCATGTCAATTAATACTATTCTTCAATTCGTTACTATCGGTTCAGCTGTATTACTTGTATTGGCTATACTTTTGCAACAACGAGGTGCTACGCTCGGTGCTGGTTTTGGTAGTTCTGGTGAACTGTATACTACTCGTCGCGGTGTTGATAAAAACCTTTTCGAGGTTACGATCGTTTTTGCTGTTATTTTTGTCCTTTCGATTTTGGTTGGCCTTTTAATTCCTAGCTAGGTAGTAGTAGTTCGTGGCTGATAACGAACCGGGTAAGTGGCGTCGTCTTCCAAAAATGAGCTTTAGCTCTAAGGATTTGTCGCGCCGCATGAAAAGGGTAGAGAGCGCTACCGTACGGCACGCTCGTCGTTTTGTATTTAAACGATGGGATAACTTTCGCGAGGCTCGCCGACACATTGCGCTTTGGGTACTTGTTATTGGGGTGCTTATTGGGGCTACGGGGTTACAGTTTTGGTGGTATCAAAACGAGTACCAAACCACGGTCGGGGCAAGTAATGGTACGTATGCCGAAGCTGTAGTTGGGCCAGTCAATACGCTTAACCCAATCTTTGCGCAATCAAACGCTGAAGATGCGGCAAGTGAATTACTTTTCTCGAGGCTTCTTACCTACGATAGTACTGGTCATTTAAACTATGATCTAGCTGACAGTATGAAGGTCAGTGAAGATCAAAAAACATACACTTTAACCATTCGCCCAGATGCGCAGTGGAGTGATGGTCGCTATGTACGGGCTCGAGATGTTGTGTTTACGGTTGGGTTATTGCAAAATGCTGCTACTCGCTCAACTCTTACTGGCTGGACTGGTGTGAAAGTTGAGGCTGTTGATGATGTAACGGTAGCGTTTAGTTTGCCGGCCGTGTATGCAGCTTTTCCGCACGCTTTGCGTTCATTGCCAATCCTTCCCGAGCACGTACTGCGTGATGTAGAACCTTCGCAACTACGCGAAAATGCCTTTAGCTCTAACCCAGTGGGAAGCGGACCTTTTTCACTTAAGTTGCTTCAAGATGTCGATGCCACGCATGGTCGTAAAATTATCTACTTGGCTCGTAACGACAACTACTACAAAGGTGCGGCAAAACTGAGTCGCATACAACTTCATGTGTACAAGGATATCGATACAGTCAAGCGAGCTCTGGCAACCTCTGAGGTTAATGCCGCTAGTGATATTTCGGTTACTGCTGCCAAATCAATAAACAGTGCGCGTTACACGGTTGATTACGTTCCGGTGAATAATGGTGTGTACGCTCTATTTAATACAACTAGTACTATCTTGCAAGATCAAAAGGTCAGACAGGCTTTGCAGGCGGGCACGAATACGGCTGCCGTGCGAACGGCTATCTCTGACAAACTTCCTGCCCTCTGGCTACCGTTTATTGATTCCCAGGTAGGCGGTGGAAACTTGCCGGCCGAACCTACGTATGATGCTCAAAAGGCAGCCGAACTGCTTGACCAGGCGGGCTGGAAACTCGAAGGTTCGTTACGCAAAAAAGAGGGCAAGGAACTTACTCTTACTGTTGTAACAACCAAGAACAGCGACTTTGAAGCAGCCTTAAATGTGCTATCCGAGCAGTGGCGTTCGTTGGGTATAACGGTGACGACAAGCATCGTTGACCCTAGTGACCCAGCGCAAAACGTAGCGCAAGATATTCTACAACCCCGCCATTACGATGTATTGCTTTACCAATTGGTTATTGGCGGTGACCCCGATGTATACGCCTACTGGCATAGCTCTCAGGTGTCTTCAGGCCTTAACCTATCAAATTACAAAAGCGGTATTGGCGATGAGGCTTTGGTGAGTGCCCGCTCTCGAACGGAAACAAACTTACGCGATGCGAAATATACCAATTTTGCCCGCCAATGGCTTAGTGATGTTCCAGCGATAGGCTTGTACCAATCAACGGTCCAATACGTGCATACGGCTAACGTCCGTGCTTTGGCACCCGATGCGGTACTGGTTTCTGGGCTTGATCGCTATCAGAACGTTTTGTACTGGACGGTAGGTACGGAGCGCGTTTTCCAGACGCCGTAACGATTACCCTCTTGATTCGCTGACATTTTTTCTGTATAATCACCAGATGTCGGGCGCTTAGCTCAGTTGGCTAGAGCATCTCGTTTACACCGAGAGGGTCGGGGGTTCGAATCCCTCAGCGCCCACCAAGATATGTAAACTACCGATCGGGTAGTTTATTTTGTTACATTTACATGCGCGTGTGCTGGAATTGGTAGACAGGCTAGCTTGAGGTGCTAGTGTTCGCAAGGACGTGGAGGTTCAAGTCCTCTCACGCGCACCAAACAGGGATTACCACGATAATCCATCGTTTCCGAACGCCCTAGATAGTGAGTTGGGTGAAATTATAAAACAGGTCATCAGATACGGTGGCTTTTTTTGTTATATACTATAGTAAATTTATTCTTTGTAGCATAAGATTATTGTAGTAATGGTTACAAAAGACAACAGACAAATTATCAAATGGGCTCTTTTGTCGATAGGCATAGTGCTAGGTGTTTTTTCTATTGTTTTGATTGTTTGCACTGTGTTTTATCGAACGTCTGGCGGTAAACAACCGGCTTCCAGTACAGATATTACGACGGTAGTAGAAAGTGCTAGGGCTACAATGGCCGAAGCGCTCCCAGGTTTCAGTTATAATTCACAGGACAGTCTGGTGCACGAAAATATCGTTGTTGATAGTGGTGTTGAAAATCTATCTAAAGTAACCATACAAAGTTCGCATAGGGCTGTATTTCAAACTGATGCGGTAAATACTAAGCACATTGATGAAGCAGTGCTTGTTGAAGCGCTTAAGAAGGGGCTTGCTGGCCAAGATCTAAGCTATCAAGAGCCAGCGCATCTCCAGCAGGCAATAGCGGTCTTTAAAAACAACCTGTTTCAATGTCTTTTACAGAGAGCTGGTGCTCTAGAATATTCATTTGCGTGCAGCGATACCCAGGCCATTAGCGAGGAGGTTGGGCGAGTACAGGCACTTCTGGCTGTGCTCCCGGATGACGTAGCGTCAACAATCAAGTCTCAAGGAGTTGCCCTGGTGAGTCGTACGCAGACTAATGAATCTCGCATTAGTGGCGCGCTCATAGCTATTACCTACCGCCAACCTGAGCAGGATCGACTAGCTGATAAATACTTATTTGGTAATACGGACGGCACATGGCAGTACATTGGTGATTTAGCAGGGAAAGTGAATGATGATGGCGTAGTTAGTTCACCAGAACTGCAGCGCACTATCTCTGAGGCAAAATGGAATGGTGTTTTGAGCGCACTGGTCGATAGGCAGGCCAAATAATGATAGCTCGGTATTACAAAGCCTTTACGCTAGTCGAGCTTATTATAGTTATTGCGGTGCTTGCCATTCTCGTGGCTATAAGCGCGGCGGGTATGACGCAGTACCTACAGGGCGCTCGTGATAGTGGGCGTGAAACGAATATCACAGCTATTACCGATGCCCTCGAAAAATACTACGCAAAAAATGGTGAGTACCCAAACTGCAGTCAAATGACTCAGTCGGCTAGTAACCTTTCGTCATTATTAGATATTAATACAGACATAGTAACATCGCCTAAGTCTGGTGGAGCAAATGCGATCATTTGTTCGAGTCTCTCGTCGTCCAGTGGCGATAATTATTCGTACGTAGGTGATAATTGCCAGGGGAACGAGCAATGCCTGGGTTGGACTATGCAATATAAAAAAGAGAAAGACGGAAGCATTGTTACCTTTAAAAGTCGTAATAATGGGTCTATTGCTACATCTGGCACAACCCAGTTGACACTAACGGTTGACTCGCCGTCTCAGATAAGCCTGTCATGGATTAAGGTACCAAACGCTACAAACTATCGAGTTGAACGTAGCACTTCAAGCACGATGTCTTCGCCAACCACATCGACAGTACAGGGCCTTTCCACGAGTGCCTCGGGGCTAATTTCAGGTAAGCGGTATTACTTTAGAGTAACACCGTATGTAGGTGCTGACATTGGAAAGTCGGCGACGGGTAACGAAGTAACAAGTATTGCTCCACCATCCGGTACGGTGTCAGCAGCCGTAAATCTTGTGAATGGTGATGCGCAAGTTACTGTTTCGGCTTCCGGTGTAACCTGCGCTTCGGGAACAACGTTGCAATATGCATTGGGTATAAGCAGTGGGCGAGTAAGGACAAGTGATAGCTCAGCGGTAGTATACGGGTCGTGGACAACAACATCGTCGCAAACGAGCAATGCCTTTCAGGGCAAAAACTACATAGCCAGTGCCAAGGCACGCTGTCAGGGAAGTGATGCAACCAGCAGTGAGGTGGTGGCTACAAGCACTCCAAATGTAACACGATCTATTATCGCTCCCGCCTCGCCGGTATATGGCGGAGATGTCAGTTGGGCTGCGGGGTATCGATACCTTATGCAGTATAGTAAATTTACGACATACTGTCCGGCTGATACATGGGTAGCAGATAGCACAATTGGACTGTACCGCAATGGCGCAACCTCACGTAGACCGACAACCGGGTATTACAATACAACGAGCACTCTAGATGACCCTTATGTTCGCTATCTTGGTTGGGATGTCGGTGAATATGCCGAGACGGTCACGTACTATGCCTCCTATGCATGTAAGACCGATTTTACAACGTCCAGTCGTTCTAATGAGGGTGGCGGTGCTGTAAATGTTTCGGTGTATTGTGAGTCTGCGCGTCGAAGCGGGAGTGCTAATCCGCGCTGTGACGATCAAGGTCGTGACGTAAACTCTTTGCCGCTTGGGCCGTAGCTGCGGGGTCCGCCATTTGACCTCGGTTGTTGCCTATGCTATAATTATAGATAAGGAAGCCCTGGGATTAATACGGAAATAATTGTCTCAAGGGCGTAATTTTTTTGTAAAAATCATGAAAGATCCAAACCAGATTCGCAACGTTGCGATTATCGCCCACGTCGACCACGGCAAGACCACTCTTGTTGATGGCCTTTTAAAGCAAAGCAATACTTTCCGTGCCAACCAGGCCGAGATGGAACAATCGCTGATTATGGACAGTGGTGACCAAGAGCACGAACGCGGTATTACCATCACTGCGAAGCAAACTTCCGTTTACTACGGTGACTACAAAATTAACATTATTGACACCCCAGGCCACGCCGACTTTTCTGGTGAGGTAGAGCGTACGCTTAACATGGCCGATGGAGTACTTCTCATCGTTGATGCCCAAGAAGGCCCAATGCCACAAACAAAGTTCGTGCTTTCGAAGGCACTTGAGCTTGGCCTTAAGCCAGTAGTAGTAATTAACAAGATCGACAAACCATCACGTCGTATTGACGAGGTGCTCGATGAAGTTTCAGAACTCTTTTTGGAACTGGCAGTTGACGACAGCCAACTGCACTACCCTGTGTACTACGCTATTGGCCGTGAAGGTAAAGCGTGGAACGAACTACCCGACAACCCAAGTGAGCACACTGACCTAACACCTATCTTCGACGCTATTATTAACGACATTCCTGCCCCAACCGTTGAAAGCGATAAGCCATTCCAAATGCTCGTGACTTCACTTTCATACGATTCTTTCCTGGGTAAGTACGCCATTGGTCGGATTAGCCGCGGCACACTTAAGAAAGGTCAGCAAATCGTGCTTATTAAGCGTGACGGTGCACAGGTAAACGCTAAAGTTGATAAGCTCTTCGGTTACCGTGGACTGCAACGTGAAGAAATTGACGAAGCTGGCGCGGGTGATATTATTGCCGTTACTGGTATTGCTGATGCGCACATTGGTGAAACGCTAGCTGATAAAGAACAGCCTGAGGCTTTGCCCGTCATTGACATCGAAGCACCAACTATTAGTATGTACCTTGGTCCAAACACCAGCCCACTGAAAGGTAAAGAAGCTAAGTACAACACCAGCCGCCAAATTGGTGATCGCCTCAAGCAAGAGCTTGAAACTAACGTGTCGCTCCGTGTGACCGAAGAGGGAATTGGCTTCGTGGTTTCGGGCCGTGGTGAGCTTCACCTGTCTGTGTTAATTGAAACACTCCGTCGTGAAGACTTCGAATTTGAAGTTGGTCGCCCGCAGGTAGTAACAATTGAAGAAGATGGTATAGTCAAAGAGCCTGTCGAGGAGCTACTTATTGAAGTATCGGCTGAATTCCTCGGTGCGGTCAGTCAGGAACTTGGTGCTCGCCGTGCAACTACTTTAAAGCAAGAACAGACGAGTAGCGGCACTACCCGTATTACCTACATCATTCCAACTCGTGCGATGATTGGCCTTCGTAACCTGTTGCTTACCGCTACTAAAGGTACTGTTATCATGAACAGTTTGCCACACGGCTACCAACCACTTGGCCCTAAGCTCCAGCAAATGCGTAATGGTGCATTGGTAGCTTTTGAAGCTGGCCAAACAACTGCTTATGCACTTGATACTGCTGCAGCACGTGGCGAATTGTTCGTTGGCCCAGGTACCACAGTATACCAAGGTATGATCGTTGGCCTCTACAACCGTTCAGGCGACCTTGATATTAATGTTTGTAAAGGTAAGCAACTTACCAACATGCGTAGTTCATCAAGTGACGGTACGATTCAGTTGACTCCATTTACCGACCTGAGCCTTGAGCAATGTATCGACTTTATTGAAGACGACGAGTTACTTGAAGTTACGCCACAAAACCTGCGCCTTCGTAAGCGATATCTTGACCCTAACCAACGCAAGCGCAATAAATAAGCTTCAATTTTTAAGGATTGTTTTATTGCTTATGGGTACGTGACCAACGTATACTAAAAGGGCTATGGTGAAAAAAATAAACATACCACCTATTCCTTTGTCGACCGACCCTTTGAAGACGGCTTTGGTAAAAACGACCGGTATATTATTAAAGTCTGGGAAAGATGTTGACGAAAAGCTCGGCGAGTTGTTGCTTGATGTCCAGAAAATGAATGTATACGGTGATGGCAAAACTTTTGTCGATTTAGTACCGGCCCATCGCTTGAAGTCCATTAAAGAAGAGTATGCACTTCTAAAAAAAGACCCTAATTTTGATCTGCGAGAGTTTGTTGACCGTCACTTTTATGATGGCCGTGATGAAAGCTACCGGCGTGCTTACGAAAGTAGCCCAGATCACACGCCGTTAGAACACATTGACGAACTCTGGAAGTTTCTAGAGCGACGCAACCGGGTAACCAAGGGTTCGCTTTTGGCTCTACCGTATAAATACATTGTGCCCGGCGGTCGTTTTAACGAGCAATTTTATTGGGATACGTATTTCATTATGCTTGGGTTGGCCTCGGGCGGCAAATGGCTAGCTATAGAGCACATGATGAAAAACTATACGCACCTTATTCGTAAGTATGGTTACATACCAACTGCTAATCGCACATACTTATTGAGCCGTTCGCAGCCACCATTCTTTTCACATATGGTACGCTTGGTGGCAAGTCATCGCGGTCGAAAAGCGCTGCGTGATTACCTTCCGTATCTAACTGCTGAGTACCGTTTTTGGATGAAGGGCCGCACGAAAGTTGATATTACCGAGCACAGTGCGTACCGGCGAGTGGTAAGGCTACCGGGCGGTGTATTTTTAAATCGTTATTACGATAATAAATCAACGCCGCGCCCAGAGTCGCTACGCGAGGATATTGAAACGGCCGAAACTTCTGGTCGAAAAGATGCCAGTCGGTTGTATTTGCACCTGCGAGCAGCAGCGGAATCGGGTTGGGATTTTAGTTCGCGGTGGTTTATGGACCCGCTTGATATTCGTACAATTCATACCGCCGATATTCTCCCTGTCGATTTAAACAGCCTTTTATACCATTTAGAAGTGACTATTGCCGATGGGTATAAAGCTTCCTTTAATTTAGTGCAATCACGGGCGTTTCGTAAGCGTGCACAGGCACGGAGCGTTGCAATTCAAGAGTATCTATGGAGTGAGACAGAAGGCTTTTATAAGGATTACAATTTTCACCACGGAGTTCATACATCGGTCACTAGTTTAGCTGGTGTATTTCCTTTATTCGTGGGTATAGCAACGCAAGAGCAAGCCGACAAAGTCGCCGATGTGATCCGCAAAGATTTTCTTCAGCCTGGTGGCTTAGTTACAACACTCATCGAAAACGGCCAGCAGTGGGATGCGCCAAATGGCTGGGCGCCTTTGCAATGGGTTGCGATTGAAGGGCTTCGTAAATACAACCATACCGACCTGGCCGATGAAATTGCCAAGCGTTGGCTTGAGCTAAACGATAAGGTCTATGCGACCACTCGTAAGTTTGTTGAAAAATATGATGTAAGTGGCGGCGAAGGGCTTGGCGGTGGCGGCGAGTATGTACTTCAAGATGGGTTTGGGTGGACTAATGGTGTGTATGAAGCGCTCAAGAGGGATTATCGTCCGTAGTTAAAAGATCTTTTCATCTTTTAACTCATCAGGTAAAAAGCCTTTATCGTGTTTAAAATCGGCTTCCCACTTATATCCTTTGTTATACCCAAGGTCTTTCATAAGTTTTGTTGGGGCATTACGTAAATGGAGCGGCACAGATGCATCGGGGTATTGTTTTGCCAATTGCTGAGCCTTATACATGGCGTTTGAAGTTTGACGAGATTTCTCAGATTTTGCCAGCGCCGTGGCGACATGAAAAAGTATGTAATTAGACTCAGGCATGCCAACACGTTCAACGGCTTGAAAAGCATTGAGTGCTAAACCGAGAGCGCCATTGCCAGCCAGGCCGATGTCTTCACTAGCAAAAATAACCATTCGTCGGGCGATAAACTTTGGGTCTTCACCGGCATCAAGCATACGAGCTAAATAATATAATGTGGCATCAACGTTGCTGCCGCGCATGCTTTTAATGAAAGCCGAGATAACGTTATAGTGCATGTCGCCTTTTTTGTCGTAGCCAGGGACTCGTTTTTGGGCTGCTGTTTTGACTGTTTCAACGGTAACCTTCTTATTGAAGTTTAACGCGAGCTCTAAGTTGCCAAGGGCTACGCGAGCATCACCGCCGGATAGTTCTGCAATATAGTCGAGGGCTTCATCGCTGACGCGTTTGCTGGCTTTTTCGGCTTCGACAGCACGTTTTAAAATCGCCAGCATGTCTTCTTTTATTAGTGGTTCAAGTACTAAGACGCGACTGCGACTTAGAAGGGGAGTGATCACTTCGAAGCTGGGGTTTTCGGTGGTTGCGCCAATAAGCGTAATAAGGCCCGACTCTACATGAGGCAAAAAAGCATCCTGCTGAGCTTTATTAAAACGGTGAATCTCGTCAACAAAAAGAATGGTACGTAGTTGCAGGTTCCAGTTTTGGCGGGCGTGCTCAACAACCTTCTCAACGTCTTTTTTACCACTTGTCACGGCTGATAACTCAATAAACTCAGCATCGACTTCACTAGCAATAACGCGTGCTAAAGTGGTTTTACCACTGCCAGGCGGACCCCATAAAATCAGGCTGACGGGCTCGCGGTTTTTCACAATTTGGCGTAGTATTTCGTGGTCGCCTAAAAGGTGTGTTTGGCCAATCACTTCATCGAGTGTTGTAGGCCGCATACGTTCGGCTAAGGGTATTCGCGATGCACCTTCCATTACTCCTATTATAGCGGTAAAACTGGTTGCTTCCTAGCCAGCCGGCTTTCAGCTTGGTATAATGGAAATACTACTAGAGGAGGTGTGCATGGACGTATTATTGTGGATTGTTGGTATAACGGTAGCTATCTTTATTTTGAGTGGCCTTAAGGTTATTAACCAGTATCAACGAGGAGTGGTATTAACCCTAGGGCGTTTTACGGGTATTCGTAACCCCGGTCTTCGGATTGTTATTCCTATTTTCCAAACTCTTACGCGTGTTGATGTTCGTTCAACGCCAATTGACGTACCGAAACAAGAAGTTATTACAAAAGATAACGTTACGGCTGGTGTTGATGCTGTAGTATATTTCCGTGTGCTCGACCCAGCTAAAGCGGTGCTTGAAACAACCAACTACGTATATGCGACCAGCCAATTTGCTCAAGCGGCACTCCGTGATATTACGGGTAACTTTGAACTTGATGAACTGCTTTCAAAGCGTGAGGTTATTAGCGAAAAGATTAAAGAGATTGTTGATACCCAAACATCACAATGGGGTATTGATGTTGAGAATGTGAAAATCCAGAACATCGAATTGCCACAAGACATGAAGCGTGCCATGGCTAAGCAAGCCGAAGCTGAACGTGAACGCCGTAGCAACATTATTAATGCCGAGGGTGAAAAAGCCGCCGCTCAAACACTCGCCGAAGCGGCCCGTATTATTGCTAGTACACCAGGTGCCCTAAACCTTCGTACGCTTAATACCATTGAACGTATTAGCACCGAACCAAGCCAGAAAACAACGCTTTTGTTCCCAATCGAACTGATTGATGCGGTTCAGAAAATTGGTGACGGCTTAAACAAGAAATAGTTACGCAAGACTGAAACGGGGTTATACTTGAAAAAGTACCCCTGTTTCAGTACAATAAGCAAGTTACTAACGAGCAGCTCTTTAACTCATTGCTTCGAAGAAGCATATGAACAATAGTAGAGCAGAGGCCCGAAGGCCCAGTGTAACAATGTGTGGCTCTTTAGCTCAGTTGGTAGAGCAGAGGCCTGAAGAGCCTTGTGTCCCCAGTTCGAGTCTGGGAGGAGCCACCAAATTGTATGAAGACATCGCCCTTAAGGGCGATTTTCTTTTTGTATTGACAAAAGTACTTTACTTTAGTAAAGTATAACGCATGATAAACGATCAAAAAAATATCTGGGACAATCGAATGACTTTACAGCTTGCTCAATCGCTCGCTGATATTTCAGATGTTTCTTTGATGCAAAACTTTTTACGTGATGTTATGACAGAGAAAGAGATAACCGAATTAAGCGCACGGTTAGAGGCAGCTAAGATGCTGCAAGAAGGTAAAACGTATACGGAAATTGCAAAGCAATCAAAGCTCAGCAGCAGAACAATCGCACGTATTAGCCAGTGGCTCCAAAATGGAACTGGTGGGTATTCAGTAGCACTTCAATTAGCCGCAGCACATCACGATCATCTATCGCCAGCTCGTGCTGAGTAGCTATAGAGTCTTCTATAAAAGCCAGCGCGATGCTGGCTTTTTACGTTGTAATACTAACTATTTAGAAAGAGCATGCTATGGAAACTATTTATACATCAAAAGAGGCGGCGTTTGACCTGATAATGGAGCGCCGAAATAACAAAGAATTACGAGAAAGAGTGATGTGTTATTTGGGCGTGAAGGCACCGGCTGCCTGTTTTACCGATGAAACAACCGTGCCGGCTTTTCTTGCCCGCTATGTACCACGGGCGACTGATGAAGACCGTCTTTTTGCCGACGAGGCTCGCGACGCAGGATTCACGCCATACTGGGCTTCGTATATGGGGGATAAGTACACTGAGCGCAATGCTGAAAAAGTTCAAACCATTAGGCCACCAATTCGATGGACGAAAGGCCAACGCACTCGTCAATGGGTTGTACCTATCGATGAACGCTCTGGTGGCGTTGGTGAGTTGCGGACATTGTTCGGGTACAATTCGACTGAATATCAACAAGCTATCCGTCAATTGGTTTTTGGCAATGATGGCAATGAAGATACGGTGAACAATACATTCGATATGGGTGAGTGGTACAGGTATCAGGCGCGGCGCTTTGGTTGGGAATCTGGAAATCTAGCACCATTTTACTATCCTGCAACGATGGCACTGGCATCTGTTTTTGGCGCTTTATATGAAGACTTTGATGGCGGACCAAATGCGGGCAGCGGAGATTTGGCAGCCTTTATGGATAGGGTGGTATACCCTGCGATTAATAAGGTAACCCAAGACCTAGGGGTTAATCCGATTATCGTTCAACTGCCGTATCGTGAAGGTATGGCCGAGACGGGGTTGGAATTTTTAACAAACGATGAAGCCGAGTGTATGCGGCAATATGGAAGCAGGGCGCTTGTGGCTGCTAGAATGGAGTAAGATGATGCAATTAAAAAAAGGCGATGAAATTCGGGTGATCGCACCCTCACGCAGTCTTGATGTTACCAACTATAAGCGTGAATATACACGTGCTCAAAAGCGCTTAGAATCGTTAGGGTATATAGTAACCTTTGGGAAATCGATCGAGGCTGTGTTGCATTTTGGAACAGCCACTAAAGAAGACAGAGCAAACGATTTTAATGATGCCTATAGGGATAAGAATGTAAAACTCGTCATGGCTTTATCTGGTGGATGGTCTGCAAACGAGATACTGCCACTTATTGATTGGGAGGCGGTAGTAGCAAACCCAATTCCATTAATTGGTTTTTCTGATATTACAGTGCTAATTAATGCTCTTTACGTCAAGGCGGGTGTAAGCTGTTTTCTAGGACCAAATTTTTCAACTATCGGGCGTATGCCCGAGTGGCGCTATACACTAAGGGCTTTTAATGCAGCCATGCAAGCTGTGCCAACCTTGTTACAAAAAAGTGACAGGTGGGCTGAATATGGTCAACGGCGGTATAAAACTACAGCCTGGAAAACTTTTACCATCGGTGAAGTTGAAGCATTGGCATTGGGCGGCAACTTGGGCACTTTTTATCTACTCCAAGGTACGCCGTATCAACCGTGTTTTAAAGAACCTTTTATTTTCCTATTGGAAGATGATGATGAAGCGGGTGAATATACCGCCAGAGAGGTATCGCGCCGTTTTGAATCTTTATTACAGCTGCCCGGTTTTAGGCAGAACCTGAAAGGCCTTGTGATTGGACGGTTTCAAAAGGGAAGTGCTGTAAAACCGAGAGATATAGAGAGTATACTGCAATCTAAAAACCTTGGGCAAATACCCATTGTATATAATGTTGATTTTGGCCACACACTTCCAATGGTTACGATACCAATTGGTAAGAAAATTATACTTAAAGCTAAAAAAGACACCGTGACTATTATTATCTAGAACGTTTATATTATTTGCCTGGTTGAGCGTGTTTCGCTATACTAACTTTAAGCATTCTTTTTGAATGCGCTATTACAATTCGGCGATCCCACCTAACCTGAGTAGCTTTTATAGCGAAAGGCATGGTGGCAAAAACGCGCAAACTACTGAACCCGTCGTTCAGGCTCGTTTGCGCGTTGCATTGGGAAACCTTTGCAGGATCGAAAGGTCCGCCTGGCGGCGGGTTTTGTGTTGGAAGCAATTTCCTCGCCAGGCCTCGCGTTATTTATATAAGAGGGTGGTATGAAGAAGATATTTTGACAGGTTTAGTTGGTATTGTACTTGTTGCACTAGTGGCTTGGTTATTTATTTCCGGGCATTTAATGTGGGTGGCCAGCCCGGGCTTAGGGTCTGTGAAAGGTGTGTGCGGTGACGATAGTATTGATGAGTATAACAAAGCCACGCAGTATGAACGCCGAGCTGGGCCTGGGAGCACACCCACGCTAGACGAGCAAGCTATGAAGCGGCTGGCCCAAAAAAGTGAAGACACTTCCAAGATTCGAGGGCGACCCTACCTATGGGCATTACAATATTCACGTAGGGCAGGTCGCGTACCCACTGTTATGACAAAAGAAGTGCCCCCGCGGTTCTAGCAGTGGGGATAAAATATATGATACGCTAGAGTATAGAGCGGGCGTCGTATAACGGCCATTATGTGACCTTCCCAAGGTTGAGACGGGAGTTCGACTCTCCCCGCCCGCACCACTTTAGAGTTTATAAGATAAGTGAAACAGGATTGTATATATTTTTTTTGGTTGGGGTAGAAAGAACCTAACAAAACAAATAGCACAGAATAAAGATATTATTCTGAATTATGGCTATTTCCATATTTTTTCGTATTTACATTCACATTTGGCTATAAATACATTGAGGTAACGTTGTCGGATAAAGGTTGGCATCATAAACCTATGAGCAAAGAAGAAGCCGAAGCTGTCCTTAAGGGCCAGGAACTTAAACCCCATTGGTGGTGGCGCTATAGTTTTGTTGGTGTTTTTGTTTTAGCGCCAATATGTGTCTTTATCGGTCTTATGATATCGGCTATGAAGTAGTTCTTGGAATACGTGGAGAAGTTGCGCGCAATTGTTTTTTGTAAAAAGTATTCTTCGTGCTACACTAACGACACTATGAACCACTAGGTTCCTCTATGCGCTGCAAGTTCGGGCGTGCCGAACCACTCACGCTTCTAACCAATAAGTACAATACCTATAAGGAGAGGCACATGGAAAAACGACGCATTAACGTCCGCGCACTGGTTGTTCGCGGCGATACTATTTTAGCGGTCAAACATAAAAATGATGACGGTAGTGAATCTGACTACTGGGCATTACCGGGCGGCGGGCTCGACCCGCTCGAAACATTACAAGAAGGTGTCGAGCGAGAGGTCTTCGAAGAACTTGGCGTCATCGCCAAGGCAACAAACAAAGTGGCTTTTATTCAGCAGTTTATGTCGGGTCGCGAGGGTTTTGACGAAGAACTCGAATTCCATATGCTGGTAGAAGATTCGCCGCTATTTAATACCATCGATTTTGAAAACACCAGCCACGGTGCAGCTGAATTATCGCGCGTAGCTTTTGTAAACCCAAAGCAGGTGCCTATAAAGCCAGATTTCTTAGCCGAGGTTGATATAGCTGCCTACGCAACCGGGCATCGATCACCCTATGTGTTTTACGAGCTCGTTAAATAGAGGCTAACATCTTGAAATAACACCCGCTACCCGCTATAATACCCTGAGTATGCGGGTGTAGCTCAGCTGTTAGAGCGCATCCTTGCCAAGGATGAGGCCCAGGGTTAGAGTCCCTGTACCCGCACCAAATGTTTGAATTATGAGCCGCAAGGCTCTTTTTCTTTGTCTCAACGATTGTTTTAAAGGGGTCGTTCAGTATATAAGACAGCTTTTTGTCCTTTAATTCAATGTTTGAAAGTACGTATTCCAACAATTTCTGTCGTAGGTCATCATCGCTCTCTTTAAACAGCATTTCTGCCCGTTGAGCCAAGTCTAACAGGTAAGAGGCGGTTACTTGGAACTGTTTATTGTCGTTTGTTAGCAACTTTAGGCGGTCATTCAGTTCCTGCTGTTTCTTTTCTAGCTCAGTTGCAATATCGTCGTGGAATGTCTGTGTAATCCCCCTACTACTAGCCTAGATATTCTCTCTTGCATAGTACCCCCTGGGGGTACTATCATGGGGTTATGATAAGTGATTTGAAACAACGGGCATTACACCGAGCAAAGATACTTGAGGGTCAGATGCGAGGTGTTCAAAAAATGATTGAAAATGAAGACTACTGTATGGACATACTCACACAGAGCCTTGCTATTCAAAAGTCCATCGGCTCGCTCAATAAGCTCATATTGGAAAATCACGTCCGTACGCATATCAAAGACAGCCTTTCCTCAAGCACGGAAGCGGAGCAGGATAAAGCCGTTGAAGAACTACTTGCACTCTATGAGCTATCAAATGTGAGGGGTAAGTAAAAGTGAAGTATTTAGCAGCTATTAAGAACAGTCTGGTTCTGGTCGCTATTGTTTTAATTAACTCTATCGGTTTTGCTGGGCATACGTCGGCAATGAGCACAATGTCGCACGAGATGACCGGGATGAACCATCAGTCCAGCAGCGATGCCGCATCGTGTGCATCTCTGTGCCGTACGGCGGTTCTAAGCAACGAAAGCACCAATCCCAAGCAGCTTGAAGATGACGACGATGAGGACAATACCGCTGTGCATCTACCCCAACAGGGGCAAACGTGGGAATTATCCAGTAGCCTTGTTAGGCAGCGTCTATATGCCAGCGAAGTAAAGCCGCCGCCTAAAGTGCCGTTCTATATTCTGTTCCAGGTATTCAGAACATAGGATTTGTTTACGCAATCGGATAATAACCTAATGTTTGGAGTACCTATGAATAAGAACAAGATCATCATTGCAGTCGTAATCCTTGTGGCGGTAGTTGCCGGAGCTGGCATTTATGCTGCCAATAAGAGTGATAAGGCTGCGACCAATAACTCTACCCAGCAAACAGCCGACACCAGTTTGGTAGATAAAAACTCTGCTGAGTATAAGCAGTTCAATGAGCTAAAAGGCGAAGACTACGACCGGATGTTTCTTGCTAATATGATTGCCCATCATCAAGGGGCGGTTGATATGGCAAATCTGGCATTGACTAACGCTAAGCATCAGGAACTAAAAGATATGGCAAACGCAATCATATCAGCTCAGAATAAAGAGATTACCGATATGCAGAGTTGGCAAAGTCAGTGGGGTTACCCTGCAAGCAGTGGCGATATGATGATGGATCACTCGGCAATGGGGATGATGGATGATATGGCATCTATGACCGAAAAACTGAAAGATCTTACCGGCGATGACTTTGACAAAGCGTTCATTTCATCAATGATTGAACACCATCAATCGGCAATCAATATGGCTTATCCAGGCGAGACAAACGCTCAGCACCAAGAGGTAAAGACGCTTACAAAAGCCATTGTTGATGCACAAAGCAAGGAAATTGCTCAGATGAAGCAGTGGCAGACAGACTGGGAATACTCAACCTCTGATAATTCAATGTCAGGGATGAGCCACTAAAATGGATCACTCGCACCACGCACATCACGAACACCATCACGGTTCAGGCGAGCATCAGGAGCACGATAAACACGCCGATCATTCTGTGGCGATGTTTAAAGATAAGTTCTGGCTGTCCCTGATACTGACCATACCTGTTATGGCGTATTCAGAGATGATACAGCACTGGCTGAACTTTACGCCGCCTAGTTTTCCGGGGTCGCAGTACGTACCATTCGTTCTTAGCACCATCATATTCTTTTATGGCGGTATGGTGTTCATTAAAAGTGCGTGGGGCGAGTTAAAAGCCAAATTGCCGGGTATGATGACACTCATCAGCCTGGCAATTATCACGGCTTATGTATACAGCGTTGCAACTCAGTTCTTCATTGAGGGCGAGGGTTTCTTTTGGGAGCTGGCAACGCTTGTAACGATTATGCTATTAGGGCATTGGTTAGAGATGGCATCAGTGGCTAAGGCTGAAAGTGCCTTAGATGCTATATCTCAGCTCCTACCCGATAAAGCCGAAAAGCTGGTAAACGGTAATCCAAAGCAGGTGCTCGTAAGCGATCTAAAAGTTGGCGACTTGGTATTGATCCGTCCAGGTTCGAGCATTCCGGTAGATGGTGTAATCACTGAGGGTAGTTCATCGGTAAATGAAGCGGCTATCACAGGCGAGAGCAAGCCGACAAGTAAGACGGTTAATGACGAGGTAGTTGCCGGAACGATCAACCAAGACGGCTCACTGACGGTCAAAGTTACAAAGCTCGGCGAAGACACTGCCCTTGCCGGGATTATGCGACTTGTAGCCGAAGCACAAAGCTCAAAGTCTAATGTGCAGGTACTTGCTGACAAGGCGGCATTTGCACTAACGCTCATCGCAATAGTTACGGGCGTACTTACTTTTATCTACTGGCTCGTTGCCAAAGATGCTGCCTTTGCTCTTGAACGTTCGGTAACCGTCCTTATCATCGCCTGTCCACACGCATTGGGTTTGGCTATACCGTTAGTTGTTTCAATATCAACTGCACTTTCGGCAAGAAACGGTTTGCTGGTACGGAAGCGTTTGGCACTTGAAGCTGCTCGCAAAGTTGATTGGGTACTCTTTGATAAGACAGGTACGCTCACTAAAGGCGAACACGGCGTAACGGATATTTGGGCAACGAAAGGTTATACCGATGAGGACATTCTGCATCTAACCGCAAGCCTTGAGCAAAACAGTGAGCATATAGTTGGCAAAGGGATCGTCAACGAAGCAAATAAAAGGCACGTTCACTTTGATAAAGTTGAAGACTTTTCCGCTTTACCTGGGCTTGGCGTAAAAGGCAGACTACACGGTAAGGATAATTTCACAGCAGCGAGTCATCGGTACATCAAAGAAAACAAGCTCAAAGTACCTGCTGATATAGAGCAGCATTCCAAGCAAGCTGCTAAGGATGGCAAGACCGAGGTGTATCTAATCAAAGATGGCAAGGTAGTTATTGGTGCGATTGCTTTAGCTGATGTTATCCGTGAGCAATCAAAACAAACTATAGCTGGGTTAAAAGCCGAGGGTATTAAGACGGCAATGGTAACGGGCGACAGCCAAGATGTTGCTGCTTATGTTGCAAAACAGCTCGGTTTGGACCAGTATTTTGCAGAGGTACGTCCAGAGGATAAAGCCAATAAGGTCAAAGAATTACAGCAAAGTGGTAATAAAGTAGCCTTTGTTGGCGATGGCATTAACGATGCACCGGCTCTAACTCAGGCAGAGATTGGATTGGCAATCGGAGCTGGTACTGACGTTGCCATTAAATCAGCCGACATTATCTTAGTTAAAAGCGATCCACGAGATGTGTTAAGGGTTATTCATTTGTCCAAAGCAACTTACCGTAAGATGGTACAGAACCTTGCTTGGGCTACTGGCTACAATGTACTCGCTATTCCACTAGCAGCCGGTGTGCTTTATAAATCCGGTATTTTACTGTCGCCAGCCGTAGGAGCTGTTTTAATGTCGTTATCAACGGTAATTGTAGCCATCAATGCACAGCTACTAAGACGTGCTCATTACCATCCGGGTCATAGCCACTAAGGCGGCGAGAAGATAACACGATGCCCGTAACGAAAAATGTTCAGGTCGGCTTAACCGTTCTTCGTACTCAGCTGATTGGCGACAACAGTATGTCGGTTTATTTTGAGCGACCAATTGGTTTTCAGTTTGAGGCTGGGGATTGGATAGATATAAATTTTGCAGATACAAACCTAAATGGCGGCAAGGTATATTCTTTATCATCCTCGCCTACCGAAAGCGATCTGGCTATATCGTTCCGTATCGGTATCACTCCATTCAAGCGGCAACTACAATCAGTAAAGCCAGGCGATAAGCTGTACATTAGCCAATACGGCAATGATTATGGGTTTCAACTGAATGATAAGCGTTCAAGTGTTCTTATTGCAGGGGGCATCGGTGTTGCTCCTTTTCGGAGTATGGTCAAGGAACTATATGACAAAAAAGTACGGGCTGATGTGCAGCTCATTTACCTAAACAAAACTGATGACTTTCTGTTCAAGACTGAGCTGGACATTTGGCGGCAACACTTACCACAACTTTCTATTGATTACATTGCTACCAAAGACTTAAAACGCAAAGCTCGTGAACAGCAGTTAAATAAGCTGCTCACGAAAGGAGCGAACCGCTATTACATAGCTGGAGCTGAGGCGATGGTTGATGCGACCGAGCATCTACTCATAAATAGAGGCGTAGCTGTAAGAGATATTCGGATAGACAGTTTTGGTACTTACTAAGATATTTTAGTTAGTAGCAATCAATGTATCTGAAAGTTGGAATTGTTCGGCTAGATGCTTTAACTTATAATCGTCTTGAGCAAGTGTAGCTGTCGTTTGAAATGCGTCAACTATGCTGCACCAATAAAATTGCCCCAGTATAGCTGGGGTTATTTTATTGGTTATTGGTCGATAGGATGCTCTAACCCTGGGCCGAATAAGAAAATAATAGCCCAGAAACCCGGCGAGCCGCAGCGAGCTGGGGTTAGAGTCCCTGTACCCGCACCAATATAAGCAGCTTGTCAAATGCGCCTCTGGACGTATTTTTGCTATAGTAAAAATATGAATGTTGAAACTCTCGTTGCGAATATCAGAAGTGATCTTGTCCAGGCTCGTAAAGAACGAAATGTGTTAAAATCACAAGCCTTGCTGATATTGATGAATGCTATTGATAATGCAAGCGCGATACATATACCTGATGACACCGATGCAACAGAACTCCCGCGCAGAAAGTTGAGTATAGATGATGTAAAAGAAATCATTAAAAAAGAAATAAGCGAAATGCAAGAAGCATCGGCAATCTACAAAGGTATAAACGCCGAAAAGACACAAGAACTAAAGACTATGATAGCTGTTCTCAAAAACCAAAACGAATCAGTATAAATTAGATATTCTTTTCCGTATTCTTGCCAAATCCTAATCAAACTATCTCTGTGTATTATTGCGTAATGTTAAATTTTATGCTATAATATATAAGACTTAGCGTTCGCACGTCACATCGAGAGAAAGAACCTACCATCATGTCGTACATCGGGGCAACACTGTATGCACCTGCCAACCTCTCCATCGAAACTTTTAAGGAGAGGTTCGAGGTCATCGTTCAGGCAGTCCTGGACGTCAACGAGCCCTCTGCCATCGGCAAGGGCGAGAACATCCCGGGTATCACGCTGAGCATCCGCTCCGCGTCGCTCGGCACCACTGCCATCGAGATCCTCGAGCAGGGCCTCAACCAGTTCTACCCGCACCACGGCGTCATCGTCATGGTCCAAGAGGTCGGCGTTCGGGAAGAGGTCACTCTTCTTCCCGACTTCAAGGAGCGTCTCGACCATGCGGTGGAGACGCGGAAGACGCTCGAGGAGGAGGCCGCCCAGGCCACCAAGGAGCGAGTCGACCGTGATGCCGAACAGCGTCGTCTCAACGGCATGTCCATCGACGAACTCCGAAGCGAGGGACGCTACGACGAAGCCCGGATCCGAGAAGAAGCCGAATCGAGCTACTCGACGGAGCCGGACTACTGGACGTAATGCAAGTCACGGCCCGCGCCGACGCACCCGAAAGGGACCGCGTCAGTGCGGGCCCTTTCCATTTTCAAGAATGGGTAGCAGGGTTACTATTTTTGTAGTAGTTCGTTTAAATTTTTATAGCTAGCCTCAGCCTTAATTTCCTCCACAACATATTCGCCCCTGCGCCAATATGTTTTCCTGGCTTTCGCACCCGACTTACTGGTAACAATCCTGTACTTACCATCGACAACTTCAAGAGCGGCGCAGTTATCGAGAGCGATTGCCGCCCCGGGGGTAGTTTTCATCATTCGTTTTAGGTCGTCTTGTCGAAATGGCTCGGCGTCGTAGTGGGGGCAGTGCAACGCATCAATAAAACCCAGCCCGGTTACCTTTATGAGCTTACTACTTCCGCTGGTAAACTTGCGGGAATCAGAGTTGCCACAGCTAAACCAGCATATCGAACCAGCACTCAAACCTGCTAGTACGATATTGTTATCTAAGGCTTGCTTAAGTAGCTTATCGACACCAAGCTTTTTCCAGACATTCATCATGCGCAGGGTATTGCCACCGCCAACATAAATAGCATCGTGGGACAAAATAGCATGTTTGATTTGTTCTTTCGTGAGGCTTTTTTCGGATAAATACAGCGCGTTAACCTCGCTAAACCCAATGTGTGTAAAGTGCCTTTTTATTCTTTCGTAATAATCTACCGAATCATAGCTAGCTGTTGGAATAAAAAGGAGCCGAGGGTTCTTCTTCTCGGTGAGTCGTACAATTTCTTGATCAATAGCTGTTGTCTCGACAGGGTAAAAGCCGTCGCCGTCTTCTTTAGGCTCTCCGACTTCACCGCCGCCAATCGCGATAATTTTTGTCACTTTTAGACACTCCTTTGCCAAATCATAGCATTCAACAAAAACTTTGTAAAAATGAAGCGCCGGCCACCCCGTAAGGGATGACCGGCACTTTGGACGGGATCAGCGAGAGGCGACGAGCCGGATGAGCGGGTCCGCGATGCTCTGCACGCCCTGGTACGCCTGTTCGCACAGGCTGGCATCGGCGTGGATGTCGTCGGGCAGCGTCATCTCGGCGAACCGCAGGGGTCGCACGATGATGCAGGTTGCCTTCTCGACGTACTGCCCGTTCCACAGGCCGAAGGCGACCTCGCGGTCAAACGTCGTCCGGTAGACGATCAGGTCGAGGTTCGGCTGCAGCTTCGGCGCCGACAGCACGGCTTCCATCTGGATGCCGGCGACCGGCTGGAGCTGGAAGTCCTGCGGGTGGGACTGCTGGGTGACGGTGATCGTCTTCGCGAGGCCGGGGAAGAAGTCGCCTTCCTTCAGGTCCGCGAACAGCTCGGTGAATAGGTCGACGAACTCCTTCTTCTTGGCGCGGTGCGCCTCGAGGGTGGTGTTGGTCGATGCGACAGAACCGGGGATGATGAATCCATTGCTCATTTTCTTATGTTTCCTCTCGATTTGTCCAAAGTTCCCAAGGAACTTTGGAGTGGGCGGCATGTGCCAATTACACTGCAACAAAGTTCTTTGTAGCATATATTATAGCACTTATGTATAAGAAAGTCAATATCGACTTGCTCTTTCTATAGTTGTGTCAAAGCGGGTATAATAAGCCTATAATCGAAAATAAGGGAGTAGTCATGGCAGAGCAGCTGCGCAAGCTTGGTGAATTGATGTTTAGGCTAAAGTGGTGGACGGTCGCTAGCTGGGTCGTGATATTGGTGATTCTTGGTGTGGTTGTGTCCCAGGTTGGCTTCCATACCACCAGTGAAATCTCTATTCCGGGCACAAAGGCGCAAACAGCTCTTACTCGATTTAATGAACTCTTCCCTGATGCCGGTGCGCAGTCTGCTAAGGTAGTCATTGCTGCGCCAGATGGCAAGAAAATTGCCGACTATCAGTCGCAAATTACCCAATTGTCACAGGATATTGCGACGGTATCCGGTGTTACTAATGCTATCAGCCCCTTCAGTAATCCTTCGGGTATTTCAGAAGATGGTACTATCGGCTTTATTACTGTTCAAATGAAGGGTGAAGGGGATGGTGGCCAAGTCAGTAATGATACTATCCTTGGTGTACAAGATAAACTAAACAAGGCAAAGAGCGACACCGGGTTAACAATTGCGGCCGGCGGTGACCTAGTAAAACACGAGGTAGGTGAAATTCTTGGCGTAGGTGAAATCGCTGGGCTTGTACTTGCCATGGTAGTGCTGCTTGTTACCCTCGGCTCATTAGTTGCTGCTGGTATGCCACTTATCACCGCCCTGATTGCGGTTGGTGTCAGTATGCTCGCACTCTTCTCGCTCAGTACCATGGTTGACCTTTCTAGTACTGCGCCAACTTTATCAGTGATGCTTGGACTAGCAGTTGGTATCGATTACTCACTATTCATCATTAACCGCTATCGTACCTATGTTATTGACGGCTACGACATGAAGACGGCTGCTGGTAAAGCCATAGCAACGGCGGGAAACGCGGTCATTTTTGCCGCTGCAACGGTAGTTATTGCATTAGCGGCGCTTTCTGTGGTGCAAATTCCATTCATGACAGTAATGGGCTTGGCGGCAGCTGGGACGGTAGCAATTGCAGCCCTTGTTGCTGTAACGCTTATTCCGGCCGTTTTGGGTATTTTCAAGTCGGCTATCTTTAGCCTGAAAACACGCAAGGCAATTAAGCTGCAACAAGAGAAGGGCATTGTTCACCACGAGGCCGTAAGCCACAAAACGATATGGTATCGACTAGGTGTCCGTATCACGACGTATCGTAAGACTTTCTTGCTGGTTGCTTTCCTAATCATTGCTGCCCTAGCATGGCCAATGACTCACTTGCAGCTTGGTCTTCCAACTGATGAAACGGCCGCCGAGGGGAGTTCACAACGCCAAGCATACGACTTACTTGCGAAAGGGTTTGGTAAAGGCGTGAATGGTCCGCTCCTAGTTGTGGTCGAAGACTTACCAGCCGTTTCGGAGGCGGATAAAACAGCTGTACGAGAAAAAATTACAGAACAGGCGCAAAAGCAACTTGCCGAAAAAGCTCAAAGCCTAGGCGTCACACCGGCGCAATTAGCGATGATGATGACACCACAGCAGCAGGCCGAGGCGCAAGCTACTATTAATGCGCAAGTCGAACAATACGCTCCGTACTATCAGTTACAGCTTATCGCTGAGCGCATAGGCAAGCTTGACGGTGTTGCTAACGCCCAAGCCGCTCTTACTACAGACAACGGCACCAAGGGTGTTATACAAGTTGTGCCAACGACTGGTCCGTCTGAAGAGGCAACAAAGGCGCTTGCAAGCACGTTGCGTAACCAGGACACCGACAAAGATCTTGTTGCTGGTACCAGCGCTACGCTTGCCGTAACTGGTACGACTGCGGTGCAGATTGACATTAACCAAAAGCTTGCAGAGGCACTTCCAGTGTATTTGGCGGTTGTTGTTGGACTGTCGTTTATTATCTTGATGATTGCCTTCCGTTCGCTCCTTATTCCACTCAAAGCAACACTTGGTTTCTTGTTGTCGGTTGCGGCTATGTTTGGTGCTTTGGTGGCAGTCTTCCAGTGGGGATGGTTAGGGGTTACCGATGCCCCGGCGCCAATTGTGAGCTTTATTCCAATTATTGGCATCGGTATTTTGTTCGGGCTTGCTATGGACTACGAATTCTTCCTTGTTTCGGGTATGCAGGAAGCCTTTCATTTTAGTAAAAAGTCCAAGCAGGCAGTAGTTGACGGCTTTGCCATTGGTAGCCGAGTTGTGGTTGCGGCTGCGCTTATTATGATATCGGTCTTTGCCGGCTTTATTAGCAACCATGATGCGACTATACAGTCGATGGGCTTTGCCTTAGCTGTCGGTGTTGCAGTCGATGCATTTGTTGTCCGTTTGGTTATAGTGCCAATTGTAATGTCATATCTTGATAAGGCTGCTTGGTGGTTGCCGAAGTGGCTCGACAACATACTGCCACACGTTTCTATAGAGGGTGAACCGAGCAAGCCAGCTACGAAACGTTAACGGTTGCGCATACTGTACATAAGCCACGGTAAAGTACTGTTTTGTAGGGCGTACCGAGCTTGTTCTGTTGCAATCTTGTTAGTAATGACAGTTTGATTAGAGAATGCTTTGCCGTATGCTTCCTTGTCGTAGTTGTAGCTAGTGTGGTGTACGCCATCGACATACACAATGTCATAATCAAGCTTTGCATCTTTTAGGTATTGTTCGGTTGCCTTGGTAGAGGTATCCACGTTAACAAGCGTGTCGTCATCGGGGTTGGTTGTGCGTGCCAAAATAAAAGTAGGTCGCATCTTTTTTGGGTCAAGCTGCCCAAGGTGCGATATGGTGGCCTGAAGATTACTGTCTTTTAAAGCCCAAGCCTGTCGTGTAACTTGCCACATGGGTGAACGACGACCAGTGACGATATCTTGCCAGGTTTCATCAGAGACTTTAAAAAAATTATTTACGTTTGTTAAGGGGTTTTCGTCTTGAGTAAACCGTGGAATACCTTGAACCATCGTAACAAGATATTTAGCGTAGGTAGAATACTCGGAGTCCTTGACTGAAGATACAAACCCGAGTAACCATTCAAGGTTAGTCTGGCCTTCTGGCTTTAAGCCTTCGTAGCCATTGGGGCTTTCGTTCATAACGACTGTTTTAACGGGAAGGTCAGAGCTGTACGATATATAATCAGCGACCTCTGCCATTGTAATACCGTCCATGCTGTTGCCAATTAAAGAAATGGTTTTGTAGCCTTCTTCTTCGGAGTAATCAACGATCGTGTTGCCTAATAACTGCGGGTCACGTATAGACTCGCCGGTATGAATAGCTACATTGTCTCCGGGAAGTATCTGATTAATAGCAGGTCCAACGTCCTGTGCTATTGAGTTACCACCTGTTGTATCAAAACCGCCAAGGTAAAAGTTAGCGTCTGTTGGATGAGCAGGGTCCTCTGTGGTAAGGATCATTTGTGGTGCAGATTCTGCGGCTGCTTCTTTATTGGCCGCAACGTCTGTATTGTAGGCCTGTGTCAGGGCTATGAAGGAAAGCATGAATGTCGCAATGCCAAAGTGGGCCCGATCCCAACTCGTTTCGGCGCGTTCATAACGACGTTGGGCTCGGTATGCTTTCTTTAATTCGGCATGGTAGTTAATGGCAGGCGCTCGCTCGGGCATGTATCCATTATACGCCCCCGAGCGGATCTAAGCGTATCTACTAATTCGCGTAAGAACCGAGAGTAATAGTTGCAGTCTGTTCTTTGCCGTCGCGAAGGTAGGTAAGCGTTATCTTATCACCGGGTCGGTATTGGCCAATAATACTAGACAATGAGCCGGCCGAGCCAATCGCTTGGTCATTAATTTTAGTAATAATGTCGCCATCTTGTAGGCCTGACTGGGCGGCTGGGCTACCAGAGGCAATAGGCGAGCCATTCCCATCAACATGCACGTACGCGCCCCTTGTTACATTTAACTTATAATGGCGAGAAACTTCAGGGGTGATGGTAATGTAGTTAACGCCTAGGTAAGCACGGCTGACTTTGCCGTTTTGCAGCACACCTGCCAAGATGCCCTTTGTCGAGTTTATAGGAATAGAGAAACCGACACCATTTGCGTCTTGGGCAATTGCTGTGTTAATGCCAATGACTTGCCCGGCCATATTCACCAATGGACCCCCTGAATTGCCCTCATTAATTGAAGCATCAGTTTGAATAAGGTCGGTGAGTGTTTCGGCGTCGTTGCCGTTGGAGCTTGTACTTGCTGTAACGGTGCGTCCTGTACCAGAAATAATACCGCTCGTCACTGTGTTGCTGAATTGACCTAGAGCGTTGCCGATTGCGACGACTTGCTGGCCAGTGCGAATAGTCGAGCTATTTCCGAGTGCGGCCGGTGTAAACTCTTTATCGCTTTTAATTTTCAGGAATGCAACGTCGTTCAAGGGGTCGCGGCCAATTACTTCAACATTGTCGTAGCTATTGCCCTCGCTATCGACAACTGTTACATTTGTCGAATCTTGAAGCACATGGTTATTTGTCATGACGTAGCCGTCCTTGCTGACGATAATGCCGGTCCCAGCTGCGCCGCCTGAAGTAGTGCCTAGGTATGATCGTGTTTCGGTTTCAGTCACAATAGAAACAACGCTTGGCCCAACTTTTTCAGCTACAGCAGCAATAGAACTTTCTTCGGCCGTCACGGCTTTATTGCCGTCATCGGCTGATGTCAGTGAAGGCGTGGCGGTAGGTTGTAGTGTATGGCTAATAAGCATGCCACCCGCAATACCGAAACAAATAAGCACTGCGCCGCCAAAAATACCTATAAACGTTGCGGCTGTTCGTTTAAAACGACGAGTGGATTGTTGAGCTGCTGTCTGTTGTGGTACGGGCGTGCTAGATTGCTCTGAATCAGGTTCGATTTGTGTCTTGGTTTGGTTTGTTGTCATAGAAAAATACCCTCTTATATAGCTTTTATTATGAAACGTCTGCACTATTTTTACCATAGAATTACTAAGAATTTGCTGAGAAATATATATGTTTTGTGTAAAATAGATTAGTCTCGGAGGATGCTCTGGTATAATAAACCAACAGATGGCGCCTTGGCCGAGAAGTTAGGCAACGGTCTGCAAAACCGTGTAGACGGGAGCGTTACCCGTAGGTGCCTCCATAATATATAAGCACGGACGGTGGATTACGTAACATGCGTAGACACGACTCGTGTCATTAACAATTAAGCGCGGATGGTGGAATTGGTAGACACGAGAGACTTAAAATCTCTTGGCTTCACGGCCGTGCGGGTTCAAGTCCCGCTCTGCGCACCAATACTTATTAAGCAAAAATCTCGGTACTTTAGCCGAGATTTTTGCTATACTGGAATTATACAAATAAGGAGTTTGATCATATGCTAGCACTGTGGATTATTCTGGGAATCGTCGCAATTATCATTATCTTTGTATGGGCAACCTACAACAGTTTGGTAACATTGCGTATTCGGGTTGACGAAGCCTGGAGCGATATTAACGTACAACTAAAGCGTCGTCTTGACCTTATCCCTAATTTGGTAGAAACCGTTAAGGGGTATGCCAAGCACGAATCTGGTGTTTTTGAAGCCGTAACAGAAGCTCGTGCCAATGTTATTAACGCAAAAGGCGTAAAAGATACTGCAGCAGCCGAGAACCAGTTCGAGGGCGCACTAAAAAGCCTGTTTGCTGTAGCGGAAGCCTACCCAGACCTTAAGGCAAACCAGAACTTTCTCGAATTGCAACGTGAGCTTGTTGACACTGAAGACAAGATCCAAGCATCTCGACGTTTCTACAACTCTGGTGTTACTAGTTTGAACACGAAAATTCAAACATTCCCAGCAAATGTTGTAGCCGGAATGTTCGCATTTAAAAATCGTGAATTCTTTGAAGTTGACGAAGCAGAACAAGCCGCTGCAAACAAGCCAGTCGACGTAAAGTTCTAAGCTCATCCTAAGTAGAGAAAAGTAGTTTACTTAGTATGTATAAAGCCATTGCTACGAATAAGCGTAACACGGTCATTATTATGGCCGTGTTCGTTGGGCTTATTACTGCTATTGGCTGGGTGGTAAGTTACTTTTTTGGTAATACTTCTGTTACTTGGTGGGTGCTAGCAGGCGCGCTTATATATGCGTTGATACAGTATTTTGCTGCTGGTTCGCTCGCGGTTGCAATGACTGGTGCGCAGCAAATTGAAAAAGCCGATAATCCACGGTTTTATCGAATTGTCGAAAACCTATCTATCACTTTAGGTATGCCAATGCCAAAAGTGTATATTATCGAAGATCCTGCACCGAATGCATTTGCTACGGGTCGTAACCCGCAACACGCCATTGTCGCGGCGACTACTGGCCTGATTGATATTATGAACGATCGTGAACTAGAAGCGGTCATGGCACACGAGATGGGCCATGTCCAAAACTATGACATTCGTGTCAGTATGATTGCATTCGGACTGGTAAGCGCGATTGGGCTTTTGTCTGACATTGTGCTACACACTCTTTTTTGGAACGATCGTCGCGAAGGTAACAATAACCCATGGCTTTTGATTATAGGGATCATTGTCATTATTTTGGCGCCAATCATAGCTGCGATTGTGCAAATGGCGATTAGTCGCCAACGCGAGTATTTAGCCGATGCCACCGGCGCCATGACAACCCGTGACACGGACGGCATGGTAAGTGCACTACAAAAGCTTCAACAGTATGGTCGGCCTATGCAAAAGCAGCAAACGGCCACTGCTCAATTATTTATTAGTAACCCATTAAAACCTGGTTTTTTTGCTGGGCTATTTAGTTCGCATCCTCCCCTTGAAGACCGTATAAATAGGTTGCGTCAAAATGCCGAAAAGTTCTAAAACGACAACAAAACGTTCATCTGGCTCGGAAAAGCAAAAGCTGACCATTATACAAAAATGGCGTACCCGCCTTGATTCATTTTTAGCTCGTCGCCCTCACCGTAGTTTTAAGCTATCGCGACGGCGTGACTATGTCAGGCCGCTTGTGCTGCCCGGGCTATTTGCTTTAACTCATACTGTAAATAAAACGCTATGGGCATACAAAAAGATCTTCATACTATTGGCACTTATATATGTAGCGTTGTATCTTGTATTGGTTGGTGCATTGTCACAAGACACGTATACAAGCTTGTCTGATACGTTAAAGCAAACAGGTGATGAAGTACTTGGCGGCGATTTTGGCGCTATTACTCAAGCGGGTATTCTTTTCTTAACGATTACATCGTCGGGTGCTGGTTCGACCACCACTGAGACACAGCAAATCTTTTCGGTTATCTTAATATTATTAGTCTGGCTTACGACTGTATGGCTATTAAGGAACCTACTTGCGGGTCACAAAGTAAAGCTAAGGGATGGTCTGTACAATTCTGGTTCGCCAATCTTTTCAACTTTTCTTATCGTGCTTCTTATTGCAGTCCAGCTTTTGCCCGTAGCAATTGCTACAATAGGGTATAGTGCAGCAACAAGCTCTGGGTTATTAAGTGGTGGAGTTGAAGCGATGTTATTTTGGATTGCGGCCGGACTCCTGGCTCTCCTTTCGCTTTACTGGATTACAAGTAGTATATTGGCGCTAATTATTGTAACCCTTCCAGGGATGTACCCGTACCGAGCCATTAAAACAGCTGGCGACCTTATACTGGGTCGGCGCATAAAAATACTGATTCGCTGGCTATGGATGGCATTGGTAGTGGTGGTGTCCTGGGCGGTGGTAGTGATTCCAGTTATATTACTGGATATGTGGCTTGTCTCTGCCTGGCCTGGCCTGCAATGGCTGCCACTCGTGCCATTTACGATTGTTGTAATGGGCGCCGTAACAGCTATTTGGGTGTCGGCCTATGCCTATATAGTGTACAGAAAGGTAGTCGAGTATGTCCCAGCAGAATGAACAACGCTATGCCGAGTTGAAGCAGCTACTTTCAACCTATAGTTACGAATACCATGTACTGGACGCGCCTTCTGTTTCTGACGCTATATACGATAGCTTGATGACGGAGTTGAAAGCTATCGAAGCGGCTCGGCCAGAACTGATTACACCCGATAGTCCCACTCAGAGGGTCGGCAACGAACTGAAGGGTGGCTTCCAAAAAATAGAACATCGCCAAAGAATGCTAAGCCTTAATGATGTTTTTGATGTGGCCGATGTTGAAGCATGGGTAAAGCGGATGGACAAGGCTTTGCCAGGAGCGAAACATGAATTTTTTGCCGACATTAAAATGGATGGCTTGGCCTGTGCGCTTATATATGAAGACGGTTTACTGACTCAAGCGGTAACCCGTGGCGATAGTTTTGTTGGTGAGGATGTGACGAACAATGTTCGTACCATTCAAAATGTCCCACTTCGTCTACGTGAAGATAACGATGTGCACGTATTCCTTAAGGGTAGGACGGAAATTCGCGGTGAAATTGTCATGCTGAAAAAAGATTTTGAAGCACTGAATGAAAAGCAAAAAGCAGCCGGTAAACCGACGTTTGCCAACCCACGCAACCTGGCTGCTGGTACTATCCGACAGCTTGACCCTAAACTTGTTGCCGAACGCCCCCTTACCTTTATTGCTTACGATCTTATTCGCGATATACCAGAAGAAATCCCAACGAATATGATGGCCTACGAGTCGCTCACAAAGTTGGGTATTCGCCGCAATATGCAAGCGTCTGTTTTTGATACCCTTGAGGGGGTTATGCGTTTTGTGCACGAGTGGGATGTGAAACGCCACGATTTGCCTTTTAATACAGATGGACTGGTCATTAAGGTTAATGACCGCCGTCTATTTGCCCAATTGGGGGTTGTAGGCAAGCAACCCAGGGCAGCGGTAGCGTATAAATACGCAGCCGAGCAGGCGACTACTATTGTGAAAGACATTGTTATTAGTATTGGTCGAACTGGTGCTGCTACGCCAGTTGCTGTGTTTGACCCTGTGCAAGTTGCCGGTACTACCGTTCAACATGCCAGCTTGCATAATGCTGATGAAATTGCCCGTAAGGACATTCGTATTGGCGACACCGTGGTTATATTTAAAGCCGGTGATATTATCCCGCAAGTTGAGAGCGTCGTTAAGGAGCTGCGCCCGAAAGATACCGAACGGTTTGATTATGAACAGGCCTTAGCTAGCCAGTATCCTGAATTGGCATTTGAACGACAGGGTGATGACGTTGTGTACAGAGTGAAGGGGAGCTCGAGTGATCTTATCCTCAAGCGATCAGTTGAGTACTATGCAAGTAAAGGTGCTTTAGACATTGATACTTTAGGTGAAAAGAATGTCGTTGCCTTGGTTGATGCTGGACTTGTTCGTGATATTGCTGATATTTACACGCTGACTGTTGACGATTTGCTCAAACTGGATCGTTTCGCTGAAATATCTGCTAAAAAACTCGTTTCTGCTATTCAGGCAAAAAAGAACCCTCCGCTCGAGAAATTCATTTTAGGCCTCGGTATTCGTCATGTTGGCACACAGACGGCAATTGATTTAGCGAACCGTTTTCAGTCAATTGAAGCATTGGCCAGTGCAACGCTTGAAGACCTCGAGACCGTAGAAGGTATCGGTAAGGTAGTTGCCGAGTCGATTTTGGCTTGGTTTGCTGATGAAGACAATGCGGAACTACTTAAAAAATTTGAAGAGCTTGGGGTGAAGCCACGATTTGAAGAGAAAACCGGTGCATTAAATGGGGTGAGTTTTGTTATTACTGGTACACTCGAAACCATGTCGCGCGACGAAGCGGCTGAAAAGATTAGGGCCCTCGGCGGTACCTTCCAGTCTTCAGTCGCAAAGGATACAACGTACTTAGTTGCCGGTGGCAAAGTAGGGTCGAGTAAACTCGCTAAGGCGAAAGCCTATGGTACAGAGGTTATTGACGAACCGGCTTTGCGCCGACTCCTTAATGAGTAGTATAATAAAGAGGTGGATAAGCTTCGCCGTCGTAGTAAAAAAGTTCTTATCGGCACCCTTGGTGGGCTGGTTGTATTACTGGGGTTAATCCTCGTGCCCTACCCAGGCCCAGGCTGGTTAATTGTATTTGGCGGCTTGGCGATACTTGCAACTGAATTTCCGTTTGCGGCTAAAGTACTCGAGTTTGCCAAAAGTAAATACGATGCTTGGGTGGCATGGTTGAAGCGCCAAAACATTGTTGTAAAAGTACTCGTGCTAGCATTCACGGCCAGTGTGGTCATTGCTACGCTATGGCTGTTTAATGCTTTCGGTATACTTAATAATATCTTTGATTTGCGCCGCGACTGGCTTGTATCGCCTTTGTTTCGATAATAGACACTAAAATAGCCCCAAACGGGGCTATTTTATAAGGTAGACTGGATTACCAGCTGCGTTGGCGGAAAGAACCACCACCGTTACCACCACGGTCGTTGTTGAAATCACGACGTGGACGGTCTTCCTTTGGACGAGCAAGGCTAACGTTGATGGCGCGGCCATCAAGTTCTTTACCATTGAGCTCATCAACGGCTTTTTGGTTGTTTGCTTCATCAGCAAATTCAACGAAACCGAAGCCCTTTGAACGGCCAGTGTCGCGGTCGGTAACAACGCGAGCGCTGTTAACTTCGCCAATGGTCTCAAAGAAGGCTTTAAGGGTGTCGTCGGTAGTTGCGTAAGCAAGGCTTCCGATAAACAAGTTTTGTGACATAAAATGTATACTCTCTTGATTCTTTTTAGTGATGTCAGATCGACCTGCTGGCAATCGCTTCGGCGAACGAGAGAGTATCACTTGGTGAAGAGATACGCTATACGCTGTCTGTGCGTGAGCTTCTGAACAGGCTTAGTTAAGCACACAATGACAAAATATACTAGTAGGTGCCTATATTTGTGAAGATGCTTGTGTTTTTTAATGAACAGTTGCATACTAGAGCTATGCTGATGCGCATGGGGTGACCCGTGCTTAAAACAAACACATTCCGAAAAGCAAGCCGCCCCGGGTGGGCGCGCAGCAGCAGAAAATCGCCGCAATTATTGGGGCGATTTTCTGCTACTAGCCCTAGCCCTTTATTTTTGCTAAAATACACCGGTGCACCCACGGGGCATTGGCGCAGTTGGCTAGCGCGCTTCCATGGCATGGAAGAGGTCATCGGTTCGAATCCGATATGCTCCACCAGAATTTATGCAAAATAGTCAGGATATTCCTGGCTATTTTTGGTGTGTAATCCTTATGCTTGCGGGTGTTGAAAACTCCGCCTATACTGCAAGTATGAACACCTCTCAAATGGAACGTTTTGTCGCCGCTGCAGAATCGCAGTACAATGACGCGTTGCCATATCACACCTGGGGGCATGCTCAGGCGGTTATGGAGTCCCTCAAGGGCCTGTTGGCACGGATGGAACGGCGGGGTAATCGTTTCCCAGAGGCTAAACGCAATGGTTTGATAGTTGCCGCTGCCTGGCATGATGTACGGTTTGGTGGTGAATATGCCAAAAATGGCTTCGACAGTGAAGAGGCCTTTGCAGCGTATCAAGCTGCTCGCTATTTAGAGCAACAAGGCGCCGATTCGGCGGTTATTGCTTTCGTAGAAGATGCAATTTTAGCCACGCGCCATAACACGCAACACCGTAGTCCTGCTGGTCTCGCTTTGCACCGTGCTGACATCGATAATATCGGCGGCCCATATGCTGGCTTCTTGGCTACAAATACTTCACTATTTCAAGAGGCGGAAGTATTGGGTAATCCTATCGACCTCCAGACCCACAAAGAGCGAACTGCCAAGTTCGTAAGATTTACTATCAACGAAATGCGAAATGAACTTCCACTCTTACATGAGCATGTGGGTACACCGAGTGCTTTTGATACAGTGGCGGCCCAAAACCTAGAACGCTATTTAGGCGAGGCTACACAGTAGGGCGTAGGCCAACCGCACGTTGTGCCCGTAAAAGAGTTTCGTTAGCTGTAATAGCCATGTCACGTTCTGATTGCTCGAGCTTTGCCAAAAGAATTTCGTCAGTAATAGTAGCCAGTCGGGCTTGAAAATCGGTTAAGAAACGGGCAACTTCATCGGCGACAGCTTTCTTGAAATCACCGTACTGGGTGTGTCCGACCCATTCGGCATTGACTTCTTCTTGTGAGCGCCCGCCTAGCAGTGCTAGGATTTGCAATAAACTGGTAATACCAGGTTGCGTTTCCCAGTTGAAGTTAATTTCGCCTAGACTGTCAGTGGTGGCGGACATAATTTTCTTGCGAGCTACTTCTGGATCATCGGCCAAAAGAATCTTCGACTTTTCATCGGTTGAGCTTTTGCTCATTTTTTTAGTAGGGTCAGTCAGGCTACGAATGCGCAGGCCATTATCGCGCTGTATGAAACTCATTTGCTGTTTGGTTGCTTCAGGGATGGTAAAGATGTCGCCAAATTTATTGTTGAAACGAGTGGCGATGTCACGGGTAATTTCCAAATGTTGGAACTGGTCTTCGCCAACTGGTACATACTTGGCATTGTACAGAAGAATATCAGCTGCCATCAAAACGGGGTAGTTGAATAAGCCCATGGTTACGCTTTCGTTGTGTTCCGACGATTTTTCTTTAAATTGTGTCATGCGGCTCATTTCGCCAACATAGGTAAAACAGTCAAGAATCCAGGTTAACTCGCTATGGGCAGGAATGTAACTTTGGCGATATAAAAAAGTGTCTGGGTTGGACAGATCAAGGCCTGCTGCAATGAAGTATTTTAAGTTAGTTAAGCTGTTGCGGTATAAAGAGGCGTGATCAATAGGGGTGGTGAAACTGTGGAGATCAGGCACAAACATATTAATTTGATATTCGCCGGCGTGCTCGCGCTGCAGAGCTACCATAGGCAGCATGCCACCAAGATAATTGCCAAGTGTAGGCTCTTCGTTTGATCGGATACCAGTTAAGATGACAGGTTTACTCATTGGCCATTATTATAGCGTATATCTGGGGATTTGTGGCATAATAAGCGTAATGTTTAAAAAATATATACAAACAAAGCTCGAGCGAGCGGTACGACGCTATTTCAAAAAACATCCAGAAGTAAAACTTGTTGTGGTGGTGGGTAGTGTTGGTAAGACAAGCACTAAAATTGCCGTCGGTACGGTGTTAAATGAGAAGTTTCGTGTTCGGCTTCATGAAGGTAATCACAACTCAGAGCTTAGCGCGCCGCTTGCGATTCTTGGCGTGGAATTCCCCGAGAATATTCGTAATTTAGGGCATTGGTTGACGGTCTTTCGTGCAGTTCGCCGCCGCATTAAACAGCCGACCGATGTTGACGTGATTGTGCAAGAACTCGGAACGGATAGACCTGGTCAGATCCCTCATTTTGGTACTTACTTAAAACCAGACATCGCAGTCGTAACGTCAGTTGCCCCAGAGCACATGGAATTTTTCAAAACCATGGATGTCGTAGCGGCCGAAGAGCTGTCTGCCGTTAATTACAGCCGGGCGGCCCTTATTAACCGCGATGATATCCCTGGCGTTTATGCTGCCGATATTACTAACCCGAATATTAATACATACGGCACAACCGAAAATGCTGAATATCGGTTTGAAACGCAAGACTATAACTTAGAAGGTGGTTTTTCGGGGGCATTTATAGCGCCGGAATGGTCAGTATCCGTACCAGTTACCCTACAGGTTATAGGTGAGCACAGTACCCGCGCCGCTGTTGCTGCTGGCGCAGTGGGCGTACGTTTAGGGATGTCAGAAGCCGAAGTCGCTAGCGGTATGGCAAAAATAAGGGCCGTCAAAGGCCGTATGAACGTACTTAAAGGCTTAAACGAGTCGATTATTATCGATGACACGTATAATTCCAGCCCATTGGCTGTTGCTTCAGCTTTGCGCGCGTTGTATCAGCTCAACGTTCCACAGCGCATTGCGGTGTTGGGAAGTATGAATGAATTAGGGGAAACCTCTGAAATTGAACATAGTGCTGTTGGCAAGTTGTGCGACCCAATTGAATTGGCGCATGTTATTACGGTTGGTGAGGACGCCGAAAAATACCTGGCACCCGCAGCAAGGGCTAATGGCTGCCACGTGGTGAGCTTTAAAAGCGCTCTTGAGGCCGGCGCCTATGCTCACAAGGTAATGGAAGAGGGCGCGGCTATCCTATTTAAGGGTTCACAGGGTGGTATTTACCTTGAAGAAGCCGTCAAAATTGTTTTGCATGCTACCGAAGAAGAGGACCAGCTTGTACGGCAATCCCCACACTGGATGGAAAAGAAACGAGCCTTTTTTGAATCATTGAGCTGATCAGTCTCCTCTGTTATACTTAAAACAATATGAGGCGATACAATCCGGCAGAAATTGAACCCAAATGGCAAGCAGTTTGGGAAGAGCAAAAAGCGAATGAAGTCGATGTTGATACATCGAAGGTAAAGACATATGTCTCGGGAATGTTCCCGTACCCCAGTGGTGCTGGTATGCATACTGGGCATGCGTTTAGTTATTCTATTGTTGATGCCATTGCTCGTTTTTATCGACAGCACGGCCACAATGTACTAAACCCAATGGGGTGGGATACATTCGGTTTGCCCGCCGAGAATTACGCCATAAAAACCGGCACAGCCCCTGCTAAGGTAACTGCCGAAAATATTGCTAATTTCAAAAAGCAATTCAAGCGCATGGGGGTATCGATTGATTGGTCGCGCGAAATTAATACCAGTGACCCCGAATATTACAAATGGACCCAGTGGGTATTTACGAAATTATTTGAACGCGGCTTGGCATATCAAAAAGAGAGCCTGCAGTGGTGGTGCCCGGTTGATAAAACAGTTCTTGCGAATGAACAGGTTGAAGGTGGTCATTGTTGGCGTTGCGGCAGCTTAGTTGAAAAGAAATCAATGAAGCAATGGTTTTTCAAGATTACTGAATACGCCGACGCCTTGCTTGATGAAATTGAAGATTTAGACTGGCCGCAGAAAATTAAAACGGCCCAGACTAATTGGATTGGTAAGTCGGTTGGCGCTGAAATTCAATTTAAGCTCGTCGAAGGCGACGGTTCTATAACCGTCTTCTCGACTCGTCCCGACACTATTTTCGGTGCAAGTTTTATTGTATTGGCGCCAGAGCATTCGCTTGCTTTAGGTTTGGCTAAAGGTGACTTCAAAGAGGCAACCGAGAGCTATATTAAAGAGGCTGTTAAAAAGTCCGAGATGGAACGTACGAACGATACCAAAGAAAAGACAGGCGTCTTTACTGGTTCATATGCCATTAACCCAGTGTCAGGCGAGCAGGTTCCTATCTGGGTAGCCGATTATGTACTTGGGGGTTATGGTACCGGTGCGGTTATGGGTGTGCCAGCGCATGATGAGCGCGATTTCGCCTTCGCTGAAAAGTATCATTTACCAGTTGTTGAAGTTATTGAGAAGCCGGCAGCTAATGACGAGCAGGTATACCACGACGAGGGTGTACTTATAAACTCCGGTAAATACAATGGTTTGCTCAGTAATGAAGCTCGTGAAAAGATTGTCGCCTGGCTTGAAGAGAACGGTTTGGGCGCGGCAAAGACGACCTACAAAATGCGTGACTGGCTGATCAGTCGTCAGCGTTACTGGGGCGCGCCGATTCCTATTGTTCACTGTGAAGAACATGGTGCTGTACCGGTGCCTGAAGATCAACTTCCGGTTGTGTTGCCTGAGATAGAAGACTACGCACCAAAGGGTGATGGTAAATCTGCTTTGGCAAGTGCTACCGATTGGGTCCAAACAACCTGCCCAGAATGTGGCAAGCCGGCTCTTCGTGAAACCGATACTATGGACGGCTACGCTTGTTCAAGCTGGTATTTGCTTCGTTATGGCGACCCCCACAACGCTGAGCGTGCTTGGGACCCTGAAAAAATTAACTATTGGAACCCACTTGATTTTTACGTAGGTGGCGACCACGCCGTAGCTCACTTATTGTATGTACGTTTTTGGACGCATGTATTCCATGATATGGGCTTGGTAAACTTCAAAGAGCCGGTTAAAAAGCTCGTCTACCATGGTTATATTAATGCCGAAGATGGTACTAAGATGAGCAAGAGTAAGGGTAACGTTATTGACCCACTGGATGTTATCGACCAAGGGTATGGTGCTGATGCATTACGTACCTACGTGCTGTTCATGGGGCCGATTGAACTGGATGCCAGTTGGGATTCACGCGGTATTGCCGGTATTTATCGTTTCCTAAACCGTATTTGGACGCTGGTTCAACAATACGAAGAAGCTTCGAAAGAGTTTACTGGCCATGATGATGCTATTCGGGTAGTGCAGCACAAAACCATCCGTAAGGTAACCGATGATTTTCGCCGTTTAAGCTTCAATACCGCCATTGCTGCTTTAATGGAGTACGTCAACGAACTGTACAAGTTTAAAGTTGAAGGCTTCTCAAACGAGGCATGGCGCGACGCGTTAACTGCCTTAGTGCAAATGGTAGCGCCATTCGCGCCGCACATGGCTGATGAACTATGGCAACAACTTGGTGGTGAGGGGTTGGTCCAAAATGCTACCTGGCCAGAGTGGGACGAGGACTTGACGGTTGAAGATACTATTACAATCGCTGTTCAGGTGAACGGAAAATTACGCGGTGAAGTAAGTGTCGGTAAAGATACTGACCCTGAAGAAATTAAGGCAAAAGCATTGGCGCACGAAAACGTGGCTAAGTTTGTTACTGGTGAGCCAAAGAAGGTAATTTACGTACCTGGGCGATTAGTAAGTATTGTTATTTAGTAAAGCGATAGCTATTACTGCTGTGAGATATGGTTTTCTGGTACAACGATAGGCTCTTTGATTCCATCACCATCGATATCGGTATCAACAACAGCAAATGAATCTTTAGGCTGTGGGATTTTTGAAGCCAATTGTTTTGAAGATGCATCAAGTGGCCCTAGGTCAATTTCGGAAGTTTTAATGCCCGCTGTGTCGAGCGAAGTAAGGGCATTGCCGTATATGCTGTTATTACTTTCGAGTGTAAAAGTGGGCCCAACGACATCTGCTTGGTCATACGTCTTATTGATTGCCTCCGTAATGGAATCCTGGTATGCATCAGCAGCCTCTTGTTCTTGCTGTGCATTTTCCGTCGCTATGCGTGTGGCATCATTGCGCTGCTCTGCTTGAGCGTATCCGACGCCACCAGCAACACCAACCGCAACTGCTGCACCAACTGCGCCGAAGGTCATGGCTCGTGCTCGACTTACTCCGTGTGAAAAAGTATCTTCGTCGTCGGGTTGCGAGGTGTGGGCTACGGGTGATTCTGATTCGCTCTTGTGTAAGGGTAAAGCACTCATTATAGTTTTAAAATAGCACATCGCTTCAAAAAAGCATAATTGTTATCGCAGCTGCCTCTTGAGTAACAGACGAAAAAAAGGTATAATGTACCCCAAGAGGTAATAACACCTAAGAAAAGGAGTACTTTGCATGGCACAGCCAAAGAAACAAAGCAGCCCACGCAAAACGGGTCTCCGCCGCAGTCACTTGCGTCTCGAGCTTGCTCGTCGCGTGAACGGCACGTCACCTGTAAAAGTGAAAACAACTCGCCGTGAAACTGGCAAGGCACTTGCGAAATAATCGTAAGCGCCTTTTTCACTTTCGCGTGTATACTGAAACAATAGAATAATTTCTAAAAAGCTACATTTACAATAACAAGAGAACTAAACGCATTATGGCATCTAATCGTCATCTCGGCCGCATCGTCGCGCTTCAAACACTTTACGAATACGAATTTCGTGAAGAAGCTCACGACGAGTCTGTTGATATTCAAGAGATTTTGAAGCGCAATCTTGAGCGCTATGAAACGGCAATTGACGACACCAAGTTTGTTGAAACATTGGTGCAAGGCGTTCTAAAAGAACAAAAAGACCTTGATGGTAAAATCCAACCAATTGCGCCCGATTGGCCTATTGAGCAGATCGCCCGGGTTGACCGTAACATTTTGCGCATAGGTGTTTACGAGTTGCTGCATCAAGCGGCAGTTGTACCACCTAAGGTTGCTATTAACGAAGCAGTCGAGCTTGCAAAAGCGTTTGGTTCCGATAACTCAAGTAAGTTTGTGAACGGAGTACTTGGTACCGCCTATCGCACTCTGATTGAGGATGCTAAAGGAACTGATAATGGCAGCACCACAGTTCGATAAATTCAAGAAATATTTTTCACGTAAAAAACCGTCTATTCAAGAAATTGTCCGTGAACCAACCGCAGGTGGGATTGTTTTTCGACATGGTGAAAAAGGCATTGAGATCCTTTTGATTCAAGATGCAAAAGACCGCTGGACTATCCCCAAGGGTCACATCGAAGAAGGTGAAACGGCTCAGCAAACGGCCCGACGTGAGATTGGTGAAGAGGCTGGCCTTAAAGATGTTGATATCCTTGGCTGGCTTGGCAAAATTCATTTCCGCTACCGTCGTATCGATAAGCTCGTCCTTATGACAACCCAAATTTACTTGGTCCGTGCCAAAGGCGATACGAATGCTATTCAAAAGGAAGAGTGGATGAATGGCATTAAGTGGTTTCCGTTCCATGAAGCTCTCGATGCTATCGAGTATGAAGATATTGGTAAATTAATGCTGCTCGCCATGAAGCGTATTCGGCAGGAGAACTTGTAATGAGTGGGATGCAAACGGCTCCGTACCAACAATTTGCACACGAAAAGCTGGGTTTTGAATTTACGAACGTAGACCTATTAGTAACTGCATTGACGCACCGTAGTTATGTTAATGAACATCGCAAAAGTGTTTCGGAGCACAACGAACGACTCGAGTTTTTAGGCGATGCTGTGCTTGAACTAGTCGTAACTGACTTTTTATTTCGAAATTATGAAGAAGCTGAAGGCATTTTAACGAGTTGGCGTGCTGCTTTGGTACGCACCGAAAGCATTGGTGATGCTGGTCAAAAATTGGGCTACGAGCCACTGGTGCGTATGAGCCGCGGCGAAAAGCAGGGCAGTGAACGTGCCCGTCTGCAAATTCTTGCTAATGCCTTCGAGGCCTTAATTGGTGCTATTTACCTTGAGCGTGGCTACGACGATGCCGCTGAATTTATTATGAAGCATATCGCCAGCAAGCTTGAGGGTATCTTGAAAGAAGGCAGCTGGCGCGACCCTAAGTCACACTTGCAGGAAGTGATGCAACGAAAAGATGGCGTTACCCCGCGGTACGTTGTATTAGAAGAAGTAGGGCCTGACCACGATAAAGTATTTACACTCGGTGTATATGCCGGTGACCGGCTTGTCAGTAAGGGGACTGGTCCAAGTAAGCAAGCCGCTCAACAAGAAGCGGCCAGGGCGGCGTTACAAACCTACGCGTAATTCCTGTATACTTATAGGGAGTAATTAAGTATAGAGAGGTACGACACGATGAAATATTTTCCAAAAAGTGTCTTAGGATTCATTCTCCTTTTTGGTATCACTATCCTAGGGGTAAATTTTATACCAACTACTAACGCTGGTGCGGTCGGTCCTGACACCGAGACGCTCTTTTTTGTTAAGACAAAAAATACAGGTAGCGGCAAAGTTGAGCTCCATACCGCAACAAAAGCAAGTAATTACAAATCGTCGGATCTGCATACCGCAACATGGTTCAGCACGGCTGATGCCGATAACGGCTACTGGCAAGTTGTCGGGCGCGACCTCTATTTCATAAAAGTATGTAACACTGGTTCGGGCTATTTGGAAGTTCACTCGGCAACGGCAAGCAGTGGCTATACTTCTGGTATGCACGCTGCTTATAGTAGCTACTTGGGAGGCGAGTATGTCTGCAACAAGTATAAACAAAGCGACAGTCGTCCAATTACGATTAGTGGCTCTCAGAATGGATTCCCGCGTGTATTCATGACGACTGGTTTTAGCGGCGATAAAACATATGCTCAGAGCGCAAGTGGCGATCGAGGTATCAATTCAAACAATTATGCCACAACAACGCCATTTGGCTCACAAGAAGCGAATGATGCGGTTGGTAGTAACGGGATTCTTGCAACCCGCTACAATGCAATGACTTTCATTAAGAAGCAAGCGACGGGCACGGGAAAGATCGAGTTCTTCCAAGCAAGTCAAAATAATACTTCAGTATCTGGCACGCCTTCGTCTCAACTTGTCATTGCTACGCCAACCTTTTACCAATTATCTGATGCAAAAAACGGCGTATTCTCGTCGGTTGACGTGAATGGCGATGGGCGTCAAGAAGTATCGTTCGTAAAGACGAAGAATACAGACACGAAGTCTATTGAGGTCTTTTATACTAATCCTTCTAACTACCAACAGCTTGGTCTTGCGAGTGGAACATGGTTTTCGCTATCGGACGCACAAAACGGAGTGTTCCAGTTCGGAAGCGATTCATAGAGTCCTTGACTTACAGAGATAAAACGTGTAAAATAGCCAGAGAATTTAATAAAAAGCTATTCGTTAATAGACTAAAGAGTTAAAGGAAGTTAATTAAACTATGCTCGCAATTCGTTTGCAACGTATCGGTCGTGCCGGCTACCCAACCTACCGCCTCGCCGTACAAGAATCTCAACGCCACCCATCAAGCGGTCGTGTTGTCGCGTATGTAGGGAGCTACAATCCGCACACTAAAGACGCTAACATTCAGGTTGAAGCTGCTCAAAAGTATCTCGATAACGGTGCCCAGCCAACCCCTCGTGTGGCTAAACTCCTTAAAGAAGCTGGCGTAAAGCTTCCTAAGTGGGTAAAAGAAGCAACCAGCGACAAGCAAAAGGCCCTCCGTAACCCAGAAAAACTTCGCAAGAACCAGCCAAAAGAAGAAGCTCCTGAAGAGGTTGCTGAAACTCCAGCTGAAGCACCAACCGAAGCTGCTGAATAATCAAGCATAGTTACTAAAAATCCCGTCGTACAGGCGGGATTTTTTAAATGCTCCAAAAAAGAGGGAAGCCCCCGGATATGGTGATCCGGGGGTGGTCGTCCAACCTTGTGGGTTGGGCGTTCCCTGTCAGGTGTGTACTCAGGCCGCCTTGCGCCGCCGCTGCGGGTTGGGCCGCTTGTAGGGCTGCTTGCGCGAACGGGTTGAACCGCCCTGCGAGTTCGTGTCGATGCTGATGGGGATCGACGGTCGGCCGATGCGGGCTTCGCTCCGCTTGCTGGCTTCCTCGCGGCGGTAGTTCGCGAGGCGCTCGCGGATCTTGCGGTTGATCCGCTGGCGCGCTTCCGGGAAGGTGATCTTGCCGAGCTCGACTTCGAACGACTGCTCGAGGGCGATCTCGCCGAGGCCGGCGCCGGCTTCATGCTGGTGGGTGGGCTTGATACCACGGGGTTCGGAGATCGAACGAGCTTCCGAGATGAGCACCTTCGGAGGGGTGCCGGGGCGGTTTCCGACCAGGTCGACGAAGTCGTCGATCAGCGTCGTCGCCAAGAGCGTGATGGTCGCGTCGCACTCGATGGACTTCTGGATGAGGTTCTTGGCGCGGTTCGCGATGCGTCGGATCGTCCGGGGGTCGTAGCTCGTACGCTGGGTGTAGCCTTCGGTGTTGGACAAAATAGGCCTTCCGGTAGTGTACTGACAGGGTGTGCTACATTGTCTCTCAATAGGCTCGGGAGTCAATGTGGATTACATTATATCACAAAATATAAAAAAGTCAATATACATACCATACGCCCCATTTTAACATAAGCATATTCCATAGAACTGAAATGCCTATGCTACAATAAAGGTACGATACATTGACAGAGACCGGAGGAGGGCATATGTCGACCATAGACCAGCAGTTCATAGAATATATCGTAAAATCAGTCGTTGGGAACCCCGACGATGTTGTTGTCGAGCGAATTATCGACGAAAAAGGTGTACTTTTGACACTTACTGTTAACCCAGATGATCTTGGACGGGTTATTGGAAAGCGTGGCGTTACGGCCCAAAGCCTGCGTACATTGCTGCGCGCACTCGGTACTAAGAACGATGCTCGCTACAATTTAAAGATTGTAAATAACGATGGACAAACCGGCGCAACCTATTCAAGCGACGATACACCTTCATCATCTTCTAACGAGTCTGTCGAGACTGTGGAAACTTCAACAGATGAATCTGTGGACAACACTTCAGACTACACAAAAAAGACTCGCGCAGAGCTTGCAGAACTCGACGATCTTGATATATAATCACAAGCAGTTCAACAAACATCTTTGAACTGCGAGATCAGCTCATGCGAGCGACAAATCACCACATTTGTTGAGAGCTTATGTGTATAAAAGACACCTTTAGGGGTGTCTTTTTGTTTCTGAAGCTAAAATGAAGTACACTAGTACAGATGAAAAAAATCCAAGTCATAACCCTGTTTCCGGAAATGTTCGAAGGGGTATTCAATACTTCGATGATGTGGAAGGCCCAGAAAGAAGGGGCTGTTGAATTTGGCTTGGTTAATTTGCGAGACTTTGGGATTGGCCCGCGAAAGCAAGTTGATGACACGCCATACGGTGGGGGTGACGGCATGTTATTGAAGCCGGAGCCATTATTTGCTGCTGTGGCGGCAGCTAAGGAAAAAGACCCAACCGCAAAAGTACTCCTGATGACACCGCGAGGGCAACGCTGGAAGCAGGCCACGGCTCAGCAGTATGCCGATGACGCCCACGGGTATATCTTTATTTGTGGCCGCTACGAAGGCTATGACGAGCGGATTGTCAGCCTGGTGGATGAGCAGTTAAGTGTAGGTGATTATGTACTCACGGGTGGTGAACTACCAGCTATGACTATTATAGATAGCATCGTACGGCTTATTCCAGGTGTGCTAGGTGGCGAGGCGAGTGCCGAGATTGAAAGCTTTTCTGACGGTGAAACGTTAGAGTTCCCTCAATACACAAAACCGGCAGACTATAATGGCATGACAGTACCCGAGGTGCTCCTAAGTGGCAACCACGCAGCAATTGCACAGTGGCGCGAAGAACACTCGATAAAAGCCGCTAAAGAATAATCTATCATTGTGAACAAAAGAAAAACCCGTCCGAAGACGGGTTTCCCTCTGTTGTGGTGGATATATCGTATAGCGATTGTAGCTACAACAAAATTTTTTAGATTGGAGTTTTTGTTTTTGTAACTGTCGCTTACAAACTACTCTACATAACCGGGATGAAAAACACAAGCATAATTATAAAAATAACAACGATTTGTCAAAAAGATCGTCGCGGACGTATACTGTAAGCATGACTGTGTTTGTAAAACCAACCCTTGCTCCCGCTCCTCGCTCGAAACAAGCCCGCTTTGTGGCTGTGGCGTTTGCGGCCATACTTGTAGGTATAGTGCTTACACAATTATTTACCTTCGACCATTTAGTGGAGCTATTACCAAGTATTGGCTTGCCGTTTTCTGGTGGTTTCCAGTACGCTATTGCGCCGCTTATTGTCGTTGCGGAAGTCTTTGCCCTGCCTTTCCTACTGACAATGACTGTAAGTATTGCTTTTCGTTGGCTAAGCATGTTCTGTGGGTGGGTTGCCGCCTTGGCCTGGATAGGGATAGGATCATACCTACTTATAAACGGAATTGATGCAGCAAATACAGGCCTATTAGGAACAGTTGTCGAAATGGGCAGCCTGGCGACTTTGATAGTCGGGCTCCTGTTGGCGCTACTGGCTGCTTGGTCGGCGTGGGGCCTTTGGCCGCTCCGTTCAGCAACTAAGGTTATTGAGAAATAACCCTAGTGAGCGTATGATGGATAGAAATGGAGGAAGTGTCGCATGGATACTATAACAAAGCTTGAGCGTACTGTATTGCATTGGTTTAAGGCCGTTCCACACCTGCCACGTGGTGTGCAGCATTGGTTAGGTGACAATATATGGTGGATTACCGTCTTGGTGGCGATTGTGACGGGCCTCGCAGCAATGGGTAATATTTTTACACTCTTAGGAAATCAATCGGTTATTGAAAGCGGCAGTATTAGTTACTATGCTTCAACGAGCTTTTTGGTGTGGGCTAATGTTATAGCAACTATTAATCTCGTCTTTAATGCTTTGACGACCGTTATACTTGCCTTTGCGGTTGTACCACTGCGTGAAAAGCAAAAGAAGGGCTGGGTGCTTGTATTCCTTACATTGCTGCTTGCAGTAGTGTCGACGGTAGTTGGGGCTATTATGACGCAAAATGTTATCGGATTTGTTTCGAGCATTTTGTTTGAAGGCATATTTATTGTAGTTGGCGCCTATTTCTTATTCGAAGTTCATGGTGAGTTCGCACACGTAGAGCGCTCTAAAGGCGTAAAGAGCGCTAAAAAGTCAGAAGACAAGTAAACACTGCGCCCTCTAGGACTACTTGAGCATTGCCCTCTATTAAGGTATAATACATCGGTACCGCGCGTACCGTACTAGGGTGTCGCCAAGTGGTAAGGCACCAGGTTTTGGTCCTGGCATTCGGGGGTTCGAATCCCTCCACCCTAGCCAAGAAAAAAGAGTCTTCTTAAGGCTCTTTTTTCTTTGACGTCTAAAAGCCCAGAAGGGTGGTCTGGTATAGTGAAAGTATGAGTTTAAGAAGCGCCGTATCAAAGTTTGTTCATCGAACATTACGAGTACCTTACAGTTTGCATTGGTATGAATTTCAATCACCGAAACGCCCAAAAGCTACTTATGTGTTTATTCATGGTATCGGCAATACGCTCCATGCATGGGATAATGTCGTGGCCGGTCTTCCTTCTGATGTTAGGGTTATAGGTATTGATTTACTTGGTTTTGGTGAATCACCCAAGCCTAGTTGGGCAATTTACGATGCTAAGACACAGGCACGTTCGGTGGCGATGACACTGTTAGGGCTTCGTATGGCGCACCAACCGGTATTAGTGGGGCATTCGCTTGGCGCGCTGGTCTCGGTTGAGGTTGCTAAACGGTATCCACTGATAGCACGTCGGCTCATTTTATGTAGCCCGCCCTTTTACAAACCGAAGACTCTTGATGGTAAGCGAACTCCGTCGCTTGATGACATGCTCCGTACCCTATACGAGACAGCCCGTAAGCACCCCGATCAGTTGCAGTATTTTTCCCAAATGGCCGTTAAAGTAGGGCTAGCAAATAAGGCGCTCACTATTAATGACACAACAATCGCTTCATATACGGCTGCGCTTGAATCGAGCATTATTAACCAAACGGCACTGACCGATGTTGGGCGGTTGAAATTGCCTATTACTATTTTTTATGGTTTGTTTGACCCGGTGGTGATTCGAAAGCATATAATTGTACTTGCGAAAGATAAGCCGAATATTTCGCTTATACGGGTAAATGCTGGCCATGAAATACTGGGTAATTATGCTAAGCGATTGACGACGTATATTAGCGAGATGACGTCTTGATTTGAGCAGGTTTCTTAGTACGGATAGGTAATTGTATTAAAAAATGCGCACCTTGATTAGCTTCAAGTAAATCAATCGTACCCTTGAAGTGATCTGTAATAATATGATGTGCAATGTAGAGGCCTACGCCTAGCCCTGTTGGCTTGGTGCTGATTTTTGGCGCGAATAAAGTCGGCACTTTGTTAGGCTCAACCCCAGGTCCATTATCACTTAGTAATATTTGAGCGGAATCTGAATTTTGGTCGACTCTTATAGTTACGTTTGCGTTACTATTTTGGGCGCAGGCCTCTAGCGCATTGTGTAATAAAATTGTCAGTACCTGCATAAAAGCTAAAGATGAACCCTGTATGCAAAGGCGTTGATGTGTAGTATCCAGTATTGTCAGACTGATCCCTCTATGATGAAACTTTTGCTTAAAGTCTTTGGTGATTTGATAAACTGCCTTCCTAGCGTCGAAAGAGAGGCTTGTGTCGTACGTATCTAACTGCTGACGCGCATTTATGACCATCTTATTGATAGATTTGATGCTTGTAGTCGCATTTTTTATGGCCTGCGAATGTGTATATTGTTGTCGTAGATCATTTATGTCGAGATTTAAGATGCTGAGTAGGTTGGATAATTCATGTAACGTCGCAGCTGCTGATTGACCTAGTAGGGCAAATTTGTGCAACTGGTGAAGGTGATCGATCTGGGTCTTTCGTAGGAGTGCCGTTTCTTTAATCAACTCGATTTTTATTGAGGCTTTTTGGCGTCGTATTATTTCTTCGGCTAATTGCGCGCGATTAACACTTTGTTCAAGTTGTGTATAGGATAGCCAAGTGACAAGCGCGAGTAAGTGGAGGGCTGTTGCGTAAAGCAATACGTTCCAGCCTTCAACGTCATGAATAGTTATCTGTGATGGAGATATTGAAATTGATCGAAAACAATAGTTTATTACCAAAACAGAGGCTATCGTAATGGTGACGGGAAAGATTACTGATGTTCCTACGATTACGCCAGATAAGACAATTGCGAAGCAGGCGGATAGAATACCCATTACATCATTGGTTCCCCATAGGATAAACCCAACACCCGCCATGATCGAGTAAAAACTTACGAGCATCCAGCTAACAAGCCGGAACATATTAAATAGACACATAATCTCTACTAAAAATAGATACATAACACTCGAAAGTATAAGAATATGCCGCCTATCGATGGGTATGTCTTGGACCAACGTATATAGTAGTGATAGGATCGCAATAATAATTATTGCAACAAGTGTGCCGTGGAGGATGATCGTAATGATATTGGCTGGAGCATAGTGGACAGAGGGGTGTTTGAAAAGTGTACGATACATGTGATGTGGCTATTTTGCATTGTCGCTTGCTGATGTATCTATCATGTAACCAACCCCGTAAGAAGTTTTAATTAGAGGGTATCGAAAGGGCCGATCAACCTTATCGCGTAGCTGTTTAATATGTACGTCAACCGACCCTACCCAACTAGCCCTGCCATTCTCCCATGCGTGATCGATAATCATTTGTCTCGATAATACCCTCCCAGGATGAGTAGCAAGATATTCCAGGATGTCATATTCTTTGCGGCGCAGAGGAATAGTGACTCCGCTACGTTCCACGGTGCGACGACCTGGATCAATAGTAAGGTCAGCTACGCGTATAAATTTTTCATTATGGTGCCGCGATCGTCTTCGTGATAGAGCGTTAATACGGGCTCTCAGTTCGTCGACTTCAAATGGTTTGGTAAGGTAATCATCCGCACCGCTTTCAAGAAGGGAGACCGTGCTTTCTACTGTGTCTATGCCTGTGAGTATGAGAATTGGAATATCGAGCGAATACTGTCTTAAGGACTCACATACCTGTAATCCGTTCATGTCGGGTAGGTTAAGATCGAGAATGACAATATCAGGTGTTGTTGTCATTGCTAGTCTTAAGCCTTCATCGCCTGATGAGGCCGTATCTGTCGTATACCATCGTGAAAGCTGCTGCTTTAGTTTGATCACCAATCTCGGATTGTCTTCAATAACAAGTATTTTCATTCCCACCTCTTTATCTGTATATACTCCCTAATTTACGCTCAACTTTTTAAATAGTTATTAAATTTTTTCTCAATTATTTAAAATTGAAACTTTGTATGGGTATTTCTATATTGAATTGCTGAACTCGCCTTACCAGGCGTATACTAAAAGCATATGATTATCGAATTCTTGATTCGTCTTATAGCAGATTTTGCTGTCGTTCCAATCGCCCTATTAGCAGCATGGGCTTTGTTATGGAAAGTGCCAAAGGGCCATCGGTTTGAGGCGTATTCCCGTGTGCTCATGGCGGGGCTTACCGCCTATATGTTAGCTAAATTTGTGGCGGTTATTTACCAACCATCAACTATGCGCCCCTTCGAGCTGCTTGGTGTTAACCCTGGTGCGTTGTATCTTAATAACCCGGGCTTTCCATCGGATCATGCGCTATTCGTAACAGTACTTGTCTGTGCTGTCTGGTTCGAGACGCGCATGAAAAAACTGACTATCGTTTTAATATGTCTAGCCTTGTTGGTGTGTATCGGAAGGGTGTTGGCGCAAGTCCACACCCCACTCGATGTCATAGGGGGTGTCAGCATTGCGCTGGTAGGTGCTTTATGGTACAGTAACGTACCAAGGAAGCAGGAGGTACGCACCCGTGGCAAAAGTCATCCAAAACACGCCTAATGTTATTGTTGAACCGTGGTGGGTGAAAGGACACGCAGCCTATATTGGCATTGGTATGGGGGTCCTATGGTGGGTACTTACCTCATTGCTTAATCGTTATATTGTTGAACCATCGGCTTGTCGTGATCTTACAAGCGCAGCTGCTTGTGTTAATTCTTTTAGTGTTTCAGGTAGTGTAGCAGCGGTCGTTGTTGCTGTCGTTGGTACTGTTTTACTCGTACGCTATATCCAACCGAGGCCAATTGTTATCTCTGTTGCAACAGCTATTTTGTTATGGGATTTAGCAGCCCTCGCTGATGGGCTTTCGTGGTGGGTTGTGTTATTGTGGGCAGTTGTTCTGTATGGTGTAAGTTATGGCTTATTCGCCCTAGTCGCACAGCTACGGTCGGTCGCTTATTCGCTACTTGTTGCCGCTTTTTTGGTGGTAGGTATTCGCCTTATCCTCTTACTCTAAGTGGTATACTAAAAGTATGGAAATGATCTTAGTGGTGATTCTTCTTGTTGTTTTAGCTGCTCTGGGCGGGGCGGTTGTGTTCTTACTGATGCAACGTGCACGAGGTGAAAAGCCAAATAGTACGGGTGTAGAGTTATTAAAGGCTGATGTTACCGAGTTGAATCGCACGATTTCAAACTTGCAAACAACACTTACCGATAAGTTAGAGCGTAACGCTACTAACATGCAAGGTTCGATGCAAAAGCAACTTACCGAAAGTATGAAGTTAGTCGGCGATGTCTCGCAACGCTTGGCAAAACTAGACGAAACTAACCGTCGGGTAGTGGATGTTGCGGACGAACTAAAGACACTTCAAAATGTATTGCAAAATCCAAAACAACGGGGTGTCTTTGGTGAATACTACCTAGAGTCGGTATTAGCAAACATTTTACCTACTAAGAACTTTAAAATGCAGCATGGATTTAAAGATGGATTAATTGCCGATGCGGTGGTTATTTTGGATAAGGGGCAGCTCCTTCCTGTTGACAGTAAGTTTAGCCTTGAAAATTATAACCGCATGGTTGCTTCGCAAACAAAGTCCGAACGAGAAGAGTGGCTTAAAAAAGTCCGCAGCGATTTAAAGGGTCGAATTGACGAAACCAGCAAGTATATTCGTCCGGCTGAACACACCATGGACTTTGCTTTTATGTTTATTCCTAGCGAGTCTTTGTATTACGATTTGCTTATTGGTGATGTTGGAACGGGTTCAAGTGCCCGTGACCTTATAGAATACGCTTTTCGTGAAAAGAAGGTTGTTATTGTGAGTCCAACTAGTTTCATGGCGTACTTACAAACCGTCTTACAAGGCCTTCGCAGCCTCCAAATAGAAGAGCAAGCTAAAGATATTCAGGTTCAAGTAGGTAAGCTTGGGCGACATATCGCGAGCTTTGACAGCTACATGGAAAAGCTTGGTAAGTCGCTTGGTACAACCGTAGGCCACTATAATAATGCACACAAAGAGCTAGCCAAGGTAGATACAGATGTAACGAAAATTGCCGGTGGTAACAAAAGCATTGAACCTTTGTTAATTGATAAACCTCAACAAGAGGATAGCTAAGTATGGTCAACCCCGAGAAACAAACAGATCGGGGTGGGCGAATAGATCTTGACCCGAGTATCAAAATCGATGATCTTATACTTCATTTGATTGCCGCCGGTGTACCGCTTGAAAAATATGGTATAGATGGTGCAAAAACCGTTGGCCATTTACTAAAAGAGATTCAGAGTGGCGAATCTAAGATGTCCTTTGATACTAAGGGCAATATATATCGTGAAGCGCGGGTGCTTTGGCTGAAGAGTTGGCGGTGACGGTTGAACCAACTGGTGTGTATTTTCTTGAAACAGAGCAGCACACTCATATTCCTGATACATATCCTGGACTAGAGTCCACCTATTTTCATTATAAGTATGCAGTGACAATTCCCTCGTCCGTTTTTAAACCCGAGGGCTATATAGAAGATCAAGAAGATAAGACAAATTATTATGTCTGGGAACTTCTCAATTAAAAAATCCCGCCTCGTACTGGCGGGATTTTTTTAGGCTAAAACCTATTAGGCGTTATTCTTACCACGAACGAGGTCGTAGATAATGAAACCGAGTACGGCACCAATAACTGGTGCAAGAATGTAAACGGCGTATGCCCATACGGTTGGTGCATATGCTTGCAATGTTAATGCGACTGCAGGGTTGAGGATACTGCTTGCTGAAGCGTAGCCAGCAATAGTAAGCCCGGTCATGAGCGCAATAAAGATACCGAAACCTGAGGTGAAGGCCTTTGTAAGGCTATCTGTTGTACGGGTTGCGGCAGCGATAGCAAAACCAAGAATAGCCGTACCAAGAAGCTCTTCAAAGAATACAAACCATTCTTTACCAGTAAGCTTAGCGATATCAACGGCTTGGTAGAGCGTTGCAGCGGTTGAGCCGTACATTTGTTGCTCGGCTGTAGGTTGGGTTGCACCGCCCAAGAAGGCGTGAAGTGCAAAGTAGGCAACTGCAGCACCAAGGAACTGTACAAAGATGTACCCTAGCGCACGAAGCCAGCCAATACGGCGAGTTACCCAAGCGGCAACAGTTACTGCTGGGTTAATATGACCACCAGAAATGGCGCCAATTAATAGTACAATACCAGCCAAACCAAATAGTACGAAAATTGGTTGACCCTGGCCTGCGACGAAAATCGAAGCCAATAGGAATGTGCCGATAAACTCAGCCGCTAGTGCGCGCCAAAGGCGTGGTGAGCGCAGAGAGCCATCAACGTGTTCGCCAAGCGTTTGCTTCTTCACTGGAGCAGAGACGGTATTGACGGTCGTTTTAGTCACCGCAGCAGACGTCTTTGCAGAAGCTTTTGCGGGAGCTTTCTTATTTGTAGAAGTAGTGGCCTTCTTAGTAGCCATATGTTTCCCTCCTTATAGTAAACATGCCCTCAGTATACCATAACCACGACAGTGTAAATACGAAGTGCTATAGTGGGTATATGGGTTTATATTTGAAACAAAGTGAAACACGATCCGAGCTGCAAAATAAGCTCGCTGCCGAACTGCAAGACCGTGCACGTAAAAAGGCCGCCGACTTTGGCGATCGTCCTGATGGCGTGACGGATGCCGAATACATGAAAAACACAAAACAGACAACAAGCCTTGCCTGGGCTTGGGTGCTCATTGGTGTCGCCATTGTCGCAATTGTTTTATGGCTTGTGATCGCTACGGCTTCGTAAAATAGCTCTCGCCCACAGAGACGAGATGGCGTATAATAGAAATAACTATGTCGACATATGATATTGAGGGTGTAAAGCAGGCCTTGCTTGAACAAGTTGCCGTCAGTCAAACCCCACGTGAAGTATTAAAAGCTCCGCAGATTCGTGAGCTGTATGCTGTAATAGCAACACTCCCGGTAGAAGAGCGGGGTTCTTTTGGTCGTGAAGTAAATGAAGTCAAACAGGCGGTCGAAGCGGCTGTTCAGGCGCGTGAAATAGAGCTTGAGTCTGCGGACGTTACTCCTATTGATATTACCGCTCCTTGGGAGATAAATGGCAGCGCCCCTTCATTGCTTCCCACTGAAATGGGTACGCAACACCCGCTTACAAAAGAGATCGAGCGCGTGGTTGATATCTTTACGCGTATGGGCTTTGAGGCAATTGAGTCACGTCAAATTGATGATGATCATCACATGTTTGGTGCATTGAATTTTCCGCCCGACCACCCGGCCCGTGATGGCTATGACACTTTTCGTACTGAAGAGGGGTATATTCCGCCTGCGCATACCTCGACTATGCAACACCGTATTCTAAAAGCCGGTAAGGCAAAGCTAGAAGCGGGCGGTCACATTGCTGCGGTTAGTTACGGCCGTGTGTTCCGAAATGAAGATGTTGATGCCACCCACGAACATACCTTTTACCAATGTGAAGGTGTGTTTGTGAGTGATGATGCGACATTGGGCCAAATGCTCGGTACATTACGAAGCTTCTTTGAAACATATTACGGGCAAGCCTTGCGCATTAAAACTCAACCTGGCTATTTCCCATTTGTGGAGCCTGGGCTCGAGTTTGCCATTGAGAAGCCAGCTTCAATTGGCGGTAAACCAGGTGAATGGCTTGAAATGCTTGGTTGCGGCATGATCCACCCGAATGTGCTCAAAGAGGCAGGTATCGACCCCGCTAAGTATCGTGGCTTCGCCTGGGGTGGCGGTATCGAACGTTTGGTAATGTTGAAGTATGGCATTGAAGATTTGCGCCATTTTGAATCAGGTAAGTTAGCGTTCTTAAGGAAGTTTGTCGGATGATTATTTCTGTTAATTGGTTAAAAAAATTCACAGATATCGACGGCTCGGTTGAAGAGCTCGCGACGCTTATTGGTGCGCGACTTGTTGAAATTGAACAAGTAATTAACTTGGGTGAAAAATACCAAGGTGTTGTGGTAGCGCACGTTGTTGAGTGTGCGCCACTTGAAGGTTCGGATCATCTGAACGTGACGAAAATCGATGACGGCGGAGTTGTGCCTGATGTTGAGCGTGATGAGAATGGCTACGTCCAAGTTGTGTGTGGTGCACCAAATGTTCGCGCCGGCTTAACTGTAGCGTGGTTGCCTCCTCGCAGTACAGTACCGGAAACCTTTGCCACAAGCGAACCGTTCGTACTGAGCGCTAAACCATTACGGGGTGTCGTGAGTAATGGCATGTTGGCGAGTGCTCGTGAACTCGATCTGTATGATGACCATAGCGGTATTCTCGTTATTGATAAAGAAGCGGCGCCTGGTTCTTCTTTTGCTGAGTTGTATGAATTAGACGATTATCTATTAGACATCGAAAATAAATCTCTCACTCACCGTCCTGATACTTTTGGTGTGATTGGGTTCGCGCGTGAAGTCGCGGGTATTCAAGGAAAGCCGTTCCAAACACCCGCATGGCTGGAAGTGCTCGAACCGGTTATTAACCACACAGAGTCGTATGAAGCGCCAACAATCACTATTGAAGATTCAAGTCTTTCCGACCGTTTCGAAGCTATTGTGCTAGAAGGTGTCAGTGAAACGGCGGTTTCACCAGTCCAGCTTCAAACCTACCTTGCGCGTAGCGGGGTGCGGCCGATTAACGCGGCTGTTGATGTTTCAAATTATCTTATGCTTCTCACTGGCCAACCCTCACACACGTACGATTATGACAAACTCAAAAAAGTTGCAGGCGGTGATTTCACCGTTCGTGTTCGTGCCGCGCGTGCTGACGAGAAGCTGGTGCTCCTCGATGGCAAGGAAGTCACGTTGGATACGACGGATATCGTTATTGCGGCCGGCGATACAGCTGTAGGTCTTGCGGGCATTATGGGTGGAGAAAGCACTAAGGTGGATGAAACTACACGTGCTGTACTACTTGAAGTTGCAACATTTGACCTATACCATATGCGTTCCAGCCAAATGCGGCATGGCATTTTCTCGGAAGCGGTAACTCGTTTTACTAAAGGTATTCCTGCGCCGCTTAGTGGGCCTGTCTTGTTTGAAGCAGTTCGCATGCTCCAAGAGCACACTGGTGCTACTGTCGCTAGTGCAGTTGTAGAAGATTACCCTGGCTATAAAGATCCTATTACGGTTCATGTTTCCGAGCAAAACGTAAATGACACACTAGGTACTCATTTTGCCGCCGAAGATATTGCAGAGCTCCTGCAGAATGTCGGGTTTGAAGTTTCCTTTGATGGGCTTGAGGCAACGATTACAGTGCCGTATTGGCGACAAGATATCCACATACCAGAAGATATCATCGAAGAAGTCGGGCGATTAGCTGGTTTTGATACTATCGCCGTGACTCTCCCAAGTCGTGATTTTGAAGCGGTTCAGCCAAGTGCTTTTGATCAGTTGCGAGCCCTCCTTCGTAAGACGCTTGTCCGTGCTGGGGCGAACGAGATTTTGTCTTACAGTTTTGTACATGGCGACTTACTAAAAAAGTCCGGTCAACAACCAGATGATGCCTACCGCATTATCAACAGTATTAGCCCAGACCTCCAGTATTATCGTCAGTCGCTTACGCCAAGTCTATTGGCAAATGTATTCCCTAATAGTAAGGCTGGCTACGAATCATTCGCATTGTTTGAGCTAAATAAAGTACACGATAAAAACCGTGGTTTAACAGATGAGTCTGTGCCCGTAGAGCATGATAGTCTGTCGTTTGTTACGGCTAAGGTCAAGGATAAGAGTGCGGCGTACTATGACGCAAAGAATGTACTGGAATACCTCGCGCAACATATTGGCATGACATTAAACTTCACCCCACTTGTTGGTGAGGATCGGCCATTGTATGCTCCGTTTGAACCGAAACGGGCAGCATTGGTGATAGACCAGAAAACTGGACGCACCATAGGTGTCGTTGGTGAGTATAAAGCATCAGTTCAAAAAGCATTTAAGTTGCCAGCGCATACTGCCGGTTTTGAACTCGACACCAGAGCCCTCCTCGACTTGTATGATCCAATCGGTAGTTACCAACCATTAAGTCGCTACCCAGGCACCGAGCGAGATGTTTGTTTTCAAGTAAATGCTTCAGTTACTTATGCCGATGTAGAAGATGCGACAAAGTCTGCATTAATTGAGACGGGGCTTATTACAGAAGTAAAACCCCTCGACTTATACCAGCCCGAGAGTGGTGATACGAAGAATATTACAGTGCGTATATCGCTTGTATCTTATGACAAAACACTTACTGGTGAAGAAGTAACACAAGTAATGTCCACGGTTATTGATAAGGTGACAGAAGTGACGGGAGGAAAGGTAATTTAATATGGCAACAACTAAAGTACAACGGATTGGTATTTGGGTAATCGCAGCCTTTATGGCTGTTGGTACAATAGGTTCATTCGCGATTATTGTGCTAGCTAACAATAACACCCAAAAGGACCAAGCACGCTTTAACGAACTGTATTCGAAGTATCAAACCGAGCAATCGGCCTATCAGGCAAAAGTGGATGCTCAGACAAAAGAACTTTCCGATAAGTATTTCAGTACATTTAGCCCTTACTTATCGAATGTGGCTTCGTTTGATGCCTCTAGTGTAAAGGAGCTTGGTAAACAAGATCTTGTAGAGGGTACGGGAGATGCAATTACCAGTGAATCATCGTTTAGCGCCTATTACATTGGCTGGAACCCGTCGGGTAAGATGTTCGATAGTTCGTTTTCTGACGCGAAAGACAGCTTAAAGGCACCTCTCCCTGTAACACCTGGTGGTGTCATTAAGGGGTGGACACAAGGTGTTGATGGCATGAAGGTGGGTGGTATTCGCGAGCTAACCATTCCAGCCGATCTTGCCTATGGCAAGACGGGGAGCGGTGCAGATATTCCTGCTGACACACCATTAAAATTTGTGGTTATGATTATTCCAGCCCCTGAAGCTATTGCACAACCTGCCATGTCATCAGAATTAATAACACTATACACGAGGCTTTATGGAAAATAATATTCGAGACGTCATTATGATCGGCGCTGGCCCCAGCGCCTTGGCAGCCGCCATTTACACCACCCGCGAAGATATCGATACGGTACTATATGAAAAATCTACTATTGGCGGTATGGCGGCAATTACCGACAAAGTCGACAACTATCCTGGCTTCCCAGAGGGTATAGAAGGTATGACGCTGGCTACGCAGCTTGAAAAGCAAGCGGAACGCTTTGGCGCGCATATCGATTTTGGTGACGTCAGTGCGATCCGTAGCGATGGTCGCTATAAAGTTGCCACAGTGGATGGCCAAGACGTGAAGGCAAAGGCTGTTCTTATCGCAACCGGAAGCGACTACAAGAAGCTTGGCGTACCTGGCGAAAAAGAACTATATGGCCGAGGTGTTCATTACTGTGCGACTTGCGATGGTGCTTTTTACCGTGACAAAACACTGGTTGTAGTTGGTGGTGGTAATTCTGCCCTACAAGAAACTATCTTCCTTACCCGATACGCGACTCATATTGACCTGCTTGTTCGAAGCACCATTAAAGCTAGCGACGTTTTGCAGCATGAACTCCAAAAGTACGTCGCCGCCGGCAAAGTAACAGTACACCTTCAAACGACGACTGATGAAATTCTTATTACAGATGGTCGTGCTTCAGGAGTGCGTGTCACTGAAAAAGGTGAGCAACACGACATTATTACCGACGGTATTTTCGTGTTTGTGGGCCTTCAGCCAAATACGGCATTTCTTGAAGGTAGTGGAGTAGAGCTTGATGAAGTTGGCTTAGTGAAAACGGATCAGCACCTCATGACAACATTAGACGGTGTCTTTGCGAGCGGCGATGTTCGCAGCGGTGCGACTATGCAAATTGCCAGTGCTGTTGGTGAAGGTGCGGCAGCCGCTCTTTCTATTCGTGAATATCTCGACGAATTTGATCGAAACAATTAGTTTTTCGTGCCGAGCTTGACTTCGTCGTTGACGAATTTTTCGAGCTGGTTGATAACATCCTGATTTTGAGTTTCTAGTGCGATTTCACGTGTTCCTAGCAACACCCCTGTATAGGCAAAATTGTGCGAACCAGTAATAGCTGTTTTTGTGCCATTAGTAAAGGTAAAGATAATACATTTTGCATGGAGGTATTGGGCTCGCGTGTATTTTGTATGTAGGCCGCTTAAGAGTTGACTAATGCGAATGACTATTCTGTTCAAGCCCTCAGCCTGGAGAGGGCGATTGTAATATAGGTTGGCGCTCTTACTTTTAAGAATACGACCAAGCTTTCCAGTTGGGGGGTATTGTGACACAAAAGTAATATGCATCGCCTGTTCGGCTAGTTCGATAGCGCGCCGATAAATAACAGACTGCCCAATAATACCGCCATCAATGAGGACGGTCATGTCGTTATGTTCATAGCTAACGGACGGATAATTATTTGAGCGCCGCTCGGCATTCTGGATACGGATCTGCTCTTGTATGAGTCGCTCGGCTAGTTTTTTGTCGGTCAGTTTAAACATGTAGTCGACGTTGCGAACGCCTTCATCGTAGAGGTTGACGCCGCCGAATGTAAAAAGGGTGTCATCTACTATGCACCATTTTGTATGGGTACGGCCGTGAAAAAGCGTAATACGCCCACGACCAAGCCAGTTAAAATGGACACCGGCTTTCTTTAGGGTTTTTACCATACGGTTCGTATTTCGTGCACCATGACTATAGTAGCGAAACGGCAAGAAACCGCCCCCCACTTCACCGTATGTAAAAATATCGCCCGCCACGACAACTTTAACTCCGCGTTTAGCGGCAGATTGAAGGGCCTCTATAAGTACGTGCGTCTCATCATGGTCGCTAATAACCATCGACAGTAAATACACGTGCTTTTTAGCGTGCTCTACTGCCTGGGCAGCTTCTTGAACATACTGAGTAGGGGAAATAAGTTTCACTGCTGTCATTATATCATTGGCTTGACCGGTAATTATTTATATTACAGAACGAAAAAGTAGGAACTCAATGACCAAAGCTGATAAAATAATGAACAGTAGAAACAAAAGGAGAAATATTGTGGCAGACTTTAATAAAATTCTTACCCCTGGTGATGTTGATGGCGGCGTTATTAATGTTGTTGTTGAAATTCCTACCGGCAGTTCACATAAAATTGAATGGAACCGTGAGCTTGCGGCTTTCCAACTTGATCGTGTTGAACCAGCAATCTTTGCTAAACCAACTAACTACGGATTTATTCCACAAACACTCGATGAAGATGGTGATGAGCTTGACGCACTGATTATTACAGATGCACCGCTGACGACCGGTATTTTTCTCGAGGGTCGTGTGATAGGTGTATTGAAATTTGAGGATGACAATGAAATCGATGATAAGGTTATTGTCGTTCCAGCCGATGATCGTAACACCGGTAATGCCATTACTTCACTTGAGGATTTGCCAAAACAACTCTTGGCTCAAATTGAGCACCACTTTACACACTACAAGGACCTTAAAAAGCCAGGTAGTACAATTGTGAAAGGCTTTGGTGACGCAGAAGAAGCGAAGATTATTATTCACGAAGCAATTGAACGCTGGAATAACCGCTAGCCTTAGGCTTTTGGGGTTTCTTCTGAAGGGGCGCGCTTACGGCGCGTCTTTTCTCTTACTATCGCGGCCGCGTGACTAATACTTTCGATAGCGCCAACCTTGCGCAGTTGGGCGCGGAGCTTTGCTCGGGCGTGGGTGGTTGATACAAGTTCGAGCCATGTCGAGCGAGGGAGTGATGTCTTGCGGGTAATAACTTCAACCACGTCGCCATTTTGCAGGGGCTTATCGAATGGGTGAATAGCACCATTAACACGGAAACCATAGGCGTGCTTGCCAATATCGCTGTGCACTAAGTAAGCAAAATCCAGCGGGTAGGCACCTTCTGGAAGGTTATAAATATCGCCTTTAGGTGAGTACACAAAGATCCGATCACCGAAAATGTCGATAGAAAGCTGTGATTCTGGGATTTCTTCACCGCTGCGTAGTTTAGTGGCGATTTCCTGAAGTTGAGTAATCCACTGCATATGCGTTGGTAAAACAGCGCTTTTTTTGCTGCGGGTGTAGTCTTTGGATGCTTTTTGTTCGTGGTAGTGAAAACTTGCAGCCAGCCCCCGTTCGGCAAATTCGTGCATTTCGTAGGTACGAATTTGAAATTCAACGATTTGCTTAGCTGGTGTAATAACGGTAGTGTGGAGGCTTTGATAGCCGTTTGGCTTTGGGACGGCAATGTAATCTTTAATACGCGCGATCATTGGTTGGTAAAGGGTGTGTAGAATACCGAGAACACGATAACAGTCTTCTTTTGTTTCTACGATGACACGCAGGGCCATTAAATCGTAGATGTCGTCAATAGTACGGTCGCCTTTTTTAAGTTTTCGATAAAGGCTGTAAATGCTTTTAACGCGCCCATTAATTTCATGTGGTATATGTTGGGCCTTAAGGGCTTTTTCAACTTCATCGCGAACAGCTCCTAATTTACGAGTGCTTCGCCCGAGGCGTTTGCGAAGCTGATTTTGAAGCTTTTTAAATTCCGTGGGGTCAAGGTAGCTAAAGGCAAGTTCTTCAATTTGCATACGCACGCGACCCATACCAAGTCGGTCTGCCATAGGGCCAAATACCTCGAGGCTCTCACGGGCGATTTTCGTTTGCTTTTCGCGTGGCATATGTTGCAAAGTTTGTAAGTTATGAAGACGATCGGCAAGTTTAATGATGATGACGCGGACGTCTTGTCCGATAGCGATTAACAATTTTGATAAGTTATCCTTTGTTTGCGGCAAGTACTCGGCTAAGTCTTGCATGCCGGCACGTGCCTGAGACACTTTAGTGACGCCATCAACCAAGAAGGAGACATCTTTGCCAAAAGTGTTTTCTAGCTCATCAAGGGTTACTTCAGTATCTTCTACGGTGTCGTGAAGGACGCCGGCTAGAACGGTATCGATATCCATGCCCCATTCAATAAGTGTCGATGCAACGGCTAAAGGGTGAATAATATACGGCTCGCCGCTTTTACGCTTCTGGCCTTTATGTGCTTTTGAAGCTAAGTCAATGGCGTGCTCAAGCTCGAGGAGTTCATCCTCCTCGTAAAAAGGGACAGCATGTTTTAATAATTCAGCTTTATTCACAAGCTAAGTATACCTATAGTTGACATAATTTTCGAGAGGAGTAAAGTAGCGGCTAAGCGGAATGTTGATCACCTGGAACTCGAAGCATCACAATGAGTTCGATGAGCGATGTATCATTCGTGCTGGTTATCTGAGTAGAGAGCATTCTTCGTCCTCGTGGATGAATCGACTTGCACCAAACTGAGATGACCATCGCGTCCACCGCGATAAGATCCCCGGGGCCGGGTTGCGCAAGCTTCTCGGCCTCGGGGCGCCACCATCACAAGGAAAAGATGTGAGCTCATGAGCTTGTACGGTGTCGAGGGAGACTAAGCGCCGCCTGCTGGTTTTCCCAACGACTCATTGCAGTCCACTCATTCCTCCATCTACCAACAAGGGGTCGGCGCCAACACAGGCGCCGACCCCGATTAAATTTTTGACTTCATAGATAAAATGCTTATACTAAAATTAGCTATACATAATGCAGTATAAAAGGAGGGATACATTTCCCATGGCAAAAACGAAAATTGGTATTAACGGTTTTGGGCGCATTGGACGCAACGCTTTTAAGCTTGCTTTCGACCGTAGCGACCTTGAGGTTGTGTCGGTAAACGACTTAACAGACACCAAGACGCTGGCGTATCTTCTAAAGCACGATAGCAACTACGGTACATACAAGTACGAAGTAGGCTACGACGACACGGGTATCATTGTTAACGGACAGCACATTAAAGTGACTGCTGAAAAAGACCCTGCTGCGTTGCCATGGGGCGACCTTGGTGTTGATTTGGTTATTGAGTCAACCGGTCGCTTTACAGATAAAGAGTCGGCTGAACTTCACATTGCAGCCGGTGCAAAGCGAGTAATTATTAGCGGCCCAACTAAAAGCGATGGTGTTGATACGATCGTTCTTGGGGCTAACGAGAACAAAGTCGAAGGCGCAAGCCACGTCATCAGTAACGCGAGCTGCACAACAAACTCTTTGGGCGCTGTCATGGCGGTGCTTGATGCGGAATTTGGCGTACAGAAGTCACTACTTACTACTGTTCACAGCTACACCGCCAGTCAGGCGCTTCAAGATGCTCCAGCGAAAGATCTTCGTGAGGGTCGTAATGCTGCTGAAAATATCGTACCAACGACAACTGGTGCTGCTATCGCTGTAACAAAAACCCTTCCACAACTTGAAGGCAAGTTTGACGGGCTCAGTATTCGTGTTCCAACCCCAGTAGTATCAATTAGTGATGTGACCGTTCTTCTTGAGCGTGATGTAACTGTTGAAGATATTAACGCCGCTTTCAAGAAAGCTGCAGCCGAACCTTACTACCAGGGTATTCTAGGGGTGAGCGAAGAGCCACTTGTAAGTCGCGACTATATCGGAAATAGCCATTCGGGTATTGTCGATCTTCTTCTTACCAAAGTAGTTGGCGGTAACTTGGCCAAGGTAATGGTCTGGTATGACAACGAGTGGGGATATTCAAACCGCCTCGTAGAATTAGTAGCCGACGTTGCTAAGACCTTGCGTCACCACGACTAAACCGCTTATACTTAAAGACAGTATGAAGATTTACTTGGGTGCGGACCATCAGGGATTTCATTTAAAAGAGCAGTTATTTGCTTACCTTGTTAAGCATGGCTACGATGTTGAAGATATGGGTGGTAAAACTCTCGATCCTAATGATGACTTTCCGGTCTTCGCCCAAGCTGTGGCATTAAAAGTACTAGGGTCTACCGAAAAAGATCCTAGAGGTATTCTTGTATGTGGTGGGGGCCAAGGCGTAGCCATGGCAGCCAACAGATTCCGCGGTATTCGCGCTAGTGTCATTTGGGACGCTTACGAAGCGAGGATGACCCGTTACGACAATGATAGTAATATTCTTTGCCTTCCGGCACGTGTCGTGGGTGATGACGAGGCTGCATGGCAGGGTATTTTGGAAACATGGCTAAATACCGAGTTTGCCGGTGCTGTACGCTTTAAACGCCGTAATGCCGAGTTGGACGAGTTGGTATCATGAGTCAGATTGTTCCTACAATTATGGCTGAAACTCTGGATCAGCTTCGCGAATCAACCCAGCGTCTTCAAACTTTTGCCAGGCGGGTACACATTGATATTAGTGATGGTGAATTTGCACCTACCTTTTTACTGCCAGAGGCTCAGCTTTTTTGGCCGCAAGGTTGGGAGGTTGATATTCATGCCATGGTGGCACGGCCATCTGAGCATATCCAGCAACTTATACAGCTAAAGCCAAGTATGGTTATTTTCCATGCTGAAACTCAAGAAGACGTCGTACCTCATTTTGCAACTCTTAAGCAAGCGGGTATCAAAGCCGGGTTGGCGTTGCTAAAAACAACCGTTCCTTCAACAGTTCAACCTGCGATCGAGGCCGCCGACCACGTCATGATTTTTTCTGGTGATCTTGGAAAGTTTGGTGGTACGGCTAGCCTTATGCAGCTCGAAAAGATTAGGCTCATTAAGAAAATTAAACCCAATGTTGAAATTGGTTGGGACGGCGGCGTAAAGCTTGATAACGCTTACACCTTAACGCAGGGCGGAGCCGATGTACTAAACGTTGGTGGCGAGATCGCGAACTCTGCAGCACCTGCTGATACATACAATGAGTTGGTAAAAGAAATTAATAAACACGGAGTAATTTAGGTGGGTAAATTAACTATTCCTCAGATTGAGCAGAAGGCGAATGATATTCGCAAAGATATTATAAAAATGCTGCTCGAAGCGGGGAGCGGACACAGCGCCGGTCCATTGGGCCTGGCGGACATTTTTGCTGCCCTTTACTTTAATATTATGAATATTAGGCCTGAAGAACCAGAATGGGCAGATCGAGACGTGTTCTTTTTGAGTAATGGACACTGCGTTCCTGTGCAATACGCTACGATGGCCGAGGCTGGCTACTTCAGCAAGCAAGAACTCGGTAGTCTTCGTAAACTTGGTAGTCGCCTTCAAGGTCACCCTGAACGCGAAAAGTTGCCAGGCCTCGAGAATACAAGTGGTCCTCTTGGTAGCGGGTTGTCTCAGGCTGCTGGGTATGCCTATAGCTTGCAGTATTTAGAAGAAAATACGCACCGCTTTGTTTACGTAGTCATGGGTGACGGTGAGCTCGACGAAGGAAATATTTGGGAAGCGGCTATGTTCGCTGGTAAAAATAAACTCTCACAACTTATTGCATTTGTTGACCGTAATAATATCCAGATTGATGGTACAACTGAAGATGTTATGCCCCTCGAAGATCTTAAAGGTAAGTGGGAGTCGTTTGGGTGGCATGTCCTAGAAATTGATGGTCATAATATAGAAAGTATTATCGATGCTGCCAGCGAAGGCAGGGCAATTAGTTACCGTCCAACCCTTATTATTGCCCATACTATACCGGGTAAGGGTGTTGATTTTATGGAATACAACTACAAGTGGCATGGTATCCCGCCAAACGCCGAACAGGCTAAAGAGGCTTTAAAAGATCTCCGTAGTTTAGGCGGTAAAATTACACACGAAGGAGAGGGCGTATGAGCTATCCACTAAACCCAAAACTCTATGGAGACGATGTTGAACTTGAGCCAATCCGTGCCGGTTTTGGTCGCGGTTTAAAAGCGGCCGGTGAAGCGGATGAAAATGTTGTGGCCTTGTGTGCCGACTTAACGGAAAGTACGCAAATGCACCTTTTTAAAGAAGCTTTCCCAAAACGTTTTATTGAAATTGGTATTGCGGAACAGAACCTCGTTACTGTAGCATCGGGGTTGGCCCGGGCTGGGCGTATTCCATTTACGAGCAGTTACGCAGCTTTTAGCCCAGGTCGAAACTGGGAACAGATCCGAACCACCGCAGCACTTAATAACCAACCTGTAAAAGTAGTTGGTTCACACGCTGGTGTTAGTGTTGGGCCTGACGGTGCAACCCACCAGATGCTTGAAGACATTGCGCTGATGCGCGTTCTTCCTAATATGGTAGTTGTGGCGCCTGGCGATAGTGTTGAAGCCGAGAAGGCTACGAAAGCCTTGGCGGTTAACGGTAAACCAAGCTATCTTCGTTTGGCACGTGAAAAAACACCTATTTTCAGTACGACAGATTCGCCATTTGAGCTCGGGAAGGCCTATGTACTTAAAGAGGGTCACGATGTGTCGCTGCTTGGCACCGGTACTATGACGTACCAGCTATTAGTTGCTGCGAAAATTCTTGAGGAACAGGGTATTCACGCAGAGGTGGTACATGTACCTACCATTAAGCCGCTCGATGAAGAGATAATTTTGGCAAGCGCCCGAAAAACCGGTCGTGTCGTTACTGCTGAAGAGGCTCAAGCGGCCGGTGGCTTTGGAAGTGCAGTCGCAGAATTTTTAAGCTCACACCTTCCCATGCCCGTGAAGCGCATTGGCATGTACGATCGTTTTGGTGAATCGGGTGCCCCTAACGAGCTCATAGATTACTTTGGTCTGAGTGGCCCAAAAATTGTCGAGCAACTTGAAGACTGGCTAAAGCGTACTCCACGTTACCACCAGAACGACTAACTTAGGCCTATATAGCAACAACTTGTTCTTTTTTCTATAACCATAAGTGGTATACTTGTGATAAGAAACAACACTATTTGTAGGGGGCATTACTAACAATGGGTCTGACTATAGCCGAAATCCGCGATAATACTCTGCGTGCACGTCACTTGATGCAGCGTAGTCGTCAGCAACACTTCGCCGTAGGCGCATTTAACATCGATAACCAGGAGACGCTTATTGCAATTGCACGAGCGGCGCAAAAATTGAACGCACCTGTATTGGTTGAAGTAAGCCAAGGTGAAGTTGATGCGATCGGTATAGATAACTTGCGCGACCTCGTCGACAATTACAAAAAAGAATATGGTATCGAGATGTATATTAATCTCGACCATAGTCCAACTGTTGAAGCTTGTAAGGCAGCTATCGACGCTGGCTACGAGTTTATTCACATTGATATTTCACAAGCGAACCACGATGCCAGCGAAGAAGAAATCATAGAAAAGACCCGTGAAGTTGTTGAGTATGCTAAATTTACGGGCGCCCTTGTCGAAAGTGAGCCGCACTACTTTGGCGGTAGCAGTAATGTACATACAGAAACTATCGATTACCAAGAGATCAAAAAGACGTTCTCGACACCAGAAAGCGCCAAGGCCTTTGTGGAAGCCACTGGCGTTGATACATTTGCTGCGGCGGTGGGCAATCTCCATGGTAAGTACCCTGTTCCGAAAGAACTCGATCTTGAGTTGCTGGCGCGTATTCGTGAAGCCATTCCTTGTCAGATCAGCCTTCATGGCGGTTCGGGTACACCTCTCCATTATTTTGAAGATGCGGCAAAAATTGGTGTCAGCAAGATTAACATAAATAGTGATATGCGCTACGCCTTCCGCACCGTTATGGAAGAAGAGCTTAAAGCACATCCAGATGAATTCGCTGTTGTGAAACTTATGGATAAGGTAAAGGATGCTGTTCAAGCTGTAGTCGAAGAAAAGATTCAAGCCTTCGGGAGTGCCGGGAAAGCTGTCGTTTGAACTATGGCAACGCCGACTATTGTGACAATCGGTAAGGCGACTCAAGATGTTTTCTTGAAGAGTACCAATGCTTTTACGGAGTTTGAGCATAAGGGGGTAAAGTACGAGCAGCTTCCCGTTGGTCAAAAACTTGACCTAGATGAAGTCATCTTCTCGACGGGAGGTAATGTAACCAATGCAGCGGTAACATTTGCGCGTCAGGGCTTGCATAGCAAGTACGCTTGGTGTCTTGGTACTGATGCGTCGAGTGAAACTATCCTCCAAAGCCTCGACCGCGAAGGTGTTGATACATCACATGTATACCAGGGTGAACACTTCCGTTCAAGCTATTCCGTTATCTTGATGTTGGAGGGTGGTGAGCGTACGATTTTAAATTATAAAGGCGCCATGCCGACGGCTCGCGATTCCGAACTCGATCTTTCCGTAATTGACGGTGGCGAGTGGATCTACATATCTTCGCTTGGTGACATGGACCTGCTAGAGCGAATTATTAGCCATGCAGCTGAAAAGAATGTGAAGGTCATGCTTAACCCAGCCGGGGTTGAGTTGAAAAGCCCAGACAAGCTAAAAGGCTTGCTAGAGGATGTCGAGATATTAGCGGTCAACAAAGAAGAAGCGCAAATGATTGTCCACGGCGAGACTCTTGAAGAATTAGTTCGGCATCTTACGCATTACGTGCCAATAGCCGTAGTCAGCGATGGCCCTAATGGCGTGGTTGCAACAGACGGAAAAACGATTATTACCGCTGGTATGTACGAAGATGTACCAGTTATTGACCGTACTGGTGCGGGCGATGCCTTTGGCTCGGGCTTTTTAAGTGCCTATGCACAGGGAAAGTCGCTCAAAGAAGCCATTGTTTTTGCCAGCGCTAACTCAACATCTGTTGTGCAGTTTATTGGTGCAAAGGAAGGTATTTTGCACGAAGGCACCGTGCTTCATGACATGCCTTTGACGGAGAAAGACTTCTAATGGCTCATATGCTGGAAAGATTATTAGGCAGTACGGACCCGCTCTTCGCAACGGCATTAGTGAAGCTTGAGCAGTCGGCGCGTAGCGAGGGGGTTGATGTTCGCCTGATTGCTGATATTACTCATACTGCCCACCAAATAATGCGTACGTTACAACTTGACCCAGCGAATAGCACTGCCCTAGAAGTATATAGTGCTTTACGGGCACATGTGGCTAAAACTGAACGCGAAGAGTTGTTGACGACGGATTACATCATTTTTATTGTAGGCAGAGAACTCATCTCATTTAACGCGGTTGATCTTCTAGATGATATACGGCACAATCGACAATTCACATCACGCACATTTGACCATGCTCGCCGTGCATTACTTGGCGAAATTACTCACCGCTATACAGTCCATCCGTCCACTCATGAGCCAACGGTGAGAGCGTTGTTATCTAAAGAACCGAATAATATAGAGCAGCCTGTAGTTAAGGAGAAAGTTATGGCAGAATCGTACGTACTCGCAATTGGTGATATTTTCACCGATGCATTTATTAAGCTTAACGAAGAGGTAGCACGGGTTGAGACTGATGAAAATGGCGATAAACGCTTGAGTTTGCCATTGGGTTCAAAACCACCATATGACGGGGTTGATATCGTGCAAGGGGTTGGGCCGGCGCCTAATGCCGCGGTCTCGACTGCACGCCTAGGAGTAAAAACTGGCCTTGTGTCTTTCCTTGGTGATGATCAAGTTGGTAAAGACGCCATAGAATACCTAAAGACAGAGCATATTCTCACCGACTCTATCTCTATGCAAGAAGGTCTGAAGACAAGCTATTATTACGTTTTGCGATATGGTGCAGAACGAACGATTCTAGTGAAAAACGAGGCTTTTACATATACCTGGGTTGACCCAGCCGAAGAGCCTGAGTGGGTATACCTAGCGCTTATTAGTGATGCGTCATGGGAATTTCATGAAGGTCTTCTAAACTACCTAGAGGCGCACCCAAATGTGAAGCTGGCCTTCCAGCCAGGTACTTTTCATTTCAAGTGGGGTGTCGAAAAACTTGCTGATTTGTACCGTCGCACACACATTATTGTCTTAAATCGCGAAGAAGCGGTTGATGTAACGGGTCAGCCGTACGATTCAATTCGCGACCTTGCGAATGCCCTCCACGAATTGGGTCCACAAAAAGTGGTTATTACCGATGGCCCTAGCGGTTCGTATGCATCTTACGATTTTAAGCTAGTGACCATTCCTAATTACCCAGACCCAGCTCCTCCAACTGATCGAACCGGTGCGGGTGATGCCTTCGCGTCGACAATTGTTGCGGCCCTTGCGCTAGGTGAGACGATGGATACCGCCCTCACCTGGGCACCTATTAACAGTGCGAGTGTTGTGCAAAAGCTCGGTGCGCAAGCTGGTTTGTTGCACCGCGAAGAAGTTGAAAAGTTCTTAGCCGAAGCACCTGACTGGTACAAATTGACTGATTTCGAAGGGTAATGAATGGCGAACACACACATTTCTGTTAATGCATTAAAATCTGAAGACGAAAAAAATCACCTATTAGTACGTCAGAAGCTGATTGATGCTGCTGAGGGCCGGCTTGTAACAGTGGTTGAAGAGTTTGAACGAGCCTTCGATATTTTAAGTAAATACGACAAAACAGTTACCGTGTTCGGCTCGGCACGTTTGCCGGCTGAGCACCCTGTTTGTCGCCAGGCCTATGCGGTAGGGTGGGAGCTTGCTAATCAAGGCTATGCCATTGTAACGGGTGGTGGCGGCGGCGTTATGGAGGCGGCTAACCGTGGCGCTTTCGAAGCTGGGGGTACTTCAATTGGCTTTAATATTCACTTGCCCATGGAGCAGAAGCTTAACGAATATACGACCGAGAGTTACCGGTTTGAGCATTTCTTTGGCCGCAAAGTAGCTATGACCCTCGATGCCAGTGCCTATATTTTTGCCGGTGGTGGCTTTGGTACTTTTGATGAGTTATTTGAAGTCATCACACTTATTCAAACCGGAACAGTGCCGCAAGTGCCAGTTGTGCTTTTGGGTAAGGATTTCTGGACACCACTTGATCAGATGATCCACGATACACTTGCTGATAAATACCATACTATTGAACCGGAAGACCGTAGTTTGTACATTATTACAGATGATATACAACATGTGACGGATCGTGTGAATGAGTCGTCACTTGAGCGAGCCCGTGAACAAATGTTTGATCGTGCCTACAAGCTTAAAGATCGCTGGATTGCCGAAGGCAAGCGCTAGGGTATAATAGAAAGGATGGAGCAAAAATTCGTCCTTTCATCGGCCTATGAACCAACGGGAGATCAGCCAACAGCTATCGCCCAGCTTGTTGATGGTTTGGAAAAAGGCGAACATGAGCAAACCCTACTTGGAGTAACTGGTTCGGGTAAAACATTTACCATGGCAAATATTATCGCCAAACGTCAGGTGCCGACGTTAGTTTTGGCGCATAACAAAACGCTTGCTGCCCAACTTTATAGTGAGTTTAAGGCGTTCTTCCCGGACAACGAAGTGCATTATTTCGTCAGCTACTTTGATTATTATCAACCAGAGGCCTATATTGCTAGCAGCGATACTTACATTGAAAAAGACAGTAAAATCAATGATGAAATTGATCGTTTGCGACACGCGGCTACAACCGCCCTATTAACGCGTCGTGACACTATTATTGTTGCCAGTGTCAGTTGTATTTATGGTATTGGTTCACCAGAAGACTACTCGGATATGTCAATTTTGGTGCAAAAAGGTGAGCGCCGCCAGCAGGATAAATTTGTTCGTTTACTGACTGACATTCAATATCAACGCAATGATATCGATTTCCATCGCGGCACCTTCCGCGTGAAGGGTGATATCGTCGACGTCTTCCCAGCCGGCAGTGATGTTGCGTATAGGGTTGATTTCTTTGGTGATGAAGTCGAGCGTATTACTCGTATTGATCCGCTAACAGGGGAGATTTTAGGAGAGCCCGAGCAAATTTCTATTTTCCCAAGTAGCCACTACGTAACACCAAAGCAAAAACTCGAACGTGCGATTGAGAATATTAAGCAAGAGTTTGAAGAGCGGATGGACTTTTTCGAGAAGCACGACAAGCTACTTGAAGCACAACGTTTGGCGCAACGTACCAAATACGACATTGAAATGCTTGAAGAGACCGGTTTTGTAAAGGGGATCGAAAACTACAGCCGGTATCTTACTAATCGTGAGCCAGGCGAACAACCGGCTACATTGCTAGACTATTTCCCTGATGATTTTTTGCTCTTTGTCGACGAAAGTCATATGACACTACCGCAAGTAAGGGGTATGTATAATGGTGACCGCGCCCGTAAGGAAGTACTGGTTGAATACGGCTTCCGTTTGCCAAGTGCTTTGGATAACCGACCATTAACGTTCGATGAATTTAATCGTCAAATCAACCAAGCTGTGTATGTATCGGCGACGCCGGCTGAATACGAGTTAAGTCATAGCCCCGAGCCGGCCCAGCAGATTATTCGCCCAACTGGCCTGATTGACCCAGAAATTATCGTCCGCCCAACCGAGGGTCAGGTTGATGATTTGATTAGTGAAATCCGTGATCGCGTCGCCAAAGGTCAGCGCGTGCTTGTGACGACACTTACTAAGCGGATGGCGGAGGACTTATCTACGTATTTGCAGGAGTTGGATATTAAAACCGCTTACATTCACAGCGAAGTAGATACCTTAGAGCGAAGTGATATTCTGCGTGATCTTCGTACTGGCGTGTACGATGTTTTGGTAGGTATTAACTTGCTTCGTGAGGGTCTTGACCTGCCAGAGGTTAGTCTTGTGGCTATTCTTGACGCCGATAAAGAGGGCTTTCTTCGTAGCGCTAGCGCCTTAATTCAGATTATCGGTCGTGCCGCTCGACATCTTGATGGTAAAGTGCTGATGTACGGTGACACTATCACCAAATCTATGCAACAAGCGATTGAAGAAACCAACCGCCGTCGTGAAATTCAACAAGCTTACAATAAGGAACATAATATTACGCCAACCAGTGTGGCCAAAGAAATCGATGAAGGCTTGCGTGCGATTATTCCAAAGAAAGCTGATGACAAACCGAAGCTCGATTTGAAGAAAATTCCAAAAGATGAATACGCCAGTCTTATTAAAGACCTATCGGCGCAGATGGATCTTGCTAGTGCGAATCTGGAGTTTGAGAAAGCGGCTGAACTTCGTGACCTGATTGCCGAAATACGGCAAAAGCTATAAGCTTTTTAGCGCATGAATAAATTCAGATTTGAGCAACTGCTCCCAAGGAAGAAAAAGGGGGCTTGGTAAGTTGTCAAAATCATACCACCCCATCATGTCGTATTTATCTGGCTCGGTAATGTGTTCTTGACCCGACTCCCAATCTGAAACTATCCATACTGTTAGGTAGTGTTTTCCATCCTCTTCAAAGCGATCATTTGTTACAGCGCCGAACCGTACATTTTTGATATGAAGGCCGGTTTCTTCTAAAGTCTCACGAATGGCGGTTTCTTCCGGTGTTTCGCCAAATTCTAGGTGGCCGCCCGGAATACTCCAGGTTCCATCGCCATGTGCATTATGGCGTTTGCCCATAAGGAACTTGCCGTCCTTCATGATAAACACCCCAACACCAACGCGCACTTGCGGGACTTCTGGTGGCAGTAATGATATAACCTGATAGCCGTATGTTTCAATATCTTTTGTCGGCCAGACTTGCCAGTGTTTTGTTTTGCCAACATAGCCAACTTGGCGCGTCAGTTCACGCCCGGTGTATTTTTCGGTTTTAGGGTCCCATTCTTTGAAAATGATCGTATCGCCATTAGCAACTTCCCAATCTGCAAGGCGGAGATCGTAGGTTTTTGCTCCAGACTGAATAAGTTCAAACGATTCTGGCCAGATTTTTTTCTCGATGGTCGTCATACGTGCAGTATAGCACCTAACTGGTATACTAACGATATGCCTAGAATTCTTAAGCCAACATACTTTGGAAACCCTATTCTTCGTAAAAAAGCACGTCGACTAACGCGCAAAGAAATTCTTTCTGACAAAACCCAAGAACTTATTCAAAACATGTTTTATACTTTGCGTGAAAAAGAATATGGCGTTGGTATTGCCGCACCTCAGCTTGGGTACCCGATTGCTATCAGCGCGATTGGCATTAAGCCAACTCCAACCAGGCCAGATCGTGAGCCGTTTGATGGTGTTATTATTAACCCACAGATTCTAGAAACGTTCGGTGAACCGCATGAAATGTGGGAGGGGTGTCTTAGCTCCGGTGAAGGTGATAATACCTTATTTGCCAAAGTGCCACGCTACAAAAAGGTTCGCTTGCAATGGCTTGATGAAAAAGCACAAAAACACGATGAAATAGTAGAAGGTTTTGTAGCCCATGTGGCGCAACACGAAACAGATCATTTAAACGGTACGTTGTTTGTAGATAAGGTCGTAGACACAAAGTCGTACATGTTGGCAAGCGAGTATAGAAAACGAATAATAAACAAACGAAGCTGACAAGGCATGTGTTTGCTATACTACAATCATGAGACTCCTTCAGATAAACGCCTGGTCTATTCGTCTTTCAAATAGACTCCAAGATATGATCGCCAAAGAAGCCCCCGATGTAGCACTCCTCCAAGAAGTGTTCGAATCCCCCAGTGAGATAGGGCTTTTCCCAACATTAACAGAATTCGTTCATTCTATTAAGTTTCACCATCAGTATTTTTCGCCCGTATATGATTTTGGGTTTATGGATACCCGAACGGAGTTCGGTAATGCGATTATTAGTAACCTTACCTTAAATGATAAAGCAACCATTTTTACAAATCGTGAATATGTACATAACAGGGCGATTGACGACGACTATAATGTGCGGAATTTTCAACATGTAGTAATCGAAGATCAGAATAATAAAAAGATACACCTGATTAATCACCACGGCTATCATGTGCCTGAGCATAAAAGAGGAAATGAGTTCACTCTTAAGGCGTGTCGGCAGATCGTAGATTATGCCACCCAACTCGATGGCCCAGTCATTATTGCTGGCGACTTTAACCTTGAGCCTAGTAGTGAGTCGATTGCAGTGTTGAATGACCATTTCCGAAATTTAACAACTGAATATGGACTTGTAACCACACGGAACGACCTGACGCACAAAGTTGAAGCCTGCGACTATATATTCGTCAGTCACGACATTACGGTGAACGATTTTTATGCTTCCACAATTGTTGCTTCGGATCATCAGGGGCTAGTCTTGGATTTCGAAGTATAATAGCGAATAGTATGTATCTGATAAAATCCCACGATCTTTTAGATAGGTAATATTTACCCTCTCTTCGTTCTAAGCTATAATAGTCATAATATGACACAAATCTCCCACGATGATGTGCACCATTTGGCACAGCTCAGTAGTTTGCAGTTAGCTGATGAAGAAGCGGAATCGCTGCGCATTGACCTAGAGAATATTCTTGGCTACATCGAGCAGCTTTCGGAGTTGAATACAGACGGAGTCGAGCCTACGTATCAGGTAACTGATCTACAAAGCATCTGGCGCGAGGATGTTATTGACGATTACGGTTTGGGTCGCGAACCCTTACTTGCACTAGCGCCAGATTCTGAAGCAAACCAAATTAAAGTACCAAAGGTATTGTAAATAGTATGTCTTCTATTTCTGATTTCAAAGGAAAATCTGCACGCGCCATTGTTGAAATGGCACTAGAGAAAGCTCGTGAACATGAATCATTTCACGCACTATTGTCGCTCGATGAAAAACGGGCCTTAGAGCGTGCTGACCTGGTTGATGCGGGTAAGCTCAAGGGTCGTCTGGCTGGCGTGCCTTTTATTGCTAAGGATAATTTTCTAACGCTCGAAAGCACAACAACTGCTGCGAGCCATTTTCTCGAAAACTTTACTGCACCTTTGCAGGCTACGGCAATTGAAAAGCTTGAAGCTGAAGGTGCTATTTGTATTGGCAAGGCAAACCTTGATGCTTTTGCCCATGGCGGTAGTACCGAAAACTCTGCCTTTGGCCCAACCAAAAATGCCCATGACGACACTCGTGTTGCCGGCGGTAGTAGTGGTGGTTCAGCTGTAGCGGTCGCTTTAGATATCGTGCCTTTTGCACTAGGAACCGACACTGGCGGATCTATTCGGCAGCCAGCCAGCTTTAATGGTGTCATTGGTGTAAAGCCTACTTATGGAACGGTTAGTCGATATGGTGTTGTTGCTATGGCCAGTAGCACTGATACTATCGGAGTACTTGCTGGAAATGTGGATGACGCTGAATTAGTTATGGATATATTAAGTGGGCGTGACTCTAAAGATATGACGACCCTGCCAGATTTCTTTAAACCAATTGTCCAACTCGACGCACCAAAAAAGATCGGTGTCATTAAAGAATTTATGACAGATGATGTTGACGCTGGTGTGCGCGAACAGGTGACGGGGTATATCGAGAAATTAAAAGCCCAGGGGCATACCATCGAAGAAGTCAGCTTGCCGATGCTTAAATACGCATTAGCTATTTACTATATTGTTGTACCTGCTGAAATTAGTAGCAACTTGGGCCGTTACGATGGTATTCGTTATGGAGAACGCTCGAAAGACGCAAAAACGTTAAGTGAGGTGTATGGGCTGTCTCGCGATGCTGGGTTTATGCCAGAAAACAAGCGTCGCATTATGATTGGTAGTTACGTACTCTCGAGCGGTTTCTTTGACGCCTACTACCTAAAGGCCCAAAAAGCCCGTACTCTACTGATTAACGAATTCAACGAATTGTTTAATACCTATGACGCGCTTATAGGGCCGGTTGCTCCAACTCCCGCTTTCAAGTTGGGCGAAAATACGGCCGACCCAGTCAAGATGTACTTGGCTGATATTATGACGGTGCCAGCGAGCCTTGCCGGCTTGCCTGCTATTAGTGTTCCTGCGGGGTTAACAGATACCGGCCTACCGGTAGGGGTTCAGCTTATAGGGCCGCGTACGTCTGACGCAACCTTGCTCGCTATTGCAAAAGGGGTGAGCGCGTAATGGATCAAAGTGTACTGATCATTTTATTTTTTGCTGCCATCTTTATTTTTGGTGGGTTATTATTTGTCATTATTTCGTTTACCAAAGGCAGTGCTCGAGCGCTTGATCAAGATAAATTCCGAAGCCGATGGATGCGAATTGAATCACAACTGCAGCGTAATAACGAAGCCAGTTACACCGTTGCGATTATGGAAGCAGACAAACTGCTTGACCAGGCTTTACGTGAACGCGGGCTGCAAGGCAAGACGATGGCGGACCGCATGAAGCAATGCCAAGGCAAATGGACGAATGGTAATGGAGTGTGGGCCGCACATAAGTTGCGCAATAAACTCGCTCACGAAGCCGATGTTCGCGTTGATTATGAGCGATCACGTCAGGCATTAGTAAGTTTTAAGCAAGCACTAAAAGATATAGGAGCAATCTAATGGCTGTAGCACCCGAAATCTTAGACACATATGAAATGACTATCGGCATCGAGTGTCATGTTCAGCTTGCAACGGCTACAAAGCTATTTAGCGGAGCGGATAACGATGCTCGTGATAAAGACCCAAACACTGCTATTAATCCTATTGACTTCGGCCTGCCGGGAATGCTGCCAGTTTTAAACCGTGAAGCAGTGACGCTCGCTGTGAAGGCGGGTAGGGCGCTGAATTCAAAAATAGCTACCGTCAGCCGCTTTGATCGTAAGCACTACTTTTACCCCGACCTTCCTAAGGGGTATCAGATCAGTCAAATGTACCAGCCTATTATTATCGGCGGTTTTGTTGAAGCAACACTTGAAGATGGAGCTCCAGTAAAAGTGCGCCTCCATCATGCTCACATTGAGGAGGACGCCGGAAAGCTTACTCACCACGGTACATATAGCCTGGTAGATTTGAACCGTGCCGGGACACCATTGATTGAAATTGTTTCTGAGCCGGACATTCACTCAGCTTCCGCCGCCAAGGCTTATGCGAGTGAGCTGCATCGTCTTATGACCTATGCTGGTGTGACATTGGGTAATCTTTATCACGGAAACATGCGTTTTGACGTCAATATTTCGGTCGCTAAAAAGGGTGCGACTGAACTTGGTACTCGTGCCGAAGTGAAGAATCTTAATTCATTCCGTAGTGTTGAACGTGCTGCTCAGTATGAATTTGAACGTCAAATTGAATTATTAGAAAAAGGCGAGAAGATCGTACAAGAGACTCGTGGTTGGGACGACGCGGCTGGTAAAACGAGTTCGCAGCGCAGTAAAGAGGATGCCCAAGATTACCGATACATGCCCGATCCTGATATCCCACCGATTGTGCTTACAGAAGAGGACATTAGTGCTATTCAAAGTACTGTACCAAACCTACCGGCCTATTATCGTGCAAACTGGGAACAGCTTGGACTTGATCGCTCGGTTGTTGAAGCATTACTCGCTACCCAAAGCTATGCCGTTCTTGTTGATGAGGTATTACAAACATCTGGCCCCGACACGGCTCGGCGCGTTGCCCACTGGTTTGTCAGTGCTATAAACCCGGGTGAAGAAGCGGCAATTATTGCGAGCAATTTTAGCCCCGAAGCATATATTGAACTTTCCGACATGGTAGGTAAAAACGAATTATCAAGTACGGCCGCCAAAGAAGTATTCCAGGAATTACTGACGAGTGAACAAACGGCTCGTGAAATTGCTGAAGCGAAAAACTTGTTGCAGGTGAGCGATGAGTCGGCCGTGTTAGCTATCGTTGATGAAGTTCTAGAAGATCCAGCCAGCGCTCAATCGGTAGCTGATATTAAGGCTGGCCAAGAAAAGGCGATCGGCTTTTTAGTTGGCCAAGTAATGAAGCGCTCTCAGGGTAAGGCTAACCCTGCTATGGCTCAGCAACTTATTCGTCAACGCCTAAGCGAATAGTATACCCATTTTAAAGCTACGTTATGCAACAAAGTAGCGTATACTAACAAATGAAGGTATAATAAAACAAAAAGGAGCTCATACTAATGGAAAATGCTGCTGAAATTTTAGTAATTATAGTATCAAGTGTTCTTGCGCTCTTTTTGATCGTAGGAATCATCTTAGCTATCTATTTAATTAAACTTACGGCCGAGATACGAAAAATTACTAAATCGGCTCAGAATACGGTCAGTCATATAGATGCGGCCATAACGGGGGTCACTCGTTTGACGTCGCCGCTATTTGTGGCTGAACTATTTAGTAAGTATGTAAAAAAATGGACGAGCAAGTCATCTAAGAAGGGGAATAAGTAATTATGTCAAAAGGTAAAGTATTTCTAGGGACAGTTATTGGTGCAGTAGCCGGTTTTGCGGCTGGTATTCTTTCAGCACCAAAGAGCGGCAAGGAAACACGACAAGACATTAAGGATGCAACTAACAAGTCAAAAGAGACGGTTATTGCCGAAGCGGAACGTGCCAAGGGTGTTGCAACTGAGAAAGCTCAAGAAGTAACAGCTAAGGGCAAAGAAGTAGTCGCCGAAGTAACCGACAAAGCCGAAGAGCTCAAAGAGCGTGTCGAGCAAGCAGTTGAGGGTGCAAAAGCTGGTTTTAATAAAAAGCCAACCACCAAAAAGAAGTAGGTTTCTTAGGTATTATGGTGGTCAAGAAGCTTATTAATAAGGTTAAGCGCAGGGTAAAAAAAGATAATGAAGTCGGTGCTCGCCGGGCAATATTAGAAGATCTTTTTTACGACTTTCACAGTTCACGCCGTGAAGTATATTGGATGAATTTCATTCGCGGCGTATTTTTCGGGGTCGGCTCGGTGCTTGGTGGTACAATTGTTATTGCCTTGATCATCTGGCTGCTTTCTCTGTTAACGGATATTCCTGGTGGTATTGGCGACTTTATCCAATATGTCGTCGATATTGTTCAACAGGGCAAGAAGTAGTAGCGCAACTCTGCATTAGATAGATTTTACTACAGACGTAGGCTGGTTTTTTCGCTATACTAATACATAGTTATGGGGGTTCAAACTGAGGCGAAACCAAAAGATGTTGGCGTACTGCAACCATCGCAGTATGTTCACTTGCATAATCACAGCCATCACAGCTTGCTGGATGGTTTAACAAAAATCCCCGCCCTTGTGAATGCAGTTAAGGATATGGGCATGGAAGCGGTAGCTATTACCGACCATGGGACGATGTCCGGAGTACTTGAGTTTTATAAAGCCGCTAAGGCAGCTGAAGTAAAGCCAATTCTTGGCATGGAGGCCTATGTGGCGGCCCGCAGTCGCCACGACCGTGATCCACAAAAAGATAAGGCTCGCTATCACCTTATTATTTTGGCAATGAACAATAAGGGTTATCAAAACCTGATGCGCCTTAGTTCTAAGGCTAACCTTGAGGGTATGTACTACAAGCCACGTATCGACCATGAGCTTTTAGAAGAATACAACGAAGGGCTTATTATTCTATCTGGCTGTGCAAGTGGTGAGCTCGGTGAAAACCTGCGCGCCGACAATTACGAAGAGGCCAAGAAGATCGCCGCCTGGTACAAAAGCGTGTTCGGCGATAGGTACTACCTTGAAATGCAGGACCACGGCCATCTTGAATCACCAACTGCCTGGGATGTACAGGTAAAAATTAATGGCTATCTGGAAAAGATCTCCGAAGAGCTTGATATTCCTATGGTAGTTACAAGTGACGGACACTACCTTACCCACGATGATCAAGACACGCATGAGATTCTACTGTGCGTCGGTACGGGTGCCTATTTGAGTGATGAAAAGCGCATGTCTTTGAAAGACTTTGAGCTTCACGTGACTGACCCGAAAGAAATTATCGAACGTTGGTCGAAAACCCACCCCGAAGCCGTGGCAAACACAAAGGTCATTGCGGACCGCTGCGAGGTTGATATCGAGCTTGGTAAAATTCTTATTCCAACCTTCCCGACACCTGAGGGGCATAACGAAAAGACCTATCTAGACCAACTTGTCTTTCAAGGCCTGGCTTGGCGTTATGGCGAGGTCCCATTTGAAGATGCCGAAGCTATGACAATCGAAGAAGCTCGTAAACATACCCCAAAGAACGTCCTTGAACGCGCTGATTATGAATTAGGTGTTATTGACCGTATGGGCTTTAACGGCTACTTCTTAATTGTCCAAGACTTTATTAACTGGGGGAAGAACCAGGGTATTATTTTTGGACCAGGGCGTGGTTCGGCCGCAGGCTCTATTGTTTCGTATGCAGTGCGTATTACTGAGCTGGACCCACTAAAATACGACCTCTTGTTCGAACGTTTTCTTAACCCCGACCGTATTAGCATGCCAGATGTCGATATCGACATTCAGGATACTCGTCGAAATGAGGTGATTGCCTATTGTACGGAAAAATATGGTGAGGAACGGGTGGCAAACATTGTGACCTTTGGTACTATGGCGGCACGCGCAGCCGTACGTGACGTAGCTCGCGTGCTTCAAGTGCCGTATGGCGAGAGTGACCGTATTGCAAAACTAGTGCCGCAGCCGGTTCAGGGCCGTCATATCCCTTTGGCAAAAAGTGTAGTGGATGACGTCGACTTCAAGCACGAATACGAGACAAACCAAACCGCCAAACGGGTGATTGATTTTGCTATGCGCCTTGAAGGTACGATTCGTAGCCATGGTGTTCACGCTGCCGGTGTAGTGATCGCGCCTGATGACATTGTGAAATTCTTACCAATTGAAATGTCGCAAAAGGGTGTGCCGGCAACGCAATTTCCAATGGGCCAGGTCGAAGAACTCGGGCTTTTGAAGATGGACTTCTTGGGGCTGTCTAACTTAACAATTATTAACAATGCCCTGCGTATTATTAAAAAGGTATTTAAGACAGATATTGATCTGGCCAAAATCCCACTCGATGATGAGGAAGCCTTTAAGCTATTTCAGCGTGGCGACACCACGGGTGTCTTTCAGCTTGAATCTGCTGGTATGAAGCGGTATTTGCGCGAACTTAAACCGACGGTGTTTGAGGATATCGTCGCGATGGTGGCGTTGTATCGCCCGGGTCCAATGCAGTTTATTGACGACTTCATTAAACGTAAACACGGTGAACGTGAAATTACGTACATGCATCCTAAAATGGAGAATGCCCTTCAAAACACCTATGGGGTGTTGGTCTACCAAGAGCAGGTGATGCAGATTTCGCGCGAATTGTCTGGCTTTACGGGTGGTGAGGCCGATACGCTCCGTAAGGCGATTGGTAAAAAGAACCTTGAGATGATGGCGAAAATGAAGACTAAGTTCGTAGACGGTGCGGTTGAATTAAACGGTGCAAAGCGTGATGATATGGAAGTTTTCTGGAAGCAGCTCGAAGACTTTGCGGCTTACTGTTTCAATAAGTCGCACGCTGCGTGTTATGGACTCATCTCGTACTGGACAGCCTACCTTAAGGCGCACTACCCAGAAGCCTTTATGGCTGCGCTTATGACCAGTGACGCCGATGACACCGAGCGTCTAGCTATTGAAATTACCGAGTGTAAGCACATGGGTATAAAGGTACTGTCGCCAGATGTGAATGAAAGTTTCGTCGAGTTTGCTGTCGTACCTGGTAAAAAAGAAGTTCGTTTTGGTATGGCGGCAGTCAAGGGTGTTGGTGTTGGGGTGGTGGAAGAAATTCTGCGGGCTCGCCAAGATGGCAAATTTGCCAGTGTTGAAGATTTTGCCAAGCGGGTATCTACACAAAAGGTGAATAAAAAGGCCTGGGAGTCACTGATACGTACCGGGGCATTTGATAGTATGGCTGACCGATCCGACCTTTTGTTTAACCTTGAAACTATTCAGGCTTTTGCGTCGAAACTGCAAAAAGAAGCTCTGAGTGGACAGACAGATTTATTTGGCGGCATGGCCGAAATGGCGGCCATTCAGCCGACCGTTGCTTTGACCCCCGCGCCGGTAAAACATACTGACAAAGAGCGATTAACTTGGGAGCGTGAACTTCTAGGGCTTTATATAAGTTCGCACCCGCTCGATAACTACGATGCCTACTTCAGCGAGCAGACTGTCCCAATTGCCGAAATGACCCAGGACCTTGATGGGCGGGTAATGACTATTGGTGGCTTGGTTTCGTCGGTGCGAAGCATTGTTACGAAAAGCGGTACCAAAATGGCTTTTGTAAAGCTAGAAGATAAAACCGGTGAAGCCGAGGTGATTGTATTCCCTAATTTATACGAACAAGTCGGTGCTAAGTTAGTGCAAGATGCGGTAATACGTGCCAGTGGTAAAGTTGCGGCTCGTGATCGTGACGGCAACCTTACGAGTGATACAAAACTCATTGCCGATGAAATTCAAGTCGTTGAGGATGACGAACTCAATACCTACGAGTCGAACGGGCGCAAGATGGCAAAGCCAAAGGGTGGTGCCCCGCAGGTGCGGACTGCACGAAGATCCTTCGGAGGGCAAGGTGGTGGAAATTATCCTAGTCCGTCAAATAAACCGGCTCCATCGGCACCCAGAGAGGCTGGACCGCCGCCGGTTGCTGAAGTGCTCAAAAAAGTGTTCGTACATGTTAAAGATCCTGATAATCAAACTGCTCTTATGCAAATCCGCAATGAGTGTTCACATTTTCCGGGTTTGAGTGACATTGTATTAGTCCTCGGCCCAGACAAGCAATCGGCTATCAAGATGCCGTTTAGGGTTGATGGCAGCGATGAACTGATTGGACGTCTTGTAAAAATATTAGGTGAAGATGCGGTCGTTTTAAAATAGGGTCATTTGCGTCTTCGAAAAGGCTTATGTTAGACTAGGCTCATGCTAGGTGGGAAAAACAAACATGTCCAAGCAGGTTTTACAATCGTAGAATTACTTATCGTCGTCATTGTTATAGCAATTCTCGCAGCAATAACGATAGTTGCTTACAATGGCATTCGTGATCGGGCAAGTGATTCGGCTGCCAAAACAGAGTTAAGCCAAGCGGGCACGAAGCTTGCGGCAAACAAAGTACTTAACGGGGGAGTCTACGCGCAAGATTGGACAGCTGCGCAATCTGCTGGCGTTACTTTTTCTAGTGATACAACGGTTAACTATTACTCAAACGGGTCAAGTTATTGTTTGCAAACACAGAAAAATGCAAAAAATTATTTTATTAGCTCTGACGATACAACCCCAAGGACTGGAAGTTGCACAAACGACGGTATTGTCTCGTGGATGCCGATGAATGGCAGTGCGAATGATTCGGTTGCTACCTCTAGCAGCGTAAGTGTCACGGGTGCGTCGCTTACTGTGGGGCAGAATGGTCTTTCAAACGGGGCATATCTCTTTAATAGCTCAAGTCTCATAACGAGTTCGATGCAATACCCGACCAGTGCGTCACAACCGTTTAGCGTGTCTGTATGGTCTAAGGGTACGGCGTCGAGTTCGACTGCCTGGGGGTATGTCGCTCGGCAAGGTGCAAGCACTGATGTTGGAAACTCGGTGTGGCTTATTGGTATACAGCCGGGTCAGCAATTTACATTCTCTGTAAATGGTCAGTGGTCGTCAGGCGGTGCGGGTGTCACAGCCTCCGCCTCATCTTGGTCACATTTGGTACTTACTTATGACGGATCAACAGTGAAAGGATATGTAGACGGTGCATTGAAAGTGTCTGCTAATGTTGGGGCAATCACAAATGCTGTTCCCGGAGGCGGTATTGGGCTTGGGGCAATACAGGCAAGTCGTCCATTTATTGGGTCTTTGGATGACTTGAGAATTTTTAGCAAAGTTCTTACAGATAGTGAAGTAGCTAACTTGTATGCGAACGGGGCTAGCTAACAGAGGCTCAGGTGATAGAGGGCTATGCCGGCCGCAACAGAAACATTAAACGATTCTTTTTGCCCAACCATAGGAATTTCAATAATATCCTCGCACTCTTTTAGTAAGTCCTCTGGAATGCCTTCAACTTCTTCGCCTAAAATAAGAGCCACCTTTTCGGGTGCTTTATATATTGGGAGCGCAATACTTGTATCGGCTTGCTCAAGCCCCACTATGCGGTAGCCTTGTTGTTTCAATGCTGTAATATTGGGTATCTCTTGATACTCAAACGGCACGAGCTCTTCGGCATGTAAAGCTGTTTTATGAATTTGGCTGGTGAGTTTTTCGGCAATATGAGGCAGGCGCGGGTCGTTATCTATACGCGGGAAGGGTGTGTAGCCACTGAGAATGATCTTACTGATACCAAAGCCTTCGGCTGTACGGAAGATAGCCCCCACGTTATGGGTAGAGCGAATATTGTGGGCGACAACAATAATTTCTGGCATCTACTCAGTATAACACTGTAAAACGCTTACGTTTTCTGCTACCATAAGACCACATGGATGAAGATAAGGTTCAACAGCAGGCTCGCGAAGCGGACGAGCAAAGTACGCAGCGGCGTGCGGCTATTCTTGGGCTGCCGTATTTGGACTTGCGCCCTATTGAAGGCGAACTCAATCTACTTGAAGATGTGCTCGATGTTGATACAATGCACAAAAACCGGTTGATACCATTAGTAGCTGGTAACGATTCGGAGCCTTGGCAGTTTGGTATTACTACCCAGACCCCGCAATCTATCTTAAAAGAAATTACCGACCGCTATTCAGCTCAAGCGCAAAACACTGTTTTTCACCTTATTAGCCAAAGCGGCTTCAAAGTCATGATGGAGCGCTATGATCCACCGGTAAAAGTAACCTACGATGACATCCGTATTGCAAACGATGGCGATAGCGAAACCATCGATCAAGTGAGCCAGACTCTTAATAGTGTGGGGAGTGACGAGGTATTCGACTACATCATCACCCAGGCAGATAAACTGGGCGCGAGTGATATTCACATTGAAAACCAGCGCGATGGTATTCGCATTCGTTTACGTGTTGACGGAGCGCTTCACCCGGTTGCGACCATTGATCAAGATCGCTACCGTGTCATTATAGGTTCTTTGGCAACTAGGGCTAATCTATCAACTGCCTCGAACGAGCCGCAATCGGGGCATATGCAGCAAGAAATTGGCGAGGGTGACGAGCGTCACATGTTGAATATGCGTATTGAAATGGTCCCAACTATGTACGGGCAAGATGCGGTAATTCGCTTGTTTAACTACGATGAGTCAATGCTTAACCTCGATCGCTTAGAGATTGGCGAAGCCGAGCGCAAAGAGATTGACGAAGTGGTGAGTCACCCGCGGGGAATGGTATTGATGGTTGGTCCAACTGGCTCGGGTAAATCAACAACCTTATACAGCATGATTAATGCGCTTAATACGACCGACCGTAAAATTATTACCCTTGAAGACCCTATTGAGTTTAGTGTGCCCGGAATTTCTCAAGTGCCGGTTGATACAACCGGTGGGCAAAGTTTTGCCGACCATCTTCGTTCGGTACTGCGTCTTGACCCTGATGTCGTGATGGTTGGCGAGATTCGAGATGCCGATACTGCTAAAACAGCAATTCAAGCCTCGATTACCGGTCACTTGGTGCTTTCGACCTTTCACGCTACCGACACGGCGGCGGCCTTTAGTCGCATGATCGATCTTATTGGCCAGAACCCTATTTTTAGTACGGCTATTCGCCTTGTAATTGCCCAGCGATTGGTACGAAAACTCGACGATAGTAGTAAAGAAGCCTATGAGCCGGACGAAGCGACCAAACAATGGGTTCGCGAAGCCTTAAAGGACCTACCATCGCACGTTGAAAAGCCCGCTCTCGATAATTTTCAATTATATCGCCCAGTTAAAACCGAAAGTTCACCTTTCGGCTATAGCGGACGAATGGTCATTATGGAGCAGTTGGTCGTTAACGAAGAAATCCAAAAGTTTTTGCGCGGTGACGTGAACGATGTCCATGCGGAAGTAATTGCCAAAACAGCTCGTGAAAATGGTATGGTTACCTTACTTGAAAATGGCGTGTTAGCCGCATTAAGAGGTGAGACTACACTCGAAGAAGTTAACCGTGTTATTTAGTAACTCTTTCTTTTTGGGTCTAAACGTGCTATAATCACTAACTGATTGTATAGAGTAACCACCAGGGTTGGTCGGGCTGGAGCCGTAGGGATACAACTACGTGGCTAGCTGCGAAGCGCCATTGGTATAAGCAAGTACCGCACAAGGTACACATAAGGAATAATTTAATGAGTTTTGCATTAATCCAAAAAGTAAATGACGAACAGCGCAAGGCTGCCGTTATTGACGTCAAGAGTGGTGACACTGTTCGTGTTCACCAGAAAATTAAAGAAGGTAACAAAGAACGTATTCAGGTATTTGAAGGCGTTGTTATTCGTGTCGATCGCGCGAAGTCACACACTGCTCGTATTACTGTACGTAAAATCGCTAGTGGTGTCGGTGTTGAAAAGAGCTTCTTGCTCCACAGCCCACTGGTAGAAAAAATCGAAATCACCCGTCGTTCAAAGGTGCGCCGTAACTACCTATCATACCTTCGTAACCGTAGCGGTAAGAGCGCTCGTCTTAAGGGTGTTAAATTTGACCGCGAAGCAGTTAACGATGTAACTGACCCACACGCCGAAGCTGAAGCAGAGCGCCTAAAAGAAGAAGCCAAAGCTGCCGCTGAAGCAAAAGCTGCTGAAAAGGCCGCAGAAGAAGCAGAATTGGCTGCAAAGCAAGCTGAAGTTGAAGCGCGACATAACGACGCGTAAGAATACGGTAGTTGTTTGTTTAAAATACCCTTCATGTACGAAGGGTATTTTTTTAAATACGAAACTCCTCGTATACTAGACGTATGATACTTGGAATAGATGAGGTGGGCCGTGGCCCTTGGGCAGGACCCTTGGTAATAGGCGCGGTAGTATTGCCCGACGGATTTACTTTACCCGAGCTGACCGATAGTAAAAAACTAAGTGCCAAAAAGCGAACCGAACTTGATAGCAAAATTCGTGAGCAAGCTCTAGGCTATGGGCTGGGTTGGGTACATGCCGACGAGCTAGATGGAATTGGCTTGAGTGCTGCACTGCGTCTAGCGACTATTCGAGCTGTCGAGGCGGTAACGGTACCGTATCATGAGATTATCATCGATGGTACGATTAATTTTTTGAAGGAAACGAATAAAGGTCGTTATGTAGCAACCATGGCTAAGGCTGATGCGTTAGTCCCGGCGGTTTCGGCTGCTTCTATTATTGCCAAGGTCGCGCGCGATACTTTTATGGCTAAACAAGACGACCAATATCCAGAGTATGGGTTTGGTAAGCATGTTGGGTATGGTACAGCTCAGCATCAAAGCGCATTGCTGCTTCATGGAATAACGCCGCTTCACCGCAAGTCGTTTGCACCGATTAAAAAACTGATCGATCGGCCGGACGAACCAATAGCAGATAAACCTATGTCTGTAGGCTCTTTGGCGGAAGAAAAGGTAACTCAGTGGCTAGTTGCCAAAGGTTTTCGTATCGTTGACCGCAACTGGAAAACGAAACACTGTGAAATTGATATTATTGCCGAAACGGAGGACACCCGCTATTTTATTGAAGTAAAATACCGTCGATCGGCGCAGTTTGGCGATGGTCTAGCAGCGATCACTCCTAAAAAGCTTCGGCAAATGTACTTTGCGGCAGAATTATATAGTGTATCTAATATAACTACTAAAAATAGTGCACTCGCTGCCATAGCCCTAGACGCCAAAGGTAAACTTGATTTAATTGAGATCAAGTAGGGCTTGGCGAACGCGCGGGCCATCGGTCTCAAGCAATTCAACAATACCTTCAAGCTCGGTGTAACCGATCTTGATATTCCGCGATAGGGCTACTTCGTTTTCAAGTGGTGCAAAGAACGTTTTAAATTCATCCATTTGCTTCCTGGTAATTAACGCACCAGCAATGTAGCGAGGGAACATGTCATAATGCGAATCGCCCTTAAAGGTATCGGTAATCCATTGCCAGTTATCACGTGTCCATTGCCACATGTAATCGCGGCCATAGTAGTTACGGAGCAACCATACAAACCAGTGTGAAAAATCTTGTACTCGAAGAAAGCTCGTGTCTTTTAAGTAGCCCGCCAGCCGAGTAATAACTGTCGTATCGCGGGTGGAAGTCAGCGCAGAACAGACGTCGTCGCGGAGTTCGCTATTTGTAATAGTTGGGTAGAGCTTAATAAGCGAATCAACTACACTATCGCTGACAGTGCGACGAACTGCATTTGCCAAAATGGTAGTACGAAGCTCGGGGTCTAGCTCTTCAAGGGAGTCATCTTTGTATCGAGCGGCTGCTTCCTGTATAGCCTCGGGCAGTTCACTGTATAACGCAAGCGCAATTATTAAGCTGCGTAGCTTTGTGTCATTTTCGTCTTCATCTGTTTTTTGGTCCCAGCCTAAACGGCTATATTGTGGGCTAATTAATTCGCTCACAAGCGCTTTGAGTTTTGTCTCTTCCGCTGTATCGGGGGTTACAAAGCGTTTAATCTCATTAATAGCGAGGGACACAATGCTCCAGACTGATTCGTTGGTTTCGTCTTTGAAAAAAGTAAGGAGGGGCAAAATAGTGGCATATGACTGAGTGCCAGATTTGGCTAATAGCAGTTGCTCATGTAGGAAACTTAGTTTATCAACCGAAGATAAGGTGCTAAGGCTTGAAACAGTACCAGCTCGCAACGAATCATCGTATTGAGTAATGAAATGGGCGGTGCTACCTTGGTTGAGTCTGAGTGGCGTTTCGTCTGTGTACGTAAAAGTCGTCTCTTTCGCTTGCAGTGTTTCGGGGATGAGCGGCGAAGCACCATGGAGCGGTATTGGCCAGCTACGGTCTTTATCTTCATGCGGTCCAATGAAGAATTGCTGCTGGCTCAGTGTTACGGTTTCATTTTCTTTATTGGCACTAACAACTGGGTACCCAGGTTGTGTCATCCAAGCATGCATAAAGCTGCCGATGTCCTTGCCAGAGGCTTCACTTAAAGCAGCCCATAAGTCGTCTGCTTGAGTGTTTGTGTAAGCGTGTCGCTCGAAATATGCTTTTAAGCCTTTACGCATCGCTTCGTCACCAACGTATGACTGTAGCATACGTAGCAATCTACCACCCTTGGCGTATACGATGGAGGGGTCGAAAATAGTACTAATTTCATCCGGATGGGTGACGTCAACTTGAATAGCTTGAACGCCGTCTAGGCTATCGCGTCGTAGGGCGCTAATAACATCGGCTGTGGCAAAGTCGAGCCAAATATCCCAGCCTGGTTCAAGCGCATCGACGGCTACGTACTCCATCATGTCGGCGAAACTCTCGTTTAACCAAAGGTCATTCCACCATTTCATGGTAACTAAATTGCCAAACCATTGGTGACTTAATTCGTGTGCGACAACAGTTGCCACGTATTGCTTACCAGAAAGCGTGGTTGTCTTTGGGTCAACTAGCAAAGCGATTTCACGGTACGTAATAAGCCCCCAGTTCTCCATGGCACCGGATGAAAAGTCAGGTAAAGCGACATGGTCAGATTTTGGCAGAGGGTATGGTACACCAAAATAGTCATCGAAGAAATCGATGGTACGTGTGGCGATATCCAAGGCGAAGTCGAGGTTTGACGCGGCATGGGCTTTAGTCGACCAAATAGATACCTCTACGCCACTGTTAGTGGTGGCGGTTTTCTTTTGTAAATCACCCACTACCCAGGCAACCAAATAGCTACTCATACGCGGAGTGGTTTCAAAGGTAGTAACCAGTTGATTGCCTTGAATGTCCTGGCTTTTAACGGGCATATTTCCCAGAACGGCAACATCTTGCTCGGTGGTCAAGGTGACATCGAATGTTGCCTTAGCTTCAGGCTCATCAATACAAGGGAAAGCGCGGCGAGCATAATGGCTTTCGAATTGGGTTGCTAGCAGCTCTTGTTTAACGCCATCGACTTCGAAGTAGCAGGGGTAAATCCCATTCATGTCATCGGTAATAATGCCACTGAAAGTAACAACAACGACATGCTTACCGATGGTTAGGTCTTTGTGGCTAATGACCAACTCGTCGTTAGTATCGGCTCGAAAGTCAGCTCGTTTACCATCGACAAGTGTCGAATGAATAGTGAGGTCTTTGCTGTGAAGGCGAATTTGACCTTCGCTGGTAATGGCGGATCCATTAATAGTAACTATGCCGTCAAAGGTGCGCTCGGTGCGATTTAGAGTAATAGAGAGTGTGTAGTGTTCGGGTGCAAATAATGTGATAAGTCGAGATACAGATTCCATACTTTATATTGTAGCAAAGTTAATAATTGCCTGTCATAGTAATGGTATGCGATATCGGCGGGTTGTATTTAGTCTTATTTTTACACTTATTATTTTGGGTGTAAGTGCGGCTGTCGCTCCGGAAATTATTGAAGAGCAAGCGACTAAGCCTACGAGCTACCAAACCATCTCGGATACGCCACTGCCTGCCGATGCTACAGCCGCACTTAAAACCTTAGAAGGACTCCCTATAAAAGGGCGCGCCCCAAAAACAGGCTACAGTAGGGCGCAATTTGGTGATGGCTGGGCGTCGGTCAATGGCTGTACGACTCGTCAAATTATTTTGCATCGTGATTTAACAGATATAACCATGGCGAATGAGTGCACAATTGCTTCAGGTATTTTACAAGACCCTTATACGGGTGAAACAATTCATTTTAGTAGCGCCGATTCAAGTGCTGTTCAGATTGATCATATTGTTGCGCTATCTGATGCCTGGCAAAAGGGGGCTCAGCAACTAACAAAAGAGCAGCGTCAGCAACTTGCTAATGACCCATTAGAATTATTGGCAGTCGACGGGCCGGCAAATCAGCAAAAAGGTGATGGCGATGCAGCAACGTGGCTACCAAAAAATAAAGCTTTTCGTTGTTCCTACATTGAACGGCAAGTGATAGTAAAGCAGAAATACTCATTGTGGGTAACTGACGCAGAAAAGACAGCTATGATTGATGTACTGAAAAGTTGTACAAATTCATAAAACACGCTATAATAGCCACAGTACATTCCGGCCGGCAGGTCGGATTTTTTAATCAGAAAGGATTGAAATAATATGGATGAATTAAACCTAAAGCAACTTACCCTTGCCGTCCGCACGATTGCTGATGAAAAGAACCTCCCAGAAGACACTGTGCTTTCTGTGATTGAGCAAGCAATTGCCGCAGCATGGCGTCGTGACAACGGTGAGCGTGACCAAGAAGTTCGTGCTGAACTAAACACCGTTGACGGTACCGCTAAGGTATTCGTTGGCCGTGAAGTGGTTGAGGTAGTAGGAAGTGATGCCCACGAAATTAGCCTCGAAGATGCTCGGAAGATCAAAGAAGATGCAGTGCTTGGTGACATTATCGAAGACGAGTACGAAGTGACTAGCTTCGGTCGCGTGGCAGCTCAAACTGCTAAGCAAGTTGTTTTGCAGCGCCTCCGCGAAGCTGAGCGTGAAGTAGTCCTTGAAGAATACGAGGACAAAATTGGTACCGTTGTTACGGGTACTGTGCAGCGTGTAGAGCCTCGTGTGGTTCGTGTTGAGATCGGTAAGGCTAATGGTATCATCCCTCAAAGCGAGCAGATTCAGGGCGAATACTACAATGTCGGCGCACGAATCAAGGTATTTATTAAAGATATTGAACGTGAAAACCGTGGCCCTCAACTTATTTTGAGCCGTGGTAATGAAGCATTTGTTGAGTATCTTTTCCGACAAGAAGTTCCTGAACTCGAGACAGGTGCGGTAGAGATTAAGGCGATTGCCCGCGAAGCTGGCCGCCGTACTAAACTTGCGGTTGCAAGTACTGTTCCTGGCGTTGATCCAGTCGGTACCTTCGTAGGTGGCCACGGTACTCGTGTGCAGGCTGTTATGAACGAAATTGGTGATCAAGAGAAAATCGACATTGTTACTTTTGATGCAAATAGCGAGCAATTTATTAAAAACGCTCTTAGCCCAGCTGAAGTCGTTAAGGTTGAGATTAACGAAGCCGACAAGCGCGCTAAGGTATTTGTCACCGAAGATCAGCAGTCAATTGCGATTGGTCGCGGTGGACAAAATGTTCGTCTCGCCAGCCGTCTAACGGGCTATGAACTTGATATTGAACAAGGTGCACCAACACCTGCGCCAAAGGCTGATAAGCCAAAGAAGAATATCGAAGATAGTCTTCTGAGCGCAGTTGAAGAAGCCAGCGAAGAATAAACTAGACCCACGTTACAAATAATTAGCACTCGCTTGACCCGAGTGCTAATTTTGCTATACTAGATATATGAAAGCGCTGGAAATAACAATTCCTCTTGTGCTTCATACTATGGAGGATAGATAATAGATATATGTCAGATGATTTTGCAGAATTCATTTCACACCTAACCGACAATGCGCGGACGAGTCTTCATCACGCTACCTTAATAGCGCAAGGATACGGCAGTTCATATGTGGGTACTGAACACCTACTATTAGGAGTTATGGCCCAGGGTGCGTCGGTAGGGGCTAAAATACTTGCAGATGCGGGGGTGACTTTAGATAAAGCACAGACGGCACTCAGTGCTGTGCCTATTAGCTCAAGTAATTTTACTGCCGGTATTATGACGAAAAGCCTGAGTGAAACAGCAAAACTGACCTTGAAGATGAGCTGGGATATTGCCCAGGAATTTAGGCAAGACTATCTAGGTACGGAACATATCCTATATAGTATTCTGTCTCAAAAAAATGCCCGCGCCACTGTTTTATTGCGTGATATGAATGTTGATGTAGCCGAAATATTGTCAGAAATAGAAGACTATCTTGATCGCAATAGTGAGACGGGCGATGTAGAAGTTCGCGAAGAAATAGCCCGTAGTGCTAAAGCGCCAAAAGACCGCGGTATGCTCGGGGCCTTCGGTATCGATTTAACCGCAAGAGCGAAGGCGGGTAAACTTGACCCGGTTATTGGTCGTAAGGATCAGGAAGAGCGATTAGTAACTATCCTGAGCCGGCGCACTAAAAACAACCCCGTTCTCATTGGTGAACCAGGTGTTGGTAAAACGGCTATTGTTGAGGGACTAGCGCAGCGCATTGCTAGCGAGGATGTTCCAGAACACCTATTAGATAAGCGAATTATTCAGCTTGATTTAGCAGGCATGATTGCTGGTACGAAATATCGTGGCGAGTTTGAAGAGCGGCTCAAAAAAGTCGTCACCGAACTAAAGGAGCAAAAAAACACCATCGTCTTTATTGACGAACTTCATCTTATCGTAGGTGCTGGAGCAGCCGAAGGTGCGCTTGATGCGGCGAATATGTTAAAACCGGCTCTAGCGAGGGGTGAATTACGATTGATCGGTGCGACAACGCTTGAAGAGTATCGCAAGCATATAGAAAAGGACAGTGCTCTCGAGCGTCGCTTCCAGACTGTCATGGTGCCCGAGCCCAAGATCAAAGACACCATTGCCATTTTGAAGGGGCTCAAGCCTTACTACGAGAAACATCATGGTGTTGCGATTAGTGACGAAGTGATCGAAGATGCTGTGTACATGGCTGATCGCTACGTAACCGAACGTTTTATGCCAGACAAGGCAATTGATGTTATTGATGAAGCCGCCGCCCGCGTGCGGGTTAAGGTCGGCCACAAGCCAAGCAAAGTGCGCGACTACATGAAGCAACTGAAGAATCTTAATGAAAAGATGGAAGAAGCGGTAGCGGCCGAAGAATACGAAAGGGCTGCGTTATACAAGACGCGCATAAGCCAGCTTAATGAGAAATTAACCGAAACTCGTGAAGAGTCAGAAAAGAAGGCGCCAATCACCTTGACTGATGACGACATTGCGCAGGCTATCGCCCAAATGACTGGCATACCTGTTAAACGTGTTCAGAAATCCGAGGCCGGCATGCTCCGCGCGCTTGAAAAACACCTTGGTAAGTATGTCATTGGGCAAGAAGAGGCGGTCGAGAAAGTTGCGCGAGCAATTCGTCGTAGCCGAAGTGGCGTTGCTAGTAGTAAGCGCCCAATTGGATCGTTTGTGTTCATGGGGCCTACGGGTGTTGGTAAGACTGAGCTAGCGCGCGTGCTCGCTCGCGAAGTATTTGGCAGTGACGATGCACTAATTAAAATTGATATGAGTGAATTTAGCGAACGCCACAACGCCAGTCGTTTAGTAGGAGCGCCAGCGGGATATGTTGGCTACGAAGATGGTGGTCAATTGACCGACAAGATTCGTCGTCAACCGTACAGTGTAGTGCTGTTTGACGAAATCGAGAAAGCAAACAAAGAAGTCTTCAACTTACTCCTTCAACTGCTTGAAGACGGTAAGCTCACCGACGCCAAAGGCCGATCGGTCGACTTTACAAATGCAATCATCATCTTAACAAGCAACCTTGGTGCCGAGCAAATGATGAAAGAGTCGAGCCTTGGGTTTCGTGCAGTTTCACGGCAGGATGAGCACCAGCTTGATGCTGTGCATGAGGAAAATGCTGCAGCAGCCCGCGAAGCGCTGGAACGACTTATGCGCCCAGAGCTCATAAATCGGTTTGATGCTGTCGTGACCTTCAGGGCTCTCACCCGTAAGCAGGTGGGCCGTATCTTTGATACGTTACTAAGCGAGCTTCAGGAGCGTCTTGTTCGCAAGGGCATCCATCTAGTAGTCACTCCATCGGCAAAGCGAGCCATTATAGCTGAAGGATATGATGAAAAGTATGGTGCTCGACCGTTGAGACGCGTCATGCAAGATATGCTTGAGCATACTATAGCGGAAGGTATTTTGAGTGGCGAGTACGATAAAGGTACTGTTCTAAAGGCAACCGCGCAGCGGGGAAAGATTCAGCTTAATGTCGAACATGAAGTCCAGGCCGTTCGTTAAAGTTATATCGCTTATTCTAAGTGCTGCTGTTGTAGCAGTGTCTATCTGGGCAATTCTAAACCGACAGTATGTCCTTGACCAGCTGTCGGTTTGGACGTTTCAGCCGTCCGCGGCCGTACAGAATATTAGTCAGCGCACGGCCTTAACGCAGAAGGGTGAGCTTACTTTTTATGCCACTCGCCCAGCTATAGATACCCGCGATGCTTTTAATCAGGCCTGTCCTCGTCAAGAGACAAACAGTCCTATTTTAGGGTGTTATACGGGCGATGATCGTATTTTTATCTATGATATTACCAACCAACAACTTGATGGTATCGAAGAAGTTACCGCTGTACATGAAATGCTCCATGCTCAATGGAAGCGTACAAGTATGGCTAAAAAAGCCACACTCACCACGCAGCTAGAGGCGGCATATAACTCTATAGATGATGCCAAGTTGAAAGAGCGGATGGACTACTACAAACGTACCGAGCCAGGCGAATTTGTGAATGAACTTCACTCTATTTTAGGTACCGAGTTTCCGAATTTAGGGAGTAACCTAGAGTCGTATTACGGCCAATTCTTCAGTCGTGAAAAAGTACTTGCGCTGCACAACGCCTACAATAGTGTGTATACTGCTCTTTATACACAGGCTGACGAACTTTCAAGTAAAATGGAAGCCCTAGGTACAAAAATTAATAGTGAATCCGAGGCATATACAGCGGCGACGAAACAGCTTTCGGCAGACATTAACTCCTTTAACACTCGCGCGAGTAACGGGTCATTCTCATCAATGAAAGAATTCAACACCGAACGCGCATCTTTAGTCGCACGCTCAAACGCGCTTGATCAGCAACGAGAAATTATCAATGGCGATATCGATACGTATAACTCGTACTATGCTCAGTACAAAGAGGTGGCTAGCCAAGTAGATGCATTAAATGGGAGTATCGATAGCTTTACTCAGGTACAACAAGCTCCGTCTGTTTAGGGTGCTATACTAGGGGAAGAAATATGGTGAAGGTAAAAACACAATTCGTGTGTCAACAGTGTGGCACGACCTATAGCAAATGGATGGGACGTTGTGAAAACTGTGGCGAATGGAACAGTCTTGTCGAGCAGGCGCCTGTTTCGGTGGCACAATCGTCAGTTGCTAAGGCTACATCAAGCGGTAAGCGACTTGTGGCGCAGCCTATTCGTAAGGCTCAGGCGGACGAAACAACTCGTCGCTTAACAACGGGTGTGTCTGATTTAGATGAAGTGCTGGGTGGAGGGATTGTGCCAGGTTCGGTAACGCTCTTGGCGGGCCAGCCGGGTATTGGTAAGAGCACGCTTTTACTACAATTGGCGGCCTATGTGGCTCGTGATCATGCAGTACTCTATATTAGTGGAGAAGAGTCAGCCCACCAGGTAGCGCTTCGAGCGACACGTCTAGGGGCTGATAGTACTGAAACACTTGACTTCGCCGCCTCAACCAGCGCTAACGACATCGCTGCTACTATTCAGGATGCTAAATATGGCTTGGTTATTGTTGATTCCATTCAAACCATGTCTGTTGATGAAATGACCAGCGCACCAGGGACGGTAAGTCAAATCACCAATAGTAGTAATGTGCTTATTAGGGCCGCAAAAAGCGCCGGCTCTGCGGTTGTGTTGGTTGGGCATGTCACAAAAGAGGGTAGTATTGCTGGGCCTAAAGTGCTTGAACACCTAGTAGACGTAGTCTTGCAATTTGAGGGTGATCGCTACGGCGGATTTAAGGTTGTACGCGCCGCAAAGAACCGGTTTGGTTCAACCAGCGAAGCCGCTATTTTTGAGATGTACGAGCAAGGTTTGCGCGTAGTAGAGAATCCGTCGGCTGCTTTATTAGCAGAGCGGCAATCGTCTGATGGTTCAGTTGTACTTGCTACGCTAGAGGGCACTCGTCCGTTGCTTGTTGAGATCCAGGCTCTTGTCAATCCAACCAGTTTCGGGTATCCTAAGCGTACTGCGAGCGGGTTTGACTTGAACCGCCTCAACCTTCTGATTGCGGTGCTAGAGCGTCGCACAAAGTTGAATTTATCTGATAAAGACATTTATATAAATGTTGTTGGCGGTATCAAATTGAACGATCAAGCAGCGGACTTGGCTATCTGTATGGCAATAGCCAGTGCGGCGGCTGGTAAGCGTATTGATGATAAAACGGTTGTCTTTGGAGAGGTTGGTCTAGGGGGAGAGATCCGATCAGTCGTTGGGGCGGACAAGCGTATCGCAGAAGCAAAGAAGCTAGGCTTTACTCGAGCTGTAGCACCAAAACAATTAAGAAATAATCAATTTTTAACACCCGTAAGCGATGTAAGGGGAGCCTTGATCGATTACTTACGGCAATAGTAAAAGGAACTAATGGAAATCATTATCATTATTCTACTGCTGGCTATTGCAGTGGGAACCACCTACCTTACGGTGAACTCATTTCAAAAAGAACGACGAACGCAGTTTGCACCTATGTTTGTTGATACATCAGTCTTGATTGATGGTCGTATTACTGCCATCGCTGAGTCAGGCTTTTTAACCCGTCCGCTGTATATTCCACGAAGCGTTGTAGGGGAGCTGCAATTTCTAGCTGATAACGCCGATTCAGAGAAACGAAGCCGAGCTCGTCATGGCCTGGATATTATTAGTCAATTACAGGCTTTACCGCAAGTAAAAACAGTCATTTTTCCTGATGGTGTTAAAGCTGAAGAAGGCGTCGATAACCGTCTTTTGAAGCTTGCTAAAAAGCATGGTGGTGCTGTGTGTACAATTGACTATAATTTGAATAAAGTTGCCGTTGTTGAGGGGATTGAAGTACTTAATGTGAACGAACTCGCCAAGTCGCTTCGTATGGCGTATCTTCCCGGCGAGAAAGCCCGCATAGAGTTAACCCAAAAAGGTAACGATCAGCATCAAGCGGTAGGGCATTTGGACGACGGGACAATGGTTGTTGTTGAGCATGCCTATAAACAAATCGGCACAATTGTAGAAGTAGAATTTATCCGTAGCTTACAGACAGCAGCGGGCAAAATGATGTTTGCAAAATTAAGCCAGCAGCCTAAAGCCATTTCACAGAAGCAAAAGACTAGTACGCCGGCTAAAACAGATAAAATAACAAAGAAGCAGCCACAGCTAAAAGGTACTCAGCCACAGACTAGCAATAAAAGCGCTCAGAAGCGCGTTAATTCAAAGCCTTCGCGAAACAAATCGCCTGAAGATAGTTTGGTTGAATTAGCAAACGGTCGCTGAAGTTAAGAGTCTTGTAAATAAAAGAACCCTCTGAATGGAGGGCTCTTTTATTATTTAAGATGATTACTCTAGCCTGATTTGGAAGCGGTGTAATAGCCGGTATCGGTGACTTTAACGTTGATTGAACCGGTTGGGTTTGATGAACCACTGTATGAAGCTGAGTAAGCGCTACCGTTCTTTGTTGCGGTAAGTGTTTGCCCGTTCACAACTATGCTTACACCTGATCCATCAATACTGAATGTTCCTTGGTTTACAACAACATTGATAGTCCATGAGTTACCACCACCGCTTACACTGATAGTTGATATGCTTGGTGCTGTGTCGCTACATTTATGTATATCGTCATCATCGGTTGCGATGTAGCCATCTGGTACATTAGAGTACGCATCCTTTTTGCTGACAGGGTCAGTTGTTTTGACGACATCTAGGGTAATCTTAGCAGCTTCTGGTGTACAATCGGTTGCCTTTTTCTTAGATAGCTTATCAAAGGTAAGGGTTGCATTTGCTTGTCCTTGAGTCTTGCTCCACCATGATGGGTACACCTCATTACCGATCCTTTGAATGCCATTTGGCGCAGTGTACCATTGGTTAGCTGTGTATTTCCCCTCGCTAGTGTAAATGTCGGCGGCAGCCTTCATGGTACTAGCGATAATCGGGCTACCAAGTGAAGAAGTACCATTCTTCAATACGGTCGTATCTGGGTTACCGAGCCAGACGCCCATGGTAAGGGCCGGGTTGTAACTCATCATCCAGAGGTCCTTGGCGTTACCGCCTTTGTCGGAGGTACCGGTCTTAGTGGCTGTTTTTACCCCAGGGATACTTTTAGCGGCGTAGTTACCAAGTGCAGCGCTAGCATTAGAGTCACTGAGGATATCACTCACGATATAAGCAGACTGTGAGTCAACAATTTGTGTGCCTTGAGTATCTGCCCATTTCTTTAGTACTTCACCGGAGCCATTTTTGACTTCAAGGATAGATGATTGCGGCTTATATACACCTTGTCGAGCTAATGAAGCGTATGCATTAACAAGATCAACCTGCTTGATGCCACAACCACCAATCGCTGCCGCTAGGCCTGCTTGGGTATCGGCGCCTTGAGTACAGTAACTGGTCGCACCCATCTTGTGAATGGTGTCGAGTGTAGGCTGAATACCATTAATATACATAGCTTTTACGGCTGGTACGTTACGTGAAGTTGCTAAGCTGGTTCGGATAGTGACGGAGCCTTTATATTGACGGTCGGCATTTTGAAGCTTAGCCCCGTAAATTGCATCAATAGGTTCATCGACTAATATACTTCCGCTTCCGTAGTTTTGTTGACCACTTGGTTTTTGTTGGAAGAGCTGTGAGTATACAAGGCTCTTAATGGTAGAACCAGGTTGGATATATGCAACTGCGGCGTTGTCTTGACCATAGCCTTCGTAGTTGAAGTCCCGACTCCCCATTAATGCCACGATCTGGCCAGTCTGCGTATCTTCTACGGTAGCGGCGCCATTTGTAAAGCCTGCATAGTTAGGCGTAGGTGAGTCGAACATTGCTTTCATGGCTTCTTCGAGTTTGTCTTGGATACGAATGTCGAGTGTTGTTTTAACCGTAAGGCCTCCACGTCCAACCGTAGCCGTTCCCAACTCCTTCTCGAGTTCGTCGCGTACCATCATGACAAAGTGAGGTGCTTTTATGTTCTGGTATTGGCTTGTTTGAGGCTTGATGCTATCAAGGATTGGAACAGCAATCGCTTCGTCGTATTGAGCCTGTGTGATGTATTTTTCATCCAGCATCGACTTCAATACTTTGTGTTGACGATCGATAAGTGCTTCGTGTCCGTCAACAAAGTAGGGGTCGTATAGTGATGGATTGTTGGGTATTGCCGCTAACAAGGCAGCTTCGGCAACAGTCAGGTCTTTAGCTGATTTACCAAAGTAGGTTTGAGCACCCGATTCGGCACCGTTGCGGCGGCCACCGTATGGCGACTCATTAAGATACAATGTAAGGATCTGGTCCTTGTCGTACATACGCTCAATTTCAATAGCCAAGATCAACTCTTTAATTTTACGAGGAATACCACCAAGGCCACGGTCACCCGCTTCATCCGAGAAGAACACTTGCTTCACAAGTTGCTGCGTTAGGGTTGAACCACCCTGTACATCACCACCAGTAAAGTTGTTAAATGCCGCACGTAGGGTACCACTCACACTGACGCCGCTGTGCTTAAAGAAGTCTTTGTCTTCAATTGCTACGGTAGCTTTTTTTAGGTTATCACTAAGGTCTTTACTCGCAACGACAAGTTTGTAGTCGCCATCACCTTTATCTTCCCAAAGGACTTGTCCATTGCGATCAAGATAAGTAGTAACAGTAGTTTGAACGCGTTTATCAATTTCACCGGGTCGAATTTGGTCGAGATCTTTACGGAAATACGCGAACAACCCACCAACAAACAGGGCAACAACAAGAACGGCAACGCCGGTAATTTTAAGGGCCATAAACATGCCACGCTTACTAAACCAATACGCCCAAAAGCGCTTTGGGTGTAAGCGATAAAAGAAACGTTTAACAGGATGCTTCGGGAGTGTCGCTAAGTATTCAGCGCGACGGCGTGCTTCTGCGTCCTTCTTCACTTTTCGCTTTTGCGACAAATTCGAATATAGACTTATCTTCCGGGTTGGTTTTTTCTTAGTCACCTTGTTCCAATTCTCATAAGCAATTTACTAACCCCATTGTAACACGATGGGATGGAAAAATTCTACCAATTGTTACTGTGAATAACCTGTAATTTTTGCTATAATCACATCAGTTAATTAAGAGAAAGAGAGAAGGCATGACGCTATCTGAAGAGTTGACCTGGCGAGGCTTCGTCAACCAAATGACCTACCCCGACATCAAAGCGCTAGACAAAGGCCCTATCTCTTTTTATTGGGGTGTTGACCCATCTGCCGATAGTATGACTATTGGTAATTTGGCGGCAGCTATGATGGTCTACCATTTTATTAAGGCTGGCCATAAGGCGTTCTTGCTTGTTGGTGGTGCGACGGGCATGATTGGTGACCCCGACGGTAAGAAAGATGAGCGTACTCTTCTTACTCTCGAAGATATTGCACGTAACAAAGCGGCCATTGCCGAACAGTACAAAACAGTTTTCGCTGGACAGCCATTTGATATTGTCGATAACTACGACTGGTTTAAAGGTGTGGGCTACCTGGACTTTTTGCGGAATGTTGGAAAACACGTGCCTCTCAGTAATATGTTGGGTCGCGAGTTTGTCCAATCACGATTAGGCGAAGATGGCTCTGGTATTAGCTACGCCGAGTTTAGTTACTCGCTTATTCAAGGCTATGACTTTTTAACGCTGTACCGCGACCACGGTGTAACACTGCAACTGTGCGGGGCCGATCAGTGGGGCAACTCGATATCTGGAGTTGATATGATCCGTCGCATCGAAGGTGGTGAGGCGCATGTGTATTCAACGCCGCTTATTATCAATAAAGCAACTGGTAAAAAATTTGGTAAATCAGAAGACGGTGCGGTTTGGCTCGACCCAAATAAAACCAGTGTCTACAAGTTTTACCAGTTCTGGCTGAATTCTGACGACGAGGGTGTAGTTGATTACGCTAAAGTGTATACACTGCTTGATAAAGAGGCGATTGACACTATGGCACAACAAGTTGCTACTAATCCTCAGGCTCGTGAAGCGCAAAAAACCCTAGCGTACGAAGTAACAAAGATTGTGCATGGTGAGAAAAAGGCCAGAAGTGCCGAGAAGGTAACAGCGGTATTGTTTGGTGGTGCTTCTGTTGAAGAGCTAAGCGAAGAAGAGAGTGTGCTATTAGCACAAGAGATCCCAACTGGGAAAATCGGTACTACATTGGTTGAGTTACTGGTTGGTGAAGGTGTTGCTAAAAGTAATGGTGAGGCTCGTCGCCTTATTGAGGGCGGAGCAGTGAGTGTCAATGGCGAAAAGGCACTAGAGGATAGTATTGTCGCACGGCGTAGTTTGGTAAAAAAGGGTAAAAATACTTTCATTTACGTTACAGAGTAAAACCATGAGCATGCTTTTATTTGCAACTACAAACTCGCGAAAAATAACTGAAGCGAATGCGACCTTGTCAGACTACGACATAGTGGTTGAACCCATAAAACTTGATATTGATGAAATTCAGCATCGCGATCCGGCTGAAATTGCTAAAGCTAAAGCACGGTCTGCGTATAAAGTCATTAACAAGCCGGTCGTGGTATCAGACACCAGCTGGAGTATACCTGCACTAGGCGGTTTCCCGGGCGGGTATATGAAAGATGTCTCAGCCTGGTTTAAACCTAGCGATTGGACATCCCTTATGGCAGATAAGCAAGATAGAACTATTAATTGTCATGAGCATATTGCCTATTTTGATGGTGAACAACTTCAGCATTTTGAATCAACTTACAAGGGTGTAATTATTAATGAAGCGCGTGGTATTGTAAGTGAAGACGAATCTATTGAGCAAGTTGCAATACTCTATGGTGATAAAACGATGGCCGAGCAAAAAAGCGATGGTGGTATCGCCTCGGCTGGTGAAGTACTTGAACATTGGCGGCAATTCGGCGAGTGGTATTCTAATCTGGCGTAACAACCACTTAACTCTATTTGCTAAAATAGCTATATGAACTTAACAACGTCATTACAAAAGATAAAAGGCGTTGGTGAAAAAACCGCCGAGCAATTTGCGGCGGCACATTTACACACCGTTGAGGACCTTATTACTTTTTTGCCTCGCAAATACGAGGATTTTTCGCACGTTACCTCGATTGCCGATATTCAGCCGGGTAAAGTTACCGTTAAGGCGCGCTGTGAAAAGATCGAGACGCGACCAGTACGCAGAGGGATGAAGGTGACAACGGCCACGCTAGCTGATGATACTGGTAAAATTCAAGCCGTCTGGTTCAACCAACCATACCGTGCAACTCAATTAAAAGGCGGTGATGAGTATTATTTTTCTGGCGAATTTGAATTTAGCTACAATCGCTTCCAGCTGACAAACCCAAGCGCCGAAAAGGTGAGTGATATGCCAGTACAGACGGATCGAATCCTGCCTATTTACCCAGCGATTGCAGGGCTAAAAACGCAACTTGTACGTAAAATATTGGCTGAGCTACGCCCACTCATGACAATGCTGCCAGAAACGCTGCCGGAAAAAATTATCAAAAACGAAAACCTTGTGAGTTATAGCGAAGCTATTTTAGGGATGCATTTTCCTGAAACGCGCGAAGAAATCGAAAAGGCGCGTGAAAGACTGGCGTTCGAAGAGCTGTACCAACTGCTCCTTGCCAGTCAACTAAATAAACAAGAGAATGCCCGTCTTGAAGGCTGGATGATTCATTTTGAGCAGGCAGTGGTGAAAGAATTCGTCAGCAACTTGCCGTTCGCCCTTACCAATGCTCAGCGCATCGCGGCCTGGGATATATTTCAGGATTTTCAAAAAGCTATACCAATGAACCGCTTGCTTCAGGGTGATGTGGGTTCTGGTAAAACGGTCGTAGCGGGCATTGCTGCGCGCCAGGCTGCTCACGATGGGTTTCAAACGGCGCTCATGGCGCCAACGGAAATTTTGGCTAGCCAGCATGCTGCCACGCTTGATGCGCTCCTGACACCGTTTGGTGTACGGGTCGGTTTGCTGACGGGTAGTGTCAAAGGAAAGGCACGCGAAGCTTTATACGCAGCTATTAAAGACGGTGAGGTTGATGTGGTCGTGGGTACGCATGCGCTCATTCAGTCTGGTGTAGAGTTTCATAAGCTTGGCTTTGTCGTTATTGATGAGCAGCACCGTTTTGGGGTCGCGCAGCGGCATGAGCTATTAAAAAAGTCTGTTCGCATGCCGCATCTTTTGTCTATGACCGCTACACCAATTCCACGGAGTCTGGCATTAACAGTGTACGGTGAACTAGACGTCTCTGTACTCAATGAAAAACCAGCTAATCGCAAGCCAATCATGACAAAAATATGGTCACCCAATAGTCGGCCGCAACTATATGCTCTAGTTGATGACGAAATCCAGCAGGGCCGCCAAGCCTATGTTATTTGTAACTTAATCGACAATAACCCAACAAACGACCTGAAAAGCGTTGAGGTAGAATACAAACGATTGAAAAATTCAGTCTTTAAGCATCGACAAATAGGGTTATTGCACGGTCGTCTTAGCCCGGCTGAAAAAGAAGCGGTTATGCAACAATTTGCTTCTGGTGCTATTGATATCCTCGTCAGTACAACTGTTGTTGAAGTGGGTGTTGATGTACCGAATGCTACTGTGATGATTATTGAAGATGCCGATCGATTTGGTTTGGCGCAACTTCACCAGTTACGAGGCCGCGTCGGGCGAAGCGAGTACCAAAGCTATTGCTACCTAGTACCGAGTGATTCGAAAAAACCTTCACAGCGCCTGCGTGAGATTGAAAAAAGTAATGATGGCTTTTACTTAGCTGAAGTGGACTTGCAGCTGCGTGGACCGGGTGAGATTTATGGCCGAGCCCAACATGGTGCGCTTAATTTGCAGGTAGCAACGCTTGGTGATACGAAACTCATCGCCAGGGCACAAAAAGCCGCCCAGTGGTTCGCCCAAAGTGGCGATACTCTGGTACACTATACACAGTTAGCTCGTCAGGTAGAGCACTACCAACGCTTGACGACGTTAAATTAAACCTATATGTACTCAGGAACAACCTTTCGCCATCATTCAGGTAATATTGCCGGTGCCCATCAGCGCATTGATAGGGTTGCTAAACGACACCTAATTCGTACTATTGGTACCCATGCTTTTTTCCCGTCAATTAAGACTATCCTTCACTTTGAGGGCAAGAATGGGCCAGATGGAATTAAGAGTAAAAGCCCATCGATTGACGAGCCGTGGCACTTTATTTCTCCTGAAGCCGGTGCGGATGACCCGCTCATAGGGCTAATTAAAGATCATTTATATAATTTGGCGCAGGCTATCCAGAAGAAAGATGAAATTCGTGCGGGCTTTGAAGCGGCCTGGTTATCCCATGCTATTGTTGATGGCTTGACGCCAGCGCACCATTTTCCGCTTGCTGAAAAGATCGAAGAATTATGGGGTAAGGCGCACCACGAACGCTCAAGTCGTCGCGACAAGATTATCATTAAAGGCAATGGCGTCCGCGATATGGCATTGAAGAACTGGCAATATTGGGGGACAAAGGGCATTTTTACTGCTCACTTTTTATACGAGTGGGGGGTCGCATCATCTATTGCCGTCGGCCAGTTTAAGGATATCGGCTTGCACCAAAAGGATATTGCACGAATTGAAAAGGAAGGCTATATTCCGTATTTTCTAGAATCGGTCAAAGCGGTCGACAAGCTTAACACCTACCAGGAGTTCGTTAAAACTGGTTGGTCGGCATACTTGGGCCGTGTGACGCGTAAAAAGTTAGCACCGCTTTTAATGCGGAATGTCTGCTTGGCGTGGTATGCAGCCAGTAAAGGACTAGTCGATTAATGAATATGCGTATTATAGCCGGCCAATTTGGCGGCCGGAGCATTGAAGGTTCGGGGACAAACCGTACCCACCCTATGGGTGAACGTATTCGGGGTTCACTGTTTAATATTATCGGCACTGAAATACAAGGCGCTACCGTACTCGATGCTTTTGCAGGCAGTGGGGCGCTTGGGTTTGAGGCTTTAAGCCGCGGTGCCGAGTCGGCGACATTTATTGAGCGTGATAGAGTAGCGCAGACCATTATTGCCAAGAATATTATGTCTCTTGGGGTATCTGGACGGGCACGGCTTGTAAAAGCCCCAGTAGCAAGCTGGCAAGCCACCAGTGATCAACTATTTGATATCATCTTTGCAGACCCTCCTTATCACGATGCGCAGTTATCCACAGTGATGAAACTCACAAAACTATTGAAACCCAATGGGCTTATGGTATTATCGTATTCAGGAAGAGGTGAGGTTCCCACCGAATTAGGAGTTGTTGTGGTGGACAATCGTAGTTACGGAGACGCGGTGCTGATCTTTTTCCGAAAGAAGGATGCTTAGGCGTCCTTCTTTTCTGTTTTAACTCAAATAAAACACCGCAAAATAAAACGACCTCAATTGGGTCGTTTTTGATTCTATGTTGGTGCGGATGAAAGGACTTGAACCTTCACGCCTCTCGGCACATGCTCCTAAGGCATGCGTGTCTACCAATTCCACCACATCCGCACGTTGGATGTACCACGCGGCGTGTCTACGCATAATACGTAATCCACCACATCCGCATAAATTATATATGTAGTTGGTACTCGTGAGATTATAGCAAGAATTAGTATATTTTAAAAGGTGTAAATAGCTGTATATTTTAAGCGTAAGCAGGCTTTCTAATGTGCTATCATAGAACCAGTACCAATGAGGACAGGGGAAGATGAATAAAATTGCATCGTATTTGAACGAACACTTATTAGGTGAAGTAAGTAGTGCTAAATCAGTGCGCAAAAAATACGCAACTGACGGCAGTGTTCTTACGCTTACTCCTGAAATTGTTGCCTTTCCTCGTATTACTAACGATGTACGTAAGATTGCTCGTTTTACGTGGCAACTCGCCGAAAAAGGGCATGTAGTGGGTATGACCGCGCGTGGCTTTGGTGGTGATGTAACCGGTGCGGCTATCGGCAAGGGTATAGTGATTGATACATCTGTCCAGCTTAATAAAATTATTCAAGTTGCCGATAAAGACAAATTAGTACATGTACAGGCCGGGGCGAGCCTCGATACTATAAATGAAGTGTTACGTTGGCAAGGTCTTACGTTAACGGGCGCTTTTTCGCGTGATCTTAAAACTTTAACAGTTGGAGGCGCTATTTCTAGTGCTAGCTGTGGGGTGAACGGTTCTATCGCAAGTAGTATTGAACGTCTTGAGGTTGTCTTGGCAAACGGTGATGTCATAGAAACGGGTAAGGTAAGCCGACGCGATGTTAACAAGAAGCTTGGTTTGCAAACCTTTGAAGGTGAAATCTATCGCAAGCTTGAAGGCCTGCTAGAAGACAATGCTGAATTAATCGAAGACATCTCTAAAGAGGAGGTGCGCGATAATACTGGCTATCAGCGTATTGCCGACATTCGTAATAGTGATGGCTCGTTTGACTTGACACCTTTATTTATAGGTAGCCAAGGAACTCTCGGTATCATTTCGGAAGCAGTATTAAAAACGGATTTCTACTCATCGAGCGATACGTTTGCTGTCGTAACGGCTGATAGTATTCAAACCGCCCGTGATCTTACCGAGCGTCTTATTGAGCTTGAACCGTCCGAGCTAACAGTATATGATGGCGCGCTTTTTAGGCGAGCTGCTAAACAAGGTTCGCAATTCGCTGTTCTAGGTTCTATCGATGAAGTAGGTGCAGTTGTCTATATTCGTTTTGGCGATATTAATGACCGTGCCCAACAACATAAGCTTAAGAAGCTGCGCAAGCTTTTGCAAAAAATTGACATGGGTATAGTAGATTCAACCGAGCGCGACCCTGAGGATTTCCGAGTCATCACTGGTATTAATAAAACCTTACTGCTTGGTTCTAATGATGAGCAACTTGCCTTGCCAGTTATTGACGGCGCTTCGGTTCCTATTAATCGCCGTGAAGAATTCGAAATTGCGCTTGGTGAATTAAGTGCGAAGCATCACATCGAATTACCAACAGAATTGAATGTATTGAACAATACCTATGCGGTCTACCCACTTCTTAAGCTAGAAACGGTAAGTGATAAGCAAAAATTATTTAAGCTCATGGCTGACTTTGCTGTAGTAGTTGATCGCTGCTCGGGTGCATTTACCTCTGATGGTGCTGAGGGGCGTTTAAAATCTACAGCTGCGTGGAGCTTATTAGATGAGCCTCGCGCCGCCTTATATGAGCAAATTCGTCAAATCTTTGACCCATTTAACACACTCAACCCGGGCGTAAAGCAAAAAGCTGAACTTCGCACGCTCGTAGCCGCACTACGCCACGACTACGACAGTGCAAGTGTGCTATAATAACCCAGCATTATTAAGTATGCGGATGTGGCGGATTACGTAACAATCGTAGACGCGCCACGCGTAGTGTAATAGGCGGCTGCGTGGGCGTGAGTTATGTGTAGACGCGCCGCGCGTAGTGCAATATATGCGGATGTGGCGGAATTGGTAGACGCGCTAGCTTCAGGTGCTAGTGCCCGCAAGGGCGTGGAGGTTCAAGTCCTCTTATCCGCACCAATGAAACTTCCTTGGAGTTTGCAAGCTTAAATAGCTCGTTCACCCCTGGGATTTTTTCTATTTCAGCGGTGCCAGCTTTTATTTCCTCGTAAGTTGCAACCTCATCGAATAATACGCCGAAATACTGCGCTTTTTTGATTGGATTACAGTGGTCAACGAGTAGCTCTTTGATGTGTTCCATAAAGTATTTGACGTATGTCAACATCGTTGGAACATCGACCGTATCTTTGGCTGCTTCTTGCTGTTTCTGGTTGTCTAGATTGCTAATCTCTCGTTCTAGCTTTAATAAGTCCTCCTCTAGGTATTTAATGGCGGTTTCCGAGCTGATCAGCTTCATCTTGTCTACGATGACTTTGATTTCCGCTTCAAGCTCGGAGCGTCGTTTATCAACTAGTTCCTCGGCTTTCACTTTCTGACCTTGCCGTTGCTCATAGACGGTCATAACGGCTTGCATCAGCTCCTCAACGCGCTCAGGACGCATTGTGACCGTTTTTATGAACGTATCGATTGTACCCTCAAACTCATCCTTGCGTACGCGGAAGTGGTGCCCGTGATTGCTACAGTGATAAGCCGCGTAGTATTTACCTAGTCTGCCCCGTGAGGCACTTCCAAGAAGCGGTCTGCGACAATGTGGACAGGTGACTACTTTTTTGTATGGGTAGTCGGGGTTCTGGTGATTCTTCTTAACAAACCGCTCATCTTTCTTAGCGTATTCAACGATTGGGTGATCCATATCGTCAGGATTGTTACGGAGCGTTACTTTGCCTCGATTGGCTTTGTTGAATAATTCCATCGAAACGAGGCCATCGAACTTACACTTCACTGGCACGCCGCCTGTCCATTTCTCAGTATTTACACCGGCATAGATTGTTTGTTTGACATATGTTCGTAGTAGCTTGGCGGTTATCTTCTTCCCGCCAGTCCTGCTGACGATCCGAGTTCTATCCCGTTTGTCACGTACGATTTTAATAGGGGTTTCAAATCCCATATCATTCATCTTTTCGGCAATCTCGTGGTCATTTAAGACGGCCGCCGCACGTTCTTCAAACATCATACGGATAATGTCGGCCTTATCCCCGTCTGGTACAAGAATTGCTCGTTTACCGTTGACGGTTTCTATCTTCTCGGTCTTATAGCCGAACCGAGCGCCACGCGACCAATAGCCGAGTTGCGTATAACGGATTTCTGAGCCGATCATACGGCTCAAGATATCACGCACCTCATCTTTGGCACGTTCTGCCTCTAGAAGCTCTGTTTTACGAGTAGGGGAGTAGACACTCCATTTATATTCTTGGCCGAGGTGTTCAAGCGTGTTCACTTTTTGAGTGCTAATAATACCGTACATATCGACAAGCGTCACGCCGAGCGGTTCAAGCTGGGCTTTGAGCTGGTCGTAGACGGTCGAACCGGCACGGGTGAAGCGGTCAATTGATTTAATAAGGACGACATCGATCTCGCCCTTATGACGCTTGCAGTAGTTAATAACCTCCTGCATCGGTTGCTGTTCTTTGGATGCAGACTCAAGATATTGGAGTGTCATCACGATCCGCATATTGTGAAGCGGCGCGTAGCGTTCGCCTTGCTCGATCTGAGCTTCCGGCGAGTCGCCATCAATACCTTGTCCGACCGTTGAAACACGGACGGCGAGTAGTGTACGGAGCGTCTGTCCGTTAGTTGGTTGCATCACCTTGTCCTATCTTTTTTAAGAGTGGTTGTTCGTTTTTTATATCTTCAATAATGCGTTCGACGATGAGGGTAGCAATAAAAGTCAGGCGTTCTTCGGTCGTGAAATTCACCGTGTCTGGTACGGCTGGTGGATTAACATTCTTACTGCCTTTTGGTCGTGACATATACCCTCCATTTGGAGATTGTCACGCTGGCAACTCGGCTAGTCTTTATCCCAAGGTCGTCCGGGTTTTGAACGCTCTTTGAGGTCTTTTTCAATCAAGGTTTTTAGTTTCGAATCGTTAGCTTTCGCAAGCTGGGTAAGTATCATTTCACTAACTGACGAGAAGCCGAGCTTCTTTGCCGCGATTTTGGCATAAGCTCGGACTTCCTTAGAAGTCTTGATTTGCATACCGACCAACTTTGTATTCATTATTCATATTCTACAACAAAACTCCCACCGCCGCTATTTGTCCGCACACCTCGCAAGGCTCCGTACGGTTAATAATGGCCAGCAGTTCTTTGTCCGGCGTTTCTTCTAGCGTGTCCTGCAAATCGTAGTAGAGGCAAGCACACACCGCATCAATCGCCAGACTTTCAAGAATTTCCCGTTCTATCATCGGTTTTCCTCCTTATCTAGCCGAATTGTCAACGTGCAATCTCTATATATAATTGTATGGCTAATTAAAATAAAAAGCAATACAATTAACCTATAAAATACACCGAATTTCGTTATTCACCCTATATCATCTATTTTACCTCTGTTATCTATTGCTCTTTTTCTCTCTTTCTTATATATAAATATATAGAAATGAAACGAGTAGAAGTATGAGTAAACCAGACGGTCGGTCTAGGGTAAAACAAGGTCAGATAGACATCTTAGAAGTAATCTATAAATATAGGTTTGGTAGTCGTCAATTAATAGCAGAGGTGCTTAGTGTTAAAGCTGGTTCTGGACTATTTGAAAAATTGGAAGTGTTAATTAAACAGGGCTTGATTGATAAACGGCAGGATAATCGCCAGAAGCTCTTGGGGCAACCTGCCGCCTATTTCCTGACTCCCAAAGGACTCCGCTTTCTAGCGGGGTTGGACAATCATAGCTACATCACCGAGAAAGTGATAAAGTCCAGCTACCGCGACAAATCCCTCTTAAACTCCACCGTCATCCACTGCTTACAGGTCTTCTCGGTGGTCTTACGCCTGAAGCGTCACTACCAAGAATTAAAGGCCTACCTCCGCCGTGATATGTCGCAATTCTCATACTTTCCGGACAATCCGCCGGACGTATTTCTCTCACTCTCTTTTGGCGGCAACACCAAGCGGTTCTTCCTCGATGTCATTCCGGACAGTTTGGATCGGCAGGGGGTATTTCGGAGAGTGTCCGCCTATATCGACTTCTTCGATAAAGGCGGCTGGGATGAAACGGGCGCAGAACTCCCGACGCTACTGTTCGTGGCCGAAAGCGTAAGAACTGAACGCCTCATCCGCCGGATCACGAGCGGGGTCATCAACAAGATGGAGCCGGACGAGGAGTCGGAAATCTACACCACCACGCAAAAAGCATTGGAAAACATGGACGATGAAGCCAAGATCTGGACGACGCTGGATGAACCAGATGACCTCCTGAGCCTTCAAGAAATAGACTAACGACAGCCAGTCACGTAGTAGGCTTTCCAGCCGAAGATCAACTCTCCGTCACAGCCGTGAGACCACAGAAAGAATACGCCAACCGCACCGGCCGCAAGCACGAGAACACTGCTGAGGATAATAACCGTCGCGATGATGTTGCGTTTCTTCCTGTCCATACTCTCATTATACGCGAGCCTTTTTATGCCATGCTCAGGGCGGGGGAGTTAGTCTAAGAAGTCAAAATCCTCCTCATCCTCAACGTAGTCCTCAATGATGATGTCTTCTTTCATACCTCGAAACGACACACTATCTACCACCTCACCGTCCGGGTCAAACCAGACTTGAACAAAAAACGGCTCGTAGTACCAGCCGTTTTTCTTTGCGAAGTTTGCCCAGATCGTCCGCATTGCCTCGATCTTTTCTTCTATACTCATAATACCTCTCCTAGCTCATCCAGTAAGATGTCGTATATCGTCTGGGCTTCATTGGTGTACGTTTCGGCATCTTCACCAAAACCGCCGTGCCGCGTTTCGAGCAACTGGATATCCATCGCCCAGCAGAGCCGGTCGGTGATAGCCTCAGCCAGTGTCGTTTTCTTGTCGGTATTCATATCAATCTCCTTTGTAGGTTAGTTTGGTCGAGCGGTTTTCAGTCGCGCTCAGGACTTAAAAACCGAGGACTTAGTATTCCTCGGCTAGCATCACGGTCAGTACCCGCTCGCATTCCGGGTGCAACGGGTCGCACCACAGCTCGAAACTCGGGTCGTAGTAGTCAATCTTCCAGAAGATCTTTTTACCCTCCCAGACAAACGAGCCGAAATCATGCTCGCCGTACGGGTCATTATCTTTGTTGAAGTCCTTGTACTCCCTGACTGCCCGGATCAATCCTAGCACATCGTGAAGCTCATAGATTCCTTTGGTGAGCGTTAGCATCTCGACTGCTCGGAACTCATCGTTGAGCCTTGCTATCTTGGCACTCGTTTCCTTTTGCTTGGTTAGTATCTTCGTGGTCATAGACCCTCCTTTGCTTCTTGAGAGGGCTTTCTGCCTCTCTGTCTAACGAGGCACAGGGTAAGGCTGAAGCTGTCAAGATGGAGCGCCCCTGACGTTTACCAGTGGACGAACGACCTTGATAGATTCAGGTCTACCCGTATCATGAAGAAGACAGAGGAGGAAGAACTCTTCCTAAAGAGATATAATGGAAGATATTATGGGAGTGACGCAGTTTAACAAGACGGCCAAGAACGCCATGTGGCGTAATGCTGTATGGCCAGAATCGCCAGATAGAACAGACAGTGTGTTCGACCGCCGCGCTCCATTCCGCAAACTTCGCGTCATGATCGATAGTGAGCTGTTCGATGAATCGACCACTTCGGACATGCGAGGCACTCCGACGAAAGGGCTGTTGCTGAGAAGCCTCCTCTATAACGACTTGATTGAACTATACCGCTACACCGAAACTCCACCGGCATCGGTCGAGCCAATCGAAACAGGCAACCCGAACATCGAACCAACCTACGAGGGATATGCAGTCCTATACCCACAAAAGTCAAACGGTTTATGTCCGGTGACCTATGCACTCGACGACAAGAACGCATCTTACTCTGGCGTTATGGGTGACCTGTACACTGCAGCAAGGGACGACGCTACTGATAAGACTTACACTGGTGATGACGCGGCCGATAAAAGACAAGCCGATGCGATTGCCGTCCAAGTCGCCGACGACTGTATTGATGCTGATATCTATATCACCACCCGCCCTTATCTCTACGCACCGTCACGGCGTATTGCAGCTGGTCGGGCAATAACTATTTGCCAACCAGACGATGCGATCTCGGCTGTTTCTTTATATTTGCGGGCGCAACGTGAGTTCATTATTCCGACTGGTCAAAAGAAATTCCGCTACCATTTAAATAGGGGAATGTTCTATTGGGTTGGGATGCGCGAGTTAGTACCCGAAACGTGGCGTTGGTTTTCGGCTTGCGTCCACCACTCGTCCGGAACGAAAGACGATAAGCTGATGTACTTGGCTAGTGCGGTGATGAGCCGGATGCAACGATCGCTCGAACTACGGGACCAGATTCATATCGGCATCAACTCCAAGACCAACAACGACATCAATGATGACGTACTCGGCACGTTCGACAATACCTTGATGACCTTGATGGGAGCGATTGATGCTAGTGCGAGGGTGGCACATTATGTCCTCGGTATGAATCCGGCCAAAGCACATAATGCGGCATGGCAACGAGACTGGATAAAGGACGTTGCGAAGCTGGATGCCAATCTTGCGGCGGCCGTGGCAAAGGGGAGCGATAATGCTCATCGGCTTACCGTTCTGACCAAGCTACGAAATTCTATCCACGGTGAAGCAATCAAAGGCATCACCAAACAGAGCGGCAACAAGACAGAAACCATCCTCGGGCTGCCGAAAGACGACGAAGCGGATATCTTGCTTTCGATGGACGCACTCGGCGGACGCGACGCGTGGGGAGTGAAGCCCCTCGGTGCTAATCTCAACGAAGTCAATCCAGCGACGCTGGTAGACAAGCTATTCGAGGAGGTAGTGATACTAGTCAATGATCTTATGCGAGCGACACCGGTTGAGAAACTGAGCCATGTCCAGGCGGCTAACTTGACGAACATGCCACCCCCTCCAAAAGATAATCACCCAACAAGTGACACGTTCTCGGAGTGGAACAGGCTGACGATACGATGGCAGTTAGGATTCTAGAAATGCAGGTCAACTACATCCCCTACCTAAATATGAAAGATGTGAATGAGGTCAACTTCCCAGACCTTACTGTTAAGATTTGGAACTACGGTTTGATGAAGAATGCCTACATCACCGATCCGGATGTACTTGCGAGGCTGGATACAATCATGGGGAGCAACGTTCACTACGTCTTTCAGGGTATGGGTACACTAGCCGATGAGGCAATTTCAGATATGGGCATTATCAGTGTTGGTGATATAGATTTTCGAGAATATACCGACAGTGAACGGAAACTGGCACGAGAGGCAAGGCTCCGCCTGTTCGCTGGTGCGTTGGTATGGAACCTAAAAATCCTGACGGACGTAAACCGAGGTCACCGAATGGTTGTGTCGGAGAACTTCGATATGGTGTGGCAGGGCTTCAGTACGCAAGACGATCACTTCGGTATCCGAGGCGGGTCCATCATCCAGAAGAATGATATGGGCTACAAGCTGGGTGATATGATCTTCCGGCGACCACAGCAGGTGATGTCACCGATGTCATTTAATATTGACGATGATACCTTGGGACTATTAGCCCGCCTTTATAGGAAGAACAAGAAACTGTATCGACGCATCATACAGGCTATCGAGGTTGTCGTTCAGGCTTATTATAATGATGATAAGATTCCAGAATCTCAACGAGTCTTGTCGATGTCTAGCGCACTTGAAACCCTGTTTGATATTCCGGACTCTCGACAAAGGGAACACTTGAAGAACACAATGAATAGCATGTTTGTTCTGCCGAGTGATCCGAAGCGTCGTTATAAAAGTTCTCGCGGTAGAGCACCAGCTGTTTGGGAACATGAAAGTATCAAGGTGATGTGGGCTGATAGGTTTTATGAACTGAGAAGCGCAATTATTCACGGTGACAAGATTAAGTCCGATGACTACAACTTCCTCGATAAGCAAAGACACCTTGATATTGCCCTGCTCGTTTTTGGGATTGGGATGCAGAAGATTATCAAACAGGCGTTAGGCATTACTGACTATACGGACGAGCTTGTTTGGGAAAAGCATGTGGAGGCAGGGGAGCCACCAGAAAGCCCGTTCAACCGCGAGGGGTTCGTATACGAGGACAATGCCCTCACGTATGCCATACATCAAATGCTGGTCAAACAGATGAAACGCCAGAAGCCATAAGCACACTTCGGTTTTTCTGGAAGAAAAGGCGAAGTCCCCTGGATGACGCGGTAAAAACTTATGGTTTGCTGGGAGCAAAGGGTTGCGCTCAATACTGCTTATGATACAATTTGAGTAATGACTAAATAACAACGCTAGTCGACGCAGATTTTCGAAAGGGTACGGGCAAAACAGTGAAATACTTACTAAACAATAAAAATGAAATAAGTAAAGCTCTCTCTCTCTCTCTCTCTCTCTAGCCAGAATAAGAAATCTACCGCGAGGTTCTAACCAGATGAATCGTCGCGGTTTTACTATCGTCGAACTCCTGATCGTCATCGTGGTGATTGGTATTCTTGCGGCGATTACCATCGTGGCGTACACCGGCATCACTCAGAACGCCAACAAGGCTGCCCTGACCGCAGATATCAAGCAACTCCAAACAAAGGCTGCTGTCTACCGCGCCCAGAACGGCATCGACGATTGTCCCGCTGGTTACTCATTTGTCTACGGCAATTCCACACTCGGTACCTCGCCGTTCTGTGTCATGAAGTACGAAGCCAAGAACGTCAGTGGCGTGGCTACCTCACAGGCTTCCGGTGCGCCGTGGGTCTCGATCACACAAACGGATGCGATTACGCAGTCTACCAATGCTGGCGGGCACCTGCTGACCGAGGCGGAATGGATGACGATTGCGGCTGATGTACTCTCGATGAAACAGAACTGGTCTGGTGGCAGCGTGAACTCCGGAATCATCTATCAGGGTCACGTAAACAACAACCCAGGAAGCGCGTTGGCGGCTTCGGACGATGATACCGACAACCTGAATGGCATGACCGGTGGTATCGGAACCAACTCCGGCAATAACAGCTCTCGCGTACTGTACCTTTCATCTGGCGACGCAATTTGGGACTTCTCTGGTAATGTGTGGGAATGGACACAGCAAGCCATTGGTACACCAACACTCACTATGAGCAACGTCGGTGTCTCTGGCGACTCAGCATTCAACTGGCGCGACTACACGCTTGGTTCACTGAGTCTCGGCAACTTAGCAAACGTCAGTAAGCCAGCAACCTTAAACGGTTGGACAAACCCGGTCAATAACGTCAGTCTTTCTGGTATTACTTGGGGAGCTGGTAAGGGTGTTGGGCAGATTTACGCGAACTATGCGGACTCAGCTTCTCGCGCGTTCCGCCGCGGCGGCCCTTGGAACTATGGCTCCAATGCCGGGGTCTTGGCGCTCTATTTGAGCAATTCTGCGTCGTACTCGAACGCGCACATCGGTTTCCGAGTTGCCCGGTGATACTCCCGACCCTAGCTTTTGTCTCTTGAACTCTTAGTTCTTACAACATTAAATCTTTAATCTTTTCTTCCTCTATGCACCCATGAAACCGGATTTTATCATCTACACCCGTATGCTCGAAGTGCAGCAATGGATCTTCGATAAGGTTAATACCTTTCCGAAGAAACAACGCTTCGTGCTGGGACAACAGATTGAAACCAGCGCCCTCGCGTGTCTGCGGCTCATCATTCAAGCCAACAATCTGAAAAATCCAGAGAAGACACTCTTGAAGCTGGATGACCTGAACACGGAGTTGGAAGTACTTCGAGGACTACTTCGGATTGGGTTCGAGATGAAGTTCCTTAGTGCCAAAAGCCTCGGACACATCACCAAGCGGATCGATGAAGTAGGGAAGATGACCGGTGGGTGGATCAAGACAGCCCGCGACAAACGGCTACCGACTATCCGAGCCGTCGAAGTCGAGCAGTGACAATTGGGTCGGCTTTCGGAGCCTCCGTAAATTCTGGCGGTGCTTCTTCCTGACAAATGCAATGAACTTGTGGGAATCCAGCTCCTCGGTGATTTGCTTAATGAGCGGTTCACCACTCCCATGCCTCACATGAGCCGACCACGCGTTCACCATATCATCCAGCCGTTGTTCACTGACCGCGCCTTTATGGTAGGCTTTGAGGTTGCGGTGGAACTTCCGTCGGAATCTTCGGAGCGACGATGCCCGTACCCGTTTACCATACGGATACATGATATAACCGACAAAGTCGACTCCCAGACGACTTGGATAGATGCGGACTTTTCTCGGATTCACCGTCAAGTACAGTTCATCGTATAGAAACGCCGTGATCTTTCGTTGCCACTCTTGCAAAACGGCTTTGTCTTGATGAAAGAGCAGGATGTCGTCCATGTAGCGGATGTAGAACTTGGCGTGAAGCGACTGCTTCGCAAACATATCCGCCTCATGAAGATAAATATTGGCAAAGAGCTGGGAGGTCAGGTTCCCGATAGGAATACCGCGCCGACCTTTTGTATGGTAGTTGGAGTCAGTTGGGAATAGGTAGTCGTGTTCATCGCCGCTGTCACTACTGTCAATAATGACATCCAAAAGTCGGAGCAACCTCGGATCATCTATCTTGCGACGCAACAGCTCACGGAGTTTAGCGTGATTCACCGACGGGTAGTATTTGGAGATATCAATTTTACAGACGTACAAGTTCGGTTCGCTTCTGAGGAAATGTTGCACCCTCGCCATTGCTCGGTGGATTCCCTTATCTGGCCGACATGCATAAGAATCACGAATAAAGGAACGTTCGTAGAATGGGCTAAGAATGCCGTGCATGGCGTGGTGAACAATCCGGTCCCGAAAGGCCGGAGCCTCAATCATCCGGACTTTGGGTTCACGGATGATCCGGCGACGATAATCCATCGGGCGGTACGAGCCGGACACCAATTCTCTCTGGATTTGAAGCAGATCACTCATGAAGCGGAAGTTGGTGGCCGTTGCCGAGTGGCTGTTGCGCTTTCCTATCAACGCCTTTTTATGGGCTTTTGCTAAGGCCTCTAGTGAAGCAATCTTAGCAAAAGCGGTGGCATCTAACATCGTCATCTATTCCTAGTATAAGCGTAAAGCGATATACTGGTTACGGTTATCGGGTCTGAAGCTTCTCGCGCGTTCATCCGCGGCGGCAATTGGAACAATGGCTCCAATGCCGGGGTCTTGACGCTCAATTTGAACAATTCTGCGTCGAACTCGAACACGAACATCGGTTTCCGAGTTGCCCGGTATACTAGTTCGACAGATCGACACCTGTCGGGGCGTGATATGCAAGGTCTACGGATCTTGCGTCAGTGCCATATAGTATCCGACCTGCATAACCAGTCTTACTACTAAAAAGTCCTTTCTTAAACTTTATAAAGTAAGACGAATAGTACAAAGCCGCCCGGTTCAGTCGCGGGCGGCTTGCTTTTTAGGTACTAGCGGGATCGCTTCTTGCGACCGATGCCAGCGACAGCAGCCTCCCAATCGGGCAGGTAGGAAGACTTGCGGATATTCTCGATGTACTCCGTCAGATCGGCGGCGAGGATACGTTCCTCTTTGCCGAAGAAGACCATCCGGAGCAGTCCTTGATTAACCGCCTCGTCGACTTCCTCTGGTGATAAGCTGAGCTTCTTGGCAACTTCCTCGATAGAGTAGGCGATCTCTTTTTTATACGGGTTGATACGTGGTAGGGTTTTCATAAATAAACCTCCTTTTTCATTACATTTAGCGTCCGTTAGCCAGAGCGGATATAAGTATCCGGCCGCGCAGCACCTCTGGTAACTGTCCCATTTTCGGGTCGGACGGGATTGGAGTCAACCGTCGCACCGCTATTTTCTTTTATAATCTTTGGGAGAAGTTTTTTCGGCGTACCAGCCGGTCATAAAATCGACCCCTTGACCTACAGGGGTCGTAAGGTGTAGACTTTTCTTAGAAGGGTCTTATTGAATAAACAAGGACACTTCCAAGAGGGTAATATCTTTTGGAAGTGTCTTTTTTACGAGGTAGGTAATCGGTCTTCAACGCTTTGACCCATACTGCGTTTGAACGATCCGCCGGGGAGATTGGCTTATGCCTGATGATCTTAGCTCTCTGCGTCTAGTCGCCACTACCCTTGCTGGTAAGTGGACTCTCCCGGTTGTTTATTCACTTAAAGACAATACTCGTCGCTATCATGAAATCCGTCGCCATTTTCCAAAGGCGACCGAGAAAATGATTATCGCTACACTCAAGAAGCTGGAGAAAGATGGACTGGTCAAGCGCCGCATCTATCCAACCGTACCTCCAAAAACCGAATATACTTTGACACCGTTAGGTTTTGAAGTCCTTGCCATAGCCCAATCAGCCAATGCACTAGCCAAAGCTAGTACCGCCATTGAATCACTGAAAGAGGCCCGCGGCGGCCTCTTTTCATAGGCAGATAAAAACTCCGTTTCGTGTCGTTATCCACAGGCGGAGTTTTTGTTGTTTTTGAGCATTTCCATATCTGTTAAATGGGTACTATCCTCGAAGATAGTAACTAACCTTTTAGTAAGTTACTTACTTTTAAGTGCGTTCTTGTTTTCCGACATTCCGGATGATTTAGTGGCATCAGGTATAAGTGTGATTCGTACCTGCTCACGGTGGCAATGAGGTTATCAAAATAAGCAACGTGGGAGGTTGTATGAACAAACTGACAAACATCAAAATAGTCGCCAGTGTCGTCGCCGTCGGGTCGCTCGTCGTACTGACTCAACCTGCATTGGCCGCAGATGTCGCAGGTGTGGATAATGTAGAGAACTTCATCCGCACCATCATTAGTGTCATCGCGGGTCTGGCGGGATTGGTCGCTACCGGCTTCATTGTAGTAGGCGGTTTCGGCTACATCACCAGCTCCGGCAATCCGGAACACCTGGATAGGGCGAAGCGGACACTGCTCTGGTCTTTGATCGGGCTGGCAATCGTTATCGCGGCGTTCGTCATTTCAAATATCATCGTATCGGTTGCGACCAACGCGTTCGGGAGTTAAGGGGTAACTCATGAACTTTCTCACCATGAGTTTGTCGCTCATGGCTGATACTTCCGGTGCCATCCAAGCGATGCGCGACTGGGTTAATCCGACCATGACGACTTTAACCGCACTGGCTGGTCTAGCTTGTGTCTTCTTTATCGTCTACGGCGGAATCCTTTACATGACTTCTACCGGACGGCCGGAAAAGCTGGATCAAGCCAAGCGGGTGTTGAAGAACGCTCTTATCGGGGTGGTGATCGTCATTGGAGCGGCCACACTGACCGCCATTCTCAACGGGGCGATGACGCATACGCAAGCACCGAGTAGCGCCGCCTTGCCGAGCCTGAACGATATCACGCCGGAAGCACCGAGCAACGGGCTGATCGACATCTTGATAAACGCTATCGTCGGGGTGCTGAGTTTCATCATCCAAGCTATCGCTACGCCATTTCTGGATGCGCTAGAGTTCTTTACCAAATCAACTCCGCTCATGACCGATAACTCCGCCGTCTTTAACTTCTGGTTGGCAATGGTTGGTATTACCGACGTATTCTTCGTGGTCGTGGTGGCGCTGATCGGTTTCCACGTTATGAGTGCCAGTACGTTCGGACTGGACGAGATTGAGTTCAAGCAACTGCTCCCAAGAATCCTACTGGTATTCGTGCTGCTCAATTCCTCGATATTCATCATCGACGGGTTCATCGCCGCAAGCAACGCGCTCATCACAGCAGTCGGGCAAGTCGGCGGGGCGGCCGGGGTCTGGGACACCTTAACAAAAGTGGTTGGAGAATCGGGCGGTCAAGGGCTGGCGGCACTGCTCATCATGCTGGTCTTTCTGATCTTCTCGTTCATTCTGCTTATCTACTACGTCGGACGTTTGGTTGCGCTCTACATCGGAGCGGTACTCTCGCCACTGGTGATTCTAGTCTGGTTGGTGCCGGGGTTTCGAGACTTTTCGGAAACCGCGATGAAAACCTACCTCACCACCATCTTTGTCCTATTCGTCCACGTGGTCATCCTGACCTTAGCGGGTTCACTATTCGTCGGATTATCCAGCACTTCCGGAAACGATGTGCCGAATGTTCTCATGAGCATGGCGGTAGGCCTCGCAACGATCATCGCACTGCTTAAAACTCAGGGGCTGATGATGCAGTTTAGCTACGTGAGTCTGGGCGCGAGGAATACCCGCCAGCTAGGTACACAATTCATGAATGGTATCAGTTACTTAGGGGGCAAAGGTCGGGCAGCTGCTTCATGGGCGCTTCAAAGCGACAGTAAATCCAGCACCGGACTGACTCGTTCGTCTGGGATGAAGGGCTCAAGCGTCGGCGGAAGCTATACCCAGCCGAAATCTACGGCCAAAGCTCCGATAGTTGGAGGAACTTCCACTAAAGCCACGAAACGTACTCCGACTGGCACGACTACCAAAGCACCGAAAGTCGGCGCGGCCAACGCTACGCCAAGAACTGCCGTGAAACCCGTTACTACCAGTACGACAGTCGCAAAGGCTAAGACTGCCACGAAAACTACCAAGAAAGGAAAAACGTCATGAAAGTAACCGTTGTTCCCGCACAGGTCACGACCGTTGAAGACAAGATTACCGGTAACCTGTCGCTCTCTCAGATCGCTTTGTTCTGTGTTCCGGTGTTCGGCGGGTCGCTCCTGTATGCCGCACTTCCACCGAGTATGGGCTATATGCTCTACAAACTGGTTATCATCGGTATCGTGTCACTGATTGCACTCAGTCTGTCCATCCGCATCAAAGGAAAAATCGTACTGCAATGGCTGTTCGTCCTGCTTCGGTTCCATGCTCGGCCACGGCTTTACCTATTTACCAAGAACACCACGCTCCACCGGGAAGACTATCCGGAAGTCGTGAGGCAGACGGAAGCGGTTGTCACCAAAGAAAAGAAACCTATCTCACTACCGAAACTCGACCCATCCCAAAGGGCGTACCTGTACACCAAGCTGGACGATCCGATTAGGCGGTTGAAATTTGAAACCACCAAGAAAGGAGGACTCAATGTCCGTATCTCAGAAACAGAATAAGACGAAACGCACCGGCACGACCCGTCAGCAAATCGGTATCAGGGGAGTGCGGGACGGTATCTTGCTCCTACCGAACAACGGCTATCGGCTGGTGCTGGAAGTATCCTCGCTCAACTTCGAGTTAAAAAGCGAAGACGAGCAGGATGCGATCATTGATACCTACGAGAGTTTTCTGAACTCCGTCGGCACCAAGCTCCAGATTCTTATCCGTACCCGCGAAATCGACATGGATAAATATCTTGAAGACCTGTCGGCTCGGCTAGAAAACGAGACCGAACGCATCTACCGCGACCAGCTTCAAAACTACGACGAGTTCATCCGCTCACTGATTCAGAGCAACAAGATCCTGACGCGGCACTTTTATATCATCGTGCCGTATGAAAGTACCAGTAAGGACTTTGATCTCATCAAAGAGCAATTGGCGCTGACCGCCGATATCGTTATGAAAGGTATGAACCGGATGGGTATGAGCGCACGGCAGTTAAGTAGTCTGGAAACCCTCGACCTGTTCTACAGTTTCTACAACCCAACGGCCGCGAAGATTCAACCATTAACCGACCGCGCCTTATCCGCCATACACACGGCACTTATAGAGAAAGGAGAACAAGTATGAATAGCCCGATAGCAACAATGAGAAAACGTCGTGAAGCCAGAGAATTAAAGGCCAAAGAGCTGAAGCTGGTATTCGGTGAACAGGATATGCTCGATGTGATGAGCTATGCCAGCTTAGAAGAAACGCCGGACTACATCAACTTAGACGGCGTGTTCCTCCGGACACTCTACATCAACGGTTATCCGTTCGTGGCGAACTCTGGCTGGCTGGATAGTCTAATTAACTTCAACCACGATACCGACATCAGCTATCACGTGACGGAAGTCAGCGCACTGCTGGCACTTCCGAAACTGCACCGCAAAATCACTGAGCTGGAAAGCACCAAGCGGGCGATGATCCGAGCCGGTAAGATTGTGGGATCGGAAGTCACTGACCCACTCGAATCGGCCATTGAACTACGCGACAAAATCCAGCGTGGGCAGGAAAAGTTGTTCCAGATGAGTATCTACGTCACGCTTCGAGCCGATAGTCTGGAAGAACTCAATAAGACGACCAAACTATTAGAAGCCACCTTGTCGGCGCGTCTGTTTTATAGCAAAGTCGCTCGTTACCAGCAGATTGAAGCCTTGCAAAGCATCCTCCCGCGAGCCGAAGACCAGTTAGCCCAGAAGCGAAACCTAGACAGTAGCTCGGCGGCACTGACCTTTCCGTTCATGAGTTCAGAACTCGTTCAAGAATCGGGCATCCTTTATGGAGTCAATAAGTCCAACAATTCACTGGTGATTTTGGATCGCTTCGGGCTGCCGAACGCCAACTCCATCACGTTTGCTCAGTCGGGATCTGGTAAGAGCTACACGACCAAAGTGGAGATACTCCGCCAGCTTATGCAGGGGACAAAAGTTATCGTCATTGACCCGGAACGTGAGTATAAACGCCTCACCGAATCGGTCAATGGCACCTACGTCAAACTCAGCGCCAAGAGCAAGCAGAAGATTAACCCGTTCGACTTAGCGACGACATTTCACAATATCGACGACCTGTCCGAACACGTCCAAGACCTGACCGAAGTGATCAGCCTGATGGCCGAGGGGTTGAACTCTCGTGAGAAAGCAGCGGTGGACAAAGCGATTCTTAAAATCTACAAAAACGCCAAGAAAGAACAACCGCTTCTTGAAGACCTGTACGCCGAACTGAACAAACTCGGACAGTTGAAACTCTGTGAACGGCTGGAAAAGTACATCTCAGGATCACTGGCGAGTGTCTTCAATAGCCAAACTAACATCGACCTCTCGAACCGTCTGGTGATCTTCGACATCAAAGACCTGCCGGAATCGCTCCGTCAGATTATGATGCTCATCATCTCTAACTTTGTCCAGAATCAGGTCAAGGCCAAGCCGGAAAAGCGACTACTGATTATCGACGAGGGCTGGTTACTGCTCGAACACGAGGAGTCAGCTCGCTTCGTAGCGGGACTAGTACGCCGCGCCCGTAAATACTACCTCGGCGTGTCCATCATCTCTCAGCAAGCCAACGACTTCCTGCACTCTGATTATGGCCGTGCCATCGCTTCGCAATCGGCACTCCGTATCTTAATGCGACAAGACACCACGACGATTAAGAATGTGGCGAGTGAGTTCAACCTGTCTGAATATGAGGAGAGCTTCCTGCTGACCTGCGAACGGGGTGATGCCCTGATTATCGCCGATCAGAATCACGTGGCGGTGAAGGTCGTCGCCAGTGAGAAAGAACATCCGCTCATTACCACCAATCCGACGGAGCTATACGGATGAACCCGGCAATCATCGCGTCACTATTTTTTAGCGGAAACCTCCGCAAGTACGCTTTGATTGCCTTATGTGTTCTCGTGTTTGTATTGTCGATGCCAGTGGTAGCAGTCTTTGCGATGGGCAGGGATGTGACGACCTACCTCTCTCAACAACCGAGTGCCGAATCCGCTGAGGAGCAAGGCTTCTACATGGGGCCGGACGTTCCGGGCAATACCTACGCATGGGGTAACTGTACATGGTGGTCATACGCTATGCGCTTTTGGGCAGACGATCCGATTCCGACGAGTTGGGGCAACGCTAATACGTGGGACGACTACGCAAGGCGCGATGGATACCTCGTTGATCACACACCAAGCATCGGGGCTATCTTCCAGACTGACGGCGGCAGTGAACTCGGTCACGTGGCCTACGTGAGCTTTGTTGACCCTCTTTCTGGACAATGGACGATATCAGAGATGAACGCTCCGCATATCAATGTAGTATCCACTCGAACATTTGCCGCATCCTCGGCGGCTTCCTATAACTTCATCCACGATAAGATCGGAGAACTCTAATGATAACCGAACATATCAACCGCCGTTACTACCAAAAGAGGGATATGGTTTGGCTAGAAGTCACGCCACCGGCTACCGTGTCGAAAACTCCCGAAGCCACCGAACAGCTTTTCTCGGTGATTCACGGAATGTACGCCACGAGGAAGCTTCGCGACAAGTTGATGGATCGCTCACCGGTATTTAGCTTTGAAATCACCTCGACCAAGAAAGACGGTATCCGCTACTTGATTCAAGTAGAACGAGAACGTGCCGACGCATTGCAAAAGGCGGTCAGCGCCTACATTCCTGATGCCAAAGTAAAAGAGATAGACGCGCCGAGTGGCTCGTATAGCAAGGTCTTGGAGTTCAAGGAGCAGGGTCACTATGTCTTGCCATTAACATTGACCTCCGCGTTTGCCCAGCATGACCCGCTCTCTTATGTGACCAGTGCTATGACCAAACTTGGTGATGATGAACGGGTCACGCTTCAGTTAGTCATTGCTCCGATCAAACTGCGGGAGGCCGGCAAATTATCCCGAAAGATTCTGCGGAATGAGGACGTTCTATCGTCACTCAATTCCAGTCCGCTCGATTTCCTCCAAAAAATCAGCGACGTGATGAACGGGGCGATGTGGGGAGCCGTCGATCTGACCAATGAGGTCTATCACGGCACGGTGTCCGGTGACTACTACACACAAACCTCTGGTAAGCAGGATACGTTCAAAGACCAAGTAACCAAACGCCAGCGTCCGGCGAGAACGCTGAGTGCCTTTGAATTGGAGTTGATGGAATCCATGCACAAGAAAGTCACCCAGCCGCACTTCCAAGTGTCGTTTAGAATTATGGCGAGCGGCGAGAATGCCAAAGAAAATATCCAGTCTCTCCGAACGGCGCTGGATGGCTATAGTGTGCCTTTGTACCAGTCTTTGAGGAGCAAGGTGAGGATGCCACTTCTGCAACAGCACCGCCAGAAACTGGCTGAAAAGCGACTACCAAATCTTTATAGGCGAGGCTCTTTGATACTATCTGCCGCCGAAGTAGCCGGACTCTACCACTTTCCGTCAAGCCGAATCAGTCGGACGGATAACCTGATTACCTCGCTCTCTCGGACATTACCGGCTCCGATTTCGTTGAAGCAAAACGCCAAACTTGATGTTGTACTGGGTGAGAATATCCACCACGATGTTGTGACGACTGTCGGACTGACCGAAGCGGAACGTTGGCGACACCTCTATATCATTGGAGGAACGGGAAATGGTAAAACAACCATGCTTCAATATCAAATCGTGCAGGATATGGAAGCGGGTCGGGGAGTAGCGGTCATTGATCCCCACGGCGACATGGCGGAAACCTTACTTAGCTATGTGCCGGAAGACCGCATTAAAGATGTCGTCTATTTCAATCCGGACGACCTAGAGTATCCAATCGGGTTGAACCTCCTAGAACTCACAGAGGGGCTAGAGGGAAATGAATTGCTCCGAGAAAAGGATATCATTACAGAATCGGTTATATCGGTATTTCGGAAAATCTTCTCAGAGGAAGATACGGGCGGACACCGTATTGAGTATGTCCTCCGTAACGCCGTGCAGACCGCTCTCACTGTGGAAGATGCCACGTTATTCACCGTCTTTGACCTCTTAAATGACGCAAAGTATCGCAAGAAAGTCCTGAAAGACTTGGAGGATAAGAACCTCATCAATTTCTGGAAGAATGAGCTAGGCAAAGCTGGAGAAATGCAGAAAGTGAAGATGGCGGCCGGTATCACGGCCAAGATTGGTCGTTTCCTGTTCTCAGCATCGGCTCGGCAGATTCTTGAACAGCCAAAGTCCACGATTGATTTTGATAACATCATCAATAATGGCAAGATTCTGATATGCAATTTCTCCAAAGGCTTAATCGGAGAGGACACTTCCGAGCTATTCGGCATCACCGTCCTTGCCAAACTCCAGCTCGCTTCACTCCGTCGCGCTCGCATTAAGCAGAGTGAGCGTCGTCCGTTCTATCTGTACGTGGACGAGTTTCAGAACTTTGCTACCGCCTCCTTTGTCCAGATGCTTTCAGAAGCTCGAAAGTATAAGATGTTCATGATTATGGCTGAACAGTCTACTTCTCAGCAAAAGGATCAGCAGATGGTAAGTATCATTCTTGCTAACGTGGGTACGGTGATTTGTTTTAGAACTGGTAATCCGCAGGATGAACAGGCTTTGTTGCCACTGTTTAGCCCATACATCGAACAAGGGGAAATTGCCAACCTGCCAGCCTTTAATTTCTACGCCAAACTTTCGGCTATATTACCGCAAGAACCACTATCTGGCCAGACGTTGCTTCTTGAACGAGAGGGGAGTGAGGCGATATTGGAGGAGGTCGTCAAACTCTCACGTAGCCTGTTTGCTCACAAGAAAGAGGAGCCGGAAAAGGAAGAATCCAGGCCCGAAACAAAGGCTAAGAAAAAGACCCCTGAGCCAAAAGTGGCAACAGGAGGTCTTGATATCGAGGCGACGAGAGGCTAGTTCTTTTTGTAATCTGACGAGAACTCGTTGTAGAGTTCCTGCATCTCTTCATCGCTCAGAACGTGTCCGGCGGCGTGAACTTTTGCCTGAAGCCTTTCAAGGTAGGCGATTGCATCTTCTGGTGTAGCGTCCTCGTAGCCAAGAGTCTTAAGATAATTGATGGTTTTATCAATATCTGCTTCTGTCATTTCGTATTCTTCGTACTGTGTCATAATCAAGCTCCTATATGTATCGGTCGATTGCGATAAACTTGCGAAGATCTTTGGCGATCACTTTCGATACCGTTTTTCTCATTATCTCACAACTGTCGCTGAAAGAAAGGATGTTGAGACTTCCCTCATAAATAGTCTTCCTGTCTATTATAGCGAGCTTTCGGTGAAGTCCGCTCGTATAAAGAACCTCAATGCCTAAATCCTGCATAGTAGCAACCGCATCAAGAGCCTGGCGATAGTAATCCCCATCATGTTCAATAGGGTCGCGGGTGTTTATGATTATCTTCACGTTACGACGACGCATTTTGGCGAAGACGGGTAGTAATGTCATCATGCGTCGTTCTGTTATGAATGGACTCTCTATAATAACCTCGCTTCGTGCCGATCGTAACTCGTGAACGAGGCTCTTATAAAAGGTATCTTGGTTGTAGAGGCTACTTTTTAGCATTTTCATTATCCTCCGGTTCGACAATATGGACTTCTCCGTTATAATAGGTAAAGCCCAAGTCGATTAACTTGTTGTACATTGTCGTGATACTAGGTAGAACGCGGTGCCATTGAGAGTCGATGAGGCGCACCATAGGAGATTTACTGTAACCACCCTCATGCAGGGCAACGAGCAAGTCTCCTATGGTTTCTAATAAAAGGTACCTCAAAAAGGGCCTTTAATCGTTTCCAGGCTTCTGTGAGGCGCTTTTTGACTAGCTCGAGGCCAATTACGATAGCTGTTCTTTGCCTTTTTTTGAGAAAACGAAGGGAAATACGAAGAGGAGAGTAAACGAGACTGGAAGAATGAATACGGCGGATATCGGATAGGTAGATATAGACGCAAAAGCATACGCTCCTAGGAAAAGCATAAAGGGTAGGTATGGCAGCATGAGCAGACCGGATATAACGAAAGTAAAGATCAAAAGTGAGCGTGCCCAAATTCTAAGAAGGAGTAGCCCGATACCTCCAAAAAAACATCCGAACCCCCATGTAATACTGCCAGCATAGAGAAGCATAGCGTTAAAACTGCTTCCTGCCGATTTGGTCATAGTAGTAGACACGTAAATAAGTGTCACGATACCCGCAATGGCGGTGACTGTGCCGTAAAAACGAATCAATGCAAATGAGGTAGGTGTAGGTTTTGCGACTTCTGCGATATAGGGGGTTTCGGAGAGAGGTGGGTTTGGGAGGGTGTTGGTAGCTGATACGCCTGTCGATGGTTGTGTCCTGTGCGGAGGTTCTTCTTTTGCTGCTACTTCAGCCAACTCCCTATTCAAACGTTCGGGGTCAAGCGGTTGCAGTACCATTCTTCCTGTTATTGAAGGGGTGTCTGTGCGAGTTTGTTTTTGTTCTTCGTCCATCTCGCTCCAACTATGGGGCATGTTTGACAAAATGCCAAGACTTTTTCTGTACGTAACTTGCCGATTATTTATATAGAGTATGATGGACATATGGATACTAGAAATGTAGTAGATAAATATAGGGATCAATCAGTTGAAGATATAGTGAAAGACCTCGATGAGTCTCGCAGTGATCTTGAAATTGCCGTAGAAAATCTTGAACGTGACTTTAATATGGGTACGATTGTACGTAACGCCAACGCTTTTAACGTTAAGGCTGTACATGTTATTGGACGTAAGCAATGGAATAAGCGTGGAGCAATGAAAACGGATGCATATGTACATATCTATTACTATCAAACTGCAGCTGAGTTCTTTGTAGCGATGGCTGAAAGAGGTAAAGAGGTAATAGCTATAGATATCGTGGAGGGTGCTCAGCCTCTTGGTAGAGTACGACTACCGGTTAATTCGGTACTTGTATTTGGTGCCGAAGGTCCGGGTTTATCAGATGAGCTGTTACATGGGGCGAAGCAAGTAGTAATGATTGAACAGTTCGGCTCTACTCGTTCAGTCAATGTTGGCGTGGCCTCGGGTATAGCAATGTATACCTGGATACAACAAAACCGCTTGCAGTAATTGACCCCTTATGTCATGATGACGGCATGAAGACGCCAGAGAATACACCACCAGGCGAAAAATATCGTGTACGTTTAACTGTACGTGATGAAACAACTGATGGGCTTTTGGCTAATTTATCAGCACCTGCAATCCGGCGTAGTTTGCCGGGTTTTTTATATGTATTCTCTGAGCAAGCATATGTTCACAACCCGGACGATTATATTGACGGTAAAAGTGATAAAGAACTGGCATTTGGTTCTTATCGTCGTAAAATTGACGATTATAATAGGGCTAGTTTTGGAGCCGATGCTCGTTTCGAAGTGGCGGATCGTTTCATTCGGCTTGGTGTTAGCCTAGGTCATCAGGCGGCTAGTAGAATTATTATTCCACCAGTTTTTAATGATAACGGACCCGACGCGTTAACGTTGTCGGTATATTACGCACTGCCCGGGGTAGGGAGCGCAGATTTTAAGCCACCTCGTGTCGATGCTCTGGATGATTTACGCGATCATCTCCAATCGCATCCGCGAGACGTATTTGACGAGCTTGCGCTTGTTAATGTAAATACCCCAGATGCTCTTCGCCCGCGAACTATTCGCACCAGAGAGCGCCAAGATGATATACTAGCTTCATGACTTCACTCTCCCCGCAGCCCTATAAAGGAACTCGAGATTATTATCCAGAGCAAAAACGGCTCCAAAACTATATTTTTGATACCTGGAAACGTGTCGTAGAACGTTTTGGCTACGAAGAATACGGCGCGCCTATTCTGGAAAATATCGAAATTTATGCCGCTAAAAGTGGCCAAGAGTTGGTGAATGAGCAAACCTACACCTTTACCGACCGTGGTGGTCGCACAGTGGCTATCCGCCCCGAGATGACCCCAACCATTAGCCGGATGGTGGCAGCTCGCCGTCAGGAATTAGCCTACCCAGCTCGTCTTTATTCTATTGCCAACTTTATGCGCTACGAACGTCCGCAAAGGGGTCGTGAGCGCGAGTTTTGGCAACTAAACGTCGATATGTTTGGCGTTGACACGCTTGCAGCCGACGTTGAAATTATCAGCATAGCCGACGCTATTCTAAAAGAGTTCGGCGCTAAAAAGGGTGATTACGTTTTACGTATTAATAACCGCAAATTCGTCCATTACATGATGGCTGAGTATCTTGGTCTGGATGCGGTTGCGGCCCATCAAATGATCAAACTATTTGACCGTCGTAACAAAATTGACCAGCAAGCTTTTGAAGAGCAGGCCCTTGAGATTCTCGGCAGCGAGCAGGCTGGTGATCTAGAAAAGATAAACCAAATTATTGCCGCTCAAAGTATCGAACAGCTACCCGAGGCTCTTCAGCACGTCTCGGCTATTGAAGAAATTAAAACCCTTTTTGATGGGCTGAATAAAGCAGGTGTCGATGGCGCGATTTTCGACGCCACTCTTATGCGCGGCCTTGATTACTACACCGGTACTGTTTTTGAAGCTTTTGATACGCACCCAGATAATAACCGTTCACTCTTTGGGGGTGGTCGCTATGACGGTCTTGTAGGTCTGTTCGGTGCCGAGCCAATCAGTGCAGTAGGTATGGCGCCTGGTAACACCATGATAGAGAATTTCCTTGAAGTCCACGGTTTGCTACCCCAGAATACTTCAAAGACTGATGTATATGTGGTTGTTGTGTCCGACGAAGCGCTTGATGATGCTCGCGGTATTGCTGCTGAATTACGCAGCAGTGGAATAAACGTCGAAGTAGACATTACTGGACGCAAGCTCGATAAGCAAATCAAGACGGCGGTAAAAAAGGGCATCGACTATCTTTTGTTTGTGGGTCCACAAGACGTAGCAACGGGTGAGTACTCGCTAAAAAGGGTTGAAAACGAGCAAGAAGAAAAGCTAACCGTTGAGCAAATAGCTGAGAAATTTAGCACGTAGTTCATTTGGCAAAACTTGCCCCACCTTTTGACCTCTGTTATACTAAGTCTAATGAAGACAACTGTAAAAAACCTATCCGACACTAAAGTACAATTAACGATTATTCTTGACGCCGAAGCCTTAGCTGACGCAGAAAAAGTTGCGACCGTAAAACTCAGTAAGACTGTAAAGGTTCCTGGCTTTCGTAAAGGCAAAGTGCCTGCCTCTGTAGCTGCTAAGCATGTTGACCCACAAGCCTTGCAGGAGCAACTCCTTGACGATGCAATTAGCAAAGCTGTTGCTGAAGCTTTTCTGGCTGAAAAAATTCAAGCTCTCGACCGTCCGATGGTAGATATTAAGAAATATGTACCTGGTGACCTCCTAGAATTTACGGCTGAAGTTGAAGTACTCCCACCGGTAAAACTTGGTGATTACAAAAAGCTCGATAAGAAAGCCGAAGCGGTGAAAGTAACCGACGCTGATGTTAACGACGTTATTGAACGTATGCGAGCTGGCTTTTCTGAAAAGAAAGAAGTAGAACGGGCTGCAAAAGATGGCGACGAAACAGTCATTGATTTTGTTGGCAAGAAAGACGGCGTTGCCTTTGATGGTGGTGCCGGCACCGACTACACACTAAAGCTTGGGTCTAACCAATTCATTCCAGGTTTTGAAGAAGGTATTATTGGGCACAAAGCTGGTGAAACGTTCGATCTTGAGTTGACATTCCCTGAAGATTACCATGCTAAAGACTTGGCTGGCCAATCGGTAGTATTTACGACTACTTTGAAAAAGGTGACTGAAGTGAGCTTGCCTAAAGTTGATGACGAGCTTGCTAAAAAAGCTGGTGACTTCGAAACCTTAGCAGACCTTAAGAATGATATTAAGGCTGAAATTACCACCCAAAAGCAGCGCGAGGCTAACGACAAACTTAAGGATGCACTGCTCGACGCTCTTATTGAAAAGAGCGAAGTAACAGCACCTGAGCTACTTATTGCTGACCAAATGCGCTCCATTGAGCAAGACTTTGCACAAAACTTGATGTACCGTGGTGTAGACCTCCAAACTTACCTAGACGCGAACAAGTTTAAAGACGAAGACGAATGGCGCGAAAAAGAAGTCAAGCCAGCCGCTGAAAAGCGCGTTAAGGCTAGTCTTGTACTAAATGAGCTAAGCCAAGCTGAAGCCATTACTGCAACAGATGAAGAAATCGACGAGCATGTTGAGGTACACAAGCGCCAGTACGCTAATAACCCAGAGGTTTTGAAGCAGTTTGAAACCCCAGAAGTACGTCGCGATATCGCTAACCACTACGTAACTGAAAAGACCATCGAGCGACTCGTTACACTCAATGGTGGTACTGTTACGCCACACAACTAAAAAACCTTCTTACAAATTAGCACTCACTTGACCTGAGTGCTAATTTTCATATACAATGTATACAGAAATGAGGCAATTGGTATATGAGTACTCCTAAAAATTATTTAGTTCCAACAGTTATTGAAAAGTCTCACGATGGTGAGCGCGCGTTTGATATTTATTCTCGTCTTTTAAAAGATCGTATTATTTTCCTCGGCGAAGAGGTTAATGAACACACGGCTAATATTGTTATTGCCCAACTTTTGTACTTGGCGTACGAAGACCCTAAAAAAGATATTAAGTTGTACATAAATAGCCCAGGCGGAAGTGTATATGATGGTCTTGGTATTTACGACACAATCCAACACATTCAACCAGACGTGCAAACGATCGGTATTGGTTTACAGGCAAGTATGGGTGCCTTCCTGCTTTCAAGTGGTGCCAAAGGCAAGCGCTATGCGTTGCCAAACAGCCGCATCATGATCCACCAACCATCAAGTGGTACTCAGGGTAAAATTAGTGATCAAGAAATTACGCTCCGTGAGGGTCTATTCTTAAAACAACGCCTTAACGAGATCTTAGCTAAAAACACTGGTCAAAAATTATCGAAAGTTGAAAAAGACGCCGATCGTGACTTTTGGATGAGCGCCGAGGAAGCTAAAGAGTATGGCTTGATTGACGAAGTTATCAGCAAAGCCTAGTCAAGCGGGCTTGTATATTATATAGTTACCTCATCCCATCACGAGTTAGGAGTCAAGATGTCAACGAAGCGCCTTTCTCCGCTCAGCCGTTTGGTTGCGTGGTTCGGCCACCAGTACACCTGGTTTACGGGCGATTTCTGGCAACAGCATCGCTACTAGGCGGCCTGTGGTACTTGAGGGGGATCTCTATGGGTTGTGTTGCCGTCGCATAGGACGTAGCCGCAACCCATAGAGGAGTAATTTTCTTGAAATTAGCCCTTGATTAATTTATTTAAAACGTTCATAATGGCCATTAAGAAGTAGTGTAGCCCTGGGTAGCTATTGGCCAAAAATTGCCATACGGCAATTATGCAAGCAATAGTACCTGCGCCGATGTGGCAGTCATGCGTAGGAATATCTAAGGGGTTAGGGAATCTTCGGCGCCAATCCCTACAACAACCCATAATTAATGCGAGGTATAACGTACGCCTATGGCAGGTACTCCTAAAGGTACAAATAGCAAGCGTGTGTTCTTCACGAGTGATGACACCGCCCTTCCGTTACCAAACCTAATTCAACACCAAAAAGAAAGTTGGAAAGATTTCGTCGAGACTGGTCTTGGTGAAATTTTTGCAGAACTTAACCCAATCGATGATTACACCGGCCAAAAGCTGGCGCTTCGTTTTGGTAAATATGCCTTCCAAGAGCCTAAAAACTCTGAAGCATCGGCAAAAGAAAACAACCTTACCTTTGATGCACCGCTCCACGCGATTGTAGAGCTTACCAACAAAGTAACCGGTGAGGTAAAAGAGCAAGAAATTTACTTGGGTGACTACCCATGGATGACTGACCGCGGTACCTTTATTATTAACGGTACAGAGCGTGTGGTCGTATCTCAGCTTATCCGTTCTGCTGGTGTATTCTTCACGGCCGACCGTGCTGCTACCCGTAACTACTACGGTGCGAAGCTTATTCCAGGCCGTGGTGCTTGGCTCGAGTTTGAAACTGCTTCAAACGGTGCGGTGTACGTAAAGATCGACCGCCGTCGTAAACTGCCTGTCACGACGCTGTTCCGTGCCCTCGGCTACAACAAAACTACTGAAATTAAAGAACTCTTTGCTGATGTTGATACTGGTGATGTGAAATACATCGACGCTACACTCGACAAGGACCCAGCTCGTGGCACCAACGAAGCCCTCATCGAGGTATACCGCCGCCTACGTCCAGGCGACCTTGCTACCGTTGATAACGCTAAGCAAATGATCGAGCGTATGTTCTTCGACTTCAAGCGTTTCGACTACTCTCGTGTTGGTCGTTACAAATTGAACCAACGTCTTGGTCTTGATGTTGCAAACGTTACTGAAAACCGTGTGTTCCAAGTATCAGACCTTATCGCTATCGTGAAAGAAGTGATTCGTCTTAATAACACTCAAGAAAACCCAGACGACATTGATGCCTTGTCAAACCGTCGCGTGAAATTGGTTGGTGAGTTGGTTGCTCGTCAATTCCGTGTTGGTATGCTCCGTATGCAGCGTAACGCTATGGACCGTATGTCAATGTCTGAAATTGAAACCGTTACACCATCACAACTTATTAACGCCCGCCCAGTGGTTGCCGCGGTTCGTGAATTCTTCGCCAGTTCACAGCTTTCACAGCTTATGGATGAAACCAACCCACTAGCTGAGCTTGCTCACAAGCGTCGTCTTAGCTCAATGGGTCCTGGTGGTTTGTCTCGTGAGCGTGCCGGCTTTGACGTTCGTGACGCCCACCCAACCCACTACGGTCGTCTTTGTTCTGTCGAGACACCGGAAGGTGCCAACATTGGATTGGTATTGAACCTTGCTGCCTATGCTCGTATTAACGAGTACGGTTTCATTGAAACGCCATACCTCAAGGTTAAGGATGGTAAGGTTACCGATGAAGTTGTCTATCTCGACGCTTCACAAGAAGCTGTCGAAGTGATCGCCGACGCCGGTGCAGAACTCAACGACGACGGTACCTTCCGCGACGAGCGCGTATCAGCTCGTAACGGATTGCTTCCAGAGCAAGTCGATGCTAGTGAAGTTACCTACATGGATGCTGCGCACAAGCAAATTCTTGGTTCAACTGCCGCACTGGTGCCTTTCGTTGAAAAGAACCGTGTTGACCGTTCATTGATGGCCTCAAGCATGCAGAAGCAAGCTGTGCCACTGCTCCAGCCACAATCTCCGATTGTTGGTACTGGTATTGAAGAGGTGATTGCTCGTAACACCAGCCAACTTATTGTCGCTGAAGGTGATGGTGAAGTTGTAAAGGCTGATGGCAAGAGCGTTGAAGTGAAGTACAAAGATGGTGTAAAAACCTACGAACCAGTTCACTTCGTAAAGTCAAATGACGACCGTTCGATCAACCAAAAAGTCCGTGTTAACCGTGGTGACAAGGTAAAGACTGGTGACATTCTCATTGAAGGTGCTTCAGTAGCTGATGGTGAAATCGCCCTCGGTAAAGACCTTCTGGTAGCCTTCATGCCTTGGAATGGATACAACATGGACGACGCTATCGTATTGTCACGTAAGCTCGTTGAAGACGACACCCTTACAAGTGTAAACATTAAAGATTACACCGTTGAAGTCCGTGAAACCAAGCTTGGTCCAGAAATTGTCACCCGTGACATTCCAAACGTATCAGAAGAATCACTTCGTCACCTCGACGAGAACGGTATTGTTCAACTTGGTTCTGAAGTAAAAGCTGGCGATGTACTGGTTGGTAAGATTACACCAAAGGGTGAGCAAGAGCTTTCTTCTGAAGAACGTCTGCTCCGTGCTATCTTCGGTGAAAAAGCCAAGGATGTACGCGATACCTCACAACGCATGAACAATGCTGGTGGTGGTAAAGTAGTTGGCGTTAAGATCTTCAGCCGTGAAAACGGTCACGAACTTAAAGCCGGCGTACTGATGCAAATCCAGATCTTCGTTGCTCAATTCCGTAAGATTTCTGTCGGTGACAAGTTGGCTGGTCGTCACGGTAACAAGGGTGTTGTTGCCCGTATTCTTCCACAAGAAGATATGCCATTCCTAGAAGACGGAACACCTGTTGATGTAGTGCTTAACCCACTCGGTGTGCCTTCTCGTATGAACATTGGTCAGCTATTTGAAACCCACCTTGGTATGGCGGCTCGTGCTCTTGGCTACAAGGTTGCTACTCCACCATTTAACGGTGTATCTGACGAAACTATTTCAAGTGAACTAGAAAAAGCTGGTCTGTCTCGTGATGGTAAGAGCCAACTATTTGACGGCCGTACTGGTGAAGCCTTTGAAGAGCGAACCACAGTTGGTGTGATGCACATGTTGAAGCTTCACCACATGGTAAGCGACAAGATTCACGCCCGTTCAACTGGTCCTTACACTATGGTGACCCAACAGCCACTTGGTGGTAAGGCACAAAACGGTGGTCAGCGCTTTGGTGAGATGGAGGTGTGGGCACTTGAAGCATATGGTGCTGCCGCAACCCTTCAGGAAATGCTTACTATTAAGTCTGACGACGTATATGGACGTGCAAAAGCGTACGAATCGATCATTAAGGACGAGCCAATCGTTGGTCCAAAACTCCCAGAGTCATTTAACGTGCTTGTTAAGGAACTCCAAGGTCTTGGTCTTCGTGTCGACCTGATGGACGAAAGCGAAGAAGCGATCATTGACGCTGAGCAAGTGATTGGTAGTGTTATTAACGGCCAGCCAGTTGCTGCTGCAGATGTCGATCTCGCTGAAGATGTAGAAACAATCATGGATGAAGCTGACGCTGAGATGGACGACCTCGAAGAGGACGGCCTGAGTATCCAGGATATTGATGAAATTGACGAAGTAAAGGAGGAGGTGTAATATGTCGCGCGTCGTCACTAACACCAACAACGGCATCGCTGACTTTGATGCTATTCGCCTAAGTGTCGCTAGCCCAGATGACATCCTCAAATGGAGCTACGGTGAAGTCACTAAGCCTGAGACGATTAACTATCGTACTCAAAAACCAGAGCGTGATGGTCTGTTCTGTGAGCGTATTTTCGGTCCAGTAAAAGACATCAACCCACACGACTCGAAGCTCAAGGGCGTTCGCTCTCGTGAAGCTGCTGTCGACAAAAACGGTGACCTTGTTACCAAGGCAATCGTTCGTCGTGAGCGTATGGGTCACATTAGCCTAGCTGCGCCAGTTGCCCACATTTGGTTTATGCGTGGCACCCCAAGTGCAATGTCATTACTGCTTGGTATCACTGTTCGTAACCTCGAACGCATTGCTTACTTTGCAACCTACGTTGTATTGAAAGCCGATGAAGAGACTCGCGACAAGTTCCTAGCTGACCTTGAAGCCGAGACCGAAGCTGGCCGCATGGCTATCAAGATGCGTTACGAAAAAGAAGCTGAACCAGAAGGTGCCGATGTAAAGGCGCTCGCTGAAGCTCAAACTCGTGAACTGAACGATCTTGATGAAGCCTACACTGTAAAGAAGGCTCAGCTCGAAAGTCTTACTAAGAACTCACTCATGAGCGAAGTTGACTACCGTAACCTTCCTGAAGAGTACCAAGATCTCATCGAGGTTGGTATGGGTGGCCAAGCACTCAAGGCACTACTTGACGAAATTAACCTTGAAACACTGATTGCTGAACTCACCGAAGAAGCTGAAGGTGCTAAGGGTCAACGTGAAAAGAAAATCTTGAAGCGTCTGAAGGTGCTTGAAGGTATGCAAGCTGCTGGTATTAAGCCAAGTAGCCTTACGCTTACCGTTTTGCCTGTTATTCCTCCGGACCTCCGTCCAATGGTACAGCTTACGGGTGGCCGTTTTGCGACCTCAGATCTTAACGATCTTTACCGCCGTGTCATTAACCGTAACAACCGTCTAAAGAAGCTGATTGAGCTTAACGCCCCTGAAGTGATTCGTCGCAACGAAATGCGTATGCTCCAAGAAGCCGTTGACGCCTTGGTTGATAACTCAGCTGCCCGTGGTGGCCGTGCGGTTAATGCAACCGGTGGTCGCCGCCGTCTTAAGTCAATCTCTGACATGCTTAAGGGTAAGCAGGGTCGTTTCCGTCAAAACCTACTTGGTAAGCGTGTCGACTACTCTGGACGTTCAGTTATTGTGGTTGGTCCTAAGCTAAAGATCAACGAGTGTGGTCTGCCTAAGCAAATGGCCCTTGAACTCTTCAAACCATTTGTTATTAGCTGGTTGATTCGCAACGAGTACGCCCACAACATTCGTTCTGCTTCACGCCTGATTGAAGCTGGCGAAGCAGTAGTATGGGACGCACTTGATGCAGTAATCGAAGGCAAGTACGTTCTTTTGAACCGTGCACCGTCACTTCACCGTCTATCAATCCAGGCTTTCCAGCCTAAGTTGGTTGAAGGTAAGGCTATTCAACTTCACCCACTTGTAGCCAACGGTTTCAACGCCGACTACGACGGTGACCAGATGGCTGTCCACCTTCCTTTGAGCCGCCAAGCTCAAGAAGAAGCTCGTACTTTGATGAGTGCAACAGCTAACCTCTTGAAGCCAGCCGATGGTGCGCCAGTGCTTTCAATCGCTCAGGACGTTGTACTTGGTAACTACTACCTTACGTACAACAAGCCAAGCGCTCAAAGTGAAAATGTTAAGCCATACAGTTCTGTATATGAAGCCGAGATCGCGTATGACAACGGCATCATCCAGCTCCAAACGCCAATTCGTGTGTTTGCAAAGGGTGAAATCCGTAACACAACGCTTGGTCGTGTGTTCTTTAACGAAATTCTTCCCGCTGATTACCCATACGATGACAACGTTCAAACCAAGAAGCAAATTAAGAAAGTTCTTAATAACATCTTCTTGAAGTATGGTGCTGAAGAGACCGCTAAAACAGCCGACCGTATGAAGGGCTTAGCCTTCCGCTTCGCTACTGTTTCGGCTGTATCAACTGGTAAAGACGACTACATTCACTTCGACGAAACCGACGAAATGATCGCCGAAGGTGATGCTAAGGCTGCGTTAATTAGTGAGCAATACGACCAAGGTCTTATTACTGACGAAGAGCGTTACAACCTTACTGTTGCTACTTGGCGTGGTGTGGTTCGCCAAATTACCGACTTCTTGCAAGACAAGTTGAAGGACATGGATACGAGCGTGTCTGTGATGGTGAACTCTGGTGCTCGTGGTGATATCTCGAACGTTATGTTGGCTAGCGCTATGATCGGTATTATGGTTGATGCAACCAACCGTGAAATTGAGCTACCTATCCGTTCAAGTTACAAGAAGGGTCTTTCAAGCCTTGAGCAATTCGTGGCTACCCGTGGTTCACGTAAGGGTCTGATCGACACCGCGCTTAAGACGGCCGACTCAGGGTACCTCACTCGTCGTCTCGTTGACGTGTCGCAAGATGTGTTTACGGTTGAAGACGCTGGTGATGACGATGGATTCACAATCTACCGTGCGGAAACTGAACTCACTATGATTGACTTTGGTAACCGTCTCTACGGACGTTACGCCGCTGAAGACATTGCTGGCCACGTTAAGGCTGGTGAACTCATTACTCGCGAGATTGCCAACGCAATTGAAGCAGACGCTGAAATTACCGAAGCAAAGATCATGTCAGTTCTTTCAACGAAGAACCTTCGTGGTGTACCTCGTAAGAGCTACGGTATCGACATGTCAACTAACACGCTTGTTGCAGATGCACAACCAGTTGGTGTGATCGCTGCACAGTCTGTCGGTGAGCCTGGTACACAGTTAACGCTTCGTACCTTCCACGCCTCAGGTGTGGCCGAAAGCGACATTACTCAGGGTCTGCCTCGTGTTGAAGAGTTGTTTGAAGCTCGTAACCCTAAGGGTCAAGCTCACCTTACTGAAGTAACTGGTGTGGTTGAAGCTTGGGAAGATGGCAAGAAGTACATCGTACAAGTAACCCCTGAAGCTGGTCACGTTGAGCGCCTGGCGCTTGAAGGCCGTACAGCTGGTATCAAGAATGGTGCCAACGTTAAGGCTGGTGACGTGCTGGCAAGCGGTGAAAGTGAAAGCAAGCCAATCATTTCACCATTTGACGGTGTAGCAGAAGTAACCGACGAGTACGTTATTGTTGCAGCTAACGCTGGCGCGCCAGTACGTTACGAAGTACCTGGTTCTATGCAGCTCCTCGTAAAGAGCGGTGATGTTGTTGAGGCTGGTGATCGCCTGACTGGTGGTTCACTTAACCTTCACGACCTCATGCGCCTCAAGGGTGTTGAAGCAACTCAGCGGTACATCATCAACGAAGTACTGCGTATTTACGCCGCACAGGGTCAAGATGTTGCCGACAAGCACCTCGAGATCATCGTTCGTCAAATGTTTAGCCGTGTTCAGGTTGAAGACCCAGGTGACAGTTCATTTGTTACTGGTGACATCGTCTCACGTGCTGCTGTTGTCGAAGCTAACGATGAACTGGTTGCTGCTGGCCAAGAACCAATCGCGTATACTCAGTTGCTCCTCGGTATCACTAAGGTGTCTATCTGGTCTGATAGCTGGCTTTCAGCTGCATCATTCCAGGACACTACTCGTGTACTGATCAACGCTGCGGTAAGTGGTCGCCAAGACCAACTCCACGGCCTCAAGGAAAATGTGATCATCGGTCGCAAGATCCCTGTAGGTACTGGTGTGCACAGTGCAACTGCACTTGATACATTGGAAAGCGACGAAGAGATCGTAGCCGATATCGCTGAAGATATCGAAATCGCTGCCTAAAGCATTTGCGAAGTGCTTAACGAATAGCTCCCTATGTGGAGCTATTTGTTTTATAAGCATTAGGAGTACAATGAGTCATGATGAGTATTTCTGAACATAACCCTTTACCTGGGGACCAATCAAGCATAAAAGCCGAAGATCGTCCTCGTCTATTTATTGTAGGTAGGGCAGCTGATATTGTTCGTCAAAGGGTGGATGAGCCTATTGAACATGCTCGGGGAAACGCAGACCGTCATGTCGCATCTGAGCAGGTCGGCGAAGATAGTGCAGCTAAGGATGACCTTGCTCGACGGAACGAACTACAGCGCAAGATAGCCCAAGAATACTTTGCAAAACGAAGAGCACTAAGGCCGAAGAGTAACCCGTATCCCATTCTTCCGGATGAAGACTAAGGACTGTTTCTATTGAAGTATTGTGTTATATCTGCTATAATTACTGTTGAGTTTCCGTTCATACGTAACCGAACCGTGTACAAGACGGCTACGTGCAATGAACACCGCTTTAAGCGAATTGCTGAATCGCCTGAAGCACCTAACGCAGTTACTGTTTCTTTGCGTTAGCCTCCTTTCATTAGAAAGGAATCCTTTAACTAGAAGGTGTGAATCTCATTAATTTTTAAGAGGAAAGTATTGTTTTATGCCAACAATCAACCAACTCGTGCGTAAGCCACGCCAGACAGCGACCAAGAAGTCGAAGTCTCCAGCGCTCGGCCGTATCCACAACGCACTTAAAACTCGTTACTACGACCAAGACGCTCCTTTGAAGCGTGGTGTGTGTATTAAGGTAACAACTAAGACTCCAAAAAAGCCTAACTCGGCTCTTCGTAAGGTTGCTCGTGTGCGTCTTACTAATGGTCACGAAGTATGGGCTTACATTGGCGGTGAAGGCCACAACCTCCAGGAGCACGCCGTTGTGCTCGTTCGTGGCGGTCGTGTGCCAGACCTTCCAGGTGTTCGTTACCACATTGTTCGTGGTGCCCTCGACCTCCAAGGTGTTGCAAAGCGTCAACAGGGCCGTTCTAAGTACGGTGCAAAGAAGGAGAGCAAGTAGTCATGCCACGTAAGAAAACTGTTAGCCTACAGCGAATCCCTAACCCAGACCGCAAATACCAAAGCGTAATGGTACAGCGCCTAATCAACAAGTCAATGCTTAATGGTAAAAAGCTTGTTGCAGAGCGTGCCGTCTACGACGCACTCGAAGCTGCAGCTAAAAAGCTTGATAGCGAAAACCCACTTGAAGTCTTTGAAAAAGCCCTCAAGAACGTTTCTCCAAACTTCGAAGTAAAAAGCCGTCGTGTTGGTGGAGCAAACTACCAAATTCCATTCCCAGTAGCTGGCCACCGCCAATTGCACTACGCATTTTCATGGCTTGTACAAAGCGCACGCGCACGTAAGGGTATTCCTTACAGCCAACGACTCGCCCTTGAGATCGTTGATGCCTACAACGAAACTGGTGCTGCCTTCAAGAAAAAAGAAGACACCCACAAGATGGCCGAAGCAAACCGTGCTTTCGCACACTTTGCACGCGGTTAGCCCGCAATAAACAGGATACTCCACCTCTATGCTTCCGACACCGGAACAACTTCCTACTCCTAATGATTATCGTCGAGCTACAATTGCGCTTGATCGACTATTTGCGAGCGAGGGTGGACCACGAAAGACCATTGACCGATTCTCCGGCAATGGTCTTTTTCGTAGCAGAAGGGGAAGAGACTTTTTGCAACGAGTCAATAACTTGTCTGTGATGATGAGTATGGGTGATGCAAATCCAGCGTGGTCACATACTGAAGATGCACAAGCAACTGCGAAGGCTCTACAAGACGGTATGCTAGTAGGCTCTTTATTGACGGATACAATGCATCGAACGTCACCTGATTCCACGCCAGAGCATATAACCCGTATTAACAAGGGCGTTGATGTTGTGCTTCGCGCGGCTGAGTATCGGGCCAATGAGGTTGGGGACCGTGCTGTACTGTTCGACCAACTTCATATTGCAGGACGATGGGGGATGGGTGCGCTTTCGACAAGTAAAGAAATCATTGAACTGTGGGAAGAAATACTGCTCCATACGAGCAATTCAGAAGCCGAAGGAATGGTGCAAGTAGGCGTAGGTATTATTATAGATGCCGATTTCGCTTCTCGTCAGAGTTTGTTTGAAGCCGTCCAGCGGCGACTCCACGGTGATTTTAACGAAATTGTTGATAAGAATGATTTAAATAATATGACTACGGATACCGAAAGTGACTGGGATAGGCATTGGCGTGAATTTCAGGGTGATGCGTAAATTTTTAAAACAAAAAAGTCTTTCCAAATATTTGAGTGTGGTGTATAACCATAAGCAAATGGGAGCAAAAATCAATATATTCAGAAAGTTGAAAAAGGACTAATATGCCACGGGAGAGGGTTTTTCATGCACCCCTCCCTGGAAGTGACGCCCTCAAATCTGCATTATATTTTGACGCCCCCGAGTCTTTTGACCCAAATTGCTTGAGCGAATATGATCAGCCGGGAGGGTATTATCGATATCTTCTTAATGAAGATTATCGTGAATATATGACACTGAGTAAATCAATGACTGATGCTGTAAGCCCGGACATTCTGGTTGAATATGGTCAAAAACTTGAATCAGAAACGTATCCAGAATATCTTAGAGCGGCAGGATCAGCTTATGTAGAGGCTTCATTATTAGCGGCAGACACGTCAGCTGTTGATCGATTAGCTATAGCGATGAGGGGTGAACAAATTTGGCAAAGACAACTTGTGAGCGAACTTTACGCAGGAAGAAATTTAACATTTGAAGTAGGTGATCGCAATGAATACGGTGGCCATCGGACTGCATTAAATTTAGCGACAATGCCACTAGTAAAGTCGATCATCGTAGGGAATGTTAGTAATGGAGTGATGGCATCGGTATTGGCGGACATAGCGCATATTACTGACAGTATTAACATCGAATATCAAGCGGCAATTGAACAAGATGATTGGGCAATGCAGGCGCAGCACAAAGGACTATTGTTTGAAGCAATAGCACTTATGGCCGCTCTAGTTATTGATGACCCACGGTACGTGCCACTACTATCTACGGTAAGAGGGGGGTCAGGGCTTTACAATGCCAGACAAACCCATGACATTATGATAGTCAACCAACATTGGGGGAATATTCGTAAAGTCATTCCGATAGAAATAAAATCACGCCTCACAAAAAGGGCAAAACGTCGCTATAATGCGCTCGTTGTTCCAGGAGGGGTGCGCTTAACAATCAACGAAGACGATCCGTCCGGTACCGTAGATGCATTTAGCCGCTTTGTTAGAGGAGGGGCCAGTGTGGATGAGGAATTGGCTATTGAAAATATTGCAACTCAATTTCGTGAAACACTCCGTCTTTATCAACAAGGCCTTGTGAGGTTTGATGATATAGCTTCTAGTGGCTTGATGCGGTTCCATCGAAATGATGAGGTTGTGAAGCACTTTCCAGAGTTTGGAACGCCTATAACACGAGTCTAGTTGCTACTACCTAGCTTATGCTTGAGTCACGTGATGTGCGGGGTATAATGATTGCTATGCCCGAACCGACAATACCAGAACTCCCTACTCACGACGAATATTTTACTGCAGCTCAAAAGATAGATGCAGTTTTATCCGAGACTACAATAGATGTAGCTTATTCACGATTTCTTCAAAACAAACATTCTTTTAAGAATTTTCTTCAAGAAACGGAGCGGTTAGCGGCCTTTGTAGAGCCAATGGATCGCTCAACCGGTGAATTCATTGATTCAGACCGTAGGTCTAAAGAGGCTTTTTACCTTGGGGCGACTGCTGGTGCTCTTTTGATATATGAAGCGCACGGTTCTGCACTCTCGCCGTTGCGGTTATATTCCAATGTTGAGCTAGGTGGGATTGAAAATAACACTGATGATGAAGCACATACGCATCATCAAATTAGTGAAGCTATTTTAAATATGGGACACCGAGGGCTCGTTCTAATGGGTCCTCAGACAAACGATATTATTGAGCATTGGAGTGAACGGTTTGTCAAAGACGTTACTAAGCAGCGTATGTTTGAAACGGGCACGGGAGCCGTTGCGAAACTAGCCTTCAATCAGCATGAAATACTTTTCGCAAAGCAGGAGCGGGCAGTAATGCAGGCGCTTGCGCAATCAGCACATGACATTGATTGGGACGCTCAATTCGCCGAACTTTTGGACCATTGATAGTCAAAGAGGATAGTTATGTCAGCAGAAAATGAGTCTTTCGACAACAATGCGAATAATCTTGAGGTTAGCGATGGATCGCTCGCCGCCCTTGAGGAGCAAATTGGTCTATTACGCGAACCTGCTATGGATAGAGTTCTCTCCGAAGCCTACTCGGCTAATGAACTACTTACAACTATACCCAACAGCTTACAGCACAGGCAGGAGATTGTAGCGGAATTTGACCGCAAGTGGGGGGAGTGGTTAGGAGAAAAGCTTAAGGTTCGAGGGTTGATTGAGTACAGAGATGGTAAAGGACAGAGAAGTCAAGCAATACTCTGGGATACGACGGTTATCTCAAACGGTTTTAATGCAGTCACTACGTCGGCTATTAAAGATGACCGATCTTATTCTGAACTATTACATGACTTTGTTGTTCCCGCAGACTGTGTACCAAATCCGCCTGAGGGCGAGCAGTACGTAAGAGCTACTGGTAAGCTTACTGACGTTATTGTTGATACAGATAAAGCATCAAAAGAAAGGGCCTTTAATTGGGTGACCTTGCAATATCCTTTGTTTGTAGATGAAATTGATAGGCGACTTTTGGGTGTAATGTCCGAAACAGAAGCATTAGAAGCGGTTGCTGACCTGGATATAGAACAGTGGATTGATCTCAGTGACCCTCTATCAAGGAATTGTGTCAAAGAATATCTACGTGGCCTCATAGTTCTTGACAAGGACATGCCTTACGAAGCGGTTATAGAGGGGCCGATTATTCGAAAAGATAAAAAGATGGGCCATAATATATGCTATGAAGTCACTAATATGCGCGCCATGACCCACCTCTCGAACATCAACTTGATTCCAAGAATGGTAGATACTAACAGTATTTCTTCCAGCTACCAATTGGTTGTTAAGTCACGAGTATACCCTATGGATCATCGACAGGAATCAATGACATATACGGTACCACTATCATCAATCAAATCAATAGTATCGTTGCGAAAAGCTTTTTATACAGTAACTAGTCATAGGCCTTAGTATCTGTTATAATAGAGTTAAAGCGGCTATTTTCTATGGCCAAAAATAAGTAAGAAAGAGAGAGACATGGCTCAAGCAAACGTCCCACTTAAGGACTATCGAAACATTGGTATTATTGCCCACATTGACGCGGGTAAGACCACTACTACTGAAGGTATTTTGTACCGTACGGGTATTAACCACAAGATTGGTGAAGTTCGTGGCGACGGCGACGGTGCAACCACTGACTGGATGGCGCAAGAGAAAGAGCGTGGTATTACGATTACCTCTGCTGCTGTTACGTGTTTCTGGAAGGGTCACAAGATCAACATCATTGACACGCCAGGTCACATCGACTTTACCGCTGAGGTTGAGCGTTCACTTCGTGTCCTCGACGGTGCGGTCACTGTGTTCGACGGTAAGATGGGTGTTGAAGCTCAGACCGAGACCGTATGGCGCCAGGCGAACAAGTACGGCGTGCCTCGTATTTGTTTCGTAAACAAGATTAACCAAATTGGTGGTGATTTCTACAAGTCTCTCGATAGTATTCACAACCGTCTTTCGAAGCACGCACTTCCTGTGCACCTTCCTATTGGCTTTGAAAAGGACATCAACGGTCTTGTTGACCTTCTCGACATGAAAGCCTACACCTACAGTGACTATACTGACAAGGCTTTGGTTCAAGGTGAAATCCCAGCCGACATGCTTGAAAAAGCCAAGAATGCTCGCAGTCTATTAGTTGAAGCAGCAGTTGAAGCAGAAGATGAACTCTTCGAACGTTTCCTTGAAGAAGGTGAAGAGTCTATCACTCTTGAAGAGCTTAAGCGTGCGCTTCGCAAGCGTGTCCTTGCCGGTGACTTCTTCCTCGTGACTGGTGGTGATGGCCGTGGTGTAATCGTTGAAAAGGTGCTTGACCTTGTAAACGACTTCTTGCCTTCGCCGCTTGATGTTGAGGCGATTCAGGGTACCAACCCTAAGACTGGTGATGTCGTTGAACGCCAACCTGCTGACAGCGAGCCTCTTTCTGCGCTAGCCTTTAAGATCGCTAGCGACCCATTCGTTGGCCGTCTAATCTTTGTTCGTGTATATAGCGGTAAGCTTACAGCTGGTAGCTATGTGCTTAACACCACAACGGGTGAAAAAGAGCGTATTGGCCGTATTGTTCGTATGCACGCCGACAAGCGTGAAGACATCGACCACGTTGGCGCTGGTGACATCGCCGCCGTTGTTGGCCTTAAGACGACTTTCACAGGTCATACTCTGTCTGACCCAGCACACCCAATCGTACTTGAGTCAATTGAATTCCCAGAACCTCCTGTATCGATTGCGGTTGAGCCTAAGACAAAAGCCGACCAAGAAAAGATGGGTATTGCCCTGCAGCGTCTAGCCGAAGAAGACCCAACCTTCCGTATTCACACCGACGAAGAAACCGGCCAAACCATTATGTCAGGTATGGGTGAGCTTCACCTCGACATCCTCGTTGACCGTATGAAGCGTGAATTTAACGTTGAAGCCAACATTGGTGAACCGCAAGTGGCCTTCCGTGAAACTATTCGTGGTACCGCTGAAGCTCAGGGTAAGCATGCTAAGCAATCTGGTGGTCGTGGACAGTATGGTGATGTTTGGATTCGTTTCGAACCGACCGAATCTGGTGAAGGCTTCGAATTCGTTGACGAAATTAAGGGTGGTGTGGTGCCGCAAGAATACCGCGCACCAGTTCAGAAGGGTATTAAAGATACGCTCGAGGGCGGTGTGATCGCTGGTTACCCAATGATTGGTGTAAAAGCAACCCTCTACGATGGTAGCTACCACGACGTCGACTCAAGCGAACTCGCCTTTAACTTGGCAGGTGTATTGGCTGTAAAGGCCGGTATTCCACAAGCGCGCCCAGTTATCCTTGAGCCTGTCATGAAAGTTGAAGTTTCAACTCCAGAAGATTTCATGGGTGACATCATCGGCGACCTTAACTCTCGTCGTGGCCGTATTGACGCCATGGAAGACATTCCTGGTGGTGCTAAGTTGGTTCGTGCCTACGTACCACTTGCAAACCTCTTTGGGTACACCAACGACATTCGTTCAATGAGCCAAGGTCGTGCCGCTTCAACCATGGAACTTGCCCAGTACGAAGAAGTACCACCAAACGTGATGCAAGAGATTATTGCAAAGCGTACAAATAAATAACTTTAGTAATAAAGTTCAAAATTAGTTAAGATTTGCCCCGTATCATAGTGATATGGGGCAAGTTTTATACGAACAACCAAGAGAAAAGCTGCGTGCTCAAGGGGTGCGTTACTTAAGCTTGGTTGAGCTCATTCAACTTATTATTGGCTCTGGGAGTGCTCGGGTTTCGGCGGCAAAATTATCCAAACGAGTCGAAAGTCTTCTTTTGGCAGGGAACTTTCAGTATAGCTCGCTTGTTGGTATTGTTGGACTTGGTGATGCTAAGGCCTGCCAGTTGCTTGGTGCGGTCGAACTTGGGCGGCGCATGGTGATGGAGAATTCTGGTGATCGTGAGTCGACAGAACTCGTTAGTAAATACGTTGGTGAACTGGCGAATATACGTGGTCATCAAGTCGTGAGCTATTGGCTAGACGGCTTTATGAAAGAAATCGATCATAAGTCGTATACCCTAGTGAAAAATGAACACTACAGCCTTATTGCTAAGCGGATTTTTACCGATGCTCTTACTGTTCATGCTCGCAACGTGTATATATTTATCGTGACGAAAAATAGCACTAAAGGGCCAAATCCACAGGAAATAGGGCTTATGGGTTCTATGTACGAAACCTCACGACTTTTAGGCATAAAGCTCAAAGGGATATATGCGGTTTACGGACCCTCCTGTCAAGAATGGGGAAGCGTCCTATGACGGACATATCGAACAATGGCAGCTATAATGTTCCTTTTGGATTTGAAAAGGTATGTGAGTTGTATGAAAAATCAATGATAGATTACGAGCAACGCTTCATGTTATTATATGCAGCATATAATGCGTGGTATCGTCGAGTGACGGTTACGACAAATGACCGCAAGGCCATTACGCTACTAAAAGCAAGAGTAGGTATCTGGGAGGATTATCGAATTGGCAATAGCATGACACCACTTAAGTCTACATGAAGCGTCTGGTTGATGTCACGCAAAAGCAGCCCCTAAAAAACGAAACAAATCACTGGAATGGTGAAATACAAAACGTCGATGATTGGCAATCACTTATAGAATATTGGTACCAGGTGCGGTGTAAGATTGTGCATGGCGTAGGTCTAGATGCAGTCTATACCTGGCTTGCCTACGAAACACTCGATATTTTTATGCAGGAAATTATTCGTAGGGCTCGAGATTGCATCAAAGAGTTCGACCTCGAAAAATTGCGAAATGCAGCATCTCAGTTTGAGTTCAACCAGACCGATTCTGAAAAACTAAAAGCGTTGCATCAAAAGATGGTTATTAAATACAGTACGATGCCCGATATTTGGCAGGTGGATATGCAGTCTTCGTCCTAACATTGGCTCTTTACTCTCGGCTAAAAACAGGCTATAATTACTGCTATACGCCGTGGGGTATATTATCCTATGCGAATTATAATTTAAAGGAGAACTAACTAAATGGCAGATTTCGACCGAAGCAAGCCTCACGTTAACGTTGGAACTATGGGTCACGTTGACCACGGTAAGACCAGCCTAACTGCAGCTATTACCGCTGTACTTGCTAAGAAACTTCCAAGCGATGTAAACAAACCTATCGCTTACGACCAAATTGACAACGCACCCGAAGAGCGTGCACGTGGTATTACCATTGCTACCTCTCACCAAGAGTACGAGTCACCAACACGTCACTACGCTCACGTTGACATGCCAGGACACGCCGACTATGTCAAGAACATGATCACCGGTGCTGCGCAGATCGACGGTGCAATCCTCGTGGTTGCTGCAAACGACGGTCCATTGCCACAAACTCGTGAGCACGTTCTTCTTGCTCACCAGGTTGGTGTGCCTAAGATCCTTGTGTTCCTTAACAAGATGGACCTTGCTGACCCAGAATTGGTTGAGCTTGTTGAAATGGACATCCGTGAACTTCTTGCTAAGAACGGATACGACGAAGACGCTCCAATCATCAAGGGTTCTGCTACTAAGGCTCTTGAAGGTGATGCTGCTGCTGAAGACGCAATCATGGAATTGGTTGCTGCTATGGACGAGTACTTCCCAGAGCCAGTACGTGACCTTGACAAGCCATTCTTGATGCCTATCGAGGACGTCTTCTCAATTAAGGGTCGTGGTACTGTTGCAACCGGCCGTATCGAAACTGGTGTTATTAACATTAACGACCCAGTTGAAATTGTTGGTGTTAAGGCAACTCAAACCTCAACTGTTACTGGTATCGAGGCCTTCAAGAAGAACCTTGACCGCGGTCAAGCTGGTGACAACGCCGGTCTTCTGCTTCGTGGTATCGAGCGTGATGACATCGAACGTGGCCAGGTTATTGTTAAGCCAGGTTCAATTACTCCACACACCGAGTTTGAAGCTGAAGTGTACATCCTTAAGAAGGAAGAAGGCGGTCGCCACACTCCATTCTCTAAGGGTTACAAGCCACAGTTCTACTTCCGTACGACTGACGTTACCGGTGAAGTTGAGCTTCCTGCTGATAAGGAACTCGTTATCCCTGGTGACACCGTAACCTTCACCGTAAAGCTTCTCGCGCCTATCGCTATGGAGCAAGGTCTTAACTTCGCAATTCGTGAAGGTGGTAAGACTGTTGGTGCCGGTGTGGTAACCAAGATCATTAAGTAATCTATACTTTTTGAAGCAAAGCCCCTGTGAAAGCAGGGGTTTTTGTTTGGACAAAAGCCAAAAAGTACTATTATAGAGAGAGTGAAATCGACAAAAAATAAGAAGTCTCCCGTCACTTTCGTGCGCCGTTATTGGCTCATTGCTTCGCTTATTATTTTGCCGCTACTTGCAAGCCTTGTATTTAATAACTGGTATAACGCACATATTGACCAATCTATAAGTCAGGCTAATGCCAATACCTCGCAGTTACTAAAAAAGGCAAATGATCAGCTGGTGGCTAACGCTAAACTTAGAGCAGAGGCGAAGGCAGCGAGAGAAAAAGCGGCTAACGAAGCTGCCGACGCAGCTCGAACGGCTAATGAATCAACCGTATCAACAATTAATTCATCGGCATGTAACACGGCAAGCTCTCATAGTAACCCGGCGAACATTGATGTGCTGGTTAATAAAAAACATTGTCTTCAACCATTAAGTTACGCGCCGGGTGATCTTGTGACTTCCAACGGAGCGACCTTAAGCGCCAAGGCAATTTCTGCATATAACCAGCTCTTTGCTGCTGCCGCCGCCGCTGGCCAAGGCTTCTCTGTAACCAGCAGCTATCGATCCTATGGCGACCAAGTAAGTACGTACAATTATTGGGTGTCTGTAAGTGGAAAAGAGGGGGCTGATACCTATAGTGCTCGCCCTGGCTATAGTGAACATCAGACCGGCCTGGCTTTTGATGTCGCTGCCGGTTCATGTGTATTAGATTGTTTTGGGGCAACTTCTCAGTACCAATGGCTTCAGGCAAACGCAGCCGACTACGGGTTTATTCAGCGCTACTATGCAGGTTATGAAAACATCACAGGCTATAAGGCAGAAGAGTGGCATTATCGCTATGTCGGTACGGCGGTTGCAAAAGATATGCAGGCGAGAGGCATAAAAACCCTCGAACAGTACTGGGATATTCTTGGCGGAGGGTACTACTACTAAATGCGAAGACCCCGCTCGTCCCGGAGGACGGCGAGGTTTGTCAACGACCCCTAAACGTGCTATAATAAGAGAGTATTATTAATTACTTCTGAAAACTCGGCCAGACGTAAGTCACTTGTCTTATTGTAAGAGTCTACGATTCGAGGAGAGGTTACAGAGTCGCTACCCAAGCGTTAGATGGGTAAAGGAGTTTCTTCTCATGGCAGAAGCAAAGCAAGAAGGCCTACGAATTCGTATTCGTCTTAAAGCCTATGATCACAAGGTTATCGACCAATCAGCAAAGCAAATCATTGACACCGCTATTCGTACCGGTGCATCAATTGCCGGTCCAGTACCACTTCCAACTCGCCGTAGTACTTTTACGGTTGTGAAGTCACCGCACGTTTACAAAAAAGGTGGTGAAACATTTGAAATGCGTATTCACAAGCGTCTTATTGATATCACAAACGCTACTCCAAAGACTATCGACAGCCTGCAAAACCTCAGCCTTCCAGCTGGTGTTGATGCAGAAATCCGTATGTAGTTTGTGTGTACTAAAAAAGCGAGCTTTTATGCTCGCTTTTTTTATTTCCAAGATACTCAGTTGGTAGTAATTTGCGTTTGTTGTGAGTCAAGCAGACTTCCAATGTCAACTTGTAGTTTGATGATCCAGAGTTGGGCGAAAATGATAAAGGCAATGAGGATAATCCAGTAAATAGTCTGGCGGCTAAGCTTGAAGTCTGTAAATTTTTGAGAACTTTTGGCTACCTTAAATGAACGAACTTCTGGTGACTGAGCCACGGCTTTTTTAGTTACTTTTTTCGTGGTAACACTTTTTTTCTTCGAAGCAGCCGAAGCGGGTGCTTTCTTGGTGGGGGTTTTCTTGGTGGCTGCTGCTTTCGTTGTCGCCATAACTATTCCTTTAAACTGGTTGGGGTTTTCCTTATCTAGCAGTATGCAACGTATGTGCATGAAATTCAAGGGCTTATCCGTAATTACTCTTGACGAAACACCTAAAAGTATGCTATTATCAACCTTGTAACTTATTACGTAATAACAACTCAAGTTCTCGAGTGAATAGGCAAGTCTACGGATACTACCTGTCACCGAGGCTTTTAAGTGGGAGAATGAAGAGCATGAAAGCACTTCTCGGTACCAAAATTGGTATGACCCAAATCATCAGTGAGGATGGACGTGCAGTACCTGTAACGTTGATTCAAGCTGGCCCTGTGACTGTGACTCAGGTAAAAACCGTCGACACCGACGGCTACAACGCAGTGCAAGTAGGGTTTGGTGAGGGTAAGAACCTGAGCAAGGCCGTGGCTGGACACCTTAAGGCAGCCGACACAACTCCGAAGTATATTCGCGAGTTCCGCATCGACGACCCAAGTGAAGAACTCACTGTCGGTGCATCTATCGACGTAACCACCTTTGAAATCGGTGATGTAGTGGACGCTACCGGTATCAGCAAGGGTAAAGGTTTCGCCGGAAATATCAAGAGGCACAACTTTGAACGTCACCGTAAAACACACGGTGGTAAGGGTAACACTCGTCGCCCCGGTTCAATTGGTTCAATGTATCCTCAAAAGGTCTTTAAAGGTAAGCGAATGGCTGGCCGTATGGGACACGAACAAGTGACTGTTAAGAACTTGGTCGTAAGCTACATCGACGCCGAAAACAACCTTATTGGTCTTAAGGGTGCTGTGCCAGGTCCAAAGAAGGGCCTTATCGTTATCGGAGGTAAAGCATAATGGCGACTGATACGACAAAAGCTGCACCAAAAGCAGCGGCTGCGCCAAAGCTTCCTGAGGAAGTGTTCGCAGTTGAAGTAAACAACCACGAGCTATTAAAGCTTGCTTACGATGCCTACCTTGCTAACAACCGCACAAGTGCAGCCCGCACTAAAACTCGCGGTGAAGTAAGCGGTGGTGGTAAGAAGCCATGGAAGCAAAAAGGTACTGGTCGTGCTCGTTTCGGTTCAACCCGAAACCCAATCTGGCGCGGTGGTGGTATCGTATTTGGTCCACGTGGCAACGAAAACTACGGCAAGAAAATTTCAACACAGGCAAAGCGCCAGGCTATCAAGCAGGCTCTTACGCTCGCTGAAAAAGCAGGTAAGGTTCACGTTATTGACGTTAAAACTACCGGTAAAACAGCTGAAGTTGCGAAATTCCTCGCCGACAACAAGTTTGACCGTAAAACTCTTATCGTTGTAGACGAAAAGACTCCTACGATCATTCGTGCCGCGAACAACCTTGAAAACGTACTGTTAGTAAGCACTAAGTACCTAAGTGTGTACCACGTTTTGAACGCAGATCACATCGTGCTTTCAACTGCTTCACTCCCAACACTCAAGAGTTGGTTAGTAAAGGAGGAGGCGTAATATGGCTAAGAATCTTTCAACCATCCTCGTTACTCCTGTAACTACCGAGAAAGCCTACGGCCTCTCACAAAAGAATGTTTACGTATTTAACGTCCCACTTGCAGCAAACAAAAACGAAATCACTGAAGCGGTTAAAAGCCAATACGGTGTTGAAGTAAAAGAAATCAAGACGCTTGTGCAACAAGGTAAAGCAGTTCGCTTCTCACGAGGCAAGAACCGTTACCCAGGTACAACTAAGCGTACTGATAGCAAAAAAGCGTATGTAACGCTTGCTGCTGGTAGCTCACTTGCTATCTTCGAACAACCAGAAGAGCCAACCGAAACTAAGACGAAAGAGGAGAAGAAGTAATGGCTATTAAGCAATACAACCCAACAACTCCTGCTCGTCGTGGTATGACTTCACAGGATCTTAGCGACATTACTACTCGTAAGCCTCTTAAAAGCCTTACGAAAAGTAAAAAGCAAAATGCTGGTCGTAACAACGCTGGCCGAATTACCGTTCGCCACCGTGGTGGTGGTGTAAAGCGTCACTACCGTCTCATGAACCACAACCTTCCTGCTGGTATGGTTGTCACTGTAGAGCACATCGAGTATGACCCTAACCGTTCAGCTCGTATTGCTCGTGTAAAAGACCAAAATGGCCTTTACCACTACATCCTTGCTGATACTTCAATGACCGTAGGCAAGGTTATCCAAAGTGGTGCGGAAGCTCCTATTGAGCAGTCAAACCGTATGCCACTTGCCAACATCCCTGTTGGTACCCAAATTTACGCAATTGAACTTCACCCAGGTAAGGGCGCGCAAATGGTGCGTTCAGCTGGTACGAAGGCACAGTTGATGGCTAAAGAAGGTGACTACGCACAAGTACGTCTTCCTTCTGGCGAAGTTCGCAAGTTCCGACTTGAGGCAACCGCTGCCATTGGTGTTGTCGGCAACGTCCAACACCAGAACATCAAGATTGGTTCAGCCGGTCGTAAACGACGCAAGGGTATTCGTCCAACCGTTCGTGGTGTTGTTATGAACGCCGCAGATCACCCTCACGGTGGTGGTGACGGTGGACGTCACGGTGCTGGTAAGGCACCACGTACTCCATGGGGTCAATTGACCCTCGGATACCGTACTCGCCGTCGTAAAGACGTAGCTGGTCATATCGTAAGGTCGCGCCACGACGCGAAGAGGAAGAAGTAATATGAGTCGATCACTGAAAAAAGGTCCATTCGTCGACTTCAAGCTCGCGAAGAAAGTAGCGGCCTTGAGCCTCGAAGACCGAACTATCATTAAAACTTGGGCTCGCGCAAGCACTATTAGCCCAGACATGGTAGGTCGTACTATCGCCGTTCACAACGGTAAGGTACACGTACCAGTGCTTATTACGGAAAACATGGTTGGCCACAAGCTCGGTGAGTTTAGCCCAACTCGTAAGTTCCGTAAGCACGGAGGAAAGGCGAAGTAGTATGGCTGATTCAACTGTAGTACGTGCCTATGCTAAAGGTATCGACCTCGCTCCACGTAAAGTGAGCCTGGTTGCTAGCCTTGTGCGTGGCCGTTCGGTAGCTGACGCTATCGTTATCCTAAACCACACGCCAAAGCGCGCCGCATTGTCTGTTCGTAAGGCAATCGAAAGCGCCCAGGCTAACGCTGTTAACAACCATGGTTTTGACGGCAAAACACTCATCATCAAGACACTGTCTGTCACAACTGGTACGCGTATGAAGCGATTCAACCCAGCTAGCCGTGGCCGTGCACTACCTTACCAAAAGAAGTCTTCAAACATCTTGATTGAGGTAACTGGTGAGTTGAAACCAAAGAAGGCAGCAGCTAAGGCGGCTGAAGTAACTACTCCTGAAGTTGTTGAGACTCCAAAAGTAGCTGCTAAGAAGCCAGCTGCAAAGCCAGCGAAGAAAGAGGAGAAGAAATAATGGGACAGAAGGTTAATCCAACCAGTTTCCGTCTCCAGGTTCACAAGAACTGGGATTCACGCTGGTTTGCCCACAAGAAAGACTTCTCTCGTCTGCTCGTCGAAGATATTAAAATTCGTGAGCACATCGAGAAGCGTTTCGCGAGCCGTCCAACGATTGCTCGTATTGAAATCGAACGTTCAGCCAACCTCGTTACGGTTACTATCCACACGGCTAAGGCTGGTGTTGTGATCGGTCGCGGTGGTGCAGGTGTTACAGAGCTTAAGAGCGAGCTCGAAAAACTTGCAAGCTTGCCAGTTCGTATTAACATCGAAGAAGTAAAACGTCCTGACCTCAGCGCTAAATTAGTGGCTGAAAACATTGCTCACCAACTTGAGCGTCGTGGAAACTTCCGTCGTGCGCTAAAAATGTCAGCTCAAAATGTTATGGCTGCTGGTGCTAAGGGTGTTCGTATCCAAGTATCAGGTCGTCTTAACAGCGCTGAAATGGCTCGTCGCGAAAAAATCAGCGAAGGTTCAGTGCCACTGCACACTCTTCGTGCTGATGTTGACTTCCACACTGCACGTGCCGCACTTCCAGGTGCTGGTATCGTTGGTGTAAAGGTCTGGATCTACAAAGGTGAAAGGAGCTAATCGGTATGTTACTTCCTAAGAAAATGAAGCACCGAAAAGTTCGCAAAGGCCGCAACGATGGCGTTGCAACCTCTGGTAACTATGTAGCCTTTGGCGACTTCGGTCTTCAGTCACAACAAAACAGCGACATTACCTCTCGCCAAATCGAGTCAGCTCGTCAGGCGATGACCCGCTACATCAAGCGTGGTGGTAAAATCTGGATTCGTATCTTCCCGCACCTTCCACGAACCCGTAAACCACAGGACGTAAAGATGGGCGGTGGTAAGGGTAACCCAGAGTTCTTCGTAGCTCGTGTAAAACCTGGCACTATCTTGTTTGAAATGAAGGGTGTCGACGAAGCTGTTGCCCGTGAGGCTATGCGTCTCGCTGCTCACAAGCTTCCTGTGAAGACTAAATTCATCGTGAAGGAGCAAGCATAATGGCTGACGTAGCGAAGAAGACAACCAAAAAGACTACTAAAGTTGCAAAAGCAACTGAAGTAAAAACACTCGAGCAACTCAAAACTGAGCTGGTAACCCTGCAAAACGACCACCGCGAATCACGCCGGAGCCACTTGCTTGGTGAACTCGTAAACCCACACGTTTTAACGACTCAACGTAAAGCAATTGCGCGATCTTTGACTGCTATTAAGCAAGCAGAAATCGCAGCCAAAAAGGAGGAAAACTAATATGGCAAAGTCACTGACTGGTATTGTCACCTCTGATAAGGCTGACAAGACAATCGTTATTACGGTTACAAGCCGTGAAACACACCCAATCTACGGTAAGCAGTACACTGTAAACCGTAAATATGCTGCCCACGACGAAAAGAACGAAGCTCACGAAGGTGACCGCGTTACCATCAAAGAGACTCGTCCTATTTCAAAGAACAAATCATTCACACTTGTAAGTGTTGATGAGCGTTCTCACGGTAGCATCGAATTGAAAGATGAGACTGTCGAGGAGGAGAAGTAATATGATCCAACAAGAATCTCGTCTTAAGGTTGCTGACAACAGCGGTGCAAAGGAAATCCTTTGTATTCGTGTTCTCGGTGGCACCGGCCGTCGTTACGCAAACGTTGGCGACGTTATTGTCGCTACCGTTAAAGACGCTAACCCAACCGGTAACGTTAAAAAGAAATCAGTTGTAAAAGCTGTAGTTGTTCGTACCAAGAACCAAATCAAGCGTAAAGACGGAAGCACTATTGCTTTTGACGAAAACGCTGCGGTTATTATTAACGACGACAAAACACCAAAGGCTACTCGTGTGTTCGGCCCAGTGCCACGTGAACTGCGTGACCTTGGCTACGCTAAGATCATCAGCCTTGCGCCGGAGGTACTCTAATTATGGCTGCTATTAAGCGCATCAAGAAGGGTGACACCGTAAAGGTGATCTCTGGTGACAACAAGGGTACAACTGCTAAGGTATTGGCTGTATTGACCGCTAAGAATGCTGTACTTCTTGAAGGTATCGGTCAAAAGCACCGTCACATCAAGCCAAGCCAACTCAACCCACGCGGTGGAAGCAAGGATATTCATGTTCCAACCCCACTTTCAAAGGTTGCATTGGTTATTGATGAAAAATCTGGCAAAACAAGTCGTGTCGGATACGTTAAAAATGTTGAAGGTGGAAGCACTCGTGTTGCCCGCCAAGCTAATAGTAAGGAGATTAAGTAATGGCTAAAGCTACTACTGTTACCGCTCCTCGCCTGAAAGCCTTTTATACTGATACGTATGTAAAGGAACTTCAAGCCGAACTCGGTCTTTCAAACGTTAATGAAGTACCAAAGCTTGAAAAGATTATTGTCAGCGTAGGAATCGGTAAGAACAAAGACGACAAGCACCACTACGAAGTAGTGCGCAACACCGTTACTAAGGTAACTGGTCAGTCACCAATCGACCGCATGGCTAAAAAGTCTATCGCTGGTTTCAAGATTCGTGCTGGTATGAACCGTGTTGGTTTGTCAGTAACACTTCGCGGTGCTCGTATGTACGAATTCCTCGACCGTCTGGTAAATATTGACCTACCTCGTGTTCGTGACTTCCACGGCGTGAGCAACAAGGCATTTGACAAGGGCGGTAACTACAACCTAGGTATCACCGACCAGTCAATCTTCCCAGAGCTTACCTTTGAAGAAACACAACACATTCACGGCCTGCAAGTAACTTTTGTTATCAAGAATGGTAGCAAAGAAGCAAGCAAAGCCCTATTGGTAAAGTTTGGTATGCCGTTTGAAAAAGAAGGAGGCGCACGCTAATGGCTAAAACATCTGCTGTCGCACGCGACGAAAAACGAAAGAAGATGATCACCAAGTACGCCGAAAAGCGTGCTGAGCTCAAAGAGCTTGGTGACACTGATGGTTTGCAAAAACTTCCTCGTAACAGTTCTCCAACTCGTTGGAAGAACCGTGACGCACTTCACGGACGCCCGCACGGATACATGCGCCGCTTTGGCCTGAGCCGTATTAACTTCCGCGAAAAAGCTTCAAAGGGTGAAATCCCTGGCATAACAAAGAGTAGTTGGTAGGAAAGGAGAAACGATTATGTCACTACAATCTACAGACCCAATCGCCGACCTACTGACTCGCATCCGTAATGCAGTTATGGTTGGTAAGAACGAAATCACTGTTCCTTCAAGCAAATTGAAGAAGGTGGTTGCTGAAGAACTTAAGAAGGCTGGCTACATCGCTGGCGTAAAAGTTGAAGCAGCAAAGCCTCGCGACATCTTGGTTGTTACTATTAACAAGCCAGGTGAAAACGCCGCTATTAACGAAATCAAGCGCCTTTCAAAACCTGGACGCCGCGTGTACGTAAGTGCCAACGACATCCCTAAGGTAAAGAGCGGCCGTGGTATCGTTCTGGTAAGTACATCGAAGGGTGTGGTTACTGGACAAGAAGCTACTAAGCAGCGTCTTGGTGGTGAATTGCTTTTGAGCGTTTACTAATGAAAATTCTTTGCATAATAAAAGAACCTCACTTCATGTGAGGTTCTTTTTTAGAAAACTAGTTTGTAGAAGTGGGTTAATTTGAGATGCTTTATTGTCACTGCGCTTACGATACCTTAGTATAATAAGAGAAAGTTTAATAACAAAAGAGTTAGCAAATGGGACGTCCTAATATACTAGAGCGACTGCAGAATAAGTTGAATGATTCTGCAATAGAACGTAGAGACGGTGTGATTATAATACGTTCACTTAAAGAGCGGATTTCCCTACGGCATTTTATTAGTGCTGTTCTAGAAGCTAGACATGAGGGCTATCAAGAAATCACCCTTGATTTCAGTAAGCTAAAAAATGAAACAGTATACGCAAATATAGCAGTCCCGTTAGCGGCTTTTTGTGACAACCTAAGAACTAATTCCGGAGTTGTTTTTAGGCTTCATGAGACGCCTAACTCATTTGTAGACAAGCGTCTCATTGAGCCTATTAGTTTTGGTTTCAATGAGCATAGTAATAATCCATTAAACAAAGTTTGGAAATTTGAAAGTCCCGAGGATGTGTTTGGTATTGTTACTCTGCTTATTGATGCTATTCGAGAAAGAGAGTTAATCACTAATAAGGATGCATTAGTGTCACTGGAGTGGTCACTTAATGAAGTTGTCGATAATGTTTTACAACACGCAGATTCCGACTCAGGTTACGTAATGGGCCAGTTGCACAGCGGACAAAAGCAGGTCGTTTTTTGTGTGGCGGACGCAGGTCAGGGTATATATAACTCTTTAAGTACATCGGACTTTTATAAACCATCCGATTCAATGGATGCCATTACTCTTGCAATGAAAGAAGGGGTTACAAGGAGCAAGACGGAACATCAAGGAAACGGTTTATGGGGTTTGCATAGGATTATAGAATCTGGAACAGGAGAGATGACTATAACAAGTAGTGGAGCGCGTATTCATATTGGTAATGATGGGCAAATTACAAAAGATTCAGGGCCTTATCTCAGTCATGCGCGAAAGGGTGGTGGTACAATTGTCGATTTTCAAATAAATTATCAGAAGCCAATTAATATTGAAAATGCTTTAAATGGACATCGACCTGATTCATATCGAGTACTCTCGTCTCTTAATGAAACAGGAGAGAGATTAATGTATAGGTTGGATGAGAAAGCTTCAGGTTATGGTACTAGGCAATCGGGCTTCAGGATTAGAAATGACATTGAAAATCTAATGCTTGAGACTGGCCTTCCGGTAGTTGTTGACTTTGATAAGATTGCGATTGTATCATCTTCGTTTGCTGATGAAACTTTTGGTAAGATGTTTAAGAAACTCGGGCCTGTAGGCTTTATGCAAAGAGTGCGGCTTGAAAATATGAATAGCACGGTCTCAAGTTTGGTTAATAAGGCGATAGAACAAAGACTAACGGAGGCAACTGATCACGAAAAGTGATAAGATTGTCTCGTTAACTCATTTTAAAAAGAGTGCCACATCTTGTGTATATGGCGTTAATGTGCTACTATTATTCAGATAATTAATGCGAGTGAAATCAGAGGTGATTTTGCGCTAGCGCTATTAATGATACTAAAGCCAATGCATGGCATCGTAGTAGAGTAATATAGCCGAAGCACTGAAACGTCTTGTCCGTTTCACTCGTGGTAAACAAGGAAGTAGATCATGAGTCGAATCGGAAAACTACCAATTCAAATTCCCTCAGGCGTGACAATCACGGTCGCTGATGATGCTATTACAGTTGTTGGTCCTAAAGGCCAACTAGTAGTACCGCATCTCTCTGACGTAACTGTCTCACTAGAGGACGGCAACGCTATTGTTACCCGTAAGGACGACGAGCGCATTGCCAAAGCACAGCACGGTTTGCAACGTGCCCTTCTTAACAACGCAGTCAACGGTGTTACAACTGGCTTTGAAAAGAAGCTGGAAGTAAACGGTGTTGGGTTCCGTGTTGAAGGTGGTGGCCAAGAAATCACTATGGCCCTTGGGTTCTCGCACCCAGTGAAATACAAAGCTCGCGATGGTGTCCAACTTGAAGTAAACAAGATGGAAATTACTGTTAAGGGTATCGACAAGCAAGCTGTGGGTCAAACTGCTGCTGAAATTCGTGCTCTTAAAAAGCCTGAACCATACAAGGGTAAGGGTATTAAGTATGCTGACGAAGTTATTCTTCGAAAAGCAGGAAAGGCAGGTAAGTAATCATGAGCGCTCTCGATAAAAAACTTGTAAATCGTAGCCTCCGTGCTGCTCGTGTTCGTGCGAAGGTTTCAGGTACTGCTGAACGCCCACGCCTGACCGTAACTATTTCTAACAAGCACATTAGCGCCCAACTCATTGATGACGTTAAGCAACACACCGTTGCCGCTGCGACAACTGTTGGCACAAAGCAAACTGGTACTATGACCGAGCAAGCTGCTTGGATTGGTGCTGATATCGCTAAGAAAGCAAAGAAAGCAAAGATTACTGCGATTGTCTTCGACCGCAACGGCCGCAAATACGCTCAGCGTCTTGCTGCCCTAGCTGATGCTGCACGCAAGGAAGGATTGGAATTCTAATATGGCTGAAGTACAAAACACAGCTGCGCCAACTACCGCACCTGCACAGGGTACCCGTGGTGGTCAGCGTGGCGGTAACAACCGCGGCCCACGCCGCGACCAAGCTCCACAAGAGCCAAAGCAATTTGAAGAACTGGTTATTAACATCGACCGTGTCTCACGTGTGGTAAAAGGTGGACGTCGTTTCCGCTTTAAGGCACTTGTTGTTGTAGGTGACCGCAAGAACAAAGTTGGTGTGGGTGTAGCCAAGGGTGCTGACGTGCAAGTTGCCGTTCAAAAGGCAACTGACATTGCAAAGAAGAACCTTATCGTTATTCCTATTGTAAATGAAACTATCCCTCACGATAACGAAGTTAAATACAGTGGCGCGCGTGTGCTTCTTAAGCCGGCTGCTCCTGGTACTGGTATTATTGCCGGTGGTGTCGTTCGTTCAATCATTGGTGTAACTGGTATTCGTAACCTTCTTTCTAAGTCACTTAACTCTACGAACAAGGTAAACATCGCTTACGCTACTATTGAAGCGCTTCGCGGCCTTGTTCCTAAGGAAGAATGGCTTGGTGCAGAAAAGGCTCCTAAAAAAGCTACTGCTAAGAAAGCTGCTGACAAGGAGGAGAAGTAATGACTAAGTATAACGAACTCCTCGCCGGGGCTAACAAAGACAAGAAGCGTGTTGGTCGTGGTATTGCCGCTGGTGGTGGTAAAACTGCTGGTCGTGGTACGAAGGGTCAAGGCGCTCGTACTGGTAAGAAGCTTGGTGCTACTTTCCAAGGTGGTCAACGTACGCTTGTACGTGCCGTGCCTAAGGCTCGTGGTTTCAAGAGCCTCCGTACGCCCGCTCAGGTTGTATACCTCGATACGCTTAACGATTTTAAGGGTAAGACTGTTGATAACGCCACTCTTTTCGAACAGGGCTACATCTCAACACCTTTCCACACCGTTAAGGTAATTACTCGCGGTGAACTAACTGCTGCATTGACCGTTAAGGTAGCCGGTGCAAGTAAGAGCTCGCAAGAAGCGATTGCCAAAGCTGGTGGCGTGTTTGAAAAAACAGCCGTACCGCTTCGCAAGAGTACTAAGGAAGCTGAAGCCAGCGACAAGTAGTGTATATTACACCTTTAAATACACCCCGACAGGGGTGTATTTTTTATGCTATGATGTATTCGGACAGGTTAAGTGGGTGTATCGGAGGATTAGATACCCGGCGACATTACTCACATATTATATCTGCCACCACCTACTGGGCGTGATTCACCACAGTGGACGAAAAGGTGCTATGCACCCACAAACCGTTTCTTGGCGTTCGATGCCCGGAAGCGTAGTGTATACGGCACGCGTACGACATCTAGAAGGCCCGATCGGGCTTGATGACGGAAGTCAAGATATACGTAGTGCACCCATAAGGCATGCAGGAGTGCGATCCTCATGTACTTGAATCACAGTAGCGGCTAGAAGCGCCGCCCGCTGGTAAAGCTAAGTGTAACGTACTTTTGGTACGGGATACTTACGCTATATCGCACGTCGCTCCGGTGACACCCAGGGGCTGATCTGTTCGCTTAATGTGCGGCAGATTGGCTCCTGGGCTATTTCATGAAGCCGATCTGTGTAGTATAATCAAGGTAAATCGTATAACTTCGGGGTAGTCTGGAAAAAGTCCGTATGAACTGGAAAACAATCTTTAAATCGCTCAAAAACCGCGACATGCAAAAGCGGCTATTAATTGTACTTGGTATTATTATCGTATACCGCTTATTGGCGCACATTCCGGTGCCACTAGCCGAGCCAACCCAGCTGAAAGAGGTTGTAAATAGCGTTGTGAGCGGTACCGACTTTGGTGGTTTCTTGAACCTACTTTCCGGTGGTGCGCTGGCTAGCTTCTCGATCGTTCTCGTTGGACTAACCCCGTTTATTACCGCCTCGGTTATTACCCAGCTTCTTACAAAGGCTATCCCGCGTCTTGAAGAGCTCCACAAGGATGGTGAATCTGGTCGTCGCAAGATTAACCAGTGGACCCGTATGATTACCGTGCCATTGGCGATCGTCCAGTCAATTGCGTATATTTTCATCTTGCGTCAAACGGTGCTTGCGAGTAACTCGACAGCCCTGGGTGACCCTACCGCCATCGAGTGGATCGTAGCTGTCGGTGCAATGTCAGCCGGTGCTATTTTACTTATGTGGCTAGGTGAGCTTATAACCGAACAGGGTATAGGTAACGGTATTAGCCTCCTCATTTTTGCTGGTATTATTAGCCAACTGCCTTCAATTCTTTCAACTTTCGGCACATCGCTATTCAATACATCTTCTGGTTCACTCCATGTCTTTAACTGGTTCACATTGCCGGTAAACCCAACTATGTTCTGGTCTATATTAGCCATACTGTTAGTGTCGCTCTTCTTGCTGTACTTCTTGGTGAAAATTAATGAAGCCCAGCGGGTAGTCACAATTAACTATGCTAAGCGTGTCCAAGGTAATAGTAGCTACGGTGGTATTAAAAGTATTCTTCCAATTAAGCTCATCGCTGCCGGTGTTATTCCTGTAATCTTCGCGGTCGCTTTTCTGTCACTCCCAGCCTTTATCGGTCAAATTTTGAAAGCAACCGGCAATGAAGCCTATGCGGTGTTGGCGAATAACCTTATCACCTGGTTCCAAGCACCTAACCCAGGCAACTTCACAGGTACTTCATTAGAAGCCTTTATTTACCCAATTGTGTACTTTGTACTTGTTATATTCTTTACGTACTTCTATACAGGTATTGTATTTAATGCCAGTGAGATTGCCGAAAACCTTCAGAAGCAAGGTGGTTTCATTGAAGGTGTACGCCCAGGTAAGCAAACCGAGAAATACCTTACAACTACCGTTAATCGTTTAATCCTGTTTGGTTCAGTTGTGCTTGGTCTTATTGCTGTTACACCGTTCGCAGCCGAATATTTGCTTTATCACTTTGCTGGCATTACAAATACCAACCTCTCAATTGGTGGTACTGGTTTGCTGATTGTTGTATCTGTAGGGCTTGAGACGCTTCGCCAGATCAACTCGCGCGCCCTTATGGTGACCTACGACGATTACGACCGATAGGGAGGAACCCACGGGCGTTGTTACCCCGTAGTATTACGACCGATAGAGTCAAATACTCGCTTTTATATGTATTTTGTGGTATAATATAAATATGACTCCACACCCCGGATGTGGAGCGTATTTTTGACAGGAGGCGTCCGTGCCTAACGGAAGTACGATCCCAAGCACCGAAGCGCTGCGCAAACAGTACGTCCGTACGGTGTATGATGCCAATGCGGTGAACATTGTTCTCGGCACCTACCAGAGGCTCCGAAACCTGCATGTCCGTGAAGGCTTTACCAAAGAGCCTCTTCACGAAGCCATCGCCAACGGAACGGTGGACGAGTACTTCATGTCCATCGAGCAGTTCCAGTACTTCTGCGGGTTGGCCAACATCGACCAGCAGTCGCAAGGTGTCGAGGCGATCGGCTACATACTCAAAACCCGGCTCAACGAGCAAAACCTCATGCCGGCCATCACCCTCAACGACGAAGACCAGGCACACGTCGTGCTGATTCCGCGTCGCTGACGAGAACAGGGCTGGTGGCGTCGTTGATGCCTCCTGTCCCTTCTCTAGTTTTCATAACTTTTTGTGAGCAGTAGAGAAGGGTACATAACAATCAAACTATTGACTCGTGTTAGCGATTTGCTAAAATAAGTCTATTATGACGTACCACTCCGAAAAAGTCGGAAGGTATATTCTTGAAAACGCTTTACCTGAACTAACTTTTGGTGTATAATACACTACTGTAACTTATGGCTAATTCTAAAGAGGTAATCAAAATGCGAGGCAAGGTGGTGGAAGCACTGCCTAATACTCAATTTAAGGTTGAACTCGAGAATGGCCTGAGCATCATCGCGCACATTAGCGGAAAAATGCGTAAAAACTATATTCGCTTAGTGCCTGGTGATATGGTGGATGTTGAGATGACCCCTTACGATCTTACGAAGGGACGAATCACGTACCGCCACAAGGACCAAATTTAACTGGAGGAATTCTTGAACTCATGAAAGTTCGTGCGAGTGTAAAGAAAATCAGTCCAGATGACCAGCTAGTGCGCCGTAAGGGCCGCTTGCGTGTCATCAACAAGAAAAAACCTAAGAATAAGCAAAGGCAGGGTTAAGCATGGCTCGAATTGCAGGGGTAGTAATACCCGCTGAAAAGCAAGTTCAGATCGCTTTGACGTATATTTACGGCATCGGTCCGAAGTTTGCACGAGACATCCTTGCGGCGGCAAAAGTTGAGCCGACCACTCGGGTGAAAGATCTCACCGAGGCTGAAGAACAGCGACTACGCGAAGTAATCGACGCCGATTACACCGTAGAGGGCGACCTCCAGCGTCTCGTAACTAACAATATCAAACGTTTGAAAGACATCAACGCGTACCGCGGTCTTCGCCACAAGGCGGGTCTGCCGGTAAACGGTCAGCGTACACGTACGAATGCACGAACTCGTAAGGGTCGCGCGATCGCCGTTGGTGGTGCTCAACCTAAAGCAGCAAGTAAGACCTAGAAAGGAACCGATTAGATGGCAGATTCTACATCACGCGCTTCATCAAAAAAGAAGCAAAAGCGATCAGTTCCCGCTGGTCAACTTCACGTTCAAGCAACCTTCAACAATACTATTGTGAGCTTTTCTGACAAGAAGGGTAACGTTATTTCACAAAGTAGTGCTGGTGCAGTTGGTTTCCGTGGAAGCAAAAAGGGTACTGCATATGCAGCCCAAGTTGCTGCTGAAAAGGCAGCCGAAACCGCTAAGGGCTTTGGCCTAAAGTCGGTTGACGTATTTGTTAAAGGTGTTGGCCAAGGCCGTGATTCAGCCATTCGTGCGTTGAACGGGTTTGACATTAACATCGATAGCATTAAAGAAGTAACTGGCGTGCCACACGGTGGCGTACGCCCACGTAAGGTGCGAAGGGGATAGGCTATGGCACGAGATAATTCACCTATCGTTAAACAAAGCCGTCGTGAAGGCTATGCACTTCACCCTAAGGCGCACAAGATTATGGCTCGTAAGAGTGGTATTCCTGGTGTTCACGCCCACGGCCGTCAAGGTAAGCCAAGTCTTTACCTGACACAACTTCGTGAAAAGCAGAAGGTTCGTCGTTTGTACGGTCTTCTTGAAAAGCAATTCGCTAAGCTTATGAATGAAGCTACTCGTCAACCAGGTCTAACTGGTGAGAACCTTCTTCGTATGCTCGAGCAACGTATCGACAACGCAGTGTACCGTGCTGGTTTTGCTACTAGTCGTCGTGCTGCAAGGCAACTCGTTGGACATGGACACTTCATGCTAAACGGTCGTCGTGTCGATATTCCATCAATCCGCTTAAAAGCTGGTGACGAACTGGTTGTTCGCCCAAAGAGCCAAAAGTCTGGTTACTTTACCACTCTTGACGATGTTGTAAAGGCAAGCACTCAGGGTTCACTTAGCTGGCTAAAAAGCGACGCCAAGAAAATGACTATTTCAATTACCGGCGCTCCAAAGCGCGAAGAAGCTGAAGCAGACATTAACGAGCAATTAATTGTTGAGTACTACTCACGATAGGGTAAGGAGAGATAAGATATGTCAAAAGTTATTCACAACCCAGCACTTGCCGCAGTTGAAGAAACTGGTGCAAATAGTGCATCGTTCGTTATTGAGCCGCTTCAAGCCGGCTATGGTAACACCCTCGGTAACAGCCTCCGTCGCGTGCTTTTATCAAGCGTGAAGGGTGCAGCAATTGTCGCCTTCCGTATTGAAGGTGCAAGCCACGAATTCACAACCGTTGATGGTATTAAAGAAGATGTCGTTGACATCATGCTTAACCTCAAGAACGTACGTGTAAAATCTTCTTCAGACGAGCCGGTTGAGCTCCGTATCGAGAAGAAGGGTGCCGGCGCTATTACTGCTGCCGACATCAAAACTACTGCCGACGTTGAAGTTATTAACCCAGACCAAATCATCGCTACAATCGATGATCCAAAGAAGTCTGTCGTTATTGACCTCGTTGTTGAAGCTGGTCGCGGGTATCAAACCATCGAAGACGCTAGCGTAAACCGCCTCCACAGCGACATGATCGCCTTGGATGCAATGTTTAGCCCTGTCCTTCGTGTACGTTACAAGGTTGACGCAACTCGTGTTGGTCAAGAGACCAACCTTGATAAGCTCCAGGTAAACGTTGAAACCGACGGCTCAATCAGCCCACGTGAAGCGTTTGAAGAAGCTGCTGCTATTTTGGTAAACCAATACACTGCACTTGCTGGTAGCACTACTGTTGAAGCCGCTCCTGCACTCGGCCAAGAATTGGTTGACGAAGGCAACGAGCTCAACACCCCTATTGAAGAATTAAACCTGAGTGCCCGCACCGCCAACGCGCTCATCAACAACGAAATCCGCACCGTTCGTGACCTCGTCACGTTAAGCGAGCAGGATCTTCGCGAGTTGAAGGGCTTTGGTAGCAAGGCGCTCGATGAAGTCAAAGATAAATTGGCAGAATTGGACGTCTAGAGATGCATCGACACGGATACCAAGGACGTAAGTTTGGCCGCGAACGCGATCAACGCCGCGCGCTCATCAAAGGTTTGGCAACAAGCCTCGTAGAGCACGGTAAGATCGAGACCACGCTTCCAAAAGCCAAAGAACTCGTCCGTTATATTGAAAAACTCATTACTAAAGCTAAGAAGGGTGACCTCGCTAACCGCCGTGCGGTTATTGCCGGCCTTTCAACCCAAGCTGCAGCCTTCCGTCTTGTTGACGTTATCGCTCCTCAGCTTACGGGTCGTACCAGTGGCCACGTTCGTGTAGAACGTACCCGTCTTCGAGTTGGTGATGGCGCACAACTTGCAACTATTGCTTTCGTTGATGAAATCAGCGAAGTCGCAAAGGAGGCTAAGTAATGGTTAACGCTAAAACTTTCAGCCAAAAACCTGCTGACGTAACTCGTGAGTGGTACTTGGTGGACGCTACCGAGCTTCCGCTCGGCCGTATTGCTACTATCGTTGCTGACAAGCTTATCGGTAAGAGCAAGCCTACCTACACGCCACACGTTGACGCTGGCGACTACGTTGTTGTTATAAACGCCGAAAAACTGGTAGTTACTGGTAACAAAGAGACTGGTAAAATTTACTACCGTCACAGTGGATTCCCTGGTGGAATCAAGGATGCTACCCTTGCAGAAGTTCGTGAAAAGTTCCCAGAACGAATCATCGAAAAAGCTGTCCAAGGTATGCTTCCAAAGAACAAGCTTTCAGCTGAGCGTATAGCTCGTTTGAAGGTCTTCCCAGGTGCCGAGCACGCTCACACCGCACAGCAACCTAAAAAAATTGAGGTAAAGTAGTATGGCTGACGCAAGTTACTTCTACGGCCTCGGACGCCGCAAGAGCGCTACCGCTCGAGCACGCCTTTACAAGGGTAAAGGTACGGTAACTATTAACGACAAGCCAGCTGCCGACTACCTTGCTGGTAACAAAACACTGCTTGCCGAAATTACCGACCCTCTGGCGCTTGTAAACAAGCAAAAAGAGTTTGATGTTACTATCCGCGTACAAGGCGGTGGTGTAGCCGGTCAAGTTGACGCCATCAAGCTTGCTATTGCTAAGGCACTTACCACTGCGCACTCTGACCTTCGTTCAACCTTGAAGAAGGCAGAACTTCTTAAGCGTGATTCACGTGAGAAAGAGCGCAAGAAGTACGGTCTCCGATCGGCTCGTAAGCGCGAACAATTCTCGAAGCGTTAATACCGCTCGAGATTCGCATCAAAAACCCTCCGAGTATGGAGGGTTTTTGTTTTCTTTAAGCTACAGCTCGACAACAAGCGCTGTCATGTCGTCGGGTTTGGCGCGATCATGCGCGTCTAACGAGCGACGCTTGGCGAATGACACTAAGTCTTCGGCTGCTTTGCCTTTTCGAGCACCTAGGAGTATTCTTCGGATTTCTTCAGTACTTAAGTTGTCGTGTACGCCGTCTGTCGAAAGAACGAGAATATCGCCCGGTTCAATAACGGCATATTCAATATCCATGGGCACATTTTGCATACCGAGTTTTGATGAAATAAGGTTTCGGAAATTAAAATCCATCTGATCTCTTTCATCGACCAGGGCCTTAATTGATTCCGTAGCCGCGAGTTTCTCTTGGTGAATTTTAGAATCTTCTTTGTCGTGACTGGCACGGTAGGCATCATGATCGGTTGTTATAGCCCCTAGTCTTCCGTCTCGAAAAATATAGGCTCGGCTATCACCCGAGGAGGCTATAGTAGCAATGCGGCTTTTGCCGTCTCGGCTGGTATGTACTTTCAAGATGACTGCGGTTGAGCCCATAGATGGGGTGTGACGTTGCTCGAGGATGGCAGCGTTTGCTTTTTGTAGTATAGCTTTCATGTATACACCCATTTCCCTAGGTGAAGCTGATGATGGTAAGGAGGCGGACTCGGCTTCTAGTATAGAAGCGGCAATTGCTGACGCCCTATCGCCACCTCCGCCTTCACTCACGCCGTCAAAGACGCCATATACCTGCGTTTCATCGTCGCGGAAAAAGGCGTCCTCGTTTCGCAAAGGGTGTCTTTCCGAGGCAATTGAGTGTGCGTGGGAACTAATCTCGAGTGTGGTTTGAAACTCTTGGCTTATGGATGGGGTTTCTGCAAAAGGGGATAAAGGAGTGTATGGCTTTTCTCCTATGTATGACCCATTGGTTGAGCCAAGATCCTGGAGTGATATTAAACCGTCTTCGCCTAAGCCTATTTCAAGATGATGTCTTGAAACGGGTGTGCCAAAGTCTGAAAAACGCTTTAAATAAGGGGCGGTATTGTATCGACGCCCTAAGACGAAGGTGTCGCCAGGTCGTAGCGCTTTGTATCCGCGTTCGGTAAGAGGATTAAATGAAGAAGGTTGAATAAGAAGTGTTGAAACGTCAGGGTTAAGACCTATCCTTTCCGTAGTTGAAAGGTGTATCGCTGGGTTGATAATAGCAAGCATCTCTGGCTCTGCCACAGAAGAGAGAACTCTTCGTCCAAGATTTATAAATAGAGGCAAGCGGCCGTCTAATTGGGTCTGTTCGACAAAGCCAGGTGCCATACGCCGCCATTCTGCGGACGAAGCATCATTAAGAAGGCGCTGCTGGGTAGCTTGGATAGGGTCCGCACCTTCACGCTCGTTAAACGAAGTCATTATAGTATTATATTATCATATTTACATTAAAAAGTCAATTATATAAGAATGTATGTAAGGTGTTGGCAGTGCGGTGTTTCGAGTGCTTTAAGGTATAATAAGGCTATATGGCAACAAAAAACCTAAAACGTGAAGCTTTAGCAATTCTCCGTGACTTTGAGGTTGCTGGTGAAGTACATACCTCAGCCGATATTGAATCTGTCAAAGAGACGTCACTCAGGGCTGCTACGCGCCAGCTGACCATTCAGTTTGATAATGCCGTGTATTTAGCGATCATAGATAACACGATCGATGATGACACAGTGCCTTTGCAAGAAATTCTTAGCTCTGGTCGTCCAGGCCTAAAAGGCCGTTTTTTACGCAACCCTCGTGAAAACGATTTTATTACTTTCGGTATACGACATAAATTTCGTGATACGTACTTATTTCAAGTTGAGCCAACCTTTGTTCGCCTTGATAAAGAGCTGGCTGCTCGTTACCCTGATTTATCACGCTCTACCATTCAAAAGTATATTAAAGCCGGCTACGTTCAGGTAGCTGGTGAAACGGTCACTAAAGCCAGTACTGATGTTAGTGATATGGCAACAATAGCCCTGACCCTCCCAGAGAAGCAAGACACCTCTGGTGATACATTGCCTATTTTGTACATCGACGACAATGTGATTGTCGTAAATAAACCAGCCGGAGTGCTCACCCACAGTAAGGGAGTAATGAATGACGAGTTTACCGTTGCAGATTTCTTCCGTCGGTATACTACATTTGGTATTACAACTAACCGCCCGGGCATCGTTCACCGCCTAGACCGTGATACCAGCGGAGTTATTATCGGTGCTCGTACTGACGAAGCGGCCGCGCTATTAAAGAAGCAATTTGCTGATCGTACAGTCAAAAAGCACTATACGGCCGTCGTTGACGGTGTGCCAAAGCTTGAAAAGGCTATTATAGACGTGCCGATTGCTCGAAATCCTTCGGCGCCCAGTACTTTTAGGGTTGATCCAAAAGGTAAGCCAGCTCTTACTTCGTATGAGGTTATGTCATCAAATGGCAAGCAAACACTGGTTGAGCTTCGTCCTAAAACTGGACGCACCCACCAACTACGTGTTCACATGCAGTATATCCATACTCCTATTGCAGGTGATAGGGTATACGGTTCGGCACAATCGGCACCTCGCTTATGTCTTCATGCTCATAGCCTAGAGCTTACCTTGCCGGGTTCTCACCGTCATACTTTCACAGCACCGGTGCCATCGCTATTCGAGGAAATGGTGCAGTGACCCTGTATATCAATGCCCAATCTGAGCGAGAATTACAGAGCATCCGCAAAGCAGCTCCGCACGCACTGTTACTTACTGGTCCAGAGGGTATTGGTCTATCGACAATTGGTAAGGCGTACGCCAACGATATTGCCCCTACTGTTTGGGTAGTATTGCCAGAAAAAAATGATACGGTTGATCTTGTGGCTGGGACGATTACCGTTGATAGTATTCGTCGCCTGTACGATAGTACTAAAACCATTGAGCCAAAAGGTCGGGTGATTGTAATTGATTATGCGGAGCGGATGGCTATTCCGGCTCAAAATGCCTTTCTAAAGTTACTCGAAGAACCCATTGCTGGCACGACGTTTGTGCTATTAAGCCATAAACCGGAACTTCTTTTGCCGACAATTACCTCACGTTCTCAAAGGGTTGATATCCGACCTATATCCCCCCAGCAGTCTGAAGCACTGCTTGATGAATACGCCGTGAACGACCCAACAATTCGCACGCAGCTCCTCTTTATCGCTAGCGGACGCCCAGCTGAGCTTATACGGCTTATTAAGGATAGCGACTACTTTGCATCAAGGGTTGCCATTATTAAAGATGCGCGTTCATTATTAAGCGAATCTTCTTATCAAAAGCTACTTTTGGCTAAAAAATACAAGGATGACCGCAGTACAGCACTGTTGCTTCTAGAGGACGCCATGAAACTCCTGCGAAGAACGGTAGCCGAAAAAGGTTCGGAAAGCTCTTTGCGCGTGTTAGAGCGTTTCGAGCAGGCACACCGCCGTATTAGCGAACAAGGCAACGTACGCTTGCAGTTGAGTGCAGTGGCTGTCGCTACATAACGTGTTTGTGGTATACTAATAAGAACATGCTAGGTCTTGTTGTTATTGCTATTTTAGGTATCTGGGCGCTTTACCAAAAACAAACGGTTGGTGAAGTGGCTAGTGATCTTTCTTCGAAATTATCTGATAAATTGGATCAACTGTGGTCCATTGCTCAGACCTCATTACAGGATCGTAAGTATCTACGGGCCGAAAAAGCGCTGCTGACTATTTTGCGTGTCGATGAACGCAACGCCAGCGCCTATAACCGTTTAGGTATTTTATACGCCAAGCAGCAGCAATTTAAAGAGGCAATTGAGTGTTTTGAAATTGCCCAAAGCCTTGAGCCAAGTGCCAGTAGCCTCCATAACGTCGGCCTCATTTACTTCGAAACGCAAAACTACGATAAGGCTGCGCTTGCCTTTGAACAGGCTCTGGCTATGGATAGCGAGCACGCCGCCCGTCACATAGCTTACGCGAAAGTGCAAGAAAAGCTAGGCAATAACAAACGCATGATTGAAGCGCTTGAAAAAGCGGTTGAACTAGACCCTATTCCACAGACGCTGACTATTTTGGCGGATGCTTACGACCGTATCGGTGATACTGACTTGGCTCTTAGTTTGCGTGAGCGAGCTGCTAAAATGATTATTCCGCAAAGTCAAAACCGGGTGAAACAACCACGACGCGTGGTGATGTAGACTTTTATTACGATAAACAAAAAACCTCACGATAACCGTGAGGACTTTTGTTTGGTACAGGGGGCAGGATTCGAACCTGCGAAACCGAAGGTGGCAGATTTACAGTCTGCTGTGTTTGACCGCTCCACAACCCCTGCATATGGGTAACCTAGTTATAAATTTGGAGCCGCCTCACGGATTCGAACCGTGGACCTACTGTTTACAAAACAGCCGCTCTAACCAACTGAGCTAAGGCGGCGACATGTTCTATTTTATCATATTTTACGGCTCATGCTAGAGGTGAAAGCTAAAAAAGTATATACTAATACAGATGTCTAAAAAATCTTTACCCGAAGTTGTTATAACGCTCGAAAAAATTGTTGGTGGCGGGCAGGCTTTGGGTACGCTTGAAGATGGCCGTAAAGTGTTTGTCTGGGGTGGTTTGCCCGATGAGCAAGTTCGCGTACAGCTAACAAAGAAAAAGGCTTCGTACGCGGAAGGCTTTGTAAAAGAAGTGCTAAAAGCGAGCCCGGAACGCATTGAACCACGCGACGCCGAAAGCTATCTATCGACCAGTCCTTGGCAAATTATGCCCATGACCACCGAACGGCGCTACAAGGCGGCCTTAATTGAAGAAGCTTTCGAGCTACACGATATCGTTTTACCCAACCCAATCGAAGTGTATACCGATGGCCATGAGTATCATTACCGTAATAAGGTAGAATTTAGCTGGTATAGCAATACTGTAAATGAAAATAGCACTGATACCGACAAACTTGACTTGGCCTTTTTTCGGCGGGGCAGCAAGGGGAAGGTCCCATTAGAAGACAGCGCCCTATTGCCCGAAGAAATGGTGCGACTGGCGCATGAAATTCGTGATTTCCTCCAGGCAAAAGGCGTACAGGCTCGGTCGCTTAAAACATTACTAATACGGTGCAACGCTCAGCACGAATGTGTGTGGCAGTTGTACATAAAAGATGATGAGCTTCCTTTTATGAATGAGCAGGAGGCTATGCAGTTTAGTGCTTTGGGTGGTGAAGTCATTTACAGCAACCCTAAATCTCCGGCCAGTGTCATTACACGGCGAATCTTAGCTGTAGGTGAAACAACCCTGACTGATACGATTTTAGGTGTGCCTTTTCGTTACGCAACAGAAGGCTTCTTCCAGGTAAATCTGCCCGTTTATGAACAAGCACTACGCGACATGGCCGGTTGGGTTGAAGAAGGTAAGCCGGTAGTTGATTTGTATAGCGGTGTTGGTTCGATTGGCCTAACGATTGGCGGCGATGATGTTACTCTGGTGGAGATTAACGAACACGCCGTGCGAGAAATGCAGCGAAATGTTGAATTGTTGGGTAAAAAGGCGACGCCTGTGTTAGCGGCGAGCGAACAGGCACTCGAATATATTACATCCGGGAAGACTATCATTGTAGACCCACCCCGAGCCGGGCTACACGAAGCCGTCATAGAGCGACTCCTCGAAGAAAAGCCACCACGTATTATCTATTTGTCATGCAACCCGGTGACACAAGCCCGTGATGTTGCCCTGCTGACTACTGCCTATGGCATAAAGCATCATAAGGGCTACAATTTCTTTCCTCACACACCACATATTGAGCACCTGGTGGTGCTTGACCTATATGATAAATAGGGGTGACAATTGCATTATTTTACCTATTATGCTATAATATAAATATGCAAGAGTTTAAGAAATCTTTACAGGCTTGGAACAAGCGTTCCGATGCGTTTACTAAACAACAGGCTGGCTATATTGTATTAGCGGTTGCGTTGTTTTTGCTCGCCGGTATTGTAAGCCTTATTAACTACAACTTAGGTCAAACTATTCTATTCTTTGCTTTTATTGCCGGTCTAACATTTATAGCTAATGGCGTTATGACGGCTATTATTCGTACGTTTGTAGTGCCTAGCCTTGAAGTACCATCGAGCAAGCCTCGTAAGAAATAGTTTAAATTGATTTAAGAATTCTTATTTACAATGGTGTAGGTGGATAAAGACCTTTTAGTTGATTTGTATGTAAAAAGCGAATGTCGGTCAGTGATATAGCTCGCTCATTGGGCTACTCGTCATCCAAGGTTGATTATTGGCTAAATAAGTTTAATATACAAAAACGCTCAATTAGTGAAGCGATTTTTGCTAAAAAACATGGCGTTGATGATGGTTTTATGATTTCTCGTAAACTATCGCCCAGCGATCGGATACTATTTGGGCTTGGTCTCGGTATCTATTGGGGAGAAGGAAACAAGAAAAACAAACACACAGTTCGCGTTGGCAATACTGACCCTAGATTGCTTGCTGTATTTATTGATTTCCTTGTAAAAATCTGCGGCGTAGATCGGAGTAAAATTAAGTTTAGTTTGCAGATTTTTAGCGATATAGATCCTAAAATAGCTCTGTCTTATTGGGTTAATACTCTAAAGATTAATAAAAACCAAGTTATGCCTACTATAAATTGTATAAAAAGTGGTAAAATAGGTACGTACAAAATGAAAAACCATTATGGTGTACTGACGGTTTATGTTTTTAACATGAAGCTTAGGAACTGGTTGGTTGATCAATTAAGTGTGCCGCGATAGCTCAGTTGGTAGAGCGCATCCATGGTAGGTCGCAAAGGCCCTGCCCACTTGTAGAGAAATTTACGAGTGAATCCCGAATTACGGTTAAAGCCCTCGCTGGGTAAGACCGTGGCGATACAATCGCCCGAACGACTGACAAGGGAGGCTACGTTACAATGTGTAATATGCCTAAGATACAGTCTAGCCCTCTTTTAGCGACATAGAAGAAGAGGTGTAAGCGAAGGATGAGGTCTCGGGTTCAAGCCCCGATCGTGGCTCCATTTTTTTGTTTGAAATTATGTTAAAAGTCGCCAAGGTTCTATTTAAAAATCCTGAGGGCAAATATCTTGTGCTTTTTAGGAATAACCATCCTATCTTCGGTAATGCTATGGATTTGCCCGGTGGAACGTTGGAAAAGGGTGAAACGCTTGAAGAGGCGGCTATTCGTGAAGTATATGAAGAATCCGGCATTCGCTTGGATCACGATCAACTCAGGCTTATTGAGAAGACAAGGCGCTATTCACGCGTTGGCACGCAGTTTGCCTTATATGCCGTATTAGCAAAGGATAGCCCTGAAGTCACCTTAAGCTGGGAACATGCCGATTACAAGTGGGTTACCAAAGAAGACCTTCTTCAAGGCGCTAAGGATACTCGCGATCATTTTCTCCAAATGACTGTCGATAATATTGAAAAAGTCTAGGGCTTGTTTTAAGGTATCTTTTTTGCTATAATTAACCCCTGAAAGTCCTAGTTATCTAACAATTTTATAAGGGAAGTTATGGCAAAGAAGAACACGAAGCGTAAGTTGATTGGTTTAGTCAGTGAATTGACTGGTCACCGTACGTACTACACTACTAAAAATACTCAGAACACTACTGAAAAAATTAGCTTGAAAAAATACGACCCAGTTGCTCGTAAGCACGCAGTCTACACCGAAACCAAGAAGAACCTTGGTCGCAACGAAGTTAAAGCTCGCAAAAGCTAATCTCTGGTTGAATCAATTGCTTCGGCCAGCCATAAGGCAGAAGCAAGTGTCGACTCTAACACCGTCTTTGTAAGGCGGTGTTCTGTTATGTACACGATAAGCTTGTTGTGCTCGAGTTCAATGGCGTGGGGCCAAAAGCGGCTGGCTATGCCAACAATAAGCGGTGAAGTAAAGAGCTCAGATACTTTTTGGGCATGCGTAGGGTTAGCTAAAATTTGGAAACGGCCATGAAACTCTGGGCTATGGTTGGCAAATATCATCGAGTTAAGGGGGTGGAGGTGTAGCTGGGTGGCATAGACACGTGAATATTCGCCCGCTTCTTTGCCTGTGGGGATAAAAAGGGTGTGGGGGATAGAGTGTGACTCGAGTTCAATTTCTAATAAGGCCCAGGTTTGTTCGTGGCGTTTCCCGTGTGACTTTATGACGTCAAAACGGTCAACAAAACGAATATTGTAGCCGTTGTAGGTGCCTACCATGTAATGAGAATCGTTGTGGCTAAGAGAGGCAGTAAAACCATGAATTGCTTCGTGCTCGTCGGTATGTTGGTCCACGCTACCAAAATGCACCAGCCCCACGGTGCGGCCGAATTGCTTTATGGCTGCGGCTCGCTGTCGGGCAGCAACCGAAATTGCTCTATGCAATTGTCTTACGAGCGAAGGGCGTGACATTTAGTGATCCTTGCCGATAAGGTCAAGTAATGTCGAGACGTATTCGGCATGGGTCCATGTTAGGGGAACAGGGGAAATGACCTGGTAGTTTGTCGGGTCAATTTGCTCGCCCATCATACCGGTTGAAAGAATGAACTGCTGGAGCCAATCAATGGTTGATAGGGCTGCTTTCTCGTTGTTTGTCTCAAGGTCGTACTGAGCTTTCCATAAGGTAGTAATATACCACCAATTTCCATTAATAGATGGGTTAGCGCGTCGGTAATTGTCATCCTCGTAGCGAGGCAGACCTGGTGCGGTAGCGTCGGTTTGAAGGTGGGTTTCAACAGCTTGTATTGAGGCCTTCACTTCGTGGCTATCGCTGGCGAACAGGCCAAACATAAAGGCACTAAATACGGCGGCAGTGTCGATTGTCGCATCGTGGACGATCGTACCGTCATTAACAATAAGACCCCTATAAAAGACTTGTCGTTCTTCGTTAAACAAGTGAGTATGAGCAGCGGCTTGGATGTCATCTGCGGCACTGCGCCATTTTACAGCACTGGTATTATCACCGGCGATTGAGGCGAACTCTGAAGCTGCGACGAGTGCTGCATAGGTGACTGCGGTGGTGTGTGTATTAATGAGGAATCGCTCTTCCCAGAGGTCATAGCTTGGTTTTGGTAGCCCGGTGGTTTCGTCGATGTATTCAGCCATGAAGTCTGCCATTGGTTTGATCATCGAGGCGTAGAAATCTTTAATAAGAGCCGGGTTTTTAGTGGTAAGGTAGAATTGAATAAATACAAATACCACCAAGGCCGTTTCGTCTTCTTGGATGGGTGGCGCAATAATGTCACCATGTACGTAAGGGTGCCAGCTGCTACCTAGGGCGCCATCGGCACGGTATTTGTGCATAAGGTAGCCATTGGGGTGCAAGGCTCGTCGGCAAAATTCGAAAAAGGCGTACGGCTCTTGGTAGTAGCCAAGGCGAATGAGCGGCCACACTACATTGGCGCCGTCACGGGGCCAGCAATAGGCGTAGCCGTCTTTTGAGTAGTTGAGGAGCGTGCTGTCGGTACTGGCAATGACCGCACCGCGCTTATCAAGCTGCGATTTAATAATCATGAGGCTTTCGATGAAATGTTCGCGGTAGTGTTCGGGGAGCTGTTGGGCGGTGTCGAAGCCTGGTTGTAGCCATTCGTGCCACCATCTTGCGGTAGCGTTGATACGGTTATGAATGCCGTGCTCTTGAATTTGTTTGTGAATGTAGAGGGCTTCACGGGTATTCAAGCCAGCGGCCAGCCAATAGTGAATACGTTCCGAAGAGTGCGCCTCGAGTGTAAGACTGAAACGGAGAATGGAGTCGACCCGTCCGTGTTCAACGTTGTTGCCGCCTAGCTCGCCATCTTCGGCATCACGGAATGAACCCTCGTGTTCTTGGTCGCCGAAAAGGCCAACCGAATATTGATCAAAAGGTGTTGAGTCCGATACACGGGCACCGCCAATAATAAAGGCGCGTCGGCCGCGGTAGTGTAAAATGGCATCGCTGTCAGGCAGATACTGAGCTGTATCGGTATTACTGCGTGAATCACCAATTGCAAAAGCTTGGTACATAAACAGCTTAACGTCACGCTTTTGATCGCGTTGGTTAATGATATGAATATTACGGATGAATACGCTCATCTCGGCATCAACCAGGTCGTCGAATTCAAGAATGATACCTAACGCTTCGTTTTTGGCAACCGTATGACCAATAAGGGAAGTGTGAGGATAGCTGAAATCAAACGACCAACTATCGTCATCGGTCCAGCTCAACGTACCGTCAATCAGTACACCAACCTTATGGCGCAACCCGGCACCGGCCGAGTGATTTTCAAAACCGACATAAGGATAGTACAGATCGTGCACCACCCCATATTTGTTTAGGCCAACATGTAATTCGCCATTCGACAAAACGATCGGTCTAGCCACTCAGTCCTCCGGTTTTATGGGTTTCGTGCAGTCGCCAACGAACATCGCGAATAGCATTCATGTAGTATAAAAAGGCATCGTACGGTGAACTATAGGGGCTAAAGTAAGCGTGGACATCACCATCAGTAAACCACTTGGTACACATGTAGTAGGCATGATCGGATGTTTGTAGCTTGCGCCAGTCGGAAATAAGCTCACCATCGCCAGAGCGTAGGATGTCATCTTCAAGCGAGTATAGGTGGCGCATCGCCTCGTGCTGCAGGCTATTGCCAAGCCAAGCGGTAAGGTCGCGCTCGCTGTCTGCCCAAGTAACGGTTTGTGGCATACTGAGGGTGCCAACTGGTTTGTTAGCGTCGATCGCTTCAGAAACAGTATAGAACGTGTTGTCTGGGTTGCTGAGCCAGCGGTTTACAAATTCTTCAAAGAAATTAAAGATGCCAGTGTCTTCCCATTGGTGTTCGCCGAATGTCTCGTAGTCCATGAATAAGTTGACGAGCGGCTGGTCGTAAATGGATGACTCTACCCACGAATTGTATTTATCAACGGTGAGCGGCCATTCTTGCCAGCCTTGGTTGCTAAAACGGAAGGCTAGGTCGTCAGACAGTTTGTAGTTCTTGAGTAAGAGTGCAATATTTTCAGTGCCCTCTGGTTGGTAGACGAAGTTAGGGCTGCGCCAGTCTAGAATGGGGTCCCAGCCTTCGGCTAAAATACCCTTAAAGCCATACGCATCGGCCCATTGGGCCAGCTCGTCGTTGTAGGCAAGCTCGGTATTGCGAAAGACTGATGTTTCGACGCCAAATATTTCTTTGATTTTTGCTTTGTGCGCCTCGACTTGTCGTTCAAATTCAGCGCGGCTGTAGAAAAAGGCGAGTGAGTGGTAATAAGTTTCTGATACAATTTCAACCCGACCGGTACGCACAAGACGTTGGAAGCTTTCCAGTACATCGGGTGCCCAGGCCGACGCTTGGTCGATAAAGGTACCGGTAATGCTGAGCGATACTTTAAACTCTGGGTGGTCTGCTAATAGCTTTTCGAGCAAGCTATTCATTGGCCGGTATGACTTGTCGGCAACTTTGTTAAAGATTTTTTGGTTATTACGGTTACTGAGCGGGTCGGGGTCTGTAAAGTAATTGTGATCTATGGCTGTATCGAAAACGCTATATTCGCGGACGCGGTACGGCTGGTGAACGTGAAGGTAAAGAGTTATGCCACGCTTGCTCATACAGCAACTCCTAATGGGCGTACCGACTGATACAATGCGACGCATTGTGCAGCGATATCATGCCATGATAAGCGGGCGTACTCACGTGTAACGTTTTCGCGAAGCGACTGCTTAAGAGACGGGGAAGTCGCGATACCGACTAGTTGGTCAGCTAGGCGGTCGACATCCCAGAAGTCGTAGCGGAAGATACTGTTCAATACTTCGCCAACGCCAGATTGCTTAGTGACGATAACGGCGTTATCGTGATGGGCGGCCTCGAGGGCGGTTAAGCCAAAAGGTTCACTAACAGAACTAAGTACGAATATGTCTGAAACACTATACGCGTCGCGCCATTGTTTTCCGCGTACGAAGCCGGTAAAGAAGACTTTATCAGATATGCCGAGTTCAGCTGCTAAGCGGATGAGTTCGTCACGTTGCTCGCCATCGCCGGCTAGTAGTAACACCAGACGATCGTATTTCTCGACGGCTTTTGCTAGGGCACGCACAAGGTTACCAAGCCCCTTTTGAATAGTAAGGCGTGTAACAGCGCTAATAATTGTGTACCCCTCGGACTTTAGGCCCTCAAGGTAGCGGTAGGTACGTTGGTCGTATTGGTAGCCATCGTCGAAACTGAGGGTATCGATAGCGTTGTACATCACCTCAATTTTGCTAGCAGGAATACGGTATTTCTCAATAATAATTTGCTTGGTTGCGGCACTGACGGCGATGATGCGGTCGGCCATAAGGAGACCTTGGTATTCGATTTCATGTACGATTGGGTTGCCAGCCGAACCGCCCGCGCGGTCGAACTCGGTAGCGTGAACATGTACAATGAGAGGCTTATTGGTTAATTCCTTGGCCCGAATGCCAGCCTCCATAGTGAGCCAGTCGTGAGCGTGAATAGTGTCGAACTCGTTCTTGGTGACGAAGTCCTCGACGAAACGCCCGTATTGAGCTTGGATGGCGCGGATATTAATAGATTCGGCTGTATTAGGACGCTCGACGGTTTCCAGTAAGAAAGAGCTATCGTAAGCCCCCATACCAAATTTGTGGAGTGGTGATAGTGATGTGGCGTGATGCACCGTCATAAAGTCGATGTCATCGTGTGGCGCTGAATAAGGCACGACAAAGTCGATAGAAGTACCCTTAAGCGCTAAGGCTTTTGATAGGTGGTAGCATGCTACACCCAAACCACCACTGTTGTGTGGCGGGAGTTCCCATCCCAACATTAATATTTTCATAACTCCCGGCTACGAGCTGCTTATGTGGAAGCGCGTCGTTTTCTCCTTTTATTTTTTGCCTCTTTGGGTTCTGTCCCGATTATAGATCTAAGCGTAGGCATTTACAACACTTCTTACGCTTAAAATAATCCCAAGCAAAGAGTTCTCCACAGAAACCATTGTTATTCATAAAATATATAGAGTATACTGCTTATGTATGTTACATTATTATGCTAAAAAATCGTTTAACGAAGACCCCTAACAGGTTCATGATGCCCCCACCGAGCGTGGATGGGTATATGGGGCAAAAGTAAACGACACAGACTTAGCGCATGTAACTGATCTGTATGGCCTAGACCCGGGCATTGTTAAAGATGTCAAAGACGTTAATGAGTTACCACGCGCCGAGTATAGTCAGGGCAACCTGTATGTATTTATTCGCTCGCCCCACCAGGCTTCACGCGGTAATATTGCTTCGACGCCCTTTTTAGCTGTGTTGAAAGGCTCTGTGCTTATTACGCTTTCTACAAAAGAGTATGTCCAGCCAAGTGAGTTGTTCGAATCTGTCAAAGTCGACATGAAAAGTACCAAGCATGTATTTTTGCAGCTTACTAACCATGTTATTGGGCAATACGAAGCTTTTATTCATGCCACCGGTGACTATATTCGCAATACCGAGCAGCGCTTACGCACCCATGAAGTGGACAACAATGACTTTATTCAATTTGTAACGGTTGAACACGATATTAACGAATATCACACCAACCTGACTGCTTTGCAAGCTTTGATGGCCCGCCTGCGCGAAAATAAGCACGATATTTTTAACGACAAGGACTGCGAGTTCATTGAGGATATGGTGCTTCACTTGAATCAGCTTTTGGTAGCGACAGGCAGCCACCGTAGTACCATCGATAGTATTCGTAATGCCTATACCACTATTAGTAATAATACGCTTAACCAACGCATGAAAAAGCTGACGGTTCTTACGCTACTAGTGGCATTGCCAAATGTCTTCTTTGGTATGTTTGGTATGAACGTTATATTGCCATTTTCGCATGAATCATGGGCCTATGCCGCTATTACCGGCTTTAGTGTATTGCTGGTTGTTATCATCTACATGATACTGCGGCGTATTCGCTTCTAGTCGAGCGAGGTGTCAATTTCAGAGAGATCGTGGGCGCGCCAAATCGGCAGCGCTTTTTTGAGCGGCATAATTTGGCAATAACTGTAAAGTTCGATCCAACGGCGTACCACCCAACCGCTTACACCGGCCACATATATACCGAAGTACTCCACGTACGCCCATTTGTAACCCACCGGGCTACTTTGTATGTAACGGCCTTGGTGAAATTTCTTCTTCGGCAAAGCCTGGGCTTCGCGGGTAATTGATCGCGCGACGGCTTTAGCTTGGGCCACTGCCGACCAGGCTGTGTCGTTATTAATAACAGAGTTGCTATCACCAATAACGTAGACATCATCGAAAGCTTCAAGGTAGGGGTTAACAAATACATGACCTTGATCATCGAGGTGAAATGTGGGAGTATTTTGCTTATAAAATGGGTTTGGCTCCGAGCCCGACGTCCAAATAACTGTTGCATCCGGATGAAGGTTTTCGCCAATTGTAACGGCCGTTTTACTGATGTTTTCTACCCGTTGTCCCGTTATAACGCGAACACCTTGCTTTTTTAGCTGGCGCGTTACTTTGTATGAAGCCGTATGGGATAGTTTTGGGAGCAGTCGTGGCTCTTGCTCGACAATCGTCACGTGTGCTTTTGACTTTTTTAGTCGGTAGAGGGTTTTGAGATTTTTGATATACACATCAAGCGCACCGGCAAATTCAACGCCAGTTTGGCCACCACCGATAACGACATACTCGCTATCTAGTTCTTTACGTACTACTTCTTCGTGAATGTGATCCTGGAATGCTTCAATAGCTGACAAGGTTTTTAAGCTGTGACTATACTTTTCGGCACCTTTGACGCCGCTAAAAGAGGTGACCGAACCAAGCGACAGTATGAGTTTGTCGTAATGATACTCTCTAGTAGCGCTGCTAATACGGGATCGATCAGCATCGATGTGGGTGATAGTATCGTTTACTAATGTTACCGATGGGTGATCCGCAAAAAGGGCATGAAGGGGTATGACCGATTCCTCGCTGCTTTGGCCCGTGGCCGTGGCATAGACCGTAGCGTGATGTAAGAAATAGGGCTCTTTAGAAATGAGGGTAATTTTACCAACTTTACGTTTACTAAGTTCGAGTGCAGCCTTCACGCCGCCAAAGCCACCACCAACGATAACTACATGCATATACCGTCCTTGTTTATTACCCTTATGGTAACAAGTTAACCGCTGAAGGTAAACCTATCTGTGAAAATTAGCTTTAGATTTAACAACTAGTTTAAATTCGCTCGCCATAATGGAAGCATGGCTTATAAAGATCCTAATGACCCTCGGCAATTTTTAAGTAAGAAGAAGCATTACTTGAAAAATAGACAAAGGTATATTGATAATGCCGTGTTAGCAAAACAACGCATGAGGATATATTTACGAGAGCAAAAAGATAAGCCGTGTGCCGATTGCGGAATACGATATCCTTACTACGTTATGCAGTTTGACCATTTACGGGATAAGAAGTATTCACTGGCGAATTTAGTAAATTTCAACAGTCGTGTTAAAATAGACCAAGAAATCGCAAAGTGTGAAGTTGTATGTGCAAACTGCCACGCCGAGCGAACTCACCAAAGGGGCTTAGTTCATCGGCTAGAATAAAGCTCTCCAAAAGCTTAGAGATAGGTTCGACTCCTATAGCCCCTGCCAAGAAATTATAAGAAGCCTACCTCTGTTGAGCGTAGACTTTTTTCTTATTTATCCTAAACCTGTCAATAAACAACCTGCCAACCATATGTAGACGAGCAACGGGACATGGGCATTCGATTTCAGCGGGTGGTCGTTCGAAAAAGACCCGTTGAAAGTTAATGAAACGTTTGCAATAGATAGATATCCAAATTGGAACTATGAGCGCATCGTTATAAAGAAGGTTTGGTATTTGTCCGATAGCTCTTGCCAATATAAATGACATACTGTCAGATGTATGTCATTTATATTTTGTATGTCAAATGCAAAGTAGTATAGTAGATGTAATGTAATAGGAGACCTTACATGAATGAACTTTGTGACATATGCGGCATCAGACCAGTCACTCATCGAGTGCAAGTCACGCAAAATGGCCAGGTGGCCGAACTAAATGTCTGTGACATTGACTACCAAAGGCTACGGCAACAAGCTGGCTCAAGTTCACCATTCGAGTCATTATTTTCTGGCAGTAACCCATTCAATTCTTTTGAGCAAGCCTTTGCCCGCCCCGAGCGACAACAGGCTGCAGGCCTTGAAGCACTCTTGTCCGACACTGCCAAGGATATTATCCAAGAAGCCGGTAGTGTGGCGCACAAATTCGGCCGGAGGGAGGTAGATACTGAGCACTTGCTTTATGCCCTCGCTGACAACGACGTCATTGCTGAAATCCTCAAGCAATACAAGCTGAAACCGAGTGACATTAAGGGTTATATTGATGCTAATGCGCCAAAAGGTAAGCAAACTACTACTGAAGATGAGATGGGTGTCAGCCCGCGTGTTAAAAGCGTACTGCAAAGCGCCTACCAAATTTCGCGCGAACTCGGCCACAGCTACATCGGCCCAGAGCACCTTTTGATTGCACTTGCCGCCGAGCCTGACGGCCTGGCACACGAAGTGCTCGAAAAGTACGGCTTGAGTCCTGAAAGTCTCCGCGCCAAAACAACCAAAGTGGTCGGGCAAGGAGCTGAGGGTGGTAAGGTTGAAACTCAGACGAACACACCACAGCTCGATAAATACTCGCGCGACCTGACGCAACTTGCCAAGGCTGGTAAACTTGACCCAGTAATTGGCCGAAACGATGAAATTCAAACGACTATCGAAATTTTAAGTCGCCGCACCAAAAACAACCCCTTGCTGATTGGTGAGCCAGGCGTCGGTAAAACTGCTATCGTCGAAGGCTTGGCGCAGCGAATTGAAGCAAAAGAAGTACCTGAGGTGCTTGAGGGTAAACGCGTCGTTGAACTTTCACTTATGAGTGTGATTGCTGGAGCCAAATATAAGGGTGAATTCGAGGAGCGTATTAAGGCTGTCATCGATGAGATCGTCGAGCACAAAGACGAGTTAATCGTGTTTGTGGACGAGGTGCATACTATGGTAGGTGCGGGTGGCGGCGGTTCTGAGGGCGGCATGGATGTCAGCAACATCATGAAGCCGGCGCTCGCCCGTGGCGAGCTGCATCTTATCGGGGCAACAACCTTGAATGAATATCAAAAATATATCGAAAAGGATAGTGCTCTCGAGCGACGGTTCCAGCCCGTTATGGTGCCAGAGCCGACGATTGAGCAAGCGATTGAGATCATTCGCGGCCTCCGCGACAGCTATGAAGCCCATCACAAAGTTAAGATTGATGATTCAGCCGTCACTGCCGCCGTTCATTTGAGTGATCGTTATATTACATCTCGGTTCCTACCTGATAAAGCCATTGACTTGATTGACCAAGCGGCAGCTCGCGTACGCATTGCCAGCGATACACGCTCAGCCGAAATTGCTAAATACGAAGATGATATTGCCCGTCTTTCGCGCGAAGAAGAGTCAGCTCGCAATCACAAGAAAACCGATGAAGCCGAGAAACTGAAAAAAGAAATTGAGACTCTGACAAAGCAAAAAGATGAGTTAATGGAAGCTTGGAAGCGCGAGAAAGGTGTTTCGACAGCCGTAGTCACTAGTGCTGACATCGCCCAGGTTGTTAGCAAACTCACCGGTGTGCCGGTCACTGAGCTCACCGAAGAAGAGAAGCAAAAGCTATTAACACTTGAAGATAAGATTCACCAACGGGTTGTTGGTCAAAACGAAGCCGTTCAGGCAGTGAGCGACGCGGTTCGTTTGTCGCGTGCTGGACTGACACAGGGTTATCGTCCAATCGCAAACTTCCTCTTCCTTGGCCCAACCGGTGTTGGTAAAACAGAGCTTGCTAAAGCCTTGGCTTGGTCAGTCTTTGGTAATGAAGATGCTATGATTCGTATCGACATGAGCGAATATATGGAGCGCCATGCTGTTAGTCGTCTTGTCGGTGCGCCTCCAGGGTACGTCGGCTATGATGAGGGTGGCCAGCTCACTGAAGCAGTGCGCCGCCGCCCGTACAGCGTCATTTTGCTTGACGAAATAGAGAAAGCTCACCCAGATGTTTATAACATTCTGTTGCAAGTTTTTGACGATGGTCGGTTAACCGACGGTAAGGGTCGTGTAGTGGATTTTACGAACACGATTATTATTGCTACCAGCAACCTTGGTAGTGCCCTAATTATCGAAAACGATAAAGCCACAGGCAAAGATAAGAAAGATAAAAAGGCGCTGAAAGCCGAGCTCATGGAAGTGCTGCGCGGCCATTTCCGTCCGGAGTTTATAAACCGCATCGACGATATTATCGTCTTTGACAGTCTGAATGAAGACGAGATTAAAAACATCGTCCGTTTGCAGCTCGAAAAAGTCGCCCAGCTACTTGCCGAAAAAGGTGTATCTATTACGTTTAGTGACGCACTAGTAGATGATCTTGCGAAGCGTGGATACCAACCAGAATTTGGTGCCCGCGAACTACGCCGTCTCATCAAAACCGAGATCGAAAACTTGTTAGCTCGTAAACTGCTTGCGGGAGAGCTCAAAGAAGGTGCTCGTGTCACCGTTAATTACTCACCCAAAGATGGAGTAACTATTGATCAGGTAAAGTCACGCAAATAGTACTATAAGAGGATCATATTACCATAAACCCCCTGAAGACTATTTAGCTCGCGGTACGTTTGATAATCATCCTTCAGCCCCTGCCAAAGAAAATAGCCAACCAATGCGTTGGCTATTTTTTTGGCTGCGGTTTGTTGGAAATTGTGCCACGATCGCGACAGCTTGCTGGCGATAGATCGTGCGTTAGAACATGAGGAGCGAGATAGAAAAGCTTGCTTTTTATAATCGTGACGAAATGGCGGAGCTACTTCATGTACCCCTACTGAGGTGAACTCGATTAACATAATGGCATTTTGGTGCTCTCTCGACCATCGTATTAGTCATACTATACTTGCATTTCTGTTAACTATATGCTATTGTAAAAATCAATATTTACTTCGCCCGGGGGACTCGGGCTTTTATTATGTTCAAAATTCGCAAATCAAACCGACTATATATTGCAATGCTTACTGTGTGGGCTGGCCTTATCTCGTTTACAGCCTATCCATTCATTCATGAAATTATTCTTGCCGGAAATAGTAATAGTCCATACGAGCCACTTCTCATTGCGCTGCTTATTTTGAACGCTCTTTTCATTAGCTACTTTTGGCTAAACGGTGTAAAAGATATCACCTACGTTATCTATTACTATCTGTTTCGGGGTCAGATGAATAGGCTTATTCGAACGGCAACAAGCACTCGGCTTAGGCGCAGCCCATCTATCGTCCTCGTGTACTGCACGGCCAATGACTTTAACGAGCATAGTCTCGAGCGCTCTATGAAGCAAAAGTATGATAACTTTAAAACTGTTATCTTGGATGACTCTAGCAAACAAGAGTATCTTGATCGGGTAGACCAATTTGCAAAGCGTCACGACATTGAAGTGATTCGTCGTACAGATCGTGCCGGGTTCAAGGCAGGCAACCTAAATAATTACCTCAAAGGACGTACTGACTACGACTACTTCGTCATTCTTGATAGTGATGAAGTAATTCCAAGTACCTTCATTACATCAGCACTAAAATACTTCAGTCGCTTTAGCGACATTGGCGTCGTACAGGCAAATCACGTGGCAACGCGCAACCGTAATGACTTTATGCATATTTTCTCTAAGGGAGTTAACTCGCACTGGCCAACTTACCAAATGACAAAACACCATCATGGCTTTATGTCGCTTCTTGGGCATGGTGCAATGGTAAGCCGCAAATGTTATGAAGCGGTCGGCTGATTTCCTCATGTCGTAGCCGAAGACCTGTGTTTCAGTATTGAAGCTCGTACCAAAGGCTACTATGTGGCATTTGCGCAAAACATTCGGTGCCAAGAAGAATATCCGGTGGATTATCTAGCATTCAAAAAACGGCATTCCAAGTGGACACAGGGGAATATGGAGTTTATTAAGACCTATACGAAGCGCATTATGCTATCAAACATGAGCTGGTACGAAAAGCTCGATATCGTCCTATTTACATACAATCTGCCGCTCACCGCATTTTTCGCGCTCTATATCGTTATCAATCTTGTCGCACTGCCGCTCCTTAACTACCACTTGAGTTACCCAGGGTGGCTTATCATACCGACTCTATTATTTCTGCTAGCCCCAATGCTAAACGATATTATTTATCACTATAAGCGCATGCCTTTTTCTCGACTTATTTCATATCTTCTGCACAGTTTTATACTATACGGTTCAATGTTTTATATTAGTCTTCTCGCATCAACAAAGTCTATGCTTGGTGCAAGAGCTCACTTTCATGTAACGCCAAAAGAAAGTACGGCGGTTAGCTTTAGCGATGCAATCCGCTTTAACTATCGAGAGCTCCTATTTGCACTAAGCCTCGTGGCTATTGCGCTCATTACTGTACAGAGCGTACTCCCCATTCTTATGATTGCCGTGCCGAGCGTACTGAGCCTTTATTTAACGATGCTCAGTAATCCTCCTCTTAAATTCAACCTTGCCCCTGTAACTACCGCGTATAAGCGATTGGTGCAGAATTTCTCTTCTTGGATATTTTGATCTTAGTGCATTGTCTCTGATCCATCGGGTCTTGGCGTAACCATAGAAATCATATAAAGTTCTAAGTTTATACAATTGCTTTAGCCAAACTTAAGCATAACAAAAAGCTCTAATTTAGAGGCTTTTTGTTATGATATAACTATGCAGTTGTACCGATTCAGTCCTATTACAAATGACGAGCAATGTTCAGAGGCGTTACTTTATATAAACGCGCAGCTTGGGATGCTTATTAAAGTAGCGATTCAAACCGACTTACCCATCGATACCTTAAAGATATTTGCACATTATGATGCAGAGTATACTTTCCTTAGAAAGTGGATTGATACAATTGGAGAAAATGACGGCACTTCTGAACCAAGCTATTATGTTAAGCCAACAAAGCCAATAGAAATCAATGATAGTCGAATAAGTCTTATAGGTATTAGGAGGCCAGATCCATATCGCTCACAGGTTGGTTGTGGTGACTATGTGGTTGAAGACTATAATGCATTTAAAAGTACTTACTTGGGTAAGTCACCATTTATTCGTGAGATAGCTCATCCGAAGTTTGAGATGCTAGAAGTTTTTCATCCTGATTTTGATGTTTTAGGCTATATAGCAAAAGATTAAAAGTTCTATGTTCGTCCAGTAGAGAATGCTATCAAGCACATGCTTTAGTAGACTACGAGATTGTGGTCTGTTTTTGTTATACTAAACCTATGAACATGGTGTTATATGGCGATAGTTTTCTCGGAAGATTCGGAAAGGATCTAATTGATCAGCTAGAGCATGAACTAGATAACTTTACCGTGTATAATTGCGCAGCCGGAGGCTGGAATACTTCAGATCTTGTTAGTCGTGCTCAATATATATCGAGGTTACATCCAGAATATGTAGTGTTATCTTTTGGTGCCAACGACGTAGCTCCCTGGAAGAATGTCATTACCATAGATGCATTCGCAGATAACGTAGAGAAGATACTGAGTTCTTTTAGTGGAACTAAAATAATAATGCTTAAATGCCCAGATGTTGATCTTCATGACAAAGAGCAAATGAATGAATTTAACAGCTCTTTAAAAACTTATTATCACAGTGTTGAGAATATGTTTGAATCAGTCGGTGTCAGGGTTATCGAGACAAACATATTATTTGAGGGTCTCGATGAATATCACGAAGACGATGGACTTCATGTGAACAAGCTCGGATACGACAAGATTATTCAAAAAATGAGTGAACTTGTATATTAAAAGTTCTAACCCTATTCAATATGGTTATTATAAAAAAGTCCCTGCATTAGAGGCTTTTTGCTATACTATGCTAATGGTTAGACACGCTCAAGCACACAAACACATTACCAAAAAGCAAAAACGCTCGGCATTCGATAATTTTATATATGTTTTTGCATTCACGACGCCTTTGTTTGAATTACCCTAGCTCATTAGCATTATTTCAGCGAGGAGTGCGGAGAACGTCTCTTTAATTACCTGGGGATACTTAGCTATTTCGTCATTAGCTTGGCTGATATATGGAATAAAGAAGAAAATGAGGCCTCTAATCGTCTCCTATATTCTTTATGTAATAGTCGAGTTTTCTATTGCGATTTCTATTTTAATATTCAGGTAATTTTTAAGTTCTTCAGACACAAGTTTTAGCTCTTTGAACCGAAAGCAAAGAGAGAATAGAGACAGCTTGTGTGTTTGAGAGCGCTAAGGATCGTATGCTTGAAAAAGCAGGTTTTAAGATCCAGGACTACCTTGATGTTTATGATGGCCCTCGATTCCAGGTCTTGTATTCTTTTGAAGAGCCGAGCTTTATACAGACTACGTAACTTACTTTTAGCAGCACTTTTTTCTTAAGAAGATAGTGTGTATTATTGATGTATGTCGAGAGCATCTCATTCAGACGTTAAAGAAGCACATGATTACATGCTTTTTATCGGTGAGCTTGTAACGAAGTTTTCTCGTATATCGAGGGCGCCAAGAATGCCTGATGGGACTCGAGAGAGTGACGTAGAGCACAGCTTTCATCTAGCTTTGTCAGCTACGGAGCTTGCGGCTACCTACTTCCCTGAACTTGACGCTGGTCTTGTGGCGCAGTTTAGTGTTGTTCATGATCTCCCTGAGGTGTATGTGGGCGATGTATGGACGTTTGGTATTAGCCAAGAAGACCGCACGAAGAAAGAAGAAAACGAAAGAATAGCGACCCAACGCCTTGTGCATGAACTACCACCGTATACCGCACAATTACTTGAGAGATATGAGAATCAAACTGAAATAGAGGCTGTTTTTGTACGATTTGTAGATAAATTACTTCCGGCAATCATTAATTATTGGAGTGGAGCAGCTGGAACGTTTCTTGATGACTATAATGCGCACGATCGTGAAAAATTGCACGAACGAACTTCGTTATGGATAGCTGAGCTGAAACAGCGTTTCCCTGAATACCCTTTTTTGCATGAATTGCTAGAAATGCTCGATGCAAGTTCTGAAGAGGCAGTATTTAAGGCCTACAGTTAGCTTGCACATAAACTAGGGTAAATTAGATATTTTATGGTACAATAAACCCTATACTTATTCGAAAGTTACTTCTACGAATTAAAAAAGATTGGAATAGAACATGGCGAAACACCGCAACTGGCACGGCGCTGATATCAAGCGCGCACGTAAGAAGAAACTCAAAGCACTCAAAAAGAAGATGCAACGTTTCTAGTAAATAGCCTCCGAGATGGAGGCTATTTTAATTACTTTCGTGGTTGAATTATTCTTAGCTTTTCCACTCCCAGTTAACAATCTCGGGCATATCGATGCCATTTTCGACAATGTAATTGCTGTGCTCAACTAACTTTTGTTGCATGAGTGTTTTCAGGCTCAGTGCGGCTGGACTAGCAAGCTCGGCGCGTTCGATAACATCGAGCACCAAATGAAAGCGATCCATATCGTTACGAACAGTCATATCGAAAGCGGTAGTAATAGTGCCTTCTTCTTTGTAGCCGCGAACGTGGAGTCGTTGGTTGTTGCGGCGGTAGGTAAGGCGGTGAATCAGCCATGGGTAGCCGTGATAGGCAAAGATGATCGGCTTGTCTCTTGTGAATAGTTCGTCGTATTCAGGAGAGCTCATACCGTGAGGGTGTTCGGTTTTATCTTGAAGACGCATGAGATCGACAACGTTTATAACGCGTACTTTTAGCTCGGGTAAATGTTCAGCCAAAATTGAGCGAGCTGCCATTATCTCTAGTGTCGGTATATCACCGGCTGCAGCCAAGACGACGTCAGGCTCTCCGTTATCGTTTGACGCCCAGTCCCAAATACTAATACCACGCGTACAATGTTCGATGGCTTGATCCATGGTGAGCCATTGCGGTGCGGCGTGTTTGCCGGTAATGGTAAGGTTAATATAGTTACGGCTGCGCAAACAGTGGTCCATAACGGAAAGTAACGTGTTAGCATCTGGCGGCAGGTAGACGCGTACCGTATCGGCTTTGTGGTTGATGAGGTGGTCAATAAAACCTGGATCTTGGTGGGTGAAGCCGTTGTGGTCTTGACGCCAAACATGAGAGGTGAGCAGGTAGTTAAGCGACGGAATGTCTTTGCGCCATGATAACTCTTTGGACATCTTGATCCACTTGGCATGCTGATTTACCATCGAGTCAACGATACGAATGAACGCCTCGTAGCTGTGTAAAATACCATGTCGACCCGTTAGAAGATAGCCTTCTAGCCAGCCTTGTGCCTGGTGTTCGCTGAGCATTGAGTCGAGAATAGGGCCGCTTGTAGCTAGGAATTCATCATGCTCGCGGACGCGGGCGTTCCACTGCCTGCTGGCGACTTCAAAGACCGCCTCTAGCCGGTTGGACACTAGCTCATCCGGGCCGAAAATACGGAAGTTACTGCTCGCTTGGTTTAGCTTCAAAACGTCCCGTAAGTAAGGGCCAAGGGCATGAACGTTACCCTCGCTGGAACTTGCACCGCGGTGTGGTTCAATACCATAGTCTCGGAAGTCGGGTAGGTGAAGTTCATGAAGTGCTTCGCCGCCGTTGGCGTTGGTGTTTGCTCCCATGCGTCGGTTGCCTTTTGGCGCTAGTTCGGCAAATTCGGCCCTAAGTCGCCCGTCGTCTTCAAAAAGTTCTTCATGGTTATAGCTACGCATCCAGGCTTCGAGTAATGGGATATTTTCTTGGTGAGCGGAATCAACTAGGATAGGTACCTGATGTGAAAGGAAATTATCTTCAATTTGCTTGCCGTTGACTACTTTAGGCCCCGTCCAGCCTTTTGGTGAACGAAGGACTATCATAGGCCAACGAGGTCGTGTGGTATCGCCATTGTTGCGAGCATTCGATTGTATGCGTTTAATTTCGGCAATAGCTTCATCCATTTTACTAGCCATTAGTTGGTGCATACGCTCGGGTTCGTCGCCTTCTACAAAGAATGGGTTCCAGCCGTAGCCTCGAAGTAGCTGTTCAAGTTCTTCGTGTTCGATGCGAGCTAAAAGGGTAGGGTTACTAATTTTGTAGCCATTTAAATGCAGAATAGGCAAGACGGCGCCATCTGTCTGGGGGTCAAGGAACTTATTAGAATGCCACGCTGTTGCAAGTGGACCCGTCTCTGCTTCACCATCACCTACAATACAAGCTGCAATAAGACTGGGGTTGTCGAATACAGCACCAAATGCGTGGCTTAGTGAATATCCAAGCTCGCCGCCTTCGTGCATAGAACCTGGGATCTGTGGCGACACGTGGCTTGCGAGTCCGCCCGGCCATGAAAAGCTTTGAAACAGCTTTCGCATCCCTTCTTCATTTTGTGGAATCTCTGGATAGTACTCACTAAAAACACCTTCTAGGTATACATTGGCAACCAAAGCTGGGCCACCATGACCAGGCCCGGAAATGTAGAGCATATTCAGGTCGTTATTTTTAATAACGCGGTTGAGGTGGGCATATATAAAGTTTTGCCCAGGTGTTGTTCCCCAGTGCCCAAGGATCATGTTTTTAATGTCACCTGATTCAAGCGGTCGACGCAGCAGGGGGTTATCCCGTAGGTACATTTGTCCAACGGCTAAGTAATTAGCTGCTCTCCAATAGCCGTTGATGCGATATAGTTCATCTTGTGTTAGTGGTGTTTCCATTATCCCTCCCTATGTTCTTCGGAACCAGTTTGCCCTTCGGACTGATTTAGTAATGTCTGAACGTGTGTAATAATGATGGCGTTTTCGTCGGTCGCTACGACGTTAATCGGTTTATTGGACCAGTCAGAAATACGAGACTCTGGGTAGTGCTCGGCATTAAACGATTGATTGACCGCTTCGTCTATATAAAAACCAAGATAGCCTAGTTTTGTAACGATACGGCTGCGAAGAATAGCCGACTTTTCACCAATGCCGCCCGACAATACCAAGCGATCAACCCCACCCATTGCTGCGCTTAATTCACCAATGGCTTTTTGCACTTGGTAGACGAAGAGGTCGATAGCTTCCTTAGCGAGTGGGTTGGAATCTTCGTTGACAACAAGTGTGTACATATCACTTGATAATTCAGAGATGCCTAATAGGCCGGATTCGTGGTTGGTAATACGCGTCCAATCATCACTGCTGATGCCCTCTAGTTCAGACAAGAATCCAAATATAGAAGGATCGACGTTACCGGTTCGTGAACTCATAACAATACCCGAAGTTGGTGAGAAGCCCATGGTCATGTCAACCGGCTTTCCGTTCTCGACAGCCGCCAAACTAGCGCCGCCGCCAAGGTGCGCGAAGATGATTTTCTCTTGCGACGCTTCGGGGTAGCGGCGAATAATATCTTTTAGCAAATAATCGTACGATATACCATGGAAGCCGTAGCGTCGCAGCCCTTTTGCTTCGTAGCGTCGAGGCAGGGTAGTGAGTTGAGCTACGCGTGGGATATCGTGAAAGAATGCCGTATCGAAGCAAGCAAATTGTGGCGTATCAGGAAGGCGCTCTTTAAGAACCGCTATGATACTTAGAGCTGCGGGTGCATGTTCTGGGTCGAATCGAGCGAAACGCTGCATATCGGCCATAATCTCTTCATCAATAATATGAGCAGTCTGTTGCTGTGTGCCGCCATGAACGATGCGGTGTCCGATACCTTTTACTTTGTGCAAGGAGAAGGTTGGTATTTGTAAGGATAATTGAGAAACGGCTTGGGCGAGTGCCTCGGTATAATTACCTGACGTAGGAACTGTCACTGAATGCAACTCTGTATCACTGTTGTCTGTGTCCGTAATAAAAGGAGCGACCGAGACTTTTAGGCTCGATGATCCAGCATTAATACTCAGTATATAGTCCGTCTCAATCACCCCGTTATTATAGCAGAAGCGGTTTGGTGTTCTGTGATATAGATCACATATTTATTGTCATTTTGAGGATACACTGAGCTGAGTATGGGAAACATTGTAAGAGTATTTACACACCAAACCTATGTCGGAGTCATTAAACCGTTACTGTTTACGCAGTCGCCTGATGTGGTGCACTCTAAAGCAGTTGAGCTTGGATCTAAAGTGGGCAAGCATCGTCCGCTACGGCAACTTGCTTCACTTTCATGGGCATATAAAAACCCACGTCTTTCACAAACAATCCATGGTTTAGAGTATGACAATCCAGTTGGTCTGTCGGCTGGCTTTGACAAGAATGCTCGACTTATTCCTATTATGCAAGCGATTGGATTTGGACATATTACGGTCGGGTCAATTACGAGTAAAGTTTGTGAAGGCAACCCGAAGCCTTGGTTTCATCGAATCCCCGAACAAAAAGCTATCGTTGTGCATGTAGGGCTGGCAAATACTGGACGTGAAGCAATCGCCGCGTCATTGCGAGACGCCAAGGGTAGTCAGAGCAAGGCAAGAGTACCTGTTACGATCTCCGTTGCTCGGACAAACAGCCAAGAGACAAGTACGGATAAGGAAGGTATTGACGACTACGTTCAAACCCTAAAAACACTTCGTTTGTATGCTGATAACTTCGAAATTAATATTTCATGCCCTAATACGTATGGCGGCGAACCATTCACAACGCCCGCAAGGCTCGACGCTCTTCTAGGTGCCATTGATGCACTTAATCTTATGCAACCAGTTTATATAAAGATGCCGAGTGACGTACCGTGGCGCAAGTATTGTTCCCTACTTGATGTCATTATTCGTCATTCGGTACAAGGCGTTACCGTATCTAATCTACGCAAGAACCGTCAAGGCATTGCCGTTTCATCATCCGTAAAAGGGGGTATTAGTGGCCTACCGACACAAGCGGCGAGTGATCTCTTTATTGCTAAAACGTATCAAAAATATGGCGATAAGCTTACTATTATAGGTGTCGGGGGAATATTTACCGCCGAGGATGCTTACCGGAAAATACGGCTAGGCGCTAGCCTTGTCGACCTTTTGACAGGACTTATTTATGAGGGCCCTAGTTTAGTAGGAAGTATTAACAGAGGCTTAGTAAAACTTTTAGACCGAGACGGGTTTGATAGTATCGAGGATGCTATAGGCATCGACGCTCATAAAGTGTAGTTATTCGGTGTATTGTCGGTCCAGGTAGTAGGTATAGGCAGTGTGCAAACAGGCCTCATCGCTGATACAGGTGGCGCCATCATGGAGGGCAAAGGCGTAAAACATACTTCTTTTTATGCGCAGGTCCTCACCCGAGACATTTTGCGGCTGTTCTCTAACGGGGTAGCCAATGTAATGAATAATGGTGCTCTCTTCGTGCTGTTGTTTGTAGCGCTGGAAGGCTTGTTCAGTTACTCGACCGACGACTATATGATCGTTGTGGTCTGAGAACTTTTCGCTATGGTTATTGAGCGCTTGAGTGCGAACGAGAGAAGGATGGTAATGGTCCAGGATAGTGACGAGGGCATCTTCTAACCCTGGCTTTGTGTAGATAGAAGTATTGTCGACCGTTTTTATAGTTGTGATGGTTCCGTTTTCGAGCTTACTTATACTCTGATGATCGTGTGTTTTAAAGCCGCTTCCATCTATATTGCCGTCGGGAAGATGCAGGAAGATAAGCGTAACTCGGTTCTGCACGGATAAAAGCTGAGATACCTTTATTTGATGACCGGAATCAAGAATGATATCACGCGAACGCCATTCTGGTTGCTTGATGCCGAACAGCGCTGCGTAGGCGGCCTTCGATCCTTCTTCTCGCCCCAGCCAATAGGCCTGATCAATCCCGGCATCACCCGCAGTAAAGTAAACAGTACGAATACAATCACCGTGCTGGGTCCCGTGGAGCAAGTCGGGATTCATAAAGAGAATATCATCATCCTGATGGGCAATGGTCTGAACGACGGTATTGCCACTGGGGCACGATACGTCTTTTAATGAGCTAAAGCTTTTGAGCAATGTTTCAGAGTTATTGCTTTTAGGTGTGGTGGTATGGTTATTTTTACCGGTATCGTAAAAAAGAAGGAGTGTTTTCGGCTTTTCTGCCGTACCGCTAATAACCAACGAGTCGCTTGGTGAGCCCCAAGTAGACTTTATGCTCGTAAGGGAGCAAGCAGGAAATCCGGTCCCCGTTTGTTCGGTTGTCAAAAGATAAGCAAAGCTTTGGGTAAAAGCGTCTTTTTGCCAGACGGTACTTGTTAAAACGTTTCGTGGCTGCGTACAGGTATCCATGGGGAGCGGTTTTGTAGTCGAGGACGGTTGCGAGGAGAGCCCCTGTATGATTGGGTAGACGCGCCAATAATCAGCCGCAAATGTTCGTACTTGGTGATGACGCAGAGCTGATTGGATGAGCTCATTCTCACTTTTTATAGAGGCATAGGCCTGTTTTGAGGCGGCATATGACCATGAAAAACTAACCATACCGACAATACAGCTCACTGTTAGTACAGCGGCCGCAATAGCCATAAAACGCTTCGAGAACTTCTTACTTGACACAAAGACAGCCAGGATGACAAACCCAGCGAAGAAGAACAGTGAAAGGTAGCGAGCGTCAACAGGGTGATAGTGTTTTGTGCCCAAAAAAATGAAAAGTGTCACGATACAGCAAGCTGCTAAGTAGGCGCTGTATATATACCAAATTGAAGCTGGCCGCTTCTTTTTCTTAGGCTTAGGTTTTTTGCCAAGCAGGCTTACAATATACCAGGCTCCCCATAGAACTATGCAAAACAGGACTACATTAACAGCGGTAGTAAGGATTGATATGGACTGAAAGCTATGAATAAGGGCACCTGGTAGGTGTGAGGCAGACAGAGTACCCACTACTGGGTTGGCGCCGAATACGGATAAAATACCAAGAATGCCATAAATGACCGCTATAACGAGCTCTTTAGGTGAGGTGACAAGACTGTAAGGGCTTCCACCTGCGCCCGATGCGGCAACGAAAAGCCCTATATATTGAAATAGCGCGCTTATAGCGAAAGCGGCCACAAACGCCCCTAATGAGACAAGGAGCAGTTGCAGGGCGATTTTACGTACAATAGTATGTTTTACGATGATGCTAAATAGCCCAAGCAAAATTGCTCCACCAATAGCGATCGGTACAAATAGTTGATCACTCAAAATGAGTAACAGCAACAGCCCGAAACCACCCATGGTATAAGTGAGCTTCTGCTTCTTTACAACTAACGAACCTTTAATAATTAACAGGGTAGCAATAAGGAAGATGATGTACTCGATGTTACGGGTTGCCAGCATGCCAATTCCAACAGGAAGTAGGCTGCCCGGACTTGGCTCCATGGCAGTACCTAAGAGCACGGAGCTTAATGCTACATACAGTAATGCAAGTATAGCCGGCCTTTTCTCGATTTTCGCCAAAAGAACGGCTAAGGCGGCCACTGTAATAAGTGAAGTGATGACGGTCATAGCAATGAGCGCGTAAGGTGAGTTATGAAAAAGGGCTACTGCGAGGAATAGGGGCCACTTGACGAGAAAGGAGTGCTGCGCTGGGAAGAGGCTGTGTGTAAAAGTGTCAAGCGAAGTAAATAGGTAAGTGTCGGCTATCTGGTCGGCATTATACTGATATATAAGAGCTGCTTGAATTGACCAAAAAATAGTAGTGCCAAATAGTATACACAACGCAACGATAATAAAGGGGTTAAATTTGAGGAATTTCATCTGTGTGTTTCTTGAAGATCCAATTCTTGTATATATAGTAATTCCACAGTACGGTTATCGCAAGCGCGATGGCCCTAATGAGCACGACGGGTAAGAATGATTCCAAAAGTGCAGTGACGACGATAGTGAATATGAAATTCCATCCAACCAACAAGCTATAGGCAATAATTTGCCAAAGAAAAAGTTTCTGCTTAAAAGATTTGTTTTGAAAGGTGATAATTTTCTGCAACAGAAAAGTCATAATAAAGCCTATAACAAAACTAATTGCTACTGCTATAGTCCCAGGCGCTCCGAGTGTTTCTGCTACAAGAATAACCGCAAACTCGACAGCAAAGCCGAAACTACCAATTGCGACGTAGCGAACAATACTGCGTCTATTTTTCTTCATGTAAGTTAGATGAGTAGCGCTTATTTATAACGTACAGGGGTCGTTGCTTCGCCTCACGATACGTTGCGGCGACGTACAATGAATTGACGCCCTGTGCAATTAGCAAAATTCCAACCAAAAATAACAATAATATACCAAGAAGGGCGGTGCCGGTAAAATTCCAGCCAAGAGGATCGCCAAGAAGAACTTGTTCAACCCCTACGCTTATACCCAGTATAAATGAACCTAAAGCGATGCAGGCTCCTAGCGCTAGGAATAAGTGCAACGGACGAGAGGAGGATGATACAAGTGTATTTAAAGCGAGCCTTGCTAATGCTGTGAAGGTAAACTTTGTATCACCAGCAATGCGAGTATCGCGAGTTATGGGGACAGATCGACGATCAAAACCTAACCAATCTATTAAAAACCTGTTTAAGCGGTCACTTTCGGAAAAATGAAGATATGCATCAACAACTTCTCGGTCTAGTAGTCGATAGTCTGTGGCGGAACGATCGAGCTTGTTGCCGGTAAGAATGTTGTACGACGCATAGAATAGCTTAGATGTGAGTTTTTTAGTAGCAGATTCGGTGTCCTTAAGGCTACGCCGTCCAACAATAACCTGTCCACCATCTTGCCAAGCTTTATAAAATGTAGGCAGCGCCGAGATCGGGTGTTGACCATCACCGTCAATAAGTACTACTGCTTCGCCTTTTGCCTCAGCAATGCCAGCGGCTAGGGCCAATTCTTTTCCGTAGTTACGCGATAAAGCAATAACAATACATTTTTTATTTTTCTGGGCTATGAGAGAAAGTTTATCGAGGGTATCGTCGCTACTTCCATCGTTGCAGTACACTACCTCGTAGTTATCACCAACAAGAGGCTTAAGTTCTTTTATTAAGTTAGCGTGGAAGGTTTGTATGCCAGAACCTTCGTTATATACAGGCACAACAACAGATAGAATAGGACGAGTGGTCATGGCTATAAGTATATAGAAGGAGTGATGAACTTCAAGCATTTAAAGTAGTTTTCGTATAGCGAAAGCGGAATGTACATGGTATCATAAAGACAACCATTTTGTGGGGGTATAAATTAGTTATCAGGAGGATGCCGTGGAGCCTACGCACCGTACTGGCTTTGACTCGAGTAGCTCGGGTCAACCAACCTTTGAGAGACAAAAACAAACAAACCCTTCAAATAAAATGAAAAAAATTCTTAAGTTCGTAAAACGATTTTGGTATGTCTTTGTCGTTGTCGCGATTATTGCTGGCGTCCTGATCGCCTGGGGTGTAGCCTCAGCCCGAGAAGACGCAGCTTGGAGGCGAGCCAATGACGCTTTTGGCAAAGCTGATTACGAAACAGCCAAGAAGGAGATCGAGGGCTACGGCGTTCCAAAAGAGCAAGATCGCTTAAAGGTCTACGCACAGACAATGCTGGCAACCCGAACACTGGACAAAGCGCTTACGGGTTATGAAAACCTATACGCTGTTAACAAAGATCAAGGTACACTCTTAATTCTTGGTAATATCTATAATCAAAAGGGTGATTACGATAAAGCTATTACTACCTACAAGCAGATAATTAGCAACAACCCGGGTAACTTACAGGCATACGTTAATCTCGCGACGGTATACAAGTTGAAAAGCGAACAAGATAAGGCCATTGCTACGGCCAAAGAAGCTGTAGAGAAGAATCCTAAAAGTGCGATAGCACTCGAGCTTCTTGTATCGATGCTTCTTGAAGACAAGAACTCCGAAGATTATAAGAAGGCCGTTGAGCAGCTTAAAGCTATCAACCCTGAAGATCCTCTACTCCAAGCAATTAACGCTTAGTACTAAACCACTCACATATTTACACCACCATGAAGTATATTCGACAATTTTCGAAAGCGATTGTACAGCCACTATTCGTGGCATTCATGGTGATGGTATCTATTTTGCCATTACCGGCTCAGGCGGTGTCGTCTAATGGTCAGGCTGCTCTAGACAGTTTGGGGCAGACATACCCGAATGGCAGTATTAATTACTCTTCAGCTACAACAAATAACCCAATGAATGTTGGGTTATACTCGCCATCTGGGGTAAGTATCGACACGACGCGCCATATTGCCTATGTGGCGGATACGGGTAATAACCGTGTCATGGCGTATCAGCTCAACACGGATAACTCTTTCCCTGACTACAACGCCGATTTTGTGGTTGGTCAGTCAGATTTCTCTCAAACGCGGCCCAACAGGGGTTCGGGAAGCCCTGCGGCAAATTCGTTGCGCAACCCAAGTCGTGTTGCAGTTGATATGTCGACTGGTGATCTGTACGTATCCGATACGGGTAATAACCGAGTCCTCATTTTTGCTTCTGTGTCTGCAAACGATCCAAATGCAGTGTTTGTTATCGGTAATAGCAGCTTTATCCTTAATAACTCAAGTGGTGTCGTATCACAAACAAGAATGTATTCGCCAACTGGCATCGCTGTTTCGGGGTCGGGTGCTTCGACCAAGGTCTATGTCGCCGACAAAGACTTTAACCGCGTACTCGTATTTGGAAAGATTACCGCTAATGACCAGGCTGCCGCTAATGTGATAGGGCAGACGGACTATATAAGCTCGGGGCCCGGGCTGTCTCAGAGTGCTCTGGCTGGCCCTTCGGGCGTCGCCGTTAGTTCAAGTGGTGTTTTATACGTAGCTGATACAAATAATAACCGTGTCATGATCTGGAATAGTACGATCAGCTCTAACGGGCAAGCGGCAAATCTAGTGTTGGGGCAAACGTGGTTCTATTCAAATAGTAGCGGCTTGTCGGCAACGGCGATGAATAGCCCTCAGGATGTCTCGATTGATGCGAGCGGGAATCTTTTTGTCGCCGATACAACCAATAACCGTGTTTTGTTATGGAATTCGACTATTAGTACAAGTGGCCAGGCGGCTAACATTGTACTTGGACAGAGTAGCTTTACCACCTCTACCGCTTCTGTTTCTTCGACCCGCTACTCTTCTCCTGTAGCCGTGACAACCAATAATGGTATTACTATCATTGCCGATACCGTAAATAACCGTGCAGTTGTGTATACTTCCAGTATCACGTCAAACGGGCAAGCGGCTAATACCGTACTTGGTCAACTATCGAGCGGGGTAGTGGATTTTTATGGCAACACACTAAACAATCCGCAGAATAAAGGTGTCAATAAACCTTCTGATATTGCAGTAGATAGTGCCCATCACCAACTGTTTGTCGCCGATACAAATAACAACCGAGTCCTTGTATATGCCTTGAATGCTAACAATACATTGGTTGACCACTTTGCAGATTATGTATTAGGTCAGCAAAGTTTCTCCTCAACCAGTGCCAACCAAGGTGGCAACCCTGATAACTCTACCCTTAACGGGCCAAGTGGCGTGTATTACGATAATACAAACCAACGCCTGTATGTAAGTGATACAGGAAACAACCGAGTCCTTATATTTACCAGTCAAATAAACCAGAACGCCCAAGGCGCTAATCTTGTACTTGGGCAAAGTAACTTTACTCGGGTAGCGCCTGCCGCAACCCAAAGTGGCCTAGCATCACCAGAGCAAGTTGCTGTTAACGCTAGTAATAATACGGTTGCTATTGCCGACCGGGACAATAACCGTGTTATGGTTTGGACAGGTTTGCCGCTATCAAATGGTCAAAATGCGAACTACGTGTTGGGTCAAACTAGCTTTACCGCAAGTAGCTATGGAACAAGTGCTTCAACACTTCATACACCAAGAGGTGTGGCATTCGATCCCACTAGCGGCTATTTGTACGTAGCAGACACAGATAATAACCGTGTTCTCACCTGGACGAGTGCAGTAACCTCAAATGCACAGGCTGCTAATATGGCGTTGGGCCAAATATCATTAACATCTGGTACTGCCCAGGGGGTGAGTGCACAGTCACTTAACCAGCCGTATAAAGTAAGTGTCGGACGCAATAGCAGTGTTCTGTATATCGCCGATACTGGAAATAACCGTGCACTAGTGTTTAAGTCGACTATTACAAGTACTGGGCAGGCGGCGGACTGGGTGATTGGCCAATCGAATATGACAAATAGCGGCGCTGCGACTTCTCAGGGCGGCTTGTCCGGGCCGATGGCTGTCATTGCCGATGATACCAATGGTCAAACTATTGTAGCGGATACCTCTAATAATCGAATTCAGTATTATGCTAACGCGGCACCGGGTGTGCCAAGCGGTACGGTTCCGGCAAGCGGTGGAACGGACGTAAGTAGTACGCCAACTTTTCAGATGAGTGCGGCTGATGCTGACGGTGATGCCTTACAGTATCGTTTGCAAGTGGCGCGAGACTCTGGCTTTACAACAGGAGTACTCACTTATGATCAGACTTCATCGCAAACTGGCTGGACTGGGCAGAATATTAGTAACTCTTACGGTCTTGGAGCCACGGCGGCCTTTACGCTTCCTTCGGCGGATATTCTCTCTGCTAACACTACATATTATTGGCGTGCCTATGCTTACGATCCATTTGGGTCGCACACCTGGTCGTCAGCGAGTAGTGTAAAAAGCTTTACGACCGCATCTGCGTCATCTATAGCCGTAACGTCACCGCAGCAAAGTGTCGTTGCAGGTCAGCCTTCTACTGCTGTCGTTATTCAATTGAAAGATAGCAACGGTAATATTGTAAAGTCGAGCACGACGACGCGAGTATACCTTACGAGTAGTAGTGGTACTGGTAGTTTTTCAGCTCAATCATCACCATTTAGTGCTATTACTTACATAGATATACCAGCAAACATCTCTAGTGTGAGTGTGTATTATATGGATTCAACGGTAGGTAACCCTACGATGACCTTTTCCGATAGCACTCCAGCCAACGGTGCTACGGGACTGATAGACGCCACCCAACTTATTAGTGTAACGGCAAGTACCATCTATACATTTAGTTACTCTGCTATAGCCACCCAAGTTGCCGGCACGCCGTTTTCGGTAACGATTACCGCAAAAGACGTGTACGGCAATGTAGTTGCTGGGTTTAGCGGCTCAACATCACTTTCGTCTACTCTCGAAACACCGACGCCTTCAAGCGCGGTATTTGCGAGCGGTTCGTGGACGGGTAACATTACTCTTACTAAGGCGGGAAATATTTCCATTACCACTACATACGGAGGCAGCTCGGGTACAAGCGCCTTCTTCGCCGTTCAGCCAGCAGCAATCGACCATGTTACGGTTACGCCAGCAACACCAACGCTAAAAGCGGGCACTGCGACAACATTTAACGCTTTAGCGTATGACGTCTATAACAACCAAATTACTACTGGCCTAAGCTACGCATGGAGCGCCGACGCTGGTGCGGGTACCCTGTCTTCGACCACTATCGCATCACCTTCACTGACGGCAGCGAGTACCATTGGGACTGGGATCGTAACGGCAACAGTTACCAAGGAGTCTGCAAAGGTTGGCTCTACGACCGTGTCGGTCATACCTGATCATTACACAATCTCGACTATTACGGGGCCAATTACGGCAGGGGCGAACGTACCTGTGACTATATCGGCTCGAACTTCAAACGAAACGCTTATTACTAATGCCACGGACAGTTTGGCAATAAGTGACTTGTCGGCGAGTGTTAACCCTACATCGATAACACTTGTAAATGGCTCCTGGAGCGGCAACTTAGTTATGACGCTTGCTAAGACTGGTAATAAAGTATCTATAACCGGTCAAGGAGGTGCCGTAACTGGTGCGAGCGGAACCTTTGATGTTGTTGCAGCAGCCCTTAGTTCAATTACGCCAACACCGAGCAGTGTTTCACTGTCGATTAACACCTCTACTGGGGTGAGTGCTCAAGGGTTCGATCAATATGGAAACCAAGTGCCGTCATTGACTTACAACTGGACGACCACTATTGGCTCACTACCAGCCAGTGGTCAATCGGTTACATTTAGTGCCGGCTCGACAAGTGGGAGCGGTACTATTACCGTTTCGGCCACGCAAGCATCAGTTACTAAAACGGCAAGTATTCCGGTAACCATTTCCAGCTCCTCAGTTGATCACTTCAGCTTTGCGATCATTCCTACGCAAACAGCGGGCCGCACCTTCCAAGTATCCGTAATGGCAAAAGACCAATATAATAACACGGTAACATCGTATACGGGTAATGGTTCTTTGACGTATTCGGCAGGAACTATTACGCCGACTAATACGAATGATTTCTCTAACGGTGTATGGACAGGTACAGTAAAGGTAACAAAATCTGCTAATAGTGCTTACTTATCTTATAGCGATGGTAGTCACTCGGGTAATAGCGCATCATTCAATGTTGTCCCTGATGTTATTAGTTCAGTAGCAATTACTCCTAATACAGCAACCGTCAACTTGCAACAATCGCAGCAGTTCAATGCCAAGGCGTACGACGCATATAATAATGAAATTACAACGGGCATAACCTATGCGTGGACTATTAACGACTCGAGTTTCGCGACTATTAGCCCAACCAATGCTTCGTCGACTAATTTATCCGCTACTACAAAAGCCGGTGCTACCTACCTTAACGTTACGGCCAACGAAGCCTCGAGTTCACTTACGCAAACGAATAGCGTTATGGTGACGGTTGCTCCTGGAGCACTAGATCATTTCACGTTTGACCCTATTTCTTCTCCTCAGCCGACTCAAGAGCTCATTCAGGTGAAGATCACGGCTCGCGATCAGTACGACAATACTGTGACTTCGTTTAATTCTCAGGTTCTTCTGAGCGACAAATCTGGAACAATGTCACCCTCACAGACCACCAACTTCAGTAGTGGTGTATGGACAGGCTACGTGCAAATGAGCAATGTATACACGCAGAATAGTATTAAGGCAACATCGGGAGTTATCTCTGGTACGTCTAATCAGTTTGATGTCATATCAAATGTGCTTGATCATGTGGTTATTACACCTTCAAGTACGGCCGTCACGGTGGGACAAACCCAGGCCTACTCAGCCCAAGGCTATGATGCCTTCGGTAACGCTATTGTTGGTTTAAGCTACGGCTGGTCTGTAATAGGCGCAATTGGAACAGTGTCACCAACGAGTGGAGTAAGTACTACGTTTACTGCTAACTCAGCGACGGGTTCGGGAATTGTTCGTGTTGTGGCTATTCAGGGCAATATTACAAAGCAGGCTGACGCACCAACGGTTATCAACGCAGGCGCACTCGATCATTTTATGTTTACGCCGATGCCTAATACGGTGGCAGGGGAGTCAACCTATGTCACAATTACCGCAAAGGATAGCTTTAACAATACTATTACAGGATTTACCAATGGGCTAACATTGAGTGATGACCTTGGTGGTGTGACGCCCGTAAGTACGGGGCCTTTAACACAAGGCGTATGGACGGGTCAGGTATCGTTCCAGAAGTCTGGGCTCAATCACTTGAAGGCAACGTATGCGGCGGTAACTTCGTCATCGGATCCATTTACGGTTAACCCGGATAAACTTTACTCTGCCGACATAAGTCCTAACCCTATTACTGTTACCGCTGGTAAAACCGCTAACTTAATAGGCTACGGTAAAGACAGGTTTGGCAATGTAATAGAAAACGTCTCGTACACATGGTCAATTCCTAGCATACTTGGAACCGCCTCGGCTCTTAACACGAAACAAATAACTCTTAGTGCGGCTACGAAAACGGCTTCTGCAACCGTTAACTTAATTGTTTCAGCCGGCTCAACCCTTGTGAGTAAATCGGTGGATGCAACCATCGTATCAGATTTGTTAGCGCAGTTTAGCATTGCTCAAATTAACTCACCGCAAATCGCCGGAAGTGCTTTCCAGGTAACAGCTACAGCAGCTGACCAGTACGGAAATACAGTAAGTACATTTAACCAAGCGGCTTCGCTAACGGATGGTACGGGTACTATTTCACCAAGTCAAACTGCTAACTTTATTAATGGAACCTGGACGGGTTCTGTAACGATAACCCAGACGGCTGAATCTGATGTAATCATCCTGCGTAATGGTTCAGTCCAGACGCAAAGTAATGCCTTTAAGGTCGAAGCTGGTGAGCAGCAGGTATTCCTTACTATCGATGGCGGTGCCAACCAAAAGGGTGCCGCTGGTTCAACGCTCGGTACGCCATTTAGCGTTAAGGCAGTTGACTTATACGGCAACCCGATGTCTGACATAGCCATTAAGTTTAGCGTCGATGCCAGCCCGGTTGACTCTAGTGGTGCCGCCATGTCACCGGTATCGGTCAATACAAGTGTGGATGGTATTGCAAAGTCAAGCTTCAAAATTGGTAATAAAATTGGAAGTTATGTCATTACCGCTAGTATTGATGGTAGGTCATCAGTAAGCGTTAACTTCTATGTTACCGCTACAACGGCCGCGGTAAGTTCGGTGAAGGTAACGCCATCATCAACGACGCTTCTGACAGGAAGTTCACAGTACTTTACGGTGACGGCGTTTGACTCATATGGTAATCAGGTAACGGGCTTCACCCCAGATTGGAATGTAGTTGCTGGTGGTGGAACTATAACTGACGATGGTATATTTACAGCCGGCTCGCAAACAAGCACTTTCACAGATACAGTACAAGCGACAGTTAATGGGGTGAGTAATTATGCCACAGTAAGTGTGACGACCCTGCCAGGATTAACTGGTGATAATAGAGAGGGTGCTGGCGAGATCGACCATCTCGTGGTAAGCCCTGATTCGCCAACGACACAAGTAGGAAGCTCGATAGCCCTATCGGTTAAAGGGTTTGACCGATATAACAATGAGGTAGCCCCATCGAAATTGTCGTATGCTTGGAAGACGAGTGCTGGCTCGCTAAGTCCTAATAACACCCCTGAAGTTACTTTCAAGGCAGACGGGAAGCCTGGTTCGGCAAGTGTCGAGGTAACGGTGACACAAGCAGACAAGTCGCTCACAAAATCGGGTACCACAACGGTGACGATGAATCCAAACCCAGCGGGTTATATCATTGTTGATGTACCAAACGACAAGATTGTCTCAGGCGAACAATTCCAACTAACTCTTACGGCATACAAGGGCGATGGAACTGTCGACACTGACTTTAAGGGGCCGGTCGAATTGAGCGACTCATCATCGACAATCACACCAAGGGCTACGGGCTCATTTACACAAGGTAAATGGACAGGTAAGGTGGCGATTAACACTTCAGATGCCGTAACGATTATCAAAACCGCTGGGCAACAACGACAGGGTGTTAGTAGTAATTTGAATGTACAAAGTAAATACGCCACACAGAAGCTATCTGGTGGTGGTATCTGGGCGACCATTTACAATGCAGTTTCGAGTATTGGTGATGGCATTGCAAACTTCGTTCACAGTTTCTTTAATGTTTCTAATAGTTATCCGGAAACCACCCGCAATATTGCCGCTGCTGGTGTTGCGATCTTTGGGTTTGTTGCTGCAGCGATTGGGTTTGGTAGGGTGGCAGGTGCTGGTGTGGCTGCGATAGGACGCAATCCATATGCACGTCGTAAAATTATACTTAGTCTTGCGGGCGCATTTGTGGTAAGTCTTTTATTTGCAGGCTTAGCGTTCTTAGTTGCAGGGTTTATAAAGTTTACATAGGAAATAGATGAAAAAGGGTACTAGCACACGATGGATACTATGGAAGATCAGGCTTCAAAAAGCCTGGTTTCGTGTTCTATCTACGCCGGTTGGTAAGCGTGCGCATCGTACCTGGCATAAGACCCCAGTGTGGGGCCGTCATGCTGCTATTGTTGGTATTGTAGTTGTTAGTGCTGGACTTGTGGTATGGGGAGCGCTGCCCTCACAAGCTGCCCCTAAGACACTTTCACTTGGTAGCACTGATATTCGCAGCGGCACGACTGATTATGGTGGAATAAATATTAGTGCTGATGGTAGTTCAATGCGTCTGCAGGATGGCTCGGCTGGAAGTTGGGATACATCGGCGGTGAATGGTATGCAAACTTCACCAACTATGACGTATGCTCAAATTCGCTTTGCTTACGGGCCGAATAATACGCTTTACATGCTTTCTTCTTTTGATGGGAATTGTTACCTCAATAGATTCGATATCGAGCAGCAGGCCTGGGTACGGCTTTCGACGCCACCTATTTTTTGTGGCGCTGGTTCAATACTTGAGTTTGATGGTACAAATGGCCTTTACTATGCTCCAGGTGGTCCATCTGCGGCACCGTCTAACCGGTTCTTTAGATACGATATACCTTCGGATGCGTGGTCTGAACTGGCTCGCTTCCCTTCGACAATAGGTGATACAAGCGATGGCGCCACGGTAGTTCAGGGTAATAGGAAGTACGTTTATATTTTCCGCGGTCAAAGCTCGCCGTCTTTTTGGCGCTATTCTGTTAACGATGATTCCTGGACTAGTTTGAATTCGTATCCGACAACAGGCTCGGTGTCGGGTGGTATTAATATGGCTTGGGATGGTGCGAACACTATTTACGCTATGGTGAATGGCTCTGGTGAATTTAAAAAGTACGACCTCATCTCTAATACCTGGTCATCACTAGCAAACCAATCGGGGTATGGTAACGTCGCGCAGTCTATGGTGTATATGAATGGAGTGTTATATGCGATGCGGCTTAATTATAGCTCGAATGTTTACTCACTCCTTAGTTACAACCCTTCCACTACTGTATGGACAGCCCTTAATGCGCAAGCGTCTGGAGCGAGCGAGTACGACTTTCCACCACCACTTGCCGCCGACGGTAACCGTTATTTATATACAGTATTTACTAACGAGATCCGAATGCAACCACAGCGCTACGATGTTATATCTAATAGCTGGAATACTAATGCGCTCTTGCCCGGCACGACAGACGCTGGAGAAAGTCACCAAATTCCTGTGTATGATGGGGCGCAGTCACTTTATTACACTGGCGGTATAGACAGTACTTCAACAGATCGTGTATACAAGTACGATCTTTCTACCAACACTGCTACTCGTATAGGAAGTCAGATCAACACTCGTAGCGGCGTTTCGGGCGTATATTATAACGGCTCACCTTATTTCTTGCCATATTACAGTACGACAACAGACTTTCAGCGCTATGATCTTTCAACTAATAATTTTATTCCATTGTCTAGTTTGCCTACTACGACGTCGGCGGGCGCAGCCATTATAGATGGAGGTGACGGGTATCTCTATTTAACCGTTGGTGGAGCAAGAACTAACTTCTATCGATATAATGTATCGTCAGATACTTGGTCGTCACGCGCGTCGGTGCCACAGGGAGTCAATAGCGGTGGAGACATGACACGTATTAACCGTACTATATACGTGTTAGTTGGTGGACAGTCTGGTTTTATGTACCAATACAATATGGATACGAATGTATGGACGGCTATTCAAAATATCCCGGCCGGTTCGATTGATCACGGTGGCTTTATGACGTCTGACGGATCGAGGTATGTATACGTCGGGGTCAGTGACCGCACGCCTATACGAGCTAAGATGGTCTTCCGTTATGATACGACAAATGGAACGTGGGTTCGCATTGCCGATTTGCCACGTTCGGCATACCCATACACGGCAGGTTTTTATAGCACCTCGGCAAATAAGTTATATGTGTCGGGTGGGCAGCTTATGAGTAACCTGTGGAGTTGGAGCCCTAATGGCAATAATTATGTAAGCTCAGGCACGTGGACCTCTAAGACGTACGACCTTACGCAAGTTGCAACATGGGGAGGCCTACAAACAACTATAGCCGGGTCTGGTACGACAACTATTTCGACACGTACTTCAAAAGATGGTGTAATTTGGGATGATTGGCAGACCGTTTCTGGACAAACTATTCAATCGCAGGTAAATCGATACATTCAAATAAAGGTTGCCCTATCGGGTAATGGCAGTGCAACGCCTACGGTTTCAAACATTACCTTAAATTATACCCAAGAAGAAACGCCACCGAGCTTGCCTTCGCAGTTTACGGCTTATAGTAAAAAAGATGGTGGTACTCAACTTACTTCTGGTCAAACTTCCCAATATCAGCATCCATACTTTACTTGGGGTGGGGCTAATGATGGCGCTAACGGCTCTGGTGTTAAGGGGTATTTTGTCTACTATGGCACAAACTCTTCCGCCGACCCAGCTACTGACGGAAGCTACCAGACATCTACTGATTACACTGTAACGGCACCAATGGTTGCCGGCGACGTATACTATGTTCGTATTAAATCTGTTGACCAACTGGGTAATGTGAGTGCACCGGCAACGTTCTATAGCTACCGTTACTTCTACATTTCACCACCGGGATCACAAATACGGACATCTCAAGAAGACTTCAGCCAAGGGCTGAACAGCGGCATTTCTTTGAATAATGGTTCAATGTCATTGCCAAATGCTAGCGGTGGAGTATGGTCTACTGGACCCGTATCGATGCCACCCGAAGACACTAGAGGCGGTGCGATGAAAATAGTGGGAGATTCAATTTACGTTGCGCGAGGATCTTCAACAAATACGTTCTGGCGATACAATACGGTAACAACTACTTGGACGACACTCAACTCTGTACCAGCCACCGTTAGCACGGGTAGTAGCTTGACCTACGATGGCAACGATACTCTCTATCTCGTTACGGGCGGTAGTACTACTGGCTTTTATAAATATAGTATTACAAACGATACCTGGACTGCATTGCCAGCGTTACCTTCTAATGCCCAAGCTGGAACCGATATTATATATCTTGGCAACGATAGGATATCGGTCTTTCTTACCGGCGTGCGAGAATTTTACATGTACAGTATTAGCTCTGGAGTTTTTTCTCCACTAAGTGCCTATCCAACTACCATTACGGCAAGCGGGTCGGGTACTTGGTATGATGGCAATGATACGATTTATGCTTATTTAGGATCATGGATATGGTACAACACTGGACGCTCTCGCCCCACCATGGCGATGTACAGTATATCTACAGACACATGGAAGACACTCGCTACTGCACCAATTTCTGCTGTTTCTGTACAGAACAACCTTGTTAGTGATGGCAACGGGGGGTTGTATATATTTACTGGCAATACAGTAGATAACCTTAGTGCTAATCAGCGCGCCTTTCGTTATGACATTGCTAAAGACAGCTGGAGCGAAGTACGGGGAGTGCCCGTACAAACATACAACGGTTCGATAACTTCAGACTCGCAGCGTTATATTTATATACTACCTGGTGGTAACGGAACGAATTCTCGAAAAATGGTTCGTTATGACACATGGACGAAAACATTTAGTCCGTCTACGCTAGGGATCGATAGTCTTGATAGAGTACCTTATGATTCTCAGGTCAATGCTTATCAGTGGATCGCAGGTAATGCAACAACGGCTACATATGACGGTTCGAAATATCTCTACGCGCTTATGGCATCGGAAGGTACAAATAGCACTTCACGCTTTGTGAAATACGATTATAAAACAGGAGAGACGTTATATCTTACGTCACCGCCCACTACGGGTATTGGCGGTTCGCTAGGCTACGTTAGTGGCAGGCTATTCTATCTGCCCGCGAAAAGTACGAGTGTGCTGTACGAGTATAACTTTAGTAATAGTAGTTGGGTGATGATGAATAATGTACCCGGCAACGCCTATCGCCCTGGGCCATCATCACTAGTAACGGTTGATTCCAATATTTATGCATTTGCTGGTAATAGTAGAGTATTGTACCGCTACACACCAAATACAACCGGCGGTACTTGGACGACGTTGGCTAATGCACCGGGCACAATTCAAAACGGTTCGATGTACTTTAATAGTTCCGAGCGAAATATATACGTGATTGCCGGTAATGGGGGAAACGCCTTCTATCGCTATAACGTTGACTCGAATAACTGGACAACCCTTACTAATCTACCTGCAAACACTTCCTATGGCTCTACGCTCATTGCGAGAAATGGAAAGATTTATGCCACACTCGGCAATGTTACTAAGACAAGTTATATATATGATATCGCAAGTAATACTTGGTCGGCTGGGGTAACGACACCCGAGCAATTCAACTACGGTGCTCGTGTATTAGACGTTGACCCTAATTACTCAATTGCTTTTGCTGGTTTGAATACGCCTGATGTCTGGCAGTTTAACTTCCCGTCCGCATCGTCCGCCTTTAGTGGTCAGGGTACGCACATATCGACGACATTTACGACTGCTGGACTGTTTGATTATGCCAACGTCACTGCCAATGTTTCGATTCCTCAAAATACAGCTGTAGAATTCTGGACGCGCTCGTCATCTGATGAAACGAACTGGGAAGACTGGAAACCATTATCGGAAGTTAAGACCTATACGAATAGTATCTCTGGGAAGGTGAATTCGACGCCGCAACGCTTCACGCAAATTAAAGCCGTGTTGATATCGTACGATAATATCTCAACTCCGACTGTTAATGACTACAGCTTAAATTATTATTACGATGTTGACCCACCGACCAACCCAACCACTTTTGACGCGTATACCGATAATACCAAAGCGACACCTCTCTTAAATAACACTTGGTACAACAAAGCTCAACCCTATTTTGACTGGCCTGAACCAGGTGAAGCCGGCGGGGCGACTGATGGTCCGCTAGGCTCGAACGTCGCTGGGTATTGGGTCTATGCAGGCACCGACCCAACAGCCACGCCGCGCACGGCTGGAGTATTTGTGCCGACAAGTGAATATACTCCTAATTTGACGCTGTCAGGTACGTATTATATTCGCATACAAGCACAGGATACGACGGGAAATGTCGATAGTGCTATATTTAGTCCCTTTATATATAAATTCGATAACGTTCCACCAACTAATCCAAGTCTCGTGACGGTTACGCCTTCAGGTTTTACTACTCGTAATAACTACACGTTTGAATGGCCTAATGCATACGACGCCGACTCTGATGTCGCCGGATACTGTTATTACACAGGGGCGCCAGACGGTCCGTTTGCGGTCGAGACATGTCAGGATGGCACGAAGTTAGAGAATATATCGGCCGCCTATCAAAATGGTACAAACGTCTTCTATGTCCGCGCCTATGACAAGGCTGGCAACTATGCTCCTAGTTACACGAGCGCTTCGTACTACTTTACAACCGATCCGCCTGGCCCTGTAACAAACCTGCGTGCTGTACCGCCTACTTCTACAAGTAACTTGTTTGCCTTTACTTGGGACCTTCCAATAGTCTATTCAGGTGACCCGGATCAAATGACCTACTGCTATAGCATAAATATCCTTCCTTCGCCGCAAAATACGACCTGTACTTCTGACCGGTTTATATCAGCTTTTAAAGCCGCAACTCAAAAGGGTACGAATATTATATATATGGTGGCCAAGGATGAGGCTGGCAACGCCAACTGGAATAGTTTCGCTTCGGCGAACTTTATCGCTAATACCGTATCGCCGGGTATACCACTAAATGTTACCGCTTCCGATACTTCTGACCGCAATACCAGCCGATGGACAATCACGTTGACGTGGGACAAGCCGACCTTTGAAGGTAATGGTATTAAGGATTATGTTGTCCAGCGCTCACTTGATGGACATGCCTTTACAACCATTGGAAATACGAGCACGAGAGCATTTGTCGACCTCGATGTACAGCTTGATACACAGTATTACTATCGGGTTGCGGCTGAAGACAGTGTTGAAAATATGAGTGGTTTCTCTGGTATCGTTATTCAAAGTGCTAAAGGAACATTTAATACACCACCAAGTGTCGTCGTTGAACCACAGGTGACAGTTGGCTTTGACCAGGCAAAGATTACTTGGGCAACTAACCGTGGTTCAACTACCTTCGTTTACTACGGTACGACTCCAACGGATTTGTCACAAAGTAAGGGTTCACTCGAGCTCGTGACGGATCACTCGATAACAATCACTGGGCTGTCGCCGTCGCGTACGTACTACTACCGCATTCAAAGTTTCGATAACGATCGCAGTTACAACCTTACAGACGCCTACTCGGACATAGCAACCTTCCGAACAACAGCCGCCGCCCAGCTGGCGGACGTAAAAGTGTCAGATATCACTGCTGATAGCGCAGTTGTATCGTGGTCAACCACAGTACCAACCCATGCACGTATTCAATATGGCGCAAACACAAGCTATGGTCTCGCGCTTGATGATGAGGCAGGTAGCTACACGACCATGCACACCACTAAATTAACAAGCCTTAGTTCGGGTACGTTGTATCACTTCAAGATTAATTCTACGACTGCTTTTGGAAGTACTTTAAGTAGTGACGATTACACCTTTACTACCATTGCTCGTCCTATCATTAGTGATATCCGCTTTCAGCCACTCGACAATGAAACGAACGCCGGGGTGAGGGTGAGTTGGTTAACTAATGTGCCAACCAGCTCTACAGTTCGCTATCAAGCGCTTGGCAAGAGTCTTGAATCATCGCTAAGCGAACTCGTTACCCAGCACAGTATCGAGCTGCATGACCTTGCAAGTAACACCGAATATCAATTTACTTTTGAGGGTCGTGACCAGTATGGCAACCAGGCATCGTCATCGGCGCAGCGTTGGACCTCGCAAGTAGATACGCGTCCGCCCGAACTCTCCGAGATAAATTACACCGTCACAACAACAGACACAGGGAAGGGTAAACAAGCCCAGCTCATAGTAACCTGGAAAACAGATGAGCCGGCGACATCTCAAATTGCCTATGGTGGTATGAACGACAAGGTACTGTCAAAAACGACGCCGCTTGATACTGAGCCAACAACTAATCATGTTGTTGTTCTGTCGGGTCTTAACCTTGCTGATATATACAAAATTCAAGTAATTTCACGAGACCTTGACGGCAACACGGCCAAGGGGAGTGTAACTACGGTTGTAACCCCCGATAAACAGCTCAACGTATTTGATACCGTCCTTAACCTAATGCTACAATTGTTTAGGTTTTAACATGAGCGATAACGATACGCAGCAACTTCCGGAACACGAGGTAAAGGCCCCAATTATCGAAACGTTGGGTATATCAAAAGTGTTCAAAGTGGGCGATAAGATGGTGAGTCCTGTATCTGATGTAACGTTACAAGTTGGCTATGGTGATTTTGCTGTTATCTTCGGCCAGTCTGGCTCGGGCAAGTCGACGCTCATGAGTATGTTGATGGGTCTTTCGAAGCCCGATGTTGGTGAGGTTTTCCTAAAAGGTGAATCGCTTTTTGGTTTTAGCGAAGAACAGCGTACGATGATACGACGAAAAAAGGTGAGCTATCTACCCCAAGCGCAGTACTGGATTGATGGTATGGGGCTCATAGATAATGTCGCACTGCCACTGTATCTACTGGGATGGAGTCGCTCGAAGGCACGAAAAAAAGCTATAACCCTCATTAAAGAAGTGGGGCTCGAAAAGGAAATCCATCAGCACCCTAATGAATTGTCTTCAGGTCAACAACAAAAGGCTGCACTAGCAAGGGCACTCGTAAAAGACCCCTGGGTCATTTTTGCGGACGAGCCAACCGCTCACTTAGATACAAAATCTGTCGAAGAGGTGACAAAAATCCTAATGGATACCTCTGCCGCTCACGGTATTACTATTGTCATGGTAACTCACGACTTGAACTTCCTTAAGTTGTCAAAAAAGTGGTTCTTTATGCAGGATGGTCGCCTTTGGGATATCGAAGACAGGCGTAATCCATTTACGAATATACGCGATGCAATTAGTTACGTTGAAAGCGAAGAAAATAAGGACAAGGTGTAATCATGCGTAGCCTATTCTTTATTCGTCTAGCTCTTCTTAATACCTTTAAGAAAAAACTTCGCTTAGCGCTGGCGCTGGCCGGTATTTCATTAACTTCCGGCGTTATTGTCTTGCTTTTTGGTTTGCAGATGGGGTTAAAAAACCTTGTCGATACACAAGTAAAAAATGGTCAAGCGACGAACGTCGTCTCTGTAACGCTACGGAGCTCTAATGCTGTTAAATTAGATGAACAGCGAGTATCGTCGATCCAATCCATAAGTGGCGTGAGCGATGTTGCAGAATCTGTCGGACTATTATCGAACGCCGTATATCATGGCATTACGCTCAACGCACCACTGTATGCTGTATCAAGTAACTATTTCGCTCTTAACCCGCCGACCACCGTCCAGGGTGCGACCGAGCAGCAGCCAGCCGATGACACTATTGTTGTCAGCACTACTGTTCTGACTGCATTTTCTATTGATCCAAAGTCTGCTATTGGGAAGGAAATCAAATTATCAATTAACCTTACGCCAGATTATGTTCGTACAATTGATAAAGAGACACCCACGAAAACTAAGTCGTATACCATTAAGGGTGTGATTGACAGGGGTAATTTGCCTGTTATATATGCTTCAATTGATTCGCTGAAAGATCAGGGGCTTAGCAGTGTATCCCAATTGAGTCTTCAACTTACCAATCCAGACAAAGCCCCATCCGTGCGTGAAGCCGTTGAGCGTCAAGGACTGCAGACATCAAGCATCCAAGATACCATCGATCAGATCAATAAGCTTTTTGCGGTCATAAATGGCATTTTAGTAGTCTTCAGTATCATCGTGTTTGTTATTACGGTCACTGCGACATTTACTATTATTACACTCACACTCATGGAGGAGACGCAACAGATCGGCTTCCTGCGTATTATGGGCCTTCGTAGCTCAGATGTTAGCCTTCTGTTTGTCATTCAGTCGATACTTATTACGTCACTGGGCGCTGTTATGGGAATTATACTTGGTACGGTCGGCGGATTTATACTTAATGGCTACGCGCGGGCCTTAGCCGCGTCCGATGCTTTTTATGGTGAAATTTCTGTCTTTGTATTACCGACCGGACAGATTATAATAATACTTATGCTATCGGTAATAATTGGGTGGATAGTAGGTACAATACCCGCAAAGCGGGCCGCACAACTTAATCCTCTCGAGGAACTGTACTCATAAGGCACTAAGCATTTATGGATTCAGGGGTGGTAACTGTACTCATTTTTGGTGCTATCAGTTTAATATTTGGGCTGATAATTTATTTGATTGTGATGATGCGACGGCTGAATGCTTCTTTCGCCAAACTGGGTTTCTTGGTGCGCGAAGATGCAAAAAAGTATTTTGACGAAGCTGCCGATAAAATTGTCGATACAAACAAGCAATTTCAGGAAAACTATGTAGACATAGTACACAAGGGAACGCAGTCGGCTCTGCAAGACGTGAGCAATGTTATGCGGACAGCGGTTGTAAAGGCTCAACAAGATGCAGGCTCAATTATTATAGAAGCCCGAAAACAAGCGCAGGATATTATCATTGGTGCTCAGCACGAATCGGCTGCCTATAAACAAAAAGCTCTCGAGCAATCTGCTCAAACAATAGAATGGGTAGTCGGGCAATACATTGGAAAAACATATACCGATCAGCAGCATATCGATTTAATCCGTTCGTTACTACAAGAATATATCAACGAGAATAGGACATCACAATGACGGCCGCCGAGCAAATTATCAGCGAACTAGATGCACGCACGCAGTCGCTCGCGATTAGCCAGCTTATAGGCGAGTTGCAAGTGCTGGTAGAACGAATTAGTTTTGCCGCTGCCAGCCAGGATGTTCGAAATATGAGTAAAGACGACGTAGAGTTATTGTTTGAGGGTCAATTATCGGCCGAAATTCTCGATTTTGTCGGTTGGCTAGTCGATAACAAATTAGTGGCCGCTGTAATAGGCGATACGGGTAGACTCTTCTTGAACCACTGTATTAAGCGCTATCACCATATTCAACAAGTTCATTTTACGACCGCACTTACTTTACCGGAAGAAGTTAAACAGCACATTGCTCGTACAATTATGCCTAGTTATCCTGCTGGGGCGCGTATTCTGTTTGAGGTCGACCCCAGCATTATAGCGGGCTTTCGGATCAATGATCGTTCAAGAGTGGTAGATAAGACAATGAGGGCGGCTGCAACGCAATTAACCCGACGCCACCTTCAGGAGGTGCTTAATGGATAATATTGGGCGCGTCCAACAAGTGAAGGGCGAAATATGCATCGTTACCGACCTCGAGGCTATTGGTCTCGGTAACGTCGTGACATTTTCATCCGGAGCGAGGGGTATGGTGCTTGGTTTTCACCACGCCGAAGCTGAAATCGCTTTATTCGGTAGTTATATTGACGTTAAAAAAGGTGACCTTGTGCGCGTAACGGCCCCGCAGCTAAGTACTCGCGCGGGCTTGGAAATGCTTGGTCGCGTCATCAGTCCACTAGGTGAACCTATAGACGGAAAGGGTGAAATACGCTATTCTTCCGACACATTATACCCCATAGAGGCAATTGCGAGACCCGTCTACCAACGTAAAATTATCGATCGCCCGCTTCAAACGGGGTACATTGCTATTGATTCACAAATTCCTATCGGTTTAGGGCAGCGTGAGCTTCTGTTGGGTGAAAAAAATTCAGGGCAAAGTGACCTGGCGATTGATATTATTTGTAATCAGGCACGCCTTAATACCAATCTTATCTGTGTGTATGTGGCGATTGACGCCGAAGCCGCTGCTTCAAAACGACGTATTGAACGGCTTGAAAAACAAGGTGGCTTAGAGCGTACGGTAGTAATTATGGGCCGTACATCCGAAACGGCGTCACTCAACTACATTGCACCAATGGTTGGCACAACGATTGCAGAATATTTCACAACCCAAGGTAAAGATGTGCTCATTGTATACGACAACTTAACAAGCCATGCCAAAGTGTATCGACAAATGTCACTATTGCTAGAGAGGCCGGCTTCACGTGAGGCCTACCCTGGTGATGTCTTTTATTTACACTCAAGGCTGCTCGAGCGCGCTGGGGCATTTAGTGATGATGTGGGCGGCGGTACTATTACCGCCCTGCCTGTAGTGGAAACGCAAAGTGAAGAAGCAACGGATTACATTACTACTAACCTCATGTCTATTACAGACGGTCACATTCTTTTCCGTCAAGCCTTAGCCAACCGGGGCGCTCAGCCGCCAATTGATAGCGGTTTCTCGGTATCCCGTATTGGTAGCCGTGCTCAGTCGCCGCTTATTAAAGTATTGTCGGAAAAGCTAAAAGGCTTATTGATTCGTTATAACGAAATTGTCGAATTTATGTCGTTTGGAGCCGAACTGTCCGATGAAGCTCAGGCTATTTATGACATAGGCCTAAGGGCGGATGACCTATTTCACCAAGCCCACGACGACTATTACTCTAATATTGAAGAGTCGGTTTTGATGTATATTGTTGTATCAGAGGTGATTAAGAAGTGGGGAGAATCTCAAATTGAAGACGTGAGGGTCGCACTTCTGAAATTTATACGTTCGAAACCTTATGATACAATTCTGAATTCGACCATCTTGACCATGCCATACGACCACGCTGCTATTGTGCTGAAAGAATGTCTTGATGATTTCCTAAAACACCCCGATACCCCAGAACCTCAAAAGAAGCGCGAACGATTGGTTGCTGAGTTGGAGACACTAAGCGGTATCCTTCAAAGCGACCAGGAGATACTTAATGACAAAAATTGATGGATTAAAAAAAGATCTCACAACCATGCGCAACCTGGAAGCGTTGACAAACATGCTCGAACAAACCGCAGCTCGTTCAATCTCGCAAATGCGTGAAAACATATTAAATAGCCGTGCCTTCTTCAGTGAGGTGTGGCGTATTTACGGCATACTGAAACAACTAACACCGCCAGCACCCGAGGTCGTACATAAGCACTTAGTGGTTGGCGTGGGTGTGGACTGGGGTATGCCGGGAAACTTACTCCATAAGTTAATAGATGAAACCGAACGAATCCAAAAGCAACACGAGGCAGATTTATTAATTGCCGGTAAAATGGCGCATGGGCACTTCAGAGGGAAAAACCAACAAACGATTCACTTCTTTTCATCACCAAAAGACCCTACGCTAGCCGATATTCAACCTATATATAAAGTAGTAGCGAGCTATGCGAAGGTTACGATTGTCTATCCGCGTTTTGAATCGCTATCACGACAGCCAATTCAAACTGCCTCGTTCTCGTTAAACGAATCAGCAGAGGAAACAGATGCAAGGCAAGAAGAGCAGGTCGGTTCGTCTCGTCTTGTGAATACAATTGATGCCGATAGGTTCATTATTGACCCAGACCCTCAGTCAATATCAAATTATTTAAACGAAGCCGTTGTGGGCCTTACGGTGCATCACTACTTTGCTGAAGCTGCGCTTGCCTATAGTGCCGCGCAAATGGTCGCCATGCGTAATAGTCACGATAACGCCAAGCAAGAGTCGAAAAAGCTTCAAGTTAAGTATAATAGTGCTCGACGTGCTGTAATTGACTCAAAAATTAGAGAGTTGTACGGCACACGTGCGGCTACTAAATTGAAGAAAAAGGTACTTGATTCATGAGTGATACCCAAGAAACATCCTTGCCACATGCTAGCCTTCAGGTGGGCCATGTTGTTCGTGCTGTCGGCCCTATTATAGATGTGCAGTTTGGCGGGCTTCTTCCACCTTTGGGTCGCGCTTTACGTATTACGGACCTTAATTTACCGCTTGAAGTACTTGAGTATAGTGAAGGACAAACGGTGCGGTGTATGGCGCTTAGTCCAACCGAAACGGTGCAGCATGGCATGGAAGTTGTTGATACGCAGGAACCGGTAAGTATTCCGCTTGGTAAAGGTGTGCTCGGCAGGGTCGTAAATACCTTTGGTAAACCGCTCGACAACCTTCCAGCGTATGAAGTCGAGGAGCGCCGGCCGATTTTTCAACCACCGCCCGAGTATCAACACGTTAACGGGAAGCTCGAAATCTATGAAACGGGCATAAAATCCATTGATTTCTATGCACCCTTCCCTAAGGGTGGCAAGATTGGTCTGTTCGGTGGTGCCGGTGTTGGTAAAACGGTCATTATTACTGAGCTTATTCACAATATTGTAAGTGTTATGCAAGGGTTGTCGGTCTTTATTGGAGTGGGCGAGCGTACTCGTGAGGGGCATGAGCTTATTGAAGAGTTGCGTGAGAAAAACCTGCTTGAAAACGTTTCATTATTATACGGGCAAATGAATGAGACACCGGGTGTGCGTTTTCGTGCAGCCCACGCTGGGCTAACGGTGGCGGAATACCTACGTGATACGTTTCAAAAAGACATTCTGCTTTTCATTGACAATGTCTTCCGTTACGCGCAGGCGGGTAATGAAATCTCGACTATTCTAGGACGCTTACCCTCGGATACAGGGTATCAACCGACACTAGGGCAAGAAATTGGGCAGGTTGAGGAGCGTATTGCCTCAACCGACAAAGGTGCTATTACCTCGGCTCAGGCTATCTACGTCCCAGCTGACGACTTTAATGACCCGGCTGTTGAAACGATCCTTAGTAAACTTGATGCCAGTGTTATTCTTTCTCGTGAGCTCGCGAAAAAGCGTATCTACCCAGCAATCGATAACCTTCGCTCAACATCTATTCTTCTTGATAGATTGCATATTGGCGATGATCATTTTGAGGCTGTTCACGCTGCGCGTAAAATCCTCCAGCGTAATGATGAATTACAGAGTATTATATCGGTACTTGGTAAAGATGAGTTATCTGACGAGGATCGCCTGATCGTTGATAGGGCGGGTAAGTTAACTCAGTTCTTCACCCAGCCGTTCTATTCCTCCGAGAGTTACACCGGTATTAAGGGGGTCTACGTGCCGTTAAGTGAAACCGTAAAGGGTGCTAAGAAGATTATTTCGGGCGACGTTGACGACATACCTGAAGAGTATTTCTACTTAAAGGGTACTATTGAAGAAGTAGAGGCTGCATGGCAACAGAAAAAAGATCATTCACAATAAGCGTCTTGAAAGAATCGGAAGTCATTTATTACGGTGAGTGTAATTCTTTAACAATCCCTTCATCAAAAGATTTCATCACTATTCTTCCATACCACACCCCCCTTATTATGAAACTAGGAGCAGGCCCTATTACAATGCGATCTGACGGTCAAAAGCAAATTTTGGCGACAGTTAAGACGGGGTTGGTGTATGTGGGGGAAAACGAAGTCACTGTCTTGGTGGATTTATAAAAATGCTATTCGACATAAGCGTTTTTATGGTATACACTACAACATGAATACATAATTAGGCATAAGCAGTATGCCATCACCTAGCGCAGGAGGGACACAATGAATCCGCAAACACCAAATCAGCCAGAAGAAACGCAGCCATTTTCACCAACACCTCAACCTCAAGCTCAAACCCCAGCGACAACGCCCCTAGAAGCAGCTCCTACGGCCGCCGAGACATCATCCCCTTCATCTCCGATAGCTTCAGAGCTGTCTTCTACTTCAGAAGCGCCAACTCAACAAGCGGTCGAGACTCTTGGTAGTGAGCCTGTCGCTGAAAACCCAACCACAACGACCGAGTCTGCTGTACCAAACGACGCGTTTGCCCCACAATCCACACCAAATAATACACCTCCTGTTGCTAGCGAGCAGCCGGCTTCGTCAGAACCTGTTACATTAGCAGAACCATCTACTGAAACGGTTAGTTCGCCTGTTGCTGAGCAAGTTGCTACTGTTGCAGCTGTCGCTCCTGTCACAGAACCGGCTAAAAAATCCTCTAAGACCGTTGTCATTCTCTTGGTAGTTCTTATTATCGTTGTTGTAGCGGCTGTTGGTGCGTATCTATTCTGGCAATCAAAAGCGTCGGCTGAAAGTCTAGACCAAGCTGGAGTAACAACGACCACATCTAAAGATACCGTCGTTACTGTTACTGCAGAAGTAAAATAAGACGTATTAACCGTCGAATTCATTCTACCCCCTAACAACACAGGGATGTATCTGGTATACTGTCTAACATGAAACCCCTGACTCCCGAAAATCCACACGTGATTGTCATGGTTGGTATTCCTGGTGCGGGCAAGACCAGTTTTGCTCAACATTTTGCAGATACTTTTCAGGCACCAGTTGTAAGCAAGTCGGAATTGGCGCGATCATTTAATCTTGACGCATCCCTTGCCGACGGAATTAGTGCTTATTTCTTGAGCGAATTGCTAAAAACACGCCGCACTATCGTTATCGACGGTGGCACTGACCGTATTACCCATCGTATGGAGCTGTACAAGCTCCTGACAAAACAAGGCTACAATGTACTTACCGTCTGGGTTCAAACAGACAGTAACGAGTCTAAACGTCGTGCATTGAGGCGGTATCCTCAGGGTTCCGGGTTAACGAGCGAGCAATTCGACACGCTTCTTCAACAATTCCAACCACCAGTTCAACAAGAAAAACCGGTCGTTATTAGCGGCAAGCATACCTATGCAACACAATTAAAGGTTGTACTAAAGCAACTTGCAAATACGCGCCCTCCGCAAACGGGCACAACGCCTCCCGCACCAAGGCCGCATGGTCGGCAGATAAGCATTCGATAGGGTAGAAGTATGCCAACGATTCAGGATGATGAGTTCGGCACTATTACCGTCAGACGTAGCGCCCGTTCGCGTCAAGTGCGTCTACGGGTCGCCCCCGACGGTACATTGCGCGCTTCTATGCCGCTGTATGCACCTCTTTTTCTATTAAAAAGGCTCGTTAAAAGTTCACGACCACAGCTACGGAAAATGCTCACCCAGGCACAACCCGACACTACCTATTATGATGGCCAACAAATTGGCAAGAGTCACACTATCTTAGTTAAAAAAGGTGATCGCGTAGGTACGGCCATTGAAGGTCAGCGGATTGTACTTACACTGCCCGAGGCAAAACAGCTGGCCGATGCCGATGTTGTACGGCTCTTAAGAGATGCTTCGATTAAAGCCTTGCGAAAGGAAGCCAAAAGCTATCTCCCTAGGCGCTTAGGGTATTTAGCGCAAACACTTGGCTTCACCTATGCTAAGGTGCGGTTTTCTCATGCGAGCAGCCGATGGGGAAGTTGTAGCAGTGAAGGTACCATCAGCCTTAATATTGCTTTGATGAAACTGCCTTTTGAGCTTATTGACTACGTCTTAATACACGAGTTAGCGCATACTGTTGAAATGAACCATAGTACTCACTTCTGGGAACTCGTAGAGCAAGGCGATGCACAGTATAAAGTACATCGTAAGCGCTTAAAGACAGAAACGCCATCAATTTAGATATATAGTCAGCATACCTAACTTACGCTATAATCATAAGCACATATGAAAGCGGGTGGTATGCAGTACAGTGACGAAACAATTGCGATCGTTCGCCTTATTCGTGTGGCCGTAGCACCGCTTACTGCTATATACGCGTTACTCGTCATTATGGGCCTAATACCTACTGACCGTGTCATTAGCACGCCTGTTGCGTTTAGTTTGTTATTTTTCTGGGTTCTTATAAGCCTGTATTACTATATAAAACCCGCCAGCGAGCACACCGATCATGGACTGCGGCTTATCTTGCTACACTTCTTCGCTTTGGCTATCTGTATCTTGGTAATCGGCTTTGTACAGCCATTTATGCCGTTTTACATAGTTCTTGTTATTAGCAGTTATTTCTATTATGGGCGACTGGGCTATGGGGCAAGTATAGCTGCTCTCCTTGGGGCTTTGGCTCTAGATACTGCTATCCACGGAAACGCTCAGAATCAGCTACTCCTTCAAAATGTACTAGTAGCAATTAGTGTTATTTTGCTCAGTACAATCGTAACCGCTATTAGTAGTAGTCAAGAAACCCGCCGACGCGCCCTGCAGCACAGTCAAAACAGGGAACGTTGGCAGTATGACCGTATGACTACCATTATGAATAATCTTACAGACGCTGCCTTTAGCACTGACGACAAGGGTAGTATTCTTATGTATAACGCAGCCTGCCTGGACTTGCTTGACACAAACGATACGCTTAAAGGCCGTTCTATAGGCGAACTTTTTAATCTGACCGATAAAGATGGTCAGCCGGTTCAACTTACAAACCTTCTAAACGAAGCAACGCGTACTATTCGTCGTGACGACCTGAACCATACCTATAAAGACGGTGAGTCTATTCGATTAGAAATAACGTTGTCACCCATCAAAAGTAGTTACAGTACTCGCAAGAAGGCGTCTGAGCAGGGTGGGTATATCCTTATCATGCGTGATGTCACAAAGCAAAAGAGTCTTGAAGAAGAGCGGGATGAATTTATTAGCGTGGTTAGTCATGAACTTCGTACGCCAATTACCATTGTCGAGGGGAGCCTATCTAATTTGGACGTATTAATCAAACGTCCGACACCACCACCGCATGAGGTACTAGCCGACACCGTCTCGACGGCGCATGATCAAGTGCTCTATCTCGCCAAAATGGTTAACGACCTCAGTACTTTGTCGCGTGCTGAGCGAGGCGTTGCCGATACACCAGAGTCAATCAATGTCTCTGATTTGCTTCAAAGCTTACACCAGCAGTACGAGAAATCGGCTCGCGACCGTAAGCTGGAGCTTAATCTTGATCTTGGACATAGTCTTGGATCGGTCATGACTAGCCGCCTATACCTTGAAGAACTACTCCAAAACTTTATTACTAATGCGATTAAGTACACTAATGAAGGAAGCGTTACTATTATCGGTCGTCGCTCGAAAAATATCGTCACCTTTACCGTAAAAGATACGGGTATAGGGATAAGCCGAACTGATCAGAATAAAGTATTTAATAAATTCTATAGAAGTGAGGATTATCGTATTCGCGAGACTAACGGTACTGGTTTGGGCCTTTACGTGTCTACTAAATTAGCCCACAAGCTTCATACGCGAATTGAACTTAAAAGCCGTCTCAACCACGGGTCAAGCTTTAGTTTTCAGCTTGAGGGCGAATAGGTCGCCCCTTCCATTCTAATCGGTTGAAACTGTACGCATAGATACTCGCAAAGATTAAGGCGATCTGCTGAATTAACAGTAGTGGCCACACTATCGTGCCCGCCCACCAGCCACGACGCCATACAAAATGAGCATACGTAGCATAAGTGGCCCACCAAAGAGCCATGCTAATACCAGCAATAATAATATCCGTGGTGCTAAAATGTGTACCCAATAGGTAATAGGTAATTATTGCGCTTGGAAGAATCAAGACACATAGCCCGACAATACCTAGCAGTGCCATTAGCAAACTACCTTGAAAGCTTGGCACTATGGTACGAACACTTGTTAGGAGTTGTGAACGCCATTTTTTCTCGTAGCCAACCCCAAAGTTGGCAGTACCAATAAGATAGCGATAACGATTTTTGGCTTGTAAAGAGTCAGCGAAACGTTGCTCTGGCTGTACGAGCGTAGCAGTTTCCATAAAGCCACCAAATTGCTCTTTGAGCACGTCACGACGTATAATCCACGCGCTGCTAGACGTTGCGGCATGTTTGTTACTGTAAAACAGTACCGACCAAAAATAGCGCAGGGGAGACCATATAACGCTTCCTCTCCAGCCGTCTTCACGCCGCGGAAGCACCGAAAGCATATCAAGACGATGTGAAAGCGCATACCGTACCAAATGCTCGACAGAATGCGGCTTTAAACGCGTATCAACGTCAATATATAAAATATAAGTACCACTCGCCTCGTCGAGGAGGCCTTGAAGGGCGTGGTTTTTGCCAAGCCACCCTTGTTTTAACGGAGCTCCCTTTACGAAACGTACGCCTTCACTAGCATATGACTTAATAAGAGCCGACGTGTCATCACCAGAGACATCATCTAGTACAATAACTTCTTGTCGCTCGTAGGTTGAGGCGAGTACAGCATCGAGGCAGGCTACTAGTGCGCGCCTCTCGTTGCGGGCGGGAATACAAATACTAACGCTTGGAAGGTCTATATCAGCCTCTCGTTCGAGCTCTGTTGAGTAGTTAGGCGCGGCGTGTTCTTTAAGCACACGACGAACTTTTAAAAGAGACAGTAGTCCTAATAGGGCACCAAGCCCCGATACGGAAGTTACAACACTTTCTAACATCTTCTTTATAATACACTAAGCACAGACGCAATGCCGAACTATTGACGATACGACCCCTATACGGTACAATCAACTTGACAGTCTGCTAAGCAGACTATTTTATTTGGGAGGAACTCCGTGGCAAAAACAACCAAGGTTACACGCATTAGTGCAAAATCAAAGCGTGTTGAGAAAAAACCAAAAGAACACAAGAAATCATTTCTTGGTGGTATTGGTCGTTACTTTAAGGGCGCTTGGGTCGAGCTTCGTCAAGTTCGGTGGCCAAACCGCCGCGCAACATGGGCCTTAACACTGGCAGTTATCCTCTTTAGTGTTTTCTTTGGCGTACTTATTAGTTTGCTTGACACACTATTTAAATATTTGTTTGAACTGATTATTGCCTAAGGAGTAATTCAATATGACGAAAAACCGCTACGATTCATCACGACAATGGTACGCCATCCACACGTATAGTGGCTACGAAGAGAAAGTTGCTGAAAGCATTCGCCAGCGTATTAATGCTGTCGATATGGCTGACAAGATTTTCGACGTTATGGTACCTAAAGAAAAACAAATCGAAATCAAAAACGGTAAGCGTAAGGTTGTAGAGAAGAAGATTTTCCAAGGCTACGCGCTAGTAGAGATGAAACTCACCGACGAAACATGGTACATCGTTCGTAATACTCCAGGTGTAACTGGTTTCGTAGGTACAAGTACTCAACCTACGCCTGTGTCCGACCAAGAAATCTCGAAGATTAAGAAGCGTATGGGCGTTGAAGACCCTAAGCACCACATTGACTTTAGTGAGGGCGAAGTTGTAAGTATTACCGACGGCCCATTCAAGGGCTTTGACGGCGCCATTTCTGAAATTGACACCCAAAAGGGTAAGGTGAAGGTTATGGTGAGTATGTTCGGCCGTGATACTTCAGTTGAACTCGATGCTCTACAAGTAAAGAAAGTATCGTAATACACCCGTAATGAGCAAGAAGGCTTTACATTTGTAGAGCCTTCTTTTATAGTTGATCGAAATGTCCGAACAGTATTTCAGCAGCGACGAGATAGCATCTCAAGAAAAACACGAGCTACGTATTGCCGTATTTAGCCTTTCCAAAAGAGCCCTCGATGGCTCTTTTACTTTGCCGCAACTTTTAAGCTCGCATTCGTCACCAGCTTTATTTCAACATGTGAAACCGCTCAACGAGGCAGGATTTGTTGGTATAGCGCATGAAGATCGTGCAATACGATTATTTCGAGGTAGTCGATTTGTACACGCCGGAATACCTGCTTTGAAGATGGTAGGTCTTCTTGGTTCGGTACTTGTGACCGATACAGATGCTACATCCCACACGGTTACGGGAGTCGCCGTACAAACAGCCGAGCCGTACGATTTTCGTAATTTCGCTTTTCGTCCCTATGATCCACTAGAGCTCGAAGCTCATGCCGCAGCTGAGGTGGCGAACCCAGGGTCCACTACGCTTGATACCATTGATGCACAGTTTATTGGTGAAGCAATTAGGCTTATACGGAGCTCGGAACACGTCCAGCATAGACAGTAAGCTTAGAATTTGCTATAATAACGGGGTTACGCACTAATATCTGGCGAAGATGTGCCCTGAACAAGCAAATCTACACACCGCCGTGCTTCAATAAAGATATTTAGTACAAGCGCATACTGCGCGTAAGGAAAGAATTTACATAATTATGGCAAAGCAAGTTATTGGTAACTTGAAGCTCCGCATCCCTGCCGGTCGTGCAACCGCTGGTCCTCCAGTAGGTTCAACACTTGGTCAGTGGGGTCTTAACATGATGGACTTCATTAACCCCTTCAACGACGCAACCAAAGAACTAAACGGTAAAGACGTTATCGTCCACATTCAAGTGTTCGAAGACCGTACCTTCGCCTGGAAGTCACTTGGTCAGCCAGTTGACGACCTGATTCGTGAAAAGGTAGGCATCCAAAAAGGAAGCGCTAAGCCTCACAGCGACAAGGTAGGTAAAATTACCAAAGCACAACTCCAAGAAATTGCCGAACTCAAGAAGGATCAGCTTAACGCTATTGATCTTGAGGGTGCAATCAAAGTCATCGCTGGTACTGCTCGCTCAATGGGCGTTGAAGTTACCGAATAAGTTGATACTGAGTAAAAAATAACCTCCCGCTATGGGAGGTTATTTTAGTGTCAATACATATTACAAGGTGCGCGTTAATAACGCCAACAAGCCTCCAAGTACTCCAATAACAATAGGAAGTCCGAATACGATACCAACAACAATAAGTACAACCTTTGCCCATAATGGCATAGTCTGTTTTGGTGTTGATCCTTCTGAAAGTTGAGTATCGGCTTGGCCTGCGTTGGCTTGACTTTCAAGCTCATCAGCGTGCTTTATTCTGTATATCCAGTGAAAAACGATTGTAATTACTACGGCAGTCGAAAGTAAAATCGAAAAGGCAGCAACACCCCGGTTGTAAATATCAGGCAGGGTGTAATTAAGGCTATTCGTAAAGACATTTGGTATTAGGTAGATAAAGAAAGCAACCGTTATGCCTATTGAAGCCATAGCACTACGAGCAATTGCACGGTCCGTCATGCGTGAATGAAGTAGTATAAAAATCAATAAGTCGGCGAATAGTGCGTAAAAGATGAGTTTATAAAGGTCACTCACTACGGCCCCCGAGAGTACTCCCCAAGTACCGAGAGCGGAGCTTACGAAACTGGCAATCGTGAGCCCAACGAGTATATTGAGCGCCACTTCGTCCGCATTAGGGTTTCTTTTATTTGTCGAAATAGAGAGTAAGCCAACCGCTATCAAGGAGTGGAGCACCATTATAAAGGTCGTCCATAGGGCACGCGTTACTACATCGTTAATTTCACCTATCAAGACAGCAATAATCGATATTACCGCTGATACAATAAGCCCAACTATAAGAATATAGAAAAACCATTTACGTATCGTCGCCGGGTGAGACTGCGCGTTTGCCGAGTCTAGCTCTGTCGATGCGTCATTTTGTAATTTATCCTTTTTTGGCGCCTCAGGTTTGGTAGTGTCCATAGTACCTCCTAGAAATGATCCCTAATATGCGAGAAGCTGTATTCCCATGTTGCGTTAGCTTTTTTGTGAGGGTTAAAGATGTGCTCTGGGTCGAAGATATCCTTTGTCTTCTTGAATAAGTCGAGTACTTCATCGCCGTACATTTGCTGTAGCCATGGGCCACGAACTAACCCGTCGTTGTGCTCACCGCTTAATGAACCTTTGTATTGCAGAACGAGGTTGTTCACTTCTTTCATAGCTGGCTCAAGCTTAGCGCGGTCATTAGGGTCCTCAAGCTTCATTAATGGGATAATATGGAAGTTTCCATCACCCATGTGGCCGGCAATCGTCGCAAACAATTTGTACTTTTTAATAATTTGGCGAATCTTAGGGAAGAATTCGGGAAGATGTTCCGGGTTAACAACAAAGTCATCGATAAATGGTGCTGTGTGCTTGTCCTTAACTTTGCTACGAAGCAATTGGAAGCTGCGGCGACGGAGAATCCAGAACTTTTCACTTGAACCTTCGGTAGGGTCTTCTTCAAAACCGTTAATTTCGTAGCGTACCCGGTGTGGAGCTAGGTCGCGGTGTAGAGCTTTTACTTTATCACGAACTTCCTCTTCGGTATCACCAGTAAATTCAACCATAAGAATGAGTTTAGGGATGCCCTTGAGAAGCTGGAAGCCTTCAGGAATCAGCGAGAAAAGAAAGTGAATAAATTTCACTGGCCCTAAGAAAGTGAGGAAACTTGGAAGAAACTTCATGCCGAGCAGCATCGTAGCGTCATCAAAGCCCTCGAAGGTAGCAGGGTTGTGGCTAACGACCGTTTTGATCAGGTCGCCAAGTGTATCGATGTCTCGCAAGAAGATCACTAGTAAACCGGAGTGTTTTTCACGTTTAACCAGCCGTAGCTGAGCCTGCGTAACGAAGCCGAGTGTCCCTTGCGCACCAACTATAGCCTTAGCAAGGTCAAATACGCCCGTTTCACGGTTCCAGACGTTCCATAGGTGGTAGCCGGTTGAATCCTTGCTTACGTGAGGCTTAGCGGCTTGTATGGTGTCGTAGTTAGCTTCGATAAGTTCATACAGTTCACGGTACACGCGACCCTCGAAATCATCTTGGGCCATTTTGGCGTCAAGTTCAACTTTGTTGAGTGGCTTTACTGTCCGTTCTACACCATCGGCAAATACAAACTGTAGCTCGGTTACGTAGTCATCGGTCTTGCCGTACTGCAAAGATTTTTCACCGCCAGAGTTGTTATTTACCATGCCGCCAACCGTACAAAGGTCGCGACTGGCTGGGTATGATGGTAGAAGCGCATCAAACTTTAACGTTTCGGCATCAAAATCACGGAAGAACATACCCGGCTGCACAACCGCTCGAGCGCTATCGATATCAATAAGCTGGTTAAGATGTGTTTGGAAATCAACAATAATAGAATCGTTAATGGCCGCCCCGGACATGTCGGTACCAGCACTACGGGCTGTTAATGATAACTCTGGATTATCTTTTTTATTATCTGCCACAAACTTCACAAGCTTAGCGACATCTTCAGCCGACTTTGGTACGGCAATAACTTCTGGTTTAATTTCAAACATCGAAGCGTCGTGCGAGTAAAACTCACGGTCTTCATCGCTATCTTTTATCTCACCACTAAACTCAATACTCTGTAATTTTTCTTTCAACTCTTTCATACTGGTTTAATCATAAGCTCATTAACGGGGGAGCGCAAGCTTTTTCGTTACAGAAGTACACTTCACTAGATACAAACTTTCTTACACCCTATGCTAAGACGGACTGTAACAAAGGAGTTCTATGAGTACTATTACACAATTTCGTGACCCTCAACTTATGACTGATGGATCTATTGTGGGGTTCTACGAGCGCGAGTTTTACGTGTTCTCTAATTTTTCCAGCTTTCAGGTTGACTGGAAGGGAAGGTGCTGGCCAACCTCGGAGCATGCCTATCAGGCTGCACGCTTTTTTGATACAGCACCAGAACTGGTAGAGCGCATTGCTGGCGCCCGTTCAGCCCATGAAGCTTTTGAGACCGCCCAGAGCAATAAAGTACAGCAGCGAAAAAATTGGCCAGATATAAAAGCGGATGTAATGCTTGAAATATGCCGACATAAAGTACAACAAAACCCCTACGTTCGCCGTAAATTATTGCAAACCAACGAAGAGTACTTAGTTGAAGATTCGCCCGTTGATAGCTTCTGGGGGTGGGGAGCTGATAGACAAGGCCGCAATGAGCTTGGTAAAGTATGGATGAAGCTACGAGAGGAACTACGCAATAATGAGCTATGAGGCCGAAGCGCATACAGCGCAAATGAATATATTAAAAAAGCTGCTCCTTGCCCCAAAAGCCTCGTTTTCAGAACTGCAAAAGACAAGTGGTCTTACAAGCGACAGTACGACGTTTCACATAAAACAACTGGTGAAATCGGGCTATATCCAGCACCTTCCTAAAACACTCGGCGATTACACCCTTACCCGAAAAGGTAAAGAATACGCTAACCGCATGGATACGGACGAGCAGGTTATTGAAAAGCAGCCTAAACTATCGGTCGTCATTGTATTGAAGAATAGGAAGGGCCAATATTTGCAGCAGCAACGGCTCAAACAGCCCTATTACGGCTATTGGGGGCATATGACAGGAAAGATACGTTGGGGTGAGACCATGCTCGAAGCCGGCGCCCGCGAGCTGAAAGAGGAAACGGGCTTAACCGCCGATTTAAGAGTGGTCGGGTTCTATCATAAATTAGACTATGATGCGCGCAGTAACGAACTGTTAGAGGATAAGTATTTCTGCCTAATTCAGGGGGCTAACCCGCAGGGCGTACTTATTGACACCGAAGGTCAACATAATGAATGGCTCACTATTGAAGCGTTTAACGCAAAAGACAAGCAATTTGGCTCGGTGCAAGAGACCATTGATATGATACAAGCCGACAGCTATGTTATCAAAGAACAGACCTACAAATATAACCCCGAAGATTACTAACTGTTTTTCACTATTGCGGCGGCACGAGTCTCACCGTACTGATGCCACTTAGTGACAATCCAATCATGCTTTTCAAACCATCGCAAGCGACGCGATTTAAAAGCAGCCATAGCAACTGCTTCATAGCGCAATAACCCAGGCATAGCTGGTACCATAAAATGCTCACTATCCCGTAATTGTTTATGAGTCAAGGTGTTCACGGTAATACCATCAACTAGCGGATAGTTAGCCTGTCCAGGGGTATGGAGTGAAGCGATAAGCCGACTCAGCTCTAGCTGAGATGCACCTGGCCCATCCATAATCCACTCACGCATCTCGGGGGCTATTTCAAGCATACTGTGGGCGATACGGGTCATCTTATCGGTGTCTTTATACCGTAGTCCGCTGATAGATCGATTGGTGTAGTTTGTAATAGTTGTACCCGGGTTCGGAATAGGAATGCGGGTACCATCGGCAGTAATGACAGTCCAGGGTATTAAAGAAGTGGGATCAATTGGGACGGCAAAAGGAAAGAGGGCCTTTATATACGCTTCGTCAGAACCGGGTGCACTATCATAGCGGTCTGATACAAACGTTCGAAGCACCCTTCCACCAAATGGTCGGGCCATCTGTTCGCTGATTATAGTATAGGGACGTACCGGAAAGACCTCTCTTTGTAGATCATCGCCTACAGTTTGCTCTAGGTCCGCTTCGAGTTCGGCAACCTTATTTGGGTCACTTGAAAGTAAAAGAACATCAATATCACGAAGTGTGCCATCATCACGTAAAGACGATTGATATATGTCAGTAGGGGTATATACCTCACCCCTGTAAAAGTCTATTTCTGAGCGCGGATCTTCTAAGGCAGCAGTGCCTACGCCGCCCAATATTTGTACGTCTAGACGCTCAGATATTTGCTGAGCAAACGGGCGAACAATATCAAAGGTGTTTTTAGCAGTCATTGATTCAGACGTTGACATAGTTCACTCAATAATACGCTTATCTACACCTAACACAAGCACAACGGGTATCCACTGGTATTTCTATAAAATTTGTGCTATAATAAGGGTATACCAAATCAATGTTGGGAGGCTATCGTACAATACGAAGCCGCTCGTACCACAGAAAGGGTTTATACCTACATGGCAAAGAAAGCCGATTTACTCGCAGAAGCTTCAAAGCTTGGTCTTGAAGTGAGCGAAAAAAACACTATTGCAGAGATTGAAGCTGCGATCGCTAACGCCGCCGAAGCTAGCGCACCAACAACCGAAGAAGCAGTCGTTGACGCCGAAGCTGAAGTTGCAGTAGCTGAAAAAGAAGAAACTTTTGCAAAAGCTGGTAAGCGTTCTGCTAAAGCAGTAGCCGAAGCTGAAGCAAAGGTTGAAAAAGAACTTCGCAAGGAAGCTGGTGACACCACCCCACAAGACGGTTCTGAAGAAGTCGTTAAAAAGGGTCCAAAGCCAGTGACTCGCCCTATTCTTGAACGCCGTGGCAAAAACTACCGCAAGGTAGCCGAAAAAGTAGATACTGCAAAACTGTACTCACTTGAAGATGCTATCAAACTCGCTGCCGAGACAAACCCTTCTAAGTTTGATGCCAGCGTTGAACTCCACGTTCGTTTGAACGTTGACCCTCGCCAAGCCGACCAAAACATCCGTGCAACCGTGAGCCTGCCTCATGGTACTGGTAAAACAATCCGTGTTGCTGTGTTTGCCCCTGAAGCAGACCACAAGTCAGCTAAAGATGCTGGTGCTGATGTTGTTGGTGACGAAACTTTCCTTGCACAACTCGACAAAGAAGTCCTCGACTTCGACATTCTTGTTGCAACCCCTCAATACATGCCTAAGCTTGGTAAGTACGCTCGTCTGCTTGGTCCACGTGGCCTCATGCCTAACCCTAAGAGCGGTACAGTTGCGACTGACGTTGCCAAGGCTGTTACTGAAGCTAAAGCCGGTAAAGTTGAATACCGTGTTGATAAGCAGGCCATCGTTCACCTTGCTGTTGGTAAGGTAAGCTTCGGCGACGCTAAGCTCGTTGAAAACGCTAAGGCATTCTTCGAAAGCCTCCAGGGTCAAAAACCATCAAGCCTTAAGGGTGGCTACGTAAAGACTATTACCGTCAGCACTACTATGGGCCCTGGCGTTAAGGTAGAAAACTTCGTAAGTTAGTTTATAACTACGCAAAAAATAGCCCGCTTTTATATAGGCGGGTTATTTTATTTCAGTTTCTTGATTATACGGCTACTGGCATTTCTTTTGTAGCTGTCAGGTATTCTTCCATTTCTTGGTCATGACGTACAAAGGAGATCTCTTGTATAACTTCTTTCAAGGCGGCAATTTCTTTCGCGTCATTGGCACGGTGGTCTTCAAGATCTTTCTGTCGTTTTCGCAAAATAGCAATCGCCTCATCTTTTGCTGCTTCAAACATTTCGCCAACAAAATGCTCTGCTAAATCATATAGACTATCTTCGCCGGTGTCCTTAATCCTATCAATGTGCTTCTGCACTTCTTGATGGATTTCGGCATGTGCATATAGGTTATCGGTATGCTGCTGCCAAAAGGCATAGTTATCACTGTCTGTCTCTTTTGGTTTTTTCAAGAGATGCCTAGGTATTTGATCGAGTTCTAAACTTTGAGCCTCTTGAAAATGACGCGCTGAATCAAACTCGAGCTGCCCATGCACTGTGTCGTATACCTGCTTCAAATTCACCACTCCAGAAGTGAATTCACCGCGAATAATTTGTCCAATTAAATTATCTTTTACCTTGATACGCAGCCAGTTTTCTAGGGAATTTATTTCTCTGTTTACGCCATCTTCTAGATATGTTTCTGGTAGTGGAATCGGGCCGGAGCCCTCAACAGACTTAGCTTCATTAACACTTGGGACAATTTCAGGATTGGTAATTGGTTTCGACGGGGACGGTGCTTCCTGTTCAACAGTTAGTTGTTGAGGTGCAAGTTGTCGTTTCGTCATCATGCCTTTGATGCTCCATTACCAGGGTTTTTATTGTTAAGACCGTGTTGGTGTTATGCGCGTTCTCGCGGTAAGTATATCATGGAGGTAGCAAAAAGCACAAGCTTATTTTCTTCTATTTTGACAAACTTTGCCTCCGCTGTCATACTGTATGCAATACAAAAGGGAGATACTAATGACTGATACACAGGCAGACGGGTACTACGGCGAAGACGCTTCACATGAAGAATTCGACCTCAGCTTTCTCGACGAAGACACCAAAGAATAAGCTACGACTTGCTTTAGTTGTCCCGCATTTATTTATTCACCGCGACATCTTGCCCCAGGTTATTTTTTCGCCTGGCCAGCTTGCGATTGAGCTTGCAGAAGGGCTTGTAAAAGAGGGGATTGATGTCACCTTATTTACACCCGGGCCGGTGCATACAACCGTGCCAGTAATAACCGCTGATTTATCGTATTTCGAAGCTGAGCTTGGACGACGTGGCGATACATATCTTGATTTATTAAAGAAGCACCCAGCCACCTTTGTAGGCCTCGCTCGACAAGTGCAATCTGAAATTCTTGCTAAGGCTTTTAAAGCCGCCAACGACGACGAATACGATGTCGTGCATGTATATACAAATGAAGAAGATCTGGCGCTACCATTTTCGCGCCTATGTACTAAGCCAGTAGTCTTCACGCATCATGACCCCTTTAATTTTCTTGTAAAATATAAAAATAACTTTCCAAAGTATACCGACCTTAATTGGATATCAATGTCGTATGCTCAGCGGCAAACAATGCCCGAGGATACTAACTGGGTGGCTAATATCTACCATGGTCTTAGCCAAAGAGAATATACCCACGCCGAACAACCGGCAAATGACTACATTGCATTCCTAGGGCGCATTGTTCAACCCAAAGGCCTGCATCTTGCTATCAAGGCGGTAAAACACTATAACAAAACAGCTTCTCAGCCTCTGAAGCTAAAAATTGCCGGCAAGCACTATGCCGACGTCAGCAACGATGATTATTGGCAAACCTATATTGAACCTGAAATTGGTGGCCCTGTTGAGTATGTCGGATTCATAAAAGACATGCACAAAAAGAATGCATTTTTAGCCAATGCTAAAGCCTTGATGGTACCTTCATTATTTGATGAGCCATTTGGTATGGTACTCATTGAAGCCCTTGCAAGTGGTACGCCGCTTATCGGGCTTGATGCCGGTGCTATACCTGAAATTATTACTGAAAAAAATGGGGTATTAGTACATAAGTCCGATAATGATAGTCTAACAATCCAGGGACTAGCTGAATCTATTGATAGCATAGACAGAATTTCACGGAAAGAGTGTCGCGAAGACTTTGAAAAACGTTTTACCATCGAGCGCATGTGCCGCGAACACGCCGCTGCGTACTACAAGTTGGCTACAAAATAACCAACGGCGCCTTAATGTGTGGATGCGCCTCGTAGTCTTCAATAACAAAGTTCTCTGGCGTAAAGTCATCAATCGACTTCACATCACCGACAATTTTAAGCTTTGGAAAAGCATACGGTGTACGTTGAATTTGCTCTTTGGCTTGTTCGAGGTGATTGTTATACAAGTGGGCATTACCGATTGAAACAACCAACTCACGCGCCTCTAAGCCGGTCACATGGGCAACCATTTGTAATAGCAACGCATATTGCGCAATATTAAACGGTAATCCAAGGAATACATCGGATGAACGTTGATACAGCTGCATGCGAAGTTTGCCCTTAGTAACATCAAACTGGAACATAGTATGGCAAGGGGGAAGGCGCATTTCTTTTAAATCAGCCACATTCCAGGCGCTAACGATAATACCCTTCGAGTGCGGGTTATTTTTAATTTGATCAATCGCCCACGCTAGTTGGTCGAACTCTTTACCGTCCGGCCCTTTCCAGTGGCGCCACTGCACACCATAGACAGGCCCTAGGTTAAGGTCTTTATCGGCAAATTCATCCCAGTAGTGAATCTTATGATCCTGCAAGTATTTAATATTCGAACTACCTGATACAAACCACAAAAGTTCGTGCATCAAAATGTTAAATGGCATCTTTTTGGTCGTAAGCATTGGGAATCCGTGACGAAGATCAAAGTGCATTTGGTAGCCAAAGATAGACTTAATACCAGTTACGCCACGGGTAGGCTTAGACTTGCCGTTTTTTAGGATTTCGGCCATCAACTTCAGATATTCGTATTCAGGATGGTGACTCATATACTTAGTATACTATTCTTCTTATGTCTTTACCGACTTTTGTTAATAAATCGACTGCATAACCGCCAGAATGATCAATGCGATAGACTATTTCGGAAAGTTCTGTCTGCGAAAGCGTTCGGGCACAGCTAGGGCACGGCATGAGGTTCACAAATAAGGTCTTATCTTTTAGTGAAATACCTTGCTTGGCAGCCTCGACCAAAATCTGCATCTCAGCATGAATCGTATCGTAATGGTTCATATCGTTAGCAGGCGAGAAGTTGGTTTCGCGGGAGGCGCCATTAAGTAAAGCGTAGGTTTGGTACGGTACAACCTTATTAAATCCCGCCGCAACCGGTTGGTATACACCATTAACTTTTTCGGCTAAAATAGCGCCCGTCTGAAAACCATAGTCGTAAGATGACTTCGCAACCTCATCGGTAAGTTGCAGCACTGTTGTATCATCGAAACTACCTTCCAAAGTAGGCCGTACTATCTTCTTGTCAGTAGCTACTTCATAGGCACGGGCTTCATCTTCATCACTAAAAGCCGCAACCAGCTGATACGGAATCCGTTTTTCACTTAAAAGGTAATAAATTGGCAATGTATGAAAACTGTGATGCCACGAACCATGGATACCGACAACGCGTGGTGGAGTAAGTTTTTCAATTATAGCCGGTAACTCGCGCTGAAAATAACGCAGTGTATACACCTTATGGGCCGAGGCATCATTCACTTTGTCTATTAGCTTTTGCAATGTTTTTTGTTGCAACATAGCAAATTGTGGCTGACCTTCCAGGCCTTCGACGTAGTCCTCTTTGGAAATACCCAGTAGAATATCTCCCTTTGGAAGGTATTCTTTTAGTAGTTGCGTAAAGCGTTTTTCACTTATTTCACGCGGCGCAATAATAAACGTCGCCTTCAGGTTAGTGAGCGGACGCTTGCTGCTAAAGGCCAACTTTGCCCAATCGTAGTTAAACTCAGTCATCGCTGTACTTCTTATCAAACCGTTTAGCCAGAGACACCATTTCAGCATGCTTAGCTTTGTATAAATCAGCGTTCTCGAGCGGGGTGTTTTTTAACTGGCGGTAATTCCAAGTGGTAAGGTCTGGCGCGTCGAATGGAATAGTATGAAAATGGAGGTGCTCGACGGTACTTTGGGCATCGGCACCGTCTTTTTGAAGAATTTGCATACCCTTAATACCATGTACTTCACGAATCAGCTTTTTGGCAATGTACATAAACTTGCGCATCGTCTCCCATTCTAAAGGAGTAAGTTCCTTAACAGACTTTACATGGCGACGAGGAATGATCATCATATGGCCATCAATGTAAGCGAACAGCACAATTGTAAGCACAACGCCGTTTTCCTCGAATAAAATATAGTCGTCTTTTAAGTCACAAAAAACACACTTACCAACCGACTGCCAAATACCCTCGTAATTACCCGTCACCCGGGCATCACGGTAGGCTATTTGCTTTTTGCGGGTGGCTTCATCCATACGACTATTTTTCTTTTAGAGGTTCTTTGCGAAGATCCATGAAGTCTTTAAAGACCTCACCAAGGTGGCCGCCAATAGCACGCTGGACAATTTTAGTAGTAGACAGGGAAGTAGACTGACGATCAACTACTTGAACCTCACCGCCATAACTGGTGACTGTTTTATATTCACGTGACTGCTTGTAGTTATCTGTCCAGTCTTCTTTCACAGTAATGAAGATATCGGGGCGTAGCAGCCCGAGTGACGGTGCGCAGCTAGGCTCTGGCAAAATGGTTACAAAATCAACAGCCCGTAGATAGGTGAGCATTTCAGCGCGAATCTTTTCATCTAAAATAGGCTTATTGGGGCCTTTGACTTGCTTAATGGCTGCGTTGCTACTCACACCTACCACTAACACGTCACCTTCAGCCTTAGCTTTTTCAATATAACGGCACTGGCCAGCGTGGATAAGATCCCACGAGCCGGCCGTAAACACAATTTTCTTCCCTTTTGCTTTGATCTGTTCGCCAAGCGACATCAAATCGCTTTGCGAAACGAGGCGCTTCTTCCAGTCTGCCATTGTTCACTTCCCCTTATAACAACTACGTGTAGTGTAGCACATGCTCCTCGAGCAGTATAGAGAGTGTACGCTGAAAATGTTCGTTCTGCTTCAAACTTTCGTAAGGTGTATGCCGAAGAAATTTATAAAAGTCATGGAGCAAGAAAAACTGCACCAGTATTTCCAGAGTTGCTGAATAGGAAGGCAGCTGGGCGGCACCACGCTTTTCATACCCAGATACTAAGAAGTACTTACGTACTTGACTGGGCGTTTTGTACTTACAGTCAACCAATAGAAAGGCGAGGGTTCTGGCAACGTCAAAGAAGACTGGGCCTTGGGCGGTTTTCTCAAAATCTAAGATGCCGGTAACTTCGGTGCCCTCAAACAAAACATTACCCCGTACGAAGTCCATGTGGAGTTGCTGAGCTGGCAGTTGACGCAGTTTTCGAAATGTCGCTAAGAAAATTTTTGTATCAATAGTAACCGATACGTTAAGCTTTTGGCGCATTGCTTCCTGTACATCATGACTATCAAAGTACCGTACCATGCGTTCAAGTAGGTCTATAGATTCATCGATTACCGAAGGGTGTCCTGTGGTATCAAAAGAAGCAAGCGCCGCATGTAGGTCGCTCATGTACTTACCGAGCTGCTTGATATGCTCCTTGGTATAGGCCTCCCACGGAATAGTTGCTCCGGGCAAGTAATGGTACAACCCTACATAGACAGTGCGATTGGGAGATGTTAAGACGAGTGTTCGTTCATCAGCCCCAGTGCGGGCTGGCAGGCCTTTGGTGGCCGCCCAGTTTGCAACTGTATCGGCACGCTCAATCCGTTCTTTTATACCTTCTTCAGATTTATAAAAGGTAAGTTGCAGTTGGGTTTTGCCAGATTGAACAATAGGATAAATTTCGTTGCGATAGCCTTTTTGTACAGGAAGAATATCGTCATAGGGAACACCAAAATAGCCTAGAGCCGCTGGTACAAAACGCTCGTACATTTAGCTCCTTTCGTAAATCACAAAGCTGTAATTATAGGGATTCCTCGCGTCGGCCAGGTGGCTCTCTCGATCGACTTCTTCAAAATCGTCTCTATTAAAGCCCTTTAGGGCAACATCACCTTCAATAAACGTGTCGACTTCGGTAATATACCAACGGTCGATAAGCGGTGCGGCAAGTTCGTATATTTGCGCACCACCGATGATAATTGGGTCATCGGTGGTACTGACTTCGAGTGCCTCATTAATAGTAGTTGCTACGAAAGCATCCGAATACGTCGCGTCACTCGACCGAGTAATCACAATATTTTGTCGATCCGGAAGGCCATTACCAAGGCGCGCTACGATTGAATCGTAGGTTTTACGGCCCATAATAACCGTGTGGCCGGTAGTTATTTGTTTAAAATGACGCAAATCAGCCGGCAAATACCAAGGAAGGTCACCGGAATTTCCAATAACGCCATTATTCGAGACTGCGACGATAGCCGATAGCATAGGTTTAGTCTAATACACAGCACTAGGCGCGTCTAGCGTATCATTTTGCTCGAATACCATATACTGTTTCGTTGCGCGCCAAAACGATTCCTTCAGAAATGTCGGTTGTCATAAGCCAATACACGCACCTTTGAAATTCTGGTAAGTGCGTAATTGCATTGAGCCCCTCAATTTCATTTTTTGGCTCTCCCGTCTCTTCGTCTCGAGCAGTGGCTTTAATAGCGGTTTCCCTAAAAAGTTCGCGTAACGAACGGTCAATACCAGTTTCTGTGCTGGTATTAATAATTGCGGTTGTACGGTTTTTTACAGTAGCGCCATAAGGGGTTGTACCCACATGACGCTTGAGACCGATACGCATAGCACCGTAGTTAACGTTCCCGGGCAACCGTATGTCACGATCAAACCCGAGGACACTCATTCGATATACTCCATCAGGGTTTGGGCTGGCATCTCTACCAACAAGTTCACTTACTTCACCCCAAAGCGACTCTTCAAGTTGTTTTCGCTTCTCTCCAATAATAGTAAGGTTTCCATACTCTACCGATTCCATACCAAGCGCTACTCTTGCTATCTCATTTTCGATAGCAGTACCGTGGCCATATCGAACTTTTTCACAAATAACGTCGATATCACTCGATGACATATCTGGGAATTCGTCATAACAAGGCGTCCTGTATGGACGCCGTATGTAGCTGTTCGCATTAAGAGCCTCTCGTTGATGAATACGAGCCGTTATCGCCATAACAGAAAAACCAACAACACGACTACTTGCATATTTGGAAATCTCAGACTCAGTCAACGCGCTTATCGAGTCAATAAACCGATCTTGTGTACTTTTAACTTCCTCATTCTCCTCTTCGCCAATCAGAAGAAGTGGGGCTGCGTGATGCCCATCGAAATCGTCTTCAGAGTAGGTGTAATTTGAGTCGGTTTCAAGCAGAGACATAATAATAATTTAATTATAACATAAATATTAATAAAGCGAAAGCCCTCCTCATTTCAGAGAAGGGCGTAGTTGAGAGGGTTCCACGTATCGGGGGGTGACATGGGTGACGAGCACTGTGCGTCCCGCCACCCATGTAGTCACATCATCCCCAGGATGGCACGGTTGGCTGAGCCCATGCTCGCGATGATCAGCGGGCCGTATTCGTCCCGTTCATCACGATGACGAATGACCTTCATGATCTCGGTGGGCACCATGTCATGGTCTTGGGCGACCTTGTTGAGTGCCAGCTTGACTTCAGCGGCGTCCATACCACGGGCGGCGATTTCGACCACTCGATCGACTGCCTCCTCCAACGTCTGAGTCGGACAGGACGCCATCACACACCCGGCTTTCCGTCGTCGACGAGGCGGTCGCTCAGCGGAACATAGGGGTCTTCCGCATCCCGTAGCGCTTGCTCACGCGCACGGTCGTTGAGACGCTTGACCACTTTGCTGCCGTCGGTGGTGGTGTTCTGATCCATCGGTACTTCCTCTCGGTTCATTGCAAACGAATTTCACTTGCAACAAATACTTATTATACAACTAAATCCTTAAAAATACCAGAGTGTATAGAGTAGGGTAGTTAATGGAATAAGTACTGGTTAAAGCCTTGCTTTTTAGAGCCTCATCTGTTAAAATTGCTCCTAGACATACCAAAGACAGTAGCTGTTATGGCCAAGAGTATGCTCAAGGCCGTCACTTAATCCGCTACCGAGGAACATGTAAAACATACATTTTCTGTAGTCTTTGGCAGTGCGAGGTCCAAAGACTCTTTTTATTTCTAAAGTTTCTAGCCAAGCTACAACTGCCAATGTCTGTCCATTAACAATCTGGTCGAATAGTTAAAAACCAAGGAGATTTTTATGGCAATTAGTCGCGATAAAAAGAACGAATTGGTTGCTGAATTTACTGAGCTTCTAACTAACGCAAAAACAACTGCGTTTGCTACTTACCAAGGCTTAAGCGTTGCTCAACTCCAAGTCCTCCGTGCACAAGCTCGCGAGAACGGTGTTATCATCAAGGTCGTCAAGAACCGTTTGGTTCGCGTTGTCCTCGGTGGTATCAGCGAATACAAGGATGTTGACACTACTTCGCTCAATGGTCAATTGCTTTACGCAATTGGTACCGACGACGAAGTTGCGCCAGCTAAAGTACTTAGCGAATTTGCAAAGACCAACGATGCTTTGGTTATTGCTGGTGGCCTTTCACTCGAAGCCGGACTTTTGTCTGCCGACGATGTAAAAGCCCTGGCTGCACTTCCAAGCAAGTCACAGCTCATTGCAGAAGTTATTGCTCAACTGCTTTCACCGGTTCACGACGTTACCAACGCGCTTTCGGGCAACTTGCACGCGCTCCTCGACGGTGTCGAAGCAAAAGCAACCAGTTAATTCCAACACTCTTGTAGTGTTACACCCGATGCTTCGGCATCACATTAATATATTTTGAAGGAGGCTATCATGGCTGATTTAAAGAAACTCGCTGAGACCCTTGTAGGTCTTACTGTTCTTGAAGTAAACGAACTCAAGACAATCCTCAAGGACGAATACGGCATCGAGCCAGCTGCTGCTGCAGTTGCTGTTGCTGGTCCTGCTGCTGAAGCTGCACCTGCAGAAGAAGCAAAGTCTGACTACACTATCGTTCTTAAGGACGCTGGTGCTCAGAAAGTAGCTGTTATTAAGGCTGTTAAAGACATTACTGGTCTTGGTCTTGGTGAAGCTAAAGCAATCGTTGACGGTGCACCTGCAACCGTTAAGGAAAAAGTTCCAGCTGAAGAAGCTGAAGCTGCAAAGAAGACCCTCGAAGAAGCTGGCGCTAGCGTCGAACTTCAGTAATTCATTTATTCGACCAGTTGTTATACGTTATAAAATACCCCGCTTAAGGGGTATTTTATTTTGCACTCATTAAGGAGTGGCTGTCTTTATAAGCGTGCCGGCCCTAGTGTAACGGCCACTTGCAGACTGCGTGAAATCACGCCCCGCCGCAGTACCGTTGGCAGTTAACGTTACTTTTATGGAGTTGGCCGCGTCTAGGGCCCCCTGTCGAGCCGCACTATCGCTGCTGGTCGTACCAGTCACAGGTGTAGCAGAGGATGCCGATGGATAGTAGGTGATTGAGAAGCCTCCATCAGGCACTCCATCGAGGAGCTGCTCATCTTGCGTCTCGCACAATGTACCCGTCACACCGGGTGAGCAGCTTGGCCGCTGAAAAATGGTCTGGCTTGGACAATCTTTAGAGGCATAATTAGCTACCATCATTGTGCGGCGCCAAAGTGAATTGTTTTTAATAAAGTACACCACATTCATTGTCATAGCCTGGGTTTTATTAGCACAGGCATTTGGGATAGAAGCAATGTTTAGGTATACTAAGCTTCTTGTTGATGATGACGGGCTCTCAGTAGTAGCGAACGAGTTAAGAATAAGTGTTGCATTGGCAGTTGTATTACTCACAAAAGCCTGCGTATTATCATTCACACCCTGCGGTGAGCTAACGGTTTGATTATTCGTAGCGAGGAAGGCTCCACTGAGCACAACGTCATCCTCAATCTCATCAAGCGCGGCGTGTACATCATTAAGAAGAAGCGCCTTGCCGCGCTCGGCCATACCCTGACCCGTAAAGGCGACTATGGCATAAATAAATGAACCTATCAGTAAGATAACAAGCGGAGAAATGACTAACATTTCAACCAGAGTAAACCCACTACGGTCGTGACGCATAGGCCTCGTGTTGTACCGATTCATTTGTACCACCTTCTTTGTAATCTACTTTTACTGAAATCTTAGAAATGCTCGAGAGAGCTGGTATTGGGCAGGAAATAGTAACAGACACTTTAGGTGAAGCCAAACTCGCTGCATCAGTACCACTGACAGGGGAGTTTATTAGTGGCGTTGATTCGACACAAGCCGTACTCACCAGCGAGCGGTAGCGCTGCAGATAATCGGTCGCGATGGAGTCGGCTTCAATTTGATGCCTTGCTTCCGAGCTCCTCGTCACAACTACGTTATATAAAATATATCCCGCAGAAAGAAAGATAGCCGCGACGAATAAGGTAATAAGAAGCTCGACGGCCGTAAAACCCGTTGCATGAGAGACTGATCGTCTTGGTATATTTTTCATATTCTTATAGTGATTATACCGCATATGCTAATAAAGAATGAGGGGTCGTGTATTGATATATTGACGAGCTAGGGGTGTTGAGCTGTTGTTAGTCGTGCCGTCACCTAACTGGCCATAGTTATTATTTCCTACAGTATAGATTTTTCCATCCTCCGTGAGTATAACGGTCGTGCCGAAACCGGTCTGCACACTTTTCGCTTTAACACCAACGGGTAAATTCATTTTCTTAGGTGATGCCTCGTAACTCGTTGTTGTGCCGTTACCGAGCTGTCCATATGAATTTCCTCCCGCGCCAATCACACTTCCGTCATCCAGCACTATGTACGTATTAGCCTCAAGCGTACTATACACGCCCGTCTTGGTTGTGTAGAAATCAATAGCTTTTCTACCGGCTGGAATCTGGAACTGTGTTAAAGCTGGGTTATATATTTTATGCGTCCCGTTACCCAGCTGACCAGCATAATTAACCCCTGCGCCCCAAACCTTTCCGTCTTGCGTAAGATACAATGTTGCCCATTGGTCGGCCGTGATGCGCGTGACACTGCCAGAGCTTGCCGGAATCGGAACGGTCGAGAGAGTAATAGCAGGTTTTAGTGACCAGACTTGTGCCGGCGTGCCATTACAATCATGTAGCTGTAATTCTGTGCCTTGAGTAGGTGAATTGCCCGGGTTATCTAGACATTTATTCACCTGAGCATTGTAGATACTACCGTCATCGCGCATTTCCCATTTCTGCGCTCCTGTTCCATTGCAAGTATACGTAATAATAGGGTTGCCGTTTGCGGAGCCACTATTTGCATTGTCGATACACAGATCATTAACGCCATCAGGGCTAAACCTAATTGAACCATCGTAGTTCCATTCAAGCTTCTGAGCGGTTGAATTATTGCACCCCCAAATACGCACACGAGTACCAGTGGATGGGGAGTTGTTAGCGTTGTCGATACAATAGCCAGTACTGCTTCCCACCGGAGCAGCAGCTCCTCCAAGCTGCCCAAATATGTTCATACCTGCGGCATTCACTTTTCCATCGTCGCCAAGAATGTAAATAACATCGCCATCGAATGCAATTTGCTTGGCTTTTGGCTGCCCTGCATCACCGTAAGTACCTATTTTTACCGGTACTGACGACGAATTAAGCGTACCGTTGGCAAGTTCGCCTACGGAATTATCACCCCAGCCATAGACGCGGCCACCTTGCATACGTACATACACGTTTGAACGGTCGGTTGCCAAGTTCGTGGACTGCAGCCAATCGTTGGTTGCAACAGGTAAGGTGTTTGGGTCCGATGCAGTAGGTGTTGGAAGCGCAACGCGCACAGGGTTAGCCTGGTTGCTGCATCCTGAAATGGTGTAGTTACTTCCCAATTGGCCGTAAGCGCAGTTTCCGGCTGCATAAATATTATTGTTACTAGCAATAACATAGGTTGCGTCTGCCAGATTACTTACATACTTCGCACTTACACCAGCGGGCAAGTTAAATTTAACGGGTGTCGACTGTGTGGTGGAGAATGTCCCGTTACCAAGTTGTCCGCTATCGTTTGCGCCAGCCCCGTACATCGAACCATCAGTAGTGATCGCATACATCATTTTACCGACTGACAAGAAGTTACTGTACAAACTACTTACCCTAAGGCCTACCGGTAATACAAAATTACGGGGTGATGTTGCGCTTGTCGTAGTACCGTTACCTAATTGACCCTGTGCATTATAGCCAAGAGCCGATACGCTTCCTTGCGGGTCGATGATACCGAAGAAGGCACTCCCGCCACCTACATACCCAAACGTAATACTATCAAATGAAACCGCACCCGAGATCGTAGCATAGGCAGCATCATTATACGTTTGCCATACCTGAGCCGTGCTTGTACGAATTAGATTAGCCTTTGACTGAACAACGACTCACTGGACACCATTTGCAAGATTTGTAGGTTCGTTAATAGTAAAAGATGTCTGAAGAGTGCCGTCGTCGTACACGTAAGGAGAAACCAAAGGCTGCACGATGCCACTACAATTAGTATTAGGACGCAAAGGAGAGGCATCAGACCATTGGGGCGTATAGTTATTGGCTTTCAGACAGGCCTGCGCCATTGCCAATCCGCTAGCCGAAGCTTCTTTGGCATACGAGTTATAATGTCGGTTTGATAGAGTAACTGCAACACCCGACGTAACAGAAACGAGGGTTGTCGCGAGTATAAGAAGCATAACCGTAGAGGCAATCAAAACAGTAGGGAGTGCAAAACCTCCACCAGATTTTGAAAAACTGTTCGATAGTAATTTCACGTGCTTCTATAATACCGAATTTCTTCAATAATGACGAGGCGCGACCGGGAATCAGTAAAGAATTAACGGGCGAACATTTACGTATTTTCGCGCAAGCGGCGTAGAGCTGTTTGTAGTTGTGCCGTCACCAAGCTGGCCATTTGTATTATTTCCCACTGTATAGATTTTACCGTCGTCACTTAGAATAACTGTCGTACCTAAACCACTTTGTACACTTTTTGCTTTGACGCCAGCCGGCATATTCATTTTCTTCGGAGAAGATTCGTAAGCTGTCGTCGTCCCGTTACCAAGCTGCCCATAGTTGTTAGACCCCACACCCCATACGGAGCCGTCATCAAGAACAGCGTAGGTATTAGCAGAGTACCATGACGCCCACGGTGCACCCGTAGAAGTCGTGTAGAATTCTTTAGCGGTTCTTCCTGCGGGCAGATTCATTTTGCGTAAATAAGGGTTATATATACTACTCGTACCAATACCGAGCTGGCCAAGTTCGTTTCTTCCTGCACCCCAAATAGTTCCGTTTTCCATCAGGTAAAATGTAGTGTACTGGTCAGTTGTGATGCGCGTTACTTTACCTTGCCCAGACGGTAAGTGCACCTTTTTAAGATTACTGACATGAATGATATTCCAATTTTGAGCGTTTCCGCTATTACAGTCGTATAGCTGAAGTGCTGTGCCGTCGGTCCTTCCGTCGGAAGGATTGTCCAAACATTTACCCGTAGCAGGGTTAACGATATTTTGATCATCCCTCATGACCCACTTTTGGTTTGGGTTGGAAGAATCGCAGTCCCACAGTTGTATCTTATTCCCGTTTGCACTGCCGCCAGCGGAATTATCTAAACATTTTACCGTCGTAGCATTGATCTGAAAGCGAATAGTGTTATCTGATTCAAAGTAAATATCTTGGGCAGCGGTTCCATTGCAGGTATGAATTACGATTGCATTACCGTTCGATACCGAGTTGCTGTAATTGTCTATGCATTTCCATGGGTCAGGGGTTCGAAGGGTAGTATTAACCGCCAGCTGACCGTAATTATCTTGTCCCGCAGCCCATACCTCACCATTAGAGTCAAGAATCCATGTTGCTTCGCCATCGTACGCCACTTGGATAGCTTTCGGTTGGCCGGCATTTCCGAATTGACCAATCTGGACGGGAACTGAAGAGTCTGTGTTAGAGTTGTTGCCTAACTGCCCAAATTCATTTGCGCCCCATCCATACACACGGCCTCCCTGCATGCGCAAAATAACATTATAGCGGTCGGCGGCCATGTTGGTTGACTGCAGCCAATCACTTGATGGAACTGGTTGTGTATTTAAGTCAGAAGTTGGGGTTGGTAAAGCAACGCGGGTTGGCGTCGAGCGATTAACACATCCAGCGATAGTGTAATTTGTACCCAGCTGACCCCTTTGGCAATTACCACTTGCGTACACGTTATTATCACTTCCAATAACAAATGAAGCACTGTCCAAGATAGCGACATATTTTGCCTGAACTCCTGCTGGTAAATTGTATTTCACCGGCGTTGTTATGGGTGTAGTAGTAGTACCGTTGCCAATCTCACCCCAGTCGTTACTTCCAGTGCCATACAGCTCTCCTGTCGTCGTAATTGCAAACATGTTGTACCCGACCGATAGGAAGCTTGTAAATAAAGAAGCGGCATATTTTCCATCGGGCAAGATAAAAGGTCGTGGTGTTGTGGCGCTCGTAGTAGTGCCATTCCCTAGCTGGCCCTGACCATTAAACCCTAATGCAGCCACCGTACCCCGTGGATCAACGGTGCCAAAAAATGCACCCTGGTTACCCACGTATCCAAACGTTACACCATCATACGATGTAAGACCCGAGATAGTCGCATAAGTTGAATTATTGTATGTTTGCCATACTTGTGCAGTGCTGGTGCGGATTAGGTTTGCTCGACCTTGAACAACAACCCGCTGCACACCGTTCGCAAGGTCCGTAGGGCTACCTATTGTAAATGATGTTTGTATTGTTCCGTCATCGTATACATACGGCGAGACCGTCGCCTGAACGACACCACTACAGTTCGTATTTGGCCGCAATGGCGACGCGTCAGACCATTGCGGAGTATAGTCATTAGCCTTAAGGCAAGCCTGAGCCATGGCCAGGCCGCTTTCGGAAGCAGACTTCGCATAGGTATTGTAGTGTCGATTTGCCAATGTAACCGCCACGCCCGAGGTCACAGACACAAGGGTAGTAGCAAGAATAAGAAGCATGACTGTTGAGGCAATCAAAACAGTAGGGAGTGCAAAAGCTCTTTCATAATACCTATAGCGCAAAAGGTTACTCACAGTACTACTATAGTACCTAATCTTAAGAATAAGCGCTAGCAACATAGCAATATACATTTTTAACAACGTTTAGTTCTTCGTATCTGTTAATGATGTGGATAAATAAAAATACTTTCAACCTGAAGAAATAGCCTATACTAGTTGACTTTCCTTAGTACGATTGCTATAAGTAAAGTTAGTATTATTTTTGAAAACACATACAGATAAGGAAACTGCGAGACCATGTCTGAACTACCGGAGAAACAAGCAAAGCGCCTCCATGCTCTCATTCAAGAAGCAGAGACAAACCTAGCGGCCGCTAAAGAGCTGCTTATTAGCATTATTGGTGACGATGGTGCCATTATCACCCCTAAAGGAAGCCCCCTTGAAGAGGTTGGCGGTAAAGTTATTGAAGGCGTTTTTGACGGCCAAAAAATGGCTGGCCCTGACGGCAAAGAATACCCAGTACCCGCAAATTACGCTAGTAAATCAAAACTTGTAGAAGGGGACATCCTCAAGCTTACTATCGCCGACGACGGCAGCTTCATCTACAAGCAAATTGGCCCAGTCGAGCGAACCCAGGTCATTGGAACCCTCACACAGCACGATGGCGCTTACTACGTTGAAGCAAACGGCCGTGAATACCGTATCCTTCTTGCCAGCGTTACTTATTTCCGTATTAATATCGGTGACCAAGTTACCATTATTGTACCGACCGACAACCAAGAAGCCACCTGGGCGGCAGTCGAAGCCGCTCTCTAGTTCATAGCTAAAGCTACAAGAGGTCTATTATTGACTTTTTGTCACTAATATAGTATAATCCACACTAGTATGAAGGTGTCGGAATATAACTTAATGCGCCAACGCGAGTGTAATGAACTTATACCACGTCTCTTCCATGTATATCTTCCCGTTACACGTTTTCTCGGTGAAGACATTGAAACGGGTCCTCATTCGTATGCAGTCCTGTTTGAAAGTGGTCGTGATACGTATGCGCTTCTTATGGCCGCACCAGGCCACGAACAAACCCTTGGTGACGTCCAGCGTATAGCGAAAGGTATGGGCGTGAAAGTGCAGCGTTTTTTTCCACCCGAAGCCGACCCACTGTATTTTTACCATGAGGGCGTAAAGCATTTTCAGAAAGCATATCCAGCCCGCAAACAGTGGAATAAAGACGATATCCGCTTTTATCAATCACTTGCTTCGTATAGCCCCGCACTAATACGCATCAGTGCGATTAATGGAAGTATCCGCCGGTTTAACGTTCATCGCAACGAGTGGCAGACGGCTTTTGAGTATAGCTTTAGAAAGATTCCGGTTATCTCATGAGCAAACTCGTAAACTTGTATGCAAGCCGTTACAGGGGGCTGGTGCATGAAGCCCAGACACATCCGTTAGTATTTCGTCGAAATGCCCAAATTGCCTTTGAAAACTATAGCCGCCGCGACCGCACTGAAAGCGCCCGCCTCAGTACCGACTCTGCCGATACCCTTAGCTTTTATCAAGCCTGGGAACATACGCTCCTCCCACAACTAGAGACCATAGAATCAGCCGTTAATAGCAAGCCGCTCCATAAAGAGATAGCTCAACGCCTTCTTTTAAATGATGCGGAAGCAACAGAACGCATAGCCCAGCTTGTACGCCAACGAACTGCCGACTTAACCGAGCAGCTCATCACTGAACTATACAAGCCGAATGAACGCAAAGCTCGTAAGTATGCCAGGCGTTTTATTACTCGACGTCTAGAGCAAAACCTAGCCAACATCGAGCACTATGTTGAATACGGATTATACAAGTTAGTTGCACGCGAAGAGCGTATGACCATCTACGACCGCCACGCCTTGTTTATGAAGCGTCTCGTTCAAGCAGTGCGAGCCTTTAATCAGGAGCGGACGTTGATACGTCGTACAAAACGCCAGCTTCGCCACAATAATCGTCTAATGAGCACTATCGAGCAGCAGAACGACGGACTGATCGCGTCTTTGTTCGCGCTACGAATTGATCTTGTGGCTATACGTTCAGCTTATCAGTCTTACGAGAAAGCATTGAAGAAACTTTCTGAAACAGCGCGCAAGAGTCCTTCTAAGCAGTTGTCGCTTTACGAGAAAGAAACGGCCGACCTCCGCGCTAGCCATCTCGAATCCGTTGCTGGCATCCACGGCCTTCAAGATATCCAACGTGCCGCTGCGGAAATTGATGCAGTTTTGCTTCGCATATTTGACTTAGATAATCGTCGATACAATGAGTTAATGAGCCTCTTAAAACAGTACCGCGACCTCCAGCGCGAACAAAAGCAGCTGACACAGCGTCTTAAAAAAGAACGTTAGTTGCAATCATGCTCGTGCTTACGGTATACTAACCGTATTGCGAGAGTAAATAAACATAAAGTGTAAAAAGTACGGCATTCATTTCGAGTAAAGCTCGCTATAATGAACGCAGGTAAACCAAAAGGGGAGAGGTGCAGTGTCTCGGGCGCTCTATCGTAAATATCGTAGCAAGTCGTTAGCTGATGTTGTCGGTCAAGACCACATTACTACCATTTTGACACGCGCACTAAAAGCAGGGCGGGTTGCCCACGCCTATCTTTTTACTGGGCCCCGCGGCGTAGGCAAAACCTCAGTGGCACGTATTTTGGCGCATGAAATTAATCAGCTGCCGTACGACGAAGAATCTCAGCATCTTGATATTATCGAAATTGACGCAGCCAGCAACAACGGTGTTGATGACGTTCGCGATTTACGTGAAAAAGTTCAGATCGCTCCTGTTTCAGCCTCTAAAAAAATCTACATCATTGACGAAGTTCATATGCTTTCAAAAGCAGCCTTTAATGCGCTTCTAAAAACGCTTGAAGAACCACCAGAGCACGTCGTATTTATTCTTGCTACCACCGACGTCGATAAACTACCGGCTACAATTATCAGCCGAACCCAGCGCTATGGCTTTAGGGCTATTAAACCTAGCGACGCCGTCGAGCATTTACGGCATATTGCGACACAAGAAAACATTACTATAAGTGATGATGCTCTTGCGCTTATAGCCGAGCGGGGCGACGGTAGTTTCCGAGACAGCATTAGTCTGCTCGATCAGCTGACTGGCCTGTCCGACGATAAGGAAGGTATTACTGCCAGCCTCATTGAAGAATCTCTCGGGCTTGCCCCGGCAGCTATCATCGATACGCTTCTACAAGCGGTCACGTCTCACGACATCTCTGGCATTGCCAGCCAACTCACAAAAACCGAGGCGGATGGTATTAGCCCAATAGTGCTCGCTCAGCAGCTCACCCAGACACTCCGACAATCCGTCGCCGAGAAACCTGAACTCCTCCCATTGCTTGATGCGCTTCTTGACGTACCGAAATCTACCCAGCCGGCCATTAAACTTTTAAGCGTGCTAGGTAACGCCTCCTTGCAATCCAAGCCCAAGCATGTAGCTTTGGCCACACCAGTGCTAGAAGTTTCAGCAACTATTGAGGAGCTTACAAAACAAGCCGTTGAGCCACTCCCCGAGGAAAAGGCCGTCAACCCCACACCTAGTCCAGTACAGATAGAGAAGGAAGTGCAAGTGCCTGCTAAAAAGGCAGCTCCAAAGACAACCCAAGTCGACGATGGTCCATTTGATTGGGCCAAGCTCATCGAACACACTCGCGAACACTACGTTGCTCTCTATAGTGTGTTATCTAAATGCGACTACACACTCGAAGGCGAAGACCTCACCATCTTTGCGGTAAACGCATTTTATAAGAAGAAACTCGATGATCAAAAATACCTAACGCACCTCTACGAATCAATTTCTACTGTTGCTGGTTTTCAACCTGTCATCCACACCGTACCCACAAGGGCCCCTATGAAGAACTCGCAAGCTGCCGCAATTGCTGATATTATGGGCGGAGGAATAGAGGTGTCGTTGGAAGCCGCATAAAAGCATCCACAGCATGCTCTGCTTCATAGACATAAAGGGGAGCTATGGCCGATAAATCAGTCCCAGCCGGGAAAGTACCACCACAAAACCTAGATGCCGAGATGAGTCTTCTTGGGGCTATTCTTATTGACGAAGAAACGCTTGCCGATATCACTGAACATGTAAAGCCAAAAGACTTTTACGACAAGCGACACGCTATTATTTTCGATGCAATTATGCGCCTCTACGAAAAGAATAAACCGGTCGACCTCCTTACCTTAACCGACGAATTAAAGCGCAAAAATGAAATTGACGAGATTGGTGGTTCTGCCTATTTAACCGAATTAACCAACTATGTACCAACCGCCGCCCACGCTGAAAGCTACGCCGAAATCGTCGCCCAAAAAGCCGTCCGACGTCGCCTTATTAAGGCTAGTGGTGAAATTTCCGAGCTGGGCTACGATGAAAATACCACTACCCAGGAGCTACTACAACAAGCCGAAGCAGAGCTGTTTTCAGTCAGTGATCAATCGCTCAAGCAAGACCTTATTAGTCTGGAAAGTATCCTTACCGATAGCTTCGACCGTCTCGAGGAGCTTCACCGCAACAAAGGAAGCCTACGTGGTGTCCGAACCGGCTATCGTGATCTTGATAATATGACTGCCGGTTTGCAACGTAGCGACCTCATTATCCTAGCGGCCCGTCCAGCCATGGGTAAAACTACTTTAGTGACAAACCTTGCCTACAACGTCGCAACCATCGCTAAACAACCAGTACTGTTCTTTAGCCTCGAGATGAGTAAAGAGCAGCTAGTCGACCGTATGCTGGCTGACGCCTCGGGTGTTGATAGCTGGAATATTCGCACGGGAAATCTTTCCGACGACGACTTCAGTAAGCTGTCTGATGCCATGGGAGAAATGGCTGAAGCGCCTATTTATATTGATGACACTCCTGGTCTGAGCGTACTAGAAATGCGCACCAAAGCACGTCGCGCCGCCCACGACCAGCCACTAGGCCTTATTATCATCGACTACCTCCAGCTGATGCAGGGGAGTGGTCGAGATAATGGTAACCGTGTACAGGAGGTGAGTGAAATCTCGCGTGGGCTTAAACTTATTGCCCGTGAACTCAATGTACCCGTTATTGCCCTGAGTCAGTTGTCTCGTTCGGTTGAAAGCCGCTCACCTCAGATACCACAGCTGGCCGACTTGCGTGAATCTGGTTCGATCGAGCAAGACGCCGACATTGTAATGTTTATTTATCGTGAGGCCTACTACAACCCCGAAACAGAAAGAGAAAACATCACTGACCTCATCATCGCCAAACACCGTAACGGGCCTGTTGGTAAAGTTGAGCTCTATTTCCACCCAGAACGCCTCCGCTTCATGTCACTCGATCGCAAGCACGAGTAGCACTTTTTGCTTCTTGCTCGTGCTATACTAAGGGTATTGTCATGGCTACACGTGATTTTTCAAAATACTTTTTATATCGCCACCGCTACGTTATTGGATACGGCCTTATTGGCTTACTCTTAACCGCGTTACTCATCTTTGCTGGCTTTTATTTACCGGGGGCACTATCTGCGGCTGAAACAAGATCAGTGGTTCGTGCCGCCAGCCTCTCGCTGAGCGATACTTCAAGTCTAGCAATTACGAACTTGCCGTATTATGCATTTCAGGCTGGTATTTTTGCCGTGTTCGGTGTCAGTATTTTTACCATAAAATTGCCATCGCTTATTTTGGCGCTTCTTTCTGCTATTGGGCTCGTGCTATTACTCCGACGATGGTTTAAACCGAATATTGCCGTGCTCGCATCGCTTATTGCCATCTCGACGGGTCAGTTCCTTTTTATTGCACAATCAGGCACACCAAGTGTGCTCTACATTTTTTGGCCAATTCTTCTATTACTGCTTGGTACGCAAATTACACGCGGCAAAAAATGGCGTTTCTTATGGAAAATACTATTTGCAATCGTAGCTGGGCTAAGTCTTTATACTCCGCTCAGCGTCTACCCATTAATTGCAATTGTTTTAGCTATGGTTCTTCATCCGCACTTACGCAGCATCGTACGACGCCTATCAAAAGTACGGCTTAGCATCGTTACCGTTATATTTCTAGCTATAATCACACCACTTGTCTTACTATGCATTAGCTCACCTCAGCTTGGGCTCGCATTACTTGGTGTTCCAACGAGCTGGCCTCCAGACTTGGGCGCAAACGCTATAATTGTTCTCAAGCAGTACTTCTTGTTCTGGGAGCCAAGCGCAACCGAACTTATGACACCAGTCTTTGGGCTTGGCTCGGCCCTTTTGATCGTTCTTGGTATCTACCGACTTATTAGAACCCGAGAGACAACACGCAGTTATCTGATTATATTCTGGTTTATTTGTCTTATCCCAGTTCTACTACTCAACCCGTCATTTACCTCAGTAACATTTGTACCATCCGTGCTAATGCTTGCTGCTGGACTCACTTCACTTATTGGATACTGGTACCGCCTCTTCCCACTTAATCCTTACGCTCGTATTGCCGGACTGGTACCAATTGTACTTCTTGTAGGCATCTTATTGACCACTGGGCTTGTACGGTATGGCTACGGCTATCATTACAGTCCTAACGTTGCGCCATTGTTTTCAACCGACTTAGCACTCCTTCCCGAGAATACAACCATAGTCGTAAGTAACGAAGAGTATCCATTTTACAAGGCCGTGGCAAAGTACGAAAAAAACCTTCAAGTTACCACAACCCTCACCAAACCTACTGCGGTCGTATCTCACGATGCCTGGAAGAATACCGACGGGTATACGATTACACGCATTATTACCAATTCACGCGCCGACCTGGCGGACCGTTGGTATATGATCACGCGTCAGTAGGGCGGCACTGTCAGGTATGGTATAATAATCCAGAGAAAAAACGGAGGAATAGATGGCTTTTGACCAAATGAAAATGCTGAATAAGCTACGTAAAGCGCAGAGCGACCTGAAAAAGGAAATTATTGAAGTTGAAGCAGGCGATGGTGCAGTTGTTGTACAGATCACCGGTGAGCTAAAGATAAAGAAAATCAATATCGACCCAGCTCGGGTTGACCTTGACGACATTGCCGAGCTAGAACACTGGATCGAAATTGCGGTACGCGATGGACTTGCAAAAGCACAAGAAGTTGCCGCCGAAAAGATGAAGCCCCTCATGGGTGGCCTTGGTAGCCTTGGGCTGTAAGCCGTATTAATACATAGAAATGAGTAGTAGCGAGTAATGGCACGATTATTGCCTGTTGCATTAGAAAAGTTAATTGATGAACTCGGCCGTTTGCCTGGTGTTGGCCAGCGAACCGCCGAGCGCTACGCGTATTATCTTTTGCGCACCGACCAACGAATCAACGACAGCCTCGCTACTGCAATTCATGACGTCCATGCGCAGGTAAAAACCTGTCCTATTACGTTCGCTCTAATTAGCGCCGACGAAGAAGTCTCCAGTTTATATAGTGATAGTTCTCGTGACAAAAAGCTTGTCGCTGTCGTGGAGGAGCCGCTCGATATCGTTGCCCTCGAGCGCACAGGGCAGTTTAAAGGCACCTATCACGTACTGGGCGGGGCGATGAGCCCTATTGACGGTATTGGCCCGGAACAGCTTCATATTCCGGAACTTATTAGCCGCCTCACCTCTGATGGCGTTGAAGAGGTTATTATTGCCACTAATGCCAGCGTTGAAGGCGAATCTACCGCTTTATTTTTACAAAAGCACATTAAAGATGCTGGCATTGACATTAAAATAAGCCGCCTAGCACGAGGCATTCCCGTGGGAGTTGACTTGGAGTATGCCGACCAGATTACTCTTAGCCACGCCCTTGAGGGCCGCCGCTTGTTATAAGCCATGCTACAATAAAAACAATGTTTGATACACTTATAGCCACACTAAACGATGCTCAAAAAATCGTCATCATCCAAGCTGAAAACCCAGACGGCGACAGCCTTGGTAGTTCTTTAGCGCTCGAAGAACTACTCTCTGAAGCAGGCAAGGACGTAAAACTGTACTGCGCCATTGATATCCCTAAATACATGCACTATATAAAAGGCTGGGACAGGGTAGAAAAAGACTGGCCCACTGACCGTGAAGTCGCTATTATCGTTGATACTCAGGCCGAAGCACTCATTCAGCAAGCACTGGCCCAGCCCGGTGTGCGCCACTTTCTTGAATCACACCCAGTCATCATACTTGACCACCATGAAACAGCGGGGGACCTGCCCTTTGAGACCGTCACAGTAGTTGACCCCAAAGCAGTCGCAACGAGCGAGCTGCTCTACCGTTTAGCTAAAGCTGCTGGCTGGAACATCACCCCAGACGCCGCTGAAAGTATGTTTATCTCCATTCAAGCCGATAGTTTAGGCCTGACCACACCATCAACCACCGCCGACAGCTACCAAGTAGCCGCCGACCTTGTCATGTTGGGCGCTAACCCAGCCGAAGTAGAGAATCGCCGCCGCGAGTATATGAAGAAGCCGGCCGACATTCTTAAGTACAAAGGCGAGTTGATTGAACGCATCGAGTATTTTGCCGACGGTAAACTAGCTATCGTACACATCCCCTGGGAAGACATCGCCGAGTACAGCGACCGCTATAACCCAAGCGTGCTCGTACTAGAAGAAATGCGGATGGTAGAGGGTGTCGAAGTCGCCGTGGCTATAAAAACCTACCCAGACGGCAAGCTGACTGGAAAAATTCGCGTCAACATGCCTATTGCCGATGTTATTGCTGGCTATTTTGGCGGTGGCGGTCATGCCTACGCAGCGGGCTTTAAAGTGTTTGAAAGCTATGACACAATAATAAACGAACTAATAAATGCAACCGACAAGGCAGTATCAGAGTATGAGTCTACGCTTTCATAACCAACTCAGCAAACAAGTCGAAGCATTCGAGCCGATCCACAAAGGAAAGGTAAGCCTTTATACTTGTGGGCCAACTGTATACAACTATCTTACGGTTGGCAACTGGACGGCATACGTATACTGGGACACCCTTGTTCGGCTACTTGAAGCACACAACTACGATGTTACCCGCGTTATGAACATTACTGATGTCGGACACTTGGTGAGTGATGCAGACGATGGCGAGGATAAGCTTGAAAAGGGTGCTAAGCGTGATGGAACCACTGCCTGGGAAGTTGCCAAACACTATACAGAAGACTTTTTAAACGGCATGACGGTGCTTAACTTAATAGCACCGACGCACATGCCAAAAGCAACCGAATATATCGAACAACAGCTCGCACTTGTTCGCACACTGAAAGATAAAGGCTATACGTATCAAATCGACGATGGTATTTATTATGATACTGCCAAATTCCCAACCTACGGCAACTTCGCTCAACTTGACCTAGACGAGCAAAAAGCAGGCGCCCGCGTTGAATATAACCCTCAGAAACGCAATGCCAGTGATTTTGCATTATGGAAGTTCACACCAACTGGCGAGAAACGAGATATGGAATGGGAAACCCCGCACGACTTGCTTGATATGACACGAGTCACCAAATCTTCAGAAACATCTGCAGCCCGAGAATCTGAGGGCGCTAACTCCCCGATAGATTCGCGGCGCGAAGCCGTTTCAGAAGATTTCGGTGACTCGGCGTCGGATACAAGCAAGGTTATGGGCTTTCCCGGCTGGCATCTTGAATGCTCCGCCATGGCCATGACATTATTAGGTGAAACAATCGATATTCACACCGGTGGCATTGATCATATTCCCGTGCATCACACCAACGAAATTGCACAGTCAGAGGCCGCTAGTGGTGTGCAGTTTGCTAATTATTGGCTCCACAATAACCATTTAAAAGTGAACGGCACGAAAATTAGCAAATCGCTTGGCAATGGATATACCCTCGATGATCTAGCCGAGAAAGGCTATGATCCGCTCGATCTCCGCCTGTTTATTCTGCAAAGCCATTACCGTACCGAAGGTAACTTTACCTTTGAGAACCTAACGGCAGCTAAAAACCGGCGCCTAAACTGGCGAAATGTCGCTGCCTTGCGCCATCAAATTCATGATACACTCACAACCGACGACAGTGTTGAAACGGATAGTAAAACGGTTTCACTCTATGCCGCTAGCAAGGCAATGCTGGAAGCTTTGTCTCACGACCTAAACACGGCCGAAGCCTTTGCTATCATTGAAGAAGCCTTTGGGGAAGTACTTCGCAGTCGTCTTGACGACGTCCACCAACACGCTTTTGTCCAGTTCTTAGAAACTATCGACCAGCTATTCGGGCTTAAACTTATTGAAACAACAAAAGACATCGCTGATGATCAAAAGCGTCTTATCATCGAGCGTTCCCGAGCCCGTGAAGCCAAAGATTATCAAAAGTCTGATGAAATCCGCGTTCAGCTAGAAAAAAGCGGCATCACTGTTCGCGATACCGCTTCTGGCCCAGTCTGGGAATATATAGCCTAGGCTTCTTTCGAGGCTTTTGATTTAGCCGTCACCAGTCGTGCTTTTGGCGGCTCGATTGCTGGCTGAGCTTGACGGTGCTCTAAAAATTCTTCAATCAAGATACGAAGGCTGCCAGCAATAGGGATAGCAATAATACCTCCGACAATACCAAACATATACAAACCAATTGTAACGGCAGCTAATACCATCAACGCCGATAAATCGATACGCTTTGACTGGATATGCGGAGAGATAAAATTGTTCTCGATTTGCTGGTATACCACGAAGAAAATAGCATACACAACCGTTGCCGGCAAACTGTTAAAGGCTAACAAGATTGAAATGAGTACGCCACCAATTGTTGCACCGAACATAGGAATGAGCGACAGAACAAAAGTGATGGCCGCTGTTGGCATAGCCAAGCTTGCCGAGACTGGCGGGAAAATAAAGCTGAGAATAAACACGAACAAACCTGCAGCCGTTGCGCCTATTGCAGAAACCGTAAGCTGACCAGTCACATAGCCATTAACTACGTGATACATACGCCCCAGCACGTGACGATGCTTTTTCATCTTGGTCTGGTCTTTGTATAGGCGCCATAGACGATCCATCCAGGCTGGCCCCTCAATAAGCATCAAGAAGGTGAGTACCAATACCAAAATAAGTGCGGCAATGCCAGAAAACACCGAGCCAATACCGCTGACAACATTCTTACCAACATCGCCAGCCCAGTTAGAAGCACTACTTTGAATTGAAGTCAGGGCAGTATCGAGCTGGCTTTGAAGGTTATATTGCTCAACAAAATGACGCAGACCTTGCCACTGGGTCGTGGCCGTTTCGACCACTTCGGGAATACTTTGCGCCAACTTGGCTGATTGTTGAATCATTGGAGGAATAACCAAAAAGATAACGCCGCCAAGCAAAATAATAACAACTAAATAGGCAATAGCTGTAGCCCCGGCACGACTGCGTCCAGGTAATTTTTTTGCCAATGTTGAAACAGGGCCATTTAAGGCAAGAGCCAAAAACAGTGACACACCTATAATGATAAGTGCGGTTTGAGCTTTATATAATAGAAAAGCAGCCAGGCCGATGCCAAACACGACCAGCCAAAAACGAACAAATGTACGGGTATCGATATCTATCTTAGTTCTCATATGCATCATTATACACATAACTGCCTCGATATACCCCTCTATAGTTGCTAAAATACCACTAGATATTGTATAGTAAATATAGTTATGACATACGATACTATCGGCTGCGTCAAGGCGGCAACCAAAATTCTCGGCGATAAGTGGACGCCACAATTGCTTCGGTTTTTCATTAACGAGGAGTCAGTTCGTTTTTGCCAAATCCAAGACCTCGTTGAAGGTATTAACCCACGCACACTCTCGGCCCGGCTTGATGCTCTAGAAAAAGAAGGTATTATTTCGAAGGTATTCCCGAACGATAGGGCTCGATGTGAGTATAAGCTCACCGAGAAGGGTAAAGCGCTCGCCCCCATTCTTCATGACATGGAAGTATGGAGCGAACGCTACGCCCCAGCTCACGTATAGACTAAGCACGTTTTAAGCTTTCTAACTGTATACTAGTAGTATGAGAGTTTTAGTTGTAGAAGATGAACACAAAATCGCCCGAGCTCTTGCGAAGGCGCTAGAACAAGAAACCTATGCCGTGGATGTCGCCTACGACGGTGATGAAGGCTATGCTATGGCCACCACCGAACCATACGATGTTGCTATCATCGACCGTATGCTTCCCGGGGCATACGATGGTGTTGCTATTGTCAAAGCAATGCGCGAGGCAAAAATCCATACACCAGTACTCTTTTTAAGTGCCCTCGACAGCATCGCCGAACGCACAACAGGGCTTGACGCTGGTGCAGACGACTACCTTGTAAAACCATTTGCTCTCGAAGAGTTACTTGCCCGCGTTCGTGCCCTCTTACGACGACCATCCGAACAACAGTCCGACACCTTAACCGCAGGTGATCTGTCGCTCGACACTGTCACGTACAGCGTGAAAAGAGGAGGCAAAGATATTCAACTGACAAGTAAAGAGTTCGCCCTCCTTGAGTACCTGCTTCGAAATCAAGGCCGTCCCATTAGCAAAGAAGTTATTATAAGCCACGTCTGGGACTATGACGCAGATATTCTGCCAAATACCGTCGAGGTGTACGTAAAGTATCTCCGTAATAAAATTGATACGCCATTTCCTAAGCCACTCATCCATACGGTTCGGGGCTTTGGCTATAAGCTCGAGGCATAACAAAAAGGCTTTCGGCAATGCAACGCATGTTCCAATCTGCCACTCTAAAACTAACCGCTTGGTACTTAGCTATACTTATGGCAATAAGTATTACGTTTAGTATTGTCATTTATCAGCTCAATTATAGAGAAGTGAGTAATAGGTTGGAAAACCTCCAGCACAGCCTGATAGATGATTTAAACGGCCCAGTGCCTTTCATTTATTTGAACAGTTTTAACGATAGGGACGATAGTCGCGTCAATAGCGAATCACGCAAAGCATCCACACAGATGATCCTGTCGCTGGTATACATTAATATAGTAGTATTCATTGCCGGTGGGCTCGGCGCCTTTTTCTTGGCTCGTCGCACGCTACGGCCTATCGCTGAAGCCCACGAATCCCAAAGTCGCTTTACAAGTGACGCCAGCCACGAATTGCGGACTCCGCTCTCTGCTATGAAGACTGAACTAGAGGTTAATCTACGCGACCCTAAACTTTCAATCGAAGAATCGCGTGAACTTTTAGAAAGTAACCTTGAAGAAGTAAATAAGTTAATAAAGCTTTCTGAAATGCTCCTTCACTTATCGCGACTTGACCACGATAAACTCGAATTCGATACTGTCGACCTTCCAGTGCTTCTTACCGAGACTATTAAGAGGTACCCTAAAGACAAAAAGCGATTCGATATTACAGCCCGTAAAAAGGCAACTACCCAAGCCAATGAAGCATCGGTGAGTGAACTTATGAATATCCTCATTGAGAACGCCTTAAAGTATAGCCCTTTGGCTACTCCTATTAAAATACGTATTTTTGAGCAACGCGGTCGGGTTGGCTTCGAAATTAGCAATCAAGGCGAAAGAATCCCAGAAGAAAAATTAAGTAAATTGTTTGAACGATTTTATCGCGCCGATGCTTCTCGTACCCACAGTTCACAAAACGGTTACGGGCTTGGGCTATCCATCGCTCAAAAGATTATTGAAGTCCACCACGGTGAGCTTACCGTTTCTAGTAGCGATGAAGCTACTGTATTTACGTTCTATCTGCCAATTATCAAGAAAATATCAAGCAAAGCTCAAAATTAGTTTGTATACTCCTGGTAATAACCAATAATCAGGAGAAACCATTCTATGAATGCTTTGACGCGAGGGGTAAAAAATACCCTACGCAGCCCCGTACGATCAGGTGCAATAATATTAATGTTCGCAATTAGCATCGCCTTAATTGTCAGTATGTTAGTTGCTCGAAGTAGCGTCCTTGCAAAAATTAACGAGGTAAAGTCGACCGCTGGAACTAACATAACTATTAGGCCTGCCGGCACCATGGGCGGTATGGGCGGAGGTGACCCGTTAACCGCAGCTCAGTTAAACACCATAACTTCAACCTCTCACATCAGCTCGACAATCATGACCCTTACCGATCAGCTTTCGAGCGACAATACGAATCTAACATCGTCGCTTGAATTTGGCGGGTTTGGACGCGCTCAACGCGAGACTACTAACTCATCATCTGAATCCAGTACATCAGAAAACAAGAGTACAGAAACTCCGCGAACTCCCGGTATTACAATTACAGGCACAACAGACGTAAACTCAGCCTCAACCGATGGAAGCTCTCTATCGATAAGTAGTGGCAAAACAATCGATGCAAGCGGGAGCGATACTGTAGCCCTCGTTGGCACCGACCTAGCGACCAAGAACAACCTATCCGTTGGAAGTACTTTTACAGCGTACTCTAAAACATTTACAGTCAGCGGTATTTATAATACTGGCAACAGGTTTACTGACAGTGGCATAATTATGCCCCTAAAAACCCTGCAAACCATTACCGATCAGGCTGGCGTAGTAAGCTCAGTTGTTGCCAAGGTAGACAGTAGTGATAACGTAGCAGCAACTGTTGCGAGCCTTAAATCATCGCTTGGTTCGGCGGCTGATATTACAAGCGAAATTGAACGAGCAGAATCGAGCGTATCGTCGCTTCAAGGTATTGCATCGTTAGCGATGACCGGTGTCATTGCCGCGGCTGTTGCTGGTGCAGCAATCGTACTTCTCGCTATGATCATGGTCGTGCGTGAACGTCGCAAGGAAATTGGCGTCATGAAAGCAATTGGTGGCACCGACGGCAAGGTAGTAGGGCAGTTTATTATTGAAGGGCTAACCTTAACTGTATTCGGAGCAGTGATTGGTATGGTGCTAGGAATACTCGTCAGCGGGCCTATGACTACCTCACTTGTATCGAGCCAAAACACATCTTCTACGAACAGAACAAGTCAGCAACTATCAGGAGTAAGAACATCCACTAATTCTAGTGAAGCACCAGGCGCAAACTTTATACGGGGAGGCTTTAACCAGATTCGCGACAACGCCTCTCAGGTTACTGCGAGCTTAACACCAAACATTTTGCTCATTGCGGCAGGGGTGACTATTTTTATAGCACTTATAGGCACCGCGATTCCAGCTTGGCTCACCGCCAGAGTTCGCCCAGCAGAAGTACTAAGGACTGAATAAAGGAGCTTTGTATGTCATTAGAAGTTAAGAATATAACCAAAACATTTACTACCAGCAGCGGTGATGTTACCGTTCTCAAAGATGTTAGTTTCACGATAAGCAACGGAGAATTCGTCAGCATTATAGGGAAGTCGGGAAGTGGCAAAAGTACATTACTAAGCATTCTAGGGGCCCTAGACAGCCCAACAAGTGGAAGTATAGTTGTCGATGATGCCAATATCGAGAAACTCAAAGGGCATGAACAAACAAAATATCGAGCAAAAAAGATTGGGTTTGTGTTTCAGCAATATAACTTGGTACCAAATTTAACTGCCTTAGAAAACGTTGTACTGGCTCTTGAATTTGGCGGCTACCCGGCAGCAAGCCGAGTGGATAGAGCCACAGCACTGCTAGCGGCAGTTGGCATAGAAGATGACCAACTAACACGTCGACCTTCACGTTTAAGTGGTGGGCAGCAACAGCGGGTGAGTATTGCCAGGGCCCTTGCTAATGAACCGGCATACATATTAGCCGACGAACCGACTGGCAACCTAGACAGTGTAACCGGCAAGAAAATATTTTCATTGCTGCACGATTTATCGCGCAAACAAAATACAACTATTGTTGTCGTCACTCACGATCTTGATATTGCCGGTAAAACCGACAAAACCTTTACGCTTGTCGACGGCAAAATTACAACAAAAACCCGCTCATAGTTAAGAATGCTCTCAGGATTGCGTGCGATACTGAGGCTAGTAGCACAAGCTACATAAAAAGCGGCACACTATGCCACCTAAAAGGAAGGGAGTGAACATCATGAACACAACCACCACCAAGCAACAAGATGAACAAAAAGCTATTTTGCTTAGCAAAAAAGGCATGAAGGAATTGCGTAAGTCGATTGCACAACTCGAACACGACCGCATCGCTGTACGCCGAAGCCTTCGTGAGATTGATAAAACCACCGGCCACGACGATCGGTTCGAACGCAACGAAAAACTGCTACGACTCGAAACAATTGAGGCCGAGTTAGTCGAAAAGCAACAGGTATTAAGTCGGGCAAAAATAATTCCATCACGACGCGCCCGCTTGCAGGTTGCTATTGGTTCAGTAGTTGACCTTATCGACCAACAAGGCAAGCTATTTCGCTACACCCTTGTAGAAAGTATCGAAGCCAACCCTAGCGACGGTCGCATTTCAGCTCTTAGTCCATTAGGAAGCACGCTACTTGGCAAGACGGTGAAGGATATTGTCGAGTGGGGGAATGGGGCACACCGCACCACATTCCGCCTTGTGAGCATTAGCTAATCGATAGAGTATCAGCATCGCACCCACACCATATAAAAAGGCCGCGTATATCGCGGTCTTTTCTTTTTAAAGTCGTAGCTTCGGCTTTGTCTAACAGAGCTAAAATGGTACAATACTACTAATGCTTTTTTATCAAAAAACAACAGACGAAACACTCAAAGAACTATCAACAACACGCGACGGACTGACACGCCACCAGGTCACCGAGCGACTCAACAAGTACGGGCCTAACGAAATCGCCATTAAGGGCGAGCCTTTCTGGAAGAAAATAATCGAACCGTTTGCAAACGTCTTTATGGCGGTGCTATTTGTAGCCGTACTTATTAGCTTTTGGCACCACGCTGTTCTAGACGCCATAATTATTTTAGTCATTATGCTTACAAGTGCTTCTATTTACTATGTGCAGCGTTTTTCGACTGAACGTATTCTTCGCTCGCTCCAACGCAAAAACGGTCAAGAAATAGAAGTTATTCGAAACGGCGAGATCGTCATGGTTGATTCGTCGCAACTAGTACCAGGTGATATCGTAAAGCTTGCTGAAGGCGACAAGGTGCCGGCCGATATTCGTCTTATAGAGGTTGAAACCGTTCATGCCGATGAAGCGGTACTAACGGGCGAATCCGTCCCGGTTGAAAAGATAATTACTCCTTTAAAAGGTAAAAAAGAAGTTTACGACCAAAAGAATATTCTATTCCAGGGTTCCTTTATTACATCGGGTGTGGCGACTGGTGTTGTTATCTACACCGGTAACGACACGGAGTTTGGGCGGATTGCAGCCCTAACAGGCAAAGCCCCCGACGATATCACCAGCCCCGTTCAGAAGAAGATCGATAAGCTTATTGCCTATATTATCGCAATTATCGCCGCAGTAGCAGTTGGCGCATTTATATTAGCCATCGTCCGCGGTATTGAAGTAGGCGAGGCACTGCGACTTGTTATTGCTTTGTCGGTGTCCGCCGTTCCTGAAAGCCTCCCTATAGCCATCTCTGTTATTCTAGTGCTCGGTATGCGGCGCATGGCGGCGAAAAAGGCGCTCGTTCGTAGTATGAATGCTATTGAAACCATCGGTGTCATTACTACTATTGCCACCGATAAAACGGGTACCCTTACGGAAAACAAACTCTCCGTTCAAGAGACCTGGCAACCGACCTGGGTAAAGCACCATCTCCCGACTGTTATTCATAAAACGATCAATCAACACGAAGAACGCGCCCATGACCCGCTTGATATTGCCTTGATTGACTTCACAAATGCCGAAAATACCGTTGAACTAAAGGGTGACCACATCGCAAAACTTCCTTTTGACCAATCATTTGCCATGAGTGGTAACGTCTGGCATCACCGCGGTAAGCATGAACTGGTGGTCAAGGGTGCGCCAGAGAAAATTATCGAGCGCAGTAACTTAACTGACGCCCAAAAATCAGAAGCCGAAACTGCACTGCAGCAACTGACTTCTCAGGGCTATCGCGTGATTGCTGTTGCAACCAGCAGTATCGAGAAGCCACTGTTTGCTTTCACTGAAATGCACCCTAAGCTTCAGTTAACGTTTGCCGGGTTGATTGCTGTTGCCGACACACTACGACCGGCTGCGCGCACCGCCATTGCTACCGCCCACAGAGCCGGTGTATCAGTACGCATGATTACGGGTGACCACCTCGAGACGGCCTATGCTATTGGTCTAAAGCTTGGCCTGGTGAAATCACGAGATCAAGTATTTGACAGCCGCAAAATGGATGATTTGACAGACGATGAATTAGCTATCGAAGCCCACCGAGCCTTAGTATTCTCTCGAGTTACCCCTGAGAATAAGTTCCGCATCCTTAAAGTGCTACGCATGAAGGAAATTACCGCTATGACCGGTGACGGCGTTAACGATGTTCCTGCACTTGCGAACGCTGACGTAGGGGTTGCTATGGGAAGTGGTTCACAGATCGCCAAAGATGCCGGTGATATTATTCTCCTTAACGATAATTTTGCAAGTATAGTGCGCGCCATGCGTGAGGGTCGTATTATCTTCTCGAATATCCGCCGCATGTTAACATACCTACTGGCTACTAATATTGGTGAGGTAATGGTGACGCTGGGCGCTTTAATTTTGGGAATGCCGATGCCATTGCAACCTATTCAAATTTTATGGATCAACCTCGTGACTGACACCACTATGGTTATCCCATTGGGGTTAGAGCCGGGTGAAAAGTCGGTCATGAAGCGCAAACCTATTAATCCAAAAGCTCCCATTCTTGGTAAATACATGATCAGCCGTATCATCTTAATGGCCTTATCAATGGCGACACTATCGCTCATTATATACAGTATCTACAGCGACAAATACGGAGCCGCCTATGGGCAAACTATCGTGTTCGTCACCCTCGTAGCCGTGCAGTGGGCGAACGCCTTTAATGCCCGTAGCACTTACGACTCACTCTTTACGCGTTTGAAGGTGTGGCACGGGCCATTCTGGGCCGGTATTACCATTGCCATTACGATGCAAGCCTTGGCACTGTTTGGGCCTTTACAAGGCGCCCTGCATGTCAACCCCGTTGCAATTGGCGACATATTTGTTGCGACCCTTATAGCCTTCGCCGTAGCAATTATACCTGTTGAGATCCACAAGTGGTTTGGACGTCGTCTGCTTCGAACTGGGCACACAACCCGCTAGTGCTGGTGTCGTTATTTTCACGCCATCCTAAAGCATAGTCGCATGCTATGATGAGGCCATGGCTACCATTGAAATTGAAAAGAAATTCTTACCCACCCCAGAGCAGCAAGAAGCACTCTTGAAAGATGCCAAAATCATTGAAAGCAAGGCTGTTACTGATACATACTTGGACACGCCAACCTACGAATTAAGCACTCATGATCTTTGGCTTCGTGAACGTGACGGTGTTTACGAATTGAAAGCGCCCCCAAAAGCCGGGAGCGGCTCGTATAGCGGTACTAACCGGTATCATGAAATTACCGACCCACGACTTATTCTGCAAGAATTAGGTCTCGACCCCAATGACACGATTGATACCGCCTTTAATAAAGCAGACATTGCGCCCTTTATGACATGCTATACCAACCGCTCTAGTTACGAAAAAGATGGCTTTCATATTGATGTCGACTCTGCAACTTACGATGACTCCGAGTTCACCTACGCCCTCGTTGAAATTGAACTGCTTGTGGACGAAACAGAAGCCGAAGAAGCCGATAGCCGTATTATGGAATTTGCTAGACAATATAACCTACGGGCTGATGGCGTTATTTTAGGGAAAATCGCTGCTCTATTGAAAGAAGAGCGACCCGAACATTACAACGCCTTAGTCGCTGCAAACATACTGAAGTAACCGCCTAATAAATCAAAAACACCGCTAGATATTGCGGTGTTTTTAGTTGTACCGGCTACTTCGCCTGTGACCTAGGCAGCCATAAAGCCACCCGTTGCCACATTGTTAGCCTTTTTGTCTTAATCGGCTCATAGCTCAGGCGTATGTCATCGAGCAGGTACTTACTCATGACAAAATACTCACCAAGGTCCAGTTGCCGCCGTGGTTGTCGCTGCGAAGCTGGAATTGCTTCTGGCCGTCCGTCATGGTGACGATTTCGGTAATCTGGTTACCAGCTTTTACCAAGCAGCGTAGGCCAGCGTCAAGAAATTCGTAGATAGTCCCGCGGAACTCCATACGGCGTGGGTAAGCCGATAGGTTCTTCTTGAAGCCCATTTGGGTAATAGCGACTTGTTCGTTAATATGTACACGATTCATATTGGTTCTCCTAAGGTTTCATAAAGTCTATACTTTGTGTGCGCCGTATTATCCGTGAACGTTCTAGGGATAATGGTTGTAACGCAAAAAGGCTGAACAAAACTTCTTGATCAGCAAACGGGTTTAGGAGGAGTGATTTGGAGAGGGGAGTTTGGACCGTTCGACCGGACGCCCTTTTTACCAAATATCACGTAGAATTGTGTACGACCGTCAGGGGCGCTTGGCTTTCCCCGCTGGGGGCTCGCAGGCCAGTGTGCGTAACGTCGTTGGTGGCTTCTGATGGCTATTTCCTTGAAAAGATCGAGGAACTTCACCGTTCGATTAAGCCTGTGGGTGGAAATCTATCGCCTTACGGCTAAGAAGTACTCACATGACTACTCTTATTGTACTCCCGGCATTAGTTGGGGTGTCAAGCATTTTAACAGCGGAAAGCGATGAAAAACATGACATAATACATACTAGAATGAAACGCCGTCACGAATACTCACAGAATTTCCTCCGCTCGCCAGCGCTTGTTGAGCAACTCTTAAAAAAAGTACCCCTCACCAACGAAGCGACAGTATACGACCTAGGGGCGGGAAGCGGCGTTATTACTTCCGTAGTTGCCAAAAAAGTAAAGAAAGTCATTGCCGTAGAGCAAGAGCCAGCTACTATTGAACTTTTAAAAAGGAACGTCGCCTCGCTTCCAAACGTCGAAATCAAAGCAGCCGATATTCTTACGGTCAAGTTCCCCAAAACACCGTACACCATCGTTGCCAATATTCCTTTTCACCTTAGCTCACCAATTGTTCGAGCTTTTAGTAATACCCCAACGGGCCTCGAAGCCGCTTATTTAATCGTTCAAAAACAGTTTGGCCAAAAGTTAGTTGCCAATGAGCCGGGCCGATTCACCAGCCAACTAGGTATGATCATAGGCATCGAATACTCTGTAAAAATACTCAAAAGCCTCCGTAAAACGGATTTCTGGCCTCACCCGGCCGTTGATACGGTATTTATTGGTATTACCAAACGACCAACCCCACTAGTAAAACCGGAACGTATTCCTGCATATATTCGCTTCACCGAAGAATGCTTTTCTGACCCCAAAAAACTGGCCCGCATGCCGCTTCATATCATCGGAGCAACTCCAGGCTTATCACCATCGAGGCTAACCCTTGATCAATGGGTGCTGTTGTTTCATAGCCAAACCCGCTACTAATTGCTACACTAAGCTCACATGAGTGAGCATGATTATCAAATGATTGCCTGGGCTATTGCAGCCGTTCTCTACATAGCCGACTTTATTATTCGTGTTTGTTTGCTTATATACATTCCTAAGAACCGTAAACCGACCGCCGCTATGTCATGGCTGTTACTTATATTTATTATTCCGCTGTTTGGTACGATCCTTTTCTTTATTCTCGGAAGTACCAAGCTATCTCGTCGACGCCGGCGCCAGCAGACCCAAATCAACCAAATGCTCAAACGCTATACTACCGAATTAAAACGAAAGGGTCTGGTAGCAAAAGTCGGTAAACCTCACGATATTCAAGCCCGCCTAGGCGAAGCATTTACTTCACTAGCGCCAACCGACCGCAATCGTATCAGTATTATGAGTGGGTACGATAACCTTATTGAAGAACTGGTAGAAAAAGTTAATCAGGCTCGCGAATACGTATATGTTGAATTCTATATACTTGCCATGGACGACGCGACCGAACCTTTCTTTCAGGCACTTGAGGCTGCCGTGCAACGCGGTGTGATTGTGCGTGTACTGTTCGACGCCTGGGGGTCACGTAAGTTTCCGTATTTTCATGCCATGATGCGCCGTTTAACAGCATCGGGCATTGCGTGGCGTAAGATTTTACCCGTAAGCTTTAACCCTCGCAAATATAACCGTATTGACCTACGCAACCACCGTAAAATCGTTGTTATTGATAATACCGATGCTTATATGGGGTCGTTTAATATGATTGATAAAACTTACCATCGCAAGGATAGTATTAGTTATATTGAACTGGTCGCACACCTACAGGGTCCGAGCGTGAATGACTCTGCGGCAGTATTCGCCAGCGACTGGTACCTCGAAACCGGTGAATTTTTGCATCATTTCATGAAAAACCCAGCCCCAGCTACAAAAGGAGATAGCATTGTACAAATTGTGCCGAGCGGTTCGAACTATCCGTATCAAAACAATTTACGACTGCTTAATTCGCTGATTCAGTCAGCCCGAAAAAGTGTTATTATCACTAACCCTTACCTCGTACCGGATGAGTCGCTATTAGGCGCGCTTGTTTCAGCGGCACAGCGCGGGGTGCGCGTCTCTATTCTTAACTCCGAAGCTATGGATCAATGGATGGTTGGTCACGCCCAGCGTTCATATTACGAAGAGCTTATAAAAGCTGGAGCAGTCATCTCTCTTTACAAGAAACCGCAGCTTGTCCACGAAAAGTTTATTTCCGTAGATAACGAAGTAGCTATTATCGGCTCAAGCAACCTTGATATTCGTTCTTTTGAATTGAATCTTGAGTGCGTGGTAGTAGCATACGATGCAAAAACAGCTCGCTATCTCACTAAGCATCACGACGCCTTATTACAGCATGCGCATACCATTCACCTTGAAACTTGGAAACAGCGTAGCGTCTGGCAGGCATTCCTTGATAGTGTGGCACGCCTCACATCGGCGCTGCAATAAGAATTAGCGCTTGTCGACGAAGGTAAGTGCTTTACCGGTCGCACCACCGCGGCCAGTACGACCAATACGGTGAACGTAGTCTTCGTAGGTAGCAGGTTGGTCGAAGTTAATAACGTGGCTAACATTAGGTATATCGAGGCCACGGGCCGCAACATCAGTTGCCACCATTACGCGTACTTTATTGTCCTTAAAGGCATTTAGAGCACGCTGACGCTGTGATTGTGACTTATTACCATGAATAGCCACCGAAGCAACACCGCTTTTATCAAGGTGGTCAGACAAGCGCTGAACACCAAACTTGGTTTCACCGAAAACTAATACTTTTTCAAACTCTTCATTTGAAAGAAGGTTTAATAGTGTTTCGAGTTTCTCTTCTTTACCAGAAGCCTCAACAATATCTTGGTCTACGCGATCGCTAGTATCAGCGGTACGCACCGAGACAGTTTGCGGGTTATTCAAAAACTCTTTGGTAAGTTCGGCAATAGAAGGGGTAATCGTAGCACTGAAGAAAAGGGTTTGACGGTCGCTTGGTGTTTTAGAAACAAGCGTACGAATGTCATTAATAAAGCCCATATCAAGCATGCGGTCAGCTTCATCGAGTACAAGTGTTTTAACGGCATCAAGTTTAAGGTTTCCGCGTTTAACGAGGTCCATAAGACGACCCGGAGTACCGATAATAACATGGGGTCCTCGCTGTAGCTGGCGGATTTGACGATCCATGTTCGTCCCACCAACAATGAGCGTCGAGTAGAGTTTCATGTTGTATGAGAAATCACGGAATTGTTCATCAATTTGCTGAGCAAGTTCGCGGGTTGGGGCCACAATAAGCACCGAATTTAGATCACGATTAGCATACAGCGCGTCAATAATAGGCAACAAGAAAGCGGCGGTTTTACCCGTACCAGTATTTGCCAAGCCAATAACATCGTGGCCTTGCATAGTTAAAGCGATAGACTGGTCTTGTATAGCACTTGGCTTAACGTAGCCCTTGTGGTCGATGTTCTTTTGCAAAGCGGGAACGAAATTAAAGTCTGTAAAGAGGTGAGTTGGCTCGTATGGAGCTTCTTCACCCGGCAAGATAGTCGCTTTATTAATAAACTTGCTTGGGTGAATATACGCGCCACGACGCTGTTTTGAGCCACCAGTACGAGGACCCTTACCAGGGCGGAACGAGCGAACGCCTGGACGATTGCCGCTAGGGCGTGCTGAACGGTTACGATTTGAAGTAGAATTTTGATAGGCCATAATGGCAAATGCCCCTTTCTGGGGTTACTTTAGAATATGTTTTCGCTGCAGACGAACAGCGAGTACCTTAAATACTTCAGTTTCAATACGGGAGAGGACAGAACCAAACCCCTGAAGACCATAGCGGTATCCATTCGGATGCAATATCTTCATTATAGCACAAACATGTTACCGTGTCCAGTAAAGCGTGACTTTTTGTTATTTTTATGATATAACTATTCATTGTGTGTTATTGCCCACAAGGCCTCTTTGTACACATTGGCTTTCTTGACATGACGGCGTACGTACCCGCCATGCCCTAAACGGAAAGCCTCGCACATTCACATCTACAGTTAAGGAGGTGGTGAGCCTTGAAAAAGCTCTCCGCTAACGGGATCACGATCGTGATCACCGCCGGTCTTCTGGCCGGTCTGGGAATCGCATCCACCAACGCCGCCCTGGCAGCGCCCACTGCGACACCGAACTCGGTGAACTTCGCACAGGACAGCCACGGCTTCGACACCATCGTCGAAGGCAACGCCTACTTCTCGGGCAACGAGAGCGAAGGCGCGGCTGCCGTCGGTGGCGACGTCCGCTTCAACAGCTTCCGCTGGGGAGTCGGCCAAGCCCAAGACCTCGGGTCGATCCCGGGGGATTCGCGGGTGGGTCTGCTCGCTGGTGGAACAGTGGTGCTCGGCGATTCGTCGGGCACCATGATGATCAACAACGGCGGTCATGTCTACCTGGGTAATGCGGCCGGTCTGCAGATGCAGGCCAACGGCACCAACCGGGCGATCACCGTCGCCGGAGCCGACATCAACAGCACACCACGCATCTTCGTCAACGGCGGCGACCAGGCCATCAACAGCCTGCAAGCCCCCGGCGTCTTCAACGACGTCTTCGGTGATGCGCTGACGCGCTTCAAGCAGCTGAACAGCTGCCTGGCGACCCAGCCGACCACGGACGGACTGAAGCTGCACGACATCGACAACAGCGACAAGGTCATCCCTGTGGGCGGCAGCCTAGCAGGCAAGAAGATCCGCGTCGAACTCGACCCGTCGGTTTCACAGAACATCTGGACAGTGTCGGTTGCCGAGCTGAACTCGATCGCCGAGATCAGCTTCTACAACGGCGTCAACCCGAGCGCCTCGCACCCGCTGGTGATCAACGTCACCGGCAACGGAACGCTTCAACCGAACAACGTCCTGGTCAACGGTGACAAGCGAGCCGGTCTGGCTGGCTTGCTCTGGAACCTGGGCACGAACGTCACCCTACAGACCAACAGTCTGATGCAGGGAACGTTCTTCGCGCCCAACGGCTCGTTGAAGGTGAACATCACCAACAACATCGAGGGGCAGATCATCGCCGGGTCGCTGAACATCACCAACATCGGTGAACAGCACCACTACCCGTTCTTGGGCACCCTGACATGTGGCACAACCACCACGTCGCCCAGCCCGTCACCAACGGGTTCGAACACGCCGTCACCGACGACATCTCCCACCGCTACGCCGAGCCCGACCGCGACGCCCACCCCCACGGCTACGCCGACGACAACCCCGTCGCCGACCGCGAGCCCCACGGGAACGCCATCACCGACGGCATCTCCCACGGCATCTCCCACGGCTACGCCGAGCCCGACCGGTTCACCGACCAGCAGTGCAACGTCCGGGCCCATTCCGCCGAAGGGTGGTGGGTCCCTGCCGAACACAGGTATGGATGGTGGCCTGGTGACGATGATCTGGATCGTCGGCGCCGGCCTGGTCATGGCTGGCTTGATCATCCTGGCCGTCCGCTACACACGGCGCCGCGCCTCCTCCAACAACTGAATAAGATGTGCCTAGCCGAGGCGTCTTGCAGTGAGTATCTAGCACCCAGCTAGAGAGCGCTCCTGCAAGGCGCTTCGGCGTCACTCATGTGTACTTTTATATAAGAGTATAGATAAGTGGTATTGCATATCAGAAGATTCCAGTCTATCATACAGATATATTTGAAACATAAACAGGATACGACTATGCACGTAACGGTTGTAGGTGGTGGATTTGGTGGCGTTAAGGCTGCGCTCGAAATTGCAAAACATAAAAGGGCACGCGTTACCCTTATTAGTGATAAACTTGATTTTCAATACTATCCGGCCCTCTATAGCACCGCTACGGGCGGGAGTTATAGGCAGTCATGGATACCTTTAGGGGAAATTTTTGCCGACTATGAAAACGTTGAAATCATTATTGATACCGTCACAACCATAGATCGCCAGGCGAAAACAATCGGCACGAGTACAGGTGTCACACACCAATATCAGACACTCATTCTGGCCCTTGGCTCAGTTACGACGTATTTTGGCATTCCTGGCCTCGACCAATACACCTATGGCGTAAAATCGCTTGAAGAAATTACCCACTTAAAGCAACACCTTTTGCGGAGTTTCTCAAAAGCGCATGGTGCCGACAGTCATTTTCTTATTATTGGCGCCGGCCCAACGGGCGTTGAGCTCGCCTCGGCACTGGGCTCTTACTTGCAATACTTAAAAAAGAAATATGGCCACCCGCAACCTCACCCAACTATCAGCATTATCGAAGCTGCGCCTCGTGTGATGCCTCGCATGTCCGAGAAGGCAAGCGCTACTATCGAAAAGCGGCTTAAAAAGCTTGGGGTACACGTTGAAACAAATAAGAAAGTTGAAGAGGCCACTGCCGATAGCCTTATTGTGAATGGCCGGGCAATCCAAAGTCACACTGTCGTATGGACGTCGGGTGTAGCGAATAGCCCGTTCTTTAAGGCTAACGAGAGCCAATTTACTTTAGCGCCAAATGGGCGAGTGGTTGTTGATGGCCATTTGCGCGTCGACCCCCATGTATACGTCATTGGTGATAACGCCATTACCGCCTTTGGAGGCTTGGCTCAAACTGCCGTTCGCGACGGCCAGTATGTTGCTAAACAAATCCTCCGTCAATCTACCAAAAAGCTAAATGCTAAGGTGGTACCGGTTGTTATTCCAGTTGGCAAGCATTGGGCCCTGTTCGAGTATAAGTGGCTCCGTATATCTGGTGTACTCGGAAGCCTTATTCGTGAAGCAGCCGATTTTGTAGGCTACAAAGACATCCTGCCATTCAATAAAGCGTACATAGCCTGGCGTACGCAAACCGAGAGCCAAGAAGATACTTGGCTAGCAGAATACAATACCGACAAAGACAGCGAAAAAGCCAAGAGCCTTTAAAGCTCTTGGTTAGCCTGGCGGCGAACTCGGGTATGCGTCGCAATTGTGACGATACTTACAGCTGTCACGTAGGCAAGCCCTACAAGGCAGCTTTTAAGAATATTACCTGAACTTGTAAGCAGCAGGTACGTACCGCTGCCAACTGTTGCAACGATAAATGCGTAACTTACTCCCAACTTTTTGATTGATGGTTTTGCGAAAGTTGCCGTCGCTATAGCAACGCTAGCAATAGCAATAAGTACATGTATAAGAATAATCATACTGCTAGTATACACCTTATGCTAAATAGCCGCCAATAGAGATCAGCACGCACATAGCGAGCAGCACCACGAGTGACACACCAAACATAGAACGAGCCCATTTGACATCATCTACCTTTCTATAAAGGCGAATACCGGTATATATCCAATACACCGAAAGCGCGCTGCTTAGTACGAGATATATAATGCCCGTATACCCAAAGAAGCTCAGAAGTGAAGCGGCAAATGCATAGAAAAGCACCGACACGAAAATCTGCACTTTGGTATTTTGCATACCGAACCGAACCGACCATACAGGCAACTTTGCCTTAGCGTAATCATCCCTCCTAAACATAGCGATGGCATAAAAATGGGGGAGTTGCCAAAAGAAGAGAATAAGAAAGAGCACAACGCCCGCCAGATCAACCTGATTTGTAAGGGCAGTATAGCCAGCTACTGGTGGCAATGCACCAGCAACCCCACCAATAACCGTGCTGTAAGCCGTTGTACGCTTTGCAATGCCATACACAACGATGTACCACACGTACGCTAGGACACCGAGCCATACTGTTAACGCGTTCGTTAAGGCAGCTAAGGCTGTAAACCCAACCACACCTAACAGGGCTGCGTACACAAGCGCATAGCGAACCCTAATAGCTCCACTCGCAACGTCACGTTTAGCCGTACGTTTCATGCGCTTATCAATAGTGCGATCAAGCACATTATTGACGACACAGGCCGAAGCAATAACCCCTGCAATACCGACTACAACGCCTAATAGCGCCGCCCACTGAAACGGAACAACACTTGCCGCCAAAAAGAACCCGGCGATGCCGCTAATAGTATTGCTAAAGGTAATACCGGGCTTAAGAAGCTGCACATAAGAGCGAGTATGTTTCTCCATTAAATGCCTTCGTGCTGCTCCATGTAGGTGTGTACTTCGTCTGGCGACATATGCATCATGTTGTAATCTAAATTATGCATAATCCATAAGGTACCAATGACAATAATAAGCACCACCAACAAAGTGAAGACGAAGGTAAGTGTTTTCCAGCGACTCCCACGGCCGATATGCAAGAAGAAAACCATCTGCACAACGAGCTGAATAATAGCTAGGATCAGGATTATATATATAAGCGCTTCAGTAGGTAATAGTCTGTTTACGACAAAGAAATACGCAGTTACTGTTGTGATCACAGAAAGTATAAAGCCCACAACATACGACTTGTACGCTGGATGATGGTGCCTTGTTTCTAGCTGAGGTTTTTTCATGACAAACTCCCCATAAGATAGACGATCGAAAAGATAAAGATCCAAATAACATCAAGGAAGTGCCAGAATAGACTTAACAAGGACAATCGCCCAAGGTCGGTGTGCTTAAAGTTAAACCGAATAAGTCGAATAATAACAACCAGCATCCAGAGTAGTCCCACGGCAATGTGCAACCCGTGTGTTGCTACAAGAGTAAAGTAAGACGATAAGAACGCACTTCTTTGCCAGCCATCGCCCTCGGCTATAAGGTGTCGAAACTCAGATATCTCCATAACAAGAAAAGTGATACCAAGCAAGAAAGTCACTACCAACCAGGCAATCGCTTGGCGTTTGTAGCCATAGCGGGCCGCCAATAAACCAAGCCCGACCGTAAAGCTACTTACGAGCAGCACCATTGTTTCAACCAGTACAAACGGTAAGTCAAAAATATCTGCGCCGGACGGTCCACCAGCTGTTCCGGGGCGCAAAACGGCAAAAACAGCAAACAGCGTGGCGAACAACACACAGTCGGTCATTAGGTAGATCCAAAAGCCAATTGATTTACGCTGTAAGGTTTCTTGTTCGGCTTTTTGGCGAGAAATGTCCACTATCGGGCTATGATGGCTCATACGGTTGCCCTCCTTAATTCTTCGCGGGCAATTTCTTCAGCCGGAATACGTTTTTCGGTATCATCACGAGTTAAAGCGACCACAAGTACGACAATAACGATCAACAACGACACGATAAGCAGCCACCAAATATGCCAGACGACAGCCGCGCCAAATACCAAGGCGGCCATACCAACAATAAAACCTTCCGAGCGATTCTTCGGCAGCCAAATGTCCTCGTAGTGCTCTGGACGATCGTTTGTCTTGTGGTCTTTCTTCATCTGCCAAAAGGCGTCACGAGTCGTAACGGTAGGAATAGTCGCAAAGACATACTCGGCTGGCGGCGTAGCTGTAGCCCACTCTAATGTTCGAGCATTCCATGGGTCAGGGCCAACAGCATGTTCTTTGCGCTTCCAAATACTATAAGCAACTTGTGCAAGCTGGAACAGCACGCCTAAGCCCATAAATAAAATACCTACACCTGCCACAATAAACAGGCCCTGCCATCCAAGCGATGGGTCGTAGTGGTCCATGCGACGGATCGCACCCATAAAGCCAAGGATATAAAGCGGACCGAAAGCCAGAATAAACCCAACCAGCCATGACCAAAATGCCATTTTTCCAAGGCGCTCGTTCAGCATGAAACCGGTAAACTTAGGGAACCAGTAGGTAAAGGCGGCAAATACCCCGAATAACACACCGCCGACAATCATATTGTGGAAGTGAGCCACTAAAAAGAGACTGTTATGGAATTGAAAGTCAGCCGCTGGAACCGACATCATAACTCCTGTTAAGCCACCTATCGTAAATGTCACAATAAAGCCCATAAACCATAACATTGGCGTCGTGAAGCGTACGCGCCCTCGGTACATGGTGAAAATCCAGTTAAACACTTTAACACCCGTAGGTATAGCAATAATCATCGTCATAATACCAAAGAATGTATTAACGTCCGCCCCTGCGCCCATGGTAAAGAAGTGGTGTAGCCATACCGTAAAGGACAAAATAGTGATGGCGATAATAGCCAGCACCATTGATGTGTAGCCAAACAATTTCTTACCAGAGAACGTCGCCACGACTTCAGAAAATATTCCAAAAGCAGGAAGAACAAGGATATAGACTTCTGGGTGTCCCCAGGCCCAAATCAAGTTAATGTACAACATAGCACTGCCGCCCAATGTTGTAGTAAAGAAGTTCGTATCAATCAAACGATCGAGTGATAGTAGTGCTAATGTTACTGTCAGAATAGGGAAGGCGAACATAATAAGCGCGGTACTACCTAAAGCACTCCAAGCGAAAATAGGCATTTTCATAAGTCCCATACCTGGTGCGCGCATCTTTAAAATAGTCACGAAAAAGTTGATACCCGATAGCAAACTTCCGATACCCGCAATCTGCAAGCTCCATATCCAGTAGTCGACGCCCGTACCCGGGTTATACTGTAAGCCCGATAGTGGAGGATACGCCAACCAGCCGGCGTTCGAGAATTCACCAACTACAAGGGGCATATTGATAATAATCATACCCGCAAAGAACAACCAGAAACTGACCGAGTTTAGGAATGGAAAGGCGACGTCACGCGAGCCTAATTGTTGTGGCAATATTAAATTAAATACTCCAAACACCAGCCCCATTGCCACGAAGAAAATCATAATTGAACCATGCGCTGAAAAGATTTGCTGGAAATGATCCGATGAGAGTATTTCCACCCCATTAGCATCGTTCACCACTTGTTGCGCTCGAAGAAGCAACGCATCACCAAAACCACGCAGCAACATAATAATAGAAACGATGATATACATAATACCGATCTTCTTAGGGTCGAGCGAAGTGATCCAATTCTGCCATAACCATTTCCATTTCTTAAAGAAGGTAACAGCAGCGATAGCCAGAATAAGCGCTCCAACCATCGCAATGCCAGCGCCCGCCATGATTGGGTCATGAACAAAATCTTGAGGAGTCAAGCGGCCAAAGAGTGTTTGCATAATTTGATCTATCATTACATGCCCATCCCCGACATATCCATACCATTCATTGTATGATCTGTCTGTGTATTAGTATGTGGCTGTGAAGAGCTTCCGGAATCCATATATTTCATGACAATCTGATTATATAGGTCTTTACCTGTAACGACATAGGTTTTCTCGCCATCACCTCGACTTGGTTGAGCAAGCTTCTCGTAAGTATCCCAAGACAACATATTAGGGCTATACGAAGACTTGTAGAGCCAGTGAGAAAAATCCGTCTTACTGACCGAACGAACCATAAAGCTCATATCTGCCGAACCTTCGCCGCTAATATTCGCCGAGGCGCCTCGATACTCACCAGGTGCATCCGCCATAAAGCTTAGTTTCGTTGACATTCCTGTCATGGCATAGACTTGCCCAGCCAGTGCCGGAACCCAAAAGGAGTTCATGGGCGCGTCGGCAGTAATAGAGAGTTCGATAGGGGTGTTATCAGGGATGGTCAGATAATTCACCGTCGCAATATCTTGATCGGGGTAAATGAATAGCCACTTCCATTGCAAAGCCACTACCTGCACTTTCACCGGCGCAGTCGACGATTCAATCTTTTTATAAGGGTCGAGCGCATGGGTGGATATGGCCGTAATAATTGCCAAAATAAGAATAATTATTAAAGGAATACCCCACCATACTGCTTCTAGCACCTTACTGCCTTCGAGTTCGGGGTCATACTTTGCCTTGGTGTTCCCCACGCGATAGCGAAAGGCGATAGCAAATAGCAAAATAAATACCGGAACGACCACAAAAACGCCCAACCCAACGGTTATGAGAATAAGCACTTGCTGCTGATCGGCAATTATACCCTTAGGGTTGAGTACTGGCATATCACGGCCTTGAGTTGCCCACACAAACGCGCCAACAATAGCCAGCCCAACAAGGCTTGAAATAACAACCTGAGCTACCCTCCAAGAGACCCGTTTTTTGCTATTGCGCATATGCTTCTATAATACTACATATTGCTAGCAGTACTGTGATAATTATCACCCCTCTACAAAAAATGGTATTCTCAGATATGTTTCAGCTTTCATTCGTATACTCATAGGTACTATAAGAAAAAAAGGATATATATGCCATTAAAAAGACACCCGGCCCTGGCCGCACTTGTTATTGTCGTGCTCCTAGGTATTGCAGCTGGGGCTGTCGTACTTGCGGACAAAAATAAGGACTCGCAACAAAGTACCGCCATATCAAACCAAACGAGCAGTACGTCCAGTACAAGTACGCCGTCTACCTCCGCCGCTGACGCAAATGCTCAATATAAGGACGGCACCTACACAAAAGAGGGAAGCTACATCACTCCTGGTGGTCAAGAATCTATTACTGTTACAGTTACATTGAAGGACGGCATCGTTACGGATAGTTCAGTTCAAAACGTTGCAAATAACAGAGACTCACGTGAATACCAATCACTATTCACAAATAGCTACAAATCAAAAGTCGTAGGTAAGCCGGTAGGGGAGATTTCTCTTTCTCGTGTCGCAGGCTCATCACTAACTTCAAGTGGATTTAACGATGCCCTCGAACAAATTAGAAACAGCGCTAAAGTATAGTTGGCAGTTCGAAGCAATCGGTACGCAATGGCTCATCAATACTTCTACGCCTATACCTGAAGCAACAAGACACATCATCTCTTCGTACATACATACATTCGACCATCAGCTTTCGCGCTTTCGTCCCGATTCGCTGGTTTCGCAGCTTGCCGTCAACGCAACGAAAATACAACTTAACCCCGACCTACTGCCATTGCTCGAATGGTATGAAAAGTTAGATGCGATCACACAAGGCATAGTGACACCCACAATTGGCACCGTCATTGCCGATGCGGGGTACGACGCAACCTATTCTTTGCAACCTAAAGCAACGCCGAAGCCTGCACTCCCGTATACAGCGACCATACAAAGAAAGGGTACCACTCTGACTGCCCTACAGCCGGTTATGCTTGATTATGGCGCAGCTGGCAAAGGTTTTTTAGTAGACGCTATTTGCGAGCTATTACATGACGAGGGCTTCACCGATTTTGCAGTTGATGGTAGCGGTGACGTGCGTCAGGCCAGCTCAGACCCAACGACGTTTGAAACAATCGGCCTGCAAGATCCGACCGACAAAACAAAAGTAATTGGGGTCATTGAGTTACGCAATAAAGCGCTTTGTGCCTCCGCAACAACAGGCAGAGCATGGGGTGGATGGCACCACGTTATTAACGCGCGGACTGCGAAACCAGCCCAAGATATTATTGCCACCTGGGTTGTAGCGGACAGTACCATGATTGCCGACGGGATAGCAACGGCTCTGTTTTTTGTACCACCAGAAACAATACCAACACGCTATACTTATGAATATCTACGTATATTTAAAGATGGTAGTTACGACTGTTCTGACTATTTTAGAGAAGGAGTGTTTTCATAATGAACATTTTGGAACGTATCAACGCCATACTACGACCAATCTCGATGTATAAGGGTATCTTGTTTGGCCTATTTGGTATTTGGTTAGCCGCCGTTGTGCTTGCCTGCTTTGGATTATTAAGCGTCACCCCTCTTGAACTATGTATAAGCCTACTGGTTGCTTGTAGTGCCACATGGCTAGGAAGCTGGCTAACGAGTCTTCTATTTGGTGTACATAGCCAAATAGACTCGTCGCTTATTACTAGCGTAATTCTTACGCTCATTATTACGCCTACGACAAACCTCTCGGGCCTAGCAATTCTTTTCTTCGCCGGGCTTATTGCCGGGGCATCAAAGTATGTTGTTGTATGGAAGGGGCGGCATATTTTTAACCCCGCAGCACTGGCAGTCGTTGTTATTAGCATTGCCGGACTTGGGGGAGCGAGTTGGTGGGTAGCCACCCCAGTACTCGCGCCCATCGTTGCGCTCGTTGGAGCAATGGCGCTTTATCAAACTAAACGGTTCGCAGTGGCGGGTATTTTCCTGGCTATAACCATTCCGCTCGTCCTTATTCAACTCATTAGCTACGGGGCAAGTTTCGCGCAGAGCCTTGGATTGCTTTTATCGTGGCCGCTACTCTTTATTGTTGGCGTCATGCTGGTAGAACCACTCACGCTGCCGCCCCGTAAATGGCAGATTTATGTCGTTACTGTAGTGGTTGCCGTATTGGTTGCAGTGCCTATTACTATTGGCCCAATCCAAACCACGCCGGCCATCGCCCTGCTGGTTGGCAACCTTGTAGCCGCAATCCTAGCAAGGCGCGCGGCTACCCAACTGACGTTCTTGCGCAAAGAACAATTAACACCAACGAGCTTTGAATATTTCTTTAAGCCGTCACGGGCTATGACCTATGAAGCAGGTCAGTACATTGAACTCAGCCTACCACATGCTCGTGCCGATTTGCGTGGCGAGCGTAGGAGTTTTAGTATTACTTCCGCTCCTGGTAGCCAAGAAATTTCTCTCGGAATACGTTTTTACCAACCTTCAAGCACCTTTAAGAAAGCTCTCGCAAACCTGAATAAAGAAGTCTCGCTTCAGGTAACGCACTGTTCTGGGGATTTCATTCTTCCCAAAGACACCAAACGGCCACTCCTTTTTATTGCAGGGGGCATCGGCATTACGCCGTTCATTTCTCAGCTCCGTTCTTTGCAAGCGTCACATAAAGATCGTGATATTGTGATCGTGTACGCAGTAAGTAGTGGGCAGGAATTTGCATACCAGGAAATTCTTGCAAGTTGCCGAGGGGTAGTGATTAGCCTGGACCGTCCAGTGCGCGCTCCTAACTCGTGGCAATTCCTCAAAGGTAGTCGCATTGACTTTGATCAACTCTTACAGCTCATCCCGGACCATAGCCAGCGCGATGCCTATATTTCCGGGCCGACGCCATTCGTACAAAGCGCCGCCTATCAGCTACGGACACGTGGTATTCAGCGCGTTACGACCGATTATTTTGCAGGCTATTAGCTCTTTAAGCCTCGCTTACATACGATGCGAGAAAACTTTTTTCTTTTCGATGCTTAGTCATTGCCTTTCGCGCAGATTGCTCAATAGGCAAGAGTGTTTTGTGAATAAAAATACTATCATCTTTTATCACATTGCTCTTACGCAGATATCCTTCAGCAGCTTTTGTATGCTCGAGAATCTCTAAGCTGAACTTCTCAAGTCCCGACTGCCAAAAGGTGTTTTGCAGTGATTCAATTAATTCGTCACTAGCATAAGAACCAGCTTCTATGTTCGCTTCTTGAAGTAAAAAACGTACCACGGGGCTACATTGGCCAGCTCGCAGATCCTTCACCCAGTCATGAATGTCATCGTTAAGCTGACGCGCAATAAGGTACTGCTCTAGGCCACGACGAAGATGAGAGTACTGCTGCCGAGATATCGTGGTGTCGCGCAGAGCAATAAGCAACGGACCAAGAATGTGCGCGCCAGCGCGTTCCGCTAGAACAGTATTGTCTTTGTAATCAGGGAGGGTACCGATTATTATAGTGCGCACATCTACCGGAAAGCGACAATACTGCAGCTCCCATGCGTTAGCAGCATCCATACGGTCAAAGGTTTCTTCGATAAGCACATGAGCATCATCATTATCATAGGCCTGAGCATAGTACTGCGCGAGCGCTTTACGGTGGCTCGTATTAGCTACTGGAAGTAACCGAGGTGAGCCCTCTTCGTCAATAAAATCATCATATATTGTGTAGGCTACCCAGGTATGAAGGGTAGCTTTATTAAGAGCCTGTATGTCTTCATCGTGCCAGAATGCCTGCATCTCTTTACTAAGCGACTCGACAAAAAAGGAAGATAACAACCGGATTTCACCGGAATGGTCAGCGTTAATAATTTTTTGAACTATTTCATCAAAACCACTCCTTAGTTGCTCAGGGTAGGTCAGGCTTTCTTGAACCACCTGGTCTGAGACCGAGCTAGCATCATCTATAGAGTCACGTACAGCGCCTTGCTTCTTTGACAAACTCGGTCGTAAGCGAAGACATAGCTTTGCGACTATTTGATGCAACGAATCGGTATCCACGGTTTGTAGTTGACGAGTCACCGCAACGGTAACAATTCGTTCCGGCCAAGCTAAAAGCCAGCCGTTTTCCGGTGTTGCCACCACAAGCCGATGCTCTTCGGCTTCTTGCTGGACGAATTGCTCGACATTCGGCAGGGAAGAGCCGAGCGCGCGCATTAGCTGCGCTATCACTGCATTTGTCTGCAGGGCAGAGTGCGCCTTATGTTTATATGGGCCGCCGACCGTTTTTTCTGCTTCTATAAGGCGCTTTGCAAGAAGCGCTAAGTGTTCACCGTCAATACTTTCTGCATTGTGGCGATAGAGAGCCAAAAGTCGTAGGCAAACCAAGTAAATATCATCGCTACTAAGCCATGTCCACTCACCAGAAGAAAGATGATCGAACAACCAGACCGCCTGCTCGTGATACTCGGGAAGTTCGTTAAAAAGTAAAAGGAGTCGTATTTTATCTTCTGTAGAAATATCGGGTCCATAGGCCTTTTTGCCCAAAGAGCGAAGGGTTGCTTGAAGGGTCATCATGAGTGTGTTTTCCTTTGTAATTGAAGGGGTAATTCAATAATGAATTCGGTGCAGTCCGCCGCTCGAGCCAATTTCAAGGTGCCATTAAAATGTGTTTCTACCATTTTTTTGGCGATAAAAAGCCCTATGCCCATACCGTTGGGTTTGGTGCTTTCAAAAGCATGAAAAATGCGCGTCCGTTGCCGTTTTGTGATACCGACGCCCCAGTCACAGACGCTTATTCTCGCTTTTGAGGATTGTTTCGTTATTGTAATGGCCACTCGTTTATCAGGTAGGCTTGAATGGTCGTAGGCTTCAATAGCATTTGTCACCAACACCTTTACAACCTGAGCCAAACGGAGTGGATCGCCCATTATTTTCACCGTCGCCTTCCGAGGCGAGACCGTATAATCTAACCGAACGCTCTTACGTTGTGTCAGTTTACTAAACAGCGGTGCCATGTCTTTTATGAGCGCAACGGCGTCAAATTCACGAGGAGAAGCGTCCTCATATATTTGCTGCCGTACCTCGGCTACCATTGCATCCAAATACGATAAACTTTCTTTTGCACGTTCAAGAGCCTCGGAGCTATGTGATCGCTGCTGGATATCATCAAGATCAAGTGCAAGCACATTTAAGTGGTTTGCGAGATCATGCATGGTTACCGTACTAAGCTGACCAAGTTCGGCAAAGCGGTACAACTGGTTCATTTCTGCAAGTTGGGATTCTCTAAGTTTGATCGTTTGCTCCTTGAGCCGATCGGCTAGTAAATCCTTTTCCTTCTGCAACGCCGCCTCTGCCTCTAACGCCCGCTGCAAAGCTTCCTCCATTTGCCGACCAGACAGCCACGATACCAGCGCAAATACGCTAAATACAACCGTATAACTCACTACATCGAAGTAAGAAGAAGGTTTTGAAAGCGAAGAAAGATCGGGCTTCAATATACCAATCGTTCCACTCACCTGAATTGCCAGTAGTACAGCGATAGTGATGATAGTAGAAGGTATAATAGAGCGAGCACCGAGCATAATACCCGTCAACAAGATGACAAACCCTAGGGTCAGAATACCAATGGGTGCATTAATACCCCAGCCAGCAAGTACCATCGTTGACAGAAATAAATAAAATGCAATTAGGAACTTTGCCGCACGGCGCACATTTCCAGTGCGGTATAGCCATTCGACACCACAAAGATACATCACAGCACCAATCACCAGAACAAGCCGCGGCGCTACATTTTCATTACCAAGCAGAAAGTAGCTTACGCATAACAACAGAAAGAGCAAGACAATAGCAATCAGTGTGGCATTTAATAGAATCTTCGTAATAAGAGGCGAACCGTCTGACAGCGAAACAACAGAAAGCCGCCCCACAATCCAGCGGGCAAGTCGTGAGGGCGCTTCTGTCGTTCGCTTTTTACTCATAAACTACGCAGCATCAAACCAAGGTGTTCCGGCTGCACTGTCAGCTGAAAGCCGAGCTTCAACAGCTTTGCTATCACGCACAGTAGCGTCGGTCAGAATGGTATGGAGAATATCAATCATGGCACTTGTTCCTTTCTTTTTATTACCTATTCGGATGCTTCGACCTTATACCCGAGACCGTAAACCGTTTTAATAAGCGATGGCTGCGACGCACTATCCAACTTATCGCGTAATCGCTTGATATGAACGTCAACCGTACTATCCCAACTGACCTTATCTGTACTCCAGGCGTGGTTAAGTATCATTTCACGAGTGACCGTCCGTCCGCTATTTGCCACTAGGTACTCTAAGATATCGAACTCTTTACGGCGCAGATCAATCTCTTGACCATTGCGGTATACTTTTCGTTCGTCTATATCTATCAGCAACCCTCGATGCATCAAGACTCTTTTGCCCTTACGAAGTGGTGGTCGTCGGGCAAGGGCTGTAATGCGCGCCTTTAACTCGTCGACATGAAACGGCTTGATGACATAATCGTCCGCACCCGATTCAAGGAGGCGAACACGTGTATCCATAGCACTTTCGCCACTAAGAATAAGCACAGGTGCTTGAATGCCCATAGCACGTAATCGCCTACATACGTCCTCACCGGACATATCTGGCAACCCTAAGTCGAGAGTGATAACCGCATAGTCTGTATGCAGCACATACTCGAGTGCTTGCTCACCGGTATGCGCAACATCGACGAGATAGTTTTTCACTAGCTGTTGCTTGACCCGATCAGCCAACCTTTTATTGTCATCAACAACCAGGAGTTTCATTACCTTTCCTTAATGCCGCTTACCGTTACCTTCAGCGTACAGCAAAATTATTAAAACATTCTTAACTATTACCCATTCTCTACTGATAATACCCGAGATTTTTACATAAATATAAAAAATACCGCCTTTGTATAAACGACGGTATTTTTTACGTATGGGCCCTAGAGCTTAATAGCAACTATAAGAATAGCAGTTGCGGCAGCCATGAGCACAAACCAAAGGCCTAAGCCAATAGGTGAGCCCCAGCTAAACCAAGAACCCCAGGTGCGCCAATGGCTCCAGTGAGCCTTTGACATTTCCTGCCAGCGTTCTTACTCTTCGCGGTTGCGCTTTTCTTTTTCGAGACGCTTTGATTCACGATCAACCATAGTGATCTCCTTACTATGTTATTCGACCAGCTCGTGTAAGGTTCGATTGATACCGTCGATCTGTAAGTGCCTTGAGCTACGAGGCCAGACTGATATGCGGATTTATATCATTTATAGTATACAACTATCTGCGCTTTCGTGTATACTATATAAAGTATAGTAATTATTGAAATGATACAATGAGGGAAGCTATGACAAAACAATCAAAAAAAGCCACTTCAGATACGTACTTATTTGGGCTCGACAGCTTTGGTGATCTGCCTACAAAAGCCGATGGTACGCTCATGTCACACCCCGAGGCGATTCGACAAGTAGTAGAGGAAGCTATTCTGGCCGACAAGCTGGGCATTAACCGCATCGGGCTTGGTGAACACCATCGCCCAGATTATTCTATTTCAAGCCCAGAAACCGTCCTCGCGGGTATTGCAACACGCACCAAAAACATCACCCTCTCATCGGCCGTCACAGTACTAAGTTCGGATGACCCGGTACGCGTATTCGAACGCTTCGCTACAGTTGATGCACTTTCTAATGGCCGCGCCCAGGTTATTTTGGGCCGCGGTTCATTTACTGAATCTTTTCCATTATTTGGCTACGATTTGCGTGACTACAACGAACTTTTTGAAGAGAAAGTTGAACTTTTTTCAAAACTACTTCCAGAAGAGCCAGTGACTTGGGAGGGTAAAACACGTGCTGCATTGAAGAATGCCGACGTCTACCCTAAAACCGAAAAAGGGCTCGGTGTCGCGATTGGCGTCGGCGGGTCACCGGAATCTGTTATTCGGGCTGCTCGTTATAACTTTCCGCTTATTCTAGCGATCATTGGCGGCGCCCCAGACCGTTTTGCGCCGTATGTTGAGCTGTACCGACAAGCCGCCGAAGACCTTGGCACCACCGCTCATCCGGTCGGCATGCACTCACCAGGCTTTATTGCCGAAACCGACGAAGAAGCCCGTAAGCTAGCTTGGCCAGCCTTCAAAACCAGCTGGGACCGCATCGGCAAGACCCGCGGATGGCCACCTTACACCCGCGAGCAATTCTTATACGAAATTGAACACGGTTCACTATATGTCGGCTCTCCGGAAACGGTTGCTAAAAAGATAGCCAAAGCCATGAAAGCGCTTGATGCCCGCACCTTCGATATGGTGTATGGCGGTGGCCCTGTTAGTGCTGAAGCGCGCTTGAAAATGGTTGAGCTGTACGGCACGAAAGTTATTCCCATGGTAAAGGAACTTCTAAGCCAATGAAACTCGGCATCATAGGGGCTGGTAAACTAGGTATTACCTTAGCGCAACTTGCCCTAAAAGCAGGCTATGAAGTAGCCGTATCTGGCTCTGGCGACACTCAAAAAATAGCCCTATCGGTGAAGGTACTTACCCCTGGGGCTATTGCCATGACGACCAAGGATGTTGCGCAGTGGGCAGAGGTGATTATCCTGGCTATTCCTTTGGGTAAATTCCGCCAGCTACCAGTCGAATCACTCAAAGGTAAAATTGTTATTGATGCAACAAACCACTGGCCAGAAGTTGACGGACCACGCGAGGAAATTATCCCCGAAACACTGTCTTCAAGCGAAGCTATTCAGCAATTCCTGCCAGAGAGTAGGGTAGTTAAAGCTTTTAGCCATATGGGCTATCATGAATTACGAGATTGGGCCCGACCCGCGGGTTCGGATGAACGAAAAGCATTAGCCCTAGCTTCCGATAGCAACCAGGCCACCACAAATGTCGCAGCTATCGTGTCGGACCTAGGGTTTGAACCGGTCATCCTTGGCTCTTTATCTCACGGTCGGATATTAGAACCTGGTCAGCAAGGGTTTGGACTGGTTACATCAGCCACCAAACTCAAAGAGCTTGGGAATTAACATATTACATTCTATACTTCATATATGCTCATAATACTTCTTACTATCGCTGCTGCTTTAGCCGCTCTTGCTGGCGGATATACTGCCATAAAAACCCGCAAACATCTACCCCTCGCCATCGCACTTACATCGGGCCTTATTCTTGGGCTGGTTGGCTTCGACCTTCTTCCAGAAGTATTTGAAGGCAGTGAACGTAGCGGCTTGGATATAGCATGGCCAATGGCGTTATTTGTTGGTGGATTTTTATTATTTCATGCTATTGAAAAATTTATTTTGGTCCACGAGGGGAGTGAAGAGGACTACAAAACCCATCGCCACCCCAAAATGGGTATCGCTCGTGCTGTCGCACTTGCGGGCCATAGTTTTTTTGACGGCCTCAGTATTGGCGTTGCCTTTCAAATTAATACTTCGGTAGGTATTGCTGTTACGCTGGCTGTACTCGGCCACCGTTTTGCCGACGGCTTCGATACGGCCAATTTTATGTTGCTTAACAAAAATAGCAAAAAGCAAATTATCCACCTTATTAGCCTTGTGGTTATCGCCCCAATTGCTGGTGGTCTAGTTAGTCTTATCCTTCCGCTATCCGAAGCTGCCCTGGCACTATACCTAGGTTTCTTCGCTGGCGTACTTTTGTATATTGCGGCAAGTAACATACTGCCTCAGGCCCACAGTAAAGTGTCCGCCTATGCCACTATCGGGCTCACCATCACGGGGGTTGTCTGTATTTTTATTATTACGCGGTTAGGCGCATAGATTTACAGTTTAACAGCGCCTTGGCGCACTACTTCGATGGCATCGTCAATAACTTGAATAACCGTAGATGACGGACGATCTACCACACCACCATCCTCGTACCAAGCAACTTCATCACCGAAATAGTCTTTCGCTTCTTGAACTGTAGTTGCTGGCGGCTCGCCAGGTTGGTTAGCGCTACTCGTTTGCAGGGGACCGGTTTGAGACAGAAGTTCAATAAGCCATGGATCATCTGGGATACGCACCGCTAAACTACCTACACCTTGATGTAAATACTCTAAGTGAGCACAGGGGATAATAACACTCACGGCACCGGGCCAAAACTGTTCAACTGCAGTTACATAGCGGCGCTTAAAACCCAGCGCAACCAGCTGATCAATACTGGCTGCAATGAGCGTGCCGGGTTTGGCATGGCGGTTTTTAAGAGCATAAAGCTTTGCGACAGCCTCAGGGTCGGCGGCGCGCGCAACTACTCCATACACGGTATCAGTTGGAATAACGGCAACCGCACCGGGTGTTTTTAAATACTCAGCAAGTGATGTCATGTACCTATAGTACTATCGAACACCGCGAATAGGGAAGATGGCAACTGCCGCTAGGGCCGCAAAGATACCTGCCGCTAGGAACAAAGAAGTAAAGTTGTCAGGCCCGCCAATAGCCAAAAAGAAGGGTGCAATAGCAGGAGCGACTGACTGCGGCAGGGCATTGGCGATATTAATAACGCCCAAGTCTTTAGCTGTATCTTTTTTACTTGGCAAAACCTCCGTTACAAGCGCGAGGTCAACTGCCATATAGGCACCCTGCGCCAACCCCATGGTTCCGGCTGCTAGCAAATACATACCAATTGAGTCACCGGTCGCCAGTAGGTACAACCCCACACCACACAACAAGGCAGACAACCACACAAAACGCTTACGTCGATGGAACTTATCAGATAGTAACCCACCGACGATACTTCCAACAATCAAAATACCAATAGTCGTAATAGTCCCGAGAAACACATAGGTCGTTACGTCCTTTTCAGATATCCCCAAATGACGAATGAGGTAAAACGTCTGATAGGTTGTAAGGAATGACAGTGCTAGCAAAATAGAGAACCGGCTTATCCAGGCCCAGCCAAAGTCGGGGTGAGTAAATGGGTTGGTCCAGAAGCTCATAATGAAAGCTTTAAAGTCGTACGGAGGCTGGTGGCCCTTTGGTAGGCGTCGATCACGTAGAGTAAAGGCAAATATGAATACTGCAAGCAAACCGACAAGACCAGGGGCAAAGAATATCCAAAACAACTGACCGGTAAAAATCTGGGCGATGGCGACACCGGCTAATATACCGACACCTTGAGCGATACCCACAAACCCCGATACCGTACCACGTTGCTTAGAAGGAACTTGATCGGCAATAACTGCCGTTAAAGCTGCTAAGGTTGCGTTAAACGCCACCTGAGCGATACACCAGCCAATTAAGATGCCAGGAACAGTATTGCTAAGCGCAATAACAAGAAGGCCCAACACACCCGTTACCGAGCCACCTAATAGCCATGGACGACGCATGCCAAGCCGTGAAGTCGTGCGGTCAGATAGTCGTCCAAATAAGGGGTTGGCAATAACAGCCAAAAATGCGCCCACGCCTGCAACCAAAGCTAAATTTGTAGTGGCATTCTGCGCATCAATCGAAATAAGCTTGAGCGACAGTCCTACAATTACCGGTGTTAAAAGCGCTGCATATAAACCAGCGGTTGCGGCTGTGTAACGAAAAATAAACGATTTCTTAACTGGCGTCGGTGTATTCGTTTTAGTTCTTTTTTGTACCATGGTGCGAGCCCCTCCTAAGGCTTTCGCTGCGTAACAGCCCTAACAATTAGAGCGGCAACTTCTTTATAATAGGCAAAGCTTTCGAGCGGGTGGAAGCCCTTATCATGCCGACAGTACGTAATAATTCCATCAATGAATGAACGGGGCATTAAGCCGCCAGAAATTGCTGGCAAACGGCCAATTGGCAAATCGCCAACCAGTGTCAGTAAAGTATCGGTATTTTCGGCATACTTTTTCGCATCATCGCCGCCAAACGCCCGTGCCATTTGCGAGGCCATGAGTTCGTAGATTTTACGACCCCGTGGGTGAGCTGCCAGCTCTTTTAATAACGATTGGTGGGTAATAGCCGCAACTTCAGGGTGACGCGCCTGCATGGTAATAGTCGTTTCAAGGTCGGCATCCTGTGCCGAGCGAGCCACAATAATGCTATAGCTACCGGCAACAGTCGCCCAGGCATGGCGCGGCAGGCTGTAAAACGCAAAATCCTTTGCAGAAAGTTCAAACACTACCTCTTTGGATTCGCCGGGGTCTAGCGCAACCTTGGCAAACTTCTTTAATTCACGCTCTGGATGCACCTCGGATTGATCATGGTTCGCAATATATAGCTGTACAACTTCTTTGCCATTTCGTTTACCAGTATTTGTAACTGTGCACCTAACGGTCATTACCTCGTCGTCAAATGGCGTTTCACTGGAGACCTTTAGATTGCTGTATTCGAACGTGGTGTAGCTTAGCCCGTAGCCAAAAGCAAATTGCGGCGCAATATTCCTGGTGCTATACCATCGGTACCCAATAAATACACCTTCGCCATAGCAGGCGTGACCCGTTTTGTTTGGGAAGTCGGGATAGGGTGGCGTATCCTCAATGCGCAGAGGGAAGGTTTCCGATAAGCGACCCGATGGGGTTACGACACCGGCTATTACTTCGGCCATTGCTGACGCGCCCGCTTGGCCGGTCAACCAGCCCTCAATAACGGCCGAGGCTTTATCGAGCCACGGTAGCGCTACAGCCGAACCATTTGTCAGCGTCACTACTGTTTCGGCACCAGATGAAGCAATCGTATCAATCACTTTATTAATACCTGCTGGCAGTTCGAGGGTTGGACGATCCACACCTTCGAATTCCCACTCGGATGGCAAGCCGGCTGCGACAATAGTTACGTCAGCTGCCTTAGCGGCTCTTAATGCGTCATCAAGCAAATGTGCAGAAGTGCTCCCGTCGGCGCGAAAACCTTCAGCATAGTACATCTCCACATCTTGGCCATATATGTTCTGCAAGGCAGCCAAGAGTGTGTCGACTTTTGTAGGTGTAATTTGCGAACTGCCACCACCTTGAAAGCGAGGGTGTTTTGCAAAGTAACCAACAACAGCTAGCTTTTTAATTGTTCCAGGTTCAATAGGCAGGAGGGCATCATTTTTAAGTAAAGTAATAGCCTCAGTCACCACCGTTTTAGCCAAAGCATGGTGCTCATCAACATCATAAGTAACACCAGGCCGAGCCAAACGAGCTACTTTTATAATATTAGCGACCAACTGAATAGCGCGAGTGTCGATATCTTCAACAGACAAAGAACCGTCTTCAAGCGCGGCCATAATATCCTTGGTTGTTTCAGGACTGCCACCTGGCATTTCCAGGTGCGTGCCAGCCTTGACCGCCGCCGGCCTACCAATAGCCGCCGCCATCCAGTCAGATACAACAATGCCTTCATGACCCCACTGGTCACGAAGTAAATCTTGCAACAACCAGCCAGATTCCGTAGCGCGCGTGCCATTAATAAGGTTATATGAGGCCATCAAAGACCATGGCTGCGCTTCTTTTACTGTTAGCTCAAAGGCGCGTAGGTATATTTCATGCAAGGTACGCTCGTCAACATCCGAGCTGCTACGCATCCGCTCGTATTCCTGGTTGTTAGCCGCAAAATGCTTTAAGCTAGTGCCTACACCCTGGCTTTGCATACCTTTAATATATGCGATGGCCATTTCAGCCGTAAGGTACGGGTCTTCGCTTAAATACTCGAAGTTGCGCCCACCAAGTGGCGAGCGTTTCATATTAACACCCGGCCCCAGTACCACGTGCACATTAAGCGACTGCGCTTCAATACCAATCGCTTCGCCAACCTTGTGGGCCAATTCAGGGTTCCAGGTTGCCGCCAAAGCACTAGCAGTAGGGAAGCAGGTTGCCGGCTCGCCCTCAAGACCAGTTTGCGATAACCTCACCCCATGGGGACCATCCGTCATAGTGATAGACGGAATATCGCCAATCGCTTTTGTTGTCCAAAAATCCTTGCCCGAAAGTAACGCGACTTTCTGCTCGATCGTAAGATCGGCAATGAGTCGTGCAGCTTCTTCGTACCCACCGTTTTTCATGCTTATACTATAGCACTTCTGCGACAGAAAAATACATAAGGATCTTAATCACAAAACAAATTAGGCGTATACTAAGAAGGTTGTTTAAACGAGGAATCTTATGAATATTACCGACATTCACGCACGACAAATTTTAGATAGCCGCGGTAACCCAACGGTTGAAGCCGATGTATACCTTGACGATGGCACCATGGGCAGGGCCGCTGTTCCATCAGGGGCGAGTACCGGTTCACACGAAGCTATTGAGCTCCGCGATGGTGACGCCGCCTATGGCGGTAAGAGCGTTCTAAAGGCGGTCGGATATGTGAACGGTGAAATACGCGATGCTCTTATGGGTCACGACGCCAGCGATCAAGCGGGCATTGACCAACTTATGATTGAGCTTGACGGTACAGCCAACAAAGGTCGTCTTGGCGCCAATGCAATTCTAGCGGTCTCTTTGGCGGTCGCAAAAGCCGCAGCAGCCGCTAAAAAACTTCCTCTCTACCAATACGTTGCACAGCTTTCGGGCACCGAAAAACTTTCGCTTCCGCTGCCTATGATGAACATCGTCAACGGCGGTAAGCACGCTGCTGGCAGCACCGATATTCAAGAGTTTATGATTATGCCAGTTGGAGCTGACACATTTAGTAAAGCTCTGCAAATGGGTACTGAGGTCTTTCACGCCCTTGGCAAAGTACTCCACGAACGCGGCTACGGCACTACTGTAGGTGACGAAGGTGGCTACGCACCGGCAGTTAAAAACGGCAACGCCGAAGCGCTTGAGCTCATTGAAGCTGCTGTTACAAAAGCCGGCTACAGCTTAGGGCAAGACATTGTCCTCGCCCTTGACGTTGCCAGTTCAGAACTTATCGAAGACGGTCAATATGTACTCAACACTGAAGGCAAAAAGCTCAGTTCTGAAGAAATGGTGGCGTTTTACAAAGACCTTACCAGCCGTTTCCCAATCCGCTCTATTGAAGACGGCCTGGGCGAAGACGACTGGGATGGCTGGAAAGTACTTAACGCCGAACTTGGCGAATCTGTTCAACTAGTTGGCGACGACCTCTTGGTGACCAACACTGAATTCCTTCAGCGCGGTATCGAAGAAAAGGCCGCCAACGCCATTCTTATTAAGGTCAACCAAATTGGTTCGTTAACGGAAACAATCGCCGCTGTAAAAATGGCCCACGACGCTGGCTGGAAAGCAGTTATGTCACACCGCTCTGGCGAAACCGAAGACACTACTATTTCACACTTAGCCGTTGGCCTCAATACTGGGCAGATTAAAACTGGAAGCCTTAGCCGCACCGACCGAGTGGCTAAATATAACGAACTCCTTCGCATCGAAGAAGAGCTTGGCAATGAAGCACACTTTGCCGGCCTTTCGGCGTTGAAGCGCGAAAGCGAGGAGGCATAATGGCCTACCTCGTTCTGGTTCGCCATGGACAGTCTGAATGGAACGCACTTGGGCTATGGACCGGCCAAGAAGACGTCGCCTTAACTGAACAGGGAAGGGCCGAAGCCCGGGCTGCCGCCGAGCATCTACGCGACATCACGCTTCACAAGGCCTATGCCTCCGGCTTAAGCCGCGCACAACAAACGTTGGAAGAAATTAAAAGTGCATTATCGCACACCGAGCTTGAAACAACCCACCACGATGCTTTGAACGAGCGTCACTACGGTGATTACCAGGCAAAAAACAAATGGGAAATTAAAGATACCATTGGCGAAGAAGAGTTCACTAAACTCCGCCGTACTTGGGACCACCCAGTACCAAATGGCGAAACACTTAAAGATGTCCATGCCCGTGTGTTGCCCTACTACCAAGAAACAATCCTTGAAGATTTAAAAGAAGGTAAGAATGTTATCGTCGCCGCCCACGGCAATACGTTGCGGGCTCTTATGAAAGACCTCGACGAAGTTGATGACGACCACGTACATGAGCTCGAAATTGGTACTGGCGAAGTAGTAATGTATGAGATCAACGAAGACGGTTCGGTTGGTAATAAGCAGGTACTTAACCAAGGCGGCAAAGCCTAACGCTGATTTGCTTAAAAATGGAAAAGGGCCACTGGAGCGGTGAAAACTACGCCAGCTTAATATCGTGCTTATCAAAAGCCTTTAATAGGCGGCGGCGCATTTCAGTGGTAACCGCCCATTGTTCGGAAGCATTCACTTTACCGCTAATAGATACTTCAATAGAACTTCCCGTAACCGCACCAATCGAATGAAACTGCGGAGCACTTAACACGCGATCTTTCCATTTGTCACTTTCAGCCAGCCGGTCGCCCACCTGGTTTATAACACTCACTGCCGCATCAAGGTCAGTAGAAGCTTGCAGTAACAACGTAAAGTATACACGGCTGTAGCCCATGGTCTTATTCACTACATGCCCAATTGACCCGTTTGGCAAATAGTGAACATTGCCGTTCTCGTCGCGGATCACCGTCGAACGCGCACCAATATGTTCAACACGCCCATCGGCATCATTAATACTCACAATGTCGCCCACGCGGTATTGATTTTCGCTAATAATAAATACGCCGGTTAAAAAGTCTTTTACAAGTGTTTGAGCACCAAAAGCAATAGCGATTCCAATAATACCAGCGCTGGCAAACAGGGGAGTAAAGTCTATTGTTGGAAGAATGAGTTTAAGGAGTGAGGCGGCCGCAACAGCAATGACTAAAATACGCCAAACAGTTTTTACGAGTGAACCAAGGGTTTTTTGACGCTTCTCGATATCTAGCTTTGAGGCTTTTCGGAGCTTGCCACGCACAAATTGCCCAACGACAATATTCAATATAAACGTACCGACGTACATAGCGATAATTGCGCCAGCAATAATAAACAGAGCCTGTAGGCCTTCGTGGTGTAGCCAGTGGAGGAAGGATTCCATCAGTTTATTTTACCGTCATTTTCTGCTCAAAGATAGGATCAAAGATATCTTTTGCGCTGGTGATAGGCCGGGTGTCGACACCCTCACTAGATTCGATTCCACCTGGTACATCATAACCAATCGTAATAGCATACGTGTCTTTCAGTTTGTTTGAAAATAGAGCAGTCATTATGTGGCTACCAATTTCCTCTATATTATACTTTTCGGCATTAACGGAGCTTAAAAGTACATTCACAGTCATAGCATGACCGAATGGCGTACCGCTCGTATTACTGTTGGCAACGTATATGTCTAACGTATCAGCTGGCGCGGCACTTCGAACTGCTTGTTTAACCGATTCAATTTCTTTGGCGTTACGTTGTGGAGCCAGTCCAAGCGCCCAATTATGATCTTTATAAGTCGTTGCAGCCAAAGCAGCAAATACGGCCACGACGGCTAGTATAATTCCTACAGCTAGTAGCGGTGAACGCATAATAAGGGGTTTGAAACGTGGAGATTTACCATCCGGTGCTATTTCTTGATTCATGTACGTATTATATCAATGTTGACCGTACACTCAAACCAAGCCCGCTAAACTCTTTGCATACAAATACCGGCTGCTCATTCGTGCTCATTACCTTGTTATAGGTGTAGCCTAATTCTTTAAATTTTATTAACTCCACCGTATCTTTAATCTGGTGTTGTATAACCCAACGCGCGAATGCACCACGCGCAATTTTTGCGTGCACCGCTACAAAAGTGGGTTGGCCCGTCTTTGGACTAATTGTTAGGAATTTAGGAGTAATAACCTGAGCGCTAACATAGGGAAGAACCGCCTTCGTGTACTCAACAGCCGAGAGATTCAGGATAGGATGCTTTTCAGACAAAAGCGAGGCGATTGAACCTCCCCAAAAATCATACATACTGCGACCATCAGGTAGGCGATACCCCATCTCTAGACGGTATGGCATAATACCATCGCATGGCCGCAGCCCGCCATACAAACCAGACAATATCACCAAATGTTTCTGTGCATAGCGACGATCGTCATCACTCCAGGTACGAACCTGCAAGCCACTATAAATATCTCCCGTGAAACCATCGATTGCCGGTATTTGTGAACCCGGCCCGTCCGACCAGTGATCATATAATTCCTTGACAGCCTTTACTTTTGAAGAAGAGATACGCATGAGTGTCTGAATAGTAGTGGCGTCGGTGCCCTTAAAAAGTTCCACTAGTTTTGCGGCTTGCGCACTAAATAAAGGTTTGCTGAGTGGCACATGGCCAGATTGTGCGTTACGCATAGTCTTAGATGAATGCAACAGAATATACATTTTTATATCGTAGCACGCCGCCCTCACTTACTAGTCGCAAAACCTTTACATAATAGCGCCAAAGCCATTACACTGGTAAGGTTGCCTAAAAATTACATTATGTCTGAAACAACCGAAAAACGAAATCGCCTTATTATTAACTTGCTGATTATTTCGGCTTTTGTTGTGATCCTTAACGAAACGGTCATGGGTGTTGCGATCCCACACCTCATGGGTGACCTTAAAATTTCAGCACTCGCCGCCCAGTGGCTGACAACTGGTTTTCTTCTTACTATGGCCGTGGTTATTCCTACGACTGGCTTTCTTATTCAGCGTATTTCAACCCGCAAACTTTATATTATTGCCATGGGTCTCTTTACGGCCGGTACGGCAATTGCAGCAATTGCACCTGGCTTTGAAGTATTGCTGATGGGACGAATCGTGCAGGCGAGTGGTACGGCTATTATGCTGCCGCTCCTCATGACAACCGTAATGAGCCTCGAAGCCCACGAAACATTGGGCCGCCGCATGGGGAATATATCAATTGTTATTGCCGTTGCACCTGCTATTGGTCCAACTATTTCTGGCTTAATTTTAAGTCAACTTAGTTGGCGATTCTTGTTTATTTTTGTGCTGCCGATTGCCATCACGATGCTCATTATCGGTGCTCGTCGTATGCATAATGTTGGTAAAACCAGCCGCGCACCGCTTGATGTTCTTTCGGTTATTCTTTCTGCCCTCGGGTTTGGCGGTGTAGTGTTTGGGCTCAGTAGCCTTGGCGAATCAGCCGCCGGGGGAAACACAGCTATGGTTTTCGCTCCCATTATTATTGGGGTTGTGGCATTGGCGGTATTTATCTGGCGCCAAATTATCCTACAACGTAGCGACAAAGCATTGCTTAACCTTAATACATTCCGAACACCTACTTTTACCGCCTCGGTTATTATGTTTGTTGTATGTATGATGGGGATGTTCGGAGCCTTTATTTTGCTGCCGCTTTTCATGCAAAACGTACTCGATCTATCGGTTCTTAGTAGCGGGTTACTGCTGCTTCCTGGTGGGTTAATAATGGGGTTGTTAGCGCCGTTTGTCGGACGCATGTATGACAAAATTGGACCGCGTCCATTACTACTCGTGGGCACAATCCTCACCGCCTTATCACTGTGGGGCCTGGCCTTTAGCCTCAACGAACATAGCACTTGGGCAGTACTGCTTATTGGTCACGTAGTGTTTAGTACGGGATTGGCCTTTATATTCACGCCACTGTTTACGAGTAGCTTAGGCTCATTGCCAAAACACTTATATTCGTTTGGTTCAGCAACCGTATCAACCATGCAGCAAGTAGCCGCTGCAGCCGGGACTGCTTTGTTCGTGGCAATTATGTCCAGTGTTGTTATCGACGCACTAGGCAAGGGTGCTTCGCAGCCAGCCGCTTACGCGCAAGGTATACACGTGGCATTTCTATGGAGTGCCGTCACGGCATCACTGGCAATTCTGGTAGTCTTCTTCGTGAAGAAAGCCAAGGACACTGCCGGAGCGCCAGCCGGCCACTAGGCCAGTAGGCATACTTACAGATGAGATTCTTGGCGGAATAGTTGCCGTACGACTTGGCGTTCACCCTCATTAAGCACGGGAACTGGAACGGGCTTAATAGGGGTGACGCCTTCGGATTCTAACAAGGCGCTATGCACAAGATGTCGATCGAGCAGTACGCGACCGCGGCTACCTCCTTGAATATAAGCTGGGTCTTGTGTGAATTTCTGTATCCAGGCATAGACGTCATCATAAGAGTTCACAGGGAATACACCGGTCTCTCCGGACGATGGGCCGAATTCAGCGGACGCCTGCACCATCTTTAAAGCAATACTGCTCATTACTCCATAACCGTACTCGTGATCACGGCGAAGCCTGTTACCGGCGTTCGCAAATTGTGCGGCACTTAAATAGTCGCCGCTCGAAAGAACGTCGTAGCTTGGGAACGCGGCGCTGCTTACATACACGCCATTACTGACTTGTTGAATCTCAGAAATTGCATTTAATCGCTGGACTGTTTTTGTGGCTTCTTTGCGACGATATACACCAAGCTCTATAAGTTCACCCATACACTTTTCCTATTTCTGCGTTAATAGTAGAGCGAGCTGTTATTTATTACAAGCAGTTTTTCGTAAAAAGGACTACTTTACAACATTAATACCACACCTTTGCTTAATAAAGATGGGTAGCTTACAAAGACACCGCTATACTAGCGGTGTCTACAAAATACAAAGTAAATTCTGTTTTTGCGCTTCAATACTGACAACCGAGTTACCGTCGAGTTTATAGACCTCTCCATCAATCTGCACATCGAGCGGGCGGATAGTACGAAAGCGATATAACTTACGAGAAATGCCATGGTGTAAACCTACCGTTGCAGCTGTAACTAGATAGAGAAGAAGGCGGAGCTTTGACCGAAAACGAATTGGAGTAACTTCAAACTTTCCATCAGTAACGGACGATTGTTGCGCAAGTTTAATAACTTTTGACATAAAAGGAATAGTGCTAAATATCAAGCTGCTGTAACGGTGGTTCTTGCCGTTTTCCTTAATCTTTACAGAGCGAAACGATACGAGAGAATGAAGAACAATCCATTTTTCGGTCATAACACTTGGCCGTTCTTCGGTAAGACGACGAGCGGCAATAGCAGTTACGCCTATGCCAATATAAGAGTGGGCGTACTTTACAAAAGGCCGTCCTTTCTGAGTACCCGTAAGTTTTATCGTGTCGATGCGACTAACTCGCCGGGCGATAATTGCTTCAGCTAGGTCATCACTGCCAAGTGCCGTGTAATGATCGTTAGCATTCCCAGAAGGAATAACACCAACAATGAGCTTACTATTCGGCACGCTCAGCGCACCATTAATTAATTCATGGTAGCCGCCATCACCGCTAGACGAGAGGAGCGCTATCTCTTCTTTTGACTTCGCATACCCCTGCGCTAGTTCACCGGCATGGCCAGCGTGAGTTGTTTCTTTTACCTGAACCGTTATATCTGCAGCACGTAACTGCTTTGCCAGTGCAAGCGCGTTTGCCTTACTAGGGCCGGTGCTGTTTGGATTGTATAGAATTATCGTTTTCACGGTTCATTAACCTTGGCGACGTGCCGGTATGGCAAACGAACTATCAGTACGACCGCGCTCACCCATGCAATAGACAACAACCAACCGCCAACAATATCAGAAGGGTAATGCACACCCAGATACAAACGCGAAAAGCTCACCACTGCAATGTAAGCAGTTGCGCACCCTACAGCAGCCCAGCGCCATGATGTATTCCATAGCAAAATACACAGCGCAAGCCCCAGAGCCATGACCGCTGTTGCATGGCCACTAGGGAACGACATGCCCGTTTCTGGTATGAGCCATCCGGCTGCATCAGGGCGATGCCGGCCAATGAGGTCTTTAAATAAAATATTCAATAGCAGCATACCCACCATAACTAGGCTGAAAAAGACGGCCTTGCGACGCTTTTTTAAAAGCAAAAGTACTCCAAGAATAAGAATACTGGCAATAGTTACTATAATACTGCCACCAAATTGCGTAATAGTTATAAAAAATGAGTCCCAATACGGGGTAGCGCCACTGTGAATTCTTAACAAAGCAGTCGTATCAAAAGGCTGCGTAAGCCTAAACGCAACCGCCGTTGCAAGGCTAAGAAAAGCCACGGCGCTTAGTACAGTTGCTACAAGCAGTTGGTTTTTTGAACGAGTCATCTATCTAGTATACAAGATACGCTGAGGATGGGCTGATATGATCAGTTCGTCTTAAATATCACTAAGAAAGCTTTAATGTCTCAGCTACCTTAGCATCAATAAATGCTTTCACATCATCCACGTGCTTGTTGCGAAGTTGTTCACGAAACGTTCCAGCATGGGCTAGTATTTTTGCAATTCTCTCTATATCCGCAGGTTCATAAATACTATTCATGTGCTTGTTGATCTTAGATACAACACCTTCCGGTGACATGTCTTCAATTCGACCATTAATAACAACCTTCTTAGCATTAGGAAAGGCAAGATAAGAGTGGATCGGCGCCTTTAGGTTATCGACCAGCAACAACTCTAGCGAAGAGACATGATGCTTATTTTGACGATAAGGACTATGAAAGGTATATGGCTTTGCATTGTAGCCCAAATACTGTTTCCAATCTTGTCTTTGGGTAAAGCCATAAATATATCCATGATTTGATTTTGTCTCTATACAAAATATCCCTAACCTACATACTAGAACGTGATCAATTTGCGTAAGTTCAACTTTCTTAGATGATGATGGTATTATTAAATCCCTAAACACGAAATAGCGGTTTTCTTGGAGCCCTCTTAGTGCTGCATCGACAGCCAATTCGGCCTTATCAGCCTGTGACGGAATAGTGTTCACTTTTTCTGGAGGAGAGACACTAGAATCCTCGGGCGTCTTTTTATTTGCTTGCCATTTGATAACAAGCAAGACGATCAACACAAAGAAACCTATCCAAATGTATGTCTGTATTAAGATCTCATGAAACATTCTTACTTACTAGCGATTTTACTTTGTTGAGCGATTAAGAAGTATGTCGCGTCGCGACGATAGAGTCAAGGGGATTATGGTTTCAGTTTAACTTAATAGTGCACTATACGTACGTAGGCAGGGGATCAGTTCTATTTTATGTACCCATTCAACCCTATCCCAGCAATTTCCGCAACTCTTCCGTCGTCCAAAGCGTGCCCCCGTACGCCGGGTGGCTTTTCATAAGACCTTTGTAAATAGCCCGGTGGTCACCATCTTGAAATGCATCATTAATGCGCCTGGTCATTTCCAGCGATTTCTTTTCTCGTAGTACGTTTCGTTCATCGAGGTTTTCAGCTGGTCTAATAATCTTCCACTCATAACCAGGACCCAGGACTTTCTGCAACAAATACTCAACACGTTCCGTAAGGTGATTAACCTGCGGCACGACAATAAGGCGAGTCAAGCCGAGCGGGATTAGGATTTCCATTTTTGTAAAAAGAATATTACCAAGTGTTTCTTGAGAATGTTCTTCTGTATATATTACGGCTGAAGGTATCCGATACTTTCTGCGTAGCGAGCATACGCCTTTGCTTCGCTTGTAATTGGTTTTTCAACCCCTTTATAGCCGTACAAACCACTAGTAATAAAAACCCTTACAGAAAAAGTGTTATACGCCTCGACACTTTTTTGCACTTGTTGCTTTGCGGCATCTGACAGGGAGCCGTCAAGATTAATACCTCCGCCTAGTATAAGAACCGCCTCGTACACGTGCTCAGTCATGCGCTTGTTTAGAAGCTTTCCACTCGCTTCACAACGTCAAGAAGGCTACTTAGCTGAGCCTGCTGCTTACATTGTTTTTCGGTGTAAAAATAGAGCGTGCGGCCATCTTGTAAACGTTTCGTGCCTTGAGCAATAAAACCGTCTTCGTCTGGCTGGGCCGCTTCATATACCTGAACACCCCTCGCGCAGGCTTGCAAACTCGGCAGTTCCTCAAAAAAAGCGAGAAGTGCTTTTCCTTCACGATCAAAAGTAAAGGAGTTTTTTGCATAGGTCGTAAAATACGCATTCACCGCTGAGCTTTCTCCGGTATCGATCATTTGTCGTGTAGTGAAAGTAATAACCGCCAAATCAGTACCATCGGCAGGACTGTAATAATACAGAATATCCTTACTATTATCCGCCGGTAGAGTAAGACGAGCAGCCGAAGCATACAAAGTGCCTGTTTTAGCTTCAACCGGTAAGGGTGAGTACATGCCGTCAATTGATTTAAAAATCGTCGTTGCCACAGCTGGCTCTGATTGAGGCAGGGAAGTGAAGTGCCGCCACAGCACTGACACATCAAACGCTACTTGAGCTATTATAAATATACCCAGCACGCTTAGAGCTGCTATTTTTAGATTTCTTTTTTTACCATTAATGGATTTCGTCGAGGAAGTTTTCTTTTGTATTGTTTGTTTTTTCATATAGGCTTAGCTTATCAGAAATACATAAAAAATAAAAAATCAAATCTTACGCATTACCCCATCATGCAAACAACGGCATGGTAGCTATGAATCGTCACGCATATCCCGGATCGGACTGCGCATCACATTGCGAACAAGGGGCTGGATGCTCGCAATAATACTAATGCCAAATATGGAACATACGACCGCAAGCAGTAGCGGCGATTCAAGACTAAATAAACTAAACTCTGGAGCGTCGTTAATGATTCCAAATGCAGTCACGGCAGTATCGGTCAGTGTTTTTCCATAGAAATAATCGACAGCAAAGGCAGCCGTAATACCTAGTACAAATGAGACAATTGCAATCTGTAAGGCAACAAGAAGCACATAGACAACATAAATACCCGTCACGTCACGCCGCTTGGCACCCATTGCGCGATACACCGCCGTTTCTTTGCGGTTTTCTGCCATAATACGAGAAATAGTAAACCAGATAATAATCGCTGCTAAGCCGAGTACGGCAGGGAAGGCGACGGCGGCTATTTTATTAAATAGCTTGCCGATTTCATCAAGAATCAGATAGTTTGAGCCGTACGGACTACCATAAAATTTCTTAGTACAATTACTATCCGACGATGGGCAGGTTTGTTCATCAAGAAAAGTGCGAGCTTTTTCTACACTACTAAATTCAAGCACACGGGCGCTAAACTCATCATTCTGGGTGGCGTATCGGGTAACCCTCGTGTCTGCTTCTTGAGAAGTGTCGACTTTCCATCCATCAGGAAGCGTCTCGTACATTTGCAACGGTACCGCTATTGTTGATGCAGTGTCCTGTCCCACAAGTAAACTCTTTACATATTCATCAATGCTTTTGGTGTAGTCGAGGTATGGTTCGGCATATTTTATACCAACAATCTGGAAGGTTAAAAGTTGATGACTTGGCGCCACATACGTACCGAGCTTCTTCTGGTTTTCTTCGGCTTTTAGGTCGGCATTCTTTTCGATTGTCGTGCGCGTATCTTCCTTCACTGGAATAGCGCCACATACATCTTTTGGATAATCGTAGAGGAGGCTGGGCTTCACATAGCCTTTGGTGCTCTCATTTGCTTTCATGTTGGCATAATCCTGTTGGATTTTTACCAACAAGGCTTGCTCGGCTGAATTGCGATAACATGCCTGATAGGTTTGCCCGTTTACTTTTTCCTGTATAGCTTGCAGCCACATTCGCTTGTCGGTAGGACTATCTGGCTCTTTGCCTATACCAAGTTTGCCGCCAAATAACACTGCCGCTTCTTGCGCCGAGACAACAACTGGAATGCCTTTCAAACTATCGGTCTGAGTTGTTAATAAATAGCGGCTCAATAACTCTTGGTCAACTAACGAATAGGTACTGTTACGTATTGCATGCGTAAACGTGTCTTGTTGGGTTGGCCCACCTTGACGCTGATCGATGCTGCTAAAATCCTCTTTACCATCTTGAATGTATCGCAGGTTTGGAAATGACGGTATAACAGTAGACTTATCGACAATATAATAGCCCTTCGCGCCGTAGCTTTCGCCGAGTTGTTTTAGGTCACTCAGTTTATTTTGGGCCGTTTTAGCATATGCTTCGAACTTTTTATTTCGCATTTCTTCAATGACGGGTGACGACCAGTTAATAGTTACTCGTTGCTCTTCTGGAAGCGTTGACGAAACCCAAGCCGCTGGCGTGAGGGCGGATACTTCAGTGGATGCATTATAGTCGAGGCCAAGAGACGTATATTTATTTCGCAAGTTTTCATAATAGGTTTTCTCGTAGGCCTTAATACTCCGCACCTGCTCAAGCGATAGCGGAAATTGAAAATCCACTTGGTTAAAGGGTATATTTGGCGATGTCATGACAAGGTAATGATCATTGCCGGCCTTCTTAATAAAACGAGTCGCACTTTTTTCAGCCCCAGTAAAGACAATAATCATTGCAATAAGTACCGCAAATAAAAGACTCGCAACAATAATAGAAGCAATGAGTACGCCTCGTTTTGAACGCAGCTTTGTACGAGCAAGCTTTAACGCATACGAAGGGCGAATCATACCACAGCCCCGTCTCTAAGCTCAATAACACGGTCGGCCTGTCGCGCAATAGCTGCATCGTGCGTCACGACGATAATAGTCGTTCCTAGCGTATCGCGAATAGCGCGAAACAAATCAATAATTGATTGACTATTTGTCGAATCGAGATTTCCCGTTGGCTCATCGGCCAGAATAATACGCGGATTATTTATAAGTGCACGAGCAATCGCAGCCCTCTGAATCTGGCCACCAGAAAGTTCATTTGGAAAGTGCCGAGCGCGTTCTAATAACCCAACTCGTTGCAAGAGTTGCTCAACCTTTGCGTCGGTTACCTTTTTCTTTTCAGTAGTAAACATAGCGGGCACAGCAAGATTATCATCGAGACGAAGGAACGGCTGTAGGTAAAATGATTGAAATATAAAGCCGATTGCCTTTTGGCGCAACTCGCTTAGAGCATTGTCGCTAAGGTTTGTCGTCTCCTTTGATTCTACAATTACTTTTCCTGTCGTCGGTTTGTCGAGGCAGCCTACAATTTGAAGTAACGTACTTTTTCCACTGCCGCTCGCGCCAGTAATAGCCACAAACTCACCCTTGCCAATTGAGAACGTAACGTCATGCAGAGCAGTAACTGTCTGCTTGCCAAGCTTATATTTTTTAGAGATATTTTGAACAGAGATTATAGTTTCTCCTGGTGGCGGGGAAGCATGAGAGACGAGAGAAGGGGCGAGCGTTTCTTTTTGATACTGATCCAATGCAGCATGGGCCGCGGTTATATCACCACCGAATAATGTCACAAAATCTTTAATTCGTTCGCTAGAAACTTGAGGCATGTTTGCTCTACACTTAATATTCTTATGGTTAGTATACCAAAAAGAGATAGTGTCTAGAGCATAGATTGCTTAAATTTGTTCAATACTTCTGCTGAATAGTACAACGGAAGAACGATGCGCTCTTACATAGGAGCGAACAATTTTGTAAGTATCAATATCGAAACTTCCTTCAAGGCTTGTAAACGTCTCGGTCTCGCTATCAAAGATTGCTTGCGGGATCCACTGATCAATAACTAGTGAACGAACTGCACTTATGGCTATGGAAATTTTAGATTTAAATGGCCAGGTTTCTATTTTTGTGTGCTCAAGTGCAAATTCAACGCGAGCATTGTACTGGCTTGGCTGCTCTTTGTGAATACAGGCGCCTTTACATAACCCTAATTGATAGCGAAAACAGGCGCCCTGTGATTTTTCGAGGCCTAAAAGCTTAGGGCACAGTTGATAAGCGCGGGCAATCTCCTCAATTTTCAATTTCGCTTGCTGTTTGGTAGTAAATACTCCGTAGACACCCTCCAAATTATCGTAGTTCGATAAATCATGGCTTTCAATTGTGAAGGCTATATAACCATCCTGGTTAACAGATTTCACAAGAATATGCTGCGACGTTTTCCGACGCAAAAGTCGGTTATATAATGGCTGCAATTCTTTTACCTTGGCAGATTCCAGCAAGAGTGCCTCAATTTCAGTTTCAGTGGAAATATAGGTAACATTATGCGTTGAAAGCGACATCTTCATTTCTTTCGCTACGGTTGTTGCATTTTGAAAATGAGAGCGAACACGAGATCTAATATTAACGCTCTTTCCTACATACAGCGGTAGCCCTTCGTCGCTGTGAAAAATATATACACCAGCCGACTCGGGCAATTGAAGGATTGTTTGCTCATCGACATTTGGCGGCAAGTTTTTTGTTTTGGTTTGAAGCGCTACATTAGCCTCAAAGGCATCAGTGCCTTTTTGGGCAATTGTCAGTTTTACGTATTCAACTAACATACGCGCATCTTCAAAGGCGCGGTGACGAGCAGAGGGTGACAGGTTATGCCTTTCAATAATTTTTTGCAGGCTATGCCCTTTATGCTCCGGGAAGAGCGCCCGTGACATTTTAACTGTACAAAAAAGTTTTGGTGCAAAGTTTACCCCGTATTCTTTAAACTCACGTTTCAAAAAAGAGAAGTCAAAGAGTACATTATGCGCTACGAAGATGCTTCCGCTCATAAATTCAAAAAGCTGGCTCGCAATATCTTCGAAAAATGGGGCATGCACTAAATCGTTATTCGTAATGCCCGTCAGTTTCGTAATCCAAAAGGGAATGGGGTGGCCAGGGTTAACGAGAGATTGAAATTCGTCAACAATTTCACCATTAACCACCTTAATAGCGGCAACTTCAGTAATCCGGCCCCGATTACCAGTCCCTCCGTCAGTCTCTATGTCCACAAACACGAACGAGCGTTGATCCATATATCTATTATATAGTACCCAGTTTTTGAGGCAGAGCAGACCACTAATTGCGGACTTTTAATCTAGTTATTTATACGATACAACAAATGAAATGAACTACGCGTCAGTCATTTTCTTCGCACTTATCAGCGCCTGAATAATTTCATCACTTGTAGCATCGGCATTCTTGAATCGAATTAAAGGCAAGCGAGCCTCCTTGAAAATTCTCTCCACTTCAATATCACGCTCAACACGGTCGCGCTGGTTATGCGTAAAATCATCAAGTTCAAGCGCATAGGTTGGGCGCAAAGTTAATTTATCACAAAGCACAAAGTCGACGGACTTTCCATTGATATGACGAAAGGCAATTCTCCAATCTTGTCCCTTTATTCTATGGTCAAGCAAAGCCGATAAGTGGACTTGAGGGAAAACTAAGTAGCGCTCATTAACCGCCGAATAGAGCGTCTTAAAGAATTCGGTTTCAGCCCGTGTCATAATTGAATCTTTTGCGTAGTACGAGTACTTGTTATTCTTAAGTACTTTTCGTCTTTCGCTGCCACTTGAGATTTTAATGGCTACCACAACTACAACGGCTACCAAAATCACCACAAGAATTGCATAAGGATTATCCATGCATTCATCGTATCAAGAAAAGAGCCGCAGAAATAGTTCTGAAGCTCTTATGTTTGGCTGGGTTAGTGGATGCGTCCCATGGAAACGCTACATTGCTATACTCCCAACTCCAAATGCCGCAATAACCGCACAAAGAGTGAAAAGCATTAAATCATATTCCCAGCCACCTTCGCCCGCCCAGTATTTGCTTTTCCAAACAAATACATGGAGCGTCATAGTAGCCAACATCAAAAGCATTAAGCCAAGAGCTGCAAATTGCCCTAGAATTCCCGAGACAAGGCCAAGGGCGCCGGCGAATTCAGCGCACATAACAAAAAGCAGTAGGGGCAATGGAATGCCGTTGCGCTTTGCTGATTTTCTTGGGTTTTTAGCCTTATTTAGAGCCGAAAAGAAAAATGAAACCCCAACGATACTACGGATTAATAAGAGAAGAAGGCTTATTAAAAAGGGAGGTAGTAAAAATGTACTGTTCATAATGAAAGTATAGCAAACAAAAGAAGTTTCTAAGAAGCTCTAGAGCAATAGACTTGGCTGAGATAGTGAAAGTGTTTCAAGAGAATCTAGATATAAATCACAGCAAGTATACTAACAAAGTATGCAGCAAAATAACCGACTTGAACAAGCAAGATTTTCGGATGCCGAGCCTTAGTCGTAACTAATATTGTTAGTAACACTACCATTATTAACGAGGGTACAATTACCGCGAGCCTATCTATCTCGCTAAGCCCCCACAAACACAAGAATCAACTGCGACACAAGTAATGCAGCTGCTGAAATCAAGGCAAGACCCTGATGCACCAAAACCCTTCGACCTGATTCTGGAAAGAATGTACATAGATACTGCGCCACAAGAGAAATAGCAAGAGTGAGCGAATATATAAAAGGCAGTTGATAGTACGGAATAAACCACCCGTAGAAAAATATCGCCAGCATAGGCAAAAAAACCGTAAAGACTAAGATGTAATATAAAACACTCGATCGCCTGTCAGCGACATGCTGGCTAAAGGTCTTTGAAAAGCCACCGTCTGGCCACAATTTGACGACACCAAAAAGACTAATTGTTAGAACAAAAAGTGCCGGCCAAATTATGTCTGCGAGAACCATAGACTTATCATATCAAAAACAGACTTTACGATGAGTCTGCTTTGAATATAAGCTTCTTGGGTGGGGTAGCGTATGTACTTCGGTAATAGTCACGGCAACATCCTCCTCTTTAGCGAGGAATCCCATTTGTAGATAAAAGTTACTTTCCGGATTTCAAACTGCTAAAATGATGAACAATGGATATAGTAGGTCAAATTATTGCAGTAGTGGTCATGTTATTTTTCTTGATAGGCGTACCCCTACTTGGCATCTTTTGGTTGGTAAGAAAATCCGAGGCTACAATACAAAAACGGGACAAACTACTTCGATCATTATTGGGTGAGGATATCAAGATCTTCAGATCTTTCCCGATTCCACAAGACATAGAAGCAATTATTCAAGGTGGTCTTCACCAAACAATACAGCGTTTTCGCGAAATTATCGTTAACGATTCTTGGATATTTATTCAGCCCACATATAGAAACATACCTACAATTACGCTATCCGAAGAGCGCAATGCCGCCATCCTAAGCCTGTATGCCACCAAACTACAGCACTATTCGCCAACGTTTATTATTAGGAACCAGCAGAATAACTCCTTGCTATCGCGATATCATCAGCGGCAGGTACACAATAAGCAGTTCATTCCAAGTGAATTAAACTTTGACGATAAGCAAAACCTTTATGCCGAGCGAGGAAAGCACCTTCAAGCTCTCCAGATTATGTCCCCTGAACTTCTCGATGTATTAAAAGATGCACCGGGGAAGGCCGACTTAATCATACGAAAGAATATACTGTACTATGTATTACCAGGCGAGCAGTCAGCAGAAAAAATCCTTCCAATGATTATTGAGCATAGCAAGATAGCCACCCTTGAACTCGAAGATAATCTCGAGCGATGGGCGAAAAGTGCCTCAAATACTGAAGAGCTTGATGAGATCAAAAAACTTGACCTTGCGGTTACCTTACGAGAAGCTTGGGAAGCGGGAAAGCTCAGTATTAAAAAATAATGAGACCCATACGGGCCTCATTTTAAACTATCGCATCTGTTTGGGATGAGGGATTCGCCCGGCGTCGTTCGCGGTCAAAGCTCAAGCTTTGCCGGCACTCGCTCTCAAACTGCCACTGGCAGTTTTCGCCCAATCACGGGCCCGTGACGGTATGTGCAAACCCAGCACGCTTAGCCACGAAAAAAGCAGGAATAAAATCCTGCTTTTTTCGTGGCTGGGGATGAGGGATTCGAACCCCCGATCACGGGACCAGAACCCGGTGCCTTACCACTTGGCCAATCCCCAATACTGTGGTGTGTAACAGATGCCATTATAGCATTCACGGGTGTAAATTCAACTGCCGGGCTGTTTATACAGTAATAAGGTGATAATTATCACAAATGGTATATTGCTTTGCGCTTATGCCAGCACTACAATTATAAGCACAATGGGTTGGGAAAAAGGGTTCACACTGGTTGAGGTGATTGTTGTCATTGTGGTGATTGTTATATTGGTAACAATTGCGGCTTTCGGTATTAATAAGTTCCAAGCCGATGGCCGTGATGCTCAGCGTACTGTGGACGCGACGACTATTGCGGATAGTCTTGAGAAGTACTACGACCACAACAGCGAATATCCCAGCTGTGCCCAGCTTACCGCGCCAGCTTCAACTGTTCGCAGCCAAAGTGGTGCTTTAGCGGGTATTGATAGCGACGCCCTGATTGCTCCGAAAGCGGGGAGTAGCACGACTAACTCTATTAGCTGCGCCGACTTGGCCTCGGCTACTAGCGGCGATTACTTCGCCTATGTTGGCGACGGTAGTGACTCATGTAATACTGTCTCGTGTTTGCAATTTACCATCAAGTATATCGATGAAAGCGATGGTACTGTTAAAACCATCAGCAGCAAGCGCACGGTAGACATTAACACCTCTGGAACAGTTACCGTTACAGCCGGCAGCGTTACTTATACCTCGGGTTCGATTAGCTGGAATCAGCTGCAGAATGCCACCGGCTATACAATTCAACGTGATACCTCAAATACCTTCAGTACGGGCAACTTAAAGCAGGTGAGTGTAGGGCCGGCGGTGTCTTCGTACCAATTTACCGACTTAGCCCCCAACACTACGTATTACTACCGCGTGCAAGCAAATGCGACTGTAAATAATAGTTCGTTGTGGTCGAATATTGCCAATAAGGCAACAAATACACTCCCAACACCAACACTTGCCAACGCCCAAGTTAACCCGGTTACTGTTACCGAGAGCTGGGGCAGCACCAGCGGCGTAACAACGTATACTATTCAACGGGCCGACAATACCAGCTTTACAAGTGCCCAAACCGATAGTGTGTCCGCCAATAGTAAAACCTACAGCGACACGCCTATTGGCAATGCGCGCTATTACCGCGTCCGGGCCACTATCTCAAATGGCAGCACTACCTATAATGGGGCTTGGTCCAATACCGTTACGTACACTTCATATGTACCGCAACCAGACTCCGCTCCTAGCATCAGCTCCGCTGTAAGTGGCGCAACCGCCACGGGCATAAGTGGCACAGTTACATGTAGCCAGGGTGGTACGCCTGTGTATAGCTTACGTGAAACCCACAAGTCGAACAGTGGCGATGGCGATAACTGGACGAGTTGGACAAGTTGGAGTAGTTCTAACCGGTCATATGCAGTTACTGCTTACGAAGGCTACCAGCACACTTTCCAAGCAAAGGCAGCCTGTACCTACGCCAGTTCGTATAGTACCGAGCTTACAAGTGGTACGTCATCAAGTGTTTGTGGTATTAATACGCCAGCTACTCCAACCTGGCCAAGCGGTCTATCGAAGTCGTGGCGGCAAAATACTTGGGGTCACTATATGTGGTACGGCACGTACTGCCCAGGTGGTACATGGGTAAACGACACCTGGTTCCACAGCCGACCATGGTCTGGCGCAACGCCTGCCGACAATTATCATAATTTCGGCTTTAACGATTGGTGGTGGCTAGGGCCTTCGGGTGGAGCAAGCGTCTTCTATGAAGCCCGGTATACCTGCGCCACTTCTTATACAAGCTCGGACTGGTCGCCGCTGTCGTCTGACTGGATTTGGGTATATTGGTAAAGGAGTTTCATGAAAAAGCGAACACAACTATGTATTGCAATTGGCTTGGCTATTATTGTATTGGCCGTGCTGGTCGGTATTATTATCAGCGTGCTTAATCGTAACAAACAGCCCGTTACACATTCGGAAGATCATATTGTATCGGCTGCATTTATTGTGGGTCACATCCCCGAGCACGCCGACACGGGCGTACTTGCCAACTACACATACGTGACACAGGCGACACCCAAGAATACCGCTTATGTAAAAAGTGATGAGCTTAACAGTTTTGTAAGTGTACCCACTCAGCTGGCACTTCTTATTACCACTAAAGACACCACGCCATTTACCGATGATCGACTTAGTGCGCTCACAAAAGCCGTTGGTGATGCCACAAAGAACCACGACGTAACCCAACTTGATATTAAAACGCCGGCTGGTATTCAAGCAATTTTCGCCTCACCAGATGCCAGTTGTACATTAAAAAGTATCGCCGGTGCCGCCCAAGCACAGTTGCTTTGCAACGACAAAACGAGCTACCAACAACAAGTCATAACTACTTCAGAATTAGTCAAAAAATGGGGGGATGACAAACCGCACCCGTATATTAACGCCTCTATCGCCAAAACTGACGACAATAAAAATGGCTTGGCACTATTACTATTCACGACCGCCGACAATGTCATTACTGCATCGCCACTATACAAAAGAAGCGGAGAGACGTGGAGTTTTGTAACCGATACGCTTCCAAAACAGGGAGAAACGTCAACCGGTGGCAAGGCGGCCGGCTCGCCAGCGCTTGATGAAATACTCGCCGATAAAACCTACGGCCCGTTAGCCCAAAAAGTATTTAGCTCGTCAGGATCCGACGGTAACTAAATTTCGAGTGCGGGCGCCATCCGCCCGTCGCATCGCTGTCGTATTGATAAATAACCCCGTTTTTTACTTCGCGAATATGGATCAGGGCAGGTGAGTAAGGCGCCAAGGTGGTATAGAAAGCAATGTCCTGCTCGTTGACAACTTTGCGGCCAGGAAATACTTCCTGAAACTTGCGTCGTCCGATGTCTTCAAAATAATGAGGCTGATTTTTAGGCGGAAGATACGCTTCAGCCACCAGTCCAACCCGAGAAACAATCTTACGAATATCCGACAGATACAACTTAGACTCACCGTCAACGTACAACATAAGCTGCTTTTTACTCGTCAGAAATAACGTCCCCTCAACACTCCGCCCTACAGGAATGCGTCGCGCAATAACCGAGTCTATCTCTAACGAAACACCAAACTGGGCCTTTACCAGGCGCTCAATTGACACATCGTCATATAGCTGTTCGTTCATGTCCATTATTGTACCACTAACCAGCCTTCTCGCAGCACCTTAGGCACGCTATACTAATACTATATGAGTTTTCAATCGCGCTACGCCAACCTTAACCACGCCCAAAAGAAGGCTGTCGATACTATTGATGGGCCGGTCATGGTTATCGCCGGACCAGGTACGGGTAAAACCGAACTCCTCAGCGTGCGCGCCGCCAATATTCTACAAAAAACCGATACCTTACCCGAAAACATCCTCTGCCTAACCTTTACCGAAAGTGGCCAGGCAGCCATGCGTGAACGCTTGGTCAGTATTATCGGCAAAGATGCTTACAAAGTAGCCATTCACACTTTTCACAGTTTCGGCAGCGAAATTATTAACCAAAATCGCGAATATTTTTACCGTAACGCCCTATTTCAGCCAGCCGACGATTTAAAACAATACGAAATTTTACGGAGTATTTTTGAAGAGCTGCCGTATTCAAACCCGTTATCGTCAATGATGAACGGCGAATATACCCACATCGCCGATGCCCAAAAAAGTATCTCCGAGCTAAAACGGGGTAGTGCCCTTACCAGCGATGAATTATTAGCGGTCATTGAGCAAAGCGAGGCGTCACTTGATAGCTTCGAACGTATTCTTCGCCCTATTCTTAGCGAACGGATCGGCAAAACCACTGGGGATAAACTACGCGATGCCCTTATTGCCATGCGAGAACATAGCCAAGCTTTAGAACATCTTCATCAAGTGGTCCCATTGGCTACTATTATTGTTGAGTCACTAGAAGCAGCCCTAGAAGATACAATTGCTATCCATCCTACAAAACCTTTATCCGCCTGGAAAAGCACCTGGTTTGAACGCGACAGCACCAAAGAACTGGTGTTTAAAGACCGTAAACGACTCACCAAGCTAAAGGCCTTGGCATTTGTCTACTACGAATACTTAAACCGCATGGAAAAAGAAGGTTTGTTCGACTATGACGATATGATTATGCAAGTAGTCCATGCTGTTGAAACCCAAATCGATCTTAAGCTAAACCTGCAGGAAAAATACCTCTACATTATGGTGGACGAGTTCCAAGACACCAACTTGGCCCAACTGCGTATTCTTCACAACCTCACGGATAATCCTGTTAACGAAGGTAACCCTAACATTCTAGTAGTAGGGGATGACGACCAGGCGGTGTATGGTTTCCAAGGTGCTGACGTTAGTAATATTCTTAATTTTTCCGACATGTACCCCAGTCGACAACTGATCGTGTTAACCGAGAACTACCGTTCAGGGGCCGCCATTTTGCAAGCTGCCCGAACAGTTATTACCCAGGGTACCGACCGGCTCGAAACCCGCCTGCCCGAAATTGATAAGCAACTAACCGCTCAAACAGCAGAACCCGCCAGCGCCATCCTTTGGAATGCACCGTCAGGGGATGCGGAGCGCCACGAAATCGCCCAGCGTATTGCCACAGACATACAACAAGGCGCGGACCCCTCATCGATCGCTGTATTGGCTCGACGCCACAGCGATATACAATCGCTATTGCCATTCTTCCGCCAAGCCGGTGTGCCAATTCGCTATGAACGGGAAGAAAGCGTTCTTGATGCGGCGCCTATTAAGGCACTTATTCAGGTTGCGCGTGTCGTCACGCACTTATCACAGGGCAATCATGATGAGGTCGAACAACTGCTACCCGAAATGCTCGCGCACCCCGCTTGGCAACTTTCCGCCAAGGCAATTTGGCGCCTTAGCCTCGATGCCTACACTAACCGCCAAACCTGGATGGAAGTTATGGCCACCACGCCCGAGTTCACCGCTATTCACAATTGGCTTATTGAACGCGCCCAAGAAGTCAGCACTACAGCACTCGAGCCGATGATCGACTCGCTCATTGGCCGCTCACAAGATGAAAGCGAAGTCAGCCCACTGTTTGAGTATTATTTTGCACCCGACAAGCTTGCCGAGCAACCAGATGCCTACTTGGACTGCCTTAATGCCCTTAGGGCTATTCGCGCCCGCCTGCGCGAGTACCGACCCGGTGCTTCGCTCACATTACCGGCCTTCGTTGAATTCGTCGATCTTCATGAGCGCCTTGGTGTTGGTATTACCGCCAGCCACTATTCACTGGCTAGTGATGTTGCGGCTGTGCAATTATTAACCGCCCACAAGTCAAAAGGGCTCGAGTTCGAGACGGTGTATGTGTATAATTCCGTCGATAGCGTATGGGGACACAGCGCCCGCAGCTTTAGCCGTTCGATTAGCTACCCGGCAAACTTGCCGCTCGCGCCAGCCGGTAATACTGCCGACGAACGGTTGCGCCTTTTTTACGTCGCCATGACGCGTGCCAAACGGCAGCTTATTATAAGTTACAGCGAACGTAGCGACGCCAACAAAGTAACCCTACCGGCCGATTTCTTACTGGCAACCAACCTGACAACAACCACCGCTCCCGAACCTGAAAAAGTCGATGAAATAGCGATCGCCGAACTTGCTTGGTATCAGCCATTTGTTGAGCCTACTCAAGATCTTAAAACATTGCTAGCGCCTCAACTTGAAAAGTTTAAATTGAGCGCAACATCGTTAAACAGCTTTTTAGATGTTACCCGTGGCGGCCCACAGCATTTCTTGCTCAACAATATTCTGCATTTTCCTAAAAGCAAGCCAGCGGCTGCAGCGTATGGCACAGCTATCCACTGGACACTCCAACAAGCTCATTTGCACGTTGCTTCCACCGGCCAGCAAAAACCGCTCGAGGATACACTTTACGATTTTGAAGTTGCCATGGGCCGGGAGCGATTGGCACCACAAGATCTACAGCGCTATTTACAGCAGGGAAGTGAACATCTACCAGTCTTTTTGAGTTCGAATGCCTTGCCAATGACCCCCACTCAAAAGGCCGAAGTTGGCTTTAATTACCAGGATGTACGTGTAGAAGAGGCACGCTTAACAGGTTCGCTTGATATGATCGACATCGACAAGAAGGAGAAAACGATTATCGTCACTGATTACAAAACCGGTCGCCCTGCAACCGCCTGGGATAAGGGAGACGAACATACAAAAATGAAGCTCCATACTTACCGACAACAGCTTCTTTTTTATAAAATATTGGCTGAAAATTCATCAGAATACCATAATTTTACCGTTACAAAAGGCTGCTTGGCGTTTATCGAACCGACCAAAGCAGGTGAGACAAGCGTCCTTGAACTTGAGTTTTCAAACCTTAGTGAAGAGCTCGAGCGCACGCGCCGCTTAATAGAGGCGGTTTGGCGCCATATTATTACTCTCGATCTACCAGATACCAGCCATTATACACAGGACCTTAAGGGAGTATTAGCTTTCGAGCAAGATCTTATTGACGGAATAGTATAAAACATGCTATAATATAAATATAGATAGATTGAGCTGCGACACGTGAGCAGCTTTTCTTACGAGAAAAGGTAGCCACTTGCTGCAGCTCTCTATCTGTACATTTACAGACAGAGATAGTGCAACAGAGGTACGTGGAGAATGCAGAGCGCCCCAAGGCTTTGCAGATGGTTCTGGCTTGTCATCGACGAGCCCATCATCTCCATGTACAAGGGCTGGCCCGACGTGCATCCCCCAGACGCCGTCAGGTCAGCCCGCCTTCCAGCTTTCCCAAGCTACCCGTGTTCGAGCAATGACGTTCGGCCCCACACACGGGTATACCCGGGGACCCCCTCACTCACCAACACCTTGGTTGTCGATTCTTCCCCCCATTAAGAATCGCCAACGAGACAATTGCGTCTTGTGTTAAAAGTGAGAGGGTCCCCCTCAAATCCATCCCTACGATCCCTTGGAGGAATCATGGCAGCGACGCTGTCAGTCCAGGTGCTCAGCGGCAACTGGAACAAGAGCGGTGAGTGCTCGAGCGGTCACACGACCTACGTCAACCAGTTCTCGACCTTCGGCAAGGACGACTACAAGTGCGGCAAGAAGGTCGACTCGGGAACGTGCGACAAGAAGGTCTTCTACTGAGCATCCTCGGATGCGGGAGCCACTCGGTTCACCCCGAGCGGTATTGGACGTGCACTATCTCTGTCCATCTCCCTGTGTATATAAGCTATTATATATAGAGTGAGATGAATACTTTTTGGAACGACTTACCAAAACCTTTCTTTATTCTCGCCCCTATGGAGGCGGTGACTGACATAGTCTTTCGTCACGCCGTAGCAAAGGCTGGCCGTCCAGACATTTTCTTTACTGAGTTTGTCAGTACCGATGGCTTTTGTAGCCCAGCCGGCAAGCACAGTACTCGCGGTCGCCTGGCTTTTACGGACGACGAACACCCGATGGTGGCACAAATTTGGGGTGACAAGCCCGAGCATTTTCGTGAAATGGCACAGGGGCTTAAAGAGCTCGGCTTTAAAGGTATTGATATTAACATGGGCTGCCCGGCAAAGGACGTGGTGAAAAAAGGCGCGGGGAGCGGCCTGATTCGTACGCCGCAACTAGCTGCCGAAATTATTGCCGCCACCAAAGAAGCTGGTTTGCCCGTAAGCGTGAAAACCCGCCTGGGCGATATTCGCATTGATGAATGGCGCGACTGGCTGACGCACATCTTGCGGCAAGACGTGGTTAACCTCACAATCCACCTGCGCACCCGTAAAGAGATGAGCAAAGTAGATGCCCATTATGAGTTAATTCCAGAAATTAAAAAACTCCGCGACGAAATTGCACCACAAACATTATTAACAATTAACGGTGACATCCGCGACCGTGCTCATGGCCTTGAGCTAGCCCAAACCTATGGCGTGGACGGTATTATGATTGGCCGGGGCATCTTTAAAGACCCCTACGCATTTGTCGAGCGCGACAGTTTACCAACCCGCGAAGAACTGCTTGGGCTCTTAAACTACCACTTAGACCTATTTGATACATACAATCAAGAACTAGAGCCTCGGCCATTCGACCCACTCAAGCGCTTTTTCAAAGTCTACTTACATAGCTTCCCGGGCGCTTCAGAACTACGTGAGAAATTAATGCACACAAAGAGCACCGATGAGGTGCGTGCAATTCTTAGCACATCACACCAAGCCGAAACGCATTTTGCATAAGCGGCGTGCATACGCTAAACTAATAGATAATGATTTCAAGGGCATCTGAAAACAAGGGCTTTACTATTGTCGAATTACTAATTGTGGTTGTTGTTATTGCCATCCTAGCAGCAATCACTATTGTCGCTTATAACGGTATAAAAAGCCGAGCTGACGCTTCAGCACTTAGCTCAACACTAAAACAGGCAACAACCTGGGTTGGTACTGAAAAAGCAATGAATGGCGGCATACTTCCCACCAACCTTGACGGATTAAAAAAGAAAGAAAATTACACCTACGATTATAAATTTATCAATAGGTCTTACTGCGTCGCAATAAGTGACACTAATACAAAAATGAGTCTTCATAGTGGCTCAATTACGGCCAGTACTCAGTACCCCGGCGTCTGCCCTTACGCACACTGGACTTTAGCCAGTCTTACCGATAATGGCTTTTCGGGCGTTACCGGCAACCTTATAGGGAGCCCAGCTTTAACCACTAATCAAAAAGGGCAAAGTAACAGTGCCTACTCGCTTGCAGACGGTAAATATATTGATATTTCAAATAGCCAGTGGGGTGATATATTTGCAGGGTCAGATGGGTTTACGGTTGGCGCTTGGGTCAATATGTCATCATTCGGTAGTGAAGTAATTCCTGTTATAGGACAACGGTATGCCGATTCAATGGTATTTGGTATACGCAGTAATGGCAGGTTACAGCTCCGTATGGATGATACTTCTAATGGATTACAGAGTGATGATGCCGTACCCTTGGGCTCGTGGCACTATATTGCGGTAAGTTACACGCCTAGCGATAACCACAACGCTCGCTATTACATCGACGGCGAGCCTAGTGGTGTTGTGTCGACATACGATGGCAGCGGCATTACGAGTCAACCAAACTTATACATTGGATGGCAAGCACGTAAAGGAAGTGGCGCCGATAGCCCTTTCGTTGGCACCGTTAGTGAGGTAAGTGTCTACGATAGGCCGCTTAATAATGATGAGATAAAGGGCATGTACCTTACTTCAAAATAATTAATTATTTTCGTCAGTCCCACTTCTTAGTTCTCTCAAAAGCGCTTCTTTCTCTTCTTGATTAGTCGGGAGGTATCTGTGTACATATTCTTGGCCCGTAAGGGCTTGTATGCGCTCCGAAATAAGCTTACTTAGTTCAAATGGGCGCATGCCGTCATATTCTTCTGGCTGTATGGGCTTTCCGAATTTGATTTGCGCTCCTTGGCGTGGGTCGAAGCCGGCTCGCGGTACATACAAATTACCCTGCGGAATAATTGGTACCATCGCTTCGAGTGCGATTGCAGCAAAACCATTGCGTGCCCTGTATAGACGACCGTCAGGAGAACGCGTTCCTTCGGGGTAGCCAGCTAACAGATCACCGCCTTGAAGTACCGATACTGCAGCTTGGTGAAAATCACTAATTGACTCTTTCTTACCATCACGTGCAACAGGAATAGCATGAGTGAACTCTTGAAAAAACCAGGCGGTAGGTGATCGCAAATGGTGACCAAGCACGTCTATACCTCCCTCGAAATACGATTGTTTTGCTGCAAAAATAGTCCGACGGTTAAGCTCTCGAACAATCAGAGCTGGTGTTGTAAATGAATCAGCTTTACGTAGGTGGTTTCCCAATATAAGTGCGGGGCCTATCTTAGGGACGTGCTCAATACCTTCAACTTCCTGTCGGTATAGTGCCCTGACGGCCATATCAACAAATGGAAAGGCTTTAAGATAAGGGTCATTCTCACCAGAAGGTGGTAAAGAATAATTCAATTCTGACATATCCTTATAAGAATACGAGCTTTTAACAGAGATGCAAGCACAAGCTTAACGACGACGTCGGCGAGTGAGTTCTGCAACGCGCAATCGAACGGTGTGCCGGTCAATCAGCTGGTGAGCCTTTTCAAGTTCCACCTGATCCTTGGCTTCATCGCGCAGTTTCAGGGCCCGTTCCAGTGCTGCCTTCGATTCGGCTTCGACAATATCATCACCCTGGTCGGCTTCGTCCACTAACACGCGAATACTATCAGGTTTAATTTCGATGACTCCGCCACTAATGGCGAAATAGTCGAGCGCTTCATCTTTGTCACCCTTATTAGCACGTACGGCCAAAGCCCCAGGAGCCGCCAGTGTTACCAACGGTTCGTGCCCAGGAAAGACAGCAATATCACCAGCGGCGGTCGGTGCCATAAGTTCGTAAATGTCTTTGTCGACACTGACGCCACTAAGAGTGATGAGTTGCAAATGCATTAGGCTTTCTTCTCCTTAGAAGTCGGCTTGGTGGCTTTTTTAGAACCAGCTTCAGCAGCGGCTTTATCTGCCAATGTGCCATTCACCATGTAGAACCAGTCTTCTGGTTTGTCATCGTACTTTCCAGCCAAAATGTCGCCGAAGTCACGAACGGTATCTTCAAGTTTCACGTATACACCCGGGTTTCCGGTAAATTTCTCGGCTACAAAGAAGGCCTGTGACAAGTAACGTTGTACACGGCGAGCACGGTTAACTGTCTGCTTTTGCTCGTCCGAAAGTTCTTCCATACCAAGAATAGCGATGATGTCTTGCAGCTCTTTATATTGCTGCAAGATACGCTGCACTTCACGGGCAACACGGTAGTGCTCCTCACCAACAATTTCCGGGTCAAGGCTGGTTGAAGTTGAAGCCAATACGTCAACAGCAGGGTAGATACCGATTTCCGTTAAGGCACGGCTCATCACAATCGTGGCGTCAAGGTGAGCAAAGGTAGTTGCTGGCGCAGGGTCAGTAAAGTCGTCGGCCGGCACATACACTGCTTGCACCGAGGTAATAGAACCCTTTTTAGTTGAAGTAATACGCTCTTGCAAAGCACCCATTTCTTCTTGAAGGTTTGGTTGGTATCCCACAGCTGAAGGGAGGCGACCCAGTAGGGCAGATACCTCGGCACCAGCCTGGGTGTAACGGAAAATGTTGTCGATGAATAGCAGCACGTCTTTACCTTCGTCACGGAAAGCTTCTGCCATAGTGAGGCCAGACAAAGCCACACGCAGACGAGCTCCAGGTGGCTCGTTCATCTGGCCAAAGACCAGTGAGGTTTTGTCCAACACGCCAGCTTCTTCCATTTCGTAGTAGAGGTCGTTACCTTCACGAGTACGCTCACCAACACCGGCAAACACCGAGTTACCAGAGTGGAACTTGGCAATGTTATTAATAAGTTCGGTGATAAGCACTGTTTTACCAACACCAGCACCAGCGAACAACCCAGCCTTACCACCCTTCACAATAGGGGCGATCAGGTCGACAGATTTAATACCCGTCTCAAGAATTTCAGTCTTATTCGATTGTTCTTCGAGGCTTGGGGCAGGGCGGTGGATTGGAGCCGTATCACCCTTAGGTGCGGCTTTACCATCAATAGGGTCACCAGTCACATTGAACATGCGGCCAACCGTTTCAGAGCCTACTGGCACACTAATGGGCGCACCCGTTGCGACTACTTCTTGGCCACGTTTTAGGCCATCAGTGCTGGCAAGCGCAATGGCGCGCACCGTCTTTTCGTCCAAGTGTTGGGCTACTTCAAGTGTCAACATACCGCCATCGTGTTCAACGGTTAGGGCATCGTTAATAGCCGGGATGTTCTCTTCAAATGCCGCATCCACAACGACACCGACGATTTGGGTAATGGTTCCGAGTTGTTTAGTCATGATTTGTCTCCTTCTGGTTCTGTATCGCTAGTGGGTGGTTGGTGGGATTCTGGGGGATGTGCTATTGTTTCCGTTGTATCTAGTTTCTGTTTAATTTCATGTATAGCATCGGTAATACCAGGATAGTTGAGTGGGCGTGGCGGATTGCCATGGACTGCGAGGGCCTCAAGGTTTGTGATATCCAGCCCAGCCCGATGAGCTGCGTCCATAAATTTTGAACTTGCCGTATAGGGGTCATCATGAGGATTTATGCCAGCCTCGCTACGAGCCCGCTTTAAGGTAGCTTCCTCTTCACGGGTCAATAAGGGGCGCTGGAACATATCCCTGTAGCCTTCAAACTCTTTACTCATGCATCGCCTCCACACCGCCACTAATCTCGGCCAATTCTTGGGTAATGGCACTTTGGCGGGCTTTATTCATTTCTAGAGTCAGGTCGTCAATCAAGTCGGTGGCGTTATCGGTCGCATTCTTCATTGCCATCATGCGCATGCTGTATTCGCTAGCACGCGAATCAAGCAAGGCCTGATACAATTGGGCGCTGACAAGACGATAAGCAACACCATCAAGAACTTCCTCGGCGCTTGGTTCATACGTAGCATCTTGGGGGGTGGGTGAAGCGTCACTTTCCAGCACGCCATCACCAGCCGGCAGAACGCGCTGAACAGTAGCGCGCTGCACCACACTACTAATATATTCGGTGTAGATAATATCGACAGCATCAACTTCGCCAGAGGTAAACAAATCACGGGCGGTATCCAAAATAGCGTAGAGCTCGCTGCCATCTGGATGGTCGGGTAGGTCTTGATACGAGCCGCGGACGTCCGTATCTTTAATGCGAGCCACAAAATGAGCCGCTTTACGCCCGACAGTAATAGTCGTATTCTTAACGCCACTTTTGTCGTCAGCAATCAGTTCGTTGGCATAGAGACGAGTCAGGTTGCTATTGAAAGCACCGGCCAACCCTTTATCTGAAGCAATCACGACTAGTAAACGGTTCTTTACCGCGCGTTGCGTAAACAAAGGATGGCCCTTCACCGAAGTATGGCGCGAAAGGTTCGCCAGCAATTCACGTGCAGCAGCAGTGTAAGGGGCTGACGCCTTGGTAGCCTCTTGGGCACGCCGCATCTTACTAGCCGCCACTAGTTGCATGGCCTTCGTAATTTGCTTGGTACTTTTTACCGAGCGGATACGACCTTTTAACGCTTGTGTACTTGGCATGCTCTATTAGCCCTCAAAGCCCTTCGCAACAGTTTTCGCGGTAGTATCAATCAACTTCAAAAGATCGTCAGTCGGTTTAGCGCCACGGTCGAGGATGTCCATTTCTTTCTTATGATCAGCCCAAAGACGGGTCAACAATGCTTGTTGGGCGTCTTTAATTTTTGCCGCTGGCACCACATCAAATACACCAGTAGTAACCGCCAAAATACTCACCACTTGCTGCCAGACGCTCATTGGCTGGTACTGGTGCTGTTTCAAAAGCTCAGTAAGGCGCTGGCCGCGTTCAATTTGGTTTTTGGTGGCTTCATCAAGGTCGCTCCCAAATTGGGCAAAGCTCGCAAGCTCGCGGAATTGGCTAAGACCAAGCTTAAGGTGGCTACTGACCGACTTCACGGCTGGCGTCTGAGCCGCTCCACCCACACGTGATACCGACAGACCCGCCGAGATAGCTGGGCGAATACCTTGGTAGAACAAGTCAGTCTCAAGGAAGATCTGACCGTCAGTAATTGAAATAACGTTGGTTGGAATGTAGGCCGAAATGTCACCGGCTTGGGTTTCGATAATAGGCAAGGCCGTTAATGAACCCGCGCCGAGGTCTTCTGAAAGCTTGGCCGAACGTTCAAGTAGACGTGAGTGGAGGTAGAAAACATCACCAGGGTAGGCTTCACGTCCCGGTGGGCGACGAAGCAGCAATGACATCTGACGATAAGCGACCGCATGCTTGGTAAGGTCATCGTAAATCATTAAAGCGTGCTGGCTGTTATCACGGAAATATTCACCCATAGCAGTGGCGGCATATGGGGCAAGATAGAGAAGCGAAGCTGGGTCAGACGGGCTGGTAGCCACAATGATAGTTTGGTCCATGACCCCTTCTTGCTTTAAGCGATCCACCAAGCGAGCGATCTTCGAGAGCTTTTGACCAATCGCAACATACACATTAATAACACCGGTTTTTTGCTTAGCTTGGTTAATCATCGTATCGATAGCTAAAGCCGTTTTACCCGTTTGGCGGTCACCAATAATCAGCTCACGCTGGCCACGGCCGATAGGGAACATAGCATCAATAGCCACAATACCGGTCATCAGAGGCTCGTGCACCGACTTACGATCCATCACACCTGGCGCGTTACGTTCAACCACGCCTTGCTGGCTGGTTTTGATTGCTGGACCACCGTCAAGCGGACGACCAAGTGGGTCGACCACGCGACCTAGTAATTCTGGTCCGACTGGTACAGTCAGCACACTCCCTTTACGACGAACGCCTTGGCCAGCTTTAACTTCAGAGTCTTCACCCAGCAGCACAGCGCCAATTTCATCTTCAAGGAGGTTAAGGGCAAAGGCCTCGACAATACCATTGTCGGTTTCAATTTCGAGCACTTCGCTGTAGCCAGCGTCGCGCAGGCCGTAAATCCAAGCAACGCCATCGCCAATACGCAACACCACACCCACTTCATCAAGGTTGCCAGTGGTTTCAAGGCTTTGAATAGCACTGCGGAGTTCTTTTGATAGTTCGGTAATTGATAATTCGCTCATATTCGTTCCTTTTCTCTAGGCTTTCTTGTATCGGGTTCGTAAGGTTGTCAGGCTGCGGGCAATAGTAGCGTCGTATTCTTTGCCAGGTAAGCGGAGTTTTACACCGCCTAGCACGGCCGGGTCTACTACGGCTTCTAGTCGTACGTCCGAGGCGCCGGTGGCCTGTTTTGTAAACTCCTGAATGCTTTTCTTAGTAGCTTCGCTCAGTTCGTAGGCCGAGACGACTTCGCCAAATACATGACCGCGCTCAGCTAAGATGGTTTGGATATCACGTACCAGTAAATCAAGCTCTTTGATGCGATGGGATTCAACCAAGTAAGCAGCAATCTGCTGGGTAATAGGTTCTAGCGCAACGCCTTCAAGCAATTGATCTGCTACGTAGGTCGCTAGGGCGCGTCGTGATATCTTACGAGCCATTACGCCTTTTCCTCCTTAAGAAGCTTCGCAATCAAGGCTTCATCGGTCTTTTGGGTGGCTGTTTTACCAACCACTTTTTCAGTAGTTAAGGCCACAAGCTGCAAGGTTTCGTTATACAAGTCGCGCTTGGCAGCTGCAATGTCTTTTTGAATCTGGTCGTGGGCATCGGCCACGATTTTTTCGGCCGTGTCCTTGGCTTTTTTCTCACTAGCAGACAAGGTTTCGGAAGCCTGCAATTTAGCCGTGCTGATAATCTCGTCGGCTTCTTTACGGGCCTGAGCTAACAGCTCGGCGGTCTCCGCCTGGCTTTCGGCGGCTGATTCTTGCGCTTGTTTGGCAGCCTTAGCAGCCTCTTCGATATTCTTTTGGCGCTCGTCCACTGACTTCATCAGCCATGGATAGACAAATTTTCCAAGCAACCATACCAGAATTAAAAAGGCGACAATCTGCAAAATCAGCAAACGCCAGTCAATACCAAGGGCACTAAAAATGTCCCCACTTTTCTCGGTCGTTTCGGCAAAGGTTGTTAGAAAATTCACTGGCGTCAACTCCTACAAGAACTTCGCAATAATAGCCACGATGATACCGATGATCGCCAATGAGTCGGCAAACACGATAGCGGTAATCATGAGGGTACGAATATCACCAAGCTTTTCTGGGTTGCGGCCAAAAGCGTTAAGCGCCCCGGCACCAATAAACCCAATACCAAGCGCCGCACCAAGTGCAGGTAGTCCGTAGGTAAGTCCAAATGCTAATGCATCCATATTAATATCTCCTTTTAAGTATTACTTTCTATTATAAACGACTGACTCATCCCTTTGCTACAGCCTTCTTTTTAGGGGTATCGGTAGGGGAATGAGCATCGGTGGGGTGTTCGGGGCCATGGTGGGCCACGGCGAGGGAGGTAAAGATCAGCGTAAGAACAAAGAAAACGTAAGCCTGAATAAAGCCAATAAACAACTCAAAGGCCATGAAGAACGGCAGCACAACAGTAGCGGCATAACTAGTAAGGACCGCGATAACAATCAGTAACACCTCACCGGCAAAGGCGTTTCCAAACAAACGCAGTGCCAAAGCAGTACCGCGCGATACTTCACCAATTAACTCAAGAATACCTTCAAAAGCACCAACAGGGTCTTTAAAAGGATTGCGAAGATAACGGCCGGCATTGCCAAACACGCCCAAGTAACGAATGGCGTATATTTGCACCGTAACAACCGTGATAAGCGCTAGCCCTAGCGTAAAGTTAAGATCAGCCGTTAAGCTCCGGAGCACCGGCACTCCGTTCCATTTAATAGAATCGAGGCCCGGGATCACACTTAACCAATAATTAATAAGGACGACGAAGAAAATAGTAACCGCAAGAGGAGTGATTTTTTTAGCAATCTTTTTATCTGGTACAACATCGTTAATTTGTTTTAATAACCCCTCAAACACCCATTGCACGAGCCCAACGAAGCGGTTGTACGTACCGCGCCTCACCTTACCAGCGACGTACCATAAAATAACCGCGGCTAGTACACCACCAGCCACACCAGTTAGCAGTGCATTAGTTACAGGAAAATTACCAATATGAAATAACGGCTCGGAAGAAATAGAAATGTGCAGCTCCATAGCCGCCAAGGAAGTGAGGCTCATCGTAATGGCCTCCGAACATCACGCAGTTGCTTAGCAATAAGCAGTGCACTCACAATTACACCAATAACTAAACAAGCAATTGTAGCGGTTGGGGCAATAGAGAACCAATGGTCGAGGCCTATACCCAGAAATACTCCGCCGAGTGTCGGAAGAAAAGCCCTCCAGGTAGTATCAAGGGCAGTGATGAATATAAGCATTGGTCCGCTTAACCCCGACTGCTCCTTGGTCGTCCGGCCTGGGTTCGATTGCGGTCGAGGCGACGTGGTCATATGGGCTTATAGTAACAGAACTTTAAAGGGTACGCAAGGAAGCTTAAGTAACCTGGTTCATTATGTACTGTATACTTGGTAAAATAAGAAAGAGGATATACATACAGTTGCGTTTACTGTATAATGTATAGTGAAAAGGTTAGGGGAAACCAAGAAGGGATTATTATGAGCACAGATACAACAAACACCACACCGCAAGTTACTATTTACCGCACCAGCTGGTGTGCCTTTTGCCACACCGAAATGCAGTGGCTGGACCGCCTTGGCGTGCCATACGTCGCTAAAGACATCGAAGAGGATGAAGCAGCTCACGCCGAATTGATGGAAAAGATCAACGGCGACTTCCGCGGCGTACCTGTTACCGACGTAGCCGGCGATATCATCCTTGGTTTCGACCGTCCAAAGCTCCAAGACGCCATTAAGGCACACAAGCTCGAACCATCAGCTGCCTAATAGCAGCCCTATAAGGAGGTTTCTGCAGACATTTCTCCAGGCCCATCTTCTGAACATTCTATCGACACTCCCGAGTCTCTTCGGGAGTGTTTTGATACCCGGGCATTATTAGACGCACGTATTGATCTATGGAATCAAGCCGCTCAATCAACCCATCCGGCCCGCATGCGCGGTGGCTTGGCGCGACACATTGTTTTGCAAGCAACCCTACAGGAAGATGACCTTTATATGCGCCAGTGGACCGACCGTACCTACGGGCCGCACCTGGCGGGGCCTTCAACTATAGATCCAGATCAAGAAAAACAAGCCCGCGAACGTGCTAAACTCCTCGCGGTAACTACTGACGAAAAGCTCGATACTGCAGTAATAGAAAATGAGACCTATCGTCAAGCATTTGAAAATTACCACCATTTCTTCGCTAACTTTCCCGATCAGAAGCAAGCACTGACAGCACTCCGGCGTATGTTTGTGAAACGCGAGCAAATCAACCGACAACTGGGCTTGCAAACCTTCCAAACCGACGCTTACGCTCTTGTTATCATGGCTTTGGCCACTGAGGTATAGGGTTTGTAGCGTATACTAATAAAGATGACCACCAAACCTCGTCCTACGCTTATTATGATCCACGGCTTCCGCGGCACCCACCACGGCTTATTGTTGATTGCCAAAAAACTGCGTGGCTTTACTATTATCGTGCCAGACCTTCCGGGTTTTGGCCGCGGGCAACACCTTAAGAACTACGATCTTGATGCCTATGTTGAATGGCTGCACGATTTTATTAAGAAGCAAAAACTCGTTACGCCACCATTCTTGTTTGGCCATTCGTTTGGCAGTATTGTCTGTGCTGCCTATGCCAAAAAATATCCAAAGACCATTAAAAGATTAGTGTTAGTAAACCCGATTGGCGCACCGGCGCTTGAAGGCCCTAAAAAGACCATGACAAAGCTCGCCATCGCGTACTACAAAATTGGCGCTAAATTACCGCAACGCTCGGCGCACCGTTGGCTGTCTGCAAGAGCTATCGTTCGGGTCATGAGTATTGCGATGGTAAAAACACCCGATAAGGGTCTACGCACCTACGTCCATCATCAGCACGACCGCTACTTTAGCCGGTTTCATAGCGCCCAGTCGGTACTTGAAGCATTTACCACATCCGTTAGCCATAATGTCGGTGATTTTGCGGCCGATATCCCAGTACCAACGTTACTGATTGCCGGTTCGCTTGATGACATCACGCCACTGAGCGCCCAGTACGGCCTCGTAAAAAAGTTCCCGCGCGCCACTCTAAAAGTCATTGATCACGTAGGTCACTTAACCCATTACGAAACACCTGAACGTGTTGCCGAGTTAACTCAGGCTTTTACTAATCCGCTATAAATTTCTTCAAAACGAGACAGGGTAGTTTGTAGGTCGTGCGTATTAGCAATAGCCAGACTTTCCTTGCTCATTTCTTCACGCAAGGCAGGGTCTTCAATAATAGCAATAAGACCACGGGCAATAGCCTCATCATCATCTTGCTCGGTAAGGTAGCCGTTGCGTTCGTTTTGACACAATTCGCGCAAAGCCCCCGCATCAACTGCTACAACTGGCTGGCCACTCGCCATGGCTTCGAGCGTTGCAATACTTTGTAACTCAGCAGGTGACGGCATACAAAACACCGTGCCCACTCTATGCAATGCCTCAAGGTCTTCGTCACTTACACGCCCAGTCAAGGTCACGTCGTGGCTAATGCCTAATTCGTGCGCCATGGTTTGCAGTAATGGTCGCTCGGTGCCGTCACCAACAATAAGTAAATGGGTATTAGGGAGCACCGACTGTACGCGCACAAAAGCTCGAAGCAAGACTGGCAGGTGCTTTTCGGCATCGAGACGACCCACATAACTAACAATTGGCTTATCCTTTGGTAAGTTAAAACGATCATAGACATCATCTGCAACTGAGCCAGGGCTAAACCGGGCCAGGTCGATACCATTAGACACCGCTTCAATTTTCATACCAAGCTTCGCAACATCGAACATATCAATCGCTGATTGGGTTGGCATAGTAATAACATCAGCCTTAGAGTGGAAGCGAGCGCCGTATGCTTTCAGAATGTAATTGATCGGCCGTGATACCGGCGCCAACATACGAAGGTTATCCATTAAGTTCTCTGGCATAGCATGGTTGGTACTGACAATAGGAATGCCATACTTGTTGCCATAGCGCATAGCCGCCTGGCCAATCCACATCAGCATTTGGATATGAATGACATCTGGGTCGAAATCATCAATAATCTTTTTTACTTCACGGGCCGGGTTAAGCGAGATTCTAAAGTTCTGATAAAAAGGAAACGGCACCGAAGCGGTGCGTACAATAACGTGGTTGCCATCAACTTCTTTGCACTTTTTGCCCGTTTGACTAGGAGCAATCACCAGCACTTCATGGCCACGAGCCGCAAGACCACGGGCTAAATTACGGCTAAACGTGGCAACGCCGTTAATGGTCGGGTAGTGAAGATCCGATGCAATAAGTATTTTCATACGCTTCGTTTGATTATATCACGAGCGCCAGCGACCCCTCATAGCGTTTCAACGGAACTTGCTTCACGCCACGACCTTTAAGGGTCTCTACGCCTTAAAGGCCTTGGGTTACGCGAAAGTGTCCTTTTGAAAGCTTATGAGGGGTCGCTGGCGCTCGTGATACAATTTTAAAGAGTATGAAAATCTTTTTTGATGCACGGTATACCCGAACCGACTACCACGATGGTATTAGTCGGTATTCAGCCGAACTTGGCAATGCACTCAACAAGCTAACACCAGTGACTTTTTTGATTTCTGATGAAAAACAGAAAAAATGGTTTCCTAAAGATGCGTCGTTTTTAAAAGTTCACCCGGGCACGTCTGTAAAAGAGCCGTTTACTGCGCTCATCTTAAATAAGTACAAACCAGATGTTGTCTATAGCCCAATGCAAACCATTGGAACCTTTGGCCGCAAGTATACTTCGGTGTTAACACCCCAGGATATGATTTACTATCGTCATCCTAAGGCACCAGGGTTTTTACCTTTTTTTGTACGCGCAGGATGGTGGCTATACCACCAGGTCTACTGGCCACAGCGCATGCTTTTGAAGGGCGGGGATATTATTACCACCGTCAGCCATACCTCTGCCGACGACCTAAAAAAAGCGCGCATGACCAACAAGCCAATCCACGTTATATACAACGCGCCGCAAAAATTTACCAAGTACCCAGTGAAACACGAAAAGACAATTAAAAACATTGTGTATATGGGTTCGTTTATGCCATACAAAAACGCCGAAACGCTTATTCGTGGCATGCAGTGGCTGCCTGGACGTACGCTTCATCTATTAAGCCGCATTAGTCCTGAGCGAAAAACCGAATTGCAAACCCTGGTGCCGGAAGGTGCTCAGGTTGTTTTTCATAATGGCGTCAGTGATGACGAATACGAACGCCTGCTTGCAGATGATGCCATCCTTGCCACGGCTAGCCTAGATGAAGGCTATGGCATTCCTGTCGCCGAAGCAATGGCCATGGGCGTGCCGGTGGTTGTAAGTGACATACCCGTGTTCCATGAAGTAGGGGCGAGTGGGGCTTTGTATTTTGATCCTGCTAAGCCCGAAGATTTTGCCCAGAAAGTTTGCCAGCTCGATAACCCGAAATTTAGAAAGCAGCAGATAGACCACGGCTTAAAACACATGAAACAGTTTAGTTGGAATGCTTCAGCTAGAGCACTACTCAAGGCGATCAAAGACGCGCTCTAATCTGTTACAATAGGTAATTATGCCTGGCAAAAAAAAGCAGTCACGTAAACCAAACGCCATTCTCAACCGTAGGGCATCGTTTGATTACGCCCTTGGTGACGAGTTGGTCGTTGGTGTCGTGCTTACCGGTAGGGAAGTGCGGGCTGCGCGCGACAGCCGAGTACAACTAAAGGGTTCGTTCGTTACTATTCGAAACAATGAACTATGGCTTAATAACGCTAGTTTTTCGTTAGCCTTAAATAGTCGTGGCCAGCACGAAACTAGCGTCGATACAACGGCTCGCAAACTGCTCGCCAGTCGCAAGCAAATTGATGAACTTGATGCTCGCAAGCAGGCCGGCATGTCCATTGTGCCATTACGCCTTCTCAACCAAGGCCGCTACGTCAAACTCGTTATTGCCCTCGGTAAGGGTAAGAAGAATTACGACAAGCGCCAAGCTATTAAAAAGCGTGATCAAGAACGTGATATAACGAGAGGAAACCTGGGTCATTAACAATTGCAAGGCCTCTTCTCGAATCTTTGTTTTTTTCATTTATACAAAACGTACGCAAATTTTATACAAACCTAATATAGCGTTTGTATAGTAAATGTATGAATACGAAAATCGTCAATATATCACTGCCGAAAGAGCTCGTCCAAATTGTCGACGCCGAAGCAGCATTGCGCTATGAATCACGAAGCGAATACATTAAGCGAGCGCTCGTTATGCGCCTCGATACAACCAACATAGCTACTCATCCAGATCACCCAAAACAAGATAGGCACGTCCAGCACAATTCGTTGCGTCGTTATCTGTATACAACACGCAAAGAATGGCGTCGTGACGTAACCGATTAATACTCGTTGAGGTAATAGCGTATACTAGTTATATGAAACTTTACTCATGGAATGTCAACGGAATCCGGGCGGTTATTAACAAGGGCGCTTTTCAAAGCTTTGTTGCCGAACACGACCCCGATATTTTCTGCTTGCAAGAAACAAAAGCCAAGCAAGGCCAGGCCGAGATTGACCTACCTCAATACAAAGAATATTGGAATAGCGCCGAAAAAGCCGGCTACAGCGGCACGGCTATTTTTAGCAAAACCGAACCATTGCAGGTTATTAATGGTTTTACCGATGCTATCGCTGAAAAGTATGGCCTAGCAGGGGATAGCTACGGCGACCCGTCAAAAGAAGGTCGCGTCATTTCAGCTGAGTTTGAGAAATTTTGGGTTGTAACAGTATATACGCCTAACTCAAAAGGCGATCTCAGCCGCCTCGAACTACGCCATAAGCAATGGGACCCAGCGTTCCTCGAGCACATTCAGGAACTGGAAAAAACCAAACCAGTCCTTTTTTGCGGCGACCTTAACGTCGCGCATAGCGAAATCGATCTTGCTAACCCCAAGGCGAATATCGGCAAGCACGGCTTTACGAATGAGGAGCGCGCAGGCTTTGATGCCTTTGAAAAAGCCGGGTATGTCGATACTCTACGCGCTGCCTTTCCAGACAAAGCCGAACTATATACTTGGTGGACTCACTGGGCCAATGCCCGCGCTCGAAACGTTGGCTGGCGGATCGACTACTGGCTTGCTAGTAAGGGCATTGCCGACAAAGTAAAGAACCCGCAAATCCACCCGAATGTACTGGGCTCCGACCACTGCCCGGTTAGTATCGAGGTTGAAGCCTAGTCATGAACACCAAAACCTTGTCGCTGCTTTTCTTACGGCAGGGTGACCAGATTTTATTAGCTATGAAAAAACGTGGCTTTGGCGAAGGCCGCTGGAATGGCGTTGGTGGTAAGGTTGAAGATAGTGAGACGATTGAACAGGCAATGGTGCGTGAAACCCAAGAGGAAATTGGCGTCACACCAACAAGCTACGAAAAAGTTGCTGACATTCGTTTTGACGAGTATTTTAAAGGCGAGCCAACCATTATGAATGTGCATGTTTTTGTTGCTAACAAGTGGGAAGGGGAGCCGACTGAAAGTGAGGAAATGAACCCACAGTGGTTTAACACTACAGATTTACCTTACGAAACCATGTGGAGTGACGACTCGTACTGGTTGCCCTCTGTGCTTGAAGGCAAGAAGGTATCCGCCGACTTCAAACTTGATGAAAATGACGTTATCACTTCACACACCATTTCTGGGGTTGAAGGCTTCTAAGCATGGACTTCGACTACTGGCAAAAACAATCATCCGACACGCCGCTTTTTCCGGACATTGAGTGGAATAAACCCGAGCAGCGCAGCCTGGCAGGAAAATTAGGTATTATCGGCGGCAACAAACTTGGCTTCGCTGGCGTAGCCGAGGCTTATTCGGTAGCACTTGGCAATGGGGTAGGGCAAGTCCGTGTGTTACTGCCAGATGTGCTGAAAAAAACCATCCCAGCCTCAATGAGTGACGTTATTTTTGGCGCCACTAACCCCTCGGGCAGTTTAGCAAAAGAAGCCGAAGCCGAGGCACACACCCTCGCTAATTGGGCGAGCGGCATATTACTGATTGGCGATGCCGGCCGTAGTAGCGAAACGGCTATTTTATACGAACAATTCATCAACCAATACGAAGGTCCGCTTACTATTACGCGCGATGCTATCGATCTGGTAAAAAACAGTTCGCAAGCGCTGGTGAACCGCCCCAATACACTCTTGGTCATATCTTTCGCGCAACTGCAAAAATTATTCCAAGCAGTGTACTACCCAAAAGTATTAACGTTCAGTATGCAGCTAACTAATTTGGTCGAAGCACTGCATAAATTTACCATTACATACCCAGTCACCATTGCCGTCCTGCACCGTGAAACATTTGTTATTGCAAGTGAGGGCAAAGTTGTTACTACACCATGGGAAAGCCCGATGCTGATTTGGCGAGGGAGTACCGCCGCTTCGATAGCTAGCTATTGGCTATGGAGTCCGGGTAAGCCTCTCGAATCCAGTGCCACTAGTTTGCTTAAATAAAGATATTATGTTATAATCTTTTAATGATTACGGCGGCCTATGAAGGTGAACATCCACTAACTCCTTTAAGTGAGGGTGTGTTTTCGACTCTTTCCGCCAGTCAGCGGAATTTATACATTGATCGCGCCATACGAAATGGTAATTTCTCTGTAGCTCGCGCACTCAACGAAGAAGAGGCGAAAATCCTTTTTAGACAGGGCTCCATCGTTAAACTTGCACGACATAGCCTGCGAAGGCATGGCGTAGTACAGTATCAACGCCTTGCCGAGCTAGAACATGTCGGGCATCTTAGTGACGACACAGCTACCGAACTTGGTGGCTTGTACAGCGAAATCGGCCAAACTCTTAGTACTGTGCTGGCAATGCGCAGAGTTATTAAAGATGATAGAAGCAACTTCGATTACGACCGATATACAGCCCTTACTGGTGTTTCAACGGAGCTCACTTTCTTGGCGCTTTTAAGCAAAGGTGGCTCCCTCAGCCCCTTCATACCATTGCCCGCATTAGGTGATGAGGACAAGTCTGATCTTCAAGGAACGGCACGGCTCAATGGCATAGACCTCACTGTCGTTGACACCCCCACGCAAGCATCCGAGGCGCGGTTACAAATCAAAACAAGTGATCGTTTTAAATCAAAATCCTACATTAGAAGTGTTACAAAGATATCACTACAAGAAATAAGTACAATGGTACCAGATGGAATCTATGAATTACCACACGCGGTTGTCAGTGATGCAAGTGGTGCCGGTTCCAACCGTGATGACGAATTTGTTACCGCCGCAAAACATGAACTATACAAAAAAATAAACGACAATTTACATCGTCGTTAACTTTATATGGTGGGCGAGGAGGGACTTGAACCCTCACTCCCTTGCGAGAACCAGATTTTGAGTCTAGCGCGTCTACCGATTCCGCCACTCGCCCGTATTGCTAATGCGCCAGCGCGTCTACGCATGGTACGTAATCCGCCACTCGCCCGAACTGAAGAGCTATCGCCCTTACATCTCAAGTATTGTACAATAAAACATAGTAAGAATACAGATCAATTTATGAATCCTAATAATGCTAGTCAGGGTGGAGACGAGCCGAACGCTCCAGCCTCACAAGACCAGTCGGCAGCTGCGAATGTTATCCGTTCGCAGATTAGTGCATTATATGGCAATAATCCTGTAGCAGACACCTCTAATCAGCAGGCGTCTACGCAACAAGAAACACCTAACGCCTATCAGCGGACACATACATCACATCCGCAACCCCAGGCCGAACAGTGGAAGGCCTACCACACTGCTTGGCAGAACTACTACCAACAGTACTACGAAGCCTACTACACACACCAGGCAGCCCAGAAAGCCCAGCTACAAGCCACTCAACAAGCAACCGTTACGCCGACACAAACCAGCCAATCCAGTAGTAGCCAAGATGGGTACTTCAACACCCAAACCGACCTCGAGCATACCAATGAAGAGTTATCCAAAGACCAGGCATTGTTTGAATTGCGCCAAAAACTACTTGATAAGGTACGCACTAGGGCTATTAAAATCCGCCGCAGTCGTCATTTTGTACCTGTCGCAGCCGCTCTTGTGGTGGTGCTTATTTTCGGATTCATTCAGTACAACCAAGTACTCTTTGCAACTGTTAACGCCTACGTTTCTCCTGGTGCAATCGACCCGCAAAATATAGTTATCGACCCCACAAAAGATACTACTGTCGGTCCGGACCCCCGGTTGGTAATTCCTAAAATCAATGTCGACGTTCCCGCAATCTATGATGTTGGCTCCGATTACAATTCTCAAATGGATGCCATGCAAAAAGGTGTAGCGCATTTTTCTATCCCCGGCGCAAGCAGTCATCCGGGTGAAATAGGTAACACCGTATTATCCGGCCACAGTAGCAACGACCTATTCGACCCAGGCGAATACAAATTTATTTTTGCCCAGCTCGACAAACTCGTAGAAGGGGATACGATCTATGCCAATTACAACGGTAAGCGGTACACCTATGTTGTCACTATGAAAGAAGTAGTGAAACCAACCGAAGTAAATAAGTTAGTCTACCCAACCAGCAAACCCGTACTCACACTCATTACCTGTACGCCACTTGGCACTTCAACAAATCGTCTGCTTGTTACCGCCGAACAAGTCAGCCCTGACCCAGCCGCCGCCGCAGCGGCACCCGCCGATAGTGGCGAAGCATCAAGCGATGAGCCGAGCATTCCGGGCGCCAGTAGCCCTACCTTGTTTGAACGACTCTTTGGCGGCCAATAACACTTCGCGCCTTATCTGTTATTATTACGAGTCGCTTAGTCGAGGAGCATCTTAACGCGTTGTAGTTGATAGCCGTTATCGGCTTTTCCTATGCCATAAAAGTAACGGCCGTTTTGGCTTAGGCTAGCATCAAAACCGGCTGCGACTTTCATAATCGAGTACACGTTATCACCGTTAAAATCACGCATCACAAGCTCATCAGCACCATCATTCCATATATGTGACTGGTCAAGCCACTTCAGGACAGGCGCTGAGGTACCTGGTGTCGAGGCGAGCGTACCGCTTGCCACTCGGTCGTGTTCGATTTCGTAACTCTTAAAGATACCTGCAGACTGTGCCAGTACATAATCACCCCCAGCACTGAACGAAAGCGACGAAACGGCACCAGCTAACTCAAAAGTAGTAAGAGGCGACAAACTGGTAGCATCTTGGCTGCTCGAGCTTGGGTAGTGACCTTTTAAGACGGTCACCATATTACCTTCGGCAATCGCGACGTAATCGTCATTGAAATAACGCCCAGTAACAATTTTTAAAGTGGTTGGGTTGGTATCAGTAGAAGTAACCGTTCGCAGTACATGTGCCGACTCATCTCCATCCCGATAGACCCCAGCAACTTTTTTGTTAGCATTTGCCGCATCAGTACCTATGTAGCTCACCACTGTATTGTCGTAGACCGAGAACTCACTGACGTGCGATACAAAAGCGCGCGATATTGTTTCGGCTGATATATCAATTTTACGTAAAGTACCATCGGTTGTGAGACCATACAATACCTTACCATTTGTACTAGCGAAGCGCACATCAGTTAAAGCCACGCCAAGAACCTGTGTAATATTAGTAGCTGTACCACCATTTTGTGTATCGAGCACTAACCATTCTGTTTGGTCTTTATATAGATGTTTAATTATGACATAACGGCTGCCGCTATCCCAACTCATACTACTGAATGTATGGGTGACGTCCGGTGTTGTAGCATCGCTGTAGCTATCAGCAGGCAAAGAGATAGTCGTACTTTTTACGTCCTGAGCGCGCAAATCAACCAATTGAAAAGTAGGGAGCGAAGCATTTTCTTGCACTAATACCCATTTACTGTCTGGGGAGATAGTCACGCCAGAAAGAGTAGGGTAGGCAGCAACGTTCTCAACTGGCCGATTAGTAGGTACTAGACGAACGTAGTCGAGCCACGTTAAGGTGCCGGCTTGCAAATCAAGTGTTCGCGTCCATTGTTGGTAACCCGTTTTATTCATAGTAACCGTATGCACACCAGCAACAACAGTTTGCTTAGTAGCGGTCGTACCAACGTTCTTATTATCAACCGATACAGAAGCTCCCCCTGGTTTAGAATCAAATTGCATCAGCGCCCCTTGTTCCAGCCGACCATTGCCACTATCGAGTCTATACCCCAACATAAAAAGAATAGTAACCGTCAAAATAATAAGTACGGAAAGGGTAGCGATCACTGAAACAATGATGCGACGAATGAGAAGTTGCTTCTTCGTAGGTTTTTTAAACATAACTGCTAGTGTAAAGTATAGCAAAGTTTATACATATATAGCTGAAATGAGGCTTGCATAAGCGTCTTTAAAGCACTAGTATAAAGAGTAACGCGGCGTGGGCACAGTAGCAGTGTTCATTGCTGTAGTAATTGCGAGAAAACCTGCGAGGAACATACAACCCATGTCACCACACAAAACAGTCCTTATTAATGGTCGCGAATATGATGCCGTGACCGGTATGCCTTTGGCACAAAAAACACCGGCTGCTACTAAAAAGTCACCCGATGGCGCAAAACAGGTTAAGAAAGTCTCGCCTTCAATTACTAAAACCGGCGCCGATGCCATTCACACTACGCTGCAACGTTCTAAAACACTTCAACGCCGTATTACTAAAAAGCCCGAAGCACCCGTCAAACCAGTACTCCGCCGAGCGGCGCCGGGTCGTCATATGGATATCGCACGCAGCACGGCAGTAAGCCGCTTCGCTTCACACCCCGCAGTTATTGACGCAGCTCAGCCAGCTACATTAAAGACACCGTCACCGGCGTCGAAAGCCTCAGTAAAGCCAGATACCCCGGCACAAGTTCATCCTACGGCTCAGCGCGCTCTGCAAAAGGTGAGTCAGAAAAAAGCCAAACCCGTCCAGCCCGTATCGGCTAAGCAGGTAAAAAATGCGGCCATCGAGAAGGCACTTGCACAACCAAAGACTAACGCGGTTAAGAAGATTGCTGGTCCACGACTCAAAATTAAAAAGCGTTACATTATTATTTGTCTTGTAGTAGTCGTATTGGCCCTTGCATCATATGCAACGTTTAAATTTGTACCTGCCGTATCCGTCGGCATCGCTTCGGCTCAAGCAGGAATCGAAGCATCGTACCCTGAATACACGCCCGATGGCTATTCACTAAGTCAGCCCGTTACCTTCAGTACCGGCCAAGTAAATCTCAAGTTCACTTCTAATAGCAACGACAACTATTACACCGTCTCACAGTCACGAAACTCATGGGATTCTTCAGCCGTTCTCGACAATATCGTGACACGTGAAGCCGGCGCAAATTATGTCACCACCAAAGAACGCGGACTGACTATTTACACCTACGATTCTACGGCAGTATGGGTGAGCGGCGGTATTCTGTATCGAATCGATAGTAAGGCGCCACTTTCTGGCGACCAGATTCGTCATATTGCTACAAGTTTATAAGCACATCTTCGCGGGTCGCGAGCAAACCACCTCATAGCTTTCAAAAGGACACTTTCGCGTAACCCAAGGCCTTTAAGGCGTAGAGACCCTTAAAGGTCGTGGCGTGAAGCAAGTTCCGTTGAAACGCTATGAGGTGGTTTGCTCCCTACCCCTGAAAAATATGCTATAATAAGAAGCACTTATGACGACTCGAACTCGATTTGCACCTAGCCCTACGGGATATATACATGTTGGGAATGCTCGCTCGGCATTATTTCCGTATCTATTAGCTAAACAGCAAAAAGGCCAATTCATACTGCGTATTGAAGATACCGACCAAGCGCGGTTTGTTGAAGATGCGACTGATTTAATTCTTGACACCTTAACCTGGCTAGGCTTGACGTGGGACGAAGGTCCTCGAGTTGGCGGCTCTTACGGCCCGTACTTCCAAACCGAACGCAAGAGTAGCTACCAGGCTTGGGCGCAGAAACTTATCGACAAAGGCCTGGCGTATGCCGACCCTTACACACCAGAAGAAGTTGAGGCGTTTCGCGAACAAGCAAAGCAGGAAAAACGCGCCTTCTTGTACCGCGACCACCGTCCAGAAAACCCACCGGTCTGGGATGGCTCAATGCCGCTGCGTTTTAAGGTACCAGAAATAAAGCGCTATGAATGGCACGACGAAGTCATGGGTGATCTTTCGGCCGGGCCCGAAGCATTAGACGATTTTATTCTTATTAAAAGCGACGGCCTTCCGACCTATAACTTTGCCCACATTGTGGACGACGCCGATATGCAGGTTACCCATGTTATTCGTGGCCTTGAATACATACCTTCAATGCCAAAATATTTATCTCTTTACGATGCGCTCGAGTTGCCATGGCCGATTTTTGCGCATTTGCCTCATATTTTAGCGGCCGATGGCAAGAAAAAACTGGGCAAGCGTGATGGTGCGAAAAGTGTCACTGAATACCGTGACGAAGGGATTCTTCCAGAGGCAATGCTGAACTTCTTAGCCAGCATGGGCTGGAATGACGGCACCGAGCAAGAAGTATTCACGCTTCAAGAACTAGTAGAAAAGTTTAGCTTGGACCGCGTCCAACGAAGTGGTGCGCGCTTTGATGAACAGCGTCTGCTTTGGCTTAATGGCCAGCACATTCGTCTGCTTAGCTTGGATGATCTTTACCAGCGGGTAACGCCATTTTGGCCGGAGTCCGCACGCAATGCCGACGAAGCAGCAAAGAAGCAAGTCCTTGCGCTTGTGCAAGATCGCTTGAAAACGCTTGCCGACCTGCCTGTGCTTACCAGTTATTTTTTTGAAGAGCCGGCTCCAGATTGGCAAATGATCACCAGTAACAAGCAACTAGCAAAACTTGAAAATCAAGAGGTCGCCCAACTTCTTGAAGCCGCCAAGGCAGCCCTTGAGGCTTCGGCATTCGACCCAGAAAGCCTACAAGAAACACTTAACGGCTTGCTCGAAACTACCGGGCAAAAGCCTGGCATCTTATTCAGTCTCATTCGTTTAGCTGTTTCATGGGCACCGTTCAGCCCAGCGCTCAACGATACACTTGCCGTGTTAGGTAAAGACACCGTCGTACGGCGCCTTAGCGCAGCGATTGCATCACGCTAGCTTGTCAATGATACCGACCATGATTTAAAGTAGGGTCATGTATCAAGACAGTCCGACTACAGACCTACCAGAACTTTCCCAAGATCTCGTGCAATTAGAAAAAGCTGTCCGACGTATCTTTGCGTCTCGTATTGTGAGTACTATTTTTACGACCACTATCATGTTTGGAATAAGTGTGTATCTAGCGCTCGCGCCCACTATTACATCAAACTCCATACCTTACGCCTTTGTATGGATACTCTACGCTATAGGCATTATTACCGCCACCGAGCTTATTATTGAAATTATCGCCGCTTACTATCGGCCTCGTTGGTATGGCTATGTAAACTTCTTCGTTTGGAATATTATTGGACAGGTAGGTTTACTTACTTCTCGACAGGCGGCCAGTGGCCGTCAAAACTCGCTTTTTTCATCATTTATTAGCCTTAACCCCAAAAGAGTCATCGAAGATACGTATGAACTGTACAGAGAAAAAGAGCGCTTAAAGACACGAGCGTCGTTTTTTAATAAAAGTTTTATTATTGATCGCTACCTTACACTTAAGTACCAGCCTAAAATAAGCGCACATACTCCAGACCTCTCGTAGGCACCTCTCAAGCATTCTGCTATACTATGCTTATGTTTAAACGCAAAAAGCAAGGCGTCATTATTGATGATAGCGTTCCAAATGAGGATATATCATCGTTCACACCCTTTCAACACAGTAACGTCAATACACCAGCAGGCATGCGTATTAAAGGCAACTGGTTTAAGCGCCATAAAAAACTCAGCATTATACTGGCGATTACACTTGTGCTGCTTATTGGAGCTGGCACCGCAGCGGCATTTTACTTCTTAAAACCAAAAGCCGAAACCGCGAAGGTGGTGGTAACAAAAAAAGAACCTGCCCCCGAACCTCCTAAATATTATTCACCGCTAACCGGTAGCCAGGTCGACAACGAGGCAGCCACCAAGCAAGCCGTCACCGGTATTATGATCGAGAACAGTCCTGATGCTCGTCCGCAATCTGGTATTAAAAACAGCGGCGTTGTGTTCGAAGCTATTGCCGAAGGGGGTATTACTCGTTTCCTCGTACTTTACCAAGAGCAAAAACCACAGCTAATTGGCCCGGTTCGAAGCGTCCGTATGTATTACGTGGATTGGGTAGCTGCTTTTAACGCTAGTGTCGCCCATGTTGGCGGTAGCGCCGCGGCGCTTGCCGAAGTACGAAATGGCAATTACCGTGACATCGACCAATTCTTTAATGCCGCTACGTACTGGCGCGCAACGGATCGCTATGCGCCACATAACGTATACACCAGTTTCGAAAAAATCGATGCCCTCAATAGTAGCAAGGGGTACACAAGCTCTCGTTTTACAGGTTTTACTCGTAAGGATAGTACAGCCTCGAAAACACCAACAGCAACTTCTATAGACGTCACTATTAGCGGCCCGCTTTACAACAGCCATTACGCCTACAATGCCACCACGAACACCTATAACCGTTCGCAAGCTGGCGCCCCGCACCTCGACCGCGAGGATGGCCAAATTAGCCCGCGCGTTGTTGTTGTTCTTAAGGTCACCGAGACCACCGTTCTTGAAGATGGCTACCGCGAATCGATTAACGCCATTGGCAGCGGAGGAGCAGTTATCTTCCAAGACGGCACCGCCCAAGAAGTCACCTGGCATAAAGCGAGTAAAAATGACCAAATCACCTTTACCGACGCAGAGGGTAAAGATGTACCGTTGGCACGCGGACAAACCTGGATTACTGCCGTGCCCGAAAATGACGGAGGCACTGTTTCGTGGCAGTAGAACCGCAATCGTCACATAAGCCGCAGCTGGTCAAAGATTTTTGGCCACGATTTAAACGTGGCGCGGTTTTTCTTATTATTGGACTGCAGGTCTTGATACTTATCGCCATCGCCGCATTGCTGAGCAGTTCCGGTTTCTTCAAAGACAACCCCCTCGGCTTTACAGCCACTCTTGTTGCCCAGAGTATTTTGGGTATCGTCGCCTCACTCGTTATTTATCGTTTTGTCGCTAAACCTATTAAATACCTCCTTGCCGCGTTGGTTCATGTCGCTGGTGAGCCTACTAACAGTACACCGCCAAATCCTAACGAAGCCCATTTCGAACGTAGTGGCCTAAAGCCAGTACTTCAGACGGTGTACCAACTTGCTTCAGACATTAAAGACCCCATCGAAGAGGGGAGAGAGACGCGCCTTCCAACCCCAGTTGGCGAAACAAAACCAAGTGACACACTCCCCAAAACCGACCGAACACCCCTGGAAACCGCGCTTGACGAAACACCAGCCGGCTTCGTTGCTTTTAATAACGAGCGCGTGATAACATATGCCAATAAAGCCGCACCTCTTCGGGTTGATACCGCCGGCACAAAAACACTCGAACTGCTATTTAACGAGCACGACAACCTATTTACCTGGTGGGATGAGTGCGAGAAATCTGCCGTTCACGCCGAAAAAATTTGGCCACGCATTCCCAATAAATTGCCAAACGAAGAAGATCGTCGCTTCTTCGACATTATCGCCTCATACGACAAAGGCGCCTCAAGCGAAGTGGTAGTAACACTCATCGATCGTACCTATCTATACAGTGTCGAAGAGGAAGAACTCGACTTCATTGCCTTTGCCGCCCACGAATTGCGAGGGCCTATTACGGTCATCCGTGGGTATATTGAAGTACTACAGGATGAACTGTCCGACACCCTTAAAGATGACCAAACCGAACTATTCCGCCGTCTCTCCGTATCCGCAAGTCGCTTGTCGGGCTATATCAATAATATTCTTAACACTTCCCGCTACGACCGCCGGCACCTGAATATGCACCTTTCAGAAACAACACTTAAAGCAGTATACGACACTATTAGCGATGACATGTCTCAGCGCGCCAGTTCGCAGCAACGTCTTTTAACCGTTTCCATACCAGAAGATATGCCAACCATTGCAGCCGACACCGCTAGCCTGGGCGAGGTATTAGGTAATTTAATTGATAACGCCATTAAGTACAGCAACGAAGGTGGCCTCATAAACGTTACCGCCGCGCAAAAAGGCGACACCATAGAAATTGCCGTCGAAGACCACGGCATTGGTATGCCGGCCAATGTTGTCAGCAATTTATTCCAAAAATTTTACCGCTCTCACCGTTCCCGTGAAACCGTTGCCGGCACCGGAATTGGCTTATACATTAGCAAGGCTATTGTAGAATCACACGGAGGTACTATTAGCGTACGCAGTGAAGACGGGCACGGCTCTACTTTTATTGTCAGCCTTCCTACATACAAGATGGTTGCAGACAAACTCAAAGCGAGTGATAATAAAAATGAACAAATTATTAGCAGCGGCCGTGGCTGGATAAAAAACCACAATATGTATAGGGGATAGTCGAAAATGGCACTCAAAACAATCTTAATTGTTGAAGACGATCGTTTCATCGGTGAAATGTATGTGCGAAGCCTTAAAAAAGCCGGCTACGACGTAGACTGGATGGTCGATGGCAATGACGGCTTAATCGCTGCCCGCAATAAACAATACGACCTTATCCTGCTTGATGTTATGCTCCCAGAGCGACGGGGTAGTGAAATCCTCGATGCCCTGCGCGGTAGCAACGAAGACCTCATTCCTCATTCTAAAGTCGTTATTTTAACTAACTTTGAGCAAGACGACGAATCACGCAGCGCCATGGAAGCCCGCGCCGATGCCTACCTTATTAAGGCAGAAATTACCCCCAGTAAGCTACTAGCTGTCATTGAACAGCTAAGCCAATAAACCGCTATGGATAGAGACCATCGCCTCGACACCCCCGACAATGAATCGCTTCGAACCATCCGACAGCTAGAGGACCGTAGTGACCTTTCCACCCTCTATCCAAACCAACAAGTTGAATGGAAGGGGATGCCGCTCTTATCTCAACAAGAACGGTATGCCAAGCGTGACGCCGAGCAACGCGCTATTACTACAGGTTTACGTGTTCGCTTTGTCGCTATTGGGTTACTGACCCCATTGCCATTCATTGCCGCGCTTATTTTGTTGTCGGCTTTTTATACAGCATCGGAATACATTTCGTTTGAAGCCTTACGTATTGTCCCGGCAATATTGACCGCTGTTGTCTGGGCCTGGATTAGTATCCGTGGCTGGCGCACATTATTTAAGATTTTCTACAAACATGCCGTTCGTGGGTTGCCACTTGTTTTTATATTACTCATTCAACTAGCACTAGTTGGCTGGATACTATACAGTTTTACCGCGCCATTCTTTTCGAATTGGGTATTTGGTAACTTGCTTGGTATCTCGATAGGCCTGTTCGCCATTAGTACACTGTTAAGTGGTGCTTTGGTATTTATTTGGACTTCCTACCGTCTTGGGGCTAGCATAAAAATAGCACTCATAATTGCTCTAACCCTTGTACTAGCAGCTGGAGCAGTTCTCATCAGCCTGCCACGCTAGACATTTCAAGGTGTTTTTGCTAAAATTTACCGAGTTGGTCTCATCTCTTTTGAGATGCAGACCGCGCGGCTCGGAAAAGCTAAAGCAAGCTTTACTTTTCACTCACCTTAACGGTCTCATCGTCTAACGGTTAGGACACCAGGTTCTCATCCTGGCAATCCGGGTTCGATTCCCGGTGGGATCACCACGAAAACAGCTCACCCCCAAGGTGGGCTTTTTTCGTGGTCGGTTTTCGTCAGAAAAGCGAAACTCGCATATGAGTTCAAAGCTGTATTTTTATAATTGCTATATTTCATATAGTAAATTATACTTAAGACACTAAAGGAGGAACTCATGAAAATTGCTATTCACGGCCTTGGCCGCATGGGCATGCAAATCGCCCGCAAGCTCGCAGAAAGCGGCGAGCATACTGTTATTGCACATAACCGCAGCGCAGAACCGATCGACGAAGCTGCCAGCTATGGAGCCCTGGCTGCTTACTCTAAAGAAGAAGTTATCGCAGCCTTTGGAGGTGAGCAGGTTGTAGTATGGGTCATGTTGCCTCACGAGATCACGCCAACGCAAATAGAGGAATGGCTTGAATATCTTAAGCCGGGTGACATTATTATCGACGGCGGTAATTCGGACTTTCGCGCCACTAAGCTGCTCAACGAAAAAGTTACTGCCAAGGGTATTTCATTCCTCGATATCGCCGTTTCGGGTGGTATTTGGGGATACAGCAACGGTTTTCCGCTAATGGTCGGTAGCGACGACGCAACGGCATTTTCGACAATCGAACCCGTTCTAAAAACACTTGTACAACCTGGTGGTATGTACGCCCACTTCGGACCAAGCGGTGCCGGGCACTACGTTAAGATGGTACACAACGCCATCGAATACGGCATGATGGAATCGCTAGGCGAGGGCTTCCGCATGCTACACGACGGACCCTACCAGAACATTGACCTCGCCAAAGCAGCCGACCTTTGGCAACACCACAGTGTCATAACCAGCTGGCTCACCGAACTAAGTCGTGACGCATTTCAGAAGAGCCCAGAACTGGAGGGAATTTCTGGGTACGTAGCTGAAAGTGGGGAAGCGCGCTGGACACTCGAAGCCGCTAAAGACCTCGGCATTGCCCTGCCGTCAATCCAAGCAGCTTTTGATGTCCGCCTTGCTTCACAAAAAGGTGAAACAAATTTTGCAACCAAGGTAGTAGCCGCACAACGCAATAAGTTTGGCGGGCACAACCTTAACGGCGAAGGTGCCGCATAGTAAATATGGAATCGATGCATCATCACAAACGCAATCACCAGGAACACCACACTAATCATACGGCCTCAAAAAGAATGGCCGCCAGTGCCACCCTGCACTGTCTAATAGGCTGCGCCATCGGAGAAATGATTGGAGTAACCATTGGAACGCACTTCGGCTTTGAAGTTCATTACACTATACTACTCGCAGCCATTCTTTCCTTTATATCGGGCTATACCGTTTCCACCTGGCCCCTTCTTAGGGCAAAGCTTCCATTCAAAAAAGCGTTTCGGCTAGTCTTTGCCGCTGATACTTTGTCGATCCTCACAATGACTATTATGGACAACCTGATGATGGTTATTATTCCAGGGGCAATGGATAAAGATTTAACGCATCCAGTTTATTGGCTAAGTCGCATTGTGTCATTAGTAGCTGCATTTATTGTTGCATTCCCGGTTAATATCTACCTCCTGAAAAGGGGCAAGGGGCATGCCTTAACGCACGAATACTCACACAAATAGCATATCTTGCTCGTTTCTTTTTCGCACCTAATGGCATACACTCAGGGTATATAAATAGGAGCATACAGGTAATACAATGACCGTTATGCAACTACCACTGATGAATACCTAGAAACGCTTCCAAGCTGGCAACAAGATAACCTCCAGTTATTCCGCGGCGTCATTCACGAAGTCTTTCCAAATATAACCGAAGAAATAAAATGGGGCGTGCCGACCTTTATTGAGAACAAGAAAATTCTCTTCGCTATGTCGGCCTTTCAAAAGCATACAAAGTTTAACTTTATATATAATGGCGCAGTACTCAGCGATACAAATAAGTTATTCAACAATGGGCTTGAGTCGAAGAAATCTCGAGCGATCGACCTGCGTGAAGGCGAGTCTGTACAAAAAGAAAAGCTCATAGAGCTTGTTAAGCAGGTGAGTAAATACCTTCACATTTAAGGTGATGATGAATTGCGTTATACTGACACCATGAAACAATCATCCAGCAAAAAGTCTCTTCCAAAATATATCCGCGTCCTTATTCCCAGCTTCTTAATAGTGGTGTGGTTTGCTATTGCTGGTATTGGTGGCCCGTATTTTGGCAAAATCAGCGAAGTGGCTAGCAACGATCAGTCAACATTCTTGCCAGCCAGCGCCGAATCAACCCAAGTTTCCAATGAAGTCGAGAAGTTTCAAGACAACAAAACGATACCAGCAATTATTGTATTTGCCTCAGACACCCAACTTAGTAACGACACGCTGGCAACCATCCGCAGCGCAACTGCACCACTAGAAAAAATCGAAGGGGCAGTCGCGCCTATTTCGCCACCCGTAGTATCAGAGGATGGCAAAGCTGCATTGGTTGTGGTAAATATGGCCAGTACCGCCGATTACAAAGAATTTGTTCCGGCCATCGAAGAAAAGTTAAACGCTGCCAAGCTGCCAATCGACTACAAAGTAGCCGGGCCAGTTGGCTTCTTACGCGACCTAGGAGCAGCCTTTAGCGGCATCGATGGCATTTTACTTGGCGTTGCCTTGGCAGTAGTGTTTATTATCCTCATTATCGTCTACCGATCACCAGTCTTGCCATTCTTAGTGCTCTTCAACTCGTTATTTGCCCTCTGTGCCGCCATTCTTCTGGTGTTCTACTTGGCAAAAGCCGGCATCATAACCCTTAATGGACAAGTACAGGGCATTCTGTTTATTCTCGTTATCGGAGCGGCGACCGATTATGCGCTGCTTTTTATTGCTCGCTACCGCGAAGAGCTCACCCGCCACGACAAACCATACCAAGCCCTTATTGCCAGTTGGAAGCGTTCACTGGAACCTATTTTAGCAGCTGGTGGCACGGTCATTGCCGGGTTGCTTTGTTTACTTCTTTCCGACCTGACTTCAAACAAAGCGCTGGGTCCAGTTGGCGCAATCGGCATCGCACTTGCCATTATCGCTTCGCTGACACTACTACCAAGCCTGCTGCTTATGTGGGGGAGGAAAGTGTTTTGGCCACGCATGCCACGCTTTACAAAGCAGGTACATAGCGACATCCCGAAAGTTGGCCTGTGGCCCAAGGTTGCACACTTTGTATCCCGACGAGCGCGCTTTATTTGGGTAGGTTCAACCGTCGTATTGCTCGTCATGGCGGTAGGTTTGCTACAACTTAAGGCTAATGGCGTACCGCAAAGCGACTTCGTTTTAGGTACCTCAAACGCTCGCGATGGACAAAAGCTCATTGACGAGCACTTCCCGAGCGGCTCGGGCACCCCAGCTCAAATTATTGCTTCAGCCGAGAAACTCAAAGAGGTAAGTAGTGCTGTTTCTAAAGACAGTGGGGTAGCCTCTGTATCGGTAAAAGCAAATAATTCTCCATCTGGTAGTCTACCGCTGACAGGTCCGGCCGCCGCGAGCCCGGCCTTTGCAGCCGCAACACCAAAAATCGTCAATAGTGAGGTGCTCATCGAAGCAACTCTTAATGACGCTCCCGACTCCGATAACGCCCAGGCGACGATTACCCGTCTTCGTGACGCAGTTGGTAGCATAGACGCAACTGCTCGTATCGGTGGGGTCTCGGCTGTTCAGCTAGACACCCGAACAAGCGCCGAACACGACCGGGCCGTGGTTATTCCTGCAGTCCTTGTTGTTATTACTATTATCCTCATGGTACTGCTGCGCTCAATTCTCGCGCCAGTCCTGCTACTGATTACAACGCTGCTGTCATTTGCAGCCACTCTAGGTTTGTCGGCAATTGTCTTTAATCATATCTTTGGGTTTCCAGGCGCTGATCCATCGGTTGTTCTGTACGGGTTCATTTTCTTGGTTGCACTTGGTATTGACTACAATATCTTCCTTATGACCCGCGCTCGCGAAGAATCGCTCAAACAAGGTACCCGTAAGGGAATGCTTGTTGCGCTAGTTGTAACCGGAAGTGTTATTACATCAGCGGGCATCGTGTTAGCCGCAACATTTGCGGCACTAGCTGTTATCCCTATTTTGTTCTTAGCCCAACTCGCTTTTGTCGTCGCATTCGGTGTATTACTCGATACTATTGTTGTTCGTTCACTGCTTGTGCCAGCCCTGGTTCACGATATCGGTCATCGTGTATGGTGGCCCTCTAAAAAACACAAAGATTAGCACCTCAACTATGCTATAGTAGTCTGTAGCATAAGCAGAAAAGGGTGAGCATTTCTCTCATATGACTCCAGTACGACTTTCGGTAGCGTGGTATCGACGACTCTATAGTGTCGTTGCGGCAGCAACGCTCTTTTATACTGTACCGACAGCACTTCACCTCGCCGGCGTACTTGCGCTTCCCGAAACATTCCAAGTACCCTTGGTAGCCGTTATTGTTGCTGGAGCACTCTTTATTGCGGCAGTTGTATGCGCCATTATGGCCAAGAAAGTTCCTTCTTATATCGTTGCCACCATACTATATATACTTCTTTTGCTCATCACTGCTTTTATTGTCCATCAAACAGGTAATATAACATCACCATACCTCGCTTTTTGGGCGGTTATTGCATTTTGTGCACCCCTGTTTGGCGCATACGGATGGATACCCGTAATAGCGCTGTTAGGCGCCTATATTGCAGGCGCCTATATTAGTCGTGAATTAAGCCTTTCTATCAGTCTACTTGCCACGGCTAGTACTATTCTTCCGCTAATGAGTGGTTTGGTACTATGGCGCGGACACCCAGACGTTAGTGAAGTCCCGGCCGATAAAAGTGTCAAAAATCTCGCAAATCAGCTATCAGAGGTAGCGCAAAAATCAGAAATTATCATTAACGCTATTGGTGATGGCGTTGTGACGGTGGATGGAAGGGGCGTGATACAACTCATTAACCCGGCCGCCCAAGAAATTCTAGGGTGGGGGAAGCAAGATGCTCTCATGCTCAATCATAAATCAATCATAAAGCTGGTTGATGAAAATAATAACGAACTCGATGATGCACATAATCCAATACAACAGGTACTTAACACCAACCAACAAACTCGTGCCAATACCCTTACTGGCCTTACTCAGTCAGGCAAGAAAGTTTTGCTTTCGTTAGTTGCATCACCCATTGGTACCACTGGCTCGGGGGCCATTGCGGTATTCCATGATGTGACAAAAGAGCGAGCCGAAGAACGTGAGCAAGCCGAATTTATTAGTACCGCCAGCCACGAAATGCGCACCCCCGTGGCTTCAATTGAAGGGTACTTAGGGCTTGCTATGAACCCGAACACGGCTACCGTTGATGCACGCGCCCAAGGCTACATTATGAAGGCACACGAGGCCGCTCAGCACCTTGGACGCCTCTTTCAGGATCTGCTGGATGTATCAAAATCTGAAGATGGCCGCATGACCAACATCCCTAAGGTTGTCGACATAACCGCCTTCACCGCAACTATCGTACAGGGGCTACAGCAAAAGGCCGCTGATAAAGGGCTCACGCTTAACTTCGTACCCGCCAGCGAAGAAGCTGCCAAAAAAATCCTGCCCGTTTATTTTGTTAATCAAGATAACGATCACATCCGTGAAGTGCTCGATAATTTAATTGAGAATGCTATTAAGTATACTCCTAAGGGCTCGGTGTCTGTTGACGTGACAGGCAGTAGCGATAGCGTTGTGGTGAGCATTAAAGATAGCGGGCTTGGTATACCCCCTGAAGATATTCCACACCTATTCCAAAAGTTTTACCGTGTCGACAACATGGACCGGCAAGAGATTGGTGGTACTGGTCTAGGGTTATACCTATCGCGCCGATTAGTAGAAGCTATGCAGGGGCGTATTTGGGTAGAAAGTACCTACGGACAGGGGAGTACTTTCTTTGTCGAGCTGCCCCGCATCGAAAGCCAACAAGCCGAAATCCTAAAACAACAACAAGCAGCTCAGGCCGCTCAAGTTCCAGCCCCAGCCCCAGCGCCATCACCGCAAGCCGTGCAGAGTGCACCATCAATGCCACAGGCCACCCCACAACCATCCCCTCAAGCACCACCAGCCCCCCAAAACACTGAAGTCAAAGCGGCCACGACCGTACCACGCGGCGAAAGTCTGACCCGTGACCAAATAGCCGCCCGTGTCCGACAACTTGAAGAATTAGCAAAACAACAACGCGAGCAACAAAATACGCGGCAATAAACATAAGCAGTATGGTATTTTTTGACACACTTAGGTAGAATAGAGGTAATTATGGCGAAGATTTTATTGGTAGAAGATGACAAGAGCCTACGCGAGATATACGGCGTACGACTCATGGCCGAAGGGTACGAGATCGTTTCGGCTGGTGACGGTGAAGAAGCCCTAGCAATGGCAATCAAAGAACGTCCCGACCTTATCGTCAGTGATGTTATGATGCCTAAAATTAGTGGCTTCGATATGCTCGACATTCTTCGTAGCACCTCGGAAACTCGCGACGTAAAAGTCATCATGATGACCGCGCTATCAAGTGATGACCAACGTGCTCGCGGCGAAGCCCTCGGCGCTGATCGTTATCTTGTAAAATCGCAGGTCGGCATCGAAGATGTCGTACGTACTGTACACGATGTTCTTGGTGATGGTGTTCCAGGGTCTGCTCCAGCTCCTGCGCCAACACCAGCTCCGACCCCAGCGCCAGTTGCACCTCAACCAGCTCCAGCACCAGCGCCGGTTGCAGCAGCTCCAGTACAACCAGAAGTTGCAGCTCCTGTAACTCCAGTGCCCGCTCCAGTTGCTCCAGTTACACCACAGCCAGCAGAGAACCCGGCCTACAGTGCACAGCCAGCACCTCAGCCCGTTGCGCCAATTGTTAACATGCCAGCGGCCCCAGCGCCAGTTGCACCTCAACCAGCTCCAGCACCAGCGCCGGTTGCAGTAGCTCCAGTACAACCAGAAGTTGCAGCTCCTGTAACTCCAACCCCAGCAGCCGTCCCAGATCCTCTCACTATCCCCGATAGTGCCGCACCACTCACACCACAGCCAGCACCCGTGACTGCACCAGCTCCGGCTCCAGTAGCAGCTCCTGCCGTACCAACACCCACACCCGCTCCGGCTGTTCCGCAAAGTACGGTTATTAGCGAGCTTCCACTAGCCCCAGCGCCAGCAGCGACAACTCTGCCGCAACCAACTGCGCCATTTTCAACCCCAGCACCAGCTTCACTCGGTGATCGCGTTATCGAGCCCTTAACTAACCCTAACGACCCTAGCAACGCAGACTTCGCCAGCCAAATGCAACAAGAGCTCAACACACCTAACAACGCCAACATTCCGCCAAGTCTTTAAGCTTGCTATACTACAACCGTGAGCGAACGATTAAACAAGTACCTGGCGTTTCATTTAGGAATTTCTCGACGTGAGGCCGACACCCTTATAGAAAAGGGGAGTGTTATGGTTAATGGCGAATCCGCTATTCTTGGGGGGCGCATCGAAGAAGGCCAAGCGGTAACTGTTAATGGAAAGACCATTACAGAAAAGCAAGCCTATACGTACATCGCTCTCAATAAACCCATCGGCTACGTATCGTCGCGAAAACAGCAAGGTGACAACCCAACTTTATATTCACTTTTGCCACAAAAGTATCACACCCTAAAGCCAGTCGGACGCCTCGATAAAGACAGTAGTGGCCTGCTTTTACTAACCGACGACGGCGACTTTGCCTACCAAATGACCCACCCAAAGTTCTACAAGGTAAAAACCTACAACATAACATTAGACACGGCCTTACAGCCCTTGCACCAGCAAATGATAAGCGACTACGGCGTCCAGCTCGAAGATGGGCCCAGCAAGCTTAGCCTTGAGCGCCAAGATGACAGCCGCCTTAATTGGGTTGTTACTATGCACGAAGGCCGCAACCGCCAAATTAGGCGCACCTTTGCTGCCCTTGGCTACGTTGTCACAAAACTGCATCGCACCAGTTTCGGTCCGTATTCTTTGCACTCACTCAAACCTGGTGAATTCGAAACCGTCCAAGTGGTACGTTAGTCTTTATTAAATACTTTTTTATTATCGGTGTGTTGATAGCCGCCGTGGCCGTCCTCGCCAAAATGGTCTTTTTCATCCCATTCAATCACTTCGGATTTCACAAACATGCCTTGCGCTAATTTTTCACCAGCCTCAACCGTCACTAGATGATCCGTAAAGTTATACAGAAAGATCATCTGCTCGTCGTTGTCGCCCCTGTAAAAAGGGTCGATAACCCCAACGCCATTCGCCATCATCAAGCCTTTTTTGTGCGGCGTACTGCTGCGGCTAAACACCAGTAACGCATAGCCATCCGGTATCTGGATAGCCACATTCTGACGAATAGCCTTTATTTCTTTAGGTGGAATTGTCACCGTTTCACGACAGATATAATCAAAACAAGCCGCTCCAGGCGTAGCGGTAGGGAGGGGGAAGTCAGTATCAAAACGTTTAATTGGAATATGCATACTTTTACTATAGCAAACATTAGGTATGGAAAACCAAGCTGAGCCCATCGCTCACGGAACTTGCTTCACGCCAGGATTTTTAAGGGTCTCTACGCCTTAAAAATACTGGGTTACGCGAAAGTGTCCTTTGAGCGATGGGCTCAGCTTGGTTTCTCGTACCTCTTATGCTCGCCAAACAGCGAAAACTATGCTACAATTACCTCTGTTATGGCTTCAAAGCTACCCACAGTTGCAATTATCGGTCGAGCGAACGCAGGTAAAAGTTCGCTTTTTAATCGTTTCGTAAAAAGCCGTCAAGCAATTGTTGCGAAAGAGGCGGGGACCACCCGTGATAACGTTCTTGGTCGCGTTACGTACAATGACCACCAATTCTGGTTAGTCGACACTGCTGGCCTTAAGGACCCCAACGACGAATTTGAAGCCTCTATTCAAGAGCAAATTACCGAAGCGGCCGAAGCTGCTGATGCAATTCTTGTTGTTGTCGATAGTACCGAATACGTCGGTGACGAAGACCGCATTGTAGCTAAAAAGGCACTTAAAAGCAAGAAGCCTGTTATTCTCTTAACGAATAAAGTTGACCTAGCCGGTAACTTACCGATAGATGAATTCCGCCGCCTTGGTATTAAAGATATTATCCGCACCAGTGCCGAGCACAACGAAGGTATCGACGAAACCCTCCGTAAACTCACCGAACTCCTACCCGCTAAAACCGAACAAGAAGTTGACGAGGTGGTGCGTGTTTCATTAATTGGCCGTCCAAATGTTGGTAAAAGCAACCTCTTCAACACCCTCGCTGGTAAACAGCAGGCCCTCGTTGCAAATATTGCCGGCACCACTCGCGACATTAACCGCGTCCAAGTTAAATACAAGGGCACCTATATTGAACTGCTTGATACCGCTGGTGTACGCCGCCAGGGCAAGCAAGAAGTTGGCATTGAGAAGTTTAGTGTTCTACGCACCCTGCAGGCAATTGAAGAGAGTGACATTTGTTTCTTACTGATGGATGTAAACGAACTCAACACCCAGCTGGACCAACGCCTAGCGGGTATTATTGACGAAGCTGGTAAAGGCCTCGTAGTTGTCGTAAGTAAGTGGGATAGTGTCATAGATAAAGACGCCTTTACGCGCGACGCTTTGGCGCCAAGTATCTCACGTACCTTCGACTTTGTTCCGTGGGCACCACTTATTTTCACCAGTTCTGTTACTGGCCAAAACGTTTCAAAGCTATTCGACCTCATTTTGGATATTCAAGGCCGTCGCACCCAAGAAATTAAAACCCGTCAGCTTAATGACCTTCTGCAAAAAACCATCGCCGCCCACCCGCCAGCCGGCCTTAAAAACACTCATCCAAAGCTACGATATATGGTACAAACCGATGTCTCACCGCCATGGTTTGTTATTTACGGCTCAAACCTGAAGTTTATTCACTGGAGCTACAAACGCCACCTCGAACGTGTCATGCGTGAGAAATTCGACTTTATTGGCACTTCAATTAAATTTAGCTTCCGCGACGAGAAGCAAATTAAAGCTAATCGCGAAAAAGCCTCACAAGCCGCTGAAAAAGCCAACAACACCGAGAAAAACTAAAAGATACAAAAATATCCCCACAAATGGAAGGCTCGCCCCGAAGGGCGAGCACTTGCACAGAGGGGCCTCCGAGAACTACCTGCAGGCAGCCCCGGAGAGGTACTCCTCATGGCTCCATTAGATGTTCTCGGGTTGGGTCGGACTGCCGTTCCTGGCGATGAGGCCGATACCCCCTCTCACGCATCGTCGGTTCGATACCTCGGTAGATGATGCGTGCACCCACGATCGTTATGACAACCAAAACGGCCATCGACATGATCGTGCAGAAGATAAACGGCTGGCTGGTGTACTGATCGGTCACGGCGAACCACCAAAAAAGCCAGGTGATGCCACACGTAGCAGCCAGCAACACCACCAGGCTCAGCGTGCGAACCATGATGTAGTTGCGGGCATTCCGAACGATCACCGTCGCCGTTCCAGGGGTATCTCCGTAATACGTAGCGGAGTGGAAGACTTCGTTGACCGTCGCCCAGCGCTTGAGCCGTCGCATACTTACGACATGAACTACCCACAGGAAGCTCACGCCCAGCACGAAACAGATCCACGCCGGAATCATTGTCTCAATTCCCATATTTGCCTCTCGTTGGATGTGCAAGACAGACTAGTGTAAGTCTATGTTAATATTATAGCATAAAAAGCTTTAAAAATCAATTCTACAGATGTCGCTCTCTCATTTCTCTTTGTGATCCTAGATACGGTACAATAACAGTATGAAACTCATCTTCGCCCAAGGTAACCCAGGCGCTCAGTATGCCCGCACTCGCCATAACGTTGGCTTTCTAGTACTCGATGCCTTAGCTACCCAAGAGGGAAGTGCTTGGCGCACGGAGACTAAATATAACGCTGATATTGCTGAATTTACGAAGAACGGTGAAAAAGTTCTACTCATAAAGCCGAGGTCGTTTTATAACGAAACCGGCCAAGTTGCGCGGGCGGTAGTAGATTTTTACAAACTTACCCCAGCCGAAGATGTACTTGTTATTCATGATGAACTTGCCTTGCCATTTGGCACCATTCGCATTCGCGACAAGGGCAGTGATGCAGGTAACAATGGCGTCAAAAGCCTCAATGCCCACCTTGGTACTGACTACAGTCGCATACGGGTAGGCATTTGGAACGAACTACGCGACCGTATGGACGATGCCAACTTTGTACTCAGCGCCTTTACCTCAGAAGAACAAAAAAGCCTCAACGAGGCCATTATTCCGCAGCTATTGCAGATTCTTGAAAAGTTCTCAGCCGGTACCCTTGAGGCACACAGTTTTAAAATTGAAGTCTAAAAGTTGAAGCGCGGGCGGCGGCGAGATCCCCGAAGGGACCTCAGCCGCCACCCTGATGCCAAGCATGGACGCCGAAGCGTGATCTACTTGGACTTGGACGCGAAGATACCGACCAGGAACACGAAGAAGGGAACCAGCAGTGCGTACCAGCAGGTACGCAGGAACTCGACCCAATGGATCCACGTGGCGTTGTCACACCACAGGATCAGTGCTCCAACAGTCACCACGCTGAGCACTGATGCGATGAACCTTCCCTTTGACGGAAGCCAGGGAGTTATCATCACCAGCAGCGCCAGAAGGACGATCACCACATCAGCCAGGGATACCGAGGCGTTCATGTTTTACCTTTCGCTCGAGGAACGTTTCGTCACGTCTAATATAATTATACCATCTTGTTAGTTTGTTAGCAAATACGCAAAAGTGAGAGAGCCCCGAGGAGCTCTTCCGATATCTCGGAGCTCTCTCGGGGCTATTAAGTTGTGAGTCGAATCGCTTCCTGTAGTGCCTCCTTCAATTCTTTTGGACGATACACATCCTTCAGGTTGTGCAAGTCCTCATCTTCTTGTAGGACGGTGTCGATCGATCCGTAGCCACTGCTACGGAAAACGTAGAGCTCCCACCAGGTTTGCTTGTTCAGCTTAATGGAGGTAACTGCCGTTAGAGGATAGGCACTGCCTTCGTCGTCACCCTTGAACGCAAAAAAGCGACTCTTAGGCTCGTAGAGCTTGATCCAGGCATTACTGCCATTCACGACCACCGCAATGATCGTGTACCGCCAGCGGTGTATCTCTCTGGCGATTGGATAGCTATAACATACGAGAGCCACCAGTACGGCGACCACAAAGGTGGCCAGTATCTCGAATGTAGCAACACCCAGAAGGGCAGTTACTACACAGGCCACGATCATGGCAGCACCTACGCCGTACCACCATGGATACCACAGCCTCTTAGCAAGGGCCTTAATGTGGCGTCGATGCCAGTACAGGATCGTGTCGCCCTCGTCAGAGGACGCGACGTTACTAGCTGCCACCTCAACCTCTTCCTCGATAATATCGAGCGGCTCAGTCGGCGTTTCTGCCTCGCGTCGCGATACCGGAACATAGTCCGGTTGGCTGATAGTGACCGCATCGGACAGTTCGAAGGCCTTATCTTCCTCCTCCCGATCCATTGCTATACCTCCAAAGGTCAGGGCCGCAAGCGTCGCTCACAACCAGGTTCGTGTTGCAAAGTAGCAACAATCCTTTTATTATATCATTTCTCTGTAGGGGGTGTTAAAAATTTTCCAAATAAAAAAGCACCAGGTAAGGGTGGGCATCACCTGGTGCCATTTTACCCTTTAACCCACCCAAGAATATCTAGTGAAGCGTCGCGAACCGATAGACTTTGTATGGTGCGCGCCTGGTTGAACCTCGCAGAGTCCCAACCACTACTGTATAGTCACCCAATTGATATTCTTTAAACGGGATCCTCGCCTAAAAGACAAGGTGTTAAAGGGATTAGTAAGCATGCAAAGCTGTCGTGGGATGAACCCAAAGCTAGAAAAGTGGAGGGTAGGTACTTTAAAAGCGCCTTGCACACTACCTAACATTGGCAGTACTATAAATAGTAACTACCGTTAGAAATAGGGGGTATAAGGTGCTTGATGCAGCGGTGTTTGCTGTATCAATCGTATGTCATTATAGCACCTAGTTGACGTTGTGTCAATAGTTTTTCTAAGGTAGACATGAAAATAGGGAAAATCAATAGACAAAGTATAGCTATAAGCAGTTTCACCTCTGTTTTAAGTAACTACGAGGGGATGCCATCCGAGTTGTATACTATAGGCTCGTTACCAAAAGATCACCCGCCAACCATTGCAATTATAGGGTCACGCAAGCCAACGGCGTATGGCGAAGAGGTCACCAAACGCTTTGCGACAGCACTAGCGCAAAGGGGAGTGGTTGTAATTAGCGGACTAGCTTACGGCATAGACGCCATCGCCCACCAGGCGGCTTTAGATGCCGGCGGCACCACCATAGCCATACTGGCAAACGGGCTTCATCGTATTTACCCAGCCGCACATACCTCACTTGCTCAGCGTATCGTCGTAGCAGGTGGGGCTCTTATTAGCGAACAAGCGCCTGGCGTAGATGCACATAAATATCATTTCCTAGCTCGCAACCGCCTAGTCAGCGGCTTAGCCGATGCCGTACTGGTAACAGAAGCAACCGACCGCAGTGGCACATTTTCAACCGTGGCGCATGCTCTCACTCAAAACAAAGACGTTTTTGCCATCCCCGGGCCAATAGACAGCCTACTTTCTGCTGGGCCAAATCGGCTCATTCAACAGGGCGCACAGGTTGCTTTAGAGCCGGAGGATATTTTGCGCATACTCATGCCTTCGGACACCAACAGGCAAATGCGCCTGGTGCTGGGTGACACACCCCTCGAAGCCAAAATAGTGCAATACATACAAGAGGGCGCCGTAACAATCGATAGCTTACACAAGAGGCTCAGCACGTCGCTTTCAGAGCTTCAACAAACCGTTACTCACATGGAATTAAAGGGTCAAATTAAAAGTAGTGGGGGACGTTTGTTTATTACTCCATAATTGATATTTAATAGCTTTTATGCTATAATAATATTATACAGGCCTTGCGTAACAGCTTGAGGCCCGTACGACCTTCGACCACCAACGAGAGGAATCTCCATGTCCGATGCCCCCGAAGAGCGAGACCCGCTGAACGTGCCCGTCAAGGACGCCACACCCCAGGAGCTCGAACTCCAGGGGATCTTCCACGCCAACAATGCCGCCCGCAACGGCCTGCAAGAGTTCTTGGCAGACACCGACCACGAGGATCTCGGCATCGAACCCTACGATGCCGGCATCCTCGGCGAGGATCCGAGCGAGTCACGCCTGCGGGTACTCGTTCTCCACGAGCTGGGCGAGGAAGAGGGCGATATCGTCTTCTTCCACGACACGCTCAAGCACCGTCGCTCATACGGGGTGCTCAACCCGGCTCGCGACACCATCGAGCCCCTGAGCATCGAGGCAATAGCACTACGCTACGGCGCAGAGACCATGCGCCGTACCAACAGCAAGCTGCGCGCGTTCCTCGACGAGTACGACGTCGGCAAAGCAATCCGAGACGTGCGCGACGATTCCTCCGAGTGATCGAAGCAACTGCCCACCCCTTCCGGGGGGTGGGTGCTTCATTTTCAAATACTTGGCATATAAAGGGCTGCGCTTTACAAACTAGGCATACGTGGTGTACACTCCAGCATTGTGTAAAGCACGACGACTTGTCGTCCAAACTTAAGCAGTAATTTAGAAACCCCAAGTATACTTATATATATGTCAAAGAATTTAGTCATCGTAGAGTCCCCAGCCAAAGCTAAAACCATCGAGAAATACCTTGGTAAAGACTTTACGGTGCTCTCAAGTGTTGGTCACATTCGGTCAATTGCAAAAAAGACTAAAGACGGCACGCCGCCCATCGATGTTACTAAGGGGTTTGCTACTACCTACGAAATCGACACTGAAAAAAAGAAAACCATTACCGAACTCAAAAAAGCCGTTAAAACCGCCGAAACCGTCTGGCTGGCAACCGATGAAGACCGCGAAGGAGAGGCTATTGCTTGGCATTTATGCGAAGTGCTTGGCCTTGACCCAGCAAAAACGAATCGTATTGTCTTCCACGAAATTACCAAATCGGCCATTGAGGAAGCTGTTAAGAGCCCTCGCACGGTTGATATGCAGCTTGTACAAGCGCAACAAGCGCGTCAAATCCTGGACCGTCTAGTAGGCTTTGAACTTAGCCCCGTCGTATGGCAAAAAGTCCCTGGCGGTAAATCTGCTGGACGTGTACAATCACCGGCCGTGCGCCTTTTGGTAGAGCGAGAACGAGAAATCCAGAAATTCGAAGGTTCATTCCAATTTAAAGTAACAGCCGAATTCACTCATAAAGAGGCGACCGTAAAGGCCGAATTGCCACAACGGTTCGATACCGAAGAAGAAGCCCATGATTTCCTCTCGCTACTCACAAAGCAGGCCACCTTTACCGTCTCCGGTGTTACCACCACCCCAGGCACACGCAACCCAGGGGCGCCATTTACTACCAGTACATTACAACAAGAGGCCAACAGTAAGCTTGGCTTTGGCTCCCGCGCCACTATGGCGAGCGCCCAAAAGCTCTACCAGGCGGGTAAAATTACCTACATGCGTACCGACTCAACAGTCCTTAGTAAACAAGCTTTGGCGTCGGCTGCCGATTACATTACGAGTAGCTTTGGGAAAGAATATTCTCAAGTACGCCAATTTAAAACTAAATCAGCTAGTGCCCAAGAAGCCCACGAGGCTATTCGTCCTACCGACATTACCGCCGAAAAGGTCAGTAGCGACCAATACGACCAAAAGCTCTACGATCTTATTCGCCGACGCACCCTGGCTAGCCAAATGGCACCCGCCAAGCTAGAAAAAACCGTCGTAACTATTGCCATTAGCACCAGCGACCTTCATTTTGAAGCAAAAGGCGAAGTTATTATCTTTGATGGATTCCTTAAAGTCTACGGCGCAAGCAAAAAAGATCCAGACATTCTCCCAGCCATGACTACGGGCGATATCCTCGGGTTCGAGCACGCCGACGCTCGTCAAACCTTTGCCCGACCGCCAGCACGCTACACCGAAGGTTCACTCGTTAAAAAGCTTGAAGAACTTGGCATCGGCCGTCCTTCAACCTATGCCACTATTATTAATACCGTCCAGGTTCGCGGCTACGCCGAAAAGGGTGAAGGTGAAGGTACCGAGCGCGATGTTATTGTCTTGAGCGTTGGCTCGACAACACCATCTGACACCATTTCTTCGGCGACTCTGCAGCCCGAGTCTGAACGGGACGCTGGCGCCCGTAAAGACCCGGAGCGAAGCCAAGCCGCAGAAATCGGTTCAGATAGTGTTGTTCGCACCGTAATTCAAGAAAAGACCGGTGCCGATAAGGGCAAGCTCGTCCCAACCTCAGTTGGCATGATGATCGCAGACTTTCTTGGTGACCATTTTGAACAAATTGTGAACTACGGCTTTACCGCCGACGTCGAACAAGAGTTTGACCAAATCGCCACAGGTGCACTGGCACGTAATGCTATGCTAGAAAAGTTCTACACCCCATTCCATAAACTCATTGAAAATTCTGGGGGTATCGATCGCTCTCAAGTTGCCCAAGCTACCCCTGTTGGTACCGATCCTAAATCTGGCAAAATGATCTACGCCCGACTTGGCCGTTTTGGCCCGATGCTACAACTAGGTGACACCGAAGGTGAAGAAAAACCTCAATTCGCCCCAATACCAAAAGGCGCACGTGTTGATACCGTCACACTAGAACAAGCCCTTAAGGCTTTCCAACTCCCTCGACTTGTCGGTGAAACACCCGAAGGGTTACCAATGAAAGCCAACATTGGCCGTTTTGGCCCTTATATCCAAGTAGATAACCCAGAAACAAAAACCAAGTTATTTATTAGCATTAAGCCCCTTGATCCACATACCGTTACCCACGAAGAAGCCCTCGAGCTCTACGCCGCAAAGTTAAAGTCTGAAGCCGAGAAAAATATTGCCGATTTTGGTGATGGTATTAAAGTGCTCAATGGTCGCTACGGCCCTTACATTACCGATGGCAAAAAGAATGCCAAAATTCCTAAAGATACCGATCCTAAAACAATTACCCACGAACAAGCCAAACAACTCATCGCCGAAGCTCCAGAAGCTAAGGGTCGTTTTGCCCGTCGTAAAACAGCCAAAAAATAACCCTCAGTCGACAATGGTACAATAAACATATGACACATCGGTGGGCACCGGCATTTACTATCGTTGAAATTATAGTGGTTGTAACCGCTATTGGTATCTTGGCTGCCATATCGGTCATTGGCTATAGCAATATTCAGCGCGGCGCTATGACAGCTTCTCTTAAAAGTGATCTGGACCATGCCGCTTCCGAAATGCAGCACGAATTTCAACACTCCGGGTTGTACCCAACAAGCCTGCCGTCCGACTTTGAAACTTCTCGTAACAGTACCATAGCAGTTAAGTCAGCGGGGACTTCTAACTATTACACCAACCTTACTCCAGTACAAAATGGCGTTCTATTCGCCCAGATCTGCCAAGACCTCATAAACGAGGGAGTCGGCAAGGGGGTAGATAAAGGCGGTACAACGCAATCGTACATAACTGGATGCGGAAATTGGAACTACAACAGCACTCAAATTACTGGTTGGAATACAAAACAGTGGTCCACTCCCGTCCAAAAGGATCAACTCTTAAACTACGCCACCTCATTCACCACTAGCGACAGCTGGAACAAAGCCCAAGAGGGTGTCGTGAAAAATTTCTACACACAACTAGTTGAACGTCAAGAAAAACAAGGTGGCAGTTTTCCAATCACGACTTTCTGGGACTACTGGGCGAACGACTCCAACGGGGGAGTAAAGCAGGAACCGCTTGGTACGCCTCAAACAACGGCATACTACTGCGCCGAAGGCACTATTTCGGGCATATCCGATATCATCTGGCACGTCGACGAAACACATCGTATTACCAGCGGCCCCTGTTAGAGCAACCTCCTACACCATATATTGTGGATAACTAAAGTTTCATACCACATATATGTATTATCTGTCTACTTCATGGTATAATGAATTAACTAAACAAATTCTTTGACATTCTATACATAATCTTGTATAATGATATTAAAGAAGTAAATAGCAGTTAATTCCGAGGTGTGGCAGGAAGAAAGACAACCAAATGACGGAAACTACCGAAACCAAGCCAACAGTCGATCTTAAAACTGGGGTCGCTGACGTTATATCTCTTATTGATCAAGAACGTGAACGTGAAATTATTACCCGTCGTTTTGGCTTGTACGACCGCCGCGAAACACTCGAACAAATTGGTGAACTGCTTGGTATCACTCGCGAACGCGTTCGACAACTCGAAAAAGCTATTCTTATTCGCCTTAAAATTGCTGCCGAAGAAGGGAAGACCGACGCCGTCGCCCAACTCGAAAAAGTTATTATTCGTGCCCTCAGTGAAATGGGCCGCGCCGCTCGCATTGCCGACCTTGCCGACAAGCTCTACAACAAACCTACCAACGCCACCGAGCGTGCCCATGTTGCTTTTGTAGCTACTCTCGCCCCAAATCTTACCGTCATTGACGAAAACGATAACTACTACCAAGCAACTGCTGTTGCGGAATACGGCGACGAGAAAAAACTCAAAGGCCGTGTTGATGAAATTGTTAAAGTCATTAAAGAAGCTAAAGAGCCTCAAACAGTCGATCAAATCTACGACAAGCTTAGCTACGAACACCCAGCTCAGGTTGCTGCCCTTGCCAGTATTAGCAAGCAGTTAGCGCATTTACGCGACTCATGGGGCCTTACAAAGTGGCCAACCGTTAACCCAAAGAATATCCGCGACAAAATTTACGTTATCTTGGCCGACAATGGCAAGCCAATGCACTTCTCAGAGATAGCCAAAGCTATTAAAGGAAGCAGCTTCAAGCGCAAAGACGTTACTACCCAAGCTATTCACAACGAACTTATTAAAGACAAGCGCTTCGTTCTTATCGGGCGTGGTATTTACGCCCTCGATAACTGGGGCTACAGCAAGGGTACTGTCAGCGATATTATTGCCGACGTCCTTAAAACTGCTAAAGAACCACTTCACCGCGACGAAATCGTCAAACGCGTTCTTAAAAGCCGTCAGGTCAAAGAAACCACTATTCTTTTGAACCTCCAAAGCAAGCCGCAGTTTAAGCGCGTTGCCAAGGCTACATACGTTCTTGCCGACGAGGCGTAAGCGTATGCTATATTGCCTAATCTCTCCAGAGGTGAGAGAATAGGAACAAGCTATGGAATTCATCGGTGCATTACTGAACTTTTTACTGCAATGGTACGTCTGGCTACCAATCGTTTCGGTACTCGCATTTTTAACGTGGCGCAACTATCGCCGAGCCGAAATTATCCAAAATCAAGAAGCCGATTTGCTCATTCTTGAAATTCCAAAAACCAACGACAAAAAAGAACTAGCAGCCGAACAAATGTTCGCCAGTCTCCATGGTATTTTACGCGACAAAGAAGAGCTGAAAGCCAACAACGGCTTTCAAGAACATTTAAGTTTTGAGTTTGCTTCTGTTAATGGACAAATTCGCTTTTACGTGTGGGTACCAAAACAACTACGAACTTTTGTAGAAGGGCAAATTTACTCGCAGTATCCAACTGTCCAAATTCGCCAAGCCGACGAAGACTACACCGCGCACGAACGGGATCACCCGGTTACCTATAGTGCAGAAATTACCCTGACTGATAACGAAGTGCTGCCTATTAAAACCTTCCAAAGCTTTGAAGTTGACCCTTTAGCGGGTATTACCGGCACACTAGCAAAACTTGAAACTACCGGCGACGAAATGTGGGTGCAAATCCTCACTCGTCCTATTGCCGATGATTGGCATAAAGTCACCGAAAAGTGGGTGAATGGCGTACGGGCCGGTAAATCCAGCTCAACTTCCAAATACGTAGGCTGGATTCCGCAAATGTTTGAAGCCCTCTGGAAACCACCAGAAGCGGGTGAAAAAGTGACCGTAGCCAAAGAGCTATCGGACCGTGACAAAACCCGTATCTCGGAAGCCGAAAGCAAAGCTACTAAACTTGGCTACCAAGTAAAAATTCGCGTTGCATACCTTGGAGCGGACCAGACTACCGCTCGCCAGCAAATGCAGGCCATCGTGGGTACTTTTAAACAGTTCAATTCCACCAACCTTAACGGTTTTAAGGTGACAGGTGGGACATTTAGTAAAGAAAGCCTTGTACCGTATCGCCAACGTCAATTTGGCTTTAACAGTTTCATCCTCAATATTGAAGAGCTCGCCAGTGTGTATCACTTGCCGCATACCAATGTGGAAACCCCTAATATCGTGTGGGCGAGTAGTAAAACTGCTGAACCACCCGCGAAGCTGCCCGTTATCACTGGCAATCCTGCAATCGATGAAAATATTAGCGCTTTTGGCCTGACCAATTTCCGCGGTATCAACCACCAATTCGGTATGCTGCGCTCCGACCGTTCGCGTCACGTCTATATCATCGGACAGACCGGGGCAGGGAAGTCCGGGTTGCTTGAATTATTCGCGCTCAGCGATATTTTCCATAACCAAGGCTATGCCATTATCGACCCTCACGGCGACTTAGCAGTAAATAATATGAAGTTTATTCCTGGTAGTCGCATGCAAGATGTCGTCTATTTCAACCCGGCTGACACTGCCTACCCAGTAGGGTTTAACCCTCTTGAAGTCACCAATCCCGAGCAAAAAAGCAATATTAGCTCCGAAGTTATTGGGGTGTTGAAGCGTATGTTCGGCGATAGCTGGGGGCCACGCCTCGAGTACATTTTGCGTTATACCATTTTGGCACTCCTGGACCGCCCGTCTACCACCATGCTCGACATTTCACGCATGCTGACGGATAAAAAATTCCGAAAAGAAACCTTAAGCTACTGTAAAGACACAGTAGTACTGCAATTCTGGAACGTTGAGTTTGCCAGCTGGAATGACAAGTTCGCCGCTGAAGCCATCGCACCAGTTCTCAACAAGGTGGGTGCCTTTACCGCCAACCCAACCATTCGTAACATTATTGGGCAGCCAAAATCAACGTTTAATATTCGCCAAATTATGGACGAAGGCAAGATCCTTATCGTCAACCTTTCGAAGGGCCTCATTGGTGAGGATAACGCCGCTATTCTTGGCTCGTTCCTAGTTACCAAAATTCAGCTAGCCGCCATGAGCCGTAGCGACATCCCTAACATTGAAGACCGTCGTCCTTTCTACCTGTACGTGGACGAGTTCCAAAACTTCGCCACCGATTCATTTGCCACTATTCTCTCTGAGGCACGTAAATATGCCCTTAACCTTACTGTTGCCAACCAGTATATTAGCCAAATGACCGACACCGTTCGTGACGCCGTATTCGGTAACGTGGGGTCGATGATTTCGTTCCGCGTTTCGGCCGATGACGCGCCAATTCTGTCTAAGCAGTTTGAGCCGCAATTCGAAGCAGGGGACTTACTGCAAATGCACAACCGGCATTTCGTGATCAACATGGTTATTAATGGTGAAAAAGCTCCCGCCTTTAGTGCCACAACCCTCAAGCTGCCTTCAGAGCAAATTGATAACACCGGGCGCATTATCGAGAATTCACGTCGCCTCTATAGCCGCGTTCGCACAGAGGTGGAAGCAGAGATCAACGCCCTTATTAATATGCCGGCCAGCTTGCAGCCACAGGTAAACCCAGAGGCGGCCAAAACCGACGACTCGAACCTTCCACTTACCCCCGCACAAGCTAAACTTTGGCCTATCGACGCTGGCGCGAAAGCCGTCGGGGCGATCGTCGGCACCCCAGAAGGAGTAGGGGAGGCTACCGCACCACAAACAGCCTTTGGAAGCGCTGCAACCACTAGCGAACCTGTCGCCCCCGCGAAAAAGAAACGAAAACGTACTCGTAAGCGAAAATCAGCCACAAAAGCCGCGAGTGAAACTAGTCAGACTACTGAATAGTATTGTTGTCGTTAAATAATGCCCATGCTTGCCCAAAGAGGGGAAAAGGGCATACACTATCCCTATGTCTTTAGAGAGCCCTTTTTATCCTATCTCCGACGAAAGCCTCGAAGCTGGCGAAAGAGTGCTTGAACGCGAAATAACAGCTACTCAATCAATCGACCGGCTCTTTCTCGATACCGAGAAGTACTACGAACACCTCGGAGTAGAAGGGGAGGCTGAGTTACTTCGGCTCAAGCGGTTTGCGTGGCTGGCAAATGGCAGCACTTTGGGCATAAATGCCCATACCGCCTATGCGTTTTACAAGGGTGAAATTACTGGTCTGGCGGTTGCTGGTACTTTAATAGGGAAGGCTCCTTACCCATCGGATGCTATCCAAGAGGGTATAAGTAAAATTTTTACGGACAAAGCTACGGACTATCTCAAAGGCGTTGGAAGAGGAGGCGAAGGAACTAATCCTGTCCCACCCGGTGCAGCCTCACTGCAGGAGCGCAGGCAACAAGAGGCTGCGCAATATTTTATAGAGGACTGCCAAGAAGCACCTGATCAATTTAGCGACCGATACCGACAGCTTAAAAAGCATATCGAACGACTGACAGAACAGCTCCCTCTTCACGAGGCGGTCATGGCAAGGGCTGGCTTTTGGCTTGTATTACGAGAATCTCTCGAACCAACCATACAATACGACACCGGGCCAATTCTTACTCACCCTCTCGTACAACACGTTGAACCTCAACCCCAACAACAGCCAAGTTTTGCGCCTATGGAAGATCTTCACCCAGAGTTGCAAGCACTTGACCTAGAAACCGAGCGTGGGTTCGTGTCAATTAACGATGCTATCCATAAACTAATGGCTGAAGCCCGCCATCGTGTAGCTACTATGCATCCCACAAATAACCCTGGCGAGATCCGCGAACACCAGAAAGACCTACAAGACGCGCTCCGATCTTATGCGAAAAAGCATCTATGTCTTGACGAGACTGCTCTGCTCAGCTTTCAGGGAACGTTTTTCTATTTCACCAATAAAGGTGAAGGCGCCGAAATTGCGTACGCTGACACGAAAAAATCCCTCTCATTGACGGGTACGTTTGAACGCATAGTTATTCACAAGGCACCTACACTCAAGTCACTTAAACGATATAATCCCGCCGGTATAACTGATCAGGACCTAGTATATGAGCAGCTCGCGCCCCATATACGGCTCACAGAGGCCGCCTTAATCGACAGCCGAGACGGATCCATTACACCAATCCAGGGAAAGGTAGATATCCCCCTTACATACCCCTCACTTCACACCGAGGCATTTTTGACGCACGATAAGCCAGAAGGTGAATAGTGTTCTTTTGCTTATTTTAGGTATAAAAATAAAATAGAACATAATTAGAACATTAGACTAGGCGCCAGCTAGGGCATATGAGCAGTTGTTATACATGAACAATAAATGGCACGTGGGTCTGTTTTTAAAATATATGTCCAGGTGAGGGAATGATCAAACCTAATTAAGATATCTGGATGGAGAATTGATAAAACATCTACATAATGAGGCAGCAGAGAAGTATTTTCATGCCAAATCAATATATAGACTTAACGTCGCACAATATATCCTCGACCTCTGTGAAACGTCGCAAAATCTGTGGATAAATTCGATAAGTAAAATTTACTACAAGAAGAGTGTTATACTTATGTTTATGAACATAGGACAAAATGGAAAATGCGACGCATCAGGAAATTGTAGCACTTTACAAAACGTTGAATGGTCGTTTAACACAGAGCAATATCAAAACATAATGCTTGGGGGAGTAGGGGCTTTATTAATAATAATTAGCCTTTTACTTGTGAGTATTAACGCAAAACTTAAGACTAATCAAAAGTCGGCTTCGGAAATTCGTAAATCTGATTATACTCAGAGTCCACAACCAAGTGCTCAGGAGACAGATACTTATCAAAGTCAGGATTCCGAAAAATAAAGTTATACGATTTTACAGGTTTTACTAGGTTTTTTGAACTCCAATAGCGACGACAATTACTAATTAATTCCATGTCTTTAGTAATGTATTTACATACATAGGCAGTTGTTTTATCTATATCTTCATCAAGATATTGAGCATTAGTAAAACCAAATTTAAAAGCATTGATATTATATACTCTACGGTTGTTCTGAATAACCCTTGTTTTCTTTAAAATACCTTCGTAACCACCAAATAGAGCATGAAAATGGATTGCACCATCTTTATGACGTTCAGGAACTATAATATATTTAAAATTATCATATTTACGTTGCTGACGATGTAGCCAACCTTGCATTTTTAAATAAGTGCCTAAAAGGTCGTAACGATCTACCTTTTTTGGGTCAAAGGTAAATGTAACAAATAAATCAAACGTATTACAGCGAACATAATCAGATATAGTACGCCTTGTACGACGAACACTTACTTGTAGACTATCTTCTTTGTCAGCTTCAGATTTTAATTTTAAACTTTTACTTTTATTTTTTGTTTTGTTAGGGTCGAACCCATATTTATAGCTTGTAACGCGATACATATTCGTGTATTCCTTTGTTATGTCGAATACCCTCGATTCGTTAATATCTATCACCTTACACCTCTATAAAAAGTACATTAAATGTTCTGGTATCGAGTAGCCCCTTGGCGCTTCGCGCCTCGGGTCTGAACCGGCCCGGCGTTCGGCGTGGTGGTAGCCACGCCGGCCGGACGTCCTAGCTTTTACCACAGCCTAAAGGCCGTGGAAAAAACAAGGACTTTCAGCCAATCCGATTATTAATAGCCCACCCTGGGTACTAATAAGCTAAATGGCATACTGGCTAGTACTAAACACCTCGTGAAAGAAGTATACGTACTTTGTGATAACCCCAACGGATAAGGCTAACGCCAACGATTACGCCAATAACACCGATAACGTATGGTGCGAATTGGATAAACGTAGCGAGCAAATCCTGTGGATCAAAAGCGCCAGTAAGTGCTGTTACTTGTGCTGCATCCATGATTCGTCTTTCCTTTCTCCCTAGCCAGTATTAGCAGGGGTGATGCGTGGAGTAGTATTAATAGATTGTCTAACAATCTCATAGGTGTCATATTTCTTATATATTTCGTCGTGTCGTTTCCAAATCCAAATATCCATTACACGGCCCGTGTAATCGTTTTTATCGGCATTGTACGAAAGAGTAGTGGGGTCGCGCCAAAACTCTACTTGGGCATTTCCTACATGACGACACTGGACTTGTGCAAGAAGTTGGCGTCGATAACTGATATCGAGGTCTAGGAACTCCTGGAGTGTGCCTAAAATGGTCTTGTTGGCCTTTCTCTGCTGCTGAATAGACATGAGGGTATCTTCTGACAAAACTTTCTTTTTAGAGCGAAGGAGGGTTTGAATTTCGTCAAGCAAATAGGCGACTGGTCGACGGCCAAAGTCTTGAAGCAAGGTTGGTTCAATTTCCTCGGCAGATAGTTGAGTAAAGTCCTTAAAACCCGTGAGCTTAATGTTACTAAATACTTTAAGATCAGGGTACTTTTTTTCTAAATACTGAGCATAGTGAACGGCGCTAATCGTTTTACCAGCACCTTGGTGACCAACAAATAGGACCATGCCAACGGGAAATGTATTACCCGACTTTGTAGCTTTTTTAGTGAATGTTTTAAAGAATATTTTCATAGCTAATCTTTCATACCTCTAAAGACAGAAAGTATCAGTTTGAGAGGAAAAAGAAATACCCAAATAAGAAGTAGGGCGCTACATACAGTCATGATTAGCATCCATGTGTCTGGCTTAATGCCTAGTACATAAAAGAACCAGTTAACAAAATCTAAAAATTGGGCAATCATGGAATTGACCCATGTAAAGAAAGACCTAATAGCCGTTGTTGCCTCTGGAACCAAAGTGTTAATTAATGCGTCAACTGGCGTCAAGATAACGGTTACAACAGCTGCAAGGAGCTGAAAGAGGAAAGAAACAATTGCACTTAAAATATCCATTAACGCCACCTCTCAGGTTTTCTATCATGCCATTTACCAGAATTACCAGGAGTAAAAGTTGCATCCGTACTACGCGTGCCAGACGGAGTTCTAGAGTAAGAACCCCTATGCTTACTAATAGAAGAGGAGGTGGGTATATCTGGACGAATGTCGGTACCATTCTCCTCACCAATCGGAGATGGTAGCCGTACCTTGAACCCGAGAATTGAGAGAATACCGAAGACTAAGAGAAGGATTGCAGCGCCCTTTAAGACGATATTGAGCCATAAATTGATGCTATAAAATGGTGTGTTATTCGAGAGGTACATATTTTGCGCAAACTGACAGACTTTAGGAGGGAAGTTTTGAACGGGTAGTATGTTGCTTTGGAAGTGATTTTGACTTATCCATGCAGTGCTACAGTACACCGGGTTAATGGCTTTCATGTTATTTAATATTGATAAGAGGCCGTTAAAAGTAGTCGAGAATATACCTATACTTAAATTCTGGCTAGCTTTACACAAGAACCCCTGTATATCATCACCGCATTCCTGAACAAGGCTACCGTATTCGTTGACCTGAAAGGAAAGGAAACTAGACTGATCGAAGGTAAGATCTCCAGGGGCACATGAATACCAAGCTACAAGAGTGTATGTATCTTGACTTCCTGAAGGCACATCATACTCGAAAGGAACAGTAGGGGACATGACACCGTCGGTTAATTTTACATCCGTATTGGGGTCTGAGCCTTTCCATAGCTCATAATGCATTATTGGTGTGAGGGTATCGTTACACGTAAAGGGGACTGGATCGAAGGTATTAAAGTTTCTATCTTGAATAACGGCATGATAACCCACTACGGATATAACATTTAAATCCGGTTTATAAGAAGAATCATTAGGAGTAGAAATAGGTGTTAAATTTGCAAAGTATACACCATCATAACCGTCAGGATAAGTAACTGAATAGTTATTACGGTAAATGTAACCATCTGGTGAACCAACACCAAAACTAGGTGAACCCGATGACCAACAAAGCCAGGTCCAATCACCATTGTCAGCAATTTCTATTTGTGCAATAGATAGATCGCCACCAGTAGGAGACTTAAGCTCGGCATAATTTGTGCCTGACTCGGTTGTTTGAAAAGTCCAAACAGGCCAAGCGTAAGGGTAAGTATCGTCAGTCCAAATAACGTAAACACGCTGATAATGTTCCGACGCTTTAGCCTGTACTACTGAAACATAACCAGATGATCTTGCATTATTTAAAGAAGAAATATAACTATCACCGCAACGAGCATCGGCATAAGCTTGATTTTTACTCTCTATAAGTTGATACCAGGGTAGATCGCCATTTTCAGCTAAACTAACATTTTGCGTACCGTCGGGGGATATAACAGAAAGTGTATTTGTAGTTTGAACCACATTATCATAAGCACTTGCTGCATGTGTAGAAGAGGGAGATAACAGTACCCCTGTTATGACAGAGGTAATGAAACCGATTACTAATACAGCGTACTTCGGTTTCATTGATTAAATCTCCGGTCAAGCTCATAAGTAAGTGCTAAAAGACGCTTAATAAGAGTCTCGCGCTCGGAATTAGTAGGCATACAGAAAAATTTATCAGAAATCTCAGCAATTTCTTCATAAATATCACGAATGTTCATAGAGTAGGGAAGGGACATTATCACTCCCCCTTATTCCAAGGCGCTTTAGGGTCATCAATAAGACTTTGGCGTGTTTTGTAAAAAATAAACCATTCCTTTATGTCAGCTACAACGTAATGACCTATAAGAATACCGAGAATAAAAGTTAAAAACCACATTACTTTTTGTCCTCCTTAAGACCATGAAAAAATAATACATAACCTAAAACGCCAGAAAATAAACCTGTAACAAGTAAAATATCTTTCTTCATTATTCTTTACTCCTATGCCAAAACTTTGGTACAAACCAAACAATTAATTTAAAAATAAAATAGAAAATAACTAAAGCGAAAGCTAATGTTGTCGTAGCAACCAAATGCTGATAAATTGCCCAAAGAATTTGTGTGTCTGTAAGGTCTTGAGCAGAAGTATAAATCTCTGGGTTGTACCACATACTAGAAGCCCCTACCACTCATAACATCAATCAATAATCGAAGCCATGAGAACACAATTAGAACAAAACAAACAACCAAAAATGACGGTGACAACTGGATTAACACTTCAATAATTCCTTGTGCAAACGTCATTTGTGGTTGCATATCGATTCTACTCCTGACCTAACTGAGGTTGATCTACGACCTCAAAGAGACTTAGGAGGAGTAGGTCTTTTTTATCAATTTTGACCTCTATATCGACTTCTTGGCCATTAATGAGGCCAGAAAGAACAAAACGCTTATAATCGACGGATTTACCGTCATCGCCAGTAAACGAACGATTGGCGATATATGCACGTGCAATTCGTGATTTTAAGTTGTCTGGTAGGGAAATGGTGTCTGCCATAATTTCTCCAATTAATTTTTATGTTTGAAGCATAGCGGGGGAATGAAAAAATGTATATAACTAACCAAAGTCTAGCAATAGACTTAACGTCGCACAATATATCTTTTGCGAAGCACATTATTACAAATAAAGATGAGTACCAATACATCTAGTTTATAGGCAAAAGAGAGTACTACGTGCCTTGAACCTCACATATCCCTATTAGTAAGTTATATATGTAAGTTTTAATTAACTATTAATGACGCTATTGTGCATTCATACCCACGGTTAGTCGTAGTGTTGTATATTTTTACCTCAGAGCAAGTTTTCCACATACCTAGCCGTTATTTGCTTTTTTCTCAAAATGATTATACTACTCCCTCATTCCTCCGCTCCCCTCCTTTTTGACTTTTTAGTATTACGATATTTTAATATACTTTTTAAACATACTTGTTATGTATAGAACAAAAATAGAACATTAATACAAAGAGAAAAGGGGGAAGAGCGTACTGGGTTTAGCACGCTCCATGCTTAGCTGCCAAGCCTAGCTTGTTGTTGGCCGTGTTCGGTTCTATCGATACGCAGCACGCCCGCTTACACGAACATCAACATACTGCGGCGACATATTACGTGACTTCAAATAATTAAGTGCCCGGGCCATATCCTCCACCTGCTCCCCTGCTCCCCTGTCGATAGCCAGCTTCACGCGCGTTGAAATACCTTCAATATTTACATCAAGCTCGCGTGTAGTATTTTGCGGCAGGACAGCTTTCGTGACGGTATATCCCCTCTCCCCCGCTTGCGAGACTACCTTCCCCAAAAAACCAAGCAGACGGGTTCCCACTACTGTACTCCCCTGCTCTGGCTTAACGCCGCTCTCGTCAACAATCTGTACAGATGGTGATTGATAATAATTTTTCTTAAAAACCGCCCCCGAAGCGTCGACATAGTACTGTTGATTATTGATTTGCCAACCTGCAATTGGCGTACGGAAAGTAATCATAAAGTCAGCCCGTGCAATACCCGGCGTACTGGCTAATTTTACCGATTCCACCTCTGGTAATGTAGCAGCCACATAGGCGCTAAGAGCCGTTTGATCTAAGGTAAAACGAAGCCGTTGAGCCGGGTTGAGCGCTAGATAGCTTTCAATGGCGTCATTATACGGCTTTGTGTCAAATGATGTCGACAGTTGCTTCGATGAGGTTGTCACTTGTACCTGGGCTACCAGTTGCCATAATAGTAAGCCAAGTAACACGGCAGCACCGATAACCAACACAAAGATACCCCCTAAGCGACGACGCTGCAATGCAAGATGATGTGCCTTTTGCCGCGTGGATGTCTCTTGCTGATCGTCGCGACGATAGCCGCTAAGGGTTTGGTTTCGTCGGTACTGCGAAGCACCCGAAGAACCCGGTACTTGCGTATCGTTTTCCGTCGGTTGCCGACGACGAGGTACAGGCCTACGAGAAGAAGGTTTCTTGAACATGGTTATGTTTATTATACCTTACTTAGTAGCCGATAAGATAAGGTGGGCTACGTCTTTTGCAGCATCTGGTTTAGCATAAATGCCGAAGCGATGCGCCATCGTACGAGTCGTTTTGGGGTCTTTCAAGTAAAAACGAACTGCATCAACCAGCAGCTTTGGCTTTTCGACCATTGCGTCTTCGTCCAATACCAGCGCAACCTGTGCATCACCATAGACGGCGGCATTTTTTAGTTGATGCCCCCCTGTTAGAGCGGCGTTTGGTACCAAGATTGTCGGCTTCTCTAAGGCGGCAAGCTCTTGAATAGTGGTCGCTCCGGCACGCGCAACAACGATATCCGAAGCAGCTAGCAAATCGGGCATTGTATCTATAAAAGCATGGAGCTGGAACTTGCTTGTATCTTTTACTGAGTTTCGGAGGGTTTCGTAATGACCCGCACCTGCTACAAGAATCACCGAGCCAAGCTTTTCGAGTTCTGGCAAAGCGGCTATAACGGTTTCGTTTAAGCGTTTTGCCCCCAGGCCACCACCAGTAACAACAATCAGCGGAGCATCGGCGTCAACCTTCCAGCGTTTTTTGGCGGCTGCTTGTTTCGTCGAGTTATAGTGTTCGAATTTTTCACTAATAGGAATACCGACATAATAAGATCTGTCTTTTGGATATGGGTAGTACTCTAGCGGAGAACCAGTAGCAATTTTTGTCGCCCAACGCGACAGTACGCGGTTTGTAAGGCCCGGGTGCGCGTCTGAGTCATGTATAACCAAAGGAATACGCAAAAGATGCGCCGCCATGCCTACCGGTAAACATACAAATCCACCCTTGGTAAATACAACGTCAGGGCGCCACAATAGTAATTTCCAAAAACTCTGAAAAAAACCACCGATAACTTTAAAGCTATCGACAAAGTTTTGGCGCATAAGTGAAAACCATGTAATGTGCTGCCAAAATGTCAGGTGATGATACCTTCGTAAACGCCCCGACATGATCGTTTCAACCGGAATAGTAGCATCGAAGGCGCCGACAATTTTTGAAGCTTGTTGTACAAACCCTGTATCACACCAGAAGCGTAGTTCAACATCAGGTTCTTCGCTGCGAAGCTCTTTAAGCACCGCGACGACTGGCGTAACGTGTCCGCCCGACCCCCCGCCGACTGCGAGAATCCTCATTGATGTCCTCCTTTATATGCGATGCATGCACCGTGTACTTTGATAACTGAAATATAAGCCCAAGGGCTGCGGCCATGAATATCATACTCGTTCCCCCATAACTCAGAAGCGGTAAGGTAATACCCGTTAATGGGAAGATGCCAATCATAGCAGCTATATTAAGAATAACATGCGCCCCTAGCCAACCAAACACGCCAGCAGCTAATAACTTTAGTCGTACATCCACCATGTGGTCCATCACCCCAAGTAAACGCATAAGCAGCGCCACAAACAAAGCTATGAGCGCTACGGTACCAACAAAACCAAAGGTCTCACCAATAATAGCAAAGATCGAGTCGTTGATTGCTTCCGGTAAGTATCCTGAAGCCTGGACACTATCGCCAATCCCTACCCCAAACAACCCGCCAGAGCCAATGGCAATTTTGGCGTGTTCAATGTGGTACGATTCAGCATCTGATGTTGAGGTGTTATCGCCTTCCAAATAAGTTAAGACACGCTCAATACGGTGAGGTGAGGTAAATATAAGGATAGTACCCGCTATCAAAAGTAAGCCAAAAAGCGAAAAGATAATCTTACGGTTAATCCCCGCCACAACCAGCATTGTCGCCACAATAGCCGTCAAGGAGATACCTGTTCCGAGGTCTTTTTGAATAACAATCACGAACAACAGCGCAAAGGCCGCCAGCATACCAACCGGAAGAAGTGTGGCCTTAAGGTCATTTACACGCCCCTCTCGCGACCGTATGCCTAGAAATACTGCTAAATACAGCAAAACCCCGAACTTAAGAATTTCAGCCGGTTGAACACTTCCCAGCGGCCCCAAGTCAATCCACCGCACCGCCCCGTTAGTTCCCGCAATAATATGCGTCCAGCCCCCTATTGCCAGTAAGGCACAGGCAATAAACCCGACCCATAACACTTTGGAGCCATGTTTTAGCACAAGATTGTATGGTACTACCGACAAGACCCAGAAAGCGCCAAGCGATAGCCCAAAACTAAGGAGCTGTTTCCAGAAGAAGTATGTGTCGGAATAGCTAAAGCCATATACCGAGTTTAAGAGGTTGGCGCGTTGGGGCCCGATGGCGTATATGATCAAAAGACCAATAAACATCAGTAGGACTGTAAGTACCACAATAAGGCGGTCACCATGGTGCTTGCGCACTACCCCTTCGGGCGTGCTAGATCGCCGATCACGCCACCCAGTTGCCACGGTTAAATAATGCCCCCAAGCAACGCAACCATCACTCCAACAAACGACGCGACCGCTGCAATGACCCAAAAGCGCATCGTCACTTTTGTTTCAGGCCAGCCAATGGCTTCTAAGTGGTGGTGAATCGGCGCTGAAATGAATATTTTACGCTTAAATACTTTTTTACTAAAAATCTGAATCAAACTTGAGCCAGCTTCGACAACAAATACAATACCGATAATTGGCAGAATAAACAATGTATTGGTAAGCATCGCTACAACACCAAGGGCTGTTCCTAGCGCAAAACTTCCCACGTCACCCATAAAGAACCGAGCTGGATAAATATTAAACCAAAGGTAACTTAACAGCGCTCCTACGACCGTAAAACAGAAGCCGGCCATAAGAGGGTTTCCCTGCATCAAAGCAATAACCCCGAAGCTCCCGAAAGCAATCGCCGCCAAGCCGCCCGCCAAGCCATCTAGGCCATCGCTAATATTAACGGCGTTACCAGTGGCAACCACAACAAATGCAAACAGTGGCACGATCAACCACCCAAGATTCCAGTCGCCAATAAATGGCACTGTTACAGCCGTTACCCCAAGCCGATCAAAGAAGAACCAACCTAACACAAGGCCAATAGCGGTAATCATCAAGAACTTTAAGCTCGAGCGTAAGCCCGCGACACCCTTGCCAGCCCCGCGAATATTGATAATATCATCAATCAAGCCCACAATCGCCCCACCAGCTAAAGCCGCCAACGGCAACCATGTCTCGCGACGATCAAGGTTAAAACAGAAGGTCACCACTACAATTGCCAATACAAAGACCATCCCCGCCATGGTAGGGATATTGCGTTTGAATTTATCTGCATGCAGCTTTGTAAACACCTTTAGTAACTCGCCTGTAGTGCTTTCGGTGCGTTGACGCTTCCAAAACTTATATTTATAGGCTACAAATGTGTAGATTGGTGTCAAAAACATAGCCAAAATAAAAGCCGCCACACTTAAAAGCATCGTTCGAGTAAATGCATCGTTTAGGGCGTGGTTCAGTTGCTCCATATGTGTGTCTTAGCCTTTCGGTTGAATCTTTAAGTAATCGAGTAACCAGTTAGAGATCTCTGAAAAAATCGGCATGGCATCCACAGAACCACCAAGTACTTTATGGTCACCATGGATTGATACCATTATGACATATTCTGGATGATCTATGTCACTTCCGCCATACCCAAGATAGGTCGCGATAGTCTCGTCATCGGCATAAACACCATTCCTAATAACCTGTGATGTACCCGTTTTACCACCAATGTAATAGCCGGGTTTATCAATACCGGCAAAACCAGACCGTGCGACATGGGTCATCTCTTTAATTTGCTGAGAGGTTGAGGCCTGAACGGCACCTGTCTCAATTGGTTGAGGTGCTTCGTTTGGCATATATACGCCATCGTCATTTACCGAACCGGCAATAATAGTTGGTTTATAGTAATTACCTCCATTAATAATAGCGCTGAAGCCGCTCGCCACCTGTATAATCGTAGCATCCAAACCCTGGCCAAATGACATATTTGAATAACGCACAGCATTACCATCTGCATCATCCGGCGAAATAATAATACCTGCTGCCTCATTAGCTAACTCGATACCGGTTTTTTGCCCCAATTTAAAGCGATCGTGGAAATACTGGTACATAGTGTCGCGCGCCGTTTTGGTAATTTCCGTACCATTGCCTAGCCGCTGCGCCAACGTTACGAAGCCGGTGTTTAGCGACCACGTTAGGGCCGTTTGAAAGCTAATAACCCCTGTATGGCCTTTTGTTGCATTGCTAATTGTGCGGTCATCAACCTTTATGTAGTCGGTATTATTGTAGGTATCGGTTGCTTTAGCCACCCCTTTATCTATAGCCGTGGCCATTGTATAGGTTTTGACATCCGAGCCGGGTTCATACGGTGCGGAAATAGTGGCGTTATTAAATACAGCGCCGTCTTTTACTTCGTAATACTTAGAAGGGTCATAGGTAGGCAGGTTCGCCATCGCCATCACCTTACCGGTGTTAGGGTCCATAACAACCACGCTGGCATCGGTTGCGTTACTCCTTTTAATACCATCAGCCAATGCTTGCTCGGCTTTAGACTGAATATTGCGATCAATGGTTGTTACTATATTTTTGCCATCCTTGGCAGGTATACGGATATTACCACTACCTATAGTAAGCGGAACGTCACTAACATCGGTAACGGTTTCGAGCTTGCCATCAACACCGCTTAATTCATCATTCATATAGCCTTCAAGGCCGTAGTTTCCTACACCATCAGCGTTCACGAAACCTAGTGCTTGGGCGGCTAATTGACCTTCTGGGTATACCCGTTGCGATACCGCTAAGAACCTCACCCCCTTAAGGTGTTTTTCCTTTATTTTTTCCGCCTGGGTTCGGGTTACCCTCTTAGCAATAACCTGGTAGCGACTGTCGGTTGCATTGACTGAGTCTTCAAAAGTGCTCAATAAATTACCACCGGCAACATCTTTCATTACCTGGCGGAGTTCGTCAACTTCTTTAGATTGGTTCACGACAAACGGGTCAATAAACACCGTATACACCGTTTCGTTCATAACCAATTTTACTGGCGTGCTGCCGTTTAAAGCATAGATTTCACCCCGGCTAGCAGGTAGCCTATCGCGCTTCACCTGCTCGGCCTGTGCCAAGGCAACATAGTGATCATGCTGAATAACCTGCAAATAAAACAAACGAAACACAAAAATAGTGGCGATCGCTAAAACGATGCCAGCTAAAATTCGTGAGCGACTGCCTTTTCGTAGTTCAGGCTTCATATATCCTATCTATTATACGGGAATTTACTCGTTTACGTATTGTGTACTAGCCGGTGTGGTCATCTCTTTAGCCACGTTGCTATTCTTTACCGTCTCAAGGGCGGTCAAACGAGCGCTTTCAACTTCAAGTTCGCTCTTTTGCTCGGCGTAGCTTGAAATTTGATTATCTATCTTCTGCGCTTCGTAGTCATAGCCGGTTGTGCGAGTGGCCTGTGTCACGTAAATTAACCCGAGCACAATAATCATTAGTGCAACCAATACGGTATGGGCAACCGGGCCAAGCTTTACAGCAGACTGAAAACGAGTTGTGTTCTGATTGCGAGACCAGTTTTGCTGGCGCCTAGATACATAATAATTAGTGTTTTGTGACATACTACTTGTTTGTTTTTATTTGTTGATGTTTTTTGTATGGCCCCGATAGGCTTTAGGCCTAGGTAGGTCACGTGGCCTTTCGGCCTGCTGCTATGAGGAAGCAGGCCGAAAGTATATGATGTGTTACTTTACGCGAACCGCTACGATTTGTGGTTGGTCTGCGTATTGTACAGTGATGTGAACTGGCATATTTTTTGCCCTTTCTTTTTTTTATTTTTTCACAGCGACTCGTAGCTTTGCACTACGTGAACGCGGATTGTGAACGTCGTCGGTGGCTCCTGAAATGGGGTGTTTGGTGAGGATATCGAGTTCAGCTTCTAATCCTGACTCGATCTGCTCTTTAAAAAAGCGTTTCACCAGACGATCTTCAAGGCTATGAAAGCTTATAACCCCTACTCTTCCACCTTTATGTAAAAGTTTCGGAAGAAATGGCAGGATTGCTTTCACTTGCCCAAGTTCGTCGTTGACGGCAATGCGGAGCGCTTGAAAAGTACGCGTGGCGGGATGGATTTTTCCGGCTCGGCCACGATAGTGTTGCTTAATCAGTTCCGCTAGGCTTTCAGTGTCACGAAACGGCCGTTGGCCGACTATTACTTCGGCAAGATTCTTAGCTTGCATGTAGGGCTCTTCGCCGTACTCGTGAATAATAGTTGCGAGTTCCTGGACAGTTGCCTTGTTAATCAATTCCGAGGCTGTACTACCTTGAGATCGATCCATACGCATATCCAGCGGACCATTATGTGAGAATGAAAACCCTCGTTCGCCCTGATCGAGCTGTGGTGACGACACCCCCAAGTCAATCAGGATAAGATCAAATGCCCTACCTTCTTCGCAGAGCTGCTTTGCCGCAGATACAAAATCGGTGTGCATTAATTGAACGCCCCGGTCTGCTAAGTGCTGAAGATGCGCAATCGCATAATCATCACGGTCGACCAGAACACTCTCCTTATCGTTTTTGGTTATACTCAAAACTGCCGTTGCATGGCCCGCATAGCCAGCGGTGAGGTCTAAATAGGACTCACCCGCTTTCGGTGCAAGCTCGCGAAGAACAGCGTCGAATAGAACCGGAACATGTTGAAGTGGTGGATGTTCTTTACTCATCTCCTACAGTATATCGCACAGCCTTGATAACAAGAACTGATTAATGTACTGAGAGGAGGATGAGATATGACCAAGGCCATATCTCATCGAAATTTCTCACAAAAGCACAAAAATGAAGAACTTCATTTTTGGTGCTTTTTGCTCGAAATTTCTCGAGATCACCTAACTGATAGCGAAGCTGTTTGTTTTCGCAGGTGTGTTTGTTTTTGTAAAAGTCGTGTTCTTGCCAGAGCGGAAGTACCATAATTGGTGGCAGCTCTTGTTGGGGCGAGAACGTGTTGAGAGACTTATGTGAGGTGGAGTTTTGGGAGGTGTGTTTTGGAGAAAGGTGCAATGGCTTTATTAATGTGGGCCACGTACCACGCCTCACTACCAGATAGTTGATCTCGAGAGTTTTTCTTTCGTGTTTAATTGTCAAAGAACAGACGTACTACAAGGTAAGCGTGTACGCGCTTAGTGCGGTCTATTCTGAATCTCCAGCCATTAGGCGCCAGTACTGCCCCGCCCGAACGGCAACAATATCTTTCGTGATACGACCATAGTCAAGCAAATGCTGCTCGATCGTTACGCGACCTTGTTTGTCGTCAAGCTCGGCTTCAGTCTTCCCGCGGCGAAATTGAACGTTTACGTCGGCTATCTTCTCATCAAGAATACTGCCACTGGCGTTCAAAGCCGGTTCGACTTCTTGCTCCCATACCGCTTTTGGATAAAGGTGCAAATACTGCCCAAACCCCCTCGTAAGAACAATGCCGGAAATAAATTCTTCGCGAAGCTCTGACGGTATCGTCAATCGACGCTTGTCGTCTAGTCTTCGTTCGAAATAATCTATGCGGGCCACTCGTTTTTCCTTAGGGTGCTAGAGTTATTTTTTAATGTAGTTTTTTGTCTTAGTGGGCTGCTTTGCCACTTGGACTCATCATACTACCCACAATTACCCACTACAACCCCCAATTTTGACATTTTTTCATAACGTGTCGATTTATCCACATTATTGGGGAAAACCATATACACTTACCGGTGTTACGCTGTTTTGTAGATACAAAATTAAGCGTGGTATTTTCCACATACGTATCATTGCGTTTATGGTATATTGAGTTTTTTACAGAAATATGCTATAATAATATAGTTACACAGGGTGTGTAATCTCCAAGCAGTTAGGAGCATCATGGACCAGCAAGAGCCCGAAAAAATCGGCCTCGAGCAAGTTGCCAGTGGCAACTACGAAGGAAGATTCCTTCGGGTATACGAGGCAGGGTCGACTTTCGCCGGACCCATCAAGTCCATCGAAGTATTTCACGGCTATCTACTCAACATCACACTGGAGTGGCTAGCTGTCAGCGAAAGCGGGAGCCAGAACGGACCGTGGCACATCGAGCGTAGTAAAGACTGGTCGCTCCTCGGGCAGAAGAAGGCAATCGAGATCGAAAAGATCGGAGAAGACTTCCAGATCCAAGTTCGCTCGTCCGACGGCAGGCGTGCCTGGCAGGGTCGAACATTCGGAACCGACGACCCACACTTCACCCTCGTGAAGCCCGACGCCTAGGCGTCACCCACCCCGCCGAGCTCGGCCCCCAACCCAGGAGCCTCGCAGCCAGCGGGGTTTTCCTTTACTTAGAAAATAGATGCCTGAGCAGCTCGCCAGACTCTGCGACAGATGGTGCCTCAGTAATAATACCGCCTTGAGTAGCAACTTCCTGATACTCACCTCTTTGCTCACCTGGATGCACCCATACACCCACCACACCCTTTGGTAAGTCCTTAAAAGCCCTAAGCTTGTCATCTTCTAGTGTTACTTGTGTCACTATTTGACTACCGAATTCACTAGGGAGCTGAAAGGTGCCATCTGGTTGTTGCCAACTCGCTATTACAGCTGCCTTATGCGGCGTATCGGTCATATGCAATGGCGCTTGGTTTAGCCCTGCTATAGCAATTTTCAATTTTTGATCGGCCATATCACCATATGTAAGAAGCCCCCAGGCTGGTCGTTGAGTACTTATTTCGTCAGCCAACTGTATTCGCTCGAGTGCACCGGGCAGCAAGAAGCGATCCCCCTTATGCCGCTTAATGAGCGCCTCAACCAGTTGCATAACCGCCTCGCTCCCAAGTGTACTGCGTAAATGACGCATAAGAAAAAACGTTCGCTCAGCCTTATAGGCACTTTCAAATTTTTTATCAAGCTCAGCCCCCATACCTGGATGAACCCGATCGACTTCGTCAGTAAGCGCTTTCACAAAACGCGGAGTATCAAAAAGTGTTCGGTCGAAATCAATACACTGGAAAAGCGTGCTTTTAATCATTACTAGCGAGCCCCACGATCATCTTTGCAACCGCATCGGCATCATGACGAATAAGCGAACGGTGTCCAATTAAAGAATCGGCTTCGTTCAGGGCAGCCATTGCACCAAGAAAATCACCGCCCACCGCTTGGTAGTGTTGTTCGTGTAGCGTATCACTGTCTACTTTTGTGACGTAGCCACCCTCTTCCTCGTACCGCTTCGCTATCTCTACAGAAGGCTGCTGCTTGTTATACAGGACATAATCAAGAAACGGCGTACCAGCAAATCGCTCAATCTCGGCTGCATGATCACTCACCGTAAAACCATCCGTCTGGCCTTTTTTACTCACCAGGTTGGACACGTATACTGTTTTTGCTGTTGTTTTCTTTAGCGCTTCGCCGATCCCATCAATAACCAACAGAGGGCCAAGTGAAGTATAGAGGTCACCTGGGGCCACAACAATAATATCTGCTTGCTCAATCGCAGCCAGCGCCATTGGGTTCACTTGAGCTGTAGGAACCAGTGAGAGTTCGGCGCGGCGCGGGTCATGCTTAAAGTATTCTTCATCGATCACCCGTTCGCCGTGCAGTACCAGGCTTTTATCAGCCCATTCCATCTTAAGCCGAACGTTATCCAGTGTTACAGGAATAACCGTCCCCCGGATTCTTAAAATTTCCGATGCCGTTTCAACAGCTTGACTGAAGTCACCGGTTATTTTCTCTAAAGTCGAAAGTAATACGTTGCCAAATGAGTGACCACCCAGCGTACCACCATCAAAGCGATACTGAAACAAATCACGAATTTTAGGTGAGTCGCTCAAAGCTACTAGGCACTGACGGACATCACCGGGAGGTAACGCACCCAACTCGTCGCGAAGCACTCCTGTACTCCCACCATCGTCAGCCATGCTCACAATCGCCGCTATTTGGGTCGTATACTTTTTAAGGGCGGATAGCATTGTAAAGCTCCCGGTCCCTCCACCAATCACCGCTATTTTCAATTCGTTCGGCTTAAAAGGATCTTTCATATGCTTTTCATTATACACTTTGGCAGTTTTAGAGTGTAAAAACACAGCATCCGCGGCATCGTTTCAACGGAACTTGCTTCACGCCACGAACCGTAAGGGTCTCTACGCCTTACGGTCCTTCGGTTACGCGAAAGTGTCCTTTTGAAAGATGCCGCGGATGCTGTGTTTTTACGCTACAACATCTTCGCCAAAGTGTTTTTGAAGGCGCATTTTAATAGAACCTTCATGCCGACCGAGGCGTTTACTGAGTTGTTGGACCGTTTCGCCTTGAGTAAAGTATTGCTTCAAATCGGTGTCATGCTGTGGTTCCCATGGCCGATAGGCATTAGGGTAGACTTCGCGCATTTTAGCAATTTTATCTGCCCAACCCGTTTTTGCAGCCGATGGTTTCGGCGGTGCGGCTTTACGTTTGGTTGCCTGCTGAGCAAGGTGCGCAAACCGTTTTGCAGCTTGAGCTGCTTTTTCACGTAAGTGGCCATCTATAAACTGGGCCTCTTCGCTCACCCGTAAGGCCATCTGGTTAATGCCCGATAAATACAGGTTGTTCACATTTTTTACTCGACTGAGCGCTACATATCCCATACCTTCCACAAAGGCTTTACGCAGGTCGATTCGCGCCGCATCGAGGGTCATGCCTTGCGATTTGTGCACCGTAATCGCCCAGGCTAGCCGAAGTGGAATTTGGGTAATACTGGCCCGCTTTTTATCGCCATCGCGCAGTTCCCAAGTATCGGGTGTCATTAGTACTTCTTTGCCGTTTTGAAACGCAACAATTGGGTAATCGGTAGCCGGCTCAAATGCGACAACTGTTCCAACACTACCGTTTACGTATTTGCGCTCGGTACTGTTTTTTACCGCCATTACTAATGCACCCAATTTGAGCTTTAAGACTTTTGGAGCCAAAACCGAGCGTTGTAACGTTTCCACGTAATTCTCTGACCCAGAGGTTGATTGCTCGTACGATACCTCATCGCCTTCTAACTGGCGCAATTTTGCCTCATTCATAGCATCGACGTCTATATTTACCGTGTGTAGCTCGGTGAGCTGCTCGAGGTCATCTGGGTAGACTTCGGTGCGAGCTAGCAGTACTTCGGCATGCCGACGACGAACATCCCCGGCCCTAATAGCGTTCAATATTTCCAATAATTGCTCATCGTCCTGACGATGTTGTTCTTCAAGGTAACAAATAACCGGATCGAGTTCCTGCCAAACATTTGAATTTACTACAAAGCTGCCAGCTCGCGAATCCCCCCTATTAATAGGCGGAAGTTGAAAAAAATCACCCGACATAATGACCTGTATACCGCCAAATGGAAGATCAGGTTCTTTACGCACCAATCGACAGACCTCATCGACCATATCAAGCCGGTAATCGTGGAGCATACTAATCTCATCAATAACCAGTACATCAGTTTTTTCAATAATTTCACGGCGACCCTTGGCAATATGTTCGGCGAACCCGTTGGGTACAAAATCGTTTACACCAATACCCGCCCATGCGTGAATAGTAGTACCGCCCAAGTGCGTAGCCGCCAAACCCGTTGTTGCTGTTACCGACACATGCTTACCGTCGTGTTTAGCTAGTTTAATAAACTGGTTTAGGACATACGTTTTACCCGCCCCTGCCGGACCGGTTAACAACACACTTTCCCCCGAAAGCATTATCTCTAGTGCCAATGCTTGGTTCATCCTGCCTATTATAGGTGAGAAAGAGTGATATACTCAAGCCATGAAGCACCCCAGGACACAAAAGCACAACATTCGCCTATTGGTTTTAGGGCTGCTTGTCATCGGTATCGGCCTACTTGTTTATTTCTTTATTTCTATAGGAGACTCGCCCTCCGAGCCTACACCACAAACGTTTGCCAACGGTGCACAAGCGACGCTATACAAAGATATTGCTTACTGCGATTCAAACGATGCTCGTCAAAAAATGGATATCTACATCCCAGCAACAGCTAAGGAAGACCGCCCTGCCCCATTCGTTTTTTACGTCCACGGCGGTGGCTGGAAAGCAGGCACCTCTCGTAATAATATACAAAAATATTACCCGCAATTTTTACTTGCTAAAGGAATTGCCTTTGTGACAGTCGAATATCGGCTTGCGCCAACGGTAAGTTACCCCAGTCAAAATAATGACATTAACTGCGCATATCAGTATTTAATGAGCCACGGGTCAGAATATAACTTGCGCACCACACAGGTAGGCTTCTTTGGAGATAGCGCCGGCGGCCAGCTGGCAATCATGCAATCACTGCGCAGCGATACACGAGCCAATGCTGCTGCAACTGCCGTATTATACGGGGTGACAGATTTGTGGTACCAAATCACCAAAAAGAACGACACCAATGCTATTCGCTACCTTGGTGGTAAAAAGGACCAAACAACCGCCAATCAAGCCAGCCCTTACAATGCCGACCTCCGTACAAAAACAGCTTTCTTGTTAGTGCATGGCAGCAACGATGCCGTCGTTCCCATTGAAACGGCTCAACGTTTTTACAAGAAGCTACTTATGAATGGCGACAACGCCCAGCTCGTTACCATTCCAGGCGCTCACCACGGGTTTGGTGATGCCACTGGCAGTAAAGCTCAGGCCGCCGCACAACCCATTATTACAGCGTTCTTTGAGAAGTATCTAAAACCGTAGCGCTAGCCGCGAGGTGGTTCGCCCTCAGGTTCACCCAGTAGTTTCTTACTTTTAATTTCGTAGCGCTTACCCGTTAGTTCACTGGTAATATAATCTTCGTTAATAAGGTTCACGAACATATCAAGGTCGTTGCCATCCATAATAATAATTCGGCCTTCATCATCAGTCATAAGTTCGAGTTGCATAGTGTCCGCATAGTCGATGGCTTGTTCTTGGGTAATCGCCCCTACTTCAAGCTTCTGCAGCTTGTTGACGATCTTTTTCTTTTCCATCACTAGCGACTGCAAATCGAGGCCTTCTGGGAAACTCAGTTTGTACTGCTTTTCAATCTCGGTGACTTTTTGGTCAGCCAAGAGCTGCTTTTTAAACTCGTAGTTAAATAAACGCTCAAATTTTGACTGGCTAAAGATGAAAATATCCTTATCAACGATCAACACTTGGTTGTCAGAAGGAACCTTCCAGCCAAAGTCGGGCGTAAAAGGCTTAAAGGTACCTTCTTTGAATTCCCAAGATGTCGCCCCGGCCAGTGTATTACCGCTACTCACCTGCTTGATAACATAAAAGACACCTGTACCATCCTTACGGCTAAAACGCGCTACAATTCCCTTAATGCGTTTGAATTCGTGCTCTTGCTCGCTAAATTCAACAATGTCGTTACGCTCATGTTCGATAAGATGGATAAGCGTTTCGGCGCGCCCTACTTTAGGGAGGTCGGTGCGCAGTAGCACGTTATCTTCTTTCTCTACAAGTTCGTAATCACGCACACTTAGGCCGGTACCCGCACCGAGGTTTACGTCGTTAATGATGTCGTACAAAAAAAGCGATTTAATTTGAGCGTCAAGTTCATCGGCAATAGTTGTAGTGTAAGGTGTGTAATTTTTATTAAATAGAAAGAATTCTACTCGAAGTTCATTTTTAACCGCATCCGTTTGGTTGGCCCATTGGAAAATATCCACCCCGTTGGTGTCATCTTTATTTTTTAGCTCTGCACTAAGGTCATCTGTTTTTTCAACAGCTTCAACTGGCGCGTTAGTACTTTTTGTCTCAACAACTACTTCAGCATCGGCGTCAATTACATCAGACATATCGGTCATTTCAAGCGTTTCGTCAGTATCCATGTGTGTATTTCCCTATTTAAAACAACAGGATTTATTATACATGAATTTTCTATTGCGCGAGCCGTCGCACCGCCTCGTGTTCCGTCATACCAGCCCTAATATGTTCGTTTACTTCATCGAGTTCTTTGTAGAACTCGGCTAAATCATAAGGAGTTACTTGGCGTTCATACATAACCCCTTCTATACCATCATCAATATCTATATTGTTTCCCTGAACTGTTACATGAGCAGAGCCGCCTTTAATAAACTCGAAAAGATAGGTGTGGACGAAGGGCACAGTCGTATACGGAACATACCGCTCGAATGAGACATAATATTCTTCAAGCACCGGCCCGGCATGAAATCGGGTGTAATGAAGTGTGATGTTTTTTTCGTAGCTTGTAGCGGCTACTTCAACCAGCCGAACTGCTTTACTGTCAGAATCAAATATAAAAAAGTCGTCAGCCGGCTTATCAAATACCATATACGAAAGATGGAGGTTACGTTCGGTCATTTCGGGACTCGAAGAGGCGGTACTTTCACCAAACACCGCTTCATTGTTATTAGCCTCTATAAATTGATCGAGCGCCAAAGTCGCTTCGTACGCCCCTTGATATAACTCAAGGCCCCGCAGTGTTTCATACTCTGTTCTTGGTTTGATCCCCTCGCCACCAAAAACAGCCTCACTCATACTAGATCCGGACGCCTTCGCGCGCCTTATTAGCCCATTGGTCGGCGAGTTCGTTGCCTTCATCACCTTCGTGCCCACGCACCCAAGTAAGGGTGGCGTTCGAGTTTTGGTACAGTGGGTAGACTTCTTGAACGATATCAAGGTTTTTAATAGGGCCACCGCTCTTCTTCCAGCCCTTCGCTTCCCAGCTTGGCGCCCACTTGGTAATGACATTAATCCAAAACTCACTATCGGTGAAGATTTCAGCATGCTCTCCAGCTGCATCCTTAAGAGCAGCAATAATAGCCTTACCTTCCATGCGAATGTTAGTCGTTTCGCCATCCTCGCTGCCAAGAATATGTGGTACGCCGTTTTTAATGACCGCATAGCCACCAGGGCCGGGGTTGGGGCTCGCAGAGCCATCTGTATAGTAAACAATCATAAGATTTATTCTAGCCTATTCAACTACTTCAACGCCATTCCAAAAAGCGACATAATTTGCAAAGTCTTTTTTGACACGCTCAACCGAACCGTCTTTTGGTTCTGGGTAATACCAAGCGCCAAATTCATTCCGCTGGCTATTGACTACAATGTCGTAATAACTCGCCTCACCCTTCCATACACAAGTGCTATGATGATCGCTTTCTTCGAAAAATTCCCAATTCAGGCTTTTAGGTGGGAAATACCAGTTACCCTCAATGCGAATGAGGTCTTCTTTAGGTGCTTCGGCGATTGTTTCGTTGTTCCAGACTGCTTTCATACTTATTATTATACGCGTATTCCACTTAAAAATTCTTCCAAGGTATCGCAATTATTGAACGCCTCAACGAGCCCCAGTGCTTCACCATGATTGAATTTAAGTTCTTCGTAACTTATGTGCTTTACCACTATCCGCTCGCCAGCGTCAAGATGTGTTGGATGTGTAGCGATTTTGTTTTGAGCGACAAAAGTATACCAAAACCATTCAATTTTCGAGACTCTTTGGGTAATTTGTAATAAATACCAATCTTTGAATTCCAAGCCAGTCTCTTCGCGTAGTTCGCGTTTTGCCGCATCTAGTACAGATGCGTCACTTGGGTCAACACGCCCACCAGGCAGTGTGTGCGTTCTTTTTACATCTCCAGGCTGCTCTTCATCAAGAACAATAATCTTACCTTCGTCAATCGCAATCACCTTCACGGTGTCTGGGCGTTTAATCATCTCGTATGTCGCAAAGCTTCCGTCAAACATTTCTTGCTGCCATTGATAGACATCGAAGACTTCACCATGAAACACACGCTCCGCATGTTCAGGTATTAAGTTTGCATTTGGCGGAAGTGGTCGATTCGTCATACCTACAAATCTTCTGGCTTCACCCGTCGTTGCTCGGTTGTGTCTCGATCACGCACACTCACTAACCCATCGGTTTCAAGCGTATCAAAATCCACTACAACACAGTACGGCGTACCAATTTCATCTTGGCGACGGTAGCGCTTACCAATATTGCCATTGTCGTCCCACATGACCGCACCGTATTTCTTTTTCAGAATCTCATAGACTTCACGAGCCTTAGCAACTAACTCTGGTTTGTTGCGTACTAATGGTGAAACGGCAAATTTTACTGGCGCTAGGTGTTCTGGAAATTTCATTACAACGCGCTTTTCGCCGTTTACTTCGTCTTCAGTGTAGGCGGTAGTAAGAACGGCCATTAAAGCCCTTTCGACACCAAACGATGGTTCAATCACATGGGGAACAAATTTTGTGTTCGTCCCCTTTACGGTATATTCCATATTCTTGCCACTCACTCGCTGAATGTTGCCCAGGTCGAAGTCAGTACGATACGCTAAACCAAGAAGTTCCTCGCGGCCAATTGGGAAATCAAACTCAAAATCGATCGTTCGTTTACTGTAATGAGCGCGGTCTTCTTCGGCCACTTCCAGCTCATGCACGTTCTCGTCAGCTAAACCAAGGGCCTGGGTCCATTTCCAGACTTGCTGGCGCCAATGTTCAAACGCTTCTTCCCACTTGGCTGGATCAACAAAGTATTCAATCTCCATTTGTTCAAACTCGCGGCTACGGAAAATAAAATCACGCGGGCTGATCTCGTTACGAAAGGCCTTACCTTGCTGTGCCAAACCGAATGGCAGGTCTGGGTAGAATGAGTCGACGACATTTTTGTAGTTAGTAAAGATTCCTTGGGCGGTTTCTGGGCGAAGGTATGTGACAGCCTTGTCGTCGGCAACCGGACCTACCGTAGTAGTAAACATCATATTGAAAGTACGCACATCTGATAGTTCGTTGCCGTTAGGACTCTTGACGTTGTTGTCACGAATAAGCTGAGTGAGTTGATCCAAACTTAAACCATCAACCTGATAGCCAGCATCTTTTAGCAGGTGGTCGGCTCGAAAACGCTGCTTAGTTTCGAGGTCCTCGACTAACGGGTCGTTAAACGTATCAACATGCCCACTAGCCTGCCACACCTTTTGGTTCATCAAAATTGCCGCATCGACACCATACATGTCTTCGCGCTCATCAACAAACAACTTCCACCATAGCGCCATAATATTGCGCTTTAACGCCACGCCAAGTGGGCCGTAATCCCAAGTACCACTCAGGCCACCGTAAATATCGGAACCAGGGTAAATAAAGCCGCGTCGCTTAGCTAAACTAACAATCTCTTCCATGTTTTTTTCAGTACTCATATGCGCCCAGTATACCATAGTCTACCCCTTTGGAGAATTGACTTTTTATGGTTTTTTTGCTATAATATATATATCCCTGCAATCAACGAGAGGAATGGGAAAGTGCACATCCAGATCACCGGGGTTTCAGCAATCGGAACCCCCCAGACCGCCGAAGAGCTCTACAAGAAGCACGACTACATCGCCGCCTTCGACACGCTGAACGACGTGCTGAAGGAGAGCAGGCTGATGACCCTCGGGGGCGACCTTCGAAGTCACCTCCTGACAGAGGACGAGTACACGCTGCTCTACTGGTGGGTCAAGGCGGGCGTCCGCGCCACGCATCAGTCGGGATGTTCGGTACGGCCGGCCCTCGGCCTGCTGAGCGTCGTCGACGTGCTGATCAAGAGCCCCAACAAGCGCCACCAGGACCTGGCGAAGCGAGTCAACAAGTCCAGCCTCGCCGGAGTCAAGTGGCACGATCTGAGGTAAGCGCCGTGATGCGCGCTGCAGCACGCAAAGCATCACTCCGGGGCCCGCGCAAGCGGGCCCCTTCAACTTTCCTACTGTATCTCTACCGCCGCATGCGCCTCTACCAAACGCAAGCACTCACCCAATAACGGCGCCACCCCGCCGATTTGTACCAGCACGCTCAGTGGTCGGCCAGCGATAAGCCTCAGTAGTTTAATATGATCCCCGGTTAATTCGCCGTTTTGCACCGGCCGCAAACCTTGTTCGGCGCTATCGTAGCGGTAGTTACTTTCAGCTGAAAGCGGCGCTCCGTCAATATCAAGTTCGAGGTTTAATTCATGCCCCAGCAGCGACGCGTAGCGTATATAAAACCACGTTTGCACTAACGGCAAAGGAATCGTCAATACATCAAGTCCGGCCAGCGTTTCGACGGTCAAATCAAACCACTCCGGCTCATCGACTGTTTCACTTGCCCTAGCTACGAGTTTTATCACCTGATAGCCAAACTGCAGGCGGTCGTAATCTTCTAAAATATGCCGGTAAAAATGCTGCAACTTAGACGACGTCAACACCCCAAGGTCACTCTTGCCCTCACCCAGTACGACATCGCTGACTGCAAATAATTCAATGCCACCAGCCAGTTTGCTTTTCTCTTTGCGCACGCCGCGAGCCATCACGCTGCGGCGGCCATCGGGGGTTAATAATTGCAAAATGCGATCAGCTTCACCGTAGTTAGTGCGCCGTAACACCACAGCTTGGGTGCGGTGGGTTTTCACTCCGCTACCGCCTTCACCGCCGCCACAATATCATCGGGGTGCATAGTTGTTTTATCAAGTATGCGTTTTACGCCGTAGGCTTCTAGCTGCACTTCAGCCAGCTGTTCCGCTAAATTAGTACATAGTACAAGGGGTATGGCCTGCGTATCGCTATGTGATTGCAACTCATTTAACAAAGCAAAAGCCGTGGCGCCCCCTAATAGAACATCCAGAATAATAACATCGGGCAATACCGCATCAATGGCATCCATGACTGCTAATGGGTGCGGGATTGTCTCTACTTCATAACCCGCATTCTGCAACACAGCGCCGTGGCTATCGGCCAACCAAGTATCATCTTCTACAACAAGCACTCGCGTCATAGCAAGCTCATCTGCATTGAAGCTTGTAGTTCAACGTAAAAGGTAGCGCCGTCTTTGTGGCGAATAGCCCCAATCCGACCGTTCATAGCATCGGCAAATTGGCTCGCTATATACAGTCCTAGTCCACTACTCTCTGGGCGGGCGTGAATAGTTTGCGGTGCATGACGCAGTTTTTTCTGTAAGCTTCGCCACATATCACTAGAGAGGGCCGGGCCGTAGTCACGAACACCAATCCGTACTATTCCCGCTTTTTTAAAGGCTTTTATTTGCATGTGCACAGCTGTTCCAGGCAAACTATAGCGCAGGGCGTTATCGCTAAAACCAAGCAAGATTCGTCGCAATAAGTCACGGTTTGCCACCAGTAGTAGTGGGTGTTTACGGCCTTCAATCGCGACCTCACGGCCATAAGCCTCAAATAATGGCGTCAGCTCTGCGACAATATCTCGGCACAATTGCTCGGGGTTTATTGGCTCTACAGTAAACAATGCGTCTTCAAGGCGAGCCGATTTTGTTAGGTCACTTGTAAGACGAAGGGCACGCTCGGTAGTAAGAATGGTCTGGCGCAAAAGTCGCTGGCGTTCCGCTTTGGGTAAATGCGTATCCTCAAGACGCAGGGCTAGCTGGCGCACTAACGCAAGCGGTGCTTTGAGTTCGTGCGCAGCCGCAATCAGCGGCGTCACTTCGTACCTACTATCACCTCCATCCATATGCATCTATAGTAGCACTGTCATACTACCCAGAGCAAAGACAAGCGTGATGTTATTTTACAAAGCTAATTGTTTTTACGAGAGCGTCGAAGTCTTGTTTAAATACCAAGGCGTCGGAACGAATAGTGACTGTTTTATCACGAATCTTAAATATAACTGCTTGGCCGCGAATATCTTTTGTGAAGGCGCCGTCAAGGCGAGTACCAGTCTGTTCGTTAGTCGTAAAAGAGCTAGAAACAAGATCACCCTTACTAACAAGTGTCTTATATGTATCGACAACCTTGTCGTAATCCTTGTCTTCAATGGTGACGTGTAGTGCATATTGCTGGGTGGTCGAAACCGGCGGGACAACCACTGGGTTAAAGTACGCCTCGTAGGTACCACCACTGGTTGCATCTTTAGCCTCATATACACTCCAGGTCTTAGGGTAATCGAACGACAACGTTCCGTAGTCGGCAGGCCCAGTAAACTGACGATTAGGCTGCTTCTCTTTTTCAAGAAAATCGGCGGCGTCTTTATCAGCTTGTGTCTTAACGGCAGCCGCTACAGCAGTTGATACCTTGCTATCAGTGTTATATTTTTGATCGCGGTAGTTCATATAGGCCCAAACCGCTCCGCCACTCGCGGCAAGTGTTGTAAAAATAAATACAAAAGTAAGAATAAGCCACTTTTTAGAAGTCTTTGCGTGCATAGGTGCCGGTGCAACCGGTGGTATTGGCGTATAGCCAGGCTGCGGCCCCATTGGCTGGCCAGGGAAAGGCTGCGGTTGCATAACAGGCTGCTGTGGCAGGGGCTGCTGGCCTTGTGGCTCGTAAGGAGATTGGGGGTTCATACGCGCTATTATACTTACGCTTAGCTAAGGTGTAAAGGCTCGATTACATAGATCGCATATGCTTCGAAGGTCGCCACCGGCTCAATGCCCACCAAAGGGCTGCCATAACACACAAGTTTCAAGGGCCGATTCAATCGGTTTGCTTCTCGCTGGACCGCCCGTTGCAAGCGCTTGCCATCGCGACTGACAGAAAATGCATACACAATTGTTGTGGCGTCAGGAAAAGCTTCGCGCCAGCCATTCACCCACCGCACCGACACGTTCGGATCACGCCAAGACAGTGCACGCGAAATCCACACAAATAACGGGTGGATTTCATATCCAACCGCCTTCGCACCTCGCCGGCTCACCTCGCGCAGCACTACTCCATCACCACTACCGATATCAAGCACGACATCGGTTTTACCTAGAGGCAGAGCTGTATCGAGCAATCGGCGAAGGTCACGTCGCCTTGATGGAACATACGGCGCACCAAAAAAGACGCTCATACCCAGTAGCACTGCCACGCAACCAGCTATATATACCCAGATCATTCTTCGGTATCAAACCTCTTCTTCACCACTTTGATATCGTTTTTCAGTTTCGTAAGGTCTTTTTCAATTTCTTCAGCCAGCGTTTCGGCCGCCTTAAATTTAGTAACCGCTTCTTCAAGCGCAAAGGCGGGGCTTTGAAACCAGGTCACTAATTCCGAGAGTTCTGATAGTTTCTGTTGGACCGTTTTATTGTTATTTGCTTCTGACATCGTGTACCTCCGCTGTAATTACTGTAGTGTGTGTTTCAATCTCAATCGCCTTACCCACCGCTACATCGCCGCGTAGCAGTGCGTAGCCTCGCTGTAATACGGTGTCCGGGTTAAGCTGGGCGACCGCCAATCGTAGTGTCGCAAGGCGCTCGAACGAATCATCCAAACGCTCGCGAATGCGACGATACGCCGCCTCAAGCTGGTCGCGAGTGCGGACCGAATATTGGTCAATCGCCTGAACTAACTGGTGCCCCAATGAAGTAGCCTGCTGATGAGCCCCTCGAATAATTTCCCGCCTGTCTGGCACAAGAATCTCGGCGGCATTTGTTGGCGTAGCGGCCCGTCGGTCCGCCACCATATCGGCTAACGTATGGTCAACCTCATGCCCTACCCCGACCAATGTTGGAATACGGCTACCGGCAATTTCCCGGGCTAACAATTCATCATTAAACGTCATAAGGTCTTCGGCACTTCCTCCGCCACGAACAATTACCAACACTTCCGGGAGTTGTTCAAGGTTATTGAAGTATTTAATAGCCCGAATAATCTGATCTGCAGCTGGATCGCCTTGCACTTGCGTATGAGCTACTTCAATATCCATGCCACCCCAACGCTCATTCACAATTTTGCAAAAGTCCGCATAGGCCGCCGATTCAGTACTTGTAATAACCGCCACTCGAGATGGCACGCGCGGCAACGGACGCTTGCGCTCGGGGGCAAATAAGCCTTCGGCCTCTAATTTAGCCTTCAGGAGTTCGAAACCTTTTTTAATCGAACCTTCGCCGACTGGTTTGACGGCACGAATATTAAGGCTGAATTTACCCCATTTAGGGCTAATCCGCGGAGCCGCCACAACCACAACCTTCATACCATCTTCAATGGGAATACGGAGCGAATAAGCCGGCATAAAACAGTCGACTAAAGCACCGTCGTCCTTGAGTTTAAAACTGACCCACTTACCCTGGCTGACCCTAAACTCGGCCACCTCGCCCGTAACCGTGACCGTGGGATAGGCGTACTCTAGCGTTTGGTTGACCAGAGCAACAAAATCACTAACTGTCAGCTGTACGTTTTCCATACTTAAGAATCGTTAGTTGATAGAACACATATCCGAAACCAATCGTGCCGGCAAGCAATGTAATACGGGCCAGCAATGTACCAGCAATCGCAACCTCAGCCGTTACGCCACTAGCCGCCAAGAACGCCACCATCACCGCTTCGTACACCCCTGCGCCACCAGGAGTTACAGAGATTGCACTGGTAATCGAGGCCACTCCAAACGCAATAAACAACAAGGCCGCATCAAGCGGGTACCCTAACGACCAGAAAGCAATCCATAACAACGCTACGTCAAGAACATTGGCCAGTGTCGCCCAAATATAGGGAACAATTAAGATTTTGCGGTCGCGTCGAATGGCCAAATAGTCGTCGTGCAACCCTTCAAAAAATTCCAGTATAATAGCGCCCTTTACGACGTTCTTTTTCTTTCCACGAGTAATCCAGGTAACAAAGGCATTAGACACACGCGTCAGCCAAGCCGAGAAACGCTCAAGGTGCCGTTTGCTTTTAATAAGCCAAATAACCAAGCTAAGCACCGCAACCGCACCAACCACCAAAGCAATGGCAATAAACACAATCGTTCGATCAATCTGATGCTCGAAAATAAGTATGATAACCGCCAGCACCAACAGCATAATAAAACTAACGAACGTCAGCACGAAACGGATAAGTTGCGCCATGGTTGAACGCGACGCAGATACTTTGTGCCGCCCTAATACCCACGCAAGATACGAAAAACCGGCCGCTCCCCCACTTGGCAAAATATGATTTACAAAATTCAGCTCTAGCGCCAAACGAGTAGTCCCCCAGTGGGACATATCTTTCAGATTACCCTTAGCCCGAAGGTATGAAAAGATCATCCCCCCTGTGGCATAGTAACTAAAAAACTGCACTGGAATTAAGAGTAGTAATATAGAAATATTAACTTGGCCCAACAACAGCCATGCTTTGACGATCTCCGGCCAAGCCGCAACCACCACAATAGCAAGCAGCCCGAGCGTAATAATCGTCAGCCAACCTCTAAAAGACACGTTCATACCCTTATTATATATGCAACATCTATTAATACCACTGTATAATAAGGGCTATGTATATTTCTCTACTGGGCCGCCAACCCGAATTATCTATTGCCGAGTTGGAGCGGGTTTTCACAAACGTTAGCTGGTTTTCGGCCGAGAGTGCTCGTATTAACACGGATGAGGTTATCGATATCCAGCGATTGGGTGGTTCTCAAAAAATTGGCCGCATAAGCCTTGAAATACCTTCCACCGACTGGAGAACGATCAGCACTCGTATTGTTCGCCACTACTCTGATGCCTGGAAAACTTCCGAGGGCAAGATAACCCTCGGCTTAAGCGCCTACGGCTTCACGCTACCAGGTCGAGAGATACAAAAAACCGGTTTACTCGTTAAAAGCAACCTAAAAAAACAAGCAGTCAGTGTACGGCTCATCCCTAATCAAGACGCCGCGCTCAGTACCGCTACGGCCCACCACAATAAACTCGGGTTATCTGCGACAAAAGTTGAATTGCTGATCATAAAAGGCCGCAACAGCACTATTGTTGCCGAAAGTATAGGCACGCAAAACATCACCGCCCTCGCCGCTCGAGACCAAGGCCGGCCACGCCGCGATGCGTTCGTAGGCATGCTGCCACCTAAGCTAGCCCAGATGATGGTTAATTTTGCTTTAGGACCTAAGTCGCTAGAACTCCACAAGGCTCACAATACCCTGCGAGTGCTTGACCCTTTTTGTGGAACAGGCGTACTCCTTCAAGAAGCAGCGCTTTTAGGGGCTTCAGTATACGGAACCGATTTATCAGAAAAAATGATCCGCTACAGCCAGGACAACCTCGCTTGGCTCGAAAACCTTACTCACAGTAGCTTTGACTGGAAACTAGCCGAAGGCGACGCCATGACTACACAGTGGCAACAACCGATTGACGCGGTCGCAACCGAGACGTATCTTGGCCAGCCTTTTAGCGCCCCGCCTTCGAAAGCCAAGCTCACGGAAGTGCGTGGTAATTGCAACCATATTATTGGAAGTTTTCTGCGCAATATCGTACCACAATTAGAAACCGGTACATGCCTCGCCCTAGCTGTACCAGCCTGGCGTGATACCAACGGAAACTTTACTCACCTCCCCCTTACGCAACAACTTGATAGTTTTGGGCTTACACGAATTAAGTTAACAACCGTCGAAAGTGACAGATTACTTTACGCCCGCCCAGATCAAGTTGTCGCCAGGGAAATACTGCTAGTTACCAAGCAGTAAACTGCATACCAATTTGCAGTGCTAATAATATAGTAAGCACGAAGAACACCACAACCACCCTGGTTGTGAGTACGTCATCATTTTTATATGGTTTTGCCATAGAAAATCTCCTAAGTCCGTCTATTACGTTATACGTCCCACACAAACAAGCCTGAATGACGGAATCAGTAGTGTTAGCGCGTTTTTTAACCATACCGAATACTTTTTGGTAATCGGGTTAGGTTATACCGAATTGTATACACAAACTACCTATAGTCGTACGGTAACTACAGTAGGTGTGGAGGTATTCTAGCATACCAATTATTAAATAGTCTTTAAATCTAATGGTAATTTTTAACCCTCGTACCCCTTGACTATTCACGTTATTTTAGGTACAATTGAACAGATTGTTTGAGCAAAAGCTCATAAGGAGATAATAAAGTATGTCACACGTTAAAGCAGGTGGTTCAAGTAAGAACATCCACAACAACGCTGGCGCCCGCCTTGGCGTTAAGCGCTTTGGTGGCCAAAAGGTTCGTACTGGTGAAGTTCTCGTTCGCCAAACCGGTAGCACTAAAGTTGCTGGCCCTGGAACTTTTATTAGCCGCAACTACACTATTCATGCCGCTCAAGATGGCGTCGTAAGCTTTGCCAAGGTAAAAAAAGGCAGCTTCACCGGTAAAACTGTTCAGCGTACGCAAGTAAGCGTTAGCTAGTCCTTCTTGCCAAAAGTAAAATAAAACCCGTGAGGTACCTCACGGGTTTTATTTTTATCTACTCCCCTTTGACTGTTCCTTATCAGCCCTTGCTTGCTTCAACTCGGCAAGAAGATCTCTGTATTGCAACGCGACACCCCTTGCACCAGGGCTCATGTCACCATATGCAGAATTAAATTCAAACTCATGTACCGCCGAAGCAAATTTATGAAGCAAGCGAGCGTCTTGTGCATCGAATTTACCACGAATATCATCCATCCTTGCCGACAACGCATCAATACGGAGATCTGGGTCATCTTTCATATCATCAGGAGTTGCTACTGGTACCTCATTAGTCTGTCCGGATGGGTTCAATACGAGCAGTTCACTCGCTTTATAGGGCTTTTCATGACGCCCATCAGGCGACACAAGAAGAAGTGTGCCATCTTGCTTATTAACGAAGTCTACCTTCCACCCACCTTCCAACTCTCCGCTACTACGCTTAACCCTTACTTCTTGACCAGGCGAGAAATGTTTAGCGGATTCGTGCTCGATGGGGTTTGCGATCCCTGAAGCATTCGTTGCTTCTTCGGAAAGATCTTCGATAATTTGCTCGCGCGCTTCTTTGTCCACAAAACGTTCAGTCGACTGGTAAGCTTCAGTTTTGGGTGCAACGTCCTGACCGGACATTATGCCTTCTAGATTCACAATAGTCTTAGCGGCACCAACTTCACTCTTCCGAGGAAACTTGTCACTAAACGGTATATTAGCAACACTTGGAGATGGCTCACGAACACCCGCCTGTTCCTGTTTAAAAATAGCCACAGCAGTATCGATACTGCCCTTCAACGTTTGTGCAGTGGTTTCATTAGCTAAAAGTAATCGAAACGGGTCCCTCAACGCAACCGGAAGAACAGTCATCGGTACGGGCTGCCCCTCTTTCGTCGTTTCATCTATAAGTGAGCGAAGAACATCAAGTCGCTCCATTATTTCTTCGAGACTATATTGCTTTCCAGTAGAGCCCACAAGCTCACCATTCTGTGAAGCATCTTCTATGCCAGATATAAACCGGTCCATTTGGGCATCAAGCACTAACTGGCTAGTCTCAGGGGTCAGGGAATCTCTAAGATCGGTTGCTTCGGTAAGAAATTTCTTTGATAAGTCTTGCTCTGGTGTTGGATTTTGCGATTCGATATCTGTCATTTTTTGTTTTTAGTGTTAATTAATATCTAATATGGCTTACGACTGCCCTAAATGATATCGCACCCGCTCAACAACATCGCCAATAACTACCTGTGATTTCACAAGATAATCATCAACGCCAAGTGCTTCAGCACGTTCTTTGTCCTTTGGCTGGCTAAGAGCCGTGAGCATAATAACGTGAATATTAGCGGTTTCAGGGGTGTTACGAAGAATGTCGAGCACATCGAAGCCACTGATTTTTGGCATCATGGCGTCGAGCAAAATAAGATCAGGCTTGTAGCGTGTAGCCGTAGCCAGCGCCTCTTCACCATTAGGTACCCATTCTGTTTCGAAGCCTTCGATGTCGAGACGCGACTTGTAGACATTTGCCAACGCCTCGTCATCTTCTACTAGTAAGATTTTCTTTTTTGCGTCCATATACGCTGTATTGTACTACGGTCCAAAGATAAGCACAAGCTAGAACGACTGCAGGGCGGCATCAAGTTGCGGATCCCTACCAGCATTAGCATCGTCGGCGCTTAACGTCACCGTCTTGTCTGGTTGAATGCCCTTTTCAGAGATATTAATACCATCAGGTGTATACCAGCGGGCTACCGTTACCTTGAGCATGGCACTGTTGGGAAGATTGATCAGTTTTTGTACGCTCCCCTTGCCAAATGTCGTCACGCCAATAAGAGTTGCTACCTTGTGATCGTGAAGCGCACCAGCTACAATCTCACTAGCACTAGCACTACTCCCGTTTACTAATACTACAGTTGGTAAGCCGTTAAGGATTGGGCTGCCCGTAGAGCGGAGTTCGTCCGTCACCGTACCACCCGTACGCTCGGTAGTGACGATCTGATTATCGAGCCACACACCCGCTAAGGCCTGGGCTGCAGTCACATAGCCACCGCCGTTCCCACGGAGATCAAGCACGACCGCACGAACATTCTGATCCTTAAAGCTACGAGCTACCTGACGAGCCAAGCTACCGGTGTTATCATCGAAACGCGTAACGGTCATAATGCCAATGCCGTCTTTAACGGAGCCGTACACACTGGGGTTGTTGACTTCGGCACGGGTTAACGAAAAGTCTTTTAGTTCACCGTCGCGGCTTATCGTAAGCTTAACAGTCGTACCAGCATCGCCGCGTATTTTCGTTACAATATCGTTAATTGAAGCTTTGGTCACATCTTCGTCATTCACTTTAACGACAATGTCATTAATTTGCAGGCCAGCTTTCTCGGCTGGGTTATTTTGCAAAAGCCGGACGACAGTTGGTAAGTTATTGCGCTCAGCGAGCTCGACACCAATACCCCCGCCAATTGATCCTGTCAGGCTGTTATTGAAGTCGGAGGCCTCTTTTTTATCCATGTACACGGTATACTGATCACCCGCCGCCTGAACAAGGCCACGACTTGCCCCGGCAATAAGTTTATCGGCGTCGAGTTTTCCATCGAAGTTATCTGCCAAAGCATGATAGGTATTTTGAACAGTCGATAGGTCGATATCCTCTTTGCCTATAAGGCTATTAACGCCCGAATGAAGCCACGTACCGGCATTTAAAGTACCTGCCAGGTAGCCTATGCCACCCACAAAAACAAATGCTAATATTACAACCGCTACAGGCAGCCGTCGCTGTTTTCTATCACGACGTCGTCGCCCACTAGGCGCGCTAGTGGCCTGTTCATACTCAACCATTACCTGTAACCCTCCGAATGAAATATCAGTAAATACTGCTACTATTATACCGCTTTAGCTGGGTATTCACTGAAGTTTTGTGCGTTGTATTATTTAATTTTGACGTATTGATCAAAAAAGTTTGAAGATAGCCACATTTTACTGTACATACCATAGCCTGAACCATAGTTGTAGTTGTATTGGCTTACGAGCACCTTGCTGCCATCAGGGCTTACGTCTTCTACATAGGCAGTGTGACCAGGTGAGCTAGCCGATGAATACGGTGCCGATGAAGTACCCCAAAGTGACGCGACTGAACCAGGTTGTGGAGTACGGCCAAGGTTTTGGTAGCCGCGTTGCGCTAGGTTGTACGCTGCGCTACCGCCGTTACCAAGTACGGTATCGTAGTATACGCCAGTCTCTTTGGCAACGCGCCACGCAACATAGCTAACACACTGGCGACATCCGTAGCCGTGACCGTCAAGGCCGTTACCGGCGCCACCTTCAGACATGTAGCCGATCATCCAACAGTTTGATTCATTCCACGGGTAGGCAGCTAATGAACCAGCGTCAACCAGTACTCCCCCACCCGTTGAATTAGCTCGTGCACGAATAGCTGCTTGTGCGGCTTTAGCAGCGGCAATCTGAGATTGGTTGTCTTTAATCATATTTTGGTAGTTAGCTTCGTCATTCTGGGTAGACGCCAACAAGTTAGCTTGCTCGGCTTGCTTAGCTGCTAACGAGTCACGAGCAGATTTTTGCTCAGCCAAAACTTTTTCAACATCTGACTTCTGTTGGCTTAATTGGGCCTTAAGGTCGCGGACTTTTTTAATAGTGGTGCTTAGTTGGTCCTTTACCGAGTTACGGTACTCTTGCTTATCAAGATAATCGCCAATATTTTGGCTGCTGGCAAGCATTTCAATTGGCGAAATACTGTCATCTACATAAAGGTCGGCAATAGTAGTACCAAGCGCGTCTTGGTTTTCCTGAATTTGCTTTTCAGTATCAGCAATTTGAATAACCAATTTGTCGTATTGAGCCTGACCAACATCAATTTGGGCTTGGAGGGCATTCTTTTCGTTGGTAATCTGCGCTAAAGCATTAGCAAGAGTAGTCGCTTCGGCATTAAGACGATCAGCCTCAGCCTGGTAACGAGCCATATCGGCCTGCAGCGAAGCGATCTTGTCGTCGTATTGGTCGGCGGCGGCTGGCTGAGATTTTAGAGCGAATGCACCGGCACCAACTAAAACAAGCGCACTCACAATGAGAAACGCCCTTTTCGTATATTGAGTGATTGAAGCTGGTGTGGTGGCTTTCAGTTTCATCATTACTCTACCTACATTAGCATAAGCTTTATGTACAGTCAAGCATACTATCACGGTGGGCACTTCTCTTTCGATCTACCGGAAATGGCTTCGCACCGGGTCTTCTCGGGCGCCAGCGTCCCGTTCAGACTCGGGCTGCAGATATTTCCTTGTATCTCAAAAGAGAAGTGCCCACCGTGATAGTATGCTTAAAATGTTTATTAAAGCTTAAGATAACGACGAGTTGCAAGTAATGATGAGATCATGCCAATAATAGCACCGACAATAATCATAGCCAGTAGTACAATCCCCGCGTAATACGTAGCGAGAGTGAGAGTTGGCTGAACATTAATGTCATATGTAGCAAGCGCAGGTGCGGCGAGAACTAACAATGCAAAGCCCATACCGGTAGCAATAATGGCAGCGAAGAACCCGTACACAATCGCTTCTACTAAAAATGGCCCGCGAATAAATGCCCTATCGGCCCCAATCAGCTTCATCATCTGGATTTCTTCACGACGGTTGAAGATGGCCATACGAATAGTATTGAAGATTATCAGCATAGAAATAGCCACAAAAACGATACTCATAAGAATACCGATTTGCTGTGCAAAGTGCGCTACCCTACCAATAGTTTCAATGGCGGTGCGGCGACTACCCGCAAACGACGGGTCACGGTTGGGATCAATGTGCTCCTTCACGAGTTCGTTGTTTTTAACCAAGTCAGACAATTGCGCCGTGTCGTTGATATCTTTTACCTTAATACTGATCGTCCAAGGGAATTTGTTGGTCGCTTCTTTAACAGCACCCAGCGTTCCCTCATCCGTTTTATTTTGGTTAACAAAGTCTGTTCGGGCTTCTTCTGGGGACTTAGTACTTACACTTGTTACCGAGGACAGATTCTCAATTTGCGCCACTACCGTATCGACATCCTTTTCGGTGGTGTCGTTTTTCAAGTAAATAGACATGTTTACTTTATCGCGGAGTTGGTCAACCGTATCAATAAGAACGTTATGTGAAACAAAACTGACAAAAATAACAAACAGCGTAATAGTCATAACCGCGGTAGCAGCCACTGTTAACCAAGCATTACGGGTAAAATTATTGACCCCGTAGCGACACATGCGCAGGAAAGTAATCCACTGGCGGCGATGATGCTTCTTCTGGGCTAAAGCTTTAGCGCTCGTTTTAGCCTTGACGACCTTATTCGCCTTCTGCTCTTGCCGATTCTCTTTTTGATTCTGTCGTACCATACTATTACCCTACTGCCGGTAGCTTCCCTCGGCCTGGTCACCGGTAATTTTACCTTCTTCAATAGTAATAACGCGACGCTTTAATTTGTTCACGATATCGGCATTGTGAGTAGTAAGCAGTACGGTAGTGCCGTATTTGTTAATTTTTTCAAGTAAACGCACAATTTCCCAAGTGTTTTTAGGGTCGAGGTTACCGGTTGGCTCGTCGGCAATCAGGATTTTAGGCTGACGAACAATCGCACGGGCAATAGCAACGCGCTGACGTTCACCACCAGATAGCTGGCTTGGGAACTGCTTTTCCTTACCCGTTAAGCCCACTAGGTCAATCACCTTTGGTACGGTACTTTTAATCTCGCGGCCGGTCATGCCGGCGATTTCCAGCGCAAAAGCGATGTTCTCAAACACCGTGCGCTGTGGAAGTAGTTTGAAGTCTTGGAAAACCACGCCAATTTTACGGCGGAGCATAGGGATTTGTGAATCTTTAAGAGTGTCGTAATCGATGCCGCCCACCACGATTTTGCCGCTAGTTGGCTTCTCTTCGCGGGTGAGTAGTTTTAACAACGTTGATTTTCCGGCGCCCGATGAACCAATAATAATAACGAATTCGCGCGGTTCAACAAAAAGGCTCATGCGGTTGAGGGCCGGAGCGTTATCTTTGCCGTATGTTTTTGTTACCCTATCTAGTAGAATCATCTCTGTATGAAGTATAGCATAATCGTATTGACTAGCCTATGCGCTGAGCGAGTTTAAACCCAGCCCAAATACCCACAATGCCACCAACCGTGGCAAGTAAAATACTCCAGCCGCTAAATATGTCAGTGTCACCCCATAGAAATGGTATGTAAGCTCCGATGATACCGCCAATTGCAGCGCCAATAGTAATAAGAAGTTTATTCATAACGCTTATAGTATACTCCATTGTCAGGGCTTTGTATGTACAACTACGAATCCTGATATCTCTTGCAAGCAGATACCCGCGCGACACGGGTATCTGCTTGCTTGAGAAACCGACCCCTCAGGCCGGCACGGCACCCTCTTGGGCGCCGAACTTGGCCAGAACCGATCGCAGGTTGACGTAGTCAGCGCCGTTGGTCGGCAAGAAGTTGCCCGCGAAGCCCTTCGGGTCGAGCGACAACCCAATGAGCAAATGCTCGGTGCCGACGACTCCTCGGGTACCTCGCGGCCCACCGAAGTAGGTCGCCTCGTTCCAGGCCAAGTCGATGGCCTTCGTGAACATCATGTCGTACTTGCCATCGCCGATCGGCAAGCCGCCCGAGAGCGGCAAGTAGCCAGTCGCCTGACGATACAGGCCGACATTTCGGTCGACCAGTTCGTGGGACAGCCCGAAGTGATCGAGCAGCCGTCGGGCGACGGTGTTCGCCGAAGCGGACAGAACGAGCAGCAGGTGCTCGCTGGACACGAATGGGTCCTGGAGCTGGAGCGCCGCCAAACCGGCGTCATCGATCATCGAACGCGCTTGGTCGGTCATGCTGATTGCTTCGAACATGGCACTTCCCTTCTTTGCTGGGTGAATCGGTTTCTCGAAGACGCTTATCAGCGCCTCGTAGTTACACACACGTATAAAGGTTCTCGTATCCTTAGTGCTTCTTTTGATAAAAAGCGGGAACTAGAGGAGTATGATAATTTGGATTATATCATATTTTGACTATTTTTCAATATTTTGTTGTATTTTAAATGCTAGGTGCTTCAAGAAACGCTTCCATAAAGCCATCTAAATCACCATCTAAGACCCCTTGGGTATTGTTCGTTTCATACTTGGTACGCGTGTCTTTTACCAATGTGTACGGGTGAAGAACATAATTACGGATTTGACTCCCCCAGTTGGCCGACTCACCTGCTTGCAATTCAGAAACTGAGGCGGCGTGTTGTTCAAGTTGTAACTGGGCTAACTTTGAGCGAAGAATTTTCAGTGCCGTTTCTTTATTTTGCAGCTGCGAACGTTCGTTTTGAATAGCTACCATAATGCCAGTTGGAATGTGAGTCACGCGAACCGCCGAATCGGTTGTGTTAACGGACTGTCCACCATGGCCACCAGCGCGGTAGACATCAATTTTTAGATCTTTGTCATCAAGCAGTACTTCGCTCGGGGCATCGATTTGAGGCAAGACTTCCACTAGAGCAAAGCTGGTTTGGCGTAAATTATCGCTATTAAAAGGACTGAGGCGCACTAAACGATGCACGCCGTGCTCAGAGCGTAAGCGGCCATACGCGTACGGGCCCGTAACCTCAATAACGACCGACTTTATACCCGCCTCTTCGCCAGTTGAACGCTCGATAATGGTCGTCGACATATCGGCTCGCTCTGCCCAACGCAGGTACATACGCTCTAAAATTTCTGTCCAGTCTTGTGCATCCGTCCCGCCTACCCCAGCACTGAGACGAAGAATAGCATTATGGTCATCGAACTCACCATCGAAGAGTAAATCTTTTCGAAGTGTTTCGTATTCCTTTTCAAAGGCGGCAATTTGAGCCTCGAACTCACCAAGTAATTCGTCATCGCCCAGCTCCATAAGCTCTTGCATGTCATCGGTCTGGGCTTTTAAAGTAAGCCATGGGTCGACCATTTTCTTCAAGGCCGCTAGTTGCTTACTGAGGTCTTGGGCGTGCTGTGGGTTGTGCCAAATTTCCGATGACGCCAGCTGAGTTTCGAGTTCGGCAATGCGCGCTTGGCGTTCATCTAAATGAAGATGCTCAAGGGCCGCATCAATGTGCGTACGAAGATCATTCAGGCGTTTAGACAGAGGTTGCATTCCCCTTATTATACCTTAGGTTCGGCGGCAAGTGCTTGTACGGCGGCAATAAACTGCTCGCCCCTATCGGCATAATTCTTAAATAACCCAAAGCTAGCCGCGGCTGGGCTTAAAAGCACCACCCCACCGTCTTTTGCAATTTGGCTGGCTTTTTGAGTAAATGCTTCGGCTGTAGTGTGGGTATCATCCGCCGAAATGTATTGGTAGTTACTAAAACCGACAGCGTCAAACGCAGCGGCAATAGAAGAAGCCTCGTCACCAACAAGTAAAGCTTGCACATCATGATGCTGCATTTCTTCAGCTAGTGGAGTAAAGTCGGAACCCTTGTAGGAACCGCCCAAAATAATAACTTTCGACCGGTTTGGAAATGCACGCAAAGAAGCAATAGCCGACGTCGGTGTAGTAGCAATGCTATCGTCGTAGTATTCTACCCCATTTACTGTAGCAACGTAGGCCAAGCGGTGCGGTAAACCTGTAAATGTATGCAACCCCTGTTCAATAACAGTGGCGTCTTGTACGTATGGCCAGACTGCATCAATTGCCGCCATGGCGTTATCGAGGTTATGGGAACCTTTTAGCTGTAATGTACCCGTTGAACAAAGCCGCACAGCACCATAATAAAAATTGCCATCCTGTACGTGAGCTGATTTGTTATTGGGAAAGCCATTTTTTTGCGCAGCAGATTGCTCGGCGATGTGAACCGAGTACTTATTACCGGCATTATATACCAACAAATCATCCGGCGTTTGAAAACGAGTGATGTGTGCTTTAGCATCGACGTAATCAGCCATATCGCGGTGGACATCAAGGTGTTCTTGCTCAATCATTAGCACAACGGCAACATGGGGCGAACGCTGGATATCCCACAACTGAAAACTAGATAACTCGTACACCACAATATCGTCAGGCTCTACTTTAGACAGCACGCTCAATGCTGGCACGCCAATATTCCCGACGAGCCATACCGTCTTACCGGCAGCTTTTAAAATCGATGCGATAAGGCTAGCTGTTGTACCCTTACCCTTCGAACCAGTTACGCCAATAATAGGCGCTGGGCATTTCTCAAAAAACTCATTCGTCGCCGACCATACGGTGCCGTCAGTGTGTATTTTATAGGGCGACAAACCGGCAGTACGTACCACCAGATCAAACCCGTCAAGCTGTTCAAATACGCCCTGGCCAAGCAATGTCTTCGCACCCTCTGGGACTGGGTGGCTTGGCACGTCGCGCTCATCGACGATCGTAATGTCGTTTTCGCCGCTGGCCGACCAGTACGCGTAGTTCTCCTCACCCTCGACTCCGTAACCAGCAATTGCAATCTTCATACTGCTATTGTAGCTCGTCTGGGAAAAGTTTCACAAGCTTGTCATTTAAGGCGACGACTTCATCTTTATCGCCACCACTGACTGCTGCGAGTACCCAAGTGTTGGCATCGAAGAATTCTTGGGCAATACTGCGAATTTTTTCAGCTGTGACTTTGCGGAGCATGTCAGGAACCTTATCGTAGTCTTTGACACAGTCATCAGCAAAATAGCGATTGGTATAAAACCCACTAATTTGAGAAACAGTTTGGGCACCCATTTGGTAGCGTCCGAGACCAAACGACTTCGCTGCTTCAACTTCGGCTTCCGTTAACTTACCATCTAGGACAGCCTTAAATTCACGGGCAATAATATCGAACAAAGCCGGCGCTGTATCGTGGTTAACTTGCCCGGAAATATCCCAGGCACTATCGTAAAAACCAGTACCGCTATATGCCCCAACGTGGTAGGCTAGGCCACGAGAACGAGCTTTGCCGTATATACGTGAGGTAGCCGTACCGGTAAGGATATGGTTGAGTGCGCTTAAGGCATCTAACTCTTCGTCTTCAAGGACGCGCGGCAAGCTCATTGTCCAACCAAAAGTAAGATTGGTAGCGTCTTTGCGGCGAATAAGGGCGGGGTTGGCTTTATGAAGCTCATCGCGGGGAATTTCCAAACGCTCACCTTCCGGTAAGTCAAACGATTCAAGTTGTCGAATAATATCCGCTTTGCGGCCGCGCAATTTACCAGCAATCACAAAACGCATATTACGCGTGGTGTGGGTGCGGCGGTGATGTTCGCGAATGTCGCTTAACGTAACGTTATTAATTGTAGCCAACGCCTGACGAAACGTCAGGACGTCCTCACCCAAAAGCTGCTGAACGCGCGGCCATAGAATACGGTGGTGGTCGTTTAGATAACCCGTCAACTCGCTCCGAACATTCCCCTTTTCGGCATCAAGCTCTTTTTCGTTGAAACGTGGTTGGCAAATACTAAGCTGTTGCAGCTCTAAGATACGATCCCATTCAAAATCGGCACAGTCGGCCTCGTATACCATCGCGAAATCAGACGTATAGGCATTGTGGTAAGCGCCGTTTTTTGAAAACTCAGCTTCAAAGGCACTCTCGCTCTTAAACCGCGCGTTGGCGCCAAAGGCCATGTGTTCCATAATGTGCGCCACTTGCTCGATCTCTTTGGACTTTGCATAGCGGTTACCTGCCCTAAAATGAAATTGCATACTCATAACGGTCGCGCCAGGAATGTTAATAAGCAGGCCGCGGGCGCCGTTTTTTAGTTTCACTTCTTCGACAGAATGGTTCATACTGAGTTGCTTTCAGACTTTTGGGGTTAGTATAGGTGTTTCGGGAGACCAGCCTAGACGACTAGTGTCGACCAGATTTGCGGTTTTGTCGTTGGGTCTTCTTTTTCTTACGAGCCGTATTCTTTTTGTGTGCGGCATCGCTGGCCTTTTCAGCCTTTTTAACATTGAAGTCATTGTCGCGGTTCGATTCGCCCTTCAAAACCTCGTTGACACCCTTTTCAACCGAGGATTCCGCTAAGCGAGTAAGCTCGGTATCGTGGTCTTCGTCTTGGCGAGCCACGGCATCACGCAAGGTAACGTGCATAACCGCACGGAGTACTTCTTCGCGAAGCGTTGCCTGCAAACTATCGAATAGTTTTTGGGATTCGCTACGGTACTCAACCAGTGGATCGCGCTGTCCAACACTACGCCAGTGAATACCCTCACGAAGGTGCTGCATATTTTCAAGGTGCTGCATCCACAAGGTATCGAGCACTTGAAGGTATACTTCACGTTCAACTTTACGAAGAATATCCTCTTCAAGCTCTTGCTCTTTGGCAGCGTAGAGCTTCTTTACTTCCTTCATAGCTAAGTCGAAGCGTTTTTTGTCGTGCTTTTCAGCACCAATGGCTTTAATACGCTTGTCGGTAAGTGGGAAAATCTCCTCGAATTGTACGGCGAAGTTTTTGTTGTTTTTGGCAGGTACTAATGTAAGTTCGCGAACCTTGGCTTCGATAAGGCGCTCGATTTCGGCCTTAATATCTGCACCTTCAAGAATTTTACGACGAATAACATACACAACACGACGATGACGGTTAATAACATTGTCGTACTGCACGACGTTTTTACGGTTGTCAAAGTTGTAGCCTTCGACGCGCTTCTGGGCGGCTTCCAGTGTTTTTGAAACCATCTTGTGTTGCAGCGGCATATCATCTTCAACACCAATACGTTGCATCAAGGCGGCAATACGCTCACCCTGGAAGATACGCATGAGGTCGTCTTCAGTGGAAACGTAGAACTGAGTCACACCAGGGTCACCCTGACGTCCACCACGTCCACGCAGCTGGTTATCAATACGACGGGATTCGTGTCGCTCAGAACCTAGCACCACTAAACCGCCTAACTCTGCTACACCTTCGCCGAGTTTAATGTCGGTACCACGACCGGCAATGTTGGTTGCTAAAGTTACCGCGCCTTTTTCACCGGCTTTTTCAATAATAGCCGCTTCGCGTTCGTTATTTTTGGCATTCAAAATTTCGTATGGAATTTTCTCTTTTTTAAGATAGTCGGCAATGAGTTCGTTCTTAGCAATCGATGCCGAACCAACCAAAACTGGACGACCCGCTTCATGGTGTTCTTTAATCGCATCCGCAATGGCTTTCAACTTGCCCTTTTCGGTCCGGAAGATGAGATCCTCTTTGTCGATACGAGCAATTGGCCGGTTTGGTGGTACCTGCACGACATCAAGCTTGTAAATTTGCTGGAACTCCTCGGCTTCTGTAAAGGCAGTACCGGTCATACCCGAAAGCTTTTTGTATAAACGGAAGTAGTTCTGGAATGAGATTGTCGCCAGTGTCATACTTTCTTGCAAAATAGGCACGCCCTCTTTAGCTTCGATCGCCTGGTGAAGGCCTTCGTTGTAGCGACGTCCCTGCATAAGACGACCGGTAAATTCGTCGACGATAATAACTTCGCCATCCTTAGTGACCACGTAGTCTTTATCGCGCTTAAAGAGGGTCTGGGCACGTAAAGCTTGGTCGAGGTGATAGACAGAACGAACGTATTCCGGACTGTAGAGGTTTTTTACGCCAAGCATTTTCTGGACTTTTTCAACACCAGTATCAGTTAGAGCAACCATGCGGCGCTTTTCATCCAATGCGTAGTCCTCTGGCACTAGCTTAGCGGCGATTTTTGCAAACTGCTGATAGCTGTCGGGATTTTCGCTGGCTGGCGCGCTAATGATAAGCGGCGTACGAGCTTCGTCAATAAGAATCGAGTCGACCTCGTCCACGATTGCAAAGTTAAGTTCGCGCTGACGAAGTAATTCAACTTCGTTTACCATGTTGTCGCGCAGATAGTCGAAACCGAATTCATTGTTGGTACCGTACGTAATATCAGCAGCATAGGCTTCTTTACGGCTGACTGGACGAAGCTTTTTCATGCGTGGGTCGGTGTGAGCTTCGTTGTCGTACTTTGGATCAAAGATGAAAGATGCTTCGTTGATAATAACGCCCGTTGAAAGACCCAAGAAATGGTAGAGTTCACCCATCCAACCGGCGTCACGCTGTGCCAAGTAGTCGTTAACTGTCACTACGTGCACACCCTTTTCTTCAAGGGCATTTAGATAGGCCGCCAAGGTGGCCATAAGGGTCTTACCTTCACCAGTCTTAAGCTCGGCGATATCACCTTCGTGGAGCACCATACCACCAATCAGCTGCACATCGAAATGACGCATGCCGAGAGTACGATCACTGGCCTCGCGCACCAAGGCAAACGCATCAGGGAGTAAGCTATCGAGTGTGGTACCTTTTTTGGCTAAACGCTTTTTTAGAACTTCAGTTTGCTTTTTGAGGTCAGCCTTAGAGAGTTTTTTATACTTGTCTGAAAGCTCATTAACAGCATCGACCTTCTTCTGTAGTCGCTTTAAGGTCTTCTTCTGTGGGTCACCAAACACCTTGGTGAGAGCCCCCTGTCGCGTAATTGCCATGTAGTTAGTTACCCCGCCTTTCGGAAAATATCGGTATTTCTTTAGGCTTAGTATACCACGAGGACCGAGGTGCGAAAAGTAGCTATACCCAAGAATTTAGAGGGGTTTCTACTGCCAGAAAGATCCCCTGCTGGTGTCGTCAGTCGAACCCCTATGCCAGCCGCCGCGCTCAGAGTCTAAACCTTGAAACATAGGAATATCGTCACCACGCCGAAGGTCGCCTCGCTCACCAACTGCGACACCCCCTAAGAACCCACCAATAATACCTATAATAAGCGCAGCGGCTGCCAATACCCAAGGGAACCAGGGTTCTTGCAAGGGGCTCTTTGTTTCTGGTTCGACAGGAGTGCCGGCAACAACAGGCTGTGCGGCCTTTTTTGCCTTAACTGATTGAGTGCTCTTCACCGGTTTCTCATCTATTGTTTCTTGCGCCATAGCAGTTACTCCTATTACTAATTATAGGTAGTATACTCCCAGAAACTGAGAAAATCTTTAAATGCTCGTGAAGAAAATTCGTTACTACGCACGAGTTAGGTTGCGCGTTTGCAGTACAGATTGTTTATACTTTTTTAATTGTGCAATTAATTTTGCCTCAACAATATCAATGGCCGCCATCATATTTAAGGTCGAATCCTTAGCGGTAATTGTTTTATCGGGAACTTGGAGAATGACCTCGGCTTCATATTTATTGCCATGGTCACGGTTAACCTGTCGGAGTTTTACATCGGCGACGATCGTTTTACGAGCATGAGGTGGTGCGTAGCGATCGAGCTTTCCTACTTTATCCATAACGTATTTTTGCGTTTTTTCGTTGACGTTATATTTAATGCCGGTGATATCAATGGATGCTATCATATCTTCCCTCCTTGTGGTTGGTTGATACTTCTATCATACACCCTAAGGCAGACTAAGCGCGAGCCAGCCGAGCCTGTTACTGACGAGCTTGGCTTCGCTCCGGGTTTTCTCGGGCGCCAGCGTCCCGTTCAAACTCGGGCTGCAGAGTCGCCCTTACAGTATCAGGCTCGGCTGGCTCGCGCTTAGTCCGTCATCATGGCGACCATAGCGACGCGACCATCGGTAGGTTTGTTGCCTTTAAGGAATTCACTATGCGAGAAATAATTGCCATCCGTAGCAGTATCGGCCGGGTTGTCGGTAATATTCTCAAATAACACACCGGCTTGTTGTAGTTGTTCAAAAGCCGTTTCCTTCATACCCTGTCCGCCAAGTTTAAAAATCGGGTATACTTGCTTACCTGGAGCTGGCGACAACCATACTTTTAGTTTTGCCGGATCGGTGTCGTAGATGTCTTGTAAAAACTTCACACTCTGGACCCCGCCGCGCTGCTCTAAACTATGGCGCCCAAGATGCGACAGCATCAATACTCCATGCTGTTCATCATATAAGGTTGTAGCAACGCAGTCGGCTACTGGCAAGAGTAAAGCGTGATTCTTCTCGGTCGCTACTAAGGCATCGGCTGGCTCATCATCACCATCAAACATCCCCTCACCTTTATTTGAAGAGTCAGCAATTCGATACCGACAATAATTATCTTGATCAAAAGAAATGTTCACCCGCGTTGTATTAGTAGCTTCGATACCCTGCTTTTTTAACCAAGCCATGCGGGTAGCAATTACCTGTTCATCGGCTTGGCTTTCCGGAATATACATATTGCCATCAGCCACGGTTGACAGTGCAACAAAAACTGGCATAAAAAGCTACAAAACCTCGCGGCCACCAAGATACGGACGCAGGACTTCAGGTACCCGCAAAGTACCGTCGGCATTTTGGTAGTGTTCAATAACTGCAACCAACGAACGGGCCAATGAAACAGCTGTTCCATTCAGTGTATGAACCGTTTCTACTGAACCATCCGTACGGCGAACGCGAATATTTAAGTTACGCGCTTGAAAATCGGTACAGTTTGAACAACTTGTTAGTTCACGGTATGTACCATCAACCGGTGACCAGTATTCAAGGTCGTATTTTTTAGAAGCTGGCGCACCCAAATCACCAGCGGCGATGTTTATAATGTGGTATGGGATACCCAGCGATTGCCATAACTCTTCTTCGAAACTCAGGAGCTTATTGTGCACTTCAACACTTTGCTCGGGTAATGTATAGGCATACATTTCAAGCTTATTAAACTGGTGTACACGGAAGAGACCGCGAGTATGCTTACCGTAGGTACCAGCTTCCTTGCGATACGAGGGGCTAAGGCCAGCATAGAACAACGGCAAATCTGCTTCATCGATAATTTCGTCAGCGTGGTAGCCCGTAAGAGGCATCTCGGCGGTAGCAATCAGCGACAAGTCCTCACCTTCAATAAAGTACTCGTCGTTTTGGTCACTGCTACGAGGCGCAAACCCAGTACCGGTTGCAACGCTACTATTCACCATGTGCGGTACGGTCATAAAAGTGAAGCCTTTTTGTGTCAAAAAGGTAAGACCGTATTGAGTGAGGGCATTTTCAAGTAGCGCCATATCGCCCTTAAGGTAATAGAACTTCGCACCGGCCACTTTAGCGCCGCGCTCGAAGTCAACCCAATCGCGTTTGGTTGCAAAATCAAGATGGTCAACAGCCCCTTCGGTTTTCTCGCCCCAGGCCTTAATTTCAACGCTATCTTCTTCACCACCCAAAGGTACGTCAGGCTGCATCATATTGGGCAGCCAGTTAAATGCTGCTGCAAACTTTTCTTCAGCCACACGAAGATCAGTTTCGATAGTCGCCAACTCTTCTTTAATCGCCTTACCTTCTTCGATAAGTTCAGGTGATGGCTTGCCTCCCTTCATAGAAGCAGCAATAGTGTTTCGCTTTTCACGCAGTTCATCTGCCTTAGCCTGTAGATCGCGGCGACCACTATCAAGAGCAAGCACCTCTTGAATATTGACATTTTTATAGCCCTTTTCCTCGGCATTGCGCTGCACAAGTTCTGGGTATTGGCGGACAAAACGAATATCTAACATAACTAGGGTTATTGTAGCATAAAGCCCTCTAATCTAGCGAGGGTATTGCCATAACTAAGTCGCGTGAATTCTCGCCACCAGCACCTTCATACTCCTTAAACGAACGGCTGTGAGATGAATACCCTACAGTTGGTGATGTGGTGTCACTCGTGTCAAGAAATAGCTGATACGGGTCCACGCTCCATGTCTCAACAAGCTTCTCGTATACCTCAGCCGCAAGGTCAATACCAAAGTCATAAGAAGCAGCACCGTCTGCGGCTTGATTTGCTTTAACATCAGTAAACATACTTGAAGATTCTGGAAACTGGTCAAGCGGGTTGTACTTATTAAAGTTCTCAAACTTAAATGTCTCACCGTGTCCACCTGGGGTAATTTGAGCACGAAGCGTAGTCCAATCCACTCCAAGAGCATCAAGTTGACTCTTCGCTTGTGCTATATACCCATGCGCCACACCCTGCCACGCTAGGTGTAATAAGACCGTCATATCACCCTTTGGTGTTTCGGCGGACAGAAAAACAATAGGACAATCGGCCGGACGGGCAGCTAGAACGTTGTCTTTGTTATACGTGTAGAGAAAATCACCAGCAGTATCAGGGCGTAATAGGCCCGTGTCATCGGGCTGGAGGTTATCTTCGTCAACGTTAACAGCCCTTAACGGCGTCGTGTAATCTCGCTCGGGCCTTAACATCCGAACGGTACTAGGATCGACATTATTGCGAGCGAGAAATTCATGGATGTTATGCTGCGCATCGGCGACTTTTTCCTCACCAGACATATCTCGTGGCCCATACCCATTTAAGGGACTGACGTTACCCACTACTATATGACGCCCGATAGCCTTAGCCTGCTCGACAACATCAGAGGGGTATTCGTCATTATATCCATCAGTAATTACATCTCGCGGCGCCCCAACACTATGCAGAGACTGCACAACCCGTAGAGGCGAGGGTTCATGCATCAAAAATGATTCATGATTAAGCTTTTCGATTTTTTGGTATCGTTCAGGCTGAGCTTCAAAGCCGGCACTACCATGTTCGTGTTTCATACGATAACTATACTACTCCGTCCTCAAAGCCTCAATCGGGTCGAGCTTAGCTGCCTTGCGCGCTGGGAACCACCCTGCAAGCATAGCAATGAATATAAGAACGATTATCATGCCGGCAATCGGGAGTGGTTGGAAAATAAGGAGTTTCGTGCCCTCGGACAACCCAAGTACGCTCGTCACCCATGGGTTTAGCGTTACCCCAAGAACAACAGCAATTGCAGCCCCAATAATGCCACCCAAGAAGCCGATCCAAGCAGCCTCAAACTGGAATAAGCGGCTGACGCTACGACCGCGCATGCCCAAGGCTTTCATCAGACCAATTTCACGGGTACGCTCTAGAACACTAATGTACTGCGTATTGATGATGCCAAATACGCTGGCGATAAGTGCAATAATACCAAAGCCAAGTACGATACCCTGCAAGGTATTCACGACTGTAAATATTAAGCCCTGAAGATCTTTCGCAGTCTGCGTGTAGTAGCCGGCATTATTGAGAGCTTCTTTCACCTTCTGTGGATCGGTGTCGCCTTTTACAAGCGCGGTCACGCCTAGGTACTTTTGATACTCATTTGTACCAGCAGTAATGAACTCGCTAATTGCACGGGCCGCGTTTGGAGCAATCTGCACGGCCGTTACACCTGTTAGTGCCGAGGATGACTTCTGTGACACCGCACGGATGGTAAAAGTGAAATCTTTCGTTTGTGGCTTCACTAAGTCCTCTACAGCCGCTTGCCCGCCCGTAGCGAAGGCTGCAGAGATTTGGTCGGTTGTTGGCGTGACGGTTGCTTGTACGGCCGTAAGGGTTACTTTTTTACCAACCAAGTCGGCACCCTCTTTTATTACCCCTGCTTTTATTAATGTATCGACGAATGCCTCGGGGACTACCGCATCCGTGTCGCCGAGCTGCTGGTTCTGCGGGGGTAATGAGCCATACGCAGATTCGCTCAAAATACTGTCGTTATACGTGCTGACGTCTGCGCTATATTTTTTACTACTGCCGTCAAACGTCATGTAACGCACAACCGGATTATACGTCGGTACCACTGATTCGATATCCGAACGGGCACTAAGCGCATCGACATCTTTTTGGGTCATGGACACGATAGTAGCGCCTGCCGCAGTTTGGGCAGCATCTGGGTTATATTCTGTAATAGCGGCACGCTGCGCACCACCTTCAAACAAAGTTTTATCTTTAACAATAAATAAGGCTTTAGGGTTCACATTGGAATTAATTAAATTATCAGCATATTGGCGCGCACCCTCACCCACAGCTAGTGAAACCGTAATCGTAAAAGCACCCACTGCGATTGCCAGGCTTGTCAAAATAGTACGGGTTTTAGCACTCCGTAAGCTACGTGCCGCACGGCGAACAATATCAATCGTTTTCATTATTTATGTTCCTTTCCAGCCGTGCTTGCCGCCAAACCAACCGTTTGTTCAATTTGACCATCTTTTATGTACACTTGTACATCGCACTTCCGGGCCAGGTCGGTGTCGTGGGTGACAATAATAAGCGTACTGCCCTCTTTTTTATTAAGACTAAATAAGAGGTCTTCTACTTTTTCACCTGTAGTAGAGTCGAGATTACCGGTTGGTTCGTCAGCAAAAATAATGCTTGGCTTGTTTACGATCGCCCGGGCAATTGCCAAACGCTGCTTTTGTCCACCAGATAAATTCCGTGCTTTTTGTTTTAATTTATCGCTCAAGTCAACCGTTGCAAGGGCTTCTTCAATACGTACTTTACGTTGGCTCGCCTTGCTATTGGATATCTCCAGTGGAAGCGAAACGTTATCATAGCAGCTTTCGTTAGCTTGTACGAAAAAGGATTGAAAAATAAAGCCAATTTTTTCTGATCGAAAGGTATCAACGGCTTTTTTCTTGAGTTTTAGAATGTCGACACCGTCAATAATAACCTCTCCAGCCTCTGGACGATCGAGACCGCTCATGGCATGCATTAGGGTTGATTTACCGCTCCCCGACTTACCGACGATAGCAACACTTGCGCCATCAGGGATGGTTAAGCTGACATCCTTTAGAGCCTGGAAGGTACTCCCTTTTTTACCATACGTCTTGGTGACGTTTTTAATCTCGATCATGCACCCTCGCTTTCTTCATCTTCTAGTATACCCGATTGCAGCGGCTTACCAGCCGCCACCGCCGCCACCGCCACCACCGCCGCCAGAGAAACCTCCACCGCCCGAACCGCCCGAACTCGAGCTCGTTCCAGACGTATAACTTGTCGCTGTCGAGAAACTACTCATCGCAGAAGTAAATACTACAGCGTTAAAAGCCGTGCTGCCGTTATACCATTCCGGCTGTGTGTTACTGTTCTCATAAAAGGCTCCGAGCTGCTTTGACCATTGTTTTTCGCGGCCAAATAATATGGCATATGGCAATACTCGTTCGTATAATTTCACCAACTGCCCTGGGTTATTTGTATCTACAGAATAGCCGACTTTCTCGGCGGTTTCGGGGCCTTGGAAAAACTTCAATCGCTCTACTTCAGAGGCTTTAATATAGCGGTCAAGGCCCATTACGTAGCGACGAAGCGCCAGCCCTTCATCGGTCAAAGGCCGCGCCACTAGTCCCGATACCCACGCTACAATAGCGGGGAGTAAAAAGGTAGGCATAAGAAGTACTATGCTTGCAATAAGTAAGCCGACAGCCCAGCGGTTGAATAATTTCGTTAAAACCGGTGACTTAGCGCGCAACCGATAAGTATCTTCTAGCAGCTTTTTCAGCTTCTTGTCATTATCGAGCGTTCGTAGTTGATACGAAGTATTATTGCGGAGCGTCTTGAGTGGCAAGCGATCACCCACTTGTGGCACCCTACCAAACATATCCGTAAGGATTTCCATCTCCTCCGATTTCAATTCACTTAATGACTGGTTAATAGCAATATCATACTCGGCTGCTTTCCATGTAGTTTTTGGGCGCGTTTCGATAATAGAGACAAATCGGCGTACCGCTAAGTCAATAAGCTGCGCAGTAAAAACATGGTACACCCCTACCTGCCCTACTACCTGAGCCGAAGCCTGCACACTAGCATAACGCGGCGGAATAAATTCAACCGGAATAGGTTTTAGCTCCGATACCCTGTAGGTACGGCGTATGTATATGGCATTGATCACAAAGATGAGTATCAGCATTATTGGAATACTCACAATCAAAGCAATGCCCCAAATCATAGCTGCCCACTCACCAAATGAACGAGTATAGGCCGTAAATGTATCCTTAGGGAAACCGAAGGCAACCGTAATATTCTCCCCGCTCGCCAGGTTGCTCGCAGATGTTCGATAACTACCATCGGCCTGTTGCTGCAAGTCACAGGTATTTGTTGCGCCCTGGGCCCCAACATAACACGATGGAGTACCAGTTAACGATGCGAGTTCACCATCAAGTCGAATCGAAACAGTGAGCTGGCTTATGGGGACCCGCCAGCCGGTACCGTTCGTATCCCAATACCATTCATCTTTGCCCGTGTCTTGATAGAACCTTGTGACATCGCGTTGAGTATAGGTAAGTACGTACGTCTTGTCTCCGTGGGCATACTGCGAAGGGTTGCCAATGCGCACAATCGTATTACCATTATCTTCACGGGTTGAATACTCTACACTCTGGCCATTTTCATTTGTTACCGAACCTATCGACAAACTCACCGGATGGCCGTCGTAAGTACTAGGTATGGCCCGTTCAATCCCATGGTTTTTATCTTGCTGCGAAAAAGTAGCAGTGATTTTTTCTGTCGTCTTTAAAACAGAACGGCCCTCACTATCACGCGAGAGCTCGTACTGAATGTCATACTGTGGAATAGTGAAATAATCAACACTCAGGGCACCGGCCGATGTAAACGTCGTCAACGCTCCTGCTACTATTACCCCTAATCCCACAAGCCATTTCATAGTCTTATGGTACCATGAACTGCTTACTTAAAAACGGATTGCTTGTCGAAGCTAGGCTGCAAGTAATTCGCTGATGGTCGCTGCGATCTTTTGCTGTACAGTGTCAGCATCAGCAACATCACCATCTGGAGTAAGGTCTTTTGTAAAGAACAAGTTTGTTTGTGTCTCACCAACCTTAGCCTTCAGGTTAACCTCAAGAGCTTCACGGGCAGCATCGTGCGCCTGGCCGCCACCTGTACTCCAACCGTACCCAACGAGCGCAATAGGCTTACCTTCCCACTCCTTACCAATCCAGTCAATTGCATTAAGCTGAACCGGCGTTAAGGTGTGGTTATATTCAGGAGTTACAAACACAATACCGTCTGCTTCTGCTACCATTTGGGTCCACTGACGAGCCGCTTCGTTTGTAGGCTCGAAACCTGGAGCGTTTGGCGATAATGGCGCATCAAAAAACGGCAAGTTCAACGCCTCTAGGTCTGCTACGGTAGCAGTTGCCCCTTGCGTCTCAAGCTCACTTACAACGAGCGGTACAATTTTTTTGTTTACACTGTTTGGACGGACACTTCCGGTCACGACAAGAATATTCGACATTATTAAAAATCCCTTACCTATTATTTTACTATACTTAGTATAGCACTATAGTGCAGGTATTCAAGCCTTATAGCGCGTTTTCTTCAGCCTGCGAGCAACTCGACGAGCGATAGAGCGACGCATTCTGCTTGTGTCACCGATTCCGTATTCCGACAAAACATCGGTAATAACCTTATTCATGTGATACTCTTCTCGAATCTCACGTTCAATTGCATCGGTTGACTGAGCAACCTCTTGTAACTCTGCTATCGAGCCGTGCACGTCGCGGACCATTTTTTTAAGAATCCTATTTTGTCGCATACTGTTTAGCACCGATAAAATCGCAAGAGCCAAAGCAACAATACTCACGACATAGGTCAAAAGATCAAACACGAGAGCGCTATAGTTAAATATCGGACGGCTCATAATTAATGCAATGCCAACAATGACAATGAGAAGCAAAATAATAATAAGGAGTCTAGTTTTGTCGGGTTTCATCATCGCTCGGGCTGGATTCAAATGTGACCTCTGGGTAGAGTGATTTTGTTACTTCATCATACTCTTGACGAAGTTGCGGGAACGGCACACCCTCCCGGGCCGTCACACCTTCGAAAATCCAGAAAACGCGTTCGCTGTATCCCCAGCCACAAGCTGGCGGCATGCCATATTCAAGCATCTCAACATAGTCGATGTCCAGCATCATCGCCTCATCATCACCGGCATCACGCATGTTTTGTTGTTCAACAAAACGGTTAAGTTGGTCGATTGGATCATTCAGCTCCGAGAACCCATTACCTAGTTCAGAACCAGCAATAACAGGTTGAAAGCGCTGCACGACACGGTCGTCTTCAGGGTTAGACTTGGCGAGTGGTGAAATAAACTTTGGTGTATTAATGAGCCACACCGGCCCGGCAACGTCTTTGCGGATATTCTTCCATAGCTTATCAATGCCACGGGCACGGTTTTCGGTTTGCTCAACCTCTAACTTGTTATCAACCAGGGCTTTCTTAACGTCATCGAGGCTACTTTCGTAGACATCAATACCATAACGGTCTTTAATAACGGTGGCGTAGTCCCACACTTCCCACTCACCGCCCATATCAACATCAAAACGTCCGAGCTTGAACTGCAAAGTACCAAACGTCTTTTGCAAAACATCTTTATACATAGCTTCCATAAACTGCATGCCATCCTGCCAGTTGGCATAGGCCCAGTACCACTCCATGGCGACGTGTTCCGGAAGATGTTCGTCGGAATAATTTTCGTTGCGGAAACGTGGCCCAATGTCATATACCTTCTCAAAGCCGGCGCCTAGCAAGCGCTTTAACGGTAACTCGTGGCTAATACGCAGATAGAAGTCTTGGTCAAGCGCATCCATGTGGGTTACAAAGGGGTTAGCATCTGCTCCGCCGGTAGTGTGCTCAAGTACTGGTACGTTTACTTCTACAAAGCCGTGCTGGTTCAAAAAGTCGCGCGTTGCTTGCCAAAATACAGAACGACGAACAAAACGCTCGCGAACATCCAAGTTTACATTCATATCAACGTAGCGACGACGCATACGCTCTTCTTTATTCGTAAAGCCCTCTTGGGCGCTTGGCATTGGGCGAAGGGCTTTCGTTAACAGCCGTAGCGCTTGGACCTCAATAGATACTTCGCCCGTTTTTGTTTTAATAACGGGGCCAGTTGCCTCTAAAAAGTCGCCCGTATCAAGCAGTGGCAAGTCGTCAATAGAAAGCTGGCCTTCTGCAGCATTACGCTCGCCCACCTTACCAGCTTGTAAGAACAGTTGAATTTCACCAGTTTGGTCACGTAGGACAATAAAAGCTAGTTTCCCAAATTTACGGATACCCATTACCCGGCCGGTAACGGTGACTACTTGGTTTTCTAAAGAGTCAAAGTCGTTTTTTACTACCCCAGCGTTGTGGGTACGGTGACTTTGTGAAGGATAGGCATTAAAGCCCAGTTCTTTTAAATCTGCAAGCTTGCGCAGACGTTCATCTCGGAAATCTTTTAATGTCGACATATCGCTGATAAGTATATCAGCTTACAGGACGTACGGCTACACCTTAGCGAGACAAGACTTAGCCAACTGAAACAATAGTGTAAGAGATATCACCCTTAGGTGTGGTGATGGTGACTTTTTCGTCAACTTTCTTGCCATACAGTGCCATACCGATTGGTGATTCGTTACTGACCTTGCCTTCAAGCGGATCAGCCTCTACGGGGCCAACAATGGTGTACACTACTTTTTTTGCACCGGTTTTAAGTTCGACACGGCTACCAAGGCCAATAGTACTCTTGCTTGAGGCTTTAATAATTTCAGCGTTGTTAAGAATATCTTCAATTTCTGCAATACGTGTTTCAAGCAGACCCTGCTCTTCGCGAGCTGCATCGTATTCGGCATTTTCGCTTAAATCACCGAAGTCACGAGCTTCAGAAATCTTGTCGGCAACCTCTCCGCGACGAGATTTTAATTCGGCCAACTCAGCCTCTAATTCTTTCTTACCTTCAGCCGTAATCTGATATTGTTTTTTCATTCTAATAATTTCCTTAAATGTTCTTTAAAATCCCTGATAAAGCGCACCCCCTACGCTATATATAGCGTAGGGAGTATCTCATACACCTACATTTCTGCTATTTTAGCAAGCACTTCACTAGGTGTCAACACCTCTGTTTCACCAGTTGCTCGGTATGTTAATTCGAGCTTTCCTTCATCCAAAAGACGTCGGCTAATGGTAACACGGTACGGCAGGCCAATCAACTCAGCATCAGAGAACTTAGCACCCGGGCGCTCGTCACGGTCATCGAATAACACAGTAATACCGGCAGCCTTCAATTCTCCATACAATTTCGTGGCCTCTTCATCAACATCGCCAATACTTACCAAATACACATGGTACGGGGCAATACTCTTAGGCCACACGAGGCCCTTTTCATCGCTCATTTTTTCGGCAATAACACCCATAGCCCGGGTAATACCAATGCCGTATGAACCAATATAGAGCGACTGTTGCTTACCCTCCGCATCGGTGTAATATAAGCCCATTTCATCAGTTTTTTGCGAACCAAAGTTGAAGATGTTGCCCGATTCAGCAGTCTTAACCGGTTCGAGCTCCTCGCGAGTAATGCCCAATTCTACTACTGCGTCGTCTAAGACTTCCTCGTTAATGGCAATGTTTTTCTCACGGTGGAGGTAAATAACATCTTCACCAGCTTCACAAATAGTCTGGAACTCGTGGCTGAACTTTGTAAAAGCTCCCCCGCTAGCAAATGTTACGTATGTATCGCCACCAATACCAAGGCGATCATAGACGCGCTTGTAGGCTTCGATAACCTTTTCGTAATAGGCATCAAGGTCCTCTTTGCTGGCGTGGAATGAATACATATCTTTCATAATAAATTCACGCCCACGCATGATGCCGCTTTTCGCGCGCAGCTCATTACGCATCTTTGGCTGGAACTGGTACAAGCTAACTGGTAAATCTCGGTAACTGTGTATGTACTGCTTCATCATTTCAACAATTGGCTCTTCGTGACTCCAACCTAAGCCAAGCTCGGTATCGTCCTTAAGGCGCGTCTTGAACCAAACATCGACTACTTCATCGCTCCAACGGGTGGTTTTTTCCCACACCTCTTTACGCTGGAGGGTCGTCATAATAAGCTCATTGCTATCAATTGCGTTCATTTCTTCACGCACAATTGCCTTAATGTTCTCGAGTACTCGAAGACCAAGTGGCAAGTACGCATACACACCGGCCATTTCTTTGTATACAAAACCAGCCCGAATGAGAAGCTGGGCATTTTTGGCCACTTCGTCGGCTGGGGCGTTTTTTAACGTCTTAGTAAATAAGTGTGAAACTCGCATATTACCCTCCTAGTGTACTAAGGACTGTTGGATTTATAAAGAGAAAATAAAAGGCAATGCCATTTTTTAACATGTGCAGCAAAATGGACGGCCACAAACTACCTGATACAACCCGCAGCAAACACAGCACAATACTTAACGCAAACACATCGACACTAACATTCCACTGGAAGTGCACCAGGCCAAACAAAAGGCTCGTTACTAAGATAGCAGCCCACAGTGACATATGTTTACGCAATTTGCCAAACAGATACCCGCGGAAAAGAATCTCTTCGGCGAAAGGCGCAATTATCACCAAACTAACAAAAGCCAATAGATATTCAGGCTGGCTGGCAAGTTGCGAGAACCCCGTGTCCTGTTTTTGCGCGTAGTCGATAAAGGGCAAAACAACCGATGCCGCCGCCGATACTAGTGTAGTCAATATAAGATAGACAACCGCTCCAGCTGGCGCCCAAAGGATGTCCATCCAGCTCAAAAGCCGCTGCAGACCTAAATCTTTTAGTGTCGTGCGTTTCTTGCTTATAAGCCAAGGTACGCCCAAAACAATCACAATAGCCATGCCGTATACCATTGCTGCTGCAAGCGTGTTAAATACCGTCGTATTTATGGCACCCAGCGGAATATGGAGCAGCTTAAGAAACTCTACGACACCAATTGCCAGTAACTGGGCCAGCATAAAGCCAGCGAAGACCCATGCCGCTAAACCAATGGCGTACCCAAACTTACGCATCGGCGACATGCTTGGCTGTACTGCAGGGTTATTTGAAGAATTTGAAGACATCGCTTACCGTAATAACAATTACCAATAACATCAGTACCGCAAAACCAGTACCATGGATTTTTTCTTCTTTTTCTTTGGTGAGCGGACGTTTAAGAACTTTATAGAGGGCGCTTACAAACCACCTACCGCCATCAAGCGCTGGGATCGGCAAGGCGTTCATAACTGCCAGTGTCAAAGATATAATCGCCGCCAAGAACACCACTTGCGCCACGCCGGCTTCGCTCGCAGCTGGGAAAATAACCCCTAATATACCCAACGGACCAGCTACGCTCGCACCCGCTTCGTTAAGCCGCTCACTAGCAGCTGCGCGACCCGCCTCGCTAGTACTTAGCTGCCCTATCAAGCCGCCAAAGAAGTTAACCACCAGATTACCAAAGCCTTGTAATGTCACCCAAGTGTATTGTGCAGTTGTTACCACACCCACTACCGGTGCCGACCATGTAGCCTTTATGCTATCTTGTTGACCTAAACCAGCACCAAAAACGGCCGAATCGGCGTTACGCAAAGTCACATTTACCTTATTAGTCGTGCCATCACGGGTGTACTCGACGGCAACAGTTTGGCCGCGATGGGCCTTACTAGCAGTAATAAGTTGTTGAACCGTGTCAATCTTCTCGCCGTCAAAACGAATGATCTTGTCGCCCGTTTGCAGCCCAGCTTTTTTGGCTGGGTAATTATCGACTAAATTGGTTATTTGAACAGGGGTCGATACCGTTGTAGTATCGGCAGGAATTGAAAATTGGTCAGGGATAATTTTTGGAATCCCCGAAGTTAACGCTAGCCCAGTTAATAACAACACAGCGACAAGCCAGTTTGCTACTACACCTGCCAGGAGGATTTTGGTTTTTTGCCAAAACGTCGCTGCGCCATAGTCGCCTTTATGCGTCGCGGCGTCGTGTTCACCTTGAAGCTTCACAAAACCACCGAGCGGCAACCAGTTAATAGTAAACAACATGCCGTTCTTTAGTTTTTTACCCCAGGCTTTAGGAGGAAAACCAATGCCAAATTCTTCTACCACTACCCCATTGCGTTTAGCGACAATGGCATGGCCAAGCTCGTGCAGTACAACCAAAATAACCAGCACCACCAAACCGACAATAATTCCTAAGATCAGCATTTTCCCTCCAAAGTTAGACGATACAGCTTATATATTGCTTACGGTTATGCCCCGAAGCGCCGTTGCCGTTTTGCGTATTCTTTCATTATAGCGTCGACATCTTCTTTTGTCATATCCGGCCATGACTTTTTTAAAAATAACAACTCGCTATACGCCGAGCGCCATAGCAAGAAATTCGACAAGCGCTGTTCGCCACTTGTCCGGACAATCAAATCAGCTGGTGGTACATCTGGTACGTAGAGGGCTTCGGCAATAGTGTCTACGGTAATAGCTTCGGCTGCAACACCAGACTGAACAATTTTTTTAACCGCCTCAGCCACTTCTATTTGGCCACCGTAATTAAACCCAAGAATAATTGTTCCAGCGGTGTTATTCGCCGTAGCAGCCTCAGCCTTATCGATGGCCTTCAAAATCTTAGCCGGTACATTTTCGCGTGAGCCCATAAGGCGAAGTCGAATATTGCGACGCTGAAATTCTGGCACATCACTTGTAACAAGTCTTAACACAAGCCCAAGTAGTTTTTTGACCTCGTCAGCACTCCGCTGCCAGTTTTCCGTCGAAAAAATATACGCCGACACGTAAGGTACGCCAGCCTCAATTGTTGCAATGGCGACCTCTTTTAAAGCGTTATAGCCAGCCAGGTGCCCCTCGTACACAGGCAACCCATGCGTCTTCGCCCAGCGGCGGTTGCCATCAACAATATAGCCTATGTGTGCTGGCAATGGTGTAGCGGTTTTTTCAGACATTAAATAGTTAGGATTTCTTTTTCTTTATCTTTAAAGGCAGCGTCAACTTGAGCACCAAAAGTCGCAACGGAATCGTCAATTGCCTTTTCGACACGCTTCTGGTCATCTTCGGATAGTTCTTTGGCATCCTTAAGCCGCTTCGCTTCTTTAAGGGCGTCTTGGCGAATATTGCGTAGCGCCACTTTGGCATCCTCCACTTTTTCAGAAGTTTGCTTCACAATTTGCTTACGGCGCTCTTCAGTGAGCGGTGGAATTGGCACACGTACCACACGGCCATCATCGCTTGGGTTTAAGCCCAGTGTTTGGTCGGCCCGAATAGCAGAAACGATTGCCTGTAGGTTGCTTGGGTCGAACGGAGTGACGGTAATAAGCTGGGCCTCAGCAGCGACCACGTTGGCCACCTGGTTAAGCGGCATTGGCTGACCGTAGGCCTCAACGGTTAAGCCATCGAGCATTGACGGGTGGGCACGGCCAGTGCGTACCTTTTTAAGCTCTTCCTGGAAATGAGTTACTGCAGCAGCAAAACGGTCATCATATTGTTTAGTATCGAACATATTTCTCGCTTTCTTTGATTGACCTTATTATACATCATCTTGTCATCATCAACCAACACTCACCCCTGTTGAGAATTGCAACATTCTTACATTAGTGATATAATAATACTTAATACATGAAAACATTACCATTGCCGGGTGGTTATGAGCGCTTTAGTGAGCGCAGCGACGTCATTCGTGCCCAGGATGAAATACATAAAGCAACCCAAGCTCTCAATGATAGCCTTTCCTATGCGAGTGGCAGTTATGATGGTGTTGTTAGTTTTGGCCACGAACCAGGGGAAGCTCTAGCCATACCGTTGGCGAATGCGAATGCTTATGACACCGCTCCTGAGCGCTACGAATTCCGCACAGATAATATTATCGGACGCCGGCTACTTGTTGCGAAAACAGCTCTACAAGAAGCGCTAAAACCGAACAGCCCACCCCGCTTTGACATGAGCGCCATCAACCCGCTCAACAACCAATTCGTATATACTCAGCCGCTAGCGCATGACGGCCGAACCGTGGGCGCTCTCCAGTATTCATTCACTCCAGAGTCACCCGGGACGGGTGTTGATCTACTAGAAAATGAAGAGATGAGCGCATTACATCGACAACACCGCTCGGAAGTACAGCATATCGCCGACCAAACAGCACGCCTGCAGCGCATAGCCAGAGAAGCCAAAGGCATCAAATCGCTGGCTACCGGACTTGAACTCGAGCAACCAATCGCCCCTAATGCCTTTGTTATTCGTTGGGACATCAAGAATTCAACTCACTTTGTACATAGCGACCTGGGCGGCGTCTACGATGCTTTTGTCGGACAAGTCCATGCGTTTCTTCGCGAATTAACCTACACGTACACCTCATATCATAAGCGGCTACAGGCTGGTATACATGAAGCCTATGATGACCAGGGTGACGGTGCCTATATTGTACTTCCCCTACCTGAATACTTCAGTCCTTATCTTCCGCAATCGTTTGCCACGTTCAAACAGCACTACACCCGGGCATTTATGCAACGACTACACGAAGGTATTGAGGCTATTGCACACCAATATGATCGCACCTTTACGCCTGCCATCGCCATTACGGCCGACTTCGGCTACGTCGAAGAAAACACTATTGGCCGCCTCACCTCTCGCACGATGCACACCTTGGCCAATCAGCAAAAAGAAAAATAGACCCCGGTTGGAGTCTATTTTTTACTATCGATACCTACCTAGTCGTTAACGCCAAGTTCGATACGCTTGAAACGACGAACAACAACGTTTTCACCAGTCTTCGCAATGGTTTCTTTCAAGAAATCAGCCACTGTTTTAGAATCGTCCATGATGTAGCTTTGGTTCAAAAGGACTTTGTCGGCAAAGTGCTTTTTAACCTGGCCTTCAACGATTTTGTCGGCAATGTCAGCTGGCTTACCCTTTAAGGCGTCGCTGGCAAGTGCTTCCTGGCGAACACGCTCAAGTTCTTCGGCTGGAATGTCGGCTTCAGACACATAGATTGGGCTCATTGAAGCAACCTGCAAAGCAATCATGTGAGCAAACTCTTTGAAGTTGTCAGTACGAGCAACAAAGTCAGTTTCACAGTTTACTTCTACTAATACGCCGATGCGGCCACCGTGTACGTAGCTGTCGATCACACCTTCAAGAGCTTCACGGTCAGCTTTCTTTTCAGCTTTGGTGAGGCCTTTTTTGCGCATAGCTTCAAGGGCTTTGTCGAAGTCACCATCAGCCTCAACAAGGGCTGTTTTAGCGTCAGTCAAACCAACACCGGTAAGTTCTTTTAGCTTTTTAATGTCGTCGATTGATACTGCCATGGTTATTACGCCTCCCCTTCTTTGTCCTTTTTGCTTACACCTTTACCAGCTTCGATAGCTTGCGCTACGTAGTCAAGAATAAGTGATACACCCTTAATCGCGTCGTCGTTACCAGGGATAACATAGTCGATACGGCTTGGGTCAACGTTGGTGTCAGCCAAAGCAACCACTGGAACACCGAGGGTCTTGGCTTCGTTAATCGCGTTTACATCACCGAGTACATCTATGATAAATACTGCGCCTGGCTTGCCAGAAAGGTCTTTTACACCAGAGTACTTCTTGTTGAGCTCGTCGATTTCCTCTTGGAAACGCTGGATTTCAAGCTTGTTGTACTTCTTTTCAAAAGCACCTGACGCCATGTTGCGTTCGAGGTCTTTCAGCTTCTTGATTTGAGTAGTAATTGTGTTCACGTTAGTGAGCATGCCACCAAGCCAACGCTCGGTTACGTATGGCTGACCAAGGCTTTCGGCTGTTTTACGAACCAAATCTTTAGTTTGCTTTTTAGTAGCCACGAAAAGAATTGGCTTACCTGCAGCAGCAGTTGCAGTCAAGAAAGGCAATGCCTTGTCGAGGGCTTCAACTGTTTTTGTCAGGTCAATAATGTGGCTGTCCTGACGTTTGCTGTGAATGTATGGCGCCATCTTTGGGTGCCAACGGCTCGTTTTATGTCCAAAGTGAACACCAGCTTCGAGCAGCTGTTTAATATCAACCTCTATGGCCATGATATTACTCCTTTTTACTTCCCCACGCGCACCTGAAACTTCAGGAGTAACTTGCGGATGGGTGTTTCATTAAAACTCGTTACACTCTTATTATAGCATTTTTACTAAAGGCCGTCTAGTTACAACTGCGTATTACGGAGACGGCTGCGAGTGTATCAAATACAGGTATGGCTAAGTCAATACGAGCGGGCGTAGCTATATCGCCATTCGAAATGATACAATAAAGCATATGTTTTGGAAAACCTTCCGCTGGTCATTTGCTATTACTGCTGTTGCGTTAGTACTCGCCTTTTTATACGGCGGCTGGCCCGCTCTCTTGTTGTGTATTATTCTTGGTGTACTAGAAGTATCACTTTCCTTTGATAACGCTGTTCTCAATGCAACCATCCTGCGAAAGATGAGTCCTTTTTGGCAGAATATCTTCCTTACTATTGGAATCCTCATTGCCGTATTTGGTATGCGGCTCGTGTTCCCGGTTTTAATTGTCAGTATCGCCGCCAGCATCAACCCGATCGAAGCTTTCCAGCTAGCACTTCAAAAAGGCGATCCACACGAGCCGGGTAGTTATGCGTATATATTCGCCTCAGTACACCCCATCGTGGCTGCTTTTGGAGGTATGTTCCTATTACTTCTATTTCTTAACTTCATTTTCGAAAAGCGCACCATCACCTGGCTTAGTTGGATCGAAAAGCCCCTTGCGCGCATTGGAAGTATCCCCCTTATCGCACCAGCCACGGCTGTTGTCGGGCTTATTCTTGCTGCGCTTCCTTTAAGTGGCGACCTGCGTTTTGAGGTGATTATAGCTGGGCTTATAGGACTCCTCGTGTTCTTTGTGGTTCACGGCTTGGGTGAAGCCTTTAAAAAATATGGCGAACGCAAAGCAAGTCACGCTAAAGGCGTTGCCGTAGGCAAGGCTGGGTTCTTCCTCTTTCTGTACCTTGAAGTGCTCGATGCTACACTCTCGTTTGACGGTGCAATTGGAGCATTCGCCATTACCCCCGACCCCATCATTATCGCTCTCGGCCTTGGGTTGATTGGCGCTATCTTTGTACGTTCGCTGACCGTATATATGGTTCGTCAGCGAACCCTCGAGACATTAGTCTACTTAGAACACGGTGCCCACTGGGCAATTGGCGCCTTGGCGGTGCTGCTGCTTACAAGTATTACCATTCATATAAATGAATTTATCACCGGTGGCATTGGCTTGGCCTTTATTTTAACGGCGTTATTTGCAAGCTTTCGCTATAAAAAGCAACAGGCTTCTTAAAAGGTTTCTTTGCCAATAACCTCATGGGCATTTGATATAACGACGAAGGCCTTTTTATCTATGGCATAAATAGCGGCCTTAATTTTAGCCTCTTCGAAGCGAGTAATAACCGCCAGCATCACACCGTGCGGCTCAGGATCTTTAGGGTTAGCCTCTTTTACATAGGTCACCGGTTCGTCAACCACAGCGTTAATAATGGCACCAATTTCACGTACATGGTGGCTTACAACCCAGACACTACGCGACTCATTCAGCCCTTCTACCGTTACATCAATCGCCTTATGGGCCACAAAGTAGGCCACCAAAGAATACAGGGCATTCTCCCAGCCGAACACAAAGCCCGCTAACGCAATAATGATACCGTTAATCACCATGATTGCCTCGCCCACTGAGAAGATTGTTACGCGGTCTATCAGAATAGCAACCGTATCCGTCCCGTCAATTGTGCCGCCATAGCGAATCACCAGACCCGCTCCAATCCCTACAAAAATACCACCGAATATCGCCGCCAAAATTGGCTCATGCGTAAAACCAACTTCAACATGGTTAAACGTTAAAGCGGCCAAAGTTAAAATACCAATCGAGGAATACAGCGCAAAAAGTTTACCGAACTTTCGGTAGCCCAAGTAGACAAACGGTATATTAAATAGGACCAGTAGTACCGCAAACGGCACGTTAAATACATAAGCGCCCAATATAGATACGCCCGTTACTCCCCCGTCCAATAAATGGTTTGGTAACAAAAAGAATTGCAATCCCACCGCCGCCAAAGCACTTCCCAGCAAGATCATACTCACTCGCCAAATCGTCCAGAGGGTACTGGAGCCATTCGAGTTCGATGATGGTCGTTTTCGGATTGGCATCTACCCCTATTGTACAGGACAGACGCTCGGTCTGTACAAAGAATACCTACTCCTTTGACAAATCAAGTATTTTCAGATACAATAGCTCAGATTATGAAAAGCAACCTACACCCAACCGACTACCGACCCGTCGTATTTAGCGATGACGTCGCCGGTTTTGCGTTTCTGACCCAGTCAACCGCACAAACCAACGATACTATTGTATGGGAAGATGGCAACACCTACCCACTCGTAAAAGTGCACATTTCAAGTGCTTCTCACCCGTTCTTTACTGGTGAAGAAAAGATCATCGACACCGAAGGTCGCGTTGATCGCTTCAAGAACCGTGCCGCAGCCGCCGAAGCTCGCAAGGCCGAACTTACTAACAAGGCCAAAAAAGTTGCCGCTAACAAGGCAAAGAAAGCCGACAAGTAACCTATAAAAAGCCTCTTACTAAAAGAGGCTTTTTAGTTACAAGTTACACATATCATATGAGTACTCCGCCTAGCACAACAGACCAACCACAAAAACAGTTTGTTAAGCCCCCGGCTTATGCCCGTTTTCGTTGGCTTGCAGCAGGCTTCGCCTTAATTGCGCTTGATGGATACCTCTTAAGCAAGGTTATTGACGGGAGTAAGTTCGCTCTTATCTACGGCATACTTTTTGGCTTCGTCGCACTCGTGTCCCTGGCGTGGGTTGTTTTTACCCCAGCGGTATTAGGGTTTCGCAAAAAGAAAAAATAGCTATTCGATATCTTTTGGCGGCTCGACATAAGCTGGCTGCTTTTTTCTATGTATAGCCATAATTCGCTCAAAAAGAATTGAACCGTACGGTGGCATACCGGCAATAATAGCAGCAGCGATACGCCCGACACCCCACTCCATACTGCGCGCAACAAGAATAGTGAACAAAAAATACAGACCAAACCCAATGCCGTGGACATGCCCAGCAAACGAGACAACCGATGCCGCTTCGGGCAACCCCATTCGTCGATACATAATAGCAATAATCAGCAAAGACCACCCGACAGCCTCTAAAATGGCGAAGAAACGGAAAATACCCCAGGCTTCACGATCCGTAAACCAATGTGTTTTGTGATACACCCACAAAAAAGGACTGGCAATTCGTATCATAAGCACCTTCATAGCTCTATTATACACAAAAAAACAGGGGTGATGTGGTATAATTAACCCTAGTAATGCCGCGCATCGAACTGAACATTGAAGAACTGATGGCCGAGAAGAAAGATCTCGATGCTTTTTTGTCGCAGCCCAATGCCTATAGTGACCCAGATTTTTCTAAAAAGAACAAACGCCTCCTTGAGCTCACTAACATTCTCGAAAAGGCGACACTTCGCGAAACACTTGAAGCTCAACTTATTGAAGCTAAAGAATTAGCCCAAGGCAGCGATGAGCTGGCCGAGCTGGCAAAACTTGAAGTTAGCGAAACGGAAGACCAGCTCGAGACCCTTGAAGCCGAGCTCTTCACCATGCTAGCGCCGAAAGACCCTAACGATGATAAAAACGTTATTGTCGAAATTCGCGCCGGTGCCGGTGGAGACGAAGCAAGCCTATTTGCGGCCGAACTTTACCGCATGTATCTGCGCTACTGCGAGGCTCACAACCTTAAAACAGAGCTTATTTCGGAAAGCGCCAACGACACTGGTGGCTATAAAGAAGTCGTATTTGGCGTAAAAGGCGATGCGCCGTATTCACAATTAAAGTTTGAGTCTGGCGTTCACCGCGTTCAACGCGTCCCCGCTACCGAGAGCCAAGGTCGCATTCACACTAGCACTGTTACTGTTGCAGTCCTTCCCGAAGCCGAAGAGACCGACATTGAAATTAACCCAGCCGATCTTCGTATCGACATCTACCGCGCCTCGGGCCACGGCGGACAGTCCGTGAACACCACCGATTCAGCCGTGCGCATTACTCACCTACCCAGTGGCTTAGTTGTAACCAACCAAGACGAAAAGTCTCAGCTAAAAAATAAAGAAAAGGCCATGAGCGTCTTACGTTCACGCCTGCTTCAGCAAAAAATTGACGAAGAAAATGCTAAATTAACCGCCGAACGCCGCAGCCTCATTGGGTCTGGTGATCGTAGCGAAAAGATTCGTACCTATAATTTCCCTCAAGACCGCATTACCGACCACCGTATTGGGTACAGCCGCTCTGGTATTCCCCAAGCGATGGATGGGCGCATTGATGACTTAGTGGAGCACTTGCAAGCTTATGAACGCGAACTTGCCGCCCAAAACGCCAGCTAATACGTTCACCATTGCCGACTGGCTCGCCGAAGCAACCCGTCAACTTGTCTTTGCCGACATCCCCAGTGCTCGCCTTGATGCCGAGTTATTACTTGCCCACACTCTCCGCAAGCCTCGCACCTGGCTGCATGGTCATGGTGATGAAACGCTAAGCGAACGGCACCGCGAAATTGCCAATGCCCGACTTGACCTTCGCCTTGACCGCGTACCAGTGGCTTACATTATTGGCCATAAGGAATTTTACGGGCGAATGTTTAAAGTCACCACCGCGACGCTTATTCCTCGTCCCGAATCCGAAAGCTTAATAGCACTGCTTAATGAGGCTCTCCCTCGCAATCACAGCCTTTTACCCGAAGCACTAAAAGTAGTCGATGTCGGTACGGGCAGCGGCATACTTGGTATTACGGCTAAGCTTGAACACCCCGAACTCGACGTCACCTTGCTTGATATAAGTCGTCACGCCCTTACCGTAGCCCAAGACAATGCAGCTACGCTCAACGCCGAAGTAAACACCCTCCAAAGCGACTTACTTACCAGCTACCCCTTTATAGCTGACGTTATTATCGCTAACCTGCCCTACGTTAACCCCGAATGGGAGCGTTCACCCGAAACAAACCACGAACCCGCCGAAGCTCTTTTCGCTACCAATAATGGCCTATCTCTTATATTTGAGCTCCTTATTCAAAGCAAAGAAAAATTAGCGTATGGCGGCAAACTCATCCTTGAAGCCGACCCCGAACAGCATCCAGCAATTATAAAAGAAGCAACAAAGTACGGCCTTGTTTTGGTAAAAAATGACGGCTACGGCTTATTGTTTGACAAGTTGGCCTAGTTATTTGAAGTAACCAAAGAAACTCCTCGCAGTATATTCACGAAACTTGCTTCACGCCTCTAAAAATAAGGGTCTCTACGCCTTATTTTTAGGGGTTACGCGAAAGTGTTCTTTGAATATACTGCGAGGAGTTTCTTTGGTTACCGCTTTAAATAGCGGTGCCAACTCGGTTGAACACTAAGACGAGTACAATCATAATACTTACCGTAAACAACAGCGGTAATAATATATCGTTGGTACGAATTTTAGCATGGTGATAGAACGAGTCGTAACATTTGTACGCCAAGAAGCTTACCAGAGTCACAGTAATGGAGGCTTGTGGAATCATGAGAGTATTTACAATTGGCAACGGGTACGCAATTGCCCAGTGGTAGGCCACCCAAGTAATCTCGGCCACGACCAAACCCCATACTAAGCCCAGTAATAAACCGTGGGTTTCATCATCATAAGAACCCAAAATATGCCGTGTCGCCGAATATCCAATGAGCCACGCGCCCACTACCACAATAGAAACTGGCCAGTTAAACGAAATAGTAAACAGCGCTGATACACCCAAGAAGATAGCAATCCCAGCTTGTAGTGCCATATACGAACGCTTAGAGCGCGGTTTTATATAGAGCAGCCAACCGATATAAAGCAGCGTCATGACTATCAAGAGCAGCAACTTGGTGCTGTCAGCTATTAAAGCGGCGTTTATCGTGTACATGTGGAACACAACACTCACACTCACAATAATGTCGACGACATTTGAACGTAAGTTTGCCCACCAGTAACGCGGTCGAACCGCAAAAATACGCCATTTACTCAGCAAAACTAACAAAATAGCAAACCACACCGCCTCGGTATAACGGACAATCAGAAGAAGACCCACTGCCAAGGCGATGTTCAAAATTGTATAGATGAGTTCGCTGAGAAATGACTTCTTACGAACAAATTTGAGAAACTCCATACGCGTATTTATTGTACCACGCTGGCGTCGCCAATGATAATGACGAAATCGGTCTCGCCCGTGACACTAACTGGTGGCTTGGTCGTCTTCACTTTTACGTTGTACAACTCTTGTAGCTTCGCAGTAGTTGCCGGCTTGGTTGTATTAAGTTGGTAAATTTCAATTGGACTATACTTGCCTTCTGGCGCATTATCGACGGTATCAACCGTAAAGCCTTTCTCGGTAAGAGCGTTGGAGAGTGTTTGGCCTACGCCAGCAACTTGGGTGCCATTAAACACGGTAATGCTCGCGTTCTCTTTCATATATGGTTCGGAGGTAAGCTCTTTAAGGATAAAGGCTTGCAATGCGGTGTAATTGTAGAGGCCAGCGGCTGGATACACTGAGCTCGCTCCGTCAATAGGCCCTGTCGTGAAGATCTTATTATCTGGGCTGTAGAAATCGATAGATGTAATCTTGTCATTAGGAATGTCCTTAGCAAGGTCCATTAGGGTACGAACTTCTTTGGTTTGAATATTGGTACGCAAGTTATTGCCTAGCGCATCAATTAACCCGCTAATTGCCCCTAAGTTAGTTAGTGTACCGGTACTCAGAGCCTTATCTTTAATAGCGACTAGAATCTTCTGTTGGTTGCGTTCGCGGTCGAAGTTCGACTGTGCCAAACCATATGTAGGCGATATATCACCACGGGCCTGGGCTAAGTAAAGCGCATGTTCGGCGTCGAGCACCTGAAGGCCCGGTTCGTATTCGATAAAGTGGCCGTTTGGTGGACAATTTGCAATCTTTTGAGCCCGAGTAGCCCCACACTTCCAGTCAAAGTTACTGTCCATAATGCCAAGCTTGTCAGATGGCCCGCTGCCGTCATTGCCCTCAATCTTCACCGTAATACTGCCACCAATAGCATTCACAATGTCGCGCATAACTGTGTAATTAACGTGAACCCCATACTGAAGATCAAGGCCAGTTATAGAACCGATAAATGCTTGTGTTTGCGTTAGGCGTTCCTGTTCGGCGGCGTCATCGGTACCTTGGTTAACACAGTTAAAGTAAGCGTTAATCTTTCCTCTGTAGCCAGCATCGCAAGCCATGCCATAGTTTACATAGAGGTCACGAGGAATGCTAAAGGTGTAGGCGTTCTTTTTGTCTTGGTCGATACTCAAAATCATGATTGAGTCAGTCAGCCAGCCAGCATCATGACCCGGGTCATCTTCTGCAGTACCCAAAATTAAGAAGTTACTGCGTCCATTAGCATCCTTTTTAAGGGGTTCGTGCTGTATTAAGTCTGCAACGCTCCCCTGAAGGACATTATTTGTCGCACGGAGGGCCTTAAATACCATGAAGGCACCAGCTGCTAGTAACGCCGCAATCAATAGGATGACAAGAGCCCAAATAATACGGCGTCGAATACGCTGGCCACGAGTACGAGCCTCTTTTTTTATACGACGGCGCTCGCGTCGTGATAATTTACGTCCACTCCGTTGCTGCTCTAGCGGATCGTCTAATTGTCGAAGTGACGCGTCAATATCAGAGCGTCCGATAGCACGACCCGGACGCGCCGCGCCAATACTATTTTTTTGAAGATCGTCCTCAGTAACGAGCTCTTTTCGGCGTGGTGTCGATTGGGCCTGTTTAGGAGTCGTCGAGTGACGATCGCCAATTTGGCTACCAGGCCTACGGGGTATAAACCCGTCAACTGTTGACTTTTTATTATTCATAAAACTTGTACTTATTATACGCGACCGTGCGGTAATATCCAACATTCAGGCCCAACATACGTGGTGTTTATGACATGACTCGCGTATAATAGTGGAAGTTCATGGAAGCCTCGTATTTTACCCGTCATCCGTTTCTCAAGGACCTGCTTAGCCTGGTTATTTTTGTTGTCTGTGTCATTATTGGTACGGTTCTTATTAATACTTTTGTGTTTCGTAGCTACAATGTTGTTGGGCCCAGTATGGAAACAACCCTTTATACCGGTGACCGCCTTATCGTGAACCGCCTACCCGTAACATGGGCAAATATCCAAGGCAAAAAATACATGCCTACTCGTGGTCAGGTTATCGTTTTTCGTAACCCGCATTATACTTTAGGCATCGAGGATGAATATATCGTAAAACGGGTCATCGCCTACCCTGGCGAGCGCGTCGTACTGAAAAACGGTACATACACCGTTTATAACGACGCTCATCCTGAAGGGTTTAACCCGGATGATTACAACCACGGCGAGCCTGGCAGTCCAACCAGCGGCGAAGTAGACGAAGTCGTACCTGAAGGTGAAATTTTCGTATCTGGCGACCACCGACAGGGCAATTATTCGTACGACTCTCGTAATGGCTTAGGGACGATTCCACAATACGATATCGTCGGGCCGGTTGCTATGCGGATTTTCCCATTCAATAAGATTCGAACGTTCTAAGGTAGCTTAGCTAAGGGCAGTGGCCTGCGGCCCTACCGTTTCCACGGAACTTGCTTCACGCAATAACCTCTAAGGGTCTCTACGCCTTAGAGGTTTTTGGTTACGCGAAAGTGTCCTTTGGAAAGGTAGGGCCGCAGGCCACTGCCCTTAGCTAAGCAAGTCTTTAATTCGTTCAAATTCTTGTTGATTTTTAAAATCGATAACAATCTTACCTGCACCTTTTGTATTGGTGCGAATAGCAACCTTGGTATTAAAGCGGTTCGAAAGCGCATCAATAGCGGCCACGGTTTCCGGAGCAACATCAACTGTTTCTTTAGGTTCGTTCGCTTCTGTGGCTCGCTTTAAATTAACCACGTACTGCTCAACCTTACGAGCACTCCACTCTTCAGCCAGAATTTTAGGGAGTATTTCAAGAATGAGCGTATCGTCTTGCCCGATAAGTGGCCGTACTTGACCCTCGCGAAGCTTCCCCTCAGCCACTAAAGCAATGGCTTCTTTAGGAAGCTTTAATAGGCGCATCGTATTAATAATTGAAGAACTGGATTTGTGAACACGAGCAGCGATTTGCTCGTTTGTAAGGTTAAACTGATCACGTAGCTTGGCGTATGCGATGGCCGTTTCAATGGCATTCAAATCACGGCGCTGAATATTCTCAACCAATGAAAGCTCGAGTTGGTTTTGAGCGGACAGCGTTCGAATAATAACAGGTACTTCCGTAAGGCCAGCCAGCGTGGAGGCCCGATACCGGCGCTCGCCGGCAACAATCTCGTATGCCTCACCTTTTGGAGTAACGACGATAGGTTGAATAAGGCCATGCTCTTTAATAGAGGCCGCCAACTCTTCAATGGCAGTTTGGTCAAATTGGCGACGAGGTTGGTCGGGATTGGCAACTATTTTTGTAAGTGGCAAGGTTTGCTCGTGGCTCACCTTTTTGTCTTCATCGGCTATTGGGTCGTACAGATTATTAGGGTCGAAGCTATCGTCAATTAAATCCGTTGGTATAAGCGAATCAAAGCCACGCCCTAACCCTTTTTTTGCCGCGCTCATACTGTACCCTCGCCAGCCGCAGCAGGCTGAGCCGCTTCAACTCGATCAATCACCTCTTTAGCAAGGGCTTTATACGCACGTGAACCCTTAGAAAACTTGTCGTACACGCCAATAGGGATACCGTGGCTCGGCGCCTCGGCTAAACGAATATTACGAGGGATCGTTACATCAAATACCTTACCCGGGAAGTGCCGCTTAATCTCGGCGTGCACTTGGTTACTAAGAGTTGTTCGGCTATCCATCATGGTCGGCAACACACCCAATAGTTCGAGTGTCGGGTTCATACCCTTGCGAACTAGCTTCATGGTTTCAAGAAGCTGCCCCAACCCCTCTAAGGCATAAAATTCAGCTTGTACCGGCAATAGTACATATTTCGCAGCGATCAAACCATTAACCGTCAACAAACTGAGGCTTGGCGGGCTGTCGATAATAATATAGTCGTAAGCCTGTTGCACTGCGTCCACCGCCATACGAAGCCGCGAAAAACGGCGGTCCACTTGAGCCATCTCGACTTCGGTATTGGCAAGCACCGAGGTAGTTGGGGCTAGCCACAGGTTTTTATGCTCTGTTTTGACAATAATTTGCTCAAGCTGCTGCTGGCCCTTAATAACGTCAGTCATATCACCGGTAAGGCTAGTTTTATCAACACCAAGGCCGCTCGTTGCATTCCCTTGAGGATCGAAGTCAATTAACAGTGTTTTTCGGCCAGCTTTTGCCAAAAAATAAGCCACATTAATAGAGGTAGTTGTCTTGCCTACTCCCCCTTTTTGGTTTGTCACTGCGATAACAGTGGCCATGTGTTACTTTTTACCCTTCGTCATTACCGTCATTATACCACGTACACGGCAATACAAACATGTCGTACTTATGCTTCGTATCACCTGTTGTATTTGCTATAGTGACTGCTATATGAGTGAATCTATTACTGTAAGCACCTGGAATCTCCAAGGCGCACTCAGCAACCCTGAACATACAGACTATGTAGCCAACGCTATCAAGAATCAGGGTGGCTCTATCTTGACACTTCCAGATGCTTGGCGTGTAGATTCGGAAAAATCCGAACGCACCGGTCGCTCGCCTCAATTAAAAGATACTGACTTCAAAGCCCTAGGATACACATACTACGGCACTACATTCCCCGACGATCGCCCAGACGACAACTACGCTCATTACGGGTTTGCTAGCCTTGTACACGAATCGCTCCCCGTTATTGATTTTAATGAAATTAAACTTGGCGAGCGTCGCGCCCACCACCTTCGGGTTGATCTTGCTGGCATCGCCCTTAATGTCATTAGTTTGTACCTTGACGACCGTGGCGAAGATATTCGCATGCGTCAACTTGATGACTTATCGCCGGTCCTTTCCAACCACCACAATGAACCGATTGTCCTAATGGGTGATTTTAATGCCATGCACAGATCATCCTTAGCAGCTCGCCTCCTCCGAAGCCCCGGGGTCAATAAAGTAGCTCAACGCATCCCTTTTAAAAACGGTGCAGCCTCTAACCTTGTAGGTATGGGCAAGGGTGACACTATGGCGCGATTAGCGGGCAACGGCTTCCATGACGCCGACCCCGAACACCAGGCGACTATGCCTAGTTCACTCCCCCTCTTTCAACTTGATCATATTATGTTTCGTCACGGTCTCAACAAGCGCCTATCCGTCGAGAAACCCGTTCGCACACTTCACGCCGGCATATCTGATCACGTTCAGCTAAGTACGACCGTAGCAATAGCTGACAGCCACGAACATTCCCACCATTAATACAATCTCTGTCTCAATAAAAGAACCTCCACTTGGGAGGTTCTTTTTCAACTACTTGATCGAGGTAATTTCGATCTTTGAGTATTTTTGGCGGTGGCCATTTACTTTGTGAACGCGCTTTTTTGCTTTGTAGCGGATGTAGAGCACTTTGTCGCCCTTTACTTCCTCTTCTAAGACCTTAGCGGTTACTTTCACATCTTTGACCGTTGGGGTACCGACTGTGGTTTTATCACCATCAATCACCAACAGCGCGTCAAGTGTGAGCTCTTTTGTTCCTTCAGGGAGGAGGTCCACCATGAGGGTCTCTTTCTCGGCAACAACGAATTGCTTGCCACCGATCTTAACGACTGCTTTTGTCATTCTTAATTCCTTACTGTTGTTAACAATCAGTATGTAATTGTAACAGAGATGACGCTTTTTGTAAATATAGACGTCAAAACACTATCAATTAGACACCAGCGGCGGCTCGGGAATCTTTTTAAAAGCCTCCTCTTGCTGATCCAAGATGTCGTTCAAAACCTCTAACTCGCCTAAGTGCGATTGGTCATTAGCTTTCTCGTACACTTCACGAGCCTGCGCATAAGTGTTGCGAGCTTTTTGGAATTCCTGCTTTTGCATATAATCGGTGGCTTGTTGTTTTAACGTGACGGCTTCTGGAATATCAGCTGGTGCTTCTGAACTAGTTTGTTGAGGTGTTGCCTGAGACTCTGTAGTTTGACCACTCTTCTGCCCGGCTATGTGTGACAATAAACCTGTTCGCCACACTATAAAGACGGCTACCCCGATAACAATCACAAGGCTCACTGTAATAATCAGCGCTCGCTTTTTTGTTATTACCATGCGTACCACACCCCACTTTCTCCATACACAAAGTTGCCACTATTCCTACCCGTTGCGCTGTTTTGACACTTTAAGTACCCAGCAGTGCGCCATTGTGAGCCATAGGGAATTTGAGGCTTGCTCGTTGAAGCACCAAACTGAAAAGTATTAGCCCAGTAATTAAGATTAGCAACCCAACCGTATGAATCGCGACGCCACCCATAGATATTGCCCGAACCACCCGCCCAGGGCCATGTACGAGCATCCATGTCGCCATACCCATAAAGCGTAGCGCCCGGCCCGCACGAAGATGTAACTGATGTCCAGATAATTTGAGCACTTTGGCGCCAGTTATTGTAACTAAAGCCAGTAGGAGGACTCACTGGTCGAATATAACTCGTCCAACCATTTCCACCCCACGGACCAGTTGAATAGGTGTTTGCACAACGAGCGTGCCAATCTACTCCATACTGATACCCTTCGGTTGACGTACCAATATTCACAGCGTTTGCGGTTGTACCGTAATAGCCGTATTGGGTACTCTCGAGAGTTTGACGATACTCATACTGAGTTGTCGCACCAGCAGGACATGCTACATTTGTCCTTGTAAAGGTCGATATACTTCCGGCCGTTGATACAGTAACCCCCGGGGAACCCGGTGCCGAAAAACCACGCACCGTTGTTGCAACAGTTGCGAGCGTAGTCGTAGTACTCGGTGTGCTCCCAGATACACAACGCGCTTGCATCTGGAAACCATATTGATACCCCTCGGCTGTCGAAGTCACGTTCAGCGTTGGCGTTGTCGACCAACTTGACCACCCCGACCATGCCCCTGCTGTTGTGGTATTAGTATTACGAGAACGTAGCTGATACTGCACACTGCCCTGCGCACAACTAGCCGCTGCCGTGCCAACAGCGTTATTACCACTCATAGCAGCGCTAATAGTCGTGCCCGTAGGCGCCGATGGCGCCGTTGAAGCCGATATTGTACTCGACCATGGCCCATTATTACTGTTCCATAATGCCCGAACATGTACATAATACATCGTGCCTGCCGGTAGGCTGTTAATAGTTGTCGCCATGCCAGTTACTGAAACCGTCTGCACGGACGAGCTAAACCCACTATCAGTTGCTATTTGTATCGTATAGCTAGTCGCACCCGCAATACTAGACCAAGTCACCGTCAATGATGCAGCACCCCCCGTAGCAGAAACTGTCGGAGCTGATAGTGACTTCGTTGTGGCCGTGACTGTATTAGACCAATCACCCGAACTTGACCCACCATTAGCTTTTACCCTTACGTAGTAGGTGGTGTTGTAACCCAAAGAGTTATTTACGTCTGCATAGCCTGTTACCGTCTTACTGCTAACTGTACTTGAGAAGCTTGAATTGGTTGAAATTTGCAGGGTGTAATTAAGAGCATTCGGCACCGCATTCCAACTCGAAGATATCTGCGTCAGACCCGTTCCAGTAGCAGTCAGGGTTGGCTTACCAGAGGTTGCAATGGATGCGCTGCGACGGCTGTTAATCTCTACAATATTTCCGGTGCGCTCTTCCCTGTAACGGAGCGTATACGACAAACAGCCAGCACCCGCAGTACAAGTTGCACTCCCATCACCTTTATACTCATAAAAATCACTCGTTGAAGTATCGAGAACATTACAAGACAAAGAATTGGTTGTACCACCAGTCGCCTTAGGTGCAACTAGCGTTTCGGTATTAAGCCCATTTAAAAGCTGGCTTACCGTTTGACCGTTAGCAGTTAATGCCGAACAGCTTGGATATTCGCCGTTTTTATCATAATAGCCTTCAAGCGCCTCGCTAATTGCCGATGTACTTGTAGAACGCTTTGCATCGCGCCCCTCGGCAAGATAGAGGCTCATACCTAATGCCACAATCGTCGTTAAAATACCAATAACAACTATGACAATAATAAGCTCAACAAGAGTAAACCCTTTTTGCCTCCCTACCATATCTTCATCATAAAGCTTATGGTATCTCGGGTCAACTAATGCTCGCCTTCGCTAGGCTTTCAAGCGAGCATCCATATCTTGGTGGCTTAAGCCGTAGTAATGCGCAATTTCGTGCCACAATGTACGCTTAACATGCTCGAAGAAGTCTTTTGCATCAGCCGACACCTGGAGTAATGGGGTTTTAAACAAAGTGATTTTATCTGGTAATACAAAACTATACCCCGCCCCCCGCTGCGTTAATGGTATACCCTCGTATAACCCCAATAAAATATGATGATCATCAAGATGTGATTGTTGCGCTTGGTATTCATCCGGTTCGTCGGCGTATAAAATAGCGACATTATCGAGGCCTTTAATATATTTCTGGGGCAGTTCGTCCATCGCCTGGGTAATAAGGCGATCGAATTCTTCATCGGTTACAGACAACATATTTACAAAGTATACCAGTAAGTCGCTTATGTATAAAATGGACTACGAAGTCGAATCGTCGTCAGTGACGCTCATAGAGTGTAATGTTTCGTCGATCTCTTCCCAGGACTGCGCTAACGTGTCGCCGTCATCCTCTTCGGTAAGGTCAATCACCTCGTCTTGAGGAAAATCATCAAGATCACTCACCGTACCATCGTCTTGAGGGTCGATTGGCTGAAGTTGTAGATACTGAAGTAATGACATTTTTAAATACTTTTTTGTTTTGATTGGTATTGATAGTATTTAAGCATAAAAGGTAATAAAAGTCAATATCGTAACGACATTGACTTTTATTTAAGCTTATGCTATAAATAATTTATACATAGTTCAGTACAAAACTGACTCGCAAATATACATATGACAAATATTCCACCTCCTTCCACCCAATCCATCGAGACCATCTCTCCTAAAGAGGCTTTTGTTGCAAGGGTTGATAATATTACTGGTCATATATTGCACTCAAAACAATACGAACTTCTCCGTCACGAAGGGTACTCACACACCGAAGCCTTTACATCCCTTGCGCATCATTCTGCCGCTAACAAAGAGAGTCGCCTTGCCCCCAGCGACCGTGCGGTCTTAGAAGCAACAAGCCAGCTAGGAGGGTTTGTCGCTGCCGTCAATGACCTGCGTGAGTTACGGATTAAACGCGATTATTCAGGCTTAGATGATGAACAATTGAACCAACTGCATGCTTTAAAAAAAGCTCATATCATTCCTTTTAACCATAGCCTTAAAGCTATTGTGTCGACATCCCCTAACCTAGATCTATATACGGTTGCAGAATCACTTGGTAACACCTACGAGAAGATTTTCTTTCGTGAACACGCCCAACAACGACTCTCTGGAAGAACAACAGGAACTCAAGCAAAGTCATTCTTAGATCGATCTCGACAGGAAATCCTTGATAGTTTAGATGGGATGAGACACGAAGGTGCTGCGGAAGCAATGCTTACCGCCCAAGGGATAGACTGCATTAGTGACGTCAATGTTGCACAAGACATCATAGGTGTAGATATGCTAGTAAGTTTCGATAACAATAACCCAGTAAAAGACGACCAAACCAAATGGAGTAAGATTGCTGCAGAACTCGGCCTTCATGGCTGGCTCGAGTTAGATATAAAATCAAGCGAAAAACAAGCCACCGACAAACGCCGACGCCACCCCCTCAAGCTCGCCGTTGCGACCGGACTTACTTATGAAGACTTTACCGGTACTAAGAATGGCGGGAAGAATCTTCTTGGCATATCCTATGACACGGCCGTTACCAAAGGCGCGACTTTTGTCGAAAACATCATCGAAGTAGCCCATAGTGCCCATCAATCACGCGAAAAAATACGTCGATCAATAGCAGCGCGCTCCACTCAAGATTCTGAAAAACAATAAATGTAGCGTACTTTCATTGTAATATACGCTAAATATGGTATTATATAGACACCACCGCCCACCTTGGAAGGAGTTGTATGCCTAAGCAGATGACGACCTTTCAGGTCGTTAATACGAGCGCAGCCGAACTGTACGATCGACTGTACGCGTCAGGCGGGATGGAAGAGGTTGAGTTTGAAGCTATTCCCCTGGACGACCCAGGCCTGACTCCCGCAAGTCACACGTTCCGAGCAACACTGATCGAGTGCCATCTCGAGGACCCTGTTAGTCTTGATCTTCGAGACAGCGAAACGCCCTGGTGGCGGCTCTATTTCGCCGCAACACCCGATCAACGACGAACACAAGCACTGGTCACCTTCGAATACCCCCTGCCATCATGAGCCCTCCGGGGCTCTTCGCTCCTGGTTCACCCGAACTCAGTCGAAGCGGAGAGCCCTGGGGGCTTTCTGCATATTTGCACAGGAAACGTCTAGGACTTTTCCAAAGATACCGTAAGCTCGGCGCCTTCCACGAGTACCGTTGTTGTATAGGCAAATGCTTCGCCGGAAACAAGCGCATGAGCAAGAGTTTCCGCAATAATCGTAGCGCTGTACTCTTCGAGTGCTTTGCGAAGCTCCTCATTTTCAGTATTTAGACTTAGGCTGATCCTGTCGTCGATATTCAACCCAGCATCCTTACGCGCCGCTTGCACATGGCGAATAACTTCGCGCATGAGGCCTTCACGATGAAGTTCAGGAGTAATGGTGGTATCGAGAGCAATCTCAGCATCTGTATCAGTCGCAACAATAACGGCTTTCACATTCAATTCGTCTTCTAAAATAGAAGCTTGATCGAATGAGGTGACGCCACCCGGGACCGTGACACTAGCCAGTGGCTGTCGAACCTTTATACCCGCCTTTGCCCGCAGGCTGAGGCCTTGGTTGACATACTCGCGTACCGTCTCCATCTCACCCATTACCTGCTCATTAACGGCACCGGCTGAAAGCCAGTCTTTAAGATGAATTGATTCATCGTCACCAGTTAACTTGCGGTATAGCTCCTCAGCCAAGAACGGCGTAAACGGCGCCAAAACATAAGCCAAGCGAACCAGTACATAGTGCAGTGTGCGATAGGCGTCGTTTTTATCACCATCATCTTCACTCTTCCAGAAACGGCGGCGGCTGCGACGCACATACCAGTTACTGGCATCGTCGAGGAATGGTAGCACTGGGCTGAGTGCATCAGGAATGTTATAGCCGTCCATGTGTTTTTCGACTTCGCCGACTAACTGGTGCAAGCGCGAGACGATCCAAATGTCGAGCGGGTTGGTCAGACTTTCCAATGGATCGTTCAAATCGCCGTTAAATTCCCAGCCGTCGACTTCGGCGTACATGGTAAAGAAATCGTACATGTTCCAAATCATAGTCAGCTTACGAGCAACGTCGCCAACATCTTTATCCTGAAGCGCAAAGTCCTCACCACTAAGTAATGGACTACCCAAGAGTAAGAAGCGGAGACTATCGGCGCTGAACTTATCCATCAACTCATTCGGGTCGGTAAAGTTACCAAGGCTCTTGCTCATCTTGCGGCCGTCATTACCAGCAATCACGCCAGTGGTGATAACGTTTTTGAAAGCCTCTTTTTCGGGCTTCTGGCTATCAGCACCAAAGGCACCAATGTCAGCCAGCGCGGTATTTACAGCATGTACGTAGTAAAACCACGCCCTCACCTGCCCGATATATTCGACGATAAAGTCCGCTGGGTAGTTTTTCTCGAAGGTTTCTTGGTTTTCAAATGGATAGTGCAGCTGTGCAAATGGCATTGAGCCCGATTCGAACCAGCCATCAAGCACTTTATCGATACGGGTGAAGTGTTCACCGTCAATATCGAAGGTGATGTCATCAACCCAAGGGCGGTGGTAATCGTCGAGCTCCACCCCACTGAGTTCTTTGAGTTCGGCGTAGCTTCCAACAACTTTTATACTGCCGTTATCACCTTTCCACACCGGCATAGCCGTTGCCCAGAAACGGTCACGGCTAAGGTTCCAGTCGGGCGCTTGTTCGATATTTTTTTGGAAGCGGCCGTGCTTGAGGTGAGGCGGAAACCAGTTAATATGTTCGTTTTGCTCAAGCATCAATGGCTTTGAATTTTGAATGTCAAAGAACCATGATGGAATGGCGCGGTACATAATGCGCTGCTTGGAGCGTGGGTTGAATGGGTACTCGTGGCGGATGTATTCGATTTTCCAGACGATACCAGCCTTTTCGAGGCCCTTTGCGATATCTTTATTTGCTTCAAAACATTCTAAAGGAGCCGTCGCATCTCGCCATGGCATGAGGCTATAGAGCCAGTCGCGCAGTGGCTGCGCGTAATAGCCGTTGTCATCGATCGGGTCCACGACAAGAAGAAGCTTTTCTTTCGCCAGTTCAAAGTCGTCCTCACCATAGGCTGGCGCTATATGGACAATACCCGTACCGCTTTCGGCACTCACGAAATCAGCAGCGTATACCTTCCAGCTGCTTGCCCATGGCTGACCTGGCTCAAAATTTTCAGCGCTTGAATCGTTGAATGAACCGATAGCAAGAGTGGCATGAGGGCCAATATCTTTCACTGGTGCATTCCATAATTGTTTATACGAGAGACCGTCAAGGTCAGTACCGCTCATCTCTTTTATAACGCGGTATTCAAGTGGCTCGTTTTTATCACCCTTCAACACTGCCTCTAGGCGATCTTTAGCAATAACTAGACTATCGTTGCCCACTTCGACCAAGCAATAGGTCATAGTAGGGCTCACTGCAAGGGCAGTGTTGCCTGGCAATGTCCATGGAGTTGTCGTCCAGCCTAGAGCCGCAACATCTTTTGGATAGTCACCAAATACTTTTGTAAACGCTTCGTCGTGCTCGAATACAAACTTTACATATGCTGATGGGTCGGTGACGGTTTGGTAGGCGTCATTGTCCATTGTTACTTCGGCTTTAGAAACAGGCGTGGCAAATTTGATGTCATACATCAACACTTTCTTGCCTTCGTAAATTTTGCCAGCTTCGTACAACTGCTTAAAGGCCCACCACACACTCTCCATAAAGTCTTTATCCATAGTCCGATAGGCACCCTTGAAGTCAACCCAACGGCCAATACGGTCAATCACCCCTTCCCAGCTTTCGCTGTTGGCCACCATGCTTTCACGAGCTTTGGTGATGTAGGTTTCAAGACTAATAGTTGGTAGCGGCTGGCCGTCTTTATCAAGCGGTGTTTCATCGCTCGAGTTGGCGACGATTTGGCGGCGATCAACGATATTTAATTGTTTTTCAACAAAGTTTTCCGCTGGCAGGCCATGACAGTCCCAGCCCCATACACGTTCGACACGCTTGCCTTTCATAGTCCAATAACGCGGCACGGCGTCTTTCACAATAGAGCTAAGGAGTGTTCCGTGGTGCGGTACACCAGTAATAAACGGTGGGCCATCGTAGAACACATAGGCGTCGTCTTTAGAACGGTTCTCGACCGACTTTTCGAACGTATTATCTTGCTTCCACTGAGCAACCCACTCTTTTTCGTATTCAAGGGCACGGCGGCGACTATTAGCTTTGAACTTCATCCAACTTCCTTTCATTATCGTTAACGGCAATACCTTCATCAATGCTAATGTATGTATATTGCTCAGGGTCAAACGGCGGCGTGCAAATCATATCAAAACCAAGCGGTTCTTTTGTGTCGTCCCAGGCGGTCTGCCACCAAGCAAATAGTTCTCCCGGCTCGATAGTCACTACCACACCTGGCCGAAGCGCTATTCTACTCATATATCCGGAAGTTTTAGCTCGAAGCAAATAGCCTTCACCACTAGTAACTTCAACTCGTTCCTGAGAACCATTATTTTGCGCGTAGAGCAACCCATCCAGCGGATACCGACGGGTTACTTGAATACGAGCAAAGTCACGAGTAGGATCAACTTCACCCTCTGAGGTCAGGAGTGCATACGCTACCCCCTCGCATGTTTCACCATTACGAAATTCAGCCCCTTCCCCAAGGCTTACACTGTTTCTAAGTGTATGTATCTCACTCATACATGGATTTCCTTTTAAAATAATAAAAACCTTCATCCATCGGAACCCGCAAAACGGGTGGTACCATCCGATTTCTGAAAGTTTAAACTTCAGCACTTCATTATTCCACTGTTACGCCGGGATCGCGTCGGGGTCTAGTAGAGTTTTGCATCCTCGCAGGTGGTGGAAATGCTACTTTTTAGTAGGTTTCCTTTTGAATACAAAAGTCGTTCTTCCCGAAACGTATACTTAATGTATTCGTAGCTGATTACCACTCAAACGCTTCTATTTTTACTATACTCTTTTTTTGTTCAGACTTCAACTTTAACAGTTTGCCTCTGTTAGATGGCATTTAGTGCTTCACGAATAATTGCCGCATGAAGATGAATATCATTAGCCACCGAGTGCCTGTCGCCATCCAGGCGCATAGCCTGTACGTGCGGGTATTCATGACTAAGCCGGTGCAATGTTACCTCCATATGGGCATCATTGCCCAACTCGCTCTTACTTGCCCATGCCACGGTAGCATAAAGAGACGGGCGATGTTGCAAGACGGCCTCAAATAATTGCGCAAAATCGGCTTTGGCCAACATCATGCCAATGGCAATGTTGATAGGTCGACGCAGGCCGGCATTATAATTAACCGTCTCGGCGGCGTCTTTGCGGGCAGCTAAATAGCCCTCGATGCCGGTGCGATCTACATACTCCCCCATCGGCTTTAAGGTGGCCATAAAATTTTCCAGTAGTTGCTTACGGTAACGGGGGTGCGCTACAGGGTCCACAAGTATAATGCCTTTTAGTCGAGTATCGGTGGTATAGGTTGCCTCTAAAAGAGCCTTAAGGGCACCGTACGAATAGCCAGCGTAATACACGTCACCTTTTACGTGTTCGTCTATATACTCGAGCTCGCTCGCTACCGCGGACCGACGTCGTGACGTAAACGCAATTTCAAATAATTCTTTAACGCTTAATTTCTGACGCTTAAAATGAAACGGCTTACCACTAGGGTTGCCGAATGCCACAATAGTACATTCAGGTACGACTGCTGCGATAGTAGCAATTTGATACAGCTGACTAGTATCGAGGGAGTTACCCATTGGCAGGTTAATAACCAGCGTTTTAGTACTTTTACTACGAGCTGCGATAGTAATGTACGGCACAGTTCGCCCGCGTTTTGTGGTATATAGTTCTACTTTTGGTAGCCCTATTTGTTTGAACCAATCTTGATAAGAAACCCCTGCTTGATTCTCTGCGCATTGGGCAATTTCCCGAATTACTTCTTTAGAAAAAAGATGATAGCCCTTGAGCCGCTGGCTCGTTGCAGCAAAAATAGCACTAGCCAAGGAGGCCGTCACCGTACTTCAGTAGAATACCTGCAACGATAGCAACGATAAGCGAACCAAGTACTACTTTGTCATAATCTTTTTCAATAAAAGTGTGGGCAGCTTTTTGGATTTTCTTGGGCAAATACAAATTATTTTCGCGTATATTGTAGCGAGTAATCGAAAACCACACAAAGATTGTCGAAGCCGTCACCAACAAACACCATGGACACAGCGCCCCAATGACAAACATGCTCGTAAAGAATAGATATATCGCAAAGATTAGCCCGAGCGTGTACCCTATTTGAGCAGCAAACATAAAGCGACGCGGAAAAGCGATACCAGCCAAGCCAGCAATTGCTACGGTAATCACAACTGGTTCGGCAATCATACCAAGAAAGCTATTGGGGAAACCAAATAACTCAGATGTGGGGTGCTTTGCAACCGTGGCACAGTTTAGTACAACGTTAACACTACAACTTAAACTGGCGTTTGGGTTTTTGGCCAGTTGAATAGCTTCGACGGACAGCACGAAGGCTGCAAGAAGGCTCAACAAAGCACCAACCAACATGCTGGCAAAAATCCAACGATTATCCCGTATTTTTTTATCGTCGTGTCGGAAATACGCCACTAATTGCGCAACTTTAGACATAATAACTTACCTCACTAATTGTTGGGAGTGGCACACCTCGCCACTGATTTTGTACATGCCCGTCATCTGATAAAGCAACCAAGGTTGGAAATTCCAAGATGTCGTAGGCTTCACAGAAGCTAATACCGTTTGGGCTTTCCGGGTTCATAGTTTCTAAGTCATGACCGGTTTGGCGCTTAAAATCGACTAAATAATCTTCGACTTGCCGGGCGTAATCTGTCGCCTCTTTATATAAGACCACCACGCGCATATATGTTTAATTCCCTTGTTTGGCCTGTTTTTGCTGGCGGCGTTCTTCAAGAATTTTCACAAAGTCGTCCAGCGTCTTAAACTCTTGATAGACACTCGCAAAACGCACGTAGGCTACTTCATTGCGCTCCGCAAGTTCATCGAGTACTTTATCGCCTATTTGTTTGCTAGTGATCTCATTTTCACCAAGGTCGTAGAGGCCATCTTCAATGACGTCGATCATTTCTTCAACTTCTACTTCTGAGGTAAAGAATTTACCAACTGAGCGCTTAATAGCAGTTGCTAACTTGTCACGGTCATAGAGTTCGCGCGCACCGTTCTTTTTTATAATTGCCAGGTTTGGCTTTTCGATGCGTTCATAGGTAGTAAAACGTGTGCCGTCTGGCGCTTCGCGGCGACGACGAATAGTAACACCGTCGCTTACTTCGCGTGATTCGATAACCCGGCTGTCGCCAATGACAATCTTGGCCATGAACGATTACTCCTCGTCCCTATTCTTCTTATTCTTTTTACGGCGACGCAAGAAGGCTGGCGTATCTGATTCGTCCTCGGCTTCAGGGGCTTGATTCCACATGTTTTCGGTTGATTCTTCGTTGAAAATAGCAGCCGCTTCGGTGTGGTCAAGGTTCATATCAATGTCGTTCACCGAAGTTTCATCGATGGCGGCATTCATTTTTTCAGCAATCTCAGGGTCGGCTTGCTCGGTTACGGGCGCATCTTCCTGGAAGTAGACAGAGTCGAAGCCGGTTGCAATAACTGTAATAATTAACTCGTCTTCGATTTCAGGCTTCAAAGTAGCACCAAAGATAATGTTTGCATCTGGTGATACTGCGCTGGTAATAATTTCGGCAGCTTCTTGGATCTCTGACATGCTCATGTCATAGCCACCCGTAACGTTGAATAGCACGCCACGAGCCCCGTCAATTGATACCTCAATGAGTGGTGACTCAATTGCTTGTTGAGCTGCTAGAGCGGCGCGGTTGTCGCCACTGGCGCGGCCAATACCCATAAGGGCCGAGCCGGCGTTGCTCATAATAGCCTTCACGTCAGCGAAGTCGAGGTTAATGAGCCCGTGCTCGGTAATAAGCTCGGAGATACCTTGTACACCTTGACGCAGAACATCGTCGGCAATCTTGAAGGTTTCAAGTAGTGGCGTACGGCGGTCGATCGTTTGCAAAAGACGGTCGTTTGGAATAGTAATAAGCGTATCAACGTGACGGCGAAGGTTCGTAATGGCCCATTCGGCGTTTTGACGGCGTTTTTCACCTTCAAAACTAAACGGACGAGTTGCCACGCCAACTACCAAGATGCCAAGCTCGCGGGCAACCTCAGCCACAACGTACCCAGCACCTGAACCAGTACCACCACCAGCACCAATAGTTACAAAGATCATGTCAGCACCCTCAATGGCTGCACGAATGTCCTCACGTGACTCATTGGCAGCCGCCTCACCCTTCGTAGGGTCGGCACCAGCACCGAGGCCGTTCGTTGTACTGTGTCCTAAATGAATCTTTACATCAGCTTTGCTATTATGTAGTGCCTGCGCGTCGGTGTTCATGGCAATAAATTGAACACCAGCAAGGCCGGCTTCTTTCATGCGGTTTACCGCTGAACCACCCGCGCCACCAACACCAACAACTTTAATACTCGCAAAGGTCTGAATGTCACTCGGTTTTACTTCAGGCATGCCTGTCTACTCCCCTGATATGCTTATCTGTTACTATCTAGTATACCACGAGCCGTCAGGAGGCAATAGGTATGTGTTCGAACAAATTTTTTATAAGTATCGTATTACGGTTTAAACCAACCAAAAATCTTTGAAACGCCGCCTTTAAGGTCTTTAGCACTTGGGGTCTTGATCTTGTGACCACTACGCGGCTTATCATGGTGAACTGTTTCGCCGTCAAGCAGCATTAAGCCAATTGCAGTTGCAAACTCAGATTTATCAATGTCATCCGCTACGCCGCCAAACCCAGCCGGTTGGCCCAGACGAGCTGCTAGGCCTAAGGTTTCCTTAGCGTATTCAGCCATATACTTTAGTTTGGCACCACCACCCACAAGTACGACACCGCTCGGTAATTTACCAGCTCGGCCAGCTTTTTTCAGATGAAAATGAATACCTTCAAAGATTTCTTCAAGGCGAGCTTCGACAATTTCATTAATTTCTTCGGTTTGGAAGGTGTAAATTTCACCCTCGCGTTTTACACTCACACCGCTAGCTTCACTGTGGCTTAAGGCACAGGCATGCTTTACTTTCACCTCTTCAGCAATTTCAGGGTCGGTTTTTAGACCAATAGCGAGGTCGTTGGTAATGTTGTTACCACCAATAGGTACCACGCCAACATACTGTAGGTCGCCCTCTTCGTATACAGCTACGCTCGTAGTTGCGCCACCAAAATCAATTAAAGCGACACCATTTTCAATTTGTTGTTCATTAAGAACAGCACGAGCCGCCGCCATGGCTGTTGGCACTACACCATGAGGTTCTACTTGAGCCGATTCGGCAGCTTTTTCCACATTTACCAAATACGGTGTGAGTGCTGACACGACATGGGCGTCAATTTCTAGGCGCGTACCAGTCATGCCAAGCGGATCTTTAATATTATCTTGGCCATCAAGCTTATAAGCATGCGCTACAACATCAAGAATGTCGCGGTTAGCAGGAATTTTTCCAAGCGTGGCTACTTCCTTAATGCGATCAAGGTCGTCACGAGTAATTTCGTGGTCAGACGCACCCGCCGCTACCATGCCGTCTGCATGGGTAGTAAGAATATGCGCACCATTAACACTCACGGTTGCACCGTGCACTTGGTAACCGCTCATACGCTCAGCTTCACCTAAAGCCGTGTCGATCGCCTGGCCCGGACCCTGTAAGTTTACGACCACACCTTTACGCATACCAGTCGTCGGAGCTTGCCCAATACCAACAATAGTAGGGACGCCCGTAGTACTATCTAGATGCGCTACAACGGCGCGTACTTTCGTAGTTCCAATATCGAGACCGACGGCATAAGAAGAGGACTCTTGCATAGGGTTAGTATAGCGCTTGTGGTAGAGCTTAGGCAAGTCCTAAGAAATTATTTATTCAAGTCCAATAGAATATTGAATACCGCGCCGAGGCATACCTTCGGTACCAACAATATTCGATACCTTACTAAAAATGGTCGCTTGTAACTCAAGCTTCTTGATTGGTGTTTCGGGGGCAACCCTAAATAGATACGTTATTGTACCTTCGTTTTTCCCATTCAATGCTTTCTCTAGGTCATAGCCATCGCCATTAGAGCCTTGGAAGACGGTCGTTTCATTAACCCACGTAGCCACCGGGTCGTACTGGCCTATATGTGTCGATAGAACACTATCAAGTGGGAATCCGTCAAAAGAGGGATATTTCGTCTCTTTATAGCCATTGGCATCGTATACAAGATGTGACTGAATAAGGACATACTGGGGGTTTGGCTCATTCCATGCGTAACGCTCATTGTCAAAGTCACTTTTACGATTCTTGGCAGCACGGTCTTGGAGAGACTGCACATAGGTAGCAGTCTTTTCATCGAGCTGATAGTTGGTGCTTACTGATGTTACAGCCAGGCTGACTGGCCCCGCCACTAATGTCTCGCCTTTTGAAAAATCCTTTTTTGCGTCTGTCATGGCCGCTACGCGTTCATCGTAGTTCTGGTTAACCTGAGCACTCTTAAAAATAACATTCACATAAGGGCCGACATTATTTACAACCACAGCGACTAGCAGCAATAAAATCGCCAAACCAGCTAGTGTAAAGAGAAGGCGTCGCTTGTTTCTTCGTGGCTTAGGTGTTGTAGTTTGAGACATGATCTGCTCCTTTGCTTACAAAGTTATAATTGCGTCAGGATTTCTGCGCCGTCTTCGGTAATAAGTACCGTGTGTTCAAAATGCGCTGCAATACTTCCATCCCAGGTACTAATTGTCCAGCCATCATCTTCGACACTAATTTTTTCGCCACCCAGTGTGGCCATCGGTTCAATAGCAATAGTATCACCAGGAGCAAGTAGTGGCCCAGTGCCCTTTCGGCCATAGTTGGGGATTTCGGGGGATTCATGCATTTCATGCCCTACCCCATGCCCTACTAATTCACGAATGATACCTAGCTTGGCATCTGAAAGTACTTTTTCGATTGCGGCACCAATATCACCAACACGCACCGGCCCCTTAATGGCATCTATACCAGCATACAAACTGCGTTCGGTCGCCTGAATAAGGTGTTTTTGTACGCCATTTGGTTTACCGCCCACCACCATCGTAAAAGCGCTGTCGGTTTTCATATTTTTGTAGGTAATAACAAGGTCGAAGCTAACGACATCGCCGTCTTGCAATACATAGTCACTAGGGATACTGTGAACAATTTGTTCGTTTGTAGAAATACAAATTGCCGCCGGGAACTTTACTTCATCTGTTTTATACGTAGCGATGGCGCCTCGGGCTTTAATTTCGGCGTCAACCCAAACGTCGAGCTCTTTTTCAGTCACACCGGCCTTCACTTGCTTTTTGAGACCCTCAAAAATCTGCGCTAATATTTTGCCACCTTCGCGCATGGCTTCAATTTCAGCAGCAGTCTTTTGCTTTTGCATTACACCAGTTCCCTGCTCTTTAACTCGGCATAGATACGGTCATGAATTTCACCGACATTGCCTACACCATCAATGTGAACAACCGGAATGTGTTGCTCGGTGAAATACCCGAGTATTGGGTACATAACTTGACGATAATCATGTAGACGATGCTCAATCGCTTCAGCAGTATCATCGGCGCGGCCTCGAATTGATAAACGCTTTAATAGTTCTTCGCGAGGCACCTCAAGAACAACAACTAAATCGATGGCTCGTCCGTGCTCGGGCTGGCTAGCGATCAGCCATTGAGCTTGCTCGATTTGACGCGGGAAGCCGTCTAAAATAATGCGGTCAATATCACCGGCTTTTTTGATAGATTCACCCATAATACGGTTGCTGAGCCCTGACGGAATCAGCTCACCACGCTGCATATAAGAATTAATTTCAGCGTCGTGCGCATCGCGCAAAATTTGCCCTGCACTTAACCAACGCCAGTTTTGCCTGGCAGCTAGAAGTTGTCCCTGGATACTCTTTCCTGCGCCGGCAGGACCAAAAAATACAATCATACTTTAATGATAAAGGCTACAAGGCCTCTTTTACAAGCCGTGCAATCGTTGCGCCGTCCGCGCTATTACCCACCTTGGCCTTTACGGCACCAATAACTTGACCCATTGCTTGTGGGCCGCTCACGCCAAGTTCGGCGATTGTTTCATCAATGAGCTTTTGGACATCAGCTTCCGAGAGTTGTTCGGGAAGGTAGGCTTCAAGGATTTTTGCCTCAGCTTGCTCGGTCTCGGCTAGTTCAGGGCGAGCCGCAGCGGTGTATTGCTGAACGCTATCAAGGCGCTTTTTTACTTCCCGAGCAATAAGTTGCTCGATAGTCGCGTCGTCCAAGCCTTCGTCGCGCTTGCCTTTAGCAACCTCTTCGTTCAAGATAACCGCTTTTAAGCCGCGGAGTACATCGGCACGAAAACGATCGCCGCCCAAAAGAGCGGCTTTTACATCGTTATCGATTTGTGACTTTAACGCCACCGCGTAGACCTTAGCGTACGCCTAAACGAGCTTTTGCAAGCTTGTCGGCTTTACGTTCTTTACGGATGATCGCTTTTTTACGGCGCTCTACCTTACTAATGTCCTTGCTAAAGCGCATCGATGCCTTGGCTTCTGCCAATACACCACTTTGCAGCACTTTACGGTTAAAGCGACGAATGATGTTTTCGTTCGCTTCGCGTTCGTCTTTACGTGTTACTTGTACCATATCTACGTCATTGTAACAGATAGAAGCAGTTCTCGCAAGGGGTAAATACAATGAAGAACTTACTTCAACGACACACTTACGTCATCAAGCCAAATAGTACCCACTGTACCATTATTACCCACACTAATCGACACTGAAGTTGAGGTACTCGTCAGGGTGTACGAGCACGTAACTTGGGTCCAACTCGTCTTTACGCCACTGTAACCACAGGCTTGCAAAAGTGCTCCCGTACCATCGTTATTCCCAAAGCGAATCTTTGAGTTATCTCCTGTACCATTCCAGTTAGAATCTGTTTTTATCCAAAGGCTGACCGTATAGGTTTGCCCTGCACTACCCGAAAACGGTGATGAACGTAAAAGATTCCCACTTGAATTCGTTCCGATCCTAACCGAGGAGGTCGAAGTACGATATACCGAAGTATCAACCACCACCGAACTGCTCAACTTAACCGGTGCGCTAGCACTATCTGGTTTATTCCACGGCATAAGGTTATGGCCCGGTGCCGTGCCTACAACCGGGCTCGAAACGTCGCTCCCCATATAGTAAGTAGTTGTGCCCGCAATACCATTTGAAGCAGTTATAAGGTACGAGGCCGGGGTAACTGTTGTATCAACAGTATATTGATACGTGACGCTTTTCGTGTCGGTTACTCCGGCATCCGCCAATGTCGCTGGGTAGTTGCCATTATTTGCAGGGTCAGCTGCATATAGCTGTACTTTTTTATTCGCTTCCGACAAACCAGCCTCGACCTGCACTGCTACGGCCCTGTCCTTAATACCGTTATACGAAATAAGTGTAATAGCCGCTAAGATAGCGATAACTACCACCACAATAAGAAGTTCGACGATAGTAAAGCCTGTTGATTTTGCTGTTGCCCACTGTTTCATTACCACCTAGTTAAGCATAAGTTGCGCAGGCTTTCAAACCACCTCAAGGTGCAGCAGGCGCCCCTCTACCCTACGACGTCCTTGCCATTCGTTGAGTTCAGGGGCATACCACACCCTAATACTTACGCCTTGCTCAACAAAGAAATAGTCCGGTGCATTAAATGCCACGACATCAATAGAGTTGCCCGTGTCACTCTGAAGTGTCAATTTTATATGCTGGCCACTGTCGCCCATACGACGAACTCCCCTTACCATAAGCGGTTCGGTCCGTAGTACTGGCTGTGGATTACCGTTACCAAAAGGCTCAAGTGTTGCTATAGCAGCAATCAACTCTTCTGTTACTTCTTCTAAGTGGGCATCAGTATCTGCCGAAGGAAGTAATAGTTGCGCTTGCTCGCGAAGGTTTTGCTGTTTATAAAAAGCGTTCACTTGGGCTCGAAAATCATCAATACGAGAAGCTGGTACTGTTACGCCAGCCGCCAGCTTATGGCCGCCGCCCTTAGTAATAATGGAATCGGCCGATCGAATTGCATCTGCCGCGCTAAAGTCACCGTAACTGCGAGCCGAGCCTTTGGCCTCGTCATCATGAATAGCTAATACGAAGGTCGGTTTTTGGTATCGTTCAAGCAATTTAGCAGCTACAATACCTACAATGCCGTGATTCCACCCTTCGGAGGCAACCACTAACACTGGGTCATCTTTGAATGTCTCAGCCTGAATAAGCGCCTCCTTTAAAATAACATCTTGCTCGCGACGGCGGGCTTGGTTCATCTCATCAAGTTGGCGAGCGTACTGCAAGGCCTCCATTGGGTCGGTGGCAGTGAGCATATCCAGCGCGTATTGCGCCGTTTCTAGGCGTCCGGCGGCATTCATACGCGGCCCCAGGGCAAACCCAAGGCTGCGAGCATCAACAGCCTGCTGTCGCACCCCTGCCACCGCCATTAAGGCTTTAAGGCCAGCGCGGCGCGTCTTGGACAACACTTTCAAGCCCCAAAATACATGGGTACGATTTTCATCAACCAGCGTGACGACATCGCAGACAGTACCCAGCGCCACAAGGTCAAGCAACCACTTCTCTTGGCCGGGCTCTAAACCCGTCAAACGGCTCTGCAAGGCTTGCACCAACTTAAATGCCACGCCCACTCCAGGTAGGTCAAGAAACGGATAAATCTTCCCCTTAAAGGCTGAACTTGGCTTAAGCAAGTAGTTTTCGTATTCGTCAGGATGATCTTGTAGTAATCTTTTCGGATTAATAACCGCCACAGCTGGAGGCTGCTGAGGTGCAACATTGTGGTGATCCGTCACGATAACATCAACGCCCAGTTCTTTAGCGCGAGTAATCTCTGCATGACTCAGGCTCCCACAGTCTACGGTGATAATAAGGTCAGCTCCTTGCGCTGCGATACGCTCGATTGCATCAATCGTAAGCCCGTAGCCTTCGGTAAAACGGTTAGGAATAAATGCCTTTACCCGTTCAAACCCAAAACTATTAAGCGCATCAAGAAGCACCGTTGTGGCAGTGAGTCCATCAATATCATAATCACCATAAATAGTAATCCGCTCTTGGCGATCATGCGCCTGCACAAGCCTTTCCACAGATGCTTCCATATCTGGTAACAAGAACGGATCATGCCTAGCATCGTACTGCGGCGAAAGAAAAACCGCCTTTGTCGGGCCGGTAATACCTCGAGCCTCTAAAATGCGGTCAAAAAGATTCATACACTACCCCTGCAAGCTACGCGCTTACGCAACGTCAGTTGAGGTACGTTTTGGGCGAGCTGCTTGTTGCTGAGACTTAATAACAATACTTTGGAGCTCTTTAAAGATTGGGAATTGTTTGTTGGTTGCATAAATTTTCGTGTTCCCCTGTCGCTCGCTAAGAAGAAAGCCTACTTTTTCAAGGCGCTTTAACTCACGCTGAATGTTACCTGGATCTTCTTTAATGAGTTTCGCAAGGCCTCGTACGTGCGTGCGAAAATCGGGATACTTGGCATACACAACAACGATCTTGCGTCGCACCCGAGATGTAATAAAAACGTCTAACATGCTTCCCCTTTTAAACTTTGGCCTCTCAGAACCTGTTGAGTTTTATTCTACACTTTCCTTACTAGCTAGGTCAACGCCAATTCAGGATAATCTTATTAATTTTATCGATCGTCTCTTCGTGCGTAGGAATTGTATTGTCGGTATAGTAATGGTCGGTATCGAAAAAATTCGTCTTTACATCAAGAATGTGCAACTCGTCAGCCACTACGTGCAAACGGTCGACCGCTTGCTCGGATGCAACTGGCGCGGCAATAATAAGCCTATTAATACGTATCGGCTTAAGGAAATCGAGCGCTACGTCCAGAACGGTCGTATCAGCGAAGCCATCGTTCACTAATATAATTGTATGGTCACGTAGCAAATCGCGATCAATTAAGCCGCCATCACCAATAAGCCGATTGATGCGCTGGAAAGCCTCACGTTTTTGCTCTTCTAGGTAGCCGTGAAACTCAGTTGCATACTCATCAATTTCCCCACTAGAAAACTCGCTGTTATACGTGAATTGCCCCGTTTGGGACACGCCGCCAAAGCTAACACTTTCACCCGGCACCGGAATATCTTCTACTAAAAGCATCGTTAAAATACAGTGAAGCTGCGTGGCAATTTGCTCCCCTACCAAAACACCGCCATCACTTAAAGCAATAATGGCGCAGTTTTCGTAGCGATATTTCTCAAAAAGCTGCTGGGCTAACTGCTGGCCAGCCTGAATTCGGCTCTCAAAATACATATGGTTATTGTAGCATGAGCGTAAGGAGGCGGAGCGAGACTTTTTATATGCTTTATCGAAACCTGAGTGGCAAGCGTTTTCTTCCTGACGAAGCGAGGACTGTCTGAGCGCAGCGAGTTCCGCAGCGTCTCAAGAAGAAAACACGCAGCCACTCAAGGCTTGAGGTAACTGCATATAAAAAGTCTCGCTCCGCCTCCTTACGCTCACTGCTATACTAAATATATGTGGTTTTATGAGGTTGCCCCAACTAAGATTGTTCGCAGCAACGCGAATACCTTTACATATCACAGTAATCAGCAATTATCTGTTGGTTACCTGGTATTAATCCCGGTTGGCAAGCAACAACTTACAGGGCTTGTTATAAAGCCTGTTTCGAAACCAGCCTACGAAACGAAACCGATTGATGGAGTCATCGAGACAACGGCCCTTCCCCAGTCACTGGTTGAGCTTTCGCTCTGGCTAGCTGACTATTATCACACACCGCTTGCAACCGTACTCCAGACTGTCCTGCCCCGCGGACTGACAAAAAAGCGACGCAGCAAAGAAGTCCAACCGCATGTCTCAACCCGTAATCGAACAACTATTGTACTCAATGATGATCAGACTGAAGCTGTGAAAAAAATTATGGCTCAACCATCTGGCACCACCCTACTTCAAGGGGTAACAGGGTCTGGAAAAACCGAAGTGTACAAAGAAATAACTCGCCGCACCATCGCCGACGGCAAGTCGGTTATTATTCTTGTGCCAGAAATTGGACTCACCAGCCAAGTTGTCGACGAGTTTATTCATGAGTTCAATCATACGATCGTAACTCATTCTCATATGACAGAAGCCGAGCGACACCTTGCGTGGCAAAAAGTACTCCATGCTAGCGAGCCAACTGTTATTATCGGGCCTCGCTCCGCCCTATTTATGCCAGCTTACCAACTTGGCGCCATACTAGTAGACGAAGCTCATGAACCAAGCTATAAGCAAGAGCAGGCTCCGCGCTACTCTGCCCTCAGGGCCGCCGGGGTACTGGGTAGAGCTGCGAAGGCCCGGGTAGTATTAGGAAGCGCGACCCCGCTGATCACCGATCGCTACATCGCAGAGACCACCAACTCCCCTATCGTCACACTCCCAAAGCCAGCTCGTAGCAATGCCACTCCTACCACTGTGCATGTCGTTGATATGAAAAAACGCGAAGCATTCAAACATCATCGCTTTCTATCGGACACACTTATTAGCGAAATCGAACACAATATTGCATCTGGCCAGCAAACTCTTCTTTTTCATAACCGTCGCGGCAGTGCCAGTACTACGCTGTGCGAAAACTGTGGCTGGACCGCCGAATGCCCCCGCTGTTTTGTGCCGTTAGTACTCCATACCGACTCTTTCAGTCTCAGCTGTCATATTTGTGACTACAAAACAAAAGTGCCTACTTCATGCCCCGTTTGCCATGCTTCACAGATTATTCACAAAGGTATTGGCACAAAGCTCATCGAAAGCGAATTACAACGCCTATTTCCTAAAGCAAAAATTGCCCGCTTCGACGGTGATAACGCCACTCACGAAACGGTCAACGAACGCTACACCGACCTTTACAACGGTACTATCGATATAGCTATCGGTACCCAGGTTGTCGCTAAAGGTCTTGATCTCCCCAAGTTACGTACGGTTGGTATTATCCAGGCAGACAGTGGGTTAGCCCTCCCCGACTATGCCGCCAGCGAACGCGCCTTTCAGTTAATTGCCCAGGTTGTAGGTCGCGTGGGGCGTGACGAACGGGCCACAAGTGTGGTGGTACAGTCCTACCAACCGACTCACCCCGTCATCCAATATGGCGTCAAGCAAGATTATGAGGGCTTCTACTCATATGCGCTTTCCGAACGTCAAAAGGCAGGCTTTCCGCCTTTTCGCTATTTACTCCAACTTACCGACGTATACAAAAGCGAAGCAGCCGCTGTTCGTAATGCCCAACAACTTTCCCGTACACTCCGGTCTCGCCTGCCTCGAGGCGTCGAGGTACTGGGGCCGACGCCGGCCTTTTATGAACGACAACACGATACGTATCGTTGGCAGCTGACGCTCAAAAGCCCTAAAAGAGATGTGCTCGTCCAAGCACTTGACGCTGTCCCGCCAACGCACTGGCAAAGTGAATTGGACCCCACAAGTCTTCTTTAACTATTACTTCAACGAATCTGAAAATGCCGTGTAATCATTTTGCGTCTTTTGAGTTGTGTCGACAATCCACTGCTGAACATCGGTGCGCGTAAATGGTTCTACGAGCGCCTTAGTGGCAGCACGAACCTCTGGATATGCATCTAGGGAAATATCTCCACTCACCGACGTACTTAATGAGTACAGCTGTGAGCTAAATGCATCAAGCGTATCAAGTAAATTATCTGTGTACGATTTTTGAGTAGCCTGCTTCTCCATGCCATTCTCATCAATCTCGCCTTTTTCGGCTTTCTCAGTGTAGTCTTTTTGCTTTGTAGCCTGAGCAGTTTTCTCGTTCGCCATAGCCATGAGGGCAGTGTACATCCGTTGTTGCGGCTCTTTGGCTGCATCAGGAAGAACGTACCCCTTCATCTCGTCAGCGAGTGCCGTGTAGGCCTGCGCTTGCTTATTGGCAGCATCGACATAGGCTTTAGAACCGGCCTTTTGTGCTTCGGTGTCAACACGGTAGCTAAATGGCGGCACTTCTGTTTGCAGTGTCGCTGTTAAACGTGGGAAGAAGCTATCTTTTTCGTTTCCACTAAGAGTTTCAAACGCGTAAATAAATTTAAATACCGAGATGTTGTCATCTGTTAATTTCTTGTAACGAGCCTCAAGCGCTTGGGCATCTCGATACTTTCCGGACAGTTGCTCACCTAACCAAATAGGCTGCAGCACTGGTGGCTTTTCAACCAACTCGACACGACGCTTAGGCGTATTCGAGGCAAGTAATTGCGACACCGTATCTTTTACGTCACTACGGTAGGTAGATGCGGCTTGATTCGCCCGGTTAACTTGAACGATTGGAATGACAATCGCCGCGATAAGAAGAAGCGCGCCGGCGACAATTAGTCCGATGACAAGTGGTTTTTTTCGTGAAGATGGTGTTGATACTGGTGATGGTGGCATAGCAAACCTTTCCTTACTTTTCCGTATTCGCATACTCTCCAGTATACGCTACTAACTCTACAACCTGGGCGAGCTCGTTGATACGTTGTTCAAGCCGGGCTATCCGCTCTTCATTTGTCATGTCCTCGCGAAGCTGAGATCGTGACGTACGAGCCGCCGAAGTCAGGCTTCGAACATGCTGGCTACAGGCGAGGTCAGCGCAACATAAAAACGTCACCGAACCGTTGGCGCGGCCGGGCTTATCAAGCGTAATACTGCCCGCTCGAGTGCCCGTTTGCCACGTGCGACAGAAATCACAAATGATCGGCTGAGCTTTGCCTGTGCTGCTGGTCATCCCCCTCTTTAGTTCATAACTAGCCACATATAAGGCATTCTCGGTTGCTTTCAACAAAAGCACTCCTTTGTTTCCAGATCTATCGGGAACAGCAAGAACCTCGGTATGCAGCCAAGTAGCCTCATCCAACTGAGCAACGTTCGCGAATCGAACCTCGCGACGAATTTTCGGCCGAATCACCGCCGTTTGCAGCAAGCTATCAAACTGGTCTTTAGTCAATTGCTTCATATACCTATTGTAGCAGAGGCGGAAGAGGCGGCCGGAGCTCGAGCATAGCGCGGTTGATTCAAGCCTTACCTGTATCTCGGCTCCTTCTTGGGGATCTGCGGAACTCGCTGCGCTCAGACAGTCCTCGCTCCGCCAAGAAGTCGCCGTTCGATAGCTAGGTTTCATCAAAGCGCTATGCTCGAGCTCCGGCCGCCTCTTCCGCCTCACCGCTACCTCTGATATACTATGGCCAATGACTAAAGACGATATTATCACCCTGCCCAACCCGCATTTGCGTACAAAATCCGACAAAATACAAAGTATTGATGACGCGACACTCGCTCTCATCAAGGATATGACCGCGGCTGCAATTGACTGGGAGGCCTCTCGCCCACACGAAATTAGTGCTGCCTTGGCGGCTGTTCAAGTGGACCGCCTGTCGCGTGTCGTTATTGTTCGCAGTGACTTTGACGATAAAGCAAATAATGATTTTACCGCTCTTATTAACCCAGAAATCGTTAAGTATGAAGGCGAATTAGTCGAAGACTACGAAGGCTGCCTAAGTGTAAAAGACATTTACGGTAAAGTTCCCCGCTATAGTAAAATCCGGGTTCGCGCTCTCAACATTGATGGCCAAGAAGTACGTTTTAAAGCCGATGGCTTTTTAGCACGCGTTATTCAACACGAAATCGACCACACCAACGGCATCGTATTTATTGACCATATTAAAGATAGTACCGGCGCTTTCTACACTCTCAACGAGAAGGGCGAATTAGTGCCGCTTAATTATGACGAGCACATCAAAGACAGCCCCGTTCTGTGGAGCGAATAGGTATGGTAACCAAAGCCGCAATCTCTCGCCCTATCATCTTTTTTGGAACCGAGGAATTGAGTCTGCTGGTTTTGAAAAAACTCATTGAAGCAAAGTATCCAATCGCAGCGGTCGTTACAAAACCAGACCTGACAAAAGGTCGCGGCAAGAAAACCATCGCCCCGCCGGTTAAAACGTTTGCCGAAGAGCACGACATAGAAGTGTGGCAACCTTCTAAGCTAAGCGAGATTACTGATAAGATCAAAGCCCTACAACCTGTTATAGGTGTACTGGTTAGTTTCGGGCGTATTATTCCTCAATCAACACTTGATCTATTTGACCCTGGTATTATTAATATTCACCCCTCGTTGCTACCGAGATACCGCGGCCCTTCGCCTATTGAAACGACTATTCTTAATAACGACGCTGAAGCTGGGGTAACCATTATGAAGCTCTCCGCCGAAATGGACGCCGGTCCAATCTATGCCCAGAAAACAATCGATCTTGATAAATACCGTGATCTGCATGGTTTATCGGACGTTAAAGAAAACCTTTACACCAGCCTCGGCTTACTTGGCGTCGAAATGCTTATAGAGACACTACCGGGTATTATTTCAGGCGAGATTCCAGCCGTTGCGCAAGATGATTCACAGGCTACCTACTGCCACATGATTACCAAGCAAGACGGCATCATAGACTGGAGCAAACCAGTTGAGCGCATTGCTGCAGAAATTACTGCCTATCGCGGCTGGCCCGGCAGCTCAACTGAGATAGCCGGCATCACGGTGCGCATCGCCGATGGAACAATGGTATACCCAGTTCGCCAAGAATCAAGCGTTCCGGGCACGGCTTTTATTGATGGCGAGCAGCTCAAATTAAAAGATGATCAGGACTACCCGTTGCTTTACGTAACGGCTGGCCTAGATAGCCGGGGTCTACAAACCTACTATCAAATCACCCGCCTACAGCCAGCCGGTAAAAAAGAAATGTCCGCCCGTGACTTCGTCAACGGCTACGGACATTTGCTTAAAGATTTGTTTATCTAGTAATTATTGAGCTGCTGGTGCGGTACCCAAAATCGCATCGCGGTTTTGGATAATTTCTTGCTTCAACTCTTCAAGTGTTTTCGCAACCACATCGCGATAGTCTGGGCGGTTCACTTCGAGCCATTTAGTAGCAGCGTATTCCGACTTTACAAGCGGGTCTTCAGTGGCAAGCCCGCTGGCGGTTTGAATTTTAGTAAATAATTCATCACTTTGGTAAGCTGGTGCATACTGAGCCACCCAAGCGTCGACCACCTCGGGCTTTTTGTCGATAATCGCTTCGAACTCTTCCAATTGAGCATCACTCATACCCTCACTAAGGCGAACACCAACGCGATATTCCAGCTGGTCATAGACGTGCTGCAAGAAAGGCTTACGCTGCTCTTCTGGCAGTTCGGCTAGTCCGATATCTTGTAAAAATTGGTCGTCGAGTTGAAACATGTGATTTTCCTGTTTACGTTATTTTTATTATATCAAGTATCCGCTAAGGGGTCGAGTTTGCTTATGGTAAACTAAAGCGCGCCTTAATAAATTGCTGCGCCTCCAGAGAAAGTTGGCCGGGGTGTGCTAGGCCAACATTACCATCGCCCATCGAGTAGAAGTCATTAGGATAGTTTTGTAGTAATTCGTTCTGTACTTCATACCAGTTAGACTCGGTTAAGCCGAGGTCTTGGAAGAAATGAATACCACCCTCGCCACTATCAATAACAAAGTTAGGGTCAAAAGTCGGAGCTATTTCGTTAGCCGTATCAGCGTTAGGAAGGAACGTCTTACCTTCACCTTCGGCGCCGCTACCGGTCTGACCCGTGTCGGGACTGCCGGTCTCAGCATGGGAGCCTTCACCCTGAGTGTACCCGCCATGATCTTGTGGAGCGGCTTCGGCACCGACGTGCTGATCAGCAAATGGTAACGATGGACCCCTGTTGAACCAACCTTCTACACCAGGGAGGGCATCAGCTGCGAATGCAACGGCCGCACCGATTCCAGTACCAAGAGCGATACCGCCCAAACCGGCAATCACCGAACGGCGTCGCTTAGCCTGTTCTTTATCAATGTCTTTCTCGTAGTTTTCTTGAAAATGCGAGAAGATGGCGTCGAAATGGTTATCATTCTCAACTTCTACATTCTGGGCTTTCTCTAAGTGGCTAATATCGTTCAGTTCTTGCAGGCCGCGACCACGTTTTGCGTCACTACGGGCAAAACCACGAGCAAAGCGTCCAGCACCAATAATACCCGCCGTAGCACCACCAACAATGGCAGCACCGCCAGCGATACCAATCACAGCACCCGCACCGGCGGCTATAACAGAGGCACCTACACCCAAGGCAACTCCTTTAGCGATTCGCTGAGCAATATTACCTCTGTTCATAAATTCAACAAACTTTGAAACGGCTGTATTTTCAAGTTTCTCAACCGAAGCTTTACGCAGCTCATTCTGCTCTTGAAACAGGTAGCCGACAACCTCGGCTTTTTTAGTAACATCCGAGATGGTTTCGTCTTCTATAATGTCTTTTTTCTCGAGTCTACCAAGTTTTACAACCTGAGCGTTATACGCCTTGACTGCCTCACTATAAGCTTCGCCACCATCGCCCCATAGGCGACCTTGGCGTTTGGCGCTTAATTTAGCAACTTCCTCACGAAGCCGTACTAACGTATTTCGTTCGGCTTCGATATAAGGATCAACTGCTTCTGTACGCGAAGCCCCGGCTGGAATAGATTGTAAGAGTTCTTCTGAATCATCACTCAAGCGTTCTCGCCCACTTTTTCGCTCTACATTCCCGTCGTTGTCTACTTTACCAAGACGCCATTCGTGCTCGGACATAGAAAGAAAAGAGTACTTCTCCACGATACCTTTTGCTCTATCTGCTACTTCATCATCATAAAAACCAGTATCAACAATGCTACTAGTATATTCATCACCTACTAAACGAGCTGCATTTTTAGCTTCAATAAGCAGATCATCAATACCTACCCCATTTTCTTGTGCGGTTTCCCACGCTTGGTTAAAAGCTTTAACCTGCCGAGCGCGCATATCGGCAATTTGATCAATACCCAATGCGTATGCAAGGGCTGCCTCTTTATCAACGGTCGTTTCTGGGTTATTTGAGGTATTTTGGTGTTCTGGAGCGGTAAGTTCCATACTTACCCCTGGTTATAGCAAAGTTATACTCGCAAGTCAATGTATTTGTTTATGGTTATTGACAAAAAATCAAATAAGTGCTATAATCCTATGCATACGTGAGGTGCAATACCCTCGCTGATCATTAAAAAGGTGTGAAATGTGATCGCGCGACATACTGTGGCTTTTATAAGCCCTGGTACGTCGTGCGATCCATTCGCACGACACCCCTGTCACATCAGGATGCCACACAAGCTTATAACTTAACACTTGTGTCGGCACCTCCGTAGGTGTCGACATTGTCTCACCCCTCCCGGCGCACCGCGCCCCACGAAAGGAAACACAATGTCCACTCCCACCACGACCACCGACATCGACATGCTCGACGCAGCCACCGAGCGCGGCGAGCAGCAGCTCGTCGCCAACGTGACGGACGCTCGCCTGGAACTGTTCGCCTCGTCGAACAAGCTCCAGAGCCTGCTGAAGGCCGGAACCGTCTCGCCGAAGATCGCCGTCGCGCTCACCGCGCTCATCGACGGTCTCGTCGATGAGGACACCCGCGCTGCCACCCAGGCTCGTCTGGACAGCAGTTCGCCGTCCTCGATCGAGCCCACCGACGCGTTGCGCGTCGTGCTGGACTCGCTGCCCCCCGCCCGCAAGAACTACGTCGCCCGCGGTATCGTCCCGGACCACCCGGGCTACATCAAGGACAGCGAGCTGGATGCCACCGGTGTTCCCAAGGAGCTGGTCGAGCTGCGTCGCAAGAACGACGAGCTCACCGCCAACGCGAACGCGGTCACCAACGGCGACGCGCCGACCGGCATGGTCAAGATCAGCGACATCAAGCCGCTGATCATGACGACCGCCACGGCCATCGCCAACATGAAGGAGGAGCACATCCGGACGGGTATCTCGAAGACCACCGTGAAGGTGATCTCGGAGGACGACCACAAGAAGCTGAGCAAGGACACCCTCCTCCCGCTGCTCGCCAAAGTCGGCGTCACGCCCACCGCGTCGTCCTGATCATGTGACAGGGGCTCCGCCTCGGGCACCGCAAGTACACCTTTATGGTGGAACGCGGTGCCCGGGCGGCACCTCTCTTAATTAGAACTGAATGCAAAAACACCCCGAAGGGTGCTTTTTTATTTGTAAGAATATACGAAATACACCTAACCATCATTCATTTTCAGACTGGCTTCGCACCGGGTTTCAACGATTATTACAAATGTCGCTCAACAACTTCGCGCGTAAAGAATTCGAGCGTATCGCCAATTTCCAGCAAGGTTTTCTTGTGGGTTTTTAGATTAAGCCCACACAGGTCACCTTCAAAGACTTCTTTGGCTTCGATTTTCTCGCGTTGCAAACCAGTAATTTCGGCTTCACCAAGAATTTCAGCCGTGGCATCATCGGCACCAAAGGCCGATACTTTACCGCGTTTCATGCGGACTAATAAGCCTGGGGTTACTTTACCGCTTTTTACCAAGCCACCGGCGATAACTTCGTCTTTCATAGTACGGAAGACACCCTTTACTTCAAGCGTTCCTACTTCAGTTTCTACTACCTCAGGGGCGAGTAGTTTTTCCATTGAGTTTTTGGCATCGTCGAGCAGTTCGTAAATAACCTTGTATAAACGAACTTCAGCGCGTTCGCGGGTAGCCAGTTGTTTTACGGCTGGCGGTAAGTCAACGTTAAACCCATAAATAACCGTTTTGCCATCATTAGCCAGGCGAACGTCGTTTTCGGTAATATTACCGACACCGCTACTCACTACATGTAGCGACACTTCCCCATTGGTTTCGATCAATTTAAGGCTATCGATAACTGAGGTTAGTGAGCCCTGAACGTCGGCTTTAATAATAACATTAAAGTCCTCCGCTTCATGCTTTTGGGTCATAAGCTTTAGAAGGTCGGCACCGGTAACGTTGGTGCTGGCAGCATTGGCTTCGCGCTCTAAACGTGTGGTTGTTGCTTTGGCACGAGCTTCTTTTTCATTCTTTACTACTTCGAAGACATCACCAAACTGTGGTACTTCTTTAAAACCCGTAACGGTAATTGGGGTCGATGGGCCAGCTTCTTTAATAGTCTTACCGGCGAAATCTTGCAAGGTGCGTACCTTACCGTAGGTAGTACCCGCCACCAAGAAAGCACCCGGCTTAACAACACCCTGCTCTACCAAAAGGCCAACCACTGCACCGCGGCCAGTCTCCATGTGAGCTTCAATAACCAACCCTTCAGCAGCACCATCAATTTCAGCCTTTAACTCTTCAATATCAGCCACCAACAGTACCATATCAAGCAACTTGTCGATATTTTGGCCAGTTTTAGCACTGACCTCGACCATAACGGTATCACCACCCCATTCTTCTGGGTTCAAATTGTGTTCAGTGGCAAGCTGGGTCTTCACCAGCTGTGGGTTGGCGGCTTCTTTGTCGATCTTGTTAATAGCAACGACGATTTTTGCGTTGGCAGTACGGGCAAAACGGATTGCCTCGATAGTTTGCGGCTTCACACCATCGTCGGCTGCAACGACGATAATAACCACGTCAGTAAGGGTTGCCCCGTGTTGGCGCAAGGCAGCGAAGGCTTCGTGGCCAGGGGTATCAAGTAAGGTAATGGGACGGCCATTACGAACTGTTTGGTAGGCGCTAATATGTTGGGTAATACCGCCAGCTTCACCTTCTACTACTTTCTGGCCAAGAATAGAATCGAGTAAGCTGGTTTTACCATGGTCAACGTGACCCATGACAGCTACGATTGGCGGGCGGTCAACGGCTTTGTCGGTGAGTTCTCGCTTAACGCGCTCTGAACCGGCGGCGTTGGCTTCCTTTTTTTGTAGCTCAACGTCGAGGCCAAGCTCGTCCACAATAATAGTCGCTGTTTCAAAATCAATTCGCTGGTTAATAGTTGCAGCGATACCGTTTTTGAAAAGCTCCCCAATAAGGGTTGTTACGGGTAAGTTTAACACCTCAGCGAGCTCGCCAACGGTAATTGAATTGGCAATCGATAACACTTTTTCGGCCATGCTGATGCTCCTTTTCGGTGTTAGTAATTAGTGTTTGGTAGGGAATGCGCTATTCCCTACCGGCGACTAACTACCAACGGTATTATTTAGTCTTCTTTGAACCAGGCAGACCAAGAGAGATCTTGCGGTTCTCTTTTTCGATGTCGAGGACAACGAATGATTTACGCTCGTTGAGGGTAAATACTTTTTCTGGGTCAGCACCATCGCCGTCGCCAAGTTCAGATACGTGAACCAGGGCTTCAACGGCAGGGCTGATCTGTACGAAGGCACCAAATGGTGTAATACGAGTGACCGTACCTTCAACAGTTTCGCCAACCTTGAATTGGTCAACTTCACCGAGCCATGGGTCTTCGCTGAGCTGCTTCATGCTAAGGCTGAGGCGGTCCTTGTCGATAGCGATAATTTTCGCTTCGATGGTTTGGCCAACCTTTACGTAGTCACTTGGGTTGTTAACACGTTCCCAGCTAATTTCTGAGATGTGTACCAGACCTTCGATACCTTCAACGTTTACGAAAATACCGTAGTCAACCACACCAGTAGCAACACCCTTAACGCTGTCACCTACCTTAAGCTTCTCGAAGCGAGCTGCTAGGCCTTCTTTCACTGCTTCCTTTTCAGAGAAGATCAGCTTGTTTGCCTTACGGTCAGCATCGAGAATACGTACCTTGAGGCTTTGGTTGGTCAGTGAGTTAAGACGTTGGAGGATTTCATCCTTGTCGTTGCTGCCAACACGTGGGTAGTGCTCTGCAGAAAGTTGAGACACAGGCAAGAACCCGCGTACACCTTCGTATTCAACCAACAGACCACCGCGGTTAGCGTCGTATGGAGAAACATCGATGATTTCGCCGCTTTCCAGCTTAGCGATAACTTCGTCCCAACCCTTGTCTTTTGCAGCCTTACGAAGCGAGAGCAGCACATAGCCGTTCTCGAGCTCAGGATCAACAATACTTGCTGATACTTCGTCACCTTCGTTTAGTGCGCGTGAAAACCCAACTTCACGACGTGGTACAAGGCCAATACCTTGAGGACCAAGGTCGATGAGGATCTCGTGTTTACGAACACTCAACACCTTTCCGTCAATTACTTCGCCCTGTGTTACTTGCTTTAGACCAGCTTCTTCTTGGGCAAGAAGCTCATCCATTGTTATTGTGGCTTTAGCCATAAGTCTTTTCAGACTCCTTCCTTAAAATATATTTTCTCGAAGAGAACCAGATCAACCGTTCTGCCGCGGAGGCACCATGCTGTATTTTTCGCTTGTTTTCATTAGGCGAAAAAGCGCACACGTAAGAAAGGGTTTTCCTCACAGATTATCTCTATTGTACCCCAGATGAACAGATAAGTCCAGCGTATGCCAGATAGCTACGCTAAGCTGCGTCGCGAACGATAATACGATACTGCCACGAAGGTCACCAGGGCAACAACTATAAGCCCTAATAGATTGGCTTCAGGGCCTGTTTGGGGCAGTTCAGTCGCGCTTTGTGGGGTGCTTGAATTACCACTCCCCTCGTTAGGTGCCGAGGAACTTTCAGATTGCGTCTGATCATTGTTTGTTTGCTGATCCTTAGAGGCATCTTGGTCTTTGTCACCCTCGTTCAAAGCCACACCCTTGTCGCTTTCTTGCTGAAGCTGCTGCTCTGCGGTTGAGATCGCCTCGCCGCGTCGAGCTTGCTCACCACTTTGTTTCAACCAAAAAAGGCCGCCCAGCAAAAGTGCTGCCAGGACTACAATTCCCACTATCATCAACACTCCACTCCGTGTTGGCCGCACCCATACAAATCTTGCCATACCACGCTCTCCTCGTTATGGGCCTAGTATGCGAGGTTATCAGATAGAATGCAACCGTAAGCGGTTAACTCCTAATTTGGTGGCAAGAGGATGGTCTTACAACGCGAACGGTCCTCGCGCTGGGTTTCGATGGGGTCTCTACGCCCATCTCAACTCAGGCTGCGGAATGTGTCGCTTATATAAGACCATCCTCTTGCCACCAAATTAGGAGCTAAATCTGCATTGTTCATGCTACACTAGAGGCATGATTGTCGCGGTGGATACAGGGGGAACGAAAACGTTAATTGCAGGCTTTGACGAAGCCGGTAAGGTTACGACGCTGTTTAAGTTTCCTACTCCTCCGCAAAAGGAACACTACATCCAAACTCTCACCACTCACCTCACCACCCTATTCGGGGGTAAACAGGTTGACGCTATCGTTATCGCTATGCCCGGCATTATCAAGAACGGCGTTGCGGTCTGGTGTAATAATTTAAAATGGAAGAACTTCGATGTGGCTAGTGCCTTGCAAGGCGTACTAGGCAATGCCCCGCTCTATATCGAGAACGATGCCAACCTCGCTGGCCTAGCGGAAACCCGTCAACGCTCTCCAATGCCGCTCTCTAGCCTTTACGTGACCGTCAGTACCGGAATCGGCAGTGGCGTTATAACCAACGGTCGCATCGACCCCGGCCTGCGCCATAGCGAAGCCGGCCGTTCATTAGTTGAGTACGACGGCGTGGTGCGTGAATGGGAGAGCTTTGCATCAGGCAAGGCTATCTACAATACCTACCGAACCTATGCCAGGGACATTAAAAGCAAGCGAATTTGGCGCAAAATCGCCGACCGTATTAGTCGCGGCTTCTTGGCTGTTATACCTGTTATCCAACCGGATATTATCATTATAGGCGGCAGTATTGGTACGTACTTCAAGCAATACGAAGAGGATTTAAAGGGCATCTTAAAAGAAAAACTTCCTCCGCACATTCCCCTACCAAAACTTGTTCAGGCGAAACACCCTGAGGAAGCTGTTATTTACGGATGTTATTATTATGCGCTCGATGTCCTCGCTGATTCACAAGCTTAAAACCACCCACCCCGACATCGCTTTCGTCCAAGGTGAGGAGTTTTTATGGTCTCCCTCTAATAGAACTATTTTTTACAACCCTGAGGCTCCTCAGGCATCTTTGCTGCTACTGCATGAATTTTCACATTCAGTACTTGATCACCATACTTACAACAGAGACGTTGAGCTTATCGCCATGGAATCAGCCGCCTGGGAACACGCCGCTACTCTTGCCGAGAAATACGCTGTACGGTTCAACGATGATGTCGTTCAAGATCATCTAGATACGTACCGAGAATGGCTCCACGCCCGTAGTCTATGCCCCGAATGTACAGCTAATGGCTATCAAACAACTACCAATACCTACCAATGCCCAGCCTGTTTGCATCAATGGCGGGTTAATGAGGCTCGTATATGTGCTTTGCGTCGATATAAGGTACAAACCCCAACTCGCTAAGACAACAAAAAACTCCCCTATAAGGGAGTTTTTTGTGTATAGCAACAGACTAGGCGTCAGTTGTCTTGCGGCGGCGTGAAATACGACCACCCTTAGCGCCCGCAATGCGAGCGAGGTCTGGGTTAGCGGCAAAGCCACCAGTGTGACCGTTCTTACCACCCTTTGAACCAATCTTTGCGTAGAAAGCTGGGTCGCGTTGTAGGTTTTTAAGTGCAGCTTTCTTGCCGCCTTCTTTAGTACCTGCCATGTAGGATCTCCTCTTTCACCATCGTTACTGACGGTGATTTCCACATTAATAAAAAGATTTCCACTACCATACTGGCGTGGAAACCCTCGTTTATACCTCACATACGATATAGACCTCGATATGTGCTTGATTAAATGATAGCATAGCTTATGCTTTTTGTCAAGTTTTACACAAGCACTTTTTTATTGCATTATATTTATTGCAGAAATTACTTATTTATGGTTATGCTACTGTTGCACATATGCGTTCTGTGCGATATTATAAATGGGCACCTGTTTGAATCTTATCCAAATATAGACAAGATTCTATAAAAGCCTCACACCACCACGTGGGCACAAAAAAAGAAGACAACCCGATCTGCGAGACGGGTTGTTTTTTATTGGCAAAACCTAGCGACCTGTTTGTACTATATGGTGACCATTTTCCACAAAGCCGTCAGTTGTGATGATAAGTAATTACCCGCAGATGACGGAAGCTCAATCAGAATGGCTGGGATGCGTAGCTCTTCACCCATCCAATCCTCGTACTCGCCGGTAATCGTATACCCCATTATTGCTTCGGCGTTATCATACATTGTTTTATAGCCTACAGTACTGGCGTACACATTACCTATAGCAACCGAGTCGGCTACTTTATTTGCACCAACGAGCCGACCCTGAGCATGGAATGCTACTGAAAGCCGCGGCCGTAGCTGACGGGTCAGGTTTATAAGAGCCGTGGTTTCGGGCTCCGAACCTGGATGCGCGCCGCCACCCATTGGCAGAGTACCGTTGGCAGATTCAATGGAAGCGCTCCAGTTAGCAGTGGGGAAATTCCTGTCTATATTAACGTCTCGGCTATTATTACGCGTATTACTGGCGATGCCGTCAGGGTTAGTATTCGGGACGATCACAAGCCGTTTATTACTAGGAATGGTGTATCCATTTACTTTCAAGTATTCTACCCAGGCCTGTAAAGTAGTAGTGCTACTGGGTTCAGAACCATGAATACCAGCTGTAAATAATATTACCGTTGAGCCACTCCCAAAAGAGTAAGCCGTAATAGGCCGCCCCTTTACCGAGTATCCAATTATGCTCGACGTTCCACAAATTGTCCGTGAATCAAAGTTCCATGCTTCTGATGCCTCGTTGTTACTGCCACTTTTGATACCTTTGGCAAGGACAAGACTGAAGGCCTGACAGTTTCCCGCATTTAAACTATAGGTTATTTCGGTAGCCGATTTCTTCGCGACCGTACCGCCAACCCCTTTCAAGCTGGCCACAGAAGCGATATCGACATTATCAACCATCGGCTGATCTAATGTCACAATAATGACCGCGCCTGGCTGAACCGCGCCAGACCCAACTGAAACCGATTTTACCTGAGGCCCACCAGAACTTGTAAACTTCAAGACAGTCGGCTCTTCAAGAGAACTGCCATTAACGCCTATAACCTGGCGGATCGTTAGTACAAAAGTACTACGGCGAGGAAGGCTGTCTTTTAGGTCGATACTCAGTTTCTTGCCTTCCTTTTTAATCAAAATAGGCACAGTAGCCTTTGTTTCTCCATCTATCTTTTCCAAAGTAGCATCCACACTAGTGACATCTTGGTCGTATTCAAAGTTAAATGCCGTCGGCATGTCATAGATAGTCGCGTCATTTTGGAGGCTTGCTGCAACTTGCTTGATGGGAACGAGCGTTTTCACTGGGGCCTCGAGCAATTGTGTCTTTTCCTCAGACTTAAAAGCCCTAAAGAGGCGGACTTTGTAGTCAGAGCCGGGTTCTAGGGCGAGTTTTGAGATGTCACACGACAAAAAGCTATTCTTAAAAGCGCACATTGTTGCTGCGCCCCCGTCAACGGCTAGACTATAGGAGTGGATTGTATCAGCAGTAGAAAGAGGGATTTTAAGAGGTAGGGCTGCTGATATATTCTTACCTGCAATGTCCGCTACTTTGACAGTAGGAGACTCGGGCACCGTTACTACAACCGACTTAGACGCAAACCAACCACCTAATGGCGCGATAGCAAGCCGATAGTCACCCGGCTTTGGTGCGTTTGTCGGCGTGGCGCACACTTGGGTCGAGGCATAGACAAACCTTCCGACCCGCAACTCGCCTTTGAGCGATAGATCAAACTGTCCTGGTGATGCTTTTTGCGCTTGAGGAAGTAGCGTGAATAGCGGCGAACATACCTCATTTGCATATGTATAGTGCACCGTTTTGGGAATAAAGAAAACGAGGCAATACCCCGTTATAAGCGCAATACATATAACACTCCCTAAAACCAATAGTAGTCGTGGCGTATTTAAAAAGAATGTTTTTATTTTTGTGGGTACTTTGATTTTTTCCACTTATGCTATTTTACCATGAGCATTTTACGTAAATCAAACCCCGTCAAAAGACGGGGTTTGATTTAGAATATTAAGATTCTAACTACTGCTTGTAGTTCTTGATAGCTTCAGATACTTTGCTATCTGGTTTTAGGTTTTCCCAGAAGAGTACCTGTGTATTATTAAGCTGCATTTCATCGCGAGGACCGTGCAATTCGTTTCCAAGCTTAATAAGCTGGACATTGCTGTCTGACGAGGTACTATTAGCAGTCTTTTCGGTGCTTCCAGCTTGCTGAACGGCACTATCTACCTGAAGGTAGTAAATGTCTGTCAACTTAAGGTATTCACCGGTTGCGTTTTGCAACTTACCGAAATATACCTGGCCATTTGTTAAGAAGACCGCTTGGTAGTCATCTTTGCCGATAGCCGCGTTTTTAGAGCTACCCGCGTTAGTCAGAAGAAGTACGGTACTTACTGCAAGAGCAGCAACGAGTACAACGCTGATGACGGCGATAGTAACAACTTTTTTAATACTTTTTTGCTTAGCAGCCGCTTTGCGTGGGCCGCTTGCACCAGAAGGACGTTCCGCCTCTTGCTTGTAATCCATTCAACTCCCCTCCATTTGTTTGTCGATTCGATTGGTTAACCTCTCGATTATACCAAAGCGCTTATGATACGCCAATATATTTCGCTTGAAACTATCGTCTATTGAACAATAAAGTAGTCAAATGAGTAGGTGGTATTTGGTGCTAACGTCTGAGATGTACCGAGTGAGAAGCCGCTACTTGATTTACCCGATGGGTAGACACGAGCGTTTACACTTGCGTCATCTTGGCCGGTGATAAGCACCTTTGGTGCCTTACCATACGCGTGACTAAAGACGAGATCCGCAAGGCTGCCTGCATTGGCACCTGAACCAGTAGTTACTTTAATAGTACCCGCTGTATCGTTACCGTCAATGACAACCTGGGCACCCGCGCCGGCCGATGCACCGACACTGTAGTTTGGCGCACCACCGCCAGTAATAATGTGTCCGTTCACGACAATATTTGCCTGGAATGTAGCTACACCAGTAACTGTTAGGGTGTTCAAAGTAGTGTTACCAGATACATTTAGTGAACCAAAGGTGCCTGTCTGAGCCTGCAGGTTATTACCATCCACAGGGCTCCAGTACATAAGGTTTACAAAGACCTCAATAGAGCCTTGGCCGTTGCCGTCAAATGATTCAACTGCGGTACCGACGATCATACCTGGGGTTGTAGCTTTCTTACCGACACCTTCAACACTCGAGATAGTCACCTTGTCACCTACTGCAATAGGGCCACCCTCGCCGTTTACCTTCACAGGAACACGTCCGGTTAGGGCAATTGGATACCCGTTTGGTACTTGTTCGGTACCTAATGTCTGGCCTGGGTTAGTCGAAACAACGCCCATAAGTTTTTCGCGAGCACCTTCTCCGGTGGCGCGAACCACTGTTGTTGCAGAAGTACCAGCAGCCATGACAATCTCGGCTGGAGCGAGTTGCTGTGGTGAGGCGTAATTCTCGGCAAGGTCAGAGTTGTTGGTGGCACACTGCGCTTGGTAGATAATACCACCGGCAATACGAACCGCGCCCAAGGTCTGGTTACCATTTTGACATGTAAGATCTATGCCCGTATTGTTACCGACCCTGAAACCAGTGCCCGACTTGATACGCCCACCTACGATAAATTGTGACGTACTATCAGTATCAGTAGTGCCGACACGGACCCACTTATTAACGCTTGGCGAGAAGTCGATGTTGCCGTCCTGGCTTATACCGATCATGGTGGTGCCTTGTTTTACGATATTAACACCAAAGTTGTCTGTCGTTCCCATGGTAAGCGTCCCATTAAAGGCGTTACCACCTTGTACAAGAGCCTGACCCGCTGAACCCCCGCTCGAACAGTTACCATTGGTAATAATACCGCCACTCACAACTGCATTCTGAATGTATCCGCTACACTGCGCAATAGATATTCCGCTTACGTTACCCACCTTAAAGCCAGTCAATGACTTAACGCGACCATTTACAATCAAATCAGCATCACTATCAGAGGCGGTTGTATTAATGAAAACGAATTTGTTAGTCATAGGCGTTATGATGATGTTGCCGTCATTTGGCATGGCAATACGATTTTGATTATTTTGAATAATATTTATCGCCTGGTTATCTGTCACACCGAGTGTTGCTGTTGCATTGAAGGCATTACCGCCTTGAAGGAATGGATTTCCACCCCCACCGCCACCGCCACAGCTCTGGAAGCCAAGAGTATTCGTTGCAGTATAAGCTAGGCACTGACCTACCGTTGCACCTGATGTATACGCCTTTTGAACAGTACCGCTCGTATCGGTGTATAGAACACCCATCGATGGACTGCCAATCGTCACCGATCCACTCATTGTTGTTGCGCCCTGCAGTGTTGTAGCTCCGGCAAATGTTTTGTTACCAGCGAACGTTTGGGCAGCCGTACTTACAAGCCCGGTTGCCGTTGAACTCGCCGTCTGCAAATAGATAGTATTACCATTAATAACCGCACCGTTGGCGCTGGCCGTCTGCGAGTCAATAGTACCCACAACCGAGACGCCGCCAATATCATCGGCACAGCCCAAGATACCCGACGCATTAGTGGTAAGCTTTCCACCGTTAGCAGAGGTATTACAGGTTACGCCCGAGAGCGTAATACTCCCCGTACCTGGGTTAATTGTCACTCCACCACTACCGCTGCCAGCAATTGTAACCGCTTGGTTTGTTCCACCCGCACTAAGGTTGAGAGCACCAGCACTCTGTAGCGAGTTTGAAGTAAGCGTGAGGCCGTTGATGGCGCCCGCCGCACTTACTGCACCAGCCAAGTAAAGGTTGCGGAATGCCAAGGTGGTACTACCAATGTCGATAGAATTGCTCGCGCCCGGAAGAAGCATGTCATTAATGGCAACATTCGAAAGGTTAGACAGCGAAGTGTTTGCGCCTACGGCTACGTTTGAACCTGGGCACGCCTGGAAAGCAGTACCCGTACCAGAGCCAGTACTCATAAGACAAAGGCCGTTTTGGGTAGTTGCACCGCTGCTATCAAGCTTAAGCAACTGGCTGTTACCGTTAAAGCTATTGCCCTGAAGTGTTACATTGGCGCTAAGACGAGCGTTTGCAACAGTACCGGTGGCAATATTAGAAGCGTTAAGGTTAGTGATCGCCGCACCGTTGCCACTTAGTGTCGTAGCACTCAGTTGTCCGCCAACAGAGACAACCGAACCAGACTGCGAGATGATTGAGTCGGTAATTTGGTTTGCGGTACTATCGAACATCGCCACAACACCAGCAGTCTGAGAGGTGCCAGATGAGATATTCCCACCAATTGGACAAGATTGGAAGCTTGGTGCCCCGGTCGCATTCCCAATAAGACAAAGTCCGGCCCCTGCGGCGTTGCTCACTGCCACACCAGACGTACCATTACCGAGAAGCACGCGGTTAGCAGTGAGGGTAGTTTGACCCGTACCACCGTTAGCAACACTCAGCGCGTTACCTAGGGTAAGGCCGGCAAAGGTTGGCGTAGATGCAGTGCTTATATCTTGAACCGTATTTACGACGCCACTTGTGACGGTAAGGTTGGTTGAATTGAAGGAAGCGAGACCCTTAATAGTATCGCTTGCGTCGCGAATAGTGACAGTATTGCCACTTGTAAGGAGGCTGCTTGCGGTTGTCGTCGCAACATTTACCGCACCTGTAAGGCCATTAAAGCTACTGACGCCGCCCGAACCAGGACAACTTGCAAATGTTAGAACACCACCCGTTCCCGTAACAAGACACTGGTTGGCCGTAGTAGTGCTGACTGTCGTTACAGCGGATGTTCCTTGTCCAACGAGAATACCGTTAGTTGCAAAACTTCCAGCCCCAGTACCGCCATTTGCTACCCCTAGCGCACTTGAAAGCGTTAGGCCGGCAAAAGTTGGGCTCGACGTTGTAGCGATGTTCTGAATTGTATTAACCGCCCCATTGCTAACAACAAAGTTACCACCATTAAACGAAGCCAGGCCTTTGGTTGTATACGAAGCGTCTTTAACAGTAATAGTGTTACCTGTAGTGTCGATGCTTGCTGGATCAACAGCAGTTACCGTAACTGCGCCACTCACACCGTTCAAACTACTCACAACGTCGGTTCCTGGACAGTCGAGGAATGAAAGCGTTCCACTAGCACCAGAGACGAGACACTTACCCGCTACAGATGTGCCAAGTGTAGAAATAGCGCCCGAGCCATTACCTATAAGCAAGCTTCCCGCTGCAAGTGTCGAGCGGCCCGTACCGCCACTGCCAACGCCAAGCGGACTTGTCAGAGTAAGACCAGCAAAGGTTGGCGTTGCGGTAGTGTTAATACTTTGAACAGTTGAAACGCTACCATTTGTAACCGTAAGACTATCAGTGTTGAATGATGCCAAGCCTTTAATAGATGAAGTTGCGTCTTGAATGCGAATGTTATTGCCACTAACCAAAAGACTCGATGGAGTCACCGTGTCGATGGTAACAGCACCGTTCAAGCCATTGAGGCTTGCCACACCACCAGAGCCAGGGCAGCTTGCAAAGCTCAAAGCCCCGCCAGTGCCAGATACAAGACACTGGCCCGCCGTGTTTGTACCGACGGTAGTAACGGCACTTGTACCCTGACCTACAACAACACCATTTGTCGCAAGTGTTGAGCGGCCCGTCCCACCACTCGCAACACCTAAGGCAGTGGTCAGGTTCAAGCCAGCAAAGGTTGGCGTTGCACTAGTGGTGATGTTCTGTGCCGTATTAACCGCACCATTCACAATAGTAAGGTTCGTGCCGTCAAACGATGCCAAGCCCTTAATAGATGAGGTTGCGTCTTGAATGCGAATGTTATTGCCGCTCACTACCAAGCTATTTGCCGATGTAGTATCAAGAGTGACATCCCCATTTAGGCTGTTAAAGGTACGGACGCCATCAGAGCCAGGGCACGCTTGGAAACTTGGTGCACCACTTGCATTCCCTACCAAACATTGGCCAACCCCTGCGGCGTTACTCACTGCAATACCAGAGGTGCCGTTACCAAGTAGCACTCGGTTTGCTGTCAGTGAAGACTGACCAGTACCACCCTGGGCTACCGACAAAGCTGTCGTAAGGCCAGATAATGACGTAATGTCGCTGTTTGCACCACGAGCAGCCGCGCCCAGGTTTGTGCGCGCACCGGCAGCCGTAGCTGAACCCGTACCACCACTAGCAACCCCTAGCGCTGTACCGAGTGAAAGGCCGTTAAATGATGGGGTTGATGATGTACTAATGTCCTGAACGGTATTAACGCTGCCATTTGTCACCGTCAGGTTTGAGGCGTTGAACGATGCCAAGCCCTTAATAGACGAAGTAGCGTCTTGAATACGAATGTTATTGCCACTTGTCGAAAGACTACTTGCCGATACAGTGTCGATTGTTACCGTACCGTTAAGCCCATTAAGGAAATTAACAACCGACGTACCCGGGCAGGCTACGAACACAAGGTTACTGCTTGAATCCGATGCCAAACATTCACTTGCACCGGTTGGAGCAAGGATATCGACCGCACCTGTGCCGTTGCCTATAACGAGACCCTTTGGCAAGTTCGAACGGCCCGTACCACCATTCGCAACTGTCAACGGCGAACTAAGGTTAATATTAGCAAAGGTTGGTGTCGCACCAGTACCAATATCTTGGATGGTGTTTACGACGCCATTTGAAACAACCAAGTTATTACTATTAAAAGCAGCGAGACCCTTAGTTGTTGCCGTCGCATCGTTAATAGTAATGCTAGTACCGGCCGTCGTCAGTGAATTTGCGTCACTAGACACCAAGGTAACAGCACCGGTGATACCATTAACACTTGAGACACCTGTCGCACCACCACCGCCGCCGCCACTTGTCAGACAGCTGGCACACGAAAGGTTACCGTTGGCGTCAAGACTTAATGGACCACTTGCTGAAATAGCAACCGTACCGCTGGCGTTTGGAATAGTGATCGTCTTGTTCGTGCCCGATGGAGTTGCGAACGTGAGGGTATTTGTTGAAGCCGCGCCGGTACTTGTAATACTTGTCGTTGAACCTTGCAGAGTAAGCGACTGGGTAGTCGCACCAATAATAGCAGCCGCCGTTGGCGTAATAGTATTAACGTTAAGGGCGCCCCCTATCGATACCGTTGAGCCATTATCCGTAATGATTGAGTCGCCAATAGCAGTGCCGCTGACAAAACGGGAAAGCTTGCCGATTGTTCCACCGGTCGTCGTAACGCCACCGCCCACACCGACACAGTTACCCGCGGTCGTACATACTTCATACGTACCAGCGGCGGCAGTTTGTAGACGATACGTTACGTCAGCTGTTGGATTTGCAAAATCAAGCCGAGTTGTGTTTGTGCCGTTAGTTTGAGCAAGCACCGTTGCCGCACCCTGCAGACTGAGGGTGCCGCTTGTGGCATTTATTGTTAGACCAGACCCAGAGGCAATCGAAGTAACCGACCCAAGTGTGGTGATGTCGTTGTTAACACCACTAGACGCAGCCCCGAGGTTTGTCCTTGCGTCAGCAGCTGTGGTTGCACCAGTACCACCATTTGCTACCGTCAAGGCGCTTCCTAGGCTTAGGCCTGCAAAAGTAGGCGTCGCGCCAGAGCCAATATCCTGAACTAAGTTTACCGCACCACTGGTAACACTGAAGTTCGCGGCATTGAATGACGCAAGACCCTTGCGAGAGTTAGTAGCATCACGAAGAGTAATGGTCGTACCACTGCTCGCAATACTGTTAGGGTCAGCAGCGTTAAGCGTAAGACTGCCCTGAAGACCATTCAAGCTGGTTACCCCGGCGGCACCAGGACACGTCACAAAGCTTAAGCTGCCATCGGCTGCAGATATTAGACATTGGTTTTCGGCCGTAGCAGCAACTGCACCAAACGTAGAGCTACCATTACCGATAAGTACCGCGTTTGCGGCAAAGCTACTTGCACCAGTACCGCCACTACTAACAGCTAGCGGGCTAGAGAGCGTAAGGCTGGCGAAAGTTGGTGTCGCATTTACTGAAATGTCCTGAACAGTATTTACAACCCCGTTTGTTACGACTAGGTTACTGCTATTAAATGCGGCAAGGCCCTTTACCGTGTCCGTTGCATCAGCGATAGTAATAGTTGAACCCGTTGAAAGCACGCTAGAGGCACTCACACCCTTGACCGTCAAAGCTCCGAGCAGCCCATTAAGGCTGGCAACGCCGTTACTTCCAGGGCAAGCCGAGAACGATAGATACCCACCCGTACCAGAAATAAGACACTGACCAGCCGTCGACGTACCTAATGTACTCACCGCTGCAGTCCCCTGTCCAATAAGGAGGCTATTAGCCGCAAAATTCGTTGCACCAGTACCGCCACTCGTCACACCCAAAGCGCTGGTAAGAGTTAAGCCCTCAAAGGTCGGCGTTGCGGTTGTTGCGATATCCTGAATGGTATTAACAGCACCATTTGTAACACTGAAGTTACTGCCATTAAATGAAGCCAAGCCCTTATTTGTATACGAAGCGTCACGAATCGAGATAGTTGCGCCGGTCGTAGTAATACTTGACGGATCTGCAGCAGTAAGTGTAATATCACCACTTTGTCCGTTAAGCGTATTTACAACCGCAGTACCCGGACAAGTGACGAAGCTCAACACCCCGCCAGTGCCAGAAGTAAGACACAAGCCGGCCGTTGGCGCACTTAACATAGACACTGCGCCCGTACCATTTCCTATCAAAAGACTATTAGCGGTTAGCGTATTACGGCCAGTACCACCACTAGTAACCGCAAGCGCAGTATCAAGTGAAAGTCCGGCGAAAGTAGGCGTAGCCGACGTATTAATATTTTGCGCAGTATTTACAACCCCGTTCGTTACGACTAGGTTGCTGCTATTAAATGCAGCAAGCCCCTTTATGGTGTCGCTTGCGTCGCGAACAGTAATAACATTCCCGGTCTGCGACAAGCTTGAAGCAGTTACTGTGCTAAGGCTAACCGCCCCTGTAAGCCCGTTCAAACTAGCTACGCCATTTGAACCGGGACACGATGCAAAACCAAGCACCCCGCCAGTTCCTGACACTAAACACTGCCCATCAATGGTTGTTCCAACCGTTCCAAGCGCAGCTCCGCCCTGGCCTACGAGCAACGAATTGGCCGTAAAGCTCGTACGACCCGTTCCACCGTTAGCAGTGCTTAATGCCGCAGTGAGGTTTAAGCCAGCAAAGGTTGGAGTAGCGCCTGTATTAATATTTTGCGCAGTAGTAACACTTCCGTTTAGTACGCTGAAGTTTGTACTATTAAATGAAGCTAAGCCCTTAGTTGTATACGAGGCATCGCGAATAACAATTGATGAACCGGTTGAATCAATACTTGTTGGGTCTACGCCCGCTATCGTCACTGCACCATTTTTACCATTTACGCTAGTGACGCTGCCTGCACCCGGACAGGTTTGGAAGCTTAATACGCCACCCGCACCAGACACAAGACACTGATTAGCACTCGCCGCATTAAGTGTAGACACGGCGGCAGAGCCATTGCCAATAAGCACACCATTTTGAGTAAGAGACGTCGTACCAATACCACCCTGGGCAACCGACAACGCCGTGGTTAAACCAGTAAGCGAAGTAATGTCATTATTTACACCACTTGCCGCCGCTCCTAGGTTAGTACGAGCCCCCGCAGCAGTCGATGCACCAGTACCACCGTTCCCTACAGTTAGTGCATTCGTGAGCGTCAAGCCGGCGAAAGTCGGCGAAGATGTCGTCGCGATGCTTTGCGGCAACGATAGAGTAAGCGTACCGCTCCCCGATACATTTACTTGGTTCGCAGTTCCTACAAGATTATTCACAGCCGTCGTAGCAACCAGCTGGCCACCATTTACAGCCAGTCCAGCACCAACTCCTACGGTACCCGTAAGGCCCGCAATAGAATTAACAAGACTCGGCACACCTGTTACCTGGCTAAAGTTAATGCTTCCGTTAATAATTGCACCTGACTGATCGACGACGAATTTATTCGAAGCATTAGTACCAGTAGAAATTTGAATTAAGTTGCCGAGACCCGTTTTGTTAAAAGCGATTGATGCATTATTACTAGAATCTTCCTGGGATGTATTTGGTGCCAAAGCGACCGTACCACCCACCCCGGAACCGGCATAACTAATTGTGTAGGCACCGCCACCTACATTCGAAACGATCAAATCGGAACTACCCGAGATAAGTTGAGTAATTCCTGTGTTCACTAGTGTGCCGTTGCTGATACTGAGCCCAGTGCCCAAAGCGACAGTGCCGTTCTGACCACCCAAGCTTGTGACGCCTGTATTATTAATGGTTGTTCCCGTTACATCGATGCCGTTACCGCTTACGAACTGAACATTACCAGCCCGACCCTGTACAGTAAGCACGCCATTATTTGTAATGGTTGTTCCAGAAATAGCAATTCCATCAGAACCAGCCAGTACGACATTACCCGACTGACCCTGTAGTGTGAGCACACCCTCTGGACGGTTCAGAAATTGAGCAGTTTCTTGCTGAAGTTGGTTAATGTCTACTCGAGCAGTCGCTAAACCGCCTGAAATGTTCGATGAAACCCTACCGTCGTAGTAGTACAGGTTATTATCGGTATTCGTGTAAAGCTGACCGGTACGAAGGCCGGCTGGGTTAGTAACCGGTGTAAGCTGTAGTGATGAACTTGAAAGACCATCGATAATGCTGACATTACCCGTTACCTTTAAATCACCACCTATCACTTGCTTCGTTGGTGAAACAGGCTGGTCAATAACTTGAAGGTCTTGAAGCCCCTTCACTGTAGTGACAGATTGGTCGGCCGTTGATTTTACATCCTGCCGGCTTGCGTTCCAAAGATACAGCGCCACAACCCCAAAAATAACAACAAAAATACCAAGCGAGACGAAGACTGGCAGTAGGGCTTTGCGGTTCATACTACGCAATCCTCACAATCAAATACGACGCAGTAAGCGTGATACAAAGGATACCAACAGACAAGGCTACCATTTTCCATAAACCACGCATGATGATTTTACTCGCCATTGGATTACGACCCATCGAGAAAAAGCTTTCTCGGCTTGAAATAAACAGTAGTCCAAAAGCAAGAATAAGGCCGCCAAGCCCAATAAGTAATGCTGTAATAATCCTCCATGTATCCACCGGTTTGCCCGCCACTCCAGAAGCTGTCTTCTCTAGGGCTGCGAAGAACTGGTTGATAGGAGAACTGCCGCTTGAAGCGCCGTCACTGAGTAGTTGCACTCTAACCGATGCCAGTTTTATAGATGCCGACGAGTCAAGAGTAGCTTGTTTCCATTCTTTTGGAGCCTCTTGAGCAACACCAATGACGGTCCCGTTTGTCCAGGCGCTCGCTACCCCAGCAACCGACGAAAGACCCAAACGAGTACCACTTTCAACAGCTCCGTCCTTATCTGTTACGACTACCGAAACTGTCCCAGTGCCTGCTACCTCTACAGTCTTGCCAGTCGAAGGGTTGGCAACAACGCCGATATAGTTAGCTGCTTGAGTTGAAGCAGCAACAGGGCTGCCATCACCGTTGACTGCCACAACTGTGCCTACAGTCCAAGAGGTTGTTGTAGGATACTCGGTTGCCGTGTACGCATACGCAACAGGGGCAGCTAAAACTACCAAGAAAGCGCCAATAGCAGCGCTTAAGAATACTGTTCCCTGTTTACGATTTTTTCCTACCACTTCATCACCTGTTTTTGTTGATGCTTGTGGTAAAAATTATAAGGTTTATCCTCGAGAAAAACAATAGATTTTGAAGAAAATTATTGTACATAAATGCACACATTTTTTGAAAGGGTCTTTTCTGAAGAAAATAATGTTGTTATTACAACGTCTATATGTCAAGAAATACAACAGCTTGATTGTTTTTGACCCGCAAAAGGCCTTTTTCAATTTCGAGTACCCTAGACTGGCCCGCCTGCTGAACAACCGTCACCGTACCGGCATTCAAAAGCGTAATAAAACTATGGTGCAATGGCAAAATATCGAAATGCCCCGTATCGTTTGCGGCCGATAGACTTTGTGCTTTGCCGTCGTAATACACTTCTCGAGGAGAGAATATCTTTACCGAAAGGAGGGTCTCATTCTCGTCTACCGCCATCTTAGTCCTTCAGGATTTTTTCTAAGCCCGACAAGGTCTGTTCAATGGTATAGTACTCGCCTTTGGCACCATTTAAGTCTTCGGTAACGGAAGCTCGTTGTGAAAAATACTGTATTATATCCTTCGCCCGATTGTAATCCTTCTTGTCCTCAATACTCAATTCGCTCTCACCAATAATGGCGATAATGGTACGCAAAGATTCATACTTTTGCAGAATAGATTGGACTCTTAGGCTCAATTCGTAGTGACGAGCCCCTACTACCTCAGGTGATAAAAGCGAAGATGACGTACGAAGAAGGTCTACGGCCGGCCGAATACCTTGCTCAGCAACCCGACGGCTAAGGACAAGCGTAGAGTCGAGCTCACGTTGAATCATTTGTACGGCTGGGTCAGAAAGGTCGTCGGCGGGTACATAGATAGTCTCAACAGCAGTAATAGAACCGTTCTTATTAGAGGTTAAACGGTCTTGCAGGGTCTTCACATCAGAGAAGATTGTCGGCTCATACCCACCTTCGGAAGGAACTTGCGTAAGGTCGGCTGCCAGCTCGTTACGAGCCTGTACGTATCGATACATATTGTCGACAAAGAAAAGGATGTCCTTTTTCTGTTCATCCCTAAAATACTCTGCTAATGCGGTTGAAGCCACTCCCACTAATGAACGTTGAGAAGGAATTTCATTCATCTGTCCAAAAAGCATACAGGTGTTTTTCAAAAGATCACGTTCTTTTAGGGTTTCATACAGTTCATTACCTTCACGGATACGTTCTCCAATACCAGTGAAGAAGCTAAGACTTGTTGATTTTTCTGCAACGTTATGGATAAGCTCCATCATCAAGACGGTCTTGCCGACACCGGCTCCACCAATGATTCCCACCTTACGACCTTTCACAAATGGTGCAAAAAAGTCAACAACTTTAATACCTGTCTCAAGAATTTCGGGCTTGGCATTTACCCTCACGGTTGTATGGGAATCAGTCTTAAGAATGTCACGGGTCTTTTGGGTCTTTACCGGACCCTTGCCATCCAGCGGACGTCCAAAGGCGTCAACGATCCGGCCAATCATTTCATCACCTACGGGTATCTGAATGCCGGCGCCAGTAGAGGTCACCTTCATGCCCCGCTCAATTGATGTATTATTTTCAATATTAAGACATTGGACTGTACCATCCTCTTGAATAGCTTCAACGACCAACTTAGCATCCAGCGGCTCAATAATAACTACCTCACCAATGGCTGGTGGAATATCATCAAACACCACATCTATAACTGTTGTCGTAACTGCATCAACACTACCCTGTCTCATATAAGTAATCTCCTCTTTCGTAACTTGCTGCGCAGTACGCTACTGACAATTTCTTTGGTTCGCTCATCTTTAATGGCGCGACCTGCATGGTTAAACTGCAAGCGCAAATCCTCTTCTGATTCCTTTGCACGAGATCTAGCTGCCGACATGGCGCGGAAACGGCTGGCCTGTTGCGCTAATTTGGACTCAAGAATAACTTCACTCAGAGCCACACCAAGCATTGAACGCTCCATATAGTCAACGACGGCAGGAATAGAAGGCTCGAATATGAAGTTTACGTCGGTAATAAGGTCGTCCAGCTCGCCGGCGTTCTCGAGGCTTTCACCACGCTCTTGGACCGCCGCACTTAGCGCAATACTCTTCACATCTTGGTTCATTAAGGACAAATACGCCTGGTAGTACACTGTTGCAGTGGTATACTTTTGCACCTCTTGAACAATCGGCTCTACTACTGATGCTTCATTACCCTGTTCAGGGAGTCGAAAAGCATGGGTTGGGGTAATTTTACGCTGGTCAAGCAATACGCTACCGTGGTGCCCTACAACAATAAGGTCATGTTCACTCTTTTTATACACCGACAACATCTTTTCAATCAGCCTTTGGTCAATATCACCGCTCAAAGACCCTTCGGCTGTAATGATAATAATAAGCTCTTTTTGTATCTGGACACCTTTCACCGAATGGCCCGAATGAAATTCTTTACCCACCCGAAGCGCAGTGTAGGTAGCCCATAATTCTCTAAAAAACAGCTCGGATTGCTGCACTTGGTTTTTAATACGAGCAATATGCGCACTAGCAATACCCTCGAAGGCACCCGTTAGCTGAACAATAGAAGACATTGCTATGCGTTCTTTATCAATTTCTTGCGGGCGACGCATAGAAAACTACCCCTTTACCCCGTATTGCTTTTTAAACAACGCTAATACATCTTCGTACGACAGGCTCGAACTGATCCCCTCAGAGTGCATTAAAGCTTGGGCCTTAAGCTCTGAAATGTCGGGGAGTTTAGTATCAGCCGTAGAATCAAGGATGGTCTCTATAAGGAGTTGCTGGGCAAGGAGCGGATACGCCTCTCCAGGCAATTGATTGAGTACCGCCTTGAGTATAGTACCGATCCGCAGGTCGTTCATGGTAACCGTCGATAGCTCGGCGCCAAAGTGAGAATACTCGAGGGCCTGCCGATAGGCACTGAGAGCCCTCTGGATACGCCCTGCGACGTCTTTCTGCCTATTTGTGTGTCCACGACCACCAACACGAGTAACGCTCAGAGACGAGCTTACAGCTGGTCTGAAGCCCTCTTTAAACACTTCACTGTCGAGTATCCACTGTCCATCAGTAATAGAAATGATATTGGTAGGGAGAAAGGCAGTCACATCACCCCCACCAGCTAGCACCACCGGCAACGCAGTCAGCGTTTTATGATTGCGATGCAGCTTTCCTGCTCGCTCCAGAAGGCTCGAATGGATATAGAAAATATCACCAGGGTATGAGTCACGCCCTGGGTTCGTACCCGATATCAATGAAATCTCACGATAGATCTGTGCATGCGAGGTAAGGTCGTCATAAATAACCACCGCATCACGATCTTTTTCTTGCCAAAAGTATTCACCAATCGCACAGGCAACATATGGAGCTAAGTAACTCGTCACCAGCGAATCAAATATTGTTGTAGCAATTACAGCTATTCTTAAAAGCGCACATTGTTGCTGCGCCCCCGTCAACGGCTAGACTATAGGAGTGGATTGTATCAGCAGTAGAAAGAGGGATTTTAAGAGGTAGGGCTGCTGATATATTCTTACCTGCAATGTCCGCTACTTTGACAGTAGGAGACTCGGGCACCGTTACTACAACCGACTTAGACGCAAACCAACCACCTAATGGCGCGATAGCAAGCCGATAGTCACCCGGCTTTGGTGCGTTTGTCGGCGTGGCGCACACTTGGGTCGAGGCATAGACAAACCTTCCGACCCGCAACTCGCCTTTGAGCGATAGATCAAACTGTCCTGGTGATGCTTTTTGCGCTTGAGGAAGTAGCGTGAATAGCGGCGAACATACCTCATTTGCATATGTATAGTGCACCGTTTTGGGAATAAAGAAAACGAGGCAATACCCCGTTATAAGCGCAATACATATAACACTCCCTAAAACCAATAGTAGTCGTGGCGTATTTAAAAAGAATGTTTTTATTTTTGTGGGTACTTTGATTTTTTCCACTTATGCTATTTTACCATGAGCATTTTACGTAAATCAAACCCCGTCAAAAGACGGGGTTTGATTTAGAATATTAAGATTCTAACTACTGCTTGTAGTTCTTGATAGCTTCAGATACTTTGCTATCTGGTTTTAGGTTTTCCCAGAAGAGTACCTGTGTATTATTAAGCTGCATTTCATCGCGAGGACCGTGCAATTCGTTTCCAAGCTTAATAAGCTGGACATTGCTGTCTGACGAGGTACTATTAGCAGTCTTTTCGGTGCTTCCAGCTTGCTGAACGGCACTATCTACCTGAAGGTAGTAAATGTCTGTCAACTTAAGGTATTCACCGGTTGCGTTTTGCAACTTACCGAAATATACCTGGCCATTTGTTAAGAAGACCGCTTGGTAGTCATCTTTGCCGATAGCCGCGTTTTTAGAGCTACCCGCGTTAGTCAGAAGAAGTACGGTACTTACTGCAAGAGCAGCAACGAGTACAACGCTGATGACGGCGATAGTAACAACTTTTTTAATACTTTTTTGCTTAGCAGCCGCTTTGCGTGGGCCGCTTGCACCAGAAGGACGTTCCGCCTCTTGCTTGTAATCCATTCAACTCCCCTCCATTTGTTTGTCGATTCGATTGGTTAACCTCTCGATTATACCAAAGCGCTTATGATACGCCAATATATTTCGCTTGAAACTATCGTCTATTGAACAATAAAGTAGTCAAATGAGTAGGTGGTATTTGGTGCTAACGTCTGAGATGTACCGAGTGAGAAGCCGCTACTTGATTTACCCGATGGGTAGACACGAGCGTTTACACTTGCGTCATCTTGGCCGGTGATAAGCACCTTTGGTGCCTTACCATACGCGTGACTAAAGACGAGATCCGCAAGGCTGCCTGCATTGGCACCTGAACCAGTAGTTACTTTAATAGTACCCGCTGTATCGTTACCGTCAATGACAACCTGGGCACCCGCGCCGGCCGATGCACCGACACTGTAGTTTGGCGCACCACCGCCAGTAATAATGTGTCCGTTCACGACAATATTTGCCTGGAATGTAGCTACACCAGTAACTGTTAGGGTGTTCAAAGTAGTGTTACCAGATACATTTAGTGAACCAAAGGTGCCTGTCTGAGCCTGCAGGTTATTACCATCCACAGGGCTCCAGTACATAAGGTTTACAAAGACCTCAATAGAGCCTTGGCCGTTGCCGTCAAATGATTCAACTGCGGTACCGACGATCATACCTGGGGTTGTAGCTTTCTTACCGACACCTTCAACACTCGAGATAGTCACCTTGTCACCTACTGCAATAGGGCCACCCTCGCCGTTTACCTTCACAGGAACACGTCCGGTTAGGGCAATTGGATACCCGTTTGGTACTTGTTCGGTACCTAATGTCTGGCCTGGGTTAGTCGAAACAACGCCCATAAGTTTTTCGCGAGCACCTTCTCCGGTGGCGCGAACCACTGTTGTTGCAGAAGTACCAGCAGCCATGACAATCTCGGCTGGAGCGAGTTGCTGTGGTGAGGCGTAATTCTCGGCAAGGTCAGAGTTGTTGGTGGCACACTGCGCTTGGTAGATAATACCACCGGCAATACGAACCGCGCCCAAGGTCTGGTTACCATTTTGACATGTAAGATCTATGCCCGTATTGTTACCGACCCTGAAACCAGTGCCCGACTTGATACGCCCACCTACGATAAATTGTGACGTACTATCAGTATCAGTAGTGCCGACACGGACCCACTTATTAACGCTTGGCGAGAAGTCGATGTTGCCGTCCTGGCTTATACCGATCATGGTGGTGCCTTGTTTTACGATATTAACACCAAAGTTGTCTGTCGTTCCCATGGTAAGCGTCCCATTAAAGGCGTTACCACCTTGTACAAGAGCCTGACCCGCTGAACCCCCGCTCGAACAGTTACCATTGGTAATAATACCGCCACTCACAACTGCATTCTGAATGTATCCGCTACACTGCGCAATAGATATTCCGCTTACGTTACCCACCTTAAAGCCAGTCAATGACTTAACGCGACCATTTACAATCAAATCAGCATCACTATCAGAGGCGGTTGTATTAATGAAAACGAATTTGTTAGTCATAGGCGTTATGATGATGTTGCCGTCATTTGGCATGGCAATACGATTTTGATTATTTTGAATAATATTTATCGCCTGGTTATCTGTCACACCGAGTGTTGCTGTTGCATTGAAGGCATTACCGCCTTGAAGGAATGGATTTCCACCCCCACCGCCACCGCCACAGCTCTGGAAGCCAAGAGTATTCGTTGCAGTATAAGCTAGGCACTGACCTACCGTTGCACCTGATGTATACGCCTTTTGAACAGTACCGCTCGTATCGGTGTATAGAACACCCATCGATGGACTGCCAATCGTCACCGATCCACTCATTGTTGTTGCGCCCTGCAGTGTTGTAGCTCCGGCAAATGTTTTGTTACCAGCGAACGTTTGGGCAGCCGTACTTACAAGCCCGGTTGCCGTTGAACTCGCCGTCTGCAAATAGATAGTATTACCATTAATAACCGCACCGTTGGCGCTGGCCGTCTGCGAGTCAATAGTACCCACAACCGAGACGCCGCCAATATCATCGGCACAGCCCAAGATACCCGACGCATTAGTGGTAAGCTTTCCACCGTTAGCAGAGGTATTACAGGTTACGCCCGAGAGCGTAATACTCCCCGTACCTGGGTTAATTGTCACTCCACCACTACCGCTGCCAGCAATTGTAACCGCTTGGTTTGTTCCACCCGCACTAAGGTTGAGAGCACCAGCACTCTGTAGCGAGTTTGAAGTAAGCGTGAGGCCGTTGATGGCGCCCGCCGCACTTACTGCACCAGCCAAGTAAAGGTTGCGGAATGCCAAGGTGGTACTACCAATGTCGATAGAATTGCTCGCGCCCGGAAGAAGCATGTCATTAATGGCAACATTCGAAAGGTTAGACAGCGAAGTGTTTGCGCCTACGGCTACGTTTGAACCTGGGCACGCCTGGAAAGCAGTACCCGTACCAGAGCCAGTACTCATAAGACAAAGGCCGTTTTGGGTAGTTGCACCGCTGCTATCAAGCTTAAGCAACTGGCTGTTACCGTTAAAGCTATTGCCCTGAAGTGTTACATTGGCGCTAAGACGAGCGTTTGCAACAGTACCGGTGGCAATATTAGAAGCGTTAAGGTTAGTGATCGCCGCACCGTTGCCACTTAGTGTCGTAGCACTCAGTTGTCCGCCAACAGAGACAACCGAACCAGACTGCGAGATGATTGAGTCGGTAATTTGGTTTGCGGTACTATCGAACATCGCCACAACACCAGCAGTCTGAGAGGTGCCAGATGAGATATTCCCACCAATTGGACAAGATTGGAAGCTTGGTGCCCCGGTCGCATTCCCAATAAGACAAAGTCCGGCCCCTGCGGCGTTGCTCACTGCCACACCAGACGTACCATTACCGAGAAGCACGCGGTTAGCAGTGAGGGTAGTTTGACCCGTACCACCGTTAGCAACACTCAGCGCGTTACCTAGGGTAAGGCCGGCAAAGGTTGGCGTAGATGCAGTGCTTATATCTTGAACCGTATTTACGACGCCACTTGTGACGGTAAGGTTGGTTGAATTGAAGGAAGCGAGACCCTTAATAGTATCGCTTGCGTCGCGAATAGTGACAGTATTGCCACTTGTAAGGAGGCTGCTTGCGGTTGTCGTCGCAACATTTACCGCACCTGTAAGGCCATTAAAGCTACTGACGCCGCCCGAACCAGGACAACTTGCAAATGTTAGAACACCACCCGTTCCCGTAACAAGACACTGGTTGGCCGTAGTAGTGCTGACTGTCGTTACAGCGGATGTTCCTTGTCCAACGAGAATACCGTTAGTTGCAAAACTTCCAGCCCCAGTACCGCCATTTGCTACCCCTAGCGCACTTGAAAGCGTTAGGCCGGCAAAAGTTGGGCTCGACGTTGTAGCGATGTTCTGAATTGTATTAACCGCCCCATTGCTAACAACAAAGTTACCACCATTAAACGAAGCCAGGCCTTTGGTTGTATACGAAGCGTCTTTAACAGTAATAGTGTTACCTGTAGTGTCGATGCTTGCTGGATCAACAGCAGTTACCGTAACTGCGCCACTCACACCGTTCAAACTACTCACAACGTCGGTTCCTGGACAGTCGAGGAATGAAAGCGTTCCACTAGCACCAGAGACGAGACACTTACCCGCTACAGATGTGCCAAGTGTAGAAATAGCGCCCGAGCCATTACCTATAAGCAAGCTTCCCGCTGCAAGTGTCGAGCGGCCCGTACCGCCACTGCCAACGCCAAGCGGACTTGTCAGAGTAAGACCAGCAAAGGTTGGCGTTGCGGTAGTGTTAATACTTTGAACAGTTGAAACGCTACCATTTGTAACCGTAAGACTATCAGTGTTGAATGATGCCAAGCCTTTAATAGATGAAGTTGCGTCTTGAATGCGAATGTTATTGCCACTAACCAAAAGACTCGATGGAGTCACCGTGTCGATGGTAACAGCACCGTTCAAGCCATTGAGGCTTGCCACACCACCAGAGCCAGGGCAGCTTGCAAAGCTCAAAGCCCCGCCAGTGCCAGATACAAGACACTGGCCCGCCGTGTTTGTACCGACGGTAGTAACGGCACTTGTACCCTGACCTACAACAACACCATTTGTCGCAAGTGTTGAGCGGCCCGTCCCACCACTCGCAACACCTAAGGCAGTGGTCAGGTTCAAGCCAGCAAAGGTTGGCGTTGCACTAGTGGTGATGTTCTGTGCCGTATTAACCGCACCATTCACAATAGTAAGGTTCGTGCCGTCAAACGATGCCAAGCCCTTAATAGATGAGGTTGCGTCTTGAATGCGAATGTTATTGCCGCTCACTACCAAGCTATTTGCCGATGTAGTATCAAGAGTGACATCCCCATTTAGGCTGTTAAAGGTACGGACGCCATCAGAGCCAGGGCACGCTTGGAAACTTGGTGCACCACTTGCATTCCCTACCAAACATTGGCCAACCCCTGCGGCGTTACTCACTGCAATACCAGAGGTGCCGTTACCAAGTAGCACTCGGTTTGCTGTCAGTGAAGACTGACCAGTACCACCCTGGGCTACCGACAAAGCTGTCGTAAGGCCAGATAATGACGTAATGTCGCTGTTTGCACCACGAGCAGCCGCGCCCAGGTTTGTGCGCGCACCGGCAGCCGTAGCTGAACCCGTACCACCACTAGCAACCCCTAGCGCTGTACCGAGTGAAAGGCCGTTAAATGATGGGGTTGATGATGTACTAATGTCCTGAACGGTATTAACGCTGCCATTTGTCACCGTCAGGTTTGAGGCGTTGAACGATGCCAAGCCCTTAATAGACGAAGTAGCGTCTTGAATACGAATGTTATTGCCACTTGTCGAAAGACTACTTGCCGATACAGTGTCGATTGTTACCGTACCGTTAAGCCCATTAAGGAAATTAACAACCGACGTACCCGGGCAGGCTACGAACACAAGGTTACTGCTTGAATCCGATGCCAAACATTCACTTGCACCGGTTGGAGCAAGGATATCGACCGCACCTGTGCCGTTGCCTATAACGAGACCCTTTGGCAAGTTCGAACGGCCCGTACCACCATTCGCAACTGTCAACGGCGAACTAAGGTTAATATTAGCAAAGGTTGGTGTCGCACCAGTACCAATATCTTGGATGGTGTTTACGACGCCATTTGAAACAACCAAGTTATTACTATTAAAAGCAGCGAGACCCTTAGTTGTTGCCGTCGCATCGTTAATAGTAATGCTAGTACCGGCCGTCGTCAGTGAATTTGCGTCACTAGACACCAAGGTAACAGCACCGGTGATACCATTAACACTTGAGACACCTGTCGCACCACCACCGCCGCCGCCACTTGTCAGACAGCTGGCACACGAAAGGTTACCGTTGGCGTCAAGACTTAATGGACCACTTGCTGAAATAGCAACCGTACCGCTGGCGTTTGGAATAGTGATCGTCTTGTTCGTGCCCGATGGAGTTGCGAACGTGAGGGTATTTGTTGAAGCCGCGCCGGTACTTGTAATACTTGTCGTTGAACCTTGCAGAGTAAGCGACTGGGTAGTCGCACCAATAATAGCAGCCGCCGTTGGCGTAATAGTATTAACGTTAAGGGCGCCCCCTATCGATACCGTTGAGCCATTATCCGTAATGATTGAGTCGCCAATAGCAGTGCCGCTGACAAAACGGGAAAGCTTGCCGATTGTTCCACCGGTCGTCGTAACGCCACCGCCCACACCGACACAGTTACCCGCGGTCGTACATACTTCATACGTACCAGCGGCGGCAGTTTGTAGACGATACGTTACGTCAGCTGTTGGATTTGCAAAATCAAGCCGAGTTGTGTTTGTGCCGTTAGTTTGAGCAAGCACCGTTGCCGCACCCTGCAGACTGAGGGTGCCGCTTGTGGCATTTATTGTTAGACCAGACCCAGAGGCAATCGAAGTAACCGACCCAAGTGTGGTGATGTCGTTGTTAACACCACTAGACGCAGCCCCGAGGTTTGTCCTTGCGTCAGCAGCTGTGGTTGCACCAGTACCACCATTTGCTACCGTCAAGGCGCTTCCTAGGCTTAGGCCTGCAAAAGTAGGCGTCGCGCCAGAGCCAATATCCTGAACTAAGTTTACCGCACCACTGGTAACACTGAAGTTCGCGGCATTGAATGACGCAAGACCCTTGCGAGAGTTAGTAGCATCACGAAGAGTAATGGTCGTACCACTGCTCGCAATACTGTTAGGGTCAGCAGCGTTAAGCGTAAGACTGCCCTGAAGACCATTCAAGCTGGTTACCCCGGCGGCACCAGGACACGTCACAAAGCTTAAGCTGCCATCGGCTGCAGATATTAGACATTGGTTTTCGGCCGTAGCAGCAACTGCACCAAACGTAGAGCTACCATTACCGATAAGTACCGCGTTTGCGGCAAAGCTACTTGCACCAGTACCGCCACTACTAACAGCTAGCGGGCTAGAGAGCGTAAGGCTGGCGAAAGTTGGTGTCGCATTTACTGAAATGTCCTGAACAGTATTTACAACCCCGTTTGTTACGACTAGGTTACTGCTATTAAATGCGGCAAGGCCCTTTACCGTGTCCGTTGCATCAGCGATAGTAATAGTTGAACCCGTTGAAAGCACGCTAGAGGCACTCACACCCTTGACCGTCAAAGCTCCGAGCAGCCCATTAAGGCTGGCAACGCCGTTACTTCCAGGGCAAGCCGAGAACGATAGATACCCACCCGTACCAGAAATAAGACACTGACCAGCCGTCGACGTACCTAATGTACTCACCGCTGCAGTCCCCTGTCCAATAAGGAGGCTATTAGCCGCAAAATTCGTTGCACCAGTACCGCCACTCGTCACACCCAAAGCGCTGGTAAGAGTTAAGCCCTCAAAGGTCGGCGTTGCGGTTGTTGCGATATCCTGAATGGTATTAACAGCACCATTTGTAACACTGAAGTTACTGCCATTAAATGAAGCCAAGCCCTTATTTGTATACGAAGCGTCACGAATCGAGATAGTTGCGCCGGTCGTAGTAATACTTGACGGATCTGCAGCAGTAAGTGTAATATCACCACTTTGTCCGTTAAGCGTATTTACAACCGCAGTACCCGGACAAGTGACGAAGCTCAACACCCCGCCAGTGCCAGAAGTAAGACACAAGCCGGCCGTTGGCGCACTTAACATAGACACTGCGCCCGTACCATTTCCTATCAAAAGACTATTAGCGGTTAGCGTATTACGGCCAGTACCACCACTAGTAACCGCAAGCGCAGTATCAAGTGAAAGTCCGGCGAAAGTAGGCGTAGCCGACGTATTAATATTTTGCGCAGTATTTACAACCCCGTTCGTTACGACTAGGTTGCTGCTATTAAATGCAGCAAGCCCCTTTATGGTGTCGCTTGCGTCGCGAACAGTAATAACATTCCCGGTCTGCGACAAGCTTGAAGCAGTTACTGTGCTAAGGCTAACCGCCCCTGTAAGCCCGTTCAAACTAGCTACGCCATTTGAACCGGGACACGATGCAAAACCAAGCACCCCGCCAGTTCCTGACACTAAACACTGCCCATCAATGGTTGTTCCAACCGTTCCAAGCGCAGCTCCGCCCTGGCCTACGAGCAACGAATTGGCCGTAAAGCTCGTACGACCCGTTCCACCGTTAGCAGTGCTTAATGCCGCAGTGAGGTTTAAGCCAGCAAAGGTTGGAGTAGCGCCTGTATTAATATTTTGCGCAGTAGTAACACTTCCGTTTAGTACGCTGAAGTTTGTACTATTAAATGAAGCTAAGCCCTTAGTTGTATACGAGGCATCGCGAATAACAATTGATGAACCGGTTGAATCAATACTTGTTGGGTCTACGCCCGCTATCGTCACTGCACCATTTTTACCATTTACGCTAGTGACGCTGCCTGCACCCGGACAGGTTTGGAAGCTTAATACGCCACCCGCACCAGACACAAGACACTGATTAGCACTCGCCGCATTAAGTGTAGACACGGCGGCAGAGCCATTGCCAATAAGCACACCATTTTGAGTAAGAGACGTCGTACCAATACCACCCTGGGCAACCGACAACGCCGTGGTTAAACCAGTAAGCGAAGTAATGTCATTATTTACACCACTTGCCGCCGCTCCTAGGTTAGTACGAGCCCCCGCAGCAGTCGATGCACCAGTACCACCGTTCCCTACAGTTAGTGCATTCGTGAGCGTCAAGCCGGCGAAAGTCGGCGAAGATGTCGTCGCGATGCTTTGCGGCAACGATAGAGTAAGCGTACCGCTCCCCGATACATTTACTTGGTTCGCAGTTCCTACAAGATTATTCACAGCCGTCGTAGCAACCAGCTGGCCACCATTTACAGCCAGTCCAGCACCAACTCCTACGGTACCCGTAAGGCCCGCAATAGAATTAACAAGACTCGGCACACCTGTTACCTGGCTAAAGTTAATGCTTCCGTTAATAATTGCACCTGACTGATCGACGACGAATTTATTCGAAGCATTAGTACCAGTAGAAATTTGAATTAAGTTGCCGAGACCCGTTTTGTTAAAAGCGATTGATGCATTATTACTAGAATCTTCCTGGGATGTATTTGGTGCCAAAGCGACCGTACCACCCACCCCGGAACCGGCATAACTAATTGTGTAGGCACCGCCACCTACATTCGAAACGATCAAATCGGAACTACCCGAGATAAGTTGAGTAATTCCTGTGTTCACTAGTGTGCCGTTGCTGATACTGAGCCCAGTGCCCAAAGCGACAGTGCCGTTCTGACCACCCAAGCTTGTGACGCCTGTATTATTAATGGTTGTTCCCGTTACATCGATGCCGTTACCGCTTACGAACTGAACATTACCAGCCCGACCCTGTACAGTAAGCACGCCATTATTTGTAATGGTTGTTCCAGAAATAGCAATTCCATCAGAACCAGCCAGTACGACATTACCCGACTGACCCTGTAGTGTGAGCACACCCTCTGGACGGTTCAGAAATTGAGCAGTTTCTTGCTGAAGTTGGTTAATGTCTACTCGAGCAGTCGCTAAACCGCCTGAAATGTTCGATGAAACCCTACCGTCGTAGTAGTACAGGTTATTATCGGTATTCGTGTAAAGCTGACCGGTACGAAGGCCGGCTGGGTTAGTAACCGGTGTAAGCTGTAGTGATGAACTTGAAAGACCATCGATAATGCTGACATTACCCGTTACCTTTAAATCACCACCTATCACTTGCTTCGTTGGTGAAACAGGCTGGTCAATAACTTGAAGGTCTTGAAGCCCCTTCACTGTAGTGACAGATTGGTCGGCCGTTGATTTTACATCCTGCCGGCTTGCGTTCCAAAGATACAGCGCCACAACCCCAAAAATAACAACAAAAATACCAAGCGAGACGAAGACTGGCAGTAGGGCTTTGCGGTTCATACTACGCAATCCTCACAATCAAATACGACGCAGTAAGCGTGATACAAAGGATACCAACAGACAAGGCTACCATTTTCCATAAACCACGCATGATGATTTTACTCGCCATTGGATTACGACCCATCGAGAAAAAGCTTTCTCGGCTTGAAATAAACAGTAGTCCAAAAGCAAGAATAAGGCCGCCAAGCCCAATAAGTAATGCTGTAATAATCCTCCATGTATCCACCGGTTTGCCCGCCACTCCAGAAGCTGTCTTCTCTAGGGCTGCGAAGAACTGGTTGATAGGAGAACTGCCGCTTGAAGCGCCGTCACTGAGTAGTTGCACTCTAACCGATGCCAGTTTTATAGATGCCGACGAGTCAAGAGTAGCTTGTTTCCATTCTTTTGGAGCCTCTTGAGCAACACCAATGACGGTCCCGTTTGTCCAGGCGCTCGCTACCCCAGCAACCGACGAAAGACCCAAACGAGTACCACTTTCAACAGCTCCGTCCTTATCTGTTACGACTACCGAAACTGTCCCAGTGCCTGCTACCTCTACAGTCTTGCCAGTCGAAGGGTTGGCAACAACGCCGATATAGTTAGCTGCTTGAGTTGAAGCAGCAACAGGGCTGCCATCACCGTTGACTGCCACAACTGTGCCTACAGTCCAAGAGGTTGTTGTAGGATACTCGGTTGCCGTGTACGCATACGCAACAGGGGCAGCTAAAACTACCAAGAAAGCGCCAATAGCAGCGCTTAAGAATACTGTTCCCTGTTTACGATTTTTTCCTACCACTTCATCACCTGTTTTTGTTGATGCTTGTGGTAAAAATTATAAGGTTTATCCTCGAGAAAAACAATAGATTTTGAAGAAAATTATTGTACATAAATGCACACATTTTTTGAAAGGGTCTTTTCTGAAGAAAATAATGTTGTTATTACAACGTCTATATGTCAAGAAATACAACAGCTTGATTGTTTTTGACCCGCAAAAGGCCTTTTTCAATTTCGAGTACCCTAGACTGGCCCGCCTGCTGAACAACCGTCACCGTACCGGCATTCAAAAGCGTAATAAAACTATGGTGCAATGGCAAAATATCGAAATGCCCCGTATCGTTTGCGGCCGATAGACTTTGTGCTTTGCCGTCGTAATACACTTCTCGAGGAGAGAATATCTTTACCGAAAGGAGGGTCTCATTCTCGTCTACCGCCATCTTAGTCCTTCAGGATTTTTTCTAAGCCCGACAAGGTCTGTTCAATGGTATAGTACTCGCCTTTGGCACCATTTAAGTCTTCGGTAACGGAAGCTCGTTGTGAAAAATACTGTATTATATCCTTCGCCCGATTGTAATCCTTCTTGTCCTCAATACTCAATTCGCTCTCACCAATAATGGCGATAATGGTACGCAAAGATTCATACTTTTGCAGAATAGATTGGACTCTTAGGCTCAATTCGTAGTGACGAGCCCCTACTACCTCAGGTGATAAAAGCGAAGATGACGTACGAAGAAGGTCTACGGCCGGCCGAATACCTTGCTCAGCAACCCGACGGCTAAGGACAAGCGTAGAGTCGAGCTCACGTTGAATCATTTGTACGGCTGGGTCAGAAAGGTCGTCGGCGGGTACATAGATAGTCTCAACAGCAGTAATAGAACCGTTCTTATTAGAGGTTAAACGGTCTTGCAGGGTCTTCACATCAGAGAAGATTGTCGGCTCATACCCACCTTCGGAAGGAACTTGCGTAAGGTCGGCTGCCAGCTCGTTACGAGCCTGTACGTATCGATACATATTGTCGACAAAGAAAAGGATGTCCTTTTTCTGTTCATCCCTAAAATACTCTGCTAATGCGGTTGAAGCCACTCCCACTAATGAACGTTGAGAAGGAATTTCATTCATCTGTCCAAAAAGCATACAGGTGTTTTTCAAAAGATCACGTTCTTTTAGGGTTTCATACAGTTCATTACCTTCACGGATACGTTCTCCAATACCAGTGAAGAAGCTAAGACTTGTTGATTTTTCTGCAACGTTATGGATAAGCTCCATCATCAAGACGGTCTTGCCGACACCGGCTCCACCAATGATTCCCACCTTACGACCTTTCACAAATGGTGCAAAAAAGTCAACAACTTTAATACCTGTCTCAAGAATTTCGGGCTTGGCATTTACCCTCACGGTTGTATGGGAATCAGTCTTAAGAATGTCACGGGTCTTTTGGGTCTTTACCGGACCCTTGCCATCCAGCGGACGTCCAAAGGCGTCAACGATCCGGCCAATCATTTCATCACCTACGGGTATCTGAATGCCGGCGCCAGTAGAGGTCACCTTCATGCCCCGCTCAATTGATGTATTATTTTCAATATTAAGACATTGGACTGTACCATCCTCTTGAATAGCTTCAACGACCAACTTAGCATCCAGCGGCTCAATAATAACTACCTCACCAATGGCTGGTGGAATATCATCAAACACCACATCTATAACTGTTGTCGTAACTGCATCAACACTACCCTGTCTCATATAAGTAATCTCCTCTTTCGTAACTTGCTGCGCAGTACGCTACTGACAATTTCTTTGGTTCGCTCATCTTTAATGGCGCGACCTGCATGGTTAAACTGCAAGCGCAAATCCTCTTCTGATTCCTTTGCACGAGATCTAGCTGCCGACATGGCGCGGAAACGGCTGGCCTGTTGCGCTAATTTGGACTCAAGAATAACTTCACTCAGAGCCACACCAAGCATTGAACGCTCCATATAGTCAACGACGGCAGGAATAGAAGGCTCGAATATGAAGTTTACGTCGGTAATAAGGTCGTCCAGCTCGCCGGCGTTCTCGAGGCTTTCACCACGCTCTTGGACCGCCGCACTTAGCGCAATACTCTTCACATCTTGGTTCATTAAGGACAAATACGCCTGGTAGTACACTGTTGCAGTGGTATACTTTTGCACCTCTTGAACAATCGGCTCTACTACTGATGCTTCATTACCCTGTTCAGGGAGTCGAAAAGCATGGGTTGGGGTAATTTTACGCTGGTCAAGCAATACGCTACCGTGGTGCCCTACAACAATAAGGTCATGTTCACTCTTTTTATACACCGACAACATCTTTTCAATCAGCCTTTGGTCAATATCACCGCTCAAAGACCCTTCGGCTGTAATGATAATAATAAGCTCTTTTTGTATCTGGACACCTTTCACCGAATGGCCCGAATGAAATTCTTTACCCACCCGAAGCGCAGTGTAGGTAGCCCATAATTCTCTAAAAAACAGCTCGGATTGCTGCACTTGGTTTTTAATACGAGCAATATGCGCACTAGCAATACCCTCGAAGGCACCCGTTAGCTGAACAATAGAAGACATTGCTATGCGTTCTTTATCAATTTCTTGCGGGCGACGCATAGAAAACTACCCCTTTACCCCGTATTGCTTTTTAAACAACGCTAATACATCTTCGTACGACAGGCTCGAACTGATCCCCTCAGAGTGCATTAAAGCTTGGGCCTTAAGCTCTGAAATGTCGGGGAGTTTAGTATCAGCCGTAGAATCAAGGATGGTCTCTATAAGGAGTTGCTGGGCAAGGAGCGGATACGCCTCTCCAGGCAATTGATTGAGTACCGCCTTGAGTATAGTACCGATCCGCAGGTCGTTCATGGTAACCGTCGATAGCTCGGCGCCAAAGTGAGAATACTCGAGGGCCTGCCGATAGGCACTGAGAGCCCTCTGGATACGCCCTGCGACGTCTTTCTGCCTATTTGTGTGTCCACGACCACCAACACGAGTAACGCTCAGAGACGAGCTTACAGCTGGTCTGAAGCCCTCTTTAAACACTTCACTGTCGAGTATCCACTGTCCATCAGTAATAGAAATGATATTGGTAGGGAGAAAGGCAGTCACATCACCCCCACCAGCTAGCACCACCGGCAACGCAGTCAGCGTTTTATGATTGCGATGCAGCTTTCCTGCTCGCTCCAGAAGGCTCGAATGGATATAGAAAATATCACCAGGGTATGAGTCACGCCCTGGGTTCGTACCCGATATCAATGAAATCTCACGATAGATCTGTGCATGCGAGGTAAGGTCGTCATAAATAACCACCGCATCACGATCTTTTTCTTGCCAAAAGTATTCACCAATCGCACAGGCAACATATGGAGCTAAGTAACTCGTCACCAGCGAATCAAATATTGTTGTAGCAATTACAATTGATTTACTTAATGAACCATTTTTCTCCAATGTTGTAACAAGTTCATCAATATCACCTTGGCGCTTAGCGATGAGCGTATAAATTACTACCGCATCGCTATTCTTCTGATACATACCTACCTGGGTGGCCAACGTCGTTTTACCACCCTTCATGTCACCTATAATTGCCAAGCGCTGACCTTTAACAATAGGAAACAGTGAGTCAACCATTGCGACCCCTGTTTCTAATAGCTCATTAAGCACTTCACGCTCGTGAATGGCAGGTGCAACGTTAAAGATAGGCCATGTACTGGTGGCTTTTAAGGGGCCTTTGTCATCGAGGGGTACACCAAGCGGCGAAATAACACGGCCGATCAGGCCCTCTCCTACTGGTGTCACGAGGCGTTCGCTATACTTTACAACAACCGCACCTACTAGAACTGGTGTAGGACCCATAGAAAAGATAGAGACGTATTCGCTATTCGTAGCTCGCACATAGCCCTGAGTGCCATCATCGAACAAGACGAGCGATTGCACGCTAATAGGGTGAAGACCTTTAACTTTCACGAAAAACTTATGGACCGCTATAACCTCACCGACGGGCTGACCCTCATTAACTAACTTCTGGAATTCTTCTTTGGCATTATTCATAAACTACGCACCTCTTTCTGGAGAACGGCCGTTGAGGCATCAAGTAATTTTGCAAAGCTAAAATCAAAGACCTTATTGGTTGTGCGGACCCGGCAGCCAACTACTATTGAAGGGTCGACACCAATCTGAACTAAAGTAGCAGGGTGTCCGTTCGTACGGAACCACGATAACAAACTGTCTACTACATGCATAGGTGGCTGTATGGCAAAGCTAAGGTGTATTTGCGGTGCGGCTTTATGGAGATACTTCAGCCTGTCCGAAAACTTGCGACGCGCATCGGCGTTATCGAGCGGGATTTTAAACACTTCAGCAGTGGCACGAAGCGGCACGCTAAGATGATTAGAACTTGGCACGCGTGTACCGCGTAGGCCAGCCTGGCGAATTAATTCGTCAAACTCAGACAGCTCCCGTACGAGTCGAGCGACATCGGAACGGGTCTGAACAGATAGGGGCAATACTGTGACATTAGGTGACATTACGTAGATCCCCTACGATAGCCTGTTTATTTTGCTCGAGTTCTTCAAGAATATAAGCAAGTTGTACATCGATATCGATACGATTAGCAAATGCTTGGCGAGCATAGGCACTAACAATGCGCGACATTTCAGTCTCGAATCGCTCGATACGCCGCTTCACCTCTTCGTCGACCAGTTGGTTTACCTTATCAGCTAGCTCTTGGTGCTGGGCGCGAAGGTCGTCCAGAATAGCATCTTGTTCCTTTTTAAAGGTGGCTAGGACTGCAGATTGCTCTTTAGCAATCGATTCTTGAAGGTTAGCCAGTGCCTCGCTTGACACCTTCCCGATCTCGGAGGCCGATTCTTTAAATGAAGTTAATTCATTATGGAGTGCACCGTCAAATTCAGTTTTTACATAGGCATTTAACGCCTTGCTAGTTGTCTGGATGTCCTTTTTTAGATATTGAGCATTCTGCTCAACAGTCTGTTCAAACTTGTCAGTTGCTTTTTTGTGGAGGTCGGCCTGCACACGGTGTTTCGCATCATCAATAATTTCTGACTGCTTCTTAATAAGCTTGCTATTTTGGGTCATCGCCCAATAAATAGCTATAAAACCACCGGCACACACAATAGCCGCTACGACGATTAGTATAACCGCAAGTAAATATTCCGTCGTCACCCTTTTGTATCCCTCATCAATTTATTTTTATAGCAGCGCATAAGGTATGCTAAACATAATCAGTATACAAGTTTCGCTGTAAAAGATAAAGCTTTTCACCGCTTTTCAACCCCGTAAAACAAAGATAAAAGAAAAAGACCATCCTATTCGGATGGTCTTTTTATAATTCGGCACCGTGCTAGTTTCCCACTTGTGGCAGTATAATCGCCGCTAACGAGCTTAACTTCTGTGTTCGGAATGGGAACAGGTGTCTCCTCGTCGCCATGGGCACCGAAGTAAGGTTTTAAAGACACTTTGCGCTGATATAAAAAGATCAGTGGGCCTAAAACCTTGCTTCGATGCCAATGCTCCAACTCTTATAAGAGTTAAAACTATTGTATCGATGCTTGCTGTAAGAACGCTTAAAATTGACGCTCTTTGGTGTGATTCACACCAATTGCTCGTTAAGTCTACCCTTTCATCGTTGTTAATCTAATCTTGTAACGGAAAGGATTAACTCCAGATGAAAAGGACATAAAAAGGCGATGGGACTATTAGTATGCTTCAGCTGCACGTATTACTACGCTTCTACCTTGCACCTATCAAACAGATATTCTTTCTGTGTCCTCATAGGGAAATCTAATCTTGTGGTCAGTTTCGCGCTTAATATGCTTTCAGCGCTTATCTAGAACCGAACATAGCTACTCGACAATGCAGCAGGTGGCCACAATCGATACACCAGAGGTTCGTTCACCCCGGTCCTCTCGTACTAGGGGCAAATCCACTCAAATTTCCTGACGTCCGTACCGGATATAAACCGAACTGTCTCACGACGTTCTGAACCCAGCTCGCGTACCACTTTAATCGGCGAACAGCCGAACCCTTGGAAGGTGCTCCCCCTCCAGGATGTGATGAGCCGACATCGAGGTGCCAAACAGCGCCGTCTATGTGAACTATTGGGCGCTATAAGCCTGTTATCCCCAGGGTAACTTTTATCCGTGTTCGCTGTCATTCCCACATATATGTACAAAATTGTACGTACAGCGGTTCACTTGCTCCGACTTTCGTCTCTGCTTGAAATGTACTTCTCACAGTCAAGCTGGCTTTTGCGCATACACTATCACAACGATTTCCATCCGTTGCTAGCCAACCTTTGAACGCCTCCGCTACTCTTTAGGAGGCAACCGCCCCAGTTAAACTACCCATCATACACTGTTCCCATACCGGATAACGGCACAGGTTAGATCAAGATCTTGGCAAGGGTGGTATTTCACATTTCGACTCGACAAATACTGGCGTATCTGCTTCAAAGTCTCCCACCTATTCTACACGGGCCAAAACCCGGAACAATGTAAAACTGTAGTAAAGCTCCATGGGGTCTTCTCGTCCTGGTACGGACAGACGGCATCTTTACCGCCAATGCACTTTCACCGAGTCCTTCGCTGAGACAGTGCCCACATGATTACTCCATTCGTGCGGGTCAGAACTTACCTGACAAGGAATTTCGCTACCTTAGGACGGTTATAGTTACCGCCGCCGTTCACCGGGGCTTCAGTTCAGACCGTGAAGCCTTCGCCTTAACCTTCCGGCACCGGGCAGGAGTCAGCCCCTATACATCCACTTTCGTGTTCGCAGAGACCTGTGTTTTTGGTAAACAGTTCCGTGGGCTCTTTTGCTGCGGCCCCCTCATCATTAAATACGAAGAGAGTTGCGCGTACAAAAGAACATTTTAACTCCATGACACTAGAACTTTCGCTCTAGCAGTGCATGATTGAATCATTTTGCTCTATCTCAGTAAGAATAATTGTGATTAAAAAGGATTATTCACGACGTATCCAAAGGGTTGCATTGAATATACAACCTGACGATACATACGCGTACTCATGCGTAGGTCATTACACCTATCGCGATTTAACCACCTTGCTGAGTGTACGCGGCAATTCCTACTTCCTATTCAAAGAAGAGGGGGCAGACCTTATCCCGAAGTTACGGTCGCTGTATTGCCGAGTTCCTTAGCGAAGGTTCTCTCGTAAGCCTGAGTCTACTCGACTCGAGCACCTGTGTTGGTTTGCGGTACGGGCGGCTATATTCACACGTACACCTGCTTTTCTCGCCAGTGCTGTCACCAGAATCGGTAATCCGAAGATCACCTTTCACTCCCTTCGCGTTCCCGCTAGGTTGGACGGATAAACCATGAATCCGCTCTGACTATCTCACCGTGAACAGTGTACAAAATATAACCGGTCCAGGAATATTAACCTGGTGTCCATCGCCTACGCTATGCGCCTCGGCTTAGGCCCGACTAACCCTGAGATGATTACCATGGCTCAGGAAACCTTGCTCTTACGGCCGACAGGATTCTCACCTGTCTTATGGTTACTCATTCCAGCATTCTCACTTCCTCACGCTCCACAAAACCTTACAGTTCTGCTTCACTGCAGAGAGGAACGCTCCTCTACCACGCCTACATATAGTAGACATCCATGTCTTCGGTATATCACTTTAGCCCCGTTACATTTTCCACGCAAGATCTCTTGACTAGTGAGCTGTTACGCACTCTTTAAATGAATGGCTGCTTCTAAGCCAACATCCTAGCTGTTTAAGAAATCTCACCTTGTTTCCCACTGAGTGATAATTTAGGGACCTTAGACGATGGTCTGGGCTGTTTCCCTTTCGAGCGTCGAGCTTAGCCCCGACGTTCTAACTGCCATGATTACACATTTGGTATTCGTAGTTTGTTAAGGGTGGGTACCGTTGCCAGCCCCAGTCCTTTACAGAGCTCTACCCCCAAATGCTACTACATGACGCTAGCCCTAAAGCTATTTCGAGGAGAACCAGCTATCTCCGAGTTCGATTGGCATTTCACCGCTAACCACAAGTCATCCGGGCCCTTTGCTGCGGACTACGGTTCGGTCCTTCACTTCCTGTTACAGAAGCTTCAACCTGCTCATGGTTAGGTCACCCGGTTTCGGGTCTAATCCCTTGTACTTAATCGCCCTATTCAGGCTCGCTTTCACTGTGGCTCCGTCACTTGACTTAACCTTGCACAAGAAATTAACTCGCTGGATCGTTCTACAAAAAGCACGCCGTCACCCCGAGGGGCTCCGACTCCTTGTAGGCACAAAATTTCAGGATCTATTTCACTCCCCTCCCGGGGTTCTTTTCACCTTTCCATCACTGTACTAGTTCACTATCGATCGTATATTATATTTAGCCTTGGCTGGTGGTCCAGCCGGATTCAGACAGGGTTTCTCGTGCCCCGCCCTACTCGATAAAACACGTATAAAGTCAGCTCGGTTTTCGCGTACGCGTCTTTCACGCTCTTTGGATAGTCATTCAAACTATTCTGCTAACCAAGCAGTTTTTTTACTTTATTCATTCGGTGATAGCCGATGATCGCAAATCAGATACCTCAAACCGAAGCTTAAGTTCTCTGACTTGGTCTCGTGTAAAATCACAACCCCCTGCATGCATTGGCCTATCAGCCATACTTATCTACCGACATTGCTGCCTTTTAGAGATAAGAACATGTAAGGTTTGGGCTCTAACGGTTTCGCTCGCCACTACTCCCGCCATCGTTATTTACTTTCTTTTCCTCAACCTACTAAGATGTTTCAGTTCAGTTGGTTCCCGCCAAATATCCTATTTTATTCAGATACAGGTAATATGACATGACTCATATTGGGTTTCCCCATTCGGAGATCTCCGGATCATAGCTTGTTGACAGCTACCCGAAGCTTATCGCAGTCTTCCACGTCCTTCATCGGTAATATACGTCTAGGCATCCATTTTGTGCCCTTGAGTACCTTTTTATGCATTGACTTAACGAGCAATTGCTGAGAACCAAATTTCTTTGGACAGAAATTACTCGAGCCATCAATTTATAAAATAATCGTTTAATAAAATTGCTTTCATTAAACTAATATCGTTTCTTACATCATTTGAATTGTTAACGTCCCGTGTCTCACCTCTTGAGAGCACATTTTCGAACACCATAGTGTGCGTCGTCTGCGCTCAAGCTCGTTTTTTGAACAACTTTTCGATGATATCACTTTGAACAAATGAGTTCAAGTGTTTTTTCGAACTTTATCTCTGATTTTTACCACCAGACCTCGCATTTGTCGATGGATAGAATTAACTAGTTGCTTAATACAAATCTAGTGATGCCAGTGGTACCTCGCCGTACGTAGCTTATTGATATCAATATACTCCTTTTTTCGTAGTTTTGCAATAGGTTTTGATAGTAATTTTTATAGCACCGCGCACGAGACACCGCTAGGTAGGCCGTGTGGTATAGTGGGTAATATTATGACAAAGAAGCAAAATAGCAAGAAATCTACAAATCCTTTCATAGCCATTCTAGCGGTCATCGCTTACATTATTGCGGGCCTAACCTTTTATTCCTTATTCGGAGGAGGCATCGTCATGGTAATCGCGGCATTCTTTAATCGCGATCACTTGCTCTCTTTCTTACTTACCGGCCTCGCTTTTTTGGTTGTCTCACTTGGAGTTAACCTAGTTGTTATGCGTATTACCACTGGCAAATGGAAGATTCACTGGCCCGAAATATGGCCGTTCGGTATGTACTAAATCGTAAAGTAGAAAATACACTCCAAACAAAAAAGACCTCCTACATAGAAAGCTTTTGGTGGGCGATGAGGGACTTGAACCTCCGACCTCGTCATTATCAGTGACGCGCTCTAACCAGCTGAGCTAATCGCCCACGTCGGGCGATTGCCCTTCGTGCTTATCTTTGTAGAAAGTCTTTGATGTTAATAAGTTCTGGTGGAGTGATTCAGACTTTCGCCAGATTCACCCCATGCGATTCAAATGTGGTGGAGCAACAGGGACTCGAACCCTGGACCCCCTGCTTGCAAAGCAGGTGCTCTAGCCAACTGAGCTATTGCCCCATTTATCGCAGAACTCTAAGTATTCTACCGTAAAAAGCTTTTTATCGCAAGATGATTATAGAGATAATACGTCCAAAAGACACCGGTAGTATTTAAACAATATTGGTACTAAAATATACATACAACTCTAAATAAGGAGAACGCTATGGGAAGATTTGTTACACAAGCGATTTATATCGTGTTCGCACTGGTCGAAACTATTTTAAGCTTACGTCTTATACTGAAGTTATTTGGAGCCAACGCTGCCAACCCCTTTGTTTCATGGGTATACGAGACGAGCAACTCAATACTTGACCCTTTTCGCGGTATTTTCCCTACAAAAGTATTAGATGGTGTGTTTGTGATTGATTTCTCAACCATCTTTGCCATGATCATATATGCGATCATCGCCTTACTTCTTACATGGGTAATTACGCTTATTACGGCACCTATTGAGCACCAGATCCAAAAGAAAAAATAGACGTTATTAGTTATTTTCAATTATTAACAAAAATACCTCGGCATAAACCGAGGTATTTGTATTTAACAACTTAGTTGTGCAAACCGTCTATCATCGTCAGCCGTATACTGAGATTTTTTTGAACTTAGTCTTGTTCACAGAATATAAATTCTGGAACGACATTGATACGTAAGCTCGGCGTATCAAAAAGACCGACCTAGCTTCAGACTATGATTACTCGATAGTCTGGCATAACTCTCCCTAGAAAGGAGGTAATCCATCCGCACCTTCCGGTACGGATACCTTGTTACGACTTAACCCCAATCATGCCCCCCACCTTAGGCCGACGAATCGGACTTCGGGTGTTGGTCACTTTCATGGTTTGACGGGCGGTGTGTACAAGACCCGGGAACGTATTCACCGCAGCTTGCTGATCTGCGATTACTAGCGATTCCGACTTCATAGAGGCGAGTTTCAGCCTCTAATCCGAACTGGGACAAGCTTTGATGCGATTTGCTTCACCTCGCGGCTTCGCTGCGCATTGTACTTGCCATTGTATTGCGTTTCTAGCCCAGGACGTAAGACTAATACTGACCTGACATCATCCCCTCCTTCCTCCCCGTTGCCGGGGCAGTCTCTTCAGAAAAATACAACTGAAGACAAGGGTTGCGCTCGTTGATGGACTTAACCAAACATCTCACGACACGAGCTGACGACGGCCATGCAAGATCTGTCACCGAGTTCAATAAAGCACTCTCGCCTTTCGGCAAAATTCTCGGGATGTCAAGCCCTGGTAAGGTTCTTCGTTTATCATCGAATTAAAGAACACAATCCACCGCTTGTGCGGGTCCCCGTCAATTCCTTTATGTTTTAGTCTTGCGACCGTACTCCACAGGCGGGATACTTAACGCGTTAGCTTCGCTACTGAAGGGGTCGATACCTCCAACAGCTAGTATCCATCGTTTACGGCGTGGACTACCGGGGTATCTAATCCCGTTCGCTCCCCACGCTTTCGTGCCTTAGTGTCAGAGATGGTCCAGTAACCTGCCTACGCCATTGGTGTTCCTTCTTATATCTACGGATTTCACTCCTACACAAGAAATTCCAGTTACCTCTACCATTCTCGAGTTTGCCAGTTTAGGTAATAGCCTGTACGGTTGAGCCGCCAGATTTCACTACCTACTTAACAAACCACCTACGCAACTCTTTACGCCCAGTCACTCCGGATAATGCTTGCACCCTACGTATGACCGCGGCTGCTGGCACGTAGTTAGCCGGTGCTTATTCATAAGTTACCGTCATATTCTTCACTTATAAAAGCAGTTTACGACCCGAGGGCCTTCATCCTGCACGCGGCGTTGCTCCATCAGGCTTTCGCCCATTGTGGAAGATTCCTCACTGCTGCCTCCCGTAGGAGTCTGGACCGTGTCTCAGTTCCAGTCTGGCTGATCATCCTCTCAGACCAGCTACGGATCGTCGGCTTGGTGAGCCATTACCTCACCAACTACCTAATCCGACGCGGGCCGCTCCCAAAGCGTCCGAAGACTTTAATCCGAAGATCATATGCGGCATTAGCCACCCTTTCGGGCAGTTATTCCTCACTTTGGGGCACGTTCCCACGCGTTACTCAGCCGTCCGCCGCTCGCCGCCAGAGAGTAAACTCTCCGCGCTGCCGCTCGACTTGCATGTGTTAGGCACGCCGCCAGCATTCATCCTGAGCCAGGATCAAACTCTCCATAAAAATGTAATGTTCGACATTACAAGACTCAATATACATATATTAACTGACGATGATATATGACCTAGTATTGCTACTAGATCAAGATTTGCACAACTAAATTGTCAAAGTGTTATTTTTAAAGCGCATCACTATTTTCGTAGCTGCGCTGGAACGTCTTTATTTCAAACTCCACGTTTGATTGCCGAATTGTTTCGATACATAACTTGGTGGTTATGACGTATCGTCTCGACCAGACTTGACCAATTGTACTCTAAATATTCCCCTAGGTCAACACCTTTGCCGGACTATTTTTACTTTTTTTCGTAAAGCCGCCTACGACAGGCTTATAAGGGCGACAGCAATACCCACCAAAACCCCAAGGACAGCCCCGGCAATTACCTCTAAAGGCGTGTGCCCCATCGCCACTCGAGGGAGCGGTACTTTACTCTTCTGCTCGTGAATGAGGGCAGTCAAGGCCACCCCTTGCTCACCAGATGAACGGCGCACCTTTACGGCATCGTAGAGCACTACGAGCGCAAAGGCGCTTGCCAGTCCAAATAAACCAGATAACGGCCCGTCGAGCACCAGAATGGTTGTCCAAATGGCCATAATTGTTGCACTGTGAGAGCTTGGCATGCCACCAGAAATAAATAGGTTCGCACGAATACCACGACGTTTGTGTTGCAGCACGGCAATGATTGCCTTTATTAGTTGGCTTGCCAACCAGCCCACTACAACTGCGACAATATACGGCGAAACTATTTCTTTCACGCGGCCCTACCCTTCTTTTTTAGCTGCTTCTGCTTTAGTATCAGTTTCTTCTTCTGGTGCTTGTTGCTTAGGAACAAACCCGAATGATGACACTTTGTCGTCTTCAGCCGTGCGCATAATACGAACGCCTTGGGTCGTACGGCCAATAACTGGAATATCCTTTAGACCAACTCGAATTGCCTGACCTTTACTTGAAATAATCAGAATTTCTTCAGTATCTTCTTCAAGTGATCGTACGGCCATAATTGGGCCAGTCTTAGCGGTCACAATAGCCGCTTTAATACCAACACCACCGCGTTTGTGAGATGGGAATTGGGCAGCCTTAGTCACCTTGCCGAAGCCGTTTTGACTGAGAACAAGCAGGTTACCCTCGTTGTTGGCAACGATATCCATACCCACTACGTTATCATTTGGTCGCAACCGAACACCGCGAACACCGCGCGCTGAACGACCCATTGGGCGGGCGTCAGCTTCACCAAAGCGAATCGCTTGACCGGCCGATGTTGATATAATTACATCGTCCTGACCAGAGGTGCGCTTGATCCAACGGAGCTCATCGCCGTCATCGAGTTTGATGGCTATAAGGCCGTTGGTACGAATGTTGGCGTAGTCTTTGAGCGGGGTCTTTTTGACAGTACCCTTGGTAGTTGCCATAAATAAGTAGCCCTCATCGCTAGCGTCTTTTTCGTGTTTAATGATAGAGGTAATCTTCTCTTCAGGTTGTAAAGCCAGCAGGTTTACAGCGGCTACACCCTTCGCGGCTAAGCTGGCGGCCGGTACTTCGTAAGCCTTAAGGCGGAAGACACGACCCTTATTAGTAAAGAACAAGAGCCAGTCGTGGGTGTTCGCTGGAATAAGTTGGTCAATGACATCCTCTTCCTTAGTAGTCATGCCGCGCTTACCCTTACCGCCACGGTTTTGACGGCGATATTCAGTTACTAATGTTCGCTTAATGTAGTTCTCTGTTGTAAGCAACACTACAGATTCCTCTTCAGGAATGAGCTCTTCGTCACTAAATTTACCTAACTCGTGATTGATGATTTGCGACTTGCGCTCATCACCGTATTTCTCTTTCATCTCGAGAAGCTCGGTCTTAATGATCGCCAAGATCTCTTTTTCATCTGCCAGAATTTCTTCGTAGCGTTGTATTGCTTTCAACAATTCGGCGAGTTCGTTCTCGATTGCTTCGCGCTCCAAGCCAGTAAGGCGGCGGAGTTGCATAGCCAAGATAGCTTGGGCCTGAATTTCGCTGAGTGCAAATTCTTTAATGAGGTTCTTTTGGGCTTCTTCACTCGTCTTGCTAGCGCGAATAATACGAATAACTTCGTCAATATGGTCGAGAGCAATTTTGTAGCCTTCAAGAATGTGAGCACGCTCCTTAGCCTTACGGAGTTCGAACTCGGTACGGCGGCGAACCACTTTCTGCCGGTGCTTGACGAACTCTTCAAGCATCTCTTGCAAGCCAAGAATCTTTGGTTGAATACCGTCAATCAAAGCCAGCATGTTGTAATTAAAGCTACTTTGTAGAGCAGTTAGCTTATATAATTGGTTGAGCACCTTCTTTGGATAGCCATCCTTCTTCACCTCGACAACAATACGCACTTTACCTCGAGAACTTTCGTCGCGAAGGTCGCTAATGTTGATCTTCTTTTCCTTATAGAGTTCGGCGATCTTTTCAACAAGTGATGCTTTATTTACACCGTACGGAATCTCGGTAATGATAATTTGATGGCGACCCTTAGTCGTTTCTTCAATATTTGCTACGGCGCGCATTGTTACGCTACCGCGACCAGTAAGATAGGCCTGTTTCATTGGCGCACCGCCATACACCACGGCACCAGTTGGGAAGTCAGGGCCCTTCACGTGCTTAAGAAGGTCATCCAAAGTAGCATGCTCATTATCAATCAGCTCAATCGCAGCATCGACCAACTCGCCCAAGTTGTGCGGCGGAATGTTTGTTGCCATACCAACGGCAATACCAATTTGTCCGTTTAGCAGCAGGTTTGGAATCTTGGCCGGCAAGACGGCTGGTTCTTGTTCTGAACCATCGTAGTTATCACGGAAATCAACGGTTTGCTTTTCAATGTCAGCCAACATTTCGTCAGAAAACTTTTGAAGACGAGCCTCGGTGTAACGACTGGCTGCCGCAGGGTCGCCGTCCATTGAACCAAAGTTACCCTGCCCCTGCACCAATGGGTAACGAAGCGACCACGGCTGGGCCAAACGCACCATCGAGTCGTAAATTGCTGAGTCACCGTGTGGGTGGTACTTACCCATCACATCACCAACAATACGGGCACTTTTTACAAACTTGGCATTACTGCGGTTACCGTTCACATTCATTGAGTGCAGAATACGACGGTGGACCGGCTTAAGACCATCACGGACGTCAGGAAGCGCTCGGTCGATGATGACGCTCATTGAATAACGGAAGAAGCTGTCTTCCATAACGTTTTCGAGCGTTCTCTGCTCAACACCAGAAACAACTTCTGGCTGTAGAATTTCACCCTCTTCGGGTAGGTTGTCGTTTTGCGGTAGGTTATCTTCGTTCATAAACTATTCCTTATCCCCTAAATATCCAAGTCGTCCAAGTTAGCACTCTTCGCACGCGTTTGAATAAACGTCTTACGAAGCAATACCTCGTCGCCCATCAGTTTTGTAAAGATTGCATCGGCACGCTCGGCGTCATCAATGCGTACCTGGCTTAATACACGGTTTTCAGGGTTCATGGTTGTCTCCCAGAGTTGATCGGCATCCATTTCACCAAGACCCTTGAAGCGCGAGATCGTAACACCAGCTTGTTTTACCAAATCAGCATCAGCGTCAACAGTAGTGCCACGCTCTTCTTTGGCCGCTACCAATTCTTTAAGGGCAGTATCGAGTGCTTCTTCATCGTAGACATACTGCTTCTTTTGGCCACGGTTAATACTGTACAGTGGTGGCTTTGCCAAGTAGACATACCCGCCCTCAATGATTTCGCGCATGTAACGGAACAGGAAGGTCAAAAGCAGCGTAGCAATGTGGCTACCGTCAACGTCGGCGTCGGTCATGATGACGATCTTGTGATAGCGGAGGCCGTTAATATCAAAGGCATCACCGATACCCACACCAAAGGCTTGAATCATAGCAACAATTTCTTTGTTGGCGAACATTTTGTCCAGACGCGCACGTTCGGTATTCAACACCTTACCACGAAGCGGCAAAATTGCTTGAGTCTTGCTGTCGCGGCCCTCTTTAGCCGAACCGGCCGCCGAGTCACCCTCTACAATGTAGATTTCGCTGTCTTCTGGCTTTTTACTTGAACAGTCGTACAGCTTGCCAGGAAGACCCATACCATCAAGCGCACCCTTACGCAGAACGTTATCACGGGCCGCACGGGCAGCCTTACGGGCACGAGCCGCCAGCAATGCCTTACCAACGATCTTTTTAGCAACTTCCGGGTTCTCTTCTAGGTAGTACGCGAAGTACTCGTTCATCACCTGTTCTACATACCGACGAACTTCTGGGTTACCAAGTTTGTTCTTGGTTTGGCCTTCAAATTGAGGGTCTGGTAGTTTTACCAAAATAATAGCAGTCAGGCCTTCGCGAATGTCATCACCGGTAAGGTTGTCTTCTTTTTCTTTAAGAAGGCTATTTTTACGCGCGTAATCGTTAATAACACGGGTTAAGGCAGTACGGAACCCTACTAAATGCGTACCACCATCAGGGGTGAGCACGTTATTAGCGAATGGTTTTACCATTTCTACGAAAGTATCGTTGTACTGAACGGCAATTTCTACCATTGAGTCTTCGACCTGCTTCTCTACGTAGAATACAGAATCGCTGACGACTTCTTTACCGATGTTTAGGTGTTTTACATAGCTTTGGATACCACCTTCAAAGTAAAAGGCGGCTCGTTCGTTGGTACGCTCGTCGAGAACCGAAAGATACACACCTTTTGTAAGGTAGGCTTGGTGGCGAATGTAATCAACAACCCACTTATAGTCGAACGTAACTGTTTCTTTAAAGATAGTTGGGTCTGGATAGAAAGTAATACTCGTACCAGTTGGGCGATCGGTTTTGCCCACTTTTTTAAACGGTACCTTTACGCCACCACGCTCGAATTCGACCCGGTAGAGCTCACCTTTTTGAACTACTTCGGCAATCATATGGGTCGAGAGCGCGTTTACCACACTTGAACCAACGCCGTGCAGACCAGACGATACCTTATAGCCGCCACCGCCGAACTTACCACCAGCGTGCAGCACGGTGAGAACTGTTTCAAGCGTCGATAAGCCAGTTTTAGGGTGCTTGTCGACAGGAATACCGCGCCCGTTGTCGGTCACCGTAAGGCCGCCATCGGCCAAAATAGTAATTTCTACTTTTGTGGCAAAACCGGCAATAGCTTCGTCGACCGAGTTGTCGGCAATTTCTTTAATAAGATGATGTACACCATCATACCCAGTACTACCAATGTACATCCCTGGACGCTTACGAACTGGTTCTAGCCCTTCCAAAACCTGGATCTGCGAACCGTCATATGTGTTGTCTGTTTTTTGAGCCATAGCTACTTACCTTATCTCCCCTGTATCTGACTGACTTGCCGCCTTTGGGACGGTTTTTTCGGACCCCACCGGCCAATTTATCTGCCATAAGTATACCATATACTACACTTTTTGTGCTATACCCCTGGATTGAACACAAAATTTCACGCTTTTTTCCTTGCTTTGAACATAATTATTATGCTAATGTTTAAGCAAGAGGTTAAAGTAAAACTAAAAACACATTATGTTCAAAAAGATCGTCTCGCAGCTCTCGTTTAGCCCAGCCCTGGTTGGGCAGTTAGCTTTTTATGCACGTAGGCTCCGAAAAGAAGAAGCGACACGACGCTTAGGGCTGATTTTTGTCGCACTGGCGCTCGTTGTTCAGAGCTTAGTTGTTTTTCAGGCACCAGAGCCAGCAAACGCTTCAAACCCAGGTGACATGATACCGGGTGGTCTTGGTCTTGGCTCGGCACGTAGTTTTAACAACTTCCTTGGGCCTTACGACCGCAATGAACGCCACCTACAAGATATCTATAACTACTTCGGCATTACTCGCGATGAAATTACCGCAACTCATTTTGCGACCTTCACTGTTGGTGACAAGATCGGCTGGGGTTTTGAGAACCGCGCCGGTGCAAAGGCAGTGAGTATCACCGATGGAAATTTCCAGCCCGTCACAACCCTGTATGGGCGACCCCTTAATATAATGAATAGTCGATCCGATCAAATCTGGGGATACCTCGGCCACTCAAGTAAAATAGGCTGGTTCGCTATTATGCAATACTGCGGTAACTTAATTACTGATATCTACCCTACTCCACCAACGCCACCGCCCGCACCAGCAAACATAATCGCTTCTAAAAAGGCGGTTAACTCTACACAAAAAATAGATGCCTCTAAAAAGGCAGCTCAAGCTAATGACAAAATTACCTATACTATCACGGCCCAAAATACAGGCGGCACCGCTAAGGTCGTAGATTTCTCAGATAACCTAAAAAGTGTCTTACAATATGCCAAACTCATTGATAACGGGGGCGGAACATATAATGCAAGCATACAAACGCTAAAGTGGCCTTCTGTAAATGTCGAACCAGGCGCAACTATCAGCCATAGCTACACCGTACAAATGAATAGTACGTTGATCTCTAAAACAACAGATTGCTCTATGACAAATAACTTCACAGACAAGACCGTTACCGTGCCTGTAGGCTGTGTTACCCCCCCAGCAAAGATTGAACTTTCAAAGACGGCTACAAACGTATCCCAGGGTAACGTAAATGCTACCACAGTAACCGCTAAAGCTAAGGATCGCATTACTTTTACGTTAACGGCCCAGAATAGCGGTGGCACCGCCAAAGACTTTACCTTTGAAGATACTATCGGCGACACGCTCGAGTACAGTAGACTTATCGATGCTGGAGGGGGCAGCTTTAATTCATCGTCGCGCATATTGAGCTGGCCCGTTATATCACTTAAGCCTGGCGAAAAACAAGTACGCGTATTCTCCGTACAGCTACTCGACACGATACCAGCGACACCCAAAGGCATTAGCGACGCTTCATCGTACGACTGCCGTATCGAAAATACCTTTTATGATACATCGGTTGTCTTCTCGGTCGACTGCCCGGCTCCGAAAGTTATCGAAACAGTAGTTCCAGAACTTCCTCACACTGGACCAACAGAGAACATTATCTTTGCAGGCGTAGTTCTTGCGATAGTTGCCTTCTTCTACTTCCGAGCCCGTCAGCTTGGCACCGAAGTGCGCCTTATACGCCGCGATATTAACGGAGGGACCCTATAATGGCCGCTGAACAAGCACCAACAACACCAGAGAAAATTACTTCGCCAGAAGCGAAAGAACTTACTCCGGAACAGCTAGAGGGCTACCTGAGGGCAGACGCGAAGATCGAGCGGGCTGCTGAAAAGCCCATTGAAAACGCCGAGAAAGCAGCCGAGAAAGCCAAAATAGAAGCGCTAAAAGAGGCCGTGAGTGTTGAACGCGGCAGTGCCGAAAAGAAATCTAAGGAAGCAACCAGCTCCCCTGCTCGCCGACGTCACGGTGTTGTGAACAAAAAGGAACGCGACGCCAGCTACAAACAACATATGAAGCATATTCAGTCCGAGCTTAAGCCGACCGCGCGTACCTTTAGTAAGCTTATTCATAACCCAGTAGTAGAAAAAACCAGTGAAGCTATTGGCGGCACCGTCGCGCGTCCTAACGCCATCTTATCAGGGGCCGTCGTGGCATTCGTATTGGTACTTGGCGTCTATCTTGTGGCAAAATTCTACGGCTACCCTCTTTCGGGCTTCGAGACCATTGGGGCATTTATTGTCGGCTGGGTAATTGGTCTTCTTTACGACTTCTTCAAAGCCATGATTACTGGCAAAAAAGTGTAACAAACTTATCGCAGTTTAATTGAAACGCCATCGTCACTGGCATTTGCTGTTGTGTCGCGTACGTGCAATTTTTCAGGCTCAACAGGAGCTTGAGGGACCTCAGGAGTCGCCGAAGCGACTGGGGCTGACTTTACCTTGCTATTCGCAATAGATTGCTGTGCGGGCTTAACATCAAAGGAAGTAGGCTGAGACTGTAACGGCTGTACGGGTTGCTGGAGCGGCTGGGCTGGTTGAGCCTGCGTATCAAGACGAGCCGTTGGACCAAAGGCAGGGTTTGGCTGCGGAGCTGGAGTCGCCACAGGCATGGCAGGGCCCGCAGGTGTTTTTTGCGCCGATGGGCCTTGCGGTGCCGTCTTACTTGGCTGCTGACTCATAATTTGCTGGCGCTTAGCGAGCCAGTCGTCTAAGAATGATGGTGGCTGAGGCGGCGCCATAGGCCCGCTGGCGGTTGGTTGGGGCTGCGTTGGGTTTGGAAGCGGACCAGCAGGGCTACCAGCCTTAAAGGCTGCCATACGCTCTTCCTGGGCCTTTTTTAAGGCTTCCATCTTCTGCTTCTTAGCTTCGTCACCAGCACCCATACGCTTGAAGAACTCTTGCTCGACTTGGGCGCGTGGCTTGCCGTACTTTGTAGCCGATAGTCGCTTTAAAGCATCACGCAGTTCTGGGTTCGATTGCCCCAACGGTGGTAATAACGACATACTAAAGGCAGCTGAAGGTACGTCCTGGATCATCACGGATGCAATAGTTTGGAAGTTAGGCATACGCGTAAGGTCTTCGACGTCAAAGGTAGGCGTAAACTTCTTAATAAGCACTTCGGCGTCAGTAATACCAATACGACCACTAATGACCGTACCAATGTTACCCAGGATAGCTTCACGAATCTGGTCGGTTAGCTGGGTCATAAACTGGTTCGCAAGAATAAGGCTCAAACGATACTTACGAGCCTCAGACAGAATAGTCGCGAAGCTATCGGTGGCAAAGTTTTGGAACTCATCCACGTATAAACTAAAGTCTTGACGCTCTGATTCGGGCATATCAGCACGGCCCATGGCTGCCGCGTTGAACTTCATCACAAAGATCATACCTAGTAATTGCGAATTAAGTTCACCTACTCGGCCCTTAGATAGATTCACTAGCAAGATCTTCTTGTTATCCATGATCTCGCGAAGGTTAAACCCACTCTTGGTTTGGCCAATAATATTACGCATCATGTCGTTTGCCAGGAAGGCACCGAACTTACTAGCAAACCATCCCAGCATCTCACCCTTAGCGCTTTCAGTGGTTTGAGCCATTTCTTTATTCCAGAAATCAAGCGTTGTCTGCTGCGTAACATGCTTTATCTTTTCGTCGGCAAAGGCTTGGTCGATAAATACCTGCTGCACATCGAGGAATGATGAACCGGCAGGATCGGCCATGACAGTTAAAGCAGCGTGACGGAACCACGATTCGAAACGTGGGCCAATAATACCTGTGTGGCCTGGGTCATACAACTTATACAGCATTGCTATGGTTTCTTGAATGATAAAGTCGCGCTGGTCTTGGTTTTCGAACTCGAACAAGTTCAAGCCTATCGGCATCTCCATTTCGCCTGGCGCAAAGTAAATAACATCCTCAACCCGCTCTTTCGGTACCATGCCAAGCAACTCTTCGGCAGAGTCACCATGCGGATCGATAAAGGCAAAGCCCCGTCCGTCCATCATGTCTTGGTAAGCAAGGTTCTCAAGCAGTTTCGACTTACCAGTACCTGTTTGACCAATAATATAGGTGTGGCGGCGGCGGTCTTTGGTGCCCAAACGAATCGGCTTCTTTACCCCACGGAACTCGTTATACCCTAACAGGAACCCTTCTTCCATTATTTGCGTTGGGCCATCTACTTGCTTAGCGGCCTGGCGCTGCACTTGAGAGGTCGGAATAGAGCTTTGGTTCGGCAGATGGAAGATTGTAGCCAATTCGACCGTGTTAAGAATATTCTGATTTACTTCTTGCGGGAAGAATCGGAAAATATATGCCGTCACAAACTCTTCAATATTCTTCGACACCGCAAATTTAAAGCCATTATTTTGAACCGAATCGAATAATGAAAAAGCTGACACTACATTATTCATAAGTGCCTGCGAGCGAGCCGACGTATTAGAAGAAGCCACAACTCGTATAAGGGTTTCGTAGGCCGGATAGCGTGTTTTGTCTTCAATAGCCTCAACTTTTGCTTGGTCTGTACTACTGAGCTGCTTATCCTCAGGTTTAACCTCCTCAGCTTCTGGCGGTTTCCAAAGTGCCTCCATTAAACCTGTCAGCACAGTTTGTGGAGCGCCCTTCTTTCCCTTATCCTTGCGGATGCTATCCGCCAAAGATTGCGCACCCTTAGCCCAACCTTCTTGGGCTGGGCGAATAAGAATCTGGATACCTACGCCATCTTCGCGAGTAGCACCGGACAATGCGTTCAAAAGCGCACGGGTAGCATCGCGCTTTGCCTCTTGGTAGGTGGCGATTGGAAAGGCGAATTCTTTCTTTAGTGTAAACTCACCACCGATCGTGCCGCTCATGCGACCCGCCGGGTTAAAAATGTTGCGCTCACTCACTTCTTCTAGGCGCGCCGCTGGATAGGCCGCCGCCACCGCCTGCTGTATAACGTCGACCAGTGAAACCGGAACAACTGCATAATAATGTACCAAGCCTTCGTGGGCGACAATTTCAAACGACACGTGGCGTTGGCCGTAAATACGGCTTTTAAAGCCCTTGGTAGCTGTGCTGGCAATAATGTTATACATCACCTGTGCCTGGCTGAGCACTTCTTCAGTAAGGTCACGCTCGTCACGACCGTTGCCTTCAATATCCGAGCTAATAGGAGGTATATGTATATAAAGCGGCACCATCTTAAGGCCGCGTTCATAATTTTTTGCTTCTCGAACTACCTTCCGATACTGCATCAAAGCAAAGACACCCACACCTGCGGCCGCAAGCACGATGATCAGTATGGTTATAATTACTCCTAGCACCTTCCCCTCTTCCCTTTAGAACGCTCGTTTGTGTGGCTTATTCTTGTGCACCGACTACTTTGCCGTATCTTTTTTGCAAGTAGTCACGCTGGAGCTCATTGACTCGCTGCGTCCGCACATAGGGGTCATCACGCGTTTGCTCGATAATCTCTTTTGCTTTGTCGACCCATTCTTTTTCAATCAGGTCTTCATCCGCCGCTACTAATGGCGTTGTCGAAGATACAACTGGTTGTGCTATATCTTGTGGTACAACTGGCTGCGCCACGGGTACTGCTACACTACTAGCTACTGCGGCCGCGTCACTGACGCTCGCGCCAGCTTCAGCAGCTTGTTCAAATCGTTCTTGCCCTCTCTCAAGTTGAGAATCGATAGATGGCAGCGTTGGCACGGTTTCAGGCCCAACTGCTGGTGGCATTGGGAGCTGTTCAACACTAGGTGTAGTGTGCTGAGAATTCTCGGGCTGCATACCTGGAATTATAGCACAAGGAGGCGAGTGAAAAACATAAGTAATATGTTTTTCCGAGACGACGCAGTGCTATATCAAAGATATAGCACAAGTGATCGAGTAAAAAGTAGGTGGCTCATGCTTTTCAGCGCATTCGCTTACTTACATACAAACAAGCCACTATTTCGAAAATAACAACCAACAGTATTTCATATATGCCTACCGACTGAACGGACTGAAGACCAATCAGCATAACTGGAGCAGCGGCAAGTACTGTACTAAAATAATATGCCCTGCGAAAAAGGAGGGGCTGCAAAGGACGGCGTAATGTCATGCCACTAGACACCATTATTAACAAGCGATTCATACCAAACAAAAAAAAGCTTATCAAACCCATAAGAGTAAGATAAGCCGAGATAAAGATCACTAATAAGCCGAACGGTCCAGCGGTTGCCGGAGAAGTAAATGTCAGCATTAAACTAAGCACGCAGAGGCTTGCTGTGGAAGCGGTGGCAACTATTCTTGGTAACATCTCTGTCATAATAGCATATCTACACCGTTATTGGTTACGCTTACAAAGTAAAAGAGCGCCCATTCCAGCTGGGGCATTCGTGGAGTCCAAGCGGTAGCCCGTAGCGATTCAGGCAACAGCAAACGCCGCTGGAAATAAATATTGGGCGTGTGTACCGATAAATCTGGGTACCGCTGGACTATCTGACCGCTCCGGGAAAACCCGGGGCATCTATCGTTTGCTCATAGCCCAATTTCCCACTATCGGGTCAAGTGTCATACCGGCTTTACACTACTGTTTGGCTATTCGAAAGAAGAATCTACCTGGTGAAAAACAAGGATTTACTTGACCCGAGAAGGTACTCTCGGTCAAACGCTTTTGCGCGGAGCATCGGTGATGCCATCTACTTTTTCTCTACTGTCTGTTTTGGTTAAAGTAAAAGCTCCATAAGGAGTTTTAGTCGAAGGATCATAAGGTGCGTTACCCTATAACAAGGCAATAAAGATCTCTTCGACAAATAAAGGTGGAGACAAGGAGGCGTCACCGACTTTTCCGTCAAAAGGTGGTCATAGTAACCATTGGTTGAATTGTTAAGGTGTGGTGCTTTTAACTGTTTTTGTGCGTGTGTTTGTTTTGCTAAAAGCTTGTTTTCAATTTAGCATAAACAGTTTTTTTGGTCAAGGGTTTTGTAAGTATATATGTTGTATGATTAACATTCTATTATTAAAATGTTCTTTATTGATCTGTTATTTTATTATCGTAGATATATATACATCGTTGTATATATTATTTAAATTGTCTAAATAAAAGCTTGAAATACCGCTAAAAAGCAAACCGCCCCACGTCATCGACATGGAGCGGCTGCTCAACATGGTGATGTGGGGCGTATGAAATTATTGGATGCGTTGCACCAGCTGTACCAGCTGCGCGTGGAGTGTGCGTTGCTCATCGAGCATGCGCTCGCGCTGTCGAATGGCCGTTTCGAGCGCCTTGTTCATGGCGCCCATGATAATCATGAAAGAATACCAGGCGGATGACCGACCAAACGAGCCGTACCCGTCGCCCATTGCATCGAGCACGGCAAGGGGTTCTCCGTAAGAAAGCACTGGCTTCTCCCAAACGACAGCATTGAATCCACCCGCATAGTGCAGCAGCCGTCCATCTCGAAGCAGGAACAGACGGTAATCCGGAGCAGGCTGGCGCATTTTCTCGCCGTCGAAGATCTGAATCGCCATTTCACTAGCGATTCCCTCCTCTTCGAGTAGTCGGCGCCACTGCGCTGTGCGCTTCTCTCCCTGCTGTGTATCCTCTTTAGTCGTCTCACGCCAGTGCGGCGCGTAGACAAACTCTTGCAGCGGCCGCCACCCGACCATATTCTTGATTTCGGGCCGGATGGCGTCGAAATACTGGCGCATGACAAGACGATGCAAGCCAGCTTTCACCAACTTGCTGCCGTCAACCACGCCTCTCGGGCTGAGTAGACTTAGCAACAAGTCTGCTGAATTGTCGATGGTTGCAGCTTCGGGCTCACCCATGGCAACACTTCCTTTCGCTAGGTACTCCCACGCAGGCTCACCCGCTTGGGTTGGCACGGTGCCGTGATTTATTATTTTACCTATAAAGAAATGTTGCAAGCATAACAAATTTAACAAAGCGCTATATAGCTAGTTTAAACCAACATATGCCTACATATATAGCGTCTGTGGAAAGCTTAAAACGTGTAGTCTTTTTTACTAAAACATTCTTCAAAAAAACTATTGACGTAAGCTCTTTGGCATCATATTATAGGGGTAGTTCCTGAGTAAAAAAGTTATCCAGGAGCCCAAAATAAAAAACACCGCAAAAACTCCACGAAATCGACCGTTCCTCGCAGGCGGTCGATTTATTTTGGCAATAAAATAGCTGTTCAATATAAAAATCCGCCCTATAAAAAAGGCGGATTTCATCATTTCGTGGTGGAGCTGCCGGGTACTGCCCCCGGGTCCAAAAGGTAACCTGATATTCGTCTACACGCATAGTCGTATTTGCATTGTTAACGACAGACCTTGCCTAAAGATACGACAAAAATAGCAAAGTGCGTCGCGCTGGAAAATGTCCAAACTATTCGCAGCTGCCCAAATAGCATGTAATCAGCGTACATATAACACCGACTCCCCTACGCTGCCTTAGGAAGATCGATGGCTATAGTAATTAAACTAGAGCTGGCGCAAAAACAGGAGCACGGAAGGCGCTAGCCAACTGAGCAAAACCTGCTTTTACTTTTGCAACAATGTTTGCAATTAAATAAACACCTAACGGGTGTAAAACGACGTGCAGAATATCCTGTTAAAGTCCTCTCGTCGAAGCATATGTCAGCCCCACGAACAGTCTCATAATACCACACTCACCCCTGTTTTACAAACCTTGAAGAGCATGTCCATGGTACATTTTTAGACTGGCTTCGCTCCGGGTTTCATCAGGGTCTCTACGCCTGATTCAACTCGGGCTGCAGAGGTCGTAAAAATGTACCATGGACACACTCTTCAATGCCAACAAAGCATAATCGTTGCTAAAAATTAAAGACTTTTGTTGGTTTTGATCGGTAAGATGGCTTTATGAGTGTGATGCAGAATAGGGTTGCTAAGGTGTTGTCGGGGGCGTTGGTGGGGTTTGATGGTCGATTAGTTGAAGTTGAGGCAGATATGAAGAATGGGCTGCCAGGACTACAGATTGTTGGTATGGGCAACAAGGCTATCGATGAAGCCAGGCAGCGGGTTCGAAGCGCTATTAGTAATTCCCTACTCGACTTCCCTGCTCAAAAACTTACTATCAACCTGGCGCCAGCTGAATTGCCGAAAGACGGCACGCATTTTGACGTACCAATCGCCATCAGTATTCTCGTCGCTAGTGGCCAGCTTAAGGCAAAAGAGGTGGCGGGAAGCCTTTTTGTTGGTGAGCTCGCCCTAGACGGCACCATACGGCCGATACGCGGGGCTATTACCTTTGCGGAACTAGCCAAATCTAACCACTGTCAGCGGCTTTTCCTACCTCTACAAAACATCAGCCAAGCGAAATTAGTAAAAGAAGTAGAAATTATTGGCGTAGAATCACTGCAACAGCTTTTTAAGGTAGTGCGTGGGTTTGAACCGCCCTACGAAGCCGAACTAAAAACTGCTCATACGAAAGAAACAGACCGGCCTTTATTCGATAGTATCATTGGTCACGAACAGGCCAAACGAGCATTAACCATAGCTGCAGCAGGGCGGCACAATCTCTTATTTTCAGGCTCACCCGGGGCTGGCAAGACATTATTGGCACGTAGCTTAAGTGAATTATTACCCGACCTATCGCTCGAAGAAGTCATAGAAGTAACAAAACTACACAGTCTTAACAGTGGTAACGAGGCCATTATTTACACCAAGCCTCCTTTCAGGGCTCCCCACCACAGTGCCACCCTCACCTCTTTAATTGGCGGCGGCCTCCGGCCCAAACCGGGCGAACTGAGCCTAGCCCACAAAGGGGTGTTATTCCTTGACGAGTTACCCGAATACCCGCGCACCAGCCTAGAAGCACTACGCCAACCACTTGAGGATCGACACATAAGCCTATCGCGCCTCTATGAACACATTACCTATCCAGCCGACATCTTGTTGATCGCAACTATGAACCCTTGTCCATGTGGGTATTTGGGTGATACGCGCACCCCATGTTCGTGTTCACAAACCCAAATTGCCGCCTACCAGAAGAAAATTTCAGGGCCTTTACTTGATCGTATCGATCTACGGATGACCATTGTCAAAATTCCTAGTGAATACTTTTTTAATGCAGATACGTTGCAAGAAAAACAACTACTTAAGGTGAAGAAGTTAGTGCTTGCGGCCAGACAGGCTCAGAAAAAACGGTACGATCGTAGCGACTTTTACAATGCTTATGCTTCTTTAGATGAAGCAAAGCGGCTTTTCATGGTAGCAAACGAAGCAAAAGAGCTACTCACTACAGCAACCAAAAAACTTGCTATAACTACCCGGGGCTATCTACGAGTCTTGCGCGTCGCACGGACCATTGCCGACCTAGAATCATCCGAGGGCATCACGGCTAGTCATATTGCAGAAGCACTACAATATCGAAACCAAACATAACTGGTCTATACATACATAGCCTAGCTGCTATGCAATAGAGCGGCTAACCCCTTGTATTAACCCCTTAAATCTGCTAAACTTAATCCTGAGTTAACGCTCAAAAACGGCCGAACGCCATAGATTCGGCTGATTTTAGGTAAGAAGCCCTTGAATAACAGGGGCGAAAAAGGAGAGGTTATCAACCAACAAATTCGTATCAACGGGCAGATTCGTGCAAATGAACTACGCGTTATCGGAGAATCAGGCGAACAGCTCGGTATCTTGAGCCGCCAAGACGCGCTTAAAGCAGCCGAAGAAGCAGGCCTGGACCTGGTTGAAATCTCACCAAACGCCGCACCGCCTGTTGCAAAAATTGTCGACTGGGGTAAATACCAGTACCAAAAGATGAAAGAGGCTCAAAAGAGCCGCCGCAACAACAAGCAAAGTGAACTCAAACAAATGCGATTTGGGCTAAAGATCGGACAGGGCGACCTCGAGATCAAGCTGCGAAAAATCCGCGAGTTCCTAGCCGAGGGTCATAAAGTGCGTATCCAAATTTTCTACCGCGGCCGTGAAATGGCCCATAAAGAACTTGGCTACGACATGCTTACTAAAATCGGCACCCTTCTTGAAGAAGACGCCGTCTTTGAGCACCAGCCTACTATGGCCGGACGCAACCTCAGCGTTGTTATCCGTAAAAAGTAGCACCTGGGACCTCGGGTAACCCCCGAAAGTAATAAGGAGAATATCAATGCCAAAACTCAAGACCCACAAAGGGACTGCCAAGCGCGTAAAAATTACCAAAACCGGTAAAGTTACCCGCCAACGCGCCTTTGGTGCTCACCTTCTTGCTAAGAAAAGCAAGAGCCGTAAGCGCCGCATCAACACAACTGCCACCGTTACTGGTGGTACCGCTAAAAATATTAAGCGAGCTCTGGGCGTCTAAGAGGACACTGCCGGCTTTAAAGCTAGCAATCCCGCCTACGACTATAAGGAGAACAACAGACTATGCGAGTTAAGAAAAGCGTCACCGCACGCAACCGCCACAAAAAAGTATTAGCACAAGCTAAGGGTATGCAACACAACCGCACCCGCAGCTTCCGTCTTGCTAAGCAAGCCGTTACCCGTGCACTCGAGTACAGCTACCGCGACCGTCGCAACCGAAAGCGCGACCTTCGTGCTCTCTGGATTACCCGTATTAATGCAGCGGCCCGCCTTGAAGGTACCACTTACGGTAAACTCATTGCCGGACTCAAAGCCGCTAACATTGAGGTAGACCGCAAGGCTTTGGCCGAGCTAGCCGTTTCTGAACCACAAGCGTTCAAGGCTATTGTTAAAGCAGCAACCAAGTAATTCTTCTTATTACATAAACTGGTCATCCCTAGCGGGTGGCCAGTTTTTTGTTTGGTTTATACACCCACCAATATGCCCAGCATGGTACTATAGAACTACCTATGTTCAATTCACTTTTCTCTATAATTCCATCTCTAGAGCTCATCGCCCGCGCCGGTGGTGGCGGCTCTTCTAGTAGCGGCGGAGGCGGAGGCGGTGCGGAATTCCTCATACTGCTCGGAGCCGTTCCGAGCCACTACTTAGGTAAGTTGATCAAGAAATTCTTCTCTAGAAAGCTTGAACTTATTATCAGCGCAACCTTCGCAAGCCTTGTAAGTATTATTCTACTCATAATCGGCTTTATGCTCGGTGGGTTCTTTAGCATCTACGTAGCCTCTGTTATAACCATAGGTATATGGATCGGGTGGTCTACCGCCTTCTTCGGGCTATGGGAGCGTCTTGCGAATCGTATCAAAAAAACACGACAAACCATAGCAAAAGCCAGTCAGTCCGATGCTAGCTGGAACGAAGCGAGTCTGCTCGACTACGCACGTCAATGCTTCCTACGCTACCAAGAAGATTGGTCGCAATTCAACCTTGCAAGTATCACTACCTACACCACCCGTGATTATGCAAAACATAGCGCCCTTTTACTACAAGCTTTAAAAGAACTTGGCCGAACAAATAGAATGAGCAACGTACGTATTGGTGGTGCTGCCATCATTGATGCCGTAGACGATACATCTGCAGCCAATAAAGATACCTATACTGTATTATTTGAAGCAACAGCAAAAGACCAATTAATCGACACCGATGGCTCGGTGTTATATACAGACAATAGTTCATTCGTAGAAGCCTGGACCTTTGTGCGCAGTGAAACCACCTGGCTACTAGCGGACATTGCCCAGCAAACCGCCGATAAACGACAAGCTAACCAATCACTTATTCAGTTTGCACAGCAAAATGGACTGTATTATTCACTTGATATGGGGTGGCTGCTCATTCCAAAAAGAGGGGTCCTCTTAGGAAGCGGCCGATTTGGTGTCAGTGATATCAATAACCATACGATCGGTTACTACAATGGGCTGCTGTTCCAGCTCTATACCTACAATCCGAATCCAAAGAACAGCGCAGCCAATATGCTCATCGTCCAGCTTACCCTCCCCCGTTCTTACGAAGGGATTGTCGTAAGGCGCAAGACAAAAGTATTCCCTTTCCTCAAAGCGTTCTCGGGGATGCCAAAAAATTATAAAAAATACACTTACGAATGGCCCGATTTTAACAATCGTTACGAGGTATACGCCACGAATGCCGACCGACTAGCCTCTTTCGAACTCATAAACCCCGGCTTTATGGCATATTTATACGACAATGACCCCGGCATCAACATAGAAGTCGCTGACACTACGCTATTTATGGTGAAATCCCTAGTCAACTCAAGTACGGTCATCAGTGCGGAAGAATACAACAAAATGCTCACCATCGCCCTCAAGGCCTTTAAAGAACTTCGATTATAAGAAAAACGCCCTCGTAGAAGAGGGCGTTTTTATTGGCAGCCAACCTGTAAGCCGGGTTTTGTCGAGGACGACCATCTATCTAGATACACCATTACTAGCGTATTCAAGCGGGTATCGACCAACGAGCGGACTACTCTTTTGTGTTGATCTCCTTGCAGCCGACAGGGTTTACCTTCTCCATATGTCACCATATGACGCTGTGGGCTCTTACCCCACTCATTTCACCCTTACCTCTTGGTAATTACCGAGCTTTCACCTGATAACACCTTTTTGTAGCGAGGCGGTATTGTTTCTGTGGCACTTTCCCTAGGGTTACCCCCGGTCGCCGTTAGCGACTGTCGTGTCCTATGCTGCCCGGACTTTCCTCTTGTCTTTTGGACAAGCGGCCGTCCAGCTGGCTGCCTAAAAAATAGTATAGCAAGGATAAGGGTGATCAGCAAAGTCTCCACCTCTCTTTGAGCGATATCTGCAGCCTGAGGTGAGACAGGCGTAGAGACCCTGTCGAAACCCAGCGCGAAGCCATCCGAAAAGAGAGGTGGAGACTTTGCTGATCCCCTTTATTACTATTCTATTTCAATTGGTCCAGCCGGGTGGGCCTTGTGGGCATCGAGCGTTTTGTTGACCATACCATCAGCCAATTGGTTAAACTGACGATTCACGTGAGTAAAGGTAACGCGGTCGAAGTTTGTCATTAGCATACGAATGCGCTCGTTAATGGGCCAAAGCTCCCGGTTCTTTATTTTATACAGGCCCTTCATTTGGTTTACTACTAACATACTATCAATTTTGAAATCCACTTTTTTAAAGCCCAGTTCTTGAGCCTTTTCAAGGCCTAAGCGCACACCTTGGTACTCAGCCTGGTTATTTGTAGTAATACCAAGGTACTCACCACCCTCGGCAATAACTTCTTGGCGATTGTTAAGGACGACATAGCCAGCAGCAGATGGACCCGGGTTTCCACGAGAGCCACCATCAGAATATATAACAATAGCGTCTTCTGATGATTTATTAACATCGTTTAGTCTTGTCTTTTCAACTACCTTCTCTGTTAATTCTTCTTGCTGAATTATGCCGAGGAGGAGTTGCGTTAAATCTGTTAGTTCAGATTGTTGTATACTTGACATCGAATGCCATTTGTATTTTGAGTAATTTCCACTCAGCTTCATCGGGTGTCGCTGCTGAGCCAGTGTCACCAAATACACAATAACCCCATACTGAATATCGCGGTCATCTCGATCAATATATGTCACCGCATCGAATAATTGTGACGCCTGAATGTGCAATCCAGCGTCATCGTGTAGGTAACGCCGTAACGCGTCTTCTGGCTGTTCGCCGTAGGCAATTTTTCCACCAGGCAATTCGTATTTACCCAGAATGGTTTGGCGTCCATTATTGCGCCTCAGCAGCAGAGCTTTCCCATCTTCGTTGATAATGGCGCGCACCGAGAGCCGTTGATTCATATGTTTGTATTCACCCTGTTTATGCTTACAGTATAGATGAAATAGACTCAAAAGAAAAATAATGTCGTGTATGGTCAGGGTGACAAGACTTGAACTTGCGACCTCACGGCCCCCAGCCGTACGCGCTACCAACTGCGCCACACCCTGTTATAAAGTAATTCTCAGGAAATTTTGGGTACATAAAACCCAGGAGCTCGAAACCTAGGCGAGATGATATTCCCCGCTTAAATGCAAGGTGGATAACCGCAAAACTATCCCACGGGATCGAATCATTAGGTCATCCTCATCTATGATATCGGAAAATCATGTACACCTAGGTGAGCTTCCTGGGTACTTCTTATTATACCACTGCCCAACTGAGGGTTTACTGAATCAGTGACCTAAATATGTAGTGTTTTCAACTATACGCGAAAAATAGTTTGAAACAGCAACAGGAAGAAATGAATCGCTTCGCTCATATATGCCCCCAATAATGAGCCGGCTAGTAGTACTAAAATAAGTATAAAGATAATACCAAACTGCTCAATCGCCCGCATACCCGTCCGCACAAATTCGGGAGCTAAAGCGTACAAAACACGCGAACCATCAAGCGGTGGAATAGGCAGCATATTAAATACAAAGAACCCAAGGTTAACCGATACCAGCGCTGAGAATATAGTCGTGGCAATACTACCTGGCGGTACATCGGACACTACCCAGATACCGAACGCGATGAAGGCAATAAAAAGGTTCGTGAGCGGGCCACCCAAAGCAACCAAAGCCGCGCCCCAGTCCCCACCTTTGACCTGATCCGGTCGAAACGGCACAGGCTTGGCACCACCAAAAATGGGACCGCCCACTAAAGCGAGCCCTAATGGCAGAATAATGGTAAGAAACGGATCAATATGTTTAATAGGGTTAAGCGTTAAACGACCCTCGCGCTTAGCCGTATCATCACCCAACCAATATGCTACAAAGCCATGCATAGCCTCGTGAAGGGTCATCGAAAACAAAATAACACCGAGAACAATAAGTAGTAATGGAATATCTATGCCCATTGGTCTATTATAGCGTGTTCAGTCACTCTAAAGAAGCAATTAATGTACCCAGAGCAAAGGTAGTGACACCCCTTACGGGTATTGACTCTGAAGGGTAAAAAAGGTAAAATGTATACCAGTGTCCTGAGATTAAAGCAGGAAAGAGAGAAAATACTATGACAGCACGATGCGAACTCACCGGTAAAGGCAAGCAATTTGGCAACAATGTTAGCTTCTCTTTGCGTCGCACTAATCGCGTGTTTAAGCCAAACCTTCAGAAGAAGACTTTCATGGTAGACGGTCAAAAAGTCACCATGACGCTTAGCACTAGCGCGATCCGCACGCTAAAGAAGAAGGGCATCCTCGCCTAACTTCCATTTCGGTCTTAATAAAAAAGCTTCGCCTAAATGCGAAGCTTTTTTATTGGGCGCCCGCCGAATAGAGCGTTTGGATTTCCGCCGCCGTCAGTGGACGATTATACACACGGGCATCATCAACCTTTCCCTGCCATCCACCCGAGCTCGTTGTAAACGAGAAACTTGCCATTGTTGGACGCAAGGTCGTGGTGCCGCTCGTAGATTTTAGAGCCCCATCCCAGTATGCTAATACCTTCGAACCATCATACGTTACTGTCATTAAATGCCAGTCATTTAGTGTGCTCAGTACACCATTGTTACCTGTCCCAGTAAAGGTTGCGCCACTATATGGTGCGGTTCCCCACTCAAAGTAGACGTTTGTGCCGTAATTTGAGCTACGAATACCAAAACCAACGTGCGTGTCAGAAGCACCCATAATTTGCGGCCACTGACCAGTTGAAGTACCGGTTCTCGCAACCCATACTGAGTATGTAAACGCACTCGGTATATTCGAAAGACTTGCCGGCGTACCCATAGCGATATACTGACTCGACTCGCCTAACTGGTAAGCACTATTAGCAGAACCATTCGCACCTGCCACAAGTAACGCACCGTTCACAGTACCATCAGCACCGTTACCGCTCATATCTTTCGCATCACCGTTAAACGGCCACCACGCAGCGAGCCCCATACATGTACCTGGCAATGCCTTTTGCGAAGCACTTGTTTGAAAGTATGTTAAGCCGTTCAACGTTACGGTGACACAATACGACTTAGGAGTCGTTGTATTATTACTTGAAACTTCATACGTTGTAGTGCTCCCACTCGGCAAACCAGCTGCGGCTGCATCCGATGGGTATGTATCGGCATTCTTCAGTGCGTATATCTCAATAGCCTTCACAGCGCTTTCGATAGAAGATGTTACCGCTGATATTTTGGCCCGGTTCTGAATGCCATTGTAGGCAACAATTGTTATTGCCGCCAAAATAGCGATAACTACAACTACAATAAGCAGTTCAACAATCGTAAAGCCGCTTCGGCTGCCCAGGCGCGAATACATACCTCGATTTTAACACAAAAGCTTAAGTTTATTAGCCACGGTTAAGCTTATATACCGTGAGAACACTTGGAAGAGCAGACGTATTTTTGAGCTTCAGCTTTGAGGCCTCTTCGACCGGCGCGCCCAATTCGCTAAGAAAAACATCAACTTCAGATTGAGGAACTTCGTAGTTCAAAGCGGGGTCAGCATAATGCACAGGAACGACAATCTTTGGATCAATTTGACGGGTAATAGTAGCCGCACCAGTTGCATCTAGCGTATACCCGCTTCCGCCCACTGGAATAATCAATACGTCGATAATACCGAGCTCTTCGAGTTGCTCTTCGCTCAGCTTTTCGTAAATATTGCCAATAACCGCAGCCCGAATATCGCCACTTTCTATGCGATACATAGTTGACGCCTTTGGATCGGCTTCACTATCAAGGTGGCGCTGGGCGGCAATACCGCGAATATCAAAATCGGCCACACCGTATTCGCCTGGGCCCTCGAGTACGAGCTTTGCGTCATCAGAATTAACGGCAAAACGAGCCTCGGTAGCTAGTTCGATCGCGTCTTTCACATTAGCGTCTTTTAAGCCAACCAGCGAAAGCTTTGGGTCGGTAATAATACTAGCCTTTTTTGATGAAATGACGACACAATTGGCGCCTTTATACTCTACTTCAAACATATACTGTCTCCTTCTTACTACTTCTGAATGTGTTCACCAAGTACGTTATCTTTGTCTATTGCCACACTATGCTTACCGGCCAATACTTCGGTAATAAACCGGTCGCGAACACTAAGGCGATAATAGAACTCATCGTATGGCAGGACAGTGTAGTTGATTTCGCGACCTTCCAACTTTTCAATCATCGCAATAGCGGCCTTTACTTTGTTTGCTGGTAAGTTGCCTACCAACAGAATGTCGATTGGCGAAATCGAGCCCTTCACTAACACGCCCGCAAACAGCGCCAGGCGTAGCGCCGGGATTTCGTTAATGAGGGCGACGTGTTGTTCATTAACGCCATCAGAGTTGGTTGGACCAACCTGCTCGGCAGTAATTGGCTCACCAGCAAAAATGGCTCGCAAAGCTGTATAAAATTCGTAACGCTGATTTACTTGGTAATACAGCTTGTTGTCGGCCGTGTCGCTGGTAATGACGCCGACTTCGAGCATATTTGAAAGCTCACGACGCACCGAGTTAATTTGTTCGTCAATAAGACGTGTAATCTCACGAACATAAAAAGATTGACCAGGATGGTTCATAAATAGATGCAGCAGCTTTACGCGCGTTTTCGAGCCGAACAATTTGTCTATCATTCCCCTGTTCCTTTGTTCACATTTATTGCTTTTATGATAGCACAAAGGGGTTGGGTGCGCCAAGCAAGCTGAGTAACTAATTTCTAAACGCCATCTGCAAGCCGAGTGGAGATGGGCGTAGAGACCCCATCGGAACCCGGCCTGAAGCCGGCTTTAGTAAATTACGTTACTCAGCTTGCTTGGTGGCAATCAACCGCTCTTGTACATATTCATAAACATCATTGAGTGGCAACCATTGAATAAATGGGTTGCGTTTAAACCACGTAAGTTGACGTTTTGCGAGCTGCCAGTCGGCAATGGTATTTTTTTGTTTTAGTTCGTCTAAAGTGAGTTGCTTGTCCGTATATTGCTTAACGAGTTTATAAATATTGCCAGTCATTGCTTCAGAATTCCAGCCATATTTTTTGCCCAATAAAATAGCTTCTTCGACCATTCCCTGTTCAAACAATTGTTCACTGCGAGCCTCTATTCGCCGTCGAAGGACATCTCTGTCTGTTGCAATTCCTACAATAATTGTATTGTCGATGGGTTCAGATAACCTCTTAGTTTGATCATTTTGACGTTCGATCGCTCGTATGACGTAGCGACGATTTTTATCATTTTCAGGTAACGATATGTTGTTGTTAGCACAATACTCTTTTAGCTCTTCGAGTGTCAGTTTTTCGAGCTGCGCGCGCCTTTCCGGGCTTGGCTGAGCAAATGTGTAATCAAAAATAACTCCATCTACATACAAACCGGAGCCGCCTACAAGTAGCGGAACATGCCCTCGCTTTCGTATCTCAGCAACCTTTTTGGTCGCATATTGTTTAAAATCAGCTGCTGTAAAAACCTCACCAGGTTCAACTAAATCCAAGCCCCAATGTGGTACTTCAGCCCTATCCTGAACACTTGGCTTCGCGGTTCCGATATCCATGTGTGTATATATTGTTCGTGAGTCCGCACAAATAATTTCACCGTTAAGCGCCTTCGCAAGCCGCATTGCAACTGCCGACTTGCCACTTGCTGTAGGGCCCACAACTACTATTAAGGGCGCTCCATTAGTAGCCCTTATTTGAGTATTTTTTGTGTTCAATTCGTTATTCACAGAGGTCGCCATCGCACCTCCTTAAAATTGTCCACTATATCATTAGTACAGGTAATACCCTCAGCCGCCAAGTGCTCAGCTTGTGCCCGCCTGCCCCCATGATAGCCCGCAGCCAAACCACCAAAGCGATTCACTAGCCGATGCCATGGCAAAGAGGGGTCGCCGTAATGTGCCATACCACCTACGATGCGCGCAGCATATGGGTGCCCAGCCAGGGCAGCTAAGTCTCCGTACGTTGTCACGGAGCCGGCAGGGACTTGAGCCATCAAAGCTTCGACTTTAGTTCGAAATTCGCTGTTGTTTTGCATACTACTCCTGATCAGCACGTTTATCTATAGCAGCTTTTACGTCACTCCAGCTGTAGCAATGCGTCAGATTCACATTATTACTATCATCCGCATTCCAAGGGTAATCACCGAACAATAGCGCTCCACCCTCTGGAAGGCCTTGCTCAATAGCATTAAGGAGGTGACGAGCATTATCATCGACAAGAATATCCGCTTTAATACGCTTACAAATATCACCCTTCGAGCCTCGCCAGCCAACAAATTCCATCGATGTGAAAATATTCGAAAGATCACGATCAAGCATGGCCTGGGTTGAAAGTCGCTCGGATTCTTGTCGAGCCGTCACAAGATGAAGTTCATGGTTCTGTGCCAAATATTTCAAAACAGCTACTTCGTCTTCAGTTGGCCCCAACTCTTTATATTCATCTGTTTCAATCATCTGAGCAAACCTGGTGAGCATCTCAGCATGAGTGGCACCCCAAATTTCATCACTATCAGTATGTGACTGCTCTAAAGTCACTGACGTCCCGTACAGCTCATTATACTTTTCAACAAACCATGGTGTCGTACGCACCAGCACGTCGTCACAGTCAATCGCAATAACGAGACGTTTCATTGTTACAACCTCTTTAAGTAGTCGCTCAGGGCGCCTAGAGCTACTTTCTCTTCGCCTTGTTGCGTACGGACGCTCACTTCTCGTGCTTCCTTATCCTTACCGCCAATAATCAACTGAACAGGAATTTTTGAAGTCGTGGCTTCGCGGATTTTCTTACCAAGGCTTTCGTTGCGGTCATCAACCGTAAAACGCAATTCGTTATAGCGAACCGGCGTCATAAGTACTGTTTCACTCAAAACTGCCTTAATTTCTTCAACGTAATCAAACACCGTGTCGTTGATGGTGAGGATGCGAATTTGTTCCGGTGCGGCCCATAACGGGAACCAGCCAGCGGTATGCTCAATAAACACGCTCAGGAAACGCTCGATCGAACCAAGTAGCGCGCAGTGGATCATGACTGGTTGCGCGGCATTACCTTCGGCATCTGTGTAGCTTAAGCCAAAGCGTTGCGGTTGTACAAAGTCGAGCTGCACAGTGGCGACTTGGTGTTCGCGGCCAATTGCATCCGTTGCCATGAAGTCGATTTTAGGACCGTAGAAGGCCGCTTCACCTTCTTGCTCAAAATATTCCAAACCATTGGCAATAACGGCACTTTTTAGTTGTTCTTGCGCTGATTCCCATAGTGAAAGTTCACCTAAATAGCCTTCACCGCTATCGCGATAGCTAAGCCGTACGCGTAGCTTCATGCCAATAGATTCATAGAGTTCACGAGCAGCAGCGAGTAGGCTGTTAATCTCCTGCTCGATCTGATCCGGTCGAGCAAAGACATGGCTGTCATCCTGGGTAAGTGAACGAACTCGGTTAAGACCACCCAATTCACCAGTTTTCTCGTCACGATAATCGGTGGTGGTTTCAAGGAAACGCACTGGCATATCCTTATAACTCCGTGGGCTGGAAGCATAGATTTGAGTGTGGTGCGGGCAGTTCATCGGCTTCAAGGCAAACTCATCGCTGGTTTCCTGGCTAGTGACCAAGAAAAGTTCATCGCCAAACTTTGCCCAGTGGCCAGAGGTTTCGTATAAATCTTTTTTGGTAATATGCGGTGTCCAGACTTTTTGGAAGCCATGCTTTTGACGCAATTGGTTTGAATACTGGGCCACAACATCACGAAGCACGGTACCACGTGGAGTGAACAGCGGTAAGCCGGCGCCAACCAGGGGCGAAACGGTGTAAAGATCAAGTTCTTTGCCAAGTTTACGGTGGTCGCGCGCTTTGCCTTCTTCGAGCATTGCTAGGTACTGATCGAGTTCTTCTTGAGTCGCGAATGCCACACCGTAAAGCCGTTGCATCTGGGCGTTCTTTTCGTTGCCGCGCCAGTAGGCACCGGCTACGCGAAGCAGCTTAAAGGCACCAACTTCTTTGGTGTTAGCCACATGCGGACCACGGCATAAATCAACGAACTCACCGTTCTTGTAGAATGAGACCTTTTCAACTGCGGCATCACCATCGGCAGCCAAGCCAAGCTCATCGGCATCGAGGTCTTTGGCAACAGTAGTCCCCGAGCGCTTGAGGTCATTTAAAAGCTCTTCTTTGTAGGGCTGGCCATTCACCTTGGCCCACTCAATCGCTTCATCAACCGGCATTTCAAAACGGTCAAAATCTTGGCCTTGGTTAATAATTGTGCGCATTTCTTTTTCGATCTTTTTAAAATCCGATTCGGAAATCTTTTGCTCGCCTAGGTCAATATCATAATAAAAACCATTCTCAACCACTGGGCCCACGCCAAACTTGGCGTTTGGCCATAGTTTTTTCACAGCACTAGCGGTAATGTGCGCCAGGCTGTGTCGCATTGCATGTAAATGTTCTTGGTTGTCGCTCATTGTTGTGCCTTTCTGCGGCCGTTATGACCATCTATATTAAAAGAAACATACGATTTCCGGTTTAATTACTTAAATCCATTAATCGTATGTCTCGGGCCTCGGATATTCGGGGCGGTTCCACCGGACTTTTACTTATGAAGCCCGTTATCGCACAGGCAACCTCCACGAAGCTCGGCGGGTGGTTAGACCGCGTCAGCACTTGCTCATAGTATACCACTCCTTTAAGAATCTTGTCTATTCACCCCTATTCTGCTACCATAAATAAAGCCTTCGCGGCGTTGCCGTGAAAAACCACCTGGGTCCTTAGCTCATTTGGCTAGAGCGCCACATTGACGTTGTGGAGGTGAGAGGTTCGAGCCCTCTAGGACCCACCAGATTGCACCCTTACCGCCACGAGGCGGTTTTTTTGTTTCTTAGAGGCGCTTTCTCGCTAGTTACAGCTGGCTGTAACCCCTATCCTGCCGAAGCATTCCGACATTTACCCACACATACGGATAGTTTTCCACTAGCCTTTTTAACAAGATATTTCTTCGTTCCAAAAACTATATATCATACGCGATATACCCCGCCAGCATCTGTTCCATTGACAAAATATACTTTTTATGCTAATATGAATGCATGAGTAACACTCAACAGATCAAAACCAACAACACTACCAACGTAACGCAACCACAAAAAACATCGTCACTACAACGATTTACCATAGGTTTCGAATACAATAAGACGCTTCAAGAGATTAAGCACGAGGTCAGGATGCGGACCATTTAGCCCATCTTACCCACCCAATACAGTCTAGACGCTTATACCCCCGCACTGGGGGTATTTGTTTTATGGACGCTCGATATCGACTTCACTTACCCGTATTGGTTCGTTTTTCTTGGCAGCATGCTTCAGTGCTTCCCTAGAGGCCACCGTGGCCTTATTCGTAACATCAAACTTCGTAAGATAACGCCCAAAGAAGAGGCGCGCCTGCGCGTTCAAGGCAGCGAATGACAGGAACCCGATAGCCGTTAACGGCATCAGCACCCACTGAGCCAACATCCAGAAAGTACGTGAACGCTTGTATCGTTCTGGACGAGGCGGCAACAGCTTAAATGACAAGTAGACCATGACAATAATACCGATTAAAGCAATCCGTTGAAACAGGGCAATCGTATCTGGTAACTGGTGCGCCACAACATCGCGGTACGCCTGATTATTAATAAGCAAAGGAACCCATCCGCCCACCGCGACAATAATGGAGACAGAAGCAGCCGTTACATACCCATCAAGCCCGCGTATAAACCATACAAAGGCTGGCCAAAATGGTACGGTACGTTTATTGGTAAACACTTTCTCGGCTACAAATGGTATATCCGAAGCACCATACATCCAGCGACGTAGCTGTATAAACTGCGCTTTAAAGGTTTTTAGGTAGGTATTGTCGAGAACGGCATCTTGATAGATAGGGATATACAGCGGATGCACCGAATAATTGCCATTGAAATAAAAGTAGCTACGCCAAAATTGGTGGCCGTCCTCTACAATTGTGCGAGTACTCCAAAAGTTCATCTCTACTAGCGCATCCATCGGTTGCGAGTGCGAGGCGAAGTTACGCATTAAATGCGGGCGCATTGAACTAATAATATTCCAAAAGGTATTGCCTGTTGCTACCACGCGCATTGGCGCTGGAACATCCCAAATATTGTTTAAGAACAGGGCAATTGGTTGGTAAGCTAAGTGCTTGCGGTCTTCGTTGACAATATACTCGTAGGTAGCGTAGTCGAAATAAGCAGAATGCGGGCGATTATCAGAGTCGAGGGTGGTAATGAGCACATTTTTGTATTCAATCCCCTGCTGATCGACCCATTGCTGCATCTGCTTACCGGCGTAGGTAATGTTGCCACCCTTACCAACTACCTCATCCGGTAAGTCACGCGGGTGCTTAATAATTTGAAAGGTCATAAAGACGTCTTTAAACTCTTCGGCGAGGCGTTGCGCCGTTTGTTCAATAGCCTCACCGCCACGCTCTTCGTAAGCCAGCGCTACAATAAGCCGTTTTTGGTCATAGGTCACCCTTGTTAGCGAACGAATGGTAGGCTCCAATACCTCATAAGCTTCGTTATAAGCAGCAACAATGACCATATTGTATACATCTGATGGTTTCGGGAAAGAACCGGACTCATCGGCAGCGATCAGCCGCAAGTTTTCAATATGTTGCAGCATGCCATAGCCCTCTGGGCGGCTGTGGCTATGGGTTTCGTAGGCCTCTTTTGGTGTCTCAAGTTCGGCCAGGCGATGCGCCCAATGAACACGCTGAGACTTCACCAAACGCCTGTGACCCGCTAGGGTATGGTAGACGATACCAACCGCTCTAATTAAAAGCGTGATAATAACCAGCATAAGGTAAATAGCTGCTAGTAGCGGTGATACTAACGAAAGGACTATAAGAAGAATAAAAGCACCGTAGCTAATAATAGCTGGGAACATCTCGAAGAAGCGATAAAATCGACTACGCTTTCCAAGCGGCAGCTCGAGGTCATCGAGGTACTTCGACATGCCCCTACCTTTAAACCGGCGACCACACGTTAATAATAGACAGCGCAGTAGCCCATGCAAAAAGAATTACCCCAATACCGATCCAAACCAATCCAATAGCGAGCGGGTGACCTTTTGTAATATAGAGCTTGATAGCGAGCGCAACATGGAAGAATGCTACCAGCACAGCAAAGCCAGCGAATGACCACAAGTAGAACCATTGGTCGCGGTAGAGATGCGTTACACCATAGGCAGTGTAGTGCGTAACGAGCTGCAATTCGCTAGGACGAACAGCGATAAAAATATAAATAATGAAGGCGATCGACAAAAGAACAAGAATACTACTCAAAACCGTCAGATAGCGGTTGGTGACAAGTTCTTTAAATGAGTGGACGAGTGTATTCTTCATAATAGTGCTATGGAGCCGTTATCCGGGCTTGAACCGGAGACCTACGCTTTACGAAAGCGCCGCTCTACCAACTGAGCTATAACGGCACGTGTGAGTGGCCTCGCTTACTTGGTTTATTATACCAAACGGCCAGCCTAAAACCTACACTCGTAAATAGGCACTGGAGTGTTGCGTCTAAAGGGAAAAAATGCTATCATCATTTGAGCTTAGGCCGTAAGCATACATACGAGGGCTCGTAGTGAAGCTGGCCTATCACGCCTCCCTGTCACGGAGGAGATCGCCGGTTCGAATCCGGTCGGGCCCGCCACGAAACAAGTTCACCTTTCGGTGAACTTTTTTCGTGGTCAGAATTCAAATAGATTAATGCGTAGCTCTAACCACGCAGATGTTCGTATCGCTCCTGCACCACCGGCCAATTAACAACACGCCACCAGTTTTTAACGTATTCGTCGCGGTGGTTTTTGTAATCAAGGTAGTAAGCATGCTCCCAGACGTCGAGGCCTAAAAGTGCCTCGGGAAGGCCTTGCGACAAAGGTGAATCCTGGTTAGCGGTGGTAATAATATCGAGGTTTGGCTGTAGCCATACCCACCCACTTCCAAAGAGGCCAAGGGCCTTTTCATTGAAGGTCTCAACGAAGGCATCGAAACTTCCGTAGCGGTCGTTAATAGCCTGTAATAATTCGCCCTCCGGCTGGCCACCACCCTGTGGTGACATCCAGCGCCAAAACAGCGAGTGGTTGTAATGGCCACCCCCATTATTGCGCACGGCGGTCCGAATATCCTCGGGCACATCTTCTAGATGACGTAACAGCTCTTCGATCGGCTTTGTTTGAAGTTCAGAGTGCGATTTAAGCGCTTGATTGAGCTTGTCAACATACGTTTGATGGTGTTTGTTATGGTGGAGTTCCATAATTTCCGCGCTGATAGCGTCTTCCAGTGCATCATACTCATACTCTAATGCTGGGACTGTAAACATAGTGCCTCCTTATTGTGCTGCTGGTTGGCTAGTGGCTGGTTGTTCAACTTTAATAAAGGTCTGCAGCTTGCCTTCTTGCTTAATTGCGGCGAGTTTTTGGGTGAAGTCCTTTAACGGAACAAAAATGTATTCATACTGAATTTGACTGTCATTACTATCATCGAGTTTTACATAGTAATAGCCATTTCCAGAAGTCGGTTTAATAACGGTTGAGATTTGACCCTTACTGAGTTTTTGAGCTGCCGCAGCCAAGCCGCCGTCTTGGTTGTCTTTAGGTACCCAGGTAGCACCAACATATTGAACACTCCCCTCACGTTGAGCGTTAAGTTCGTTGGCGATTGCCTGCATGTCGCTTGAGCCGCCTTTTACCTTAGACTCAATGGCATCGGTGATTTTTTCAGCGTCTGCATCGACTGCGTAAGCAACTTTTTGGCGCAATAATTTACTCGCCATAGCTTCACGGTATTCCTCTGGCGACCATCCGTAATAGTCCAGAATAACAGCGTTGTAGGTTGCTTCAGTGACTTCACCATCACTGGACTTGCGCTGCTGCTTCAAAAAGGCCTCTAAATCAGCATTTGTTACTTGAATATCGAGCTGTTCGGCGAGCTTATGTGCATAGGCGTCGGCGATTGCATCGTTTAAGGCCTGTGCCTTAATGTAGTTGAGCTGATTCTTGCCGTCAGTAGTTTTAATGTCGATCTGCTCTTTTTCAACCAAGTAATGTTCGCCGCTACGATATTTCATAAGATAATCACTATAACGAACCGGTTCACCGTCAATAATAGCCACGGGCACTGGAATAACCTTAGTGACGCGATACGTAAATTCGCTGGTATTCTGCGCTGAATACAAAAGGTACCAGAGGGATGCGATCAGCAGGATGACAGCTACGACGCCAATAATAATAGCATTTATCACCAATCGGTGACGCTGATACTGCACTGGGTACTTAAATTTACGACCACCAGCTAACACTCGCTCGCGGTGTTCGGCTAAAGTATCGTTAGTAATGCGCGAGGCCGGTTGTTCCGGTTCTTTGTTACGACGCACTTTAGATAGTAACTTCTTCATTGTCTCCTTGCGTTTCGACCGCAGTACTAACTGCGTCCTGTAGCTTGTTGTAGGTCTTGTCCGGATGTTCGACGTTACGAATAACAAGATCGCCGACGAATGTTTGAATGACAATAGTGCCAAATCCAAAAATCTCGCCGCTAAACCCTGGTATATTATAGCTTATGTTCTGGATTTTGGACAGCCGTAGCTCGACCACATCCTTACCAAAAAAGCCTTTTTGCGTCACCTGTCGAAGGCGCTGATTAGTAACAATATAGACGGTAAAATACCACATCATCCAGTGGTAGAAAAACAGAATAAGCCCCAACGCCAACCCCCCAACAGGTAATAAGAACAGCTCGAGATTGTCTTGCCATATAAGTGGTGGAATGGCCGTAATAACGAGTGGCCCAAGCAATAAATAGAAGCCTTTACGCATAGCAATAATATGGCGGCGGAAGACAAACAATAACTCTTCACCAGGTCGTTGCCCTTCGAAATCAAGTTGAGCTGCAGAATCTTTTTTAGACATACAATTTCCTTGTAGTCAGTATAGCATTAGTACTATTCGTTATTATCATCAAGATTGACCTTGATGGTAATTTTTGAAGGGCCCGCATTAGGATCCATTGAGTCGATATTTTCCAGCGATTGATTCATGACAGCGGCGTTACTGGTAGCATCCCAGTACGGCTTACTTTCGACAGTCAAACGAATATATTCGCCTTTAGATGACTTGTAGTGGTACTGCGTAGCCTTTGTTCCAGGATATGGTTCATCGATGAAGCCAAAGCCTGCCGCCTTGATTTTTGCATCAAGCTCGGCAACGGTATTACTTACCGTATCCCCTTTTATATAATCCTGCTCTGAAGAGTAGGTTCGGCTCTTATCCCACTCGTAGACACGCTTGTCGCCGAACACATGGGAATTCGCGAGAAGATAGGTGTCATCGAGGTTAAGGCTGGCATAAATCTGATTAATACGATCAAGACGAGCTTGGGCGTTTTGTCTTGCCACCATTTGTGAAGCAAAAAGCGCCAAAACAACCACTGCTGCAACAGAAACAAGAAAAATACCTACTGTTACAACATAGAATCGCCAAGTTAACGGACGAGCCTTTACTTTTTTACCAGCTTTCGTTGTTTTAGATGGTTTTTTGCTTGGGGTTGTCTTTTTTGTGGTTGCCATAATACTTATAGTTTACCATAAGCACGAAAATACGAATACTGGTACCCCGCGCAGGAGTCGAACCTACAACCTTATCCTTAGGACGGATCTGCTCTTCCAGTTGAGCTAGCGGGGCGTGTACTTCATTTTAACAGATGGGTGCCAAAAATCGGTGCAGACAGTATCTACAAGGAAATATCTGCAGCCCGAGTCTGAACGGGACGCTGGCGGCCCGAGAAGACCCGGTGCGAAGCCATTTCCGGTAGATACTGTCTTGTATCGATTTTCGACAAACGAATGTTAGCGAGTAAATTTTTCGCTCAGCGCGCTGTAGTCGTAGAGCTCATCTTCGCTAAACCAGTGAGGAATCTCTTGCTTTGCATCAGCCAAGTCACCCGAAGCGTGAATAAGGTTTGGAATACCCTGATCTGTTGCGTCGCCATAGCCATAGCTCATATGTGAAAAGTCGCCACGAATTGTGCCTGGTGCAGCTGATTTTGGCTCGGTTGTTCCAACAAGTTTACGCACGAGTTCAACCGCTTCAACACCCTCAAGCACCATTGCAATAACTGGGCCTTCATTCATACGGTTTAACGTATTATTGAACACCTTCTCACCGCGACGAGTAATGACTTGGCCAATTTCCTCGTAATGCTTGTAGTAGTGTTCGCGATCTGGGGCGATCATCTTGGTACCAATAATTTTGAGGCCGACACGCTCGAATCGCGTCAGGATCTCGCCCACTACACCCCTCTGTACGGCATCCGGTTTAAATAAAATCAATGTTCGTTGGATATGATCGCTCATACTGTATCCTTCCTGGAATTTAGCTGTCTAACTTCATTGTACCAAAAGTACTATCGCAATGACGACTACCGCAAGACCCATGCGGTACCACCCAAAGGCCGCCAGGCTGTGCTTCGAGAGGTATCCCATCAAGAAACGAATAACCAGAATACCTGCAATAAAGGCAGCCAGGTTTGAAACCACAATTGCTCCCAGATGAGCGCCGAGATAGGCATGGTCAGACAGCATGAGCTTCAAAATCACACCGAGCATAATAGGGATCGACACCAAGAAGCTGTACTCAGCCGCTTCGGCAGGCTTTAGGCCCATGAGTCGACCAGTAATAATGGTTGAGCCCGAACGAGACACTCCAGGAATAAGGGCAAACACCTGAGCTAAACCGATGACCAAGGCGCGCCACCAGGGTAAGCGTTCACCGTTAGGTACATACGATGTCTTAGGAAGTTTTTCGAGAATCACCATAATGAAACCGACCACAAACAGCCCAGTCGCCACCACAAGCGGATTCCCGAAGAAACTATTAGTCTCGATAAAACCAGCCATGGCAAAGCCAATCAACCCAGCTGGCAGAATAGTAATAATAAGATTGCGTGCTAAGCGGTAATTCCTATGAACAAATACGTCGGTAATAATGCGCCAAATACGCTTGCGGAAGAAGATGATAAGCGCCAACGTTGTGCCTATATCAAGGAATTGAACAAACAAGTGATCTGACGCGCCCGAAAGGAAGTTTTGAGCTAAAATTAAGTGCCCCGAACTACTCACCGGAATAAATTCGGTAACACCCTGGATGATACCCAAAATAACTGCTTCAAGCCATTGCCACATTAGTATCTATTCTACCCTACAGCTGTGTTTTAGGCTATGCTTATAGTATGGCCTACGAACAAAAATTTGTTTCAGAGTATATTCTTGACTTCATCGAGCATCTTGAGGTTGAGGGCGGCCGCATGCCGCGAACTGCCGAAAACTACGAATTCTATTTAAACCGTTTTGTGGAATTTGCCGGTGATATTACCCCAGACCAGATCACCAGCGAACTGATTCGTAAGTATCGCCTGTGGCTTAATCGGTTAAAGAACGAGCGTGGCGAAGAGCTGGCTATGATTACCCAAGCCTATCACCTGATTGCCCTCCGCGGCTTCTTGAAATACTTTTCCCGCCGCGACATCCCTTCCCTCTCGCCCGATAAAATTGAACTCCCTAAAACCCACCGCAAACAAGTCACCTTCCTTCATTACGATGAAGTCGGTCGTCTGCTTGAGCAAGTGGATACTAACGAGGAAAGCGGCCTGCGAGACCGTGCCATCCTTGAACTGTTATTCTCAAGTGGTTTGCGTGTCTCGGAACTTGTAAACCTTAACCGCGACCATATTAACACTAAGCGACGCGAATTTATGGTGCGCGGTAAAGGCCAAAAGGATCGACCGGTCTTTATTAGCCAAGCAGCCGCCGATTGGGTTGAGCAGTACCTAGCCATGCGCCAAGACACACTCGCCCCCCTGTTTATTAGCTATAGCCGCAATGTTGAGGCAAATACTAGCGGCGATTATCGTCGGCTTACCGCCCGTAGCATCCAGCGGATGATTAACAAATATGCTCGACTCGCTGGTATCACCAAGCACGTGAGCCCACACACCATGCGCCATAGCTTTGCAACCGACCTTCTCATGAACGGCGCCGACCTGCGGAGCGTACAAAGTATGCTCGGCCACAGTAACATTTCTACCACCCAAATTTATACTCACGTTACCGACGCCCACCTAAAAGATGTGTACGAAAAGTTCCATAGCGAGCGCTAATTCTTCGTTTTTCACGCCAGCCAGCAGCTTCAATCTAACGGAAATGGCTTCGCACCGGGTCTTCTCGGGCGCCAGCGTCCCGTTCAGACTCGGGCTGCAGATATTTCCTTATAGCTTAAAACTGCTGGCTGGCGTGAAAAACTAAGGAGTACAGCTTCCGGCAATATACTGGCTATCCGTCACGCCAAAGTCTTTACAGAAGTTACCAGTAATATCAATTGTGGCATCTGGGTATGGGAAGCTTGTGTCATATAGGTTTACACGGCTCTGAACCCGCCTAAAGATATCGTTTGCCCGCCCTGTTGAATCGACTTCGGGCTGAACATCCTTAAATTTGATGATATTTGTACCGCCCGTATCTGGAGCGCCGCCGTTAGTAAGAACTACCTGGAAATGAGACTTATTATAAAGCGACGTCAATCGCAAAAATGCCGTGCGGCCGCCACCATCAATTGGCTCTGGAAGCCGAAGCGACATACTACATGCATAGCCGCCACCACTAATATTAGGAAGGCATCGTACTGTCTTTGGTGTATTAGTAGGAGAATCTGCATCAGGTTCATCGGTAGGACTGTCCTTGCGCGTATCAAGTGCCGTGAAAGAGTCGATAGTACTCGCGCCAGCAGAAGAGCTTGGGTACAAGAATACCGTGTTAGCATTGCTTTGAGTTGTTCCACCACTGTCCTTTACGTAATCAAACCCATCGAGCTTAAACGAACTACCAAACTGAATGAGCTGGGCACGCATTAACGATGGCCGGGTTGTTGGCCAGCCGGCCTGGGTTTTTTCTGGAAGAAGAGCCCCGGAAACAACGTTTTGTAAATCAAGCGCACCAGTTGAATCGGCGAGGTCGTCACGACTGAACCATCGGATGGTCACCGTATCATAAGGTGACTCACTAATAAGAGGGACTATCTGGCTGTCATCTGCCGAAAGTTGACCAACATAATCTTGTGTCGCAAGCTTCATCGTAACGCAGGTATAAGCCTGGTCCAGAATCGCATCTGTTGCACTGGTCGATTGCTGTACCATAATCTCACCAGGCGTACTTGGCGTGCCGCCTTTAACGCTCGATGAAGGTACAACTCCATCAATCAAAACGGCTGCATTACAGACGTCTGAGGATAAACTAGAAGCTAGGGTTGCGCAGAGTGATGGCGTTGAACTACACACCTGCTGGTAATGCAGCAACGCCCTCTTGGCATCCTCTACCCCAGCCTGGGCAGAGTCGTAAGCACTTTGGGATAAGTCCGTATCGCTGGCCTGGCTTTGGTCAACCATCATCAAACGCAGGAAGCTAATGGTAACGACGGTAATAATAAGCATCGCAAAAATGACCACAAATAGTGATACGGCGCCACTCTGTTTTGATGTGCTTATGTTTTTCATGTTACTTACCATTAAACTCCACTCCCCGCCCTTACGACAAGACTAAACTGAACAACATTACAGTATGCGAGATCTGATTTTGCCTGACTCGCATCGAGACACGCCGATTGATCGAGGTTCATTGCCGTCAGAGAGCCCGTACCAAGCGTGTAATTAAACGTATACAGCGCCTCGCGCGTTGCATCATCACGAGTTGAAGGAGTGAGTGATAAATGCGTGATACTGAGCGAGTGGTCACCCTGAGCCAACAACTCCTGTGCCACGTCTGTGTCGGCATTACGAATATTCTGGTAGGTTAAGGCGCCACTGGTTTGTTTGGCGCAGTAAATTTTTGACGGATCAGGTACTTTGACAAGCTGAACAATTTTATTAGGGTTCGATTCGTAATGCGTAAGGTGACTGTCGTTGTCCGTCGCATCCTCAGGATCGCCAAACGCAGCGAGAGTGTTCCATATGTAGCTATAGCTACCCAGGCAAATACGCCCACCAGCCACTGCTGTATTTCCGTCATTCTTCACTTCAACATAATCTTTAGAGGTATCTATACCATCTGCCGCCGAAAGTGCTTTTCGTACGTCAGTTGCCACATCACGAGAAGCCTGGTTGAGCTCTTTAAGCGCTAGTCCTTTGTTGTATATCGTACCGATCTGGATAATTGTCATAGCGACCGCCAACAACAACACAGAAATAAAGCTCATAGCTAACATAAGCTCTATGAGCGTAAAACCTTTTTGACGACGTATACTAACCCCGTGGTTCATACAGCCTCACGATCGTCCCCAAGTTCATTGGTACACTCATACCAAGGGTATCCCAACAGGCACGAATATGAAAATCAATATACCCAGCATTCGCGCCAGATGATGGATTAGTACGTACGCCCTCGATCCATAGCCCATCGCTCGACGTAAGCACGCCCGAACCGTTATAGACAAGCTGAGAAAATGTATCCGGCTTCTTGAAAATAGTGCTGTCGCTTACCATAGTCGCTTTGCTGGTATCAAATACAAAGCTATGGTTAGGTGGCGTGCCACACGTCCCCGAGCCGAAGGCCGAAGCGCCAGCTGTATTTTTAGCAGCCTGTTGAACCACCCTATAGTACTCTTTAGCTGGAGAATCTGGGGCTGAACTTAAATCAATACCCGAATAGTACGCTTGTACGTAGGATGCATGGAGAAACCGAAGAGTGTCAGCCTGGTTATCCATTTGTTGACGGACGATTGTCATCTCTAGCGAACGCTGCGACGCTGCAGTCCCTTGGTTCATCAATGCAAGCGCTGATACTACAACAAGACTGAAAACACTCACAGCAAATAGTACCTCGATAAGTGTGTCACCCCTACGAGCCCGTTGCTGCTTTAACATTGCGACCCCACACCCGCCAAGTCATTTGAACGCATCTCGATAGCGCTCGCTGACGCGGCATACGCGTTAATATAAACAGCCATATCACCCGCTACCAAAAGCCCGCCTGAACCAACGCAAATTGTCCTTGCGCCTTGGCCAGGAATACCGCTACCCGCCTGCAACAAACCATTAGTGGGGTCCTTAAACGTAGACTGAGGAACTACGTTCTTATCGGGTGGTATATCTGTACTGCTAAATGTATATATCAGACCACTATCTGGCGAACGTATCATTAAAATACCTATAGTACGCGGTGTTGTTGGACTATGAGCACCACCACCAGACTTCGGCCAAGCAATCTGCGTGCCCCAGTCCATTGTTTTTTCTTCTCGATCAAACGAAGAGGCATTCAAGGCGTAGTTATTACGGAGCGCAGTAATATCATTTGTTCCACTGGTTGTAGCACTCGTTTGCTTCGCAAGGACGTTATAGACAGTAATATCCGATTGATCGATCCGCACGTATCGTCCCACTAATATACAGTCACTTTGACCACGTGCAACGGTACCACTAGTAATCGCCGCTGTAGAGTCACATGTCAGCGTATTGTCTCGGCCATTTTGAACGTTATTTAAAGCCGCATATTGTGCTTGTAGTAAAGACTTAAATGATTCAGAGGCATCGCGGTATCGTTGAATATTCAAAGACACTCCAGCGCCGGCTATCATTGCCACCACTAACACCCCGCTAATTGCCAAAAAAAGCGTCGTTTCAATAATTGTAAAACCCTGAGTGTCGCGGATGCCCATACCTGGGGTTATTATACCACGACGATACCCGAGAAAGCATAGAGCTTATGGCTTTATTATCTAGTAAAGCCCCAGACCGCTCATATACCATGCGAGCAACGGAGTGCCTACAAACCACGCCAGTATTGTACCCATAATTAACAGAGGTCCGAACGGAATACGGGATGTACGCTTGAGCTTTTTTGCAAGCATCAAAGGAATAACTATAAGACAGCCGATGAAGTTCGCCAAGAACAATGCTACAAAAGCCAATTCCCAACTTATTAACAGCAGCCCAAGCCCAACACCCAGCTTTACATCGCCAAAACCAACCCACCGCCCGCGCGAAGCGCCGTACAGAACGGCATAAAGCCCAGCCAGCACGCCCACTGCCCCGACGGCTGATAACAGCGTCGTCACCACCGTACCGCTATTAAGTCCAACTAATACGGCAATTGCTAGCCCTATAACCGCAAGTGCCACCACAAGACGATCTGGTAATAGGTACCACTTTGCGTCATATGCAAACAACATAGCCATAACCACTCCTGCTGCTAACCACAATACGAAATGCGCTATTTCATAGCCGCTCGTCAGCCCTGATGGCCAAAACATATACGACAATACAAAGAAAGCCGCTACACCGAGCTCGATTAGTGGCTCAAACTTCCCGATTGGGTGCTTACAGGAGCGGCATTTTCCACCGAGCGAAATCCAACTAACAAGCGGGATAAGGTCGTACCATTTTAATTCGTAACCACACTCGAGGCAACGAGAACGATCGCTGCGAACTTTCTTACCTAGCAGTTTTTTTAGGCGTTTGTATTCCTTTGGGTCGTAGTCATCACCATGCTTCTTGTCAGATTCGAGTTGGCGAGCGCGCAATCGCCATACCGAGGCGCCAGCAAAGCTCCCTAAAGCTAGCCCCGTAAGAACAAGAGCGACATATACAATTATTTCATTCATAAGCATCATCATACCATGAAGCAGCTTCGAGCACTAAGCACCTATAACAAAAGAAGGCCCAATGGGCCTTCTTTTTAGATTGTACCAAGACTAGCTGTCGAGGCAGTATCCGGTTTTGTTTCCACCTTCGAGTTGCGTCACAACAACGAACTGGCGAGTTGTACCAGCGGCGACAATAACCTTGCCTTCTGCAGCCACGCTATCACACTTCATTCCCTTTAGAACGATAATTTTAGCATCGCTTACGCCCGCAACGGTTCCTGCGGTCGCTGTAGTATTTACAGTTACATCAGTAGTGTTAGTCGATAAGCTCGTGTAGGTGGTATCAGTACCGCTACCGCTTGCACCCAATTGCGTATTCAATGCAGCTGTGTCTGGGAACTTACCCCTATTGTTATTAGTATATGAAGTAACCGCTGAAGCAACGTTACTTACATCTGACTTACGGGCGGTGTCGCGCTGACCACTTTGTAGTGCGGGGAGTGCGATGAATACCATCAAGAAGATCAGACCGGCAATAGCCAGTACCAAAACGACCTCGATGATCGTGAACCCTTTAGTTACTAGTTTTGTGTTCATTGCAGTTTCCCACCTTTCGATGAACTTATTAAACCATTTACGCTTATGCTATACCATTCAGAAGCAAATGTCTAGATATTAATGCCATTTACGAGGCTGTAAATTGGGAACAAAATAGCGCCAACCATACCACCAGCCACAACCGCCAATACAACCATCAGGACTGGCTCGATAGCCGTGGAAATCGTTCGAATTTGCTCATCAAGCTCATCTTCATAAATTTGAGCAACCTTGCCCATCATTTCGTCGATCTTACCTGATTGTTCACCAATTTTAATCATTTGTGGAACAAGTGGTTCGATGAGCTCTTCAGATGACAAGGCCACCGAGAGAGCTTTACCACCCTGTACCTTTTCAGCTGCGCGACTCACACTCTCTTCAAGCAAGGTATTGTTTACAGCACGACCAGTTACTTTTAGTGTGTCGAGCATACTTACACCGGTGCTAAGAAGGGTCTGCGCTGTGCGTGAGAAGCGTGCCATGTATAGCTTAACGAACATCTTGCCAAACAGCGGCACCTTCAATTTAAATGTGTCGCGAAACCTAATGCCATTTTCAGTCTTTAAGAATTGCACAAAGAAGAAAATAGCCGCACCTATAATGATAATAACGAGCCACCAGAAGGAAGTCGCAAAGTTGGCCATATTAACCATAATTTGAGTAAGGATCGGCAATGGTTTATGGAGGTCTTCGTAGAGTTTTTCCACTTGCGGCACCACAGTGAACAGCATGAACGCCATAACACCGGCAATAACAAACAGTACAATAACTGGGTACGTTAAGGCACCTCTAATACGGCTCGCCACCGCCGCATCTTTCTCTTGCTGCGCCGCTACCCTTTGCAGCGATTCATCAAGTGTACCGGATAACTCACCGGCAGAAATGAGCGCTAGGAATACTTCGTTAAACACCTTTGGATGCTTGGCAAATGAGTCCGACAAAGAGTGCCCACCCTCAACCGATACGATAACATCTTGAATAACCGATTGTAACTGCTTGTTCTCGGTTTGTTCTACGACCGTATTAAGGCTCTGGCTAAGCGGTAACCCGGCACCAATAAGCGTTGCCAGCTGGCGCGTAAAGACCACTTTGTCTTTTGTGGTGATACGGCCCGTAAAGCGGCTAAGGAAGCTCCCGTCGCCAACTTGCTCCTTAACATTAAGGGGTACGAAGCCTTGTGCGATAAGCACGCGAGCAGCTGCATTCTCAGAATCAGCTTGAATAACCGATTTAACTACTTTGTTCGTAGATTGGTCGCGCGCTTCGTATGTAAATTTTTTCACTCTTTATTAACCCCTCATTAGACGCTCAAACTCAGCGAGGTCGACGGCAAACTCACGGGCGTTGTCGTAGGTAATAGTACCCGATTGCACCAGGCTCGCCAACGTGCGGTCCATTGTTTGCATTCCTTGCTCGGCACCGGTTTGAATTACCGCATCAAGTTGGTGTGATTTACCTTCACGAATAATATTACGAACCGCAGAGTTAGCTACCATAATTTCGGCCGCTGCAACACGCCCACCACCGATCATTGGCACAAGCCGCTGCGACACAATAGCCATCAAAATATTCGATAGCTGCGCGCGAATTTGTGGTTGCTGGTGTGGTGGGAAGACGTCGATCATACGGTCGATTGACTGAGCAGCACTGTTGGTGTGAAGCGTTGCAAACACCAAGTGCCCCGTTTCGGCGATAGTAATAGCCGCTGAAATGGTTTCAAGGTCACGCATCTCACCAATAAGCACTACATCGGGGTCTTGACGCAGGCTTGAACGCAATGCCGCCGAGAAGCTATAGGTGTCGTAGTGTACCTCACGCTGTACAATTACCGACTTTTTTGACTTGTGCGTAAACTCGATTGGGTCTTCGATGGTAATAATATGCGCTGATTTTTCGGTATTAATTTTATCCACCAAAGCCGCGAGTGTTGTCGACTTTCCAGAACCAGTTGGCCCAGTAACCAACACTAGACCACGTGGGTAGTCGGCAAAGTTAAGCACCACCTGTGGCAAACCGAGCTCAGTGACTGTCTTAATCTCGTTAGGAATCAAACGTAAGGCAGCCGCTAAATTACCGCGTTCATGGAACGCGTTCACACGGAAACGCCCAAGGGTGCCAAATGCGAAACTAAAGTCGAACTCTTTATCTTTGAGCAAAATTTGACGCTGATCTTGGTCGAGAATAGCAAACACAAGGGTCTCAACCGCCGCTTCGTCGAGGGGATTAAACCCAACAACCGGCACAAGCTGACCATCAATGCGGAGCATTGGCGGCAAACCAACCTGCAAGTGAAGGTCGGATGCCCGACGCTTAATAACCTCCTCAAGGAGTACTTCGATTCGTAGCTGTGGACTGTTATTCATACCCTACCCTATTCCTATGCTGTGTCTGATGTCACACGGTTGACTTCTTCTATTGTTGTAACCCCTGATAACGCCTTGAGGTAGCCGTCTTGACGCATGGTAATCATACCTTGCGAGACTGCAAGCTGCTGGATCTCGTTGCTGGTGGCGTGACTGATAATCAATTTCTGAATGTCAGGGTTCACGTCCATCACTTCGTAGATACCTGCGCGACCACTATACCCGTGCGGTGTTTGAGGGGTGTCAATTCCTCTGACTAAAGTATAAGCGCTTTGGCCTGCTAATGGTAGGTCTTTATACCCTAAATCAGCAGAAACACGCGCTACCTCTTCTTTTGTCTTGGGAAGCAAGTGCCCAACAGTGGCCATAATATTTTGTGTTTCAATAGGGCTCGACTGGTATGTTTCACGCCTATCGGCTACACGCCTAACAAGTCGTTGTCCAATAATAGTATTCACTGTACTTGCTATAAGGAAAGGCTCAATATTCATGTCGAGCAAACGCGGCAACACACCGGCTGCACTATTAGTGTGCAGGGTGCTAAATACAAGGTGACCCGTTAAGGCCGCTTGAATAGCCAAGCTGGCCGTTTCACCATCACGAATCTCACCTACCATCACGACGTCTGGGTCCTGACGCAGAATAGAACGAAGACCGTTGGCAAACGTAAGCCCGACTTCCGGGTTCACCTGAATTTGGTTTACCCCCTGCATTTTGTACTCAACTGGGTCTTCTAGGGTGACGATATTAACGGTATCGTCTTTAATTTCTTTGATCAATGCATACAAACTAGTCGACTTACCTGAACCAGTCGGTCCAGATGTAAGCACCATACCATTTGGTCGCTTAATACCGTGGCGGATAGCTCGTAGCGAACGCCCCGCATAGCCCATTTGTTCAAGGTCAAAACTAGAACCAGATTTATCCAGCAAACGAATAACAATTTGTTCACCCCACACAACAGGGCTAATAGCGATACGAAGGTCAACTTCTTTGTTCGCAATTTTAACAGCAAACTGACCGTCCTGGGGGACGCGGTGCTCGTCAATCTTTAAGTTAGCGAGAATTTTTACACGGCTTACTAATGCCGGCTCGATACTTTTTGGCAGCTGCATGATTTCGCGTAACACGCCGTCAACGCGACAACGAATTTTCAGCGCGTTCTCGAGCGGCTCGACGTGGATATCACTAGCTCGTGACTTAATAGCATACTCAAGAATCTTGCTCAAGGCTTGGCTAATAGGCGAGTCTTGAACAATTGTTTTAACATCATTCGCCTCTTGCTCCTTAAGTTCTTCTTGGCTAGCTTGCGCCGCTTGGTTCACACTCGAAAGGTCGGTCTTGTACTGGTCAAGAACGTGGCGTATACCGCCCTCTGAGGCCATAAAGACCTTAAGTGGCCTTTGGATACGGTTTGCAAGGTAGTCGACCGCCTGGACATTATTACCATCGAGCATAGCAACCGCCAAGCGGTTCTGCACTTCGGCGAGCGGCACAGCCATGAAGCGTTCGGCTATGTCTTCTGGGAGTAGCGCTAAAATGTTCTGATCAATCAGTGTATTAACAAGGTTTACGTAGGGCACACCAGAGACTTGCGCGATTGCATGCGTAAGAAGCTCGTCGTCGATAATATCCTGATCAGTCAGCAAGCTAAACAATGGTTTGTTTGTACCCGCAGCTTGACTCCGCGCCGTTTCGATAACATCAGCAGCCACCAGCCCTTCGTTTACAAGAAGGGTGATCAACTTTTCCTGAATGTCGTCGGTAAGAAGCGCCACTCTCGCCTCCTCTACTGACCTTTATTCGTAATTTGAACCTCAACCGCTGGATTGATGGCGTTCGAATTGAAAATGGCCGGGTCGGGTTCGGTAACCTGTGAGGTTATTTTTTCCATCGTGTCTACTTTTACGGCTTCGGTTGCCGAGCCACCAAAGATTGAACGGGTTACAAAGAATGCCACTACTACACTAACAATAGCAATTAATAGAATCATGGCTATGTCGGTTTTTTTCATGGTTTTACCACCTTCTTTTCTAGCTCAATCGTCTTAGTTGGTTCGTAGAATGCCTTACCCTGTACCGTCATCTGGGTTCCAGTAGAAGAGGTTTCAATACGAACCGACGTAACAACAATAGTTCGGATTGATTTCTCTAGATTTTCGAGAACCTTACGGAGTGCGCTTTGATCACCGCGAACCACAAACTGGAATGTAATTTGATCATCGGTTTCCTGGGTGGTCGTAGAGGTTGAGGTGTTATCACCGGTTAATGTTTCGACACCCACGACTGGATCAATTTGAAGCGATTCTACGCTTAACCCTGGAATCCCTACTAGTAACTTGTTCTGTAGCGATGAACCAAGTGCATTTGAATTGGCATCCGAAGGCAGCGCATCAAGAATAACCTGTATAGCCTGATCGCTACTATTTGCCTTAACGCTTGCCAATGCTGAATTAGTATCAAGAACACGAACTTGGTTCTCTAGATCACCTACAACTTGGTTGTTATGGTTAACGACTGATACTGTATTCTGCTTCTCACCAAGAACTTTTTCGTTATAAAACAGCTTTTGTGTCAAAAAGATACTTACTACAAGGGCTACGCCTATAAGAGCAGAGGCAACCGCAATCCAGATAAACATTGTTCGACTTGCTTTGGCAATTTGCGAACGCTTTCGAATAGCTGCATCGTTTGGTTTCATACTACAAATCCGTTCCCCTTTCCGTGAAGATACTCTTTGGGATACCCAGATAAGAGTCGGTCACATTACCGTTAGCATCAAGCTTAATGGTTGCCCCAGAAATATCTGGCGAAAATAGCTTTTCAGCATACGTGAAGGTTAGAACAAAACGGAGAACCTTTTGGCCATCAGAATTAGCACCGTAACTAGTATCTGAAACACTGATATCTGTAGCTAATTTCTCGGTATCGGCTTTGCCATTATCGGTAAAGTTAAGAATGGCACTATCGAGTGTCTTCTTGAAGACCTCCATTGAATCGTAGCCCCTTGTTTGGCCTTCAATGCGAACCGTTTTAGCCTCTGAGTCAACCGTAACAAGCGAAACCTTTACACTGTTAGGGTCGGGGGGGATAACCGCCGCCAGTACATCAAAGAGTCGAGAGTCGATGTTTTTCTGACTATTCAATTCGGATATACGGCTTAACTGATTTTGAATAGTGAGAATCTTCGAAAGATCTTCCACTTTTGATAATTTTGCAGCGCCGTCCTTAATTTGATTATCCAGCAGCGCACCACGAACTGTTTGGACTCCGTACACATACAGAGCAAGCGCCGCAACAACAGCGCCAGCGACTATACTGATAACAATTGCCGCCGAGATAACTGTTGTACGTGCCCGTTGAGCCCTTAATAGTTCGCGCTTAACGTCAGGGATGAGGTTAATTTCTATCATATGACATTCCTTCGCTGTGCCAGCCCGATAACCGTAGCGAACTCTGAGGCGACAGCCGCAAGTTGCTGTTGGTCAGTTTGAGAAACACGCACTTTTTGCCATGGGTTGGCCATATCAGCCTGAATACCTACTTTTGTACCAACGTACTGGCCAAAGCCAGGAACAACCGCACTATACCCCGAGAGTAAGATACCCCCCACTGGCGTATTAGGATACCGCGTTTGGAAGAACTTGATTGATTTAGTAAGTTCGGTGGTGAAGCTATCGAGTGTCGCTTCGATAGCGCGGTAAACCTGCCCCTCAAGGCGATCTGGCGCCAAACCAAACTTGAGAATAAACTGACGGGCTTGGTCCTCTTGAACATTGAGGTTCTGTACCGTCGCTTTCACGAGTGACTGCACACCGGTTGGAATGGTACGAACAAGTCGAGGAGTATCACCGAAGGTAATAGCTAAGTTAGTAGCCTGTTCACCCATATCGATGATAAGACGAGCGTCAGGTACTCCAGCGGGAAGTAGCGAACGGATCATAGCCAGAGGATCTGGTTCAGCCGCAATAACATTAAGCCCCAAGCTTTCAACAAACTCGAGTCGCTCTTCAGCATAACTATTAGCCGTACTGGCAATAATAACTTCTTGCATTTTTGGATCGTGCAGCGAAGTACCAAGGAGCGCCCAATCCACTTTAGCCTCATTAACAGCCATAGGAATGTACTGATCAACTTGATACTTGATAGTGCTACGCAACTCGTTCTCGGACATCAGCGGCACTTCGATGACAGTCGTAAAGGTTTTACTTGAAGGCAAACCAATAACGACATTTTTCGTTTTGATACCGCTCTGCCCTACTGCCGTCATAATAACTTCGCCCAGTTTTCGCTGTGCTTCTGGAGACGAAGAGCTTGTTATCTTCTCATCGACGGGAGCATAGCCAAAATGGGTCAAATTCCATGTATCACCCCCAGCCGGAGAAAGCTGAACTACACGAACTGCATTCGTGCCAATATCTAGTGCAAAAAAATCGCCCACGCCGTGATTTGCCATATTGTCCCTCATTATACCGAAAGCATAAGCGTAAAAGCAAGCGATATAGGATTAAAAGCGAGGCGGAATTTCTTTTGTCATGACAGTCGGAAGGCGGCCGGTCCCCGGACTATAGCTCGTTGCCCAGATATAAGCGTCTGAACGTAAGTTAAATACCTCAGCTGGGTCGCCGGCGGCCGAGCCAACACCAGCACCAGCCGTACGACGAAGAATAAGACGATTAGCGGTAATTGGACCATTCACCGTCAGCTTAGCATCACAGACTTTAGAGGTAAGTGCAGTAGACTCACTCACCGTTCCCGCACCACAGGTATTAATGCGCCCTTCAGACCCGCTCCCAACAGCTACTAGCCAAGAGTCAACTTGGGATATTGCAGGGTCACCCGGTTTACCTACATCTTTATCGGCAATAATAATGTTTTTGGCAATAATAACAACTTGGGGGATTTGAGCTATAGATGTTAGCGGATCGTTTGTATAGGTAATATTACTCCCAATAGTAACTGTAGTGTTAGGGGCATTGATAACTACCCAACGGCCAGCCGGAATGGCACCATCACTTACAACAGTAAGCGCTGCGTCGGTTGCCTTATATAAGCCGGATAGATTATCACCTGTAATATTTGCCACACCCGATAGTGCCGGAGTAGCCGAGTTAACGGGGAAACGCGCCGCAATACTAGGCGCCGTACTAGCAGTTGGGTACTTACCTATGGCGGACTCCGAACAAGACCCCGCAGCATTAGCATTAGTAAGTGTAAGGACGCTTAACTTACCACATAAGCTAGACCCAGAAGCGCCCCCTGCAAAGCCTGAGCCCGAAGCCATACCCGTTACGATACCTGTCGAGGTAATGCCGTATTCAGCCCATGAACCGAAATACCCGTTTGAGCTTGTTTTTGAAACAGATGTCGTTACCTCCGAAACACGCGCAGAGTTCGTCACCGAACCACGCCCAACAATCAAATCACCACCCAAGACATCTGCCTTTGGCCTTTTGTTAACAACAAGACAATACAGTTGAGAATGACTCCAGTTAGATGAGCTTTGGGTATATGGTTGAACAGACATTGCGTAGCACATTTTTGTGCCCACAGGCTCGTCGTTAATGTTGGCATTTACATCATACGGTTTCGTATCTGGGTAGGTGTAGCCACTCGTTTCTGTTCCGTCACTCAGAGAACGACAAGCTCCACCAGTGAAGTATGCGCAAGGGTTAGATGAGCTTTCACCACCTGACTTATTATTAATAGTTGCCCCCGGTGCATACTTTACCTCTGTTATTTGCCATTTCACATTTGTTTGAGATTTCGTAGGACCATTATTCGTTACTCGCCCCGTAACCGGTATCGTCGTTCCGCCTGGCTCAACGGTATTACCATCAGTGACATTACTAATAGTTGGAACGAGGCTATAGTTATACGGCACATCCGCACAAGCATAATCACTCGCATACCAGTTGCTATCATCATATTTACCCGGGTTCCAGGCGATTCTTTGACATAAAGTATTCCCTACATCGTCCTGGGTCACATCATACTTAGTATAGGGACTCGCCGCCCTCCATGGTTCTGCGGGGAATTGGGCATACTCGTAGACAAACAACACATTCGCCCCGCCACTTGTATTGCCCAGTGGCTCTTTATGATCATTCCAGCCATTAGAGAAGCCAGTTTTATCAACATTCCAATAGACATTCTTATCCATATCATGCGGACCATCATTGCGAAGGTCGTGATACCAGTTTAGGCGATCACCCGGTTTAGCTGTAACAGGCCCTTTGCTTGCAAGGTCTTTATTAGCAACGGTACCATTTTGAATATAAGATTGCCCGTTAATAGACCAGGGGCGTGTCCAGGAAACACGTACATAGGTATCCTGTTTAATACGATTGGATTCGCCTGAGTAATAATCCCCAAGTCTCGAGACGAAAACATCCTCAGTACCGGACTTCTTTGTTTTATTACCCCAGTCACCAATAGTTACTGTTCGTCCGGAAAATTTCTTACTATGCAGGTCCAAATCAAATGGCCCGCCATCGCCACCCTGTTTAATCCCATAGTCATAAAACGACTGATATACACAGCGATACACCCCACACAAACCATAAGTTGTACCGTGTCGATTTGTATACTTTACACAGTCACGTGTTTCAGTGTAATTATCGTAGTGATACTTACCTATAGGCGGGCAAGCGTCTCCATCGTAACCAGTAATTGCATACTCTCCAACTGTCCCCCAAGAACAGCGCTTCCATAAAATAACCAGATCATAAGTTACCGTACCACTTGATTCGTCCAAGACGGGATTTTCTCCATATGCAGCGTGTGCCATACGAAGACCACGACCGCACGCATTATCGATTGCCTGTACAGCCTCCGTATAGTTAATAACCGCGAATGCCTTCGAGCCACCAATACCCACGAAGGCCATAAAAGCTGGACCAGCCAACAGGGCAAGTACGACAAGGGCTTTTTTCAGCGGAGTATCAAAAAGTCTCATTATTGGGATCCCTCATGTTTACTACGATTATCAAAGATGGTTTGCAGTTGATCTTTCGTAACCCCAGCATTATTACTATCCACACTTATTCCAGCATCTCGTGCTGATTGTATTTTGTAGTATAAGGTTTCAACCTGAGAGGCTGCCTTAATTTTATTTGCATAAAGAACACACATGAAAGCTTTATCCACCATAAGACTATCCCAAGTTGATGGATTAGACTTTTGCACCTCGGCATATGCCGCATCATATTGAGGACCATACGCGGCCACCATATTAATAATATCCGCTTGCGTCGTTCCGGCGTTGGCAATACCAGTCGACGCCTTCTTGTATGATGCTCGCTCATCAACTGAAGTCTGATGAGGATTCGCAAAAAGGCCAACCTTCGCTACAAACATGTATGCCACCCCTGACCCACCTAAAAGAATCACAATACCCAAAGAAAGCAAAATGATGCGGAGCGTTTTCTTTTTCTGCTTCATACTAAGCCAATTATAGTATATTGCTTACGCTATCTAAAGAGGATTATTTAGCCCCAAAAGAAAAGACCCCGGCTTGTGGCCGGGGTATCCTTCCTCATCGGAGCGGGATAACCCGCGCCTACAAGACCGCGAAGGTCCGTAGACGCGGGTTATCCGCAGGCGGGTCGCTGGAAGATCGCAACGACATTCTCAACCGTTTTCGACTGCGGGTCATACCCGTCAGGCCGGTAGCAGCTGACAACCACCAGACGACAACGATCCACCGGTGTTACTCGGGCGTCGGAGTCGAAATCTGGCTTCATGACCGTGAAGGTAGGTTCGTTCATCACGAAGTCCAACACCTCCACGGAACCGTCAGCCGCCGTCGACGTGATCGAAGCAGCCGCTCCAGGCTGGAGCTTCCACACGTCGTTGAACACCGCCGGCTCGATCCACGAATGCCCATACAGGTAGATGGTGTTCGTGGTGGTGACAGACAACTTCGACCCGGGGATGGTTGTATCCCACGAGATCGCAGCCATGTCTGGCGGCTCCACTCCACCATTTGCGTCGATATCCGCTTGGGTATACGGCGTGATCGACTGGTTCACCCCTGCCGCCGGAATCGACAGCGTGGCTGAGCCAAACTGCCACGGAGGCTTGGGTGTTGGAGTGGGCGTGGCCGACCGGGTTGGGGTCGGCGTCAGCATGGGCGTCGGCGAGGCCGTCGGGGTCGCCACCGCAATGGATGGCGACCCCTCCGCACCCTGACTGTACGCTGGCATGGGGATTACAAACCCCGCCAACAGACAGAGTGCACTCAGCGTGCACAGGGCGATGAAGGCATACCGAAGAAGCCGCTGGCGACTCTTGGGTTGACGCCTCGCTCGACGGCCGTTGTCAGTGCTGCTCGCCACGGCGGCGGCGAGCCACCCAGGCGATCGCGATCACCAGGGCGGTGATCGCAGCGACGCTCGAACCGGCGAACCACGGGTTGATGCCGAACTTGCTGGAAGCGAGATCGGCGCCGTCGGTCTTGGCCGGGTTGAGCGTGTTCTGCTGCGACGTGTCCGCCTTGGTCGACGTGTCGGTGTTGCCCGTGGCGGGGGTCGACGGGTTCGACGGCTCCGAGGGGGTCACCGGACCGGCGCTCTGCGTCGGAGTCGGGACCGGGGTCTCGGTGGGCGTCGGGGTGGGCTCCGGCGTCGGCGTCTCGGTGGGCGTCGGGGTCGGAGTCGGAGTCGGGTCGACCACGCACTTCTCCGGGAAGGTGAAGTCGCGGTCACCCGCGAAGACACCTTCACCGGACGGCAGCAGGTAGCCGTACTGGATCACGGTCGTGCCCTGCTTGGCGATGGGAACAGTGACGCTGTACGAACCGTTGGCGTTGGTCGGGCCACCGAAGTCAGTGACGATGCCCGTTCCATCCACGGACTGGCTGACGTACGTGGTGATGTTCGCCGTTGCGGGCCTGACGTAGACCTCCACGTCGGTAGCGGCTCCACCATCGACGCAGTACGCGTCGCTGGCGCTGCCGCCGGCCTCCAGGAGGTTGTCCGCGGAAGCAGGTGCTGCCACGGCGAAAGCCACACCGACGAAACCGAGGGTGACGGCCAGGGCGGCTGCGCGCTTCATGCGCTGGCGGGTGGTGCTGAACATGAATTTCTCCAATGATAGGAAGGACGACGAGCGGGCGCTCGCCGAGTGCACGCAACAATATCAAAGAAACCCTTGACTCGTCACGATAAGTGAACTATAACACAAAAAGTGTTAAAAATCAATATCATAACAGGTGTGATTATAGGCATAGTAGATACTGTACTTAGGTTGCTTTGTTACTATTCACCCCTGTTGTGATACAATAGCCATATATGAGTTTATCCATCGGCATCGTCGGTCTCCCCAACGTCGGTAAATCGACGCTTTTTAATGCCCTCACCGACAACGATATCTTGGCAGCTAACTACCCTTTCGCCACGATTGAACCGAATACCGGTATTATTGCCGTGCCCGACGAGCGGCTTTCAGTATTACAAGCTATGTATTCCGCTCAAAAAGTCATCCCGGCAACTGTTACCTTTGTTGACATCGCCGGCCTAGTTGCCGGTGCGAGTAAGGGCGAAGGCCTAGGCAACAAATTCTTGGCTAACATTCGTGAATGTGATGCCATTGCCCATGTAGTACGCGCCTTCGAGGACGCCGATGTGACACATGTTCACGACCGTGTCGATCCGCTCCAGGACATTGAAGTGATCAATACCGAACTCATATTGGCGGATCTGCAATCGATCGAGCGTCACATTCCTAAGCTCGAGCGTGAAGCGAAAGCTAACCCTTCCGCTCGTGCGCAGATTGATGAGCTAAAAAAATTACAGACCGCCTTAGAGGCTGGCACCCTTGCCTCATCAGTTGAAGGGTTGAATAAAGAAGTTCTTCAAGACCTTCAATTACTGAGCGCGAAACCGGTTATTTATGTCTTTAATGTTGACGAGAACACCTTAGCAAATGACAATCGCAAAGCCGAACTTGCTGCGCTAGTAGCCCCTCACCAAGCTGTCTTTATTTGCGCAAAGCTTGAAGAAGAGCTGCGCGGCCTTGATGATACCGATGCCACCGAATTGCTTGAATCATACGGCGTTGGTGAGTCAGGTTTGTCGCAACTTGCCCGCACGGCTTATAGCACCCTTGGGCTTCAAAGCTACCTTACCGCTGGGCCAAAAGAAGTGCGCGCCTGGACTATCAAGCAAGGCTCTACCGCCCCGCAAGCTGCCGGCGTTATTCACACCGACTTTGAAAAAGGCTTTATTGCTGCTGCTATCGTAGACTACGACGATCTTGTCGAGACCGGCTCTGAACAAGCCGCTAAAGCTGCTGGTAAACTTCGCACAGAGGGCCGCGACTATGTAATGCGGCCCGGCGACATTGTCGAGTTTCGCTTTAACGTAAGTAAGTAAACCCTCCAAACAACCCACTTATGCTATAATTACCTCCATATGTGGGCAATAAAAAAGCGACATGGCTTTACTATAGTAGAGTTACTCATCGTCGTCGTGGTGATAGCTATACTTGCAGCTATCACCCTAATATCCTATAACGGCATCAACAACCGTGCTATGCAGTCAGCAGCCCAAAGTATGGCCCAGCAAGTAGGCAAAAAGGTTCAGTTCTACGCAACACTAAACAACGGCGACTACCCTTCAAGCCTAAGTGCAATTGATATAAGCGGCTCCGACCAACAAAAACTGCAGTATACTGTTGATAATACCGCCTCTCCTCAAAAGTTTGGCCTTACTGCTACGAGCGGAAAGTTCTCGTATTACATATCAAGCACCAATACCCAGCCCACTCCAGGCGCTTACCCTGGACACGCCGCTAACGGCGTGGCGGCTATTACTAACCTTACGACAAACCCTAGTATAGAGAACGACATCAGCACCTACGGTGCATCAAACGTATCTGCTACGATGAGCACCAACTGGGCCGCCCAAGGAACTCGGTCGCTAAGGCAAGTACCCGGCTCAACCTCAAGTTCCGATAGCTTTTCGGCAATTGGTGGTGATAGTGGTGGCATCCGTATGGGCCTTGAGCCTGGAAAAACGTATACCCTCTCTGCTACAATTCGCGTACCCTCAGCAATGTCAGGAACGCTAGACACCCGCGCAAGAACAATCGTTGTCTATACAAAAGAAGGAACTGCTGGGTACGTCCCCACTTCTTCTCAGCAGGCCACCAATGCGACAGGTACCACTCGCTTAAATGTTACTTTTACAGTACCTACTAATGCAACCGAAGCCTTTGCTCGGCTATACAACGGTGCTCGACAAGGTGGTGGTGATACGTATTGGGATGCAATAATGCTCACCGAAGGGTCTACTGCCTATACCTACGCAGACGGTGATTCACCTGGCTGGGCCTGGAAAGGCACCGCAGGTAATTCGGCGTCCTCAGGGCCGCTGCCTCAGCCCTAAATTCAGCAAATAAAATCGCTCTCTATTCCCCTTCGACCCCGCCACTTCACTATCGCGCTTGTCTTTTATAACAAACAAGTCGCGTGACCAATCTTCAAAGTCCTTCAATATCTGGCGACGGACGGAATCATTCTTAATCACCCCTTTGTTGGTTTGGTTGCGCCCGGCTTCAAACTGGGGTTTTACCATTGCCATAATGGCCGTGTTTGGGCCGGCTACACTATGTGCTAAATGTGGCAAGATTTCTCGTAAGCTTATAAAAGAAACGTCGATAACAATAATGTCGGGTGTTTCACTGGGAATAAAATCTCGAATATCAGTTTTCTCGTGTAGCTCAATGAGCTCATGGCCTTGCAAACTAGGATGAAGCTGGTCTGTACCTACATCGACGGCATATACCTTCTTAGCTCCGTGCTGTAGAGCGTAATCGGTGAAACCACCCGTACTACTACCGACATCGAGCACAACTGCATCTTTAAATGAAACACCTAACAGTTTTGCGACACTGGCTAATTTAAGGCCAGCCCTGCTAACATATTGTTCGGTGGTGGTAAGTTTAATATCACTAGCCTCGTGCACAAAATGACCTGATTTAGTAACTATCCTGCCATCAACGGTGACTTTACCCAGTTTTATCCAACTCTCGGCCTGAGAGCGACTTTGAACAAGCCCGCGCTTTACTAGTTCGGCGTCTAAACGGTTCTTCATACTTTACCCCTTAAAGGAATAACATCGACCACCTCCCAGTCAGAGGTTTGGGCATATGTCTCAATGACAGTAATGCTATTCACTGATAAATGTTGATCCTCGTGCAGCTGCGATGGACCTTGCGGCACAACAATCTTAGGGCGAAACGGCTGAACAGTTTCACGGGAAAAGCTTTGAAGAATCGTAAAGAGTGAGCGGTAGGTCATACTTAGCGACAGGCTGCCCATAACGCGGAAAGTTGATGAGCCGTTCGTATCGTCATAGGTTCGTTCGGCTAGTTTAATCTCGTGCGGAGCAATGCCTTGCACGGCAAAACGGACTAATTCATCCATCTTTGGCCTATATAGCATGTTCACCTCTGAATAGAGCGCAACATGTGGCGGCAAGGCATCAGTCGCAATAGTCTCGCCTCGCTCAAGAGGCTCAACAAAGAACGCCGGCAAAAACTTTGCCGACGATGCTCTGGCTTCTGCCTCTTTGGCGAGTAGCATAGTGTATATTAGTCCTTTTTACGTTCGCGGTAGGCACCGGTTTCGGTATCAACCGAGATAACGTCACCCGTCTTAATAAACGCTGGCACCTTAATAACAAGCCCTGTTTCGAGCGTTGCGTCCTTTAGAACACTACTGGTGGTGTCACCCTTTACAACATCCTCGGTGTAGGTAACCTCAAGGTAGAGGTTTTTTGGAAGTTCGACGTTGATAACACGGCCATCAAACTGCTGTAGTGACAGGTTGTCGCCTTCTTTTAGATAAGGCGCGGCGTCTTCACACACATCGGCTGGTAGCTGGAACTGCTCGAAGGTTTCTGGGTCCATGAAATAGAAGTTGTCAGCATCTTTGTAGAGGTACTGTACCGTTTGGTACGTCACCTCAGCAGAATCAACTTTTTCTTGGCCTTTGTACGTCTTTGGTATAACCGAACCATCAATAAGGTTCTTTAGACGCACGTTGACGATACTTCCGCCGCGACCCATTACCTTTTGGTTGTAGTCGATTACTTTAAAAGGCTTGTTGTCGATTTGAACGACAACGCCCTTCTTCAGATCGGTTGGTTGAAGTTGCGCCATACCAACACCCTAGCCCTGTGCTACGAATGGTAGTAATGCGAGGTGACGAGCACGCTTGATAGCAACAGCCAATTGACGTTGCTGCTTTGCGCTGAGGCCAGTCTTACCGATTGGTTCGATCTGTCCGTACATGTTTACGTAACGCTGCAAAGTTTTTACATCTTTGTAGTCAAAGTATGCAGGCGTATCTTTCTTAAGTCGTTTTGCCATTATTCTTATCTCCTGTACTTTCTAGTGCCGCGTGGGCTATCTAGAAAGGAATTTCACTTAAATCAATTGGTTTGTCGTCGATGTCTTCAATAACGACATCTTTCGAGTTGTTCTTAGAAGCAGAACTCGAGCTAGAACCGGCACTTGCAGCACCATCGCCACCATTAGGACCGTCAAGGAAGGTTACGTCGGTTGCAACAACTTCAATACGAGATTGTTTTTTACCAGTTTCCTTATCGTCCCAGCTGTCTTGACGCAAACGGCCCTGCACCAGAACACGGCGGCCCTTTGCAAGGTACTGCATAACGAGCTCGCCAAGCTTTTCCCACGCTGTTACGTTAAAGAAATCAGCTGCGTCGTCTTGACCACCACGGTCAACTGCAATACTGAAGCTTGCAATTGTTTTACCAGTACTGGTTGTGCGCTGCTCTGGGTCGCGGGTAAGGCGCCCCATCAGGATTACTTGGTTAATGCTTCGTGCCATATTCTTTACTCCCCTCTACTCTCTCTTTGTAAGCCGTTAACTATGCTTCTTCGTTGGTTGCTTCTGAAGTCTTGTTCTCTTCGGCCTTCTTAGCTTGTTCTGCAAGGGCAGCACGAGCCTTAGGGTCAACCTTTACCAGTAGGTAACGGAGAACTTCGTCAGTAATGTTTAGGATGTTGCTGATCTTTAGCGGTGCGTCAGCTGGTAGTTCTACGTCCATGTAGACGTACACAGCAAATTCTTCGCGCTTGATGGGGTACATCAGCTTCTTTTTACCCCAGTTGTCTTCACGAGTGACGGTACCGCCAGCGTTTTTGACAATATCACGCACTTTCGCAAGTGGTGTTTCCAAATCTGCTTCGAGATCTGGGTGGATTAGAACGGTAAGTTCGTATTCCTTCACTAGTTGTCTCCTTTTGGAATCCGCTACATTCGCCTAGTGAGGTTTATGCAGGGATGCTTGCCCTTTCCATGTTTCATCTCGCAAATAAGAAATGATGGCAAGCTTGAGTTATTAACACTGGTAATTATACCGTAGGTTGCCTCTTTTTGCAAGGAGGCTACCTCTTATTGTGACAGGCTATTATTAAATTACTGTGTATTTATCGACTGAAGTTTTTTCGTTAATACCTTGGCTACATTTTGATATTGAAAAACCGTCTCATCCGTCAAAACAACGTCTGGCGTATACTGGCTTAAAAAACGCGCCTCGTGCATATCATGCAAGTCCATCATCTCTATAAAGTTCTCGAGGCTTATCCACTGCTTACCGCCGCGTGCTTTCAAAAGTTCTATGCGTTTTTCGCGCGAGAGTTCAAAACGTACAATAAACAATTTGTACCCTGCTTTTTGAAACATGGGAATGATTTTCTCAAAGCTCCAGTCAACTACTGCATCTCGTACGACAAGGCCATTAGGAGTACGCGAAGCCAACGATGGGTATAGGTCCGTGGTATAGTTCCACATTACATTACCGAGGCATTCTCGATCGTTAATAAGCTCGGGTTCGTAATCTAAAAGTGCGGTACGTATAGCATCATTTTCAATAACCAGCGCTTTGAATTCTTGCTGTAGATACCGTGCCAGTGTTGACTTACCCACGCCATTACCACCAGAAAACAGCACAACCACTTTAGGATTGTGCTGCTCGCGAAATGGGAGTTCGTTAAAAATAACCCGATCAAGAAATGTGGCGACTTGTTGGCTTATCCAAGCTCTTCATCGTCGTTACTACCGCTGCCCCCAAACACGTCATCCATGCTTGAAACCAATACGTCACGTGGTCGGGCACCATCAGCTGGGCCAATAATGCCCTGCTCTTCCATTTCTTCAATTAAACGTGCCGCACGGGCGTAGCCAACGCGCAGACGACGCTGCAATAAGCTGGCCGAAGCTTTACCACTCTCGATTACACAGCGCACGGCGTCTTGGAACATATCGTCGTTACCATTGTTGCTATCGAAGTCCATCACAACCCCACCTTTACCGTTCAGCTGGACTGGTTGGCTTACTACTTCGTCGTTGTACTGTGGCGGTGATTGTAAGCGCAAGTGATCAGTAATCTTCATAACTTCTTCATCGGTTACCCATGCACCTTGGATACGCTTTGGTTTTGGCATGGCAGCAGTGCTCATAAGCATGTCACCCTGGCCAAGCAGCTTTTCGGCACCAATTTGATCAAGGATGGTACGTGAGTCTACTTGTGAAGCTACCGTGAAGGCAATACGAGCTGGTACGTTGGCTTTAATAAGGCCGGTAATAACATCGACTGACGGGCGCTGCGTAGCAAGCACCAGGTGAATACCGACAGCACGGGCTTTTTGCGCCAAACGCACAATTAAGGCCTCGACATCGCGGGCAGCCACCATCATGAGATCGGCGAGCTCATCGATGACAATCACAATGTACGGCATAGCCCCATTTTCGTGCTGTTGCTCGTGGCCATCTTCGTCCTGAACAACTATTTTAGTCTTCCCGCTATTTACCATGGTGTTGTACGTTTTAATGTCACGCACTTTGTGTTCAGCCAATAGTTTGTAGCGGCGCTCCATCTCGTTAACCGCCCATTTAAGTGCGCTGATGGTCTTCTCGGGTTCGTTAATAACAGGGGTAATAAGGTGTGGAATATCCTCATAAGGTGCCATTTCCACCTGCTTAGGGTCCACCAGAATCAGCTTCATTTCACTTGGGCTATTGCGGTACAGCAAGCTTGTAAGCAACGTGTTAATCATAACTGACTTACCAGAACCGGTCTGACCCGCAATAAGAAGGTGGGGCATTTTGTTCAACTCACCTACTACCGCATCCCCGGCAATATCCTTACCAATTGCAAACGCCAATGGTTCGTGATCACCTGTCCATTGTTTACTGGTAATAATAGAGTGCAGGCGTACATCAGCCGCTTTACGGTTCGGCACCTCGATACCAACCGCCTTCTGACCAGGAATGGGCGCTTCCATACGAAGGCTTTGTGCTGCCAAATTAAGCGCAATGTTGGTTTCAAGTGCGGTAATCTTAGTTAACTTCACACCACTAGGTGGACGGAGGGTATATTGCGTCACTTTAGGGCCGATATTGGCGCCTTCCATTTCAACGGCAATATTGAATTCGGCCAGTGTATCCTTAATGGTTTGAGCGTTCTGCTGAACGTCACCCGCGTCAGCTGGTGATTGCTTCTTCTCGAGAAGATCGACACTTGGCGACTTCCAATTAGGGTCGTTAACCGCCACGAGCGCAGCTTGCTCTTCGGCAGCCTTGTCCTTAGTAACACTGTTTTTCAATGAACCAAGATGAGGGCTCTTTTTAGTAGCTGCCTCGGCTGGGTCAAGGGTTGAAACACCGGCATTGACGGTAAATTCAGCCATGGCCGTTTTACCTTTTGGCGCATCAAGCGTAGCGGCATTACGCATGACTTTAACATTTGCCTCTTGTTCGGACGTGTCGCGGCGCGATATTTCCCAAAGCTTTTTAATAATCGTTATAGGAGAGGTGCGCGTAATAAACAAAGCGGTAAGTAAGATAAGAATGATGTAAATAAATGCCGCCAACCCAGCGTTGGCAAGCTGCAGCATAGCACTATTGACCGCGTCTCCCACAAAGCCGCCGGTAGTCTTACCTTCTGAGTTCTTTAGTAAGCCAAATAGACCAGCAAACCAGATCAGTTCGATAGCTGTCGCAAACTTCATAACAAACGGAATGCGGTTATCTTCGGCGCGGAAGATCTCGACAGCAACATACATAAAGACTACTGGCACAACGTAAACACCGTACCCAATAGTAGCCACCGTTACTTGGTTAAGCCAATCAAGCACAGGACCGCCCAGGCCAAACCAGCCTAGGATAATAAGCAGCGAGAAGACAATAAGAAGCACCGCCCCCACCTGGGCCCAGAAACCGTTTGGCAATACATGCTGAGGTGCAGTACTTACGGGAGCTTTTTTACGACCAGCTGACTTGCGTTTCTTTTTTGCCATATGCTTTTTATTATACGGGCTTTCTACCCTTATTGATGAGCTATATTATAGCAAAATTTACCACATTTTGCAAGAGGCTTATGGTTAGTAGCCGCGCGTATCGCTACGAACCTTTGGCTCGATAGCTTCGCTATCCGGCACTGCCGGCGCTGGAAATGATTTTGGAGCAGGTCGCTTGAACGGACGATTGCCACCCTGATTACCCTGGCCACGGTTTTGTTGTTCGCCCTGGGCATTGCCACGATCACCATTGTTTTGTGGCTTACCGCCGCCACCAATTTCGTTAATAACTGGGATAACAATAGGCGTACGACGAGTTTGGTCATACAACACGTGGGTTAATTCGTCTTTAATTTCCTTCTTAGCAACATCAAGGTCAACCTTGCGGCCGTTAAAGGTGCGGGCTACTTTTTGCTTCAAGTACTGGCGAATGATACCCATGAGCTCTTCGCTATCGCGCAGGTAAATAAACCCACGGCTGATGATATCAGGGCTAGTAAGCAACCGTCCACTCCCCTTTTGCACAGTCAACACGACAACAAAGATACCTTCGTTGCTCATGTGAATGCGGTCTTTCAAGACAACTTCAGATACGATCTCGCCAGAGTCGTCATACATAACGCCACCAACCGGCACGCGCCCTGCTTTACGGGCTTGGCCCTGGCTAATCTCTACAACATCACCAGAGTCACACACGAAGATGTTGTCGCGTGGAATGGCTGCCTCTTTTTCGGCTAGCTCGGCGTTGTGCACCAACATGTGGAATTCACCGTGGATTGGCATGTAAAAGGTCGGGTTAAGAGCATTGATAAGCTTAACGTGGTCATCGTAGTAGCCGTGGCCAGAAAGGTGAAGCGGGCCAATACCCGTAAGGTGGGTCTTGCCGTTTTGAATAACACCACTACCCTCACGCATCAAACCATCAACGGTACGGGTAACGTACTTTTCGTTACCAGGGATTGGGTTTGAGCTGAAGACGATTTGGTCGCTGTTCTTAATTTTGATGTACTTGTGTGAACCATTGGCCATACGGTTAAGCACAGCGCTAAACTCACCCTGTGAACCGGTACAGATAATAGTTACCTTGCTATCAGGCAGCTTAATGATGTCTTCCATCTTTACGATAACGTCCTTAGGAACGGTAATAGTACCTGTGCGAAGCGCTACTTCAACGTTTTGGATCATACTGTAACCAGCAAAGGCTACCTTACGACCATGCTTTTTAGCCTCGTCGAGGATAATTTGCATACGGTGAATCTGGCTACTAAAGGCACTAATAATAAGGCGGCTGTTTGGATACTTCTCCATTACCTGACCCATGCTCTGTTGGATATCAAACTCACCGTGGGTGTGGGTACCATCTGACTCACAGTTAGTGGATTCGTTCATAAGAAGCGTAATGCCTTCTTTGGTGGCAATCTCCGTTAAACGGTCGAGGTCAAACTTTACGCCGTCAACTGGATTATCTTCGAAGCGCCAGTCACCAGTGTCGACCACGACACCTTCTGGAGTGCGAACAACTACAGCGGTGGCGTCAGGAATTGAGTGGTTCACACGCACCAACTCAATGCTGAAATTATCACCTAAGAAGACTTGCTCGTGCGCCTCTGGGTCCATGACGTGATAGTCGGGTGCGTATTCGGTTGTGGCTTCTTCCATGTTCTTTTGCACCATAGCAAGGGTAAACTTAGAGCCATACACCGGCGCAGGTAGCTGGTGAAGTAAGTGACGCACCGCACCAATGTGGTCAAGGTGCCCGTGGGTAAAGATAATACCGCGGATTTTATGCTTGTTCTCAAGCAGGTACGTAATGTCCGGCACAATATAGTTAATACCTGGGTAATCTGAGCCTGGGAACAAGAAGCCCATGTCAATGACAATGATGTCGTTATCGTATTCGATAGCCATCATGTTCTTACCAATACCCATTTCACCAAGCCCACCAATTGGAATCACGCGCAGACGTGGACCAGGAGTACGTGGTTGTTTCTTTTGGTCAGCAATACTAAATTGACGACCTTTGTAGCCGTTGTAGATCGACTTATTTACTGGAACGTTAATAACGTGCTGTGAAGCGCGAGCATTAACATCATCACTGGTACGGCGTTGGGCGCGGAATACTTCACCACGACGCGTTTGCGTGTTAGCCAGTACAGTGTTGTTTTGCTTTGGACGCTGGTTATTTTGGCCATTTTGACCGTTGTTATTGTAGCGACCGCGAGGGTTTTTGGCAGCATCGTCTGCCTGTGGAGTTGCGAGTCTTCGTCCTCCCATAACTGTGTTATTTCTCCTTTTTGTTAAAAGAGTTCTTCCGGGTACTTTCTGTTTTGAACCGTGAAGCTTTCTTTCTGGTTAACAATTAATAATTTCGTCATAAAGGGCGGGGTTTGGTAGATATAATCGGTAATTTCCCCTTGAAAGTGATCTTATTATAGCATAGTACGCCCATAGACACAATCTGGTTTATGTGGATAGTTGCTAATTATTGATTTTTGTCTGTAATCTGTTATAATATTTTTATTCTTCAACCGAAGAACACGAGTGAAGGGAGTGGCGCATGCCGTCACTAGAGTCGATAGCATACGCACTAGTGGTCATCTCGGCCGCTATCTACATCCGAAAGGAGCTGGCGCGGAGCCTGAAAAGGACCGTAAAAAAGACCTTCAAACATCACATGCAAAGGTTCAGACAAGAGGAACAGGAGGTGCGCGAAAGCATCACACCACGATTCGACCTCTGGTGGCAGGAAAACGGCAAGCCCCAAGTGGAGCAGCACTTCGCCGACATGCCACAGGGTCCGTTCGCAGTTCACTTTAGCCACTTGGGCGAGGTGGAATTCGAAGGAGATCCCCGCACAGAAATGGTTCGACAAGAGGCTCTGGAGTTCGCGACACACCTCTCCAGCAAACACCTGCACGACAGGCTGACGAAGGCAATGGGCCTCAAGAGGGTTCAACGCCAGGAGATGGACGAAGATCGAGAACGACACCTCGATGAGCATCGATCCACACTGGTGCGGTGCGGGATCGACCTCAAAGCCTTCGAGTCAGAATTCACACCAACCTCGGGCAACTCGTGAAAAAAGGGGGGGGTGGCGCACGTCACCCCCTCCACACCCCCCTACAGGGGGCTTTTTTAATGACTTAACTGCCTAATAACTTCTGGAACTTTAAGAAAGTCATCAATCAACGTTTGGCGTAGCCCCCCGTTATACAGAGCGGCAGCGGGGTGAAACAACGGCATGATCACAATTTTATGATCACCAAATTGAATACGCTTGGGCTCGCCGTGGATTTGGCCGATTTTCAGACCTGGCAAAAAGTACTCCATGCTATGGCGACCAAGGGTAATGACTACTTTTGGTTGAATAATTTCGAGTTGTTTTAAAAGATACGGCCAGAAGGCAGCTTTCTCTTCAGGTAAGGGGTCACGGTTATTAGGCGGACGATATTTCACGATATTCGTAATATACACATCGCTACGGTCCATACCGGCCTGGGCCAGCATTTCATTCAAGAACTTACCAGCTGCACCCACAAAAGGCTTTCCCTGTAGGTCTTCATTTTTACCGGGCGCTTCACCGATAAATACAATTTCGGCATCAGGATTGCCATCGCCCATTACTAATTGTGTGGCTTGGTCGCGTAATTCTGGGCAAACATTCGCCGCCAAAATAGATTCGGCGAGCGCATCAAGTTGAGCTTGGGTATCTTTTGCAGCCACCATATTACACCCCTACTACACTGGAATGGGTTTTCAGGTAGTCTTCGAGTTTTTGCTGAGTATCGGTAGTAAGGATAGTTTTACGGGTTGATTGAACGTTTTCGCTGAACGTCGTGCTTGCTGCGTTAATTGCCGCAAGAGTATCGGTACGTTGCTGCGTGAGGTCTTGGATCATCGCGGTATCCGCAGGGTCTGTAGTTGCTAACTGTTCAAGGGTCGTAGCGAGCTTGGCGTATTCAGCTTGAAAACTAACGACCAACTGTGTGTAGTCGGCGTCGGGAATACCGCCAAGTGCGTTAAGCTTATCCGAGCAGGTGCGGACCGCAGCCGCAGCTTTGACATCCTCTGATACATTAGTCATTGATTGACTACACAGCACGAGGACCGGACGCACCTTTTGCATAGCAGCAAGCACATTAGTGTTATAGGTAATAAAAGCCTGCAGTTTTGCGTTGTAGGCGTCGTACAGTGTTTTACCTTCACCCGTAGTAAGCACTGTTTCTTTACCTAGGGCAACATTCTCGGTTTTAAGGGAGGTTACAAAATTACGAGCGGTATCAATGTTTTTATTAAACTGTTCGTCAGTCGCTCCACTGGCATTTAATGATGACCCAGCCGCACCAAGCAGGGCACCAGCATGAATAACATTGTTATATTGCGCCAAAGCATCACGATACGGTTGGCGCAGCGGGGTTACTAAAATAGCAAACACCATAAACGCTAGTAGCAATGCAGCCACAATAGCACCAGTAATAATAAGTACTTTTTTAGTACGGTAACTTAGCCCTTTTGACACAGTCGGTTCGGTCGAATCCACAATTATACCCTCTCCTCTTTACCTACAGTGTACTATATTTTTGCCACAGATATTAACGATCTATAGCTGCACTACCGTGCCACCCAATTGCTTACGGAAGTGGGTATCGTGCGAGATGAATAAAATAGCACCAGCATAGCGCTCCAGAGCTTGCTCGAGCTCTTCAATACTTGGCAAATCAAGGTGGTTAGTTGGCTCGTCCAACACAAGCAATGAGGGGTTATCAGCCAGCATGTCAATAAGCTGCAAACGGGCTTTTTGCCCACCACTAAGCTGAGATACTGGTATATTGGCATCACCCGCAGTAAAGAGGTAATCTGCCATGAGCTGGCGCACTTTCGTATCACCTACTTTTAAGCCCCGTGATAAAAATATGTGTTCAATAGCTTCAGCTAGTGTTTTATTCAGCAGTTCGCTAGAAGTTTCTTGTTCATATACACCCACACGAATTTTTTTGTCGACATCAATATGACCGTCAAACACCTTGGCGGTTGCAATGGGCTTGGCGGTATTTTTTTGGGCCGCTTCGATAGTAGCTAGAAGGCTTTTTATAAGCGTAGTTTTACCGGCTCCGTTACGGCCGCGGACTTCTACTACCTCCCCTTCACGGACTTGAAAACTAACCCCTTTAAATAAAGGTGTTTCGCCATAACCAAGCGCTAAATCTTGGACCGTTACCAATAAACGGCTAAAGCCCTCCTCGCCGGTAACGCCGTGCAAACGAATATTTTTAGCCTTGTATTTTTGGTACTGCTCGCCAGTTTTGAGGCCCATATCCTGGACCGATTCGCGATCCACCCAAAAGGTTGGCTTCTCGATTTTTTCAAGCTGGGCAAGTTCATCGCGGGTTTGTTGTTCAAGGCGCTTAAAGCGTTGAATAGTACCAGGATCGCGAGCTTTTTCTTTGAAGCGCTGGTATTCGATTACCTTCGCTTTGAGGTTAGTAATGCGACGCTGGGTAAGTTCGTATTCGTTCATCGACGAGCCGGTCGACAGCGAGTTTTGACGCAGGTAATCGCTGTAGTTGCCTTTATAGCTAATGATCTTCTGGTCTTTAATTTCAAGAATACGATCCACTTTTTCGAGCACATCACGGTCGTGGGTAATAATCAGCATGGCATCTTTAGCAGCGGCCATCCAGGCCAAGAAATTATCTTTTGCAACGTAGTCCATGTGGTTGGTTGGCTCGTCAATAAGGGCCAGTTGCGCATTAGAAAGCATTACCTTAGCCACTTCAATCAGGCGCTTTTGCCCACCACTTAAGTCGCCTAATAAAGCGTTGATTTTAGTGCCTAGTTGGAAAGAATCAAGGATCTTTTCGACTTCATTTTCAATAGTGTAATAGCCCAGCGCGTCAAATTGCTCCAGCGCTTCAGAGTATTCGTTGATAAGGCGCATGTTGTCGCCCATCGTATCGGGGTAGGTTTCAAGTATATGCTTCAAGTTAGTGTATTGCGGAAGGTCATGCAAAATGTATTCAAGCACCGATGTTTGCTCAAAACCATGGTGTTCCTGACGGGTAGAGATAAGATGCACACCCTTGCCTACTTGTACCTCGCCCTGGTAATCTTTATCCTCGCCAGATAACACTCTAAATAAAGAGGTCTTGCCTTCACCATTACGACCAATCAGACCCACCTTCTCACCATCATCAACAAAAAACGACGCATCTTTAAGAAGCAGCTTGGGGCCAAAGGATTTTTCGTTAATAGTAGCGGAAAGAATCATACTAGTAGTTAATTATAACAGAGGTGGTAAATTCTCGTTAGCCATGAGCTGGGTGTTTTTCTTTAAGATCTTTCCATTCACCCCACACTAGGTAGATGATAATGACATCCAAAATTGTAAATAGCCACATACCCAGCGAAAGCGGGTTTTGTACGAGTGCATACACCTGGTACACCAAAAAGAGCCCCAGAATAGCCAACGCATACGGATACGCCCAAATAATCCGACGTAGCAGACAATACACCAAGGCTAACTTCACTACCCCATGGCCAATAAGGAAAACTATCAAAAATACCAAGCCCGACCGCGCCAAGTCGGCATCTGCATGGGCAACGTAGGTCGCTATAAGATGCGACATATGTGTATGGTGTAGTTCGGCCTTACCGACAATGCCCTGCAAGAAAGCATGCAGTACATGCGGGGCAAACAACAAAAATAGCCCGGCCGCAAGCTCAATAAGGCCGTCGACACCTTTAATGCCGACACCTATGCGGTAGATAGTACTAAACCAAGGCTGGTTACGAATGGAAGTCATGTGATTAGTATGAACTGGTAAGTTGCTGATGTCCACGGTATCCATACACAAGTCAACGTCACACCCCTACTATCGTCTAGAGGCGGTTCAATATTTTCTATCGAAAAAATACATCCTGGCTTTAGCATTCGAGAAAGCTTTTCGGTAACCATAGTCATTACCGATTCTGTCGGATTTCTCCGAGCTTTTGACACCGTAATTCACGGCATACACTTCCTTATGTAGTCGTGTCCATATCTGGCCTGCATTTGAAAGCACCTGACCATATTGCATACTAGCAATCAGAAATTCCAACGTATGATCACCCGATACATCAAATACTGTCCGTAGGCCATCGTTTTGAGTATATACAACGTTCAAATACGGTGGAACATCTCCATCTTCTAGTGCAACAAATACACCATCGTCCCCTTGGGTGTCTCCACAAGCCTGCATTTCAAGGTGGGCCTTTCCTGTTGAGGTTTGTATTGTCACCGAGAACGTAAACCCATATTCGTCAGCGTTCTCACCTTGATTATTTCCGAGCTCCTCTAGCCTTATCTCTGAAATATCCGTGACATCTGCGTTTTTTTGGATAGCAGTAACAAACTTGTCAAAGTACTCACGAAGTCCTTTTTTACCCTTCGGATAGCCACTATAGTTATAGATTCGATATTTTTTTGGTACCCTGTGTGGCGGATCATGTCTGAGGTACATAAATAATTTCCGCCACCAATCAAGTGCAATCGTAAGAATAATCAACGGAAGAATTGCAACAAGCATAAAAATAGCGAAGGGAATGAGGATGACATACCCTACAACTATTCCGATTTTCGTAACAATGCTTTTTATACGCACGTCAGTCTAAATTTAGTTTTTGAAATTAACAACTACTAGCGATTAGCTTCTTTGACCGAAAGGCTCAAACGCCCCTTCTCGTCAATACCCATCAACTTGACCTTAATGGTCTCACCCATCGTTAACACATCTTCAACCTTTTCAACACGTTGGTCAGAAAGCTGTGAAATATGAACCATGCCATCAATACCAGGCAAAATGTTCACGAAAGCACCAAAGTCTTTAATACTTACCACTTTACCGTCGTAAATACGGCCAACTTCAGGCTCTTCGGTAAGGCTCTTGATCCAGTTAAGCGCGGCTTCGATCTTAGCGGTGTCGGCAGCAGCAACCGTAATAAGACCGTCATCCTTAATGTCGATTTCTGCACCTGTTTCGGCAGTAATCTTGTTAATGACTTCACCACCCTTACCAATGACCGCACCGATCTTATCAGGGTTGATCTTGATCTTCTCGATGCGTGGCGCATACGGGCTAAGGGCTTCGCGTGGCGCAGCAAGCGTTGTGAGCATGTGTTCCAAAATAACCGCCCGGCCCTTTTTGGCTGTCAGCAGGGCTTCTTTAAGAATTTCTACCGGCAAGCCATGCACTTTCATGTCCATCTGCAAAGCAGTGATACCCTTGGCCGTTCCGGCAGATTTAAAGTCCATATCACCGGCAAAGTCTTCGGCATCAGCAATATCACTAAGGATGTTAGCTTCATCGCCATCCATAATAAGACCCATAGCAATACCCGATACAGGAGCGCTAATTGGCACACCGGCATCCATCAAGGCTAAACAGCTTGAACAAGTTGCAGCCATTGAGGTAGAACCGTTTTGGCTCATAATTTCGGTGACGCTACGGATAGCGTACGGAAAATCTTCTTCTTTCGGCAATACCGGAATAAGCGCACGCTCTGCAAGGTAGCCGTGACCAATTTCACGACGGCCCGGTGAACCAAGGCGCTGCACTTCACCTACTGTGTAGCCAGGGGCATTGTAGTGGTGCATATAACGACGCTCACCATCGTTAATTTCCATGGTATCAACCATCTGGGCGTAGCTCAGCGGTGCCAATGTAACAATGTTCAAAGCCTGGGTCAGGCCACGAGTAAAGATCGACGAACCGTGTACGCGCGGCAATACCCCTACTTCACTTGAAAGTGGACGGATTTCATCGAAACTACGACCGTCAGGGCGCGTTTTGTGTTCAACGATACCCTTACGAACATCCTTGTGTACCGCAGCCGTAAAGGCTTCGTCATATTTGTCGCGTGGGTACGTTGCATCTTCGCCGTTCTCTTCGGCATATTTCGCAGCGGTTTCTTCATGAAACGCCCAGCGTAATTGGTTAATGAGTTCGTTGCGTTCTGGGTATGGCTTGCGGATAGCTTCACCAAGCTTACCGTCCACCCAAGCATCAGCTGCCTCTTGGAGGGCTGGGTCTGGCAACACCAGGGTGTATTCCTGGGCAACTGGGGCTATTTTGGCAGTCAGTTCTTGCTGGAGCTTAATAGCTGGTTGGTAGTGTTCGTAGGCCCAGGCCAGTGCATCGGCGACAACTTCCTCGGGTACTTCGTTAGCGCCCGCTTCCACCATAGTGATGCCACTTTCGATACCGGCAACTACGAGGTCGAGATCAGATGCCTCACGCTCCTCTGGAGTTAAGAAGGCTTTAAACTCGCCGTTAACACGCCCAACGCGAAGGCCCGCTACTGGACCATCAAATGGTGTACCCGTAAGACTAAGTGCAGCCGACGCAGCAATCATCGCAATAATATCGGGGCGGAAAGCCGGGTCGAGGCTTAATACACTGGCAACAACCTGGACTTCTTGGCGATAGCCTTTTGGAAACAGTGGGCGGATTGGACGGTCAATAAGGCGACCAATCAGAATCGCTTCGTCTGAAGGGCGACCTTCACGCTTAATAAAGCGGCTACCACTAATTTTGCCAGCTGCATAAAATTTTTCTTCATAGTCAATGCTGAGTGGGAAATAATCCAGCTGTACTGGACGAGTGCCCACCTGTGCAGAGCCGAGCACAACGGTATCGCCGTAGGTTACCAGCACCGAACCGGTGGTACGGAAACCGACACGGTTGACTTCCAGCGTTAATGGACGGCCTTCAAATTCGGTCGTCACCTTTATAATGTCCTTGCCATAAGGGTTGATAATTGGCATAAGGAACCTCCTTCTTGTTTGACCCACTTTTATTCTTCGAGCGAGTAAGTAACGGGTACAGAAGTTGGAGAAACATCTCAAACCGCTCTATCCAGCACTTAGACGCTGTGGGGTGTCTTCATTATAGCAGTAGAGAGCCCTTTCATCCATATGCCATGGGAGATATTATTGCTTTTTTAACAATAGTATGGTATAATAAGATAGTTAGAGAATCTCACCGTGAGATCCTCACGAACCTTGGAAGGTGGAGCATGCTGAAGCGCTTCGCACAAAACCCGGTCGGCTGGCTGGTATTCGCGATCATCGTGCTGGCTTTCGTCAGCTACTTCCTGCCGACGATGGTCATCATCGCGTGTGTCGCAGCTGCGCTCATCACGTTGGTGTTCATCGGCCGCTTCATCCTGAAGCGCTGGGGCGGTGGCTCACACAACGGTGGCGCCTACTGCACTCACTGTCCGCATCCGGACCACGGGCGACAGGCCTGCGGACTGTGCCGATGTGCACACAGCTGAGTCCGCGAGGGGCGAGATGTCACAGCAGTCCTGTGCTTCTCGCCCCCGGGCGCCCTATCTCCACCTTCCAAAAAAGAATTTCCGGCATCTAGGCCGGCTTTTTTTTATTTAGCTCCCGATAATAACACCGACGCGCCGCGAAATCGCCTCCGATGGGTCGAGTATTATTGCCCTTCCAGCCACCAGCCCGGTAATTTCCTCTTTAATCCAATGATAGTGCGTACATGCAAGGACAATAACATCAGCGCCTTGCTTTAAGACACCCTCAATCGTACGCGCGATATGGCCGTGCTGTACTTGATTGTGTTCTATCATAGAAGCCCACCGGCTACAGTCCGGCTCGACCACTTTTACATCATTTGCGTAAGTATCTTTCAAGCCTCTATAGCGGCTGCTGTTTAATGTTGCAGGAGTTGCGCATATAGCAATAACCCCCGTTTTCGTTTGTTGGGCAGCTGGTTTTACCATCGGCTCAAGGCCCACAAAAGGTGTAGTCGGGTACTTCTCTCTAAGAAACTCTATCGCCGCTGCCGTAGCGGTATTACGCGCCAAGACAACAACATCGCACTGTGCATCGAGAAGCGGTTGTATAGCCGCATCAGTAAGAGAAATAATTTCTTCACTTGAGCGGCTACCGTATGGAACATGCTTACTATCGTTGACGTAGAGCACTTCATCGCTGGGGTAATCACGTTCGAGCCGCTCTGCAATTGCTTTGCCACCAATGCCCGAATCAAAGACGCCGATTTTCATAGGCCCACAGTATACTGCTGATTCAGCCACTGTACAATTTGTTGTCGCGTCGTGGCGTCGTGATATTGCGCAAAAACGAGGGCAGCGACTGGCGTATAAGCCGTGGCAGAATACATCGTCACCGAGCTAAAGTTAAACCCAGTATGCGCAGTTAGCGAGGCGCTCGCATCTGACTGTGTGTCGTAACTCGCGTAGATCATAGCACCATTAGTGGTCACCCAACCGATATGGCGACTCGCTGTGTTCATGATATTATTTTTTGTTAGGTCACGATTAGTTTGAGATGAGGTAGAGTAATAGGCTCGCGCCGTATCGCTACTAGCCGCACCAGTGCGGAGCTTAATTGAATTGTTAGAACTGTTATTTGGGGATAATTCGATCATAGATGACCAGCTAACTGTCGCTGGGCTGTTCGTCGTATCAAATACCCCATAAAGGGTTAGCTCTTGCGCCGACTCAAGCGGCGTATCAAGCACTGTCGTACCCGATGCCTCTGCAAAGCCAATTGGCGTTTTAATGTCGACCGTATTACCCGTCGACTGTAGTATGTCCGTTTGAATTTTTCGAGATAATTGGCTAAGCTCAGTTTTGCGCGCTGAAGCATCCGCCCGCTGTTTAATCCCATTATAAGAAACAATGACAATCGCAGCTAAGATTGCAATCACTACGACAACAATAAGTAATTCAACAATAGTAAAGCCTGGGCTTGGAGCTTTTTTGTGTTTCATTCCCACCAATCGTCGCATCGTACGGCTCATTATAGCATCTGTTTAGCAATGCATAAACTAAAGTACGCCATACCCAACGAGGCCTGGATCCTCCTGTAATATATTAGTTTGAATGCGAATTTTACCCCCTTCATTTCCACCAACAGTGGTCACTGTGCCGTTATCATTTTTAACCACTATATTTGTATGTTGGCCATGCGGACTTGGGTTGTCATACAGCACAACATCGCCTACCTTAGGGCTATATTCGGCATCAGCTGGCTTAAACTTTCCCACGGATTCATAATAGTCTCGAAGCGTGTAAGTACCAGGTATACGCCAGCCACCATTATTCGGATTGCTAAGTGGGGCATCGGCTTCTTTCATGATCCAGCTGACAAAATCAGCACACCACGATTCCTCTGTACCCATAGAGTACTTTGTACCCGGCGGCTGTTCACGGTATTCCTGCTTCAACAAGGTAAGTAGTGCGCCTTGGGTGTTGGTGAGTCCAGCAGTATTAATGGCCGGAAATTCCTGCGTGGTCGACGGAAGCTGCGTCGTTGCCACAAGGTTTGGTACGATATTAAACCGACTATGGATAAATGCCACAACCACAAGCACGCCAATCAACACCATAGCGACTATAAAGCTAACCTGAGACAGCGCGCGGGGTTTTAGAACGCTTTTGAGGAATGGTTTGGCGCATACTACCCGTTTCGCGGAATAGCAATAAGATCAATGTCGAACACTAAGTCGCTATTTGCTGGAATGTTTGGAGCTGGGCTTGACGCACCGTAAGCTTGCTCTGCCGGAATAACCAGTCGGCGCGTACCACCTATTTTCATACCAGGCACCCCACGAGTCCAACCGGCGATCACTTGGTCAAGACCAAAGCTAATTGGGTCGCCAAAATCGAGGCTGCTTTGAAAAATAATACCGTTCTTTACCAGCGCACCAGTGTAGTGAGCGGTAATTGTAGCGCCAGGCTTTACTTCTTCACCAGTACCTACTTCAACGTCAATAATTTCGAGGTCTTTTACAGCATCCTCACGCGGGTCAAAGTTATGTAATTTTGTACCTTCATAGGCCATGGTGGGTTCTCCTTGTTTTATCTATTTTATAATGGGCCGAACTTCAATAGCAAGCACACCAAACCGAGCTTGATCGTCAACCGAATAATATTTGTTATACTCGTCTGCCGCCTCTTGAGCATCTTTGGCATAGGGAATAACCTTGTCGTAGCCTTCCGTTGCTACCATGGTAAGAAAATCGCTGTATTGCCGAATGGCGACAATTTTGACGCGAGCAGCATCAGCCGCGCCGTCGCGTAATACGCCATCCTCACCTCTTATATCGCGACGCAAGGAAACAGTATCACCAACCTTGTATTCGCTAAATTTGCCCTTGTTTAAGCGCCCCTCAATGGTCTTACGACCATCCATGATGGCATCAAGTAATCGAGATTCGCGACCAGACTGCCACACGCTCATTTAACGTCACGCCGCGGGAAAAAGATAAGGGTTGCTAATAATCCCAGCACTATAATAACTGCATAAAACAATATATTACCCCAGTCTACTATATCCTTGGCGATGTTTACCGCCGGGAAATAGTAGAAGAACGAAAACTTCTCGTAATCGGCCAGCCAGTCTACAGCCTGGCCAAAGGTCGAGAGCAGGAAGCTACCAATCGCCACAATAATGGCCACACCGGTTGTAATGGCGCGTTTGCCGGTTGAGAGACCAATGGCGTATATGATCGTTGCCAAAGCCGTTACAAGTAGCCATGTAAACAAGCCGAGACGAACAATAACCGACTGATCCAGCGTCTTCTGTATGACAGCAATACCAATTTCAACTCCTACCACCGTTGCGAGCGAAGCAACGAGGCATATGACAACAATGGCGAGCCACTTGCCAAAGGCAATTTTTCGACGACTCACCGGAAGGGCAATAAGGGTGCGCAGTTGACCCTTATCCTCCTCGCCTACTGTCAACCCGATAGCAAGTAAGATAGACAGGATGCTAATGAAAATCGGCAGCCGAATATCGAAGAGCTGGCTCCCTAAGTAGCCCGGTAATTCACGCCAATCTTGAACATTTCCCACCAAGCCTTGAAATGCCGGCGGCAAACTATCTAAAAGTTGATCAATTTGGCCACCGCTAAACGAAGGGTAAAACGATGTCATCATGAAACCCAAAAACAGCAGACCTAGCGACCATCCCAGAATAAAGTAACGTTTATCACGCAAGGTTTTTAGAAAAACATTAAACATTGCTTGGCTCCTCTTGGTATAAGTCTTCGAAAGCCGCCTGGGCGCTATGATCGGTAATAGAAATATCTTGCAACTGCGGTAGCGTGCCGAGCCATTCCTGTAGGCGCAATGACTTGTCCTTATAAATGAACTGGAGCGCATACCCGCCAGTCACAGCTTGGGTATCAACCAGTTCCGCACCTTTTGGCGCCGTTACTTTTCGCTTGGTGACAACGCGCACTAGTTTACCCGCCTGGGCTTCAAGTTCGGCCGCTGGAATATCTTTTACTAATTCGCCATTTTTTATAAGCAACACCCGGCTACATACGTCAATCACCTCGTTAAGATAGTGTGAAGACATAAATACCGTTGCGCCGCGCTGCGATGCTTCACGTACCAACTCAAGGAAATGCTGCTGCATAAGTGGGTCCAGTCCACTACTTGGCTCGTCAAGAATAATTAAATCCGGTTGGGTCATAAAAGCGGCAATAAGAGCAATTTTTTGCTTGTTCCCCCTTGATAAGGTAGAGAGTTTTTTATTGAGCTGCGGGTCAAACCGCTCCACAAGGCTCTTAAAGTTTTCGGTTTTAGTACTTGAGCCATACGAGCGGGCCACAAACCGAAGGTACTGCGCACCCGTCATGCCGTCGAATAAGCTCATATCGCCAGTAGCAAAACCGATGCGTTTATGGCTTTTATGGGCACGGGGTAATGTTACCTTTTTATTAAAAAGGTACACCTCGCCCTGTGATGGTTTTTGAAAGCCAAGCAACATGTTAATAGTTGTAGACTTACCAGCCCCGTTTAAGCCAACAAACCCTACAACCTCGCCTTTTTTAACCGAGAAAGATGCGTTACGGACAGCTGTAAAACCGCCGTATGTTTTTGACAGATTTTTTATTTCCATGATAGTGGTCATGGGTATAGTATAGGGCGGTTACCCTGAAAGTAAAATACTAGCGCGCCGCCTCGATAAGTGATGCAAGTGTAGCGCCGCCGATATGACGGATTATGTCCATTTGGTTTTCATACGCCTTGTCAATCTCAGAACCCATTGCTAACCGGTCTTCGTCGTTATCAAAACAAAACGGTGTCAGTCGTTGCATAGCCCAACCACCATCTTCACCACGATTGACAAGGGTACCTTTTGGAAGCTCAACACCGTTTAGCGCAGTCGGCTCCTGAAGAAGGAACGTATGAGAGCCATAGGTTTTTTCAAGCATTGAAACATCGCCCACCTGAATAGCCTGCAACTTTCCTGCGAAGTCTGCTGCACCTAAGTAATAGCTGGCAACATCGAAACAAGCCCCGTACTCAATCTGTATGTAACTACGCGTAACGGGTAACTCAGGAAGGTCGCGCGCATCCCTGGTAATTGATTGTTTCATAAGCCTGAACAAGAGTTTTGCCGGCTCAGCCATGGCAGATTCATCAATACTAAAAAGTTGCTCTTCTATGGCCGTCAGCGCTGCATCTTGAGTATCCACGGTACCTTCCGGTAGTACAAACAAATTACCCACTTCACGCCGCTCATCGCTATCTACCCATTTAGCGATCTCGCGTGACATTTGAGTGTATACACCACCAAAGCGCTCCGCTTCACCGACCCGAACCATCTCATCCATGTACCTCGGTTGGAGTACAAGCCCAGCCTTATCAATCGCATCAAAAAATTCTTCTGCACAACGCGTTTCAATAAACGGAACACCTTCAATGTCACGCGCGTTATTGGCTCTTTCTGCATACCAATATTCAGGGTCCGTGGTAAAGGAAATAGCCATGCGGCCAGTCTCATCGTAATGAACCGTCTTTACTAACCCATTCCAACGATCAACTTTGGTGTAAGTTGTTTCTTCTCCCTGATCAGTTACACGATGACCTATTTGTATACCATATCTAAATTCTAGAAGCTCTTGCACATTAGTGCTATCACCTGGTTGAGGAAATGAATCAATAAGCTCCAAACTGCTTAACGCCCCTAGGGTTCCGAGATTGTCTTCATCGGGGTTGAACCAATCCGTTTTCACGGTAGTAGCTTTATAATCAGGTTCATCTAATAGCTGAGCCAGTTCGTGGAGTGCTCGATGTGCAGGTGATTCCTTATACCGATCTATCACTTCGGTGCGAATAGCCTGGGGCTTCATTTGATATAGTTCATCAAATGGTGCGTCTTCAGTACCATCGACCTTAAAGCGCAGTGTCAAGCCCTCCCCTATCTTATTTACATCCATATGCTCGGCATCTTGATGGATCTGTAATGTTACTGGGGTGTCTGGTGGGGCTTGAAGGACGCTTGCTACATCATCGGGGGAATAGCCGAATTTATCTAAAACTAGATAGTCGTCCCAGGATACCCTGGCTATGTCGTACTCACCACCGGTGGCAGGAGGCATAACAAACGGGCTCATTGGTAACGAAATGCGGTCAATAACCGCACCCCTCAAGGCTTCTTGCGCCTTTTGTTCGGCACGCTCATGGCGAAGATCGCGTAAGGCATCGAGTGTATTAACAGGAGCTTCAAACTCAGGTGATGGCTCTTGCGGACGGCCGGTGCTACTCATTATTGTCCTCTGATATGTATATTTTTATGGTGGTAAATGTTATGTTTATAGTAGCATAAACACTAACAAATGTCAATCTGTTAACTGGCTCTCAAACAGCGTATAGTAGGCACCTTTTTTCTTTACTAGCTCTTTATGTGTCCCCTGTTCGACTATTTTGCCATCCTTGAGTACGTAAATGACATCAGCGCGCCGGACGGTTGAAAGGCGGTGGCTGATTGTAATAATGGTTTTGTTCTTTTCTTCAAACAACCGTTTGAAAATACGTGACTCAGCCAGGGCATCAATAGCACTGGTGGGTTCATCTAAAATAACCACCGGGCTGTCGCGGTAGAAATTACGCGCCAAGGCCAGCCGCTGTTGCTGACCACCCGAAAGCGCCACCCCTGGCGTACCGTCTTCACTCTCCATCCATTGCACAATATACGTGCGGTCTTTTTTGGGGAGTTTATCAAGAAATTCTTTAGCTTCGGCTTTTTCAATCGCCCGCTCGTAGCGCTTAGCGTCTTCGGGTCGAGACACGTCGCCAAGCAAAATATTGTCTTTGGCGTCGGCATAGTCGAAGTCGATGGACGACTGCTGCAAGACACCAACCTTTGCATGCCAACTTTCGAGGTCTAACTCGGTAGTAGGTATGCCATCAACTGTAATCGTACCGCTGGTTGGATAATAAAAACCCAGCAGTAGTTTTATAAGTGTTGACTTACCTGCTCCATTCTCGCCAACAATAGCAATATGAGAACCCTTTGTAACATGCAAGGATACATCTTCAAGAACATGACGATCATTGTTTGGGTAGTGAAACGACACAGCATCGACTGTGATTGATGTAGGCGAGGTATCTAGCCTTACCTTGCCTGGCTTCTGAGTTGGCAAGTTCATAAAAGTATCGTAGGCGGAAAGATTAGCTAAATCTTCATCTATGTTAATAAAGCTCTGCGCCACAGAACGCATACTACTAAGCCCCCTTGAAACAATTTGTTGTACATAAATAAATTGTCCAATTGGTAAAGCATGGGCAATAATGTGCAACACAACATACAAAAGCGCCACGACTTCTGCAACTGCTTCAATAACACTCGCTAGAAATTCCTGCTTAAGGAATTTTCGCTCTATATGGATTTGCTCTTTCTCGTCTTGGTCTCGATATTTCTGGCGTAGCGCCAAAAGGTATCGAACCAGCCCATACAAACGGATTTCGGCAATACCGTGGATCTGCGTTAATTGCCACTGGATATTACTCGCCTTACGGCGGGCATCAACGTTTTCAGCCCAATGATCAGTACGGGCTTTGGAAAGCCTGTATTGAATAAGTAAGCCCGGAATGACCGCGGCTAATAATATTAAAGCCAGCCACCAGCTCACAAATAATAGTGCAATAACAGAGGTAAAAAGACCAACAAGCGATGTTAAGACCGACCCCAACGTATCGAACATATACACATAGAAATTTGAGAATTGCCGAGATTTGTCCAGTAAGTCGGCCGTCTCTTTGTCATCGTATCGCCAATATTCGAGGGATAAGAAGTGACCAATTAGCTGGTCATTCACGACCGCCTCAAGCTTATAACGAGCAGCTCGTGAAATGTAACGCTCGACCGTGGACCAGGCCACGGTAATAACCCCCATAAGAGCCGTAAGTATCACATAGGTAATCGCCGCTTGACCAGCGCCCGCCTCACCGTTATAGGCGCGAGCAAGTTCGGTGGTTGTCTGGGCTGCAAAAAAAGTTGTAAGAATTGGCAAGGACGAGTCTAGTACGGCGCTGACAATACGAACATAGAGCACCGACGGCGCCGCCTGATAGCTAATTTTTCCCACCCGTACCAATGCCGCTATGCGCTGCTTGGCAGTTAGCTTTTCTTTCTTCTTGCGAGTTTTATAGGCCATGGGTAAAAGTATACAGCAGCAATAAAAAAAGAACTCCGCTTATTTGCGGAGTCCTAGTTTTGCTACGACAGCTTTGTAAGCTTCGAAGTCTTTGTTCTCAAGATACTTTAGAAGTTTCTTGCGGCGTCCAACCATCTGCACGAGGCCGCGACGAGCCATGTGGTCGTGCTTATTGAGCTTAAGGTGCTCGGTAACCTCTTTAATACGCGTAGTTAAAACAGACACTTGGGCTTGTGGGCTACCAACGTCGGTTTTGTGCGTTTGCGTCAGGGCGAATGCCTTGGCTTTGTTCTCTGCAGTAATCATCAGTGGTGTATTGTAGCAGAAAGGTGTCGGCTTGACAAGGGTATAGTATAGTAGAACGTAATGAGTAAACCCGTAAACACTACGCGTAACTTCTACCAGGTACTCGTAAATACATTAGTTGCTAATATTACGACGAGCTTTTTGTGGTTTGCTCTCACCTTTTGGGTGTATCTTGAAACAAAGTCTGCTCTAGCCACCGGTATTTTAGGCGGCACCTATATGCTCTTTATAGCTTTTTGCGCCATTTGGTTTGGCACTATTGTTGACCAACGCAAAAAGAAATGGGTTATGACTTTTGCCGCCGGTTTTACCTTAGCGGCTTTTGCTATTGCCGGTGTTATTTTCTTGGCTATCCCGCGTGAAGCATTATTAAACCTACAACAACCGTATTTCTGGATATTTTCTTGCGTTATTCTCGCCGGAGCTGTGGTTGAGAACATGCGCAATATCGCCCTTTCTACTATTGTTACTCTTCTGATTCCTAAAGAAAAACGCGCCAATGCTAACGGCTTAGTTGGCACTGTGCAAGGAATTGGGTTTATTATCACCAGCGTCTTTAGCGGCTTAGCCATTGGATTCCTGGGTATGGGCCCGACGCTTATCATCGCTTCTACTTTAACTGCTCTATCTTTTGTGCATATTTTATTTGTTCGTATTCCAGAAGAAACCATCGCCCATGACCCGGAATTGCAAAACAAGAAAGTAGACATTAAAGGGAGTATTGCGGCAATTCGAGCTATTCCGGGATTATTTGGGCTTATTATCTTCTCGATGCTCAATAACTTCATAGGCGGCGTGTACATGGCACTAATGGACCCCTATGGTCTGACCCTGTTTTCGGTTGAGATGTGGGGCATCGTCTTTGGTGTTGCAGGTACCGGGTTTATTGCTGGCGGAATTTTAGTCGCCAAATTCGGACTTGGCAAGAACCCTGTACGCACACTTCTACGCATGGCCATCGTGATGGGGCTACTCGGGGCATTCTTTACCATTCGGGAATGGTGGTTGCTGTATGCGGTTGGCATATGGCTGTACATGGTGCTTATCCCCGTTATGGAAGCAGCGGAACAAACTATCATTCAAAAGGTCGTCCCTTACAAACGCCAAGGCCGGGTCTTTGGTTTGGCTCAGGCTGCCGAGGCTGCTGCGGCTCCGCTCACCGCATTTGCTATCGCCCCTCTTGCACAGTTTTGGGTACTTCCAGCCTTTGAAAACCCCGCTACGAGAGAAAGCTATTCATGGCTCCTGGGTACAGGTGAAGTGCGTGGCATTGCGCTTATCTTTTTAGTATCAGGATTAATTATGGTTGCTCTAGCGCTATGGGCATTTGGAACAAAAACATACAAACGACTCTCCAAAAGCTATCAAAGCGCCTAAGCGTAACCGATAAACCCACCCACTAATTATGATAAAAGCCAAGCATGAGCATTGACTTTTTATCTGTTACGTGGTATAATTCAACATGATATGGAAATTGTGAGGTTTCCTTCGCACGGAGGGTTCTCCGTACGAAGCATTGTTACATTTGTCCTGGCCGTGATTGCAACGGCCCTTTTATGGACAACCCTGGTAGGCCACACTACTCACGCTGCTACCGACGCCGCCTGGGCAAATGACAATACAACGATTCTATTTGATAATCACGGCTACACCAAAAATGCCGATTTTAAAGACACTACGGGGACAATCCCAAGTGGTGCTACAGTTTTTACCGCGCCCGTACAAACCGATACAGCATCTGGAAAGCAGAAAATGCTGGTACTGTATTTTGCCCCTGGTGTTGACCCGCCTACAGCAACCTCGGTTCAGCACGTAGCTTTTGATTATGACAATGGTAAGATTTCCAACCCACACGATAAGCAGTCGGTTATCATGGCACCCCAAGGAAGCACAAACAATGTCGTTTCATCGTGTTCGGTCAGTGGTATAGGTTGGATTATCTGTCCTGTCAGTACCTTCCTTGGTGATGCCATGGATAACGTCTTTAACTTCCTGTCTGATAATTTCGTGAAGGTGCAGCCACCAATGATTGGCAACACCAGCACTAACAGCCTGTACACCGCCTGGAATATCATGCGCACGATCGCTAATATCGCCTTCGTTATTGCCTTCTTGATTATCATTTACTCGCAGTTAACGAACGTAGGGGTATCGAATTACGGCCTTAAGAAGCTCATTCCTCGCCTCATAGTTGCCGCAGTGCTTGTGAACATCTCTTACTATGTAGCCGCGATCGCGATCGACCTTTCGAATGTTATTGGGTACTCGATTCAAGACATATTTAATGGCATCCGTGAACGACTCTTCCATATGACCGACGATACCGCGGCTGGCATCAACAATGCGAGTGTTACGAGCCCATGGACAACAGTCACAGCGGCCGTTCTGGCTGGCGGTGGTGTGATTGGCGGTATTTACTACGTCTCAGGTGCCGGGCTTTACTTCCTCGTCCCCCTACTAGTCGGGCTTCTTCTGACACTTATCTTTGTAGTCATTATCTTGGCCGCTCGCCAGGCAATTATTATCATCTTGGTTATTATCGCCCCACTCGCCTTTGTGGCTAACCTCTTGCCTAACACCGAAAAATGGTACAAGCAGTGGCAAGATTTATTCATGACCATGCTGATCTTTTTCCCAGCCTTTGCATTGGTATTTGGCGGGTCGCAACTGGCCGGGCAACTTATTATTCAAAATGCCGGCGATAACCTTGTTACCGTCATGTTTGGTCTGGCCGTGCAAATCGCACCGCTGGTTATTACGCCGCTCATCTTGAAGCTCAGCGGCGGCCTGCTTGGCAAGATCGCGCAAATCGCCAACGACCCACGCAAGGGTATTCTGGACACGCCGCGCAACTGGGCTAAGGAGCGTGGTGAAATGCGACGCCAGAAAGAACTCGGCAAGCCACTTCGTCCATGGACTCCTAACCGCAGCGTTCGTCAATTGCTCGATAACAACAAACGAGCTCGTCACGAAAACACCGAAATATACAAGCAAATTGCCGATAATAAGTGGCACCAGGGCTCGCGCTACCAGAAGATTCACATGAAAGCCTTCGAGGTAGAAGTTGAAAAGCAAATTATTGAAGATGCTAACAAGAAACATATTCAAGATGCAATTAACTCAAAGAATACTCGGCTTAATGTACAAAACGCTCGCCTAGAGGCTGGTAAGCGTGCACTTGAGCACACCGTAAAGATTACCGAAGCAACGGTCAAAGAGTACTCTGCAGGTACTGTTCCTACAGGCGCAAATGCAGAACTACAAAACATCATTCGAGAAATTGCCAGCACCCAAGAAAAGACCAGCCTACAGGGTATGCGAGCATCTAATGCTGATGCACAAGTTCAGCGTCAATTCGCAGAAGCACTTAAAAATGACACTTCGGGATCAATGCGAAGGGTTGCGGCTGGTATTAAACAAGGTGGTATGGACAGTGTCCTTGCATCTGCAACCGCAGCGGTATACAAGGCTGACGCCGAAGATATCAAGAACATTCAAGATACCGCCGATGTTAACCCTGGTGACCTTGAGAAGGCCGCTCGTCTCATGACCGAAGCTATCCGCGCAGGCGACACCATCAAAGCTCGCGCCTTCCAGAACATGCTGGTTACGGCCGGGGGTGCCGGGATGGATAAGTTCCGTACTACTATGATTGATGTCGGCGCCAATATTCCTACCAAAGTGGATATCGCAATGCGCGAAAACCTTCTTGCAAACCATGGTGCCATTAAAGCTAAGTCAAACGACCTTATCGACTGGGCTGCCAAGGGTGAAGGCAAGAGTCTGGAAGACTTTACCTACGACGGCAAGGCATGGCGAGGGCTGTCAAACGAAGACTTTATCTTGCAACACCCTAAATCGCAGGCACACGCACTGGATCAGCGAACTGGCGCCTTCGATGCAGCACGAGCCATCAGTATGCTGGATGACAAAATTCTCCGTCAGAAGATTGCACCGGACATCATTGCCCGACTTAACGAGATCGCTGGACGCGCACGAGACGCTGGACCAGAAAACGGCCCTAGCGATCAATAGCCTCGGCGCCCTCAACGCTCCACTTCCCCACTTTCGTACGACGAAGCGCCACGCAATACGCACCAGTGCCAAGCACTTTACCAATATCCTCAGCCAAGCTGCGAATATAGGTGCCGCTGCTCACGTGAACGCGAATACGAATATCTGGATACATATAGTCGAGCAATTCAAGGCTATAAATGGTTACCTGGCGTTCAGGAATCTCCACTACCTCGCCTTTACGCGCTAAATCGTACGCTCTACGGCCGTTGATTTTAATAGCGCTAAACATAGGCGGACGCTGGGTAATTTCGCCTCTAAATTGGTCCAATGCGGCTTCTATGGCCGCATGACCAGGCTGAGTGTCAGACACAGCGGTTAACTCACCCTCTGGATCACCGGTACTGCTAGTCACCCCTAGCCGTATTGTAGCTTCATACTCTTTGTCTAACTTCGAATACTGCATAGCATTGCGACATTCTTTACCTGTTACGATAATCATAAGACCGGTCGCAAATGGGTCCAGTGTGCCCGTATGGCCTACCTTGGCCTTTTTACCTAGCTGTTCGGATAATCGGCGCCGGACGCGCGCCACTACACCAAAGCTGGTAATACCATCAGGTTTATCAATAAGGAGGACACTATCTTCGTTCATAGTGCCCTATTATACCATTCACTAAAATTAGGCGTTTGGCTGCGGAGGGATTTGGAATTGAGTAGGGTCATTTGGCTGAGTCGGTGGTGGCGTTGGCGCTTGAGCCGGCTGTTGTTCAACTGGGTTCACAGCGGGTACATCCGGTAGTACAGGTGCAACGGGTTCAATACTTTCCATAGGAGGAAGGCCCGTTCCTGATACTTCCGGTGCAAGAATATCACCTAAAATTGCCGGTTGCTCGGTTGGAGGGAGCGGAATAGCTACACTTGGAGCCGCCGGAAGGCCCTGTGAAAAATCAGGAATTGGCGGAGGCAATGGTAGACCCAAGTCTGTTGGAGTAGTTGGAGCTGGGACTGGATCTGGTATTGACATAACAGGGGCAGGCTCTGGTGCTGGTTGAGCCTCAAGTGGCTGAATCACCCGCTCGCCACCAACGCCAGCTGCTTCTGGTGGTTGGTCGACTGGGGCTTCCTCTGTGGGTGTTTCATCGAGGGCGTAAGCCGAATGAACTTCATTTTCTTGTCGAGGAGCTTCCGTGTCGTTAACGCCAACGGAACCTGGTGTTGTGTCGGTAGCGCCTCCTAGGTATGAGTGTGAGAGAATGGTTTTATTTTGATCATTTTCAGCCGCTCGACGAGCATCGTCGGCCGCTTGGTCTGTTGTGGCGTTTAATGTTCCGCCAAGAGTAGGCTCGACGACATCATCCGGTAGTGCATAGGCGGCAGCCGTCGAAGCGACTGGTTCAACCGGCACTTCAGCCTTGGCTGGCTTTATTTGCGGGTGAGCTTCCTTGGCAGCTCGTTCTTGTGCCGCTTCAACTTCTTCAGTAACCAACTCTTTCGCCTCTTCGTCACCACGAATTCGACGGTCAAGGTCAGCTAGACTCTCTCCATCGTGACTAATATTCAAGCCGTCTTTTGGTTGCTTTGGCTGTTTGATGGTCATCGTACCGTTGCTGTCGGTCGTTGTCTCGGCAGTATCATCGTCGTTTGATGCGTCTTCGAGGTCGGCGGTAGTGTCGTCAATCTCCTCTTCGTCTTCTTTTGAGGTCTCAACCACTTCGTGCATAGCTTGCAGTTCGTTTGCAATAAGCTGCTGGTCGGCGCCAGCGCTCATTAAGGAAGCCGCTACAGTCAGTGTTTTTGAAGTAGTGTGCTGATTGCTGAAACGATCGGTTTCGGCAACAATACCTGTCAATAAAGCCGTAGAGATTGATTCATCAAGAAGTGACTTCTTTTTATCTTCCTTCATAGCCTCGGCTAGGCCGGTAACCATTTCACTTAGGCTACTTGCACCAGCATCATGCCAATCGATACCACCAAGATCACTCGTCTGATCCCCCGCGGTAATGGTAATAATGGCGGCATCATGGAGAATTTGGCCATGGTTTTCCAAAGCACCATCAAGGTGGTCTTGGTTATCGACGCCAAGTGCTATAACTAGTTCCACATTATAGTCACCTTGGCTAAATTCAAGGTCGCTTTGGTCAATTGTTGTTTTGTACGGCGTAATAAATATCTTCACCGCATCACCCTCGACTTTATAGCGGAGGTGGTCTGCTTTTTCCTTGTTAAGAGCGATAATGAAATCACGCAAGCTGTCAGTAGTATCATCGAACGTCTTCTCTGGTTCTAGGAAGGCAATGGCTGGTGGTGTTTGACCACTGAAAATAGCGGTGGCATATTTCTCTTGCTTATCAAGTAACATCGTTAAACCAATTGCAGCCGATAGGGCGTCAACTGATGGGCTATCAGATACAGTTACAAGAATCTTGGTTGATTCTTTAATCTTGGCGACTACCTGTTGTTTTGCTTTTATTTCGTCCATGGCTCTTTTATCTGTGTTGGTTTCTTTTTGTCCTTTAAATAGACGCGTTTGCCTCACTATAGCATAAGAGTTTTTAAAAAGTAAAGGCCCCCAGCAGGCTAATGCGAGACGGCTTCGCGCTGGGTTTCGATGGGGTCTCTACGCCCATCTCAACTCAGGCTGCAGATGTCGTCGCATTAGCCTGTCTGGGGCCTTTACTTTTTAACACTTTTCATCTATAATTACCCCTTGATTGATATAACAATTTCTAAACAAAGGATCACTACTCGTGCCAATCATCAAATCCGCTATCAAGCGCGCAAAACAAACCGTCGTACGCCGCGAACGTAACGTTGCTACTAAGCGCGCCCTAAAAGACGCCGTTAAAGCTTTTAACGCTACTCCAAGTGCCGCTACCCTTTCTGCTGCACAAAGCGCTATCGATACTGCCGTAAAGAAAAACGTACTCAACAAGAACACTGCTGGTCGTCGCAAAGCACTGCTCGCTAAAACAGCCAAAGAAGCTGGCGTAAAGCTTACTGCTACCAAGAAAGCCGCTCCTAAGGGCGCTCCTAAAGCAACAACTGCAAAGACGGCAGCTCCTAAAGCTACTGCTAAAAAACCTGCAGCAAAAAAGCCAGCTGCTAAGAAGTAGTTCAGAACTATATAAAAAACACCCCACGCACTGGGGTGTTTTTTATATGGAAAGCAATGTTTTCTCGATAATTAGCCATGGCTCCCCACGTGATCGCTTCAAGTCGGCATCAGCCTTAGCAAACAGCTCAACGATACTGGCTACTTTGTGTTCGCCCAGTCTTTTAGCGTGACGACCTAACTTCGAGGCAACGAACGGGTGAATCGCAAAATCTTTTGGTGCATTGTCTCCTTCCTGAGCATACGCCACAGTAGCGAGCGTTAGCGCCTGTGAAGAGAGCAGCGCAAAAAGAGCATACGGGTCTTCGGTGAGTTCAAGTGTAGCGATAGACTCACTTACTTTGCGGCTATCGCCCTCTAGGGCAGTCTCAAACAATTGAAACACATTCTCGGTAGGGCTGGCAGGAATAATTTGATCAATAGCATCAATAGTAACCGTATCAAGCAAAGACAGCGTGTCGAGCGCCTGTGATAATCGCCACTGGTCAAGCCCTACTCGTCTCACAAGATGACTCGCCGTAGCAGCATCAAGATCGAGCTGGTACTGCCCCATTCGCGCTTTAACCCACTGCTCCGCCTTTTGGGTGTCTCGGTCGGTCCATGGTGTAAATTCTTCTACAGAGGCGGCAGCTTTCAGTGCTTTATAGCTCGTAGTTCGCTTATCTGGCTTTGTATCAATAAATACCACATGAATGGCATCATTGATACGAGGAAGCCATTCGGGGAGTTTTTCCCACATACTGGAATTGCGTGAGATATCTTGTATAACGACAAGTCGTTCAGTCGCAAATAAACTCATACCCATAAGTAAGTCTGGCAACTGAGCCAGTGTTAATTCAGTACCGTCGATACGCTCTGGCGAACCATCGAACTTGGACTCAATCGACTTTAGGGCCTCACGGACTTCAAAACTATTTTCACCAATCAACCAAGTAATCATGGACTTAGTATAGCAAGACCAAAGAGTGCCACCTATAACTGCTGACAGTATGGACAGATATGCGTGCCCCTACCGGCCACGCGCATTTTCTCGATTGTTGTTCCGCAACGAGGGCAAGCAAGGCCTTCACGCCGAAAGACACGAGCAAAGTTCATGTAACTCCCCTTCTTACCTTCGGCGTTTACATACGTATGGTTTGATGAGCCGCCTTTTTCAATCGCTATATTCATAACAGAACGCAACTCGTTATATAGCGTTTCAAATTCTTGCTCAGACAGGCTCGAAACAAGACGCTGTGGATGCAGCTTCGCTCCCCACAGTGATTCATCTGCGTATATATTGCCCACACCAGCCACCACAGACTGGTCAAGCAAAGCGGCTTTTATATTAGTTTTACTCCGGCGCGAGAAGCGCTGCATAAATTCTTTGGCCGTAAATTCTTTAGCCAAAGGCTCCGGCCCGACCTTTTGCATAAAATCGATGTTCGGTATCTCAATTGTCGGGAGTAGACGCACCCACCCAAACTTCCTTTGATCATTAAAATAGAGAGCGGAGCCATCTGTAAACTGAACAGTGACTCGTGTCGACTTATCTGGCAATATATTCACTAAGCTATCATTAGGGTGTCCTGCACCAAATCGAGTATCACCAACAAACACTAATTGTCCGGTCATTTTCAGATGAATAAGTAGACTATAGCCTGTTGAAAGGTCGATCATGAGTACTTTGGCACGACGACGAATGTCAATTATGGTTGCATCAATGAGAAACGACCGGACATCAGCTTCTGTATTTGGAAACCCCTTTTCGGTGTCATGCGTCTCACTTTTTATTGTTTTACCAATGATAAGACTCGATAAACCACGACGCACCGTCTCGACTTCTGGCAACTCTGGCATACTATATTCCTAAAGCTTTAAGCTATTGGCTATGTTTGAACCTTCAGGAATTTGGCTCAAGAATAGTTGTGACAGCTGCGTAGCGTTGCCCTTCAAAGACCCGGGAGATCCGCTACAGGTTGAAGTCCACCACATAGCCTGTTGCTGGCCACCAAGAAGTGTACGAAATTCGTATACTCTTCCGGTAGCACAAATACCTTCAGTATTGTTCTTGTCAGCATCAAAGGGAGTGCCAGCCGCCATATTTGCCTTGTTGAGGGCATTAACGAACTGTGTATATGCAGCAGTATTATTGCTTAACGTCTGTTGGCTCGTAATAGTATTTAAATACCCAGTATACGCATTAAAGTCGCGCGTATTAGGTGAAATAATGATCTGGTACGAACGGAAATCTTCTTGAGCAACGATAGGTCCGCGAACCGTCATACTGACCGCTCGTCCATCAGCTGTATCAACGAGTGCTTGCTTATTAAGGTCCGTTTGATTAACCGTTGTTGAGCCACTACTATTGCCACCCGAGAAGAGCAGCCGCGCCAAGGCAACCAAGCCAGCGATAGCGATAATAATAACGACGATTGTCAGAATTGTCGGGAGAATGCGTGATGTTCGATATCTAGCCATACCTATAGCTTAGCCTTCCTGCTCACCCCTGTCAATGAGAGTGTTCAAATCTGTTATACACTGACTATTGGTTTTGAATTGAATTGCCTGCATACCAACGGCGCGCGCGCCATCGCAAAACTCGGCAATATCGTCAATCATAACGCACTCGTGCGGCTCCACCCCCAAACGAGCAGCGGCAATGTGATAAATTTCCGGCTGGGGTTTTACGTACCCCTCATCACCCGAAGCAACCACGGTATCAAAGTGAGTTGTTAATTGGTTATCGGTAAAACGAATGCTTAAACGTTCACGACTACTAATATTGCTCAGTAGTCCAATTTTATAGCGATTTTTTAAAGAAGCGATGTACTGAAGAAGTTCACTATTCGGTATTTCGGCTTTTTCTTGTTCTTCGTAGATCTCTTCAGGGTCTATGCCTAATAGGTCGGCCATGTACTGCGCAGATTCTTCACGGCTAATAACCCCCAGGTCTGAGGCGTGGTTAATAGAACGCATTTCCTGAGCTTTTGCAGGATCCTCTTGTTCAACCTCAGCCAGGCGCACTTTGTATGCGTTACCAAGCAGAACACCAAAACAGTCGAAAATAATTGCTTTAATCATGGGTAATTGCTTTTTCTAAGAAGATTTTTTGCTCGAAACCACCCCGCTTGTCAGCTTTTTTAAGGCGTGCGTTTTCGATCTCGTCTTTACTATAGCCCAAAACGTCATCAAGTGCCTGTAAAACTTCGGCTATATCGGCTCGCTCACCTAAATCACCGTCACTCTCGAGTAGCTCTTTAGCCTCTTCGACTAGCTTTTCCAATAAAGCCTTTCGAAATTCATCATCATTCAATATATGCGTCACTGGAGTCTGATTATCATCAGTAATGATTGCCGGAATCAGGTCACGTACTAGTTTGTTGTACATTATGTCGACCATTATAATTCACCCCAATTTGCACCAATGTGCACATCGACTTTAAGAGAAATTTTAAGTTCTGGTGCAACATTCTCCATAGTACTTTTAAGTATCTCGGCAACTTGCTCGGCATTTTCGGCTGGACACTCTACCAAGATGGAATCATGGATTTGCAAAATTTGTTCACCGAGCCCCTCAAGCTTTTCATCTACTTGAAGCATGGCTCTTTTCATTAAATCGGCCTCGGTGCCCTGAATAGGCATGTTTGCGGCGGCTCGCTCTGCACCAGCGCGCACCATAAAATTAGAGCTTTTTACATCTGGTGTTGGGCGACGACGACCGTAGTACGTTTCAACATAGCCTTCAGTGCGGGCTTTTTCTAGCGTCTTATCAATAAAAGCTCGAATTGGCGCCCTCAGTGCAAAATACTGGTCAATAAACTGTTTTGCCTGAATAAATGACATGCCCGTGTTAGCCGCCAAACCATGGGGGCTCATACCGTAGAGAACACCAAAATTAATAACCTTGGCTGCCCGACGTTGATCTTTAGTTACTTCATCCATTGGGATACCGTAGACTTCACTGGCAGTTTTAGTGTGAATGTCGACATCACCGTTGAAATCGTTAATAAGCTGGTCATCGCCCGCCAATATGGCTGCCAAGCGAAGCTCAAACTGAGAATAATCGGCACTAACCAGCAATTTATCACCATCGGTAATAAAGGCTTCACGAATACGCCTACCCTGCTCGGTACGAATAGGGATATTTTGAAGGTTCGGGTTAGTACTACTAAGCCGGCCTGTAGCGGCAACATCTTGGTTGAAAGTTGTATGGATACGCTGTTGGTCGTCAGCTAGCAATGGCAGCGTATCAACGTAGGTATTTTTAAGTTTAGCGAGCTCGCGGGTCTTTTCAATCAGTTCAATAATGGGGTGTTGTCCACGTAGTTTATCAAGCTCAGCCTGGCCGGTGCTATAGCCCGTTTTGCCCTTTTTAATACCCGTAGTTGGCAGCATCAGCTTTGTAAATAACACTTCAGAAAGTTGCGCTGGGCTACCAATATTAAATTCATACCCAACCATTGTATACATTTCTTGCTCAAGGCGGGCATGCTCTTCACCTAGTGCATCACTTAGCTTTTTAAATTGATCGGGGTCAATTTTAACGCCAAGGTGTTCAATGCGAAACAGGGTGTACGTGAGCGGAAAATCGTATTCACGAGCAATAGTTGCAACCTTTGGCTCCTGCTCAAAGTAGGCCAATTGCTGGGTGTAGACCATACGAAGTCCAGCTAAAATAGTAGCCGGTTCGGCCAGATCTTCACCTATCAGCGCCGCTATAGAGCGATCTCGTAATAGTGGGTCTATCAGAAAGGCACCTTGTCGAATATCATGGACTGTTAAAAAGTGTGCATTAATATTGTGGCGTGCCAGCCCGTGGTACAGCGCTTTTACATCGTAACTTACTACTGTCGCCATTTCGAAGGTACGCCAGACCGACGGGTTAATAGCGGTAATTGGTAGATGAAACACAGTGGTATCATCTGTTGAAACCCACAACTCGTCATCTATAAGTTCGACAAACACAGGCCCATCAACCATCAAAGGTGATGGCCAAGCGATTTCTTTTAGAGCAGTAATGGAAGGTGCCGACTCAACAACAGAAACAGTATCACCAAACTGCATATGTCGAGGCAAGCGCTTTTCAAGAGAAGTAAATTGTAGTCGTTTCAGTATAGCCGCAACTTTATTAAGGTCTGTGTCTTCGACGCTAGCTACCGCCCAATCAAGCTCAACCGGCGCGTCACACCAAATCTTACCGACTTCTTTAGTCATGTACGCCAACTCTTTACCAGCCTCAAGCTTTTTAGCCACTGACGGCTTGATGTCATCAAGGTGTGCATACACGTTATCAAGCGTTGTGAACTCTTGGAGGAGTTGAATAGCCGTCTTCTCGCCGATACCAGGTACCCCTGGAAGATTATCCGAAGAATCCCCTTTTAGTGATTTCAGATCCAAAAATTGCTCTACTTCAATGCCATATTTCTTCTCAAAAGCCTCAACATCAAACTCTTCAATATTAGAGAGGCCGTTTTTTATAGCGTACACCTTGGTAGTGGGGCTAATGAGCTGTAGCGCATCAAGATCACTGGTTAGCAAGCAGGTTTCTATCCCCTTTTCAGTGGCTTGCTGAGCAAAGGCGCCCAGTATGTCATCGGCTTCGTAGTCATCAAGTTCGTAAAAGGGCCACCCAAAAGCCTCAAGAAGTTCTTGAAGTATAGGAATTTGGGCGTAAAAGTCATCCGGCGCTGGTTTTCGTCCGGCCTTATATTCAGGGTAAATTTCACGACGCTTGCGAATGTTTGTTTTGGGTTTATCCCAAGCCACCGCGACATAGTCGGGCTCGAGTTTTTTAATAAGTTCAATGGCAATTGAGGCAAAGCCATAGACCCCACCGGTTGGCGTGCCGTCTGGGAGCGATAACCCTGGCATGGCGTAATACCCTCGATAAAAAACTGATTTTCCGTCAATAACTGCCAGCCGCTTCATATCTATTAGTATAGCACTTGAGGTACGTTTATCTGATACAATACCCTTATGACACATCGTAACAATCTGAAAATCTTAGCCTTCGTCGGCCTAACTGGTGCCGGTAAGTCAACCGCTGTCGATCACTTTACCGAAAAGGGGTACCCGAAAGTATATTTTGGCGGCGTTATTTTAGACGCTATGACCGAAGCCGGCTTAGAGCACACCCAAGAAAATGAAAAACCGTTTCGTGAAGAGTTTCGAAAAAAATACGGCAAAGATGCGGTGGCTAATAAAATTGTTGAACAAATTAATCACTTAGCCGATGCCGGACAACATCGCATTATCGCTGATGGTCTTTATAGCTGGACCGAATATAAAGTATTGCGCGCGGCATTTCCAGGTGAGCTGGAGCTTGTTGCTATTGTCGCACCCCGACAACTGCGCTATCACCGTCTCTCACAACGCCCGGTACGCCCACTTACTAGCAGCGAAGCCTATGCACGAGACATAGCCGAAATCGAAAACATTGAAAAAGGTGGCCCGATTGCTATTGCGGACCACTTTGTTATCAATACCGGCTCAATTGAGCACTTCAATGAACAGCTCGAGGCTGTTGGCCAAGAGCTCGACTTTGCTTAAGACAAGTAATCGTGAAGTTTCTTTGAATCTTTGTGTTTACGAAGTTTCGCCAGTGCTTTCGCTTCAATTTGGCGAATACGCTCACGGGTCACCGCAAATTCCTGCCCTACTTCTTCAAGGGTATGGCTTTTGCCGTTATCAAGGCCGAAGCGCATACGAATGATTTTTTGTTCGCGGTCTGAAAGAGTCGACAAGATCTCTTGAACTTGTTCTTTCAAAAGTTGCGACGCAGCAGATTCTTCAGGGGTGGCACTATCTTCATCTTCAATAAAGTCACGGAGAACTGAGTCCTCGTCATCGCCATCGCGGCCAACACCAGCATCAAGTGAGGTAATATCCTGCTTAATCTTCATGACGTATTCAACCTTTTCAGGTTCCATTTCGAGTTCTTTGGCAAGCTCTTCAATGGTAGGCTCGCGGTTGAGCTCTTGGGTCATACGGCGCTGGGTACGGAGCAGCTTGTTAATGGTTTCCACCATGTGTACTGGAATACGAATAGTACGGGCTTGGTCGGCAATAGCACGTGTAATGGCCTGACGAATCCACCAAGTCGCGTAGGTTGAAAACTTAAAGCCCTTGTCTGGGTCGAACTTTTCAACCGCGCGCAGCAAACCGGTATTGCCTTCTTGAATAAGGTCAAGAAAATCAAGACCACGGCCACTGTAGCGCTTGGCAATCGAGACTACCAAACGCATGTTTGCTTCGGCCATTTTGTCCTTGGCTTTTTTATCACCATTTACAACTCGTTGCGCAAGTTCTAGTTCTTCTTCGGCGTTCAAGAGTGGGATTTTACCGATCTCGCGGAGGTATAGGCGTACACTGTCGTCACTAGCATCATCAAAGTACTGTTCTTGGCTAAGAAGGTCTTCGTCGGTATCAATATCTTCGTCATCAAGATCTTCCAGTGCAGGGCCGTCAAATTCAACAGCTGGAAGCGGTACATCGACAATATCCGCTACAGTATCATCACCAGCAATGTCATCGATAATGACATCTTCTTCAATAATTTCTTCGTCTTTTTTCTTACCTTTTGGCACGAGGCATCTCCTTTATGAGTTCGTTTAGTGCGTGGCGCAGACGCAAGGCTTCTTCGTCATTGCCATTATCTTCGGCAATGCGGAGTTCTTTAGTGAGTGCGTCTTTCTGTGTTTGCTTGTGTTCGGTTATGGTGAGGCGGACCAGGCGGGCTGCTTCGAAGCAACGATCTTCGTCACTCCATTCCCCGTACCGTGCGTCGGCTCTTAATAGTAATATTTTGACATACGTATCGTAATCTTGCAAGTTTTTAGGAATTGACTGGATAGGTTCGGTGTTTGTTTGAACGTATGTCAGCACCGCTCGCCGTTCATCGGTGGCCAGCATTTCAGTAGTAACATCGTTCAGTAATTCGCGCGTTGCAGGGTCTAATAGTGCAAGCGCCAGCATGCTGTCTTGATACGCCGCAGGGTCTTGTTTAATTTCTTCGGCAATATGCACCGGTTTCAGAGGACGCTCTGGTTGTGAGTCATCGGTCGTATTCGTAAGCTTTTCCTTAACCGTCTCCAGGCTAGTCGAAGTGTAGGCGGCGATTTTTTGCATAAAGTGCTCTTGCTCGACTGGATCGTTCAAGGCACGAACTACCCTAAGGGCAGCTGTAGTAAACCGGCGCTTCCCAATTGGCGCTGTCATATCTTCACGCTTGGTGTATTGAGTTAATAGCCAATCCACTACATTCTCGGCCTGGTCAATAGCCTGCCGCCATAGCTGGGGATCTTTTTGGATAAGTTCGTCGGGGTCCTTAACGTCTTCAGGAAGCGAGATAATAGTTAAATCAACCCCAACCGTTTGCGCAATAGGAATTGCTCGCTCGGTTGCCGCCAGACCGGCTGCGTCACCATCAAACGCTAAGCGAACATTTGGACTCAACCGGACAAGCGCCTTTAAATGTGCCTCCGTTAAGGCCGTTCCCGCCGTAGCTACTACTTCCGTAAAACCAGCCTGGTGGCTACTCACCACATCAAGATTCCCCTCTACAATAACCGCATAGTCGCCCTTACGAATTGCTTCTTTTGCTTGGCTCAGTCCAAAGACATGACGACTTTTGTCATACAAAGGCGTCTGCGGAGTATTGAGATATTTCGGAGCATTTGGCTCATCAACAATAATGCGGCCAGTGAAACCGATTACCTGGCCCGAGGCATCCATGAGGGGTACCATCATACGGCCACGGAAAAAATCACCGCCAAACCGATTCGTGAGCCCGCCAAGGGATAATTCATTTTTTGTGAACCCTTTTTTTACGAGAAACTGTACTAGAGCATCGCCAGCATCTGGGGCATAGCCGATTTGGAACTCTTGTACTACAGCCTTGCTTAGACCACGTTTTTGGAATACGTATTCGAGTGCTCGCTGATTCTGAAGCAAACTTTGTTGATAGTATTTAGCGGCTAGCTGATGCGCTTCAAGAAGACGGCGTTTCTGTCGAGCAATTTCTTGACCCCCTTTTGAATCGTACTGGGAGAGGTCTACGCCCGCTCGCTGCGCTAAAAGTTCCAACGCCGCCCTAAAATCAAGCCCTTCCACTTCCATCACAAAACTAAAGACATCACCTCCTTTGTTGGAAGAAAAGTCATGCCATATATTTTTTTCGGGGCTGACATAAAAGCTGGGCGTTTTTTCGCCGCTAAAAGGGCTGAGGCCTTTAAAATTACGGCCGGCACGCTTTAGTTGGACGTACTCACCAACAACATCTTCGATGTTGAGTCGAGCTCTTACTTCCTCTTTAGCGTCTTGCATAGGCTTAGTATACCCCACCAAGGCGAGACTCTCCTACTATTTACCTCTGTTATTGATTATGGTTAAATAGTGCCATGAACCCAAGCACTAATCAGACGCCGCTCGACTACCTCAACCAGATCGCACCCCAGGCACCTAAGCGTCCGGTTTTCGCGTGGAATATTCGCACCATCCTGTTGGCGGGAATAGCGGCTATAGTGCTTGTTATTATTTTGGTTAATGTGGCCGGGGCAATTGCGAATGCCCAGAAACAACCATGGGAACGTCTTTACGCTAAGCTCGACGCTACTTCAAGTGTTGTAAATGATTCGAGTACCAGAATAAAAAACAGTCAGTTGCGTTCTTTAAATAGCGACTTAAAGCTATACATTACCAATACTCAGCGCGACCTAGCAGCCCCACTAGCAAGTCTTAATATCGTTCCGAAGAAAATTCCCGCGTCCGTCCTTGCACTTGAGTCAAATGCAGATATGAAGCAACGACTGGAAGTTGGCCGCCTCAATGCAAAATTTGATAGTACATATGCACGCGAAATGACCTACCAAGTAGCCACCATTTTAGCTTTACTGCAACAATTGTATTCTGCCGGTGCGGGCCCACAAACCCAGGCATTTCTCAAAACTGCTTATAACAACCTAGAGCCGACATACACTGCTCTCTCGAAGTTCAGTGCCTCCAACGAATAATCTATTTCGATTCGTCTACTAGACGATAGCTTAAGCGAACGAGGTCTTTAATTTCTTCTTCATCGAGCTGCCCCGAACAAATAATAGTATTCCAGTGCTTTTTGTTGAGGTGATAGCCAGGAACGATTGTTTCGTATTTCTCACGAAGAGTCTCTGCTAAAACTGGATCGCACTTTAAGCTCACGCGCAAAGGCTTACTGCCGTCCGCGATAAGGGCAAACATTTTACCTTGGCCAGTGTCTTTGTGACCAATCTTATATACGCTCGTTCCTTCACCAAAAGGGAAATCCAACCAAGTATTTGGAAAGCTCAAAAGATATTCTTCAAGTTCTTTATGGGTCATGACCCTATATTACAGCCCCGTAAAGGGTGCTTGCAACTGTTTCTTAGTATTTGACCAATGTAGACGATCCAGGATCGCACTTGTTTGGGCTTCTGTTGCCGGCTTGGTAATCTTGCCAGCATCATTAGTGCCAACGACCCCGATGGTATACTGTGCGGTTATTTTCTTTAAATTCTGCTGCTGAGCTTTCACTAAACAGTCGTCATGAAAGGATTTACAGGCGTCGCCTAACGCCAGCCACTTTTCAAGATCTCCCCCATTATTATCAGCTTTTAGTGTTACGTCGATAGCTGCCGAGCGCGTTACTTCGGTTGTATCTTGTTGATCAAACATAAAGTTACCCATTGAATAAAAAATTGGTTTGCCTTTGTAGGCCTCGCTAGTCTGTACCCAGTGCGGATGGTCACCAAGCACCATGTCAGCACCTTGGTCAATCATGGAGTGGTAGATACTTGTCTTTAGTTCATCAGGAGTAGCCACATATTCTTTACCCATATGCGGCATAGCCACAACCGGAAAATAAGCGGCGTATTTGTTAATTTGAGCAATCGAATCAGCTGGTGGAATTTTAAAGACGCCATGATACGCGCAGAAAGCCAGTGGAAGCGCCTGCTTCTTCGTACTACCGTCGTCATAACTTACTGTGGCTGGTATAGCGAGCACTTCACAGGCATCATCGGCAACATATGGGTCGTAATTACCAAAGTACTGGATATTATTCTCTTGCAAATGCTGCTTGGTTTCGGCGAACCCTTCCGGCCCCTGATTATCAGTATGATTGTTCGCCAAGGTAAACGCCGTAAACCATTTTGCCGCTTCCGGTAGATAGGTTGGCGAACAGTTAAACGATAGCGTTGCGTCTTCTTCAGCCGAGGTTTGGGAGAAGCCCGCTACCGTGGGGCACTCTAAGCCAGCAATCCACGCATCATACTGGTCACGATGAAACTCATTGAGACGAGAAAACGGATAGGCAGTTTTAAGGGGGCTGGCCATCGACCAGTCGTTCATATACCGTCCCCAATATGCGTTGCCAAAATAAAGCGTGTGTACCGAAACAGACACTGGCTTAGGAGCCGGTTTAGTGGTTGCAACGGAAGGAGATTTCTCGGCCGGTGAATGGGTGGATCGACCAATAATGACTACCGCAAGCACACTCACAATAAAACATAGCGCAAGCGTAATGCTGCCTATGAGCAGTAGTTTCCTCCCACGATGTCGCCTAAGCTTCATAGTGTTTTTATTGTAGCATGCTTATTTTTTAATGAGAGCGGTGTAGTATTGCAGTTCTTCAATACTGCCGCGAATATCATCAAGGGCCCGATGAGCCTCTCGCTTGGCATACTTTTTACGATATTTCGCCTCGAAGACTACTTTCCAAGCTGAAACATCGAGCATACGGTAATGGAGTCGTTTAGTAAGACGCGTAAACTCTTTTTCGATAAAACGGCGATCCATATGGATAGAATTACCCGCAAGAAGCACGGGAATATCAGCTTTAAAGTACTGATCAACCAGCGCGAGCAAAGCATCCTCTACAGTACGCTTTGGCTGAGCCGCTTCTTGATTTTGCTGAATAAGCGCATCGCGTGTAGCGGGGACACTTTCCCAAAAGGTCGCAGCCGGGCCACTAAACATTCTGTCTTCTACAATTGCGTCAGGTACTTTTACGGCCGCTTCGTAACTGGCAACTTCTTTAAAATCCCAGTCGGTAATAATAGCGCCAACCTCGAGAATACGATCCTTCTCTGGGTCGAGGCCGGTCATTTCTAAATCGATCCATAGGATGTGCGGTTGCTTGGTGTTGGCTATTTTTTTATCCACGAACTAGGCGTCTTTCTTCTTGTCGAGACGATCAAGCTTAAAGACATTTACAAGCCAGTAGATAACCAGCGCCGTGGCAAGTAAAGTAATAGCAGATGAAAGTGCAGCACCCCACGCGAAATCCGCTTCACGACCAAATAGTTCAACGTGCCACGTAGCATTGGCAAGCTTATCGCCCGAACCAACAATAAATTGAACAATTGGGTTAATAAAACCTTCTACCAAACGCTTTACTGTATCACCAGCAGCGGTACCGATCGCCAGACCAACCGCTAAACCAATAACACCTTGTTTACGAATAAAATCAACAAAGCCATTTACGTGACCCCTTACGTGTTCTGTGCTGCGCGAGGCCACATTTCGTGCTTTACTCGATGATTGTTTTGCACTAGTGGATGTTTTCTTTTCAGCCATATTACTCCTTACTTCGTGTCGCTTCTTTGTAGCTAGTATATCATTTGAAATTCTTGGGATAAAAATCAGGAGGAATACCAGGACGCGGGTGGGGCTCGATGGGCGCATAACCCAGAGCCCCACCCCCACTCCACGCCAGCACTCAGGCTGGCTTGATGGTAACGCGGAATTTCTTCGGGAACGACTCCCCTTTGGAACCCTGTTGCGGCTGCTCCATAGGAACTCGCTCGACTTCGTAGTGGTGATCGTCTTCGAATGCATCGGCTATGAGCAGTAGCCTGGGGGTTTCCGCGGGATCGAGACCGAGAACGGTGGCGATGTTGCTGAGATGACCCTCCTGGCCACGCGGCTCGTAGTCGTAGAAGGTCAGTGATCCACGCGTCGCCACTTCCATGGCAAGGTCAAGGTCACCGGATGTCATGCTCTGGCTCATTATTCCTCCTGATTGTGAAATGTGCACCCATTTTAGGCACACGAGGTTTGCAGCTTACCACATACGGCAAGCGCGGGTACTGGTACTACGTATTCATTTGTAGACCTAAAACGCGTCGAGGTGATTTCCCTCGACGCGTTTATTGTTTCTGCAAATAAAACTTACGACGTCGAGGACGCATCGAGCATGAGGCCGAGAAGCATACATTGCTGATGTGTTACCGCTGTCATAATGCGGTTAGTATACACCTACCTTACAAGAAACCGCAACCCTTTGGGCTACATTTGGCTCGGCACTTCAATGCCAAGTAGCCCAAGGCCGTGCGTAAAGACATGCGCCGCCTTAGCCAATACCCCAAGGCGGGCATGGCGAATTTCTTCTACTAATTCAGCCGTAGCGATTGGTGTGGCTTCGTAGTAACGGTTGAGTTCACGAGCTAATTCATACAAATAATTAGCGACTTTGTGGGGTTCAAGCTCATTAGCGGCGCGTCGGACTACTTCTGGGTATTCGAGGAGTTTAGCGAGTACGTCTTTTTCGCTGGCATAATCATACGTGCCAACATACGGCATGCCGTAGCCATGGTCGCGCAGCAATTTATTTACACGCACAGCAGCATACTGCACATACGGACCACTCACCCCTGTTAATGCAAAAATAGTATCCCAGTTGAATAAAATATTTGTACGGCGGTCGGCGACGAAATCGCTGAATTTAATAGCACCAAGGGCGATTTTTTTAATATCTTCTTCAGAGACATCGCGGCCCTTTATCACAGCGCGAGCCTTCTCTTCTGCCTGGTCGAGCAGTTCTTCCATAAGTACCACACCCTTACGGCTGCTCATTTTCTCACGGGTACCATCTTCGTTAAGTTGGTCAATAAAACCAAACCAAAGGTGGATTAGTTCAGTGGTAATACCGAGCTTTTTTGCCATGGCAAATAGCTGCGAAAAGTAAAACTGTTGCTCGGCACCAACCGCATAAATAACTCTATCTGGGTGCCAGTGCTCTTCGCGATAAAGAATAGTCGCAAGGTCGGTAGTCGCGTATAAAGCCGCACCATTACTCTTTTGCACCAAAAGCGGTACATCAAAACCATAGTCATCAAGTGGCACAATCACAGAGCCGTCCTCGTTTTGAACCGCTACGCCCGTTTCTAGCAGTTTTTTAACCGCTTCTTTACCTTTGGGTGCAAAGAATGCCTCACCCAGCTCGTAGTTTGTTGAGATGTGCATGCGGTTCATGACATCGTGAATGTGCTTGAGCGAGATTTCATTAAAGCGATCGCTATAGGCTTTTGCCTCAGCGTCACCATTTTCGTATTTAAGAAGCCAACCTTGGACTTGATCAGCAAGAGTTGTTTCGCCGCGCTCAGCCTCCTCTTTTAAAGCCTTTCGCATAGCAATGTAGACGCGACCCAGTTCATACACACCATCTTTATTTAGAGCCTCTTCGCTGCCAAAGTTCAAAAAGCCTGCTATCCACATCCCTAGTGGCGCACCATAATCACCTAAGTGATTATCAGTAATAACCGTCCAGCCGGTCGCCTCCATGAGCTGCTTCACCGCCCAGCCCTGGTTACCAGTACGTAGATGTCCTACACTGTACGGCTTAGCCATATTAGGGCTTGGGTATTCTACAACAACCGTCTTGCCAGCGCCATCCTGGTTCGTGCCATACGCATCACTCCATTCTGCTTGAAGCTCCCTGGCTAAAGACGAGCCGGAAACACGGACATTAATAAAGCCCGGGCCAGCAATGGTCACCTCTGAAAAAGCGCCAGTTTCGCGCAATTTTGCAGCAATCTCTTCAGCGATCTCACGCGGATTTTTACCAACCTGCTTTGCAAGTTGCAAAGCAATATTAGTTGCGTAATCACCAAATTCCGCTGCAGGGCGTGATACCTGCGGCTGCACTTCAAGGTTGTACAGCTCATCAATAATACGACTAAGTTGTTGTTCCATCTCTGTTAGTATACACCGTTTTGGGCGTATTTCTACTTCTTGGCAGCTTTAATAAGCCCTACAAACAACGGGTGCGGACGGTTTGGCCGGCTCTTAAACTCTGGATGGGCTTGGGTAGCTACGAAATACGGGTGGCTAGAGGCTTCAATATACTCAACCAATTTACCGTCTGGCGATGTACCGGAAATAGTCAAACCACCCGCTTCAATTGCTTTGGTAAACTTCTGGTTTACCTCGTAGCGGTGACGGTGACGTTCGACCGTTTCGGTTGCACCATACGCTTCTGCCACTTTGGAACCTTTGGTTAAGTTGGCAACATAATCTCCAAGACGAAGCGTACCACCAGTTGATTCTTTGCCTGCTTGGCCTTCCATAATGTAAACAACATCATGCTTGGTAGATGGGTCAAACTCAGTACTATTAGCATCGCTAAGCCCAGCTCGGCGAGCTGCAGCAATTACTGACACTTGCAGGCCCAGACACAGTCCAAGATACGGCTTTTTATGATCAAGTGCATACTGTGCAGCGGCAATTTTGCCTTCAATACCGCGCTTGCCAAAGCCCCCCGGTACTAACACGGCATCAAGTTCGCCTAATTCAGAATCAGTGGTATCTTCGGCGCTCACCCACTTTAAATCGAGATTAACCTGCTCGTGCCAAGCGGCCGCTTTAAGAGCTTCAATTACCGAGATATACGTATCTTCATTGTCTAAATATTTGGCCACCATACCCACTTTAACCGTCTTTGGGAAGCGGGTTTCTTGGGCTTCAGCCAAGGTGCGCCATTTGCTTAGATCTGGCTTTGATGCGTTGCCCGTAAAGCGTTCAAGTACCGCGCCGATTCCACTTGCATACACAGTGAGAGGGACCTCGTACACTGTGTGAGCATTGGAAAGTAGAATAACAGCGTCCTCTGGCACACCGCTAAATCGTGCGATTTTAGCAGCAATATCACCTGGCGCCGGGTCATCAGTGCGCACTACTACACAATCCGGCATAATGCCAAAGCCACGTAAATCATTCAAAGCATTCTGGGCAGGCTTCGATTTAAACTCTTTGCTAGTTTGAATGAACGGTACGTATACCACATGCACATACAGACAGTTTTCGCGACCAACCCGACTAGCGAAGTCACGTATTGCCTCAACAAAACTGAGCCCTTCATAATCACCTACCGTGCCCCCAACTTCAACAATATGAATATCAGAGCCATCGGCAGCAAGAGCGATCGCATCTTTAATAGCACCCGTTAAATGGGGCACCAACTGCACCGTTTGGCCGTTAAACTTGCCAGCACGCTCATCAGCAATGAGGTTGCTTAATAGACGCCCAGACAACGTAGCGTTCTTTTGGGTTAATTCAATATCAAGAAATCGCTCGTAGTGACCAAGGTCGAGGTCAGTTTCGGCGCCATCCTTAGTTACAAAACACTCACCGTGTTCGCGAGGGTTCAAAAGACCCGCATCTACATTAAGATACGGGTCGCACTTTTGAATAGAGACAGTTGCCCCCTTGGCCTGCAAAACAGCACCAATACTTGCAGCAGTAATGCCTTTACCTACCCCGGAAAGCACCCCTCCAGTTACAAAGATAAATTTTTGTTTATTCCCCATGTTAGTCGTCACCTCCATGGGATTTCATTGTAGCATTATTGCGCAAACAGGCGCTATAGGTATGGTGTTGTAGTATTTGCACTACGCTAAATGTAGCGCTCTATGGCCTGATTTGAAACATCAAGCATCTATCTCAATGGAGTTCTTGAGTGTTATTCGAGAACCGGGTCGGTAAAGGTCTATCGAGTCATCCATCGACCAGGCCTTTTGAACCGGTGCAACGATCTGCCAAGACCGTAATACCTCGCTGCTGGTAGTGAAGATATCTTTTTCACTGGCAATTGCGGCGAGTAATAAGCGTTCGTAGGCATCAAGTGTTCGGCCATTCTCGAGTACTATTTTTCCCTCTTCAAACACGTCTTTCATGCCATCTAAATACTCTATTTCAATATACGAGCGTTTTTCACTAAGCGACTTACCCGTCACAAGCTGTAATGTAACACCTTGCCATGACGGGTCACGACTTTCGAGTTCTAGGCCGACAAATGTTTCAACCGTGGTATTGGGTTGCCCCACTTCATTACTGTAACCTTCATACTGAGCACGAATTGCCTTACGAGGATCCGCGGGCTGTATAAGCTCTAGGGCGGCCAAACGCTCCTCTGGTAAGCTCCGAGTACCAGGTTTATCAATAAGTACCAGTGATAATAACTGCATTAAATGCCCCTGCACAAAGTCACGCAAGGCGCCTGTTTGCTGGTAGAACTCAGCCCGTCCTTCAATACCAATTTTTTCGGTCGCTACAACACTAACACGTTTGATTGAGTTATTTCCCCACGTATGGTGATGGTTTTCGGCGTCACGACGCACTCGCAGCACTTCTGCGGCGATTTCTTTTGCCATGTAGTGATCGATGCGGTAAATTTGATCTTCGGCAAAATAGCGGCCTGTACGAGCGATAAATTCCTCAGCTGATGCTAGATCGTAACCAAAAGGCTTTTCAAACAATACTTTATAGCGTGCAGAATTAAGACCTGCTTCACCCAGAAAATCAACAATATCGGCCGCTGCCCCAGGAGGAACCGATAAATAAAATAATGTCTGATCTGTTTCTTGCGCTTCTAAGAATGCTTTTAGCTTTGTATAATCACCTGCATCGGCAAGGTTCATTGTGAAAAGGTCAGTTCGCGGAGTAAGGGTCGGATATTCACCAACAATGTCATTAACACTCACTTCGCGACGAGATACGCCAATAATAGAGAGGTCGTCATAATTGCCAGTCTTTATAATGCTATCGAGTGCCGGCAGTAGCTTTCGCCCCGCTAAGTCCCCTGTGATTCCGAATATAACCAGTTGTGTCTTCATAATTACTATATTAAGTATAGCACTTTTCTACATTCCTGTGTGCTCTTTCTATTAAAACACAACACCGCCTCTTTCGAAGCGGTGTCCCTCCCTGTTGCAAGTAATAGGGATTATTGGCAGCCAACGCACATAAACATGTCGGCTGGGTCAACCGGAGCTGCCGCAGCAAGACCAGTGGTTGTTGATTTTTGCTTGTCATCAGAGTTAGCAGATGCCATAGCTGAAGCCATAGCAGCGTCAATAGCAGCTAACTTCTCGTCTAGGCTCATTTCTTCGTTGATGATTGCACTTGCGTTCATGTTTGTTGATCCCCTATTTTCTTACTTTTTTGCCCGCACCGTAGTGCTTATGTTTAATTATTATACGCCACATATAGCGCATGTCTATAGATTTTTAGGTGTAAAAATACCAACGGTTTTCTGACGATTTACTACTGTTAATTTGCCCAATTGGCAGCCTATACGCTGATGTATTTTCAAACACAGGCGGTATTTTACCTACTGCAGACACCACAATATCCAATACGGCGGGTGTTTCTTCGGCTGAAAGTTTTGTAGCACTACCGGTAACATAAGCACCCCGTGTTGCACCGGATTGTGACCAAACCGTCACTGCAACGCGCGGGTCACGTTCGATATTAAGCGAATGCTGGTGCGTATCTTTTGAGAACCAGTACAGCGCTTCGTCGTCCGCAAACACATGAAGTGGTGTCGCCCAGGGCGAACCATCTTCGTTCAGAGTTGCTAGTGTCCCAATAAGATTATCTGACAGAATTGCTTTGATTTCTTCCATAGCTACCTATCCCCTTCCTCTGCAACAAGCAGACTAATAAGTGCGTTCCTGGCGGCATCTTCAATAGTATCCTGACGAGTCCTACGACCACCCGTAAAAATAGAGTACGGATCTTTTTCTTTCGCTCCCTTTGCCTCCATCGCCCACGTACCAACGTCAGGATAGCGCGAAGGGACAGCATCTAGTACCTCCTGAGGATACTTAAGGTCAATCGATAAGCCCGTATACATGGGTCCACCGGGCCGCTCAATAAGAACCGCAATACATCCAAACACTCCTTCGTCTACAGGATGGAGTCCGCTCTCAACTGTTACAAGAAAATCTGCAGCTACACCAAGTCGGCGTAATGCTTCTTGACGGTTTTTTGCCCCCTCAAGCGTTTCCTCGAGTGAATATGGTTGCTCGGGGACGCCCGACTCAAGCTTTTTGCCCTGTACTTCAACTTCGATACCCTCTCTTTTCATAACTGCAGCGATTGCGCGATGCTTCAGGTCGCTTTCGGTGCTCATATAAACCAAGGGTAACTCACTCATGAGATTACTTTCCGCCGTTTACTTCGTAAGAAGTATTGGTGCTTTCAAAGAAGTTCACTAGTTCTAGTGTGTCATTAGCAGCCGCCATCCACTTTGCTGGGTTCGATACATTGTATTCTGGCTCAAAGCCAAGCTCTTCAAGGCGTCGGTCGGTCATGTACATAACGTACTGGTTCACGTAGTCGGCATTAAGGCCAAGAATACCCTTTGGTAGCATGTCTTGGTTGTATTCCTTTTCAAGCTCAACGGCCTCAAGAATGAGGCTACGGATTTCCTCAGCAAACTCAGGCGTTTGGAGGTCTGGGTTTTCATCCATAATCGTCAATAACAGGTTGATGCCGAAGGTAAGGTGAAGGTTTTCATCACGGGTAATCCAGTCAAGCAACGAACCAATATTACGAAGCAGGTTACGTTGGCGGAAGCTCATTCCCACCATAAAGCCACTGTAGAACCAAATACCTTCGAGTACGATATTGTAAGCAACCAAGCTACGTACAAAGGCCTTCTTGCCTTCTGTTGTGGTAACATCTACATTACCCTCAAGCATCGGGTAGAGGTTGCGATTCTGGAACTCTGCCTTTGCTGCCAGTGATTTTTTTCCAAAGCCAGCGGCATAAATTTCTTCACGGTCGAATGGAAACGTTTCAATAATGTATTCAAACGTCATGAAGTGGTTGGCTTCTTCCCACATCTGCTTCGAGAGGTAAATGTGAGCCTCGGCGGCGTTGATGTAGGGGTAAATCCCAAAAGCGAGTGACTTATTAATAAGGAGCTCGTTAGGGTTAAGGTAGCTAATAACCGTTTTTAGAGCGTGCTTCTCGTCGTCGGTAAGCTTTTCAAAGTCAGCCAAGTCGCGCACGAGCTGTACTTCGTTTGGAAACCAAGTGTTGGCTACGGCCTGGTTGTACAGGTCGTATGCCCACTGGTAACGGATTGGTTTAAGCTGCAACCCGTCTCGTAAGCCTTGTCCAAGAATACCGGTTGGGTGGTCAATTGCGTCGTCTGCTTGTTTGGTCGTGTTTGTCATGATCTACTCCTTATTTCCTTCCTGTGTCACACTTACGAGTGGGATATTATTTTCTTTACAAAAGTCATCGATTCGCTTTAGGTGCTTTTCTAGCCGGTCGACTTCGTGCAACTTCCGGTTCGCTTCTCTGGCTATCTTGTTATAGTCTGCCAGCGCTTCGGTATGCCGTTCTAAATAGTCGTGGCGCAACTCAGAGATGATGCGATGGATCTCTTCGCGATCCTTATCATCAAACTCTTCTTTTGTTTGATGCGGTATGATGCTTGTTTTTATTGCCATCGCACACCTCCTTTAGTTGCGTTACTTAGCTATCCTTGAAAAACCGAAGCCAACCTTGCGTCCATCTTGTTGTTGGATCTTTTCGGCCTTGTTAGACTTCACGGTCGTTTGCTCGGACTGGTGACGCGGCTTCACGTGCAGATAGTAAGTCGTCTTGAGACCGCGCTTCCACGCTTCAAGGTAAATTTTCTCGTACTCATCAATGTCGCGAGTTTCAAGGTACATATTACGGCTAATGGCTTGGTCAACCCACTTTTGCGCCCGGGCAGCAACTTCAATGAAGGCGTATGGCGACAACTGGAAACTTGTCTTGTAGACATCTTTTAGGTGTTGTGGAATTGCTTCGATACCCTGGATATCACCTTGGTTAATAAGCAACTCGTCTTTAACCTCGTCCCAGATACCAAGCGACTTCAAGTCCTTCACAAGGTTCGTGTTCACTTCAAGGAACTTACCATTCAAGGTTGAACGGCTAAAGATCTGTGAGAACTGAGGATCAAGACCAGGAGTAGTACCGGCAATGTGGGCAATGTTTGCGGTTGGTGCAATTGCCATAAGTGTCGCGTTACGCATACCCTTCTTTACCTTAGTGCGAAGTTTGTCCCAATCGAGGCGCTGCTTGCGGTCGATTTTCACTTTTACCTTACGATTTTCAGCCAATTGGTCAATGGTGTCAATTGGCAGAATACCCTTACTCCACCCACTACCCTTAAACGCTGGGTAGGTACCGAGCTTCTTTGCTAGTTCAGCCGACTCATCAATTGCATAGTAACTAATGTATTCAGCCAGTTGGTCCACCAAGGCATACGCCTCTTCAGATTCGTAGCTGTAGCCAAGTTTCTCGATAACATCAGTGAAGCCCATAAAACCGAGGCCCAAAGCACGGGTTTGCTTATTAGCGTTCATCGCCTGTGGTACTGGTAATTCAGTAATATCTACCAAGTTGTCGAGCTGGCGAATTGCGCTCCTTGAGCTTTCTTCCAGGCGCCTCCAGTCCCAAGTGCCATCCTCGTTTAGGTGTGCTGAAAGGTTGATACTCACAAGGTTACAGACAGCGATGTTCTCGTTGTCCTGTGGTAACGTAATCTCGGTACAAAGGTTAGATAAGTGGATAGTACCGGTATTGTTGTTCAGCGCACGGACGTTAATGGTGTCCTTCCAAGTAAGCCATGGGTGGCTAGTAGCCTGAAGCTGAATAAGAATCTGGCGGAACTGTTGACGAGCCGATGTTTTTTCAAAGCGACGAATTTTACCGGCTTCGGCTAGTTTTACGTATTCGTTATAGCGCTTCGCAAACTCGTCACCATATAGTTCAGTAAGGTCCATAACCTCGGCTGGGTCAAACAAGTACCAGTCGGCATCTTTTTCAACGCGACGCATAAACTCGTCACTAATAAAGGTTGCCGTGTCAGCAAAACGCGTACGGAGGTATGGATCACCCGAGTTCGCTTTAAGATCTAGGAATTGTGGGAAGTTGAGGTGCCAGTTTTCCATGTACATAGCAGCTGCACCAGCTTTTTTACCTTTACGACTCACCGCAAACAAAGCAGTGTCAATCATTTTCATGAATGGAATTGGGCCTGTACTCTCGGTGTTGGTAGTTTTAACAGGGCTACCGGCTGCGCGAAGTTTAGTAAAGCCAATACCAATACCGCCCGTACCTTTTGCGATAAACATCGTGTCACGGACACTACGGGCAATCGACTCCATGTCGTCATCAACGTTAATAAGGAAACAGTTTGAAAGCTGAGGGAAAGCGCCTCCGGCATTTACACGAGTTGAACCACCAGGTACATAGTCGAGGTTACTCATGTGCGTATAAAAGTCGAGTGCAGCCTCGGTTGGGTTCTCGGCATTAATCGCCAAGCCCATAGCAATACGCATGTGAGTATATTGTGGAACCTCAATTGGCTCACCACTACCCTTGCGGAGCGCGTAACGGTTTTTGTTTGTAATAACTCCAAGATATTTTGATAGATCGTCTTTGGTTGGATCAAGTGCCTTTGCGAGCACTGCAAGGTCGAAACGGCCATCAACTAATCGAGTGTCCAACAAGCCGTCTTTTACCGCAGCCTTTAAATAGCCCGCGAAGTTCTTTTCGTGTAGCTTCTTTAGGTCTTTATCTGTGTCGTAGTCACCAAGAATATTCTTATACAGTGTCTTCAGCAGCAAACGTGCAGCGATCTTATCGTAGTCTGGGTCGTCCTTAACGTTCTGTAGAGCTGTCTGGATAACCGCTTCGTCTAGCTGTTCTGAAGTAATACCGTCAAATAGTGTGAGCTGTAGCTGTGAAGCAACTTCTACCACCTTAGAAATTTGATCATCAAGGCCCTGACTTGCCTTTACAAGCGCCAAGTTAATTTTATTGGCGTCAAATGGTTCGCGTGTTCCATCGCGCTTGACCACTGAAATGTTTGTCATTCCCCTATTTCCCCTGCTCCTTTATTGAATGTTTTTCACACCTCCCCAGGTGTACCCTCTCTTTAGGTAAGAGGTGCAAGAAAAAAACCGCCGGAGCGTAACAGTTATTCCCCTTGCATATGTCTGTTTTGTTATCACTACGACATGTAGTGCTTGAGAATGACTATAGGCCCCTACATGTGGTTTTTCAAGCATTTTGGCGGGTTTTTTTGACCACATCGCCATACTGCTTATGTTCACCTCTGTAAACACAAAAATAGCGTTGTGTTTGTTTTTTACAACGCTATATGTGGTGTATCCGACTATTGCTTTGGACGAAGGACCGTGGATGACTTACCAGATACATCAACGGTAGTAACCTCTTCGTACCCGTTGGTTGCATCTTTGACAGTTACGGAACTACCGTCAGATTTTTTGGTTGTAACACTACCATCAGAGTTAGTAGTGGTCGTCTCGGTTGCCGCACCACCTGAAGTACCTTCAGTAGGCGTGCTTGTTGATCCTTCTGGGCTTGTCGATTGAGTGGTTTGCTCAACACCCTTTGGGTCTGTAGTGAGGCCCTTATAGACAAAAAAGGCCGCAGCAGCAACGCCGATTACTATTAAAATGCTAAGGATGGTTATAAGTACGCGTGATTTACTATTCATATTCCCTATTATACATGTCCGCGCTAGCAGTATAAACCGACGAGAAATTACTCCTTACGAATCTGCGTTTCCGTATCAGTTCTTGCGCCCTGCTGGGAGGGGTCTGTAGCCACAGGCGCGTAATCACCTTTTGGCATGTCTATGGCAGGCACATCGGTGTTCTTAGCATAGTCTAGACGCACCTCTATGTCCCACTGCTTATCTTTGTCGCCCGACTCTTTCGTTACCTTCTGGGCCTCCTCAAGACGGTTAATCGCTCCGTCTTTATCACCCCTCGCCATTAAGTCATCCGACTCACGAACCAAGCTGTCGATTTTTTTGTTATCAGATTGCTGCGCCCCATTACCGTCCTGGGTATTATGCGTTTTATACAGCGAGACTGCTATAAAGCCGATACCAACAAGCAGGATAACCCCGACGATACTTCCAATGATATATATGACTTTCTTTTTACTCATATGCATTCCTTTTTAGAAGTACTGATAAATACTCATACCTGGTTCTCCGCCAGCATAGCGTTTCGTCGTATCGTTGTAGCAGGCATAGCGAATATAGACACGAAGTTGTTTAAGGTGAGACTCCCCATATGACGCGGATGGTGTATCAACAATCCAAGCACGCGAACTCGCCGAAGGGGCCCAGTCAAGCCATGCTGTATTGCCTTCTGTAGTCGGGTTAGAGCGCTCCCAACTCGATGGATTAAAATTATCATAGCCACCACGATACACTGATTGAAGCTTGTCCTCCCAGGCTGTTTTCCACATATACGACTGACGCATCGCGCCATCAGCACCAATAAACAAACTCTCATCTCTTGGGGTTGATGCATCGGTCATGAATATCCAAATCGTGAAGGCGCCCGCGCTTGCTTGACCAACACCGGCATTGTCAATAATATGCGCATTCTGATTATATGTCCGGAACACTCGCTTAAGCCCAGTACCACACGTAGGAACACCGTCCCAGTAAGCCATACCAGAATCGTAGCGACCCATATCCTTGCGCTCTACATGAAAGCCAGTTGGTTTAGCAGGTCGGTCCACGTCTCGTATATAGCTTACGGAGTCACTTTCGGGGCTATCGGATGTGTCGTACGGTGTGAAACACGTAAGCTTCGCCTTAACGGCATACTGCCACCCCTGAAGTGCTGTTGTTTGGGCTTGCGAGGTCGCCGTGCCCTTATCAGTCCAACCCCTCCATCCAGTACTGTCGTCGCGGTAGTATGCACTAGAATATTTCGTAGATGTTCCGCTAGGACAACTCGAAGCCCACGACCACGTTACAGTATCGGCTGCACCATGGGTTCCAGATGCAGACTTAGAAATGGTTGGCTTCCCAGGCGCATTAATTGGCCGTACCGTCGTCTTAGGGCCTACCGCTACTTCGTCACTCTCCCGTGAGCCATCCACACATTTTGCTGAGACTTTAAAACCATATTTATAGCCTTGAGAGGCAGGTTTTGTACTTGTATCAGCGGCCGTCCAACTCCCAGTGGCGTAAGTACCATCAGTAGAGGTGTTTGTGCTCATCGTACTAAATTGATAGCGTACTTGCCCAACGGAGCAATCGGCACTAGCTTGCCCAACGGCATTTGTACCACTCATAGACGCCGTCAAAGCAACGTTGGTTGGATTAGCCGGATATGTTGTAACGTTTGCTACATTAGACCACGAGCTACTGTTACCACTCCACACAGCCTTAACGCGTAAATAGTACGTGACACCAGGGGACAATCCCGTAATAGCACGAGAAACAGAAGTGATGTCTGTTATAGAAGTAGTCGTCCCTGAAGTAAATGTATTCGTGGTTGACCTATCGAGCTGGTAGCTAGTAGCGCCAGTTACCGCCTTCCACGTAGCGGTCGCTTGCGTCTTACTATCGGCGCTTGCCATAAGCGACTGAGGAGCAGCTAGTGAATTTGTTACCTCACTAATAACACTCGACCATGGGCCAGTATTACTAATCCACGTAGCCCTCACCCTAAAGTAGTAAGCGGTATTGTACGAAAGCGCAGTTACGTTTGTAGAAGTACCCGTAGAGGTAAGTGTTTGTAAACTATCGCTAAACGCTGCGTTTTTCGCCACTTGAAGCTGATATCCCGTCGCACCCGACACAGCATTCCACGAGGTATTTATTTGCGTAAAGCTCTGTGCGTTCGCCACTAAGCCCGTTGGTTGAGTAAGTGCTTTTGTGTCAGCGGTTGCAGTAGCCGACCACTGCCCGCTACCCGTTGCTGATTCTGCCCGAACTCGGAAATAGTATGTCGTGTCATACGAAAGCCCGCTTGCCACCCAAGAATACGCTTGAATAGATTTTGTTTCTACGATGTTAGTAAAAGAGGCATTTTTTGAAACCTGAAGCGTATACCCCGTCGCATTCAGGACCGCATTCCAACCAGCCGTAATTTTATCAAAGCTCGTGCCCCTTGCCGAAATATCAGGAATGCCCGACGTTGAGATAGAAACGCTTCGACGACTGTTAATTTCAACTAACTTTTTTTCCGACTCGCTTCGATATAGCAACTTGTACGTAAGACACGCCAAACCTTCTTGGCACGTAACACTTCCGTCACCCTGGTACTGGTAAAAGTCGCGCCCAGTCAAGGTGAGCGTGCTGCAGTCTAGGGAGTTAGTTGCAGTGTCGCGTGGCGCAGCTAAGGCATCACTACTAATATCACCAAATATAGCCGCGGCGTTTGTTGATAAAACTGAACAACTTGGGTACTCACCATTTTGGTTAAAGTACTTTTCAAGGCCCTCGCTAATTGTAGTAACACTTGCAAGACGCTTTCCATCACGAGATTGCGCAAGAAAGCTATTAATCCCTAGGGCTGAAATCGTAGCAAGGATACCAATAATGACAATAACTATAATAACTTCAACCAGCGTAAAGCCGCTTTTCCAGTTCTTAACCATAGGCCAAGCATACCATACCGCTTAAGCTGGTTTAAAGCTTTTGGTGCATATAGAAAAACAGTCGGATGTTCCGACTGTTAAAATACTGTCTTGGCGGAGGAGATGAGATTCGAACTCACGGTACACATTGCTGCATACACACGCTTTCCAAGCGTGCGCCTTCAACCACTCGGCCACTCCTCCAGGCTTTCTATTGTATACTATTGTGATTTCCACGGCACATCCCCTGTTGCCTATCTGTCAATTTCCTCTCATACTATATGCAATGACAAAAACCCACATTCCACCCGTTATTGTATTGAAAGAACTCCGCAAACGTTTTGGCGTAGGTGATGCAGAACATTATGCCCTCGATGGCGTTGATCTTTCTATTGAACAAGGCGAATTTATTGCCATTATGGGACCAAGCGGGTGCGGTAAAACAACACTTCTCAATATTCTCGGCCTACTTGATCGCGACATTGAGGGTGACTACGAATTAAATGGACGCGAAATCGGCTCTCTCAGCCAACGTCGGCAGGCCCGTATTCGTAGTGATCAAATTGGCTTTGTATTTCAAAGTTTTAACCTTATCTCGCGGCTGACTGTTATTGATAACGTCGCGCTACCCCTTATATATAAGGGTATTCCAAAATTGAAACGCATAAAAATGGCCAGCAAAATACTACACGATTTTCACTTAGGCGAGCGTGAGTTTTATATGCCCAACCAGTTGTCAGGTGGACAAATGCAGCGCGTAGCTATTGCCCGGGCATTAGTAAATGAACCTTCTATTATTCTGGCCGACGAACCCACAGGTAACCTTGATTCACACGCTAGTCACATTATTATGGAAGAACTCTCCGACCTGCATAAAAAGGGTAATACTATTATTATGGTCACCCACAACCCTAACCTGACTACCTACGCCAGCAGGGTAATTACCATGCTTGATGGCCGCATCGATACCGACACCTTCCAGCTTCCTGTCGTGAAGCCCGTCACCGAAAAAAAGCCTCTCGGTAAAACTACGAAGCGTACCAAGAGCAAGAAAAGTAAAGGAACCAAATAATGCGATTCCTACTACTCAACCATATTCAAAACGCCAAGCAATCACTGAAAGCCAACCGCATGCGCAGCATACTAACCATGCTTGGGATCACCATCGGCGTTGCAAGTATTACCGCTATCCTTTCGCTCAGTAGTGGGCTCACTTCTATCGTTCGTTCGCAGGTCGATGCACTAGGTGGCACCATTGCCGTCGTGCGTCCAGAAGCCCCAGCTGCGAGCTCTCGTAATACTCTCGAGCAACTAACTGCGGGTCAGCAGTTCGCCACCAGTTCGCTCACAGATGCTGATATCGCCGCGCTTGAACACATCGAACATATTAGCGCTGTCGCCCCCTTGATGGTATTACACGGACAAATTAAAGGCACTTCAGCTGGTCCGGCCGACACCCCTGTCGTTGCGACAACTCCTCAGCTTAAATCGGTCAGCGGCCTTGTATTGACTGAGGGGCAATTCCTTGACCCTAACCTCAGTAGCGCAACGGCAGTTATCGGGCCTCAGTTATCTGTCGATTTATTTGGCACCGAAGACTCGATCGGCCAATCGGTACAATTTAAAGGTTCGTCATTTACCGTCATTGGTGTTTTAAAGCGGACAAACAGCCCTATTAACTATAATAATGTCGACCTCGATGAGGCTTTGCTTATCAACCTCGACAGCGGCCGAGCGCTCAACCAAGGCGTCTCTCATATACAGCAAATTAACTTGCAAATAAATTCGGTAGCAAACCTACAGACAACCGTCGCAGAAGCAAATAAAGTTCTCTTAAAGGCGCATGCAAATCAAGCCGACTTCACTGTGATGTCAGGGGAAGAGATCGCCCAGCCCGCCAGTCAAATTTTCTCTGCACTCGCTACAATGTCGGTTATTATAGCCGCCATCTCACTTGTGGTGGGTGGTATTGGCATAATGAACATACTTCTCGTGAGTGTTGCAGAGCGCACCCGGGAGATAGGTATACGCAAGGCCCTTGGTGCCTCAAATAGGGACATCATTGCCCAATTCTTAATTGAATCCCTTGCATTTAGCATCGGGGGTGGCATTGGAGGGTATCTACTTGGGTACCTTGCTGCGTTTATTATAAGCAACCTTTTCCTCACCTTTGACCCAGCCATCACATGGCAAATCGCACTCGTAGCTTTTGTTGTGTCCGTGGTAGTTGGGACACTCTTTGGCCTATACCCAGCTGCTCGGGCAGCCCGTAAAGATCCGATTTCGTCTTTGAGGCAGTACGATTAGACCTAGTTAGAAAGGTCGGCTTTCGTCGGCCAGTGATTTCTTCAGATTCTCAATAAGTACTACAGGGGTTGGGTCAACTTGGTTCAAAATTGCGGCATACACACTCGCAAAGTCGGCCAAAATAGACCCCACTACTAACTGCGCCAGTAACGTCTCGCCTGGAATCGTAATAGGTGTAGCACGTGGTCGCTGGCCACTTAAAAGCCTGTCGCTTAGTTCAAACCGTTGCGCAATGCGTGGTGCATCCAAAGTGCTTACTAAATCAAATACAGCAAACGGCTTTTCGATAGGATGCGAAGCCCAGCCCATAAACTCATTGTGGTTAAATTCGGGGTACTCGTTCCAAAATGCCGTATTCTTAGCAGTTTCATTCCAGCTAATCTTCCACTTGTAGGCAAGTGGCGCAGTTAAAGGGCTCCCGTAAAAGACAGGTGTCTTCCCTATCGCCTGGAGAGCAATTTGTTTGGCGTAATTACTTTCAGTAGGAACGCCCGGTAACCACTTCGCGGTTTGTTCTTTAAGCCAACCCGACAACGCATCAAGCCGTTCAATCCATTCGTCACCAGTAACACCAAATGTAACGAGCAACTTAAACAAGGCCTTAAGGTTATAGATCATGGCCATACGAGGTTGAGCACCAGAAGGGAGCACGATGTGTGCAATATCAGACTCCTCCGCGATGTTTAAAAGCTGCCCACCCGAGGCAAGGATGCCGATTTGCGCACCCTTACTCCTAGCTTCTTCTAGAGCCGACAGGGTTTCTTCTGTGTTTCCCGAATAACTACTTGCCACAACTAAGGTGTTTTCATTAACATATGCGGGAAGATGATACCCGCGTACAACCTCGAAAGAGACTGTTAATTCTTGAGCAAGCAAAACCTTCACCATTAACGCCGCGAGCGCTGAACCGCCCATGCCAGTAACAACTACAGCCTGAATAGTTCTATTGTCATGCTCGGCTGCTTCTACGCGAGCCGCGAAAGCAACTTGCTCAAACTGAGTTTCAATAATACCCAATGCCCCCTCGGGGTCACGCTGAGCAATTACTTGTAAATTATCTAAGATATCTGTCATACCCATTCCCACCAATCTATATCTATGATACAGTATTTTTAAATAAGCATAAATGTTTTAACTTGAGGTGGGCCATGGATATTACTCCGCAAGACAATACTGCAACACAACCAATTAGCGACGACCAAGAACTCGCTAAAGCATTAGCTGGTGTTTTACCAGATGAACCAGAACAACCAGCACAAAGTGCAACAGGGCTTAACTTTGAAGAAACGCCAGCTCCAGCACCACAAGCTGTACCTGCCGTTGATACGACTCAGCAAGTACCCGCTACTCCAGCTTCTTTAGATACTCCACTAGAGGCGCCAACAGTAACACCTACACCCGAAGCCGTCCCTGACTTTAGCACGCTTCCTCAACCTACCGAGGAATCAAACCCTCTCGACGCCATCAAGAGCGACGCACTCAACGAGCTTCGCCCTCTCATTGATCGTGTTGATCTACCAGCTGAAGAAAAGTTCGACACCTACCTTATGCTCATTCGCAGCACAGACGACAGTAGCCTTATTGGCCCAGCACACGCCGCAGCACAGGCAATTACAGACGAAAAGCGCAAAGCCGAGGCACTCCTCGACATCATCAAGGAAATTGACTACCTTTCACGCAAAGACCAGCAGTAATTAGACCCTTGAAGTTCTTCGCTTAGACACAAGGTACTGTACAATAAGGTGCAATGAAGGCTCGTTTTGCTACACCCGAGGAAATAACTCACTGGGATGATCTTATTTTAAGTAACCCAGATCGCGGCAATGTTTTTTCCAGTCTTGAATACTCCGAAATAAAGCGGCTCACAGGCTACACGCCTCTCTACGTTGTAGCAGATACGGTATACGTTACCGTACTAGAAAAGAAAACTCCGCCACTAGGAGGTTTTTGGTATCTACCAAAAGGCCCCGGAGTCACTTCTTCCAAACAATTATTTGACGTACTCGAGGCACTTAAAGTACTTGCGAAGCGACGTGGTATTTTTGTCATTCGTAGCGAAAGCGAATTAGAGCGTGCCGTGCAACCAACCCTCGAACGCTACGGTCTTAAAAAAGCCGCTCCCATTATTCCAAACCCTTCAACTATCACCCTAGATATATCAGATAGTTTAGATGATATCCTTACAGGGCTGCCTCAAAAAGGACGTCACGCCATCCGACGTGCCGAGCGAGACGGAGTAACGATTGAACGCGTCAAAGCAACAGAAGCGAATTGCCAGCTCATGTACACCTTGCTATCAGAAACAGCCGAGGGTCAGTTTGGCATACGTAGTTATAATTACTACAAGTATTTTTGGCAAACATTTGAAAAAGCAGGCCTCGGACAGCTCTTCTTTGCTAAATTTGAAGGGCAGATAGTAGCTGGGGCCTACGCTATGGTATTTGGCACAAAAAGTACCTACAAGGATGGTGCCTCTGTACGCAAACGAACAGCGTACGGCGCGAGCCACCTCTTACAATGGAATGTTATCGAATGGGCAAAATCAAAAGGTGCCCTTGTTCATGATTTCTGCGGATCACCACCCAGTGATGAAATCAGCAACCCCGATCACCCCCATTACGGTGTTGGCTTATTCAAATTGTCCTTCAGTAAACAAGTTACAGATTATATTGGGTGCTACGACTTTGTGATTTCACCTTTAAGCTACAAAGCCTGGTTAAAAATAGGCGAACGTGTCTATCGTCATTACTATTTTAAAGCTACCGGCGACTATTACTACTAAGCCTTGTTTCGCTTGGTTTTTCTTTTTAGCAATTCTTGAATAGCGGCTCGTGTAACCTCTGCTTCATTCCAAGGATACTCACCATCGGCGCGTTCGATGGTTTTTTCGTGACCTTTCCCTAGTAAAACAACCGTATCGTCTTTAGTAGCAGCCTGCGCGAGAGCGAAACCAATAGCCTCTTCTCGGTCTGGAATAAGGAACAGCGACTTTTCGCGTACCTTGCCAGCTTTCTCGGCACCCTCGGCAATTTGATGTAATATCTTGCTCCCGTCATCATCACGATCATCTTCTTCTGTTGCTATAATTACATCGGCATATTTACCGGCAATTTCGCCTTGTGCAGCACGCTTGCTTTCGTCGCGACGCCCAGCCGAACCAAAGACCGCGATCAGCTTGCCTTTTACAAGAGGCCGAACTGAAGAGAAAAACTTCTCGTATCCGTCTGGAGTACTTGCAAAGTCAATGATAACTTGAAATGATTGCCCTTCGTCTATCGTATTCATACGACCCTCTACATACTCCAGTGAGGCAATTCCATTCTCAATTTGCTCGGGGGTCAGACCCAGCTTACGACCAACCGCTAACGCCGCTAAGCTATTACTGATATTAAATTCACCAGGAATTGCTACACGCATAGCATAGGTTTCGTCACCTACCTTAGCCGTATAAGTTGACCCACGATTAGTTAGCTTGATATTTTCTGCCCTAATATCCCCTTTATGTATACCGTAGGTTGTTGCATTTTTTACACTATCTTTAAATGCTTTAGCACTTGGGTCATCGGCATTCACGACGCCAAACCTAAGTCCGTGTTTATTGGCAATTTTAAAGAGCTGACGTTTGGCTTCGCGGTAGTTCTCGAATGTACCGTGGTACTCTAAATGGTCATGGGTAAGATTGGTAAATACGGCGATCTCGTAGGGAACACCCCATACGCGATGTTGGGCTAGCGCATGACTAGATGTTTCAAGCACCACCCACTCAACGCCCTGGGCCGCATATTGTTTAAGTTGTCGCTGCAGTTTGCCCGCCTGGGTGGTTGTCATGTGGACTTTTTGAGGCACTATCTCACCCAACGAGCCGTACGCCACTGTGCTCATCAGCCCGGCTTTAATCCCAGCTTCACTCAACATACGATAAATCATAGATGAGGTTGTTGTTTTGCCGTTAGTCCCCGTCACGCCAATAACCCGAACCTTACGGCCAGGGAATCCATATCTTACATTTTCAATAACAGCCTCGATTAAGTGGCCGGTTGGCTCAATTTTTTTAAATAGCCCTGTTGGGATACCTTTTTTAACAATTGTACGAATATTCATATAGGCCATTATACCCTTCCGTGCCGTTTCCGATAGAATACTATCCCAAGTACTACAAGCCCCACGCACCCAATAGCAATAAAGATGATCACAACAAACCAAAAGCTATCCCATTTCTTGCTAGGTCTTACCTCTCCTCGATCATCAATGACAGAATAGGTCAGGTTAGTTGAGTGCTTAGCGGTAAGTACGTTTTTACGAGGGACGTCTTGAACACGTAAATCACTTTCACCTCCTTTACCCACCACACCCGCAGAAATATCCTGCGACCTCAAGGGCACACCCTGTTTCCCAATCCATATAGTCTGGTAAATATCCAGCACCCTTCCACTACGTGCCTCGCCGATAATGTGTAGTGTATGATATCCGACTTCTATATCTTGGGGTAGAGGTACGTCTGCGTAGAGCTTTCCGTCTTCGTTCGCCACAGTATCTAGCAGCACCCTAGTATCGGAATGAAGCTCAATCTTCAACAACGCTGATGGAGAAAAATAAGGTTTCGTTTTAATAGTTACCTTATCTCCAGTTTCATACAGAGGCTCTTCGGCAAACGTATCAGCTACAAATTGTGGTTGATCAGAGGTGTCATCTCCTGTCTGCCAATATTGCGACGGGGCGCCGTCTAGTGAACCGCAGTACAGGCACCGTGCCACAGAGTCTGGAGTTGAGAACAGGCTAAGAAGTCGCCGTGCAATATGCGCATGTCCATAGGGTGTTGGATGAAACGACTCAGAGGCAACCACCCTAATAATCGGAAGTTGGCTAATAGGCGCTATATCACCGCCCAGGCGCACACCGTTCATAGCTAGCGATTTGCCATTACACAGCTCTTCGCCCATAAATGCACCTTCTATGTCACCAAAGGCTACATTACTCACCGAGCGAATAACCATATTAAGGTGTTGCACCGCCTCATCCATAAATCTTCGCTCAACACCGTCAAGCAATAGCCCTGTTACGGCGTCACAGTGGGCAATTTCATATCCCGCAATAAGCCTCGGGTACGACATTAGAATAATTCGAGTATCTGGTAATTCCACTCGTATTCTATCGACCAGTTCTTGCAGTTTTTTACCTACAGAGTATATTTCCCGCCAAACACTCGCTCGCAACTTCAAATTTTTCGCCCACTCACAAGTGGTAACCCAAACACAGCTTTTAAGCTTATCCATTAGTCCAGCGTCATTACCGCCTAGGCCCACCGATACAATCTTGGGTCGTAAGGTTTCCATTTGTACAAATTGAGTATTGTTTATTGTTGTAGATACAACATCTGATATTTTAGCCCCGGAGCAAGCGATATTGCGTGTTGACACCTGCCACGACCGCCCAACAAGATACGGATAGGACCTAGTGCTCACGTGGCAACGATTACTGGCACTGTTAGTAGCAGGTTCGTAATAGCTATCAGAAGTCTCCCCTTCTCCGCTTGTGAACGAATCACCAATTGCCACATAGTCCACTATTGGGGCAACAACAGCACCTTTCGGCCTTATGACAATGCGAGTCATTCCATTTGTATCGAGAACCATTGCAAAGATACTCATTCCGTCCGAACTAAAATGCAATCTTCTTGCGGCAGTAAAACCTGGAAATGCTTCGTAGGGAGTAATGTGCACGATGTTGCATAAAGGCACACCAGATACACCAGGCACGTTGCATTCTCTTTCAATTTCAATAATATCCAACCCAAGACCGAACCCTCCAATACCTACAAATCGACCGTCGTTCGAAATAGCTAATTCATACTGTGGATTAGGATCGGAAGATAATTGATCATCTAAGAGAGTTGTAGTATGTCTCTCGAGAGTATTAATATTAACGCGCAATAATAGTTGGTTTGTTTTGACAATAAACCATTCCCCGTTACCAGAAAACGCAGATGAAACGACGGAATTATCAGTCGTCAATTCATCACCCTTCTGTTGAGGCATAAATGCATAGGTAACCCCTACTGCAGATCGATGAGAAACAACCAAGCGCGAGAAATGACGGTATAGAACAACATCCCATTTACCACCTGGAAGCGAACGATGCACGGCAAAAACATCAGTATCAGAGGCGTAGCTACACTCCAATACTCCAGGGCATAGACCCTCGATTTCGCTGTAGATATCATCCGAAGGAAAAGCGATAGCATAGAGAAATATCCCTTGATCTACATACCTTGCCACCCTAACAGAGTTAACTGTGCCGAAAATGCAAGCTACAAACCTATCCGCATACCCCTCAACTTCTATAGTTGCCTCCAGGCCATTACAAGGTGCGGAAGTATCACTCAGCTCAATACCCCTCCCAAGCTTAGTAATAGACACCCCCGAATCCGCCCAGCCACCAGTACTCGCGTGAGCCGATTTAGAACAAAGCGCCATGCCAAACCACAACACAAGAAGCACACCCACATACCACACGGCTAAACGCATATTCCCTCCACCTGAAAGCTAGCTTAGTATCTACTGATAATTCTAAGTATTTTCTCAGCAAACATCAAGCTTAAATGTCCAAAGCACAACAACGTGGTACAATGTAACAGATGAGAATACTTGGAATTGAAAGTAGTTGTGACGAAACAGCAGCCGCGATCGTTGAAGACGGCCACCTTTTGCTGTCTAATGTTGTACGAACCCAAATTGATATTCATAAAGTCTATGGCGGTGTCGTGCCAGAGGTGGCAGCCCGTAGTCATATCGAGGTTATCAACCCTGTAATCGACCAAGCTCTGACCGACGCACACCTTACCTGGGACGACATTGACGGTATTGCGGTTACCTATGCCCCCGGCCTACTTGGCTCTCTTTTAGTAGGGACTCTTGCCGCCCGCACCATAGCTCTGCAGAAAAACAAACCACTCTACCCTATTCACCACGTTGAGGCGCACGTCTACGCCAACTTTATAACCAATCAAGCGAACGGTATCGATCTAACCCTGCCCGGTAAACAACCGTCTTTTCCAATGTTGGCACTTATCGTCAGTGGTGGTCACTCACAGTTAGTTTTTTTTAAAAATCATGGCGACTACGAACTCCTCGGTCAGACCCAAGACGATGCCGTTGGTGAAGCCTTCGACAAAGTAGCAAAAATTATCGGCCTCCCCTACCCTGGCGGTCCATCTATAGCCGAGGCGGCACAGGCTGGAGACCCGCTTAAATACCAACTTCCTAAAGCAAAGCTACAAGGGCGCTACGATTTTAGCTTCTCAGGCCTTAAAACAGCCGTTTTAAGAGCCGTTCAGCGTGAAGTGGGTGTCGACACTACTTTTCCCTCATTCGAGCTCCCAGGCCGCCTAAACGATGTCCAGCGCGCAGATTTTGCAGCAAGTTTCCAGAAAACAGCCATCGAAACGTTAGTTGATAAAGCCGAGCGTGCGTTCCAAGATTACTCTCCTGCTTCAGTTGTTATCGCTGGTGGTGTTGCAGCCAACCAAGAATTGCGTCGTCAATTACAAGATCGCCTCCCTATTGCCATCGAATATGCACCGATGCAGTTATGTACCGATAACGGCGCCATGATCGCAACACTCGGCTGCTTCTATGCCCAGAAAATGCCAGCAACCTCCCCACTAGAACTCGAGGTACAACCAAGTTTATCGATGACAAAAACCGCTTGGGCAAAAGCTTAAGATTTTTCTAAGAATTTTTCTTTCGTCGCAATCGCTGCAAAGTACGCTTTGCAAAAGGCAGCCCGTGCACCCAGGCTGTGTAAAGAGGGGATAGCGGCTTGTCAAAACTACCAGCAAATACCGTCACCTCATCCGACCACCCCTGTTTAAAGGTAGTAACACCGCCTACGACTAAGCCACCAAAATCATAGCGTGATAAACCCCATTCCTTCGTCCTTTTTATCGTGTGCCACTTCAAAGCATAGTTGGCGCGTAGCTCTTGCCCGCGTTCTGTTACACCGCCATACAGTTCGTAAGCTGTCGTCTCGCTAATAGCCAGCCACAAAAACGCCACCATTTCATCACCTTCATAAGCGGCAAAAATAGGGGAGTAGTCCTGCATTTGTTGGTAAATATCATAATAATATTCTTTCGCGTGAAGGTTAAAACCAGCCCGCTTTGCTGTTTGCTGATAAATAGCCAAACAGCGATCTATCTCGGCGAGCGTTTTTACACGATGAATAGTAACCTCCGCATCAGATTTGCGAATATATTGCCGTGTTTTCTTTGCCATAACAGAGAGTAAATCACTTTCGCTCTTTGTAAGATCAAGTAAAATTGTCTCGGCCGATAGTATTTTATTAGTAGAACGCACCCAGCCGTCAGGGCGTTCAAACTCAAACACATCCGGCTCAATCGATAGAGCCACCGCATGATGATCTCGTTTTGCTAATACAGCTAATTTATCAAGAAATTCATCTTTTGACCCAGACTCAAAAAGCGGCCCTCGAGGAATATAAGCAAATGCCCGAAAGGGCAGGGGAAGATGCCGAATCAGTACCTGCGCAGCTCCGACAATTTTCTCGTCATCATACGCAAAAATACGTTCTGCTTTCCAACCGTGGCCCATCTTAACCTGTCCCCACGCCCACAACTGGAGTGGATGGCCTCCATTATCCAAAATATAGTCGTCCCATTGCTCTCGATCAGTACACCGCTGCAGTTCAATCATGTCTCTATTATACCAGGGGCGAGCTATGGTATACTAATAGTCGAATAAAAGTGTAGTAAATCTTAAAATTTCACGTGAAATTAATAATCAGCTTTCACGTGAAATGGAGCGGACTGTCTGTGAACCTCGCTAAAGCATACGAACCAAATCAATACGAGCCAAATATCTATGCCCTCTGGGAAACGAGTGGTGCTTTTAAGCCGAAGGGTGTAGGTGAACCTTTCAGCACTGTGATGCCCCCACCAAATGCAAATGGTAATCTTCATGTTGGTCACGCCCTAGACACAGCCCTTAAAGATATCTCCGTACGTTACAAGCGTATGAAAGGTTTTGATGCAGTATACATTCCAGGTGCTGACCACGCCGGTTTCGAGACATGGGTAGTGTACGAAAAAGAGCTCCAAAAGCAGGGTAAAAGCCGTTTCGACTTTACTCGTGAACAACTATACAGCCAGGTATGGGATTTTGTAGATCAGCAACGCGGAAACATGGAGCTGCAGGTACGAGCACTCGGCGCCAGTGCCTCATGGGATGACATGGTATTCACCCTGGATAACAAAGTTGTTGAGACCGTCTACGATACGTTCAAAAAGTTTTGGGATGAGGGCCTTATTTACCGCGGCGAACGCATTGTAAACTACAGCACGAAGTACCAAACCAGCTATGCAGATATTGAAGTTGACCACAAAGTTGAGAAGGGGACACTATGGCACATAGCTTATCCTTTAGTTGATAAGATTGGTGAAGTTGTAATTGCAACAACACGCCCCGAAACACTGTTTGGTGACGCAGCTGTCGCCGTACACCCAGAAGACGAACGCTATAAGCACCTCATAGGAAACAAGGTTATTCTTCCGCTTACCAACCGCGAAATAACTATCATTGCAGATGAATATGTTGACCCAGCCTTTGGAACAGGTGCTGTAAAAATAACACCAGCACATGACCCTAACGACTTTGAAGTAGGGAAGCGGCACGATTTGCCACGACTTCAAGTGATCGACTTTGATGGCACTATGATTAACGTACCGCAACAGTTTGCCGGCCTCGATGTCGAACATGCCCGTAAGCAAACATTAGCCGCCCTTCAAGCACAAGAGCTTATACGCAAAGAAGAGCCCATCGAGCACACCGTCGGCTACGACTACAAGAGTGGCCTTCCTATTCAACCGCTCATAAAAGAGCAGTGGTTCCTACGCATGACACCACTCGCTGCAAAAGCTATTGAAGTATTGGAAGCGGGCGAAATTACCTTTTACCCAGCCGGACGCAAGAATATCCTTATCCAATACCTAAAGGGGATCCACGACTGGAATCTATCACGCCAAATCCCATGGGGTATTCCTATTCCGGCTTTCCAAAACGTAGCCGACGATACCGACTGGATCTTCAACAAAAACGTTGACGAAAAAACAATAGTAGTGGACGGTAAAACCTACCGCCGCGAAGAAGATACCTTTGATACATGGTTTAGCAGTGGTCAATGGCCTTACATTACAACCGATTACCTAGATAATGGCCCCTTAGCCCGCTTCTTCCCAACCAGCCTTATGGAAACTGGCACCGACCTCCTCGACCGTTGGATTGCCCGTATGATTATGCTCAGCCTCTACCAAACCGGTAAAGTACCTTTCAAAGACGTATATCTTCACGGTATGGTACTGGACGAACATAGCCAGAAGATGAGCAAAAGTAAGGGTAATGTCATTAACCCTATGGAGATGGTGTCAGAATACGGCTCCGATGCATTACGTCTAGGCCTCATTGCTAGCCGTAGCCCAGGCCAAAACCAAGCTTTTAGTGTTGACCGCGTTATTGCTGGGCGTAACTTCTGTAATAAATTATGGAATATTACCCGTTTTGCCGAGCACAAACTAGGTGACAATTTCCAACCTTCAACTCCTGAGGCCCGTTCATTGGCTGACCATTGGATTATTGCCGAGCTCGACAACGCCAAACAAACTATCGAACGAGCGCTTGATAGCTACCGATACGCCGAAGCCGGCGAGGCTCTATACCATGCCATCTGGGACAGCGTAGCCGACTGGTATATCGAAGCCTCAAAGGATCAAGACAACCTTGATTTACTCGCTTGGGTGCTCGATACATCACTAAAACTTGCCCACCCATTTGCGCCGTTTGTAACAGAAACCATCTGGCAAACACTGCCATGGCACAATACGCTGCTTATCAATGAAACCTGGCCCGAAACCATCCCATATAACGACATATCTGCTGCCGAATTTGGCCAAGTTCAAAAAATCGTCAGCGAAGCCCGTTTCGTCGCTACCTCACTCCCTGGCAACGATCGCTACGGACTGCTGTACTTTGAAGATAGCCTCATTGAAGAGAATAAAGAGCTCATTAAACGGCTCGCAAAACTCAATGAAGTCACCCAAACCGAGCAAGCAAAGGGATTGCGTTTAGCATTAGCTAATCACGATGCCTGGCTGGATGTATCCGAGAAGACCCTTGAAGAGCACAAGGGAAACCTTGAAATGCGCCTCGCCACAACTCACCAAGAAATTGCCGCACTTGAAGGCCGCCTCAACAACAAAAACTACACCAGTAAAGCTCCGGCTCATCTAGTAGAAGAGAGTCGCAAACAATTAGAAGAAAAACAAGCGCTCGTTGAACGCTTGTTATCTGAACTCGAAATTCTAAAATAGAATCATACTATACTGAAGGCCACAGAGGGGCAGTGTCTGTGCCACCCGCAAAACAGAGTTTTTTATTCTGTATATAACGACGGTCATCGTCACGTGGCGGCTGAACATTCGGAAGGGTAGTACGAAACGCCCCAGCTCGTGGCAATGAGGTACGTTCAACGTGGGTATGGTAACTAGGGCTAATAACCTTCTCAACCGTCTCGGTAGAGGCGGCAGAGGTACTTGGGATAGTTAAAGCAGCCGTAGTGGCTTTATCGATGTGCATATCATGCATCAAGATACCGAAGACGGTAACAAGTGTGATGAGTATTGGTGTCGGATTAATAAATGGCAACATGTTTGTTTTTTGATTATGTCTGAGTACAACACTAGCATAAGCTTGATAAATTGTCAAGTATCTATCCTGCGGTAAAGATCGTTCTACTCGTGGTGATACGAGCTTCCGGCACTAATTTGCTGGGCTCTATAGATCTGTTCGGTAATGATAAGCCGCACCAAGTGATGCGGAAACACGAGTGGTGACAACGAAAGGGTAAAGTTGGCCCGCTGTCGAACTGTATCATCAACCCCATACGCACCACCAATAATAAATACCACCGGCCTTGAAGCAGTAAAGCAAGCGGCTAGATGCTCGCTTAATGCTGGTGACGTAAGCTCTTTGCCGCGTTCGTCCAGCAAAATAACATAATGATCGGGGTTGAGCCGTGAAATAATACGCCCAGACTCTTCCTCGCGAGCCCTAGAGCCCTCAAAGCTTGAATGTGGTAAAAGTACCCATTCAACATTAAACGGAGCTCTAAGACGCTTCTGATACCTTTCGATACCGTCAGTGACCCAGCCCTCGTGTTTTTTGCCGATGCTAAGAACGGTTATCGCCATAGTTTAAAGCCGAATTTTCTCGGCCAGGGCAGCCAAGGCACTATGATCAGGCTCGGCTGTCATATCAGGATGGTAGTCAAGCTCGGAAGCTTCTGTAAATGGAATAATTTGTACGTGCGCATGAGGCACATCAACCCCAACTACGCGCAGCCCGACATAAGGTACACCTAGTGCTTCACGCAGATGCGCTCCAACCTTTTGAACCGTAGTCATAACGGCCTGGTAATCTGAAGGGTCAAGGTCCCAAATAAACTCTACTTGCTTTTTAGGCACCACCAGTACGTGCCCTTCAGTCACGGGGTGTATATCAAGGAAGGCGAAGGTTTTTTCATCCTCATATACTTTGTGTGATGGGATATTACCGTTAATAATTTTTGTAAAAATAGTAGGTTTCATGTATATCCTCCTGGCGGAGAGAGAGGGATTCGAACCCTCGAAGGCTTGCGCCTTACCGCTTTTCGAGAGCGGCCAGTTCAACCACTCCTGCACCTCTCCAGCAGACTGTATTATAGCAAAATCACTCTGTTTTAACAGGCTACGTGCGCTATGATGTGTATATGACCCACATCTTGGTTGAAACCGCTCATACATTAGGGGCAACGTTGGTGCAGTACCCGGCTGGAAGTATTGTTGTGATACCCGGCGAAACGCCGAAAGACTGTTTTGTGATTGAAAAGGGAAGTATACGGCAATATGACATCCGTGACAACGGCACCGAGCTCACTCTTAATATCTATAAGGAGGGAAGCGTGCTTACCCTTCCGTGGCTCTTTCACTCGAGCCCAAATCTGCACTTCTTTCAATGTATCAGCGACTGCGTCCTTCTGCGCACTCCTCGCCTAAAATTGCTGCAAGAGTTTAAAAAGTCACCCGAATTAAGCTTCGAAACACTATCAAGAGTAGCGAATGGGCTTGATGGTGTGTTGAATCGCTTGTCGGCTCATAGTAGCACTGGCGCGGCACAAATGGTAATAACAGAGTTGAATATAGAAGCTGCTCGTTTTGGCAGGCCACACCCCGGAGGGACATTCGTCCGAATACGCGTACAGGATTTAGCCAATCGTACCGGTTTGGCACGTGAAACGGTGAGCCGCACACTTACGGATCTTATATCAAAAGGCCTGATACTGCGCGTAACAGGTGGATATTTGCTACAAATACACATCTAAACAAAAAGACCCATCTCTCGATGAGTCTTTTAAAAAGTTACAACTTGGTACACCCGACAGGATTCGAACCTATGGCCTTCGGCTCCGCAAGCCGACGCTCTATCCAGCTGAGCTACGGGTGCATATGATACCACCCGCTGTCATAAAAACAACGGGCGTATCTTTGTAACTAGAAGGTGCTTTCGGCCCGAAAAAATCAGGCGAACAGAGACTATACTATCATGTTTACAGATGAAAATCTAGCCTAGGAATACAATACCCAAAGCAATACCAACTACAAGGATGATGACGCCAAGAGTTAATGACATGTTAAAAAGTACGGGATGACGCTCGTGCCACAATAAAATACCCGGAAATTGCTTTCGAATGGTTGCATTTGTCGCTACTTGATCATACAGCTCTATAGGTACTTTTTTCTCTTCAAGGGTAAGTGTCATGTAGCCAGCGTATTTTGCATCCCAGGTCAGCAACAGTACTGATAGAAATGATTTATTAGTCTTTGTACTGATAATTACTCGGGGCAACAAAGCCGTACCGTAATAGCTGTATTGTTGAAAAATCCTCACCACCTCAATGTCACCGTAGCTTGTCGTGCGTGTTTTTCCAAAAGCATTTTTGTATGTCAGGCCATTTTTTGTCACTTCAATACTTCGGTGGGTGGAAATAAACCATACCAAGAAAACAATAACCCCGATAACTACAGTAGAGAGCAGGCCTATGACCCACCCAAAACGTATAAATAGAAAAACCATTAATAGGGCAGCTAATACATAGCGCACCAGCCCAAACCAGCGATAACTTACGCTTAAATCGGGGTGAACAGTATAGGGGAGTGCGGGTGCTTTAATAGTTTCCGTGTCAGACATTATTCGTACCTCATTAGAGATGATTATAGGCGCAACTTGCGCACAATAACATCAACTACATCAAGTTTGAGATTTTCCATAGGCAGACGCTGGCCTAAAATATCAACAATTCGCTCGCCGGCATCATCAGGGAAGTATACCGATACCCCGGGAGCAAACCGTTTGCGCGGTATGAGCATAACAGAGTAGTGAGGGCCGTCTTGAATAAGCCCAAAAGCCTTAAACTCATCGTAGGTATATAAGCGCTCGCCAACATACAACCCCTGACTAGGGCTTAACGCGTACGTAAGCATGCGTGGTGGGCGACGAATGTAAATAATAAGGGCAACAGCCATAACAATTACCAGTGCCGAGAATGTCCATGACTTCAGCAAGAATACATCTACTGCAATAAGGCCTAGTACCACTAGGGCAAATAGAATAAACCACACCGGGCTACGGTCCAGGTGAATATACTCTTGAGCCGTCCAGGTAATAGGAGGGTCTTCGGGCATATTCTCAGGTGCAGGGGCGTTTTCTGGGTGAGACGGAACAGCAACCGGCTTTACAGGTTCGGCTACCTCAACAGACCCAGTGGGGGTCTGTTCATCCTCAGGGGCGGGTTGCCAGTAGTTTGGTTGTTGGTCTGCCATATCTATACGCTAGTATAAACAAAAACGCTTTCTATAGAAAGCGTTCTGGTATTCATTTGGCGGAGGAGTATTAACGAGGTGAGCAGTAAGCTACCGAGCCGTTCTATTGATAGTAGAAATGTTCAAGACCGTAATTATCTAAGTAAATAGATATAACCGCGGCCGGTTTTTCGTGCCGAATTTTTTCGAGTTGTTTTTTAATTGCAGCTTGTTTATTTTCTGGAAACAGTGGAAGTATGGAATCTGTAGATTCGTTAGGGAGTAATACTTTAGAGTCGGACCAATAGCTTGGTGCTTGAGGTGGTTCAACCTTCGCAAAAATAACTTTGTAGTATTTGTCGGTGTCCACGCTGACTGATGCCAGATCGGTCACCGCTTTTGGGTTGCTTTCCGGCGCCCAAAACTCTGAGAACGAGCCATGCCATCGTGTGATGATATCCCTGGCTTCTTGAATATTCTGAATATAGTCGTACTCAAGCGAGACGAAAAAATGTTGTTGACCGTTCTTGTCTGTTGTTCGAAATAGAAATGCAAAGATGTCAGGTGTTATTGCTTCAAATCTAACAGGGGTAATATGGGGCGTAGCGCCTGGAAGAAAGGGCTCGATAATTGACTTGAGGTAGTCATTTTGAAACGCATTGAAATTTGTCATGGTTTTATGATACCAAAAAGATGACCCTTTAGGTCATCTACTTGGTATGGCGGAGGAGCGGAGATTCGAACTCCGGCTCCGGGTCTCCCCAGACTAACGATTTAGCAAACCGTCCCCTTCAGCCACTTGGGTACTCCTCCATAAAAGTACGGTATCGCCCTAAAGTAGCATACTTTCTACAGACAGGACGGTTTCCGTCGATTCATTCGCGTTTCACGCAGCAGCCACTTGGGTACTCCTCCGTGCAACTTGAACGATTGTAGCATAAATCAGAGGCGGGGACTAGCGTTTATAGTAAATATTTGCTATAATTAAGATATAGTACATAATAATTGCTATGAAAAAAATTATTTCTTATTTCACTATTTCAGCCCTATCACTCGCCACTCTGCTTACGGTGGGTTTTTCCGCTAACACCTCGGCCCAAAGCGCCATACAACAAGGTGTTGAAGCGGCACGTGGGAACGGCACCCCTAGTACACTCTTTGGCGGAAGTGGTGTTATTACCACTATCACCAATACACTACTCTTTGTAGCGGGTGCGCTTGCGGTTATTATGATTATCATCGGGGGTATTCGTTATGCTACTTCTGGCGGTAATGCCTCTAACGTTACGGCAGCCAAGAATACCATTCTTTATGCCATTGTTGGCCTTATTATTGCCTTCTTGGCATTCGCAATCGTTAACTGGGTACTTGGTGCTATTACCCCTGGCGGTGGCGCTGGGTTTACAAACGTCTAAATAAAATAGCCCTCGTAGGGGCTATTTTTATAACTTCTTGGCGGAGAGGGAGGGATTCGAACCCTCGGTGAGTCTCCCCACGCTGGTTTTCAAGACCAGTACCATCAACCACTCGGTCACCTCTCCAGGAAAGTACTTGGGTTATTTTAACAGATTGAAACGATTCAGTCGAGAGGTTGGTACGCTAAAGCCGCCACCCATACAGGTAGCCCCGTTTGTGAGAGCAGTTTAGATGCAGCCGTTACTGTTGCAGCAGTCGTGATAATATCGTCAATCAAAAGAATAGGACCCATAGACAAATCGTCAGTCTCGACAAGTTCAAAAGCTCTATCTGCTTGCGTACGACGCTCTTCACGCCCAACAAGATGCTGCACGTCAGTTGTAGCGCGCCTAAGCAAGTATCTTATAGGTAAGCCCCTCATAGCGGCAAATTGGCGGGCAATTAAGTCTATATGATCATAGCCACGCTGCCGTATGTGTGAACGAACCGTCGGTACCACAACAATCGTTGCACTAGAGGGGAGTATAGGAAGTGACTCATGAAGTAGTTCAGCACAGGCTTGCGCAGCGGCTTTATTATTGTGAAACTTTAAACCATTAATAAGTGTTTCTAAGGTGCCTATACGCTGGCTTACAACAAAGGTTTTCTCTATAGAAGTTTCATGTTCGGTGCAAACACCCTCTCTTTTGGGCTTTCCGCACACAATACAGCCCCAAAACGGCTCGTCAATGATGTTATATTTACAATCATGGCATAAAACAGCACCTATTTTACCGCATCCAAAACAGAGGTGTGGGGCCACTATTTGCAGAACCCGCTCAACTATTGTATTTTTTACGTTTTTACCACCCATTTAGTTGATTATACCGTACATGCTCGGTATAATACGAAGGACTATTTGTCAAATGAGCCTAGAGAAAAGTGGAGGATATCATGGCCCGAAAACCAAACGAGGATTTGCTCATTGAAGACGAGCTGGCAGCAGCTTTCCTGAGCGACGACGACCTAACGACACCAACCGACACAGTCGCACCTGCGAGCGACGACAGCTGGGACGACAGCCAAGAAGAATTCTTGGGTCAACTCGCTGTTGACGTATACGAAACTGACGACAAGCTTGTCGTAAAGGCTCGTACAGCAGGCGTAAACAAAGAAGATCTCGACGTTAGCATTAGCGACGGTATTCTTACTATCAGCGGTACGCTAAGTAGCGGTGACGACAGTGCTGCAACCAACTGGCACATCCAAGAATGTTACTGGGGTGAATTCAGCCGTACACTTGCACTACCTGTAAGCGTTAAGGAAGACGAAGTTGAAGCAGTACTAAAGGACGGTGTTCTTACCATCAGCTTCAATAAGATCAAGCAAGAGCAAGCTAAGAAGATTCAAATTCAATAGTATCTTGAGCAACCTTTAAAACACCCTCGCCGTGGGGGTGTTTTTTAATTGGCACACAACCAGTAGACAAAATAAAAACCTCGCATAGCAAGCGAGGTTTTTATAAAGAAAGGCTTCGTCTTACGCAGTACCAGAAGGTGTAATTGCACCAAGTACCCAATTCACGATCGCGAAGGCTAGGAAGGCGATCACCAAACCGATGATTGCGTACATAATGGTGTTCTTAGCAGCTGTAACGTTTGCCGAGTTACCAGCAGAAGTAGTGTAACGAATACCGCCCCAGATAAGCATGATCACACAGATCGCACCAATAATGAAGAGGAGTACGTTTACTACTGTAGTAAAGATTGAACCAGCACCAAATAGGGTAGTTGGGGTGCCTTTACCTTGAGCACAGTCGATACCACTTTGTGCGCTAAGGTCATTTTGATCACATGCAGCATTAGCTGTCACTACTGGTACAAATAGTGCTGTTACCGCTAAAGCAAAGGCAGCTACAAATAGTGTCAGCTTCTTTTTCGTTAATAATTTCATTTTCATTTATTCCTTTCTTTGAAATCTAGGTTAGTTATAGCAGATTTTTAACGTTTTGTTAACCCCTGGGACAACTTTATTAAAACAATTTAAGCACCCAGTTAACAATTGCAAATGCGAGAAACGCCAATAACAGTCCTACAATTGAATAAGTAAGGGTGTTCTTTGCACGCGTCACCTTACTGGCATCACCAGCCGAGGTGGTATATAAAATACCTGCAAAAATAATCATCACCACCGACAACAAGCCAACAACGAATAGTAAGGTGTTAACAAGTGTTTTAATAAGCGTATCTGGTTTATCGGCCTTTCCACTTGCTTTACATATCTCTGCATTAGGGTCACTAGCACAGGCACCCGCGAGAGGGTCTAATGCGCCTACAGTAGTTACTGGAAGCAACGCCGCCCCACCAAATACAATCATCGCAAAGGCTACAAGAGCTACTTTTATTTTATTCATTTACTTAAAACTCCCTATAACGAAATTAGTAATAACAAACGCCGACAGTACCACCACTAACCCAACAATAGAGTAGGTGAGCAGGTTCTTCGCACGAGTAACCCTACTAGCGTCGCCACTTGAAGTGGTATACATAATGCCCGCGACGATAATAACAATAACAGACACCAGACCTGCTAAAAAATATACCAGATTCAACCCATTATGAAGAAGTGTGTCGCCAGAACCGGTTGGAATACCTACGCTCCCAGCATCAACTTTTTGCGCAAACTGAATGAAAAACTGTTTCATATGCTAGATAATCCTAAAGATTAAGTTAATAATCGCGACCGCAGCCATGGCAATAACCAACCCAATGACAGCATCGAGGATTGTCTTGCGAGCCTTTTCTACCTGGGCCGGCTTATCACCACCAGTTATAAACAAGAAACCGCCGTACATTATAAAGAAGACTGCAATGTAAGCGGAAATAACGATCGCCATTTCTATGCCATTAAGAACGATCTTCCAAATGTAATTACCAATACCACCCACTTCGTCAGGAGTTTTAAGGTCACAAGTCGGAGGATTTTCTTTAGTAAGCCCACGATACCACGGTGGAACACCCATGAAACGTGCTTCACAGTTAGTTACAGCAGCACTGGCTGTTTGTGGTGTTGTAAGGGCCATAACAGGTGCCGCAATAGCGAAAATAAACAAACCGCCTGTCAGTAGGGTCTGAAAGATCTTCTTCATACTAGTTAAATACCCCTCCTGGAACCAGGAAATTAAGCAGTACGTACATACCACCAAAGGCTACCACCCCAATAACTACGTTAGTAAATACTGTACGGGCCTTTTTAATTTGCTCGGGGCTACCGCCGGCTGAAGTCCAGAGGATAGCACCGTATACGATACCAGCGAGGGCTAGGACACCAACGCCGGCAGTCAGAATACCTATAACAAGAAGAAGAATACCCCAAAGACCAGTATCTTCAGCCTTCTTCGCATCCTTACTCCCGCCACAACTAATAATAGCCGTCTGTACACCCCCACAAGTCGCAGCCTGTGTTGGTGTAGTCGGTAAAACCGTAACAATCGGCAACAATAAGATACCTACCACCACAGCAATGTTCTGTATTGTTTGTTTTATCTTCATATTGTCTATAGCGTACAAGCTTTTTAAAGAGAATGCAAGTTTGTTTTCTAGGTAATTATGAGGTTATGTTCTTGTGTGTAAACTGCCCATATTGACTTATTTCCAATAGATGCTATTATTTGTTTAATCGAGGCTCTTGCCGAGAGGTGGTTGCAACACCATTTGTTGCCTTCCGGAAGGATGTGGCCAAAATGGGCCAGAACAAAAAGCCGAACTTCACTCCCTACGGGAACAAGAAGTCGGGTTCCAAGCCCTACAGCTTCACCGACGCGGTGGCCAACCTCGGCGCACCGAAGTCGAAGAGGCAGTCGGGGAGCGGCGGCAACAGCCGCAAGACCCACGACACCAAGGGCAAGAACAACCACGGCCGCCGGGGCTGGTAACGCCCGGCACAGGCCCCCATCGCCGGTTTCGGCGATGGGGGCTACATCACTTCTAGAGAGAATGTTATTCTAATACCATGCAGCTTATTTATACAAAAGCGGCCCCAAACATCGAAGTAGGCCACCTTTACGAGCATATTTTTTGCGACTTTATTACCGAGCAAGCACGCGCCAAACACCTCTTTTCATATGTTGACTACCACCTCGATGCGCGTTCGTATTACGAGGGATACATATACATTAAGATTGAGACCTACACCTCACCAGCCGTATCCTTTTTTAAAAATCTAAATAAGCTTCGGCCCCAGTTCAATAACAATACGATCAATGGTGCCCTTTTACAAATTATGGCCGAAAACCGTGTTGATATCGCCGCGCTTGATGAATCGGAGGTTTTAAAAACGCTTAACGCATATCAAATTACCCCCTGGAAAGAACAGGCATCTTCTGAAAAGCTAGTTCAATCCGACCGAGAGTATCATCCTATTTTATATAAGCCAGCCAACATGGATGCATTCGGTATAATTCAACAATCAATTACACTTCAGATAAACGAGGATGATGCCATAAAAAAGTCCCATCTTCTTGTGCTATTTCTTGTAGTCAGTAAAGCAATTCGTAGTAATTTGCAAGAAGATATAACTCGTTCCTCTTTTTGCTTTACGTACGAAGACTCTTTTGAATATGACGAGGTAACAGGGAAAGTAAAAGATATAAACTTATATCGAATTGATAAACGCCAATCTACTGAAATTACAGATGAAGGCGAGGTAGCTGAAAAACTGTTAACCACCATCAAACAACATGGTTTTAGTAGCAGGCTCTCTGAATCAATTCAACAGTCAGAGGAGGGAAGTGATGAGTACCCTAGTGAAGCGGAGATTGTCTCAAAACTTGGTCTAAGCATAACCCCCGACGAGCTAAAGAATATTTTTAGCACCTATAACATTAATAGGGTTCTTAATAACATTGAAGTTAACTTTACTTACCATTAGTCTGTTGAGACTTTTTAGGTTACATAAAACAGTAAATAAGTTATTGATAGGGGTGGAAGCTTTGTAATTAACCTTGTCTATTACATAAGCTCTTTACTTTTTAATACTTTTGTGGTATATATAGTTCAAACGGACATTTAATAGCTCACGTACAAGTATTTATATAAGGTCATACACCAAGGAACCTATACACATGGACAAAGAGTACCCAACACCACAAAATTCTCAAGCACCTGAAGTAACAGCAGGCCATAGTGGTAATGTCGACAAGCCGATGCGCGAAACTCCGCCTACAGAATTTAGTGAGACCCCTCTTCGCGCTTTCGAAGATATTCAACTCGATAACATTCCTCATAGTCCAGCGACCCTTCCCGAGAACATGCCGTCAATCGACGATGTTGTAGATTCTAAAGTAGCCGAACCACCAATTATCCCTCCTGTTACAGAACCAAAAACCAATGGTGAAAGTGCACCAAAAAGTAACCGTGTACGTAACGGTATCATTGCAGGTGTTGCAGGACTTGCATTAGCTGTAGGTGGTACGTTAGTGGGAGTAAAGGTTGCAGCTGATAATAAAGATAATGAACCTCCAAAAACCGACCCTAAAGCAACAAGTGAGGCGTCTGTGGCACCAAGCACAACTCCTGAAGCCGTCGCGCCAACCCCTGATAGTACACCATTAAAGACTCCTGAGGCACAAACATCAAACGTTATCGTTGACACCGCATTATTTGACAACTGGGAGAACAAGAAAGTCCCCGTTAACCCAAATGACGCATATACTGACCCAGATACTAAAGAATATGCGTGTGAGCAAACGTTCGTTGCAAACGGTATAGCCCCTATTGAGCGTCGTGAAGTAATGGAACTTTGGGATGGACAAAAGATTAATGACTTTGTTATGAATCGGTTAAATCTTGTATACAAACTATATACCGACAAGTCTAATCCTCAATACGTTCAAATTGCAAAAGATATGCTTACATGTATGACATCTCAACGACTCGATACATCGGGTAATACTACACACGATGCACACACTATCTTGTCTGAGCTTTTCGATGGAGCGACTACGCCATCAATTCCAATACTTGGAGATCTAGACCATATCACACGTGAGACCTCTGGTACTGTGTGGTCAAATGGCACCTACAACGAAGCTTCTGTTGAGTTTCAAGGGAAGGACATATTCGGCGACACGTCATATCCAGTTATTACATACGAATGGACCAAACAAAACGACTTCAGAATAGTTGGCCTCTATAATCTTATAGCGGGCAGTGATGACGTCGTAGCATTTGGCAGGCAAGCACCCCAAGTTCTAGACCCTAGTCGTGCAGACGCTCCATACAACTTAGGTTAAGCATAACCTTTATTTATCTGCACAAATAAGGCATAATTTGATCAGATTATGCCTTATTTTATTCGTCATATAAAAGTTCGTCATTTCGTAGGTTTGCTTTTTCTTGCACTAATTGCTTCCGTTTTTCTAGCTACCTCTATAACAAAGCCAGCAAATGCGGCGAGCTCTTGTTATCGCTATATAGACTCCACAAAGATTGAGTACGTGAGTCCAGATTGCGACAAATCTGGCGTAACCTACAGCTACACCAGTACCGACGGGGGTATTACGTACAATGGCCCACAAATTAAAACCGGCGGTGGACAAGCCGCCGCTTCCGTTTGTCACGATGGAACAAATAAAATAGTTTTATCGGGCGGCACCGCTAAGTTAACAAAACAGAATGTAAGTAGCGATTCTCGACCCAGATGTGTTGATGGAACCACAACTAGTACTATAGATATTAAGGGATGGAGCGGCAAAAATGCCGTTGAACAAGCTGGTGCTAGCGCGGAGGCTACTGAATTGTACTCTCAATTTGGCGATACCCTTGATCCACTCAAGAACAAATGGGTTGCTTATAATTGTCCGAGTGGCGTTGGTGGAGTAGAGGTGCAATCTTCGTGTGGTGAAGCCGGATGGAAAAATTTGGTGTACGAATGTTGGGGAAAGAGAACAAGTACCGCAAATGTAAATACAGCATCAGCATCGCCCGAAGAGTACGAGAAAACCATGAAAACTGGGTTTGCAACCTGTATGTCCTCAAAGATCGGCAACGGTGTAACTAAGGACGCAGTAGTAACACTACTCGAGGCAAAGGGCGTAAGTCTCACCAATATCGCCGCCTCCGTTACCGCAGCGGGAGATAAAGCCGAAGAAGCTGCTACCCCGACACCAACTACAGCCGAGCCAACAACGTCCTGTGGGGTAGAGGGTATTGGTTGGTTGGTTTGCCCAGTTATGAACTTCCTAGGGAGCGTTGCAGACAATGCCTTTTCTTTTCTATCGGAGACTTTTCTAGAGACGAAGAGTGACGTACTTAGCAATAGTGCTATTAGAGCAGCTTGGTCAACAATGCGTAATATTGCAAACGTAGCATTTGTTATTGCTTTTCTTATTATTATATTTTCACAGCTAACAGGACAGGGTGTTACAAACTATGGCGTAAAGAAAATGCTACCAAGGTTGGTGATTGCGGCAATACTAGTGAACGTATCGTTCTTTATATGTCAAATAGCGGTAGACCTTAGTAATATTCTTGGATATTCACTCAATAGTCTTCTGAGCAACTCTTACGTTCAAATTGCAGGAGATATTTCAGGCAAAGGAGATGCAAGTTCAAATGGGCTTGGTATTGCAGTTTTAGTTGCGAGTGTTGTTGCGGGTGCTATTGGTGTTGCTATGGCCGTAACGATGCCCGTACTACTTGCTGTACTACTTGCTTTGATTCTTATCGTACTTATTCTAGTAGCCCGTACGGCGCTTATCGTATTACTTACCATTATTTCTCCGCTAGCATTTGTGGCGTTTCTTCTACCAAATACCGAACAATGGTTTAAGAAGTGGTATAAGATGTATTTCGCTCTGCTTATGGTATTCCCAATCATTGCTGTGGTATTTGGCGCATCAACACTCGCTGCTAATGTTATAAAAGACGCTTCTGGAGATAATGTAATGATGCAAATTGTTGCCGTTGGCGTGGCAGCTCTCCCTTTGTTTGTCGTACCTAGTCTCTTGAAGGGTTCTTTAAGTGCCGCTGGGAGTATTGGAGCTAAGATTTCAAATCTTAGCTCCAAAGCAACTGGCCGCATTGGGGGTAAGGTTAAAGATACATCCAAGCTTGGTCAATTACAACAATTTAGGGGTCAGCAAGCGAAGATCAGACGTGCCCAGATATTAGGTGGTACCTATAAAGGCTCAAACAGAAACCCCCTTAACTGGGGGCGTAACGCCAGTTCAGCACTCAATAGTCGACTCAACGACAGAACGGGTAAGTTTGGTACAGAGCAAAGCAGGTTAGGTGAGCGTATTAATGCAAAAATAGAAGCTGAAGAAGTTACAGCAGCCAAGGCTACTATAGACAAACTGGGCCTATCTTTAGATCAAATGACTCAACTTGCAAAAGGTGGTTCTGTTTTACATAACGGAAAGACAATAAAATCAGATACGGCCACTCAGAAAGCGGCCATCAGTTCGATCATCCAAACAGGTGATCACAACAGCACACGCTCACTTATTGACACTGTCGGGAATTCATCAGACACCTCAATTCGAGCACACTTAGCAGATTCACTTGCTTCATCATCTAATAGACCGGGCTACGTTGGTGGGGCGGCACTGGGTGCAATAAGAGAAGGTAAGGCGGTTAACACCGAAACGCTTGCACAAGAGGCGATTAAAGCTGGAGCATACTCAGCAGAAAAAATTGCAACTGGAGACAAAGACGAGCTTTCATTTATACATGACCAGCTTGCAAACGTTAGCGCAAGTGAAAGAGCACAAACTATATCAAATGCCCAGGACGCTCTTTCCGATGAAGTACTCAATAAGAAAATCGGCAAGAATAGCCCAAGTATAATAAACATATCAAGACACCCATAACTAGACTGATATACTTAATTTATGGCAACCTATAAAGTCCCTCAAGATGTCGAAGCAGATGATAAACTCATCGGTCCGTTTAGCTTTCGTCAATTCATCTACCTAATTATTGTGGCTGGGTTCATTTTAATAGCTTGGGGGCTTGCTCAGTTGTTTATTGGGCTAGCCATTATTCCACTACCTATTATTATTTTCTTCGGCGCCTTGGCTTTACCCCTACGCAAAGATCAGCCAATGGAAATATATCTAGCAGCTATCGTCTCATTTTACTTAAAACCCCACCGTCGTATATGGGACGGTGAGGGCGTAGAGACTCTTATTGAAATTACCGCTCCAAAAACAATCGAGGTGAAGCGAACAAAAGATTTATCACAAAACGAAGCCGCTCAACGCTTGAATTACCTCGCCAATATCGTTGACACTCAAGGCTGGGCTATTAGAGGTGTGGCTGGTGGGGTAGGTACTGCTATGAACAACGACGCTTACCTTGAGGCACAAGGGGCCACCGATATCCTTGATACTTCAACCTCAATTGCCCAAAACTTCGACCAAATGATGTCACAAAGTACCGAGAGAATGCATGAAGAAGCCCGCCAAAGGATGCTACAAGCGACACAAGTACCAGCACCGGTACCCGTGGTGGTACCTGTAACTCCTGCACAGCAAGTAGTACCCACACAACCCGAGCCCCAAGTTACTACACCTGCGGCCTTTGCCCAGCCCGCTGCGCCGGTACAAACGGTAACACAACCAACCGCCGAGGATCCGCTCCTAACACAAATGGCCCAGCAACTTGCGCCACAGCCACACTTTAATCCATACCCAGAGTTCCAGCAAAGCGTCATTCAACCCCTTAACGATACGGCTCATCAGGCGGAGATTGATACTCCCGTGCCTACTGAAACAAAAGAAACTACTACAACCACTAGCGATTCTGTACCCTCTGCTGGTATAATTAACCTTGCAAACAACGCCGATTTATCTATCGAAACGATTGCTCACGAGGCCAACCGCTTAAAGAAGAAGGCCGAAGAGGAATCTGGTGAAGTGGTCATTTCGCTTCGATAATTTGATAGATAGTATCGCCTAAAGGAGTGGGATTTTCAGAGGGTATGCCGCCTAATAATTCTCCGTATAATCAACCCCAACCGGGTGTTCCTCAGCCTGCTCAGCAACAGGCTTATTCTGTTCCAGGTCAAGCCATGCAAGCACCCGGCCAACCAGCCCCTCAGGTCATGCCTCAAACTGCAGGCCCTCTTGGGAGTGCCGATCCCAACGTCAAGCCAACACCAAAAAACACCAGTTCAACCCAAAGCACGTTACAGCTATCAGAGCTGCGCGACAGTATGGTTATTATGAATGATGGTACATTCAGAGCTGTAGTAGCTTGTAAATCAATCAATTTCGACCTTATGAGCGACCGCGAAAGGGAGGGGGTAGAGTATAGTTACCAAAACTTCCTAAACTCGTTGAATTTCCCAGTGCAAATCCTGGTTCGTTCACAACGCGTTGATATCGGTCCATATATCGACAAGCTCGTTGATACCCGACGCTCACAAGATAATATGCTTCTTGGTGTTCTTATGGACGATTACATCAGCTTTATTGATGCCCTATCACAAGAGGCGAACATTATGGAGAAATCTTTTTACATTGTTATTCCCTATTTCCCCAACGGAGACGCAGCCAAACTATTAGAGCAGGGGAAGGGTTTCTTCGGTAAGCTCTTTGCTCGTCCTCAAAACAATATTACCCATATTGACGCCTCGACCTACCAAAAAGCCAAAGATGAAATTAAAAACCGAGTTGATTCGGTGATGGCTGGGCTTTTCCAGATCGGCGTGCAGTGTGTTCAGCTTGACACTAAATCACTAGGGGAGCTGTACTATAACTACTACAACCCCGATACTGCACTGCGTCAGCCATTGGGCGATTTTGACAACCTAGCAACTACTTTTGTTAAAAAAGCACCAGGGCCAGCTCCCACTGGAGGGCTGCAATAATGGCGAAGCAAAAATCCGCCGTCGATATTGCCGCCGAGCAGCGCGCACGCGAGCAGGCTGAAGTTGAGCAGGCATTCCTTAAAGGTGTTTCTACACTTCGTGACCTTATTGCCCCAAGTAGTATTGAAATTCATGCTTCATATTTTAGGCTTGGCACAAAATATGGCCGAACGATATACGTATATGGCTATCCTCGTTCTATCTACACTGGTTGGCTTAGTCCACTTGTGAATATCGATGAGGTACTCGATATTAGTATGTACATATACCCAGTTGAAAGTCAGGTAGTCCTCAATAACCTTCGTAAAAAAGTGACTCAACTCGAAGCCTCGGCGGCTATTAACAGTGAGAAGGGACGTGTTCGTGACCCAGCCCTTGAGGCAGCTATTAACGACGCCGAGGAACTGCGTGACCAAATTCAGGTTGGTGCCGAGCGTTTCTTCCGTTTTGGTCTGTATGTAACCTTGTGGGCAGACAGCATGGATGAACTTAACTTTGTGCAACAAAAAGTAGAAACAATCTTTGGCCAGCAAATGGTATTTAGTAAGGTTGCTTCATCACAACAAGAGCAAGGACTTAATAGTTCCATTCCGCAAATGTCCGACCAACTTCAAATTCGCCGCAATATGAATACGGGTGCTATTAGTACCAGCTTCCCATTCACCAGTGCTGACCTTACCGACAACCAAGGCATTTTGTATGGTATCAACATGCACAACAACGGCTTGGTTATTTTCGACCGCTTTAAACTTGAGAACGCTAATATGGCGGTATTTGCAAAGTCCGGTGCAGGTAAGTCATTTACTGTGAAGCTCGAGGCGCTACGCAGTATGATGACCGGCACGGAAGTTATCATCATCGACCCAGAAAATGAATACCAGAAATTAGCCGACGCAGTAGGTGGGGCCTATATTCGCCTAAGTCTTAATTCGCAAACGCGTATTAATCCATTTGATCTTCCGCGCGTCATCGACACCGAGGAAGCAGACGACGCCCTGCGCGCTAACCTTGTGACACTCCACGGACTATTTAGGTTAATGTTGGGTGGAACCCAGGTAGCCGCCACAGGGCAACAGGTCGCCGCCCTTACTCCCGTTGAAGAGGCCGACCTTGACCAAGCGCTTATTGATACCTATGCTCGCGTTGGCATTACCAGCGACCCCCTCACACACAACTCACCACCACCAACCATCGCTGACCTTTACGACACGCTCGTGCATATGGGTGGGAGCGGCCCTTCACTTGCGCAGCGCCTGCGTAAATACACTACGGGTACATTTGCCGGTATTTTTAGTCAGCAATCAAATATTGATATCAACAACCCAATGGTCGTGTTTAATATTCGCGACCTCGAAGATGAGCTTCGCCCGGTTGCCATGTATATTGTATTGAGCCACATTTGGAATATTACCCGCACCGAACAAAAAAAGCGCATGCTTATCGTGGATGAGGCCTGGCAACTGATGAAATACGACGACTCGGCAAACTTCTTGTTTAGCCTTGCTAAGCGTGCGCGTAAATATTACCTTGGGCTGACTACTATCACGCAAGATGTTGAAGACTTCATGAGTAGTAAGATGGGGCGGGCAATTGTATCAAACACGTCCATGCAGCTTCTTTTGAAACAGTCTTCAAGTGCTGTCGATGTATTGTCTGACGTATTCAAGCTCACCGAAGAGGAGAAGAAGCGTCTCGCTAACTTCCCAATTGGGCAAGGATTATTCTTTGCTGGGCAAAGCCATGTGCATATTCAAATTCAGGCGTCACCAACTGAAACTCAACTCATTAACACTAATCCCCAAGCTTTATCTCAACAAGCAGGAACAGGGGTCTAAAAGGCCCCTTTAGGGGTATAATGGAAGGTATATATGCCCACTTCCACTTTTACACCTGGTGATCAGAAGCAGGACGAAGAGTTAAACCGCAGTCAGCAAGCCGCTGACCAGCTTTTAGGTTCCGAGCAGCGCGGCACGATTAATATGGATGATTTTGAGCGAAACTTTCAGGAAAATGCCGATAGCTCAGAAGAAGATAAAAACATAGAGAAAGCTCGAAAAGCAGAGTCAGAAGGATCCCCGGCTACCCCTTGGCAGGATAACACTACTCCAGAAAGTTCTAAGCCAAAAATTAAATTTCTTTCGGTTGCTAACCTTAAGCGGTCATCCCCAATACTCGGGGTTGGTGGAATTATTGGAATTATCATCTTTCTTCTTGGCGGATGGCTGCCAACGATGCTCATACCAAGCCTCGAGCAAGGGGCAACTGCCGAAAACGATAGTCGCGGCACCATGCTGGAGCGGCGTCTTATTGCGAAGCTTAAGCTTAAGATGAGTGACTCTGGGCCTTGCGATACAAAGCTGTCACTTTGCCGCGACAAAAAGATGCCGAAAATTATGCTACAGTCTATGGCTAAAGATGGCAAAGGAATCGTAGCTGTGAATGCAAGCGGGGATCCGGTCGATATTAAGGGAACCGGATATATGACCGAAAATCCAACCCATTACAAATTTACAAATGGCTCAACCGAAAAAATCATACCAGCATCCGAGTTTGTAAACGAATATAAGTCTAACCCAGCTTTCAGAAAGTTATTTAAGACCGCCTATAATATGCGTTATCTGTCATATTCTGGTCGCTTTATTAAGGGCATTATGGATAAGTGGGGGATGAAGAAGGATGGTGGTAAAGCTGCTGATACTGACTTCAAAGAAAGCAACGTTAAAGAAAAGGTTTCGGAAGCGACAAAAGTTGGTGCGGCTGATACATCAGAAGGAGCTGTCAAGAAAACTTTTAAAGATAGGGTTCGTCTATTATTAAAGCGGAGTGCCGATAAGGTAAAAAAGACTGGTGGAGATCCTATCCTTGCTATTGGATCTGGAGCATGTATGATGATTGGAATCCCAACCTTTGTTGCTGGTACTCAGCGAGCTATCCAATTAGCACAAGCCGTGGGATTAGCGAGTGGCTTCATACTCTCGGCTGGAGGAATGATACGAAGTGGTGACGCTAAGCCAGAACAAGTATCGGCTCTTGGTAAATCTCTAACGGATGAATATAAGGTTGATGGTGCAGAAGATACGAAATCAGCACTTGATTCACCAATATTACTCGCCGCAATCGGCGCCGGTACAGGTTCTATACTTAAACCAAGCAAGTATATTCCCGGATATTCAATGTATAGTACAGATTTTATACAGGGAGCTTCGAAGTTAAATGCTAGCACAAAAGAAACGTGTAACCTCATTAATAGCCCACAAGCAGCTATAGCATCCGCAGGTATCACCGCTGCAATCGGCGCGGCCAGTGGTGGTATCGGCGCAGCGGCACTAAAGGCTCTTCAGGCAGTTGGTAAGGTTGCGATTACCTTCGGTGCCATCGATGGACTTATGAATCTACTTGAACAGACGGGTGTAGTCGATGCGATAGGTAACGGCGCTTACGACCTTGCAGTAAATGCATTGGGCGATATATATGGCGACGCACAGGGTATCGAGCTTGGAGATGCACTTGGTGTTGGCTTATTCGCAGCATTCTCACTAACGGCGCTTGGTGGCGGTGGTGCTGTGTTAAAGAAAAGCCAAGTAAAGGGCTTTAAGGTTGCAATGGATGACGTTAATAATGAGTATAAAGAAGAGGATATAGCCACGCTCAGTCCGTTTGATACATCAAGCCAATACACTTTCCTTGGAAGTATAGTGTCTAAACTTGCTATCAGTACAGCCGGTTCAACTAATATGATATCATCTAGCCTTAAAACTATAGGATCAATTCTTAGTTCACCATTTAGTATGCTGGGTAATTCAGTATCAGCAGATATTGATCCAGTTGAAGCTAAATATGGGTACGCCTCTATGTTAGGTATTGATGACGATATTGCAGTAACTATTGCTGGGACACCTGCGGTTGGCATGCCTGCCGAATATTTAGATATGGCTCCAGATACGGCGTACGACCTTGTTTCTGATCAAGTAGACCCAAACACCGGTGAAGCCTACGAACCAAATGCACTCCTTGATAACTTTGGGCTAGGTAAAAATTCCGAGCTCTCCACGACAATATCAGAATGCGCAGATGCTGACCTCGAGACAATAAGTGGCTGTACAGTAGAGTCTTCGAGCACCACTGTAGCTGATACCGTCTCGACATGTGGAAATGAAGGTTCGAACTGTGCTGCGAATGATGATAAAGATAAGTCAAAGAATGATAAGTCTAATTCTTCAACCGTAACTGTTGAGGGTGATCGTAGCGCCCAACAAAGCGCAGCTCAGCGTATTTATTACATGGATCACCAAATTGAAAATATGCTAAGCGGCAACGACGACGAAGATAAAGCCGCTAGTACCACACCCTCAACCAGTGCTCCCGATGGAGCAATAAGTGCAAAGAATGGCTGGACATTAGCACCAGGAGTTGACTACTCAAAGTACGCCTGCGATGCCAGAACACCTGAAGCTAATGGTGCGTTTACAATCACAGCCGATAGTAACAATAGCCCTGCAACAGGCGCAATAATACGAACCTGTCAAATCCCTTACTACACTGGTGATCACAAAAACGGAAGTAGTTTATTAGCATCGGTTGTTTCAACGAATATTATGAATATGATGGATACTGCTCGCAGTGAGGGTGTCAACCTTGAACTGAAAGACGGGTTACGTTTAGAATTTAGTAATGGGTATGTATCTCAACACACCACAGGGGTTGCAGCGGATATTGGGGTGGTTGGTGAAGATACCATCTGTCGCGCTGGCGCCGATAGTGTAACCGGATGGGGATCAGCCGCAAATGCAGAGTCGGAATGTAGTCGAATCGGTGGTGCTCAATATAAAGCTTATAAATGGTTACAGGCAAATGCAGCTCAATATGGTTTTTATAATTACGAGGTTGAGCCATGGCACTGGTCGGCAAGTGGACAATAGGAGTAGAGATGAAGCACACCATAAAAATGACTATTAAACCCTTTGTTGTAGCTATTTTTAGCCTTGTTTTTATCATTTCCTCTATTCCTCTTACTAGCACCCAAGATACTTATGCTAAAAAGTGTGATAAAGATTTCTATAGTAATAATGACGTCTTCTTTTATGACCCCTGTAGTGGGTCAGTCTGTTCTGCTGCTGGTGGTAACTTAACCGGCCCAGCACCTACTTCATTAACTGGCGCCGATAACGAAGAGAAAGCCTGGAATTATTTCACAGCCCGGGGTTTAACACCAGTAGCAGCCGCTGGGACGATGGGGAATATTGAAGCCGAAAGTGGTTTTAGAGCCTCTGCGGTTGAGAGTAATGGGGTTGGTCTTGGGATTATTCAGTGGTCGTATGATCGACGAACTAAACTCGAGAGTGCCGCTGCAGCCGCTGGAGTAAACCTATCCGATAATGATGCCGCTCTATTATTCCAATTAAACTACTTGTGGGATGGTGAGTACGGGGCAATGACTTGGCAAGAACAGGTAAATGCCGAGACAACCGTAGAGGGGGATACCACTAAAGCGAGTTTCTGGGGATCTTTCAACAACAATAGGTCAGAGTCACAGGCTGGAAATGGCTCAACTATGGTATTTCACGCACTCATAGAAAGGTCGGGTGATGTTCCTACTGAGGCAGATCGTATTCCTGGACATGGAGTGCTCACTCATCGTATCGACAATGCTAAGGGTTTCTTAGAGAAATATAGCGGCGGGGCGAGTGGTAGCACTAGTTCTAGGTGTGGCGTGAGTGGTGGTGGACTAAGTTGGGATCAAGCAGTGATTGTGGCAAAGAAGTTATCTGACGACTGGAGTACTATTTACTGTGGTGGTGACTCTATAAAAAGCGGCTTTTATTGTGATTGGGATAGTGGGTATTGTACGGCCGGTGCGGCTTGGATGGCCGTTACAACCGCACCGCAACCATTTGCAGTACCTGGTATACCGGATGGTGTTAATGTTGCGAATACATTAACCGCTATTAATTTCGATGTTTACGCAAACGCAAAACCTGATGGATCTAACATTCAGCCATTCTCAATATGGTCATTTGGAGATGGTAGTATATCGGGCGAACCTGGCCACACAGGAACAATTGTCGGAGTCGGGACGGACGGCTCACTTATAAGTCTTGAAACAAACTGGAGCGGGAGTGTACCTGGCTCCACAAAAGAGTTTACTTATAATTCAGGTCATCGCGTAGCTGTGTATCAATTCCCTTCGTTTGAAGCATTCAAGAATAGCCATAATGGCTACGTATATAATAATATGGCGACGCCAAAGGATAGCTCTATTGCTGGAGAAATGGCAAAAAAGATGGCTAAATTTATAGGTAACTAGTATGGATACACGAACCAGAAAAATAATTATTCTCTCTACAGTTGTTTTTATAGCACTATGTGTCACCCTCATTGTTGTTGCATTAGTCGTAAATAAGGGGCCGGGAACTCAAAAATCAAAAGAAACGGTTGTTATTGATAACTATTCTAAATACACAGATCACATCTCTTCAGACTCATTCGGCAATCTGGGTAATTACCTTTATAGATTTATTAAAGACCCGAGCGAAAGTGTCTACCATGCGACTATTGCCGATGGTTCATATACCTACTCATCGACGTCTTGGTTTTCTGAATTTATAGTTAAGCTAAATAATAGCGATGTATCGTGGAAAATAAAACTTCAAACAATAGATAATGGTGTTATTAATGGTGATATATCAGTTACATGTAATACAGGGGAGTGTTTATCATTCTCTGATCAGATTAATACAAAACCTGTTCTTCAAGCGTACCTACCGCTTAATACTTCAGATTATATTATTGCCGCAAAAACAAACGATCTTAAGGGCATCTCGGTTGTTTATTACGACCAGGAGGGCACGGGTAAAATAAAAGCTCTAGAAAAAATCCGTTCACTTGGCTTCAACCCCGACGATTATACTATTGAATATCACTACGGTGGCCGTTAAAGCTTAACGTGGCGTAAGTGTTCACCCGCATGGCTTGTTGCGGAAGTAATAATAATTTGGTGGCCTTTTAATTGGCTGGTAAGTAATTGCTGACGACTGGCATCTAATTCAGAGAAGACGTCGTCGAGTAGGATAATAGGTGTTTTATCGGTAAGTTGTTCAATAATATCGACTTCCAAAAACTTCAAAGCTAACACGATTGTACGTGCTTCACCACGAGAGGCAACAGATAGGGCAGGGGAGGTGTTAATTTCAAACAACACATCGTGTCGGTGAGGACCAACGGAAGTACTCCCAAGATAACGGTCACGTTCAAGATGAAGATGGAGGTCATTTAATAACTTTTGCTTAATATCGCCAATATAGGTGTGTGAGTAATGAATTGATACGTCATCGTGCGTACCAGCAATAGACCTGTAAAGTTCAGCCAGATTCTGGTTTATTTGTTCAATAAAAGCGATGCGCTGCTCAATAATATAGCTACCGTGTTCAGCCAAGGCGACATTCCACGCAAAGAGCTGGTCATCACTTATATGAGCGCTTTTGAGTAGGTTATTGCGTTGTTTAAGAGCTCGTTCGTATTTACGCAGTGAAGTGCCGTAAAGAGGATTTAATTGGGTAATAAAGCGATCGATAAATTGGCGACGACGAGCAGGGGAGCCGTGAAGCAAGCGCAGGTCTTCAGGCTCAAATAATACTACTGGATGTTTTAATTTAGCCGGTATACGAGCAGTTGTTTTATTATCGATTGTAAACTGCTTACGACTAGTAGTTTTGGTTGGGTCAAATTTAATAACACGCTCTTGGTCATCATCTAATGTAACGTCAATACGCCACCAAGGGCTTTCTTTTTGAAGGATATCGCCATCACTCCCTCTAAAAGAACCGCCTTGCAGGCTTATATATACCGCTTCAAGCAAACTCGTCTTTCCACTACCATTAGCACCGGTAATAATCGTTACTTCCGGGGAAAGGTCTAGTCTATACTCGTCGTGAGAGCGAATATGGGCTACTTTGAGTCGTTTGACCGCGGTCATATATTTCCCTTTTAGCTTTTAAGGGGCATAATAACGTGATAGTAATTCGTATCTTTAGCAGTAGATTGCAAAATAACAGGCGAGAGTTTACCACTAAAGCTGAATGAAATTGTCTCGGCATCAATTACTCCAAGTGCCTCGGTTAAGTATCGTGAATTGAGCGTTACTTGGCCGTCACCGACAATTTCAGCCTCAAGCTCAGAAGTGTTTTCACCTAATTCAGATGCAATAGAGTGGAGTGAGACACTTTTTTTATCACTATCGATTGTTACTGTCACACTTCCACCTGATTCACGGGCAAATAAACCGGCTATCTTTGTTACGCGGGTGAATTCGGTTTTATTCATTGTCGCGGTAATATCAGACTGAGCAGGAATGAGTTGGCGATAGTCAGGGAAATTACCATCAATGAGGCGACTAATTACTTCCGCATCATTAATACGGAAACGAACTTGGCTTTCATCGAATAGTACATCTATAGTCTCTGAGTCATCCACAATTGTTCGCAATACTTCTTGAAGGGTTTGTGTAGGGATAATAGCTGCTACTTCACTCTTAGTTTCAACAAGTCGGCGTTCCGATAAGCGGTAGCCATCTGTGGCCGCAAGGTAAATCCAACCTTCGTGTGAGTGCCAATAGACACCGGTAAGTACAGGGCGGGTAGAATCTGAGCTTGCAGTAATAACTGTCTGCGAAACGGCTTGCTTAAATTCTTCAGTGTTTATTGAATAGCTTACTGAGTTATTCTCGTTAATTGTAGGGAGTTCAGGGAATTCATCAGCTACCACCCCATTGATAATAGATTTATATTTTCCACTACTAATGTGGATATTTTCTCCCACAACTTTTAGTTCAATAGTAGATTTAGGAAGACTAGAGACAAATTCTGAAATAAGACGGGCTGGAACAGTAATTGAACCAGGTTTTACAATTTTTGCACCTATATACTGCGTTGTAGCAATCTCTAAGTTGGTTGCGGCAACAAGTAAGCGATTACCATCTGTTCTAAGAAGAATGTTACTTAGTATAGGTAATTGTGTCTTTGAACTAGCTACTCGTCCAACAGATGAAAGGGCTCTAGCAAAGTTTTCTTGTGTAATTGAGAGTTCCATTGTTATTATGAGTCCTTTCTTTATATTTCTTTCACCTTGTTAATAGTAGGGTATGTGTATACTGTGAATAACCCACTATGTAACAGGGGTAAATAAGCAAAAATGGGTGTGTATATACGTGGTGCAAAACTGTCTAAAGAATGGGTGAAAAAGGCTGGTTGTACACGCTTTTCATAGGTACTGTATTGGTCAAAATAAGTACCTGTGTATAGATGTGCACTACTTACAGCACTATCAACACACAAGCTGTACACATTTTTTACCCAGGCTGTGAATAGGGAAGTATTACGCATAAAGACGCTCCCGAATAGCATTTACTTGTTCGCGAATCATATAGTCGAGCTTTATGGCTTTTTCAATCTTTTCAACTGAGTGTATAGCGGTCGTGTGATCCTTACGGCCTAATTCACCGGCGATTTTAGGAAAGCTCAAATGAAGCTCGCTTCGTAATAAGTACATAGCAATCTGGCGGGGTACGACAATATGTTTATCCCGTTGACTGCCGCATATCTCCTCGACCCTTAATTGGAAGTGCCGAGCGGTTTTATCAATAATTTGCTTACTCGTTAAGTGTTGTGGTCGAGAAATTCGGACATTACCAAGTAGTCCTTCGGCAGTAGTGACATCTGGTTCGATATGGTGCAATTCTGCGTAAGCTAAGAGTTGGTTTAGTGCCCCCTCTAACTCACGAATATTCGTCTTAATGTTATTAGCCAAAAATTCAACCGTCTCACTGTTAAGAGTAACGCCAGAAATACCTGCTTTTGCGTTAATGATGGCACAACGGGTTTCAAAGTCAGGCATCTGAATATCAATACTCATCCCCATTTCGAAACGGCTACGGAGACGTTCGGTAAGGGTTGGGATACTCTTTGGTGGCTTATCACTTGAGATAATGATTTGTTTATTATTCTGATGAAGGAAATTAAAAGTATGGAAAAATTCTTCCTGAGTCTTTTCTTTATTTGCAATAAATTGCATGTCATCAACAATTAACACGTCAACATTACGGTACTTATCGGAGAAACCTTTTTTCTTAAAGCGAATATAATCAAGGAATTCGTTCACGAAAGTTTCTGAACTAACATATAGTACCCGGCTGTCAGGGGTATTTTTAAGAATTTCATTACCAATAGCCTGCATGAGGTGAGTTTTACCTAAACCAACACCCCCGTAGAAATAAATAGGGTTATATTTTACACCTGGGTTAGCGGCAACAGCCTGACTTGCAGAATAGGCGAGATCGTTACTAGAACCAACAATAAAATTATCAAAAGTATAGCGAGGGTTAAGGTTTCCTCGAGCGCTTAGTGGGGAAGGTGTGGCTTTATATCCCACAGACGCCGCCGCTGGACTGGCTATAGACGAAGCCTCCATTAGCGGTAAGCTTGTTGCGGTTGTCTCACGACTAATGCGAGGTTTTTTATTAGTGGATGCAACAATGTATGTCAAAGTTGCAGGGGAGAGTTCGTTCTTGGCTAATAGATCTCTGATTTGTTTATCAAATTTTGTTTGAAGGTTTTTCTGTACGTAAATATTAGGTACTTCAAACACCATCTCATTACCATCGAAAGAGAGCGGCTTTGTTTTAGACCAAAACACAGTGTAGTTACCAGTCGAAAGAGTAAGTTCGACTTCACCTAATATACCTTGCCAGATTGCATGCAAATCTTTCTGCATCTTCCCCTCAATATTGTTTGATTGAATCTATTACTTCTACTATACGATAGAGTGAGAGTTTTCCACAACCATAAAGGGGTTATAAATAAAATAAGTATCGCCACCCGTGTATAGGGGTCTAGTTATCCACATTTAACAACTACCCCTGTTAACCTGTGGAAAAAAGAACAGAAAGAGGGGATAGTTTTTATATACCACGGCACTATTTATTCAAAAAGCAAGTACTTATGATTGATTTAAAGGGGTGAGTAAGGTATAATAACCAAGATATGCCAAAACGAACGCACCAACCACACACTCGTCACCGTGCTCGTACCCACGGGTTCCGCGCACGTGTTTCGTCTAAGACTGGACGTCAGGTTCTAAAGCGTCGCCGTCTTAAAGGACGCGCACGTTTAACTGTTTAGACAACGTCTTACTTAAAAAAATCACCTCATACGGGGTGATTTTTTAGTTTTTGTCTCCTTGTGGCTATAATAGAAGAAATGATTTCATCTGTATTTCGATTTCATGGGCACAATAGCTTACGCTACGTGTACTCTAAGGGAAAAGCGGTGCGCTCACAGTGCTTTACTATTAAATATGTACCTAATAGTCATCGTTCACACCCTCGCTTTTCGGTTGTTGTAAGTAAGAAGGTAATTAAATCAGCTGTTGGGCGTAATCGTATTCGCCGTCGCCTTTACGAATACCTGCGTACCCATACAGATAGACTTACTGAAACATACGACATAGTTATTATTTGTACCTCGGCTGAAATTCGTACAATGCCATACAGCCAGATAACGGATCAACTCGACCAGCTTTTTCATAAAGCCACCCTGTATATACCGGTCGAAAACTGATATACTATTCTCTAGTAAACACACGAGAGGCTGTAATGAACATCTTTGAAGTTTTAATTGTTCAACCTATTTTTAACCTGCTGCTTTTTATTTACAGCATTGTCCCCTACGCTGACTTTGGTGTAGCCGTTATTATCTTTACGGTTATTGTCCGTTTTGCTATGTGGCCGCTAGTGGTAAAGCAACTCCATCAAGTAAAGGCGATGCGCAAACTCCAACCAGAGCTTGCTCGCATTAAAAAAGCAACCAAAGGTAATCGACAGCTAGAGAGTATGCAAATGCTCGAGCTTTATAAGAAGCACGAGGTAAAACCGTTCCGATCTATTCTTATTTTGCTTATTCAGCTTCCAATTTTCATCGCCCTTTTTCAAGTGATTCAAATATTCACCACTCACCGTGAAAATATTGAAAAGTTTACCTACGGGTTTATGACAAACCTTGAGGCAGTGAAAAACTTGATTGCTCACCCAGACCAGTTCAACCAAATGTTTCTTGGTTTTATAGACCTCACTCATCACGCTTTTTCAGCTACTGGTGTTGATTGGTTTTTGGTTATTTTGGCGGGTGTAGCAGCACTTTCTCAGTATATTATTTCAAAACAAACTTCTCCAACAAGTAGTACAAAACGACTACGCGATGTACTAGCAGAAGCTGGTGAGGGCAAGCAACCAGACCAGGCTGAACTAAATGCCGTCATGACGAGTAAGATGATTAAAATCCTTCCCCTCTTCATGTTCTTTATTATGCTCAGTCTTCCGGGGGCACTTGCGCTGTACTACGTAACGTCAAACCTGTTTGCAGCCGTTCAGCAACACTACCTATTAAAACGTGACGCTGAAGAGATGGATACGCTTGCCGACCAGGCGATTAAGAAATCTGGTAAAAAGGCCACCGCCAAAGCACGAGCTCGCGAAGCTCGTGAAGCAGAGGTGGCGACACCCTCGAAAACGAAAACAACTATTACGCGTATTACTGCAAAAGACACTCCTCGTAAAAAGGAGGATGCATGAACGTTGAAGAATCAGTAGTATTTGCACGTCAATACGTGGCTGACTTATTAAGTTTTTTCGGTGTTAACGTTGAGGTAACGGGTGTAGTACAAGATGATATCTTGGAATTATCGGTTTCTTCGTCGGAAGTGAACAGTCTTCTTATCGGTCGCGGTGCTGAAACGCTTCGCAGCCTACAATTTCTCGTATCAACAGTTCTTCGTAATAAAGACGCGGCGATTACACGAGTAAACTTAGACATTGCCGACTATAAGAGACAACGAGCAGATCGTTTAGCGGAAAAAGCTCGCGGTTGGATTGAAGAAGTACGTAAAACGGGCACCTCTCATGTTGAGACGCTAAATGCGGCTGATCGTCGAATTGTTCACCAAGTGGCGGCTGAGTATTCTGATATTCGAACCTTTTCGGAAGGTGATGGTGTTGAGCGCCGTATTACCATTGCCCAGGCAAGTTCTTAAATTAAGAGCCTAAAACTTTCATATACACCTTATACGTTTCTTGAGCCTGTTTCTTCCAAGAATATTTCTTGATCTGTTTAAAGCCGGCTTTAGCAAGGCGAATACGAAGCTTATCGTCGCTTAAAACTTGGTCAATCGCCTCAGCTATATCACTTGTATCGAGGGGGTTAAAATAGTGTGCGGCTGGCCCGTATACTTCGGGCAGGCAGGTGGCATTACTACTAACTACAGGCACGCCATACCCCATCGCTTCAAGGCCAGGTAGCCCAAACCCCTCCATAAGAGAGGGAAAAGTATACGCGCTTGCGTGTGTGTAAAGCCAACTTAACTGATTATCTTCAACAAAGTCGGTAAAGAGGATATTTTTATAGCCTCGTTCATTGAAATACGTTTCATTTGCTAGTGCTGACGCATTCTTTTTTCCTACTAATACAAGGCCGAGGTCAGGGTATTTTGCCAACAGTAGTTGGTGGGCATCGCCAAGCCGTTTAATGTTTTTATAGTCAGACTGTTGTCCAACGTACAACAGATACTTTTTAAATGGTAGCTTGTAGTGTTTGGGGGTAATAGCAGAGACGTCGGAGGCTTCGTATATAACCGATATTTTCTCATCGTTAATGGGAGTGAAGGCTTGAAGCTCCTGTTTTGTAAACTGACTGATAGCAATAATATGATTGTTTTCGTTAGCTACCCGTCGAAACACATACCGACCTACCTTTTGTTTGGCATGAAAAACGAACCAGTTTTTGTCCGAGTTATAGGTTTTGAGGAGTGTAAGGTCGTGAAAAGTAGTAACCTTCTTACCCTTGTATCCAAGGGGTTGCTGAGGCATACAAAAGTGCACCAGGTCAGCGTTAAGCTTTTTTAGAAAGCGATGAAAGCCAATCTGTTCGTTAAAAGAGTAGTTGTCGAAGTCAGCAACTTTAACCGAAAAGTTTGCATTGCGGGGTTTCCAGTAGGTTTCATCTTTTTGGCGAACAAGAATCGTGTAGTTATTTTTTGTATCCACGTCTTGTAAATAGGTAACAAGGCGCTCGACATAGCGGCCAGTACTAGAGTTTATAATACGCGCATCAATGGCAATGTGTGCCACTATTTTTCGCTTTCTGGTTTCTTAAATACTAAACGAGAGTAGAGAAGGTAATTCCAAATAAGCGAGGCTACCGTTGCGATAAGCTTGGCAATAAATAAGTTAATAGCTTCGTTATGGATATAGGGGGCGAGACTCGAAGTGCTGATCCAAATAATCAAAGGTTGGATCACCCAAAGACCGATCAGAGTAATGACAAGGAAGGCGATAAACTGCTTTTTTGCGTTACCACTCTTGTGCTTGAAGGTGAACGATTTATTAGCAAAAAAGCTAAATATAAGAGAGATGCCAGTAGAGAAGTAGTTAGCGACAATCTGGTTCATACCCGAGAAGGTAAGGATAAATAGAATTGCGAAGTCGAGGGCAGTGTTTGCCCCACCAACAATTGCAAATCTAATTTTTTGACCGTGTTTTTTTAGGAGTTTTTCCATTATGATATTCCTCTATTAAATACAGTGGACGTTGTTTTGTTTCGTTAAAGATACGGCCAACATACTCCCCAATTATACCAAGGAACAATAGCTGTACACCCCCAAGAAACAGAATGACCGCCATCATTGAAGGATACCCGGCAAGATCAGTTCCGAAGAATGTTGTACGGATAACTAAAAAGAGAAGATAGAGAAAAGCTAGTATTGAAACACCAGCCCCAACGTAGGTTGAAATACGTAATGGTGCAGTAGTAAACGAAGTAATGCCGTCAATGGCGAGGTTTACGAGTTTTGGATAACTCCATTTTGTCATACCAGCCGCACGTTCATCGCGGTCGTAAAGGATTTCTTTCTTATGAAAACCAACCCAGCTAAAAATAGCCTTGGCGTTACGCTGCGTGTCTCGGAATTGACGAATCGCTTCAACAACCCGTTTGTCCAGAAGTCGAAAGTCACCGGTATCCTCTTGAATGGGTATGTGAGTAATTTTTTGAAGGGTACGGTAATACATTTTTGAGGTGTACTTTTTAAGCCATGACTCGCCTTCGCGGCTGCGACGCTTCGCATAGACGTCATCGTAGCCTTCCTCCCAGAGCTTGATCATTTCTGGTATGAGTTCTGGCGGGTCTTGAAGGTCGGCATCAATAATAACGGTTGCGTCACCTTGTACGTAATCAAGGCCGGCGATCATACCAATCTCTTTCCCAAAGTTTCGTGATAAATTAATATAACTTACTCGGCTATCTTTTTCGGCAAAATCTTTAATAATACCCAGGGTATTATCTTTACTCCCGTCATTAACGAATAGAAATTCGAAGTCGTACTCTTTTACCTCGTTGGCAAGGTTTGCAAGCCGGGTGAAAAGCTTTTCGAGGACGGGCTCTTCGTTGTAGGCGGGGATAAGAACGGATATAGTCTTCATTGTTTACAGTATACCATTGGGTGTTTGTAAAAACATGAAGGGTTGTAAACTATCTCTGCTATAATTAAGGTAATTACTATGTACAAAAATCTTCTATCTAAATACCGATACTCTCTTATCTTGCTGAGGCAACTTGTTATTACTGAGTTTAAACTACGGTATCAAGGGTCTGCATTGGGATACCTCTGGTCGTTAATGAAACCACTTTTCCTTTTCTTGATCATGTATGTTGTATTTGTATACTTCCTTCGTGTTGGTGATGGGGTGCCGCATTGGCCTGTACAATTGTTACTAGGTATAGTTATTTGGAACTTTTTTGCCGAGGTCACAAACAATGGAGTAGTTGCAGTGGTAAGTCGCGGTGATATTATGCGAAAAATTAACTTTCCAAAGTATATTATCGTACTCGCAAGTACAATATCTGCTGGTATCAACTTCCTTATTAACCTGGTGGTTGTTATTATCTTTATGCTTGTATCGGGTGTAGAATTTCGATTTGAGATGCTATTGGCACCAGTGTATATCCTTGAGTTAACAGCTTTTGCGCTTGGATTGGCGTTCTTTATGAGTGCTTTATTTGTGAAGTTGAGAGACATAAACTACATATGGGAAATTGTTATGCAAGGATTGTTCTATGCTTCCATTGTTATCTATCCTATAACTATGCTGCTAAGTAGGGGTCGGGAATTCGCTGAACTTCTTCTTTTAAACCCTGTTGCGCAGGTTATTCAAAACGTCCGACAAGCAATGGTCAGTGGTGAGGCTGATACGCTCTTATCTATAAGCGGTAACTGGGTGATCGCTTTAATACCTGTTGTTCTGTCGGTAGTAGTTCTATTATTAGGTGCTTGGTACTTTAAAAAGCAGTCACCTTATTTTGCGGAGAATGTGTAATGAATAAAACGGCTGATGATACAACCGCCATTAAAGTTGACCACGTATATAAAGACTTTTATCTTCCCCACGATAAAAGTAACTCTATTAAGTCAGCAGCACTTAATATACTAAAGAAAAAAAGTCGGCAGCCAGGGGAAACGCAACATGCTCTAAGTAATATTAATTTTGATATTAAAAAGGGTGAATTTTTTGGGATTGTTGGACGAAATGGAAGTGGAAAAAGTACACTTTTAAAGATACTCGCCGAAATTTATGCACCGAGTAAGGGTTCTGTGCAGCGCGATGGTAGGCTTGTACCATTTATTGAGCTAGGAGTTGGTTTTAATCCAGAGCTCACAGGCCGAGAAAATGTTTATTTAAATGGTGCTCTTTTGGGCTTTACGACAAAACAAGTCGATAGTATGTACGATGAGATCGTTAAGTTCGCCGAACTTGAGAAGTTTATGGATCAGAAGCTGAAAAATTACTCTTCAGGTATGCAAGTTCGCCTGGCTTTTTCGGTTGCGACTCGTGCTGAAGCGGATATTCTTCTAGTAGACGAGGTATTAGCTGTAGGCGATGCTGCTTTTCAGCGAAAGTGTTATAACCATTTTAGAAAACTTAAAAAAGATAAAAAGACCGTTGTTTTTGTAAGTCATGATATGGGCGCTATTCGTGAATATTGCGATCGTGCCATTATGATCGAAAAAAGCAAGGTCGTCGCTGAAGGTGACGTTAACACAGTTGCAGATAAATACACTAAAATGTTCATGAAAGAGCAATCTAAGGAAATTAACCCCAAAGAAGAGCAGCCTGATCGTTGGGGTAACGGTATTGTAAAAGTTAAAACAGTTAGCGCTCAAAAGACTGAATACAAGGAAGACCAGTATATTGATATTGAGGGTGAGATTGTTGCTAACCAAGACCTAGCATCAGATGAATATGTCATAGGGTTCTCTATTAGGAATGCAACCGGCGGTCAAATAATGGGAAGTAATTCAAAAATCTTAAAAGTTGATTTACCTCCATTGAAAAAAGGCCAAACCGTAAAATTTGCTTGGCGTTTTCCAAATGTATTCAACGACGGAACGTATGGTATCGACGCCACTGTTATTCACCCAGATACAACTATATATGATTGGTGGGAAGACGCTGCACAGTTTGTTGTTTTCAAAGAGGCAAGAACACCCTACCCAATTACACCTAATATTGACTTTACGATTAAATAAATGAACCCGCTCTATATAGATGCTTTACCACTTTTACCAAAAAAAATGAGCGGTATTGGGCACTATGTTCAAAATATCGTACATGGTTTACAAGAATTGAACCATAAAACCATCCTTGTGGTGCCTAAAGGAAAAGCAAGTTTACTACAGGGTCGTTACCCTGATTTAGAAATCAAAGAATTGCCTTACCGTCATCGCACTATGCAGCTTCTTGATATATTTGGCTTAGCTCCGAAGATAGATAAAACAGTAGGGAAGGGTTTTTATTTTTTTGGCAATTATGAAAACTGGCCACTAACGAAAGACTCACGCTCATTAACTTGTTTTCACGACATGGCCTTTATACGAATGCCTGAAACGATTGAAAAAAAGAATCTGTTTTTTTTAAGGACTTTTTACAAACGATGGTATCGAAGAGCGACGGAAATAGCGACGGTATCTGAATTTTCAAAAAAGGAAATTGAAGATATTTTTGGAAAGCGTAAGCAAGTCTCTATTATTCCCAACTCTGTTGATAAATCTCTCTTTTCCAAAAAACCTCACATTGAATCAAAAAAAGTATTAAAAAAGTACGGTATAACAATTGAAGATTTCTTATTGTATGTGGGAAACTTAGAGCCTCGCAAAGGGCTCGATGTGATGTTGAGAGCATACAGTAATTATTCTGACGTATGGAAACGAGCTCACCCACTTATTATCGTTGGGGGTGGTGGATGGCGTAACGAAGAAATACTTCTGCTAATTGATAGTATTAATAAAGAAAATACCTACATTCTGCGTCCAAATGGGTATGTTGAGGATAATGATCTCGCCGCCTTTTATTCGAGAGCATCTGCCATTATTATGCCGTCACTTTACGAAGGATATGGTGTTCCTGTGTTAGAAGCGGCTTCTTGTGAAACAGATGCTTATATATCAAACGCAGCCGCTCTACGGGAAGTGGTAAAACAGATTAAGCTTGTAGAAAAAAGGAATGATTCATCTTTACTTTCAATGAAAGGTTATACGGTAAGCCCTCAAACGGCTCATTTAATTGTGCGACCAAACGCAGCAGCAACGTCGCTAATAGAGGTGGCAAGATCTGCCAAGATACGATAAACTAAAGAGAGATAATGATACACTCCGTAATACACACTAAAAAAGTGTCATATACACCATTTGGTGTCGATATTGCTATTAAGAACCTATTTCCAAAGAACTATAATGGAACGTATATTGAGGTTGGAAGTAACCTTCCGTTTACGCACTCTTTGACAAAAAATCTTTTTATTAATGGATGGAAGGGGGTGCACGTTAACCCTGATGGTCCTGTTAATAAAATGGTGGAATTCGATAGAAAAAACAATGCAGAGTTTTTTTCATCAATTAAAGATTTTAAAGAATGGCTTACTAATCAACATAAGCTGACCGTGGATGTAGTATCAGTAGGCGATAACGACAGCTCTTACTACACTACGATAATTGATGTTTTAAAAAGTCACACTCCTCGAATTATTGTGCTTAAAGGTATCGGAAATACTATATCTGGATATGAAAAAACACATATCTATGACCAGTACACTATATACCAAAAGGGGCCTAAAACTAGTAATGTATTAGAAATAGGTGACGGCGATATAATCGAGTCTGATCTACGTAACTTTGTATGGCTTGATGAGCAGAACGCTAAAAGAACCAATTACACAAGTCAAGAACGTCACGCGCCTAGCATTATTTCTTTTAAAGAAAATGCTAAGCATGCCCTTCAGGAACTGATCTATCTTGCGGGCAAATCTGACGCGGACAAGGTGGTCCATAGTCCTGAGGGAACTATAAAGCCAGCTACATCTATTGATGATGTTATCGATCGTGTAATAATTCAAAGTGGTGAATACTATAAGAAATCATCACTATCATACTATGAGCAGTCATCGTATCGTCCTCCTAAACATATACGGGTTATAAATAAGCTGTCATTGTTAGGTATAAAAGTGCCGAAGCTATTATTTAACGAGGGCGTTCGGGTGGTGCGTCGGAGGCTGTCTCGATGACTCAAAAAAAGAAACATATTTATATAGATGGGCAAATATTCCAAACCGGTGCTCTTGAGAGGGGTATGGGTATTCTTACCTTAGAAATAGTGCGAAGCTACATTGCAGAATATGATGCTAGAGTGACGGTTATTATCAACCCTAATATATCTATGACCTCAGCACACATAGAGCGAATGGGGTCAGCTTTGAAAGGTATCGATGTCAAACAGGTACCGCTAGATATTCCTAATACCGGGCTTGAAATAAAAGCAAAACAACAACTTGAATCGTTTATAGAACGAAACACACATAAAAATGAAGAAGCTGTTTATTTTATACCCGCCCTTTTTTTGTTTGACTATTTCGCAGTTGTTCCAAATAATGCAACTACAATCCTGTTTTTCCATGACCTTATCCCTATTGTGATGTGGGAATATTTAAAGAACATCTTTCCTGGTAATGTATATTTTGAACGTTTTCATACTATTTACGAGGTTGATAAGATTCTTGCAAATTCCTACAACACAAAAAATGAACTAACTCGACTACTAGGGGTGGATGCGGCAAAGATAGCAGTGGCAAATGGGGCTGGTGAACGATTTATCTTGGATAGCCAAGAGGCTGAAGAAATAGTCGCTCAACTAGGTATTACCCATCCGTATGTTCTTTTGCCAACAGGTGGTGGCCATATGCATCATAAAAATAATCTACGCGCAGTCCAAGCGGCTGGGGTGTTACGACGGGACCTTAGTACACACTTTAACCTAATTGCAACATCACGATATGAGTCTTTTGAAAAAGACGAGCTAAGATTGTACGTTGATGATATACAGTTTACGGGTAATGTCGACCACCGAACTATACAAGCTTTATATATGTGTGCGGATACGGTACTTATGCCGTCATTAGCAGAAGGTCTAGGTCTGCCGCTAATGAACGCAATTACACTTGGAAAACCAGTTGCATGTTCGGATATTCCTGTCTTTTCTGAGATTAGCAATGGAACAGACGCCCTTTATACCTTTAATCCGAAAGACGTATTTTCTATTCGTGATGCTCTTTTGGCGGCGCTTTCAGGTGAAGACTTTGAAAATAAAAAGAAAGCATACGCCATTATTAATGATAAGTATACCTGGAGGGTAACAGCGAGTCAGTTTCAAGAGCTGATCGAGATGACATACATACCAACACTCCAGGAGCCGGGTATAGAGCGTTTGGCTATTTTTAGCCCCGATCCACTCGTAAACCAGTACGAAGGCTATTTTGCACAAGCATTTGCAGCTTTTTGTAAAAGACATTCAATTGCAGTTGAGGGATTTATAGACCCCGGTCTACAGACAGTACGGTACGATGCACGAGGTGTTGATTATATTCGATCTATCGTTCAAACCTATGATGCGGGTGACACGGAAAAGTTCTACTCAACACAACCAGCTCTATTGTTCTTGTCTGAAGGTACCAACTATCCTCAAATAGAACTACAAGCACGCGCTATTGATGGGGCAGTTGTCTCTATATCAGGGTTCACCGACAATACGATTTACAATGTGTTTAATGAAATTGGCATTGTTAACCAAGAGATTGCTCGGGCCGAGAGTGATGCTCATAAGCTCATGGAAGCAGAATCACTTTACGGAGCGCCATTAATTCTATCTTTGGCTCGAGCAGTTATTACAACCGATAAAACAGATAAGGTAGTGAGAGATACGCTTGCAAGAATGAAAAAAGACATTCCTATTCTAAACATTGGTAATTATGATTTTACACTTGAACAGTACGCTCAAAGTGAATCGGTACAAAAGACTATGGAGTCTGTGCTTGATTTTGTAAGGAGCGCATATGAAAAGTAGTAAAAAAGTCTTGTTAATGAGTACGTATCCTATTAAGGGTGCTTTGACGGGTGGGCCACTGCGCGTTAAAGCTATTCTTGAAGAATATAAAAAGCACTTTAAAAGTGTTTCACATGTTGCGGTTTTCTCACGCTACCATCATCCTGCAGGTTATGAACCTACAGATATTGCTGTAAGGGGGGATCTAGCCCAGGCAACTCGGTACGCCCCTGATACAAGCGACTACTTAATTGGCAAAGCAATTGCCACTGATAAAGAATTGCGTGCACGAGTTATTGCGTATATAGAGCAATTACACCCTGATATTATTCAAATTGAGCAAATGTTTTGTTGGATAGGGCTTAAGGACGCCATTAAAGATTTATCGTACAGTCCTCAGATCACTTATAGCTCACATAATATTGAGTGGAGCATGAAAAAAGAATTACTCGATGGCTTAGGGTATAAACGTGAAGATATAGCTCAAATGATTGAGGACATAAAGAGTGCTGAGTATGATCTTGCATCAAAAGCAAGTGCCGTATTTGCGGTAACTAAGGCTGATGGCGAATCACTCGTGGCGATGGGCGCGAAATCTTATACCCTGGCTCGCAACGGTGTTTTTCCTTTGAATGCACAAGAGAAAGATATAGAATACTGGCGAGCTTATTTTGCACAGAGGGGGATTGAGCAAATAGCGGTCTTTATTGGTTCTGCTCATCCACCTAATATTCAAGGCTTCAAGGAAATGATTGGTTTTGGTCTAGGTTTCTTAAAAAGGAACCAAGCAATAGTCCTTGCTGGAGATGTCGGTACGAATATTATGGATAATCTAGATAGACAGGATGCTCAGCAGTTTACTTCGCTTCGCCGACTTATATCAGTTGGAAGACTAAGTCACCCGCGGCTACAAGGTCTTCTCTCGTATGCTCACACCATTTTACTCCCAATCACAGAGGGGGGTGGATCTAATCTTAAAACAGCCGAAGCAATAGCGTCCCGTAAGCCAGTGGTAGCAACCACTAAAGCCTATAGGTCTTTTGATGAATTTAAAGATGCTCCACAAGTACTCTTGGCGGACACGCGGCAGAAGTTTAAAGACAGTATTAGCCGCTCGTTTGAAGAGAATAACGTGACAAAATTAGATTCAAAAGTAGATGTTAATTCGGTTTTATGGAGTGTATGTCTACAGCCGATGAGTCAAAAGTTGGAGGAAATATAGCATGAAGCGTAATGGTACAGTTTGGCTTGACTTAACAGACCTACAAGAATGGTCGGGGCATTTTACGGGTGTACAGCGAGTTGTTTTCGAGTACGCCACTCGATTAGTATCAGATAAATCACTAAACGTACGCTTTCTGCGATTTAATCAGTACCACAAGGACATTAAAGAAATTAGATATGAAGATGTTTTTTCTAACGAGAACGATACTCACCCCACCCAAGTAGAGGGGGTACACATGGACGTAAAAGACCGTATTAAACAGCAGCTCATAAGAGTTTCTGGTTCTTTACCGCCATTCCTTCAGGAGCAGTTAACCCAAGATCGCAAAAAGAAGCTAAAACAGGTTGCCAAGAAGGTGTATCGAGGTGCTCAAAAGGCTAAACATGGCGCAGCGGTGTTAAAACATAGGCTTGTAAGGAACGTGCAACCCTCATCGTATAAAGCGGTTACATTAACAGATCAGGATACCGTCCTTATTGTTGGGAAATTGTGGGACTATCCTGAATACGTAGATCTTCTTTCGGTATTAAAACAGAAGGTTGGGTTTCGTTATATTCAATTAATTCACGATATAATACCAGTCTATCAACGCCATTTATTTGGTGATGGCCTGTTTGAGCCGTTTAGTAATTTCCTATTTGAAGCTGTCAGTGGTGCGGATGAGTTAATATGTATTTCCGATTCAACGGCCGCGGATGTACGTTTTTTTGCAAAAGACATTGGCATTCAAAAAGAACTTGCTATTAAAAGAATTCAACTTGGCGATACTCCTCAAATCACAGCAGAAGCTACAAAGCCCGATTTTGTTTCAGATAAAGAAAAGTTTTTATTAACAGTTGGTACGGTTGAAGTTCGCAAGAACCATCAGCTTCTTTACTCTGTATACAAACTAGCTCGTGAGAGAGGGGTTACCCTCCCTAAGCTTGTTGTAGTTGGTGGAAATGGCTGGTTAACCGAAAATATGCGTTTTATGGTAGAGCATGACGATGAAACAAAGGACACGATAGTGTTTAAATCTGGTGTTTCTGATACGGCTCTAAAGTGGCTATACCAAAATTGTTTATTTACGGTATATCCATCAATTTACGAAGGCTGGGGGCTGCCGGTGCGAGAATCGTTTGCCTATGGTAAATACTGCATTACTACTAAACGGTCATCTCTTCCCGAGGCCGGTGGGACTATGGCTGGATACGCTTCTGGGTATGATGCGAATGAATTCCTTGAAAAGATAACTGAAACTCTCAATAATTTAGCGGCTATTACGAAAAAGACCCAGAAATACCAACCGTACACCTGGGATCAGTCGTACGAAACATTACGATCTATTATTTCATAGAGTAAGCTAAGAGTGCGGGTCTTTAACCTTCACTGTAAATGGAGACAGGGATGGTGCGGCTTCTATTGTTATGGTTGACGACGGATCGTCAATAGTAAACCGCCTGTAAGCTTCAACAACGCGTATTGAAGCGTCTCTTTTGCCATTTATTTCAAAGTAGCGAGAATTATTCATATTAAGCGCGATAGCCCCTGGTGATGTTCTTTTCAGCACTATCTTATTTGGCGACCAAGATATAACCCTAGCATTACCGGATAATACAAACGAACAGCCATCTTCGTATCCACATTGCGGATGCTCAATGGTATTAAGGTCAATAAATGAGTCATTTGCCTGGATTGTACCAATATTATAGGTAGTTGCCTCGTATTCTCGATAGAAATGAGGCAAATTACCGTCGTCTTCTGTGATGCGGGTGCCGTCTTCAAAGGTACGAGTTGAACCAAATTGTCTTGATAATTCGAAGGGATAGCTTTTTGCTTGTTGTGTAGACGGTATGGTTATGTGGGATAGAATATGTTTTTGGTATCCGAAATTCGCAACATAGAGTTCGCCAACACCAAATGCTAGAAAAATAACAATTAACGTCCGACCAATATTCTTCGGTAAACGACTGTATATAATTGCTAATGCAATGATGATTCCGAATAGTGTAAATATAAACCAACGTGATGACACTCGCATCCCACTTATAATAGGAAGCTGCTTAAGTGCATTATAGGGGGCAAAATCAGAAACTGCTCCTAGTCCAATTAAGAATGTTCCAACAATCCCAATAATAATAATTGACAGTTGGAAACCGGTTAATTTGAGTGGAAGTTTCTTATTTTTACTGGTAATAGCAACGGTGCATATGACAGCAATTGCAAAGGCAACCAGCGTGCCGATACCGATATAGGCGGTAATCTCTTGCCAGCCAAAAGGAGTATTAGGGTAAACAATGAAAGTGTAGGGGGGTACCCGATAGGGAACAATGAACGCAAGAACAGACTGGGTAATAGTTGCTGCTTGATCAACTAGTATTCGTGGAAATTCAAGCGCGTTTTGTGCTGTGAAAAGCACCCTGTGTCCTGCAAGTATTACAAAAGTACCAGCGGCAACGACGAGTTGTAATAGTATAGCCTTGGGTTTTTTATAGTTACGTACTAGGCGTATAAGAATAATAACGGCGGTGAGTAAAGATATGTGGAAGAAAGGGTTGTGTACTTGTGAAAGTGCCATAGCAGCAAAAGCGCCACCTAAAAGTAGACCGCCATATTTTTTACGATCGAAAGTTAAGGCTAAATAGATAAACAGTGGTGTTATCATATACCAGATGAATGTGTAGTGCGAGGGGATGTGAGCGATGAAAAAAGAGTTGAGGACCCAGGCAAGACTTAATAACCCAGTAATAACCCAATCGGCTTTGAAATATCTGCGAAGGAGAAGACACATAGACGAGTAGCCAATAAGGGTGTAGAGTGCAACCGATAGCTTAATTCCTGCAGATGTACCAAAGATAAAAACTAACAGAGTTTGTAGTGAGAAGACGCCAATTTGCGGATTTGCATATAAGGGTGTTCCAGCTGCCATCCAGGGGTTAAACCATGGGAATTGTCCGTACTGGAGAACGGTAATACGAATAGCTTCGTATCCTTGCATAAACATACTGAAGTCACCCCATTCAATACGATTACCAACGAAAATGTAGGGTACTTCCCATAGAGCAATCAGAAATAAGCCGGCAAAAAAGGCCCAGAGCTTATTCTTTTTTAGCCATTGAAGAGTGGTTTTGTAAAAACGCATCTAGTAGAATATTGTACCACTGGGAACCTTAAAATGCCATCCGGTGGAGTCTGCCCAAGCATGACGTAAGTTGCCATTAGACTTGTCGTAGTAGTAGAGCTGGAGAGAATCGCCAAAGCTGGTAATAGAAGGGTTAATACCTACATCTGCGGAGTTACGAGCTATGGAGCCGCTGTCACCATCGAGATTCTCGAAGTGCCAACCAGTTGCATTAGCCCAAGCATGACGTAAGTTGCCATTAGACTTGTCGTAGTAGTAGAGCTGGAGAGAATCGCCAAATGTAGTGACGGTAGAATAGAGCCCCACGTCAGCAGTATTTCGAGCTACCGATCCAACGTCGCCGTCTAGATTCTCGAAGTGCCAACCAGTTGCATTAGCCCAAGCATGACGTAAGTTGCCGTTAGACTTGTCGTAGTAGTAGAGCTGGAGAGAATCGCCAAAGCTGGTAATAGAAGGGTTAATACCTACATCTGCGGAGTTACGAGCTATGGAGCCGCTGTCACCATCGAGATTCTCGAAGTGCCAACCAGTTGCATTAGCCCAAGCATGACGTAAGTTGCCATTAGACTTGTCGTAGTAGTAGAGCTGGAGAGAATCGCCAAATGTAGTGACGGTAGAATAGAGCCCCACGTCAGCAGTATTTCGAGCTACCGATCCAACGTCGCCGTCTAGATTCTCGAAGTGCCAACCAGTTGCATTAGCCCAAGCATGACGTAAGTTGCCGTTAGACTTGTCGTAGTAGTAGAGCTGGAGAGAATCGCCAAAGCTGGTAATAGAAGGGTTAATACCTACATCTGCGGAGTTACGAGCTATGGAGCCGCTGTCACCATCGAGATTCTCGAAGTGCCAACCAGTTGCATTAGCCCAAGCATGACGTAAGTTGCCATTAGACTTGTCGTAGTAGTAGAGCTGGAGAGAATCGCCAAATGTAGTGACGGTAGAATAGAGCCCCACGTCAGCAGTATTTCGAGCTACCGATCCAACGTCGCCGTCTAGATTCTCGAAGTGCCAACCAGTTGCATTAGCCCAAGCATGACGTAAGTTGCCGTTAGACTTGTCGTAGTAGTAGAGCTGGAGAGAATCTTGATACACAACCGCTGACGGATTCATACCTGCCGATCCACTATATTTTGATATTGAACCCGAACCGCCTCCGTCGAGTGTCTCAAATTGCCAACTACCATTGGTCATCCAAGCGTGACGCAAATCACCGTTTGTACGATCGTAGTAGAATACTTGAAGCGATCCTCCATACTCTAATGCTGTCAGGCCCTCACCAACGTCAGCCATAATCCTTCCGCCACTCGAGCTACTTCCGTCGAGCATTATGTCGCTAGATGTACCATTCGCGTCCATTTTGACATATGAAATGTTTCGGTTAATTTTATCGTAGTAGAAGCTATAGGTGCTTGTGCCGTAACTTATAGTTTCTGTTCGTGAAGAAACACCCTCAAACTTATCCTCGGATGTATCAAGTGGATTGCCAAACCAGTTTGTAAAGTAACGATAAAAATTTAAGTTTCCATAAGCACCACAATTAACCGTCGTTCCCATTTGTGCAGCTAGGGCTGCATCATTGGGTTGGTAGGGGGTGTAGTTGTAAAGTGCTTGTGTGGCCCGGTTCTCTATAATAACCGTTGAACTTCCACAGCTACTTGAAGGGTTATATTGTATAACATTAGAGCCTAAAATGTATGGCGTGTACCAAGTAGGGGAATTATTCATAATTGCCCTAAACATTTTAGAGGCCCACCTTACTTGGTTGGTAAATCCGTAGTACTGGCCATCGCATACCCCAGGGGTACTGTCGGGACAGCCGTAGCCAGTGGCACTTCTGTACTGTGTTGGTAATGGCCAGTCATCGGTTATGAGACCTTGTTCTTTTTGGATAAGAACAAGGAGTACCTTTGGGCTAATCTTAAATTCCTGAGCAGTGTCATAAATAATTTGTGCCGCGCTCTTACCATTCTCATTAAAGTCGGCTATACAAGTAAGGGGTACATCAAAGCCCTTGCTTCTGACATAGTCACGCCTTGCTGTTGTGGTGCTACCACCTGTTGCCCAGTTATCACACTTAGGTACTTTGCTTTTAAGAAAGAGCTGAATTTGATCTGCTGTCATAGAGTTGTAGTCAGTAAAGACGGCATCGTCAATAATGCGCCCTGGATTCCAGGAAGCTTCTGCTGCATCGACTTTATGGCTAAGGTATAATGAAAAACCTGAAGCAATAGAGCTTATAGAAAAAACTAGAGCAATCAAGAAGATGATTCTCTTATTTCTCCGTAACTTGAGTGTTCCCATGGTACCTATACCCTGAAAGTTCCTGTTAAGTGAGCCGCTTTGGCGTCGGTTGAAATATCAATAGTAAACGACCAGTCGCCGCTTGTAAATTCAGTTGTTGGTATAGTGAATCCTTGACATGTTGAGCTACTTGCAAGGGGCTGGATTTTGGCGGTCTTTACAACCTGTTTTTGGCCTTGTGTGGCAGTAAATGTACAGTCTCCTGTGCCGACTACTTCTCCGATGAGCACTCGTACCTGCACTGATCCATCTGAAACACCGGAAGATGTAATCGAAGCTGGCAGTTGGTCCTTCGGTGTTGTAGTGTCGGATGGTTGCGAATCATTGGTGTCTGGCTTTGTGTCTACATTTGTAGCTGTGCTTGTGTTAGTATCAAGATTTACTTGGGGTTTAGACTCGGTTTGGGATCGGGTTTCTTGATTATTAGACACATAGGCATATACAGCCGTGCCAGCACCCAGAAGAATAATGATCGCCGTAACGATAATGAGTATTTTTTTTGAGCTCTTGCGAGAAGGGTTGTTGTTCGTTTTCATTTTTGTGTAACCAGCTTATGCTTATGTACACTATTATACTATAAAAATAGCAGGAAATTGTCATATTTCCTAATATATGACCCTACTTGAAAATCACCTTAGAATAAACCACATAATTCCATATTGTTGTAATCACAAGGGCGATGGTTCGAGCAATGAGCACTCCTGCAACTGGACTACATAGCTGAACAAATACCAGAGTAAATATGAAATTGAAAGCAACAAGAAGTGCGTAACTTATGCTTTGCCATGCTATTTTCTTTACAGAGCGCTGACGGTCTTCAAACGTAACTATTTTTTGTAACACAAAAGCAACCAGGAACCCAAACCAGAAACTAATACTGACCGACACAACAGTAGGGATGTATAGCCCATATTCTAAATATGCCAGTAACCCAATTTCAAGGATGTATGACGTACCGCCAACAAAAATGTAGCGGATGAACTGTGAGTTACGAGCGTTTCTTAGTAGCCTTTTTGCGTTCTTCATTAACCTTAATTGATCCTTTTGGATTTATGACGAATAAAGGTCGAGCCTGGGTTTGACCATGTACGTGCGAAAGATAAACAGCAATGATACCTTGTGACACAAGAACGATACCAACAAGAAATGAAATAAATATCCCCAGCAGGGCAGAGCCAGTAATGTTTAGTTTTAAAGGATCACCTAAGATAAATTGTTCTATAAAGACACTTATACCTAAAATGAGTGATGCAAGGGTAATGAAAGCGCCGGCCCACCCAACCAAAAACAGGGGACGAAGAGACAAAGAGACGAAACTATTAAAAGCTAATTTGAATAACTGGTTGATCGAGTATGATGCTGAGCCGGCAATACGCTCGGGGGATTGGAAAACAACATATTCTTTATCGAATCCAAGCCAGTCTATAAGCCCACGGGTTATACGGTTGCGTTCGTCAAAACTTATAAACTCTTGCTGGACAACTTTGTCGATCAAACGGTAGTCGGTTGATCTTGGTATAATTTCATGGCCGGCTGTTGCATTAAATAGTTTGTAAAAGAGTTTTGAGCCGTACTTCTTTACAACACCCTCTTTTTCGTTGCTCGAGCGTATTCCGACCACAACTTGAGCACCCTTTTGCCAATGAGCGATAAATTCACCTATTTTTTCAGGCGGGTGCTGCCCGTCTCCGTCCATGATTACAAGTGCATCTCCATTAGCATGAAAAATGCCAGCAGTGGTTGCGATTTCTTTGCCAAAGTTTCTTGATAGGTTAATAACGCGAACAGACAAGTCTTCTTTAGCAATTTTATGGACTTTACTAAGAGTATCATCGCTACTTCCGTCGTTGACGTATATAACTTCAAAAGATAACCCGGTTTGTTTTTTTAAGGCGGGCGCTAGATGTTTGCTGTGAAATGTTTCAATTCCTTCCGACTCGTTGTAAAGCGGGACGACAACTGAAATTAACATAGGACTCTCCAAACTATTATATCCCTTGTAGTATAAAGGTATTTTGCCTAACTTTAAACAGGTAATTGTAATGCTATAATGGTTTTATGATTACTGTAATAATTGCCGGTGGCTCTGGCACCCGCCTGTGGCCCCTCTCAACGAGTGACTACCCGAAGCATCTATTAAAATTAACTGGTGAACGAAGTTTGCTGCAATCCGCCTATGACCGCGCTGTTCGCGTAGGTGAAACGGTATATGTGGTTACCGAAGCAAGCCATGCTCATCATGTAAAAGACCAACTCCCTGAATTAGCCGAGGACCATTTCTTAATTGAGCCTGGTCGTCGTGGCACGGGTAACTGTATTGTTTTCGCTCTCGATATTATTTCCCGTAATCATAGCCATAATGAGCCGGTTGCATTTGTACACTCGGATCACAATATTCGCGATGTTGAAGGGTATGTAAAATCACTCCAGACTGCCGCTAAGGCTTCATCCGAAACACATAAGGTAACTCTTATTGGTATCGAACCAACCTTCCCGGCCACGGGCTTTGGGTATATCGAACGTGATGGTGAGTTGCAAGGTACTGGTGCGTACAGTATAGAGTCGTTTAAAGAAAAGCCTGACTTTACTACTGCGCAAGAGTATCTTCAGGCTGGTAATTATCTCTGGAATTGCGGGTACTTTGTAGGGTCGGTCGACACCTTCCTGTCGGAAATCCGTGCGGTTGCAACTGACCTTCAAGAGAGTTACGACCGACTAGCTGCCATCCACGCTCCCTTATCCGAAGAATACAATCAAACCTATCTGTCTTTCCCTGAACTTGTTATTGACTATTCCTTAGCTGAGCGCTCGCAAAACCTAGCCGTCGTGCCGGCAAGTTTTGACTGGATGGATATAGGTTCGTTTAAAGATCTTCACGAAGCTAATAGTTCTGACGAGAACGGCAATTTCACAAAAGGAAAAGCTATTTACACTATTGATAGTGAAAATATTTATGTTCAAAACGATGAAGAAAAACCTGTTGTAACAATTGGACTCGACAATATTGTTGTTATCAATACACCAAACGGCATACTTGTAGCTCGTAAGGACTTAAGCCAAAAAGTAAAAGATGCTGTGGCGCAAATTAAAGCTGACAAAGGAGAGTAAAAAATGAAAAAAGTTCTTGCCTTTGATCTTGATGACACGTTAGCTATTACTAAATCTCCTATTAGTGACCAAATGGCTGAAACACTTGGTAACATACTAGAGCATTTTGAAGTTTGTATTATTTCTGGTGGAAAGTTTGAACAATTCAAAACTCAAGTTGTTGATCGTTTGCACATTGAGCCTCACAAGTTGAATCGACTCCACCTAATGCCTACTTGTGGAACCAGGTACTATCGCTATGATGAACTCGACGATGAATGGCAGCTGCAGTATGCGGAGGATCTTACGGATGAACAGAAACAGCAAGTTATTGATGTACTCGAAGTATCTGCAAAAGAGTTAGGTCTATGGGAGGCACACCCGGCTGGTGATATTATTGAAGATCGTGGTAGTCAAATTACTTTCTCGGCTTTAGGACAAAAAGCAACACCGGAAGATAAGTATGCCTGGGACCCAGAGGGGACCAAAAAGGCTGCTTTGCGTGACCTTGCTTCACGGTCGCTGCCTGGCTTAGAGGTGCGCGCTGGTGGCTCAACTTCAATTGATGTTACCAGAGAGGGTATTGATAAAGCATATGGCATGCAAAAATTAATTGATGCAATTGATATTAGTAAAGATGATATTCTCTTTTTTGGAGACCGTCTTCAAGAAGGTGGCAATGACTATCCTGTTAAGGCTTTTGGTATTGACTGTCTAGATGTCGACAAATGGGAAGATACTGTTCATCGACTTGAAACGATTCTAGCGGTCATCAGGTAGACCTTTGTCTTAAGCGGCGTCTACTGTAGAATAATTCTTGCATGAGTGTGCAAGAAGGTGAGAGGTTACAAGCTCTCGAGGGCTTAAGAGGAGTTGCGGCAATTATAGTCGTTCTTTTCCATGGTCTTAGTATGTTCTATCCTTCATTGGTGTATGGAACAACTCTTGGTATGTCCGCATTGCACCACTCCCGCATAGAGGACGTTATGTACGGTAACCCTTTGAGTGTATTTACATCTGGTGCATTTGCGGTTGCTATCTTCTTTGTACTAAGCGGCTTCGTGTTGTCTACAGGCTACTTTAATGGTAAGGGTGACGGGTTGGTTATGCGTATAGCTGGGAAAAGGTATTTACGTCTTATGCTTCCGGCCTTTTCATCCATTGTAATAACTTTTTTGGTCGTTGGGTTTGGTTTATCCTGGTTAAAGAATGATACAGCCACAATTACCGGGTCGTTGTGGTTGGCGCACCTTTGGCCGCAAACTGTTTCGATTGAACAGGTTTTTAGTGAGGGGCTGTGGAATATTTTCTTTGGTACGCTCGGTGCAGAGGCTTATAACCCTGTACTATGGACAATGCGCTACGAACTACTAGGTTCTTTATTGGTGTTTGCGGTCATTTTATTGTTTGGAAAGGCTAAAAATCGTTGGGCTATATATAGCCTGCTTATATTTGCTACTTTTCAAACCTGGTACCTTGCGTTTGTCACCGGTATGATACTTGCCGACCTATATAGCCATAAGAAGTTTCCTTTCGTTGAAACCAAGGCTCAAGGTTGGCTCGTGCTTATTTTACTAATCGGTCTTTTCCTTGGCGGGTATCCTTACAGTATTCCAGAAGGAAGTATCTACGCAGCCTTGCAAATACCGTGGCTTAGTGTTGGCGCAAATCAAATAATGTATCTGTCACTGGGTGCTACGGCAGTGCTTATTGCAGTTATTTCACTTAGAAGAGTATCAAGCTTCTTTGCTAGTAAGAGAATATATATATTGGGTAAATATAGTTTTTCAATCTACCTTGTTCATATGGCGGTACTTTTTACTGTTGCCGCTGGGGTATTCTTGCTACTACACTCACATATGTACTATGGCCTGGCTGTAGCGCTTGCGCTACTTGCCGCTTGCATTGTACTTGTTCCAGCGGTGTATATATTTGAGCGGTATGTCGATACGCCATCGATACGTGTCTCTGGTTTGTTTGCTAATTGGCTCTTTGGTGAAGCGGTTGCTTCAAAAAATACCTCTTTGAACAAAAAAGATAAGTCGTTGTAATTTTTGATTTTATAAGAAATTATAATATTTTTATGGATTTTCTATATCGATTACGTTTTAATAGAATGTATTGGGCTTGTCTGATAGGGCTCAAGAAAGGTACTACCCATGTGTGGAATTGTCGGATACATTGGACATAAAGAAGCGCAGCAAATTTTAATTGGTGGCTTAAAGCGTCTGGAATATAGAGGTTATGATAGTGCGGGTGTTGCAACTATGGATAAAAATGCAAAAACTACCCTCCTGCGGTCAAAGGGTAAAGTTACCGAACTAGAAGCCAGGGCGCAGACACATAAAACCAAAGATACCGTAGGTATTGGACACACTCGTTGGGCAACCCATGGAGAGCCGAGTAAGCGTAACGCACACCCACATCACGTTGGGGATATCTATCTTGTACACAATGGAATTATTGAGAATTATCAAGATCTAAAGCACATGCTTGCCAAGCATGACTATATTTTTAAGAGTGATACTGATAGCGAAGTGCTTGCGGCATTAATTGATTACCTCAACAAAGATACAAGCACGCTCCTTGAGGCTGTTACGGGTGCTCTGAAGATGGTGGTAGGGGCATATGGGATTGCACTTTTTAGTGTTAAAGACCCAAACGAAATTATTATTGCCCGAAAAGGCAGCCCACTCATTGTAGGTATAGCTGAGGGTGAGGTTTTTATCGCAAGTGATGCCTCGGCGCTGGTTGGTCATACTGACCGAGTTATTTACCTACACGACAGTGAAATTGGCGTGTGTAGTCGTGAGGGTATTCAGTTGTATGATCTTGATGCGCAAGTGGTTGATGCTGAGGTAGAGAAATTGGAACTCGATTTACAAGCCATTCAAAAAGAAGGTTTTGATCACTTTTTGCTTAAGGAAATATACGAACAACCAGCCAGTCTTCGCTCGACTTTAAGTGGTCGTATTAATGTCAAAACAAACAGTGTAAAGCTTGGTGGGGTCAACATGAGCGACGATGAGTTGCGAGATATTCGTAACATCATGATTGTTGGCTGCGGCACGGCCTATTACGCAGGCATGATGGCGGGGTACTTTATCGAACAATTTACAGACGATATCACTATTCGTTCTGAAGTAGCCAGCGAGTTGCGGTATAGATCTTTTCATGTGCCCGATAATACTGTTGCGCTGATTGTTTCCCAGTCTGGAGAGACCGCCGATACGCTGGCTTGTTTACAAGAACTGAAACGCCGGGGTGTAAAATGCTTGGGCATTGTTAATGCAGTTGGGAGTACTATTGCGCGAGAGGTTGATGGTGGAGTTTACGTGCATGTTGGTGCTGAAATTAGCGTGGCAAGTACTAAAGCTTTTACATCACAAGTCGCTGCTATTACTATGTTTGGTCTTATGGTCGCGCAGGCCAAAGGAGCGAGTGTCAAAGCATTAAATACCTACGTTAAAGAGCTATATCTGTTACCAGGCGAGATTGAAGCGGTCTTAGAAAATACATCAACCGAAATTAAGAAGATAGCCAAGGAGTATGCTCGCTTTGAACATGCATTATATGTTGGTCGAGATACCCAATTCCCTATAGCGCTTGAGGGTGCTCTAAAACTCAAGGAAGTCGGATATATTCAAGCCGAGGGGTATGCGGCTGGCGAACTTAAGCATGGTCCAATAGCTTTGATTGATGATCGTTTCTTTGAAGTATATTTCTTGCAAGATAATTGGCTGTATGAGAAGTCACAAAGCAACCTTATTGAAATGAACGCTAGAGGTGCCCATGCTGTAGTTATTACCAACACCGACAAGCGAATAAGTGCCGAAAAAGTTGTTCGTATAAAAACAAAACTAGAGATTCTGACACCTATGGTTTTTAATGTGGTGTCGCAATTGCTCGCCTACTATATTGCTGTCGCAAGAGGTAATGACGTGGATCAGCCTCGTAACTTAGCAAAGAGTGTCACTGTTGAATAGTTATAAGTCTTTTGGGGTATAGTCACTAACAATTTTCTGCATTTTTGTTGCAAAAAAACCTCTGTCGAACCGCTTAGCCTTGCGGTGAAGTGTAGCAGGAAGGAAAGCACGTGAGTCTTCTGTGGTCTGTTGTTCAAACTTTTGCATAGCTTCCACGAGGCTCTCAACAGTTTGTTTCTCAAAAAAGACACCTGTTTCGCCGTCTTGTACGATGTCTAATGCGCCACCTTTTTTATAGGCGATGACGGGGGTGCCGGCGGCTAATGCTTCCACGGCTGAAATGCCAAAATCTTCTTCATTTGGGAAAAGAAAAGCTTTCGACGATTGCGCTAGTTTTACGAGTTCTTCGTCACTAATGCGCCCTACAAAAGTAACGGTTGGGCCAGCCAGGCTTTTGAGCCGCTCGGTGTCGGGGCCGGTACCGGCGATAGTAAGCTGAGCACCCAGTTTGTTGGCGGCTTTGATAGCAAGGTCGAAACGCTTGTAGGGGACGTGCCTCCCCCATACCACGTACCCAGAGCGTTCACCTTTTGGCGGCGGGGTAAATCGGTCGACGTTTACGGGTGGGTAAATAATAGTACTTGGCTTATTGTAATACTCTTTAATACGCTGTTGGGTAACAGTGGAGTTGGCAATAAAGACGTCGATATCTTTAGTAGACTCGAGGTCTAGTTGGCGCATTTTTTTTACAAAGTAGGGAATGACTGGACGAATAAAAGGGGTGAACGGGCCGAAGGTAAATTCGTTCTTAAACTCTTCATAGTGGCTCCAGTAGTAACGAGGCGGGGTGTGGATATAGGCGATGTGGACTTGCCCAGGCCGGGTTTTGCGAATAGCCTTTGCCTCTGCGCTTGAACTGGAAATAATAATATCGAATTCCGACAGGTCGAGTTGGCGAAAGGCTTTGGCGCGCAGGGTAGGCCAAAGGATGTGTTTGAAGCGAAGCTTCTTGGGGAGCTTTGTTTGCAGATTGGTAGTACGTACGTCGATGTCTTTAAAGGCGGTCATTTTGTCGGCGTCAAATACCGACGTATACATAGGGGCTTTTGGGAAGAGCTTATGAATCTCTAATACGAGCGGCTCGGCGCCACCCATGTTGGTGAGCCAGTCATGAATAATAGCTATCTTAGGCGCTCGACGACTAGGCATGATTATTTTGCTCCTTTGCCGCGAACAACCACCCAGAATGTCTTGAATAGAATTTTAATATCAAGCCAAAAAGTCCAGTTTTGGGCATAAAAGAGCTCGAGTTCAATGCGGTCCTCAAAAATCAGCTCGCTACGCCCAGATACTTGCCATAGCCCTGTCATACCCGACTTAACACTATGAAGAAGAGCGGTGCGGCCTTTAGCGAGTTTTACTTCTTGGGGAAGGATTGGACGCGGCCCAACCAAACTGATATCGCCACGCAGAACGTTGAAAATTTGAGGCAACTCGTCGATTGAGGTTTTGCGCAGCCAATTGCCGAAACGGGTAACGCGAGGGTCGTTGTCGACTTTGCGGTTGGTTTCGTACTCTAATGCTAGGTCTTCCCTGCCCATGCTGCGGAATTCATCGGCGGCATCGCGGCTGCCGTATTGCGCGCCCATACTGCGGAATTTGATAAGACCAATTGGCTCGGAGAAACGGCTCAGTCGAGGGCTGATGTAGAATGCCGGGCCACGATCGACCAGTTTTTTAATGATGAAGATAACGATGAGGAGGGGTGATAACACTAGGGTAATTAGTGACCCTGCTACAAGGTCAAAAATGCGTTTAATAATTGCGCCCCAACCCACAAGGGGTGTTTGGTAAACGGTAATCATCGGGTAGCCAAGGAAGACATCAACAGTATTTTTACCAGAGTAAAATTCAGACTCGCCGGGGATAAAATTATAATCAATGTGCTGTGCTTGGGCTGCCCCAAGGATGTGTTGATTGCGTGCAGTGTCCTCGTAAAGATCAGTTTGAATAATAGTTGAGATGCCTAATGCTTCAATTTCTTTTAAAGCCGCCTCGGGGGTAGAAAAATGTACAGCATGTTCAATAGTGCCGAGTAGCCGTTTTGGCCCAGCCACAGCGACGATACGATGCCCACTATGTTTGGTGTCGGCTAGGGTTTCGGCAATATCCACGGCGGCATCGGACGACCCAATAAGCAGGACGCGACGAACGCCTCGGCCGTAGCGGTAGCTTAAGGTCCGGACTAAGCGCATTGCTTCGCGCTCAATAACAATAAGGATAAATGACGCCACTAGGGCATAGGCCGCAACCAAGCGGGCGGGGAATAGTTCCTTAGTGCTGACGTATTCCCAACCAATAATAAGAAGAATACCCAAAAATGAGCCAATCGCGATCTTACCCCACTCAATGAGGCGGCGGTTATAGGTTTTAGGCTGATACAGGCCAATGAGGCCAAAAATAGCAATCCAGAAGGGGATAATGAGTAAGAACGCAAACAGGTAGTCGTAGGCGTAAATATTATGTAGAAGCGGGCGTGGGTCGTACTGAACACGAGCGATGTAGGCGATAACAAAGGAAACAATCAACACTAGTGCATCAACGAGCATAAGGATAAAGCTATACAGCTTAGAATTTCGGCGGCTCATAAGTACTATTCATTGTACCATTTTCTGGGGTAAACTAGGGGATATGGCTAAAACCACTTCGCTACTCGAAAAAGTATACATTGCTATTTTGCTGGTTATTTTCGGGGGTATTGTATTGCACGCGCCATTGACGGTGGCGCTTTCAACACTGTGGCCGGACGCTTCGCTGCTTGTAAAGTCGTGGAAAGAAATACTTATGGGCGTAGCTTTACTGATAGGCTGCATTATTTTGTACAGGCGTAAGCAGTGGGATATCCTTCGTAGCCCTATTATTTACGGTATTACGGCTTTTACGGCGCTGTGTTTGGTGCTCATCCCCTTCTTTTACACCGGCTTCGAGGCGACAGTAGCGGGTATACTGGCAAATTTGCGCTTTTTCCTTTTCTTTGGGTTGGTATATGTAGCCCTACGGTTATTCCCACAGTATTACGGATTATTTGTGAAGGTGTTTATTGCCGGCGCTTTCGTAGTGATTGGGTTCGCCGTATTGCAGGCTACGGTATTGCCACATGATATTTTGAAGTACTTGGGATACAGCAAGGCAACAATAGCACCCTTCCTGACGGTTGATGAAAATATGGACTACATTCGTATTAATAGTACGCTGCGTGGACCGAACCCGCTGGGTGTGTATGCGGTTATTGTTTTGGCGGTGGCATTGTCGGTGCTGTGGCGAAAACCGCGACAGCTCGCTAAGAAAGAGGCCTGGGGACTCGCCTTTTTGGTGATTGGTTCTGTAGTGGCGCTGTGGGCAAGCTATTCGCGCAGCGCTCTCTTGGCAGCGATTGTAGCGGTAGTGTTGCTGGCGGTGGTGGTATTTGGCAAAAAAGTGTCGGTTTGGGTATGGGCTGGACTAGCGGTGCTGGTAGTACTGGTGGGTGTGGGCGCAGTGGTATTTCGTGACACCACGTTTGTGTCGCAGGTTATTCTGCACGAGGACCCTAACCAGGGAAATAACGTTAACTCAAATGACGGCCATGCCGAATCGCTAGCAGATGGCACCGCTCGGTTGCTGCGCCAGCCGTTTGGAGCGGGTATTGGCAGCACCGGCTCGGCATCGCTTCTGTCTGATAAGGGTGTTATTATCGAGAACCACTATTTGTTTATTGCCCATGAAACTGGTTGGCTGGGGCTTGCCTTATTCATTGCCATTACTATTATGGTGCTTAAGGCCTTATGGAAGCGGCGGGCGCAATGGTTTGCGTTAGCAGTATTTGCTTCGGGTATTGGGTTGGCAGTGGCGAGTTTTGTTTTGCCGGTGTGGGCAGACGATACAGTCTCGATTATTTGGTGGGGTATGGCGGCAATTGCTTTAGCGGTACCACTAGCTAAGACGACAAAGCCTAAAAAGAAAGCGAGGCGCTAAATGGCTGAACGGTCTACCAGGCGACAAAAAGAACTGCTTGATTTTGTCGATGCATTTATTAAAGAGCATGGCTACGGCCCAAGTTACCGTGAAATTATGAGCGGTTTAGGGTATAAGTCCGTCTCGACAGTGGCGATTCATATTGATGGGCTGATTGCCAAGGGCTATGTACGCAAACGGGATAATTCGGCTCGTTCATTAGAGGTTGTGTCGTCTCAATACACGGCGAGTGAACCAGTAAAGTCTGTTGACCCCGCCAAGGAAAAATGGCTGGTGGATGCGGTAGAGGAACGATTTGGCCGTTATCGTAGTGCCCCAAGCTCCCAGCTGCTTGATGAACTGTACGTGTTAATCGGAGCCTTGAAGGTGCTTGGGTTCGAGAGCGCTTACGATGCGATGCGTATAAAGCTGGCCCGGGAGATGAAGTAGGGGTGAAGAAACACACCCTGGTTTTTGTTATTGGTATAGCGGTTATTGTTGCTGGCATAGCAGGCTTTATTGCATACGACTAATGGGCTGTTGAACAAAAAACGACCAGTCTATTAAAAGCACCGTAAAGTACACGGTGGTGAAGACCGAAACGGTCCCCCCTTGCAGGCGTTGATATGCGTGCTGCGCTACTGCCCTACGAGGGCGTGTCGCGCGGCTTAACACTGATGACCTGCACCGGCGCATGGGTGAAAGACCGCGAGACCCTTGATCACCGTGTGGTGGTGTATGCCCGGCAAGTAGAGTAATTGGGTGAGGGTGTTTTAGGCGCTTGACTACCCCTGATAAGAGCGGTATAATACGGCCTAGCGTTTTAATAAACGTGCCACTATTCCGGCGTGGCGCAGCGGTAGCGCAAGAAGCTGTTAACTTCGAGGTCGCTGGTTCGAATCCAGCCGCCGGAGCCAGACTCAGCAGGTAAATACCCAGACCGGGTTCCCTGACCAAAAGTCAGATTTACCCCTTGAGTCAGACAAGAGTACCAATTGTTATCAAAAGGTACAGAAACCGATAGAACCGTCCGAAAGGGCGGTTTTTTCGTGTTCACCCTTGATGTTTAGTCCTGAAATTGACTGGTTTCTCCTAGGGCGACTGGACAGCCGAAATACTGACCGAGTTCCTTGACCAGTGATAAGATATTTTATATGGCTCAGGTAACAAATAACTACTCTCAATTTGTCGAGGAATACATGGAGGTTTTTGAACCTCTTTTCAAGAAAGCCTTCGATGTGTCGGAATTTAACGTAATTATGACGATACTCGCGATGCGCGGGATGAGTGATGATGGATGGGACCCGTTCGAGAATACGCAGAATGTTTTCGAAGAGATTTATAAGCAACAGCGCAAATTCAGGGGATCATTGGGATTTAACATCAACTTGTGGACCTACCTCCATCTAATTGAGAGTTCTGAGCACTATGAAATTATCGCTAACCTAGTTAACACGGTGAAGGGCGAAGATTACATAATTGCAAACCATAGAAATAAGAAGTTTGCAAATCTAAAAGTTGAGCAAAAAATCGATAGACTCAAGTCGATTGCGCGGGGAACGGATTTTGAAAATGTATATCAACCTTTCGAATCGGCTTTCGATGCAAGGTTTAGAAATGCAATCGCACATGGTGACTATGCAATTAAGAGTACTGGCAGGTCGGGGGTTACTATTGCTGATGATGCCGGATACCCGACAATATACGAATTGCAAAGAACAAATGATTTAATTAATCGTGCGGTTGCACTGCATGTCGTGATCCGTTCGCTGATAAAACACTATAGATCATATTATAAGAGATCTACTGTCATAAAGAGCAGTGCCTCATTCGGTCATGGGACGCCGATCGACGTAACTCTCATAGTTCGTAAGAGGTATGGTGTGATAGGATTTAGATGTATTGGTGGTTACGATGCTGGCACACCCTTTGAGACATTGATCGCGATGCCTTTCGGTTATGAGCAAAAACTTATTGACGCGGGGTTCAATAACCTTCCACCTTCAAGAATTGATAAGGCTAATAATGTGCTTAAGTTTATACCCCGAAAGCTGGCGCCGCGTGTCGCAAAGAAGCTGAAGTCCTTCTACGGAATCGACTCAAATTAGTCGTCTGCTACGGATCGGTCCGTTCATGGGTGATTTTTAATTCACCATTCCTTACGGCTATCTTATTCATGATCCCATTGGCGAAGGCGGTTTTTTCTGTTTCGCTACCGCTTCGCAGTACGTATCTAGAGTATTCGACGAGCGGAGTTGCTGGCGGCCGTTCCACTCCGTACTGATGTAGGATATTTTGTGCGACGGCGTAGTGTCGATCTATCTTTGCTTGTAGTTTAGGGGTTACGCGGATCTTTTTTACCTGTTTTTCGATTAGCGGTTCAAGTAGCTCGCATAGTACGTCTTCGTTAATGTATTTCTCTTTACAGTTCGGATCTATCTTGCGGGTGCAGTTATAGTAGACGAACCTTTTATGCACGCCTTTTTTCTTGAGTAGCTTTATCTTTTCCTGTGCCGTTACTTCAGCCCCGCACCGACCGCATTTTAGTAGACCGCGGAAGGCAAACTGCTTCGATCCCCACACGCCTTTATTTACTCCACGTGTCTGCTGTACTTCATCCCACAACTCCTTGGAAATGAGTGGTTTATGCGCTCCTTTGTACCATGGATTTCCTGGACCTTCGGGGTACTGGAACTCACCGTAGTAGAAGGGGTTTATAAGCATCGCGAGGACACTACTCACTGGCACGGTTCGTCCACTTCTGGTCGTAATACCTTGCTCATCAAGCCAGGCCTTTAGCCTCCTGCCGCTCCAGCCCTGAGCGGCTTTATGAAACATCTCGGTGATGATATCGGAACGGTCAGGGTCAGGGATGATGTCAGTGACGCCGCCGAATGATCTATTTATATAGCCGAGTGGAGCGGTGCCAGGTCGCCACCCCATTTCGCACTTAGTTCGGATGCCACGCTTTACATTGATGCTTTTGTTGTCATTCTCAAGCTTTGCTTGTGAGCAGAGGATCATGAGAAGGAATTTCTCATTCGGGCTATTGGTAAATGTTTGTGAATAGGTACGTATGTGAAGTAGCTTGTGCTGATCCATCAAGTCGACTACTGACCCTAAGTCGCCAGCATTTCGACTGAGCCGATCCGGCGCCCAAGTAAGCACGGCATTATATTCCTCGTTCGCGATTCCAGCGAGCATTTGGTTATATACCGGGCGTTTGCCTGAGTCTTTTGCTGAGTGGCTCTCCTGTAGCTCGCAGACGACGTTTAATCCTTCGTTTACTGCGAGGGCTCGCATCTCGGCCAGCTGTGAATCAATGCTCATAGCCTGACGTTCGTCCGATTCAGACGATTTTCGTGCGTAGAGGCAATATTTTAGTTGAGGTGCTTGTGTTTCCATTGCAAGCACCAACATACCGCCTAACAGTAGTAAAGTCTAGCGAAAAGTGAGATAATATATGAAATTATGAGTTTATTTAAAGTATCTAACAATAACGCCTCTCGACTGAAGCCAATCACAAACTTAAACGGCAAACGAATCCTTGAACGCGATGTTCAGCGTATCTTCGAAGCTAGTCTTCATGAACTGCTTGGCGTTCACTTTTTAGCGAGCGAATATTCAACGAGTTTTGGTGGGCGTATGGATACGCTTGGTATCGATGACGAAGGTAATCCGTGCATTATCGAATACAAAAAGGGGCATAACGAGAACGTAATCAACCAGGGCCTGTCATATCTTCGTTGGCTGCTTGATCATAAAGATAGTTTTGAGAAGCTTTGCAATGAAAAGAATATTACGATAGCTATTCAATGGGCCGCTCCGCGAGTGATTTGCGTTGCCGAGAGTTATAACAAGTTCGACACAGACACCGCCGACTTATTGCCTATTAACATCGAACTGTATCGGTACAAGCTATATGAAGATGGTTTGCTAACACTGGATACTGAAAACTATCAAAAGGTGAAGCTGCAAGACGTACCGAAGTTCACCACTGACTCTGGCAAGCCAGAGAAGCTGCAGGAAACGTTCACACTTGAGTATCACTTAGCAATGGCAAATGAAGAGACCAAAGCGCTATTTGCATCACTGAAAGAGCGGATCTTGGCTATCGATACGGAAATTATCGAGGATCCAAAGAAGATGTACGTAGCCTACAAAACGACACGAAACTTTGTTGATGTCGTCTTCAAGAAGTCTAAGCTAAAACTTTATATCAACATGAAGACCGGCACGCTAGATGACCCGCGGGGACTTGCTCGTGACGTTGAGTCACCTGTGCACATAGGCCATTGGGGCAATGGTGACTATGAAGTTGAAGTCACGTCCGCTACTGATTTAGATTATGTGATGAATCTCATCCAACAGAGTTACGATATCAACCAGTAGTGATTTTTTCTACGATCCACTCGTAGCTTTGCTTATTTCTGCCACCAACGTGCCACTCATTCATCTCTTCGAGCTTTAATCCGCTAAGTCCTAAATATGAGAAGCCATTCTTGTAATTGTAGATCGTGGCTGGGCCGTATGGAGTAGCGACGATCCATTCAGCATCCGTCTTATGATTATTGGTATCGGTAAACGGCTCACCGAATAGTTCAACCAGTTTGTCATACTGGGCATTGATATAGCTCCGGAAACTGGTTCCATTTCGCATCTTCATCGCATCATCTGTCATTTTCATCTGTAATTCCTTTCTTCAGCAACACAACATACCGCCAAGCGGGGTATAAGTCTAGCGATCATCCTGCTCGCAATCTTCTTGCTGCTTTTTCTTATCGTATTCGTATAGTTGATCGTCGATTATATCCTTGGCGTGAGGAAACGCCTGATAGAACTCTTCGGCGAACATCTTACCTAGTTTTTCGGGGCGAATTGGCCTGTTAGGGTCGTAACCTTCGGTCTTCAGCTTTACCTCATTCATAGCACGACGAAGTTCCATTCGTTCGGCGAGCTTGTCCAGTATGTCGATTTCGCCGCTGTAATACATCGGGTCGATGCCAACAGGCAAGTGGGTAATTCGCCCAGCACCACGTTTATCGAAGTACTCGGTTTCGACACGAGTAGAGGCGTACTTCGGGCTGTTATGGCGCAGGTAGAACTCAATCGAGCGCTGCGTGTTGTTTTGGATGTTTTCCATAAGCTTAGCCTCGACGTAATCATTCATGGTATCTTGGCCGATTTCTTGAGCATCGCGGATGTCATCACGAAACTCGATATCGTCTTCCATCCAGCGATAGAGCGTACTTCGAGCGATGCCTGCTTTTTTGCAGGCACGCTGAAGGTTTGGATTCTCCCGGAGGAGACCGAGGATCTTATTCCTGTACGCTCGACTGAACTTCGTCATCGCTACCTCGTACAATCAGCTTGCGCTTCAAGCCAGTTTCTTTTTCCCAGCGCCGCAAGATCACTTCGGCGTAGGTTGGCACTTTTTCCATGATGTAGCAGCGGCGATTAAGCTTGATCGATGCGATGAGCGTACTCCCTGACCCGCCGAACGGTTCCACTACGAGGTCACCACGCCGCGTCAGGACCTTGATGTAGGGAATAAGGATATCAAGTGGCTTCGTGCCGAACACGACGCCCTGGCCGGAGCCTTTCAGGTCATCGGCATTGAACTCGATGAAGTCGGTCGGCATGTATTTCTTGCCTTTTTCGTAACCCTCCCACTGTGGCTTACCGGAGATGGCGAACAGAGCGGTTTCGTACATTTCCTGTAGCGGGCCCTCTTCGTCATCGGTGTTATATGGTACGTCGCCAGAGCCACCCACAACGGCAATATCGTGCTTCGAGAAGAATTTGTATTTCGATGAAAAACCTTGGTGGCGGTTCGGCAAGTGCCAGACGATCATGTTTTTAACTTTCCAGTACTTCTCCATCGCGTTCCACATTTCACGCAGGTTCTTCCAGTTCTCATACGAGATGATGCTGAAGTCCGGCTTGGCATGTTTGGCGACATTAGCCATCCAGAGCTCGATGAAGTTATCTGGTAACGTTTCAGTTTCGAGGTAAATGCGGTCACGCTTAGCACCAAAGCCTTTGACAGGTTTACCGCCGCGCTTGGCGTGCAGGTAGTCCAGGATATACGGCTCGTCGGTCATGCACATATCAGCTTTTTCGCCGTCCATCAGTTTGTCGAAATCAGCTTCGACGGTGGAATCACCGCACATTAACCGTGATTCGCCTAGTTGGTAAACATCGCCTTTTTGAACGGTGATTTTCTTGATATCAAGCTTCTTCAGCTCCTTTTTCAGGTCGAATGAAGCCTTTTCTTCGGTATCCTCGATAGCGAAAACGTCATCGAGCTCTTCGGATTCAAAGCCGACGTCGGCTAGTAGATCTTCGTCGAACTCTTTTAGTAGAGCGTAATCCCAGTCGCCTCCGGTTTTATTAAGACGTAGGTTGAGTTCACGCTCTTTCCGCTCGGTTAGGTGTAGCTCAACGACGGGCACTTCGGTGTGACCGATCTCCCGGAGTACCTCGAGCCGCATATTGCCACCGATCACAATATTTTTGCGCGATGGGTGAGCGTTGACGATGAGTGGGTCAACTACACCAAACTTTTTGATGCTTTCACGCAGCTTCGCCAGCTGGTGATCCGACCAAGTGCGCGGGTTGAACTCGCTGGCTTTCAGTTCGTTGATGTTGATGTGCTGCACGTGCAGCTGAGAGGTTGAGGAGGTCATAAGACGCTTCCTTTCTTATGCTCTCCAAATAAAAAGAGCATAGATTTAGTTGATAGAAATGGATGCACAAACAATTTACCTCGGTTGAGATAAAAGGTTCGCCTCCTTTCGATCAACTCTTTCTATGCCGTATATAGCCTTGAATGAATTGGGACTTGTGATCCGGTAAGGTGCTAGCCATGTGGCTATATTTAGGATAGCATTACGCAACGTGAACAGTCAATATTAAAAAATCATTTACAATTCTCGTCAATTCTTGACAATTCTCGTACGTTCTCGACTATGGAGAGTGATTTCTTGAGGTAATTAAGGTATAATGTTGTGTAATATGTCTTCGCTATCAAAAGAGAAAATCATCAAATCTAAAAATCGTGTACGTGATCAGGGCGAAGTTTTTACTCGGGAGCGTGAAGTAAAAAATATTCTGGCTCTCACCCAAGCAACCGACAATATATTTTGGAAGTTTCTTGAACCCGCATGTGGGGATGGTAATTTTTTGGTAGAAATTGTTCGACAACGACTCATGCGGATCAAGCAAACACCTACCTATCGCCCGGCTGACAAACGTGAGTACGCAATCGTTAAGATGATATCTACTATTTATGGTGTCGATATCGCTGACGATAATATCGCTGAATGCAAAAAACGCATTATGGACGAAATCTTTATGTTCGCCCCAAAGAAGTCATCGGCAGCGTTTTTACTTGCGGTAAAAAACATCCTCGATACAAATATTCAGCTCGGTGATATGTTGAATGGTAAAGATAAAGTTTTTTTTGTTGAATACGGCTTTCATGGCGCCGAATACATTACAAAAGCCAGCGTTAAGCGCAAGGTCTATGCACTAACAAGCATGGAAAATGGTGATGATTCAGTTTCGGAAGAATTTCCACTGGTTAAGTTATCAGCGATGGAGCCTATCAATTTAGCAAAATATCACCCAAAGCCATTTGGTAATATCGATTTAATGAGCGGCCAAGCTACACTATTTTATAAGGAGTCTGGAAATGTCTAATATTGTCACACGTATTCTAAATGAAGTTGATCACCGACCAGATATTCTTGACTGTATTGCCAATCTATCGAGTGACGAAGTCTTCACGCCGCCGAATATGGTAGATAAGGTGCTTGACGCGCTACCCGAAGAGGTCTGGAGCAATCCAAGCCTAAAGTGGCTCGATCCTGCAACCAAAACTGGTGTCTTTTTACGCCAAATTACTTATCGTTTAATGATCGGCCTGAAGGATAAATTTCCTGACGAGGAAGAGCGACGCCAGCATATCTTCCAAAATATGATATACGGCATTGGTATTACTGAGCTTACGGCTTTGATGGCTCGAAGAAGCTTATATACAAGCAAGAACGCAAGTAGCGAAGAATCCGTCGCGCACTTCCAGAGCCCAAACGGCAACATTGATTACGAAAACCGCACACACACATACGTAAACGGAAATTGTAAATACTGTGGCAATAAAGAAACCGACGCACAGCTCGGTGGTCGCGGTGAAGACCAAGAACGTCACGCATATAAATTTATTCATTTAACAGCAGAGGAGGCGAGCAATATGAAGTTTGATGTTATCGTAGGAAACCCGCCGTATCAACTGAAGGATGGCGGTCACGGATCGAGTGCCGCGCCTATTTACCAGCTATTTGTTCAGCAGGCAAAAAGACTTCAGCCGAGATATATGTCATTTATTATACCGTCGCGCTGGTTCTCCGGAGGAAAAGGTTTAGATAAGTTTAGGGCTGAGATGCTGGCTGATAAGCGGATCAAGGTTATGTACGACTATCCGCGCGCGAGTGACTGCTTCCCTGGCGTAGAGATAAAAGGCGGAGTGATGTATTTCGTATGGGAAGCTGAATATTCAGGTGACTGTGAAGTCCATACTTTAATTGGAGAAGAGGAGCTTCCTGTTACGAAGCGCCCACTGAATGAATTCGATGTATTTATTCGTTACAACCAAGCAGTACCAATTTATGAAAAAGTTAAGGATAGGAACGAGGAGACGTTAGATAAAATAGTGTCATCTCGCAAGCCTTTCGGTCTCGCAACTAATTTTGCGGATTATGATCAAATAAATAATCCAGACAAGGTCAAGATTTATGCAAATAAAAAGACAGGCTACATTAGGCGTGAGCGGGTACAAGTTAACTCTTCATGGATCAATTCCTGGAAAATATTCACCGCAAAAGCTAACAATATTGGTACAGAGTCACCCGATGATAATCTAAACGTTATAATTGGCGAGCCGGGAACATGCTGTACGGAAACGTATGTTGTAATAGGTGCTGGACAACTTCACTCAAAGGAGCAGGCTGAGAACTTAAAAAAATATCTGCAGACGAGATTTGTAAGGTTCTTGATATCTCTCAAAAAAGTCACACATGATGCTACGGCTAGAGTTTACGGATTTGTACCGAACCTTCCGATGGACCAGACGTGGACAGACGAAAAGTTATATGAACGTTACGAAATAACACAGGCAGAACAAAAGTTTATTGAGTCCGTTATTGCGGAGATGAAGTAATATGGCCGAACTTCTTGATTACCGAAAAAAGCCTCAAATCTATGTATACTCCGTGCCGAATCAACCTGGCGTTAAAGTCGGCGACACGTCACGTCGAACAAAATCCGACCGGGATGTTGACGCTGTGGTTGCTCGCATTGAGGAAGGGCTAGTCAATACACCGAACAAACAGTATAAGCTTGAATATTTTACTGAAGCAATTACAAATGATGGTGCATATTTCCGCGATCATGCGATTCATAAGATACTCCTAAACCGCGGTATTCGCCGACTTGCTACGGAGTGGTTTGACTGTAGCGTTGAAGATGTAAAGGCTGCAATTCTAGAGATGAAAACTGGCATACGTACCGATCGCAATCGTCTCGGCACCTTTCCGATGCGTCCTGAGCAAAAAAATGCGGTAGAGAAGACATCTCTTTATTTTTCTAAGTATCCAAAAACACACGAAGGTCGCGCGCCGCACTTTTTGTGGAATGCGAAAATGCGATTCGGAAAAACCTTCACCTCGTACCAGCTTGCAAAAGAAATGGGGTGGAAACGCATATTGGTACTCACCTACAAGCCGGCTACCGAGAAGCAATGGCGCGAAGACTTAGACGGTCATGTTGATTTTGAGGGATGGCAGTTTATTGGTGGCAAGCAGGGCTGGGAAAACATAGATGAAGAAAAGCCTGTAGTTTGGTTTGCCAGCTTCCAAGATGTCATGGGCAAAGACAAAGAGTCGGGTGCCCTGAAAGAACGTCACAAGCGCATGCGTCAGGAAGATTGGGACTGCCTAGTAATTGATGAATACCACTTTGGTGCCTGGCGAGATAGTGCGAAAGAGCTTACCTCAGAAGATAAAGATGAAAAAGATCCGCTCACAGACCTAGAAGAAGGCCAAATCGAGGAAATACTACCGTTTAAGATCGGTTCCTATCTTTACCTATCGGGTACTCCGTTCCGAGCCTTGGCTGGTGGTGAGTTTAGCGAAGACCAAATATTCAACTGGACTTACGCAGACGAGCAGCGTGAAAAAAAGAACTGGCAAGGCAGAGATGAGGATAATCCGTATGCTGAACTGCCGCAGATTGTCATGATGACATATCAGATGCCAGATAGTTTGCGAGAAATCGCCAAACAGGGTGAATTTAATGAGTTTGATCTCAATAAGTTTTTTAGTGCTAAGAAAAATGATGAAGGTGAATATGTTTTTGAGCGTGAAAACGACGTTCAGAAGTTTTTGAATATTCTTCGCGGCATGGACCTTGATGTCGCTATAGAGAATAAGATGGACCACCAAAAACCAGCACTACCCTTTGAGGACGCTCGGCTTCTATCTACACTTAAGCATACCTTTTGGTTCCTGCCGCGTGTCTCAAGCTGTAAAGCAATGAAGCGGCTTCTCGATAATGATCCGTTCTTTGGCGAGTATGAAATTATCAATGCGGCCGGTAAAGATGCCGGAATTGGCAAAGAGGCACTCGACCCAGTGCTGGATAAAATAGGAGATCCATTCAAGACAAGGACGATTACTCTTTCGTGTGGCAAGCTTACTACTGGTGTTACGGTCAAGCCTTGGAGCGGCGTATTCTTCCTTAGAAATACGGACAGTCCGGAGACTTATTTTCAGACCGCGTTTCGTGCGCAAAGCCCTTGGTCAATCACGAATGCAGAGAATCCAAACGAAAAAGAGATCATAAAGCCTACTTGCTATCTATTGGACTTTGCGCCGAGCCGCGCTTTGAAACTCATGGCAAATTACAGCAATGAACTTGGTGGTGTGAGCGATAACCGGACTACCGAAAAGCGACTTGAGGAGTTTATCGAGTTCTTGCCTGTCCTGTGTTATGACGGCGTATCGATGACGAAACTAGATGCTACGGCAATTCTTGATATATCAACCTACGGTACGGCCAGTACGATGCTCGCGAAGCGCTGGCAGTCGGCACGGCTCGTAGATGTCACGACGATTGTACTTGAGAAAGTATTGAATGCTCCTGATGTTCTCGCGGCGTTAGAGAAAATCGAGGATTTCCGTAATTTACGGCAAGATATCACCAAGACTATCAATAGTGAGAAGTCTTTGAACGAGAAAAAGAAGGAGCGTGCCGAAACTGGCGACGAGCCTACGAAAGAAGAGAAAAAGAAAGAAGATGCTGAAGAAAAAGAGAATAAAGGGTTCAAGCGCCAGCTGCGCGAGAAGTTATTGAAGTTTATAACTCGTATCCCAGTTTTCATGTATCTTACTGATTATCGTGAGGAGACCTTGATTGATGTCATTCGAAACCTAGAGCCCGAATTGTTCACGAAAGTTACCGGTTTGTCAGTGCGTGACTTCGATCGTATGTGCGAGATCGGTGTATTCAATCAGAATGAACTTAACCAAGCGATCTTTATGTTTAAGAGGTTTGAAGATTCAAGCTTGATTTACGCTGGCGGTCGCAGCTTGTCTGGTGATGAAAAGATCGGTGGCTTTGACACTACTCTTACGCGCGATGAAATTGACGAGGTTATCTTAAGCGAGGTGATTTAAATGGGCATTCGCTACTCTTACTCCGACTACACAACAAAGGGTCATGGCGTAATAGAAACTGGTGGAGAGGGTCGTAATGGCTAAATCAAAAGACTACACAAACAACAAACAGGGATACCGTTTCAAAAAACTTCCTGCCTATGGTGTTCTTAACATTAATCACACGAGCAACACCATCACTCCAAATGATATTTATGCTTATGCCGTAGCTTTTAGAGACGTATATGAAAAATCAAAAGCGCTATCAAAAAAGGTATCAGTTCCAGGGGGCTACCCGATTCCAGTAGATGATTGGAAATTTGTTTATTCTATTCCTCAGGCACTGGTTGTGCAGCTAGCTCTGTCAAACGAGCTGCTCCTAAAAGCAGTTCTACTAGGGAGCACAGGCAAACTCGAAAGAGGTCATGGGATGAAAGCTCTTTTGAGCAAACTTGATCCAAGATACAGAAACTATATAGAGAAGCATCTTGTGGACAATGGATTAAAGCCGGGTAAATGGTCAGAGGTTATTAAGTCCTCCGATAATATCTTTGTCACTGCACGTTATGGATATGAAAACGGTGGTTATAAGGTCGATTTTTTGACACTACAGCTCATTAATGAAGCTCTCGATGATATATTTAACTTCAAACTGCCAGACTGGTCCAATGTAAAAGAAATTGTGGACAAGGGAGCTTCGTCGGTAAATACAGAAATAAAAGAAAGAATTGATTTGATTTTTGATGAAAAGTATCAAAAATGGCTTAAAGGTGAGCTCGAAGAATTTGAACGCATATTTAACGCTGAAGATTAGGATTGTCCTTCCGTAGAATCATGTATGGCCCATTCGGAATTCTTCGCCCAATTATCTTTCCTTCATGAATCTGCTTGCGAATCGTTCGCACGCTTATATTAAGCTTTGAAGCAAGCATCGTATCGGGAATAGACTTCTCGTGTCGATAATCGCTACACAAAGATCCTGGTATTTTTCGCTTGTTCACTGCATCCTGGCAATTAGAGCATTTAAAGCCCCATTTATCGAACCAGCCAGCAATATCATATACAGGCCTGAAACATAGTCCACACTCTCGACCTTCGCCGTCCATAGCAAATCCTTTCGGGAAATCTTTGAGTTTGGCATATCGTGCTTTTTCTCGTTGATCTATCTCAATTAGTAAGTTAAAGTAGTCGACTAACCTACGGCGCTCTTCATCCGTAAATTCGCGCTTTAAATGCTCGTTTTCGCTCATAACCATACCTCCTTGCGGCTTATTGTTGCCGCAGTCTAATTCTATACACGCCGTGTCCGATTTGTAGCGTTCTACCCCTGTTAAAGAGTTCGTGACCTGTAAGCGGAGCCAGACTAGACACCCAAATAGTGCGAGACCAGTCCTTGTGGCTGGTCTTTGCTTTACCTCTGATAAAGGCGTCAGCTACCCAGATCAAGGTATTTTATCTAAACTACTAAATACATGATGGCAGTTAGGAACTCATAGCGACCTCTGGAAAAATAGTTCTAGACCGGTATGCCCCTATCTAAAATTTGCGATAATGTTCGAGACCGCAACCCTGCTATACTCATAACATGAGATTACTACAATTGAATGCGTGGACAATTCGCCTTGCGACTCGTATTGAAGATATGGTGATGAAAGAGGCTCCGGACATAATCGCGTTACAAGAGGTATTTGAGTCTGTTGCCGACTTAGGTTTCTTCCCCACTTTAACTGAACTTGCGGATAATCTACGTTTTCATCATAGATACCACTCGCCGGTCTACGCAATTCAACTGATGACAAGCAAACCTGAGTTTGGTAATGCGATTGTGAGTAATCTTGCGCTTGAGGATAAGCAGACTTATTTCACAAACCTCGAATACAATCCAAGCATGTCGCTTGAAAATGATGACTACAATGTACGGAATTTTCAGCACGTTACCATTAAGGACCAAGATGGACGACAGATTCATATTATCAATCACCACGGCTATCATGTTCCAGGTCATAAGAACGGCAATGATTTCACCATGAAGGCGTGTCAACAGATAGCTGATTACGCAAGGCAACTCGATGGCCCGGTGATTATTACGGGCGACTTCAATCTTCTCCCGGATAGCGAATCGATAGAGATTCTGAACAAAGATTTCCGTAATCTGACGAAAGAGTACGGTTTACAAACGACACGTACCGACCTGACGCATAAAAGCGAGCCCTGCGACTTTATCTTTGTGAATGACAAGGTCGCGGTGAATGATTTCTATGCCTCAGAAGTTGTAGCATCCGACCACCAGGGGTTGGTGCTCGATTTCGAAGTTAAATAATCAAGACCGGCAAGCTGAGCCAAGAGCATATATTTTACAGGTTATCCAGTAAGCATTCACGCTACTGGATTTTGCTATAGTTAGAGTATGTACAAGTTTAAGACTGATAAGTATCAAAAGTCGCGCGGCGGCCGCTCACGGGTCCTGGATATTACCTGTGAAGGCTGTAATGCTCATATAACGTTTTATCAAAAAGATGGACCGGGAGTCTTAAAGCGGATGTATACAGACCGTTTTATTGACAGTAGACCGAATGGAAGTGAACTAACTTGTACAGTATGCAACAGGATCTTAGGTAACCTCATTAATTACAAGAAGGAAGACAGACCAGCTTATCGGCTATATGTTGGATCGGTCAAGAAAAGGGTCGTGAGCTCTCGTGATATAACTGCGTCTATTTAAGGTCCGTGACCGGCCTGCTGAGCCAAACTAGACACCCGAATAGTTCGAGACCAGTCTTTCTGACTGGTCTTTAATTTACCGCTGTTAAAAGTGCTGGCCATTTAAGTGGGAGCGTCTTTTGCTGAGCGGTTGATTTAAGAAGCTAGCTGATTTTTATAGACACCTCTTTAGATTTGGTTCTAGACCTGTGTGCTTTCCCTGAAACTATGAGTTAAAGTTCAAGACCGGAATGTATGATATGCTATCATTATGAAACTGATATTTATATATGGCCCGCCTGCCTCTGGTAAGCTTACGGTAGCCGAGAAATTAGCTGAGCGTACTGGCATCCCCCTGTTTCATAACCATCTATCTCGTGACCTGGTAAAGGATATTTATAAAGATAAACTGAGAGAAAATTATGCCTTGGTAGATCGTATACGATTTGATGTTTTAGATTATTGCTCAAAGAACGACACGGATCTTATATTTACATACGTATACGAGGGTTCGGACGACGACGATAATGTCCGCGAATTCATAAAGACGGTTGAGGACAATAAAGGAGAGATATTCTTTGTTGAATTAAGTGCTAATAGGGATGATTTAATTGCTCGCGTTGGTAATGAATCACGTAAGAGATATAAAAAGCTTACAGACCCAGAGATTATGAAAACTATCACAGAGGATATGGATATCTATTCTATTCCTTTTGTAAAGTCGCTTAAAATTGACACATCCGCCCTATCTCCCTATAAGGCAGCAGATGCTATCGTTGAAAATTTGTGAATTAAGTTCAAGACCGCGAAGTTGAGCCAAGAGCGCATATCTTAAAGTGTACCCAGTAAGCATTCACGCTACTGGGTATTTTGATAACAACTAAATCATCTGAATTAGCACTCTTGACATGTAAGTGCTAATTTTCTATACTAAATTCAGAAGCTTCTATGCTTCTCCAGGAAACCATTAATGCAATGATGAAAGGAGAAAATTATGAGCAATCTTGTAAAGTGGGATCCCTTTGCGGAACTTTCTGCATTACAAAAACAATTCTTTGGTGATGACTGGATGTCGCCCCTAAAAGGCGTTAACATTCCGACGACTGATGTCTTTACTAAAGATAATAACCTTGTGGTTGAGGCGCATCTGCCTAACTTTGAGCAGAAAGATGTCAATATCGAAGTGGAGAACGGTACACTCGTGATTAGTGCCGAACGTCACGAAAAAGAGGAAGATAAGGGTAAGCAGTACGTGGTGCGTGAAAGCTCAAGTAGTTTCTATCGACGAATTGCACTGCCAAAGCAGGCTGATACCGACAAGATCGAAGCGCACCTGGATGATGGCGTTTTGAAGGTCAGTATTCCGCTCGCACCACTGCCTGAACCAAAGAAAATTACTATCGCATCAAAAAAGAAGTAGCATTTCTAGGGGTTAGATCTGACGGGTGTTCGCCATATATCGAGAGCGTAGGCGGGGCAATTTTCCTGAAGTGCCGATCTATAGGCGGCCCCGCCCCTCGATCAAAGATGGTGGTATAATGGAGTTAGATGATTAGATTGATTCAATGGGGTAACTACAGACTCGCGATAATTGCCGAAGGCAATGCAATTGTATCTCTCGATGATGATGTATATTCGCTATACCCTGAGTTTTTGAACCGTATCGACGACATCGTGATATTCGATCGCATCAAGCAGGACGATATGCAACAGATTGTCGATGTGCAGCTATCGGCCCTCGCTCGCCACATTGAAGCATCAAAGAACATTAGGCTGGAATTTGCCGACTCCACAAAAAAAGCGCTAGCAACAGAAGGTTACGACCTGGCATTTGGCGCTCGCCCGCTCAAACGCGTCATACAAAATCGCAAATTGAATGCACTAGCAAAAAACATCATTGATGGTTCGATAAAACAGGGAAGCGAGGTAATTGTTAAATACGACAATAACAAATACAGCTTTGATACAAAGCAGAGGGTAACTTTATGGTAGATGATCAGAACAAAATCAGTCGAAGAACACCGTATCCCGCGCAGATACAAAGCGGCAGGGTTGAATCTAGCAATCTACCCTCAACCAAAAAACGTAACCGCGAACTGTTTAGGGTAAAGGCCCATTGGATTACTGACATATTCCCTGACGAGTTAGTTATTCAGGAAAAGACCATTTCGGTTGTCCATAATGATTTCTTGTTTTCGTATGTAGAAACCATGCCTGTAAAAGATATAGGGCGGATTGTTTACGTAAACACACCAATTTTTGGTGGCTTGCGAATCATTGGCAAAAATACGGCTCACGAACTAAATATAAAAGGCTTAAACAAGAAAGTAGCAGTTGAAGCGAAAGAGATTATTGAAGGGCTGCTTCTCGAGGACTCGGGAGTAGTAGACGTGCCTCATTGGATACAGACAGAAAAACGGCGTGATATGTTAGCTGACGCCGGACGTAACCCCGATCATCGTGACGAACTAACAGACAGAGCGGGTTAATCACCATAAGTCATCTAAACAAACCTTTCTATAAGAAGAGTTAATCTAAGTGCGGATTATGTTCGTAAAAATCTATTAAATCCGTAAAAACGAGACATTTCAAGTATATGTGTTTCGTGTCTCATTTGTCTCATCTCGTGCCCCACCCCCGCCGTGATTATTCCGTGACTCGTATGCTGAGCCAAAATTATATTTTAGAGAATCCAGTAGTATGAGTGCTACTGGATTCCCTTTGTTAGTAAATGACGAGATATCTTTTAGATTCTGTATAGCCTCTAGGTTGTAGTGGGATTGGGTTGCCTTCACCACGCATCCATTACACAGAGTATAATGAAAGTAATGAGAAAAGATGACTTTGCATGGCTCAATGTGCCGGCCGAGGTAGCGGCACGGCGGTTGCTGGGTTGTGAGCTGGTGCGAGAAATTGGGGGTAGGGAGATTCGTGTGCGGATTGTGGAGACAGAGGCGTACGACCAAGGAGACGAAGCCAGCCATACATTCAATGGGCGGACGGGACGCAATGACGCGATGTTTAAAAGCGCCGGGCATATGTATGTATACTTTACCTACGGTATGCACCATTGCTGCAATGTGGTGTGCGGGCCGGAAGGGTATGGCTCGGGCGTGCTGATACGGGCGGTCGAGCCGTTGGAGGGAATAGAGGCTATTGAAGCGCGGCGGGGCATGACGGGTGTGAATGTAACCAATGGCCCGGGTAAAATATGCGCGGCGCTGGATATCGATCGGCGCTACAGCGGCCATGATTTAGCCGAGCCGCCTGTGCAATTAATTAAAAAGCCGGCACTGCCGGATAGCGCAGTTACTACCGGCAAGCGCATTGGCATTTCAAAGGCTGTGCATGAGCTGCGGCGGTTTTATGTCACAAATAATCCATATGTATCGAAAAAGTAGGAGGAAACTAGAGGTATGACCCAGTTTGTTATAAAACGGATATATGAACCAGCCAATCCGAATGACGGCTACCGCGTGCTGGTAGACCGGCTGTGGCCGCGCGGCGTGAGTAAGGAGCGAGCCGCACTGGACGAATGGGCTAAGGATATTGCACCCAGCACCGACCTGCGCAAGTGGTTCGCGCACGACCCAGCCAAGTTTGCGGCATTTACCAAGCGGTATATTGATGAAGTAAAGCAGAACCCCGAAGCTGCCGGAATCATTAGCAATTGGCGCAAGCACGATAAGGTAACATTACTATATGGCGCACGGGATAGTGCGAATAATGAAGCTGAAGTGCTGCGGCAATATTTGCTGAAGTAATAGCAGTTAGTTCTGTATGCCATAGTACAATGGGTATAACATGAAGCATTGGCCGTAGCAATCGTCAGCACAGCACCCATGCGTTTACTAGGTATCTATGCTTTCATGCTGGAAGCGTCGGTTTCCATGGATGCGAAATGCAGTAATAAGCATAAGGTTGGCCACCACGCCAATCGCAACGAGTATAAGTAGGCTAGACCAATAGACCCCAGCACCAAGACCCGAGGAAATTGCTTCTCGGAAACCATAAATTGAATACGTCATTGGCATCAAAGGGTTCACTGCCTGGAAGAAGCCAGATGAAAGGAGAATGGGGAAGACGCCACCGGCCGCGCTAAGCTGTAATACCAGTAGTAACATGGCAAGGAAGCGGCCGATGTTATCGAGCGCAATTGCTAGAAATGAAACAATTGACATGTAGGTCATTGACGTAACGATGCTCAGCAGTATAAATTTGCCGGGCTGGTCGGGGTGGAGGCCAAGGCCTATCACCATAATGGCATCAAGCACGAGCGCCTGACCAATTGCCACGGCAAAGGCAACGGACATTTTGGCGTACCACCATGAACGAGAGTTTCGAGGGTTTGCGTATAAGCGACGTACCGGGTAGATAACGTTAAACACCAACGCACCTACGTAAAGACCGAGGGATAGAACATAGGGCGACAGTGCGTAGCCATAATTAGGCACGTGGGCGGTTTCGCTGTGATGAGTATCGACTGGTTGGGCGAGCTGTTTGGCTGTGGCCTCACCTGTCGGCTGAACAGATACCTGCTGTGCGGCGCTTGTTAGGGCGCTTGCAAGCCTTGCCGATCCATCGCTGATCTGGGTGGCACCGTCATTCAACGCGGCTGACGAAGCGGACAGCTGGTTCGTACCAGCCAGAAGTTGCGAGCTGCCAGAAGCCAGCGTCGTATACCCATCGACAGCACTTAGGAGACCGGGAGTAAGCGTGTTGACACCGGTATTAAGGGTTGCTACCGAACTTTTCAGGGTAGCCTGCTGCGCAGTGAGCATGGCAGTGAGCGTATTTAGGTTTGTGAGTAGGCTCGCAGACTTCTGTGTAATGGTTTGCGAGGCACTCACTATCTGAAGTGCTGCAGATATATCGCTCGAATTGACGGTCACTGTTGAAGTGCCTGCCGCTAGCGCCGTTTGCAAGGCAGCCAAGCTTGGTTGGGCGCTTGAGGCGGCTGTTTGATAGTTCACAAGTGCCGCTTGCAGAGCGGCCGCATCACTTTGCACGAGTGTTTGCTGAGCAACCAAAGCTCCACTAGGTGTAGACACGGCATTGTTTAGGGCATTTACGCCCGACTGTACGCTTTTAACCCCATCTGAAAGTTGTGCAATTTGTGACGCTGTAGGTAGCCCGGCTGAGAGCTGCTCTATGCCATTATGCACCTTAGCAACACCACCGGTGTAGGTACGGATGCCCGACTGCAGCTGTGCCGAACCGTTACTCAACTGAGTAGCACCGTCCGCGGCCGTATTCAAGCCAGTCTTCAGTTCGCCGATTTGCTCAAGAATAGATTGAGCGTAGGCGGTTGTGATTTTGGTCGAAACACTTTGAGCGATGGTTTGGGCTGCTTGGTTTGTTAAAAGTGAAGCAATATAGTTACGCGATGGAGTTGTCGTGTAGGCGATGGTTGTTTTTGATGGTGTATCAGAGGTAATAGTTGTGACATTTTCTGACGCGTTCTCTGGGATGACGATTTTCATATAGTAACTGCCGTTATCCAGGCCTTTGTCGGCTTTATCCTCAGATACAAAATGCCATTCAAACGAGTGTTCGTCCTTGAGTGTATTGACGAGCTCGTCTCCCACCGCAACCTTCTTGTCTTTAAGGGTTGCGCCTTTATCGTTATTGACAACCGCAACAGGAAGGTTTTTCGTATTACCATATGGATCCCAAATAGAGCCCAGGAAAAAACCTCCGTACATGATAGGAATGAATAGCATTACAATGACCGATACTATTAATATGCGGCTTGTCTTAAGATGGTACCACTCGTTGTAGAGTGCTGTATCTCGCAGAGTTTTCTTCGTGGTGCGGTTTTGTTTAGTCATTATCGTGTAGTCTTTGCCTTGCTAATTAGTTGCTCCATTGTCGTAAGGTTCAGCTCATCAAACCATTTTTGTTCAGCTTGCGTAAAGGCGTCGTGCAATAGTTTAACGCCCTTGCGGGTTATGTACTCTCGGGCGGGAAAAGCTTGTTTTATAAGGTTTGTTGGTCGAAAGAATGGCGCTGAGCCATCGGTAGCTTTGACGACATCGCCAAGTGTAATAGAAGTCATCGGTCGTGCGAGTATAAAGCCACCTTTGACGCCCTGTGCGGATGTAATAATGCCCGCGATAACCAATTTGCGAGTTATTTTGGTAAGGTATGATTGCGATACATTCATGCGCTCGTTCAACTCAACGTTTGTCACGGGTTGACCGTGATGCTCGGCAAGAATAGATAGTATGCAACACGCCTGTTCGACTGTTTTCGATAACCTCATATGTCATCTATTATATACATTCAATGTCTATAATTCAACCTCTTTTACAAAACGATATTTGCGTATAATACGCTAAGGTCATCGATAAGAAAAACTCAAACGAAGGAAGCAATAACCTCGTAATGGGTATCGTATTAGGACTCTGCCTAGGCGCTGGATTTTGGACTGGCGCTACTAGATAATGTTGCAATAGGAATCCCTATCGGTCTGTTGTTGGGTCCCCTCATCGGAAAAGCACTAAGCAAAAAGAGAAATGTTTAGTAATTTATTTTATTTTAAAGTCCGTGACCTGTAAGCGGAGCCAAAGAAATAACGCAAGCCATTTGGTTTGCGTTATTTCTTTTGTTTTTTGTTGCTGCGATTGGAATCAGCGACCGCAGCGCGAAGCGATGCTGGGTCGCGGTTCGTTCATTAGTCTTATGCCCGAATTTATGCGGCGCATAGATTAATGGATTTATCCAGCCGCCGGAGCCAAAATGACTCTAGTGTTTGCTCGATCCGATTGAGTGTCCGGCTCGAGAGGTGATTTATTTGAAAAATTAAATTATACTTAAATCTAATATGGATATTCAAGACATTCAATCGAAACTTTGGCTCGCGGCAGATAAACTCAGGGGGAATATTAGCTCATCGGACTACAAGTATGTCGTGCTTGGCCTTATCTTCCTTAAATATATTTCAGACGCATTTGAGGTACAGCGTGAAAAAGCAATAGCGGATGGTTTTGATCCCGAGGACCGCGATTACTACACGGCTGACAACGTGTTCTGGGTGCCGAAAGAGGCGCGTTGGGATACGCTGGTTGCGAGTGCGAAGCAGCCGACTATCGGCGTGCTTATCGACGAAGCGATGGATGCTGTAGAGCGTGATAATTCCTCGCTTAAAGGCGTGCTTCCTAAAAATTATGCTCGTGAAGCGCTCGACAAGCGTCGATTAGGTGAGCTCATCGATCTCTTTACTAACACAACATTCAAGTCAGATAATGCTAAAGATCTTCTTGGTCGCGTATATGAATATTTCATGGGTATGTTTGCCGACAGCGAAGGGAAGCACGGCGGTGAATTCTATACTCCACGCTCGATTGTAAAGCTCCTCGTAGATATGCTCGAGCCGTACAGTGGGCGCGTCTACGACCCGGCCTGTGGTAGCGGTGGCATGTTTGTGCAGAGTGAGAAGTTCGTCGAGGAACATTCGGGCCGACTTGGTGATATTGCCATTTATGGTCAGGAGCTCAACGAAACTACATGGCGCCTCGCAAAGATGAACATGGCAATTCGCGGCATTGATGCGGATATTCGCCGCGGTGATAGCTTCCACGAAGACAGATTCCCGGACCTGAAGGCAGATTACATCATTGCCAACCCACCATTCAATATCAGCGACTGGGGGCAGGAGCTGCTTTCGGGCGATATTCGCTGGAAGTATGGCGTGCCACCAAAGGGCAACGCTAACTACGCCTGGATCCAACATATGATCCACCACCTGAGCCCGCGAGGTACGGCTGGGTTTGTGTTGGCAAATGGTAGTATGAGCAGTCAAAGTTCGGGTGAGGGTGAAATTCGCAAGAAATTGCTTGAGGCGGATATGGTGGACGCGATTGTAACGCTCCCAAGCCAGCTGTTCTTTAACACCGGTATTCCAGCATGTTTGTGGTTTGTATCGCGAGACCGAACGAACCGTAGTGGTAAGACGCTATTTGTTGATGGGCGAAACCTTGGTAAGATGATTAATCGCCGCAACCGCGAGCTTACTGAAGAAGACATTGCCAGGGTGGCAAAAGCGTATCACGACTTTAAAACACAAAATGGCGAATATCAAGATGTTGCTGGCTTTGCAAAAGTCGCCACGCTCGATGAGATCAAAGAGCATGACTATGTACTTACGCCTGGTCGTTACGTCGGCAGCGAAGAGGTTGAAGAAGACGACGAACCATTTGATGAGAAAATGGCACGCCTGACAGCCGAGCTAGACGAGCAATTCGCTCGTAGCCACGAGCTAGAAGCAAAAATCAAGGCCAGCCTGGATAGAATTGAACTATGAAGCAATTACTAGGCGTAATTAGCGGTTTATCAAAATTTTTCATCAACGAACGTGTCAACGACTATCGCTCATCGTTTATGCGTAATCAAGAACTCATGGCGCTAGTAGCCATAGAGCACAGTCGATCATTGGTGACATTTTCTATTGCGGCACTCGCAGCTATGGCGGCGTTGAATCAAAAAATATTTGTACCGTATCCCATGCTATCTATAGCAGCTCTAACATGTTTCATGTTAAGTGCATTATTCGTAATACTTAACTTTTTATTTTTTTCACGAATGCTCGCCGATTCGCAAAAGATTATGACGCGTAACTTCAAAGCATCGTTTACGGCATCGCTAAATAAAGATATGGATAAGGTTAGATTCAAACGACTTACAAACGCAACCAGTGGCACTAGCACGCTCTTGTTTATAGTAGGAATGCTACTTTTTGCGATATTACTAACTATGTATATTTGGGACCTAAGCCATGTCTGATAAACGCACCGAACCAAAAGAAATCAAAAACCTGACCAGCGAGCTTATATCGCAGCCCGCCGAACGCGGCGAGGAAGGGAGTGACGAGAAATGATAGAAGTTTATTTATCTGGAGCTAAAATATGAATGGCGTTCTAAATACAGGGCTTGAATTTTGGCAAATCATCGTAGGATTAACTGCCATAGTGCTGTCTGTGATAGCTATAAAATTTACTTTCAGTATAGATGTCAATAAGCTCTTAGAGCGACGCGATAAGAATAATTCGCAAAAACTGCAAAATGCTTGCCCGCATTTTCAGCTAGTAGGGCTTGAGGGTAAGGAATTCGAGGTGAGGTCATTATTTTACAAGCCAGCCGGGACATTTATGCATAAATGCAGACAGTGTGGTGTAATAACTGCGTTAGACGAGGAACAGCACGAAAGAGACGCAAATCATTACGTAAAAAATCCCCAGGCCCTAATAGATGAACAAGCGAAGCTTACTAAGCTTGCCAAAAAGACTGGTAGGGTGGCGAAATGACCCAGACTGTTTTGCTTGGAGATATTTGTCTGCAGATTACAGACGGGACTCACAGTACGGTCAAGGATAACGAGAATGGCAACTACTACTTATTAAGTGCCAAGAACGTTAAGGACAGGATCATTATTACTGATAAAGAACGCAAAATTGACCGACCGACACTTGAATCTTTAAGAAGGCGAACAAAGACAGCTAGGAACGATGTACTGGTGACTAGTGTGGGTACTATTGGTGAGACTGCTATCATTAAAGATGAAACTCCCGAATATGAGTTTCAGCGTAGCGTGTTAATTCTTAAGCCAAATGTAGAGATCGTCCACCCTCAGTATCTCTACTACTATATGCGCAGTTTGAAAAGCAGCTTTATTTCAATGGCGACGGGAGCTGTGCAGAAATGCCTATTTATAGGTCAAATGAAAAACGTTTCAGTTGATCTCCCTGATATTGATACACAAAAGGAAATCGTAGATGTTCTCGGGACGATTGATGAAAAAATCGAACTAAATCGCAAAATGAACGAAAAGCTCGAGCAAATGGGGCAAGCGCTCTTTCGTCATTATTTTATTGATAATCCTGAGGTGGAAGAGTGGAAAGCTGGAACTGTAGACCATCTCTTCACGCTAACGATGGGCTTATCTCCAAAAGGTGAGTCATACAATAATGTAGGCGACGGAGTATTGCTATTGAACGGAGCAGCGGACTTCACGGGTGCTAGCATTACGCCGAAGCGTTATACCTCTTCGCCTACTCGAATATCACGATCTGGAGACATTATCTTTTGCATTAGGGGAACAATCGGCAACGTGTGTATTGGCTATGAGGAATATTGTCTGGGGCGTGGAGTAGCTGCAATGACACCTACTGAACACGCCGTAAGCTATGTCTATTTCTCAACCATACGTGCTATCGCTGAAATGGAATTGGCCGCTTCGGGTTCAGTAATTCGGGGTTTGTCAAAAGATGACATTGCAAAAAGAAAAGTCAACCTTCCGCCTGAGGATATTCTAAAGACTTTTGAAGCCAAAGCATTGCCTCTGATTGAAAGAGTACGTGTGAATTCAGAAGAAATCCAAACCCTCACTACCCTCCGCGACACCCTCCTTCCGCGATTGATTTCTGGAAAGATAAAAATAAATGGAACAGATTGACCCGTTTTATGCGGGTGGTCTAACCATACGATCGGCGGCGCACTTCGACGAGCGTCTACGGGCTCTTCACGACTCACTTGCAACCGGTACATCTGGATCAGTGGTTGACGAAGCAAAGGCTTTGCTGGAATGCGTATTTCGCACAATTATCACCGACCACAACGGGGAAGTAGCGCCGGGCCATAGGGGTCAGCCGACATTTCCGGAATTATACGAGCAAGCTAAAGCATGCATTAACTTATCGAACGATGGCGACGTAGCTATACGAATCGACGAAGCGTGCGCTAAGACGGTGTTAATTATCGGGCAAATCCGCAACAGTAACGGCGCGACGTCTCATGGCCAGGATGCTTACGCGGAAAACTTACTTGGTGCACACGAGGCGCACTTTATCGCTCGTGAAGCACTTTCGATTGCGGCACTGTTTTTGAATAGGCATTCTGAGACAGAGTCTCATCTACACTCCCGTCTTCGCTTCGAGGATCATAGCGAGTTTAACGAGTACGTTGATGATACTGAGGATTGGCCGGTGATTTTTGGCCAAAACATGAGGCCAAGTGAAGTATTATTTAACACCGACCCTACGAGCTATCAAGCAGCACTGATTGAATACAAACAAAGGCCGCAAGATGAGTTAGATTCCGAGTTAGTATAAGTTATAATACGGACAACAATGACCGAAGACAACATCGAACAAGCAACCCTCGACCTCCTTGCCAGTACAGGCTGGGATATCGTCAGCGGCCCGACCATCGGCCCAGACGGCACAATGGAGCGTGACTACACCGACGTTGTGTTAAATCGCCGTTTTGACATTGCACTCGCACGGCTCAACCCAGAATTATCGCCAGAACAGCGTGCCGAAGTTGCCGGCCGTGTTGCGCGTACCAGCTCGCCGGATTTAGTAGTAAATAACCACGACTTTCACCTACTACTTACCGATGGGGTGAATATCGAATATCGCCACAGCGATGGTTCAATCCGCACCACTCAGGCATGGTTGTTTGATTTCGACAATCCAGCAAACAACGACTTCGTGGCGGTGAACCAGCTGACGGTGATTCAAGGCGATATTAACCGCCGACCAGACATCGTGCTGTATGTAAACGGGCTACCACTTGCAGTTATTGAACTTAAAAACGCAGTCGATAGCAAGGCGAACCTTCAAGCCGCCTTTAATCAAATTCAAACCTACAAGAAGCAAATCAGTAGCCTCTTCCGGTTCAACGAACTCTGCATTATTAGCGATGGGTTAGATGCGCGAGTAGGCACCATCACCGCCCCATTCGAACGATTCATGGCTTGGAAAACAGTTGATGGCGAGCAACTCGACGGAATCGTACCGGAACTTGAGGTGATGGTGCAGGGTATGCTCACACCCGAACGGCTCCTGGATGTGGTCCGAAGTTTCGTCGTGTTTGAGCGCGACGGTAAAGATGACGCTAAGTTCGTGAAAAAAGTCGCTGCATACCACCAGTACTGGGCGGTAAATAAAGCCGTACAGCGTACTATCGACGCCGCAAAACCAGATGGTGATCATAAAGCCGGTGTCGTATGGCACACACAAGGGTCTGGTAAGTCGCTGAGTATGATGTTCTACACCGGTAAACTTATCAGCAATCCGGCAATGGGTAACCCTACCGTTCTAGTTGTGACCGACCGAAACGACCTTGATGGCCAGCTATACGGAACGTTTGCAGCCTGCAAAGATGTGCTACGCCAAGACCCAGTCCAGGCCGAGAACCGCGCTCATTTGCGCGAGCTGCTCGACAGGGAATCGGGCGGCGTTATCTTTACGACTATCCAAAAGTTCTTCCCGGAAGATGGTGGCGATACATTCCCAACACTCAGCGAACGCACAAATATTGTAGTAATGGCAGATGAAGCTCACCGGAGCCAGTACGGGCTGAAAGCGCGAATTCGTGAGAGCGATGGCAGTATGGTGTATGGCAACGCAAAGTACATGCGCGATGCATTGCCGCAAGCCAGCTACATTGGCTTTACCGGCACACCAATTGAATTTGAAGATAAGAGCACGCCGGCGGTATTTGGTGAGTATATCGATATTTACGACATCAAACGGGCTGAAGTAGACGGTGCGACAGTGCAGATTTACTACGAAAGCCGCCTCGTCGACCTGGGTATGGATGAAACCACTAAGCAGTGGCTTGATAAAGAAGTTGACGATCTGCTTGAGGGCGAAGATATGAACCGTCAAGACAAGCTGAAAGCTGAATATGCTCAAAAGGAAGCAATTGTTGGTAATGGGGAGCGATTGCGGCTGATCGCAACGGATATTGTTGAGCATTTCGAAAACCGCCTGACAGCACTGGAGGGTAAGGGTATGGTCGTGACAATGAGTCGCCATATTGCCGCCGATTTATACAATAAAATTATTGAAATCAGACCCGAGTGGCACAGCGAAGACGATGACAAGGGTACTATTAAGGTTATTATGACCGGCAGCGCTAGTGACGAGGCACACCTGCAGCAACACATCCGCGGCAAACAGCGTATTCAAACAGTCGAAAAGCGCATCAAAGATCCACAGTCTGACCTTAAACTTGTAATTGTGTGTGATATGTGGCTAACGGGATTTGATGTGCCGAGTATGCATACGATGTATCTGGATAAACCGCTCAAAGGTCATAACCTTATGCAGGCAATCGCACGCGTAAACCGTGTATACCCAGGAAAAGAGGGTGGCCTGGTTGTGGACTACCTTGGTGTGGCTGGCGCACTACGTGATGCACTGGAAACCTACACCCAAAGTGGTGGCCAAGGTGCGCCAACCCTGGATATCAATGAGGCAATCGCAGAGATGAAGCGTCGTTTCGAAATTGTTCGTGACTTGTTTCATGGTTTTGACTATATGCGCTACTTTACAGTTGATACGAGGGGCAAGTTGCAGACTATTCTTGACGCACAGGAGCATATTCTTTCGTTAGAGAACGGCGAAAAGCGACTCAAGCAGCATGTCACCGAACTAAGCAAGGCATTTGCACTAGCAATGCCGACTGTAGATGCATTAGCGATTCGCGAGCAGGTTGCTTTCTTTCAGGCAATTAAAGCACGTCTTGATAAGATAGCAGGCTCAACTACCGGAGGCCCAACAGATGGCGACTATAAGATGGCGCTTAAGCAGATTGTCGATAAGGCAATTGCACCCGTTGGTGTAGTGGATGTATTTGCCGCAGCTGGCCTAGAAAAGCCGAATCTATCGGTGCTTTCTGACGAATTCTTAGCAGAAGTGCGGGGAATGGAGCGCAAGAATCTAGCTGTTGAGGCGCTGCAAAAACTTCTTAAAGATGAAATTCGTGTGCGGTTTGGACGAAATGCGATTAAATCTGACGATTTCTCTACTATGCTTGAGGCGGCACTTGTAAGTTATCGAAATGGAACTATTGAAGCTGCGCAGGTTATTGAAGAGTTGATCGATATTGCTCTTAAAATGAAAGTGTCGCTTGAAAACAATGAAACCGAAGGACTCGAAGAGGATGAGATTGCATTTTATGATGCACTTTTGGCAAATGGTAGCGCAAAAGAGATTATGAAAGACGACCAACTGCGAGAGCTGGCGCGCATCCTTGTTGAAAGGGTTCGTGCTAACACTGGTGTTGACTGGACTATTCGCGCGGCCGCACAAGCAAGGCTTCGTGTGGAGGTAAAGAAGCTTCTTAATAAATATGGCTACCCACCAGACGAGCAGGCGCTTGCCACTGATAATGTTCTAAAACAGGCGGAGCTATTTGCGGACGATTGGTCAAAGAAAAAGTAGTCATTGCTATAATAGCACTATGAACCTAGGCACTCTCCAACAAGTCCCCCTCCGCGAAATCTGGAAGCACGAAGAATACGATTTTTCTTCCTGGCTTTCACTGCCTGAAAATCTCGCGCTTCTCAGTGAGACTATTGGCATCGAAATCATCGAGCCGCAAACAGAGCGTGTCGTCGGTAGCTTCAGCGCGGATATTATCGCTGAAGAAGACGGTACGGGGCGTAAGATTCTTATTGAAAACCAACTCGAGGCGTCGAATCACGATCATCTTGGGAAGCTTTTTACATATGGCTCTGGCCTCGATTCCGAAATTATCATCTGGATTGTAAAGACGGCGCGGCAAGAGCATGAGCAGGCGATTAACTGGCTTAATGAGCATACCGTCGAGAAGATAAATATCTTTCTCATTGAAATTGAGGCATGGCGAATAGGTGACTCCGCTCCAGCACCACGCTTTAATGTTATTGCCAAGCCAAACGACTGGGCAAAGCTGGTGAAGCAAGCGGGTGAGCGAACCTTGTCGGATTACAAGTTGCTACAGCAAAAATTCTGGGAACACTTAAATGACCTTGATGACAAGGCAACTCTGGGAAACCGTAAGGCGCGGCCACGTCACTGGCATGATGTATCTATCGGAAGTTCTAAGGCGCATTTGTCACTTACAATTAACAAGACAAACGAAACGATTACCTGCGACCTTTATATTCCGCACGATGATGATAAAAAGATTTTTGATCGTTTGCGCGCACAGCAAGCAGATATAGAAGCGGCCATCGGTCTTCCACTAGAATGGATGCGACTTGAAGGAAAACGCGCGACGAGAATTCGTACAAGCATTCCTGGTTCGATTGAAGGCACGACTGATTGGGATGAACAAGCACTCTGGCTTATTAATACAGCCGCGGTGTTCCGCAAAGTATTTAGTCGTAGAATAAAGTAGTTATGCAAAACACCACCGACTTCCACGACAAATCCAACAAGCAAATCTACATAGGCGACACCCTTCAAATCCGCCTCGGTAAGTTTGCGAAAAAGGGTGGTGGTCCAATGCAACTTAAAGTCATTCGTTACGGCAAACATATTCAACTCGTTGATCCAAACGACACCGAGCGCAAATATGGCGGGGCTACTCTTACCCAAAAGCTCGCAGACTACTCGGTCATCATTGATCGCGAAATATTTCGCTAACCCCAAACTGCTCTATATATGAGAATTCTCCTATACGCTTACTTCTGCCCATCCTAAGATAAGTAGGTACAAGGGGGAGTGTATGCACGACATAGCCACGTTAAGCTTCAAGAAAAAAGCGCTCATCGTAGCGGTACTCTTGGTGTTGATTGCTGTCGCGGTCTCCTTCGCGCTTTATACATCCAATCGAGCGCAAGCGAATCAATCGGTAACCGGCACGGCAGTGCTCGAGGCGTCAACCATGGATATTGATATGAAAGTAGAAAATGGACTTATGGAAACAGAGAGTGTCACAAGCCCTGGCTCAAGCCCGTCTAGCGAGAGCACTCAGCAAACCGAGGCAACTCCAAAAGTAAACGTAGAGGTTAACGGCACCCCAGTCCAAGTCCCCGAAAACGGCACGGTGAAGAAAGAAATCACCACAGAAGAAGGCTCGGCGAGTATTAATATCTCTTCTCAATCCAATACGTCGTCTGGTCACACGCGCACCCGCTCTTCAATTAAAGTAGATTCCGATTCTTCAGTAGACATTCGAACCCGAATCCGCGAATAGTTCCCTAAATCCTGCTATCATAACCTTATGAACAAAGAAATCGCCACCTACAACTCCTCGCAACCCGACGAGTATCGGCAAATCTGCGAACTCCTCGAAACAACGTTAAACGAAAATCTTCAAGACGCCGAAAGTAAAGTCTGGCACGGCGCACCGGTTTGGTTTTTACAAGATAACCCAATTGTTGGTTATAGCGTCAAAAAAGCCGGCGTGCAACTTATGTTCTGGAGCGGCTGGTCTTTTGATGAGCCGACCTTTGAGCCAGTAGGTGATGTAGAAAAATTCAAAGCAGCGGGTGTTACGTATACAGACGTTAGCCAAGTAAACGCCGAACTTATTGCTCAGTGGCTTCAAAAAGCCCGTGACATCCAGTGGGATTACAAGAATATTGTGAAAAATAGGGGTGTGCTCAACAGGCTCAAGTAGCACCAAAGTGTTCAAGGTCGCGCTGCACTTTTGATTTAACTAGTAGTGCGCTAAGCTAAATAAGTGATAAAAAAGCTCTTGCTTATAAGTTTGGCGGCCGTGCTCGTATCGGTATGTTCGAGCAACTCGGCTTCTGCCCATTTCTTTGTCGAAGATGAAAAAACTGGTGTGAAAGCACTTTTTCACTCGACACCTGACCATGACCCAATTGCCGGTGAAGAGAGCGTTATTTCTTTTGATTTTGGTGAAGCAGGACTTTCCGGTGCGGCCTTCTCGTATACGATGACCGTGAAATCCACCAAAGAAGAAGAGGTGAAGCTCCCGCTCGAAGTGTCAGAAAATGTCGTGCTCGCAAGCTACGTATTTCCCGCGCAAGGGTTTTACGATATTAGGCTCGCTGTCGTGAATAAAGAAACCGGTGAAAAGTCCTTTCTTCATTATGGCCAGCGAGTTTCAAGGGGTATAAAAGCCGAGGAAAGCCACACATTCAACAGTCTTGAGATACTTGCTATAGTGGGCGTAGTAGTTATAGCCGTAAGCGCTATTGTAATCAGTGTGTTGGGCGATAGAAATAATAAGAGAGGGAAAAGGGAATGAAGTTTGTAGCTAAGTTGGCAGTAGTGGGTGTCCTTGCATCGGTTCTTTTTGCAGCCGCTCCGGTAGCAACATTTGCACATGTTGTCGTGAAGCCGGGTGAGGCAGTTACGGGGGCTTACCAAACATTCACCACGAGTGTGCCAAACGAAAAAGACATTCCAACCGTTGGGCTTCGCGTGGTTATTCCTGAAAGTATTGATTCCGTCACGCCAACAGTGAAACCGGGCTGGGAAATTCAAACTAAGAAATCTGGTGAGCGAGTGACTGAAATTACTTGGACAGGCGGAAGCATCCCTGCTGAAATGCGCGATGAATTCACTTTCTCGGCTCACTTGCCGTCTGAAGCAGGCGATATTCACTGGAAGGCCTACCAAACCTACCAAGATGGTACGGTTGTGTCGTGGGATCAAGCGCCAAGTACAGATGCGCATGGACACGGTGAAGATGAGAATAAGGGTCCTTACTCAACGACCGTTGTAACTGCTGAAGCTGAATCTGAATCTGCGGACGGTACGTCGCTATTAGTGGTGTACGTCGTTGCGGTGTCGGCTTTTGTGCTGAGTTTGTTCGCACTTTTGAAAATCGGCAAGAAGTAGTAATAATTTCTTGAAAGCATAACCAAATTCATTCAGCGCACACTCAGCAAATACCCTATAATAGAGTAGGATCATTATGTCAAAGTACACCCGCAACAAATACTACAGTCCAACCAAAAAGACCGCAGTAAAGAAGCCAAGCAAACCCTCAAAGGCCGTAAAGCCGTCGAAAGACTACGGTAAGGTGGGTAATTTCTTCGTGGGTCGTTGGCGCTGGTTTAAAAAGCTCAGTAAGCCAAAGAAAGCCCTGGTGATTGCGACGCCAATCTTGGCATTTCTTATTATTACGCCGATTGTTACCTACATTTATTATGCGAATGCCATTTCCGACCCTGACCGTCTGATGAACTATAACAACACGGGCGTGGTGCTGCTCGATAAGAATAACGAGGTCTTTTATAGCTTTGGTACGGCTGACCGCGGCGCAAGGCTTCCGCTCGACCAAATTTCTGACTACACCGAAAAAGCCCTTATCTCTTCTGAAGATAAGAACTTTTATGAACACGGTGGTTTCTCGCTGATTAGCATTCTTGGTGCATTGTTTGCCAACCTGACAAGCGGTGACCTCACGGGGTATGGTGGCTCAACACTTACCCAGCAGCTTGCGAAAAATACACTCCTTTCAGATAATCAAACCATCTTCCGTAAGTACCAAGAGCTTACCGTTTCAATTGCGATTGAGCAAAAGTATAGTAAAGATGAAATCCTCGACCTGTACCTCAACTCTGTCTATTACGGTGAGGGTGCCTTTGGTATTGGCAATGCCGCGAAGACCTACTTTGGTAAATCTGCCGCTGATCTGAACCTCGCGGAAAGCGCGATGCTAATTGGTCTGCTTCCAGCGCCATCGGCCTACTCGCCAATTTCGGGTAACCCAGAGTATGCCAAAGAGCGTCAAGCAACCGTACTTGGTCGAATGGTCGACAATAAGGTGATTACCCAAGCAGAAGCCGATGCGGCGAAGGCCGAGGTGCTTGCGTATGCACCGCAGGACGAAGGTGTGAATAGCACTGCGCCGCACTTTGCGGAAATGGTATTGAACGACCTTTATAAAGAGTATGGCGAAGAGCGCGTCACGCGTTCGGGCTTCCGTGTTACTACGTCACTCGACTTATCGCTTCAAAAATCTGCCAACGCCGCGGTTGATAAGCAAATTGGTTTTATTCAACGTAATGGCGGTTCGAATGCTTCGGTTGTCGCCATTGATCCATTAACAGGTGAGATCCGTGCCCTAGTGGGAAGCGCCGATTATTACAATGAAGATTTCGGTAAGGTAAACATGGCCACGACCGCACGCCAGCCAGGTTCAAGCATTAAACCACTCTATTACACGGAAGCGTTGTATCGTGGGGTGATTACTCCTGCGACCATTTTGCACGACGTAAAGACGGACTTCGGGGGGTACACGCCGCTTAATGCCGATAAAAAGTTCCGTGGTGACGTAACGGTGCGAAGTGCAATCTCGCAGTCGCTTAATATTCCTTCAGTTGAAGTGATGCAAGATCTTGGTGTTGATAAATCCGTTGAGGCGCTCAAGCGTTTTGGGCTCAGTACAATTAGCGACAATACTGATTACGGTCTTTCACTCGCGCTTGGTTCTGCCGAAGCAAGGCTCACCGAAATGACCAATGCCTACGCAACACTTGCAGATGGTGGACAGTATCATAACCTTACGACTATTTCTAAGATTGATGACAAGTTTGAAAAGAATATTTATACTGCAAAAACCACTAGCAGTCGTGAAGTTGTGGACGAAGATGCTGCCTTCCTGATTTCTGACATCCTCAATGACGAAAGCGCCCGTGCGCCAATCTTCGGCAGCAGCCTGAACACTAATGGCTACGACGTCGCGGTAAAGACCGGTACGACTGATAATGCGCGCGATGCCTGGACAATCGGCTACTCAAAGCAACTCGCAGTCGGTGTATGGGTTGGAAATAATGATAATGCCGCCATGAAGAACGGCGGCTCAAGTATGGCCGGTCCAATTTGGCGTTCAGTGATGCTCGCCGGACTAAAGGGACAAAAGAATGAGCCATTCGTTGCTCCGTCTGGCGTCGAAAAGATTACTGTCTGTAAGAGCAACGGCCTACGCGCAGTGGGCGGGGGTACCGACGGAACCTACCAAGAGTACTTCAAGAAGAGTGCAATTCCTGCGGGAACTTGTGACGTACCAAAACCACCAGAAGACACCGATAAAGACGGCGTGACTGACGACAAGGACCTATGTGCAAATACACCAGCAGGCACCGAGGTTGATGAAAATGGTTGTGAAGTTGAGGAAGAAGCTCCTCTTGATACTGACGGCGACGGAGTTGTCGACTCACTCGATAAGTGTCCAAATACGCCGACTGGTAGTACTGTGGATGCGAACGGGTGTGTGGTGACGACGGGTGGGGGAACGATAACACCCGTGACACCTAGTGGACGAACGACAAACTAGCCGAATAGCTCAGCAATATACGATCGTAATTCACGAATATCCATCGCACTAGGAGTGAGCACTCCAAGATCATGTTCTTCTGCAAATTGTTTGCGGGCTTCAAGAATTTCTGTGGCGCGCGCTCGAATGAGTGGATCTTCGGAAGTAAGTTGTGTATTGAGAGGCGTCGAGAGAAGTTTTTCTGCGGCTTCATCAGAACCCATTACCTGACTATCGACCATTTCTTGGTACCGATATTCCTCCTCAGAAATATAAGACGTTTCGAGACTTAGCTCCGGCAAAATGGTGCGTGAGCCGAATTCATTTACGATTAAACTCGATGATTTAATAAGCCCATCTTCATCCGGGTCTATATCGAGCGCATGAAGAAAAGTGTGACGAACGCGGTTGTGAATAGGGAGTGCCGCGCCATTCATAACAGAGAGTGCGAGAAGGCTCAAGTGCTGCTGTGCAGCTGTGATGGTTGTAATCGAGTACTCAAAAGGTGTTTCCTGAATAGTGTCTCGAAAAGCCCTTTGTTGCTCTGGGCGACTTGGCTTGAATCGCGAGTAAAGGAATAACCCGGTTTGCTCAAGCGCAACGCGTACCAGCTGGCGGCTCTCTCGGCTAATGTCTGGGCCAAAGACTTCGGTGGTTTGGCGAGCTGAGTATACATTCGTTGCACCTTGCTGGCGGAATGAGATTTCTGGATTTTCGTCAGCGAGCGTATCAATGGTTCCGTAGAGCTCACGGAGTGCGGCTTGGGTTGGACCATCGATAAGGTTTGCGCGAGGATTGCGTGATTGTTTTCCCATACAGAGTGAGGTCCTATCTTATTACAAATCAATTGGCATTGGGATAACTTTTCGTGTAGGGCGATCAGTGATGGTCGCCGTAAAGTTATCAAGTCCGATGCCGATACCGTACATAGGTGGGAGTCCCATTTCACAGGCATCAATAAGCCGCGTGTCGTTACGGAACGCATCTTCAACATCTTCACCAGCTTGGCGGATGAGTTTTGCACGAAGGAGTTCTGGGTCTACCTCTTCCTGGTAGGCCTTTACCATTTCTGCAGTTTTAAGCATGACTTGGAATGCATCAGCAAAACGGTCATCACTTTTGAGGGATGCAGCAAGAGGAAGTTGGTCTGAAAGATAGCCGTCGACAATAAGTGGTGCGTCAACAGTTGGACGTACACGACGTTTCATAATTGCATCGATAATCCCACTCGCACCGCGAGTATCTGCATCATCGACACCAACGGTTTTTGCATAGGCGCGAAGTGCTCCGATGTCATCGGATTCAACAAGCGAAAGAATCCTTTCAAAGTTTACATCATGCTTTTCAAATAGTTCGGCAACTGAAGTACGTGGAATATTTGTGAAATCGTAGTCAGTGCCTTGTGCGCGTGCGATGTCGGTTAACACTCGTTCGGTTAGGCCAATTGCTTCTTCGCGTGTTTGGTAAGCGGTGTATGCTTCAACGTTGGTAAATTCAGGATGGTGACGAGTGTCAGTGCCTTCGTTGCGGAAAAGGCGGCCAAGTTCATAGACGCGTTCTAGTCCAGAGAGTGCCATGACAACCTTAAGGTCAATTTCTGGTGCAATGCGCAGGTGTCGTTCGCGGCCGTCGAAGTTTGCAACGGTATCGAAGGTGCGTGCTGCGGCACCAGAAGCTGTTTTTTGAAGAATACTCGTATCAACAGCAGTGTATCCTTCGGCATCGAGTGTATCGCGGATGCCTTTGTGAGTTGCGTGGCGACGACGGAGCATGTCGACATACTCCGCTTGTGCGGCGTGTCGCTCTCGAGTGTCGGCGCCAGGCCAGCGGGGACGAAGGTTGTCGGCGACGGTTTCTATACCCTCGGCAAATAGTGAGATTTGCCCAAGGCCACGGCGAACGCTAATGGCAGTTTCACCAGTTTCACCTTCGGCGCGTACAATGTCGCCGATTTTTATAGGCCGCTCAACTTCACCGGTCACAACAATTTGAGTAGATTTGTCGCCGGGAATGCCTACATCTAAGAAGGTTGCGTTACGAGATTCTCTTACGGCAGTTACTTGACCTCTTACAACTTCGCTCATAGCACTAAAATAACAGATAAGTTACATAATCCAAACCATAAGTGGCAAGGTAATTATGAGAGGAAGACTTTGCCGGCTTTGCCGTCAATTGAAACGGCGCTGCCATGATCTATCTTATCGATATCAACACCTACGACACAGGCCTTTCCAAGCTCTCGACACACAACTGCTGAGTGAGACAACATACCGCCCATTCGAGTGACGACTCCCTCGGCAGTCATAATGTACATCATGTCAGCAGGCGAGGTTGCGCGTGCAATAAGAATCTTTCCCATTCCCCATTCAATGCCACCCTTCTGATCAAGACGATATGCGGTACCCGAAGCGGTGTAAGGGCTTGCCGCCTCACCGTTAATAGTGAGCGCTTCGAGTACTTCTTCAGCTTCTGGTGTTGAGTGCGTTTCAATATCTTTGGTGACTTTTCGAAGTTGGAGCCATTGTACGCCGTTCTTGGTAATACAAAATTCGAGGTCGACGTTGTAGCCGAGCTTTTCTTGAATTTCTTTACATACCTCAGCGACAGAGCGACCCGAGTCATCGGCAAGAATAAGGTCTGCATTCTTTGCAAGCATGGTGCCATCTTGACCATAGCTTTCGAAGTAAGGCTCCGCAGTGCCATTCACAACTGCATCGCCGCGTCCATCGACCCATTCAAGGCGTCCGCCCGATGCGCCGGTACCCATCCACACGCCACCTGCGTTAGGCTCTTCGAATTGTTGGACGATCACATTCATCTTAATGTCATCAACCGCGAGGCCCATTGCTTCGGTATATTGTCGTACATGGTCAGATGTAATAGATTCGCGTACATCTGCAATACGGGCAGGGATTTCATCCGCAGGTACGTCGAGGTAGCTATCAAATTGACCGGCGAAAGAGTAGTGAGCGCCGTCTTCAATGTTAGCGGAGCTTCGCACGGCAACGCGGCCGGTTTGTGTTGCGAAGCGTGTAAAACGAGCAATTGCCTCTGGGCTCGTGCTGTCGTCATCGTGTGAAACGACGAAATAGTCTGGCACCTGGTATCCCATGTCACGCAGTAAATGTAGACCTAATGCTTTGCCACCTTGGCGGTCGGCATATGTAGAATTGATGTGTACCTCAGTCATAGGGGTACTATACCATAACAATTCTAATGCGCAATTTAAAGTTTTATTTTTTGCCTAATGAGGGTCACTGCTTCGTCAGGATTAAGTTCCGAGGTATTAATCTTGAGTGCATCGACGAAAGAAATTGAATACTTGTTCATATTTTCGGTAATACGAGCCATTTTTGCTGGATCAATGAGCTTCTTTTGTTTGCGACGGGATTCGCTATTAGCCCGCTTGATGAGATCTTCACGATTCGCAGTGAGTTCGATGAATGTAATAGTACCTTGGTTGCGTGTAATGATTTCGGTAAACTTTCGAATATCTTCATCGTCTTCCTCTTCACCCTCATAGACATACGTGAAGATAAGATCGGTACCATGCTGGGAGCAGTAATCGAGTACGTCGTAACGAATGCGGTCAACAAGTCCGTAGTGTTGGCGAGTAGCGTCTCTATAGATGTCTTTGACGAGGTTGCGTGAGAGGTGATTGTGAAAAAGAGGAATCCCTGTTGTTTGAGAGAGCTTTTCTGCAATAGTAAGCTTGCCTGATGCCGGCGGTCCGTAGAGGAAAAGAAGTTTCATGTGCTTCATTATAGCAATAGTTATTTCGCAATCTGGGATATTCTTTACAAACAGAGGTAACAATGGTATTATTTCGTTTACATTTGTAGTCGATGGAGCAAGGAATAGAAAATGTCCCACGAGCAGTTGCATATTCATACGAATCCACAAGAAACTCTCGGTTCTTCAAGGAGAGGCTATGAAGTGCGCGGCGACTCTACCGAGCCTACGCTTTATTTTATTAGCGGCGACAAGCCGGGTATGCGATGGGATGGCGTACCAATACGGATTATTACCGATGTTGCGCCTCACCCTGAATCGCATCCTGCGAGTCGGTATCTAGATGAGCCACTTTTTGAAAATAATAAAGGAGAGATTCGTTCGCTTGGTAATCGTCTTGTGAATGCAGATGATTGCAACCCAAGCTTTCTCCTTACTCTTGCCGATAGAGTATCGAATGGAGACATGCCGTACCCAGAAGAAATTAGTGCCGAAGCTGTAGAACATATTCGCTCCGTGTTTCTGGACGGTGCAACGCCGCGCATGTTTCACGATGACTTACTTGAATATACCAACATCATTTTTAAAGATGATGATCAACCGGAGACATATCGCATTACAGGCAAGCTTTTTTTTGAAAGCATGACGACTCGAAATATTTTAGCATTTGATATTCACGACCTGTTGCACCATCCATTGCAGCTTGCCGCCTGGCCTGACCAGTTCGAAGAAATTAGTAAAGCTGGGTTTATTGCTCATGCACTTCCGGTTGAGAATGAACACGCAAAACGACTCAAAAAATTGACGCAGCTTACGTGGCTTGCAAGCTTTGAGGAATCTCTCATCACGACTGATGGACAGCTAGTAAGTTTCGGGTGCCTAAACTGGCTTTCACCGTCTGAGACACCGCTTGATAGAATGCCAGATATTAGCCAGTTGTCGGTTGAAGATCAGAAGATTGCGTATCGTTGGCACTATCTTGATGCGCTTAAAGATATGTTCCGTATTGGCATTGCAAACTCGAAGCAGTTTGGCGAAGAGCTGAATTGGGTTGAAAGGTTGGGATACGCCGTTGACGATAGGCTAAAGGCGATGATTGAAAGCGATGACCCGCGGCCATTCGAGAACCTTGCATATACTGATGCCCTTGCTTTTGAAGTGCGCACACCCGCATCGCCCGAAGAACTATTTGCGAATGCTATGAAATTAATCGAAGAGGAGTTTGCTCGTGCAGAAGGGTGATCCAATCGATTTTACCCAAGTGCACAAGCGCTCACTAGAAATCGCAGAAAGAATTACGGCAAAAAGGAGCGAGCTTCTTAAAGTGCTTACGGGATATGAAACCTATAAGACGGCAGAAGATGAGATTGAACGCGCACTCGATCTTTTTACGAGTTTGGAAGAGAACCGCGACTATTTCGAGAAAGTAGTCGGTCCCGTTGCGGTATTCATGCCGAGCAACCAGCCGCTTTATGCGTTTGCCTGTTTTGCGATTGTTCCGGGGCTTATGTCGGAACGCGTGTGCGTAAAGGCTCCAGAGACAATGACCGGCTTCTATGAAGAGATGATCTCCGTCCTCGATATTGCACGGCTAGTTCCGGTTATTGAATACATGAGAATGCCTCGTAAAGAATGCCTCGATATTTTCACGGCGACGAAGGTTGACGTTGAAACAAATAAACATTTCCCTGTATTTGATGCAGTAATATTCACTGGAACGACAGAAAATGCTGATAGATTGAGGCGCAGCTTCCACAAATCGACATTATTTATCGCGAATGGATCGGGACACAACCCGCTCGTGGTGACAGAATCAGCGAACCTTAAAAAGGCACTCGAAGGCATATTGAGTGTGCGCACCTACAACCAGGGTCAGGATTGCGCGGCGCCCAATTCGATTCTTGTGCATGCATCAGTATATGACCAGCTCGTTGCGAGGCTACGTGAGTCGGTTGCGGCGCTGCGGATAGGCGCGTATGCGTCTCCCGAAACGGACATCGGGCCTATTAGTCGACCTGAAACGCTGACAACGGTTGAAGAATTCCTTGTGAAGAACAGTGAATATATTGATAGCTCGACGGACGGAGTTATCCGTACGCGCACTATCGTGATTGAACCGACGATTGTGACAAAGCCACTTCGAGACGGTGCTAATTTCGAAGAGCTATTTGCGCCCGTTATTGTCGTGCAGCGCTACGAGAATGACGACGAGTTGAAACTCTATTTTGAAGACGAGCAGTACGCGAAGAATGCAATGTATATTACGATTTACGGAAAAAGTAATTACATTGAAAAGTTTGTAACCCACAAGGGCAAAAATATTCACGATGCTTCGACCGTCCTGTATGACACCGATCTTCACCAGCCTGGTGTTGAACGAGGTGTGCAGCCCTATGGTGGTTATGGACGAGGCGCTTCTTGCGTTAGCAAAGACGGTGTAGTGGTGAGTCGGCCGACATTGCCCCAGAAGGAACTTCATGAGTATCTTGCAAAGGGTACGAAACTTGCCGCGGGACATGTGGTTCGCAAAAAACGTGCGCCAAAGCAAGCGCACATACCTGAAATACGAGAGCGAGAGCATTGGGGCCTGCGGCTTGCAAATAAAGTTATTACTACATTCTCACCCCGGGATGCGTATGTGTGCGCGGCAGGTGTGAGCCCTTCTGGAACCGTGCATTTTGGAAACTTCCGCGACCTTCTTACCTCCCACGTTGTTGCGGAGTCGATTAGAGGAAGGGGCAAAAAGGTGCGTCTTATGCTGTATTGGGATGACTTCGACCGCTTCGGTAAAGTGCCGCAAAGTGTTGATCCCTCTTTCAAGCAGTATATCGGACTTCCATATAGCAAAGTTCCAAGCCCAGATGCGGGCTTTGCGTCATATGCGCAGAGGTTTGAAAAAGAGTTTGAAGAGAGCGTGAAAGAGCTGGGCATTGAGCCTGAGTTTATCTATCAAACAGAAGTATATGAGTCAGGTGCATATGACGAGCTGATTATTGAAAGTCTTCGAAAGCGCAAGGCGATTGCTGACATTCTTCTGGATGCTATGTCCGATCAGGCGAAAATTGCCAAAAGTATCGATGATGAAACGTATCGTGAAGAATATTACCCAGTTGTGCTGTACTCGCGGTTCACGGGAAAAGATAACACACGTATTCTTAAGTATGATGGCAAGTCGACACTTACTTATAAGTGTTTTGATACAGGGAAAACGGAGTCAGTCGATATTACAAAGGATCACATTGTGAAGCTGTCTTGGAAGGTTGACTGGGCGATGCGCTGGAAGCATGCTGCGACGAGTTTTGAGCCAGCTGGTGCTGACCATGCATCACCGGGCGGAAGCTTCGAAGTCTCAAGTAGGATTGCACGCGAGATATTCCTGGCAGAACCGCCGGTTCTTCAGGAGTATAAGTTTGTAGGGCTTCAAGGAATTAATAGCAAGATGTCGAGTTTGCACGGCAGCGTGACATCAGTGGGTGATATCTTAAAGATCTACACGCCCGAAATGTTGAAATGGCTGTATACCCATAAGACCCCCGGGCAATCATTTGAACTTTCATTCGGTAAGGATATCTTCAGGCAGTATGATGAGTTCGATAGCATAGAAGCGAGTTATCGAAGTCAAGAGATCGACAGTGTCATGGCCGACGCACTTCGCTTGTCTGGAGTAACACGAGTAAGTGAACGTCCGCCGGTACCATTTAGGCAACTTCTTGGCCTTGGTCAGATTGTGCAGTGGAACAAGCGGAAGCTCGAAGCGGTACTGAGGGCGCACGGACTTGAGTTTGATATTCATTCGTTAGACACAAGGCTCCCACGGGTACGGCATTGGCTCGAGCAATACAACGACACAGAGTCGCTCGTGGTACGCAAGAAAGTAAATACTGCGTATAGGGCGAGTATGTCGAGTGAAGAGGTTTCACAAATTCAAAGGCTGCACGAATATCTGCAGCACCCAGACACAAGTGGTGCGTCGCTTGAAGATATTGAAAAGAATCTTTATGATATTCCTCGAGAACCAGATCTCAATGAAAAAGAAGTGAAGGCGAGACAGAAGCGATTTTTCACCAATGTGTATAATCTCCTTATTGGAACCAATACAGGGCCGAGGTTATCAACATTTTTATGGGCACTCGATCGAAAGAAGACACTGAAGTTGTTAGACGTAAAGGAACTCATTTAATGGGATACGGAATTGAACATGCGCATAAGCTGCAAATTCGCGATGCGGTCAATGATATATACGGCGCATCGAATATTGAAGGCGCATTTATTACGGGCAGCATTCCTGCGGGACTGGCGCGCCCAGAAAGTGACGTTGATATCTTTGTATGTCACAAAAACACGGTTGATGATGCCGATGAGAAAAAGCGTCAGTTTGTTGAATTCTATTTTGATTTTCATGATCAGCTAGGAAGAGAGCCGGACCCAATTTCTCCTGGTGAGGTGCTTTCATTTACTGAACTCGGTCGAGCTGTGTTGGCGATTCGGCGCGTTGAGCCTTCCGCAACACTGATTGAGCGCGATCATTTCGATGCAATTTGCTGGGCGGGAATGCTGGTAAGTAAGAGGGATGAGCTTATTCCTTACTCCGTACCGCTCACTTCACTGCAAACGATATCTCGAGCAGTTGTATATAGGTGGGCAGAATCTCTCGCTCCGGCTGAGGTCTTAACGGAAGGCGTGGGCGCGTATACAGATATCGATAAAGTGCTTCGTCGCACAATTAGTAGCCCAGGCTACTACGACGCACACTAGAAACCAAACTCTCGTTGTCCGTTATCGTGGAAGATTGATTGAATATAGGCATCAGCATGACGAGCGGATGCAACGCTTCGAATTGCGACGAGGAGGGCGTCTACTTGCTGCAATTCGCAGTACATAAGGTTTTCCGGAAGTAGGTGTTTATTCGCTTCGTATTCATCTTGGTGCACCCAGTGGTATGGGTAGTCGGTCAGGAGTCGAGGGCCAAGCTCCGGGTTTGTGTAAGTAAACTCACGAAGCAGGTTCAGAGGTTCGTCGGAGCCATATAATACTCGCTCCGGTCCAAGTTGTTCGAGTGCGGTGGCGACAATAGAAGGGTTTGTGACGCCCGACGTATCTACGAATACATTTGGGTAATTTGCAACTTCAGCCATTGTTGCGGGGAAATTTGCTGGATACGTCCATGTAACTCCGATGTGAGCCAGCATAATGCGCAGGTTAGGAAAATCTTCTACAATCGCGCGAATTTCATCCATTGAACGAGAGACTGTTTTGGGAAGGTGGAGAATAATTGGCACATTCACCGCCTCGGCAACTTCAAGTACTGGCTTTGGGAAGTATTCGTAAAGCGCGGTCTTTTCTTCAGACGACGAGCAGTAATACATTTTCAGTCCAGAGTATTGGCCTGAGCGAAGCTCTTCACGTGTGTACTCTATCTCTTCGTCATTTTCAGAAATACCAAAAAGCGCAACACGGTCTTGCTCGGGCGAATTTTCAAGAAGGTAGCTATTTACTGCACGATGATTAATTCCTCGAAAGGCATGTGCAAAGCGAAGCTTTCGTACATTCATGTGAGGGTGAAGAAGTGTGTCGATTTGTTGAGATTGCTCAATTGTGGTTTCGGGAAAGGTGCTTGCAGATTTATCGAGGATACTTTGTGCTTGGGTGATGTCAAAATGATCCGCTTCTGATGCATGGACATGCACGTCAACAATATTGGAAGGGAGTTGGTCATTGAGCGCATCACGAAACTTTATCTCGTACTCAGTAGGCTTCATGCTATGTGCAAAATAAGCACGAAAATCTGGAGTTGGAAGCGCTTCTTGGTTGGCCATGGTGGTCAAAATCTCGTTATATTTTTATGTGTGAAAATAATACAATAATCACCTTAATTTAGCAAATTATATCAGAAGGCTTATGCTTGCTAAACTGAGGTAGTATTGATACCATAATCAAAATTTGTACAGACAAGATGCAGGTGAGAAGTAACGTTTAGTGTAGTGTTAAGGAGCATTGAACATGAGTATTGAGCAGACACCTACTAGAGCAACTCAAGAGAGGCTACTCTTGTCTTACCTGAGTCCTGAAGAAAAGCACCATCTTGTTGGGAGCTTTGTGGTTGAGGATTTCTGGCCTATTTTTATGAAAGAAAACAGCGACTCCATTAACCGATTTAGGCAACTCGCCAAAGAATCCATTCCTGAATTTATCGAAGCATACCAGGATGTATGGGATTATGTGATCGATGTAAACAAGCTCGATGATGAGTTTGTATACGAAGGCCTTAGGCGCAATTCTGTGCTGCAGGGCCTCAGTTTAGAGGAACTTACACTAGCAAACAAACTCCTGAGCCTTTCGCTGTATTCTGAGCTTGAAAAAGACTGTCTTATGGCGCTCAATAAAACGATTCTCGGTGAGCTTGCCGAGGACTTGCGAGCTCGCTATAACTTGTCGGACGATGAATACCAGTTACTCATGACGCCTTCATTTGAGACTTTCTTTGTAAAATATCACTTCGATCACTTCGAGTATGCAGTGAATGACAATCCCGATACGAAGGCTGGGCAGCGGGAAGATCTCATTCGCAACTTCCACGCCAACGACCCTGCATTGTTCGAGCTTCGTTATGCGGAAATGCAATTCCCAGTAGGTGGTGATTTAAGCGCGGTATTTGCAATGCAAAAAGCGGGAATAGCCCAGAGGGCTGCGATGAAGGCTGAATTTATTAGCGGCCGTGCAGACTTTGTTGCATTTGAAAAGCTGCTCGAGTATGACAATTTTCTCGATTTTGAATATCGCTACAATCTTGAAGCATGCCCTGAGTATTACGTCAGGAAGATGCTTTTTGCAGCGTGCCAGGAAGCGGGTATATTTGCGGGCGTCGAGAAGCCATTAAGGCTTCAAGACTCGGAGTTTATTAGCGGTGTAAACGAACTTATTCGGCTTCGCGAGCAAAGCTATGTGATTGAATTAGGACCTGGCACTGACGATGATACATTTGCCGATATTGAAGAAGTCTTAATTGAAGGCTCAAAAGAGGAAGTGCTGAGGCGTCTCAAGCAAGGTTCGCCGTCTATGGGACGTCGTAGTGAGGGCGATGTCATGATTGTAGGATATGAGGGTGAGACGCTCCTTGCGCGTACCGCAGAGGGTGGGCTTGTTGCGGTGAGTGACGAGGAGTTTGATACCTTTGGCGAGTTCGTGACCTTCCAGAAGTATGACCGTGGAATGATTGAGGGTCTGAGTCAATCAATTGATGGGTTTATTGCCCGTCGCCCATATCTTGACCGAACACCTTACGAGCATGCATTCTAGCTGGCCGCGGCTATTGTTTCCGGAGGAAGGGCGAGCCGCCCCAGCGCCCGCATATGCCCCTTAGATAACATATGGAGCGCCCGCTGACGCTCCTCCCCAACAATGAGGCTATTGGGCAAGAAGAGTCCCATTTTGTGGATGCGGAATTGGCGGACGTATTTTTCATCGAGTTTGCGTTGCTTATCGCCAATAGTCGCATGGTTGCCGCCCGCGTTATCAATGAAGTCGGCGAGCTTTAGGACGCGACCTTTTGGCGAGCCTAGCACGAGCTCACGGGTATGGGCTGTGTAGACGTCAAGCTTATTCTGTCCTTCAAGCACGGGAGGGTTCGTGACTGATTCGATAATCGAAACCACCTCTTCATTGGTGAGTGCTGCGAGTGCGCGTCGTCCAAGTACCATCGCTTCTTCGCGTGTAGCTGGCTTTTCGCCTGTAAGTGCGAGCACTAAATCGCGTGGGTGGTCTTCGAAAGAGTCATGAAGTGGGCCGGCGGCGATAAGGTTTGGGTCGGTAATACCGAAGTCTTCAACCATATGAAGCGTGACGCGCATCAGGTGATCGGTGTAGTGACCATTTGTGCGGTAGTCATCTGCGTGGAGTGCGAGGCCAAGTTGGAAGGCGAGTTGCACTAAGTTGTTATCCGTCAGGCCATGTTGCTCAAAGGTATCGACCGCACGCGCATAGAGGCCGATTGTCCCAAACTCCTCTGTTACTCTCCCTAAAGACAAACCCCTGACATGGTCAGGGGTGATGGACGCAGGGTCCATTTTATTGAGAGTATCGAAAACAATTGGGTTTTCCATACCTAAGTATATTACGAAATTAATCACATTGTAAAGCTATTTTTTGGTAATGCTTATCCTCAGTTTTGTATCAGCGCGTATCCAAACTATTCTCAAAAATGATGTGCTCGTCACAACATCGTTTCTCACCAAACCTTGTGGTGTATAAGTATAAGATTCGCTACGATACCCCTCTAACTATTGGTGAAAGTGTACAATAACTCTATGCGTACGCCAATTACCCGTAAAAAGGTGGGGAAGAATTACCACTATTTTAAGCTCGGTCAGCGCATTACTGATGAAGCTGAAATTGATCGCATCAACAAGCTTGCTATTCCACCAGCTTGGAAGAATGTAGAAATTGCCGCAGCTAAATCTGCAAAAGTGCAGGCACGTGGCTACGATAGTGCGGGGCGGCTTCAATCTATCTATAGCCCCACATTTCGCATTAAACAGGAGAAGCTAAAGTTTGATCGCATTTTGCGCTTTGCCACACAACTTCCTGTACTACGACGCCAAGTTGAAAAAGATTTGTCACGTCGTCGACTTGATAAAGATAAAGTACTGGCCTGTATTGTACGCCTAATTGACGAGGCGTATTTTCGGGTAGGTAATGAACGATATGCCAAGCAAAACCATAGCTACGGCATTACGACGCTCCGCTCGAAACATGCTGAAATTACCAGTACACAAGTGACGTTCGATTTTGTAGGTAAAAGCGGCAAAGAACATGTAAAAACAATTAAAGACAGTACACTTGCCCGAATTATTAAGCAGCTCGATGAACTTCCTGGGTATGAGTTGTTTCGTTATAAAGACGAACAGGGGAGGATGCACGATATTCATCCAGCTGACGTAAATGCTTACATCAAGACTTATATGGGTGAGGAGTTTACGGCAAAAGACTTTCGCACATGGGGCGGCACATTACTTGCAACCAGTGCACTCCTTCAAGATGACCTAGGGGATGACGCGTCAGCAACAGCTCGTAAGAAGGCGGTTACGGCGGTCGTGAAGCGAGTTGCGAAGAGGCTCGGGAATACACCCGCAATTGCTCGCAGTTCATATATCGATCCTCGTGTGATTGTTGCCTACGAGGACGGAAGCTCACTTTCAAAGGTAAAAGCGGCTATGGCGAAGATGCGACCAAAAAAATATTTGAGTGTTGATGAGCAGTGCGTGTTGAAGGTGCTGAGTTAGTAAGACACCTTATACAGGAGTATAATAAGAAGAGCAGAAGTGCTGCAGACAGGAGGAAAGATGGAACCTAATGGAACCGTACAAGATCCAAGAAAGCAACATGACATGGGAGACATTCCGAAACAGGAGCAGTCGGAGCCCGGACTCACAAGTGAGTTGATGCCAAAGGCCGATCACGGCGAAAAAAGTTATCAAGGAAGTGGCCGTCTCAAAGGTCGCAAAGCGTTAATTACTGGCGGAGACAGTGGTATTGGTCGTGCGGTGGCAATTGCCTATGCGCGTGAAGGTGCTGATGTAGCTATCGCGTATTTACCGGAAGAAAAGAAAGACGCTGAAGAAGTAGTTGCACTTATTGAAGCAGAGGGCACGAAGGCGTTTACTTTTGAAGGGGACCTTCGTGACGAGACGTTTGCACGACAATTGGTAAAGGATGCGGCCGACTCATTGGGTGGTTTGGATATTGTCGTGAATAACGCAGGCAAGCAAGTATTTGTTGAAGATATTACTTCGCTTACCACAAAACAACTGACAGATACATTTACGACAAATATTTTTGCAATGTTTTGGATTGTGCAAGAAGCGCTGACGTTCCTGAAGCCGGGCGCAACGATTATCAATACTACATCAATCCAGGCAACCCAACCTTCACCAGGACTTTTAGACTACGCAGCAACTAAAGGCGCAATTACTAATTTCACAAAAGGGCTTGCACAGCAACTCACTCCGAAGGGCATTCGTGTAAATGGGGTAGCCCCTGGTCCAATTTGGACGCCGCTTCAACCGAGTCATGGGCAGCCGCAAGAAAAGCTTGTCGAGTTTGGTAACGACACACCACTAGGGCGACCAGGGCAACCCGTAGAGCTGGCGCCGGTGTACGTCTTTCTCGCCAGTGACGAGTCAAGTTATGTATCGGGCGAGATTATTGGTGTAACGGGCGGTAAGCCGCTTTAATTCGGAGGAAAAAATGAATAGTGATGTTCCCTTGAAAGCGGTCGCATTAGTCACGACTCTCAAACGATCGCCAGAAGCATCTTCGGCAGATAAGCTTGCCCATGATCTGGGCGCCGAATTTGAGAAGCATAACGTTGAGCTTGAGTATGTGCGTCTCGTGGATCACGTGATTAAGCCTGGGGTGGAAATCGACATGAAAAATGGTGACGAATGGCCAAAAATTCGTACTAAGATAATGGAATCGGATATTTTAATTGTCGCCACACCAACCTGGGTTGGGCAAATGTCGAGTGAACTCCTTCGCGCCATTGAGCGGCTTGATGCGGAGTTAAGTAAGACGGACGGCGAGGGTCGCTATCAAACCTATCCAAAAGTTGCAGCGGTTGCGATTGTTGGTAACGAGGACGGGGCACATAAGATTACCGCTGACGTCCTACAGGCACTGAATGACGTTGGCTTTACTTGGGCTGCGAACGCGGCAACCTATTGGAATGGTGAGGCGATGCATACGACTGATTATATTGACCTTCATGAGGTTCCCGAAAAGGTCGCGCTTGCTAATAAAATGGTTGCGGCAAATACAGCGCACCTTGCGCGACTACTTAAAAGTTCAAACTATCCACCGGTCAAGTAAATTAAAGAAAGTATAATGTTTAACCTCCCAGCAGTTTTTGTTGATATCGAAACCAATGGCGGCAACGGCGATCGTGGTCGTATTACTGAGATTGCCCTCATTCGGGTTGAGGAAGGCGAGGTGGTTGAAGAGTATACGACACTTATTAACCCAGGTTCACCAATTCCATATTGGATTACACGCTTGACGGGTATTACAAATGACGACTTAGTGGATGCACCGTATTTCGACGAAGTAGCGGGCGAGATTGCGCGTATTCTTGATGGTGCGATATTTGTGGCGCACAACGTGCGATTCGACTTTTCATTTGTGAAGCGGCAGCTCGAAGCAGTCGGATATACTTTCAGGCCAAAGCTTTTCTGTACAGTTCGTATGTCGCGCGCACTATACCCGGAAAATAAAGGTCATAGCCTTGAGAAAATTATCGCCCGCCACGGGATTTCGGTTGATGATCGTCACCGTGCCTATGCCGACGCCAAAGCAATTTACGATTTTACAAAACTTGCAATCAAGGAGAAGGGATTTGATGCATTTCAAGCCTCCTATCTTTTGCAAACAAAAACCAAGACGCTTCCACCTAATATTGACGAAGCGCAGTTTGCGCGAATTCCACAAACACCTGGTGTGTATATTTTTGAAGACGATGAGGGAAGGCCGCTGTACGTAGGGAAAAGCGTAAACCTACGCGCACGAGTAATGTCTCACTTTGCGAATGATACGAAGATTGCAAAAGAGATGAAACTTTCGCTCGGTAGCCATTCGATATCATTTATTGAAACCGACACCGAAATCGAAGCGTTACTTTTGGAGTCGGCCAAAGTAAAAGAACTTCAGCCAATTCATAACCGTCTATTGCGTCGCAAAACCCAGCAAGCTGTACTCGTGAAGCAAGAGAATGGGGATGGCTACACGACAATAGAGATCGAGAGCCGTGATTTAAGTGATGAAACTGAACTCGATAAAATATACGGGGTGTATACTTCGCGCATGAAAGCAAAGGGCCAACTTGAAAGTCTGACAAAAACATTTCAGCTGTGTCCAAAACTCGTAGGTCTCGAAAAGGCTGTGGGTGCCTGTTTTCGCTATCACCTAGGGTTTTGCAAAGGTGCGTGTATTGGAAAAGAGCCGGCCGAATTATATAACCGACGAGTTGAATATGCACTCGAGCGCTCTAGGATTGAAGCATGGCCTTTCAAAGGTGAGTTGGCGGTGACGATTAGCCCCACGAAAGCACTAATTGTCGATCAATGGGTAATTAAGGGGTACGTAACCGCGCTTGAAGATGGGTCGACGCACATGGAGCGTCTCATAAATGGCTTCGATATGGATACGTATAAAATTCTTCGCGCGTATCTTCGAAATCACAAGGCTCAAATCCAGCTGCTATAATAAGACCACAAAGAACGAAAAAGGCTGAGGGGGTCCATGAAATCAACCGTTTCCGTGCAAAACTTTTCCTTAACATTAGGCGACAAGGAGATCGTCCATAATCTTAATTTTGAAGTAAAGCCAGGTGAAGTATTCGCCTTTCTAGGCGCCAATGGGTCGGGTAAAACAAGTACCATTAGGTCGCTCCTTGGGCTTTACGAGCCAACTAAGGGCGAACTTCTCGTTAATGGTCGCCGCTACAGTTCAAAAGATGCAATGACCGTTGGGTATCTGCCTGAAGAGCGCGGCCTATATACGCGCGTGTCGGCAATCGAAAACCTAACTTACTTTGGTGAAATGAAAGGCCTATCGCGCGCCGATGCACGTAAAGAAGGCCTCGCATTTTTGGAAGCTGTTGGCTTAAAAGATAAGGCGACCCTTAAGCTTAAAAGCCTTTCTGGTGGTCAGCAGCAAAAAGTGCAGCTTGGTGTGGCGGTGATGGGCAATCCAGACCTGCTTATTCTCGACGAGCCAACCAAGGGTCTTGACCCAGTGAACCGTAAACTTCTGCTCGATATTGTGGAAGCACACCGCGAACAGGGTGCGGCGGTGATTTATATTACGCACCTTATGGAAGAGGTCGAGCGCCTCGCTGACCGGCTCTTTATTATTAAAGACGGTCAAGCGAAAGCGTATGGAACTGTCGCGGCGGTGAAAAAAGAATTTGGTGCAAAATCAATCGAAGATGTATTCGTTTCGATTTATGATGAGACGCCAAAAAAGAAGAAAGGTGACGCATAATGTCGAAACTACGAACTGTTATACGCCACGAGTATCTTACTGTTGTGAAGCAAAAGGGCTTCTGGGCCTACATGATTGCAATGCCGCTTATTTTCTTGGTTGTATTTCTTCTTATCGGGCTTGCGAGCAAGTCTGAAAATACTTCAATTGAAAAACTGACCAACGACCTCAAGGGCGTTGCCATTATCGACGAAAGTGGGTTGGTCGCTGACGAACTCATTCAAGCAAGCGGACAGAAAGAATACCCAGCCAGTGAATACCAAGCGCTGCGCGACGAAGTTGAAGCAGGTGATCGTAAGGGGCTTATTTTCTACCCAAGCGACCTCCTTACTTCTCGCCAATTCCAGGTGTATGTATCTGGGGTAGACTTCTCGTTTAGCTCGGCCGCGAGTGAAGTTGCGAATTCACTTTTGAAAACGAGTCTCGTAATTCCAATCGGGTCAGAGGAAAAGATTGTGCTTGCTCAGCAAGGCGCCGAAGCGGTCACCACGACCTACGCAAACGGAACGGAAAGCGTCGGGTTTGCCCGCTTCATTATTCCGGGCGTCATTACAGCGATGTTCTTAATTATTTTGATGTTCTCGATCGGCTACATTCTTACAAGTATTGCCGATGAAAAAGAGAATCGCTCGATGGAAATGGCGCTGACGTATGCTAGCCCACGCACATTGATTATCGGAAAGCTTATTGCCGTCGTCCTCATTACATTGACCCAGTTGGTGTTCTTTGCGGGACTTGCGGGTATCGCGCTGACCGTCGCTCTAACCACGGACTTCGTTCAACTTCCTCCAAACTTTGATCTTTCACAGGTGCCTATAGATCCGATCGTTGTGCTGTTTGGGTTTGGATTCTTGGTAGTTGGGTTTATCTTGTTCGCAGCATGTATGGCGCTGACCGCGGTGCTACTTCCTGCAAAACAAGCGAATAACTTTTCTGCGCTGTTTTACATCCTTCCATTCGTACCATTCTGGTTTATGTGGGTAGTCATTAGTGACCCATCAAATCCAGTGGTACAGTTTGCAACGTACTTCCCTATAACCGCACCAACTACTGCACTCGTTCGCAATACAATTGGAAACATTACACCCCTCGAATCTTTAACGAGCCTCGCTATTATGTCGCTCACTGCGTTCTTAGTGTTGTGGCTTGTGATTCGGGTGTTTCCAAAGGGTGCACTTGAATTCCAAAACGCATTGTCACTTAAGAATCTTTTCTCGAAGCGCTAAGGCTTACTGGCGCAAGACGAACTCGGTAACTTTATGTGATGCGCGTCACAGACAGTGCCAAATACCCGGTATAGACTAGCATCTATGCGTATGATGGCGGAACAGAGCACAGCATTTATATATGAAAATATAGTAAAACCGGTATTGTTTCGATTTCCACCAGATGACGTGCATAGTGCGATGCTTCGAATGGCGAGCTCGGTGGGGCGCTCGAATGTCCTCACCTGGGGGTTTTCGAGGGTGTTTACCACTCGCCATCCGATGCTTGCGCAGACCGTTGCGGGAGTTCGGTTTCGATCTCCAGTAGGAGTGTCGGCGGGATTTGATAAAAATGCCGAAACAGTGCGAGTGATGCACTCGCTTGGCTATGGATTTATGACAGTCGGCTCGGTTACTGCGCGGCCCTGTGCGGGTAATCCAAAACCTTGGTTTCATCGACATCCGGAAGATAAGTCCTTGTCGGTGCATGTAGGGCTCGCGAACTTAGGCTCGAGTGATGTGCTTAGAACGCTTGAGCGCAACGCAGTTTACTTTGAAGGTGATAACTTTCCGGTAATTCTTTCTGTTGCTAAAACGAATAATCCAGAAACGGTAAGCAGCGAGGCGGCGGTAGAAGATTATCTAACCTCGCTGCGACGTATCAAAAAAAGTAGTGCCGTGCAGCTAGTAGAGCTTAACATTTCATGCCCCAACACGTATGGAGGAGAGCCCTTTACAAGCCCTGGGTTGCTCGAAGAGTTACTTCGCGGCGTTGATGCACTAAAGCTTGCGCAACCAATCTTCGTGAAGATGCCTGTGAATATGAAATGGGAGCAGTTTGATGGACTGCTGCAGGTTATTGTACGGCACGCAGTTGCTGGGGTGACTATTTCAAACCTCGTGAAAGACCCGAAGCTACTGGCGCATGGCAGGGCCGAAGGGGTTCGCGGTGGTATGAGTGGGCTTCCGACACAAAAAGTAAGCAATGACCTTATTGCAAAAACCTACAAAAAATACGGCAAGAAACTCGATATTATCGGCGTAGGGGGTGTGTTTACTGCCGAGGACGCATATGCAAAAATTCGACGCGGCGCAAAAGTTGTTGCGCTCGTCACGGGGTTGATTTATAACGGGCCGCAACTGGGTGCTCAGGTGCAGCGAGGTCTCGTGAAACTCCTTCGAAGAGACGGTTTTAGCTCTATCGAAGAGGCAGTGGGCGCGGATATTCACTCCACACTGTATACTAGTAACAATGAGTAAAGGTTGGGTGGGTAATGGAAAATAAAGTGCTGATCGTGGTGAACGCAGGGTCTTCGAGCTTGAAGATTGATGTATATGCCGCGCAGTCCGAGCTGGACGCGGCGATTTCGGTATCAGTTGAAAATATTGGATCCAGCGCGGCTGAATTACTTCCGGGTAAGGCTCAGGGTCAAGTCGAGGCGACCATAATCGATGCGGCCGACCACACACAGGCTATCAAAGCCTGTTTTGACTGGCTTGTGGCCCAGCGAGCATTTAGTATCGGCGCGGTGGCATATCGTGTGGTACACGGCGGTGCGCGTTTTAACGAAGCGACTGAACTTGATGATGAGGCCGTCGAGTATCTTCGATCGATTACCAAACTGGCGCCAAACCATATGCCGCCAGTACTCGCGTGTATTGATTATTTCCGCACGCAACTTCCAGATGCGTCGCATATTGCCTGTTTTGATACTGCCTTTTTTGCAGACGCACCGACCGAGACAAAGCGTTTTGCGCTGCCAAAGCGGTATGCCGAGAAGGGCGTGGTGCGTTATGGGTTTCATGGCCTCTCGTATAGCTATTTATTGGATAGCTTCACGCAGCACGAGGGCCCTAGTGCTGCGCAGGGCCGTGTGATCATGCTGCACCTAGGAAGTGGCGCAAGTATCACCGCGACTCGAGGGGGTGTTCCGGTTGACATGTCGATGGGATTCACGCCAATGTCGGGCATTATGATGGGGACTCGAACGGGTGATATTGATCCGGGTGCGCTTTTTTACATCATGCAGCAAGAAAATCTTGATGCGCAGGCGATGAGCGACATTGTCATGAGGCAATCGGGACTCTTGGGGGTTTCGGGCACTACGGCCAATATGCGTGAGTTGCTCGAGGCGCAGCATCACGATGAAGATGCGGCGCTCGCGGTTGAGCTTTTTTGCCGATCTGCAAAGAAGACTATCGGCGCCTACACAGCACTGCTGGGTGGGGTGGATAGTATTATTTTCACCGGGGGTATTGGTGAGCGATCGGCCGAGGTGCGAGCGAGGATTTTAAGTGGCCTCGAGTACCTTGGTGTGAGTATCAACGAGTCGCGAAACGCGGCGGCGGCTCGGCTTATTTCGGACGATGGGGCACGCGTGGGCGTACACGTTATTCCAGCCCGAGAAGACTACTCAATCGCAACACAAGCATATGAATTATTAGAAAAGGGGGCATAAATGATATCTTCTGAACTACTGCGAAATATTGACGCGTACTGGCGAGCTGCAAATTATTTATCTGTGGGTCAAATGTATTTACGCGACAATCCGCTTTTAAAGCGCGACCTAGAGTTAGGCGACATTAAGCGCATGCTACTTGGCCACTGGGGCACGACGCCGGGTCAAAATTTCATCTATGCACACCTCAACCGCGTGATTAACGAAAGAAACGCAAGTATCGTATATATTTCTGGCCCAGGACATGGAGGGCCGGCGCTCATGGCTAATGCCTATCTTGATGGTACCTGGAGTGAAGTCTATCCAGATATGCCTCAAAATGAGAAGGGTATGGCGACGCTATTTCGAAAGTTTTCTTGGCCTGGTGGACTTAGCAGCCACGTATCACCCCAGGTTCCTGGGTCAATGCACGAAGGTGGTGAGCTTGGCTATTCGTTAAGTCATGCATTCGGTGCGGCATTCGATAACCCAGATCTTATTGCTGCCTGTGTGGTTGGTGATGGCGAGGCCGAGACTGGCCCAATTGCGACCGCCTGGCATTCAAACAAATTCTTGAACGCCAAGACCGACGGAGCCGTTCTGCCAATCCTTCACCTTAATGGATATAAGATCAGTAACCCTACAGTGCTCGCACGTATTGAACATGATGAGCTTGAGCAGCTGTTTCGTGGGTATGGGTGGAATCCCTATTTTGTTGAAGGTGACGACCCCGAGGTGATGCATGTACGCATGGCCGAAGTGCTCGATGACGTGTTTAATGACATTAAGCATATTCAGACCGAAGCACGTGAGCATGGCAATACAACGCGGCCTCGTTGGCCTATGATTGTGCTTCGCTCGCCAAAGGGCTGGACTGGACCAAAAGAGGTTGATGGTCTTCCGAGCGAGAACAACTTCCGCTCGCATCAGGTGCCATTTCCAGTTGATGCGAAGCACGAAGCGAATGTACAGAAGCTTGCCGAATGGCTCAAAAGCTACCGTCCAGAAGAGTTGTTTGATGAAAACGGAACTCTCTTGCCGCACCTTGCCAAGTTGACACCTCGTGGCGCACTGCGTATGAGCGCCAATGACAATGCAAATGGGGGTAAGTTACTGCGCGAACTCGAACTTCCTAATTTCCGTGAATATGCCGTAGATGTGCCGGTGAGGAGTGAATCTTCAACGGGTAATACAGAGGCACTCGGTCCCTGGCTACGTGATGTCATCGCACTCAACCTGCGCAAGCGAAACTTCAGGGTATTCTCGCCTGATGAAACGATCTCGAATAAGCTTGAGCCTGTGTTCGAAGCGACCGATAGGCAGTGGAACGGCCGTACGTATGACGGCGATCAGTATCTTGCACAGGAAGGTATGGTGATCGACTCGATGCTAAGTGAGCATATGGCCCAAGGCTGGCTTGAGGGCTATCTTTTAACGGGTCGTCATGGAATTTTGCATAGCTACGAGGCATTCATTCGAATTATCGACTCGATGGTGAGCCAACACGCAAAGTGGATGAAAATGAGCGACGAGCTTACCTGGCGCGAGCCGATTGCTTCGTTAAATTATCTGCTCACAAGTCACGTGTGGCGCCAAGACCACAACGGCTTCACGCATCAAGACCCCGGGTTCATTGACCATATTGTGAATAAAAAGCCAGACGTCGCGCGCGTCTATTTGCCTCCGGATGCAAACACCACACTAAGTGTGATGGGTCACGTACTTAAGACACGCGGCTATATTAACCTCGTGGTAACGGGCAAACACCCATCGCCGCAGTGGTTATCTATTGAGGAAGCAATCGAACACTGTACGAAGGGTGTCGATGTGTGGCGCTGGGCTTCAAATGATGAAAACAGCGAGCCTGATGTGGTGATGGCCGCAGCGGGTGACGTGCCAACGCTCGAGGTAATGGCGGCCGTTTCTATACTAAGGGCGCGCCTTCCTGAGTTAAAAATTCGCGTAGTGAACGTTGTAGACCTCATGAGGCTACAGCCAGATAGTGAACATCCTCATGGATTGAGTGACATTGATTACAATCAAATTTTTACTACCGATACGCCTATCATCTTTGCGTTTCACGGCTACCCGTGGCTTGTGCACAGGCTTGTGTATCGAAGAAAGAATCAACGCCTTCATGTGCGTGGATACAAAGAAGAGGGTACGATTACGACAGCTTTCGACATGACGGTGAAGAATGAACTCGACAGGTTCCACCTTGTGTTAGACGTCATTGAAAGGGCCGGGCTTACGAGCGAAAGCGCACAGCAGCTCCGTCAGGATATGCAGAAAAAGTTGATCGAGCATGCGCAGTATATCGTGGACAATGGAGAGGATATGCCAGAGGTTCGCGGGTGGCGTTGGCAGATATAGCCCTAGGTGTGACAACGCAAAAGAGAGAGCGGCGACTCTCTCTTTTGTGTTGAAGTGTATGTGATATTAGCGACGCAGGGCGTATCCCGCGCAGACAAGGAGGGCCGCTGCACCTAGTGCGGTAAATGCTGCGATGCCCGCGATGACTCCAATTGTTCCAAATCCGTAGCCGCTTGATTTTTTGGGCGTTCGAAGCAATTGAGATAAGCACCGCAATTACACCAAGTTGATACACCACAATCACAGGCCCCGCCATGATTGTCTGGTTGATAGGGTCTGGGGTAGGGGTAAGGATAGCCGCAACGATAAACGCACCAAGCACGACCCACTTTTCAGACTTCATAAGTCCACCCGGCTTCAGCGGCTTAATAGTGTGAAGGAGTAGTAGCAGTAGTGGTACCTGGAAGACGATACCAATACCAATCGTATAGGCAACGACAAAATTCGTGTACGAGTCAGCGGTAAGTGCTGAGGTGACGTATTGATCCGCAAACCCATACAAGAAGGTGAGCGCACTTGGTACGGCGACAAAGTAGCCAAATAAGATACCCGCAACAAGCAGGAAAAGTGAACTAATGAGGATGATGGCTGATTTCCTGCGGGCTTTCTCTGGTAGGGCGGGACTGAGGAATGAGTAGAGCTGCTGAAGCAGTATCGGAAAGGCCACTGCGAGCCCCGCGTATACAGAGATGAGGAGTGCAAAGGTAAATCCACCACCCGGGGTGAGGTAAATGAGCTTTTGGCCGTTTAAGGGCGCGGTGAAGATAGGAAGGATGATGTCGCGGTAGTTATATGCCAATACTGCACCGACAATGAAAAACAGAGCGATCAGCATAAACCGCCACTGCAACTCCTTTAAATGTCGCTTTGCGGACATTTTTGTCATAGAGAAATTATAGTCCTTTTAGGGGTGAAGCACAAGCGGAACCGACGGTTCGTGGTGCCTATTTCTTAGGGGTAAATTGAAGCGAGAGTGAGTTCACGCAGTAGCGAAGGCCAGTGGTCTCTTTTGGGCCATCATCAAACACGTGTCCAAGGTGTCCACCACACTGTGCGCACATGATTTCGGTACGCACCATGCCGTGGGTTGTATCTTTTTCGGTGATGATAGAACCCTCGACTGCTTGATCAAAACTTGGCCAGCCGCAGCCAGCGTCAAATTTAGTGTGAGATGTGAAAAGTTTGCTGCCGCAATTTGCGCATACGTAATCGCCAGTATCGAAAGTGTAAACGAGCGCACCACTAAATGGGGCTTCGGTTGCCTTGTCGAAAAGTACCGCCTTTTGTTCGTCGCTTAAATCTGGATTCTTCACATCTTTGGTCATACTCTCATTATACTCGCCCTGAAATGAGGCGTATACTAAGAGTATGAAAGAACTAGTATTTGCAGGCGGATGTTTCTGGGGCGTTGAGGAATTATTTCGAACGCAACCAGGCGTGGTGGATACCGAGGTAGGTTACACGGGCGGCGAAAACTCAAACCCAACTTATGAACATCACCCAGGTCACGCCGAGGCGATTAAAGTTACCTACGACCCTTCGCAGACGAGCGTCGCACGGCTTCTTGATTACTTGTTTCAGATCCATGACCCAACGACAATGAACCGCCAAGGGAATGACGTAGGCTCAAGCTATCGTTCGGCGATTTTCTACAAAAATGAAGAAGAAAAGACCGAGGCTGAGTCGGCAATTGTGCGCAATCAAGTGTATTGGGAGGCGCCTATCGTGACGCAACTCGAGCTGCTGACGACATTTTGGCCAGCCGAAGACTACCATCAGGATTACCTGCAAAAGAATATTGGTGGCTATACCTGCCACTTCGAGCGCGCTCGTTAGTAGAAAAGTGCCATCATCAAGTTGAAGATGACAATTGAACCACCTAGGATAATCGCACCCACGCCGACGATTAATCGGTAGTTTGTTTTATCAAGAAGTTCGCGAAGTTGCTGGGTCATCTTCGTAAGGCGTTGAGGGTTTTTGCGCATGAAGATAATGATGCCAAAGAACGGCACAACCGATGCGGCAAAGAACACCACTGTATAAATGAGCCGCTCGAGCAGCCCAATACTGACGTTCGCGATAATGTTACCTGCGATATACGCCGCAGTTACACCGCTTACGCTGACAAAAGTACGCGCAAACCCAAGTCCGAACATTGAAATGATGCCGCCAGTTTTACGTACTTTAGCGGGTTTGATGTCAGGGACGTGTTGGTGGTTAAGATACCAAATACCGCCCCATACGAAACCAGCTCCTACGAGCACGTTGAAGATAACGCTCACTGTGAGTGCTTTGACTGTGGTGTCGATAAAACTTAAGAGTTTATCAAGGTGGAGGGTCTGGAAAAGGACGATCAGTACGAGTACTGCAAGCAGGACGCCACTCATAATTGAAGCAGTGTAGGTGACAGGGTGCTTTGATTTGGCGGTCATGGCGATCTGCGCCACATAGAGCGTAGGGCTAAAACCTGCCGCCAGGCCAAGTATCGACATACTAATGAGTGTCGAGATAAATATAAAGAGGGCTGAGATAATATCTGTCGCCATGTACATATTGTAGTCGCATTGTAATTGTTTTGCACCTATCGGTGGTACACTAGGTGCATGGAAACACACCCGTTAACTGCGCGAAACTGGTTAATTGTTGCACTTATCTCCCTTGCTTTGGGCCTTTGGTTTGTCTCGCCGTATCTTGGCGTGATTGCACTCGCTGCACTAATGGCATTTTTGTTCTACGGAACTTACACGCGTCTTGAGCGACGTATGCGGGCGGGTGGTGCTGCAACACTGACGTTCCTATTTTCACTCGTTGTGGTACTCGTCCCGGTGATTTTGGTGGGTATTTTTACCGCATTTCAAGTAGGAAAGCTCGTGGTCGACATTACGAATACATTTGGCGATAACTTTACGTCACTACCAGCTGCAATGCAGGTGGCAATTCAAAATATTAATGATTTTGCTAACCAATGGGGAAGTGAAGCGCAGCTTATTTCTGCGCAGGGTGTGCTTGACTTCTTGAAGAACACTTTACCGGGTATTCTTAGCGCGATTACCGGATTTTTGACAGGATTCGTCGGCAGCATTCCATTCATGATCATTCTCGCTATTATGTATATCTTCCTGTTTTACGAATTCTTGGTGTACGGCAAAAAGATCACCAGCAGTATTGTGGCGCTGAGCCCATTCCAACCTGAAGTCACGCGTATGTACCTTGCGCGCGTCGGCCTTATGGCGAACGCAATGGCGAAGGGTCAACTGGTGATGTCGGTGATTATCGCACTCCTTGAAGCGGCGACGCTGGCGTTCTTCTTTGACTGGTGGGGTTACTACCTTCTTATGACGGTTATCTTTACGGTATTTAACCTTATTCCACTTGGTGCGGGAATCGTGGCGTACCCATTAATCTTTGCCTACATGCTCTTTGGTGATTTCTGGCCTGCAGTGGGCGCATTGATTGTAATTTCCGCAGTCAGCAACCTCGAGTCGTTCCTTCGTCCGAAGTTTATTCCAAAGTCGATTACGCTCACTAATGGCCTTACGATGTTGGCGGCCTTTGGGGGTATTGCCCTCTATGGACTGCTCGGTGTGGTATACGGTCCAATTATTATGATTATCATTGTTACCTCTATTCAAATGTATCTGGACTACTATCAAGAGTTGCCTCGTTGGAAGCAAAAGGCCAACAAATCTTCGACTTAAGCCCTCGTCATACTTGACATACTTTTCATACCGGCGCATAATTGGTGCGAAATGCATGATAAGAAACTCTATGGAACTGCAACCGTCGGCACAAAAGGGCAGGTAGTAATACCGGCTGATGCTCGTGAAGCGTTAAACATTCAAACCGGCGATCGTCTCTATGTGGTTGGCTCTACTAGTAAACACTGGGTAGGCTTTCTTAAAGAAGAACAGCTGCGCGAAATGGTAGCGCACCTTACTGATAACATCGAGCAATATAAAGATCTTCTTAACAACAAATAAACCGAAAGGACTCTATGCATCATCATTTAAGTTTGCGTAGTAAGTTGATTATTATGGTTTCGGTTATGGCCAGCCTCTTCTTGGTTGCGCTTGACCAGACCATTATCGCTACTGCGCTTGGAAAGATCGTTGAGGAATTCAACGCCTTCAGCTCACTTAGCTGGATTGTGACTGCGTACCTCATTACAACAACCATTACCGTACCGATTGCCGGTAAGCTATCCGACATCTTTGGGCGAAAGAAAATCCTGCTCATTGGTGTGGCTATCTTCGTGGGTGCATCACTTATGAGTGGTGTGAGCGGTAATATTAACGAGCTCATCCTCTGGCGCGCCGTACAGGGTATTGGTGGCGGTATCATTACCGCGAACGCCTTTACTATCGTAGGTGACCTTTTCGCTGCCCGCGAACGTGGTCGCTGGCAGGGGCTTATCGGTGCGGTCTTTGGACTCGCATCGGTCGTTGGTCCGCTGCTTGGCGGCTGGCTCACTGACGGACACGCCTTCTGGGGTGTGACAACTGACTGGCGCTGGACATTCTTTATTAATGTGCCAATTGGTATCCTCGCGTTCGTGCTTATTTCAATCTTCTCGCCAGCCTTGAAGCACGCGAAGAAGATTCGTATCGACTACGCGGGTGCAGCACTGCTTTCGGTAGCGCTTGCGGTATTGATTCTTGCCGTCGACAATACCGAATCTATCTTTGCTGATCTCATGAGTGCAACCGGCTTAACACTTGCAGGGCTTCGTATCATTATGTTTAGCATCGTCGCCCTTGCAACGGCTGGATTCATCTGGGTTGAGCACAAGGCGAAAGAACCGATCCTCCCGCTTAAGTTCTTTAAAAACCGCAACTACGTCACCGTGCTGATTATCGCCACATTGTTCGGTGCAGCTTTCATGGGTTCAATCCTTTACCTGACGCAGTTTAACCAACAAGTGTTTGGTGCATCACCAACCGACTCGGGCTTGATGCTCCTTCCGATGGTTGCCGGTATTATGACCTCAAGTATCCTGTCTGGTCAGATTATTGCGCGCACAGGTCGCTACAAGATTTTCATGCAGGTCGGCTTCCTGGCTGCAACTGCTGCGATGATTGCACTTACATTCTTAAGTCCGGAAATGTCATATGGCTACGAAGCCTTCGTAATGGTGATTCTTGGTCTTGGTATGGGTGTGGCGATGCCAGTCCTTAACCTTGCGATTCAAAACGAGGTCGAGCAAAAAGACCTTGGCGTTGCAACCAGTTCAAGCCAGCTATTCCGTAGCCTTGGGTCTGTGATTGGTACGGCCGTCTTTGGTGCGATGCTGACCGCAGGTATCCTTACGCAAGTTCCAGCGATGCAAGAAACGACGTATATCAAGACACTCTCGAATAGCGCAGTGGTAGAAAAGCTCGGTGCAATCGATGACCCAAATACTCTTCTTACTTTGAATATGCCTGACATCAAGAAGGAAATCACCGCGGGTGCAGAGAAGCAGTTTGCACAACTTCCACCTCCTGCAGACGAGAAGGCAAAAGCCGCATTTACTGAAAGCCAAGACGAGTTTGCGAGCGTCGTGACGCATGCATTCTCTGATAGCCTCCAGCGTATCTTTATCGTGGCGGCAAGCCTTATAGGTATGGCTGCGGTGCTGGTATTCACCTTAAAGGAGAAGAAACTTCACTCCGCAAAGCCGGAAGCCACTCCTGGCGAGATGTAGAGTAAATTACTACAATAATAGCGCTTGTACTTATTGCAAGCGCTATTATTTTTAAGGTACTATAAATACATAAGCGTCAAACGACGATTTCTTGACTTTTCCGACCCAGTTCGGTACTATAGATGATGTGTCCAACGCCAAAACTTATAATTAAAGGTCGGAGTGCGTAGGGCTGTACATAGTACAAGGAGTGTATAATCACATGCCAATAGCAATCGAATTTGTGCCTTCTAGGCGCAAGAAGATCGCGGTGGATGTGGTGCCCGCCGAATGGCGAATCTTTATCGCTCACTAATCCATCGGATTTAGTAAGCGACTTCACTAAGCAAAAAAATAAAACACCCCAAGGCACCGGGGTGTTTTTAGTTTTCCTAGAAAACCTTATTTCTTGATGAGCTCGTCGAGCTGTGCCTTAATCGCGGTTAAGTCACCTTGCACAATTGCACTAGAGGTTGCGTCGTCAAGCTTCTTGCCGTTTAGGAAGAAGGTAGGAGTCGCGGCGACATCAACGCTTTTTCCAAGGGCCATGTCGAAGTTAATCTTTTGACCAGCTTCTTTACCCGCTACGTCGGCGTTGAACTTATCCATGTCCAGGCCAAGGTCCTGTGCGTAGCTATTGAAGACGGTTGTGCGCTTTGACGCGTCGAGGCCGCTCCAGTCGTTTTGGCTCACATACAGCTTGTCATGCATTTCCCAGAACTTACCCTGAAGGCCGGCTGCCTCTGCAACTGCTGCTGCAGCACGGGCGTTCGGGTGAATTGCGGTAAGAGGGAAGTTGCGGAACACGAGTGTGACGTCATCGCCGTATTCTTCCATAAGAGTGTTTACATTAGGGTACGCACCACTACAGCTAGGACATTGGTAGTCACCGTATTCGATGAGCAGAATTTTGTTATTTTCGCTTCCTTTTGTATGGTCTGCAATGTTGCCGTTTTGATCTGATGCAGCAACGACGCTATTATTTTCAACACCAGTTAAGTCAATAGGTGGGTTTGCGATACGAGTCCACGCGACGAGTCCGCCGAGTACAAGTACAACCACCACACTAAAGATAATCCAGCCAATTTTGTTCATGATTCCTCCACAAATTTACTATATTAATTGTAGCAGACGTCGGCGGCTAGGTGGTATATAATACTGCTTACGATGGGTATATTTCTTGCAATCTTAGCTATTTTTATTTTTATATGTCTTGTGTTGGTGGCTTCAATGCACCCTGTGAGGCCGCAGTACAGTCTGGCGGAACTGAAGCGTCGCTCAAAGCGTTCCGATGCATATTTGTTGGAGCTCGACCGCTATGAGCTCCACGCAGCACTTGTGACGCTCCTTCGAAGCATTCGAGCGCTATTATTGGTGCTTTTGGTGGTATTTCTTATTGGTGCGTTCGGATGGTTTCTAGGAATTGTACTGGCATTGATTCTTGCGGTTGTATATCCGGCGATTGCACGATTTAAAAGCGTCGCGAAGGGCGGCCAGACGCTTTATGCAAAAGTTGAGCCGACCTTGCTTGACCTGGCGGCAAAGTTTGAGCGAATCTTCCAAAGCCTACGCGAACCGGGAGTATCGATTTATGAAGCACCTACGAGGTTGCATTCTCGTGAAGACCTCGCTGAACTTATCGAACGTTCAAAAGAGGTCGTGGGCGACAACGAACGCGCCCTACTTGTCGCTGCATTAGCATTTCCGGAAAAGACCGTTAATTCTGTCATGACCCCAAGGACGGTTATCGATTTTATTAAAAAAGGCGAGTTCCTCGGTCCGCTTGTCCTCGACGAGCTACATGCACTTGGCCATAGCCGGCTTCCTGTCATTGCTGAAGATATCGACCATGTAGTGGGCATCTTACACCTACGGGATTTGCTCTCGCTCGACGAACGGCATTCTTCGACAGCTGAAAAGGCGATGGAGAAGAAGGTCTATTATATTCGTGAAGATGACACACTTGAGCACGCACTTTCTGCTTTTATCCGCACCCGTCACCACCTATTTATTGTGATTAACAAGAATCGTGAAACGGTGGGTCTTTTGACCTTGGAAGACGTCATGGAGTCGCTGATTGGGCGCAAGATTGTCGATGAAGATGATATTCACGCCGATCTTCGAGCGGTTGCCGAGCGAGAAGGCAAGACTAACAATGCTGCCGAGGGCCGCGTCGACCTCTAGTGCATATCTGTTGCATCTGTTACAATATAGGCAATATGATGCGACGAACGAATAACGACAGTAATATCCGGGTCAGCGGCGAGTAGGACGAACTCGTTCGCAGACGACCCACGCGAAGTCCGCATCTATCTACATACCCTAAACAAGGACTCCATTGATGAGTACAACTCGAACTCTGACTAACGAATTAAGCGCCCACATCGGCGAAACAATCACTATTGAAGGCTGGCTTCACAAGAAGCGCCTACTTGGTGGCCTCAACTTTATTACGCTTCGCGACCGCCGCGGCATTGCGCAGACAAAAATTGACAACAAAGACGAGCTCGAAAAGCTTCGTGGGCTTCAAATTGGCACCATTCTTTCACTTACGGGTACCGTTGCAGCGGATGAGCGCGCGCCAGGTGGTACTGAGTTGCACGACGTGACAGTTGAGGTGCTTGTACCAGTTACCGACGAGCCGCCAATTGAAATTGATAAGCCAATTTCACACAAATCTGAAAACCTCGATACGCTGTTTGACTACCGTGTATTGAACATTCGTAACCTTCAAGAACAGAAAATCTTCAAGATCCGCGCGAGCCTCACTCGCTACCTTCGTGAGTACCTCACGGACCAAGAATTTGTTGAAATTGATACTCCAAAGCTTCTCGCTGAGGCAACTGAAGGTGGCGCAGAAGTGTTCAAGCTCGATTATTTTGGCAAGACCGCAACGCTTGCTCAGAGCCCACAATTCTATAAGCAAATTATGGTGGGTGCATTTGAGCGCGTCTACGAAATTAACCATAGCTACCGCGCAGAGCCGAGTGCAACGACTCGCCACTTGACCGAGCTCACGATGCTCGACATTGAAATGGGCTTCGTGAAAGATCACGACGAAGTCCTCGATCTAGTAGGTGATATGACACAAACCGTGCTTCGCCGCGTGTATGACGAGCATGCTGATGACATCAAGACGCTCAACGCACCGACACTCGCACTTCCAGAAGACGGCAAGGTGCCTCGCTTCACGATCGCTGAAATTCACGAAATGTACACCAAGGCGACAAAGACCGACACTACTGCCGAGAAGGATCTTATTCCCGACGAAGAGCGCTGGATTGCTGACTATGCGCGCAAGAACCTGAACAGTGACCTCGTGTATGCGGTTGATTTCCCAGCTGAAGCGGGTAAGTTCTACCACAAGTTTAAAGACGACGGTACTGTTGCGTGGGGTGACCTCCTTTTCCGCGGTCTCGAAATTGCGACCGTACCACTTCGTGAAAACAACTATGAAAAGATGATCGAGCAAATGACCGCGAAGGGTCTCGATGTATCACACGAAGGCTTTAAGTATTACCTCCAAGCCTTTAAGTATGGGCTTCCACAGCATGGTGGATGCGGGTTTGGTGTTGATCGCCTTGTGCAAAAAACTTTGGGTCTTGGTAACGTCAAGGAAGCAACCCTCTTCCCACGCGACATTAACCGACTCGCACCGTAATGTTTCACGACAAGCACTACATCTCTGTGAAGGTCGCACTTTTTAGTGCGGACCTGCAGAGAGTGCTTGTAATGTATTATCCGAAACGCGATATTTATGGCCTTCCAGGTGGTCATATTGATAAAAACGAATTGCCCGACGAAGCACTTGCGCGTGAGCTCAAAGAAGAGCTTGGCGTGAGTGTCGAGGGTGCGCAGCTAAAAGACTCGTACCGCAGCGGTCGCATTATTTTGGCATATACTGCTATTGTTCCTAATGACTTTGAAACATTCCCGCCAGACCCAAAGTTTGAATACGCCGTATGGCGCACAAAAGCCGAGGTTGAGGAGATGGGGACACTTTCTGACCACTACCGCCAGTTTATTCTTGAATATTGGCCTCGCCCATAAACCATAAGCGTATAATGGGTGGTATGCAAGGCGCAAAAACAAAAAAGTTTCCAAAGCAGCGACACTTTTTAGCGGTATTCTTCATTAGTTTTATGTGGGGCACTTTTGGTGTTGATCGCATGTATCTTGGGAAATGGGGAACGGGCATTCTTAAGCTTGTGACTTTTGGTGGCTTCGGTATGTGGGTGCTTGTTGACCTCGTGCTTATTATGGCCGGTACGATGCGCGACAAACAGGGGCGTGAAATGCTTCAATACCGCGAATATAAGGCCTTCGCGTTTCAACTTGTGCTGATATTTGCAATTACACTCGGGGTGGTCGTACTTATTAATGGGCTTTTCTTGATTGCCGCGGTGACGCAGTTTATTACCGATATGCAAAACGGTAACACGCCGGACTTCTTAAACGGCCTTACCGGTACTGGAATTAGCCCCGAGCAAATGCAAGAACTTGGCTTATAGTACTGGCTTATTGTCGAGCGAGTGCCATATGTACCAACTGGCAATCGTTTCGTATGGATGCCAGTTATTTTCTTGTGCGATGTGAGTAATCTCGGTATCGCCTGGTCGCTCGGGCAGAGCGTAGAGTTTTTGAATCCCATTACGGATTCCAAGGTCGCCTGTCGGAAGCACGTCGAGCCGTCCCATGCAGAACATGAGGAACATATGAATAGTCCATACGCCCACGCCTTTAATTTGCACAAGTTCGTCAATGACCTCTTGGTTTGAGAGGGTATCGAGGTGGTCAAACTTCACCGTACCATCAAGCACCTTTTCGGCAAGGTCGCGAATGTAACTGGCTTTTTGTCGAGATAACCCTGCGCTACGGTATACTTCAATATCTTGCGCGAGGATGTCCTCGGGTAAAGGAAAGTCAGCGCTAAATAGTTCACGGAAACGTTTCAAGATTGTCGCCGCCGCTTTGACACTGAGTTGCTGAGAGATGATACTTTCGACTAATTCTTGATAATAGTTTTTGTGGGGCGAAAAGCTTGGGAGTGGCGCACGTTGAATAACCTCTCCTAAAATAGGATCGGCATCCGCAAGATACGCTGCGCCCTCGGCGAGCTGTTCACTCCATGTGGTCATGAAAGTTCAATCACTTGGCCGTCGAGGCGTTTGTAAGTAGTATTTTGACCACTCGCGACCATGCCAAGAAGTCGATCGGCCAGCTGTTTACCATCTTCGGAGAGGATTCCATCGTGGGTAGGAAACGCAAACTCAGGTTTTATGCGTGCCAAGAAGTCCATGGCCTCACTCATTTTCATCCATGGGGCACTGGCTGGAAGGGCGAGTGTTTTAATAGGCACGTTTTCAGGTACGAAGAATGAGTCACCAGGGTAGTAGAGACTATCTTCAATAAGTACCCCAAGATTTGGCGGAACGGGGATAGTCGCGGCGATCGATGCATGACTACCGCCGAAGAACCGTAGTGTAAACGAGCCAATTGTGTAGGGTTCACCAAGCTTCGCGCCGATTGAGGTGTAGTTGGTGTAGCGCCCGGCGATACTTTCGTGTGCGATGATGGTTGCTTTTGGATTTGTCTGCAAGATAGATTGAATGCGAGATTCGTCGAGGTGGTCCGGGTGTTCATGGGTGATGACAATCGCATCGACGTGCGAAGGGATAATAAAATCGTGTGAGAAATTGCCCGGGTCAACCACAAGGGTGTGGCCGTTTTTTTCAACGACGAAACAGGCGTGTTGGTATTTGGTAAGCTTCATATATCTAGTATACTCCGCTACACTTGAGAGAGTGAATACGACTGAATTTCAGGAACTGGTGTGGGAAAAAGCGCGTGAACTGTACCGTGATATGCCATGGCGTGGTGACACGCGCCCCTATTACGTACTCGTCAGTGAAATTATGTTGCAGCAAACGCAGGTTGATAGGGTGATTCCTAAGTTTGAGGCCTTTATTGCTGCATTTCCCGATACTGCGTCGCTTGCGAGTGCGCCGCTTTCTGAAGTGCTGCAGCTTTGGAGCGGGCTCGGATACAACCGACGCGCAAAGTTCTTGCATGAAGCGGCGAAAAAGATTGAGAGTGATTTTGATGGCGTCTTTCCCGAAACACTCAAAGAACTTGTGTCGCTGCCAGGTGTAGGGGTAAATACGGCGGGCGCACTTCAGGCGTATAGCTTTAACCAGCCGGTGGTATTTATTGAAACGAATGTGCGCACGGTATATTTTCATCACTATTTCCACGATGATACGTCAGTGACCGATGCACAGCTTCGTGAAATTGTGGAAGAGACGGTCGACAAAGAGCACCCCCGCGAATGGTATTGGGGAATTATGGATTATGGGTCGTATTTAAAGCGACAGGGTGTGGGGCGTAATGATAAAAGCCATCACTATCGTAAGCAGGCCGCGTTAAAGGGGAGTGTGCGCGAAGTGAGGGGCGCGATTCTTAAAGTGCTCGCGAAGAGTCCACTTTCCCAAGATGCGTTGCGTGTTGAAACATTCGATGACGAACGCTTCGAGCTCGCTATTTCAGGCCTTCTTCGTGATGGATTGGTGGTTGAAAAAGACCAAGCGATTCACCTCGCTGACTAAGCTCGTTACCCGCGCTTAATGATACAATAGTAAGGATATGCGTCGTATTTTTTTCGTTGCACTTGCGAGCCTTCTGACTGCAGGGCTACTGCTTCCTTTGACGGGTAGTTCCGTAAATGCTGAAGACCTTACACCCGACCAAGCTGCGCGTGTCAAAGCGAACTGTGTATCTATTAAGAATAGTCTGAGCCAGCTCCACGCCAGCGATGCACTACTTCGGGTGAACCGCGGTCAGGTGTACGAATCAATGGCAACAAAACTCATGGACACGTTTAACGATCGCCTTGCGGGTAATCGCCTCGATAACAAAGCGATGACCACGGTAACCAGTAACTATCGCTCAGCGCTGACGACATTCCGAGCTGACTATATTGCCTATGAACAGAAACTTTCCGAAGCGATTAAGATTGATTGCACGACGCAGCCAAATACATTCCATGCCGCACTTGAAGACGCAAGGACGCTGCGCACAAAAGTCCACGATGACGTCGTACGACTCCACCGAATTATTGATGACTACCGCTCTTCGGTAAGTGACTTCCTGCTTAACTATGAAAGGGTGTCGACCTAGTGGAAGAAAAACCGTCACTATTGCCGACAAAAGCTGCCCTGGCGGAGCTTTCTTTTTGGGATCGCCACCGTTTGTCACTCCTTTTGATTATTACGGTTGTTATTGCGCTTGTGATGACAGTCATTAGCGTCGTGATCTATAACAGTACCGGTGCGGCACAGCTCGACCTGAGCCGCCCAGGCTATCGCTCGGTGAGTGATAAGGTCGAGAAAACTGATGAAATCGATACCTACAGTGCATCCGGTGCGGTGAATAAAGACACAATTCAAGAATTTATGAAGCTTTACGACGCGCAGGCTACTAAGGCAAAGGCGGTCGACGCATTTAACGGCGACCCCCTTAATCCCGAGGTGCTTGAGTTTAGCGCACCCTCTGGCGAATAGATTACTGTTCGCTTAGCAGCGCAAGCATGTAGGCACGCTCTCCCATTGGCCTGACGCTCGCGCTGAAGCCACGGCGCTCTGGTTTTTGTTGTTCTAGGTAGGTTGGCAGCGCGACTTCGATTTGGTGACGAAGACGGCTTTGAGGGGTAGGGAAGGTGCGGTTAGCGCGGCCATCGATGACGAGCCTACGTACGTCACGCCCCACACTTGTAGCTATGCCAGTTGGAAGCTCAAAATGAATGTCGCGAACTTCCTTTAAGTCTTTGCTACCTGCGTAGAGTCCTTCGATGAGTACGAACGGCGATGGTGCAAACGCTTCCTCCTCAAACTCGGGTTCTTCAGTCTGAAAGCTGAAATGGCGCTTCACAAGCGGCAGCCCTTCGGCGAGGCGCTCGAGGTCAAACGCGAGCTCGGCGGTGTTGTAGGTCTCGGGTGCGTCCCATGCGGTGTAGGGTGCGCCGTACACCTCTTCGAGTTTCTTTTTCCCGAAGTGGTAGTCGTCGGTTGAAATAACGATAGGTCGCATCGCTTCTCCGTATAGTTCAACGATGCGCTCTTGCACCGCTTTAGTAACGGTTGTCTTTCCAGAACCCGACATACCAGTCAGCCCTACAACGACCTGCTGTTTGCCGGTGACGTAGTGGGCAACCATTTCGGCAAGCACGCGTTCGCTAAATACATCAAGTGATTCTGGTGCATTCTTGCGCTCATAGTGTTTGAAGGCTATTGCTTCATTAGTGAGTGCCGGATCGTCGGAGCGGTCAATTAGGCTACCGCCCACCATATCCTGCATCACCTTTAAAAGATACGCACGGATTTCCGGGTCTTTGTGTTCTACTTCTACGATAACCGGCTCATCTTCGTCTTCATAGAAATCAACGTGGACACCTTCCATGACTTCGGCACGTAGTTTGCGCACGCTCGGAAGGTTGCGCCCCTTGTAGTAATCGAATGCTTCTTTAGAAATCTCGGTTTCAACTTCACCACGCTGCAAGGCGTCGCCAACTATTTCTCCGCGAGTTTTCTGTGTGCTCGTGTAGATAATTCCTTCGGGTGTCTGCTGGGCTCGAACGCGTAGGCTAAATTCATCATCTGGAGTGGAGAGGTAGAGTTGCTCAATCGCCTGGGCGTCAGCTTTAAAGAGTGAGGCGAGAAGGTCGGGGTTGGATGGTGTGAGCTTATGCTCGGTTTCGTTGAGCTTTTCAAGCTCGGGGTTATTGCGAGCTCGCTCAACATTTTCTGCAGTAAGTTTACTTTCGACTAATGACATGGCGGCGGTTCCTTGTTTAGTAACTGATGACAAGGCTAGTATATGGTGGTATCATGCAGACATCTAGAAAGTTTAATTTGAGTCAAATATGATTGAGTCCGTATCTGTAAATCACCACATCCAGAAATTCATTATTGACGTACTTATGTATCAAAAGGCCGCTCGCTTTCGCGATCTTCGCCCACCGAAAACCGATACTAACTTATTTACGTATCACTTAAATAGCCTGGTAAAGCAGGGGATGGTTGAAAAGGTTGAGGGCGGTTATGCACTCAGTACACTCGGACTCTCGTATGTTGATAGGGTGAGTGTTGAAAAGAAAGTAATTCGGACGCAGCCCAAAATTATTACGATGCTTGTCGTACAAAACGGAGACGGCGATATTTTACTGCAGCGTCGAACCAAGCAGCCCTATATTGATACCTGGACGCTTCCCTACGGAAAACTCCACGTCGAGGACGCGTCGGTGCTTGAAGCGGCACAGCGTGAAGCATTTGAGAAACTTGGCCTTCAGGGTCAAGCATTAGAGCACGCTGGCGATTGCTATATTCGCGTCAGTTCTCATGGAAATCTTGTGTCGACAACGCTGGCGCACGTCTTTCGTTTTTATAAAGACGATATCGAGACAAGTGATGATCTTGTGTGGGCTCGCCCACACAAACTTCACCAGTTTGCGTTAGCGCCTGCTGTTGAAGAGGTGATGACGCGCACTTTCTTTAAGGACGCGTTCTACTTTGAAGAATTTTCTGTCGACTGGTCGTAGTAGGCAAGAAACTCGGCGACTTCTTCGTCGGGCATTGCATCTTCGCTATAGGTGACGATGATATTTGTTGGGTTGCCGCGTACCATTGCGGATAGTTTTGCGCCCGAGTCGCCGTCGAAAAGGCACATGATTGGTTTGCCGATATTTTCCGCATATCCAAGCTCGTAGCCGACGCCAAGCGAAGGGTTCGTTACCTCTGCAATCACAACATCAGCTTCTTGAATCATGAGTATGTCGCGCTCGTAAATCTCGGGTTCGGGTAGGGGGCTGCCACCGAGTTGAATCGCGTCGTTTACGAATATCTCGCTCAGGATTTCGCCGCCCGCGTTTTTGATGGTTTCAAGCAGCGCAAGATAATTAGACGTGTCGCCACCGCCGCGCACCGAACAGGCAAAATATACTTTCGTCATGATTGAAGCCTTTCGCGCACCCAGCCATCGATTGTACCTGCGCCCATGCACAGTACAAGGTAGCCGTTGTCGCGTGCAACCTGAATTTCGCTCCATAGGTCATCATTAAGTTCGCCGTACCGAACGGCTTCTTTGTTGGTAAGGTTTGCGGTAAGTTCTTGAGGGGTGAGTACGGGTTGGTCTTTATTTTCACGGGTTAAGTACGTCGGAAGCCAAATGACTGCCTCTGCGGCTTCAAACTGGTTCAAGTATTGATTATGAATGAAGTGTTGACGCCAGTTTTGGTGCGGCTGGTAGACAAGGACGATATGGTCAGAAAGTTCGCGTGCGAGTTGTAGCGTTGCTTCGATTTCTTCTGGGTGATGCCCGTAGTCACTGTAAAGGTTGCTTGCAAGTTGCTCGAAGCGACGGTCCGTTCCCGGGAAGGTTCCGAGTACTTGTGCGTTTCGCACTGCGTCGTTATAGCCAAGGTATTCGAGCGCTTTTAGTACAAGCGTGCCATTGCGCCGGTTGTGTTCGCCGGTCAGCGGAAGTGCGGCGGTTTCATCGGTACTGAGCGACCAGATACTATCGGTGGCTGGTTGTTCGATATAGTCGAGGTCGCGTTTCCAGGCAATCGTGTGGGTTGACTGTGAGACGTACTGACGGAAGGTTGCCTTGTAGTCAGCCTCGCTCGGGTATGAGTCGGGGTGGTCGTAATCGATAGAGGTGAGCAGCGAAAGAAAAGGCGAGAAATGAAGAAGGTTTTTGTCGTACTCGTCGCATTCGTAAACAAAATACTCACTTTTTGGGTCAAACGCACCGCTTGGCCCAAACGAAAGAGTTGTTCCAACCGAGTAGCTTACCGGAATGCCGAGCTGCTTGAATGTCCACACCGCCATGCCGGTGGTTGTGGTTTTTCCGTGAGTACCCGAAATGGCGAGGAGTTTGAGGTTGTGTTCTTTTAAAAATTCAGCCAAAAATTCATCTCGCTTGCCAGTACGAATGCCGAGTTCTTTGGCGGCAAGAAGTTCGGGGTGGTCGGCAGGAAGCGCTGCAGTATAGACGAACCAATCAAGAGGGGTTTTTGCATGAGTTTCGCGAAGATACGACCCATCCTGGCCGATCACAAGTTTTACGCCACGAGCGCGAAGCTGTTCGGTGACAAGCCCTTCTTGAAGGTCGGATCCGGTCACGTGGTGGCCTGCGTCGAGCGCAATTTCGCTCAGTGGCCCGATGCCGACGCCACCAAGGCCTGAAAAGTAGATGTTCATAGGTCTAGTATAGGCGTCATATCACTTGTGGTAAAGGGTAGGGTGTGATGTAATAAAGGGGAACAAATAAGTGGGCAACTAAAACAGACATGGTACGAAAATTTTTCCACACTCTTATAGCGCGTCGTCATTTTTGGCGATATGCGACTTTTAGTGAGGTCGCAGAATTGTATGTATCGCGTATGCTTCGCATGGCTGCACTGTATATGGCCGCTTCATTTATGTCCATTTACCTCTATCAAAATGGCTACATAATCGCTCAAATTGGTTTTTTTTGGGCCGCATTCTTCCTTTTCAAATCTTTTATAGCGCTTCCGACAGCACGTTTCGTTGCATGGATCGGCCCGAAGCATGCAATTCTAGTTTCAAATATTTTGTATATCCCTGCGATGATTCTATTTGCGCTGCTCCCTCAGTACGGTCCGTGGCTTTTGGTCGGTACGGCGGTTCTCCAGGGGTTGTCGGCGGCTATGTATTCAATCGCATATCTTATCGATTTTTCGAAAGTGAAGAGTACTGAACACGCTGGCAAAGAAATCGCCTACATGAATATTTTCGAAAAGATTACGACTGGACTTAGTCCCTTGGTGGGTGGATTCATTGCATTTCTTTTTGGTCCGCAGGTGGTCATTATTATTGCGGCGATTTTATTCGCACTTGCCGCGGCTCCATTATTCAAGACGGGTGAGCAGGTGAAGGTCGGGCAGAAGCTGCAGTTTAAGGGTTTCCCGTGGCGGCTTTTACTGAGACACTCAGCCGGTCAGTTCTCGGTTGGATTCGATTCGGTAACATCGGGTACGGTTTGGACACTATATGTCGCAGTGGTCATTTTTGGCATAACGGCCTCTAGTAACGACGTGTACGCTTCTATGGGGGTGCTTCTTTCGGTTGTCTTTATTGCGGCAATCGTTGCCTCGTATACATATGGAAAAATTATCGATAAGAGCAAGGGCGGCGAACTTATGAAGGCTGGTGCCGTCGCGAATGCACTCACGCATTTTGTGAGGCCGTTTGTTGTATCGCCAGTTACTGTTGCTGGATTGAACGCTGCCAATGAGCTTGCAACAACGGCGTACAATCTCCCTTATACAAGGGGGGTGTTTGATAACGCCGATCTTTCGGGTGTGCGCATTACATATCTCGGGGTCAATGAAGTTATTTCAAACTTTGGTGCGGCAGCGGCAGCTTTTTTGCTTGCGTGCGCAACTTTCATCATGAGTGGTGAAGATGCCCTGAGGAATTTCTTCTTCATTGGCGGCGTTGTTGCGCTATTGATGCTTACTGCGCGTTTCCCTCTCTATAAAAAATAGCGCTCATGCTATACAATGGGGAGCAGTTATATAGGTGGGAATCACGAGACGCGCGTGGCTGATAAGGGACGAATTCAAAAGGGTATCAAAGACCTGCAACGAGTAAAGACGTGGCAGCTTATTGTGCTGCTTATTATTGTTGGCTTTGTGGCGGCAACTTTCCTGCGCTTAAATAGCATTGGAATGGTGCAGCGCCGCGATGCGGTGATTACCGCCGACCAAAAGGGTGACGAGGAAGTTTTAATCGACAGGTTGTATGACTTACAACGATTCGTAGCCGCGCACATGAATACGGATTTAGGCCGCGGCGTCTATCTTGAGCAAAGCTATAACCGTGACCTTCAGACGTGGCAAGAGACGCAGTACGGGGACGCAAATCCGAATGGAAATATTTATCAAAAAGCCCAAGAGGTCTGTGCGCCAAAGTTCAGTCGATATTCCTACGCGTATTTGCAATGTACCACTAGTGAACTCGAGAAGTATCCGGCCGCAAGGGATCCTGCTACCGATACGAGTAAGCCTCGCCAAGAGGCGTATATTCACTCGTTCTCGTCACCTGTATGGAGTCCTGATTTTGCTGGTTGGGCAACGCTCGCATTTGCGGTGATTTTGCTGCTTATCATCATCCGCCTCGTGAGCATTGGCATCCTTCAGCTTATGCTTCGCCGACACTATAAACGAATTTAATGTTGACACCACCCCTAGTGAGGTTGTACGCTTACACCTGTATAGCACTAATAGGAGGTATATACTCAACCATGGCTTACAGTCACACAAATTCAAAGGGCGTTACTTACTACTTGCACAGCACCGAAGTTACACTTCGTGGTGGCAAGCCACAAACCATTTTCTTCTTCGCAAAGGTTGCAAAGAACGACAAGGGTACTCCAGTAGAACTCCCTGCGGACCGTGTAGTTAAGGAAAACCCACGTAACGGTTTCCTTACTGTTTCTAAGAAGAAGTAGTTTCTACTACAAAAACGCTATTGCACCATAAGCGGTTTGACTCTATACTTAGGTCAAACAAACAGGTGCCAGAACACCCCCCTTCCCCGGGGGTGTTTCTTGTTTATGGGGATATTCATTTCAAGACAAAAGCAGAGCGACTCCGGCGGACGAATCCGACGGAGTCTTGTGCTCTTGGGTTGAGGTGGACATGAGGGTGAGCGAGTGCTCAGGCGACGGCTTCGACGAGTGCGGGCTCGTTCTTCGAGTCGAGCCCGAGGCGCTTTGCGAGTTCGTCGATCTTGTCCGGGCGGAAACCCGACCAGTGGTCCTCGTCGGTGACGACGACCGGCGCCTGCAGGTAGCCGAGCGCCTTGACGGCCTCGAGCGCTGCAGGGTCCTTGGAGAGGTCCCGAATCTCGTAATCGATGCCTTTGGCGTCCAGCGCGCGATACGTCGCATTGCACTGCACGCAGCTGGGCTTGGTGTAAACCGTGATTGTCATGTGTCTTTCCTTTGTTCAGTCTAACCTCGCGGCTAGAGATAACCGGTGAGGTTGGGATTGCAAAGGGGTACCTTGTCCAAGAGCGATTACGCGCGCCAACGGACAAGGAATACTACCCCCTACGAGTGTACTCAACCCTCCAGTGAGGGCGCGAATCTGTGCTTCATTTTAGACTCTTTGACACGCTAATGCTAGTGGTTTTTGGTGTAAAAAATACGCTACATGTAGTGATGGGCAAATGTATTGCCCTTGGGGTAAAACAGGGGTAGAATAGACGTATGACTCACATGGTAGAAGTGAAAGATCTTAAGAAGCGCTACGGTGACAAACAGGCTGTAGATGGTATCAGCTTTACTGTTAAGAAGGGTGAAATTTTCGGTATTCTTGGTCCAAACGGGGCGGGAAAGACTACGACACTCGAAATGATGGAGACACTACGTCCGATCGATAGCGGTGTCGTAAAAATCGATGGTATCGACGTCAAAAAAGACCCTCAGGCTATTAAATATCTCATTGGCGTGCAGCCGCAAACCCCAGCCTTCCAAGACAAAACCCGTTTAACGGAAGTGATTGAAATGTTTGCCGCAGCATATGGCGAGCCTGTTGACGCGATGAAGTTCCTTCGCGATGTCGACCTTGAAGAAAAAGCCAAAAGCTACGTTGAAGATTTGTCGGGTGGTCAAAAGCAGCGCCTTAGCATTACTACCGCACTCGTGCACGGTCCGAAAGTATTCTTCCTCGACGAACCAACAACTGGGCTCGACCCACAAGCTCGTCGCCATCTATGGGACCTTATCGAGCAAGTGCGCGACAGGGGAATTAGTGTCATCATGACTACCCACTATATGGACGAAGCTGAAATTTTGTGTGATCGCATTGCTATTATGGACAACGGTAAAATCGTCGCGATTGATACGCCAAAGAACCTGATTAAGCAGCTTTTGGCGCGTGGCTTCAAAAAGAAGCAAGAAGTGCAGCAGGCGAGTCTTGAAGACGTCTTCATCGACCTTACTGGTAAAGCAATAAGGGATGGTGCGTAATGAAAAACTTTAAGCGCAGTTGGTTTACAGTCTTTACGTTTGTTCGCATTAACACGAAGCGGTTCTTTCGCGACCGCACGGCTATTTTCTTCACCATTGGATTCCCACTTATCTTCCTATTCGTATTCGGAAGTTTGAACGGCAGCAACTCGAGCGTGTCATTCAATGTAGCGCTGGTGAACCAATCAAGCACCGCATTCGCCAAAGACTTCGAGAAAAACCTCGATGAGAGCGATACTATCAAGGTGAATCAAGAAGTCACCTCGCTCGATGAAGCCAAAGAAAAAATGAGTCGATCCGAGCTTGATGCGACGATTATTCTACCTGATGATTTTGGTGCAATTCAAGAGGGAACGACCTATCCAAGCGGTGAAGTAAAGGTGCTATACACGCAAAACAATACGCAGTCAGGTGTTGCACTGACCTCAATCCTGCAGAGCCAGTTCCAGGTTATTAATAATAAGCTTGTGCCAACAGTGACGCCGTTTACGGTGGCGGGTGAAGAGCTGAACGAAAATAGCCTTTCGGCCTTCGACTACACCTTCGCGGGGCTTCTCGGTTTTGCCATTATTGGTATGGGTATCTTCGGACCTATTAACGTGTTCCCGGAACTTAAGAAAATGGGCATCTTACGTCGCCTTAGTACCACACCGCTCCGCGTGTGGCAGTACTTTGTATCAACCATGATTGGCCAGGCGATTATCGGCCTAGTGGCAATTGCGGTCATGTTTGCAGTTGCGATTGCAGTGTTCCATTTGCAGGTAGTGGGTAATTGGTTAGAGCTCGCGATATTTATCATATTTAGTATCGCGATGATTCTTGGTATCGGTCTTGCACTTGGTGGTTGGGCAAAGAACGAGCGTCAGGTCGCACCACTGGCAAATATTGTCGTGTTCCCAATGATGTTCCTATCGGGTACATTCTTTCCTCGATTCCTCATGCCGGAATGGCTGCAAAATATTACGACATTCTTGCCACTTACCCCCGTGATTGACGGTATCCGACTTATTACTACTGAAGGTGCACATTTTATTAACATCTTGCCGCAAATTGGTCTGATTGGCGCATGGATGGTCGTAATTTACCTTATTGCCTTTAAGGTGTTCCGCTGGGAATAATATGACAGAACGATACGACCCATCGATAGCGTTAGAGAACGAAGACGGGGACGTGATTTCGGGTGCTGATTTTGACAGTCTTGAGCACATCGTAACCGACGAGCAAGCGGTTGACGCTGTCGCCGAATACGCAGCCGAGGCGGCCGCGTCACTTGTGGAGCTGCCTGTTGAAGTTGCGCCGCCCGTCACTGTTTCAGAAGCCGAGCGCCGTTATGATGAAGCGAGTGATAAAGTCGAAAGGCGTCGTGACCAAGGTGTCGACGATACAATTGCCTGGAATGAAGTTGACCCAAGCGGAGCGATCCGTAGGGCATATAATGACGAAGCCGAACAGAAGCAGGCGGCTCTAAACCACGCGCGTGTTGCCGAGATTAAAGAAGCGAATCGTGCGGCGAAGATTGCCGCAATTGAAGCGATCGCAAATCCTCATGCCCGCCAGATTGCGATGAATGAATTCTTGGCACACGAACGAGCCGCCGAAGAGATAAAAAACCGAGGATACTAAAAAGGCCGCACTGAGCGGCCCTTTTTAGTGAAGCGCGATTACTTCTGCGCTGGAGTTGTCTTGGTAGTAAGTTCAACACCACCGCTCACTCCAGCAACTACGTTGAAGATGAATGCTGCAAGCACGCCGTAAAGCCAGCCGAATGCAAACATCACGAGTGGGTAGAGGAGAAGCGCGGCAAGTGAGATGCCGATTGCGCCAAGAAGACCCTCGAAGAATCCGTAGTCGCCAGCAGTGAAGTAAGCCACAAGTCCTGCGACTGTTGCGATAATACCTACCGCAAGTGCAATAATCAGGTTAACGGTGCCAAAAAGCTTTCCGATTGATAATACGGCCACCTTTGTTACGGTAATGCTCGCCATAACATAACTTATCTAAGGTTATCCTAAGACATATAATAAATTCAATTTGCGCAAACTTCAATAATTGGCTATTTTGTTGCTAAATGAGCTCGAGGGATTTCAGAAGATTTTTTACAGAAGGCGAGTACGAGAGCTCTGAGAGCTTTTCAATCGCGACCCATTCGGCGTGACCGAAGTCATCCTCAAGAATAATTGGAATCTCTTGTGCTGGCTTATCGAACTTTACTGTAAAGTTGTAGAACGTCATTGCAACAAGTACGCGCTCGCCAGTATCGCGGAGTGTTTTTTCTGCAGTTCCTGTTTGCGGAAGGTCCACCGGCTCAATAACGGCGTCGCTAATATCAATACCTACTTCTTCAAGGATTTCACGCTTGACGGCATCTTCTTTGGTTTCGCCCTCATCAATGCCGCCGCCAGGGACAACCCAGAGGTCTTCATAGACGCCACCTTTGACATTTTTGCCAATTAATACACGTCCGTCGTTTGAAAATAAAAGTGCACCTGCGATGTCTCTTTGGATAGTTCTCATGGGATAACTATAGCAAATAATCGACCCGGGCTGTCGATATCATTAACATAGGGGATCACAATGGCTGATCGAGAAGAAAAACGAAAGCTGCACCAGCAACGTGCGCTACAAGAATACCAAGATTGGAAAGAGGCTTCGAAAGAACACTGGAGTCACTGGCGTGCTTGGGGTTCTTGGTTCAGCTGGGGCTCGCCAATCGGGTTAGGACTTTTCTTTGTCCTTCTCGGCGTCACCTTCGCAATTTTCAAATGGGCTTTCACCCTGTAAATTGCACCTAAAAACACCGTCTGAATGACGGTGTTTTAAATTGGCGATAATTTCTGGTGGGGCTGGATGGAGTTGAACCATCTACCAAGTGGTTATGAGCCGCCTGCTCTGACCGATGAGCTACAGCCCCGCTTTCGATATTATACCTCAGGTGTATCTGTCGGGCTAGAGAGGTGAGTGGTATAATACCACTAGCAAGCCATAAGCTTGATGCCTATGCAAAAGATCAACATACGCAAATTCATCTACCATGTACGCCACAAGTACCTGACGTTTAATAACCTCGTAATTATGACGGCGTTCTTAATTGCGCTTGGATGGGCGTGGGGGTCGCTTCAGGTGATGCAGCGAAATTATGGGCTTCAAAAAGAGGTAGACTACAAGCGCCGTCAGCTACAACTCGCAGAGCTTCAAAAAGATAGCCTTGAACTTCAGCAGCGATATTATCAGACTAATGAGTACAAAGAACTTGCCGCACGCGAATCACTCGGGCTCGTAATGCCAGGTGAAAAAGTACTAATCTTGCCAGAAAATTCAGAAGCTGCGAAGAAGTCTGATGCGAAGACGTCGGGTTCAAGCGCGCAGGTCGCTTCACAAGATAAAACGAGTAATATGGAACAGTGGTTGAACTTCCTATTCGGTGGGTATAGCCGAAGTATCGATACGAATAGTGAAGAATAAGAGACTCGCGCTAAGGGCGGCCCCCGTTAGCTTATTAGTAAAACAAAAAAGGCCCTGAATTTCTTCAGGATCTTTCTTGGTAGCGGGGGCAGGATTTGAACCTGCGACCTTGTGGTTATGAGCCACACGAGCTAACCGGGCTGCTCCACCCCGCGGTACAAAATCTATATTAACAGATACGAGTGGCTTTTTCAACCCCTTTAGAGCTTATGCTGAAAGTTTTTGTGCAGCGACGCGTATCGCCTCGCTCCAGGACAGGAAGGCATGCGGTGTGTCGGCAAGTTGTTGGGCGGTAAGCCCGTGTTTTACGGCGAGGCCAATTTCATGAATCATGTCGGCGGCGTTTGGTGCGACAATGGTGCCACCGAGAATCACGCCTTTTTTGTCGGCAATAAGCTTCACGAAGCCATCGCGGAAATCGGCAGTATTGCTGCGAGCCACAATATTAAGCGGCGCAATTGATTTATTCACTGAAAGGTCGCGGCGACGACAGTCGTCTTCGGAAAGTCCTACATGGGCAACTTCAGGTGAGATAAAAATGACATTCGGTGTTGCCGTGTAATCGGGCACTGCCTTTACGCGTGCGAACATATTATGCGCAGCGATGCGGCTTTCAAGTAGGGCCGTATGAGTGTGGCTATCGCGACCAAGCACATCACCAGTAGCGTAAATGTGCTTCACACTTGTCTGTAGGTGTTCGTTTACTTCGATACCCTTAGGGGTGTATTTTACTGAAGCATTCTCGAGGCCAAGGTCGACATTAGGAAGGCGACCAGCTGCAACGAGGATTTCGTCAGCCTTAATGTGTTTTTCGACTCCACCGCGGTTGATCAGGATACGCTTACCAAGGCCTTCCTTTTCAACTGAAAGAACTCGAGTGTGCGTAAGAATGGTTGCGCCTTTTTGCTCGGTAAGAATACGTTCAATAAGCTCACCAGCTTCTTTGTCTTCATGTGGAAGGAGGCGACTCGCTTGCTCGGCAATATATATTTTAGTACCAAATGTGGCCATAAGTTGGGCAATCTCGATGCCGTACTGACCACCGCCAATAATAAACAGGCTTTTTGGCGGGCGAAGCGTTTCTAGGATAGTGCGCGGTGTGAAGTATTCAATTTCTCCAAGACCTTGAACCTTCGGTGCAATCCATGAAGACCCAGTCGCGATCAAAAAGTGCGCCGCAGAAAGGTGGCGTCGGTTGACGGTAATTTCATGAGGGGTTAAGAAGTGAGCCTTGCCACTGTAGGCGCTAATTCCATGGTTTTCATAGAAACGGCGGTTGTTGGCTGCGCCGGTTCGCTCAACAACGAGGTTTTTCCAGTTGCGAATAGAAGGGTAGTTGTAGCCAAGGGTTGAGGTGCGCAGACCGAAGCGATTACCGTGTCGAGCTTCGTCGTAGATACGGGCCGCATGAAGCAGTGCTTTTGTTGGAATGTCACTCCAGTTTGGTGAATCGCCACCAAAAGTATCTTCTTCAATAATTGCGACGCGCTTTCCTTCGCGCGCTGCAATAGTTGCCGCCGCACTACCGCCGGCGCCGCTCCCGATTACAATCAGGTCATAGTCGAATGAATGTTTCGCTTTAGCCACGTGTGCTCCTTATAATGTTGATCGATGATGTTCGTAGAGGAAGCTTGCGTCGGGGTGGTACGTACGCAATCCTTGAGATGCCACTCGGCGAATATCGTTACTAGTTACTTCAGGACGGCTTTCAACCCAAGCCTCAACTTCACCAACCACACGGCGTGCCATACTTTCGGCGTGGCCTGCGGGTGCACCGGATGAAAGGCAGGCAGCGACAATGCTTTTATGGAGCTTTTCGCGGTCGAAAGGTTCCGGGTGACGGTGGTGACTATTTTTCACCACGTGTGTAATTGGCCCACCCATATTCATTATTGAACCCCTAAGACTGTCGCCATAATTTTACTGACATAGACGAAAAAGCCAAGGACGATAAGTGCGCCACCAGAACTGAACTGCAAGAAACGCTTGTTGTCGGTACGCCATTTTTGAATGCGCGCAAGTGAGCGACCACTTCCGATGAGCGACCATACAATGAGAAGGCCAAGCAGCGACACGGCGGTGTAGATGGCAATGCCCACAAGCTGCCATTCTGGTGGAAGCCCAATCAGGACGAGGGCGGCAATGGCGACGGTAGGGATGATAAAGATCAGTTCAGAAATCACGCTCGTGAGGCCAAGGCTAAAGGCTTCGGCGCCTTGTTGAGTCTTCTTGCTACGTTCGGTAAGAAATTTTGCAAAGGCGCGGGGAATCCAAAGTTCGGTTCCTTTGGCGTTGCGGCGGTAATAGAAAAGCCAAACGGCAATACCAATCCCAAACACCAGGCCGCATACCAGCGCCCATACCAGTAGGGGTACTTCGGTCCCA